>JGI20225J20221_1000009_pt3 | contig 792877 bp, 701 predicted proteins | sample BioMet4_FD_20221 | JGI IMG/M metagenome (IMG submission 20221)
GTGCGCTAAACAAGAAAGCAACGAAAATAGGTAAACAACGTCCGAAGCTTCCAAGCCTTGGCGCTTTTGGCCGAAGTAATGTCGGCTGCTGGTCTTATACTAAACGTCCTACTAACCTTCAACGGCGACCTGTAAAGACGACCTAAAATGCAAGGTACACGCCGAACCGTTTGGTCGCCCAAGAAACGGTCACAAAAAAGCGGTATCGGGTATGGCAAACAACCTAAGGTTCAAAACGGAGTCGTTGGTACATTTAAGGTATGAACAGTGTGTCCAGTATAGGTCTTTTAACAGTAGGCCTATTACCGTCCAAATGCTTGCGTAACTACAACTTAAAAAGTAAGTACTAACCCCACTATAGGACATAGTAAGAGAAGGAAGCCTTGTAATCATAGGCATTAGGCCTAGGTAGAGTACCTGCAGTCCGTTCAATATGAACAGGCAAGAACCAATGAGTTTACAGATATCTATTGCCCGATGTATCTGAATTATGAGCGGTGTGTGAAATACTGTGAAGGTAATACTAACAAACCGCTTATACAGTGTGAATATGCGCATGCCATGGGCAATTCTGAAGGTGGATTCAAGGAATACTGGGATCTTGTCCGTAAATATCCGAAGTATCAGGGCGGATTTATCTGGGACTTTGTTGACCAGTCACAGCGAATAACCAAGAACGGTGTTTCCTATTACGGTTACGGAGGCGATTGGAATGCGTATGATGCATCTGATCAGAACTTCTGCGATAATGGTCTGATTGGTCCAGACCGTGTTCCGAATCCACACATGTACGAGGTTGGACATATCTATCAGTCAATTTGGGCTACGCCGGTAGATCTTGCTAAAGGCACGATAAATGTCTACAATGAAAACTTCTTCCGTGACCTGAGCGATTATGCTATGGAATGGCAGTTGCTGGGCAATGGTGAGGTTCTTCAGAGTGGAACAATAGAGACTTTGGATGTGGCTCCACAGGAAACGAAGCAATTCGAGTTGCCATATACCACAGACGGAATCTGCAAGTGCAAGGAATTGCTGTTGAATGTATCCTTTAAGCTGAAGAAAGCCGACGGTTTGCTGCCTGCCGGATTCGCAGTGGCAAAGAATCAGTTGACCGTTCGTCCTTATGAAGCAAAGAAACTGAATATTCAGAATGCTAAACAGGAGAACATAGAGGTTGTTACTCCTACCTTGAAGGATAATGATGTCAATTATCTGATCGTCAGTGGTAATAATTTCAGAATGGACTTCAATCGTCATGATGGATTCCTTTGCAGATACGAAGCCAATGGAATGTCGATGCTGAAAGAAGGAGGAAAACTTACTCCTAATTTCTGGCGTGCACCAACGGATAATGATATGGGAGCAAATCTTCAGATAAAGTATGCAGCATGGAAGAATCCGGGACTGAAACTTAAATCACTGAAGGGTGAGATGGAGAATGGCGTGGCTGTAGTAAAGGCAGAATATGAAATGGAAGCAGTCAAGGCGACTTTGTATCTGACTTATGCAGTAAACAATGAAGGTTCTGTCAAAGTAACAGAAAAGATGGTAGCAGACAAATCAGCGACAGTATCCGACATGTTCCGCTTTGGTATGCAGATGCAGATGCCTAAATCATTTGAATATATTGATTATTATGGTCGAGGCCCGATGGAGAACTATTCTGACAGAAACAATGTATCAGACATAGGCAATTATAGACAAACCGTTGCTGACCAGTTCTATTCATATATTCGTCCGCAAGAAACGGGAACGAAGACGGACATTCGCTGGTGGAAACAGATCAATAGAGGCGGTAATGGTTTGATGTTTGTTGGAGAATCTCCTTTCTCGGCATCCGCATTGAATTATTCTATCGAATCACTGGATGAAGGATTGAAGAAACATCAGACGCACTCAGAACTGGTACCTCAGATAGATTATACGAATGTATGTATCGACAAAGTACAGATGGGTCTGGGCTGTATCACCAGCTGGGGAACACTTCCAATAGAGAAGTATCGCCTGCATTATGGTGATTATGAGTTCTCTTTCATCATGAAACCGGTACAATCTTGTCTTTGATTATCAAAAAGAGAAGATACCGTGAGCGACGATATCTTCTCTTTTTATTCTTTACCTGAAATTCGTAAATAACCTAAATAAAAAATATCAATAATAATGAAACTGAAATTATCAATTTGTTTTTTCTCAATCCTAATCGGTTTGCCGGTGTTTGCACAAAAAAACGAATGGCTTGATCCAAATGTGAATGAGATTAACCGTGCACCGATGCATACAAGCTATTTTGCTTATGAAGACGAGAAAAGTGCACTGGCTGGTAACATGGAATCATCAGAGAATTTTATGACATTGAATGGTGTATGGAAATTTAATTGGGTAAAAAATGCGGATCAGCGTCCGACCGATTTTTATGCAACGTCTTTTAATGATAAAGGATGGGATAATCTGAAGGTTCCGGGGATATGGGAACGTAATGGCTATGGACAACCTGTCTATTTGGATGCAGGTTATCCGTGGATGAATCAATATGAACCTAATCCACCTCAGGTTCCTGTCGAAAATAATCATGTGGGTTCATATCGTAGAGAAATAACTATTCCTGCTGGTTGGAAAGGGAAAGAAATATTTGCTCATTTTGGATCTGTAACATCAAACATGTATTTGTGGGTTAATGGGCAGTTTGTTGGGTATAGTGAAGATAGCAAGTTAGAAGCAGAATTTAACTTGACAAAATATCTGAAACCGGGGAAAAATCTGATTGCTTTTCAAGTATTTCGTTGGTGTGATGGCACCTATATGGAAGATCAGGATTTCTTTCGTATGTCAGGCGTTGCACGCGATTGCTATTTGTATGCAAGAAATATGAAATACATTCAGGATATCCGTGTTACTCCAGACTTGGATGCTCAATATAAAGATGCTACATTAAATGTTGCTCTCGATTTAAAAGGAAATGGCATTGTCGATTTGAAGCTGTTGGATAAGACTGGCAAACAGATTGCTATGGCAAATGTGAAAGGAACGGGTAAAGTGTCGACATTGATCTCCGTTTCAAACCCGGCTAAATGGACAGCTGAAACGCCTGATCTTTATACACTTATCGCAACTTTGAAAGATGGTAGTCAAGTTGAAGAGGTTATTCCTGTTAAGGTGGGATTCAGAAAGATAGAGTTGAAAGGTGCTCAATTATTGGTTAATGGAAAAGCTATTTTGATAAAAGGTGTAAATCGTCATGAGATGGATCCTGATTTGGGATATATTGTTTCTCCGGAGCGTATGATTCAGGATATCACGATCATGAAAAAATACAATATGAATGCAGTTCGTACCTGTCATTATCCGGATAATAGCTTATGGTATGATTTGTGTGATGAATATGGTCTTTATATGGTCGCTGAAGCGAATTTGGAGTCGAATGGTATGGGATATGATGAGAAAACATTAGCTAAAAACCCGCTATTTGCAAAAATGCACATGGAGCGGAATCAGCGAAATGTACAGCGTAATTTCAATCATCCTGCTATTATATTCTGGTCATTAGGTAATGAAGCTGGTTTTGGCCCTAATTTTGAACCATGTTATAAATGGATTAAAAATGAAGACAAATCACGCGTTGTACAGTATGAGCAGGCAAATACTAATGATTTTACGGATATCTATTGTCCGATGTATTTAGGCTATGAAGGTTGTGAAAAATATTGTGAAGGAAATATCAATAAGCCTCTTATACAGTGCGAATATGCACATGCTATGGGCAATTCGGAAGGTGGGTTCAAAGAATATTGGGATTTGATTCGTAAATATCCGAAGTACCAAGGTGGTTTTGTTTGGGATTTTGTTGATCAATCACAACGTATCAAGAATAAAGAAGGCAAGTCTTTTTATGCTTATGGTGGAGATTTTAACCCTTATGATGCTTCTGGACAGAATTTCTGTGATAATGGTTTGATTAGTCCGGATCGCGTTCCGAATCCGCACATGTATGAAGTGGCTTATTTCTATCAGTCCATTTGGACAACTCCTGTTGATCTTGGCAAAGGTACAATCAATGTATATAATGAAAATTTCTTTCGTGATTTGAGTGCGTATACAATGGAGTGGCAATTATTAGGTAATGGCGAGATTCTTCAAAGTGGTGTCGTTGAAAGTTTGGATGTCGCACCACAGGAAACAAAACAATTCCAATTGCCATACGCGGCAGATAAGATTTGTAACTCGAAAGAAGTGTTACTCAATGTATGCTATAAATTAAAAAATGCTGAAGGATTGTTGCCAGCCGGACATATAGTCGCAAAGAATCAGTTGTCTGTTCGTCCTTATGAAGCAAAGAAATTGGATATTCAGAATGTTAAACAAGAGAATATACAAGTCGTTACTCCTACATTAAAGGATAATGATGTCAATTATCTGATTGTCAGTGGTGATAATTTCAGAATTGACTTCAATCGTCAAGATGGATTCCTTTGCAGATACGAAGCTAATGGAATGTCAATGTTGAAAGATGGAGGAAAACTTACTCCTAATTTCTGGCGAGCTCCGACGGATAATGATATGGGTGTAAGTTTGCAAGTGAAATATGCTGCGTGGAAAAATCCTGAGTTAAAATTGAAATCGATAAAAGGTGAAATGGAAAACGGCATTGCCGTTGTTAAAGCTGAGTATGATATGCAAGCTGTTAAAGCAATGCTTTATCTGACATATGAGATAAATAATGAAGGTGCCGTCAAAGTAACTGAAAAAATGGTGGCTGATAAGTCTGCAACAGTTTCTGACATGTTTCGTTTTGGCATGCAGATGCAGATGCCTAAATCTTTTGAGTACATTAATTATTATGGAAGAGGCCCGATGGAAAACTATTCGGACAGGAATAATGTATCAGATATAGGTGCTTATAGACAAACAGTTACAGAGCAGTTCTATCCTTATATCCGTCCACAAGAGACAGGAACGAAGACCGATATTCGTTGGTGGAAACAAGTCAATAGAGGCGGCAATGGATTAATGTTTGTGGGAGAAGTTCCATTTTCTGCTTCAGCCTTGCATTATTCTATTGAATCTTTGGATGAGGGGAAAGAAAAGCACCAGACACATTCTGAATTGGTTCCACAGATTGATTATACAAATCTATGTATAGACAAGGTTCAGATGGGTTTGGGTTGCATTACGAGTTGGCGAACATTGCCAATAGAAAAGTATCGTCTTCATTATGGTGATTATGAATTTTCATTCATAATGAAGCCAGTGCAGTCTAGTTTATAAATCAAGAAGGAGAGGAATAACAAGTCATAACTGGAATTATTCTTCTCCATTCTTTTATAAAAAAGTATAATTAGGTCAATTTGCGTTAAATAGGCAGGCGTTTGTTTGCTTTTCTATATAAAAACGCTACTTTTATTGCCGATTTTTGAATTCCTTTTTTAATTAAATGTAATACCTTTACAAATAAAATGGTAAGTTTTAGAAATTTGAATCGTCATTCGTCTGATAGGGAAGGCAAGAAAAGCTTTTTCCGAGGAAAAGGTTTTATTCTCCTTATTGGAATCCTTTTTGGAGCTGGCATCATGATTGCCGTTTATAAAACAACAGTTTATTTTTCTTCTGATGAATCATGTATGATGTGCCACGTACATCCGCATGCTGAAGACAGTTGGAAACTTTCAACCCATGTTATCAACAAAAGTGGTGTGATGACGCATTGTGTTGCTTGTCACTTACCACCTCAGAATGAAACATGGAATTATTATACAGCAAAAGCAAAATTGGGAATCAGAGATGTCTGGTTCTATTTGACGAAAGATAGTGCAAAATTCGATTGGGATAGTAAGTCTGAGTTAGAAGCAGCCGTAAAATATATTCCCAACAGTTCATGTAAAGAATGTCATAGAAACCTTTTCCCTGAAGGAATTACTCAGGATGGCATAACAGCGCACCTTTATTATGAAGATAATGAAAAGAAACTTGATTTGCAGTGCATCAGTTGCCATTTGGATGCTGGTCACTACAATCCAAACTATAAACATGGAAAGATGACTGGTATTCCTGGTGGAACAGCCAAGGCAGTCGTGGATACGAGTCTTTTCTTTAAAGTAGCTACACCTCTTACCTCGTTTAAAAGTTATACAGAACAGATACCGGGTACTGCCGTATCTTTTAAGATGGTTGCAGTCCATGGTGGAACATTTAAAATGGGTAGTACGGATAAAGAGGCTTTTCATAAGCCTGATGAAGCTCCTGTACATAATGTAACTGTTAGTCCGTTCTTTATGTCGGAAGTAGAAGTTACATGGGATCAATATTGGTCATTCTATGGAAATACAATGAGTGAGGGACGTACACCTCCTGAAAAAGTATATGCTAATAATAGTGATCCGAATGTAGATGCTATTACAGGTCCGACACCTCCGTTTGGTTTTCCTGACCAAGGTTGGGGCTCTGGCGATAGACCAGCAATTACAATGACACACTATGCAGCTGAAACGTTCTGTCAATGGCTTTCAAAGAAAACAGGAAAGAAATATCGTTTACCAACAGAGGCAGAGTGGGAGTATGCTGCTCGTGGCGGAACAACTACGCCTTATTTCTTTGTTGGCAATCCTAAAGATTTTTCAGACCAGGGATTCTGGCGTAAATTCTTTGATGCAAAGACAGAAGGTATTTCTTCTTATATTATTTATCGTAAGGATAGTAAGAATAAGACTCAAGAACCGAGTTCTGTCAAAGCCAATCCGTTTGGATTGAAAAACATGTTGGGTAATGTTATGGAATATTGTGCTGATAAATATGATCCAAAAGCCTATAGCAAGATGGGCAGCAATGTAAAGAACCCGATTGTAAAGGAAGGTACCGAATGGGTTGTACGTGGTGGTGATTATTCGTCAGATGCAGCAGATGTACGTTCTGCAGCACGTGATTTTACCAAACACGACGCTTGGTTGAAGACTGATCCTCAGCAACCAAAGAGTATTTGGTGGTATTCAGATATTCGCGGAATAGGTTTCCGTGTCGTATGTGAACCAGATGTTTCATTAGGAGCTAAATAATTTTTATTGATTAAAAGTATTATATCATGAAAGAAAACAACGGTATTAGCAGAAGAACTTTTTTAAAAAGTTCTGCAATGGTAGGTGCACTGGGTGCCATAGGTACAGGTAGTGCAAGTATTTTAACCTCTTGTTCAGGTAAGGGCGGAGAAACAGAAGGCGCTAACAAGCCTTTGAAAGAACCGGGAAGTTATTATATTCCAGACCTGCCTGATAAAGCAACTGACGGTAAAGCATTGAAAATTGGTGTTATTGGTTGCGGTGGTCGTGGTTCTGGTGCAACATTCAATTTGTTGGATGCAGCTAATGGCGTTACTATTGCTGCTCTAGGCGACGTTTTCCAAGAAAGAGTTGATGAACTGGCTGGAAAATTGAAAGATCAGAAGCAAGTTGATGTTCCTGCTGACAAACGTTTTGTTGGTTTGGATGCTTATCAGAAAGTTATTGATAGTGGCGTTGATGCAATTATTGTTGCAACTCCTCCTTTGTTCCGTCCATTGCATTTCCAATATGCAGTTGAGAAGGGCAAACATTGCTTCCTTGAAAAACCAATTTGTGTTGATCCGGCGGGTTATCGTACAATTATGGCTGCTGCAAAGCAGGCTCAGGCAAAGAACTTGTGTGTTGTTACAGGTACACAACGTCATCATCAGCGTAACTATGTTGAATCACTGAAGAAAATTATGGATGGTGCAATTGGTGAGATCACTGGTGGTTGCGTATATTGGAATCAACCAATGTTGTGGTTCAAGAAACGTGAAGCTGGTTGGAACGATTGCGAATATATGATTAAAGACTGGGTTAACTGGAAGTGGTTATCAGGTGATCATATCGTTGAACAGCACGTTCATAATATTGATGTATTCTTGTGGATGAGCGGTTTGAAACCTGTTAAAGCTGTAGGTTTCGGTTCTCGTCAACGTCGTCTTACCGGTGATCAATACGATAACTTCAGTGTTGATTTCACAATGGAAAATGGCATCCATCTGCATAGTATGTGTCGTCAAATAGACGGTTGCGTTAACAACGTTAGCGAATTTATCCAGGGAACGAAGGGTACATGGTCTACAGAAAACGGTGATACTGTTATTAAAGACAATACAGGTAAAGAAATTTGGAAATACGACAAGGAAGCTGAGAAGACAGCTCACAAACAGAATGATCCATATGTATTGGAACATGTAAATTGGATTAACTGCATTCGCAGCAATAAACCTATTGAATTGGCATCTGCAACAGCTGCTTCTTGTATGGCTGCAATCATGGGTCGTGAGTCAGCATACACTGGAGCTGAAACTACTTGGGATGCAATGGCTGCTTCTACACTTGATTATACTCCGAAGGATCTGAATCTGGGTAAGATGGATATGACTGGATTTGTTGTTCCTGTTCCTGGCACTCCTCATGAAGAAAAGAAAGAGGAGGACAAGAAGGATGATAAGAAAGCTGCTAAAAAATAAAACTTATCAATAATGACACTAAACAGAAGAAACTTCTTAAGAACATCTCTGTCGGGTGCTGCCATAACATTAGGAGCTCCTGCTTTCGCCGCTTGTGTATCGAAAGCAGCACCTGATGAATCTGCCAGCAACAAGAAAGTGCAAACTCCTAAGAATAAAGCTGTGCTGAATATATCATTCCAAGAAGGTGTTGCTCCGGGGAAATCCTTAAAGGAGAAGCTTGATTTTATGGAAAAGAATGGCGTTGTTGGTTTCGAACCGGGTGGCAATGGTTTAGGCGCTCGTGTAAGTGAGATCAAGAATGCTTTGAAAGGACGTAATATTAAGGTCAGTGCTATATGCGCAGGCTTTAAAGGTTTTATCCTTTCTACTGATCCGGCAATCCGCAAGCAATGTATGGACACCATGAAAGAGATAATTACTGCAGCAGGTGAGTTGGGTTCGGTCGGTGTAATTATCGTTCCGGCATTTAATTCTCAAGTTCCGGTAATGCCTCATACAATGGAAACGCGCAATTTCCTTTGCGAACAATTCAATGAGATGGGTACATTCGCTGCAGAACATGGAACGTCGGTTATTTTTGAACCGTTGAACCGTAAGGAATGTTTTTATATGCGCCAAGTTGCTGATGCGGCTTCAGTATGCAGGGATATTAATAATCCAGGTGTACGTTGTATGGGTGATTTTTGGCATATGACATGGGAAGAAACATCTGATATGGGTGCTTTCATTTCAGCAGGAAAGTATTTACAGCATGTACATGTAGCAAGTCGCAAGCGTCGTAGTATGCCTGGTGAAGATGGTGATGCAGATAATTATGTAGAAGGTTTCAAAGGTCTTAAGATGATTGGATATCAGCATTTCGTTAGCTTTGAATGTGGATGCCAAGGCGATCGCGAAACTTTAGCAGCTGCTGCTGTCAAATTGTTACGTAAACAATGGGAAGAAGCATAAAAGAATATGCCTTTAGTTTATCCTAATATGCAAATGAGTGAGGTGGTGGAAGAACATCCCTCACTCATTCCTGTTATTAACAGGTTCGGTATTCGTTTGGGTTTAGGCGATAAATCTGTAAAGGTTGTCTGCGACGATTATCATTTGGATGTCGATTTTCTTTTGATGGTGATCAATACCTTTTTAAATGAGGAGTATTTCCCTGAAAAGAAACTTCAAACATTCCATGCTTCACAGATTATTGATTATTTGCGTAAAACGAATGCCTACTATCGCCGTTTTCAATTACCGAACATTGAACGGCATCTGAATTCTTTTATTTCCATGAGTGCTCCTGGAAATCAGTCTTTAGTTTTGATTGGTCAATTCTTCACCTCTTTTAAGAATGAACTGATTAAGCGTATAGATAAAGATGAAGAAGAGTCGTTTCCATACTATTTGTCATTGTGTGAGAAACTGGCAAAAGATGAGAAAAAGATAGAGCCTTTTATTTTGTTCTCAGAAGAACCATCAGACGATCCTATAGAGGCTTTGTTAGCCGATTTAAAAAGTATTATGGTTAAACATATATCTGGTAAGTATGATGAGAATCTTTGTTACGCGGTAATTTTTGCCATAAGTAGTTTGGGCAAGGATATCAAACAGCATAACCGCATTCGTTATAGAATATTGCTTCCGATGGTTTCTGCAATGGAAAAAATGAACAGTTGAGATGCATCGGAATAAACGGATAGCTATTATTTTAGCAGATACGTTGCAAAGTATAGGTTTGCAAAGTCTTCTGATTGATTATTTTTCTCCTGTTGAAGTTTCTTGCTTTTCTTCTTTTGAATTTTTTGCAAATACTCGCAACGATACTTATGATTACTATTTCACTGACTCTGATTCTTGGATATTGAATTCGGAGTTTTTTCTTCCTCGACGTAGTAAGACGCTCGTTTTGCTAAATCGAACAAATGCCGCCGAGCCTTCTAATAATTATGTTACAATAGGCTCTTCTCAAGAAGTTATTATTGAGGAGATCGAACGATTATTAGCAAGTGAAAGCCTGAGCGCAACAACTACAGAAAAAAATAAAGGGCTCTCAACCCGTGAAATTGATGTCCTCCAATTGATTGTCAAAGGAATTACAAACAAAGAGATCGCCGACAGACTTAACATAAGTCTTAATACAGTCCTTACACATCGTAAAAATATTACAGCAAAGTTAGGCATCAAGACTGTCTCAGGTCTTACTTTCTACGCTCTAATGAATGGCCTAGCATCTACAGATAATATAGATTTGTAAAACAGCTTTCTTTAAACGACAAAGTTTACGAAATGATTTGTTATCTTTGCAATAATCAATCATTAAATAGTCAGAATATGGAAGCAGTAGAAGACAAAATGGTAGAAATAGCTCGATTTACATATCCAGCTGATGCGCAAACCTTGATGGCTCTTTTGCGTTCGGAAGGTATTGAGTGCTATTTGCGTGATGAGTTGAGTTCCCAAATTATGGGAGGCTATGCTGATATAGGTGGTGCACGAGTTGAAATTTTGGAAAGTGAAGTGCAACATGCGCTTGATGTTATGAAAGAGGGAGGTTATGAGATTCCGAAAGAAAATGAAGAACCTGAGGGAGTACAAACCGTGTCCGGTTTTGCTCGACATATTCCGTTCTTGAGGAATTACTCTTTAGAAAGGCAAATCATAATTATTTTAGTAACTGTGGCTGTTTTATTAGGATTGTTTGTTTATTTGGGCTCTTTATTATCATCGAATTGACAAATTTATATTATGAAGCGAAGAAAGATTACAAATAGTCAGGCGGTATGTATTATTATCTTATGGGGACTTTTGTGTTATATGTTATTGGCATACAGTAAGAAAATAGATTTTAATGTTATATTTTCTATTGTAGCATCAGCTATCATTGTGTTTGTTCCTTTATATAAAAATATTAAGCATCGTGCAGATGAAAATTGATTGCAATTTTGCAATAAAAATGTCGAAATGATATTTTTATCGTGAATTTTCTTTCAAAAGTTTGCTAGTTTCAAAAAATAGCTTACCTTTGTGCTGTCATATTAAGAGCGGTATCTTTGTGACGAATTGGTATAACATTCTATATAAAATCAATTATGAAGGCAAGTGAAGTTTTAGAAGGCTTGAAAAGAAGATTCCCGAATGAACCTGAATATCATCAGGCAGTATCGGAAGTGTTATCAACGATTGAAGATGCATACAATGAGCATCCAGAGTTTGAAAAAAGTAATTTAATTGAGCGTTTGTGTATTCCTGACAGAATCTTTACATTCCGTGTTTCTTGGATGGATGATAAGGGACAAATTCAGACGAATATGGGATACCGTATTCAGCACAACAATGCTATTGGCCCGTACAAAGGTGGCGTTCGTTTCCATGCATCTGTCAATTTATCAATCCTTAAGTTTTTGGCATTTGAGCAGACTTTTAAGAATTCACTGACAACACTTCCTATGGGTGGTGCAAAAGGTGGCTCTGATTTTAATCCGAGAGGCAAGTCGAATGCAGAAGTCATGCGTTTCTGTCAGGCATTTATGCTTGAGTTGTGGCGCTATGTCGGACCGGATACCGATGTTCCTGCAGGTGATATTGGTGTTGGTGGTCGTGAAGTTGCATACATGTATGGTATGTACAAGAAACTGGCTCGCGAGAATACAGGAACCTTTACTGGTAAAGGTCTTGAGTTTGGTGGTTCACTGATTCGTCCGGAAGCGACGGGATATGGAAACGTATATTTCCTGTTGCAGATGTTGAAGACAAAGAATATTGATCTGAAAGGTAAGGTCGTAGCTGTATCAGGTTCAGGCAATGTTGCACAATATACAGTAGATAAATTGATTACTTTAGGTGCCAAGGTTATTACCATGTCGGATTCAGATGGTTATATTTATGATCCTGATGGCATTGATCGTGAAAAATGGAATTACATCATGGAATTGAAGAATCTGTATCGTGGTCGTATTCGTGAATATGCCGAACAATACGGAGTAAAATATGTAGCCGGTGCTCGTCCTTGGGGCGAAAAGTGCGATATCGCAATGCCGAGTGCAACTCAAAACGAAATCAATGGTGAAGAAGCAGCTCAGCTTGTTGCTAACGGTTGTTTCGCTGTTTCAGAAGGTGCAAATATGCCATCTACTCCAGAAGCAATCAAAATATTCCAGAATGCAAAGATACTTTATGCTCCAGGCAAAGCTTCTAACGCAGGTGGTGTATCAGTTTCCGGTTTGGAAATGACACAGAATGCACAGAAATTGAGTTGGACAAGTGAAGAGGTGGATGCTAAATTAAAAAGCATTATGCAGAATATACATGAGCAGTGTTTGAAGTATGGTACACAGTCTGATGGTTATGTGAATTATGTTAAGGGTGCCAATGTAGCTGGTTTCATGAAAGTTGCTAAAGCTATGATGGCTCAAGGAATCCTTTGATAAATAAAATTTGTTTAGTTGCGAGCGTAGCCCAAAAGGTTACGCTCGTTTTTGTTTTGTTAATTATCAATTCTTTCTTACCTTCGTGGCATAATTGAAAAACTATATGGTTACAGACGACTTAAATCAACTTTATCGTACTTACACCGGGGGTGCTGCAAGTGATATAACGGAACTCCCGTCTTCCGGTTCAAACCGTAGATATTTCAGAATGTCCGGACCGCAAACATTAATTGGTGTGAGCGGCACTTCTATAGAAGAAAATCGTGCATTTATTTATATGTCGGATCATTTCCGTCAGAAGGGAATTCCGGTTCCACAAGTATTGTGCCATTCCGATGATTGTGCTTTTTATATACAGGAAGACTTAGGCGATACCTTGTTGTTTAATGCAATTGAGAAGGGCAGAAGAAGCAGTGCTTTTGATGAAAATGAAAAGGAACTGTTACGTAAGACAATTGCTCTTTTGCCTGTCGTTCAGTTCGTCGGTGCACAAGATTTCGATTTTTCCATTTGCTATCCTCAGCCAGAATTTAATCAGCGTTCCATCCTTTGGGATTTGAATTATTTTAAGTATTGTTTTCTGAAAGCGACCGGAATGGATTTCCAGGAAAATCTTTTGGAAAACGATTTCCAAAAGATGAGTCAAGTGCTGCTTCAGGATTCTTCATCAACATTCATGTATCGTGATTTTCAGTCGCGTAATGTGATGATTCGGAATAACGAACCGTGGCTGATTGATTTCCAGGGAGGACGGAAAGGACCTTTCTATTATGATATAGCTTCTTTCTTGTGGCAGGCAAAAGCCAAATATCCTGATGATTTGCGTCAGGAGTTGCTACAGATTTATTTGAATGCATTAAAGAAATATACATCTATTGATGAATCGCATTTCTTTAATCAGCTTCGCCATTTTGTCTTGTTCAGAACCCTACAGGTTCTGGGTGCATACGGTTTTAGAGGCTATTTCGAGAAGAAACCCCATTTTCTGCAAAGTGTTCCGTTTGCTATTGAGAATCTGCGCCAATTGCTGCACGATGACTATCCAGAGTATCCTTATCTCTGTCCGTTATTAAAAGATCTTACTCAGTTGTCGCAGTTCTATGATGATATTCAGAAGAGGATTCTAGAAGTTAAAGTGGTTAGTTTTGCTTATAAGAAAGGCATTCCAAACGACTCGAGTGGCAATGGCGGCGGTTATGTGTTCGATTGTAGAGCCCTTAATAATCCTGGCAAGTACGAACGTTACAACCATTTTACAGGATTGGACGAACCCGTGATTCGTTTTTTGGAAGACGATGGTGGTATTCTGAAGTTCCTGGATCACGCATATGCACTTGTTGACGTAAGTGTAAAACGTTATTTGGATCGCGGTTTCACGAATCTTATGGTTTGCTTTGGGTGTACGGGAGGACAGCATCGTTCCGTATATGCCGCACAACATATGGCCGAACATTTACACAGCAAGTTCGGTGTGAAAGTAGACTTGGTTCACAGGGAACAAAACAAAGAACAAATCTTTAATTCTACATTATGAAAGCAATGATATTTGCCGCCGGATTAGGGACCCGCTTACGTCCGCTAACCGATGCGACACCAAAGGCACTGATTCCAGTGAACGGGAAACCGATGCTGGAGCATGTAATTTTGAAACTTAAGGAGGCCGGGTTTGATCAAATTGTTATCAATATTCATCATTTAGGAGAACAAATCATTGATTTTCTGAAGGAAAAACACAACTTCGGAGTTCAGATAAACATTTCTGATGAGCGCGATTATCTGCTCGATACTGGAGGTGGAATAAAGAAAGCTTATCCGTTCTTGCAGGGGAACGAACCCTTCTTGATTCACAACGTTGATATCATCTCGAATATAGATTTGAAGAAGCTTTATCAATCGAATTTGGAGACCGGTTCGTTGGCTACGCTCTTGGTAAGCCGCCGGACCACTTCGCGACAGCTATTGTTCAATAAGGAGAACCGGATGTGTGGATGGCAGAACATTAAGACGGGCGAAGTTAAATCCTTCTATCCAGAGTTCGATCCTGCTTGCTATCAAGGTTATGCTTTCAGTGGCATTCATGTGATTTCACCTCGAATTTTTGATTTCATGGACGAATGGACAGGACGTTTTTCTATTATTGATTTTTATGTTTCCGTTTGCGCAAAATCGGATATTCATGCTTATATTGATGATAATCAGCACTTAATAGATATTGGAAAGCCTGAAACATTGCAGCAGGCAGAGGTATGGTTAAGATCAAAAAGTGCGGAGTGACAATTGCCTTGTATAGCTTGAATTTTGGTACTTATCATGAATTTTTTTTGTAAAGTATCTGAAGAACTTATCGGACCATATATATGGTCTGATCGGTTCATACTATATGGTCCGATCGGTTTATATAATATGGTCCGATTGAACCACCTATATGGTCCGATAAATGAATCCGTGCCTATACAAAAATCTTTCCGGTCTTTTACAAAATTTCTTATTGACTTTTACCAAAATGCTTCAGTCAACTTATATCCTTTGTTTATAATTATTTGCAAAGACCGTTCAATAATAAATTTTTTTATATGCCATAAATAATGGAATTTCACTTTGTAGTATATCGGAAAAGTAGTAATTTTGTTCGATGCTAAGAATAGTAACACATATTGAGCGATTGCTTTTGGTGCATGATTGTGTCATCGTGCCAAAGTTTGGTGGCTTTGTATTACAAGTCGCTCCGGCAATATATAATGTTGCTGAGAATTCTTTTACGCCTCGACGCAAAGAAATAAGCTTCAATGTTACTTTGCAGCATAGCGACGGTTTGCTGGCCGAATCGTACATGCAAATGTATAAGGTTACTTATCAGCAGGCGCAACTGATGCTTGATGAAGATATTGAGAGCCTCAAACAGTCGCTGCAGCAATATAAGAAAGTATCATTGGATAGTCTTGGTTTATTTACTATGGGCGATGAAGGGCAGGTTATTTTTCATTCCTATGCATCCGATTTATTAAGTGTCGAATCGTATGGACTGCCTGCGTTTCAGTTTGCCACACTTTCTTCATTGCATGTGGAGAAAGAGTCTAAACATATTCATCGACACAAAGAGAAGAAAGATACACTCTATATACCGGTCAATCGCAGATTTTTACGTATGGCAGTTGCTTCGGCAGCCGCTATTGCCTTATTCTTCTTGATATCCACTCCGGTGAAAGATGTCAATCAGAATGCCTATACTGCTAGTTTTGTACCTGCGGAAGTCGTTAGTAACACGCTTCCTTCAGAAAGTGTTCAACCAGCGGACAGTGCTTCGAAAACAGAAGTGGCAGCCGTTGATGTTCCAGCAGAAAATACAGAGGCGACTTCTTCGGTAGTGACTCAAGAGGAGGTTAATTCTGAACAAAAGAGATATCATGTAATCATTGCCAGTTTCCCGAGTGAAGCCTTGGCAAATGCTTACTTGTCAAAAGTCGACAAATCTATTTGCAAGAATGCGGATGTCCTTCAGTGTGATCATAAATATCGGGTGTATGCCGACAGGTTTGATAATAATTCGCAAGCGCAGTCGTTTATGTCGACCTTGCGATCGAATGCTAAATATAAAGACGCATGGCTGTATATCAGTCATTAAAGAGGTTTTAATTGGATTTTTCGATAGACATAGATAACAAAGAGTTTCAAGATGCTTTGCAGTTGATAACTCATACACGTCAGTCCGTTTTTTTGACCGGAAGAGCAGGTACCGGCAAATCAACCTTCTTGAAATATATATGTTCACACACGAAGAAAAAGCATGTGGTTCTAGCGCCGACAGGCATTGCCGCAATTAATGCCGAGGGGGTTACACTACATTCGTTTTTCAAACTTCCTTTCCGTCCGATACTTCCCAATGATCCGGATTTGAGTCTGAAGGATGGGCGTATTTTCGATTTCTTCAAATATAAGAAAGAGCAACGTAAGCTGATAGCAGAAGTCGAATTGATCATCATTGATGAGATATCTATGGTAAGAGCCGATATTATCGATTGCATCGATCGCATTTTACGTGTCTATTCAGGTAATATGCGTTTGCCTTTCGGTGGAAAACAGTTGCTGTTTGTTGGTGATGTGTTTCAGTTGGAACCAGTTGTCCCTTCTGATCAGAAGGAGATATTGACGATGTTCTATGCCACACCGTTTTTCTTTTCTGCGCGTGTATTTCGCGACATCAATCTGGTACCTATTGAACTGAAGAAAGTTTATCGGCAGACTGATCCTGTTTTTATTCGTATTTTGGATCATATCCGGAGCAATGAGGCAGAGAGAGCCGATTTGGAAGTATTGAATGCACGTTGTTTCCCTGATTTCGTTCCACGCAATGAGGATATGTTTATCACTTTGGCTACTCGTCGTGATCAGGTGGATCATATTAATAATAGTAAACTGGCAGAACTTCCAGGCGAGGAATTCGTGTCAAACGGATGGGTGGAAGGCGAATTTCCGGAATCCTCTTTGCCTACGCAACTCAATCTTTCGCTGAAAGAGAAGGCTCAGATCATTTTTATAGAGAATGATCGTGATCGACGTTGGGTGAATGGTACTATCGGAATGATTTCCGGCATTGATGAAGACGGCAACGTATATGTGCTTTTGGAAGATGGTCGCGAATATCTTGTAGAACGAACTATTTGGCGAAATTATAAATATAAGTATAACGAAAAAGAAAAGCGCATTGAAGAGGAAATCATCGGTGCATTTGAGCAGTTGCCTATCCGTTTGGCGTGGGCGATAACTGTCCATAAGAGTCAGGGTTTGACCTTTAATCGCGTGGTTGTCGATTTATCGGGAGGTGTCTTTGCAGGAGGACAGACTTATGTAGCATTGAGTCGTTGTACTTCCTTGGAAGGGTTGGTGTTGAAGAGTAAAATATCACCATTCGATATCTTTGTGAAGAAGGAAATCGTGCAGTTCAGTCAGGAGTTTAACGATCAGAATTTGATTGCCAACAGTATTTTAGATAGTGAAGCCGAACTGTTGTATGCACGAGCTGTAAACAGTTTCAATCAGGGTAATATGAAAGATGCCGTTGAAGCTTTTGCTGCGGCAGTCACAAAACGGAATGATTTGGGAAAACCTGAAGTACAGCGTCTGTTGCGATTGAAGTTGCAAAGTATCAATGGTCTGTCTCAACAGATAAAGAAGCTTCGTGAAGATATTCATACCCAAAGAGAAACACGAAAAGGATTTGCAAAAGAATATTATCTGATGGGCAACGAGTGCATCACGAAAGCGCATGATATGAATGCGGCATTGCGTTCGTTCGATAAAGCTCTGAAATTGGATCCCGATTACGTGGATGCTTGGGTTAGAAAAGGAATTACCCTGTATGATTTGGGTGATAGTTTTCAGGCAATCACCTGCTTGAATGAAGCGGTGCGTTTGAATGGCAAATCCTTTAAAGCTCGTTATAATAGGGGAAAATGTTATCTTACACTTAAATATTATGAAGAAGCTGTGTCTGATTTTGTGAAAGCTTTAGATGTGAAACCCAGACATATTGCTGCTCATGAATATTTGGCTGAAGCTTTCCGTAATATAGGTGAAGTGGAGTTGGCTCGGCAACATCAGGAGATTGCCGATCAACTGCGTGAAGATAAAGAATTATAAATTTATTGGTGAATTTAATATAAATGTAATGTATGGATAAATTTAATCACTTATCTTTGCACAAGGATATAAAGAATGTTTTGATTGTTTAATATTAAACTCTGTTATATATGGGAAAAGTAAGTCTATACACGTGTCTTTTATTCCTGTGCAGTATTTTTGCTATCAATGCACAGGTTACCACATCGTCTATGAGTGGTAAGATTACGAGTGCAACCGAAATGAATGAGCCTGTTATTGGAGCAACAGTTGTTGCCATCCATGAACCTTCAGGAACTCATTATGGTGCAGTAACGAATGTTGACGGACGCTATACTATCCAAGGTATGCGTACGGGTGGTCCTTACAGCGTTGAGGTATCTTATGTAGGATATCAGAAGTCTACGTATAAGAACATCCGTCTTGAGTTAGGTAATAACTATCAGTTGAATGTAAGCATGAAGGAATCAGCAGAAGCACTCAACGAAGTAGTGGTTACAGGTGTTGCATCAAAGAAGGCTTTGACCGGTGCAGGTCATAACTTCTCGACCGAAAAGATTGAGGATTCGCCTACGGTTGATCGTCATATCTATGATATTGTGAAGAATATGCCTATGGCTCAGACCAACAAGATCGGCGGTATTTCGTTCGCCGGTTCAAACAACCGTTACAACAGTTTCCAGATCGATGGTACGGTAAGTAACGATGTATTTGGTTTGACAGCTTCGGGTACGAATGGTGGCCAGTCTAATGCTAATCCTATATCAATGGATGCTATTCAGGAAATTCAGGTTGTTGTTTCTCCGTTTGATGTTCGCCAAGGTGGTTTCACCGGTGGTGGTATCAATGCGATTACCAAACAAGGTACGAATAAATTCCACGGATCTGCCTATACTTATTATACCAATCAGAAGATGTATGGCAAGTATAATGCAGCTAAGGATTATGAAGAATCGAAGTTGGATACTCAGCATACGGCAACTTATGGTTTCTCACTGGGTGGTCCTATCATCAAGAACAAACTGTTCTTCTTTGGTAATGTTGAGAAGATTAGCGAAACTTATCCATCTCGTTACTATCCGGGTTCAACCAATTATGCTAACTCATTGACTACTGCTGTCGCTGATCAGATTCTTTCTCGTTATCAGCAAGTAACTGGTATTAAGGATATTTATGGAGCTCGCGACGTTGATCAGAGTTCATTGGGTATTTTGGCACGTATCGACTGGAATATCAACAGTAATAACAAGTTGGCTCTTCGCTATCAACATAATAATTCTTCTTCTGATAATTATGGCTCAGGAAGTAGTACATACTATTTCAATAACAGTGCTTATACGATGAAGAATCAGACCAACTCTTTTGTGGCTGAGTTGAACTCACATATCAGCAACAAGCTGTATAATGAATTCCGTGGTTCGTTGTCTTTCGTTCGCGACCATCGTGAAGTGCCTTATCAGGGTCCATGTATTTGGATTAAGAGTTCCACTGAAACAGGTAATGTCGCAATCGATTTGGGTACAGAATATTCTTCTGGTGCTAACCGTTTGAATCAGAATATTTATAGTTTTGAGGATAACTTGTCATTGTATGCGGGCAACCATACTTTTACATTCGGTACGCATAATGAGATTTTCCATATGGAGAATCTGTTTATCCAGGCAAACAATGGTGAGTGGGTCTATAACAACTTGTCTGCATTCTTGAATGATCAGGCTTCACAGTTTGTTTATAAATATGCCGATCCTGCTGGATTCGTTCCAAAATTCAATGCAGGTCAGTTTGGTTTCTACGCTCAGGATAAATGGGAAATCAACAACAACTTCACTTTGACTTATGGTATCCGTCTCGATTTGCCGAAGGTATTCGATAATCCTACAACTAACGAAACATTCAATACTTCAGCAATCAGTTCAACCTACGATGCAAAGGTAGGTCGCATGCCTTCACTGAAGGTTTTGATGTCACCGCGTTTAGGTTTCCGCTGGTATGCCGATCAAGAGCACAATACATTGTTCCGTGGTGGTTTGGGCTTGTTTACTGGCCGCGTTCCATTTGTTTGGCTGTCTAATGCATTCACCAATGATGGTATTGAGCAGAAGGGTACTACAATTTATTCTCAATTTAATAAGACGACTAATGTTACTACTTGGGCTCCTTCTTTGTCACAGTACGCATCTGATCCTACTGCTGCAATGAATTCGGCTAAGGGTACATCTCCGAAACCGGATATCTGTACAGTAAGCAAAGACTTCAAGTATCCGCAAGTATTACGTTTTGACCTCGCATGGGAACAGAAGTTGCCGTATGATGTAAAGATGACTTTGGAAGGTTTGTATTCAAAAACTTTGAATAATGCATATTTCAAGAACTTGGCATTGAGTTCGAATGGTAAAGTATATGCTGTTTCTGGCAATGAGTCTTCTGCAGCTCCTTATTATTCTTTGGATAAGAGCAACTACAATAGTGTAATCGATTTGGAAAATACAAGTAAAGGTTATACTTATTCATTCTCTGCATTATTTGAAAAAACATTTGATTTTGGTTTGAACGCTACCGCTTCTTATACATTTGGACATTCAAAATCTATATATGACGGTACTTCTTCAGTCGCTTATTCAAACTGGAAATACAATTATGCATTTGATTCAAATGATCCTGCATTGACCTATTCGACATTCGATATTCCAAATCGTGTCGTTGCTACTATCGGATATACAACGCCTAAATATGTAAAGGGTTTATTCAGTACTAATGTATCATTGATTTATACAGGTTCAAACGGTATGCGTTACAGCATTACTATGAATGAGAAGGCTGATTACAATGGCGATGGTTATACAGGCAACTCTTTGATGTACATCCCGACTCAATCTGAAATAGCTTCGATGTCATTCGCTGATGTAAAAGACTCTAAAGGTAATGTTACGATGAGTGCAGACCAGAGTCGCGCGAATATTGAAGACTGGATTCAAGGCAACAAATATGCCAAGGATCATCGTGGACAATATTCAGATCGTAACTGCTGCCAAGCACCTTGGGAAAACCGAGTTGACTTGCATTTGGCTGAAAACATCTTCGTTCCGAAGAGCTTGAATGGAAGTAAGTTGCAGTTTACATTTGATGTTATCAACTTCGGTAATTTATTGAATAAGCATTGGGGTAAGAATTATGGTTCTTACTATAATGTAACTCCGCTTCAGGTAACTGCTGTTGATGCTACTTCAAAAGTCGCTACATTTGTTTACAATGCAAACAATACGGTTAAGCTGAGTGATATCTCTTCTCGTTGGCATGCACAAATTGGTTTGAAATATACATTCTAATCAATTAATTCTATAATATAAAGTAGGATATGCCGGTTTCGTTTGAGACAAGCATATTCTACTTTTATTTTATATATATCTTATGTAGTTATTATTTACTGGAATAAAGAGGTAAAGAATGAAGAAAACAACTGTTCAGCTATTTTTAGGGATGCTTGTCTTGCTTTGCTTGATGAGTACGGGTTGCGCAAGTCTGAAGAATGATCATTATGTTGTCGTGTTGTCGATGGATGGCTTTCGTTCGGATTATCCCAAATTGGCTCATACACCAACTCTTGATTCTTTGGGAAGGATAGGCATAAAGTCGACATTCCGTCCATCGTTTCCAAGTCTGACTTTCCCGAACCATTACAGTATGGCTACTGGCTTGTATCCCGATCATCATGGACTGGTAGGAAATGCTTTCTATGCTTCTGATATGGACAGTGTTTATCGGATGGGAAAAACGGATACACGTTTTTTCGGTGGCGAACCTATTTGGAATACAGCGCACTTTCAAGGTGTGCGTTCGGCAATCTATTTTTGGGTAGGAAGCGAATATGTGGTTCAAGGTATCCGTCCGGACAATTGGAAACCTTTCAGTAAGTCTGTACCCTTTTCAGACAGAGCTGATTCGGTAATCTATTGGTTACAAATGCCCAAAAAGGAACGACCGCATCTTATAATGTGGTATTTAGAAGAACCAGATGAAATAGCTCATCATAATTCACCTGAATCTCCTAAGACAATACAAAAGATAGAAAGTCTGGATCGCCTTTTAGGTGAGTTTTTTACGAAAGCGCGTAAGTTGAAGAATTTTAATAAAATTGATTTTATTGTCTTGGCAGATCATGGCATGGCTACCATCAAACCAGAGAAGAGTATCAATCTTGCCGATTACATGTCGGTCGATAGTTTTAATTACGTATTCGATGGTGTGCCTACATTACTTTATCCCAAGCCTTCGTATCTGGAAACAGCTTATTCTATTCTGAAGAAATTACCTTATATTACTGTTTGGAAGAAAAACGAGATTCCTCCAAAATATGTATATGGAAAGAATGAAAGAGTAGCCGATTTAGTTGTCTTGCCAGAAATAGGTACTTATATTCAGTTTAAAAAGCATCCTTCAAAGTTATTGGCGGCTGCTCATGGATATGATAATTTTGCTCCCGAAATGGAAGCCATCTTTTATGCGACAGGTCCATCTTTTAAAAAACATACCGAACTGCCAACTATGGCAAATGTCAATTTGTATTTGATTATTGCAAAACTTCTGCACTTGAAACCTGCTCCGAATGATGGGGAAGAAGAAGTAGTTAATAGATTGCTAAGATGACATATTCTATAGAAACTATTAAATGCGGTGAGTAGGTGGGGAGTTTTGATAAAAGTTTGATAAAATAGGAAAAGCAAGTATCTATAAATAAGATGCTTGCTTTTTAACTTCAGTAGTGCGTCCGGGAGTCGAACCCGGATTTACGCCGTGAGAGGGCGGTGTCCTGAGCCATTAGACGAATGCACCAGTTCTTTGTCAATTGTGTTTTGTTTGACGGCGCGAAGATAGCTATAATTTTTAATCTGAAAAGTATTTTGAAGAGAAAAAATAAAAAGATTTGTTCATCACTGACACTTTGGAAGTAAAAAACTCTTTATTCCACTAAAAGGCGTTAAAAAGAGTATCAAATACATTCCCCTTTCATTGGCTGTCATGTTTATTTGTTTTACCTTTGTCTCAATTTATAATGTTATATTTGAATATTTAATATCAGTATCAAAATAACTAATATTATGGCAGAACTAAAAGAAAAACTTTTCTCGGAATTCCCTCCGGTCTCTACCGAAGAGTGGGTGGCCAAGATTACGGCTGACTTAAAGGGTGTTCCATTTGAGAAAAAGCTTGTTTGGAAAACAGGCGAAGGATTTAACGTAAATCCTTTCTATCGTAGAGAAGATATCAAGGATTTGAAGACGACAGACTCTCTCCCTGGTGAATTTCCTTATGTACGTGGTACAAAGAAGGATAACAATTGGAAGGTACGTCAAAACATTGAAGTAACTAACTTCAAGAGTGCTAACGAAGAAGCTAAAGATTTGCTTACCAAAGGTGTTACATCTTTAGGCTTTTCAATCAAAGGTGATGAGGTAAGTGCTGAAAACATCGCTATGTTGTTGGATGGCATTTGTCCTGTTGAAACAGAATTGAACTTCAGTACTTGTAACTGTAAGGCAGAAAAACTGATTGCTATCTTGGTTGAGAACTTCAAAACTAGAGGTGCAGACCTTAGCAAGTGCTTTGGTTCTGTAGACTTTAATCCTTTCAAGAAACCGTTGTTGAAAGGTAAAGTGAATGACAGTTGGGTTGACGATGCTGCCGCTGTGCTCAAAGCTGGCAGAGAACTTCCGCGTTATCAGGTCTTAGGTGTTGATTCATTCTATTTGAATAATGCGGGCGCCTATATTTCTCAAGAATTGGCTTGTGCATTGGCTTGGGGTGACGAGTATCTTTCAAAACTGACAGAGGCAGGCTTTGGTGCCGATGAAGTAGCAAAGAAGATAAAGTTCAATATGGGCATCAGTTCCAATTACTTTATGGAAATAGCGAAATTCCGCGCTGCACGTTGGTTGTGGGCTGAAATTGTTGCTGCTTACAAACCTGTTTGCCACTGTCCGACGGAATGCCCGAACAAGGCAGCAGATGGCATGTGTCGTTGCGCTTGTAAAATGCATGCTCATGCAATAACTTCAGAATGGAATATGACAATTTATGATGCTTATGTAAACTTGCTCCGTTCACAGACTGAAACAATGTCTGCTGCTTTGGCAGGTGTCAATTCTATTACTGTTTCTCCATTCGATAAGGCTTTTGAAACTCCTGATGAATTCTCAGAGCGTATTGCTCGTAATCAGCAATTATTGTTGAAGGAAGAGTGCCATTTTGATAAAGTTGTTGATCCGGCTGCAGGTTCATATTATATTGAAGTGCTAACAGCTTCTTTGGCTGATGTAGCTTGGAAGTTGTTCCTTGATATGGATGAAAAGGGTGGTTTCGGCGCTTTGGCTAATGCAGGCGATATTCAGAAGGCTGTAAATGCTTCTAATGATTTGCGTAAGAAAGCTGTTGCTACACGTCGTGAAATATTGCTGGGTTCTAATCAGTTCCCGAATTTTAATGAGGTTGTTGCTGAGAAGATTAAAAAGGTTCCAACTTGCTGCTGTGGAGGCGCCTGTGGAGAAGCTACAATTCCGACACTCGACTTTTCACGTGGTGCTTCTAAGTTTGAAGACTTGCGTTTGGCTACCGAGAAAAGCGGTAAGACTCCGAAAGTATTTATGCTTACAATTGGTAACTTGGCTATGCGTTTGGCTCGTTCGCAGTTCTCTGCAAACTTCTTCGCTTGTGCTGGCTACAAGATTATCGATAACTTAGGTTTTGATACAGTAGAAGCAGGTGTTGATGCTGCTGTAAAGGCTGGTGCTGAGATCGTCGTTCTTTGCTCAAGTGACGATGAATATGTTGAATTCGCTCCTGCTGCCAATAAGGCTTTAGCTGGACGTGCTTTGTTTGTTGTAGCTGGTGCTCCTGTTTGCATGGAAGATCTGAAAGCTCAGGGTATCGAATACTTTATTCATGTAAAGAGCAATGTGCTTGAAACATTGCAGGCATTCAACGTTAAATTGGGTATTAAATAATAAGAAGTTATGAAACCGAATTTTAAAAATATAGATATAAAGAATGCCGGTTTTGCAGCAACCGATGCTACAGAATGGGCAAAAGCCAACGGAATAGAAACCGTTTGGAAGACACCTGAGCATATAGAGGTAAAGCCTGTATATACGAAAGATGACTTGGATGGAATGGAACATTTGGATTATGTTTCAGGTATTCCTCCATATCTGCGTGGCCCGTACAGTGCCATGTATCCTATGCGTCCTTGGACGATCCGTCAGTACGCAGGCTTTTCTACAGCAGAAGAATCAAACGCATTCTATCGTCGTAACTTGGCTTCAGGCCAGAAAGGTTTGTCAGTTGCATTCGATCTTCCAACGCATCGTGGTTATGATGCTGACAACGAACGTGTTGTGGGTGATGTCGGTAAGGCAGGCGTATCTATCTGCTCTATAGAAAATATGAAAACATTGTTTGATGGTATTCCATTGAACAAAATGTCTGTTTCTATGACAATGAACGGTGCAGTTCTTCCAATTCTTGCATTCTATATTAATGCTGGCTTGGAACAGGGAGCGAAGTTGGAAGAAATGCAGGGTACAATTCAGAACGATATCTTGAAAGAGTTCATGGTTCGTAATACCTATATCTATCCGCCGGAGTTCTCAATGCGTATTATCGCTAATATCTTTGAATACACTTCTCACAATATGCCTAAGTTCAACTCAATTTCAATATCCGGCTATCACATGCAGGAAGCAGGCGCAACTGCTGATATTGAAATGGCTTATACATTGTGCGATGGTTTGGAATATCTTCGTGCTGGTGAAGGTGTTGGATTGAAGGTCGATGATTTTGCTCCACGTTTGTCATTCTTCTGGGCTATCGGTGTTAATCATTTCATGGAAATAGCAAAGATGCGTGCTGCTCGTATGTTGTGGGCAAAGATCGTTAAGAGTTTTGGTGCAACTAATCCTAAATCTTTGGCTTTGCGTACGCACTGTCAGACTTCAGGTTGGTCGCTGACGGAACAAGATCCGTTCAACAATGTAGGTCGTACTTGTATAGAGGCTATGGCTGCTGCATTAGGACATACACAGTCTCTGCATACTAATGCATTGGATGAGGCTATTGCGTTGCCTACTGACTTTTCTGCTCGTATCGCACGTAATACGCAAATCTATATTCAGAATGAGACACAAGTCTGCAAGGAAATCGACCCTTGGGGCGGTTCATATTATGTAGAATCTTTGACAAACGAACTGGTGCATAAAGGTTGGGCTTTGATTCAAGAAATTGAAAGCATGGGCGGTATGGCTAAGGCTATCGAAACGGGTCTTCCGAAGATGCGTATCGAAGAGGCTGCTGCTCGTACACAGGCTCGTATTGACTCTGGCATTCAGACTATCGTTGGTGTTAATAAATATCGTCTGCCTAAAGAGGCTCCTATCGATATCCTTGAAATCGATAATACAGCCGTTCGTAATGAGCAGATTGCATTGTTGAAGAAGTTGCGTGAAAATCGTGATGAGGCTGCTGTAAAGAAAGCATTGGCTGATCTTACAGAATGTGTTCGTACGAAACAGGGCAACTTGTTGGAGTTAGCAGTGAAAGCTGCCGGTTTACGTGCATCGTTAGGTGAAATATCTGATGCTTGCGAAGCTGTCGTTGGTCGTTATAAAGCTGTAATTAGAACTATTTCAGGCGTGTATTCATCAGAAACGAAGAAAGATGCTGACTTTCAGAAAGCTTGTGAGCTTTGTGAGAAGTTCGCAAAGAAAGAAGGTCGTCAACCACGTATCATGATTGCTAAGATGGGTCAGGACGGGCACGACCGTGGTGCAAAAGTTGTTGCTACAGGTTATGCTGATTGTGGTTTTGATGTGGATATGGGACCATTGTTCCAAACTCCAGCAGAGGCTGCTCGTCAGGCTGTAGAAAACGATGTTCATGTATTGGGTGTTTCTTCTTTGGCTGCTGGTCATAAGACACTAGTTCCTCAAGTTATTGAAGAACTTAAGAAACTCGGTCGTCCGGATATTATTGTGATTGCCGGTGGTGTTATCCCTGTACAGGATTATGACTTCCTGTATAAAGCAGGTGTAGCTGCAATCTTTGGTCCAGGCTCTTCTGTTACGAAAGCTGCTTGCCAGATATTGGAAATACTCTTAGGTGAATGATGGCGCGGAAAAGACTTTAGAAAGATAAAAGAAAGTCTTTATATATAAAGCCGCGCAGTATTCTGATGGAAGCTGCGCGGCTTTTTTCTAAATTATAAAAAAGAAATCGATGTTGAGTGTAAAAATAGATAGATGGATAGTCGTGCTGGGCTTGTTTATTTGCCTTGTGTTTACTCAGTCGTGCAAAAAAGACGATAACGTTGATACCTCGGATGAAGGCACGAATGAGTGGATATATAATACAATGACAAGCTATTATTTGTGGTATGAAGATATTCCAAATAAAAATACACTCGACTTTTCGAAGTCGCCTGATGACTTCTTTGCTTCTTTATTATCTTCCCAGGATGGCGTACAATACCAAAATAGTTGGTTGACATTCTCTAAAATAGAAAAGAAAACAGAAACGACAAAGTCTATTGATACGTCAGATTCTTATGGTTTTGAATTCGCTTCTTATAAAAATGGAAGTGTATATTTTGCCTGGGTTTTATATGTGCTTCCAAACTCACCTGCGTCTGAGGCTGGGTTGAAACGAGGCGATTGGATTGTATCTGTGGGTGGTGATGCACCTAATGTGACTTCAACTTCAACATTTGCGAAGGGAGGAGCTACTACCTTTTTGTTGGCAAAGTATAGCAATAAACAATTTTATAAAGATAAGACAATCTCAATCTCGGCTTCTCGTGAGGTTGAAGATACCCCATTCTTAGCAGACAGCGTCTATTTTGTGAATGGAAAGACAATAGGTTATCTGCTTTATAATACTTTTGCATCAGGTCCTGATAATAAGGATGAAACATATGATACACAGCTCAAACAAATCTTTTCTATGTTTAAGACAAAGAACGTGGATGAATTCATTTTGGATTTACGTTATAATCAGGGTGGACTGGTAACCAGTGCAAGACTGATGACTTCTTATCTTGTACCTGTGGCAGATTTGGGTAAAACATTTTGTTCTATGGAATATAATGATAAACATACAAGTGAAAATAAAAATTTGGCATTATTGAAGAATTCAGATTTACTGAATGCTAATCTGAATTTGAAACGTGTTTATATATTGACAGGGAATACCACAGCTTCAGCATCTGAGGCTGTTATTAACTGTTTGATCCCCTATCTTGGAAGAAGTAATATTACATTAATAGGCGAGAAGACTATAGGAAAGCGTGTTGGTTCTAATACTTTTGGGGAAAATGAAAAATATGATTGGTTACTCCATCCCATTACGTTGAGAATTTATAACTCTTCTCATAATGCTGATTATGCTAGTGGCTTTTCACCTGATATTAGTCTTAATGAAGTTGTGATGGGCAATGAATTGTATCCATTTGGAGATATAAGAGATTTATTGTTGGGAAAGGCCATTTCATTGATTACAGGACAAACATTGAAAAGCGAGCATGTTGATTATAATGGAATATCTAATCTGGTTTATCCTTCTATTGGACATAAGATAAAAGGATTGATTTACGATCCTATGAATTAATTGAAGAGCTTTATTATATTATGAAAGAGGTAGATTGCTTTATCCCATGTCTGTCATCTGCATTAATGGAGCAGACAGTTGCATGTTTAAGACAGACTTCGGGTGTGAATAAAATATTTCTGCTTGGCAGTTCGGAACAACAATCTATTGACAGTTGTGTATACTTGCATGTTGATTCTATGCAATCAACAGCCACATGGCGTGCTGTGTGTTCTAAGATTGAATCAGGCTATATATTAATATGTATAAAACCTACTGCTTTTGAGTTAGGTCAGTTCGCTTTAGAACGTATGTTGGCTATAGCGGAGGATACGAATGCGGGTTTTATTTATGCAGATCACTATCAAATAACAAATGAAGGTATTCTACGTCCTGCCCCTGTTATAGATTATCAAAAAGGTAGTTTGCGTGATGATTTTGACTTCGGATCTTTGCTCTTAATCCGTTCGGATATTATGAAGCAGGCTGTAGGTGCAATGGATGCGAATTATCATTATGCTGCATTATATGATTTGCGACTTCGTATTTCTGAGTGTACTGAAATAGTCCATGTCAATGAGTTTTTGTATTCAGAAATGGAAATGGATTCTCGAAAAAGTGGAGAACGGTTATTTGATTATGTGAATCCTAAAAATCGGGAGGTTCAAATAGAAATGGAAGAAGTCTGTTCGGCCTATTTGAAACGTGTAGGAGGATATCTTTCTTCGTATTTTGAATCGGTATTATTTGATGTATGCCCATTTGAATATGAAGCGACAGTTGTGATACCTGTGAAAAATCGTAAGCGTACGATTGAAGATGCTATTCGTTCCGTATTGACTCAGAAGGCTTCTTTTAAATATAATCTGATTGTTGTAGATAATCATTCAACAGATGGAACTACGGAGATTGTAGATGGTTTTTGTAATGATGAGCGTGTGATTCATATCATTCCAAAACGTTTTGATTTGGGAATAGGTGGTTGTTGGAATGAAGCTGTTCATCATCCACGGTGCGGAAAGTTTATTGTTCAATTGGATAGTGATGATGTGTATAGTGGCCCTGATACTGTGCAAAAAATTGTGGATGCTTTTTATGAACAAAACTGTGCTATGATTGTAGGTACATATAGAATGACGGATTTTGAAATGCAGGAGATTCCACCAGGAATAATTGATCATAAGGAATGGACTCCGGATAACGGTCGAAATAATGCACTTCGTATTAATGGGTTGGGAGCTCCAAGAGCCTTTTATACACCTATTCTTCGCTCGGTCAATTTACCGAATACTAGTTATGGAGAGGATTATGCCTTAGGATTGCGTATTTCAAGAACATGGCAGATAGGCCGTATTTATGAAGTATTATATTTATGTCGTAGATGGGAAGATAACTCAGATGCTTCATTGGATGTGAATAAAATGAATATGTATAATTTATATAAGGACCGTATTCGCACTTGGGAATTACAGGCACGAATTGCATTAAATAAGAAATATCATGAATAAAATAAGCTTTCTTGTATCTCTGCTTTTGAATGAACAAATTCTTTTTTGGAGGTTGGCTCATAACAATTATCAATCTTTAAAAGATGATGCAGAAACAAGTAAAATGATGGTTCGAGGCCGAGTGATAAGACTCCAATTTAATCCAGGTAGGATTCGTTCGACAGCAGCGAATGTGGATACTGAATCTTTGAAGGCACGTCCATGTTTTCTTTGTAAAGAAAATATGCCAAAAGAGCAGAAAAGCATTTCTTGTGGAAATAATTACGAGATAAGAGTTAATCCTTATCCTATTTTTCCTCAGCATTTTACTATCCCATCAGTCTGTCATGAACGGCAACAGATAAAAGGCCGTTATATGGACATGTTGTCGTTCGCAAAAGAATTAAACAAGTTCATCATATTCTATAACGGTCCTAAATGTGGGGCTTCAGCTCCTGATCATATGCATTTTCAAGCTGGGAAAAAAGGATTATTGCCTTTGGAAAATTTATGGATAAACTATGATCTGGAGAAGATTATATCTATAAATTATTCTACTTTATATCGTGTGAATTATTCTTCGCCTGTTACTTTTCTGATTGAGTCAAGTAAGTTAAGTGAATCGGTTGAATTATTTAATTGTCTATATTCGTCGCTAGAAATTAAGGAAGGCGATTATGAGCCGATGATGAATATTCTTGTTTGGAATGAGGGCGGTCAATGGCTAACATTCATTTTTCCTCGTCGGGCATTTCGTCCTTCCTGTTATTATGCTGAAGGAGATGATCGCATATTGATCAGTCCGGCTACAATGGAAATGGCAGGGTTCTTCCCTATACCGCTGGAAAAGGATTATCGAAGAATTCAAGCTCGGGATATTGAACAGATTTGGAGTGAAGTATCTATAACGGAGGAAGAAACTCAATGTATAATTAATAGATGTAAAGCTTTATGAGTAAAAAACTGACACCTTGGTCTTGGATTCCAACTTTATACTTTGCAGAAGGAATACCGTATGTGGCCGTAATGACAGTCTCAGTATTAATGTATAAACGATTGGGTTTGTCAAATACGGATATTGCATTATATACAAGTTGGCTTAATGTGCCTTGGATTATCAAACCGTTTTGGAGTCCTTTTGTTGATTTGCTTAAAACAAAACGCTGGTGGGTTGTTGTGATGCAGCTTCTAATTGGAGCTGGTCTGTCAGGTGTAGCATTGACAATACCAACGCCTTTTTTCTTTCAGGCGACATTAGCTGTGTTTTGGTTGATAGCATTCAGTTCTGCAACTCATGATATCGCTGCAGATGGCTTCTATATGCTAGGTCTTGATCCACATGAGCAAGCCTTTTTTGTCGGCATACGAAGTACTTTCTATCGTATAGCTATGATTTCAGGACAAGGAGTCCTTGTGATGTTGGCTGGATTTCTTGAAACCCATACAGGTAATATTCCGCTCGCTTGGTCAATATCCTTTTTTGTCCTTTCAGGATTGTTTATTGCATTATTTCTCTATCATAAATACGTTTTGCCGCATCCTGTCGATGATAAACCTTCTATAACAGTAACTCCTTCAACAATTTTGAAAGAATTTCTAGCTACATTCGTTTCTTTTTTCAAGAAAAAACAGGCGTTAGTTGCAATCTTGTTTATGTTATTCTTCCGTTTTCCTGAAGCTCAATTAGTGAAATTGGTTACACCTTTTTTGGTTGATCCGAAATCCGCGGGTGGATTGGAACTGACTACTACTGAAATAGGTTTCGTCTATGGAACCATAGGAACGATTGGACTTGTTATTGGTGGTATATTAGGAGGTATTGCAGCTTCAAGAGGTGGATTAAAGAAATGGCTTTGGCCAATGACATTAGCCATAACTTTACCTGATGCTGTATATATATATTTGAGTTCTGCACTTCCTGATAGTATGCTGATAATTAATCTTTGTGTTTTTATAGAACAGTTTGGTTATGGCTTTGGTTTTTCTGCTTATATGCTCTATCTTATGTATTATTCTGCAGGTGAACATAAAACAAGCCATTATGCTATTTGCACTGCTTTTATGGCATTAGGAATGATGTTACCAGGAATGGCTGCAGGATGGTTGGAAGATCGGATGGGTTATGCTAATTTCTTTTGGTGGGTAATGGGCTGCTGCATTGTGACTTTGATTGTTACAGCATTTTTGAAAATTGACCCTGAATATGGAAAGAAAAAATAAAACGGATGTTTCTATAAATGATTGTTGATGCCATTTGTAGAAACATTCGTTACTTTTAGTAGAAGTTTCTTTGGAACTTCTATTTATGGCTGTAGTCCATTTTGTTTTTATTATTTTATTGCTTCTCTATTTTTCAAGATTCTTGCAACATGATTTTTTAGAATATGAAATGCTGGTGAAGCCATTGAACCATGGTCATAACCTCCTAACTCATACAAATAGGTCTCTTTGTGGCCAACTATTCTCATCATTCGCCAGAAATACGCATTTTCTTCGTAGCGTCCTAACATCTCTAATTCTCGATCTCCAGAAATAATTATTAGTGGAGGAGCATCAGGACGAACATAGTATAAAGGTGCATATTCATCAATTAATGGTTGCGTATCTTTTATTCCTTTAGATGCTCTGTATGCAAAATGACTAATAGCCTGTCCGCTAAACGGGATCAATGCTGCAATAGAATCTGCATCAATTGAATATTTCTTCAGCCATTTCTTGTCTAATCCAATCATGTCGGTTAAATAACCTCCTGCTGAGTGGCCAGATACAAATATTTTTTTTTGATTCCCTCCATATTTTTCTATTTCTTGGAATGTCCATGCTACTGCAGCAGCGGCATCATCAATACAATTATCAACCGTGCATTTGGGCATTAATCGATAATTTACGGCAACAACAGCCATTCCGCAATTTTTTAATTCATTCGGAATATTCTTATTACCGGCAGTTAGACCTCCTCCATGAAACCATACAATGGTTGCATAGTCTTTTATATTACTAGGATAATATAAGTCAAGTTTGCAACGCTCTGTACTATATGAGTCCCCTGAAGTCTTATATGGTATGTTATCGATAGTCTTATAAACAATTTCTTTTTGTGCGAAAGACATCATAATAATACTCTGCAGAAAAATAGCAAAAAAGAATTTTCTTGTAGTCATGGGTATTCTATTATTTTTTTTAGTTTGACCTGAAATCATGCAAATGTAATGTTTTTTCGTTTTTGTATATAGACAAAAAGATAGTTTTTTCATGAATATGTTACTTTTTGTTTGAAAATCATTTTTTTACTGACATTCTATATATTAAATTAGTAGAAAACGAACATTATAACATCAATAATTTCCCATAATAATTTAATTAAATATGATAAATACATTTTGCTAATAAAAAATGTATAAAACGACATTGTGTCAATATAAAATAGTTATTATTGGCTTTTTATTACTTTATATTGAAAATACTAGAATATTGATAATTAAATTTTTAATGACATTGAAGATGATTTTCTTTTATAGGAAAATAACTGACATATTAAAATATTTTTCTATGTTTAGAAACATATTAGTATTTCGTTTTTTATTTAAATAAATTTGTCCATCATGGAATAATGGTATATATTTGCAGAAAATAAAGAAAACAATATTTATGATAAATAATAAAGTATATCGATAAATACATTTATTTATTATACATATTTTGAATATGGTAAAAATGTAATAAGAATATAAGTCGATATTTTATATTTTCAAGGTTTTAACTATGAAAAAATAACCAAGACCTTAACTATGAGAAAATAACCAAGACCTTAACTATGAGAAAATAACCAAGACCTTAACTATGAAAAAATGATAGTTTATATATTGATAATTCTTTAACTATGAAAAGTTTGTTTCTCTAAACAATTAGAAGAGGGTGCTTTTAAGGCACCCTCTTTTTGGATTCGTTTGAATCTTGGAAACACAGCTATATAATAAAGCAACAATTAAGCGTTTAGAACCTTTTTGAAACGTGTGAGAAAATCTTTTGCTTCGCTTAAGCTTAAGCATAGTGGCGGAAGTAAGCGAATTGTGTTTGTCCCAGCAACACCGGTAAATACTTTCTGTTCAAATAGGAGTTTGCTACGCATTTCTTTAATGGATTCTTCAAATTCTATTCCAATCATCAGTCCACGTCCGCGGATTTCTTTTATATTTGGGAGAGTGCGTAATTGTTCTAAAAGGTAATTACCAACTTTGTTTGCATTTTCAATCAAATGTTCTTGGTTCATAATGTCTAACACGGCAATAGCTGCAGTACATGCTAAATGATTTCCCCCAAAAGTTGTACCTAGCATGCCATAGACGGGTTTAAACATAGGACTGATGATTAATCCTCCCATTGGAAAGCCGTTGCCAATGCCTTTAGCAACAGTAATTAAATCAGCGCGAATATCTGCATATTGGTGAGCAAAGAATTTTCCACTGCGGCCATAACCAGATTGAATTTCGTCAATTATTAAGCAAGCTTCATATTTTGTACATAAAGAGCGAAGATCACGCATGAATTGATCTTTAGGAACTTGTATGCCTCCAACTCCTTGTATACCTTCAATTATAACAGAAGAAACATCTCCTTTTTTTAGTTCAGACTCTACTGCATTCGCATCATTTAATGGAAGATAACAGACTTCTAGTCCTTCATTGATTGGTGCAATGATTTTTGGATTATCAGTAACTCGAACTGCTGCCGATGTTCTGCCATGAAATGAATGTTTAAAAGCGACTACACGTTTTTTACCATTATGAAATGAAGCAAGCTTTAATGCGTTTTCATTTGCTTCAGCTCCCGAATTAATTAGAAAGAGTGAATAATCATCGTACCCACAAGCCTTTCCCAATTTATTGGCCAATGTTTGTTGAAGGCTATTTATTACAGAGTTTGAGTAAAATCCCAAGCGGTTTACTTGTTCTGTTATTGCTTTTACATAAGTTGGGTGGCTGTGCCCTATTGATATGACGGCATGACCACCATACAAATCAAGATATTCGTTGCCTTCTTTATCCCATACGTGGCAACCTTTACCTTTTACAATTTCTATATTGAATAATGGATATACATTAAATAATTGCATGTGTTGATTTATTTATCTGGTTATTTTAATATGTTAGAAGGCGGAAGGTTTTAAATGCAAACCTGCCATTTCGTCAAATCCGAACATTAAGTTCATATTTTGTATAGCTTGTCCGCTAGCTCCTTTTAATAAGTTGTCTATAATAGAAACAATCAATAATTTATTGTCATATTTTTCTAAATAGACGAGACATTTGTTTGTATTAACTACTTGTTTGAGATCTGGATTATTATCTGTTACGAAAGTAAACGGATGCTCAGAGTAGTAAGCACTATAAATTTCTTTCAAATCGTTTAATTCCATTGGACAATCAAGGTATGCTGTGGCTAAAATTCCTCGGGCAAAATTACCTCTCATTGGAATAAAGGATATTGCTCCATTGAAATTGTTTTGCAATTGGGTGAAACTTTGCTTGATTTCTGCCAAATGTTGATGTGTAAAGGGTTTGTATATTGAAATGTTATCATTGCGCCAACTGAAATGTGACGTAGGAGAGGGCTTTACCCCTGCACCTGTTGATCCCGTTATGGCATTAACATGCAATTCAGCATTTAGTAAAGAATGTTTTGCTAAAGGCAATGCGGCTAGTTGGATACATGTAGCGAAACATCCAGGATTGGCAATATGTTGTGCGTTGCGAATCTTAGAACGGTTAAGTTCAGGAAGTCCATAAACAAAATCATGTGAAGAATTTTCGATGCGATAGTCCATACTGAGATCTATCAGTCTCAATTGTTTAGGTATGTCATGCGTGTCAATGAATTTTTTAGTATCTCCATGTGCTGTGCAAAAGAAGAGAACGTCAATATCCTCTAGAAGCAATTTATCGGTGAACGTTAGATCTGTTTCTCCATAGAGACCTTCATGTACATCGGTGATTTTGTTGCCGGCGTTACTGCTACTATTAACAAATACAATTTCAGTTTGAGGATGATTAATCAGCAGACGAATAAGTTCGCCTGCTGTATAACCAGCCCCACCAATAATTCCTACTTTTATCATTTTATATTTTTTCGTCTTTGTGATTATTATAGTATACACGTAACGGTGTAGAAAGGACTTTGATAAATCCTTTTGCGTCTTCGGCTGTCCATCCTTTCTGCATCTCTCCATATTCACCAAATTTAGTTTTCACTAAATCATCTTTTGAATCAACACCAACTGTTGAAAAAGATAATGGGCGTAATTCAAGAATGGCAGTTCCGTTAACATTGCGTTGTGACTCTTGCAACATGGCTTCAATGTCTCTCATTACCGGTTCGAGATACTGGCTTTCATGTAGAAACATACCATACCAGTTTGCCACTTGATCTTTCCAGTACTGTTGCCATTTGCTTAATGTATATTTCTCGAGAAAGCGGTGCGCACCAATAATAAGCATTGGAGCAGCAGCTTCGAAACCAACTCGTCCTTTAATACCTATAATAGTGTCACCAATATGCATATCTCGTCCAATGCCATAGGCTGAACCTATTTCTTCTACTTTCTGTATTGCTTTTATTTTGTCATCAAAAGTTTCTCCGTTAACCGCGGCAATTTCTCCTTTCTTGAAATCAATGCTTAATTGTTCACTACCTGTTTTTGTTACTTGTTTTAAATAAGCACTTTCAGGCAAACCTTGAGTTGAATCCAAAATTTCTCCTCCGCAGATGGATGTTCCCCATAAGCCAACATTATATGAATATTTGAGTTTTGTAAAATCTGCTTCAAATCCATGATTCTTCAGATACTCGATTTCAAAGTTACGACTTAATGCCATATCTCGAGTCAATGTTATAATTTCAACGTTCGGTGCAAGAACCATAAATGTCATATCGAAACGAACCTGATCATTTCCAGCTCCTGTAGAGCCATGGGCAATAGCGTCAGCTCCAATTTCATTGGCATAACGGGCAATTGCAAGTGCTTGAAAAATACGTTCAGAACTGACAGATATTGGGTAAGTGCCATTACGAAGCACATTTCCAAAAATCATATATTTCAAACTCTTTTCGTAATATTCTTTTGTTACATCTATAGTAACATATTTCACAGCACCTAGTTTGTAGGCATTTTCTTCGTTCTTTTTTAATTGTTCTTCACTAAAGCCACCTGTATTAGCTGATGCAGCGTATACATCGTAACCTTTTTCTTTAGCTAAGTACATAACTGTGAATGATGTGTCCAAACCTCCACTGAATGCTACTACTACTTTTTTCTTCATTTTGTTATATTTTATTTTTGTGTTGATCCGAGCATTTTTACTAAATGAGTTAATACGTCAGATACTTCAGGATTGTCTCTGTTTTCTTTTTCATGTCTGATATTACGAGGATCACTTGGATCATATAACATAGCGGTACAAATGCAGAATTTCCTTTCTTTTTCTACCAGTATGTGGTGATTAATACAACCCTCACAACCGTGCCAGAAAGCATCATCGTCAGTGAGTTCATTAAATGTGACAGGAACATATCCCAATTGAGTATTCATTTTCATCACTGCAGCTCCAGATGTCAGACTGAATATTTTTGCTTTTGGCCAACGTAGACGGGCAAGTGCAAAAGTCGCTTCCTTAATTCGTTTTGCTACACCTAATCCACGAAATTTTTCTGGAACAATTAAGCCTGATGTAGCTACAAATTGTTTGTGTCCCCAGGATTCTATATAACTGAAACCTGCAAATTCTTCTCCTGCTAATGCGATGACAGCTTTACCCTCTTTCATCTTTTGTGCTACATATTCATGTGTACGCTTTGCTATACCTGTACCGCGTACTTTTGCTGCAGCTTCAATAGTGTCTAATATGGTGTCGACATATACTTCATGTGAAGAGTCGGCAACCATTACGTCAATTTCTTTTTCTTCTTCCATTTTATATACCTCTTTTATTTTCCCTTTTCCTTTTCCTTTTGAATTGTATCTATTTGAATTTTCATAGAAACATTGATAATGCTTTGACGATCTTATCACGACTGATGCCTTCTCTTGGTATGATGAGAATTGTGTCATCACCTGCAATTGTTCCTAATATTTCATGTGGGGCATGCATATCTATATCCGAGGCAATTCCCATTGCATATCCCGGACGAGTTTTAACAACTGCTAAGTTTCCGGAAAATTCAACTTTGAAATTATTTTGAATATCTTTATCTTGGCTTTGTAGTGTATACTGATAGTCGGGCAGACGATAAACATAGCTATTGTCCCCGTCGTGTACTTTAACTACTTTGAGCCGTTTGATGTCTCGTGAAAGCGTTGCTTGAGTAATTTGAAATCCTTTCGCTTCTAATTTGCGAAGTAATATTTCTTGATTCTCTATAGCTTCAGTCTCAAGAATGTTTCTAATCGTTTCTAATCTAGCTTTTTTACTTGTCATATTGTATGTTTATGCAAAACGCATGCAAATATATGCACTATTATTGAATAAATATTCATTTAGAACTAAATTTTTGCATGAAAATGCATATTTTCATTTTTAGCTGAATAAAGATGGCTAAGAATTACCATTTTAGAAAAAGAAATGATACTTTTGCTGCGTTAATAAATTATGATACAATGAAAAAGGTTATAACTCTTTTTTTTGCAACGTTGTTATTGTTAAGTAGTTGCAGCAGTGTCCCTTTGACTGGGAGAAAACAAGTATTGCTTGTTTCTGATTCTGAAGTTTTGTCATCCAGTCTCACTCAGTATGACAGTTATATCAAATCTGCTACAAAGTCTACTAACCAAGCTGAAACTGCTATGGTTGTTCGTGTTGGAAAAAGGATAGCAGCTGCCACAGAGGCTTATTTGAAACAAAATGGTTTAGAAAGTGAAATCCAAAATTTTTCATGGGAATTTAATCTGGTAAAAGATTCACAAGTGAATGCTTTTTGTATGCCAGGTGGAAAAATTGTTGTTTATGAGGGATTACTTCCTTATGTGTCTTCTGATGATGAATTGGCAGTCGTTATCGGTCATGAAGTTGCTCATGCTGTAGCTAAGCATAGTAATGAACGTATGAGTCAGCAACTATTGGCTCAATATGGTGCCGCAATAGTTGGGCAAGCTTTAAGTACCAAATCAGCAGCTATTCAACAATTGGGAAATACTGTTTATGGATTGGGAGCGCAGTATGGTGTTACGTTGCCATTTTCTCGTAAACATGAATCTGAGGCTGATTATATGGGTTTGGTTTTTATGGCCATGGCTGGTTATAATCCTGATGTGGCTCTCAATTTCTGGCAGAAGATGTCAAGTGGGAATTCAACTACAGTTCCAGAGTTTATGAGTACTCACCCGAGTGATGCTACGCGTATCGCTGATATAAGAAAACATTTGTCAGAAGTTGAAAAGTATAGAAAAGTCACGACAGCAACGACTACTTCAACGAAGGCTACAACTTCAACGAAGTCGACTAAGAATACTACTACATCAACAAAAAGAACTCAGACAAGGAAAAAATAACTTTATAATGTTACCGTAGGTAGTTGCGGTATAATCAGAAATAACCTATTTTATAATCAAGAGCCGATTACTTTTGATTTTAAAATAGGTTATTTTTATGATAAAGGAAGGGTAATTCCCATTTTGTTCATTAGGAAACATGCATTCATGTTTTGTGCTATACCTTCACGTATGTGGTATGTGAAGGTTAATTTGTCTTTTGTGATATCTGCTTCGAAACGATAATTTTTAACTTCTTCAGGAAACATCTTTTCTAAACTGCCTAATACAAGATCATGTGTGGCAATTATTCCGCAAGCCTTACTTGCTATTAGTTGTTTAATGAGGGCCAATGATCCTTTTTGTTTGTCAATAGAATTTGTTCCTTTCAATATTTCATCTAATATGATAAATAAATTTTCTCCACTATTCAGGCGATCGATGATAATCTTCAGCCTTTTTAATTCTGCAAAGAAATAGGATTCGTTGCTGGACAATGAGTCTGCTGTACGTAGACTTGTAATCATTTGTGCCGGATAAAGTGTTAATGACTCAGCACATACTGGTGCGCCTATGCAAGTCAATAAAAAATTGACACCAATAGTGCGTAAGTAAGTGCTTTTTCCAGCCATATTTGCACCAGTGATGATTAAAAACCATGGTGCTTTTTCTATATCCACATCATTTCGAACGCATACATTTCTATTCAGAAGAGGGTGACCTAAAGCCTTCCCTTTCATTTCAAAATATGAATCAGATATTTGGGGATAAATGTAGTCCGGGTGGTTATATGCGAAGCCAGCCAACGAACTATAAGCATCAAATTGGGCAAGAGCATTAAACCAACATACTGTTTCGAGTGCATAAGTCTTGTTCCATTGTTCGATATGCATAGTTATGCGTGTATCGCGTAACGTAAAAATATTTAGTAAGAGTCCAATAAGGCTAAACCGTTGATCTAATGCTCCAATGTAGTGTGAAAGTTGTTTGATGGCAATTGAAGCAACTTTGTTTTGAGCAGATAATTGCTGATGAATATCGATTAATGCTGATGATTGGAAAGTTTGTCCTTCAATAGCTTTAATGAGATCTGAATATGTCAGAAGCAGTTTCTCCATCTTATTGACAGAATTATATAATGTAGATACTTTTTGAGATTTTGCATAAGCAATTAGTATAGAAAAACAAAACAAAAGACCGATTATTGATATAGGAATTAAATTAAATAGACTGCCTACTAAGGTCGCAATCCAAACTATAGGAATTATGATAATCAATGCTTTCCAAAGCTTGCTTTTGATAAAGTAATATTCGGTTTTTGATAATGCTTTGAGTAATCTAAAATCATTTTGTCCACCAGGTTGTAGGATTCCGGTTACAAAGAAGTGCTGTCTCAACGGCGTTAGTTTACTTAGTTCACGAATTGCCTCTTGACGTTTTAAAATAGTATTTTTGTCTGCTAGAGGCTTTTCAAACCATTCGGCCAGTAGTTCCTTGCCATTCCAAGTAACGGTACGGTTAATGGATTGAAAAAGGGATTGTTCTCCAAAAATGTCGAGATCTAAGCTAAAGGGATGATCTGCTGAACATTTTTCTGGGGCACCGTCGAAAGCACTGAAATTATATTCCAAACTGTTTATTTCATCTTGACAAAGTTTGGCTATAGTCTCATCATAATTTTTCTTTGCAGATAGACGGGTATGCCAAATCATTAGGAATGCAAATGGGAGCATAAAAGCAATAATAATTCCTATAATTACAGTCCAATAAGATGCTTTAAATAACCAGATTGCTGCAATCATAGCAATGACTAATGCTAATCTAATGCTTCCTAATAGATATATTTGTTTACCTATTTGTTTTGCTAATTTGGTATATTTTTCAATTGTCTTTTTATAGAAACAGTAAATCTCCTCCATATTAATTTTATGTAATTTAAAAATTGCTGTGTTTTAGCTGAATTTGTCTGTACGATATAAATAGCGTTTGCAAAGTTATTAAAGGAATAATAATATCGTAACTGAGAGGACAAAAAAAGGCACAGTAAACAATTTTGTTTACTGTGCCTATAGAAGAATGTCTTTATTTACCAGCCTTTTTACGACGGTCTATTTCAGCTTTAAGCATAGTGAGTTCACGTAAAGTCTGTCCTGCTACTGAGGTATTTTCTTCAGCACGCCTAATCAGATACGGAAGAACATCTTTGACTTTTGCATAAGGTACATATTTGGTTACATTGTAGCCTTCGTGTGCAAGGTTGAATGAAATATTATCGCTCATTCCCAGCAATTGTGCGAAGAAGATGCGTTTATCATTATGAGCGATACCTTTTTCGTCCAAAAGTTTTGCTAGTTTATAGTTGCTTTCCTCATTATGAGTACCCATAAACATTTCGAAATGTTCTATATTTTCTATTGTAAACTGTACGGCAGCATTATAGTTATCATCTGTTGCCTGTTTATTAGGACAGATAGGATCGGGATATCCCATAGCATCTGCACGAGCTCGTTCAGCCTCCATATAGGCACCGCGAACAAATTTGACACCTGCAATATATCCTTTTTCAGTAGCATCGGCCAAGATACGTTTCAGATATGGCATACGGTCGTGACGGTACATTTGCAATGTGGCAAATACGATAGCACGTTTTTTATTGAATTTCCGCATTGCTTCATCGGTCAACTCATCGATAGCGTCTTGGAAACAATAATCTTCGGCATCGACAATCAAGCGAACATCATTGTCATATGCACGTTGGCAGAAAGCCATAAAACGTTCTTTATATTCGCGGAATTCTTTTACTTCTTCAATTGTCAGTTCTTCGCGTTTTTCTGAAGCTTTGGCGAGAAGTTCGTCAGTGATAACTGTAGATGGTTTGAAAACAGCGTATGCTAATTTGTCGTTGCCTTTGGCAAAATCAATAGAACGCATGGTTTCATCAAATGTAGCTTTTATTCCTTCTGGAGTTTGTTTCCCTTCAGCAGAAAAGTCGAGTGTTGAACGAACATTGAATTTCATCAAATGATCGATGGTTTTCGTACAATCTTCCAGTGTTTCTCCACCGACGAATTGTTTGTAGAGAGTTGGCTTTATAGCCCAAGCAACGGGAAAATGAATATTCAAAGCTAATGTACTTGCCGCGCTAGCAAACTTTACTAAACCTGGGTGTTTTATTGTGTTAAACAGCAGATAAGCATTATTTAGCTCGCCTTGCGATTTGGCAGAGAAAGCTATTTCGGTATTTTTAAAATCTAACATGGTATTAATAGTGATTTGTTTATTGTTTAAATTAAGAGAGAACCGGAAACTTTGGATAGTTTTCTGTTCTCTCTTTTGTCGTTAATTATTTTTCTTTTAAGAACGGATAGCCGTAGGAAGTTGATGGAACAAATGTTTCCTTGATACAGCGAGGATTTGTCCAACGAATCAGATTCAATGGGCCACCTGCCTTGTCATTAGTTCCTGAAGCGCGAGAACCTCCGAACGGTTGCTGAGCAATAACAGCGCCGGTTGGTTTGTCATTGATATAGAAATTACCAGCCGAGTAACGCAGTTTGTTGAATGCCATGTCAACGGCATAACGATCATTCGCAAAGATAGAACCAGTCAATCCATAAGGAGAGGTGCGATCGCAAAGTTCCAAAGTTTCTTCATACTTGTCGTCATCATAGACGTAGATAGTGATAACCGGGCCAAATATTTCTTCAACCATCGTCTTGAATGTCGGATTAGTTGTTTGGATAACGGTTGGTTCAACAAAATAACCTACAGATTTGTCGCCTTTGCCGCCGAACACTATTTCTGCATCAGGTGCTTGTTTTGCATAATTGATGTAGTTCATGATGTTGTCAAATGATGCTTCGTCGATAACTGCATTAATAAAGTTGGAGAAGTCTTGAACGTCACCCATCTTAATCTCAGCCATCATAGCGCCAACTCTTTCTTTTACTTCTTTCCATAATGATTTAGGAATGTATGCGCGTGAACCTGCTGAACATTTCTGTCCCTGATATTCAAAAGCACCACGTACGATAGCTGCTGCGATGTCTGCTGCAGAAGCTGACGGATGAACGAAAATGAAGTTCTTTCCACCTGTCTCACCAACAATCTTTGGATAAGATTTGTATGTGCCCAGGTTTTCACCCATTTCACGCCATAATGTCTTGAATGTTTCAGTTGAGCCGGTGAAATGGAATCCTGCCAAATCAGGGCTGGTTGTAACTACTTTGCCAATAACACTTCCCTTACCAGGAATAAAGTTGACAACGCCGTCCGGCAGACCTGCTTCCTTGAATACTTTCATCAGGAAATAGTTTGAATAGATGGCTGTAGTTGACGGTTTCCAAACGCAAACATTACCCATCATTGCCGGAGCCATGTTCAGGTTCGATGCAATAGAGGTGAAGTTGAATGGAGTTAGCGAGAATACAAAACCTTCCAGAGCGCGATATTCCATACGGTTTAATATACCAGTTTCAGAATAAGGCTGATCAGCATAGACCTGACTAGCATAGAATGTACTGAAACGAAGGAAGTCAATTAATTCGCAAGGTGAGTCGATTTCAGCTTGGAATGGGTTCTTACTTTGTCCCAGCATCACTGATGCATTCAGTACATAACGATACTTTGTTGCTAAAAGCTCGGCAACTCTTAACATGACTGATGCGCGTTCAACCCAAGGCAGTTCCGACCATTCTTTATGCGCCTTCATTGCTGCATCGATGGCCATTTGTACCTCTTTTTCTCCTGCTTTATGATAGGTGGCTAATACATGGTGATGGTCATGTGGCATGACAACTTTACCGGTATTGCCTGTACGGATTTCTTTTCCACCAATAACCAATGGAATATCCCATTCTTCGGAAGATAATCGGGCTAATTCCTTTTTTAGAGTGAGTTTTTCACTTGAGCCTGGAGCATAAGCTTGTACTGGTTCATTGATGGGTTTAGGAAACCTGAAAATTGCATTGTTCATAGCGTTTCTCTTTTTTTATAAGATATTTGTTACGTGTTTATTTGGCGTAAACATAGTAATTATATTTTACATGGAAATGAGATTACCGTTAAAAAATAATTTCTGGTTTGATTTATCCTTCCCTTAATTAATCATAGATTGGAATACATTTGGAGAGGAATGGAATTTCATTCGAATGCGCGAACCATTTCATTCGAATGAACGGTTCATTCAACATATGTCAAACGAATGATTCATTCGAATGAATTGGAAGTTACATTCGAATGAATTTAGCAATCATTCCGAATGAAATGAGAAAAATTACTTATAGAGAAAGTATCCGACAATAATCAGTTGTAAAATCAGTATTAGTGGCAAGGCGATGCGGAACTTAAGATGCTGTGTCTTATGGTGAAAGAAAAACATTCCGCACAAAGCGCCAATGGATCCTCCTATTACAGCAACCAATAGGAGATGTAATTCAGGAATACGCCATTTTCCCATACGGGCTTTTGCCTTGTCGATGCCATATAAACTGAATGCTATCAGATTGATTAAAACCAGGTAGCACCAAATAATTTGTTGTTCCATAATAAACGCTTATATCATTTATTTCCCGACTTCGATCTGCCCTGTATTTCGATTGAGTTCTGAACCGCGTACACTGTGAGGTACGGAGAAGACAATAAACATAACCAATACGGCAATGATTGTCACGATGTGATTCCATTTCCATTTCCTAGTGACGACGGCAGCCAGAATAGCTATCAAAGCAAAGAGCGTTTTGTTGTCGGTCAGATCGGTTCCAAATGGCAGTCCACTCCAATACATTCCAAAAGCATAGTGTTGTACCAGAGGCCCGAAGATAAATCCACCGATGAAAAGAATAACAGCTGTAATTAGTGTGTATTTTTTGTATGTCGGATTCTTGATTATTGCCATGATTCCTGCATAGCAGGCAAAAAGCATAGCTACAAACATCAGTAGAATATGCGGAATCAGGATAGTTGCTGGGACATCACCTTTAAAACGGATAACCAATGGTTCGTCTTCGAAGTAACTTTTGCCATTGATATTTATAAAGTATTCTAATTTTCCGGCAGCAGGTTGTGCAGGCAATAAAGCCAATAAGCCATCTTTTGTCGGGGTCATGTGTATTTCATTGAAATATTCTTTTGACGGATAATGTCGCCACAACAAATAGGCGTCCATTTCTTTTGGTGCTCCTTTCAATACGAGTGGCGCTATTGGATTTGTACCTGCACTTCGGGGAAGTGTGAACTGGTATTGCTTACCCTCCATTTCAACTTGAAAATGTTTGGGATAAGTCGGGCCCGTCATTCGCTGGTAAACACTGGCAGCTAAAGTAATAAGGACTGCTATAGTCCAGTATAAAGCTTTTTTCATTTGTTTGGATTTGTAAGATGAACAACAAAATTAATTATTTCTGTGCCTCGACGAACTTTTACATTTACATTTTCGCCCGGTTTGAGTTCTGAAAGTCTTGCCATATAGTCTTCTATATTGCTGACACTCTTTCCGTTAATATTCGTAATGACATCGCCCGAACGTAAGCCTGCTTCGTAAGCGGGTTTGCCTTTGACTACGATATCTGCACGCAATCCTTTATTGTCGCCTCCTGTAATGTCGGGCATCAATCCTAAAGTCACTTTGAATTGTGCACGCATCGGTTCAGCGTTTGGAGCGCCTGCTTCATGATAGGTGAGTTTATTTGGGCGATTGGCAACGAGACTGATTAACTTTTGTGCGTAATTGGCAACCGAATCCATTCCGGCATAATTCAATGTCGAAGCTTGGTCGTCAGGTGTATGATAAGTTAAAGTGCCGCCTGTTGTGAAGTAGAATACAGGAATCTGTTTGGCATAAAACGAGGCATGATCGGATGGACCGTAGCCTTCCGGTGAACAAGTGACATGTAATCCGGATCCTTTTGCAGCGACATGTATCAGTGAATCAGATTCGGTTGATGTTCCACTGCCTCCAACCGTTAAAGCTGAGTTTCGCAGACTCCCTACCATATCAAAATTGAACATTGCTGAGACGGATTCTGCTTTTACCGGTAATTTGTCGGCAAACTGTTTTGAACCGATAACACCTTCTTCTTCAGCACTGAATGCAACAAAGAGCACGCTTCGTTCTGGTCGCACGCTTTTTAATTGGCGAGCTAAGTGCAACATGGTTGCTACACCGGACGCATTATCGTCGGCTCCGTGATGGATAGCCAGTGTATCAGGCCTTCGTGATCCTGAATGTTCGCCGCCCATGCCCAAATGGTCATAGTGAGCGCCGATAATAATATATTCGTTGCGCAATGCGGGGTTGCTGCCTTCCAAATAGCCAACAATATTGTGCGTTTTGACATAGACTCTTACCAGATTGACTTGCAGATCCGTTTGGTTGTTCTGTATTTTGGGCGAATCGCCTGTTTGCATGTTTCCCATTGCTCCACCCATGGCAGCCATAGCTCCCATACCGGATTCTCTATCATTCAGTGCGTCGCTGCCGAAAATCTTTTCGGCCATGTTGCGCTTGATTTGTACAACCGGAATCTTCAAGGCAAAATCGCGTTCGGTCAAACTTCCGAAAGCATCTACACTATCACTGGCCTGACTGATAAACATTACGGCTGTTGCACCCATATCCTGAGCCAACAGTGCTTTGCTACGATCGGATGACAGATGTGCCATCTGCTTCTGTATCTTTTTATTATCCGGAAGCCCACGTAAAATTAATACGCATTTGCCTTTGACATCGGCATTACGATAATCGTTCCAAGGGAATGATTTGTCATTACTCTGCAAGCCAAAACCCAGATATATGATTTCACCTTTGACAGAACCATTGCCACTATAATTTAATGGTCGATAATCGGTGTTCAGTTTAAGCGAATTTGTTCCGATCATCAAATGATTATCGCCTTCTACTTTTTGTGATAGAGGCAAATCAAAGTCTTGGAAATATTTTTTCTTTTTATCAGTTGAGGATGGATTTCCCCATGGTTTGATGCCGGATTTTTCAAAGTGCGAAACAATAAAATTTGCGGCAAGAGTATCTCCATGAGTACCCGGATAACGACCGACCAGTTCATCTGAAGCCAGATATGTAACTGTATTCCGAAGTTCTGATGCTCCCGAAACTTGCTTCTTTTGTGCCTGCAAACTGATGGTCAGTAAGAGTAGCGGCACGATACATATTGTTTTTTTTATATTCATCTTATCTATGTTAATTGCGTTTAGTCAGTTCCTCAATTGCCACTGATACAGCTGCAAAAATAGTCATTCCCCGTGTAATTCCAGCATTGTAAGTGACATTATCCGGTTTATAATTGAATAAATTGTTTATTCCGAAGTTTGCTTTGATACCATGTGGAAACTGACCGGCGAAGTTTAGTCTCCATAGTGAGTAAGCAGGATAGTGTACAGCATAATAATCGCCTTTACTGTCTTCACTATAGACTTTAAGTTTGCCAAGATAACGACCGTTTAAACCCGCTGAGAAAAGTATATTGTTTACTTTGAAATTGTATTCCAATCGAATATTTGCAGAATGCGGGCGTGTTGATGAGGTGTTATATCCATCTACCATTTGACGATCACGCACGTAAGCATAGCCGCCTTTTAAAGTCCAGTTATCAAATAGCCGAACTCGTAAGTTGAAATCAATGCCCGAAACAGTCGCTTTATCGATGTTATTATAAAAGCTTGTATCTTGTTTGGCATTCCAAACAGTAGAAATCTTGTTGTAAATATGGTTGTAGTAACCGTTTAGCGAAGCATTGAAAACACCTTTTGTGTATTCCATAGAAGCCGAGAGATTATGGCTTTTTTCCGGTTTTAAGTTCGGATTGCCCATCAATTTGAACATTCCTTGATGATCCCAGGCTGTATAAAGTTCTTTAAGTGTTGGTGCTCTGAATCCTGCAGCATATCCTGCGCGGAAGTTCCAACCTGAAGTTTTTAACATGACCGAGAGCTTAGGGTTTAGATTTACATTATCATATTTTGAGTGATGATCCATTCGCAAACCGGCTTGTAAAGAAAAATGTTTGTTGATGGTATAATCATCTTGCAGATAAGCCGCAGCGCGCGTCACATTGTGTGTCGAATCACTGAACTGGTAAGTCTGCAGCTTTTCAGAGTACGTTTCAACACCGACAACCAGTGTATTCGATGGGATGATGTCTGTAATAAACAGTAATTTCGGATGATGTAAAATGTTTTTATAGTTAAGGTCTGTCTCGTTTAATTTGAAATATTTGTAATATTTGCTATAGTCGTCGTAGTTGTATGTCAGTTCGAAGCGGCTTTTTGTAGTTATGTCATACTGCATTTTTGCTACGATATTCCAATCATGATAGAGGTCATGTTTCAAAGTACCTTCTAATCCAGCATTGTAGCGTTCATGGTTATAATAACTTCCTTTGAGTGATGCGTTCAACTTGTTTGAAAAGCGATAACCTAATTTCTCCTCGATTGTAAAATTCCGATATCCTTCGATCTCTATTTCTGAAAGTGTAGAGTCGGAGGTGGCTACTCGTCCGTCGTCATAATAATGTTGCAACAGTTTGCTGTCGCGCATAGTATATGCTGATTTGAAGCGGGCAAGACCGGAAGTGAATGAAGTAAAACGTCCTTTTTTTGTACCGATATTTAAGCCATATTTCTGTTCGCCTTCCGTATCATATTGGGCATTAACTTTTGCTTGAAAAGGTTTGTTGGCCGATTGAGTAATAATATTTATTACACCTGCAACGGCTCCGGATCCGTAAAGCGTTGACATACCTCCTTTGACTACTTCAATTCGTTCTATATTATCTATATCGATTCGGTTGAAGTCTGGATTGCTGCGCGAAGTTTCACCTGCCATCCTTTCTCCATCTACCAGAAATAGCAGGTAGTTAGCACTCAAACCTTGGAAGGTGACGCTGTTGGTGACACCTTCTGTACGTGTGAATTCTATTCCCGGAAGTTCTGTCTCAAGGACATCCATCAGTGACTGCGGCGAATCTTTGCGTATTTCCGAAGCGGTGATGACACGCGTGATGACAGGAGCATCGGTTAATGCTTTGGGAGTGCGAGTACCAGTGACGACCACTTCATCCATCCCGAATGAATTTTCTTTCATAGAAATATGGAGTGGACGAGTGTTCGGGCGCCAGTAAAAACTTGTATCAACAGGAGTAAAGCCTGTATATCGAATCTGAAAAGTGCGTTGTCCAACTTTCCCTGACAGTCTGAAGTGGCCATCCGTATCTGTAGTTGTACCACGTGATGTGCCTTGAATCATAACGGTTGCGCCAGGCAAAGGATTACCATTTGCATCCGTGACAGTTCCACGTAAAGATACTGTGTCCGCAGGCAGTGATATGACAGACAGGCAAGTGAGCAACGCTTCGATGATCATTGTATTAATTCCAAATATTTACCGGATAGATATATTCAAAAGTGACATAGCCTTTTTCTGCTTTGTCATTCATATAATTGGTGAACTGAACGACTGCATACTTTCCACTGGCTGTTTTAACAACGAATGCATTTCCTGCAACGGTGTATGTAGGAGGAATGGATGCCATCTTAACAGTCATCCATGAACCTAAAACAGTGTTTGCTGGTACTTCAACACGCTGATCGGCGTCTGAATCGGCATACATGTTAGGAACAGCCATATATGTTTTAATAAGCGCATCTTTTGTAAAACTGGCTGATGATGCAGGAATACTCCATGTTGCTAAAGCAGATTCTTCAGTGATGTCTTTGATAGAGTAAGCAACTGCATAAGCACCTCCTGCGCCGATACCGGATTCTCCGCCATTGCTCCGTACATCCCAACGATGGAATGCCAGATCCCAAGTCTTGTCATTCTTAAAATCATTGGGCACAGCTACAGTGTCGCCTTTCTCAAAAGAAAAATAGGTCCATTTAGTATAATCACTTGTCTTGATAGTGATGCTCCTTTTGATGGAATTAGTTGCTTCTTCTTTATCATCTTTACTGCAACTCACCATAATGAAGGAAATGGCTACAATGGCCATCATTAGAGAAAAATACTTCTTCATGTTCTTTGTCTTTTATTTTATGCAAAGGACGTTATTTAAAAAGGTTTGTACAATCACTACAAATAGTGATTTTTCATCGAAATCAGTCTCAATATTTATTTCTATGTCTTCTGTTTTTCTTGTTTCGTCGAAGGCAAACACCCCATTCGTCGAATTTTCATTGATTTGGCGTTTGTGCTTGTCTACATTTGTTGCATCAATAACAATTAAAAGTATTCGATATGAAAACGTTTGCTAAACATTTATTCTTAGTTATCCTTGCCGGACTGCTTTTACCCACAGGCGTATTTGCACAAAAAGCTATTGTTAAAGGATTCTTGCTCGATTCCTTGACACATCAGGGTGAGCCATATGCTACCATCCGCGTTTATCAACAGAAAAAGATGACCACACCGGTTGCCATGAATGTGACCAATATGGAAGGCGCTTTTCAGTTGGAAGTGAAGGGGAAAGGCGAACATGTTATTTTGTTTACTTCTGTAGGTCGTACCGACGTGATTCGTACATTTAATATTAAAGACAATTCTCCTATCGATTTGGGTACATTATATATATCTGATAATGTAACACAGTTAGGCAATGTTGAGGTTGTTGCACAGAAACCGTTGGTAAAGATGACAGTTGATAAGATGAGTTACAGTGTTTCCGATGATGTCGATGCTAAGACAAATACAGTTCTCGATATGCTTCGAAAAGTTCCGATGGTAACAGTTGACGGAAGCGATAATATTACGGTAAATGGCAGTAGCAGTTTCAAAGTGTTTGTTGATGGAAAACCAAGTGTAATGATGAGCAGTAATCCGTCGCAGATCTTTAAGAATATGCCTGCTAGTAGTGTACAGAATATTGAAGTGGTTACCAATCCAGGTGCCAAATATGATGCAGAAGGCGTTGGTGGCGTTTTAAATCTGATCATGAACAAACAAGCTGCAACCAAAGACGGAAGCATGGATGCTTACAATGGAACCATCCGTGCAATGATAAATAACAAGGGAGAAATGGGAGGTGCCTATTTAAGCTTGCAGAAGAAAAAACTCTCATTGTCGTTCAATGGGAATGTAGCACATAATAATGTAAAAAATATGGAAATTTCGACGAGTCGTGAGCAGTTGAATGCGACGACTGGCAATTCAATGATGAGTTATTTGCAGAATGCAGATACAAAATTTGATGTACAGATGGGTAATCTGAGTATGGGATATGAAATTGACTCCTTAAGATTATTATCGGCTACTTTCGGATTGATGGGCTATTCGACGAATATAACTGGAAACACGCAGACTAATTTAAGCGGTGGCTATTATGGCAGCGGTTTCGGTTATGGAGGTTGGTCGAAAAATAAGAATACTCATTATTCTATTAATGGAAGTGTTGACTACCAGCGCTCATTTGCCGGAAACAAGGATAAGATGCTGACGGTTTCTTATCTGATCAGTACTGCTCCGGATAAAGGCAAAACTTATAATAACTTTAATACAGATGAGGAAAATCAGTATTTGAATCTGACCAACCGCTTCACCAATTCGCATAAGAATACGATTGAGCATACTATCCAGTTGGATTATGCTACACCGCTTGGAAAAACGCAACATTTGGATGCCGGATTAAAATATATACTGCGCAATAACTCTTCTAAAGCTGATTATTATACGGTAAAAGATAACGACTATACTTGGAATAGTGCGAGCAGTCTCGATTATTCTCACAACAATGACATCATGGCTGTTTATGTCGAACATAGTGCAACGATGGGAAAAATTTCTACCAAAGAAGGTTTGCGCTACGAACATACTTGGCAGGATGTGAAGTATCATTATGGTAATGGCGAGAATTTCAAGATGAATTACGGCAATTTGGTTCCTTCGGCAAACATCTCATATAGAATCAACGATCGCCAGAATATCGGTCTTGCTTACAACATGCGTATCAGTCGTCCGGGCATTACGATGCTGAATCCTTACATCGACAAGTCAGATCCAACGGCTTTATCTTATGGCAATACCAATCTGGAAACTGAGAAGGCTCACAACATCAATCTTGTATACAATCTGTTTAATCCAAAATGGATTGTCAATCTGACCTTGCGCGAAAGCATCTGCAACAATGCCATTGACAGCTACAGTTTCTATAATGACAATCTGCTGAATACGACATATGGTAATATTGTAAGAAATCACCAGACCGGTCTGAATGCCTATATCAACTGGAATGCAAGCAAAAATACACGCATTACTCTGAATGGCGGCGTTTCATATGTCGATTTGAATAGTCCGACGTTAGGTTTGAGTAATAATGGTTGGCAAGGCAACATGATGGTGGGATTGCAACAGACATTGCCTTATAAAATTCGTTTGAGTGCAAATATGATAGCATCCACAAAACAATATAATTTACAAGGTTGGAGCACGGGATTCAATATGTTAGTGGGAAGTTTAACTCGCACATTTTGTAAAGATCGTTTGAGCGTAAGTTTATCTGCAATCACACCGGTAAGCAACAGCAAACTCGAACTGAAGACTTTCAGTCAGGGAAAAGATTATGTCAGTCATATGAAAACGAAGGTGCCTATGCAGAGTCTGATATTTAGCGTAAGTTATAGTTTCGGCAAGCAAGGTTCTTCAAAGAAGGCTAAACATACGATTGTAAATGATGATGTTCGCAACGTACAAAATCAGACGGAATCAATTGGCAACGTCATGAACCAATAATGAATAGTGAATTAAGAAAACCATAGCAAACGTTTTATTCTTAATTCAAAGCATGAACCATTCTGCGGAGCTCATCCCGCGTCTCGGTTCATGCTTTTTTGACTAATTATTATGGCATATAATTATTAGCACATCCGTGGCTGCGCAGGAAGAGGATAATACATAGGAAAATGAATTGAAATCAGAAAAATCCTTTTGTATTCTCTCAGCCTTTCCTCGAAGCCGTAGATAAATATGTATGTATTGCAGGTCTTCTGACTTACTCCCTGAATGCGGCGCCTTCCCGATTTCTCAGTGGCTAAAGTATTGCCCATTCTTTGACGAAGCTTACAGCAGCGGGACTGTTCGGGATTTTCACCCGATTCCCTTTTAATCCTGCTCCGCGGAGGCGAAGCAGGAACAATACGTGCAGCAAATATAAGGATAATTTTTTATTTGCCCTGACAATCTCAATGTATTTCTGTAAATTTTACGCACATGGGTTTGTTTACAGAGATATCGTGATCCATATTCGTCAACTGCCCATTTTCTTTGTTGATAGCATAAACTTGAACGGCATTGCTGTCGCGGCAGGCGCAAAGCAGATATTTTCCATTAGGTGTGATGATGAAGTTACGCGGATGAATACCAGTCAGTTGATAGCCAATTTTTGTGAGTAGTCCTGTCGTGGCATTAATTGAAAAGATGGCAATGCCGTCGCCTTTGAGACGATTTGAGGCATACAGGAAACGTCCGTCCGGCGTAATGTGAATATCAGCACTTCCAGAGGCATTCAGTGTATCGGCAGCAATAGTCTGTATCGGAGTCAGATTACCTCTGTCGTATTTCAGAACGGTAACATGTCCAGACAGTTCACCGATGAGGTAGGCAAACTTTCCATTTGGATGGAACTCTGCATGACGTGGACCTTCTCCAGCAGCGAGCTTGAATGAAGCAGGTGTGCCTTCTACTAATGATAATGTGTTATGAGCTTTGTCAGCCACCAAATTGTATTTGTAAATCTGATCGGTTCCGAGATCATCAGCATAAAGATAATGAGCATCGGGAGAAGCATAAACACAATGCAGATGAGGCTGTTCCTGGCGTTCAGATTTCGGATCACCACCTTTATATTGGTAAAGTTTGCCTTTAAGAAGGCGTCCGTCGCGTTGTAGTGGGAATGCGGTGATGCTGCCACCAAAATAGTTGGCAGTTACAGCGAGTCGCTTGCCGGCATCGATCCAAACGTTGCAAGGATTGTCGCCGTCGGTGAGTTGATAGTTGAGGAAACGGATGTCGCCGGTCTTGTTGTTGAAAGCGTAGGCATAAAGCTTGGCTTTGCCGTCTTGTGTTTCACTAGCGGCATACAGAAAATGGCCGTCTTTAGTGAAATTCATATACGTAGGATTGGCAATCTGACTTACTTTGTGGAGCAACGTTGCCGTGCCAGATGCTTCATTGAAGCGGTAAACGTACATACCCGGTTGCGAAGGCTCGGCCATGCACCCAATTAGCATAAATAATTCGTCGTTGGCACCGAAGCAGGCAACAACTGAAAGGAGAAGCCCAACGAACAGCGTGAAAATCTTTTTCATGATTCTTGATGTTTATTTTTAGCGAATATAAATGATTATTTTTTTGCAAATATACATAGAATCAAGTGACCACAATAGTGCACCCACTCATTTCTATATTCTATTCTACTTTTATGTTGTGGCAATTATATTGTTTTACATAATCTTTGTGACCAATCGTGTTGTTCAGAATCTGTACATGTTCGCTATCTTTCAATACGATGGCATTGGGTTTATCGGTGTCGAACGTATTGTTGCGGATGATAATATCGTGATTTACGCAAGGCGGCGTTTCAGGCGATTCTGTACTTGTATAGATGCACGAAGCTTCTTCGGGAGCAACTGCATAACCACAACCGGAGATGTAGTTGTTTTCAATCACAACATTATGGGTAGGACCGGCTTCGTGCCAACTTAGTTCGCCTCCAAGTTTGATGGCTGTATGCGTAGAATGTACGATGCAGTTGCCAGCGATGTAGACGTTTGGACTCTTAACTAAAAAAGCACGTGCCATGTGGCAATTGACAGCGTTGTTGATGATATAGACATGTGGAAAGCGTGTTAGGTTCGTCATGTAATAATCCTTAGGATTGCTTAGTTGTAACGGTCTGTTCAGCTCGATCTCTACTTTCCATTTGGCAGTGGAGGTATCTACTTTCTGAACAACATATCGTCCTTGCTCGACCATGTTCTTGCTACTTAGGACGAGCATCGTGTCGCCAACTGAAGGATAATCGAGCGACTGGGCGTGAAGATCGGCATCTTCGATTCGTATCTCGACGCGTTTTGGACTTTCGGGATAGATGCAGTAATAATAATTATGTATATTGGTGCAGTCGTCGCCATTACCGCGGAACTTGCTGTTTCGAATCACCAGTTTACCGGAGCAGGAGGTGACGTGTGTGGCATCGGTATTGGTCGAAATCACACTTCCCGGTTCGGGAACAACTTGCAAGCCATCCAGCGTAATGTTGTTGGACAGATGTCCGACAACGCCCATACCGGGATGACTGAATATCTTTACGTTCAGAAGTTCTACATCTGAGGATTCTTTAATCATAATTGCCGGACGGTAATGTCCTCCGTGGCGCAGGATTCCGTAGTCGCCAATAGCCGGTTGAGTAGTTGAATACATACGGATGGTCGATGGATTGAGTAGTTCTTTCTTTTTTACGCCACCGAAATAAATCAATTCGCGTTTGGCATCGAAAAAGTGCATACGGCCTGTGACAATACTATCCAGATAACAGTATCTTTCCGGATCGATTTTCATGTCGAAATATTCAGGCGTTGAAGCAGTAATGCGGCCGATGGTGCTTGGAGGGCGGTTGTAGATGATGGCCAATCCTTCGATGTGGATGTTGTGGGTTTTAACCAGTGAAATGACTTCATACCAACCGTAGAGCCTCAGCGTGGCACCTTCGGCTTTGATGGTCAGATTGTGGCAACCATTGAAGTCGAGCGCACGAACATATTTTTCAGACGGATTGAACAGTTTGCGCTGTACGGCCATATCGTCGCGCCCATAGGCTCCACTAATGGCTTCACGTTCAATGCGGACAGCTTCGTTATCCTTAAAATCATAAACGCCGGGAGCAATGTAAAAGACGGTACCCGGATGCGTGCGGCAATAAGCGGCAGCGGAACGAAGCGCTTCGGCATCGTTCTTCCCGTCATCGGCAACGGCGCCGAACTGTGCCGCTGTGATCTGTTTTTCACTTTTTGCATAAGCCTGGCTTAAAAAGCTCATGCCAATCAGACATGCAAGTATAAAGTATCTCATCTCAAATGGTTTTTTAGCAAAAGTACACTATAATGAGAATCTGACAAACAAAAATTGCCTTTTCTGTGAGAATGCTTTACAAAAGAGTTTTTTGTACCTTTACGGCATCATAATAATAACAGGATAGAATGAAAGTATTACTTGTCAATGGTAGCCCTAACAAATTGGGCTGTACGTATACGGCGCTAAGTGAAGTGGCTGGCGCTTTGAACCGTGAAGATATCGAGACGGAAATTATGTGGCTTGGAGTGAAGCCACTGGCAGGTTGTATCGGGTGTGGCAAATGTCACGAGACAGGCCGGTGTTTTCGTGACGATATCGTCAATGAATTTGCACAGAAGAGTTTCGACGCCGACGGTTTCGTTTTTGGCACTCCAGTGCATTTCGCATCGGCTACGGGCGCTATCACTTCGTTTATGGATCGTGCCTTTATCGTGCCGACGGGGTTGCGTCATAAGCCGGCTGCTGCAATTTGTAGTTGTCGTAGAGGAGGTGCCGCTTCGACTTTCGATCAACTAAACAAGTATTTCACCATCCGCTGTATGCCCATCGTTTCGTCTAATTATTGGAATATGGTTCACGGCAGTACACCCGACGATGTGAAGCAGGACATTGAGGGCTTGCAGACTATGCGTGTACTAGGCAAAAATATGGCGTGGCTACTGAAGTGTATAGAAGCAGGTAAACAGGCTGGAATCGTGCCGAAAGATGAGGAAAAAGTTTATACCAACTTTATCCGCTGAGAAGAGGAAGAGAGGATTCGACAAGCTTCTCAGCGGTTCAGATGAGTTGAAATCTTATCTTTCAGAGGTCGGCACCTGTGATGTGGTCGACGTAATAAATCACCTGATCGAACATCAGCGGGATGTCGTCGTTGTCTATTCCGACAGCCAGCAGATAAGGTCTGTCAGAATCAAACATCTCTTTGAAAGGATTGATGTCGCCCATTTCTTCCTTAACTACTTTCTCATATAATTCAACGGCGCCCTTGATGTTGTGCATTGCCCATTCGGTATGTGCAGCATTTAGATAATCCTGTTCCGTCGGTTCTTCACTTAGAATCTTCTGGTAGTAATTGTGTGCCTGTTCGAATTTGCCCAGCAGAAAAGAGCACCACGCAATTCCTCGCCATGCTTTATGGTTTTTGCCATCCAGATAGTCCACCTTGAAGAAATATTTCAGAGCTTCGTCGTATCGCTTGAGTTCCAGCAGGCAGTTGCCGATGTTAAGATCCAATGACAGATAAGTCTCGTCGCTGCGCGATGTCAATTTGTTGTAATACTCGATGGCCTTTTCCGGCTGTTTGAGAATGCGGTAACAAGAAGCTATGCGGCGGATTACCCAACGACTGTCCGGATTAAGCAGTTCTGCACGCAAAAAAGCATCCAATGCTCCCTCGGTGTCGCCCATCATGTCCTTGCAGTAGCCGATTTTTTGGAACAGCTGGTCGTCGTTCTCTTTCTTTTCGATGAACTGGTTGAATACTGTTAGCGCATCCTTGTAATACATTTTGCGCATGTAGTATTCGGCAATAGCCATAAGACTTTCCTCATCGGAGAGGTAAGGCTTCAGAATTTCCAGATTATGGAAATCGAGTGGCAGTTTGAAGATGTCGATAAAATCTTCGTGTCGGGGATTGAGCTTGAAGAAACGGTAAAGATCCTGAATATACTGAATCATGATAATTTCCATTTCGCCCCGCTTAGTGATAATCTCGGCTTTTGATTGCTGTGCGGCTTCGGAAGCTTGACTGTCGAACTGTCCCATCATCATTTGGCGGACAGGTTGTGGTAGTTGCATCATGCTGAAATAGAGCGAATATTTATCGGAATTGCACATGAACGCAGCCGAAGTCATCGTCTCCAAAGCCTGTTGTTCGAAAGATGATTGCTCCATGAGGCTGTGGATGCTGGGATTCTCCATCGAGAAAGGCATGAACCAGTTGCCTACCTCGCGGAAGAACGGGTAATTTTTCAGATGGATGAATGTTGAATGCATTACGTCAGCACCTTCCTGCTGGAGGTCGCCGAACTCTTCAATCTTTTTGCCTAAATTGCTGTCGGCAAACATTTTTTCCCATTCCGGATTCATATCGCTTTCGGTCAGTTCGTTTAGATCCTTCATGTCTTTCATATTGATGTTTTTTCCGAGATTAGGGGTGAGTTTGATCATCTCGGGGATAATTTCTTCCTGTAGTTTGCGGGTGATCTTCTCAGTTTCCCGTGCCAGGATGAAACGAAGCGTAATGGTCTGCAGCGTATGCGTGAATCCTGGTTCCTCGTTGAGAGCGGCCAGTAGATTTGTCAGTTGTGGATAGTAAGCCTTTCTATTCTTGTAAAGATAAAGAATGATGAGCAGATTGATCAGAGCGCGGGCTTTGATCTCGTAGTTCTTGTGCGAGGCGGCAATAAACAGCAACTTCATTTTTCCTTTGTCGAACGAGTCTAGTAACGAGAGCAGAAATGCCGACACAATCTGGCAACCTGTCACGAATGGCAGATGCTCGTCTTCAAGTAGATTCTTCAGTTGCACCTCTTCCTCCTGTGTCAGGATGTTGGAACCCCAGATTTTGTTGAACAGAATATTATTTTCCTCATCAAAACCGCTGTAGTTGATCGTCTCGTAACTATCGAGCAGCTGTTTGTGGAGTTGCTCGTACGAGAGCGTCGGCATGTTGTGTAGATTCCGGCGATTGATGTAATATGACGTTGGTTCATCTTTTTCCAGCAGCTTGTGCTTCATCGTTTCAGCTAGCTCGTATGTAGAGATGACTAGATTGTTGTAGATCTGTCCGCGCAAAGGGTCCTTAATCCCTTCCATAGCGTATCGCAACATATATTTGTAGTTATTGTTCAACTCGTTCAGTTCGTCGTACGACAAAACTTCCCGATTGCAATTGATCAGTGACTTAATGCTTTCGAAGGCAAGCTTCAACCCGCCATCATTCAGATGACTGATGATTTCGTCGTATTGTTTTTTTGTATTTTGTGTTATCATAATTCGTTTTGTACAAATGCCATGCCAAATATATGCAATTCAGGTGAAATATTTTATCTTTGCTTCATTTTTGTGGAAGCCCGGTGAGAATAGTTATACTGAAGAAACGAAAAGAATCAGAAATATATGAAGAGAATAATGACTTTTCTATGCATAGTGCTCTTTTGGAGTACAGTGAAAGCGCAAGATAATTTTTTCATGAGCGGAAAATTCAGTGATGTGAAAAACGACACATTGGTAGTAGAATTCATAAAGCGTGAGCCGATGAAGGAAATCATCAATTTCAAGGTGGATGTGAACGATAAGGGCGAATTTCATTTTGGATGTCAAATCAAGAATGCATATGATGCTTCTTTGGCATTGGAAACCAATAAGCGGCAGAATTTTATTTTTTTTGTGCCTGACGAAAAAGTAGTCATTGATGGGGCTTTTGCACAACCACACGACTGGCTTATCAGCGGTTCGGCTTTTTATCAGAACCTTGCAAAGGTGAAAGAGGTGAGGAATCCTTTTCTGAAAGAATTTGAAAAGTCGGAGACGACGTATGAGCAAAAGCGTAAGGAAGGAGGTGATGAGAAGATCTTGAAAGAGCAGCGGGCAAAGACTAATATTGACATAAACAAGCGCATGGGCGACTTTGCAATGAATTATATCAGCCAACACCCTTGTGAGGAAAGTTCGGTGGATTTTATTGGTGATGGAGGTTTTATTTATTTAGGAGAAGAAATTAAATTGTTGTCACCCGAAGTGCGTAATGGTAGATTTAAAAACTATCTTGACTTCTATCAGGCGATGGTAGAACGCTATATGCAGGAAAAAAATGTTACTCAGAAAGCCAAGACCATTATTGCTGAAGGCAAACCTGCTCCTGACTTTACGTTGAAAGATCTCACGGGCAACGACTTTACATTGAGTTCGCTCTTTCACAAAAACAAATATGTTATAGTGGATTTCTGGGGTTCATGGTGTTCGTGGTGTATCAAGGGATTTCCTAAGATGAAAGAATATTATGCCAAATATAAAGACAAAATCGAAATTGTTGGTGTCGATTGCTACGATAAGGAAAACAAATGGAAGGAAGCTGTACAAACAAGCAACATTTCATGGCTGCAGGTACGTTCAGCCGACGGCACAACCGAAGTAACTTTCGGCGTGAAAGGCTATCCCTATAAGGTGTTCATATCGCCAAAAGGAAAGGTTCTGAAGATGATTACTGGCGAGAGTGACGACTTTTATAACTTGTTGGACAAAATGTTGAAATAATAGAATGCTAGCCGACAAGGATTCCAAATGTATATCAGTTCCGGTGCAAATGTTTTACCCTTAAATGGAATGCTGTTAATTTGCGATATAAGGGTGTAGTATTTGGATTGATTTGTATTCGTGTATGTTTATAATTTCGCCTCAAAACTACGCCATTATTTCCTTTTTCTCTTTGTTTTGACACAACAAACATAGTATCTTTGCACTCAAAAAAAGAAGTGAAGATGAACAAAATTCGCAATTTCTGTATTATTGCTCATATTGATCACGGAAAAAGTACGTTGGCCGACCGTTTGCTTGAATATACCAAGACGGTAGAGAGCAGGGATATGCAAGACCAAGTGTTGGATGACATGGATTTGGAGCGTGAACGAGGAATAACCATCAAGAGTCACGCCATCCAGATGAATTATAACTATAATGGCGAAAATTATACACTCAACCTGATTGATACTCCAGGGCATGTCGATTTCTCATACGAAGTGTCCCGTTCAATTGCGGCTTCCGAAGGCGCATTGCTGCTTGTCGATGCTTCGCAGGGTATTCAGGCGCAGACCATATCTAACATGTATATGGCTGTCGAAAATGATCTTGAAATCATTCCGGTTATCAATAAAATTGATATTCCGAGTGCCATGCCTGAAGAGGTGGAAGATCAGATTGTAGAACTTCTCGGTTGTAAGCGCGAAGATATTTTGCGTGCCAGCGGTCGGACAGGTGAAGGCGTCAAAGAAATACTTGATGCTATTGTCGAACGTGTTCCTGCACCAAAAGGTGATCCGGAGGCTCCACTGCAATGTTTGATTTTTGATTCTATATTTAATCCTTTCCGCGGAATCATTGCTTACTTTAAAGTAGAAAACGGAACTATCCATACGAGTGACCATGTCAAGTTCATTGCTACAGGAAAGGAATATGATGCAGATGAAGTGGGCGTTTTGAAATTGAAACTTTCGCCGCGTGATGAAGTGACGACAGGCGATGTGGGTTATATTATTTCTGGCATCAAATCGTCTCGAGAAGTACGTGTAGGTGATACGATAACACATGTCGATAATCCTGCCAAAAAAGCTATTGCCGGTTTTCAAGAGGTTAAGCCGATGGTCTTCGCCGGCGTTTATCCGATTGATCCGGAAGACTTTGAGAACCTTCGATCTTCGCTTGAGAAGCTGCAACTTAATGATGCTTCACTAACCTTTCAGCCGGAGAGTTCTGTTGCTTTAGGTTTCGGTTTTCGTTGCGGTTTTTTGGGATTACTTCACATGGAGATTGTTCAGGAGCGCCTCGATCGCGAATTCAATATGGATGTCATCACGACGGTGCCAAACGTTTCGTACAAAGTATATGATAAGAAGGGCAATTGCATTGAGGTCCATAATCCGAGCGGCTTGCCTGATCCTACACTGATTGAACATATAGACGAACCTTATATCCGTGCGTCGATAATTACACAGACTACTTATATCGGACCGATTATGACACTTTGTCTGGGCAAGCGTGGCACGCTGATCAAACAGGAATATGTGTCGGGTGATCGTGTGGAACTGTTTTATGATATTCCGCTAGGTGAGATTGTGATTGATTTTTATGATAAATTGAAAAGTATCTCCAAAGGTTATGCTTCGTTCGATTATCATATCCACGATTATCGTCCGAGTAAACTTGTTAAACTTGATATCTTGTTGAATGGTGATCCTGTGGATGCACTGTCGACCTTGACACATGTGGACAACAGCGTCAGTTTCGGTCGTCGAATGTGTGAAAAGCTGAAGGATCTGATTCCACGTCAACAGTTTGATATTGCTATTCAGGCTGCTATCGGAGCTAAGATTATTGCACGTGAAACGGTGAAAGCCGTTCGTAAGGATGTTACGGCAAAGTGCTACGGTGGTGATGTCTCTCGTAAACGTAAATTGTTGGAAAAGCAGAAAGAGGGAAAGAAGCGCATGAAGCAGATTGGTACGGTTCAGGTTCCTCAGAAAGCATTCCTCGCTGTTTTGAAATTGGATTGATAAAAGATGAAGAAGTTTGTCTGGGTATTCTGCTGTTTGTTACCGCTGTTTTGTTATGGACAACGTCATGCGGCGACAGATGTAAAGGAAGATGTAGTTAAATATGTGCATCCGATCATTGGCGCTTCTACTTCGACGGAAGCGGGAAAGAGCGGTCACGGATTGGGGAAAACGTTTCCGGGAAGTGCAACACCTTTCGGTTTGGTTCAGCTAAGTCCCGATACAAAAACGGGCGGCGACAACGGACCGGGATATTCATGGCATCATAAAACCATTGAAGGCTTCAGTTTTATCCATATGAGCGGAATTGGGTGGTATGGCGATTTTGGTAATTTTCTGGTGATGCCGAACACTGGTAAGCTTCATACAAACAGTGGATTCGAAAATAATCCGGAGTCGGGTTATCGTTCAAGGTATTCACATGACAATGAGGTGGCAAAACTGGGCTATTATGCTGTTACGCTCGATGATTATCATATTCGTACGGAGCTGACATCACTTTCACATTCAGGTATTATACGTATGACTTTTCCTGCGGGTGATTCTTCACGTATCAATATTGATCTTGCGCGTCGTATAGGAGGCTCTTCAACCGAACAATACATTAAGGTGGTAAACGATACGACAATACAAGGTTGGATGCGTTGTACATCAAAAGATGGCGGTTGGGGAAACGGTGACGGTCATGTTAATTATACTGTATATTTTTGGTGTCAGGTAAGTAAGCCTTTTAATAAATATGGCGTTTGGAGTGCTAATATGAGTCAGCACTTTAGTCAGAGAAATCGTAACACTATCGAAACGGATGAGTTCCAGGAGGTCGCTTCTAAAGCAGATGTTTTGTATGGATGCCGAGAAAAGCAAGGCGAACACTTAGGCTTTTTTACCGAGTTTCCAACTGAAGCTAATGAGCAAGTGCTGTTGAAAGCAGGTATCTCTTTTGTCAGTATGGAAGGCGCAAGGAAGAATCTCGAGTCAGAAATGTCCGATTGGAAATTCGACAACATCAGAAAAACGAATGAAGGCCTTTGGCGAAAAGCATTTAGAAATATCCATATTAAAGGTGGAACGACTGATGACAAAATTAAATTTTATACCTCATTATATCACACCATGATTGATCCTCGGAGTACATCGGATGTGGATGGCAAATATGTGGGTGGTGATAACCTGATTCATCAAAATTCAGAATATACTTATCGGACTATTTTCAGTGGATGGGACGTGTTCAGAAGTCAGTTCCCGTTGCAAACTATCATCAATACACAGATGGTGAATGATGAAATCAATTCTTTAATAAATCTGGCGACCTTAAGTGGACGAAAGTATTTCGCGCGATGGGAAATCATGAATTCATATTCAGGATGCATGCTCGGTAATCCTGCCGTTTCGGTTTTAGTAGATGCATATAATAAAGGTATCAGAAACTGGAATGTTACACTTGGATACCAATATTGCAAGAATTCTGTTGACAAGTTCGGTAATCAACCGCTCGGATATTCCCCTCGGGATATTTCCCGCACGCTTGAATATGCTTATACGGATTGGTGCATGTCAGAGTTTGCCCACTTGAAAAATAAAACCAGTGATGAGCAAACTTATAAATTGCGTTCTCAGGACTATAAGAATATTTGGAATGACAGCGTAAAATGGTTCAGGGGGCGGAATGCTGATGGAACATTTGGTGAATGGCGCGGCGAAACTTGTCAGAATCTTTATTGTACGGAATCGAATCCATTGCAACAGGGCTGGTTTGTTCCGCATGATGTCTATGGCTTTATCGACTTGCTTGGCCATAAATTGTTTACTCAAAAGTTGACGGATTTCTTTGATAAATCTTCTGCTGATTTCTTGTGGAACGATTATTATAATCATCCTAATGAACCAGTGCATCATGTGCCTTTTCTATTTACATATACAGGAAATTCCTGGTTGACTCAGAAGTGGACACGTAAGATTTGTGCCAAAGCATACGGTACCGATGTTTTAGGTCTGTGTGGTAATGAAGATGTAGGGCAGATGAGTGCATGGTATATTTTGGCTTCAATTGGCATTCATCCGATCAATCCGGGAGACAACATATATATTATAACTTCTCCTGTATTTGATGAAACGACAATTATATTAGATCCACGATATTATAAAGGAAAGTGTTTCACGATTAAAGCTATCAATAATTCTCTTGCAAACGCTTATATCTCCAAGATATATTTGAATGGAAAAATTTTGAATCGGGCTTGGATCCGGCATGATGAAATAGTTAATGGTGGAGAATTGAAATTGATAATGAGCAATGTCCCCAATAAAACATTAGGCAACACCAATCTTCCGCCATCATTTGGCCGAAATCGTTGGAAAGTGGAATGAATCTCCTTCGTGTGTGAGTTTGTTAAGATTATTCTTGGACAATCAGGCGGATTCCTCCACTTTCTATATTAATCAGCTGTTGTTTGTACAAGGCTCCGATTGCTTGTTTGAATGCTTTCTTACTGCAACGAAACAGTGAGTAGATGACATCCGGATCGCTCTTGTCGTGTACAGGCAGGTAACCGCCTTTTGCTTCAAGTGCATCATAGATAGTCTTGGCTATGCCTTCTATTTTCTGGTATCCCAGCGGCGTCAGACTGACATCAATTTTTTTGTCTTCACGGACTTCTTTGATATATCCCTTGCGATGTTCGCCTCTTTCAATATTACAGAACACTTCATCGGTATAAATCAAGCCCCAATGTTTATTGTTGATGATTACTTTGTAGCCTATTTCCGTTTCGTCGGCAACAAGCAGATCAACTTGTTGATTGAAGCTGTAATCAGGTGCGGTTTTGTTTAAAAATTTGTCGATGCGCTCGGACGCGACAATACGACCTGTAATGTCGTCGATATAAACATAAACGATGTACCACCTGCCTTCTCGCATGGGTAGTTTTTGTTCTCTGAACGGAACGAGAAGATCTTTCATCAATCCCCATTCCAGAAATGCACCCATTTCATTCACGGATTTGACTTCCATATATTGGAATTCACCGACTTGAGCCAACGGTTTAGCTGTTGTAGCAATAAGTCGTCCTTCATTGTCATGATAGATGAAGACTTCCACATCATCACCAGGTTTGACATCATTAGGTACATAGCGTGCAGGTAGCAAAATTTCCAATCCGTCGCCACCATCCAGATAGACACCAAAATCCAAGTCTTTGACGATCTTTAGTGTATTATATTTTCCAACGTTTACCATCGTTCTATATTTTCTACAAAAGTACGCAAAGAAATTGATATTTACTTTCCCTCTTTGGCAATATATGTTTAAGTAGTTCGTTAGTCTTATTATGAAGAGCAAATTGAAGCTTGAATTAGATGTATGGTTTTAATGTGATTTGATATATATTTTTGCATGACGTCGACAAAACAAGTTTATATAATACCTCCTATTTCTCGTGAAAATGAATCTGTTCAGTTTTTCATGAAGTGGTTTGCAGAGGCTTGTATACAGTTTGGCTTTCCTGTTTTCAGAAGATGGCCTATTCCTAGAATTGTAAGGAGTGTTGGCTTCCGATTGAAATGTGGTTTTAATTTGTCGCATGATGATAAAGTTGCCTTGCTGTTTCCTGAATCCTTCTATCCTAATTATGATATTTTCCCTTACGGCTTTTTTTATGAGATTATTCCTGTGTTGTGGGATGTTTGGCCTGAATATTGGCCTTCTTTAGTCAAGTCGTTGAAACGGAATAGAATTAAGACTTTATTTGTTACGTCTTCTCAGGTGGCACAATTTGTAAAAAGTAATTTTCCTGAGATTAGTTGTTTCCATTTATTGGAAGGAATAAATATTGATGTTTATATGAAAGGAGAGGCTTTGTCATCAGAAAAAAGGAACATTGATATTTTGGAGTTTGGTAGAAATATGCATCCATTGCATGAGATATTATTGTCAATGAACATGAAAAATTTTGTGTATCAAAAAGATAATAAAGTTATTTTCCCTGATACAAAATCTTTTAGAGAAGCGTTGAGTAAATCAAAAGTTTCTATATGTTTGCCGCAATGTGATACAAATCCTCAAAGAGCTAAAGGTGTAGAAACTTTAACCCAACGTTATTGGGAGTGTATGTTGTCGAGAACTTTAATTTGGGGAAGGTCACCCAAAGAATTGATTGAATTCATGGGATATGACCCAGTCATTCCAATAGACTGGTCTGATCCGAAACGGCAGATGAGTGATATATTGACGCATATTGCAGACTATCAGAGTTTGGTCGATAGGAATTATTCGTTTGCTTTGAATAATGCATCTTGGGCTTCAAGGATGCCTTATATATATAATTGTTTAAAGAATTCCGGCTATTCTCTTCCTTCGCTTGAATGCCGATCGGAAGATAAAAATAGAAGTTGATTCTTTAATAATAGATGAAAAATAGTACATTTGCAATTTATTTAGAGTATGTATATGAAAATAAAATTCTTATTTGGTTTCTTGATATTGCTTTTAGTAGGCGGATGCTCGGTACCTCGGAACATTACCTATTTTGATGACTCGGATTATTTCTTGAATAAACAGTTATCTGACTCATCCCTAAATTATAATCCTCGTTTTAAATGCGGAGATAAATTAGTTATCGTCGTTTCGGGAATAGATCCGGTGTCAGTAGCACCTTTTAATCTTCCTATAACAACTGTTACTGATATATATCAAACACAAACCAATTCAGTAGTTGATCGCAAGGCTCTTACAGCCACCCAATCTTATTTGCCATATACAGTAGATACTGACGGCTATATTAATTTTCCTGTTTTAGGAAAGATTCTGGTTAAGGATCAGACGATGCAGGAACTGACTGCATATTTGGAAAAACGAATATCCGAATCAGTTGATAATCCAATCGTGAATATTAAAATTGATAATTTTAAAGTCTCTGTGATTGGCGAAGTTACCCGCCCGGGTTCATTTACAGTCTATTCGGATCGTATTTCCTTGTTGGATGCTTTAGGAATGGCTGGAGATCTTACTATTTATGGAAATAGAAAGGATCTCAGATTAGTTCGTGATGACAATGGAAAGAAGGAAGTAATTAAAATTGATTTGACAAAGACTGATTTGATTGATTCTCCTTATTTCTATTTGCAACAAAACGATGTTGTATATGTTTCACCAAATGATAAGAAGAAAAAATCATCTCGATATAGTCAAACAGAGCAGTATAACTTATCATTCGTGTCTACGATTGTAAGTTCAGTTTCAGTTTTGACTAGTTTGGTAATTTCAATCATTGCATTAAAGAAATAGTAAATGCTCTATGGAAACGGCGAATAATAAAGAATATATTGATATAAAGAAGTATTATTTGAAATACAGAGGCTATTGGCCCGTATTGGTTATATCAATAGTTGTGTTTAGCGTCTTAGGACTCATCTATTTTTATACAGCTCCTCCAGTTTTGCAGGTAAATGCCAATATCCTGATTAAGGAAGACGAAGGAATCTCCGGTTCAACAGCATCCTCATCAGCTTCGGCTACAGCTGCGTCGCAAGCTATGCAGAATTTTGCTTTTGGAGGCAATTCTTCGTTAGGAAGTTCTGTTAATGATGAACTTTTATTGCTGAGTTCATATACGCTGTACAGAAGTTTGGGTCGTGACTTGGGTTTGAATGTCAAATATAATGTTCATAAGTTCCCCTTTGATAAGGATTGTTATAAGAATTCGCCCATCGTTTTATATACGGCAGATCCAATTGCAGAGACTTTACCTGGTTTAGTTGTATTCCATGTCAGTGTATCAAAAAGAGGAATATGTTCCATTAAGGCCAAGCAAGGTTTTAAGACTGTTGGAGAAGTGAGCAATAGTGAGTTCCCTGTGAAGGTGTCGACCAAATATGGCGCATTTTATTTTAATAAATCAGAACATTATAAAGCGAACAAGTCCGTCGATATGGATATCACTTTTATGGGTTATGATTTGTGCGCAGAGTTATTGCAAAAACAGATAACTGCCGACCAAGTAACTAAAAAAGCCAATGTCATATCGTTGACAATGAATGAAGTCAACCGTGAAAGAGGTAAAGATATTTTGAATACGCTGATTAACTACTATAATAAGAATGGTCAGATTGATAAGAATGATGAAACGGAATTGATGGATAAGTTTCTGGGAACCCGTATTGGATTGATGGAAGCTAATCTGGATAGCATCGAGCGGAATATAGAGCGTTATAAGAAAGAAAACAACCTGACGGATATTGACGAAGAAGCTAAAATTATTTTGGATAAAAGTCAAGACTTTAAGGAAAAGCAAATAGAGGCAGAATCTCAATATACTGTGATTGAATTGGTAGAACAGTTTCTGACACAAAAAGAAAATAGATATTCCTTGGTCCCTTTAAATATTGGATTAAGTGATAAAACGGTGTTAGAGGGTCTGCAAAAGTATAATGAAGCGTTGCTCGACCGTATTAAGTTATTGATGACCACTAAAGTTGGAAACCCGGCAATCGATTTGGCTAATAAGCAGATTGATGCCATGAGAGCAAATATGCTTGAAACGGTTCGGAGTATAAAATCCGGTTTATCAAGGTCACGTGCCGATTTAGGAGGTCAGGAAAATTATTTCCTTTCGCGTATAAGCAATATGCCAACGCAAGAGCGGGAGTATGTGAGCATTAAGCGTCAACAGATGATCAAGCAGGAATTATTCATGTTCTTGCTCCAAAAGAAGGAAGAGAATGCTTTGACACAGGCTTTAGCAAAACCAAAGGCAAAGATCGTTGATTCAGCTTACGTGCTTACTGAGCCGGTAAGTCCTAAACTGTCTGTTGTAATATTGGCTTCATTTGTTTTGTCTATTATTTTCTTGATTGTTTATATTTCTATTTTTGAAAATGTAAAGAAGAAAAGGCAATAAATTGAAACTATGATATTTATTCCAATATTAGCCATAGCAATTTTATTATATATGATGGGGCAGAGAATGATTTCTTTGCTCTTATTTTTCTTTTTTCTTTTTTATGGTTTTCAAGTTGTCCCTCTATCTTTGTTTGAAACGGCATTTGGCTTTTCCAAACCGTTGGACTTTGCCATTTTCTACGTGATTATACTGTTCATTTGGGGATGTCTTTTCTATGATAATTTTATTCCCAGAAACAAGATGACATTGTTGATAGCCATATATTTATCATTAGTATTGTGTCTGGTTGTCATCAGTAAGTTTGTCTTTAATATCCAGTGGGTCGATATTATTCGAACTTCTCGTTATTTCTTTTTTGTCTTAGTCTATTATGTCTTGAGAAGGTGTAAACGCGAGGAGATTGATACGGTTTTGAAGATTTTGATATATATTACAGTTTGTCAGTGTCTATTATTTATGATTCAGGCATTTACTGGTCATCCTGTATTAACTGGGGCAGAAGAGGAAAATAGAAGAACTATAGGTTTTATTACTCGTTTTTATAATCTGCCTAAGATGATTTACTTTTTGATGTTCTATGTTGTATTCTTTAGACCATTGAAAGGAATCTGGAATATTGTCTTTGGGACAATAATGATCGTAACCATCTTCTTGCCTTTGCATCGAAGTATGTCAATGGTTGTTGTTATAACCTTGCTTTTAGGAACTTTTTTGAGTATTAAGAATTTAAGACAGTTTGTCAAATATGTCCCTTATATTTTAATAGTATTCATTCCATTATCAATCGTTTTTGCTGCTCAAGTTTCCAAGAAGACTCTGAGTGATCTGCAGAGCGTACAAAATGGAGATTTTGTTGATATAGATGATATAGAATTGGATGATGAATCGACCTTTCTCTTTAGAATGGCTCATTTTTATGAGCGCTTTGAATTTGCTCAAGGTAAGACTATATACAAATTGTTCGGTTTAGGTTTGATGTCGGAAGATTCTCCTTATACAGCGCAACATTTTGATTTTAGTATTGGACTGGAGAATGAAAAGAATGGCAAAACGGTTCAATTGGATACTTCCGATATTTCGTGGTCGCTGTTTGTTGTCCGATATGGGTATATAGGGACAATTGTTTATTTATCCATCTATTTTACTTTGCTCTGTCATTTTTTTGTTCGTAGAAAGAAAGATGTCTTTTTGCCGGTAACACTTTATATGTTGTTGGTGTTTGGTTGTTCTTTGACTTCGGATATGCTCTTCAATGTATTTATGCTCGTTTTTCCAATGATGTTTTATGATTATACATTGGATGAAAAATCGCAAGATGTCGAATTAATTAAAGCTTGAAAGAATGGTAAAAATAACAGTTCTCACCTCATTATACAGATGTTCTGCATATATAAAAGGTTATTTTGAATTCCTTCACAAATTGAATAGACGGGATGATTTGGAGGTATTATTGCTTCATAATGATCCGACTGATATAGAAATGAGTATCATCAAAGATAATTTGGTCGATCTGCCTTTCGTTAAACATATTATCATACCTGAACGTGAAGATCTTTATGTCACTTGGAATCGGGGGATTCGTTTGGCCCAAGGTGAATATATAGCCATTTGGAATGTGGATGATATTCGGTTTTCCGGATCGATCGATGCACAAGCTGCTACATTGGATGCAGACTCAAATATTCTGCTGACATATGGCGATATTTATTATATGTATAAATATCCGGAGGTAAGTACAACTTTGTGGAAGAATAAAGATTATTTATCCGGCGTTTCCTCTTTCTTGTCCTCTCATCAGATAGGATGTTTTCCTATGTGGAGAAAATGTTTGCATAAGCAGTTAGGTTATTTTGATGAGCAATTCAAGCTTGTTTCTGATTTCGATTTTCAAATACGTATTGCTCGCACCGGACGAATCAAAAAGACGAATAGCATACTTGGTGCCTATTTGGAATATGTTCCTGAAAAGTTAAGTAGTAACACTAAAAGACAACTGGTTGAACGCAATGTGGTTTATTTGAGATATGCCATATTGGATAAGTTTAATTGGTTAACTGCCTTTTCTATTGTGGGTAAGTATAGAATTTCGTATATAAAAACTGATTCATGCTGGATTCATGTGAGTTCCATATTTAATGATTACCGGCTATTTTGTTGGAAACGTTTCCCTAAAATCTTTTTATCCGTTTTTGTTCAACCAAGAGGTTGGGCATCCTATTTAAAGCATGTGGTTTTTAATTTGTGAAGTTTCTGTTGACTGTAAGAATATCAAAAGCTTATTATAATTATATATTTTTGCGCTTGTAAATAATTTGTAGCAAAGACAGCCGTTATTATTATGAAATGCTAATTTTGCAATTTGTTTAATCGAACGAAAAGTTATTCATGGATATTATAATTGTTTCTCCATCGTTAGACCCTCAAGAAAATGTGAGTGGAGTTTCAGCTGTAGTGAATTTTATCATTCAGCATGACCCCAATCATCATTATATTCATTTCAAACAAGGGCGTAAGGATAGAGAAGTATTTATTATTCGCATCTTTTCTTTGATTGTTGACTACTTCAAGTGGTTGGGAATGCTCCTCAAACATAGAAATGCGATAGTTCATTATAATTTTCCCCTGACATCGAAAGCTATTTTCCGTGATTTCTTTTTTATTCGTACGGCTTCAGCCTTGGGCTTTAAGATGACAATTCATATTCATGGAGGAAACTATCTGATGGAAGATCCATTCCATCCGTTAATTAAAAAAATGCTCAAATTGGTGTTTTCATTGCCTTGTTCATTTATTGTTTTAAGCAATAAGGAAAAGGAATGCATTCAGAGACGTTTTAGAAGTAAAAATATATTTGTCCTTCCCAATGCGGTCGATATACCGGAAACGACTCGTATCAGTAATTTCCATGAGCCTTTGAACATATTGTTTATTGGGCGTATAGCTGCTTCCAAAGGTGTAGAATATATAATTGAGGCAGCTATTAAGATGAAAGGGCGTGTTCCTTTTAGATTGATTTTTGCCGGCGAAGAAGAGAAAAAAGATAAGTATATTCCTTATGCCAAGAAACGTTTAGGAGAGGATTATTTTCAATATGTCGGTATTATAAGTGGTCAAGCTAAAACGGATTTATTTAATAAATGCGACGTGTTTCTTTTGCCATCATTTTATGAAGGATTACCTATTTCGATGCTTGAATGTATGAGTTTCGGTATTGTTCCGGTTGTTACGAATGTAGGTTCCATCAGTTCGTGTGTGACAGATGAGGAAAACGGTTTGATTATTTCACAGAAAGATTCTGATGTTATCATTGATGCCATCAAGGAGTTGAGTCGGGACAGACAGCTATTGAATCAGTTGTCGCAAAAGGCTCGCGAAACGATTAGACAAAAGTTCTCTCCTGAAAAATATATTAAAACATTGAGTCAGATATATGACCAAATAAATAGCGAAAGTGATGAAAAATAAGATTTTAGTTACAGGCGGTTGTGGAATGATAGGTTCTAACTTGGTTAAACGCCTTGTAAAAGAGGATTATGATGTATATGTGATTGATAACTTGTGGCGTGGTAAATTGGAATATCTGAATGATGAATCCGGTCATCCGGTCATTGATATTGCTACGCACTTTTATAATCGAGATATTGCCGAAAGCCATGTCTGCGATGATATAGTCGCTAAAGTTGATTATGTAGTTCATTTGGCTGATATTGTTGCCGGCATTGATTATGTTTTTAGTAATCAAGGTGAGCTGTTCAGACAAAACAACCTGATAAATACCAATCTTTTTCAATCCGTTCGTAAAGCCGGGAAGGGAAAGATCAAAGGTCTTTTATATGTAGGTACGGCTTGTAGTTTCCCGTTGACAAGACAGAACTCCTTGGATGTTATTCCTTTGCGTGAAGAAGAATTGTTCCCGGCACAACCCGAATCTGCTTATGGTTGGAGCAAACTGATGGGACAGATTGAAATAGGATTTTTAGAGAAAGAGACCGGAATACCGTGTTGTACATTGATGTTCCACAATGTTTATGGTTCACCTTGCGATTATGGCGAGCGCAGTCAGGTTATTCCTGCATTGATTCGTAAGGCAGTCAATTATCCTGATGAACCGTTTATCGTTTGGGGAAGCGGTTTGCAGGGACGTGCATTTATTCATGTCAATGATATTGTAGATGCGTTGTATTTGGCTTTACAAAAAGGTTGGGGACACGGTTGGATTCAAATTGGTCCGTCTGTCTGCACTTCCATCAAAGAAATAGCAGAAACGGTAGTCAGAATATCAGGTAAGAACATTGATATTTATTATGATACAACCAAGCCGGAAGGCGATAAGGCTCGTAGTGCTGATTATACAAAAGCCAAGAATATCTTAGGCTGGGAACCTAAGGTCTCGCTCGAAGCAGGATTGGAGGAACAATACGAATGGGTTTACAATCAGATAAAAGGTAGACGAAATTGATTCGGACAAGATAACGATTTGATGATGTTGGAAGCGAAAAAGTATTTTAATGTCAGATTGGAATTTGATAGAACTGAATTCGATAAGATTGTGAATGATGCGATCATCGGAGGCAGGACTGGATATGTTTGTTCTGTGGAAAGCAATAATCTGACTGTTGCAAATACGAATCCGGATTTTATGAGAGTATTAAACAATGCTTTGGTCAATAACTGTGACGGTTCGGTTTTGGCTAAGATTTTGTCGCACATTCATAAGCAACCTTTTGATTCGTATATTGGCGCTGATATATTCATCAAATATATTTCGTTGTGCAAGTACAGGCAGTTTTTCCTCGGAAATACACCTGAAGTTTTGGAAGGTCTTAGAAGTCAGATGTCTCTTATTGACCCTCGAATCAAGGATATGCGTTTTGAAACGCTGCCGTTTCGGACGGTTGATGAGTTCGATTATGCTTCAATTGCTCAAATGATTAATGAAGATAATCCGGATATCATTTGGGTATCGCTGGGTGCTCCCAAACAGGAAATGTTCATGAATCGTCTGCAACCTTTCCTGAATCGTGGTGTTATGTTTGGTTTTGGTGCAATATTCAATTTCTATTCGAATGTGGGAGATGTCAAAAGAGCACCCAAATGGATGTTGAAAATGAGGTTGGAATGGTTGCATAGAGCTCTGGAACAACCTCAAAAGAATATTCCCCGTTATTGGAATTTTATCAAGATTCTGCCGCATCTGATTAAGGAGGAAAAGGCTAAATGTCGGCATTAGGATTGTTCGTACCATGAATTATTAATAAACATATCATCTGATGAAAAAAGTAGTTCATATATTTTGGAGTCTTACTTTCGGAGGCATTGAAACCATGTTGGTGAATATTGCCAATGCACAGGCTGAGTCAGCTGCCGATGTTTATATAATCATTATTAATGAGTTATACGAAGAGTCTCTTCTTCATGCTATAGATAAACGTGTAAAGATTCGATTTATAAATCGTGCGAGGTATTCCCGGAATCCTTCCTTTATATGGCGTTTGAATAGATATCTTCTAGAAATTAAGCCGGATGTGATTCATTTGCATGATAGTTCCTTATATAATTATATATGGTCTTCTTACCGAAAGAAAACTTGTTGCACGCTACATGATATTCCTTATGGTGAAGTGAGGAAAAATACGCCTATTACTCGTTTACTACCCGTTCCGGTCGTCGACTTTTTTTCTAAGTTGTCCGGTAATCTTCAATCTATTGACAGGATTCCACTCGTTTTATCGATAAGTAATAAAGTCAGAACGCTGTTGTCAGACAAAGTTGGGGTGAAATCAATCGTTGTTAATAATGGCATTAAGACCGACAGATTTAAACAACGTTCAAATGATTATGCTGGAGGCAAGTTCCGCATTGTACAAGTCAGTCGCCTTGATCACGAAAAGAAAGGTCAGGATTTGCTGATAAAGGCCATTGGAAATATGAGGAACAGAGATAATGTAGACGTGGATTTTATAGGCGATGGCGAATCTTTTGATTATTTGAATCAGATGGTTCATGATTTAAGGTTGGATGACCAGATTCATTTTCTGGCAAAAAAAGATCAAAATTATATTGCAGAACATCTCTGCGATTATCACCTTTTTGTTCAACCTTCACGTTTCGAAGGCTTTGGTTTGACAGTAGCCGAAGCCATGGCTGCCAAACTTCCTGTGTTAGTAACTGACGATCAAGGTCCAGCCGAAGTTACTTGTGGAAATAAATACGGCTGGACTTTTATGAATGGTCGTGCAGATGATTTGTCGGAAAAGATGGATTACATCATCGATCATTATCATGAAGCCAATACCAAATCAATAGAAGCATTGCAATATGTTGCTGACAATTATGATGTAAAGATGACAGCCAAGAAATATTTGGATATCTACGATTCGTTGTAGTATTCAGGAATATTCTCTGTTGTTCAGCTCAATAATCCGGCAGCTACTTCCTCAGCTACTCCTTCATTTTTGATAGCTTCTACTAATTGAAGTCCGAATGGAATAACCAGACCGGGACCTTTGCCGGTAATAACATTGCCGTCTTTTTCAACTGACTTTCCGGTTACTTTTGCACCAATCAGTGTATCTTCAAATCCCGGATAGCAGGTTGCTTTGCGTCCTTTTAAGAAACCAAGTCCACCTAAAACCAATGGAGCGGCGCAGATGGCTGCTACGATTTTGTCACTTTTGTATTGCTTGATCAAGAGTTCTCTCAGTGGGTTACATTCATTCAGGTTCTTGCTTCCGGGCATTCCTCCCGGCAGAATCAATGCTTCCGCTTCTGAGAAATCGGTCTCTTTCAGCAAACAATCGGCTGTCACTTCGATGCCGTGGGCGCCGCAGACTTTGTTGTTGCTTGTTATCGAGACTGTTTTGGCGTCAATGCCTCCTCGGCGCAAGATATCAACTGTACCGATAGCTTCCATTTCTTCAAAACCGGTTGCTAAAAACAAATAAGCTTTCTTCATATCTCCTCCTTTTTTTGATGCCTTTTTACAGGTCGTTTCTTTGCTTTAAAAAAGTATATACTTTCGTACCCCAAAAGTATATACTTTCATATACGCAAAGTATATACTTTCATACCTCAAAAGTATATACTTCTTGAATCAAAAGTATATACTTTCCGGAACGGGCTTCATTTTATCATCTCAAACGATACTTATAGGTGATTCTTCCCTGTTGGTTATTCACACCTGTAATCTCGTTGAACTTGTTGCTGCGAGCGGCGCGGATAGCTTTCGATCGCATGGAGACATCGTCGATTGTTGTGCCTCTTCCAATTTCGGCGGCAATCACATTACCTCGTGGATCGACTGTGATGTTGATCACGATCTGACCTTCTTCTTTTTCAGTGTACGACGGTTCGGCTACTTTCCCGGTGATGATTTGTCGTCCGGACAGACTGAATGTACCCATTCCGCCAACGCCTGTGTTTGCGCCGTGATCAGAGTTGCCGAACGGACTGCCTTGGTTCCCGGTACCTTTTCCGGTACCTTGACTGTTGCCTTTTGCACTTCCGATGCCGAATGCGCCTGCTACACGATTGTTGATGGCTTGCTGTTTGCGTTGCTCTTCAGCAATACGTTTCTTCTCGGCATTTTCTTTCTGTATGCGTTCTTTTTCTTCCGCTTCTCTTTTCCGTTTCTCTTCTTCCTGCTTGCGCGATTCTTCCTTTTTCTTCTTTGTATCTTTGATGGCAACAGTTTCTTCTACATCTTGTGTTACCAGGTCCTGTTTTGAAGGTTCGGCTTGCGGTTCGCTTGGAGGTGGAGGAACGGTTGTTTCGTCAGGAGGAACTTCGCCCGTGTATTGCGGTTCGAATGTTCCGGCTGCTTCGTCCACATTGCCGAAGTTGACAATGACACCGCCATTCTCGTCGGGAATAACCGTCTTGATCACCGAAAACCAGAGAATCAATAGGATAACCGCATGGAACAGGAGAGTACCAATTATACTGTATATGTCGTCTTTATTAAACTTCATTGTTTTTGCGGTCTGGTGGCAAGAACCATCTTGAATTTGTTTTCGTTAGCAATATTCAGAATGCGTACAATCTCTTTGTATGGGACTGTTTCGTCGGCATAAAGCGCGACGTACATGTCAGGTTCCTTTGCGTAGCAATCCTGCAGGAACGGTGTGATCTCATCGAATGTGACCTGATGCTCGCTTTGGCTGCCGAAAGCAACATAATAGTTGAGGTTCGCATCAATAGTGACACGCGTCAACGGTTTTGCTGTTGTCTGCTGTTTGGATTGCGGCAAGGATACTTTGATGGAGTTCGGTACAACCACTGTTGATGATATCAAAAAGAATATCAGCAACAGAAATATGACATCGGTCATCGACGCCATACTGAAGTCTACTTGAACTTTTGTTCTTCTTTTTAATGCCATATCAGTTTGCCGGTTCGTTCAAAAGATCCATAAATTCCATTGTGCGGGCTTCCATCTTGTTGACTACCTTATCAACCTGCGAAACCAGGTAGTTATAAGCGAACAGGAAAATGATGCCGACTACCAAACCACCGACTGTTGTAACCAATGCTTCATAGATACCGCTTGAAAGCAGGGAAATATCGACGTTGCTTCCTGCATTGGCCATGTCGAAGAAGGCGCGAACCATACCGGTTACTGTTCCCAGGAATCCGAGCATCGGCGCGCCTGAAGCCGTGGTGGCAATCACTGGAAATCCCTTTTCAAGTTTGGCGACTTCGATGTTGCCGACGTTCTCGATAGCAACCATCACGTCGTTCATCGGGCGTCCCAACCGGGTGATTCCCTTTTCAATCATGCGCGATGAAGGGGTGTTGGTGTTGCGGCATAAGTTTAGTGCCGAATCAATCTTCCCTTCGTGTATATAATCTTTGATACGATTCATGAACGTTTCGTCTTCTTTCCCGGCGCGTTTGATGATGATCAAGCGCTGGATGAAAACGTAACATGCAATCAATGAAAGTACTAATAATACAATCATAATCCATCCGCCCTTTACAGCCAAATCGATTACATTGATCTTTGCTTCTGCGGGAACGGCTGTCGCCGTTAAGTTCGGCATTTGTTCTGCTGCCTGTGCGCCAACAGTCTGTAGGAAAAGTAATATACTCATGCTTACTTATTTAATGTGTATGATTAATAATAAATTCTCTCTCTTGTTGTTTGTTTATTCGTTTTTCAGACATTCCTTATACAATCGGATAGTCTCTTTCAATCCAAAATATAAGGCATCGCAAATTAATGCGTGTCCTATAGAAACCTCTTCAAGCCATGAAATGTTCTGATGGAAGAAGGCTAGGTTCTCAAGACTGAGGTCATGTCCGGCATTAACACCTAATCCCAAGTTCTTTGCCAAGCGGGCTGCTTCAATGAAGGGCTTGATTGCTTCGTCTCTATTGTTGACATACTGGGATGCATAAGGCTCGGTATAGAGCTCGATGCGGTCGGTCCCGGTTTTAGCTGCCAGTTCGATGTTGGAAAGTTCTGTTCCGACAAAGATAGACGTTCTTATTCCCAGTGGAGCAAAAGTGTCAACCAGCTCGTTCAGTCGGTCGAAGTTCTCTTTTACATTCCATCCGGCATTAGAGGTTACTGCATCGGGTGCATCCGGAACGAGAGTTACTTGTGTAGGTTTGATTTTCAAGATCAAATCAATGAACCGGTCTGACGGATAGCCTTCAATATTGAATTCTGTTTTAATCAATGGTTTCAATCCATAGACGTCGCTGTAACGAATATGGCGTTCATCAGGCCTTGGATGAACCGTTATGCCTTGAGCTCCGAACGATTCACAGTCTTGTGCAACTTGAAGAACATTTGGAACATTACCCCCTCGCGCGTTACGAATTGTAGCAATCTTGTTAATGTTTACACTTAAATTTGTCATTGTATATCGTTAATTCTTTTTTCTTTCACTACTTTTGCAGAAAGTATTTGCAAATGTAGCAGTATTTGGGGAAATACAGAATAATGTTGGTAAAAGATTTCATAACAAAGGAACCTCCGGTGTTAAAAAGTTTTGACACTCGAGAATATGCGCTATCCTTAATGGACGATTTCAAGTTGAAACATCTGCCATTGTTGAAAGATAACGTGTATAAGTGTTTGGTGTCAGAGAAAGATCTGCTTTCTATGCCTGATTCTGCATTGTTAACCGACGATGTCACGTTGCTTTCGCCATCCGTACATGAATCGACTCCGATCTTTGATGCACTGGCAATGGTGTCGCGCTATCGTTTGAGTCTGCTACCCGTTGTGAATGAAAAGAATGAATATAAAGGTGCAGTCGTCTGCGAACGTTTGGTATATGCGCTTTCTGAACTTTGCAATGTGGAAGCGGAGGGAAGCGTGATTGTTCTCGAGATCATGCCGCGCGATTATTCGCTGACCGATATTGTACGTCTTATAGAGATAAATAATGCTCATGTACTTAGTCTGTTGTCGCATACCGACAGTGTGACGGGTCGTCTGCATCTGATAATAAAGATCGATTTGGAAGATGCTTCGCCTGTGATTCGCAGCTTCGAACGTTTCAACTACACGATTCTTTATTATTTTATGAAGAAAGGCGTGGTCGACGATGTCTTGCAGCAACGGATGGAAGAACTGGTTCGCTACATGAATATTTAAAGCAAGGAAATCATGAAGATTGGCGTTTTTGGAAGAGAATATCAGGCAGACAAGCAGAAAATTGTTACGCGCTTGTTCGACAAGCTTCATCAGCTTCAGGCTGAAGTATATATTGATAGCCGTTTTCATGAGTTTTTATTGCGAATGGGATGCGAACCGCAGTTGAACGGATTGCTGGAGGGCGATGATTTTGATTTGGATGTAGCTTTGAGCGTGGGTGGCGATGGAACTTTTTTGCGTACGGCAGCCCGCATCAATAAACAAAATATTCCTATTTTGGGAATTAATATAGGTCGCTTGGGTTTCCTGGCAGATATAGGAAGCGATGAGATTGAAGATACTTTGGATGAGTTGTTCCGCCATTATTATAAGGTGGAAGAGCGTACTTTGTTAAGACTTTATACGGATAATCATAACTTTCACGGTTATAATTATGCCTTGAATGAGATTGCCATCCTCAAGCGTGATACCTCTTCGATGATTACCATCCATACGCTTCTCAACGGCGAATATCTCACATCCTATCAAGCTGACGGATTGGTTATTGCGACACCTACGGGCTCTACAGCCTATTCGATGAGCGTAAACGGACCTATCATTGTTCCGCAGAGTAACAGTATTGTGCTCAGTCCGGTTGCTCCGCATTCGTTGAATGTGCGCCCGCTGGTCATCCCCGATTCGTCTATGATTTCGCTTCGCGTGGAAAGCCGCAATGAGTTTTTCCTTATCTCACTCGACGGTCGTTCGGAAGTTTTTCCAACAGGTATTGTTTTGAAAGTCAGTAAAGCCGATTATACGACCAAAGTTATAAAACGATATAATCACACCTTCTATCAAACGCTTCGCGAGAAGCTGATGTGGGGTGCCGACGTAAGAATGAAATAAAATCTGATAACTTTATAATAATGGAGAATACAAAATTATCTACACAGAAAGTCCACGTCGTTTGGTTAGACGTGGTGCGTCTAATGGCCATGTACACACTTGTTTGTTGTCACAGCACTGATCCTTTTAATTCCTATCCCGGTCCTCCGCCCGACAATATCGCGGATATTACTTTTTGGGGCAATTTCTGGGGTTCGATGGTTCGTCCTTGTGTGCCATTGTTCGTTATGATTACGGGAGCGTTGCTGCTTCCGGTTAAAGGCGATACGACAGTATTTTATAAGAAACGTATTCTGCGCGTGCTTTGGCCGTTCATAATCTGGTCAGTGCTTTACAATATTTTCCCGTGGGTGACCGGGTTGCTCGGTCTTCCTCCAACGGTAGTTACTGATCTGGTAGCTTATGCGGGCGAAGAACATATGCGTCAGTCGTTCGTTGTAGCAATGAAATATATAGCCGAAATCCCGTTTAATTTCTCACTGATGGATGTCCACATGTGGTATATCTATACTTTGATTGGCTTGTATCTTTATATGCCTATTTTCTCGGCTTGGGTCGAGAAGGCTTCAGAAAGAGCTAAACTTTTGTTTCTGATTGCTTGGGGTGTTACTTCGCTGCTGCCTTATTACTGCTATTTTGTATCTGAATATGTTTGGGGAACTTGCTCTTGGAACGCTTACGGAATGCTTTATATGTTCGCCGGATTCAATGGATATCTGTTGTTAGGTCATTATTTGCGCAATCGTGAGTGGTCGCTCAAAAAGACCCTTTTGCTTGGCATTCCGATGTTTGCCATCGGAGCTTCGGTGACGTTCTTCGGTTATCGCTTCATGACATCTACTCCGAACTTCACCGCTAACATGTCGGAACTGTTCTTTACTTACTGTTCTCTGAATGTCATCATGATGACCATTCCATGCTTCATGATTGCCAAGAAGATCAAGATTCGTTCGGCACTGATTCAGAAACTGCTCGCAAACCTGACCATTTGCGGTTTCGGTCTGTATATGATTCACTACTTCTTTATCGGTCTGTCAGTAAATATGCTGCGGGCAATCAACGTACCTTTGAGCATACAGATCCCGGTTGCAGCTGTCATTACGTTAAGTATTTCATGGATTGTCATTAACATAATAAGAAAAGCTTTGGGCAATCACGCAAAAATTATCACAGGATAGGATGTAATTGTCCTTACATTCGATTGAAGTTTGCTTTTGATAATTATCAAATTATATTTTCACGGTTGTGTAATTATATTTTGACATATATCAAAAGCAAATTTCTTTTATATACAGGTCTCATTATATTCGGATTGAATTGGAATTGACTCCGAATGAAAATATTGTCCCATCCGAAGGAAATAAAGATTACCTGTTGCTTTTTCGGGTCTGCAATTCGGATGAAAAGCCTCTTTGAATTATTAACAAATGAAAATTGCCCCCTGTTGTATACTTAAAAACTATGTTGTACGGCATGTTTTCGTTAAACGTAGTTAAATAAATGAGATTTCCAAATGATTTTGTATGCTGTATAACATAAAACCCCTATATTTGCATCGTGTTTTTCATGGTATTAGATTTAAGGTTAACAATGAAGATTGGCTGTCTGTGAAGATAGCCTTTTTTGTTTCTATCCCTTTCCAAGTTCGGTGATGTTCTAGCCGAAAAGAAAACTCCATCCGATTGAAAATTTTACTGCAAGTTAAAGCGATAAGGATTACATGTCGTTTTTCTGGATCCGTTGTTTGGTATAAAATGCTTCTGTCAATTATTAACAAATGAAAATGAACCCCTATTGTATACTTAAAAACTATGTTGTACGACATGTTTTCGTTAAACGTGGTTAAATAAATGAGATTTCCAAATGAATTTGTATGCTGTATAACATAAAACCCCTATATTTGCATCGTGTTTTTCATGGTATTAGATTTAAGGTTAACAATGAAGATTGGCTGTCTGTGAAGATAGCCTTTTTTTTGTCCCTATCTGAAAGAAGAAAATCACTATCTTTGCTAGGCAAATAGCGAAGTTAGGCTGTGCTTCGGCATAAAAAACAAACAAGTTTGTTTTATTCTGCTCTCAGCTTGCACTATCTTTGCAATAAAATTATAGTTCCTAAATATATGAAGAGAATATTCTGTCCTAAATGTGATAATCAGTTGGTTTTTGATGAAACAAAGTATACCAGAGGCAAAGTGCTTGTCTTTGTTTGTCCTTCATGTGGCCATCAGTTCAAGATTCGTTTAGGCATGAAGAAAGTGCGTACGGAATCGGGAGTAGAGAAAGAAATCAAGGAACCTGATTTTTCGTGTGGATATATTACAGTGATTGAGAATCAGTTCGGCTATAAGCAGAAATTGCCATTGGTGATGGGCGATAATCTGATCGGGCGCCGCAATCGTGATACCGATGGCGTTAATGTAGCAATAATTACCAGTGATCCGAGTGTGGACCGCAAGCATTGTATTATTAATGTAAAGGAGAACAAACAAGGAAAACTGATTTATACTCTGCGCGATTTTCCCAGCATTACCGGTACGTTTTTAGGAAACGTACTGCTTAGAGACAAGGAACAGGTACAAATCAGTGAAGATGCCGTTGTAACCATTGGCGCAACGACTTTTATCCTGCATACAACTTCGGAAGAGTAAGAACTGCTATTGGAGTTGACGGATCCTGACGTCGATGCCGCTGCCTTGAAGTGCGGTTTTAAGTTCATTAATCTTCGTATCGCCATAATGATAAGGATATAAAATCTTTGGCGAGAACATTTTTGCTGCTCTGACGGCCTGTGGTACAGTCATGGTGTAAGGCTGATTGACAGGCAGAAAAGCGATATCAATATTTTTGAGATTCTTCAGTTCAGGAATATCTTCCGTATCGCCGGAAATATATACGCGCGTCCCTCCGAAAGTGAGGATGTAACCATTGTCGCGATTGCGCGGATGAAACTTTTCGTGACCTGCTGTCGTATTATAAGCAGGAACGGCTTCAATGGAAACATAACTTGTCGGTTTGATGCGATCGCCATTTTTCATAACGGTTGCCTTACCTATTTTATTCTGACTGTTGCTGTTGGCAATGATCAGTGTTGCCGTTTTCCTGGCGGCATTGATAGCTTTCATATCCAGATGGTCACCATGTTCGTGCGTGATCAGAATAATATCGGCTTTAGGAAATATCGCATAGTCGGCATAATCGGATACCGGATCAACTTGAATGATATGTCCGTTATAATTCAGCATCAGACTGCCATGTTTGATAAAGGTGATTTCTAACGAGCCTCCATCTTTGGTCTTAAACTTGTCAGAAGCAAAATTGCCGGCGAAAGCAACTGTTGTTGCCAGTAATCCACAGATACAAAGGAATGATTTCAGTTTCATATTGATTTGATTTTGAAAGTAAGACTTCGTTACAAAAATACAATATTTTATCGGGCTTTCCAATAAAAGAGTCTAATGTATGAAAAGGAAAGATTTGGAAGTGTTTGTACTTATGAGATAATTCGTTACTTTTGTGGGCGTTTGATAAAAAAATAAAGATGAAACGGATACTGATATTTATTTTGCTTTGCTGTCAGTGTGGATTGGCAGTGGCTCAGAAAGATGCGCCTAAATGGAAAGAAAAGGCACTGAAGGCAATAGTTACCGTCATTACTTATGGCAAAGATGGAAACCAAAAGGCTACGGGAACAGGCTTTTTTATCTCGGAAACGGGTGAAGCTGTCTCTTCTTATACTTTGTTTAAAGGTGCTACAAAAGCAACGGTGACCGACATGGAAGGAAAAGTATTGCCGGTTGAAAGTATTCTGGGTGCGGATGAGATGTATGATGTAGTGAAGTTTAAAGTCGCTGCTCCAAAGAAAGTGGCAGCGCTTACAATCGCTCCTCTACCTGTTGCAAATGGAACAGCAGCTTACTTGTTGCCGTTTGCCAAAGATAAGAATGGCAAAATCTATTCGGGAAATATCACCGAAGTGAGCAAATTGAAAGATCCTTACAAGTATTATAAACTGGCTGTCCCATTGAGTGTCAATCAACTTAATTCGCCATTGCTTACGGCCGAAGGACAGGTATTCGGACTTGCTCAAGCAGATGCGGGAGGCAAAACGGATGTTTGTTATGCGCTTTCAGTTGGTTATGCCAATAATCTGACAGTTGGTTCTGCTGATTATCTGAGCAGTGTCTATACAAGTATCGGGATCAAAAAAGCTTGGCCGAAAGATTTCGATCAGGCAAATGTAGTGCTCTATCTGCTGGGCAATATGCAAGATGCCAAAACACGTTTGGCAACGGTAAACGATTTTATTGCTACATTTCCCGAACACAGTGAAGGATATCTGAATCGCTCGAGTTTGTATGCTTATAATCGTAAGGAACTGTCTTCTTCGACTTCAGAACAAGATCAGTATCTTAATATGGCGCTTGAAGATGTGAAAACAGCTGCCAAATACAGCGGAAAAAAGGGTGATGATATATATGATCAGGCAAAATTGATTTATGGAGTGGCTACGAGTGATACTACTTTGAATAATCCGGCGTGGACGATTGATGCTGCAATGGATTTGCTTCAGAAGGCTATCAAGGAAAATGATCAGATTGAATATCATCAGCTGGAAGGTGATATCTATTTCTCAAGAAAGGATTTTCAGAAGGCTTATGATACTTATATGCTCGTCAATAATAGCGACGCGGCAACTCCGGCAACGTATTATTATGCAGCAAAAGCTTTGGAGAATATTTCCGGTTTCAATATCGGCGATGTGATTGCTCTGCTCGATAAGGCTATTGAGAAATGCGGCACTGAAATAGGCGGTGAAGCGGGAACTTACATCCTTGAACGAATTAACTGGAGACTTCGTTTGCAACAATATCCTGAAGCTGTAGCCGATTATGATTTGTATTATACCAAAATGAGCGGACAGGTTAATTCAAACTTCTACTACCTTCGTGAACAAGCAAAATATCATGCCAATGACTTTGAAGGTGCGCTGAAAGACATTCGCAGCGCTATCATACAGAGCCCTGAAACGCCTGATTATTATGCCGAAGAAGCTTCTGTATATGTTAGAATGCAGAAATATACCGAAGCTCTTTCGAGTTTGGATAAAGCAATAGAACTGGCTCCGGATTTTGCTGCATGCCATCGCTTGCGTGGCGTTTGCTTTGTCCGCTTGGGAAAGAAAACGGAGGCTTGCGAAGCTTTGAATAAGGCAAAATCTTTAGGTGATCCTGTTGCCGATAAGCTGATAAAGGAAAACTGTAAATAGTATTCATATCCATGAAAAACATGATTGCCATGAAAGGGATAATCGTGTTTCTTCGCAAAGAAAGCATATGGGGCCAATAAAGTGCATGGCCGATTAATATTAGACAATTATTTTTGAATATATTTCAAGAGCACATAGTTTAAAAGTCCTATTTTTGGACATTAATTGATTTGTTATATGAACGAAACACACTATCTGGCATCGAAGCAGCGATTTGATATTTTAGACGGGCTGCGCGGAGTTGCGGCACTTGTTGTCGTTGGTTTCCATTTGTTTGAGACCTATTCTAAAGGTCCGCAGTACCAAATTTTGAATCACGGCTATCTGGCTGTCGATTTCTTCTTCCTGCTTTCGGGTTATGTCATGGGTTATGCATACGATGATCGTTGGAATAAGATGTCGATGAAGGATTTCTTTAAACGGCGTATCGTTCGCTTGCATCCGATGGTGATTGCCGGTTCTATTATTGGAGCGCTTTTGTTCTATGTGGGTAGTTCGGCCTCTTTCCCGTTGATCGACCAAACGCCTTGGTGGAAAATGCTTCTGGTTATGCTTGTTACATTTACAATGATTCCTATCCTCCCGAAGTTTGATATTAGAGGATGGGGAGAAACAAATCCATTGAATGGTCCGGCGTGGACGCTTTTGTATGAATATATTGCCAATATTCTGTATGCAGTATTCATTCGTCGCTTCTCGAAGACAGTGCTCACCTTGTTTGTTATTTTTGCTGCGTTCCTGACGATTAACCTGGGAATGAATCTGGATGTGTTCGGTGTTTTGCAAGACAGAAATAATCCGATGTATACAACGGCTTATACTTTCATCGGCGGTTGGAATATCGATATTCCAGGAATGCTCGTTGGCTTTACACGCTTGCTCTATCCGTTCTTGATGGGATTGTTGCTCTCGCGCTTGAAGAAAGTGATTAAGGTGAAGTCGGCATTCTCTTTGTGTTCGTTCGTCATTTTTATCCTTTTGGTGATGCCTCATCTGGGCGGTCAGGATTTTATGTGGATCAATGGCTTGTATGATGTTATTTGTATTCTGATTATATTTCCTTTTATTGTTACTGTTGGTGCTGGAAGTGAAGTGACGGGCAAAGCTCAGAAGATCTGTAAGTTTGTTGGCGAGATCTCTTATCCGTTATTCATCACGCATTATCCTTTGGTATATATTCAAATGGCTTGGAAAGCCAATCATCCTGATGCACCGTTAAGTCAGATTATTTGTGTGAGTGTAGGTTTGCTTATTGTCGCTATCGGTAATGCATATGCACTGATGAAACTGTATGATGCTCCGGTTCGCGAATGGCTGAAACAACACTGGTTGATGAAGAAGGCCTGATAGAAAATATCTGTATTGTTGCTTTAAATTAAACGTAGAATAACGATAACCGTTTCTTATGAAGGGACGAATTCATAAATTGTTTGCCTTGTCGATACTGCTTATTTCGTTTGCAGTGGATGCTTATCCGGCTGTGATTCAGAATTATGCTGATAAACTGTATGCATATGAATCATTGACGCCGGCAGATTCTTTGGCTCAACCTAAGCGTATTTATACGACTACGTTTGTTTCAAAGCCGCCTGTAATTGATGGTGCATTGAATGACTCGTGCTGGAATTTTGGGGAATGGCAGAGCGATTATAGACAGTTTGCTCCTGTATATAATTCAAAATCGTCCCATAAGACTATGTTGAAAATACTTTATGACAAGAAGAATATCTATGTCGGCGTTCGTTCGTACGATGAGATGGACAAAATTACGCGTCGTTTAGGACGGCGCGACGAGTTTTCGGGAGATATTGTGGGTGTTCATTTCGATAGTTATTTCGATAGGCGGACCGCTTTTGAGTTTGATATTACTTCGGCAGGACAGAAACTGGATATCAGAATGCTGGACAGTTCGACGGATACAAACTGGAATGCCATATGGTATGGAAAAGTGGCTTATGAAGACTCTGCTTGGACTGCTGAGATGAAAATTCCTTTTAGTCAACTCCGATATGGTCCATCGTCCGAACAGACTTGGGGACTTGATGCATGGCGTTTCGTTGACCGTTTGAACGAAGAAAATCAATGGAATCTGGTGGCTAATGATGGCACGGGATGTGTTTATACTTTCGGCGAATTGCATGGATTGAAAGGTTTGAAAAAAAATAGACGCTTTGAGATTGCGCCATATCTTTCAACAAAGGTGACAAGCGGCTCTACCAATCATTCGTCATTCAATGATTCGTCGTGGAAAGGTTATGCCGGTTTTGATGCGAAAATAGGCATCACAAATAATTTTACGCTCGATGCAACAATTAATCCGGATTTCGGACAGGTAGAAGCAGATCCGTCGGTAATGAATCTGTCGGCTTACGAAACGTTTTTTGAAGATAAACGGCCTTTCTTCATTGAAGGAAAGGATATCTTTGATTTTACATTTGATAGTAATCCGCTTTTCTATTCACGAAGAATAGGCCATGCTCCCTCTTATATGCCAAATTATGAAAAGGTTAGCATGCCTGTCAATACAACGATCGGAAGTGCATTCAAGTTGTCCGGAAAAACATCCAACGGTTTGTCTATCGGTCTGATCGAGTCATTGACATTGAAGGAAATGGCTGATATCCGTTCAGGCGGTGATGAATTCAAACAAGCTGTAGAACCGCTTACAAACTACTTTGTCGGTCGTGTGCAGAAAGAGGCGGATAGAGGCAATATGATTGTGGGAGGAATATTTACGCATGCATATCGGTCTATTCATAGTGATCATTTACGCTTTTTGCCGAATAATGCATTTACTTACGGAATAAACTTTATCAAGTATTGGCAGGATCGGAAATATTTTCTTGAGTTGAAAACGGTTGGCAGTAGGATTTCGGGTGATGAGGAAGCTATCAATCTGCTTCAAACTTCTTCAGCTCGTTATTTCCAGCGACCTGACAGCAAGACGAATAATCTGGATTCTACACGTACGAACCTTAATGGTTATGGTTTCTCTTTTAATGCAGGCAGATGGAGCAAAGGCCATTGGCGCTATAATGAAGAGTTTGTGATGAGTTCGCCGGGACTTGAATTGAATGACATGGGTTATATGACTTTGTCGAATATGATGAAGAATAACTCTGTGCTCTCTTATGTCGAGAAGAAGAATACGAGTGTGTACAAAAATTATATGCTTACTACTCTACAACAGAATGCTTGGAATGCAGATGGCGAAGGTTTGTATTCGCTCCTTTCGCTGACCGGTGAGATGGAATTTATGAATTCGTGGATGACTCGATTGAATGCTGAGTACAAGTTTAGAACGGTTGATGAGTGGTTGTTGCGAGGTGGCCCATCCATGAAAGTGCCGAATACATTCCGTGTTGGCGCATCTCTTCAGACAAACACTTCGAAAAGACTCTATTTAATTTTGTCCGGCAATTATAAGAAAGGCCAATCACACAGTATAGACAGTTTGAATATTTCAGCAACGGTCAATTTCCGGTTATATTCAAATCTGTTACTTTCCTTGAAATCAGATTATATCAGGAATCTGGACAGGTTGCAGTATGTTGGTCAGTTTGCTAATGGTTCTTCTAAAAGCTATCTTCTTGGAAAAGTCGATAATAGGAATCTGGGTATGACTTTCCGGGCGGATTTGGCACTTTCGCCTGAACTGACAATCCAGTATTATGGAAGTCCGTTTGTATCTATTGGTAGATATTCAGACTTTAAGGAAGTGACGAGTCCGCATGCTTCGCAGTATTATGACCGATTTAATGTAGTTGTTCCTGAAAAAAACAATCAGAAATATGTTTTTGATTTCAATCATGATGGTGTGACTGATTACAGTGTCACGAATCCTGATTTCAATTATCAACAGTTTCGCAGTAACTTGGTGTTGCGTTGGGAATATAAAGTCGGTTCGACGCTTTACTTGGTCTGGTCACAAGACCGAACACAATTGGAAGAATGCGGACCTTTCAATTTTTCGAAGGGTTGGAAACATTTGTTCAAGGTTAAACCGGAAAATATTTTTATGGTCAAATTCAACTACTGGTTTTCTATCTGAGTTCCTTCATTTCCCAATGCATTTTCCGATTTTTTTCTGATTCGGTATTCATGAGGCGTTTCACCTTTTATTCGTTTGAATGTACGGTTAAAATAGGGCACATCTTCAAAACCTACAGCCATGCAGATTTCGGAAATGGATTGATTCGTTTCACAAAGCATCAGGCAGGAACAATCAATGCGATATTCATTGAGTGCAGTGAAGAAAGAAATGCCTTTTTCACGCTTGAAGAAAGAACAAAAAGACGAACGGTTCATCCCTACATATTTGGCTACATCATCAAGTACGATTTTATGATGATAATTGCTTATCATGAATCGGGAAGCTTCTTGAAGTTTGAGCAGGTTCTTGTCTTGCTTTTTACAGAATCCTACGACTCGCGTCATGCTGGCTTGTGCAATAATGTGAAATAGATTCAATAAAGAAATGAGTCGCTGCATATCGTCTTGCGGAATCATGGATGTCATCACATTTTGTATTGCCTGCATTGGGAGATTCTCAAAACAGATAGCTTTTTTGAAGGCTTGAATTTGTTCAATAAATGGCTTTATCTCAGGAAAAGTACATGAGATTCTATCTAATAAATCTGTAGAGAAGATGATTGTGATATTTTCAATTTTCCCTTCTTTGTCATGATCAAATTGATTGAATGACCAGCAATGAGGAATGTTGGGCGGTATTAGAACGACTTCGCCACTCGAAAATGTCTCCATCATTTCTCCCACGATTCGCGTACCACTGCCTTTGACGACGTATGATAATTCCCATTCCGGGCTTTGATGGAATTTTATTTGCTCATTCCATACAATATGGACATGATCAAAGTAAAAGGACTGATCCTCATTGATAGTAACTGCACAATATTTTATCTTTTCTTTCATTTCCATTCCTTTTATTGCTTGAACAACAAATATACGACAATATTTAATAAAGAACGGACAATCTTATCACAAATTCTGCCTTTAACTTTGCACCAAGAAATTAATAAGAGTTGAGTAATTGATAAAAGATAAATGATTATTTGAAAGCGTTGCATAGGCAACAGTTTAATTACAAAATGATATCTCGAGGAGGTTGTCTGTGAAGATAAGCCTCCTTTTACTTATAGAAACTCAGATAGTATAAAATATTGAGTTACGAATCAAGTATGTTCCTACCTTTAATAGTTTTTATTCAGTTCTTCTATCTTTTGCAGGAACTGTGCAATATGAAAACCATCCATCAAGGAATGATGCACCAGAACACTGAACGGCATTATCTTGCGTCCGTCCTGATCAAAAAGACGTCCTGTAGAAATGCGGGGATTGCTGTCATTGGGATCCAAATTAAGTGGATTCTTGACTGAAGTATATTGAATCCAGGGAATAGCTGAAAAGAAGATTGAACTGCGAACCTCTTCAGTGAATTCTTCATGGGTTATTGGCTGTGATTTGACTTCTTGGGTAATACGCTGGCATTCGGCAACAAACTGTTCTCGGTCTTCGTAGTATGGATAATAACAGAAACAGAATGTTCCATCTTCGCGACCAACGGTTGGAGATACACCAATACGGTCATATAAATATACTTTTCCATTAATGATGCGGAGTCGAATGGGGTCATAATTGTTTACAGCTTGCATGATAACATGCAGATAATATAGATAGAACGAAGCTCCGTTGCGTTTTGCTGCATTGTAAACATGGGTAAAATCCATATTTACGGTTACTCCACAATAAGGATCAGCATAATTCTTGAAAAGTTCGAAAGTCTCTTTTCGATTCCATTTATTGATATCTATTTCCTGTTTCATAGAAATTGTAATTGAAAGTGGCGACAAAGATAGTATATTTTGCCTTTTTTGCAAGAAAAAACCTCTGCAAGTCATCACGACAAGCAGAGGTTTAAATTATAGTTTTATGAATGATTATTTCTTCATAGCTTCTTCAACAGCAACGGCAACAGCAACAGTTGCACCAACCATTGGGTTGTTACCCATGCCAAGGAATCCCATCATTTCAACGTGTGCAGGAACAGATGATGAACCAGCAAACTGGGCATCTGAATGCATACGTCCCATTGTATCGGTCATTCCGTAAGAAGCAGGACCGGCAGCCATGTTATCTGGATGCAATGTACGTCCCGTTCCACCACCTGATGCAACTGAGAAGTATGGTTTGCCAGCTAATACGCGCTCTTTCTTATAAGTACCTGCAACCGGATGCTGGAAACGTGTTGGGTTTGTAGAGTTACCCGTGATGGATACATCTACATCTTCTTTCCACATGATGGCAACACCTTCGCGTACATCGTCAGCTCCGTAGCATTTTACTTTTGCACGAAGACCGGTTGAATAAGGAATCTCCTGAACAATCTTCAAATTGCCAGTCATATAATCAAATTCGGTCTGTACGTATGTGAAACCATTGATACGTGAGATGATCATAGCTGCATCTTTGCCAAGACCGTTGAGGATAACACGCAGAGGAGTCTTACGAACTTTGTTTGCCATTTCAGCAATCTTGATTGCACCTTCGGCAGCAGCAAATGATTCGTGACCTGCAAGGAATGCAAAACATTTTGTTTCTTCACGAAGCAGGCGAGCAGCCAAGTTACCATGACCAATACCTACTTTACGATCGTCGGCAACAGAACCGGCAATGCAGAACGATTGCAAACCAATACCGATAGCTTCAGCAGCTTCAGCAGCGCCTTTACAACCTTTCTTGATTGCGATAGCAGCACCAACTACATATGCCCAACATGCATTCTCGAAACAGATGGGCTGTGTTTCCTTACACATTGTATAAGGATCGATACCTTTGGCTGCACAGATTGCCTTTGCATCGTCAATGCCATTGATACCATATTCTTTTAAAACCGCGTTGATATGATCTATACGGCGTTCATAACTTTCAAATAAAGCCATATTCTTTTTTACTTTTTAAAATTCTTATTTACCAGGAATAGAGAAATTAGAAAATTGAAAACAAGCACGCCTCCACAACAGGCAATATAAAATGCCATCCAGGGACGATCAGGTTTAAGCCAGTAATAGGCGATAACTGTAGCTATCACAGTGATGATAACCAATCCCAGTAGGATACGTGTAAATGCTTTCTTATTCATTACGAGGATCGATATATTTTACAGCTTCTTTGAAACGACCGTAAGAGCCTTTTGCTTTTTCCAGTGCTTCGTTAGCATCAATACCCTTCTTAACCATATCCATGAACTTGCCAAGGTTGACAAATTCGTAACCGATGATCTGACTGTCAGCATCTAAAGCTAAGCGTGTGCAATAACCTTCTGCCATTTCCAAGTAACGAGCACCCTTTGCAAGTGTTCCAAACATTGTTCCTACTTGGCTGCGGAGACCTTTACCTAAATCTTCCAATGAAGCACCAATAACCAAACCTCCTTCAGAGAATGCTGATTGTGAACGACCGTAAACAATCTGAAGGAACAATTCGCGCATAGCTGTGTTGATGGCATCGCAAACTAAGTCAGTGTTTAATGCCTCAAGCAGTGTCTTGCCTGGAAGAATCTCTGAAGCCATAGCTGCTGAATGAGTCATACCTGAACAACCGATAGTTTCAACCAATGCTTCCTGAATGATTCCATCCTTAATGTTTAGCGTCAGTTTGCATCCACCTTGTTTTGGTGCACACCAACCGATACCGTGAGTTAAACCAGAAATATCAGTAATCTCCTTTGCTCTAACCCACTTTCCCTCCTCAGGAATCGGAGCGCTTTGGTGGTTAGCTCCCTTCTTTACAACACACATGTGTTGAACTTCTTGTGAATAAATCATACTCGAATATTTATTATATTTAGTGATAATAAAACTATTTGCCTCGATTAATTGTGTTTTGAACGCACAAAGATAAAGTTTTTAATTTTGCCCTGCAACAGGATAATTTCGATATTTCACCAGACTGTAGCAGGGCTTAAGATTATTTCAATGTTTCGGCAATTTTGTTGCCTAATTCTTCGCCAAATATGTTTTTCGCAATGATAGTACCATTTTTATCTACCAAAATTGTATGAGGTATGCTGTTTACACCATATAATGCAGCACCGGCATTTTTCCATCCTTGTAAGTCGGAAAGTTGTGTCCAAGTGATGTTTAAAGTCTTTACTCCATTTGCCCAAGCATCGGCTTTGCTGTCTAATGAGATGCCTACAATATCGAATCCTTTATTCTTGTATTGCTTATATAGATTGACTAGATTCGGCATTTCTTTGCGGCAAGGAGGACACCAAGAAGCCCAGAAATCAATGAGGACAACTTTCTTCCCTGTCCCTACAAATTCAGATAGTTTATGCATTTGACCATTGGCATCAGACATTTCGAAGTCAGTAAACTTTTTTCCTACGGAAACAGTCTTCAAAACCCCTAGATGTTCAATCATCTTGTCAATGCCAGGAACAGATTTAAAGGTAGAATCAGCTTTGGCAAGAATCTGATTCTGTTGATCTTCACTCAAGTCATAACGATAGTCAATCATATATTTTGCAGACATTATTTGATTACTATGTCCCATGATGTAGTTGCATACTGCATCAGTGATTTTTTTATTTATTTCATCATATTTCTTCTCTGCAGCTTTAACTAGAGTGTCATTTTGAGACGAAATATCATTTTCTAGTTTTCCAATTTCGTCTGTAAATGGCTTGATCTGATCCTTTAATGCTTTCTCTGCGTCGTTGGAAGGTGTTCCTGTGACTGTTGGAATACTATCAAGTTTAATACTGATTTTACCATTTTCAAGGGTAAATGTTGTTTTAAATGGAGTCGGTTCTCCTTCTTTAGTAGAAACTACATTCTCTGCAAACTGGATTGTTGCAAGCATTGCTGCATCCTGCGTGCCTTTGAATGTAAAAGCATTGTCTTTGACCAACGCACTGTCGAAAGGTTGAACGTCAGGCTTTCCATATTCAGAAAGATAAACGTACTTGCCGTTGAGTTCAGCGTTTGTTACTGTACCGGAAATTTCATAACCCGGTTTTTCGCTGCAGCTTGCAATGAGCATAGCAGAGGCGAGGAGAGGAAGAAGATACTTTTTCATATACATTATGTATTAATTGACTGCTGCAAAGGTATATAAAGTTCGTCATTTCATATAATCCTGTCAGCTGTATTTTTTGTAGTTGACAAATATTCTGGAATAGCTGATTTGCTTTTTGTTTTCTTCGTTCTGTCACTGACTAATTGTCAGCATCTGAACTGTTAAAAAGGTACTTTGCATAACACAGTACAGTTAAGTGCAGTTAACCTCCTTCGGTGTGCCGTTAAAAGTGATAAAAAAATAATGTCAAAGAGAATAATTGCACGCTTTTTGAGTTTTCTTTGTCAAACGAAAAGTGTTAAATTTAAATGTTCAACAAAATATTAACGAATATGAAAACTATCTTGAAAAATGTACTTGGCGTTGCTCTAGTTGCTGTGATTAGTGCGGGAGCTGCTTTGGGAACTACTTCTTATGTAATGCATAAGAATGGAGTATACGGTTATAATAATCCGGCAGATGTCTTTGATCAGCGAATGCACATGGCTAGTTACAATGGAGTCGCCGGAGAAAATACAGACTTTACAGCTGCAGCTGAAAGTGCAGTACATGGTGTTGTACATATTAAGGCTACGGTTAATGCAAAGCAGTCAACTTCGGATGAACAGGATTTTAATCCTTTTGAATATTTCTTTGGGTTTGGCAATGGAGGAACTTTTCAACGTCCTCAACAGCAACCGCGTGTCGGTTCAGGCTCAGGTGTGATTATTTCTACTGATGGTTATATTATTACAAATAATCATGTGATTGATAGTGCCGATGAGCTGGAAGTGACATTAAATGATAATCGTAAATTCAAGGCCAAATTAGTGGGCACCGATCCAACCACAGATATTGCATTGATAAAAATTGATGCTAAGAATTTACCGACAATTCCATTTGGAGATTCAGAAAAGTTGAAAGTCGGTGAATGGGTTTTGGCTGTTGGTAATCCATTTAATCTTACATCTACAGTGACAGCTGGTATTGTTAGTGCTAAAAGCCGTGGTGGACTTGCTTTAGGTTCTGACAAAAGTAAAATTGAATCATTCATTCAGACAGATGCTGCTGTGAATCCGGGTAATAGTGGCGGCGCTTTGGTAAATACGAAGGGCGAATTAGTGGGTATTAATACAGCTATTTATTCTGAAACAGGTAATTATGCTGGATATTCATTCGCAGTGCCTATTAGTATTGCCGGTAAAGTTGCTGCAGATTTAAAGCAGTATGGAACAGTTCAACGTGCTGTACTTGGCGTTCAAATTATGGATGCCCAGAATGTTCCTGATGAAGATAAAGCCAAGGTAAAAGTTCTGGAAGGAGCTTATGTTGGAGGTTTCGCAGAACGTAGTGTTGCCAAAGAAGCTGGTATCGAAAAAGGAGATGTGATTGTAGCTGTCAATGGAGCAAAGGTTAAATCGGCCAATGCACTTCAAGAGCAGATTACAAAATATCGTCCTGGTGATAAAGTCGATGTCACTATTGACAGAGCTGGTACTACAAAGGTATTTAAGATCGAACTTCGTAACGCACAGGGAAGTACTTCCGTTATAAAAGGAGGAGGAGATACGGCTGATGTTTTGGGAGCTGCCTTTAAATCTTTGACAGATGCACAGAAGAAAAACTTGGGCGTCAGCTATGGCATCGAGGTTACAGGCATTATGAATGGAAAGTTAAGAGAAGCCGGCATTAAGAAAGGTTTTATCATTATGGATGTAAATGATGTGAAGATGACTAATCCAGAACAACTTGAGAGTATGGTCGATAGATTGTTGAAAGGAAGTTCTGATGAACAATATTTGGTGATCAAAGGATTTTATCCAAATGGACGAATGAAAATCTTCGCTATTGATTTGGCTCAATGATAAAATAAAGTTATAATAATAAGCATTTTGAACTTATTAGGCTCATTGTTTGTTAAAGGTTCATAATTGGTCGGATGTCGGGTGCTTTCGACCAATTGCTTTGCTTGAAATTTGTTATTTTTGCACCCGAATTGCATTATAAATTTGTTGGATGAGACAGTTAAAGATTACAAAGTCCATTACCAATCGAGAAAGCGCTTCGCTTGATAAGTATCTCCAAGAAATTGGTCGTGAGGATCTTATTACAGTTGAAGAAGAGGTGGAATTGGCACAGGCTATTAAAAGAGGAGACCGGAAGGCACTTGAGAAGTTGACAAGAGCTAATTTGCGTTTCGTCGTTTCTGTAGCAAAGCAGTATCAGAATCAAGGTCTAAGTTTACCGGATTTAATTAATGAAGGTAATTTGGGATTGATTAAGGCTGCCGAGAAATTTGATGAAACAAGAGGGTTCAAGTTTATTTCTTATGCTGTATGGTGGATTCGCCAATCAATTCTGCAGGCTTTGGCTGAACAGTCAAGAATTGTTCGTTTGCCATTGAATCAGGTAGGCTCGTTGAATAAAATCACGAAAGCCTTCTCAAAATTTGAACAGGAAAATGAACGCAGACCGTCGCCGGAAGAACTTGCAGACGAATTGGATATTCCAGTAGATAAGATTTCTGATACATTAAAAGTTTCAGGAAGACATATCTCTGTGGATGCTCCGTTTGTTGAAGGTGAAGATAACAGCCTCTTGGATGTGTTGGTGAACGATGATGCCCCTATTGCAGACCGGTCGTTGATGAACGAATCATTGTCCAAAGAAATTGACAGAGCACTTGCTACATTAACCGAAAGAGAAAGTGAGATAATCAAAATGTTTTTCGGTATTGGTTGTCAGGAGATGACATTAGAAGAGATTGGCGACAAATTTGGGCTCACACGTGAGCGCGTCCGCCAGATCAAGGAAAAAGCAATCAGAAGATTAAGACAAGGTACGCGTAGCAAGCTCCTCAAATCCTATTTAGGCTAATCTTTTCAAAGAAAGATTAACTGGAAAATGGCTATGTCATAATTGACATAGCCATTTTTTTCTTTTAAAGGATTTGCATTTTAAGCCCAAAAGAAAGACTTAAGTAATCTTTGGGTTTCAAATATCTGTTTCCTATGGCACTGATAAGGTACATGTCACAGGTACTTAATTCATAAAAGAAAGTAAGTGATTTATGCCAACTTCTTTCTTTTGGCAGATTAAGAGTGAAGCGTTCTCCAACAAAGATATGAGCTCTTATACGTGTAGAAAATGTATAGTATTTTTTGGGATATCTTGATGGTTGTTTAACCCAAAAATCTCCATCTAATAGGGTATTGAGGTACAAACCTGTTGCTAAAGGTTCAAATGAAAAATGTTTGTTTATAGAAATGTTCCATGGGAGATAGTTCTGTTTGAGCGTGAATGTAGCCATGGCGTGTTTATCCGAATAACGTGGAACAATACCAAACAAAGCATCTGTTTCCCAATGGTCATGGCCATAATTCCACCCTGGTCCAATAGAAAATATTCCCATAGATCCTGCATACTGTATTTTTGCGTAGCGAGGAATAAGTGAGTTCCAAATAGAAGTATAATGATAGATATGTTTATCATACAAATTCTCTTGAGCAAATAAAGCTGTCTGAATGAATAGAAGGAATATTATTATTTTAAAAATTGATGACTTCATGGGTGTAACCGTTTGGAGTAATTGTGAATAGTAAATAATTACGTTTGGAAATGCTACTACATCCGTAATAAATGATTCCATCACCAAAAATATCGGTGACTGACAAGTTATGATTATGGGCATGTAGACAAAACATTAAATTCGGAAATTGTTTAATATAGTATTGAAATACATCTTTGACATTATTATCGAACTGCTCACATTCAGGAGGAGCATGCATTGCAACAACCGTACGTTTATATCCTATAGTATCTTGATATTGTTTTTTTATATAATCGAAATAGGGTACCGGATGAGAATAATCATATTCGATGGCGTTGGTATTGAGACAGACAAATTTTATATCATGTGCGATAAATGAAAAGTTTTCGTTTCCGTATAATTTGCGATATACTTCGTCTCCATTTCCAATAACATCGTGATTCCCTAGTATAGCCACGTAAGGCACTTTGAGATTGTCCAGAATTTTGACTGTCCATTCAAATTCTTTAGTCATGCCAAAATCCGCTATATCTCCTCCGTGGATGATAAAATCAATGCTATCTCTTTTGTTGATGTCTTCTACAAAATCTTCTGTTTCATCATAGCTACGTTGAGTATCACCTATCATGACAAAGCGTATGGTATCTTTATTTTGGGTCTCCTCTTCTATGATTTTAATGTTCTTAGCATTTATGTCTCGATCTGAAATGGATAGACGACCATCGTAAGGATGATAATCTATTAAATCGCATGCACTTAAAACAATAAGTAAAATAGTTGTAATTACTTTCTTATACATAAACGTCCTAACTTTTTGTTTGTAAAGTTAGGACGTGTTTTATGTTTCTAAAAGGTCAATAGTAAATCACTTTTGGTCTGAAAGAAGTATCATGTTTCTATTTAATATAATTATAGTAACTTGAAACAAACTTTTTGAAGCCATTTAGTTTTAAAAGTCCTCTCTCGAAGATTAACGTCCCAAGTATAGCACATATAATGCCTAATGTTACATCTATTATATAATGATGAGAGGCATATACTGCAGTACACCAAATACCAACCATTATTATGGAGAAAAGAGTGATAATTACTATATTACATCTTTTCATTGTTGCATATATAAGAGCAACAAGCATATAAGCTGCATGTAGAGAAGGTACGGCTGCAAATACATTTGCATTGCGTCCATAGATAGAATGGAATATAGGAATACCTATCAGTTGATCAAATCTTCCTAACCCGCCAACATTACCGGGTGTATTTATTATAGGTGTGAATCCGTAATTAATGGCATACCAAGGTGGAGCTGCCGGATGAATATAATAACCGGCAAAGCCAATTAAGTTTACAAATAAGAATACCATTGCATATTTTAGGTATAAATATTTGTCTTTGAAATATAACCATAGTCCGAAAGCAATAGGAACAGGAACCCAGCAAAGATAAAATATGCCTGCAAAGATATCAGCCGTCGTACAATGATGTATCGAAAAATATTCACATGGAGTAATGATATTTCCACCTTCATTAATACCAAATAGATTTTTCTCAAGGTTATATAGACCTTTTATATCTATCGAATTTACTTGGTAGTTTGGATATATTCGCATATAATCGTAAGAGATACCAAATAAAATGAACGGAATTAGAGCTACTGCCAGTTTCCGCGTGTTTGGACCAATAAAGAATAACACTAGAAATAAAAGGCACAAAAGAATGTGCTCGGGTCGAAGTCCAACTAACGTTGCTGTTAGCAGTAAGAATATAGTACTGATTCCAATAACAATAAAAGTCTCTTTACGTGATGGAAATTTACTACCTTTAATCATCTTTTTCTCCTTTGTTCAGTAATTTGCGGCAATGATTGAGCCTGCTGAATGCAGTAATGTTGGAAAATAATGCAACGAAAAACAATGGAATAACGAACCACAGTATAGGTTGAAATATCGTATTGTATTCCATTATCGGTCCAAAAATACCACAAAGCAATGCACCTAGTCCTGTAAGGACTACTCTCTCAGGACGCTGCATAAAGCCCATTTTGCATTCTAATCCTAATCCTTCAGCTCTTGCTCTAACATAGCTAACCATTAGTGAGCCAATCAAAGCTATAAAAGCAATGATAGAACTAATGACATAACCTTGTGTAATCAGGTAAAAGCAAATACCAAAAAATACGGTTAGTTCACTATATCTATCTAAAACAGAATCATAGAGCGCACCATAAGTTGAACTCATTTTTCCGATACGTGCGACTTGACCATCCATCATATCGAATAAGCCGGCAAATAAAATAATGCCGCCACCCCAGCCAATATAAAAGTAATCTTCACGATTTCCTCGCATTCCGGCATAAAGAAAAATACAAGCTGCCAGAATATTGAGTACTAACCCTGTCGTTGTGATAAAATTAGGAGTAATACCAATTCTAATCATCCAATGCACAAGAGGATTTATGATTTTGTAAATCATTTGTTGTGCCCAGTCTCTACAAACTTTAAAAGCTGTCATATTTCTATTTTTTTATTCTATTCATTTTTTAGCAAAAATGCCTTTTACATGTATATTCTTATATACAAAGGCTCTATGCATATTGTAATTCCAAATAAATCCAACAAGTAGTGATACAACACCTTTTGAAAAGACGAACAAATCATCAATATAGACATTGAGTGCCTTTTTTACCCAAGGGTTTCTACTTATTGTCTCTGTTAGCAAATATGTACCCCATGTATTTAGCATTATACTACATGTCCACACCAAAATATATTTGTAAAAGACATAACGCTTAATACAATCTTTTGATTTGAAAGTCCATACGTAATTCAGTATGCAGTTCACAATACCACCGCAAACAGATCCGATGAATGTTGCATAGACATAATAGATGTAGAATAATTTTACTAAAAGGATGGTTATGACAAAGTCTACAATGCTAGCTATCTGAGAGGTAAATTGTGCTCGCATGAACATGAAAATTCCTCCTCTTTCAGAAAAAGCAATTGCACTAGTCTTTACCCAATTAAACATCTTGCCCCCAATAATATAATAAAACTATATACACCTGCCAAAATATCATCCATCATGACACCAATTCCTCCTTTGAAATTTTCCATTTTTCGAATGCCTAATGGTTTGAATATATCAAATAGTCGAAATAATGCAAATGCACCTACTATGAACCAAATATTTCTGCCAGGAACTATTATTAAAGGGATCCAAACGCCGACCATTTCATCAATAACAACGCGGGCTGGATCTTTCCCCCAAATACTTTCAACTGCATTTGCCGAGCTGATACCTAAGGCAGTAAATACCGCAACAAGAATAATTGTAACAATATACATGAATTCAAGGGGTATGATAAAAGAAAGTATAACCCATACGATAGTTGCTAATAAAGCTCCTGCCGTTCCTGGAGCAAATGGTGAATACCCGGATCCGAATCCAGTAGCGATTATTTTATTAATAAAAGAAACCTTTCCCATTATTCAGAAATAAATATTATGCAAGTAGAATCAGAATTGTCTGCAAAGTTGAAAAAAATATTTTACATAAATTCATACATTAACCATTTATGTCGCAAAAATACGATTTATTCTTTATACATCACTGGTCATAAAAGAGGCTTGTTTGGTTAAAAATGCTATAAATGGAGCGGATGTAGCATATATGAAGAATTTATTTCATGTTACAATCTTACTTTAATGAATAAATGTGTACGTTTGCATCAAATACGTATTTCATGAAAATGCATTTAGTAACGAAAAACTTTGTTCATTCTTTATATGGATTCTTCTTTTTTGAGTTGATTTCTATTTTTTCTTTTTTATCGGCTCAAATTCCGGAGAATGTGTATAAGTCAGATTATCATATTTCTCCAGAATCTGTAGGTCAATTGTTTGTAAGTATCGATAATTTGAATTTTTTTAAAGATAATGAATTCTCGGGATCTTATATGAAAGGATATACATTACCTGGATTTTGGTTTCAGGGGAAAGCTGTTTATTATCCACTTAAAAATTTGAAATTTGAAGCAGGAGTTCATTTGCTGAGATATTGGGGAGCAAATAAGTATCCAAACATGGCTTATCAGGATATTGCTACGTGGCAAGGGGCGCAAACAGAGAAAGGTTTTCATATTCTCCCAGTATTAAGGGCACAAGTGGCTTTGTCTGAACATGTGAATATCATTTTGGGAACTTTATATGGTGCAGCAAATCATAATTTGATTGAACCTTTATATTTCCCCGAGTTAAATTTGACTGCAGATCCTGAAATGGGTTTTCAATTATTATATGCGTCCCATTATGTCGATTTAGATTCATGGGTGAATTGGCAGAGTTTTATGTTTAAAGATGATACACATAAGGAAGCGTTTACTGTAGGTCTTTCTTCTCGTTTGAAATTTAATGATCCAAAATCTTTGTTCCATTTTTATATACCAATACAAGGGTTGACTCAACATAGAGGTGGAGAATTTGATCAGAATTATTCGGTAGAGACCTTGATGAATGGTTCTTTTGGAATAGGTACACTTTGGAATATTAACCATAGAGCATTGAAAAATATTAATCTTGAAGCAGATATGACGGGCTATTATCAGCAGTCTGGAGAATTATGGCCTTTCAATAAAGGCTATGGATTATATTTACGTGCATCAGCGGATATTTCTTCTTTTCGCATAAAAACTTCATATTGGAAGTGTCACGATTTTATTTCCTTATATGGAATACCTTATTTTGGAGCGATATCAACAAAGATAAAAGACGCAACAATTGAAGATCCTTCAAACGTATATTTTGGTTTTGAATATTCATATCCATTAGCAAAAGGCTATGCTTTGGGAATTGATATGGATATCTATCAGCAGTTTAGAAGTACATTTCATGAAAAAGATGATGCGTCTTTATCTGTTGGTAGTCATACAAGCTTTTCAGCCGGAATATATCTTCGAATCAATCCTTCCTTTTTGATAAAGAAATTTTGAGACGGACGTCTCTTTTAATGGGTTTGTTTTTCTTCCATAATATTTTTGACTTTTTCAATATTGGCTTATCTGAAATTGCATTATCTTTGTCCTTGAACAGCGAAGATAAGTTGTGCTTTGGCATAAAATGAATTTATTCGTTTTTTATGTTCTCGACTAGTCTTATCTTTGTGAAAACTAAAATTACAATGTTACATATAAAAGAATTTTATACAAAGTATTTGTCGAAAATCAATTCTTACTGGCTTGTGACAATTGTTTTTTTGATTCTTACACTTACTGTAGGCGATAGCAGTTTGTATAAGCGCTTTACTTATGATGAAAAGATTCGTAGTTTAGAAAAAGAAATAAAGCATTACCAAGAAGAAATAGATGTTAATAGCAAAAAACTTAGCGATCTTCAAACCGATAAAGAAGGATTGGAACGTTTTGCCCGTGAAGAGTATTTTATGAAGAAGGCTAATGAAGATGTGTTTATAATTGAAGATAAAAAGTAGAAGGATGAGTGATAAAGTTAAATTTTTTTTATTCATAGTTTCAGCCATTTTAATTTTGGTGGGTGCAATATTGCATGTAAGTTCGCCAACTATTGCTTCCTATATATTTGCAGTAGGCGCCGCAGGTGTCGCGGTTTATTATTTTACAATTCCGGTAAAGGATATGGATTTCCGATCACGCCGTTTGCAACGTTTTAATATTTTTGCCGGTTTGTTATGTATCGCATCATCTGCTCTAATGTTCGCTCATCGCAAGGAATGGATTATTTGTCTTACGATTGCTGCTATTTTTCAGCTTTATTCGGCTTTCGTTACTCCTAAAAAGAAAAGTAATTAGAAGTAAGTTTTAAGTAGACAATGTCTCTTTATCCAGATAGGATATAATTTCTTTTTCATCGTTTGGATGGAACCATTTGATGCTGTCATCACGTTTAAACCAAGTTATCTGTTTTCTTGCGTATACTCGAGTATTCCTTTTTATTTTATCAACAGCAAAATTAAGCGTCCATATGCCCTCAAGATATTTGAATAGTTCTTTGTACCCTACAGTGTTTAGTGAGTTCAGTTCACGAAAGGGATAAACTTTTCTTGCTTCATCTAAAAATCCGTTGCTCATCATTTGATCAACACGTTGATTGATTCTGTTATATAATTCGTCTCTGTCTCTATTAAGTCCTATTTGTATAATTTTGAATGGACGGACTTTACGGCTGTTTGTTCTAAAAGATGAATAAGGGCGTCCTGTCATGCGACAAATTTCTACAGCATGAATAACACGCTTATAATTATTGTGGTCGACAATAGCATAGTGTTCTGGGTCTATTTGTTTTAATTCTTCAAGGATAGGCGCTAAGCCTTCAGCATTGTATTGCTTATATATTTCCTCTCTTATTTCTTGTGTCACTGTCGGAATATCGTCAATTCCTTTTGTTACAGCATCAATATACATCATGCTGCCTCCTGTCATCACAACAACTTCATGTGTTTGATATAATTTATTTAGAAGATTAATTACATCTTCTTCAAAATTACTAGCACTATAATAATCGTTAAGTGACAGTTTCCCAACCATATAATGTTTTACTCGTGATAATTGTTCACTAGTTGGTGCTGCTGTTCCTATAATAAGATCTTTGTAAAGCTGACGGGAGTCGGAAGAAATTATGGGCGAATTGAAATGTTCTGCTATATGCAGACTTAATTCAGTTTTTCCGACTCCGGTCGGACCTAAGATGATAATTAGACACTTCATTAATAGCGGTCGTCATCGTAAGGATTATCTAATGGACCATCACTTAATCCTTCAAAACCATCTTTGTCTAGTTCATCTTCGTCATATTCTGAGTCTCCATAAAAATCTTCTCCTAAGTCAGAATTAGCATTCTTTGATTCAACTTCATCAAAGGACATGATTTGTACAGGTGGTTGTCCGACTGATTTACTACAAACTGGTTTGTCTAAACTCTTGCCCGTGATGATTTCTCTTAACTCCATGAAAAATGCACGTTCTGTTAGATAATCGAACACAAATAGAAGTTTTTGATGTTCGTCTTCTAAAAGCTGATCCAGAACAGTATCTTTCATTATATAGTTATCTACTTCAGAAGATGTATCCATCTCGACTAAAGTGATTTCAGTCTTTTTGCTCCAATCTTCGTCGCAGATAAAGAAAGAACACATCTGATCTTTTGTGTAGCCTACTGAATCCATAATAATATTATATAGATCCAGAAACGTAGCTTCAGAGTCAATTTTAATTTCACGTTTGAAGTCATCGACTTCGTCAGATAGAATTAAAAATCTAAATATCATAATTGTAATTTCTATTATTGTTGCACCAAAGTTAATAAAATATTCTATACGCTATACTAATCATCAATAGAACCTCTTACAATTCCTCGTTCAGAAGATTTGATGAAATTCAGGATCAGATCTCTTTCTTCACTTGGTTCATATTCAGTTTCGATTGCCTTCAATGCTTCTGTATTATTAAGCCCCCTCGTGTAGAGCGTGCGATAGATATCTTGGATCAGAAATACCTGCTGATTGGTAAATCCACGTCTTCGTAAACCGACAATATTTATTCCACAATAAGTTATGGGGTCTCGCCCAATTAATGTATAGGGAGGAATATCTTTGCCTACTCTTGAACCGCCCTGTATCATCACGTGTTTGGAAATACGGCTGAACTGATGAACGAGTACGCCTCCACTGATTATAGCAAAATCGTCGATTCTTACTTCTCCAGCAATTTGGGACGCATTCCCAATAATGATGTGATTATTAAGAAAACAATCATGAGCAATGTGCGAGTATGCCATGATTAGGCAATTCTCTCCAATAACTGTTTTTCCTTTTGAAGCAGTTCCTCTGTTAACTGTTGTACATTCTCGTATAGTTGTATTGTCTCCGATTTCAGCAGTAGTCCTTTCACCTTTGAATTTTAGGTCTTGAGGAATACCCGCAATGACAGCTCCGGGGAAAATATTGCAATTATTGCCAATTCGAGCGCCATCAAAGATGACGACATGCGGAAAAATATGGCAATTATCACCAATGATAACATCTTTGGATATGATAGCAAATGGGTCAATTTGAGTGTTTTGACCGATTTGCGCTTCTGGGTCAACGACTGCTAATGGAGATATCTTCGTCATTTCTTAATTGTTTGTTATTTATTTTTAATTACTTGTGCTGTGAATTCGGCTTCGCTTACCAGTTTATCGCCTACAAATATATAACCTTTCATCGTCGAAATACCGTGACGTATAGGTTCAATCATTTGTAAACGTAAGATTAAAGTATCTCCTGGAACTACTTTCTGTCTGAACTTAACTCCATCAATCTTCATAAAATAGGTCGAGTATCGTTCTGGTTCATCCACTGAGTTCAGAACTAGTAAACCACCCGTTTGTGCCATTGCTTCTATTTGAAGAACACCAGGCATAACTGGTTCTTGAGGAAAATGTCCTTGGAAAAACGGTTCATTTGATGTTATATTCTTGATACCTACAATATAATTACCACCAAGTTCAATGATTTTATCCACTAAAAGCATTGGATAGCGGTGGGGAAGGAGTTCGCGAATACGGTTTATATCCATAATCGGAGTTGCATTGGGATCGTAAACAGGCCCTTGAACTTCGTTAAGCTTAATGTCTTTGCGAATCTTTCGCGACATTTGTGTATTGATTTTATGACCTGGGCGGGTAGCAATAATACGTCCCAATAAGGGTCTCCCAATCAATGCAATATCACCCATTACATCAATAAGTTTATGACGTGCCGGTTCATTGTCGTACACTAAAGGTTTATTGTTGATATAGCCTAATTCCTTTACATCTTTATGCGGAATATGTAACTCGTCAGCTAATTGATCTAAAGATTCTTGAGATACTTTTTTATCGTATATAACGATTGCGTTATCTAAATCACCCCCTTTTATTAGGTTGTTGTGCAACAGCATTTCTACTTCACGAACAAACACAAAGGTTCTAGATGCAGCAATTTCTGTCGGAAATTGACTCAGATTGTCCATCGTTGCATACTGATTGGTCAATACTGGAGAATCAAATGAAATCAAGACATTTACACTGAATTTATCGTCAGGAAGGATAACGATAGAAGATCCAGATTCTTCATCTTTGACTTCAATTTTATGTTTGACAATGTAGAAGTTTTTTGGTGCATTTTGTTCTACAGTTCCCACTTTTTGTATCTCATCAGAGAAGTATTTGGAACTACCGTCTAGAATAGGAAATTCCGGTGCATTAACTTCAATCAAACAATTATCTATTTCGTTACCATATAAAGCTGCCATTGCATGTTCAATGGTGCTGACTTGAATATTATTTTTGGATAATACAGTACCTCTTTGTGTGCCTACTACATTTTCAGCAACCGCATCAATGATAGGTTGTCCTTCCAGGTCGACACGTTTGATTTTATAACCTTGATTTTCAGGTGCTGGGTTAAAAGTTATTTGTATATTCAGACCCGTGTGCAGACCTTTTCCCTGCATTGAAAAACTTTTAGCAAGTGTCTTTTGTCTTTGCATCTTACTTATTGTTTAGTAAATTCTTTAACTTTTCTATTTCTTGTTGCATCTGTCCCATAGCACGATACATTTCTGGAAGCCTTTTGTATACAGCAACAGAACGCATATATTCCTTAACGTTGAATGCAGGTGAACCGAGTAATATTGAATTTTCTTTAACGTTACCGGCTATTCCACTCTGTGCTCCGAGTGATACATGATCACCAACATGAATATGTCCAGCTAATCCTACTTGTCCTCCAAACATACAATGGTGTCCTACTTTAGCAGAACCAGCAATGCCTACTTGGGCTGCCATAACGGTGTTTTCACCTACTTCTACATTATGGGCAATCTGAATCAAATTGTCCAGTTTGACTCCTTTATGTATAATAGTTGAATCCATTACTGCACGGTCGATGGTTGTATTTGCACCAATTTCAACATCATCTTCCAATATTACATTTCCCAATTGTGGTATTTTTTTGTAGCTCTCACCTTCCGGTGCAAAACCGAAGCCGTCAGATCCAATCACACTTCCAGCATGCAAGATGCAATTATTCCCAATCTTGCAAGCCTCGTATATAGTTGCATGAGGATATAAAATGCAATTTTCGCCTACAGTAACGTTATCTCCAATAAATGTATTTGGATAGATGTAGCAGTCTTTTCCTATAATTGTATTTTCACCAATATAGGCAAAATGTCCAACGAAACAGTTTTCTCCCATTTTGCATGATGAAGCTATAAATGCCGTGGAAGCTATGCCTGTCTTTTTACTTTTCGCTTTTTCCACCATGTCGAGCAAGATGGCCAGTGAAGCATAAGCATTTGCAACTTTAATTAAAGTCGCAGCGATCGGCTCTGATGGAACAAAACTATTATTTACTAATACAATACTTGCTTTTGTACTATAGATATAGTGCTCGTATTTAGGATTAGCCAAAAACGTTAGTGTCTCAGGTTTTCCTTCTTCTATCTTTGAGAAGTTATTTACTTTAATCTCAGGATCGCCATCGACGGTGCCTCCTAATACATTAGCTATCTGTTGAGCAGTGAACTCCATTACTATTCTTGTTATTGTTTACGTATCAATTGTTCTAATCTATCTCAAACGAACTTTGCAAAAGTGGTGAAAATTATTGAGACTGCCTATCCTTTGCAAGAAATAATTCCTTTATCTTGTAAATAACCGGCCATTTCACGTTGTACAGCATGTGCTGCTTCACGGGCAAAATAGGCAAACTGCTCAGAATGGTCAGCGTAAATGATGGCTCTTGATGAGTTAACCAGCAAACCACATTGATCATTCATGCCGTAGAGCGCCACCTCTGCCAGGCTGCCACCTTGGGCACCAATTCCCGGAACCAGTAGAAAATGTTTGGGTGCATATTTGCGGATATTCAAAAACATTTTGCCTTGAGTAGCACCGACAACATACATCATCTGTTCATCGTTTGCCCATTCCTGCGATTTTTCAAGTACCCTCTCAAAAAGTTTTTTGCCATGAACATCTTCAGTCAGCTGAAAATCGTTCGAACCTTTGTTCGACGTTAAGGCTAGAAGTATGACCCAAGCTTCAGGATACAGTAAAAATGGTTTGACGCTGTCTTCTCCCATATATGGAGCTACCGTTACAGCATTAACTTTATAATAATCGAAGAATGTTTGAGCATACATGGCTGATGTATTGCCAATGTCACCTCTTTTGGCATCAGCTATAATAAATTGATCTTTATAGTACTCATGAAGATAAGCAATAGTCTTTTCGAAAGCTATAAGGCCTTTCATTCCCATACTTTCATAAAAGGCCATATTGGGCTTGAATGCAACGCAATAGTCTGCTGTAGCATCGATGATTGCTTTATTAAATGCAAAAATCGGATCCTCTTCCTTTAATAGATGCTGTGGAACTTTTTTTATGTCGGTATCGAGCCCTACGCATAGGAACGATTGTTTCTTTTGAATATTTTCCAATAATTGTTGCTTGTTCATATTTAGTGTTTTATACAAGTTCTCTATAATTCTGCCTCTTTCAGTCGTTCCGTATTCTCGGCTATAATCAAATGGTCAATGCAATCTTGAATATCGCCATCCATAAATGCTGAAAGGTTATATATGGTATAATTGATTCGATGATCGGTAATACGTCCTTGCGGATAGTTGTAAGTACGGATTTTTGCCGAACGATCGCCTGTCGAAACCATAGTTTTACGTTTCTGAGCAATCTCATCCACATATTTTTGATGTTCACGGTCATAAATAAATGAACGCAAACGTGTTAATGCCCGTTCTTTGTTTTTAGGCTGATCGCGAGTTTCAGTACATTCAATAAGTATTTCATCAGATAGGCCAGTAACAGGGTTTTTCCAAGTATAACGAAGTCGTACACCTGATTCGACTTTGTTTACATTCTGTCCTCCGGCACCTCCTGAACGAAATGTATCCCATTTGATTTCTCCTTCATTTATCTCGACATCGAATTCATCGGCTTCCGGTAATACTGCAACTGTTGCTGCTGATGTGTGAACGCGTCCCTGTTGTTCAGTTACAGGAATTCGTTGAACGCGGTGAACTCCCGATTCATATTTGAGTGTTCCGTATACTTTTTCACCGCTTACAGTGAAGATGATTTCTTTGAAACCACCTGCGGAACCTTCATTACTGGTTGATACTGTTGTTTTCCAGCCTTTTGATTCGCAATATTTTATATACATGCGATATAAATCACCTGCAAATAGAGCTGCCTCATCACCACCCGTTCCTCCTCGAATTTCAACAATTGCATTCTTATCATCTTGTGGATCTGTTGGTATCAATTGTAGTTTGATCTCTTCTTCCAAGGGGGCGATTCGAGCATGACAAGTTTCGAATTCTTCACGAGCCATTTCCCGCATTTCAGGATCTTGTTCTTTGTCTAGTATTTCTCTCGCTTCTTGAATGCTATTGAGAATATTTTTGTATTCTTTTCTGAGCAAAACGATTTTTTCTAGCTCATGGTATTCCTTATTGAGCTTGACGAACCGTTTCATATCAGCGATGACAGCCGGGTCAGTAATCAGCGTGCCAACTTCTTCAAAACGACTAACTAAGCCATCCAATTTATTTAATAAGCTGTTTTCAGTCATTTGCAGTTAATAAGTAAAGCGCCCTTTTTCGCTTTCAATGATTAGTTCGTTATGTTCTGATTCTTCAACGAAACCAATAATTTGGGCTTCAATGCCGAAACTTTTTGTTATATCGATAATCTTTTGGGCTTTATCGGGTGCAACATATACTTCCATCCGATGTCCCATATTGAAAACTTTATACATTTCGCTCCAATCGGTTCCACTTTGCTCTTGAATAATACGAAATAACGGTGGAATAGAGAAGAGGTTATTTTTGATAATACGTTTCCGGTTTACGAAATGCATTACTTTTGTCTGTGCACCACCGGAGCAATGAACCATCCCATGGATATCCGTTCTCATCTTGTCCAGTATTACTTTAATAATCGGAGCGTAGGTGCGAGTGGGCGATAGAACCAGTTTGCCTGCATCGATACCCAGTTCTGCAATCTGGTCGGTTAATTTTAATTTACCTGAGTAAACCAGATCGTTGGGAACAGCAGCATCGAAACTTTCCGGATATTTGCTGGCTAGATATTTAGCAAAGACATCATGTCTGGCAGAGGTGAGTCCGTTGCTTCCCATCCCTCCATTGTAACTTTTCTCATAAGTTGCCTGTCCAAAGGATGCCATACCGACAATAACATCTCCTCCTTGGATATGTTTGTTGTCGACTACATCTGAACGTTTCATGCGGCAGGTTACCGTACTATCAACAATGATGGTACGAACCAGGTCGCCAACATCGGCTGTTTCTCCGCCTGTGGCATAACAACCTACGCCTAATTCGCGCAGTTCAGCCAGCAACTCATCTGTCCCATTGATGATGGCCGAAATGACTTCACCAGGAATAAGCATCTTGTTTCTTCCGATTGTCGACGATACAAGAATATTATCGGTAGCTCCTATACAAAGCAGATCATCAATGTTCATAATTAAGGCGTCTTGTGCGATACCTTTCCATACGGACAAGTCGCCGGTTTCTTTCCAATACATATATGCTAACGATGATTTTGTACCTGCCCCGTCAGCATGCATAATATTGCAGTATTCTGCATCTCCTCCCAAAATATCAGGAATGATTTTACAGAATGCGTTGGGAAAGATTCCCTTGTCGATGTTCTTTATTGCGTTGTGAACATCCTCTTTTGATGCGGATACACCGCGTAGATTATATCGCTGATCGCCCATTTCTTTTATATTTTATCTTGCAAAGATATTACTTTTCTCTTATTTTATCTTAGTTTGAGTACATCTCCTTCAGCAGGAATGTATTCTTTGTCCTTTTTATTTAGTTTGTATAAACTCTTGATTTGTATGCCATACATCTGTGAGATACTGTGCATAGATTCACCTACCTGAACTACATGGTCATAATCAGGCTTGTCTGCCTTCTTCTTCTTTTTCTCCAGATATACAATATCGTCTTTCTTGAGAGGGAAGTCTTCAGGCACTTCATTATATTTTCTCAAGTTCTTTGCCTTGAAACCTAAAGCATTCGCTATATCGTCGAAACTATCTCTTCCATTTGAATAAACGTACAGAAGTCCGTGAGTGATATATACGGTATATTTATAATTTAATCCAATCTGTTCTACTTTTGGCTGTTTGCCGTATGAACGCTTGCTTTCTTTTTGCGAATCATAGCGATACAGTTCATAATCCTCGATGATTTTTATGAGTCTGTTTGCATAGGCTCTGTCGGTAGCATATCCACATTGTTGCAAACCTCTTGCCCAGCCCTGATAATCTCTGATATCTAAAGTGAAGAGTGTTGAGTAACGAGGACGATCTGCCAAAAAGTGAGCATGATCTTCGTATGATTCCTCTGGGTCGTTATATTTGCGAAAACATTCTCCGCGTGCATCATCATCATGATAGACTCTAGCGCCTCTCCAGTCGGCATGGCATTTGATGCCGAAATGGTTATTCGACTCGCGGGCCAATTCGCTAAGTCCAGCACCTGATTCCAATAATCCTTGTGCAAGAGTGATACTTGCTGGAATATGGTATTCCTTTTGGTGCTTGACTGCTATATTGCTATATTGTTTGATGTATTTTTCGTATGCTGACGTATTCCATTGACTTTTTACCTGAGGAGGACATAAAAAGATCAATGCGGTGAGCAGGGAAATCATTCTAAAACTAAGTCTCATAACTTGATATAATCATATTTTTGTGCAAAGATAGCTATTCTGAAGTAGATTTGTGTTATTTTTGCCTTCATAAATATCAAAACAATGAAAGAGTTCAAGATTGAAACGAAAATAATGACTTATGCTTTGTCGGAGTTACCCGATGAAGACTTGCCATTGATGAATGCGGCGATCAAAGCAACCGAACATTCGTATGCTCCATATTCAAAATTTCATGTTGGAGCGGCAGCAAAACTTGCCAATGGTGTTATTGTTACAGGTAGTAATCAAGAGAATGCTGCTTATCCATCGGGATTATGTGCCGAACGTGTCACTCTATTTCATGCGGGTCATCAGTATCCTGATGTTCCTGTTGTTGCACTGGCTATTGCTGCTGCAACAGGAGGAAAACAGGTCGAAAGTATTTCGCCATGCGGTGGATGCCGGCAGGTTTTGTTGGAGACTGAACAACGTTATGGTCGGAAAATGAAGGTGATGCTTTGTGGAACAAAGAGCGTGATGATTGCCGAGAGTGCTGAAGCCCTTTTACCTTTATGTTTCGGTTCAAAAGACTTGGAGACCAAATAAGATGAAACATCAGAATGCTGCATTGGTCTGCTTGTCCGGTGGACAAGATTCGACCACATGCCTGTTTTGGGCAAAGAAACATTTCGAACGTGTGGAAGCCGTCTGCTTTATTTATGGGCAGAAACATTCGTTGGAAACAAAGATTGCTGAGAAGATTGCAACAAATGCAAATGTACCTTTCAAACTGATGGATATCTCGCTGATAAGCCAGTTGGACAGGAATTGCTCCTTGACCAATAGTTCGATTGAGATGGATAAGGAAAAACCTCAAGATACTTATCCCAATACTTTTGTACCTGGCAGGAACATGGTGTTCCTTACGTTTGCAGCTATTTGGGCCAGAAGTCGTGGAATATTCAACCTGGTAACTGGTGTTTCTGAAGCTGATTACAGTGGATATCCTGATTGTCGCGACACGTTCGTTCGTTCTTTGAATGTGACGCTCAATCTGGCTATGGATGAACAGTTTGTTATTCATACTCCATTGATGAACAGAGATAAAAGTGAAGTATGGCAGTTGGCGGATGAATTGGGAGTGTTTGACTTGGTTCGCAATGAGACACTTACTTGCTATAATGGTATCCCTGCCGATGGGTGCGGTCATTGTCCGGCATGCAAACTTCGTCGTGAAGGATTGGAAAAGTATTTGGAAAGAAAAAATCAGAATCAGAAAGAATAATGAGCACTCGAGTAGAAGACAACGAGATACATCAGTTGGGCCATTCAACGGTGTATAAACAGGATTATGCTCCTGAAGTATTGGAATCGTTTACCAACAAGCATCAGGATAATGATTATTGGGTCCATTTCAATTGTCCGGAGTTTACGAGTCTTTGCCCAATAACCGGACAACCAGATTTTGCAACGATATACATTGATTATATACCGGCAGAAAAGATGGTTGAAAGCAAAAGTTTGAAACTTTATCTGTTCAGTTTCCGTAATCATGGGGCATTTCATGAAGATTGTGTAAATATCATCATGAAAGATTTAATAGCTCTGATGCATCCAAAATATATTGAAGTGACGGGAATATTTACTCCGCGTGGCGGTATAAGTATTTATCCTTATTGCAATTATGGTTTGCCAAGCACTAAATTTGAAGCTCTCGCAGAACAACGTCTCTTCAACCATAAAAGTGTTTAATATAGGTAAAAAGTGACTATAAAGTATCGTGATATTTAATTTTTAGTAATTTTGTCAGCAAAATTTCTAAACTTAAAAATTTAGACCATGATGAAAAGTATGATTACAAAAGTTGCTATGGCAACATTAGCCTGCATGTGTGTAGGCGGAATGAATGCACAGGAAGGTCAGAAAACGTATCCTCAGCAGGAACCTATGAAACCGGGAATGTCTGAATATTGGACACCTCAGCCAAAAGTAGTTACTCCGGGTGATATTAAAACTAATTCTGCTCCTTCTGATGCTATTGTATTGTTTGACGGCAAAGATCTTTCTGCTTGGGAAAGTGCTAAAGGCGGTCCTGCTGAATGGAATGTTCATGACGGAGTTATTACAGTAAACAAGAAATCAGGTGACATTCAGACAAAACGTAAGTTCAACAACTACCAGTTGCATATCGAATGGTGTGTTCCGACTGGAATCACTGGTTCGAGCCAGGCTCGCGGAAACAGCGGTATCTACATGCAGGGCAAGTATGAAGTACAAGTATTGGATTGCTACAACAATGAGACTTATGTAAATGGTATGACAGGTAGCATCTATAAACAAACTCCTCCATTGGTTAACGCTATGCGTAAACCAGGTGAATGGAATGTTTACGATATTATTTATTCGGCTCCAATCTTCAAGGAAGATGGCACTTATCGTATTCCGCCTCATATCACCATTATTCAGAATGGCATTATTCTTCAGAACAATACAACAATCTTAGGAACAACCGAATATATCGGATTTCCGAAGGTGATTAAGCATGATGCAGGTCCAATCCTTCTGCAAGCTCATGGCGACCCAAGTCAGCCAATCAGCTATCGTAATATCTGGATTCGCGAAATGTAATTGAAAAGATAACGAATCGTTTATGATAAAAGTGAAGGCATCTCTATTGCAGAGGTGCCTTTATTGTATCTAGGAAATATATGTTTTCGGAAATTTATCTGTCGAATGATAGATTGAATTCATCTTTTAGCTTTTCCAACATCGGATTAATTTGCAAGAGATAGTTATATTTTTCTGAAGCGGTGAAAGGCAGATGTCCTTCTTCGGCTTCAATGATGTGAGTGCTCATTTGTATGTGATTGTTTTTAAGGTGAGTGCGCAAGTATTGAAGAATGTCAAAGCAGCTGTTGCTTAACTCATCTTGTTGTTCAGGATTCTGAACAGCTATGTCAAATAAATAGTTCTCTTTCAATTTGGGTTTACAACTGAGCATGATGTTTTTTAAAAAAGCTCTTTTTACATTAAGGAGTGAAGTATATTCGTTCCATGCATTCGAAAGTTCGTCTTGTGTGAAGGATGCAATTATATCTTCTTTTTTTGAAGGTTCGCTGCCACTGGGTTCTTCCTGCTGAGTCTGTTCATTTGAGACTCCTTTGATTGATAAACTGGTATGTGGACGCGATTGTTTTAATGTAGTTCGTGCTTGCTGTTGAGTCTCTGATACGGTGGTTGCCTGCGGCGAAACAGCCGAAGTGAATGTAGGTGTCGTTTTAATGTTACCTGCGGGTTGCGATTGCGCTTGTACGGGTTGCTGTGTTTGACTCTGAGGTGCTTCTCCGGTAGGGAGCGGTTTAATCAACTCTTTTTTTTTATTGTCGTCGGAGTTGTCGGGCATGTTGAGTTGACACATCTGAATGAGAGTTAACTCTAATAACAAACGTTTGTTATGACTGTTGCGATAGTTAAGATCGCACGTGTTAGCAAGTTCCAAAGCCTTATAGAGAAAGTGGTCAGAGCAACGTTTTGCCATCTCTTTATATTTCTCACGTATTGATGCGCCTACTTCAAAAAGAATCAGCGTCGATTCATCTTTGCAAACCAACAGATCTCGGAAATGAGATGCGAGTCCTGAAATAATATTTTGTCCTTCGAACCCTTTGCTCAAAATCTCATTCAATGTCAGAAGTGCCCCACGAATCTTTCCATTCAGAATATTGTCAGTGAGGCGGAAATAGTATTCGTAATCGAGTACATTCAGATTGTCTATGACTGCCTGATAAGTGATATTTCCTTTGGTGAAGCTGACAACTTGATCGAATATCGATAGTGCATCGCGCATACCGCCATCAGCTTTTTGTGCAATGATATTCAATGCTTCGGGTTCAGCGGTAACACCTTCCTGTGAGGCTACATATTCGAGATGCTCAACCATATCTTGTACCGTGATACGAGAGAAATCGTATACCTGGCAACGTGAAATGATTGTAGGCAGAACCTTTTGCTTCTCTGTTGTGGCTAGAATAAATATGGCATGCTGAGGCGGTTCCTCCAATGTTTTAAGGAATGCATTGAATGCCGCAGCACTAAGCATATGTACTTCATCAATGATGAATACTTTATATTTTCCGATTGGAGGTGGAATACGTACCTGATCGATCAATGAACGAATATCTTCAACGGAATTGTTCGACGCAGCATCCAGCTCATGGATGTTATACGAACGTTGTTCGTTGAACGCGCGGCACGACTCGCATTCGTTGCAAGCTTCGCCATCGGCAGCCGGGTTCAGACAATTGATGGTCTTGGCAAAGATACGGGCACATGATGTTTTACCTACCCCACGCGGCCCGCAGAACAGATATGCATGCGCCAACTTGTTGCTTTGTATGGCATTCTTCAGTGTCGTTGTCAGAGCCTTCTGACCTACCACACTTTGGAATGTTGATGGGCGGTATTTCCTTGCCGATACGATATAGTTGTCCATTCCAAATCCTTTTTCGACACAAATATAAGGATAATATTCGGATTTGCCATGTTTCCTTGAAAATTGCACGAGATGAATACTCTTGGCTATCTTTTGTTAAGATGCGACTTTGATGAAGTCAGAGTCGATCTTTATTGGAACTCGATATTCATTGAGTCAACTCCCTTTGTAAATTAGTTTGGATGTAGCCAACTAATATTGTTGGAATATAGTCTGATTATTAATTTCCTACAGATGAATTTATGTTTTTATCCTTATAAATGTTTCGGCTCATATAGGTAGTTCAATCGGACCACATATATAAACCGATCAGACCATATATTGTGGCTTGATCGGACCATATATATGAGCCGATAAATGTATTTGTACTTATGCATAAATTATTCATGACTAATACAAAGTTCGGATGGGAGTCTGTATGATTTTTCCTTGATTAATTGCTTCTAAACAATTACATTTGCTGGATGGAAAGAATAAGAGTCCTTTCTGTTTATAAATCTGTGTATCATGAATAGAATTAATGTTTTTCTGCTTTTGCTCTTTGTTTCGATTGCCCAGTTCTCTGTGGGGGAATCGCAATCCGTTATTTCGCTTAATGGAAAGTGGCAGTTGTCGTATTGGAAACAGCCGTCTGTTGCCGTGACTTCTCCAGAAGGAATGAAACAGATCAAAGTGTCTGAGATTGTGGCACAAGTACCTGGAAATGTAGAGCTCGACTTATTGAAGGCGGGATTGATTAAAGATCCGATGGTGGGAAATAATGTGAACGATCTGCGTTCGTGGGAAGCTTATCAGTGGTGTTACAGCAAATCCTTTGCATCACCACAATTGGTGGATGGCGAACGTTTGCAGCTTTCTTTTGGTGGAATCGATTGCCTGGCAGATGTCTGGTTGAATGGAAAACTTGTTGGAAAAGCAGAAGATATGATGATTGAGCATACGTTTGATGTGACTGATCTGGTTAATAAGGGTGGCGATAACCTGTTGCAGGTGATTCTTCGTTCGTCAGTGCTCGAAGGGCAGAAGTTTCTGCTAGGCATTTTGAGTATTGGCAACTTCCCGTCTGCCGAATCGATATGCGTCCGCAAAGCACCGCATACTTACGGTTGGGATATATTGCCTCGTTTGGTTAGTGCGGGTTTATGGCGCGATGTGGAACTACGTGTATTGGAACCGGCGCGATTGCGAGATGTGCATTATATGGTGACAAATGTTGATACGGCTGCTCATACTGCACGGGTTTTTGCGGATATTCAGTTGAATCTTCCGTTCGAGAAGTTCGATAAGACTAAAGCTGTCTTCACCTTTAGTCGCAACGGGAAAGAAGTGTTTAAAGAAAGTGAAGTTATTGTTGCGCCTGCATTGAGGCACACGATTGATATCAAAAACGCCGATTTGTGGTGGCCGCGCGGCTATGGCGAACCGACATTGTATGATGCAAAGGTAGAATTGGTTGATGCTGATGGGAAGGTGTTGGCTACAGATCAGAAACGGGTAGGTTTGCGCACTGTGAAATTGGATATTTCGGATATTAATCTACCTAATGATCAAGGACATTTTTGTTTTATTGTCAACGGTGAACCCATATTTATTCATGGAACAAATTGGGTACCGATGGATGCTTTGCACAGTCGTGACAAGCAATGGGTAGATGAATCGATTCGTATGGCTGTAGACTTGAATTGTAATATGATACGCTGTTGGGGTGGAAATGTTTATGAAGATCATCATTTCTTTGATTTGTGCGATGAGAACGGCATTATGGTCTGGCAGGATTTTGTGATGGGTTGCAGCTTCTACCCGCAGCGTTCGTTCTTTGCGCAAGCTATTGAACAAGAAGTGATATCCGTTGTTTGTAAGTTACGAAATCATCCTTCTTTGGTTCTTTGGTCGGGTAATAACGAAGACGATGCTTCATTGCGTTGGTCGCTTCTGCCGTTTAATATGAATCCGAATCGCGATAAGATCAGTCGCGAAGTGATACCGAATGTGCTTTATGAGTTCGATCCAACGCGTCCCTATCTTCCTAGTTCGCCTTATTACAGTGAAGCAGTTTACAAGAAAGGTAGTGCCGATATCTATCTGCCTGAGAACCATTTGTGGGGACCGAGAGGTTATTATAAAGATAAGTTTTATACCGAAGCAACCTGTACTTTTGTCAGTGAGATCGGTTATCACGGCTGCCCGAATCTGGAGAGTTTGAAGAAGATGATGACTCCCGATTGTGTTTATCCTTGGAGCGAAGGACAACAATGGAATGAAGAGTGGCTTACGAAATCGGTGCGTCGTTTCCCAGTTCTAGGTAAGACGAACGACCGCAATAACTTGATGCTAAATCAGATCCGATTGCTGTTCGGAAAGGTTCCTACCGATTTAAACGATTATATTTTTGCTTCGCAGTCGGTACAGGCCGAGGCCATGAAGTACTTTATCGAGATGTGGCGCGGCAAGAAGTTCGCTCCGAAAACCGGTATAATCTGGTGGAACCTTCGCGATGGATGGCCACTTATTTCTGATGCTATCGTTGATTATTATAATTCGAAAAAGATGGCTTATTCGTTTATTAAGAATGTACAGAAAGATGTTTGTGTATTCATGAATGATGCTGTTAAAAGCGCATATCCGTTGATGGTGGTTAATGATACCCGGATGGCAAGCAGCGGAAAAGTAAAGGTTACCGATGCCATTACGGGAAAAACGGTTTATGAAGGCGATTTTTCTGTCCCTGCAAACTGGAAGAAACAGATTGCTGTTCTTCCTGAAGCTCAAGGACAAGGTATGTATTTGATTGATTATTCTGTCGGAAAACTGCAATTACATAACCATTATCTATATGGCAAACCTCCTTATGATCTGAAGTTCTATAAGCAACTGCTGAAAAAGATCTATCCTGAACTTGTAAAGTAAATACAGTTGATAAAGAACTAGTTATATTCTATTTGTGTATTAAATAATATTAAATATGCAAGTAGAGGGTACTACTTGTGTAATTATATAGTACTTTTGACACATCTGTCAAACATATATGACTAAATAAAAAATAACATTGTTTTTATGGGAACAGAAAGTATCATAGATATGGAAAGCCGCATTATTGAGGCGGCAAAAGTAGTCTTTGTTCGTAAAGGCTATGAAGAGACGAAGATGGAAGATATTGCAGCTGAGGTAGGAATGAGCCGTACAGCGTTGCATTATTATTTTCATACGAAAGAAGTATTGTTTGATGCCATCTTTCAGCAATTGATGAGTGGACTGCTTCCGAATGTGGCGTTGATAGTGGAGGAACAAACCTCTTGTCTGGAAAAGATTCCAAAGATTGTGGATCAATATATTTCTATGTTGCAACGCAATCCGTTCTTGCCACTGTTTATTGTGAGCGAGTTTAATCGTGATCCGAAGCATCTGTACAAAACATTGTTGAAGAATTCACAGCGCATAGAGCCTTTACTCCGAATGAAAGCATTAATGGAAGGAGAAATGGAAAGAGGAACATTGAGAAGGATGCCGTTTCTATATATTGCATCCAGTCTGGTGAGTCTTGCGGTATTTCCTATGTTGATACGCAATCCGTTGACTGATGCATTCCTGGGTGGCAATCCACAGAAGTTCGATGCTTTCATAGAAGAAAGAAAACCATTTGTGGCAGATGTGATGGTTAGAATGCTTACACCTGAATCCGGCACTGAAAATCGAAACAGCTAATATATAAATATGTATGAAAAAGAATAGAATGATAAAGAAACGCCTATTATATATGGTTTGTGTAGCACTGCAGCTGATTGCTATACCATTCAATGTTGCTTCGCAGGAGAAGATTACACTTGCCGAGTGTTACGAGTGGGCGCATGCCAATTATCCGCTGATCAAACAGCATCAGCTGATTGATCAGACCGAGCAATATAATCTCTCGAATGCCGCAAAAGGTTGGTTGCCACAGGTTGCTGTTAGCGGCAATGCTTCGTATCAGAGCAAAGTGACCAAATTGCCTTTCGACACCGAAAAGCTGTCGGCAATGGTTCCGGGTTTAAATATTCCTACGTTGAATAAGGATCATTATCAGATGGTTGCGGAAGTGAATCAGACAATATGGGATGGTGGACAGATTTCTTCCGTTCGCGAAATGACACGGGCTCAGGCAGCAGCAGATAAACAACAGTTGGAAAGTGAACTGTATACTTTAAATGGACGGGTTAACCAGTTGTATTTCGGCTGTTTGTTACAAGATGAACTACTCAAGCAGAATGTATTGTTGCAGAAAGAGTTACAAATTAATATCGACCGCATCAAAGGAATGATAGCTAATGGTACGGCGAATCAGTCGGATTGCGAAAGCCTGGAGGTTGAATTGCTTAATGCCAAACAGAAAGAAATAGAGTTGAAAGCGGCGAGAACAGCATATGGGCAGATGTTGTGTGCAATGATTGGAAAACCTTACCAATCAGAGATGACGCTGGAGGTTCCTGATTTGGCAAGCCATTCGCTTGGTTCGGAAATTAATCGCCCTGAACTGCGCGTTTTGGATGCGAAAAGCAATTTCCTCAATTCACAGAACAAACAGATCACAGCTGGATTGATGCCGAAGATTGGTGCCTTTGTTCAAGGTGGTTACGGACGCCCGGGACTGAACATGCTGTCAAATAGTTTTGATCCCTATTATGTAGCCGGAGTGCGTCTTTCATGGAATATAGGCAAGCTATACACGTTAAAAAACGACCGGCGTAAAGTGGAGACCGGAATGAAATCGGTTGAGGTTGAGCGCGAAACATTCCTGTTCAATACGCGTCTGACGATGGCACAGCAGAACACGGAGATAAAGAAGATGGCCGATCTGATTAACTCTGACGAATCTATCATTCATCTTCGTCACGACATAAAGGCGGCAGCAGAGGTGAAACTCGCCAATGGTGTGATTTCAGTGACTGACCTGATTCGTGAAATCAATGCTGAAGATCTGGCAAGCCAAACGGCGGCTACACATCGTATCCAGCATCTGCAAGCAATTTGTAATTATATGAATTCAACTAACGAACAATAGAATATATGAAACAGACAATTTTATTTGCCGCGCTGATCATGCTGACAGCTTGCGGACGAAGCAATGATAGTTTTGATGCAACGGGCGCTTTCGAATCGACGGAAGTGATTGTCTCTTCGGAAACGAATGGCAAGATTATGGAATTGAATATGGAAGAAGGCGACAAGCTGAAAGCGGGCGACATAATCGGATATATCGACAGCACACAGCTCTATCTGAAGAAGATGCAACTGTCTGCCGGTCTGCGCTCTGTGGATATTCGCAAGCCGGATATACATAAACAGATTGCATCGCTTGAACAGCAGATTGCCGTTGCACGCAGCGAACAGCAACGTATGGAGAATCTAGTACGTGCCAAAGCCGGCAATCAGAAACAAGTTGATGATTATGCCAATAGCATCAAGGTACTGACTAAGCAACTTGAAGCACAAAAGTCTACTTTAAACAAGTCGACATCAGGTGCAAATGCAGATGTTGAGAGTATTCAATATCAGATTATGCAGCTCGACGATCAGTTGCAGAAATGCAGGATTGTCAATCCATCGGCAGGAACGGTTCTTGTGAAATATGCTCAATCCGGCGAACTGGCAACAGTTGGAAAGCCTTTGTATAAGATTGCCAACATTGATCTATTGTACTTGCGCGCGTATGTCACTTCAGATCAGCTCACACAGATCAAGTTGAATCAGAAAGTACGTGTGTTCTCGGATTTCGGGAAGAACGGACGACGTGAATATTCGGGCATCATTACCTGGATTTCAGCCAAGTCGGAGTTTACTCCTAAAGGTATTGAGACGAAAGACGAGCGGGCAAACTTGGTTTATGCCGTAAAGATCGCCGTGAAGAACGACGGATACTTGAAGATAGGACAATATGGTGAGACGATTTTTAGCAGTGACAAATGACTAGAGATAATCGCATACTAGTTGATCATGTCAGCAAAACTTACGGTAACGTCAAGGCATTGCAGGATATCTCTTTAGATATTCATCCTGGAGAACTGTTTGGTTTGATTGGTCCTGACGGTGCAGGCAAGACAACACTGTTTAGAATCCTGACGACTTTGCTTTTGGCGGATAGCGGAAGTGCTTCAGTTTGTGGGTTGGATGTGGTTCACAACTATAAGCAGATACGTTGCATAGCAGGTTATATGCCCGGGCGTTTCTCGCTGTATCAGGATCTGACGGTAGAAGAGAATCTGACGTTCTTCGCTACGGTTTTCAATACAACGATTGACGCGAATTACGACCTGATACGCGATATCTATTGCCAGATCGAGCCGTTCAAAACGCGCAAAGCCGGAAAGTTGTCGGGTGGAATGAAGCAGAAACTGGCGCTTTGTTGCGCACTGATTCATAAACCGGAGGTGTTGTTTTTGGATGAACCGACAACGGGCGTCGATCCGGTGTCGCGTGTAGAATTCTGGGATATGCTGGATAATTTGAAAGCGCAAGGAATTACTATTTTGGTTTCGACTCCTTATATGGATGAGGCGTCGCGTTCAGATCGGATTGCTCTGATGCGCGATGGACGCTGTCTAACGGTGAATACACCAGAGGGCATTCGTGAGATGTATCGCCGTTCGCTTTTTGCCGTTCGTGCAAAGGATATGTACAAGTTACTGCTTGACTTGAGAGCGTTTCCACAGACTTATTCCTGTTTTTCGTTCGGCGATGCCCATCATCTGGCATTCAAAGAGGATAGTGATTCGTTAGAAACAGAACAAATGAAATTGTTGTCTTTGCGCAAATATTTGGAGGAGAAAGGGCATAGGGAAGCGACAATAGAAAAGATTGCGCCGACGATAGAAGATTGTTTTATGGCTTTGCAGTCAGAAGAATAAACGAATACGCAGATGAATGTAATAGAGACAAATCAGTTGACAAAGCGTTTCGGCACCTTTACCGCTGTCGATCACATTAATTTCGAGGTGGGCGAGGGCGAGATATTTGGCTTCCTTGGTGCTAATGGTGCAGGAAAAACTACAGCTATGCGCATGCTTTGCGGATTGTCTGAACCGACGTCGGGCGAGGCGCATGTGGCAGGTTTTGATGTATATCACGAGACTGAAAAGATAAAGAAACATATCGGATACATGAGTCAGAAGTTTTCGCTTTATGGAGACTTGAAGGTGTGGGAGAATATTCGTTTGTTTGGAGGTATCTATGGTTTATCGGCAAAGCAGTTGGCAGCGAAGACAGACGAATTACTGGAGATTCTAGACCTTAAAGGCGAAAAAAATACTTTGGTTAATGCTTTGCCTTTGGGTTGGAAGCAGAAACTGGCGTTCTCTGTCGCCGTGATTCATGAGCCGCGTATTGTTTTTCTCGACGAACCAACGGGAGGTGTTGATCCGGTAACCAGACGGCAGTTCTGGGAACTGATTTATCAAGCTGCCGAGCGTCGAATTACCGTCTTTGTTACTACACACTATATGGATGAAGCCGAGTATTGTAACCGAGTTTCGATTATGGTGGATGGTCGCATCGAAGCTTTAGACAGTCCTTCGGGGTTGAAGGCTGCATTTCAGGTAACTAATATGAATGATGTCTTTCATAAACTGGCAAGAAAGGCGAAACGAGGAGAATAATTATGAAACAGTTGAGTTCATTTATAAGAAAAGAGTTCTATCATATCTTCCGCGATAAGAGGACGATGACAATATTGCTGGTGATTCCTATTTTGCTGATAATTCTGTTTGGTTATGCGATAACTACTGAGATAAGAAGTACGCCTTTTGCCGTGTTGGATGAGTCGCGCAATGAGTTGACGACGAAAATCGTTGATCGTTTCGATGCCAGCGAGTATTTTGCATTATATAAAGTAGTAAATTCCCGTGATGAAGCAGAACATCTGTTTCGTCAAGGAAAGATTCGCCTTCTTATTGTATTCCCGCCTCAGTTTGCTTCACTTCAGGATGCTTCAGTACAGCTTCTTGCTGATGCGACCGATCCGAATGAGGCTACACAAATTACAGCTTATGCAAAACAACTGATTGGCGAAAGTGGACAATGGAAAGTGAATACTGCCGTTCAGCAGAGTGGCGGCATTCGTCCGGTAGTTCATTTGCTGTATAATCCGTTAATGAAAGGAGCCTATAATTTCGTACCCGGTGTGATGGGATTAATACTGATATTGATTTGTGCGCTGATGACATCTGTCGGGATTGTCAAGGAAAAGGAGATGGGTACGATGGAAATATTGCTTGTATCGCCAATGAAACCAATATACATCATTTTGGCTAAAGCGTTACCCTATTTGCTGTTGAGTCTTGTGAATATTGTTACGATATTGTTGCTTTCGTACTTTCTGCTCAAGGTCCCGATAGCAGGCAATCTGCTGCTGCTCGTGTCGATATCTTTGCTTTATTCTCTGGTATCGTTGTGCCTAGGATTGCTTATCTCTACAATAGCCGATACGCAGCAGGCGGCGATGCTTATCAGCATGATGGTGTTGATGTTGCCGGTGATTTTGTTGAGCGGAATGATGTTCCCTATAGAAAACATGCCGTGGATATTGCAATGGCTGTCGCATATTGTTCCGGCCAAGTGGTATATAATTGCGGTGAAGGATGTGATGATCAAGGGGCTCGGTTTTGCAGCCGTATGGAAAGAGGTGGCAATTCTGACGTTTATGGTAGTGGTGTTAGTGGCTTTAAGTGTGAAACGTTTTAAGATAAGATTGGAATGATACTCAAATATTTGTTGGAAAAGGAATTTAAACAGATCCGTCGCGATCGGTTTCTGCCTAAGATTATTTTTGTTCTCCCTTTGGTTCAGCTGTTGATTCTGCCTTTTGCTGCCAATTTCGAGATGCACAATATCAACCTTGCTTTGGTTGATAATGACCACTCAATGATGTCGGAAAAACTGACGAACAAGGTTCTTTCTTCAGGCTATTTTAACCTGAAAGATGTTTCTACTACTTATGATCAGGCGATAAAATCAATTGAAAGCAGTCGTGCGGATGTAATTCTTGAGATTCCAAATAAGTTGGAGGAACAGCTTGGACATGACGGTCAGGCTCAAGTTTTGATTGCTGCCGATGCTGTTAATGGAACTAAAGGTGGTTTAGGTAGTTCATACTTGTCGTCTATCATTTTGAACTTCAATCAGGAGAATAATGGCGTAGCTTATCCGAAATCGCAGCCTGAAACAGTTACAACCTCATTCCTTTATAATCCACATCTGGATTATAAACATAATATGGTGCCTGGAATATTGGCATTTCTGCTGACGATAGTGGGCGGATTCCTCTCGGCACTCAATGTGGTGAGCGAAAAGGAGAAGGGAACGATTGAGCAGATTAATGTGACGCCTGTGCCTAAAGCCCTGTTTTTGCTATCGAAGTTGATTCCTTTTTGGGTGATAGGATTTATACTTTTGAGTATCGGAGCACTCGTCGCGTGGATTGTTTATGGATTGGTCCCTGTCGGAAATTTAGGCGTTATTTATTTGTTTGCAGCCGTTTATCTGATAGCTTTTACCGGATTCGGATTAGCGATTTCCTCGGTTTCATCCACACAACAGCAGGCAATGTTCACGGCATTCTTCTTTTTTATCATTTTTATCTTGCTCAGTGGATTATTTACGCCCGTAAGCAGTATGCCTGTTTGGGCGCAGTATATCACGAACTTCAATCCACTTCGCTATTTTATCGAGGTGATGCGTATGGTCTATTTGAAAGGCAGTACACTTGCTGATATGGGAAACTATTTCGGTATTATCGCGCTTTTCGCTTTATTCTTTAACGCGTTGGCTGTTATTAGCTATCGCAAAAAGGGATGAGAAATAAGTTCTACATTTTCCAATAAGTTATTATTTTTGCTCATATAGTAAAGATAACCTTTGCCGCGGCATAAAAAACAAATAAGTTTGTTTTGTTCTGCTCACGGTTTGCTGTATCTTTGCAGTCGATAAAGGTTTTCGACCCGCCATCGTGCGTGGGAAGAAATGAAAAGGGAATCCTGTGTAAGTCAGGAACTATCCCCGTAGCTGTAAGTTCATAGCTCTGCTTATTATAAGCGGTAGCAATTGCAACAATCTTTGCCACTGGCTTTATGGCCGGGAAGGCGTTGTAATTGAACAAGTCAGAAGACCTGCCTTTATGCATTGATTATTCAAGGCTTTCGGGTGAAAAGCGATAGGACGAATCGTCAGATCCATTTTATTACTGCTCTCCGTATATAGTCTTGCGTTTTAAAAACGTATAATTATTAATGATTCAAGATATGAAAAAGCTTGTATTTGTCGTATGCGCTATGGCTTTATTTGTCATGGCAGCTTGTCAACAGAAAGGCAAACAGGGAGATGATGAAAATGATTCTGTGTCGTCGCATTCGTTTGCAGTGAAGGTCGTTCCTAAATATGCTGAAGGATATAAAGTGACCTATAAGGGAAACATTTGTCTGCTGGATATACAGGATCCACAAAGGGAAGAGGGACGCACGTTCCATTTTGCCTTAGTCTTAAGAGGAAAGAAGGCTGATAAGATTCCTTCCGGTTATACTAGAATTGAGGTCCCTGTAAAAAAAGTAGTATGTATGACATCATTGCAGTTGTCAAATTTTATCAAGCTTGACGCCTTGCAGTTTGTTACAGGTATGACCAGTGCACGACATCTTTTTAATGCGGATGTAAAAAAACGTATCGCAGAAGGTAAAATTCACAAGATTGGGATGGAAGGAAACTTTGACAGCGAGGTCGTGATAGCCATTAATCCGGATGTCATTCTTATATCTCCATTTAAACGTGGCGGTTATGATGCCATGAAAGACATCGATATTCCTTTAATTCCACATTTGGGCTATAAGGAAATGACGCCGCTTGGGCAAGCCGAGTGGATAAAGTTTGTCGGATTGCTGATTGGAAAAGAAGATGAAGCAAATAAGCAGTTCGAGGCTATCGAAAAACGTTACAACGATCTTAAGGCATTGACCCAAAATATTAAAAAGCGTCCGGTAGTATTCAGCGGTGAACAGCGTGGAGGCAATTGGTATGCTGTTGGTGGAAAGAGTTTCCTGGCACAACTGTTTGAGGATGCAGGTGCGGATTATTTTATGAAAGACGATCAGCGATCGGGTGGTGTGACACTTGATTTCGAGAAGGTATACAGTCAGGCAGCCAATGCTGATTACTGGCGCATCGTGAATAGTTTCGAAGGCGATTTTTCTTACGATGCACTGAAGGCGGAGGATGCTCGTTATGCAGATTTCAAAGCATACAAACATAAAGGCGTTGTATATTGCAATATGGATAAGAAGCCGTTTTATGAGAGTATGCCGATAGAACCGGAAGTGGTGCTTGCCGACCTGATTAAAGCCTTCCATCCGGAGTTATTGCCTGATTATAAACCTGTGTTTTATGAATTACTTAAATAAAATTGGTGGATGAGAAGATCGGTCTCGTTCTATATGCTATTGATTGCCATATCAATCATACTGCTGTTCATTCTTAATTTAGTGTTAGGAACAATTTCTATTCCGGTTAAGTCGATATGGAATATTTTATTTGTCCAGGCAGATGAAAATGAAATATGGCATAATATAGTTTGGAAGTCGCGCATGCCCCAGGCTTTGATTTCGCTTGTGGCAGGTGCAGGTTTGTCAATTAGCGGTTTGCAAATGCAGACCGTGTTTCGTAATCCGCTGGCAGGTCCTTCGGTATTGGGTATTAGTTCGGGGGCTAGCTTGGGAGTGGCCTTCGTTATTCTATTATCTGGAAATCTTGCCGGTATGGCATTGAGCAACATGGGTATTGTTGGAGAGATAGCCTTAACTATCGGTGCTATTATTGGTGCAATGTCGGTGATGGCTATCATCGTTTTCATATCGCAGAAGGTGAGGGGTAATGTGACGCTGCTGATTATTGGTGTGATGATCGGTTACGTAGCCAATGCCATCATCGGCGTGATGAAATTTTTCAGTGTTGAGGAAGATATCCGTGCGTATGTAATATGGGGTTTGGGTAGTTTCTCGCGCGTATCAGGCAATCAGATATTTTTCTTTGTTTTGATCATGGCCGTATTGATTCCGCTTTCATTTCTGCTCATAAAAACACTCAATCTCTTATTGCTCGGCGATGCCTATGCCCGTAATCTGGGGCTGAACATCAAGCGGGCCCGATTGCTTGTCATTACTTGTGCAGGCGTGTTGGTAGCTATTGTCACAGCCTATTGTGGACCGATTATCTTTCTTGGTTTGGCGGTTCCTCATCTATGTCGCGGAATATTCCATACTTCGGATCATCGGATTCTGATGCCTGCTTCCTGTCTGGTTGGTGCTGCATTGGCCTTGGCGTGCAATCTGATTGCCCGTATGCCCGGATTTGAAGGTGCTTTACCTGTCAATTCTGTTACTGCATTGGTTGGTGCGCCGGTCGTTGTGTCAGTTTTGTTCAATAAACGTAAGGAGGAAATTAACGAATGATGAAGCAGGCTACTATCCATATAAACGACTTATCAACAGGTTATCGAAGTAAGAAAAAAATCCATGAAGTGGCGCATCATATCAATGCAACGATTAATAGTGGTGAACTAACGTGTTTGTTGGGTACAAACGGCGTGGGCAAATCTACATTACTTCGTACACTGTCGGCATTTTTACCACCTTTGGATGGAAAGATTGTGATTCAAGGTAAATCTCTTACCGATTATTCCGACCGTCAACTTTCTAAGGTTATCGGCGTGGTGCTGACAGAGCGCTTTACGCTTCGTAATATGACGGTTGAGGAACTCGTTGACATGGGGCGCAGTCCTTACACAGGTTTTTGGGGAAACTTGAGCAAAGATGACCGAAAGATTGTAGATGATTCGTTGGCACTAGTAAAAATTGAGGAACTGAAATATCGAATGGTACATACCTTGAGTGATGGAGAGCGTCAAAAAGTGATGATTGCGAAGGCTCTAGCTCAACAAACACCTGTTATCTTTCTGGATGAGCCTACAGCGTTTCTCGATTTTCCTAGCAAGGTGGAGATTATGCAGTTGCTTCATCGTTTGGCCTTCACAATTAATAAAACAATATTCATGTCGACCCACGATTTGGAACTGGCTTTACAAATTGCCGATAAGATATGGCTTATGGATAGAGAAACAGGTGTTACTTCCGGTACACCCGAAGATTTGGCCATCAATGGTAGCTTGAGTCATTTTTTTTCGCGCAAGGGAATCGTCTTTGATATGGAGAGTGGGCTATTTCGTATCGATAATGAGTTTAAAAAGCAGATTCGCCTTGTAGGGCATGGCAATCGTTATGCTATGGTGCGCAAAGCATTGCAACGTAATGGCATTTTGGCCAATCGAGACGTACAATCTGATATTTTTATTGAAACCGGCGATCTGAAAACTACCGGATTCATCATTCATTCCGCCGATAGACATCCCATTTGGGCAAATACGATTGAGGAATTGTTAGATCACGTGTTGTAAAATAGTATTATTAATATATTAAATAAAAGGCAGCTCATTTTGAGCTGCCTTGTTTGTGATTTTCAGTATTAGATTTCTATTGCGTAGTTTAAATGTTTACAATCCTCCGGGTTTTTCATCACTACCTCCTCCGCTACTGCTGTCAATGATGTCGGCAGGTCTTTCGTACAGACGATACGGCGCTTTACGTTTCTTTTTTGTGCTTGTTTCCTTTGCAGTGGTATCTGATTTTGTCGTATCTTCTGTTTTAGTATTAATATCAGTTGTCAAAGCAACTGTTTTCAATTCTTCTGGATTTTCTGACGAGTCCGGATTCTCTTTGGAATCAGGATTATCCGATGGTTTTGTTGAATCATCCTTATTTGTTGTATCGTCCGTTTTCTTTTCGTCTGTACTTTTTTTTGGTCTTGGTCTCGTTTGATTGTATTCTGTTTTAGCCTTGGCCAGAAATTCATTAATATGATCAATAAGTTCACCAATCATTTTCATGTCAGCCTCATTTGATGTCAGTATCTGTGATGCATATATCAGTTCGCGTATGCGTTTGAATACCGCATCCGTACGCGGACGTATTATGTGTGAATTTTCTGTTTTGTTGACTGACTTTTCTTTCGTTCTTTGTATAAGCAATTCATTAAATTGATCATTATACTTTTTCAAATCATTCATTGCTTCATCAAGAGATAATACCTTGAGGTATTTCTTCATTTCATCACTATCCAAATCATGAATCATACCATTGATAAGTAATGTTTTCTGTTCGAACGTTTTCTTTTTTATGTCGATATATGGACGGGTAATAACTTCAAGCTTAGCCGCAGCTTCGCGATGTGAAGCTATAGGGGAAAGAAGTCCGGCTTTAGTTATTTGTAAGATATAACTTATATCGGCGTCGCGTAATGGGTCGATTTTATTCAGCTTTGACGTAATAACGCTAGCTTGCGACTGTCTATTCAGTTCTATTTCCTTATCAATGCAGTTCTTATACTCATCGGTCAATACTTTTGGAATGTTTAATTTGGTAAGATCTTTGGGAATTACCGTTTCATAGATATTGGAATGCATCTTTGCATGTAATGCAAGATTGTACCCTGAGCAACTTGTGTTGCTAAACTCTTTCATTTTCTCCATAATTCTTTTAATTTAGTTAATACTATTATTTTTATGCCGGCACAATTCGTGCCGGGATATTTCTGAGCGATTTTATTTCAGCACAACTCGTGCCGGGACATATATAAGTGATTTTATGCTGGTATAACCTGCGCATGGATATTCTCGTCTGATTTTATGCTTGCACAACATGTACCGGAGCATTTTCGCGTGATTTTATTCCGGCACAACTTGTGCCGAGATGTTTCTGCTTGATTTTATGTTGGCACAAGTTGTGCCGGTTGTAAGACGAGTATTCTATCTCTCTTTAAAGGAAAATTTTAGGTATGAATCTTCTGTTGGCATTTTTTGTCTACGATATTCATAACTCAGGTTTGAAATTAAATCAATTGTCATCATAGTCTAGTTATATTTAATTATTTTGATTTGCGGTAAAGGTAATGAACTCTTTTTGATATACCAATAGATTCTGATTATAATTTTGTTTTATGTGTTGTTTTTCATCCTTCCTATCACTTTCCGCCAATAATATGGCCTTCTTCATCGATTAGAATGATATTGAGTTGACCCTTGGGTAAGAGTGGGGCGCAGTGTTTCATGCAATGGCTGATGATGGCAGTAAAGAAACGATGAGCATCATCATTGGTCAATTCAGTCCATAGTTCGCGTGCCAATGTAATTCTGTTGATTACTTTTCCGGCTGCGGCACTGCATCCGCATTCTTCAGCAACCTGTTGTAGGAATGCTTTATTCATGACGACATTCTTGCTGTGTGTATCGAGATGACCCTCTGCCAGCTTTACAGCTTTGCCAATCATGATTCCCAAGGTGACTGCCGAGATATTTAACTCGTCGGCAATCTTTAGCGTATCACCGATGCAGTTACCATAGTGTACAAAAGCCTGTGGTGGAAGTTCAGGATAGAGTTTTTTCACAATCCGTTCGCTTTTGGCGCCCGAGTTGATAACTAAACGCGGCGTTCCAATAGCTACAGCCACTTCTACCTCCTTGTGTATTGCATCTATAAATGCTTGCGATGAAAAAGGGCTGACTATTCCCGAAGTGCCGATAATTGAGATGCCGCCTACGACGCCCAGCTTCTGATTGAATGTCTTTTTAGCTATTTCTTCACCACCTGGAACCGAGATGGTTACATCGAGCCCTTTACTGCTCAGTGCCGTCAGCTCGTCGATGATCATTTTTCTTGGTGTCTTGTTGATGGCCGGACCGCCTACTTCAAGACCGAGGCCCGGAAGAGTGACGCGACCGACGCCTTCGCCCTGCAAGAAGTGTATTCCGTCGTACTGACTGTAGGCAATCGTGACAACGATGGCACGCCCATGTGTTACATCCGGATCGTCACCGGCGTCTTTGATAACCGTTGCTGTTGCAGCGTTGTTGCTTATCACTGTTTGTGTAATAGGTAATGTCATTTCTTCGCCATCAGGCAGAAAAAAGGACACTTCGTGCTGCTCTTCGTGTAAAATTAATGCCAGTAGTGCCGCTTTGGCTGCAGCAGTTGCGCATGAACCTGTAGTGTATCCGCTACGTAGCGGGTAAAAGCCGGGTACAAAATGTTCGATCTGTTTCCTTAAACCGTATGCTCCTGTGACAGCTATAAAGGTTTGTGGCATCGGCGGGCGTTTCACTGCATAGATGGGAATGTGCATTTTCTGTGCTGTCTTCACCTTGCTTATAAATCCGCCTGTTTCGCCGCTCTCTTTCGTAAGTATGGCTTCAGGCTTTAGGCATTTGAACAAGCGCTCATCTTCATCGGGATGATAAAATACGAGCTGCTTTGTTGGAAATTCCTGCTCATTAGCCAATTGAATTGACTCCGGGCGTTCGAGAATACGAAAGATACAGTAATGCTTTTTCCAATACGCGCGTAGTTTATCGATCGTCTTTACGCCGGTGAGAGCCAACAGGTTCGTGATGCCATCGGTTTCGAGTTTTCGGATGGCATCTTCATAGTTGTTACACCAAATAACAGCTTTATTTCTAGGCGGATAGCTTCGCTCATATCTGACTACAGGCAACGAGAGGCATTTGGCTACTACGGCCACTGTCTGATGCAGCTGTTCAGCAAAGGGATGAGCTGCATCAATCAGCAAACGAATTTTGTTCTGCTTGCAGAAGTCGGTCATATCTTCGATTGTCATGCCTCCGGTGAGTCGCTTGCCATGTAAACATTCCACCTGCTGCAGATTTTCCTTCGTCGAGTAGAAGTAGGGTGTGCCGGCTTCGTCAATCGTTTTTACAGCTGCTCTTCCTTCCGTTGTACCACCTAGAATCAGTATCATGGGCGGAACAGATGTTTGAAGTTGCTAGCGTACAGATGTGAGACGCCTTCACGATTATCAATAGCATCGCCAACTACGAGCAGTGTGGTTAGCGTCAGATGATTTTCCTTGACGATATTTGCCAGATCTTTCAGTTTCCCTCGATAGATGTGCTGTTCTTTCCATGTCAGCTTGTAGCAGGCAGCAACTGGCGTTTCGGGTGGATACGACTGAAGTAGTTCGGCTTGCACTTCATCGACGATGGCGGCACTCAGATAGATGCACATCGTGCTTTGCGATTTTGCCAGCAGATGTAGTTTTTCTTTTTCAGGCATAGGCGTGCGTCCTTCACCTCTGGTCAGGATGATTGTCTGCACTCGTTCCGGAATCGTAAACTGCGATTTCAGTTCGGCGGCAGCAGCTTGAAAAGAAGAGATTCCGGGTGTGATGTGATAGCTCATTTTGTATGTATCGAAGAATGCCATTTGCTCTTCTATAGCACCATAGATACAAGGATCGCCCGTATGCAGCCGCACCACGAACAATCCTTTGTCGTAATACTTTTCCATAAGTGCGAACTGCTCTTCCAAGGTCATTCCTGCCGAACTGCGTACTGTGGCACCGGGTTTGGCATAGAAAGTCAGTTCACGCGGAACGAGACTGCCTGCATATAGTATCAGGTCAGCTTCCTCCAGCATCCTTTTACCACGTACGGAGACGAGTTCAGGATCACCCGGTCCGGCGCCAACAATCTCTACATGTCCATGTCTGTACGCCGTAGCGCTCATGGCGATGGCAAAGGTAAAATGACTGTCTACCGTGAGTAATCCTTTCTGTTTCTCCACTAACAATGGGCCATTGTCGCTGCTTTTTAGCGCAGTGCTTTCGGCTACGCCGTAAAGACCGGTGATGGCAAAGGCTTTTTCGGAAGGATTCGGCACAACGATGTCTTTGAGCTCTTCGGTAGCATAGATGTTTTGCTTGGTCGTAGGCCACTTTTCATGCAATGCTGCCAGCAGCGGTTCATCTTTCTTCAGCATTATCGTGTCTATGGAAGCCAATGAGAGTGGGCAAAGTTTGTTATCGCGCATGTTCTTTTCAATATATTCTGCTACGCCTTCCGGATTACATTGTTTGCGGCAACCGACACCCATATGTAGAACGGCCGGTCGGAAACATAACATTGGAATTTCCGATTCATAGATAAATGGCGTAACGGCAATCAGAAGTGCAAATTCTTTTTGAGGAATATCTTTGTAATGATAGAAGATTTTGACGTGCTTGGGAAGGCTTCGTTCCAGATAATCAGTTCCTTTGTCTTTGATATCCAAAAGCAATGCAGTAGCTTTCTGATTGACAAAAAGGAAGATCAGTCGGTTCATCTCGGTAGGTTTAACTGCAATTTTCCAACCGAATTGCCCGGCCAGCAAATCGAGCGCCCAGAGTTCGGTGTTATCGCTTTGTGTTGTGACAACAGCTTCTCCACCGGTTATGGCTGCAACGCGACGAGCTAAATCATTTGCACCGCCTAAATGACCTGACAAAACCGAGATGGCATATTTGCCTGTGCTGTCAATGCATACAACGGCCGGATCTGCATATTTGTTGTGGATACATCCGGCAATGCTACGGACGCAAATTCCCATTGCTCCGATAAACACAATGTTGGTAAGCTCATGAAAATGTTCGTTCATGAATCGACTGTAAGAAGAAATTGTTGTACAGCCTTTCAGTTCATTCTTAGTGTAAATATCGGCGTCTGTCAGTTCTTGTTGCAGGGTTACGGCCATCGGTAAGGCTACCTCTGAAACTAATATTATAGCTGTTCTCTTCATTTTGCTTGTATTATTTCAATTGGATTAAACAGATCAACGGCAATATGTACGCAATTTGTCACTTGCCGATGAATTTTCTGTATGCTTTCACAAAAAAGCTTTTGGCTTTCATTGGATACGGAGTTGAATACGATCACTCCGCCGGGCAACAACACCTGATCAATTCGCTGCATCATCTCCGCCAGTTGTCCGCCATGTCCTCCGATGAAGATGGCGTCGGGAGCGGGAAGTTTGCTTATATCTGCTGTCAGGAAATCGTCAATCACTGGTGTGATTCCAGGTGAGCCAAACTTGCGGCAGTTCTGTTTCATCAATTCTGCGCATTCTGCTCTACGTTCGAAGGAGGTAACTTTCAGAAATGGAAATTGCAGTTTCGCCTCGATGGAGACTGAGCCTGTGCAGAAGCCTATATCCCAGAACGAATGCTTGTCGCTAAGCTCAAGCATGCTCAAGGAGGTTAGTCTTATCGGCATTTTGGTAATCATTTTGCTGCGTCCGTTGAGCAAATTGAAATCTTTTTCCGGAATACCAAAGGGATGCTTACGTAGACATGTTTTTTTGAGCAGCAGGCAGTTGGGAAAGTTGAATTTGCTCTTGCTCGCTTCTTCCAATGTCATGCTGTAGATGTTTTCTTCCTCGTCATTTCCCAATGCTTCACCTATATATATATGGTAGTTGTTGTATCCAAATTCAAGCATTCTGGCAGCAATCGTTGCGGGTGTTTTTTCGCGATCGGTCAGTGCGCCAATCAATGATTCTCCTCTGATGAGTGCCTCATCGAACACATCCCAGTCTCTTCCGGTCAGCGAAACGTTGCGCATTTGCTGATACGGGATTAGCAGCCGGTGGGCTAATGTTTGCAACGAGTTAAAAGTAGGCAGCAGCCTGATTTCGGCTTCAGGTAGTTCTCTGCGGATGGTGTTGGCGAATCCGTAAAACAATGGATCACCCGAAGCAAAGACAATAATTTCTTGATGATTTCTGTATTGCAGGAATACATCACTAAGCGGAACAGTGATATCAATCCATGTCGCTTGCTCGGGAAGGAGGGAGGCTACGATTTCATGATGCCTTTTCCCACCGGAGAATATTTTTCCTTTGGCAATCAGCGATACCACTTCCGGCACAAAATATTGATGCCTGCTATCGCTCAATCCTATCACATAAAATTTTTGCATAATCTCATTGTTTTATACATCGCGTCCCGGCCGCAACAGCGCCGCATCATTAAGGCATAATATGGCATTGACAAGTGTCGCTGCAAGGTTGCTTCCGCCTTTTCGCCCTTCGATAATCAGTTTGGGTATATCTGTAAAAGGTTTGACCATATGTTTGCTTTCGCACACATGCACGAATCCAACCGGTGCAGCAATAATTCCTGCCGGATTAGCTTTCTTTTTGCGGATCAGACTGCATAATTCCATCAGTGCCGTTGGAGCATTGCCAAAAACGTACAAGGCATCGGGATGCTCTTCTACGGCCAGACGTATTCCTGCCTGTGTACGAGTGATGTTTTTCTCTGTCGCTAATGCGCCTGTGCGTTCATCAGGAAGATAACACTTGACCTTCACGTTCAGACGTTGTAATGCTCCTTTGCGAATACCTGCTGCAGCCATAGTTACGTCGGTGATTATGCTTTTTATCGTTCCATTACTTATCTTTTCATACAATAAACTTACGGCATTGTCGTCTATCTTCAGCAGATTCTCCATCTCAAAGTCGGCAGTTGTATGGATAGCATGTAGTAGTGCCCACTTCTTGTCGAGAGCAATATCGGGATGTTTGAGTTCCTTTTCAATGGCCCTGAAACTGTGAATCATGATGTCTTGTCCAATGCCGGCATCCGTATTTTCCTCATCTTTGTAATATCCGCGGGGAGTAATGAATTTATTATCTGAAATGTAGGATTGCGAGTTTCCAATGATGACCACGGTAAACATATCAATCTGTTCAGGGTCAAACAATCCCAACGAAGTTGTCGTGACAGTCTGTTCTTCACGCCCTGCTTGACGTACGAAACCTACAGGCGTTTCTGCAGAACGTTCCTGGAGGAATATCTCCTTCAGTCTGTAGAGTTGCCAATAGCGTTCCTCGCTTTTCGGGTTGTATACGGCAGTAACAAAGTCGGCCTGCGCGGCAGCCATAATCCGTTTCTCAATGCGTGCCCAGGGTGTCATCAGATCAGAAAGCGAGATAACGCAGAAATCATGTCCCATCGGTGCACCTAGTAGTGCAGCGGCCTTTTGAAAGGCGCTGATTCCTGGAATCACATTAATCTCGACACCGCTGTTTCGTTCGCGCTTCATCTCATATATCAGTGGAACCATGCCATAGATACCGGCGTCGCCTGAACTTATAACGCATACGGATTTACCTTGCTCTGCCAGATCAAATGCCTGCTCGGCACGTGCTTTTTCTCGTTTCATCCCGGTATCGATGCAATCTGTTCCAGGCGGAAGGAAAGATTGGATGAACTGAAAGTAATAACGATATCCAACTACGACGTCGCATCTTTTCATTGCGTCCAATGCTGCAGGTGTTATATCTTCCGGCGAACCGGGGCCAATTCCTATTACGCTTATTTGAGCTTTGTTCATGATTTTCTAGTGTATGATATTTGTTGTTTTCTTTTGGTTTTTCTAATGATATACTTGATACCCAACCATATTCCTGTAAAGGAAACAGACGCACCACCAAGACACAGGGTCCATATGGCAATAGTCCATAGTATAGGATGCAAAAGCAACCATTTAATATTTAAATAATGCAGGCCACTGAATATCCATTTCTTTGCTTCCTTACTTTTATTGAGATATTTGAAGTCTCCTGTCTTTGGATCAATGTAATAACAACTATGATCGTCATTTTTAATCGTTACTTTATAAGCAGGTAGAGGTAATTTTGACCATTTTGATATGTAATATTCTTCATATTCATTGATAAGAGAGATTTTGTATACTTCTTTTTTGTGTAATTTATGAATGGCCTTTCCAATGTTTTCTGAAGATAGAAACAGTTCTTTGGGTTCAACAGAAGATGCATCAATACATATTCGTTCATTGTTGGCGATAATGTCGTATACAGGCGTATCTTGGAAATGCGTCCATTTGATTCTTTTTACATTCGGATATTGTGCAAGAATAGTGCGGTAGTCGGTTATAAAATTTGCCAGATTTAAATGGCTTCCTCTCATTTGTGAATCTTTTACGCGATAATAGCCATGAGTTTTGATTACCCATTGTGGAATTTTTTGAAGTGCCATCGTCCCGCTAAAGGCAAATGTAACCATAAATATTCCAAAGATTAGACCTAATATATGATGCCATTTATATTCGAACATTTTATAAGGGCTTTTCAGTTCTCTTCTTTTTTTATATTGTCTATACAGCACATCTGCTCCGACATAGATTCCGGATAAAGCTGCTAGTAATGCAATAATTCCGGCAGTTTGTATGAGTTTAATCCAGTTGTCGGCATTTTTTCGGATGGCAGGTATGTAAAATTTGTGAGGAATTGATCCAATCCAAGCCCATAAACGTTGATGTTTATCAGTCATCTGCTGAACTTCTGCGGTTTTGGTTGATATATATAATTGGTGTTTCTCGGCATCATTAAAATAGTATTTATACATAGGCATTTTATGCATATAGCTTGAATACATGATCCATTGATCACGTTGGTATATGGTATCTATTTTGGTTATGGGTGCATTAACCCAACTTTTCACAACGTTATCGATAGTCTTGCTGGTTATTGGAAAAACATCTTGTGTTGTGTCAGCGCAAAATAAATATGTACTGTCTTTTGTCTTGATCGAAAAAAGAGATTGTCCTTGAAAGCTTTTGATGCTAAGGCTTTTTACTTTTCCTTCTTCTATTTGATGATAAGCTAATATATTGTGCAGATCAGGTAATAAAGAAGGTAAAGATTCCGCCTTCTCATACTTTTGCTCATCAGTAATATCAGGAAAATGATGATATATCAATACCAATCCTGATACGAACCACATGAAAAAGAACAAGCATATAACTGTTCCCAACACTCTGTGAATGGAAAATACGAAACTCTTTAACTTCTTCATTGCATGAATCTGTTTTTATATTAGTCTTTTAATGTCACAATACGATCAAATAAATATCCCTTCGTGATGCTCAGACCTTTCGTGACTGCTCCTGTTTTGATATCATAAATATATATGCACGGATCTGAGTTTTTAGGATTGACACCGATATAAGCTTTATTGCCAAATACCATAGAGCGTTGTGAAAATGTGCCTGCACTATATGGTAGTACTGCTCCGTTGTATTTTATTTCTTCCAGTTTGTCAGTATTTAAGTCTAGGATTGCATAGTAACAGTTGTAGTCGCTGCCCCAACCTGCGGCTCCTGTATGTTCAGGATCCTGAATATATAATAATGCCTTGCTGTCGTTTAGGCAATCTACAGTTACAATTTTACCTTTCGCATAATTGTAACCTTTGTAGCTTGCGTCGAATGTGATTGTACCTTTTTTGATACGGAGTAGTGTGCCATGTTGCTGAGTATTGCTCTTAGCGCCTGTTACAACACTATTGCATGCCAGATAGTAATCACCGCTAGGTGTAACGAAGGTCTTGTTTTGAAGGAGTTCTCCATAAGCTGTCCCAGCCATGAATTCGGCACGATTTTCATTGACAACTTTCTCTGTAGACATGTCTTTGGGGTTGATAAATGCAACATTGAAACTGGTTTTAACCTTACTATATACGAAGGCATAAATTATTCTTCCATCATTGAATCGTGCTATTCCTGATGTATTATAGGTATCTCCTGTGGCAGGAGCAGGCAAATTGAGCTCTCCTTCGCTCACAATTTTCATTTGGTCAGTATTGACACGTATCCAAAGAATTTTGTCGGATTTACCATTAGATCCTATGAGTACTAATGTTGTATCGTTTACCCAAGCATGTGTATATCGACGATCTTTTAAAGTGTTCTTTACAAACGGTATTTCTGCTACTGTAGTTATCTTGCCATCAACGATTTGGTATTTGCCAAAGCGATCCTTTTCTTTAGGAATCTGATAGTAATATTGTCCTTTGATGATGGATTCCTGATATAATTTTGATGTTACATCAGTGCCACTGTTTTTGAAATCAATCTGTGATTGCTCTTCTAAAGATTTGATGTTTTTTACGAGTTGTGTATTATCTGATCCCATACCTGAGTTTGATCCAATAGAAACCCATATATCAAAATGGGATTCGACTAATGGATCTGGATCTACATCTTTGGGATCATCGTCTTTACTACAAGCAGTGAAAGAAATGCTGGTTAGCACTAAGAATAATGCCCAGCAATAGAATTTTAACGTTTTCATTTTATAATAATTAATTGATGAATAGTCTGAATTTGCAGAAGAATGTACGACCGGGCTTCTGCAACATATAGTTGTCATATATTTTCCGGTCAAAAATATTATTGCAGGATACTGATATGTTATATTTCTCCTTTTTGAACGATTGCGAAATGGTTATATCTTGCGAATATTGAGCTGGAATACGAGACTTACTCTTTAAAGTTCCATACCCTTCCCAAGTCAGGTAGAACCAGTGTACATAATCAAAATTGTATCTTACATTAAATGTGCTGTTTTTTGCAAAAAGATTATGTTTGGCATAACTAAGTTCAAGATTACTAAATAGCCACGGCCGATTTGGTATCTTATTATTATAGGTGATCATCGGAGAGCCGTCGGCATAGTATTTTGTTTTGCTGCGTGCATCTTGATAGCTGCAGTTGGCAATCAGATGAAAGACATTGTTGTATGAATATTGAATTTCTCCTTCAATCCCTTTTACATCAACGTTTGCTACATTGTCGTATTGACTCATCCCTTCAGCTTGCGAAATAACAAGATGGATATAGTCCTTAACATTTCTGTAAAAGGCATTTGTTTCATAATAGAGTTGGTGACCGGAATCGAAATGTATGGTTCCAAACGCCCCCAGGTTATAATTATTACTGTTTTCTGGTTTGATATTCACGTTTGCATAGACAGTGGTTCCATTTCCCAGGAGTTCTCGAGCTAAAGGAAGTCTGACACTATGTTCGAGTGAAGCCTTAATAGAAAAAACTTCCCAAAAAGTATATTTGGAACCAGCTCCGTAGCCGATATAGTTTTTGGTCGTCTTTTTTATATCAGACCCAGAACCTGTTATCCAGGATATATCATGTTGTTCTATTCTGAGTCGGTTAATATAGTCTTTAATGAAGAAGGTATTGCAAAGACGTCCATCGAAAAATACTTGATTATAAGATAGACCAAGAATATGTTTGCTTAAAACGTCGTTAGACGGTTCAAAGTCTGTATCAACATCATCATATCGTTTGTTTCCTGTTCGATTCAGCATATAATTGAGGTTCAATGAATGATGATTGTTTAACGCATAATCGAGATTTGCCCGTGCGATAGTCAAAGGCCTTTTATAATGGCGCATACTTTTTCCGCGTCCTGTGATTTCATTTCGATTTGATTCAATATATGTTCCATCCCATTTATATTTTCTGTAAGCCGTATCTATTGTTAACGAATAGTCCCATGTTTGGGATACAGATGTATTTAGGTTCAGTTTATTAACAATAAAATTTCTTTTAGAATACCTTGCTGTAATATTCCATGCGTCGGATTCTCGTTTAGCCTTTCCATAAACAATACTTTGTATATTTCCTGTTTGAAGTTGTTTGTCTATTGTTGAATATGAGCCAGAAACAAAGAAAGCATCAGTCCATGTGCGATTTATAACTCCTGCTTCTATTTGAGATAAAATAGATTTATAATCATCGTGGAATCGTTTACGGTTTACGTTGATAAACTTGTTAGTTGTTTCATCCCAAAGTTCAATATCTTTCATTGTATAATTGTTTTTGGAATAATTGAAACCAATAGTTGGTCGAATGATGATTCCTGTCTTTTTATCGGAATATTGTGCGTTTAAATCAAATTGATGGGTATTGAAAGAACCTATGCCGTAAGAAATATCCAGATAATTCTTATTATTTTGCTTGGTAATAATGTTGATTGCACCTCCCAAGGCATCAGCTCCAAGACTTGCTGGTACGACACCTTTATATATTTCAATTCTGTCTATGATATTTACTGGGATATTTGACAGATTAATGTCCGAACCTTTTGTACTTAACGGTATTCCATCAATAAAATATCTGATTGAATTTCCTGACATTCCATTGATTGAAAGTTCGAAATCAGATCCTATTCCTCCTTCTTCTCGAATCTTAACGCCAGTTGTTCTGTTGACCATTGTGCTTATGTTGTACACACTGTTTGCTATGGGTTTTATATCCAATGCATTGGTTGTAAAGGCTCCTTCTTTGATTTGCTGTGTCTTTGTTTTAGCATATACTTCTACTGTCTTTAAATTGACAGCATTTTCTTCAAGTGTGAAATTTAGTTTTTGATTGCTTGCCAAGTAGAATTCTTTCTTAATCGTTTTGAATCCTATGGATGATATGGATAGCATGTATTTGCCTTTTGGTAGTTCTAGCATATACTTCCCAGCATTGTCGGTATATGTCCCTTTTGTTGTGTTCTCAATAGCTACTGTTGCCATAACTATTGGTTGTTTGTCGACATCAGTTACAGACCCGGAAATCATGAATTTGTTTTGAGCTGTTATACTTGCAATATGACTCAAAAAGAAGAATCCAACTATAAAAAGAATTCTAAAGACATGTAGGAAAAGAGGTGATGTTTTCCACTTTGAAAATATGATATCCACTCTTGAAATAAAACACATATGACACAACATGACATTGGCAGTCATGGATAAACCTGTCCTCATTTACGAAAAGATTAGAAGTTTAATAACCAGTTTTCTTGACCCCGAGAAAACAATATTATTTGCTAGGTGCGGCAGGTTTCCTGGCTTCACTCTGAGAGGAGTGCCTTCCCATTCTTCTGAAATAGAACAGTGGCATTTAGGATACTTCTCTTTTAAAAATGTGAGTGTTACAGTAGCGGGCACTGCTTCGGTTTATACACCGAATTCCCTTTTAATGCGATTCATGAATATGAAAAGCATCACCGAACCGAGCACAAAGGTAGATAATTGTTTTATATGAGTAAAACTTTAATGTGAAATTTTCAGATAAGATTTATTTCACGGATAATTTTGAGAACTCTTGGAGGACTCAAATCTGATGCGAGTATATTTATAATATATTTATTCATGATTTCTGTTATAATGTCGGTCTCGAGACTTTGTATTTCTTTTGAACAGTCTTATAATGTATTTAATACCAAGTATAATTCCTGTAAAAGAGAGTATACTTCCCCCTAATAACAAAACCCACATGACAATTGTCCATAATATGTGGTGTGCTACAAGCCATTTGAAGTTCAACCCATGTAATCCTTGATATATCCAGAATCCCCAACGCCGATGTGTATTGTAATCACGTATTGAACCTGTTTTAGGATTGATGTAATAGCATGAGTGATCGGCATCATTGATATTAATTCTCCAGACAGGAAGACTTTGCAATTGTTTTTTATTCTTTGTGTAATAAGTATCATAATCGGTTAACCAAGTGACTTGTTGTATTGGTTTATTGTTGATGATATTTACTGCCTCTATTGCTTGTCTCTTGGTTAGATTAAGAGGTCTTATCTTTTTTGATGATGCGTCTATGTATAATTTCTGCACGCCACATTCCACTTTGTAAACAGGTATATGATGAAAATGGCTCCATTCTACAGACGTTACGGTTCCATTATAGGCGCTTATCAAATCCCTATAATCAATTTGAAAACTTTCCGGAGATGGTGCTTCTTTTTGCATAAATCTTTTTATGTTATGTTTGACATGCTCTTTGCCAAGCCATTGTGGCGTATCTGTTAGCGACATCATTCCACTGAAAGCCCATGTTAGTGCAAATAGTCCGAAGAATAATCCCATAATATGATGCCAATAGTACCATTTGTTTTTGTAGGGAGAATATTTCGTGTTTTTTTTGCGCGAATTTATGCAGGTATATATACCGATATACAAGCCGTCGATTACCATAATTGAACCGATTCCGGCTAACCAACGGATCGTTTTTTTCCATAGCTCTACATCTTGCCTTAATCTTGTAAAATAAACCCAATGTGGTATGGCTCCAACCCAGGCCCAAATACGTTCATGGCGGTTTGTACATTGTAATACTTCACCACTATGCGAAGAGACATAAACTTGCGTTAATGCTTTGTCTGCAAAATGGAATTTGTAAATTGGAAGATCGTTTCGGAGTCGTCCAAACGGGATCCATTGTTCAAGATCATATAATGTGTCAATGCATGCGACAGGAGAGCTACACCATTGTTCAGCAGCTTTACGGATATATAAACCGTCAATAATCGCTAGTTGTTGTGTGCTGTCTGCTGGCAGTTTGATTGTATCTTCTCCTGCAACAATTTCAAAGACAGATTGTCCGAGATTATTGCTTAGACGGATTTGTTTGATTTTTGCATTTGTTGGAAGACGTTTCTCTATTGATTCGATTGAAGGCAAGTTCGAAAGTAAAGTCTCTTGTTTTACCATTTTTTCATCATGGTTTGCAGAAGGGAACTGATGATAAATCATTACGATTCCTGATACGAACCAGATGAAAAACAGGACACTGAGTAATGTGCCCAGTATCCTGTGAAGTGTAAACATAAATTTTGTCAACATTTGTGTGTATTATAAGGAATAGGTAATCGTAGCTAAGAAATTTCGAGGCATACTTGGAACATATTGATTTCCTAATGCCTGATTGAAATATTCTTTATCGAAAAGATTATTAATATTCAGTCTCAAACCTATATTGTTTTTGAGTTTATATGAGATTCCTGCATCGGTCAACCAATATGAATCGAAGGCCGTTGTATTGGTTGAGTTTCGATAAACTTTGTCTTGATATGTTACATCAAAGTTTATTCCGAAGTTCTTCAAAAATCCCTCAGTTACAACATAATCACCATAAACATAAAACGTGTTTTTAGGAATATATTGGAACTGGCGTCCTTTCGTGGCATCACTGCTCATGAAGCTATTGTCCGCCATTTCGCGAATTTGAGCATCCGTATAGGCATAGCCTGTTGATAGAGACAATCCGTTGATCGGACGGTAGGTGATGTCTAAATCAAATCCTCTTGAATCCATACGACCAACTTGTCCAATCACGTTCTTGTCCAATGTCTCGCCATTGATAACATCGCCTTTGCTGGCTAGGGTACGGGTAATATTATATTTATTTATGAAAAATACACTGGCGGTTGCTTGGATTTTGTTAGTTACGTCATATCGAGTGCCTATTTCTAACTGTGAACCTTTTTCAGGTTTGAAAACTTCTTCGCCTCCTTTAGGATAGAATTCATTTCCATTCTTATCAATATAGCGAGTATTTTCATTGAAGAATGTACGATTCGGTTTAAAATAGGTTCCAAAGGAACCATAAATAGACCATGTTTTGATTGGAAGATATACAACTCCTACGCGACCTGTAAAAGCACTTGTTTTGACAATGTTGAATGACTCTTCATCGGGATCGTCATATTTGCGTGCGCCATCGATTGTCGGTACACCAGAAGCACGTTTGAAACGATATAAATCGTATCGGCCGGCAAATAAGGCTTTTAATTTTTCGTTGAATTCTACTAAATCCTGCAGATAAAATCCATGCATATATGTACGTTGTACAGTTACTTTACTGAATTTTGTATCCATCCAACCAATGCTGTGAGGATGATAAACACTTCCATGTCCTGTAAGTCCCGGACCAGTAACATCAACGCCCAACTTATAACCACTATAAGAATCACGAATTAAGGCAATGAAAGAATATCCTCCCATATAATTGTGTTTGATATTGCCTGTTTGGAATTTCCCATTCATCTCTAGTTGATTGTTGTAAGTATGTGCAATATGTGAGAAACGCAAAGGAAAATCATAATAGAGTGAATCTAGGCAAATGTATGTTTTCTTTGTTCCTGAAGTGTAATAATAGTCATAAACGGGTTTTGAACTTGTTAAATATGAAAGGCCTTCAGTTCCGAAATAATCAATATCATCATAAGCATATGAAACTTTTTCTGTTAATTTGGCGGCTTCACTAAAATTGTGTTTCCATTGTGCTGACGTATTAAAACTACGGTTATACATAAAATCAGATTCGCTGTTATAACGTTTTTCTCTATCCAATCCGGGTAGCAAATCGCCTTTATTCAGATATTTTGAGTTGTCTGATACTTTATAGATATCAGCTGTCATGATGTCTGGAAGACCTATTTCTGTTGAATAATAGTCGTGATTGCCAGCGACTCGAAAATCAACTTCGTCTGCATTTGTTAGTTTTCCTCCGATAGCTAAATATCCAGATAATCGCTTAGTTGCATTGTCTCGCCAACCATCGTTGTTCTGATAATGAAAATTAGCTAAATAATTAAGAGGGCCAATCAATTTTCCACCAAAATCGATGGTAGTAAGTACATTATAATAACTGCCATACGATACAGAAGCATCCACTTTTTGTTTACTTGAAGGCGCTTTGCGAACAATGTTCAATACGCCACCTACGGCTGACTGTCCATATAAAACTGAAGCCGGACCCTTCAATAGTTCGATACTTTGTATAGACGACAAGTCCATAAACGGATATGAATTGTCAATTGAAGAACGTTCGTCGCGAATTCCATCAACCATAACAATCGAATGATCAAAGCCACGAATAGAAAGTTGTTGGAACGCTCCATATGAAGTTTGGTATCTGACCCCTGGAAGGAAACGAACAGCATCTTGAATATTCTGAATGCCTCTGTTCACTAGCACCTGAGAAGGTAGTGTATTAGTGGTTATTGGCAGATAAGCTGCTGGAACGGCTAGTTTTGTAACGTTAATATCTTTTTTTTGCTGAGCAATTATTTCCACTTCGTTGATATTAAAGACGGTGTCTTGGAAATTTGTGTAAGTTTTCTTTTCTTGAGCCGTCACCGTTACTGAGGACGTAATAGCTGTGACTACAATGATAGTTGATAATAATTTATTCATATTCTATGATAGTTTTATTGTTTTTCTTCCCCGGCTGCATACTCTGCTTTCTTTTGTTCTATGTCTAAAGGCTTATTCGCCTTGATAAATTTCAAATGATTGATATATAAATTTTGTACATCTGGATTTTGTCCGAGTCCTTTTATTAATGTAGTAACTTCGAATCCTTCTTTCTCGAGTGCCTGTTTCCATTTGATTGCCATATCGTTTTGAGCATGCTCACCGGCAACGAACATAAATGGTATCAGTTTGACTTTTGTTTGCTTGTCTTTATGTAAAAGCTTTAGCATGTCTTGGAATGAGGGATAACCTTCAACTGTCCCTACATATACATTGTTGAATTCTTTAGCTTTAAGCATATAGTCAAGCATTGTATAAGAAGCTGTTATAGGTCTATAAGTGCCATGTCCAATTAAGACAGTTGCTCCTTCTGATGAAAACTCTTTGGATAACGCATTGATTACTGTTTCAAAATCTTTTACGCTATATAATAGAGGCCTTCCGATACGAATCTCTTTGAATAATGATTGGGTTTTATTGATTTCTTTTTGAATGGAACTCATTTCTACACCGTCTAATAATTCAGTTGGTTGAACAAGGATATGTGTATAGCCATCTTGTTTGAGTTGAAGTAAAACTTCTTCTGGAGTCTGTTTGAATATATTTCTTTCTTTTAGTTTACGGATAACTATACGTGAGGTATACGCTTCTCTGACTTCAATATTTGGAAATGTTTCTTGTGCTTTTTTATTTATGGCATCAATTGTAAGCGTACGTGTGTCGTCATGTGTTGTACCGAAGTGAACCATCAAAATGGCTAATTTGTCTGATGCCTTCATTTCTTGTTGTATATCCATGGCCCGGAAGTCTCCTTCCTGGGCCTGGATAAACATGCAACTAACAAAAATGTATAATACTGTAAGAAAAATTTTTTTCAATGAATGTCCATAATTTGCACATGAGTATTCACCTTTAAGTGTGTGTATGAAACACATACATACAGACATGACAATGGCTGTCATGAATAAACTTGTCTTCATCTTTGAAAGAATTAAAAGTTTAATAACTGGTTTCCTTGACCCCGAGAAAACAATATTATTTGCTAGGTGCGGCAGGTTTCCTGGCTTCACTCTGAGAGGAGCGCCTTCCCATTCTTCTGTAATAGAACAGTGGCATTTAGGATGCTTCTCTTTTAGAAATGTGAGTGTTACAGTAGCGGGCACTGCTTCGGCTTATACACCGAATTCCCTTTTAATGTAATTCATGAATATGAATTGCATCACCGAACCAGGGGCAAAGTTAGATATTTGTTTTATATTTGTGAAATTTTAATGGCAATTTTTATAATGATATCACATTTACTTATTGGTGCTATTGCTTCCGGGTGTGGAAAAACAACCTTTACGATTGGTTTGTTGAGAGCTTTGAAAAAGCGTCAACTTTGTGTTCAGCCATTTAAATGTGGTCCGGATTATATCGATACTCAATATCATACCATTGCATCTGGCAGGCAGTCTGTGAATTTGGATAGTTGGTTGGCATCAGACAAACACATACATTATTTATATAGTAAGTATGGCTCTGATGCTGACGTCTGTGTGACTGAAGGTGTTATGGGATTATTTGATGGTTATAGGAAGTCGGAAGGCAGTAGTGCTCAGATTGCTCAGACTTTGAAAATTCCAGTTGTTCTGTTAGTCAATTCAAAGTCTACAGCCTATTCTGTTGCTCCGCTTATTTATGGTTTTATACATTTTAATCCGAATGTGAAAATTGTAGGTGTTGTATTTAATCAAGTTTCATCATCATCTCATTTTATTCATTTGGAAGAGGCTTGTCGTGATGTGGGTATTGAGTGTTTAGGCTATTTGCCTCAGACTACTGGCTTATGCATTCCTTCACGTCATTTGGGGCTTACATTGACAGAAAAAAATGCGATGAGTGAATTTGCAGAAAGGGCTGCCGAATTGGTTGAGCAGAATGTAAATATTGATAGTTTGCTGGATCTATGCCATTATGATGCTTTTGTTGCGATAGATCTGGCAGAACCGATGACTTTCTCTCATCAGTTAAAAATAGCGGTTGCAAACGATGAGGCTTTTAATTTTGTTTATCGTGAAAATATTTCCCGACTTTCGGAATGGGGCAACATAATTTATTTTAGTCCTTTACATGGGGATTCCATGCCGGATGCTGATTTGGTATATTTGCCGGGTGGTTATCCGGAATTATTTGTTTATCGATTGAGTCGTCAAAAAAAACTGATGGCACAGATAAAAGATTATGCCGAAAATGGTGGAAAAATATTGGCAGAATGTGGGGGAATGATGTATCTCACTCGTTCGCTTACAACAAAACAAGGCAAAACTTATTTAATGACAGGTGTATTACCGCTGGATTGTACAATGAAAAATGCCAAGCTTCATTTGGGGTATCGTCAATTTGAATATAATGGTTTGAATTTGAAAGGACACGAATTCCATTATTCGGAAATTGTTTCACCAAATCTTTCAGGTTCGTTGGTTCAACAATATAATGCTGCAGGAATAAGAGTAGATACACCTTTATATCGATATAAAAATGTGATTGCTGGATATACACATCTGTATTGGGGTGAAACGAATATTTTGAAATTATGGGAGTGGTGAAACGAATATCGACCTGCAGAAATAATTTTGTATAACAGGTTTACATGGCAGCAAAAGAGTTTTTAAATATAATATCCGCATTGAAGCTAATTTCAATATATGAATAATCTTTCCGATTTGTTTTTGTAATGGCGCTTTATGAAATGTTCGGTCAATATTGCGTAGAAGAAAAATGAAAAGCGTTTTTTATCTTTGAAAAAGAAGTCAGTGATGTCATCCCTTTATAATAACGAATGTTTTTAGTTATTTAACTATATTGTTTAGTTTACTAACTAAAATATTTAGTTACTTTGCAGGAAAACAAGGAAACAATGAAACGATTGACTGCAAAGGAAGAAGAAGTGATGGATTTTTATTGGGATAAAGGTCCGTTGTTTGTGAAGCAACTGCTGGAGTTTTACGATGAACCGAAGCCGCATTTCAATACACTGTCGACAATTGTACGTGGGCTGGAAGAAAAGGGTTTTCTGTCGCATCAGGCTTATGGCAATACTTATCAGTACTTTAGTGTTGTTTCAAAAGAAGCTTATAGCGAAGGCACATTGAAGAATGTTGTAGCCAAGTACTTCAATAATTCCTATTTTAATGTTATTTCATCGCTGGTGAAGGAAGAGGATATTTCGGTGAGCGAACTGAAACAGCTCATTGAGGAAGTTGAAAAGAACCAGAAAGAAAAGTGAGGTAGCAATGGGGGCATTATTGGTATACATAATCAAATCGACGTTATGCTTGGCGATGTTTTATCTGTTCTATCGCTTGTTGCTCAATGGCGATACTTTTCACAGGTTGAACAGAGTGATGTTGTTGGGGATTATTGTTTTATCGGCAGTTATTCCATTTATACACTTTTCGACAAGCGCTTCGGTTATTTTTCAACAACCCATGCGAAATATTGAATATCTGTTGATGATGGCTTCTTTACAAAATGCTGCTGAAGCGGAGTCGTCTCATTTATCTTTATATGTTACGCTCATATTTGCATTTTATATATGTGGTTGCCTGTTTTTCTCATTCCGTTTTTTCTATTCTTTCAGGAAGATTATAGAGTTAATTCATGGTGGCGAAAAGCATTATATAAAAAATGGTGTTTATTTGGTGGTGGTTTCTCAAGATGTAGCTCCTTTCAGTTGGATGAAATATATAGTCATTTCGAAAGCTGATCTGGAAGAGAGTGGAAAAGCTATATGGTTGCATGAGAGGGCACATATCGTTGCCGGGCATTCAGTCGATATGCTTCTGATGAGTTTGTTTTCGATAATTCATTGGTTTAATCCTGCCGTTTGGCTGCTGAAAGAAGATTTGCAGAGTGTGCATGAATATGAGGCAGACGAGCAGGTGATCAACCATGGCATCAATATAAAGCAGTATCAGTTATTATTAATAAAAAAAGCTGTCGGTTCACAGCGCTTCACTTCTATGGCCAACAGCTTTAATCACAGTAAATTAAAAAACAGAATTACTATGATGTTAAAAAGTAAATCAAATTCGTATTCGCGGTTGAAGTACTTGTATGTACTCCCGCTTTCGGCATTAGCCGTCGTTGCTTTTGCCCGTCCTGAAATCTCTCAACAGTTTGAGAAGATTTCGAGTGTCAAAGTTATTGAATCTTCAGCAGTTGTGCAAACAATCAGAGCTGAAAAAGTGCAAACACCAAGCAAGGCTTTGTCTGAAGCTGTTGCTGTCAATCCTGTATCGCCTAAGAAAGAGGTTGTCCTTAAGCCGGAAACACGTTCGGCTTCTACATCGAATGTTCTTGAAAAGAAGGATAAGGCTCTGTACTTTATTGATGGAGTGGAGACTACGTCAGAAAGAGTTAATTCAATGGATCCAAGCATGATTGAAAGTGTTACTGTTATTAAGGACAAGGAAGCATTGGAAAAGTATGGCGAGAAGGGAAAGAATGGTGTGATTCTAGTTACTACCAAGCAGTCTGCAAAATCTTCTGTTCCGGGTGCAACCGTGGATTCAAAGGAAACGCCGATTTATATGGTTAATGGTAAAGAGGTATCTAAAAGCGAAGTGGATGCAATCGATCCTTCGAGGATTGAATCCATGAGTGTGTTGAAGGTAAAAAAAACGGACAGCAATAAAAAAGAAGTTCATCCAGTTGTTGTCATCAAGTTGAAGAATAACTGAAAAGCCGCATTAACAGACATATTTAAGTGTTAGATATTATATTCGAATGGAGTGATCGCTCCATTCGAATGAAAAGTTCCGCGCATTCGGAAGAAACGGTTTTCGTATCCGAATGTTTTGGAGCATGCATTCGGTTGTATTGTGAAATACGATCGGATGTATTTTGTTTTGTTCGCAGATCAGCAAAATGAATCATAAATTGCGAAAAGTCTGACAATAAGTGTTCGTAGTAAGCAAAAAAGTTATTACTTTGCATGCGATAAGAAATAGTAGAGAACAAGAAATAACAAACTGATAAAGATTATGATTTGGAATGAAACTTTCGAATGTATGAGCCGCGATGAGATGCGGAAACTGCAAAGCATTCGCCTGAAACGTGTGGTTGAACATGTCTATCATAATACACCTTTTTATCGCAAGAAGATGCAGGAAATGGGCATAACGCCGGACGACATTCAGACTATTGATGATATCGTCAAGCTTCCTTTTACTGTGAAGAAAGATTTGCGTGACAATTACCCTTTCGGACTGATGGCTGTGCCGATGTCTGAAATTGTACGATTGCATGCTTCATCAGGTACAACCGGTAAGCCAATTGTGGTTGGCTATACGCGTAAAGATTTGGCTGTATGGTCGGAAGTGGTAGCGCGTTGCTTGACTGCATATGGTTTGACACGCAATGATTCAGTACAGGTTTCATATGGTTACGGTTTGTTCACTGGTGGTTTGGGCGCTCATGCAGGCGTTGAAAATATTGGCGGAACTGTCATTCCAATGAGTAGCGGTAATACGCAGAAACAGATACAACTGATGCATGATTTTGGCGCTAAAGGTTTGGCTTGTACGCCATCTTATGCGTTGCATATAGCAGAAACCATTCGAGAGTCGGGCATTCCGATTGAAGAGTTCAAATTGCGTGTTGGGGTCTTTGGCGCAGAGCCATGGACTGAGAACATGCGTAAGGAACTAGAGGAAAAATTGCATATTAAAGCTTATGATATATATGGACTGACAGAAATCTGTGGACCTGGCGTTGGCGGAGAATGTGAATGTCAGAACGGTACTCACTTATGGGAAGATCATTTCTTCCCTGAAATCATCGATCCGGTGACCTTGAAACCGGTTGAACCCGGTCAACAGGGCGAGTTGGTATTTACTACACTCACTAAGGAAGGTATGCCGATGATTCGTTATCGTACTCGCGACTTGACGCATCTGATCTATGATAAGTGTGACTGTGGCAGAACGGCTGTTCGTATGGGTAGAATCTTGGGCCGTAGCGATGATATGCTGATTATTCGTGGCGTAAATGTATTCCCGTCGACTGTTGAATCCATCCTTTTGGAGTTGCCGGAGTTCGAACCTCAATATATGATTCTGGTCGATCGTGTGAACAATACCGATACATTCCAGATTCAGGTTGAAGTGCGTCCGGAGTATTATTCGGATGAGATGAACAAGATGCTTGCTTTGAAGAAGAAGATTGCCAGTCGTATGCAGAGTATTATCGGTTTGCAGCCTGATATCAAGATTGTCGAACCGCGCAGCATTGAGCGCAGTATGGGTAAGGCAAAGCATGTGATTGATAAACGTGAATTTAAATAACCATAATAAGAACTACTATGCTAATCAAACAATTATCTATCTTTCTGGAGAATAAGAAAGGCCGTTTTACGGAAGTGGCTAAAATATTAGGTGAAGCAGGAATCAATATGTCGGCATTCACAGTGTCTGAAAATTCTGATTTTGGTATCTTGCGTTTGATTGTATCAGATACCGACAGAGCCATTAAGGTTTTGCGTGATCGTCTGTATGCCGTAAGTGTAGCTGATGTTGTATGTCTGCATTGTCCTAATCAACCGGGTGCATTGGCTAAGGCAATGAATATCATTACAAATGCAGGCGTATTTATTGAATATATGTATGCTTTCTCACAGGGAGAAGCTGCAAATGTGATTATTCGTCCTGACAATGTAGAACGCTGTGCTGAGGTATTGAAAGAAAATAAGTTAGAGTTAATAGCTGCCAACGATTTGTATAAGTTGTAAATATTAACCTTCGAACAACGATTATTTCTCGAAAATAGCTTAACTTTGCACGCTAAATGCAAGATGAATGAAAAAGGGCTTATTTTTTTTGGTGATGATGCTCTTGTTGACTTCCTGCGGGGAGTTTAATAAGATATTAAAAAGTACAGACTATGAAGTAAAGTATTCTTATGCAAAGAAGTATTTCAATGCAAAGCAATACTCAAAGTCAGCTACTTTATTGGATGAGTTGGTCCCCATTTTCAAAGGAACTTCGAATGCAGAGGAATCATTGTATCTGTTAGCACAAAGCTATTACGGAGAAAAAGATTATCAGACAGCTTCGCAGTACTTTAAGACTTACTATACCACATATCCTAAAGGGGAATATACAGAATTATGTCGTTTCTATTCGGGATATGGATTGTATTTGGATTCACCTGATTCTCGTTTGGATCAGAAGCAAACGTATGAAGCTATTCAGGAACTGCAACTTTATTTGGAATATTATCCGCAGAGCGAACGAGCAAAGCAGGCACAGAATATTCTGTTTGAGTTACAGGAAAAGTTGGCTTATAAAGAATTGATGGCAGTACGTTTATATTTCAATTTGGGTACCTATATGGGTAACAATTATCTCTCGTCGGTGATAACTGCCGAGAATGCATTGAAGAATTATCCTTATTCAAAGTATCGTGAAGAATTGATGTATTATGTGCTCCGTTCTAAGTACGAACTGGCTTTGGTAAGTATAGAAGAAAAATTGCAGAGCCGTTACCGTGATGTGGTCGATGAATATTATGCTTACAAGAATGAGTATCCTGAAGGGAAGTACATGAAGGAAGTGACGAAGTTCTTCGACTATGCGAATAAGCGAATTGTGAATACATATTAAAGGAATAAATTTAAGATAAGTATGGATTACAGAAAAACAAATGCACCTTCAACAACTATTACACGTGATGTCATGGGTTTGTGTACAGACACGGGCAATATTTATGAATCGGTAGCCATTATCAGTAAGAGATCTAATCAGATTGCCGTACAGATGAAGCAGGATTTGGAGAAAAAACTTCAGGAATTTGCTTCATATAACGATAACTTGGAAGAGGTTTTTGAAAACAGGGAGCAGATAGAGATTTCTCGTTATTATGAGAAACTACCGAAACCTACATTAATAGCTACTCAAGAATTTATCGAAGGTAAGGTATACTACAAAAATCCTGCCAAAGAGAAGAATAACTTTTAATGTTTGTTGAAAGGCTATAGTGAACTGTAGTGTTTAAATGATAAATGGACAATTGGTATAGGAAGAACTCTGTTCGGTAATCCTTTACAATTGTCCATTGTTTTTCCAATAGAAAGTGTAATTTAATTAATGTGTTATTGAAATGTTACAAAGAATACAAACCGTTTATTTATTAATTATCGTTGGGTTGATGGTCGCCCTATTGTTTTTACCTTTAGCCATGTTGCAGGCAGGTGATCAGTTATATACATTTGATGTGATGGGCATCAGTACGGTGTCTGCCAAACCTGAACTTATTTATCCGACGTGGGGATTGTTTGTTTTGACGGCTGCAATCGCTTTGATTGCATTTATCACTATATTCTTATTCAAGAAGCGGATTTTGCAGATTCGTTTGTGTATCTTTAATGCATTGCTGATGTTGGGTATTTATGGTATGTTTGCTTTCTTTGTATCTCATCTGAACGGTTCGTTGGCCGATGCTCGCCTTTCTATCAAGTTCGCGTGTGCATTGCCTATCGTTGGTTTGATCTTGGATTATTTAGCTATCCGTAATATTGGTGCGGATGAGGCGTTGGTACGTTCGCTCGAACGTTTAAGATAACACGTTCGAACCTAGCTTTTGCCTCATTGTGAGGAAGTTTGATAAATGTTTTTGATAACTTTTTATTGAAATATGGGGAAACAGGTTTTTCAAACAGATAATACTTCACGCTGGAAGAAGTTTCAATGGAGTATGCGTTTTGTGATCTTCATTGCGGGTATGCTGGTTGCAGCCCTTATTGTGATGCTCATAATCGATCAGATTCCAAACCTTCCTTTCAGACAAGATTATAGAAGTGCAGTTACAGCGTCAAAACCTTTTTTACAAGAAACGAAGCTGTCTAAAGAATATAAAGGTTTTCGTGATCATATCAAGGAAACGAAATGGCATTCAAATTATGAAAAGGAACGGTCGGCTATGTTGACTCGTTATCGACAGTTCCAGAACAAAAGAGATTCGAATCAAATCAAGTGTATCGAGAGTTGGACAAAGTATCCTGCAGGCATCCGTTCTGCATTCTATGTAGCATGGGATCCGCAATCTTTATTTTCTTTGAAGCGTAATATTCGTCATTTGAATCTGATTATGCCGGAGTGGTTCTTCGTGGATCCGAATACGGATGAACTGAAAACCAATGTCGATCCGATGGGTTATAGCTTTATGCGTAGAAGCGGTATCCCGATTATGCCAATGCTAAGTAATAACTACGACCGAGAATTCCGTCCAGAAGCCATTGGACGTATATTACATGATCCCGTGAAAAGGCGGAATATGATTAATAGGGTTGTAAGTGAATGTGTAAAAAACAAATTCGTTGGAGTGAATATCGACTTTGAGGATTTGAATGAGAATAGTGATGAATATCTGATTCAATTCGTGAAGGAGATGTCGCTGGCATGCCATGCCAAAGGATTGTTGGTTACGCAGGATATCATGCCATTTAATAATGATTATAATGTAAAGGAATTGGCAAAATACGACGATTATCTGTTTCTGATGTCGTATGATGAATATTCAGCCGATAGCGATCCAGGTCCTATTAGTTCGCAGAAATGGATTGAAGCCACTGTAGCCGATTTGGCAAAGAAAGTACCGTTGGATAAAATAGTGCTGGGTATCGGGGCTTTTGGTTATGATTGGCCTGCATTGCCGAACCTTAGTCCGAACCTTACTTATCAACAAGCCTTATCGAAAGCATCGGCCAGTGGTGCTTCTATCAACTTCGATAATAATACTTACAATCTTAATTATGCTTATCAGGATGATAAGAACATTGTTCATCAGGTGTATTTTACGGATGCTGCAACGCATTTCAATACGATGCGTTTCGGCGTCGAAAACGGGCTGGCTGGTTTTGGTGTATGGCGTTTAGGTAGTGAGGATAGTCGTATTTGGAAATTCTATAATAAGGATTTACAACGCAGTGCCCTTTCTAAAGTCAGCAAGAAAGATTTGGAAGAGGTAAAAATGGTCAATGATGTTGATTATATTGGCGACGGCGAAGTTCTTGATGTTCTGAACACTCCGCATCCGGGAAGTATCAAGACTGAAATAGACAGTACCGATATGCTTGTTTCTGAAGAACATTATATAAAGATTCCGAGTACATATCAGATTCGTAAATATGGTGAAGCTGAAGAAAAACAGCTTCTTATAACGTTTGATGACGGACCGGATGAAACTTATACGCCCAAAATATTGAATATACTTTCGAAGTATCATATTCATGCAGCATTCTTTGTGGTTGGTCTTCAGGCCGAAAAGAATCTGCCGTTGTTGAAGCGGGAGTTCAGGGAAGGTCATCTTATAGGTAATCACACGTTTACACATAGAAATGTGGCGCTCAACACTCCGAACCGCACATTTATGGAACTGAAGCTGACGCGTTTGCTCATCGAATGCATCACTGGTCATAGTACGATTCTTTTCCGAGCACCTTACAATGCTGATAGCGAACCTGCCAATATGGAAGAAATCATTCCTGTTGTTTTAGCTCGACAAGAGAACTATCTGGATGTGGGTGAAACAATTGACCCGGAAGATTGGCAGATTGGAATTAAGGCTCAAACTATCTTTAATCGTGTAGTGAAAGCGGTCGAGCAGGGTCGTGGACATATTATTCTGCTGCATGATGCAGGTGGAGAAACACGTGCTGAAACAGTGAAGGCTCTTCCGATGATTATCGAATATTTCCTGAAGAAAGGCTACACTTTTACGACTCTTCCACAAATATTGGGCGAGAGTCAACAAGAGTTGATGCCTGAAGTCAAGAAAGGAAAGGAATATTATGTGATGCAGGCTAATCTGGCTTTGGCCGAGTTGACTTATGAAGTATCAACATTCCTGGCCGTACTATTTGTCTTCTTTATCATTTTGGGTATGGGACGTTTGTTCTTCATGATTATTCTTACGTATCGTGAGAAAACGAAGAAGAATGATGTTGTTTACGACTATGCCACTTTGAAAGATGCACCACTAGTATCTATTATCGTTCCGGCTTATAATGAGGAGGTCAATGCTGTATCGTCATTGAACAATTTGTTGAAGCAAGATTATCCGAACTTTAATATCATCTTTGTGGATGATGGCAGTAAGGATGAAACTTATAAACGTGTCTGTGAAGCATTAAACGGTCATCCTAAAGTAAAGATATTTACCAAACCGAATGGAGGTAAAGCTTCAGCGCTTAATTATGGTATCGAACATACGGATGCTGATTACGTTGTCTGTATTGATGCGGACACCAAACTGTATCCCAACGCTGTTTCCTTGATGATGATGCATTTTGTTCAACCAAGGAATGTCAATGTGGGTGCTGTGGCTGGGAATGTAAAAGTTGGTAATCAGCGGAATATGCTTACTTTCTGGCAAGCTATTGAATATACAACGAGTCAGAACTTCGATCGTATGGCGTATGCGAATATCAATGCAATCACTGTTGTTCCCGGTGCGATCGGTGCCTTTAAGAAATCAGCTATCAATGATGCTGGCGGTCTGACAACGGATACGCTGGCAGAAGATTGTGATTTGACTATTCGAATCTTGAAAGCAGGTTATGTCATCGAGAACGAGAATAATGCTGTTGCAATGACAGAGGCTCCAGAGAAAGTCAAGCAGTTTGTGAAACAAAGAACAAGATGGTGCTTTGGAATCATGCAGACATTCTGGAAGCATAGAGATACGCTGATGGCCAAGAAATATAAAGGTTTGGGTTTGTGGGCTATGCCGAACATGCTCATTTTTCAGTTCATTATTCCGTTCTTTTCACCGCTGGCAGATTTCTTTATGCTGGTTGGATTGTTCTCCGGAAATGCTAAAAAGATAGGAATATACTATTTGATATTCATGTTGGTCGATGCCAGCATCTCTGTTTTCGCTTTCATCGTTGAAAAGGAAAAGCTGATAAAACTTCTTTGGATCATACCGCAACGATTTTGTTACAGATGGATTATGTATGTTGTGCTGTTCAAGAGTTTCAAAAAAGCCATTAAAGGTGAACTTCAAACATGGGGTGTTTTGAAGCGTACAGGAAATGTTGCAGATATCGTATCCGCAGGAGCAAAAAAGTAAGTATTTTATAGTCACTTTGGAAAGTATATACTTTTCGTTTCAAAAGTATATACTTTCATACCCCAAAAGTATATACTTTCATATATCAAAAGTATATACTTTCGCACCTTAAAAGTATATACTTTTTTAAACAGGTGTATATGCTTGATTTATTACTACTTACGGATTGGGAAAACATAAGTCACTTTAGCGGAAATGACTTGACTTGACGAACGCGTGAAATGGTCCTGTTTGCGGCTGTTGAAAATATCGCCTAATGCATAATAATATCTTCCTTCAAGAATCAGTGAACCTACACCTGTATGAATCTCAACTCCCGGCCCGCCGCATAATCCCCAGTCAAATTTCTTTTCGATAGCCATATCGTGCTGGGTATTATCATTGTTTGGCTTAGCGCCATTCAGGTTACTATCTGTATTTTCATTCAGTGCGTAGCCTATTTTGGGCCCCATATTAAAGATTACTTTGAAATGTTTGCTTCCAAAGTATATATGTGTAAGAATAGGTAAATCTATATAGTTTATGGTACGTGCATATTTATATTGAGGATCGTCAAACTTCTCCTCCCATCCATACTGAGTATAGTTTATTTCAGCTTGTAATCCCAGGTTCTTCTCGGTGTTCCAGCGAAGAGTGAGACCACCACTATAGCCCATCTTCATTTTGGTGTTTACAGTGTAGGGAGCGAAACTGATACTCGAAAAGTTTGAACCAAACGAAACGCCTACGGCTAATTCCTGTCTGAAGGTCGATTTTTGAGCTTGACTGGCAATGGCAGTAAGGCACAAAAGTGTTATTATGAGTTGTTTCCTAATCATCTTACTACAGTTCTTGTTACATTGAAATCAGTCTGGAAGTGAACAATAAAGATATTTGTATTGATGAATCCTCCCCAGTTGTTTACACGCTCAAAATCAAAATTCGTCTGCAAGCTGTTGTAATGAATTTTATCCAGATGATTCTCAAAGTGTATGCCGTATTTATGAAGTGCACCGATGAAAAACATTCCGGTGTCGAATCCTAACATACCGTATTTAGGGAATGTGTTAATCAGATTCTTGCTGTACCATGTTTTGTATTTTGTATAGAATTCAGCTACATTCTTTGAGAGATTGTCTGCATAAAAGTTGCTGTATATATAGGTATTCAGCGCGTAAAAGTCATCAAGGCTTGTGCGCATGTAGGTTTGCCATTCCGGATAACCAAACAAGGTTAAGATGCATTCGGGCCTATTGTCAGTGATTGTTCTAAGAGGCGATTTGATTCTGTTGAGTGCTTCTTCAGAACTGGAAGTGGGAACGATTACATTCCTTTGATCTGATTTTAATAAAGCTGTAATATCGTTTTCAAAACTGTTTGAATTAAAATTCAGCTCTTTATAGTGGATCTTGCGCTGTCTCATTTCGGCTTTAAATGTTTTGATAAAGTCGGTTTTTTCTTCATTGTCTTTAATATTCAGAATAACGACGTTGTCATTACCAAATAAGTCGCATCCGGCTTCTGATGCCTTGTCATATAAATAGGAGTGGGGCGTGTTTACTTGATAAACATACGCATTTGAAAGAACGTCGTCATTCTTTGAAGTAAAAGGAATCACATAACGTATATGATTCTTTTGTGCGAATTTGGCCACTTCTCCAATTTGGTCGTTGGATACAGCGCCGATAATCAGATGTGCCTGCTTTAAAGCATCTTCTTCCAGAATATTTTTCACTTTGCCAGTTCCTTCGCCAGTATCATAAACAGACAGGTCTATTGAATAACCCATATCTTTTAAACTATCTACCGCCAATAGGAATCCTTCATAATATTCAATGAAACGTGAAGAAGTGGCATCCAGCTTGGCATTCTCTTCCATGAAGGGAAGCATAAGAACTAAACGGATTGTATTCACTGGCTCAATCTTTTTTGGCGTAGCGAGCATCGCATTTATTTCATGTTCGTGAGGAGTTTCACTCTTATTCTCTCCTTTTTGATTGCCGCTAGTCGGAATCTTAATAGTCATCCCAGCTTTGATACCCTTCTTTAATTCGGGATTGAGACTGAGTAATTCTTCACCTGTTACATTGAATTTCTTACAGATATGGTAAATGGTCTCTTTCTTTTCAACCGTATATTCAATTTCCTTGACAGCAGGTTTGGCTTTTGCAACTTGTTGCTCTTGAATAGGAATGCGAATGATTCGACCTGAATTGAATGTTGCTGCTGATAACCCTGGATTGGCATTGATTATGGATGCTGCCGGGACATTATATTTGACGGTTAGCGAATAGAGTGTTTCTTTATGCTGGATTGTATGATAAACGTATTCACTTTCTTCTTTATTTGCAGTTTTTGCAGCTGCTTTATGCTGGGGAATCTTTAGCACGGAACCAGCTTTGATAGATTCTTTGCTTTCAGGATTCAGATTATAAATGTCATCTACACTAACGCCATACATGGTAGCGATAGAGTACACGGTTTGTCCCCGTTCAATAGTATGAAGGAATATGTTGCTTTCGCTCTCTTTATTGTCTCTCGCTTGTGTTTTGTCGTTTTGCGCATATGCAGTTGCCAAACCGATAAAACACATTAAGAATGTCAAAAGATATTTGCTGACTTTATTCATCTGTTTATTTCTCTATTATTTGAAGCAAAGATAATACAAATGAGAGCAGAAATCAAATTTATATGAGTTATGCCAAATGCTGTTTATCTTTGCTTTTCCGGGAGCAAAGATAAACATTTAAATTATTGTCAATACATTTTGGCAGAAGATAGTTGGAGCAAGGGGCTTTGTATGTCCGCAAAAAGTTGTATCTTTGAAAGCTAATTCAGAAAACTTATGCTAAAGAGATTTTGTAGAAAGACAGGCGTGATTTTCTATTTTTTATGTGTGGTGATGTTCGTCCAAGCACAGTATGTTGTGACTGGCGGAACAGGCACGCCTTATTTGGAAGACGATAGCAACAATCGGGTACATGTCTATCTGGTGAATGGAATGGAGAATCTGACAATCAGCTATACATCTGCTTCTTCGACTACGCATCAATGGTACAAGTTTAAGACTAAAGCATTGGAGCGCGAACCGGTTGCTTGCGAACAGAATGGGACGACGTCGGTAATTAAAAATATAGAAGAAGGTTCAGGTTATTATGTGGATGATCCGGCTTCCGGATTGAATGGTTGGTTCGTTTGGATCATTGATTATAGTAAGTATGCTTTCAATCCTCAGACACTGACTGTAAAATATGGTGACTGCTCGAATGTGCGTTTAGCTCTATCGCCTCTCCCTACTGAAATGACTTATCGTTTACCTGCAACAGGTGCTTCGAAAAGTTTGAAGCGGCAGTATGAAGTGGCTTATCAGACTCTGAATTGGTCGGACACTGATAAACAGTTCTCGCAGATAGCAAAAACGGTTACTTTGTCGAGTGCCAATTCTGATAATCTTGACTTTGTTCCGGCTCCGCTTTGCGATACGGAGTTTACTTTGAGTGGTGATCAGTATGCCAAATATTTCAATGAGAACAAGTCGCTGACTACAGAAACTTATCAGGCTGTGGCTGTAGAGGCTCATGCAGATACAACGTTGACAGTAGATAACGCTCCAAATTTGATTTCAGGCGAAGAAGGGCTTTCGGCTCCGGTGTCAGTACATTTTAAGGCTTATGTAAATGACCCTGTAGCCTCATTGCTGGTTTGGAAGATATATAAGGATACAGAAGAAGATAATCCGTTGATTCGATATACAGGTAATGAATTAGATTATACATTTCGTGAAGCGGGAACTTTCACGGCTTCTCTTGAAGTAAGCGATCGGAGTGGTACTTGCACGGACAATTCGAATACCTATTCTTTTAAGATTGTCGAGTCATTTTTGGATGTGCCGAATGCCTTTTCTCCTGGAACTACTCCGGGTGTTAATGATGAGTTTCGCGTGGCATATAAGTCTATAGTTGATTATAAGATATGGATATTTAACCGTTGGGGCGTAGAAATGTACCATTCGACTAATCCGGGTGCGGGTTGGGATGGTAAAAAGAGCGGCAAGTATGTGGCTCCGGGAGTTTATTTTTACGTGATTGAGGCTAAAGGTTCAGATGGTGTGAAACATAATAGGAGAGGTTCAATTAATATTTTGAGACCCAAAACTATTGATGATACAATTAGTAATGAATAAGGGAGTTATTGGCTTTTGTGCAGGAACTCTCGTCTGTTTGGCTGCTTGTTTATCGTTAGGATTGACTGATTCGGTAAAAGAAAAGAATTTACGTCCGGTTGTTTCGTCGATGACATTGTCGCCTGAGATCCCTGCTGAAGTGACATTTTGTGGTGAACATATCGATTTGACACGTTATGATATTCATGAGAATTATGACCGTGAACTGAGTGGGTTCACCTATTCGCATGCAACAACAATGCTGCTTATCAAGCGAGCAAATCGCTATTTTCCAATGATAGAACCTATTTTGAAAGCAAATGGTGTTCCGGATGATTTCAAATATCTGGCCGTTATTGAGAGCCGTTTGGAACCAAGAGTTCAATCAGGTGCTCAGGCAGTAGGTATGTGGCAGTTGTTGGAACCTACAGCCAAACAGTTCGGCTTGACTGTGACAGCGACGGTGGATGAACGTTGTGATGTAGCGAAAGCAACCGTGGCTGTATGCAAGTATCTGAAAACGGCGTATACCAAATATCAAGATTGGGTGGCGGTTGCAGCATCCTACAATGGTGGCATGGGACGCATCTCGGGCGAACTTTCTCGTCAGGATGCCGAAAGTATGCTCGATCTGTGGTTGAATAGTGAGACTACACGCTACGTATATCGGGCTATGGCTATAAAGCAGATTTTTGAAGCGCCTTATAAATATGGTTTTGTCCTGAAGGCGCATGATTTATACAAACCAGTCCGTTGCAGGGAGATTCCGGTCTCGGGCAATATCGACGACCTGTCGGTTTTCGCTAAGGAAAATGGCGTGACTTACGCTGATCTACGTCGTTTTAATCCGTGGATGAATGACCGGAAACTGGTTACAGGAGGAAAAACTTTTACGGTGATGATTCCTGATAAAGCCGATATGTATTATAAGACGCCGAACACGTATGTTCATAACACCGATTGGTTGGCAAAATAGTATGTTGTTTGAATGAAGAACGTTTTTGAACGATGAACAATAAGAATGCTTTGGAAGGCGGGCGTATTTCTGTACTAGGTGCCCGCGTTCACAATTTGAAAAATATAGATGTTGAGATACCGCGCAACAAACTCTCGGTGATAACGGGAATGAGTGGCAGCGGCAAATCGTCGCTTGCCTTCGATACGATTTTTGCTGAAGGGCAACGGCGCTATGTGGAAACTTTTTCGGCATACGCTCGTAACTTCCTTGGGAACATGGAACGGCCTGATGTTGATAAGATCACCGGGTTGAGCCCTGTAATTTCCATTGAGCAGAAGACTACGAACAAGAATCCCCGTTCAACAGTGGGTACTACTACTGAAGTCTACGATTATCTGCGTCTGTTGTTCGCCCGTGCTGGCGAAGCTTACTCATATCTGAGCGGCGAGAAGATGGTCAAATACACCGAGGAACAGATACTCCAACTGATTCTTGAAAAGTATAAGGGAAAGAAAACCTATCTGCTGGCTCCATTGGTGCGCAACAGGAAAGGTCATTACAAGGAACTGTTCGAACAGGTTCGTAAAAAAGGATACATGAATGTGCGTGTAGACGGAGAGATGAAAGAAATTTTTCATGGTATGAAGCTCGATCGTTACAAGATGCACAGTATTGAAGTGGTCATCGATAAACTGATTGTTTCAGATACCGATGAGCGACGATTGAAAGAAAGTCTGGCTGTTGCCATGAAACAGGGTGACGGACTGGTGCTTCTTCTCGATGCCGAGACCAAAGAGGTGCGTCATTATAGTCGCCGTCTGATGGATCCGGCTACAGGCCTTTCCTATAGCGAACCGGCTCCGCATAATTTCTCTTTCAACTCGCCACAGGGCGCATGTCCGAAATGCAAAGGCTTGGGGCAAGTGAATCTACTGGATATGGATAAGATCGTGCCGAATCCCGAACTCAGTATCTATGAAGGAGGAATTGTAGCACTTGGAAAATATAAGAATTCGCTTATCTTTTGGCAGATTGATGCCATCTGCAACAAATACGATGTGACGCTTAAAACGCCGATCAAAGAGATTCCTGAAGAGGCTATAGATGAAATCATGAATGGTACGGAGGAACGTCTTCAGATAAAGAATGATTCGTTGGGCGCTTCCAACTACTTTCTCTCGTATGAAGGTGTTGCCAAATATATTCTTATGCAGCAGGATAGCGATGCTTCGGCAACGGCTCAGAAGTGGGCGGGACAGTTTATCAAGATGGCTACATGCCCGGAGTGTCAAGGGCAGCGCTTGAACAAGGAGGCATTGAGCTATCGCATCGACGGAAAGAATATTGCTGATTTGTCGAATATGGATATTAACGAGCTGTATGAATGGCTGGACGGTATCGAGAACCGTTTGTCGGAAAAACAGCGGCAGATTGCCACGGAAATACTCAAGGAAATACGTTCGCGTCTGAAATTCCTGTTGGATGTTGGATTGGATTATCTTTCATTGGGACGCGCTTCATCGTCTCTTTCGGGTGGCGAAAGCCAGCGCATCCGTTTGGCAACACAGATCGGAAGTCAGCTGGTCAATGTACTCTATATTTTGGATGAGCCGAGTATCGGTTTGCATCAGCGGGATAATGTTCGGTTGATCAATTCACTCAAGGAACTGCGTGACATAGGTAATTCGGTCATTGTTGTGGAACATGACAAGGAGATGATGCTGAGCGCCGATTATGTTGTCGATATGGGACCGAAGGCCGGACGTCTGGGGGGCGAGGTGGTTTTTGCCGGAACTCCTGCCGAGATGTTGAAGGCGGATACGCTTACTTCAGCCTATCTGAACGGTAAGATGGAGATTGCTGTCCCACAGACGCGCCGCAAAGGAAATGGCAAGTTTATTACCATCAAGGGGGCAATGGGGAACAATCTGAAAAATGTGGATATCACTTTTCCGCTGGGCACATTTATCTGTGTAACCGGCGTTTCAGGAAGTGGCAAGTCATCGTTAGTCAATCGTACGTTGCAGCCTATTCTCAGCCAGCATTTTTACCGTTCGCTGGAAGATCCGCTGCCGTATGCATCGATAGAAGGAATAGACAATGTGGATAAGATTGTGAATGTCGATCAGTCGCCAATAGGTCGTTCGCCACGCAGTAATCCGGCTACTTACACTGGCGTATTCTCGGATATACGCAGTCTCTTTGTTGAGCTGCCGGAATCGAAAGTGCGCGGTTATAAGGCAGGTCGTTTCTCTTTTAACGTGTCGGGTGGCAGATGTGAGGTTTGCAAAGGTAATGGCTATAAGACGATAGAGATGAACTTCCTTCCGGATGTGCTGGTACCCTGCGAAGCTTGTCATGGCAAACGTTACAACAGAGAGACATTGGAAGTCCGTTTTCGCGGCAAGTCGATTGCTGATATTTTGGACATGACCATTAATATGGCAGTAGAGTTCTTTGAGAATATCCCTTCTATCTTGTATAAGATTAAGGTTTTGCAGGATGTGGGCTTGGGATACATCAAGCTGGGACAACCTTCAACGACTTTGTCGGGTGGCGAGAGCCAGCGCGTGAAGCTGGCCACCGAACTGTCGAAACGAGATACGGGCAATACACTTTATGTGCTCGACGAGCCAACTACGGGGCTGCATTTCGAAGACATCCGCGTGCTGCTCGATGTGCTCAACAAACTGGTCGACAAAGGAAATACCATCATCGTGATCGAGCATAATATGGATGTAATCAAATGTGCCGATTATCTGATTGATATGGGACTGGAAGGCGGACGCAACGGTGGACAGGTCTTGTTTACCGGTACGCCCGAAGCTTTGGCGAAGACAAGAGTCAAGAGCTATACGGCTCCATTTTTAAAAGAAGAATTAAACAATAAAAAGTAACTGTAAAGATGAAGAATCCGATTCAGATGATCAAACAGTGCGTGGAGAAGGATGAGCCTTATTTCCTCCTTCGCGGACAGGATATATGTGCCCTGAAAGCTATCGAGACCTATTACGAAGAGGTGAAGAAGCAGGTGAAGGATCCATATTTTATCGAAGAGATTGAAGAGATAATGAAAGATTTCCGTGCATTTCGTGAAGAACAGAAAACGCACGTTCCCGATTGACATATGGCAGACGATAGTTACAGGACAATCAAGGCCGTTGCAGAAGGTCACTATGCTGAGAAACGCAGCCGCTTTATCGCATATGCTATCCCCATTAAAACAGTGGAGGAAGCGAAGGAGCAGCTCGACAAATATCGCAAGCAATACTACGATGCACGCCATGTGTGCTGGGCGTATATGTTGGGATCCGACCGTCTGACGTTCCGTGCCAATGACGACGGCGAACCATCATCGACAGCTGGTAAACCTATCCTGGGGCAGATCAATTCGAATGTGCTGACGGATATTCTTATCCTTGTAATACGTTATTTCGGAGGCATTGAATTGGGTACAAGCGGACTGATTGTAGCTTATCGCACGGCTGCCGCCGAAGCTATCGCTGCTGCCGAAATAGAAGAACGTACGGTCGACGAAGATATCACTGTCCGTTTTGAATATCCTTTTCTGAATGGCATCATGCGCATCGTGAAGGAGGAAAATCCGATAGTTGTCTCGAAACGGTTTGAGATGGATTGTGAGATGACACTGCGTATCCGCAAAAGTCTTGCCGAACAGCTGAAAGAACGGCTCTCGAAAGTCGAAACTGCCGTCGTCAAGGCATGAAATTGTAAATTAGATATCATAGAATTATTATTTATTCATATAGAAACATACAAACAAATTTATGAAGCATCCGTTTAAAGTAATCCTTAAACCCTTGCAGCGTTTCGCTACTCAAAAGCCAAACGCAAGTTTATTACTGTTCTTCGCAACGATATTGGCGATGATACTTGCCAATACTCCGTGGGCATACGTTTATCACCATATCTTGTCTTATCCTATGGACTTTCAGCTGGCTGATTTCCAACCGTTCAAGCATCACGGTGAGACGATGACGGTACTGATGTTCGTCAACGACGCCCTGATGGCAGTGTTTTTCTTTCTGGTTGGTCTGGAAATCAAACAAGAAATATTGATTGGCGAATTGAGTTCTTTCAGAAAAGCCATTCTGCCTGTTATTGCAGCATGTGGCGGCATGATTGTTCCAGTGCTTTTCTATGTGCTGGTTTGTCATACCTCTCCCGAAGTGCGCGGGGCGGCGATTCCGATGGCTACTGATATTGCTTTTGCTTTGGCTGTGTTGGGACTGCTGGGAAAACGTGTTCCCTTGAGCATGCGAATATTTCTGACGGCACTTGCTGTTGTCGACGACGTGGGCGGTATTATCATCATAGCGCTGTTTTATAGTGGAGAGATTTCATACGTTCCGCTATTGATTTCATTTGCATTGCTGGTGCTTCTGTTCTATGCAGACCGGTTGCGAATTCATTCGGATGCGTTCTATTATATTGTAGGCTTTTTTGTGTGGATGTTCTTCTTGGAGTCAGGTATTCATCCTACAATTGCCGGCGTGTTGGTGGCATTTACAGTTCCGGCACGGCCGATTATTCGTCTGGACCGTTTTGTCGACAGGATGACGGGATATGTAGATATGTTGAGCGCCAGTGATTCCAAGCGTCTCAAAAAAAGTTCGGTGCTGACGCCAGCTCAAATTCAGGTGCTCAACAATATTCATACGGTAGCAGATAAAGCAGTGAGTCCGCTGCAGCGGATGGTTGATCAGTTGCATCCAATGGTTTACTATTTCATCCTTCCTCTGTTTGCTTTTGTAAATGCCGGCGTAACGTTTGGCGGGATACAACTTTCTTCATTGGCAGGTATTCCGTTGGCGGTATTGTTGGGATTGTTTGTGGGCAAATCAATGGGTATATTTCTCTTCACGCACCTTGCCGTGCGATTCGGACTGGCAGCTCGTACAGAGGGTATCACCAAACGTCATTTGTTTGGCGTATCGATGCTTGGAGGCATAGGTTTTACGGTGGCACTGTTTATCGCTAACCTGTCGTTTGCCGGCGCATCTGACGCGGGAGCTCAGATGTTGGATCAGGCGAAGTTGGGTGTTTTTGTCGGTTCTTTCATCTCGGGTCTTTGCGGCTATCTTATTCTCCGGAAGGTATTGCCGCCGACTGTTGCGAACAGGCGATAAGCGGTCATCAGGGAGTCTAATGTTTGTTTTGCTTTCTTATTTCTTCACTTCAAACAGGATTTTTCGTTGATTGCCCCAGTTGTCGATGAGGGTGAGCATGTGTTTGCCGGGAGGCACGATGCAGGCAATCTGGTGATTCTCTGTTGTCTCACCAAGATAAGTATTGTCGATATGCCAGTAGATAATGGCGTCGGCGCGTGCATGGGCAGCTTTGAAGACAAACTTCTCCTGCTCTCCTGAGAAGCCTTTGGGCAGGTAAAGTACCGAGTTGTGTTCCGGATAAATCAGCTCAATCTGTTTACTCTGTTCCTGGTTACATCCGGGTTTGATGGGTGGCAGTGGTGTGTAGTCGATGTGGTAGTTCTTGTAGTAGTACTCTTCGGCGGGAGGCAGAACAAACCACGAGCGGGTAATCATCTGGTCCACCGATTCACATGAACTGTTCACGCGAAAGCGGCCGTCGGTCGAGAGATGTACCAGTTGGTGATAGGGACAGAGCGGCGTCTTGTTGCCGGCGTGCGGCATCAGCAGTGTATCCACCTGATCGCAGAGTGGCGAAGCTTTATGACCGCTGAGGCGACATATAGCCATCGGCTCCAGTTCGTCGTAGGGTTCGTCGAACCAGTTGCATTCGGGAAGTAGAGAAAAGAGATCAAACAGTGCGGGTGCCGAAGTTCCAACGCCGGTAAGTCCCGGACGCCCTTCGCCCGAAGCATTGCCTGCCCAAACTCCAACAACAAATCGCGGTGTAACCCCAATGGCCCACGCATCGCGTCCGCCAAAGCTGGTGCCTGTCTTCCAGGCTACCTGTTTCATCGAGTTGAACTGTTGCCAGTCGGCTTCTTCTTCAGGACGGTTGAGCTGCGACATTGCTTCGAAGGTGAACCAGATCGAAGCAGCCGAAAGGCGGGGCTTGTCGGTTAGGCGTCGGTCGGTTATGAGGCGTATCGGATTTTTCTCTTTCGTTTTGAAAGGCGTGAGCGGATGAATATCCGCCGGATTATATCGTCCGTTGTAGCGGTGATAATGCGAGAGTACGCGCGCCATCGAAGCATACATTCCGCAGATGTCCCAAAGCGTACACTCGGCTCCGCCCAGAATGAGCGATGCACCGTAATGGTCCTCCGGATATTTCAGCGTCGTCATCCCATAAGCCTTGAGAAGTGTCATGAAACGTCCTGTGTTGTAGGTAGACAACATGCGTACAAGCGGAACATTGAGCGAGCGTTCGATGGCTTGGTGAGCAGGAACGGCTCCGCTGAATGTCTTGCTGTAGTTCTCGGGCGTGAACCCATTGATGTTGAGCGGAACGTCTGAAACAAGCATGTTTGGTAGCAACTGTCCATCGTTGAGCATCGCAGCATATAGAAACGGTTTGAGGATACTGCCGGTACTGCGCGGAGCGGTGATGACATCGACCTTGTTGCCTTGCCGTTCATCGGCAGCGAATGTGGCGTTTCCGGCGTATGCAAGTAATTCACCCGTCTCTACATCGGCAATGATGGCAGCCATATTGTGGATGTAGTTCGAACTGTTTTCGTAGGCATAGCGGTTCACAATCTCTTGTACTCGTCGTTGCAGCATTTGGCGTATTGTGGTGTTGATGCGCGTACCGGGTTCGGCAGCTGCCAGTCGTTCCAGCAGGTGGGGCGCATCGTCGGGCAGTGCGACCGGTGCTTCTGGCAGTGGCTCCATGCAGGACAGTTCATATTCGGTGCTGTCGATGATACCTTTATGCATCAGTGCCAATAGCAACTTGTTGCGTTTTGTCTTTAGCTCGCTGCGATTGCGGCCGGGATGAATCAGTCCTGGCGAGTTGGGCAGTACGGCCAAAGTAGCACTTTCGGCCCACGACAAGTCTGCAGCGCTGCGACCGAAGTAACGCCAAGCTGCTGTTTCCACGCCGACTACATTCCCACCGAACGGCGCATGCGAGGCATAAAGATTCAGTATGGATTTCTTGCTGTGCGTACTCTCTATGAACAGTGCCCAACAACCCTCTATGGCTTTCTCATATAGCGTACGGTCCTGATTCTCGCGAGCGATGCGGGCCAGTTGCATGGTTATGGTACTGCCTCCGCTGACTACCTTGTGCGCTTTTATATCAATATAAAGTGCTCGTGCCAAAGCAGCAATATCAATTCCGGGATGCCAGTAGAACCGTTTGTCTTCGTAGGTGAGCAGGCATTTGATAAACTTCGGAGGCAATGTCTTTGCAGGCGGGAATCGCCATTGTCCGTCGGGCGCGATGCGGGCGCCCAGCAGATTGCCTTCCGATGAATAAAGAAGCGACGAATAGGATTCAGGAAACAGTGAGCGCGGGATAATTAGGAACATACACATCCAAACTGCAAACAGTATAAGCAAAATAAGAAGAATTTTTTTTAGCTTTTTGTGTTTATGTATGATTGCCAGTATGGAGAATAATTTCATTTGTTCATCAATTTGATTGCGAATATAGACAATAAACTTTACATTTGTGGGAAATCATTTATCCTAAATAAAAAACATTTGTTGTCATGAAACATCTTCGTCTGTTACTTTTCGCCTTCACTATTATTTTGCTTACTGCCTGCGGCGCAGGCTCTGATAGTGGTGATTTGCCATACAATCCTTATGTGGAAGCCTTCACTACAGGTAAAATATCCCGCTATACTCCGGTTTATCTGATTTTTAACCGAGATATTCCGACAGGTAAACTGAAAAGTAAAGATCTGTCCAAACTGATAAAGATCAAGCCTGCCGTTGATGGTACGTTTTCGATAGAAAACAATCGGACTATAGTGTTTAAACCGTCGAAAAGTTTTGAACGCGATACCAAATACCGTGTGAAAGCCGATCTGTCCAAGTGGTTCAATGCGAAAGGGAAAGACAAGACCTTTACTTTCCATTTTTCTACTTATCCGCTTGCTGTCAGGGCTTATCTTCAATCGTTGGATATTAATAATGTCGATGAAAATGCGTATGATGTAGTTGTAACCCTGCTCACACCGGATAAGGAGACGACTGTCACATTGAAGTCTCTCATTGCCTATTCCGAAAAAGTTAATGCTGTATGGCAGCAGAATACTGATGGCAAGAAACATCAGCTTATTCTAAAGGGTATCAAGGGAGAGCAAGAATATGATCGGGATCTGAAACTTTCAATAGGCTCAAACAAACTGGATGTCTCTAAAGAGGATATACTGTCGGTGAATATTCCAAATAGTAAAGAATTTAAGGTCTATGATGTTCAGTCGGTTTCGGCTCCTGAACGCTATATAGAAGTGACGTTTACCAAATTGCTGGATGCTTCGCAGAATATGGAGGGATTGGCTTACATTGAAGGTAACAGTTCGAATGCGATAAGTGTGGACCGTAATAAACTGCGTCTTTATCCGGAAAACAAGCCGAATGCGGAGGATGCCGTTGAGTCGTCTGGTAAAGTCAATCTGTTTATTACAAAAAACATCCGTAGCAAGAACGGGCAGACCTTAAAGGAAACTGTCTTGAAGCAGGTTGATGTTAATCCATTGCTACCAAAAGTTCAGTTTATCGGCCAAGGCGTGATTATCCCGCAGTCATCGCAGCTGACGATACCTTTCCAGGCTGTTTATCTGCGTGGTGTGGTAGTGCGCGTTATCAAGGTCCTGCAGCAGAATATCGGTCAGTTTTTGCAGACGAACGATTTGGATGGAACGGGTGAATTGATGCGGGTGGGACGCTTGATAGCCCGCAAAACGATCTTCCTGGATGAAGATGGCTCACGCAATCTGGCTCAATGGAATACGTATGCTATCGACTTGAAGTCGCTGATCGATCCTGAACCGGGAGCCATTTATCGTGTGGATTTATCGTTTACCCGAGAGCTTTCGGCTTATCCGGGTTCGAACCGAGTTGTGAAATCGAAGTCGCAGATTCAAGCTGAAGACAAAGTTAAGTTCAAGGAAGAAAGCAGCCGTTTCGATGACGGCGGCTATTATTATACGAATGGCGATGTGGACTGGTCGAACTATAATTATAAAGAGCGCCAGAATCCTTGCTCGGACAGTTATTATTATAATGTAGCTGTCGGGAAGAATGTTCTGGCTACCAATTTGGGTCTGATGGCTATGGCGGGCAGTGGCAATGAGATGACAGTGCTGGTTCACAATATTGTAACTACACAACCGGAGCGCCGCGTCAGAATAGAAGCCTACAATTATCAGAATCAGCTGCTGGCTTCGGGTACGAGTGATGAAAATGGACAGGTGAAACTGATACTGAGCAAAGGCAAACCTTATTATCTGATTGCATCTCAAGGCAAGCAGCGCTCATACTTACGTGTAGATGGCGGTTCGGCGCTTTCGCTCAGTTCGTTCGATGTAGCAGGTGAGGTGGTACAAAAAGGAATCAAAGGATTTATCTATGGTGAGCGTGGCGTTTGGCGCCCAGGCGATACGCTGCATCTGGGATTTATGCTGAATGATAAGGCCGGTAATCTTCCTGCCAATCATCCGGTGATTATGGAGCTGTATACGCCGCTTGGTCAGCTTTATGTGCGTCAGATCAGAACGCAGAGTCAGTTGGGATTATATACGTTCTCACTGTCAACTATGAGTGATGCTCCGACCGGTGCATGGAATGCAAAAGTAAGTGTGGGTGGCGTAATTTTTAATAAACGCATTCGTATCGAGACCATCAAACCCAATCGTTTGAAGATTGATTTGGCACTGGCAAAAGGAATGACCTTGTTGCGCGGTGTTCCTCTGAATACACGTTTACATGTAGCTTGGCTGCAAGGAGCAACGGCCAGGAATCTGAAATATGATATTCAGGGAACTTTCATCTCTACTCCAACAGTATTTTCCAATTTTAAGAATTTTGTTTTTGATGATCCTTCGCAGGTGTTCAACAGTGAGATGAGCAAACTTATTTCTGGCGTAACAAATGCCTCCGGTGATGCTACGGTTCAGACACGTTTTGATATCGGTTCTTCTGCTCCAGGAATGTTGTTGGGTAATTTCGTTACGCGTGTCTTTGAAGAATCAGGTGATTATAGTGTTGATGGTATGCGCTTGCTTTATTCGCCTTATAATAGATTTGCCGGAATCCGCCCCCCGCAGTCTAGTCGCGAACAACTCAATACGGGGCAGAATTACAACTATCAGGTAGCGTCTGTCGATTACCTTGGACGACCTGTGGGTGGTTCTGATCTTGAAGTAAGTGTTTATAAGATAGAATGGTATTGGTGGTGGAATTCTGATAATAGCCAGTTGGCTAACTTTGTATCCGACACGTATAATAAGCCTGTAAAAACCATGACCTTGCGTACTGCGGCCAATGGTTTGGCATCCTTTCCACTTTCCTTCAGTGATAAGGAATGGGGATCCTATTTCATTCGTGTCAAGGATAAAAGCAGTAATCATTCTACCGGAGTCGTAAGTTATTTTGATTGGCCATATCAGGAAGGTCGTCGTAATGCAGATGGTTCCATGTCTGCCAATATGCTTACTTTCAAAACGGATAAGGATAATTATAAACCAGATGAAAAGATGGTTGTTATTTTCCCGTCTGTTCCTGGTAGTCGTGCCATCATCAGTATTGAAAACGGTTCGAAACTGCTGTCAGTCTATGAGCATGAATGTACAAAGAGTACAACTGCCATCAAAATGAATATTACGCCCGAGATGCAACCGAATGCATACGTGTATATCACATTGCTTCAACCTCATGCTGTGACAGGAAATGACTTGCCTATACGTATGTATGGCGTTGTCCCTATTTCCGTTACTTCGACAGAAAGTCATTTGAGTCCGGTCATTCGTATGGCAAATGAATTGAAGCCGGGAAGTCGTTATGAGGTTAATGTTTCAGAGAAAAGCGGTCGCCCTATGGCTTATACACTTGCAATTGTTGATGAAGGCTTGTTGGATCTGACTCGTTTTCAGACGCCCGATCCCTGGAAAGCATTCAATGCACATGAGGCATTAGGAGTCAGTACATGGGATCTTTATAATTATGTTGTTGGCGCCTATGGCGGACGGATTGACCAATTGTTCAGTATCGGTGGTGATGAAGCCTTGAACAAAGGACCTAAAGCCATTGTGAATCGTTTCAAGCCGGTTGTGAAGTTTGAAGGTCCGTTCCTTCTTGGTCGAGGCGAGAAGAAGCGTCATGTCTACACAATGCCAAACTATAATGGCCGTGTCAAAGTTATGGTTGTTGCCGGAGATGGAAAATCGTATGGTAATGCTGAGAAAAGTGTATTTGTACGTCAACCGGTCATGCTGCTTGGCACGCTTCCACGCGTGATTGGCGTGGGTGAAGAGATGGTTGTTCCGGCAACTGTTTTTGCTACCGAAGAGCATGTAGGAAATGTCAGTATTTCTATCTCTTGTTCTCCTAATATGAGTGTTGTTGGCCCGGCTTCGCAGACTTTGAATTTCACTACCAGTGGTGATAAACTGGTCATGTTCCGTATAGCAGTGAAGGGAAAACCGGGTATTGGACATATTAAACTCACGGCTTCAGGAAAGGGCAGTCATCCTGTATATGAAACAGATATAGAGATACGTTCAGTGCTTCAGCCGCAAATCAAGGTTCAGTCACTTACTTTGCAGCCAGGATATGTTTGGAAGAACACTGTAGTGATGCCGGGAAACAGTGGCACTAATTTCTTAACGCTAGAAATGTCGGATGTTCAACCTATTAATCTGTCATCTCGGCTGTCGTATCTGACGGATTATCCTTATGGATGTGTTGAACAACTTACATCAAAGGGTTTTCCACAATTGTATCTGTCTGAGTTTGCTTCAAGAGCAGGGAGTGGTGCTTCTCCTGAGAAAGTGGTGAAAGATGTAATTGCACGGTTACGTTCGTATCAAACGGGAGAAGGTTCTTTTGCTTATTGGCCAGGAGGAACAAATTCCAATGCATGGGGTACGATTTATGTTGCTCATTTCTTGCTGGAGGCGGAAGCTAAAGGCTATTTGGTTTCTGATGTTATGAAACGTAATGTGCTGAGTAATCTTCATCGCTTGGCAAGTACTTGGAAACCTATACGTTCAAACTACGCAAGTTCTGAAGAAGAAACGCAGGCTTATCGTTTGTTTGTTTTGGCTTTGGCGCAATCGCCGGATATGGGAGCTATGAACCGTATGAAGGAAACGACGTCATTATTGCCTATGTCTCGTTGGATGCTTGCTTCTGCATACGCATTGGTAGGAAGACAAGATGTGGCTTCGGGTTTGATAAGACAAGTTACGAATATGACTTCCGTTTATGGTGAATATGACGAGACTTTTGGCAGTAATGTCCGCGATAAGGCTATCCGTTTGATGACTCTATGTCTTTTGAATAGGGGAAATGAAGCCGCTTCGATGGCTAATGATATTTCCAGATCATTGTCATCAAATGAATGGCTAAGCACACAATCTACATCGTTTGCTCTTGTCGCTTTCTCTAAATACATGCATAAATATGCAGTTAAGGGAAATATGAATTTTACTTATGCTTGTGGTGGAAAAGCGGAGAAAGCCAATACAAATGCAAGTCTTTGGACAAAGAAATGGTCATTTAGTACTGGACAGGCCGCTCATGTTGAGATGCGGAATACGGGAAAGTCTACGCTTTTTGCTCGTATAATTACAGAAGGAATACCTTCTGCCGGGAAAGAACTCCCTTATTCTAATGGTGTTTCATTATCGATGAGTTATACGGATTTGAATGGTCGACCTCTTGATATAAGTTCGTTACGACAAGGTGCAAGTTTTGTCGTTTCAGCAACGATCCGAAATGCGTCATCGCGTACTTATCGTCATTTAGTACTTTCCGAAATATTTCCTGCCGGTTGGGAAATATTGAATACACGCTATTTAAATGGTGGTGTGATGGATGGAAAGACCATCGGGGTTAGTCATCAAGATATTCGAGATGACCGGGTATATAGTTACATCGATTTCTTACCTGTTGGCCGTCAGTTAACGGTAAAAGTGAATCTTTGTGCAGTCTATTCCGGACGTTTTTACTTCCCTTCAGTTTTCTGCGAAGCAATGTACGACAAAGTGGTTCGTTCGAATACAGAAGGCAAATGGGTAGAAGTGAAATAAAAATGGTGGGGAATATTTACACATATTTGTGTGTTATTCCCCATCCCCTTTTTCTTCGGCTTGGAATAAGTGGATAAATAAATATCAAAAAGTCAGATGATTATATATTTTGTGAGGGCATAGATTGTGTTTTGGCTCAATTTTTGCTTTTATAATAATAGAAATAAATATCCTTCCCAAGATATTATTTCCTGATTAGAATATTAATTGAAATATTTTAATAAAACCGCTTGCCTGTGAAGGTAAGCGGTTTTGTTGCTATTAGAACCATTTGATTTTTCTGAATATGATGAATGCTATTGTTGAAATAGAGAGCGATAAAAGTACGATTGCAGCAAAAGCATGTGGCATATTTTCTCCTAGAATAGGAACGTTCATTCCATAAAAACTAGCTATCAACGTCGGAACCATCAAGATGATGGAAGTTGAAGTCATACGTTTCATGATCGTGTTCACATTGTTGGAAATGATGGAAGCAAAAGTATCCATTGTTCCTGTAAGAATGTCGCTGTAAATGTTTACAGTCAAGTGAGCCTGTCGTAACTCAATCTCGACATCTTCTACCAGTTCTTTGTCAATGTATTTGGGATCTTGGAATATATTTTGCAGTTTGGCAAGCATCACTTCATTTCCACGGATGGACGTATTGAAGTAAACCATACTCTTTTCCAAGTTCATTAATTGTAATAAGTCTTCATTACGTATACTTTTTTCGAGCGCCTTTTCAGCATTGGCCACTTCTGCATTGATTTGTTTCAGATATTTCAGGAACCATACGGCAGAAGAGTGTATTAAGCGCAATATCAAATCGTATTTATTTCTAACGGATACCTCTTTCCGTCTTGTGTAACGGATAAAGTCGGGTACGAGTTCTGTCTGATAGTAACAGACAGAAATGATGATATCGTTATTCGTGATAATACCTATAGGAACTGTCGTGAACGGTATATCACTGTCTTTATTAAGAAGAGGAATTCGAAGAATAGTAAGTAACCAGTTTGCTTCATATTCAATACGTGGTCGCTCATCAGTATCTGCTATATCACTCAGAAACGATTCTGGAATCTGAAATTTGTCGAGTAAAAACTGGATATCTTCTGGTGTTGGACATTCAACATTTACCCAGCTATTTGGAAGCCAATGGTCTTTTTCCATAAAACCAGTTGCTTCGCAATAAAGAAAAGTTTTCATTATTTGCCTCCTTTCGTTGTTGTTAAACACGTGCAGAGGCTTTTCTGGACCCCTGCTAAACTAATTGCTGCTCGTTTCTTCAAGCGGTATACTGTCGTCCATATTTTTTTATTTTTTAGTTTTACTGCCGCAAAGATAATTATTCTTGTTAAAGTAATGCTCGTTTCAATAAAATTTAATCTGCAAGAATTTTTTTTTGCATCTCAGGCAAATATTCTCGTCAGACAGACATGAACGTATTTCGAAATGGACTATAAAGAAACTTATATCTGATTAATCAGAATAAAAATTGAAGCTGAATGTTAAATTCGTAAGGCAATTGTTTGCACACTTCAAAAAAATTGCTGAATATTGCACTTGACTTGTATGTGAGTCGATTTTGTTTATTGATTAATATATGTAATAAAGTATGGAACAAAAAATGCCACAGCGTCTTCAGTCGCTGGATGCCCTGCGGGGATTTGATATGTTGTTTATAATGGGTGGTGCCCCATTTTTTATAGCACTTGCTACGTTGTTCCCCTGTCCTTTCTTCGATGCCATTGCCGGACAGATGGATCATGTAGAATGGAATGGCCTTGCGCATCATGATACCATATTCCCTTTGTTCCTCTTTATTGCAGGAATTTCTTTCCCGTTCTCTTTAGCAAAACAGCGTCTTCAAGGAAAGACGGATGCTGCCATCTATAAGAAAATTATTCGTCGAGGTTTAACGCTCGTCGCTTTAGGTATTATATATAATGGATTTTTGAATTTTGATTTTGCCCATCAGCGTTATGCAAGTGTTCTTGGCCGTATTGGTTTGGCGTGGATGTTTGCTGCATTGATTTTTGTCAATACTAAAGCTATTACGCGAGCTTGGATTACAGCTGCAATTTTGATAGGATACTATTTGCTGGTGGCATTTGTTCCTGCTCCGGATGGAAATGGAGCAGGAGTGTTTACGATGCAAGGTTCTATTGTTGGATATATTGATCGAATGTTTCTGCCTGGTCGTTTGCATCTGACAATACATGATCCGGAAGGAATTCTGAGTACGGTCCCTGCTATAGCTACAGCTTTGTTGGGCATGTTCACGGGTGAATTGGTGAAATTCGACAAGATTACAGGAATGAAGAAGGTATTATATATGGTAATAGGCGGCGTTGCCTTGTTGGTTATCGGTCTGCTTTGGAACCTCGTTTTTCCAATTAATAAGAATTTGTGGACCAGTTCTTTTGTATGTGTAGTGGGTGCATATTCCGTATTGATGTTTGCTTTGTTCTATTATCTGATAGACGTTAAGAACTGGCGTAGTTGGATTCTGTTCTTCGTCGTGATTGGCATGAATTCTATTACTATATATTTAGCTCAGCAATTTATTAATTTCCCTGGAATAGCCGTTTCTGTTTTTGGTGGGTTTGCTAATGCTTGTGGTGAAACACTCAAGCCATTGATTGGTTCATTAGCTTATATCGGTGTTTGCTGGGGATTCCTTTATTTCTTATATCGTCAACGTATATTCTTAAAAGTTTAATATTATGGCAGCACTGACAAAACGCCTAGAGTCGCTTGACGCACTTCGAGGCTTCGATCTTTTTTGCTTGGTAGCCTTGGAAGGCATTATGCATCCCTTAGGAGATGCGCTCAATCAACCTTGGTACGATTCATTTTTATGGTGTTTCTCGCATAAGACGTGGGAAGGTTTTTCATCATGGGATTTGGTTATGCCTCTCTTCATGTTTATGTCGGGTGTTTCCATGCCTTATTCGTTTGCAAAATATAAGGAGATGCCGAACAAAAGTTCGATTTATCGTCGTATAGGCAAGCGTATTATTTTACTTTGGATCTTTGGTATTATGTGTCAGGGTAATTTGCTGGGCCTTGATCCTCAGAAGATATACCTGTTCTCTAATACGTTGCAGGCTATTGCAGTAGGTTATTTGTTTACCGCTCTATTGTACTTGAATGTGCGCCGTTCGGTTCAGATCGGTGTAGCTGTAGCTTTGTTGCTGATTTATTGGGCAGCGATGCAGTTTATCTCCTTTGATGGTTTTGGTGGAGGTAATTATACTGCTGATGGTAATCTGGCAGAAGGAATTGATCGTTATGTATTAGGTCGTTTCAGAGATCACTCAACAGTTGTTGATGGTGTTATTGATTATGGAACAACTTATCGTTATACATGGATTCTGAGTAGTCTGACATTTGTCGTAACTGTGCTTTCCGGACTTTTTGCCGGACAGATAATGAAGAGTCAGACCGAAGGCAAACGTAAATTGCAATTGTTGTTCGGCATTGGAGCTGCGATGGTTGTTGTCGGTTGGACTTGGGGTTTGGTTCTTCCGGTTATCAAACATATCTGGACTAGTTCAATGGTATTGGTCAGCAGCGGATATTGTTTCCTTTTGATGGGTCTATTCTATTATTGGATCGATTATAAAGGACATAATAAAAATATCACATGGCTTAAGGTTTATGGCATGAACAGTATTACTGCATATGTTATAGCAGAGGTTATTCACTTTAGAAGTATAGGTGAGTCTTTGTTCCATGGAACCGAGCAGTACATAGGAAATTTCTATCCAGTTTTATTGGCAGTGACCAACGCATTGATAATTTATTTAATTTTGTGGCTGCTTTATAAGAGAAATATTTTCTTGAGAGTTTAAAGCCAAAATTAAATAAGTATATATGGAATCGATAAAAGACATTTACCGGATCGGTCACGGACCATCCAGCAGTCATACTATGGCTCCAATGCGAGCTGCTAAAATGTTTGCCGAACGCAATAGAGGCGCGGTGCGTTTCAATGTTACCTTGTATGGAAGCCTTGCTGCTACAGGCAAAGGTCACATGACCGACAAGGCCATTCTTGAAATGCTGTCGCCGATAGCAAAGACAACAATTGAATGGAAGCCATCCGTCTTTCTGTCGTTCCATCCCAACGGTATGCAGTTCCAGTCATATAATGAGAGCGACGAAGAGCTTGAAGACTGGACTGTCTTTAGTATTGGAGGAGGAGCTTTGGCTAATGAGCAATTCAATGAACTTAGTTCCAAGCACATTTATCAAGAACATACTATCCGCGATATTCAAGCTATCTGTGAAAAGACGGGCTATTCCTATTGGGAGTATGTCGAGCAACATGAAGGACCTGAAATTTGGGACTATTTGGCAGGCGTTTGGGAAGTGATGCAACAGGCCGTTCGAAATGGTCTTGAAGCTGAAGGCGTTTTACCCGGAGGTCTTGGTTTGCGGCGTAAAGCTTCCGATTATCTGATCCGTGCTAAAGGATATGGCAGCAGTATCAAGAATCGTGGAATGGTTTTTGCATACGCACTGGCTGTTTCTGAAGAGAATGCTTGTGGAGGCAAGATTGTTACAGCTCCGACTTGTGGTTCTTGTGGTGTTATGCCTGCTGTTTTGTTTCATCTTCGTGAAACACGTGAGTTTCGTGATTCGCGTATCTTGCGTGCTTTGGCTACTGCCGGGTTATTTGGAAATGTGGTTCGTACCAATGCTTCCATATCAGGAGCAGAAGTGGGTTGCCAAGGCGAAGTAGGTGTTGCTTGTGCTATGGCAGCAGCTGCCGCAAGTCAGTTGTTTGGCGGAACGCCTGCACAGATAGAATATGCAGCAGAGATGGGATTGGAACACCATTTGGGATTGACATGCGATCCGGTTTGCGGTTTGGTTCAAATTCCTTGCATCGAACGGAATGCTTTTGCTGCCGCACGAGCATTGGATGCCAATACTTTCTCAAACTTTTCAGATGGCAAACATCGCGTCAGTTTTGATCAAGTCGTTGAAGTCATGCGCGAAACAGGCAATGATTTGCCAAGTCTATATAAAGAAACTTCAACAGGCGGCTTGGCTAAGAATATGGAACAGTAATTTGCAACTTACTTAGAAGAAATTTTGTATCAGTCAAAACTTGTGTATAGGACCATATGAATGATCAGTAGGTTTCTATGCCTAAATCGAAGGTATTGATTAATAAAACAATTTTACACTTTTTTCCTTATTATTCAAATATTTCTTCATATCTTTGCAATGAATACTTAAAAAAAAGACCAAGTGCTGAGAGTGTTTATGTGAAATGGACACAGGCGATTACAAGTCTTTATGATATATAAATGAGTATTTACCTAAAGCGCCGGTGATTGATCTTAGTTTACTTGAAGCGTTAAAGAACGGAAATCATAAAGCTTTTGAGCATCTGTTCCGTTACTATTATCCACGAGTCATGGCTTATACAGCTGTTATTGTGGATGAGGTTGTTGCGGAAGACATTGTTCAAGATATGTTTTTGTATGTGTGGGAGAATCATGCAAATATTGAGCCAACGGCTGGTTTTAGTTCATACCTGTTTCAATCGGCCTATACGCGTTGTATGGATTATTTTCGTACGAAGCATCGTGACGAACAATATGCACTTCATTCAGAAAATTCCTATTTGCAGGAGAGCGAAGAATTGCTGCAGCAGGACGCTTCTGTGATAGAGGATTTATATCATAAAGATTTCTCCAATCGTCTGAATGAGTTGTTGGACAAATTACCCGCTCAACGACGTGAAGCTTTTATAATGACATATGTTGAAGGGTTGAGGGCCAGGGAAATAGCCGAACGAATGAATATTCCGCAGCGAACGGTAGAGAGTCATGTCTATCTGACATTAAAATATTTGAAGCAAAAGATGTCAAGGGATGATTTCTATATGTTGTAATTGAAAGATAGTTTAGATTAATATCCATAAAACATAAAGTGAAAAATATGAAACGCATTCATTGTTTACTGATTGTCCTGATTTGTGCGTTCAGTATGACGTATGCTCAGGAAAAGAACGATTCAACTCGAGTATTATTTATTGGTAACAGTTATACCTACTATCATGATATGCCACAGATTGTACAGAATATTGCGGCTAATATCGCTCAGAGTCAACGTATGAAGATTGCATTTAAAATGTGTACGCCGGGCGGATGGTCATTGAAGAAACATTCTGAATCCAAAGATGATATAGCAGCTATCAACGAAGGGCATTGGGATTATGTCGTTTTACAAGAACAGAGTGCTGCTCCCGCCAAACCTACAAAGATTGTTGCCGAAGAAACTTATCCTTATGCCAGGACATTGTGTAAACTCATTCGTTCTGCTAATCCCAAAGCTAAAATTATCTTTTATATGACGTGGGGACATAAAGACGGGTGCCAGGAACCCATGAAGAATTATCCGTTGATTAATACGTATCAAGGTATGCAGCAACGATTGATTACTTCTTACTTGGAGATGGCTTATGATAATGATGCCTGGTGCGCTCCTGTTGGTCTGGTTTGGAAACGTATCCGTTCTGAACGTCCCTATTGTACTTTATATTGGCCTGATGGCAGTCATCCTTCTGATGCAGGAAGCTATTTGGCAGCTAATGTGATTTTTGCTACCATTTTTCAGAAAACTTACCAATCTACATATATGAAAGGCATTGATCCTGAACTTGCCGAATATATACAACAACTGGCTCAACAAACAGTGCTCGAGAACAGACTGTTATTGAATCTGGATAAATAAGTTCGTCTGTCGGTGATTATATTCGGCTCTGTCTCCAAATATATTCGAATACGACAATCAATTCATTCGAATGAATGGATCGTTTGACATATGTCAAATGAATGTTTCATTCGAATGAATTGGAACTTTTGTCCGAATGAAATGAATTTTACAACCGAATATTTTTTTAAAACATGTTAAAGTGGAGATTCTTCTCCGTAGTTTTTATTGTAATAAACGTATTGAATATAAATGAAAGCAAAAATGGATTTTGATTACAGATTATTGGCAAAATTTTTAGTCGGTGCAATTTCAGCAGAAGAAATGGCTGCCGTGATGCAATGGAGCAGTCAGTCTGAAGAAAATGAGCATCTTTTCTCGGAGTTGTCGAAGCTTCATGCTGCTGATAATTTTGTCAAATATGAGGATCCTGCGCGTATTGATGCTGCTCTGAAGGTGGTTAATAGTCGCATAAAAGGTAAAAAGAGGTTTACACTCATGCTTTCTGTAATGAAATATGCCGCCATGGTTGCTGTTGTTGTAGCTTTGACCATAGGTGGATATTTATATTTGAAACCTGAGAAATATTATACGATAGCGGTATCTGCAGATACAAATGTAAAGAAGGTTCTGCTTGCTGATGGTTCAACGGTTTGGTTGCATAGTAATTCTTCATTGCGGGTTCCTGAATCTTTTCCTAAGAAGAATAGAAATGTGCTATTAAAGGGCGAAGCCTTTTTTGATGTGGCAAAGAAAAAAATTCCATTCAATGTCTTTACAAAATATCTAGGCGTCCGTGTTTTGGGAACAGCATTTGATGTAAAAGTTGATGATTTGGCAAAATCAGTTGAAACGACATTAGTCCGTGGTCACATTGCGTTGCTCGATCAGGATGGCTCGCAAGTAATGAAAATGGAACCGGGCGAGAAGGTTACATATACACAGAATGATAATCAGTATCTAACAGAAGATGTGGATGCCAATCTATGTGCAGCCTGGCGTTTGAATCAAACTATATTCGAGAATACGACATTGAGAGAGATAGCTAAAAAGCTGTCCTTGAAATATAATGTAAATGTGAACATTGAATCATCTGAATTGGCGCAACACAAGTTTCGATGCGTGATCAATCAGGATGAGAGTCTGACTGGCGTTTTGAATTTATTGAAGTTTATGGCACCAATAAAATATCGTATTGAAGGACCGGAAGTCTTTATTGGTGAAGATAAAGTAAACGAACATAAATAATTATGGTGAAAGATATGTTTAACTGAATTAATACCTAACAATTTAAAGAGACATTATGAACAGAAAAGCATCAATTGCAACATTAGCAATGTTGTTGGTGGCCGCTTCACCGGCAATTGCCGTGAACGGTACTTCTTCTTTGTATGTGAATCTGGAGTTGTCGATGAACAGGACAACGGTAGGAGAAGTCATACAAAGTATTAGCCGGCAAACTGGCTACGAGTTTTCATACGATGAGTCTTTGCTGAACAAACAGATCGACAAGGTATCTGTCAACGTAAAGAATGCCCGTATTGAAAATGTTTTAAACAAGGTATTCAAGAATACCGGTATTTCATATAAAGTAGTTGATAATCGAATCTTTCTGAAAGATGAGACAGTCAAGACTATTTCGTATGTAAAGTTTGAAAATCAGCAGCAAAGAGGTAAGAACATTACCGGTGTTGTTGTTGATAATTCAGGTACGCCGATTATTGGCGCGAATGTTGTTGTAAAAGGCAAAAGTGGCGTTGGAACTATCACTGATATTGATGGTAAGTTTACTTTGCAGGATGTTGCCGAAGGCACAACATTACTTATTTCTTACATCGGTTATACCGAACAATCCGTTGTGGTTCCAAGGAATGCAAAGTCTTTGGAAGTAACATTACATGAAGACACACAAAAGTTGGATGAAGTAGTTATTGTAGGTTACGGCGTTCAGAAAAAAGTGAACATGACCGGATCTATTTCAAATGTGAAGGCAGATGAGTTGACTACTATTGCAACACCGAACTTGTCAAACACATTGGCTGGTCGTGCTCCAGGTTTGACAATCACTGGTAATTCTGGTTTGTTAGGTTCATCTTCTGAAATCCGTATGCGTGGTGGATTTGGTGATCCTTTGTTCGTAATCGATGGTATTATTCGTGATAAGGATGCATTTGATGCTTTGGAAGCAAACGAAGTTGATCAGATGAGCTTTTTGAAGGATGCTGCAACGGCTTCAGTTTATGGATCTGCCGCTGGTAATGGTGTTGTATTGGTTACAACAAAATCAGGTAGTACCAACAGCAAGCCGGTATTTAATTATCAGGGTTCTTATTCATTCAGTAAGACTACAAAAGAGTTATTCTCAGATATGTTCACAGCTACTGATGAATTGCTGTATCAGAATAAGGTTGCTGACTTTAAGGGTTTGGCCAAACCAAACGGCGATGCTGAATTCAATTATTTTAAAGACAAGAACTACAACGTGAACGATTGGATCTGGCAGACACCTTGGAATACCAAACATTCAATGAGTGTAACGGGTGGTAGTGAAAAAGTTCAATACTTCGTTTTAGGCAGTTATTTGGGTGAAGAAGGTTCATATAAGAATTTGAAGAACCAAAAATATACACTTCGTTCAAATATCACAATGGATTTATCGAAGTATATCAAGATGAATGTCAATATCGATGCAAACCAGTCAGATAGAAAACGTTTCTACTGGCCGTTTAACGATAGCGATGATGATCAGGCAATCTATGACTTATATCGTTGTACATTTAATGCCTTGAAGACTGTTCCGTTCTATGAAGAACTTGATGGTACACCGGCAACACATCGTACAGCTTATCCAATCTATCCTGCTATTGGTGCATGGCAGAGCTGGAACGTTGTCGATCAGGTTATTGGCGACCGTTATATCAAAACACGTAATCGTAATATGACGGGTATCTTGTCATTCAATATCGATTTAGGTTGGTTATTGAAAGGTTTATCTACAAAGATTGTTGGTAACTATGTAGGTAGCGATTTTACAAAGAAAAAATATATGACATACCAACGTAACTATAAGTTCCAGCAGGCTGATCCTAAGGGCAACCGATTCTTACCGGGTCCACTTGACTTAAACGCATTCAATACATTTACATTCAGCCAGGATTATGAGAACTTGTCGTATGATGTTAAGAATCTGTGGAGCGAACAGTTTAACTGGTACGTTAATTATAACAATAAGTTTGGCAAACACGAGATCGGTGCAATGGGCGTATTCGAGCAGGCTAAGAACGGCGGCGAATGGGTTTATGCAAGAGGTGAAGCTCCTCTGACCAATTATGATCAGATGTTTGTTTATTCTACTGATGCCGAGAGACGTTATGGCGATGCTGAGGAATATACGGGTGGTCGTCTATCTTGGATCGGTCGTTTGAATTATAGCTATGATTCAAAATATATGGCAGAGTTCTCTTTCCGTTATGATGGCAATGATAAATTTGCTCCAGGTCATCGTTGGGGTTTCTTCCCATCTGTATCCGGTGCATGGCGTATCAGTCAGGAACCATTTATGGAAAGTACACAAAATTGGTTGAGTAATTTGAAGTTGCGTGCTTCTTATGGTACAACCGGTAATGACTTGAATGTTGATAATGAGGTCATTTCTTATTTCTTATATAAAAAGAGATATGTTGCAACACCGAGAGACGATGATGGTACGTCTGATTATGGAACGTATGTATTTGGCAGTTCTTTGGCAAACAGTATCAAACCGGGTGAAACTCCTAATCCTAATCTGACTTGGGCAACATCACATACTTATAATGGTGGTCTCGATTTCGGATTTTTCAGTAATCGTTTGACGGGTTCTGTTGATGGATTCTATCGTAAAGAGACAAATATCTTAGGTCCGCGTACATTATCTATACCGAGTACTTATGGACAAACATTAGCTCCTGAGAATTATGCCGCTCGTTCATGGCGTGGTGGTGAGTTTGCAATGAATTGGAGAGACAAAGCAGCAGGCGGACAGATTGATTACTCAGTTTATATGAACTTGGGCTTCTCTCGTGATAAATGGATTACATTGGATGAGGAAGCTATCTATAAGACAGGTAATTTGTCAGATTTGTCAAAAGTAGGTATGTCTGATAGCCGTTTGATTGGTTATAAAGCTATCGGATTGATTCGTACACAAGAACAAGTGAATGAATTAAAAGCAAAAGGTTTCAAACAGTGGGGTCGTGACCCGTATTTGGGAGGTATCTTATTTGAAGATACACGTGGTGATGGATATAGCGAAGGTCCTGATGGAAAGATTGATGGTAATGATTATTATAATCTGCTTTCTAAGAATACTACACCTCGTATCAACTACGGTTTTGGTGGTAGCATCAAATATAAAGGCGTTTCATTGGATCTTCACTTCCAAGGTGTTGGCAAATACGACCGAGTAATGGGTATCGATGGTTTCCATCAGTATGGTGGTAGCACTCGTCCTTATTATCCTCTTTGGACATCAGATGATTGCTGGAGTACAGATAATCCAAATGGCAAATATCCGCGTATTGTCGGTTCAAGCTGGTATGAATCAGGTACGGGTAAGACAAGTTTCTGGTTGCGCAATGGTGCTTATATCCGTTTGAAGAATGTCAATTTAGGATATGATTTACCAAGAAATATTCTTCAGGTTCTCGGTATATCGAAGGCTCAGATCTTTATGAATGCAAACAACTTGTTCTACATCTCTGCTGTTGGTGAATTTATGGATCCTGAACAAAAGTATTATGATTCATATCCTTTGATGAAGACATTTACTTTTGGACTTAATGTTACATTCTAAATAATGGAGTACAATATGAAAAATTTAAAATATATATTTTTGAGTTCAATTGCAGCTTTAACATTGGCTGGCTGTAATTCATTGGATATCGAGAATACAACAAGTTATGATGCTGATTTGGTATGGCAGGATAAAAACTTGTCAACTGCATACGTGACGAATTTGTATATGCAGGTGTTCCCTAACTGGGATTCGTCTATTGATAGGAATTCTGAACAAATGTCAGGTATGCCTTTCTATGAAGGTACAATTACTTTGACTAGTTCAACTTATAAGAAGTGGGATTATACCAATATCCGTTTGATCAATGAGGCTATTCAAGAGTTGGAAAACGGTACATTGGATGCAACAACGAAGAATTCACTGCTTGGTCAGGTCTATTTCTTGCGTGCATACGTTTATACATGGATGGTCATTTATCATGGAGGCGTTCCTTATATCACAAAGCCACAGGATAAAGATGCCGATGATTTGATGGTAAAACGCAATACAACACCTGAATGTTTCCAATATATTGTTGCTGATATCGATAAGGCTATCTCATTATTGCCTGAAAAGATTAAAAGTACTTCTACCGATTATGGTCGTGTAGATCAGTGTTTTGCAAAGGCTTTTAAAGCTAAGGTGTTATTGTATAAGGCATCTCCGCAGTTTAATCCATCCAATCAATATGGAAATCAGTATTGGAAAGATGCTTATGCAGCTGCAAAGGAAGCATACGATTTTTGTTTGAGTCATGGCTCTGCTCTTACTGCAAATTATAATGATATTTGGTTGAAAGAAGGTGGCGATGAAGTTATATTTGCTGTTATCAACTCTAATCCTAATAGAACAGCAGACTGGGATAATGGTATTCGCCCGGGGTCTTTGAGCCGTGGTACAGCTGGTAATCCTCCGACGTGGAATTTCGTTAAAGAATTTCCGATGTTGGATGGTAAAGCATACAACGATCCTACTGGAAAGTACTATGTGAAAGATGAAAATTCGTTCTTACAGTGCTTCTGGAAAAACAGAGATCCACGTTTTGCTGCATCTATTATATGTAATGGTGATCTTTATAATGTAGCTGGTACTAAAAGTGGCTATCGTCAATATACTGCTGTAGGTATTGCTGATGATGATGATGCTTACGGTATTAATCCGGCAGCTGGCAAGAATCCGACAAACAATGACTACTACACAGGTTTCTTTGTTCGTAAAGCTTCTGATGTTACGCTGACTCAGGATAAGGTATTGACATACGATAAGGATTTTGTTGTTATGCGTTTTGCAGAAGTCATGATGATTTATGCAGAGGCTGCTAATGAAACCGGTCATTCCGATGTTGCACTCGATATGTTGAAACAGATACGTAAAAGAGCTGGCATTGAGGTTGGAAGTAATGGTATGTACGGTATTGAAGCAACTACAAGAGAAGAAATCCGTCAGGCAATATTAGACGAAAACAATATCGAATTCTGCTTTGAAGGGCATCACTTCTGGGATATGCGTCGTACACGCAATATGATGAAGTTAAACGGATTGGAAAAATTTGGTGTTGAAGCAATTGCTATTAATGCTAACGGAACAGATATGGATATGGCAACAGCTCAAACAAAAGCAGCAGCTTATGAATTGACTCCTGATAATTTCCGCTATGTTATTCATCAGGTTCCTTTCACACCGAATGCTGAGAAGAAGTTTGTCATTAAAGAGTCATTCTATTTCTTCCCTATTCAACAGGTAAAGATTCTTGAGAACAGCAATCTTGAACAGAATAAGGATTGGGGCGGAACATTTAATCCGACGATGGAATAAACTTTAATAGCTTTTATAGAAAAAAGGGGAGGGTTTTGTAATCAGACTCTCCCTTTTTTGTTAAATTTGGCGCTGAAAGTAAATTATTAAAATATATAGACGATGAAAACTAAATTTTCTTTATTGATTTTGGTGATGATGTTCGTTTTCTCTGGAGCAATGGCCAAGGAAAAAAGTAAGATAACCATTGGTGTGATTCAATATGATTGGACAAACTTGGACAAGAGTTTCAAAGAATTACATGATGCTGGATTTGGCTCTTGCCAATTGAGTTATAATACGAAGGCAGCAAACAAGGCTTCTGCCGAACAGGTTAAGGCTGCATCAAAGAAATATAATATCAAGGTGACTACACTTGTTGGTGTACCGGGTCACAGTGTGTGGAATTTCCGTCAGGGTCCTGCAACTATAGGTTTAGTTCCTTCAGAAGGACGCGCTGAAAAATTACAGGCTTATCATAATATGATTGATTTTTGCGTCTTGGCAGGTATTCCCGCTATGCACTCTCATTTCGGATTTATTCCTGAAGATCCTTCATCTGCTCAATATAAAGATTTTATTGAAGTGATGAAAGGACTTGCTGGTTATGCTAAAGATCGTGGTATCATGATTTATTTCGAAACCGGACAGGAAACGCCTACAACACTTATCCGTGCCATTAAAGATATCGGTACGGGCAATGTATTTATCAATTGTGATTTGGCAAACTTGCTGATGTATGGCAAAGCAAATTCATTAGATGCTGTCAAACTGTTTGGCAATCTGATAAAGGATGTTCATGCAAAAGATGGCAAATATCCGGATCCGAACAATCCATACGAATTAGGTCAGGAAGTAAACATCCCTCTTGGCGAAGTTAATTTCCCGGTTGTTATCAAGCAATTGAAAAAACAAGGTTACGAAGGAGCTATAACAATCGAATGTGAGCTGAATGGTAATCAACATGATTATGTCATAAAAACTCGTAAATATCTTCAAGGTTTGCTGGATAATTGATATCTTTGACAAGTCATAGGTTTTGAAACAAATAAATGATTAATTAATATAAATGTAGTTCGTTATCATGAAGACAAGTAGAAGGAACTTCCTGAAGACCTTGGGCGGCGTTGCATTGTTTACCATAGTGCCACGTAACGTTTTAGGCAAAGGATATATAGCTCCGAGTGATCAGTTGACCAAAGGCATTATCGGTGTCGGAGGTATGGGTCGCGGCCATGTGAATTATGGCGGAACTCGTTTGGTAGCTATATGTGATGTGGATGCTAAGCATCTGGAGTTAGGAAATAATCTGGTGAATGACAAGATTGCCAACTATCATGATTTTCGCGAGTTGATTGTAGATCCGAATGTGGATATCGTTCATATCGCAACACCGCCTCACTGGCACGGTTTTATGGCCGTTGAAGCAGCAAAGGCAGGTAAGGATATTTGGTGCGAAAAACCAATGACACGTACCATCGGTGAAGGTAAACGTGTGATGGAAGCTATGGAACAATACGGACGTATTTTCCGTTTGAACACTTGGTTCCGTTTTACAGACCAGTTCTATGGTCTGGGGACTCCGGTTAAACCATTGAAAAAACTTATTCAGAGCGGTATGCTCGGTTGGCCATTGAAGGTCACAATCAGTAAACATACCGGTTTCGACTGGAAATTTTATTGGGTTGGTAAAGAGTATCTTGAACCAATGCCAGTTCCTCCTGAATTGGACTATGATTTCTGGTTAGGTCCGGCTCCTTATAAACCATATAACCCACAGCGAGTACATCAGGTATTCCGTGGATATTGGGATTATGATGGCGGTGGTCTGGGTGATATGGGACAACATTATATCGATCCTGTTCAGTATATGCTGGGTAAGGATGATACAAGTCCTGTAAAGGTTGAAGTCGATGCTCCACAACAACATCCGGATGCAGTAGGTACATGGCGTTCAATCACCTATACTTATGGCGATGGTTGCCAGATTGTTCTTTGGGGTGGCGATTTTGGCGATCCTAAAACTCCTTATATTGCCGGTCCGAAAGGAAACGTATATAAGAATTTTGTATGTGATATTCCTAATTGGGAAAAGAAATTGGCTGAATATCCTGATCCTGAACCACAGGAAACGGACTTTATCAAATGTGTGAAGACTCGTCAGCCTTTTGCTTTGAATGAACGTAATGGCTTCCGTTCTGCTACGATCGTAAACTTGGGTAAGGTTGCTCTTCGTTTGAATCGTACGCTGAATTTTGATCCTGTAAAACTTGAGTTTATTGATGATGAGGCTGCAAATCGCTTGTTGAACCAACCGGCTAGAGCACCTTGGAACATCTAATAAGTAGGAGAATAGAAACTTACAGTAAATTAAGAGAAAAATAAAATGAGAAAAGCATACATATCAATAGCAGGGTTGTTACTATGCGGAAGCATGCTTATGGCACAAAGTCCGGCGAATCGAACAGCAAAAACAATTGCTGCCGATGTTCTGGCTCAGATGCCTGCGCAACAACAAGCAGAATACAACAAGCTAATAAAAGATTTAAGCACAACAGGTGAGGATGGTGTTCTTCAATTGGTGAACATGATCAATGCACCGGGTAAAGGTAGCAATGCCAATGTCGATTATGCATTGAGCGGTTTGACCTATTATGTGATGGCAAAAGGTGAAGAAACGGCTCGAATGGCTACAGCAAAGGCTTATATCAAGGCTTTGGGGATGGTTAGTGAACGCGAAACGAAAGCCTTTATTATTCGCCAGTTGCAATGGTTGGGTAAGGATGAAAGTGTTGATGCATTAGTTCCTTATCTGAAAGAAGAAAACTTGAGCGGTCCTGCAGCACGTGCATTGGCTTCAATTAATACACCAAGTGCCGGCAAGGCTTTGCTTTCAGCATTGACCAATCATGTTGGAACAGCAAAAACACAGAAAGATGTCATCATGGCTATTTCTGAAGCTCAGGTCGACGGTTCAGAAAGTGCGTTGAAAGCTTTGCTTTCATCGAGCAGCGATCCGTTCCTACTTAAAGAAGTTCTTTATGGTTTGAGCCGTGTAGGATCAAAAGCATCTTTGGCTGATTTGGCTGCAGCTGCTGCAAAAGCTAATTATACATTAGATAAATCTTGTGCAAATGAAGCTTATATCGCTTTAATCAAGCGTATTGCAAAACAGGGTGATGCACTGACTGCCGGTAATGAAGCTAAAGCTTTGATGAAGAATGCAACTAAGGCAAATGCATTGCAAAGTCGCGAGGCTGCACTTCAGATCCTTTGTTCTTTGGCAAAAGATAAAGAAGCTATCAAGTTGGTTACGGATGCCATGAAGGATACTGATATGAAATATCGTAATGCAGCATTGACTTATGCTTCGGATTTCGCAAATCAGGCTTTATATATTGATTTGCTGAAAACAATGGCAAAGGCAAAACCTGCTGTAAAAGTAGATATTCTGAATTGGTTCGGTCGTGAGTCAAAACGTGCATCACAGCGTGATATGGTTAAGAATCTGGAAGTTCGCTTTGATCTGACTGCAAATCAGTTGATCATGAATCAATTGAAAGATGCAAACTTTGATGTTAAGCAAGCTGCTGCTTGGACTTTGGTTAAGATTGGCAATAAGGCTTCTATTCCAGCATTGGCTGGTCTGTTGACAAGCACTGACAAACAGGTCGCTTTGCTAGGTGAAGATGCGCTGACTGCTTTTGGTGGCGATATTGATGGAGCTGTTGCTAGTGTCATTCCGCAAGCAGCTAATGTAGGAAAGATCGCAGGATTGGAACTGTTGGCTAAGCGTGGTGCAACATCGAATCTGAACACAGTACTCGATCAGACCAAGTCTGATTCTCCTGAGGTTAAAGCGGCCGCTTATGCTGCTTTGAAAGATGTTGTAGGTGAGGGCGACTTTACCAATCTTTGTGGAATGTTGGAAACGGCTGATGCTTTAGCTGTTCCTCCATTGCAGAGAGCTGTCATTTCTTCATTGTCATCTAAAACTCCGGCAGAACAGGTTGATGTAATCAATCGTCGTATGCTTCAGGCCGGCGAAAGCAAACAATATTTGTATTATCCGGCATTGGCTGCAACAGGCAGACAAGATGCTTTGGCAACAATTGTCAAAGGATTCCAAAATGGACAAAGTGTACAGAAAGATGCTGCTTTCAATGCTTTATTGGGTTGGAGCAATGGTCTTGATGGTGCAGATGAAGTATATAATATATGTAAGGCTAATCCTTCATCAAATTATTACACGAAGGGAATGAGTTCTTACATCTCTATGGTTTCTAATCCTACTTATACTGGCGAAAATCGTTTGATTCGTTTGCGTAAGGCAATGGAAATTGCTCAGACCGACGAACAAAAGCAGTCAATATTGAAGGAAATTGGTAAAACAGGTACATTCTTAGGTTTGTTGTATGCCGGTGAATTCTTGAATCAACCGACTTTGAGTGCTTCAGCAGCAAGTGCTGTTCTATCGATTGCTCAGAGCAACAAGGATCTGATGGGAACGAATGTTCGCGATATTCTTCAGAAAGCTTCAGCTCTTTTGAATGATCCGGATGCAAGCTACGAACGTGAAGCTATCACGAAACGTATTGCAGAAATGCCACAGGGCGAAGGCTTTGTTTCAATCTTCAATGGCAACGATCTGACCGGTTGGAAGGGTTTGGTAGAAAATCCTATCAAACGTGCAAGCATGAAACCTGCCGAGTTGGCTAAAGCACAGGTTGTAGCTGATGAGAAGATGAAGAACGACTGGAAAGTTGAAGATGGCTTGATGACTTATGTAGGTACAGGTTTTGATAATATTTGTACGACAAAGCAGTATGGCGATTTTGAAATGTATGTTGATTGGAAACTCGATCCGTCAGGTAAAGAACCTGATGCAGGTATTTATCTTCGTGGAACGCCTCAGGTACAGATTTGGGATACTTCACGTGTAGATGTAGGTGCACAGGTCGGTTCCGGCGGTTTGTATAACAATCAGGTTAATCCAAGCAAGCCTCTGAAAGTTGCTGATAATAAAGTAGGCGAATGGAATAGCTTCTATATTAAGATGGTTGGCGACCGTGTAACGGTTCTTTTGAATGGTGAAAAGGTTGTCGATGATGTTATTCTTGAGAACTATTGGGATCGGAAGTTGCCGATCTTCCCGATTGAACAACTCGAGTTGCAAGCTCATGGCAGTAAAGTTTACTATCGTAACTTGTATGTAAATGAACTTAAAGGCGTTGAGCCGTTCAAATTGTCAACCGAAGAACAGAAAGAAGGTTACAAGGTTCTGTTTGATGGAACAAACATGAATGAATGGACGGGCAATACTGTTGACTATACTTTGGAAGATGGTTGTATTTCAATGAACCCATCAAAGAGTTTTGGTGGTAACTTATACACAAAGAAAGAATACGGCAATTTTGTATATCGTTTCGATTTTAAGTTGACTCCGGGCGCAAACAATGGCGTTGGTATTCGTACTCCGATGGAAGGCGATGCAGCTTATGTTGGTATGGAAATACAAATATTGGACTGCGAGCATCCAATCTATGCAAACATCACTCCGCTGCAGCACCATGGTTCAGTTTACGGAATTATCCCTGCTTTACCAGATCATCACAAAGCATTCAAACCTGCTGGTGAATGGAATACTGAAGAGATTATGGCTGATGGCGATCATATCCGCGTAACAGTAAACGGTACTGTTATTTTGGATGGCAACATTCGTGAAGCTACGAAAAATGGCACTGCTGATCATAAAGAACATCCGGGCTTGTTTAATAAATCTGGACATATCGGATTCTTAGGTCATGGTTCTCCAGTAATGTTCCGCAATATTCGTATTAAGGAATTGAAATAATACGTTTAGGCTATCATAATAAGAAAGGGCGTCAAATTTTTTATATCTGGCGCCCTTCTTTTATGGGTTCACTTCAAGAAGAAGTTCAATTATTCTTTTTCTCCGAATGCTAAATCGCCGGCATCACCTAAGCCTGGAACAATATAGGAATGATCATCCAGATGATCGTCGACGGCTGCAACCCAGACAGTTGTATTGTCTTCTGGCATTTTGTGCTTGATATATTCAAGCGCTTGTTTACTTGCAATAATTGAAGCAATATGAATTTCGGCAGGATGTCCTTTGGTGCGCAGAGCTTCGTAAGCTAATTCCATTGAACTGCCGGTTGCCAGCATTGGATCAGTAATGATTAATGTTTTGTCCGTTAGTCGTGGAGATGCAATATACTCTATATGAATTTCAAAATTTAAACGGTCTTTGTATTTACGGAATGCCGAAACGAAAGCATTTTCTGCATTATCAAAATAATGTAAGAATCCTTGATGGAAAGGAAGACCTGCTCGGAGAATAGTGCTGACAACAAGATGGCTATCAGGTGTTTCCATTGTGGCAATTCCTAATGGTGTTTGAATTTCTTTTTTGCTGTAACTAAAATCTTTGCTCATCTCATAAGCCATGATTTCTCCAATTCGCTCGATATTCGTTCTGAAACGCATACGATCTTTCTGAATGTTGACGTCCCTCAACTCTGCGACGAATCGATTAAGTATCGAATTTGTCTCGCCTAAATTTATAATCTTCATTGTATATGAATTTAATGTTGCTTTTTTCCGGCTGCGAAATTAGTGATAAATATTCATTCCTAAGGTTGATATGTAAAAAAAGACAATCTTCTTTTGAAAGATTGTCTTTTTTATATTAGTAAAAAAGGGAAGCCTCATTTTTTCTTGTTAATAGCTTCCAATAAGAATTTGCCTGGTTTGAACTTAACGGTCGTTCTCGCTGGAATCATTACAGGAACCCCTGTTTTCGGGTTACGAGCCGGACGACTAGTTTGAGCATGTGGTGTAAGAGTTCCGAAGCCTACAAGTATCACATCCTCATTGCGTTGCATAGCTTCTGTAACGATATCAACATAAGCGTTCAGCATCTTCTTCGCTTTTTGCTTTTGCATTCCCGACCTTGTGGCCAAGGTCTCAATCAATTCTGCCTTATTCATAAATCTTCTTATTTTAAATAACTCTTTATTTATAATTCTCAATTGTTATGCTGTGTTCTCTAATTAATAATTGTAGATTACACAGTGTATATAATTCTGTTATCTAAATATCTAACAAAGCATACAGATAAATGTTATAATATCTGTGTATAAAAAATATTAAAATATGTTCATGCTTGTTTTTTGTTTGTATACATTCTTAATTCTTCTCTTCTTTACTGTGAGCGGATTTGATTTTTATATATACTTTTGCCTCGAAATAATAGCAACATGAAAATAGAAGAGAACTATTCATTAAAGGAACATAATACATTTCATCTTTCCGTAAAGACTCGTTGGTTCATGGAGTATAACAACGAAGAAGAACTGGGACGTATCTTGCATGACGAGTATTTTCAAGAATGTTTGTCGATGCATATTGGCAGTGGAAGTAATCTGTTGTTTATTAATGATTATAATGGCATCATTCTTCATTCGGCAATACGAGGAATAACAATTGCTGAAGAGACCGATGATACAGTATTACTGCATATTGGCGCTGCCGAGAAGTGGGACGATGTTGTCGCATTTGCTGTTGCACATGGATGGAGTGGAATCGAGAACCTTTCGCTTATTCCTGGAGAGACCGGTGCTGCTGCCGTGCAAAATATAGGTGCTTACGGAGCTGAAGCCAAGGATGTAATCGAAACGGTGGAAGCTTTCAATCAGCTTTCTTTTGAAAAGAAGATATTTTCAAATCAAGAATGTTGCTATTCCTATCGTTCCAGTTTTTTCAAGAAGGAAGAGAATGATCCGCATATTATCACTTATGTGAATATCCGTTTGCAGAAACATCCACAGTTGAACTTGAGTTATAGAGGATTGCAGGAAGAACTTTCGCATGTCGATAATCCGAATCTGCAAACTGTGCGCGATGCTGTGATATCGCTTCGCCGTCGTAAGTTGCCCGATCCGGAAGAGTTGGGCAATGCGGGAAGTTTCTTTATGAACCCAATAATCACTAAGGCTCATTTTGATAAGTTGAAGGCAGAATATTCAAACATTCCTTCTTATCCGGCAGATCAAGACCAGGTGAAAATTCCTGCAGGATGGTTGATTGAGCAGTGCGGTTTCAAAGGCAAATCGCATGGCGCAGTAGGTGTTTACGAAAAACAAGCTTTAGTTTTAGTCAATTTGGGCGATGCTACAGGTGACGAGATTGCGATGGTTGCCGAAAGTATCCGTATGGCTGTGAACGATCGCTTTGGTATTGAGTTGATGCCTGAAGTTAAATATGTAAGTTAGATGAAAATCACTTTTTTAGGAACAGGTACTTCTACAGGTGTGCCGCAGATTGGTTGCCAATGCGAAGTATGTACAAGTACAGATAAGCGAGATTGGCGTCTTCGCACTTCGGTATTGGTTGAGACAGAAGGTAAAAGAATATTGTTGGACTGTGGTCCGGATTTTCGTTGGCAGATGATCAGGAGTAAAACCTATCATTTGGATGCGCTTCTCATTTCTCATGAACATTACGACCATGTAGGCGGATTGGACGATCTTCGTCCGTTCAGCTATCCCAATGGATTCGATATTTATGCCGAGAAAGAAGTGGCAGAAGCAATAGAAACGCGTATCCCTTATGTTTTTCGAAAAAATAAATATCCGGGAGTTCCTAATCTCGAACTACATTACGTAACACCGGACAAACCGTTCGAAGCGGCAGGAATTTCCATCGTGCCTGTTCGCGTTATGCATGGCAAATTGCCTATTTTAGGTTATCGCATTGGCAATATGGCTTATCTAACAGACTTGAAATCGCTCCCTGATGAAGAATATGCCAAACTGAAAAATTTGGATGTGCTCATCATTGCTGCCTTGCGAAAAGAATATCATCCAACACATGAAACCGTAGATGAAGCTCTAGCCAATATTCGACTTATTTGTCCAAAAGAAGCTTATCTTATTCACATGAGTCATCATATAGGTTTGCATGCAAAAGTTGAGAAAGAACTTCCGCCGCATGTTCATTTGTCTTATGATGGATTGATTTTGGAAGACTAAATCGGGAAGTATTAGTGTTCCAGATTATGTTTCCCGTCCAGAAAATATTTGCACCAGGGTTTTAAGCCACATTCTTCACATTTCGGTTTGCGTGCGACGCAAGTATAGCGTCCGTGCAGAATGAGCCAATGATGTGCAATCGGGATTTTATCTTCAGGAATATTCTTTGTCAGTTCCTTTTCTGTTTCGTATGGTGTCTTGCTGTTATTGGTCAGTCCGATGCGGTTTGAAACACGGAAAACATGTGTATCTACAGCCATGGTCGGTTTGTTGTAAACAACGGATGCAATGACATTGGCTGTTTTTCGTCCTACGCCGGGCAGTTTCAATAGTTGATCAATATCAGAAGGAACGACACCACCAAAATCGGAGATAAGCATTTTAGCCATGCCAACCAAGTGTTTGGACTTATTATTCGGATAGGAAACCGAATGAATATAACTGAAGATAACTTCCGGAGTTGTTGCAGCCATCACCTCAGCCGTTGGGAAGTCACGAAACAAAGGAGGAGTAATTATGTTCACCCGTTTGTCTGTGCATTGGGCAGACAAAATTACAGCTATGAGCAATTGATAAGGATTATCATAATGCAGTTCGGTTTGAGCAACCGGAACGTTTGTTTCAAACCAGTTTAAAACTCCTTTATATCGTTCTTCTTTACGCATAATGAATTATCATGTTTCGCTTGTGTGTTCTCCCCGGGCCAGGTTAAAGCCCGGGGAACAAGGTACATGACTTAGGTCTTCAATTTAATTGGCTGATTCAAATTGACGCAGGAACCGGATATCATTTTCCGAGAACATGCGTAAATCTTTAACTTGGTATTTTAAGTTAGTTATTCGTTCAATACCCATTCCTAAGGCATATCCGGAATATACTTTGCTGTCGATGTGACAGTTTTCAAGGACATTCGGATCCACCATGCCGCAGCCAAGAATCTCGACCCAGCCTGTTCCTTTGCAGAACGGGCATCCTTTGCCACCACAGATATTACATGAAATATCCATTTCGGCAGAAGGTTCGGTAAATGGAAAATAGGACGGACGTAAACGTATTTTTGTGTCTGCACTAAACATTTCTTTGGCGAAATAAAGCAGTGCCTGCTTGAGGTCGGCAAAGGAAACATTTTTATCAACATACAGTGCTTCAACCTGATGGAAGAAACAGTGTGCGCGATAAGAGATGGCTTCGTTGCGGTAAACGCGTCCCGGACAGATGATGCGGATAGGAGGTTCTTGTACTTCCATGGTGCGTGTCTGAACGGAAGATGTGTGTGTACGCAGGAGCACATCCGGACTATGTTGGATGAAGAACGTGTCCTGCATATCACGAGCAGGATGATCTTCAGCAAAATTAAGCGATGAGAATACATGCCAGTCATCTTCAACTTCCGGTCCTTCAGCAATACTGAATCCCAAGCGGCCGAAGATATCACATATTTCTTTCTTTACGATAGAAAGCGGATGGCGTGTTCCTAGTTCGATAGGATATGGAGTGCGTGTAAGATCAAAATTTTCATCCACCGTATTGGCGTTTTCGAAATTGACTTTCAACTCATTGATCCTGTCTTGGGTCGTCTCTTTGAGCTTATTAAGATATTGACCTACTTCACGTTTCTGATCGGCTGCCACGTTGTGGAATTCGTTCATCAGCGCTGATATCTCACCTTTCTTACTGAGATATTTAATTCGTAGAGCTTCTAATTCTTCCGCGTTGGAAGCTTTCATTGTCTCCACTTCTTGAAGCAGGGCTTTTATTTTGTCGATCATTTCAAACCATTTTATATTTGGTGTGCAAATTTACGTCTTTCTGTGGACTTTGCAATCTTTTAGTCAAATTTTTTATAAAACCACAATTTAAAACCGTTTAAAAGTTTTTTTTAAGTGAACAAGATCGGGAGCATCATTGTAAAAATCAGTCCAATGTTAAAGGAAGATGACAATCCGGTTATCTTGAGAATAAAGGTAAAAGACTTTTGATGATCGTGATTTGATTGCTCTCATCCATATCAAAAATTCATGTTTTTTTCTGGTGGATTGCCTCGCTTTGTCCATTTCTGAAGAGAGCCTCTGTTGCTTTGCTATGTAAACGACTGTATATCTGTCGTTTATTATATCTAGTTGTGGCCTCCATTTCATTCGGAAGAAAGTTCCATTTCATTCGAATGGAGTGAAGGTTTCATTCGAATAAAATGGTTCGCGCATTCGAATGAAATGGAGTGTCCTTTTAGATGTTTTTTTCGACGTGTCAAAAATCTATGTTTTACATATTACAGTATAGAGAGCACTCGATTTAAAGCTATGATTTTTTGTTGTTCATCAAGTTTTTGTATGGTCTTTTGTAAAATCTTTTGAGTAGTGGTTCTTTCCGGATATTCAAACTTAAAGATTGACGCCGGTATGTAACTCTTATCCGAACAATATTGAAAGCAACTATCTGAAAATGGATAAAGTTTCCGAAAATGGTCAGGATAAATAATCAAGGCAAGTGGAAAGGATCAAATGTGAATAGTATAAAATAGTTTAAAATTGAATAGACGTTGCAGCGTTTGAAAGTAATAATGCATCTATCGTATAGATCTGAATATAAATTAATTGTTAACGACATGAAACAACATAAATATATAAGATATGAACAACAAAGTTAGCTTTCTGGTATTGATGTCTGTCATGATATTCTTCTCATGCAGCAACGACGATTTGTCTCAACCGAAGACAAAAACCAATGCAGAATACGAATTGTATGTAAAAGATGCATTGGAAGCAATGGGCATGTCTCGCCCTACTGACTCTTATAATTATCCTTGCCTCCCGGGAATGGAAGAATGGAAAACGCTTCAATCGTCAAAAGAGATGGTCGATACCTGCCAAGTGCCGGTCGACTTGTTGAAAACGCAGTCTACGCAGGCGGTTATTCAGGATTTGTGGGAGTTCCCATTCTTTAACTCTTGGGGAGAGGAAAGTAGTTTGTGTTATACTTTTCAGGATCACATACTCAACATCGTGAAGGATTTGAATGCATACACGGAGTTGAGCTCTCGAAAAGATGCCGCCCAATGCCTGTTCAATCGTTACAAGGTGATGCCGGTCAACCTGAAGCTTTCTTTTTACAGGAATGACTTCGAGCTTCTTTTTTCACAGCCGCAGTTTATCGCACAGTTGTCAAAAGAGGATAAAATAGCCACCGTTAAAGAGGCTTTGGCAAAGGATGCATCATTGAAAGAAAAATCAAAAGGTGATTGGTCCTATTTTCCAAATGCTGCGCACAGCTGTACTTGTTTCCTGATAGGCAGAATCATGCAGAATGCCAATTATGAACCGTTCGTGCAGCTCTGTACGGAGAATGAACTTGTTGCCCGCTTTGTTGAATTCGGTTTCGAGCAGTCATGCCCATCGAATCCGGAAGCCGACAAGAAAGTTTTCGAACTGATTATTCAGCATGGAGAGGATTATTCCAAATAGCATTCCAATTGGCAAAGAGTTGGAATATGGTTTTTACGAATGAGAGAAGTTGACTCCTCAAGATCGGCGTAAACTTCAGTAACCAGTCGCGCAACATCGAGAAGTGGATTGTTAAGTAGCAAGCCCTCCTCATGAAATAGTTACCTTTTATCCACGACGATGAAAGGCTGAAGTTGATAAGGTTTGGGTGCAATAGCGCGGTCTTTCCATGAATAGAAAAAACGTTCCAATGGAGCGATGCTGTAACCATCTTGACGATGATCAGAAGTGTCGTATGGATCAGCAAAGATCAGCGTGTCGTCGCCCGTAAAGTTTGGTGTGCCGTTGAAATCAATTCCGATAATCAAGTCCCAATGCCCGTCCCAGTCGCTCCATTCTACCATAACGGGGCGATTAGCACGAAGCTGAACTGTAAGCCATGCGGAAAAGGCATTTATTGATTGGAAAGTGGGATAGAGGTTGCCATAATCGCATTGCGGAAATGGATCTCCGGATTTCACAATGTCCGAGTTTGCATACTTCAAACGATAGCTACTTGCCACAATCTTTAACTGAGGATGCTTGTAAAAGTAGTTGTAAAGATCTTCCAGATGTGTACCATAGTCTGCAAAGTCTTGGGCGGAGCCGGGTTTTGCATCCGATATGCTGCGGTTGGTCATACTTCTCAGTGCTTTGGCTAGATCCCATTCCGTCAAATTATTGTCGCAACCAAAGTGATGCAACAACAGCAGTGCGCATACATCACCACATGACCATTCTGTAGTCTGTTGCATAGTCTTGAAGTGCGGAATAATGATGAGGCTGCTGTCCGATTGAAGAGAATAGTAATCAGGATTACCATAATAAATAGAATTAAAATGGTTGCCCCCGCAAGCATAAGCGTCGGCTCCTCCACTTTGATCATAGTCTTTACCAGACAGCATGTGAGAGTCATCTTTTGCCTTCGGTTGATCTTTGTCAACCCGACACGTAGTAAGAGTCAAAAGTATCATACAGGAACATGCAAGTATTATCTGCCTGAAGGCAAGAATAAACATTCTTTTAGATGGAACTGAATGATGTATATTTGTTATGTTTTGCGTATTCTTCATATAATAGATTTTACTTATAGCAAAGGTAATACTGGTTGGCGACAAGACAAAATAAATAGCTTATTTGTTTTCATCGTTTTCAAACTGATCGGGTTCTATGCGTAAGCAGAATATCATACTTCCGAAGGGCATATTGACCTGCTTCTCCAGACGGACAAGTACATTTATATTATAAAGTTCAAACTGGAATGTACAGTCGCAAACTCTTCAAGATTGGCGTGAGCTTCAGTAACCAGTCACGCAATATCGAGAAGTGTATTGTCAATTAGTTGTTTGCTTGAACAAAGAAAGAAGAGAAAAAGCTTTTTCTAGAAAAGCATGTCGTTTTTTTACTATTTCAAAACATTACGGCTATTTATTTTTGCACGTTTACTATTGGGTTGTGTAATTATTATTTGGTAAAATAATGAAAAGTAGCCTCTTCATTTTATTTGTTTTTGTCGTCAATCTGGCTGTCAATGGGCAGAATTATTCAAATAAAGCTGTGACAGTAGGCGAGACCACCTTTTTACCATATTTAAAGGGAAAGGTCGTTAATCGTGTAGCCATAAATGATGCAAAGCATAAGCAATTGTTTGCTTTGTTGCATTCGTTGACATCTGTCAGTGCGCCCCAAGGCTATGAGGTTGAAGCATATAGTGATGTAAATAATCAGTTTTTGGCAATATATTTTATCCCATATGTTTTAGAACAGGACGAAACGGTTCGTGCAAAGGCAGGAAGTAGCTTGAATGTTTTCTTTAACGATATAACAGCACTTTGGCAACCATTGGATTTGAATTTATCCGGTATTTATTTGGCTCCTGTAAAAGTAGGCGAATTTGTAGGTTTTCCCATTTATAATCAGAGCGGACGCGAAATGACAATGATTTACAAAGGCAGTGAACCTCTATTTCTGCCAGTTTCGCGTGAAGAATATCTGCTTGCCCTAATAAGATCGGAAGAAGAAAAACAGAAAGAGAGTGGCACGCCGAAGTCGCCAAAAGAAATATCCTCTGAAGTAGACAAGGTCTATCGTGAACTATTGAAAACAGATAAAGCTGCGGCTGAGGAATTTAAGAAAGAAATGGGTGATTATGAAAAGGATTTGGAACAAAATAGGGAAACAGAAGATTTACTTACTTCTTATCGAAAGGAATTAGCCGGTCTCTCATCTTTAGAAAAGAAAAAAAAGGCCTATTATGCTGTTTATGCGATGGAAAAATATGGCACTTGGTCAGGGCTGGTTCCTGATGGCGAGGAAAACAATGCTACTCCATTAGTAAAGGCCAATATTAAAGCAATACAAAAGAGTTCATACAACATCCAGTTGATGACATTGGGTTGGGATCTGGTTACACCTCCCCAATCAGAAAAAAATTCGCCGCGCTTTTATCATATAAATAATAATTTTGGTTATGAACTTGCAGACGACAGAATGTGTGAACTTTATAATAATGAAGCTCTTTGGAAACGAATCATTGAACTCGTCTGTAAGTGATTTTGATACTGCAATCGACGTAGGTTATTTTTGTAAACTGCACTTCGATTCCGTCACCTGTGGGTGATTGTGCGCTGAGAGCAAGATATGCTATTGGTGGATATTCATTGCGATACAACCTTACGAGTTGCCATGACTTGCCGTTGAGGGAATAGTAGAATCCAATTATTTTGGTGTCTGAACTGATTTTTAAATAAACGTCCTTTTGGTTGATGACATCATGGTTGTTGACGTCTGATGTGCCGTTAGTGCGAATGGACACCAATCGGGTAAGACCTCTTTCATCTTGTTCAAACGCAAATTTCTGCCAGAGATTATGATTGCAATACAGGTAGATGGCACCGGCATCGTATGTTTTCATGAACGACGGCTTTACTTTGGCAAAAAAGGTGAAAGGTTGGGTGTTATCTATTTTTGCCATCAGAAGTGGTGCATTGCATGGTTTAGTGCCATCTGGATCATTGAAAAAGTCTGTTTTTGCGTCACTGCAAATAATCAGAGTATCATTCAGTAAGGTTATTTCAGGGCTGTTCTGTGATTTATTGAACATCCATATATCGCAATCTTCTGTATTATTATCTGAATTTTGAATATCATTACAGCAGGTCATAATCAATAAGATTAGCATAATTGAAGGCAATACCTTTTCCATATTATTCTTTTGTTTTACAACAAAAGTAGATAATCAGGATCGGCAAAAATTTTAACTACTTAAAGAAATAGTCCTTTTTTCCTAAGTGCGCACAGTGTGACATGAGATATTCCTATGAAAGAGGCAATGTATCCCAGGTTAACACGCTGAAACAGATCATTGTTATCCATCACAAATTCTTTATATCTCTCTTCGGCAGACATATATAATCTGTTTATCAATCGATGGTCAATAGTTAAAAAGGCTTCTTTATATAAAATCCTGAGCCAATTGGCAATATCCAAATCTTCACTGCAAAGTTGGTCCAGTTCATCTATAGGCAGGTAATATAGTAGAGAATCTTCCAGCATCTGTACATATTCATTTTCATAACCTTTCCTTTTCCCATAGTAGCTATTGGTGGAATATAACAGTTGTCCTTCTTTGGCAAACCAGGTGGTGACTTCTTTTCCTTCTATAGTAATGAATGATCGCCCTACACCTTTTTCAATAAAGTAAATGTTTTTGTTTTTGGTAAAAGGCTCAATCAATATGCTTTTCTTAGTTATTTTTGTTGGCTTTAATTCGGATGTCAATTTGTTTAATGACTCTTGATGCATCTTGTATGTGTTATTGATTGACTGTATGATCTTTTCCATTCTATTTATGATTTGCTGTATAAATTCTTTTATATACCTATTTATTTTTTCCCCCTGTTATAGGGATTAGGGATTTTCTGTATTCTGATGGCGACATGCCCAGATGTTTGGTGAAATATCGGCTGAAATAGGAAAGTGAAGTAAAGTTCATTTTCTCAGAGATTTGTGTGAAGGATAACTTATCCTCCTTCATATAAGATAAAATAATCGGTACAGTATATCTGTCTATAAAAGACGTAACACTGTTGCCCGTCATTCTTCTGACAGTATTCTCTAGATATTTTACTGAAACGTGCAGTTCGTTGGCATAGAAGTGAATATCCCGTCTGTTTCTGCTGGCGCCACTTTCTAACAAGTGCATGAATCCTTTGATAACTACCGATGTACGGTCCGTGGAAACAGTCTGATTGTATAATTTCGAATGGAATCCGAATAGATCGTATATCATGGTGAGGCAGAGACTGCCCATTACTTCTTTTTTGAAAGCATGTCCTTTATCTTGCAATCTTTCCCGGATGCGATGGATATCGGACAGGAACAGATGGAGGTCTTCGTCGCTGACGGGCATTACCGGATTGTCGAAAAGCGCAATGCTTCCACCAATACCATAATGATTGGCAGGTAACATGTAATTCAGCATTGAACTTGGAGCTGCTACATATTCCACTTTCATATCAGGCGACGGAGATATGTTCTTTATCAGATTTGTACGCGACGTGATTACAATATTTCCACGACATACATGGAAACACTTTTCTCCAAGAACAAAACTGCCATCTCCATTTGTACAACATAAGTGGATGCACCATTTATTGAACTTCGGCGAATCGATTTCTCTGAAGTCATATCCATACACAATTTCTATCTCGTCGTCTTTCATCTATTTCGATTTTAAGCGAAGATAAATATATTTTTCTTTTAAGACAAGATATTTATGCAAATGGTGAAAATAGTGGAGCAGATAGTGAAATATCTCTTTAGTTAGTCAGCCGTAATTTTGCAACAGATTAAAAGAAAAGAAATATGGAAACAAGAAGACTTAGAGACATTGAAGTTTCACCAATTGGAATGGGATGTATGGGATTTTCCCATGGCTATGGTGCAGTGCCTGAAAAGGATTATAGTATAGAAGCAATCAGAAAGGCGTATGATTTCGGATGTACGTTTTTCGACACCGCAGAAAGCTATGGTGAGGAACAATTCTATCCCGGTCATAATGAACAGCTTGTAGGCGAGGCAATTAAATTATTCAGAAAGGACGTTGTGCTTGCTACAAAACTGCACCTTCATCCGGAAAAGTTTACTGTTGGTACAAGTACTTATGAAGTTGTTCGTCGACATTTGGAAAAATCAATGAAGAATCTTAATACTGATTATGTCGATTTATACTATTTGCATCGTGTCAATGAAAAAATATCTGTTGAAGAGGTGGCCGGTGCAATGCAGCAACTGATAGACGATGGTTTGATTTGTGGTTGGGGAATGTCTCAAGTATCGGTTGAGATTATTGATAAAGCAAATAAGATTGCACCTCTATCAGCAGTACAGAATCTGTATTCGATGGTAGAACGCGATTGTGATAAGGAAGTTTTTCCTTATTGTATCAAGAATAACATTGGAGTAGTTCCTTTCTCACCAATAGCCAGCGGCTTCCTTTCCGGAAAGGTTACGGTTGAAACCCAGTTCGGCAACGACGACGTCCGCAAGTGGGTGCCTCAACTGTCTAAGGAGAATATCGTCGCCAACCAGCCTATTCTTGATATCCTTGCTGAATATTCTCAACGCAAAAACGCTACGAATGCTCAAATATCGTTAGCTTGGATGTTGCATAAATATCCTAATGTTGTGCCGATTCCAGGTTCAAAGAACCAAGAGAGAATACTTGAGAATCTCGGCGCTTGGAATGTAGAACTTTCGGATAATGAGTTCAATGCTATAGAAAATGCGCTTGACTCTTGTGATATTTATGGTCATCGAGGAAGTGTGGAAACAGAGCAGCATTCGTTTGGTAATAATTGGAAAAAACAATAATATAAAACAGAAAGATAATGGAAACAAAGAAAACAATTACATTGAACAATGGAGTGGTTATGCCACTTGTAGGTTATGGAGTGTATCAGGTAAATCCTGAAGAATGCGAACGTTGTGTGAGCGATGCTTTAAGCGTTGGCTATCGTGCTATTGATACGGCCCAAGCTTATTTCAATGAAGAAGGTGTTGGTAATGCCTGGCGTAAGAGTGGCGTTTCAAGAGATGAATTGTTTATTACTACGAAAGTATGGATAAGCAATTTCGCCGGGGATAAAGCAGCTAAAAGTATTGATGAGTCATTACGTAAATTGCAGACTGAATACATAGACCTGTTGCTCCTTCATCAGAACTTCGGCGATTGCTACAACGCCTATCGGGCAATGGAAGATGCCTATCGGGCAGGGAAAGTGAGAGCTATAGGCGTTAGCAATTTCTATTATGATCGTTTTGTTGATATTGCTGAGAACATGAGTGTCAAACCGGCTGTGAACCAGATAGAAACTCACGTGTTTAGCCAACAACGCAAAATGCAGGAGATTGCTGGTAAGTTCGATACGAAACTGACTGCCTGGGGACCTTTTGCTGAAGGCCAGAATGGATTGTTTACTAACCCGACACTAAAAAAGATAGGTGAACATTATGGTAAAAGTGCTGCTCAAGTGGCGTTGAGATTTCTTATCCAGAGGAATGTCATTGTTATTCCAAAGTCAACGCATAAGGAGCGTATGGAACAGAACTTCGCTGTTTTTGACTTTATACTTTCGGATGCGGAAATGAGTGAGATTGCAAAACTTGATATGGGATATCCGCTGATTGCTAACTTTGAGGATTGGAATGTACGTCTCGGGATGCAGCAGATGCTGAAGCGATATACGGTATAGTCAAATAAACCACTTGGATATAGTCGATGCCATTGTTATAGGCTTTATAAATAGACTTATGCAAAAACAGGAAGAGGAGCAAATGTCCTCTTCCTGCACCATAAATTTTAATTAGTTGTGTTTAATGATCATCATTTGTCTGCTGTTGCAGCTAAACGTTCTGCTTCACTCATGGCTGCCAGCATTTCGACTTCTTTCATATCCAGATTCAAGCCTTTAGCAATGCGAGTACCATAGTCTTTATCAGCCAAGTAGCAATGAGCGGCGTGGCGGTATTTAACGTTTTCGGTAACAGGCATAATGTCTTCAACTGTGTTTGAGATCAATGCTTGTTTCTGTTCTTCAGTCATCAAACGATACAAATCTCCCGGCTGATAGAAGCAGTCGTCCGTTCTGTCTTCGTATGGACTGTAGTGATCGATAGCTCCATCAACAGGCAGTGGATTAGGACGGTATTCGGGTTGTTGTTCCCATTCGCCGAATCCGTTTGGTGCATAACCTTTCGTTGCTCCATAATTGCCATCTACACGCATATATCCGTCGCGATGATAGGCATGAACAGGGCAGTGAGCACGGTTTACAGGAATCTGGTCTGCATTGATTCCTAAGCGGTAGCGTTGTGCATCGCCGTAAGAGAACAAACGACCTTGAAGCAACTTATCCGGTGAAAGTCCGATACCCGGAACCAGATGTGTAGGCGAGAATGCCGCTTGTTCAACATCTGCAAAATAGTTTTCCGGATTACGGTTGAGTTCCATAACACCTACTTCAATCAACGGGAAGTCCTTGTGACTCCATGTTTTTGTGATGTCAAACGGATTCTCTTTGTAATGAGCAGCTTGTTCCTCAGTCATAATCTGGAAGTAAAGTGTCCATTTTGGGAAGTCTTTGCGTGCTATAGCTTCAAACAGGTCACGCTGATGACTCTCACGATCTTTGGCAACGATAGCTGCTGCTTCCGCATTGGTCAGATTCTTAATTCCTTGTTGAGTTCTTAGATGGAACTTGACCCATACGCGAACGCCGTCGGAATTAATCAAACTGTAAGTGTGACTTCCGAATCCATGCATGTGGCGATAGGATGCCGGAATGCCTCTATCAGACATGACAACTGTTATCTGATGCAATGCTTCAGGAAGCATAGTCCAGTAATCCCAATTGTTTTGCGGAGAACGCATGTTGGTGTAAGGATCACGCTTTACTGCATGATTCAAATCCGGAAACTGAAGCGGGTCACGGATGAAAAACACCGGAGTGTTATTGCCAACCAAGTCCCAATTGCCTTCTTCTGTATAGAATTTGATGGCAAAACCACGTATATCACGTTCGGCATCAGCTGCACCGCGTTCGCCAGCGACCGTTGAGAAACGGACAAATAATTCGGTTTGTTTACCAATTTCAGAAAATAACTTGGCACATGTATATTTTGTTACATCATGTGTTGTTGTAAAAGTTCCGAAAGCACCGCTTCCTTTGGCGTGCATTCGTCGTTCCGGGATAACTTCGCGGTCAAAATGTGCAAGCTTTTCCATTAACCAGGTGTCCTGCATCATGATTGGACCACGTGAACCGGCAGTTTGTGAGTTCCGATTGTCTGAAACGGGAGCTCCTACTTCATTTGTTAATTTTTTTTCTTTCATGGACCTTGTGTATTTTTGTTCGTCTCAAAGATATGAAATGAAAACCATATTTTAGATTTATTTCTTATAAAGTTGTTTGATAAACTGATAAACAAAATAGATGTAATGATGTCTAAAAGATTTAAGGCGTTGGATGTCAATTTTCAGTGATAAAATATCTATCTTTATACCCGAAAATAGAAAAATAGATATTATGTCATTAAAACGTTTTGGTGTATCACTTGAAGATGATTTGTTGGAATCGCTGGATGATTATGTGAAGAATAATAGTTTTTCCAATCGCTCGCAAGCTATTCGTTTCTTGATTGAAAAGAATGTGGCCGAGCAGAAGTGGCAATGCGATCATATCGTGGCAGGTACTATTATTATAATGTATGATCAGGTGAAGAAGGAGATTACTGCCAAAATTGCTCAGATACAGCAGGATTATCAGGATGTGATTCTTTCGTCTTCTCAATTTTATATCAATAAAAACTTTTGTCTGCATATTGCAACCGTTATGGGTACTGCTCACCGTCTAACAGAACTGTCCGACAAGATGACCGCTATCAAAGGTATTAAACATGGCAAACTCGTTATGAGTCGTGCTGATTAAGATATTTTTTTTGTCTATATGGTAACACGAATTTAAAAATATGTGTTACCTTTGGCGCGTTGTGAAATGTTTTTAATCAGTAATAACAAGAAAGCATATGAATAAAGGATTACTAATAGCTTTGATTCTCTTGTCAGGAGTGAGTTCGTTTGCTGCAACCCCTGAAGCGGTAGACAGTTTGATTAATTTGAATGGCGTTGTGGTGACTGCCAATAGGATTTATGTGAATCGTAATAATGTTCCGCTATCTATATCGGTGATTGACAGGAGGCAGATTGAGGCCAGTAGCGAATCAGCATTACTCCCAGTGCTTTCTAAGCGTATTCCCGGATTGTTTGTTACAGAAAAAGGCATAACGGGTTTTGGTATTTCTTCAGGTTCAGCCGGTGTTATCAATATCCGTGGTGTAGGACAGAGCAACAAAGTGCTGATGCTTTTCGATGGACAGCCGCAGTGGGCTGGAGTATTTGGTCATGCTTTGCCAGACACGTATGTCGCTTCTGATATTGAAAGGGTAGAGGTTGTGCGTGGACCGGGTTCATTGCTCTATGGTTCGAATGCAATGGGTGGTGTTGTCAACATTATTACCCGACAGCATCTGGAACAAGGACGCCGTACGCAAGCACGTGTGATGTACGGTTCGTACAATACACAGAAATATATGATTAATAATGGATACAATATTGGCAAGTTCAGTAGTTTCCTCTCGGTTAATCATGATCGTACGGATGGACATCGTTCGAATTCGGATTTTCATATTACAAATGGTTTTGCCAATTTGGGCTATAAGTTTAATGATGCCTATAAGATGACCGGTAATGTCAGTTTGGCTAAATATCGCACTGTTGATCCGGGAACAGTGACTAGTCCGCTACTCGATCATGTAATGAATATCTTTAGAGGTACATCATCATTTGGTTTCGAAAACAATCATGAGAAAACAAGCGGCGCTTTGCGATTTTTCTATAGTTGGGGTCATCATAAGATTAATGATGGTTATGCACCGAGTGGAACTCCGCGTAAATATCTGTTTATGTCTGACGATCATAATACGGGCGTACAATTATATCAATCATTCAGACTGCTTCCGGGCAATACGATTACAGCCGGTTTTGATTATAAAAACTGGGGAGGGCATGCGTGGAACGACTCTGTGAATGGCAAAGTAGGTGAAATTGTGGATAAGACAGTAAACGAAACAGCCGGCTATGCGATTGTACAACAAGATTTTGGTATTTTGAGTTTGAATGGGGGTGTACGCTATGAGCATAGTAGTGCTTATGGAGGCGAATGGGTTCCGCAGGCTGGTTTTTCCATAAGACCAATGAAAGGTAACGTTATTAAAGGATCGTTTTCTAAAGGATATAGAAGTCCGACGTTGCGTGAACTGTACATATCCTATTTGCCTTATTCAAAAGCAAATCCGGATTTGAATCCGGAGAGTATGCTGAACTATGAATTGTCTGTCGGGCAATATTTTATGGATAATCGTTTGCATGCAGAACTAACAGGTTTCTATATTGAAGGGAAGAACATGATTTCAGTCGTACAACGTCAGCTGAGTAATGTGAGTCATTTCTATAATAGCGGCATTGAGTTCGAAGCCGATTTTCAGGCAACTAGAAATTTGAGTTTTGATATGAATTACAGCTATCTCCATACTAATAAGACACTTATTGCCGCTCCTAAACATAAGTTCTACGCAGGAACAACATATACGCCTGGACGATTTACTTTTGACGTAAACGTTCAGTCTATCTTCGGGCTATATACATACGTTGGGAGCAAAGAGACTGATAATAAGAAAGAGGATTATACTGTGTTGAATGCAAAAATCTCTTATCATCTTGGAAATATGCATAAAGGGTCTAATTTGTTTGTCAAAGGCGAGAACTTAACGGCAACGCGTTATTCTATAAATGATGGATATCCGATGCCGAAAGCTATTTTTATGGGAGGAATCGATGTGATATTCTGAGAATTTTATTATTCTTAACACTGATTCTAGAATCAAAGTTCAATAAGTTTTGTTATTTTGGGGAATTGAAAGATTGAATAAAAAAACACAGATTGAATTGATGAGTATGGTAAAGAAACTTATGATTCGTGACCTGACCTTGCGCGATGGTCAACAATCTGCTTTTGCAACTAGAATGTCGCAGGAACAGATTAATAGAGTGCTTCCTTTCTATAAGGAGGCCGGTTTTTATGCAATGGAAGTTTGGGGCGGAGCTGTTCCTGATTCTGTTATGCGATATTTGGGTGAAAGTCCTTGGGATCGCTTGGAAAAGGTAAAGGCAGCTGTCGGCGATGTTTCAAAACTGACAGCATTGTCACGTGGCCGTAATCTTTTTGGTTATAGTCCATATCCAGACAATATCATTGAAGGTTTTTGCCGTAATTCTATCGAAAGTGGATTAGGCATCATGCGTATCTTTGATGCTTTGAATGATGTTGATAATGTCAAATCAACAATCAAGTTCGTTAAGCAGTATGGTGGAATTGCCGATTGTGCCGTTTGCTATACGATAGATCCTACATATACAACTATGCAGCGCATTATGGGTGCTCTGACAGGTCATCCGATTCCAAAACCAGTGTTTACAAACAAATATTTCCTTGATAAGGCTCTTGTTCTGCAGTCATTGGGTGCTGATATGATCACAATCAAAGATATGAGCGGTTTGATTCCGCCGTTGAGAAGTGCACAGTTGGTTAAACTCTTTAAAGAGAATCTGAAGGTGCCTGTTGATTTTCATACACATTGTACACCGGGTTATGGTTTGGGCTCTGTTTTGGCTGCAATCATGAATGGTGCTGATATAGTGGATACCAATATGTGGTATTTTGGTGGTGGCCCTGCTGCTCCTGCTATTGAGTTGATATATATCTTCTGCAAGAAGTTGGGTATTGAACTGGGTGTAAATATGGAAGCTGCTGCAAAAATCAATCCTGAATTGAAGGCTATCAGACAGGAATTGGCTGCATACGATACATCAAAAGTATTTCCAAAGCCATTTAATCCGTTGACTGATACTCTGCCTGCAGAGATTGATCGTCAGTTTGATATAGCTATTGAAGCTGTCAATAAGGGTAACGAGCAGGCTTTGTTGGATGCTTGTCATGCAATAGAAGTTTATTTCGGGTTCCCGAAACCAAATGAATTAGTTAAGAATGCACAGGTTCCTGGTGGAATGTATACCAATATGGTAGCTCAGTTGAAAGCTTTAGGACAGATGCCGTTGCTGGAAAAAGCTATGGCGTTGATTCCTACCGTACGTATGGAATCAGGTCTTCCTCCGTTGGTTACTCCTACAAGTCAGATTGTTGGTGCTCAAGCTGTTTCATGCGCTCTCGATCAGGAAAAAGGTCGTCCGATGTACAGTAATCCTTCCAATCAGTTTATTGCATTGGTAAAGGGCGAATATGGTAAGACTCCTATTCCTATCAAACCGGAATTCCGTGAAAAGATTACAGGTTCGCCAGCAGAAATGCCTTATGATCCGTCAGGCTATCAGATGCATGATAATCCTGTGATTGAAGATTTGGGTGTTAAATTGGCCGAAGATGAGAAGGAGGTTCTTTTGTTGGAATTGTTCCCGGCTGTTGCAACTAATTTCTTGACCAAGCAGAAAGAAGCACGCAAAGCTCAACAAGCTTAAAGATCAGGTAGATGGCGTATTTACGCCTCTTAAATAATTAAAATTGGCCCAAGTGTACTTATGTATACTTGGGTTTTTTTATGTAACCGGATTGTCATCTTCTCGTAAATATATTGTAAAACTATTGTTATTATTTTGAAATATGCACGCTCTACTTTTGCATCAGAATTAATAATAAAAGATATTATTTATGAGAGATGTTTTTACACGAGCATGTATTTTAATCTTTTTTTTGTGGTTAAGCGTAGGGCAAATAATGGCAGAGGAAGATGGCGGTTCAATCTGTGGAAAGGTGATTGATAAAACAAACAAAGAACCACTTATAGGTGCAACAGTGCAAATTGGAGGGACAACCTTAGGAACGGTGACCGATGGGGAAGGTCATTTTATGATACGAAATTTAAAACCGGGAAAATATCAAGTTAGTATCAAATATGTCTCATATAAAACAATAGATATGGGAAATGTACAAGTTGCCAAAGGTAAAAGTACGACTCTTGATGCAGAAATGGTGGAAGCAGATCTGGCTTTGGAGGGAGTGGTTGTTGTTGCGCAGGTGAAGCAAAATACAGAAATGGCGATGCTCAGTGCGATAAAATCAGGAATGTTGGTACAATCGGGTATATCAGCGCAACAGATTCAAAAGATGCAGGATAGGAACGCTTCAGAAGTGATCAGGCGTATTCCCGGAATTTCGATTATTGATGACAAGTTTGTGATGGTGAGGGGATTGGCACAACGCTATAATAATGTATGGATTAATAATGGAGCTGTACCTAGTTCTGAAGCTGATTCACGTGCCTTTTCATTTGATGTGATTCCAAGTTCACAGATGGATAATATGGTTGTCGTGAAAAGTCCGGCTCCTGAATTGCCGGCAGATTTCTCGGGAGGTTTTATTAAGATAAATACAAAGGATGTACCCGAAACAAATGGCTTTTCTTTTTCTATTGCAGGGAGTGTTAATGATAGAACACATTTTAAACAGTTCTATTCGGCTCCCAGCAGTACAACCGATTTCCTTGGATTTGATGATGGCATGCGAAAACTTTCTGGTTCATATAATAGTCGTATGAATAATAATGATGTTGCAGAAGTTAATCAGATAACTCGAAGTGGCTTTGATAATAATTGGACCATATCACATAAACGACCAGCATCGGATTTGTTGCTGAATGCATCGTTTAATAGAACACTTCATATTGAAGACAAGAGTTTGGCTATTATTGCAACAGCCAACTACACTAATAATTATAAAAGTCTGATTGGAATGCAGAATATTCGTTACAGTCTGTATGATATAGATAAAGATAAACCGGATTATAAAAACAAGTATACAGATGATGTCTATAATCATCATGTTCGGGTTGGTGGAATGATCAATATTACATTCCTTCCAAATAAGCAGGATAAATATGAATTTAAGAACATTGTAAACCAGTTGGGATGGAGTCGCTATACAACTCGAAGCGGAGTATTGTTTAATAGTGGAGAATATGTACAGGAACAGCAAGAGTATTTTTATAATAGTCGTACAACATACAATGGACAATTTACAGGCTTGTACAATCGAACGCATGCAAAGACCGACTGGAGTATCGGGTATGCTTATGCTAATAAGAATCAACCGGATCGACGAATAATTGATCGTGAAGAAAATGGTTTTGTGGGTGATGCCCATAAGGGAGAAATGCGCATTGACCAGAATGAGATAGAACGTATGTTTTATCGCTTGGATGAACATATCGTTTCTGCCAGTTTCAATCATCAACGCAATTTGTCAATAGGAAATGTAACCCCATCATTGAAAATTGGTGCATACGCAGAATATAGAGCTCGAATCTATAATAATAGAGCCTTCTATTATCGCTATAATAATCAGAATCTGCCATCAGGATTTGAATATCTGGATGTCGTTAATGAGATATTGACACCCCATTATTTGGATGCCGATAAACTCTATGTTTACGAAGATACAGATAACCGTGATAGTTATAAAGGAAAGAATTTTCTGTCTGCAGGATATATGGCAGTTAATATTCCTTTAGGTCGGTGGAATGTGTATGCGGGTGCCCGTTATGAATACAACAGAATGCAACTGACTAACTATACAACCATTAAAGAATGGCGAACTAAGAATCATTCTTATTCCGGAGGAAGTCTTTTTCCTTCTGTAAATGCTGATTATAAGTTGAATGAAAAGAATCAAATACGTTTGGCGTATGGTTCATCTATTAATCGACCAGAATTTCGTGAGAGATCGGCATCCGTCTATTATGATTTTGACTTGTTTAGCAGTGTGATGGGAAATAAAGACCTCAAACAAGCATATATTCATAATGCCGATTTGCGTTATGAATATTATCCTTCATCGAATGAAATTATCTCTGCTGCACTATTTTATAAACATTTCAGTCATCCGATCGAATGGAGTTATATTGATAATGGAGGAAGTTATACCTATACTTATTTGAATGCGAAAAGTGCTGATAATTATGGAGTAGAAGTTGAAGTTAAGAAGGAATTGAGTTGCATAGGCTTGTATAATTTCAGTTGGAATTTTAACGGCTCTTGGATTCATAGTAGAGTTCATTTTGATTCGGGAACTTTAGCAAAGAGCCGTCCGATGCAAGGACAGTCTCCTTATCTGATTAATACGGGCATATTTTATCAGGACAATCGTCGAGGCTTGAATATGAATGTCTTGTATAACCGTATTGGCAAACGAATTATGGAAGTGGGCAATGATGATATGAGTGTAGGTGCTTCTGTGAACAATAATTTTCCGGACACTTATGAATTGGCACGTAATACGATTGATATGAATTTTAGCAAATCGTTTGCAAAACATTGGGAGATAAAGTTCAGTGTTCGGAATCTGCTTGCTGAAAAGGTGGTATTTATACAATATCCGAAGTTTTATGATACAGAAGGAACATTGCAGAAGCGCGAACAAATCACCAAACAATATAAACCTGGAAGAAATGTCTTTCTTACGTTGATCTATAATTTGTAATTCGATATAAACATATACTAACTAAAAAATGTAGAATATGAAAAATGTAAAATTATCTGTTTTGTTTTTAGGCATGTTGCTCATAGCTTCTGTTATGGCATCATGTAGCAAGGATGACAATTCGCAAACTACTCCTGAAACAACTGACCCGTTGGCAAATGTATTGCTTTTTAAGGCAGCCGACGGAACAATGACTCAATTGGGTAATGGCGATCAGGAGTTTGAAATTCCAAAAGGATCTTATACACTAAAGAAGGGCGTTTATTCAATGAAGGGATGGTGTTATATAGCTGATGGCGTTACATTAACTATCGAGCCCGGAACTGTAATTAAAGGTGATAAAGATACAAAAGCAGCATTAATAGCAGAGCGCGGAGGAAAAATAATCGCTAAAGGTACAGCTAGTGATCCAATTGTTTTTACTTCTGCTCAAGCACCGGGTGCGCGGCGACCAGGAGATTGGGGCGGACTTATTCTTTGTGGTAGAGCACAGAATAATGGCGTCGAAAAACAGATTGAAGGTGGACCACGTTCATTCTATGGTGGTAGCGATAATACAGATAATTCAGGTGTAATCAGTTACGTTCGTATTGAGTTTGCCGGGTATCCGTTTAGGACAGATCAAGAAATCAATGGATTGACTTTTGGTTCTGTTGGAAGCGGGACGCAAGTGGATCACGTTCAGGTGTCGTATTCTAATGATGATTCATTTGAATGGTTTGGAGGCGCTGTGAATTGTAAGTATTTAGTTGCTTATCATGGTTGGGATGACGAATTTGATACCGATAATGGTTTCTCTGGAAAGCTGCAATTTTTGTTAGGAATAAGAAATCCAAGAATAGCCGATACTTCATTGTCAAATGGTTTTGAATCGGATAATGACGCCGATGGCTCAACCAAAGAACCTTATACCACTGCTACCTTTAGTAATGTGACTTTTGTAGGACCGATAGGTCAGGCTTCTGATTTTACCAATTCAACGGATTATATAACCGGTGGTAGCATGAATCCGAATAATGGTTCGAAATTGGGAACATTTCAAGCAGCGATGCATATCAGACGCAATAGTAAATTGAATTGTTTTAATTCTGTTGCAATGGGTTATCCTGTCGGTTTGATTCTTGATAATCAGAAAGGAACGACACAATCATGGGCAACCAATGGCGATTTAAAGCTTAATAATATATACTTTGCACAAATGACTGTTATTGGGTCTGATGTGAATAAATCATGGAAAGATCAATATTCTATCGATGGTAAAACGGAGGACGCCTCGAAAGAATCATTTTCGCATTCTTTCTTTATGAAACAGGGAGGCAATAAATATTATAATACAATCGCTGAACTTGGTCTTGCTCAACCTAATGGTCTTACAACTTCTCCAAATTATGGTCCGAAAGCGGGGAGTCCGTTGCTTTCGCACGATAATCTATTTAAAGATGCGAAACTTGCCGACTCATTTTTTGACAAAGTTACTTTTATTGGCGCATTTAAAAGTAATTCGGATGCGGACAATTGGACTAAAGGCTGGACGAATTTTGACCCTGAAAACACTATATATTAAATCCTTCTTTTATTACACATTCTGTTTTCTCTCGGGGGACGCTCGTCTCTCGGGAGATTTTTGTGAATTAGGGTTTGTATTTTGATGCTGTCAGTATTTCTTGGCTATTATTATTGTTCATCAGGTCTTCGACTGTTGAATTTGTTTCATTCATGTATTTTGTGACAATCTGCCATCCAATCCAAGTGCCAATATTACCAGGAGCATTGTTCAACAGCGAATTGTTAGGCATGATTTCAAAATATTTGGAAGTTGTTAACTGATCGGGTGTATACAGATGCTTACGTTCAATGATTAATTTCCAAATATCAGATTCGTTATCTTTACACCAAGTCAACTCCTGACTTGTGTATGACATAAGCATTTCGGCAGGAATTTCGGGGCAGGCATGTTGAACGAGATATTTGAGTTTCCCTTCATAAATCATGCGATCAAGCAAAACATTGTCTTTGCCGGCAAATGGATATTCAGACATGATCCATCCTGTCAGATAATCGGGAATAATACGTTCGGGTATCATGGTTGAACGCTGTGGTTCATAGAAAAACTCTTGATACAAAGGATAGTCAATACCCATATATTTATCAATGGATAAAGATAATGTACTGTCACTTACCAAAACGTTTTGATTAAAACCTGATACATGCATGTATACTTGAGGGATGGTGATTTTTGGAAGAGCTATTTTTAACCATGCAAAGCCATTGCCTAAAGCGATTTCTATATCTTGAACCTGATCATATTTTTGAATGGCTTCAGTATAAAGTTTTTTTAGAGTAGGTTCAGAATAGAAGTTTATCAGTTTATTCCAATATCCAGGTTGCGACGTCGATTTCATATTTAAAACGCCTTTCCCCAATAATTCAAGCATTTTAGGATATTTCTGATTCATTTCGGCTATCCGGGCTGTGTCACCCATGTCGATTAGCTGATATAAATCTTTGTCAAAACGATTAATATGTATGGGTTGTGCATTTGTGACAGCCGCTGGAATGTTTGTGTTCTGACCTGTACAGCTAAAAAGGCAGAATGTCAATATGGCTGTGAAGGCTATTTTTAATGTATCTTTTTTTAGTAACATGTCTTACTTGCATTAAATCATTTCGATTTATAACGGGCGTATTTTCAATATATTGTATAAATGTATCATTATTTGAAATCCTTATGACGGATTTGATATGAAGTTCAGCATGGAAGTGCTCAATAAACTATGAAAAACTTATTTTAACTAAATTAACTGCCAATGCTTATTTCTGGCATATTATTTGTACTAATAAGCACGAGTGTTTGTGTATAAAATGTCATTGATGCTCAAATGAATAATAATTTATAACTAACTTATAATTATAGGAGATTAAAACTATGGGTGCAGCTGGAAACAAAAAGCCGAAGAAACCAGGTAAAAAGCACGAAGCTTCTTATTTGGAAGAGGACAATACAAAAGTAATTCCTTTGAAGAACAAGAAAAGTAAGTAAAACGGTGGTTATGGAAGCGTACAGTTGAAACGAATATGAATCGTTTGAACTGTATGTTTTTTTATTGTCTGACCAATCGAGTTAGTTTAATGGCAATATCAAAAAATACCATCTTGGGGTTAACATTTTGTGCTATATCCCGTTCTCCCTTAGATAGTTCATCTACTATTTCGAAGACGTTCCTTTCGTTTACATATGGTGAAAAGTTACGCGAGAAAGCAGCTTCTTCCAAGTTTAAGTAATTTATTTCAGGTAGTTGAAAGCGATAAATAAAGTTTTCGCGAATCAAGTGTTGGCAATAGATCAGAAAATTCTTTTGTCTTTCACGCCCTATGGAAGCCAGCGAATCAGCGATATTTTTCAATCCTCTTACGTCGCGTTGCCATGACTTACGCATCATCTGTATAAATTGTTCCAGATAGTATTTGTTTTCTTCGTTTACACTGATGGCCTCCGTCGCTTTAAGATAGTTCCCGTTAGCCAAATGGGCAATGAAGGAAGCATCTTCTGTTGTTAATCCAAATTTTGCCATCATGGCAGCTGACAAATCTTCTTGATTTATGCCATGAATGTTGATTCGTTGTGCACGCGATTGGATAGTGCCTAAAATAAGATCAGGTGTTTCGGATATCAGGAGAATAACCGTATTTTGTGGCGGCTCTTCAATAACTTTAAGAAGTTTGTTTGCACAGACAGGATGCAATTTCTCGGGTAACCAAACAAGAAGAATACGGTATTTTGCCTCATAAATTTTGAGACTTACTTTGCGAATAATCTCATCGCTTTCTTTGGAGTAAATGATAGCTTGAGAATTACCAGCATCAATGCAATCTAGCCATTCATCGAAAGTAAAATAGGGGCGATCTTTCAGAAAGGTGCGCCATTCAGTCAGATAATCATCGCAGACCTCTTTTCCCTTATCTTTTTTTAAAACTATGGGAAAGACGAAATGTAAATCAGGATGTGCTAAAGCTTCATATTTCAAACATGACGGACAATGTCCACACGAATCATTATCAGTCCGGTTGGTACAATTCAGATATTGAGCATAAGCCAATGCTAATGAAAATGTCCCTACGCCATTTTGACCTGCAAACAGTTGTGCATGTGGTACAATGCCTGTTTGTGCCGATTGTATAAGTTCTTTTTTTATTTCTTCCTGGCCGATGATATCTTTAAAGTACATATCCTTTATTGTTTTGTCTGCACAACAAAGGTATGTATTTTTATTTTGTCAAACAACTGCGACCCTATATAGTACATCAGTAAAAATGGATACATACATGCATCGATAAGGATGAAAAACAGATACTTCATGACTATTATCTAATTTTTATTGTTCGCTAGTAAGACGTGGAATTTGAAAAATCCCCTACTCACATATCTATAATTTTGAAATATTTACTTTTCTTATGGGAATAGTGAATGTGAGGAATTTATACTGTGATTTCAAAATGTCACTTTTTTAACCTAAGTTGGTACTTGTAATTTGCAGTATAAATAAATTTTAATTCTTACTTAAGTTGTTTTGATTTCAAAATGATATTTACTATCTTCGCGGTGTGATATCAAACAAGCACGATCAAAGATATGAACAAACTCAAGGAAAATAATTCTATTCTCTTGATTTACACAGGAGGAACGATAGGAATGGCAGAAAATACTTCGACAGGTGCTTTGGAAGCTTTCAACTTTCAACACTTGGAGGAACATGTACCAGAATTGAAAGATTTGGGTTTCCAAATTGATTGTGTCCAGTTTGATCCTCCAATGGACTCTTCTGAGATGGGCCCTGATTACTGGAAGAAAATTGTACGCATTATTGCAGACAACTATCATGATTATTGCGGTTTTGTTGTTCTTCATGGTACGGATACAATGGCATATACGGCTTCAGCACTAAGTTTTATGCTGGAGAATCTGAATAAGCCGGTTATTTTGACAGGTTCGCAGTTGCCTATCGGTGTGCTTCGGACAGATGGAAAAGAAAATTTGATTACTGCTATAGAGATTGCGGCTGCAAAGGATGAGAAAGGTTTGCCTATTGTGCCGGAAGTATGTGTCTTTTTTGAAAATGATTTGTTGCGCGGAAACAGAACCTGCAAGGCAAATGTCGACAATTTCAATGCATTCCGTTCATATAATTATGCACCTTTGGCTCATGCAGGAGTGTCAATTAGATATGATTTGTCACAGATTTATTATCCAGTTTCTCCACGGCCATTGAAGCCACACTATCTTTTGGATAGAAATGTGGCTATTTTAAAGATTTTCCCGGGTATTTCTCCACTAGTAGTTTCTACAATTTTGAACATTCCTGAATTGAAAGGTGTTGTGTTGGAAACTTTTGGCAGTGGAAATGCACCCGGAGAGGAATGGTTTCTGAAAGAAATAAAAGCAGCTGTTGATCGTGGATTGGTGATTGTCAATGTTTCTCAATGTCGTGCCGGATGTGTGGAGATGAGCCGTTATGAAACTGGACGTCAATTACTTGAAGCGGGAGTTGTCAGCGGATATGACAGCACAACAGAGTGTGCCGTAACCAAACTGATGTTTCTATTTGGTCACGGTCTGACTGCTGATGCAGTGAAAGAACATTTGAACTGTTCCTTGATTGGAGAGGTGACAATTCGTGATCAGCGATAAACTACTGTCGCTGAGAATTTGCTCAGTTGTAATATTTGCTGTACTCTTTTTCTCTTTCTTTAATTATTTGCCCGAATGCTTCGATATCTTCTATAGGCATGAGGGCTTTTTCTTTCCATGAGGCTGATCCTTCAACACCTGCCTTTTTATAATCGAAAGGCATGAAGCCGATTTTGCGGACATTCTTCAGACTCTTAAAAGTGAAATTGGCATGAACGGGATCTTTGAACATCGGATCGGCAATGATTGAATGTTTGTCTCTGATGGCCTTCCATTCTTTAAACGGGTATTTCAAGAAAGATGGCATCTGCCCTTGCATGTCCCAATAGCAATTATGATCCATATCAATTTGGACTTTGTCCCAAGGACCTGACATAACATCGCCGCAGTCCATCAGGATAATGTTGTTTGTGAACGAGAAAGAATGGTGATTTTCAATACGAGTTACTTGTAACTGTTGTTTCATGCCAAAAGCAAATATATTGTTACGGAGGATATTATTTTCACCATAATGCTGATGGAAGCCACCGCTTTTGCAGGCATATACCAGATTGTTTTCCAGAACAATATTCGAACTTCCTTCGTCGGTATACAATCCCCATCCTCCATAATCGAAGGAGTAGACGTCGTGTATGACATTATTATGTATGTGTGTGCCCGGAGAAATGCCGAGCGTATATACAGCACCCATGTCAGACAATTCGCCCCAACCGATGTGGTGTATATGATTGTAAGCAACAATATTATTTATGGCTGCACTCCTGATGCTATCGTTTGAATTAGGCTTTGCTACCGCATAACCCCACATCCATCCGATAGAAACGCCTGTGTAACGCAAATCAGCAATTTCATTGTGCACCACCTTGTTATCGCCGGAGTTAAGAATAACGACACCTCCTGCACAAGGAAAGACGAGTCCGATATGACGGATGATATTATTTTCGACAGAAGTATTTGTCGTAATCAATCCTTGGCTGCATCCTAATTGTGTTTCGCCAATCTTAAAGCCACCGGCACCAATATCGAAGATGAAAGAGTGACGGACGATATTGTCGTGACAAGCGCGTCGGAACCAGAATGCATAATTGCCAGTATGTTTGACTTCACAGTTGTCGAAGAGCAAGTTTTCTCCCCAATCTATTTGGATAGCCGCATCAATGCCAGCGGCAGCTTGAGAAGGTTCGTTACCGTAAGCAGGCATGGTGTACGCTGTATAATCGAAAGATATATTGCGGAATGTTTTGTCTTTTACTTCACTTCCTGCTTGTCCGGTGATGATCAGCAGTTGTTTCAGAATCGGAGCATAGCACTGTGCATTTTCAATCTTTTCACCCTTGCGTGGAATATAATACAAATCGCCATTCTCTTCAAGAAACCATTCGCCCGGCTCTGTTAGAGCTCCTTTGTAGTTCTCAAGTGTAAACCGTGTCGTATTGTCAAGAGTGTTCCAAGGTTTCATTCCTTCGCCATTCGTACAGAAGAAGCCGGAATCAGGTTGTATATAGTCGATATATTTTCGAGTATTGTCCCATTTGTGATAAAAAGTGGCAACGACTTTAGTTAACTCGTCTTTATTAAGTTTGGCCAATGGTGACAAATAAGCCGGATCGGTGTATAGTTTTTGCGTTGCATATTCAGGCGCACGGCCTTTACCGTTATAAAGCGAATTCTCTGTTACTTTGCTAAGCATGAACCATCCTTTATCCGGTGTGCATGCGCGCGTGGCGCGCTGTCCGTTAACGTAAAGTTGTTCGAAACGTATGCCATAGCGTGTAACTTCAGGCACATTGCATTTCCACCATCCATCGCCGGTCATTTTCCATCCGTTGATGGCAATGCCGCCATTCAGAGAAGGTTTATTATTAACATCACCTTCGAAAATAATCGGGCGCTTGTCTTGAGAAGTCAGCTTGATAGGTTCGTTTAAAAAGTAATTGCCTGAAGCGATCTTGATGTAGGCTGTATCACTGCCTGATTTTGCACGTAATTTCTGAAGTGCAGCCGAAACTGACTGCAACGGTTGTTGGGCACTTCCCGAAGCATGATCGTTACCATCAACGGATACATATATGATATCTTGTCCGAAGCCAACTGATGAAAGACAGCAGCAGTAAAAAACGAGTAATAATTTCTTTATATTCATGGGATATTTATTTGGGTTTGAAAAAGTATATACTTCTGCTTCAAAAAGTATATACTTTCAGGGTATAAAAGTATATACTTTCAGGTATCAAAAGTATATACTTCCGTATGTCAAAAGTATATACTTTTTTGCATGGATGTAATGATGTTTCAAACATGGTTTCAATATATTGCTTTTGCAATCTGATAAACGCTGTCTGAAGCCATCATTGTATAGAAATGCAGACTTGGTACTCCGTGAGCTATCAAGTCTTTACATTGCTGAATGCTCCATTCTATGCCGACTGCTTTAGCCTCTTCATTGGTATGGCATTTGCGAAGTTCAATGGCCAATGGTTCAGGAATCTCGGAACGGAACACTTTGGGTAATACCGTTAACTGGTCGCAAAAGACAATCGGTTTGACTCCTGGAATGATCGGAACCGTAATGCCTGCTGCCCGGCAACTGTCTACAAAAGCGTAATATTTACTGTTGTCGAAGAACATTTGTGTCACCAGATAGTCTGCGCCATTATCCACTTTCATCTTGGCATAATGGAGATCCGATTCCATATTCGGTGCTTCTTCATGTTTCTCCGGATAGCAAGCCATACCGTAGGAAAATGGTGTTTCGTTGGCTTCAAATGTGGAACCATCTAGGGCAATGCCTTTATTGAAATTATTTACTTGTATTTGCAGATCGGTAGCATGTTCGTGATACAGTGACGTATCTTCAGACTTCTCGATCGTTTTTATGTCTCCCCGTAATAATAACAAGTCATAGACACCCAGAAAGTTGAGGTCAATCAATGCATATTCGGTTTCATCTTTGGAAAATCCTTTGCAGATGATATGTGGGACGGCAGTAATGCCATATTTGTTTTGTATAGCCGACGCGATGGCAACCGAACCGGGACGTTTGCGAATATTGACTTTCTGAAAGCTTCCATCCGGCAGAGTCTTATAGATGTATTCGCTGTGATGCGAGGTGATGTTGATATACTTCGGATCGAATTCTCTCAGTTTGTCAATCACCTTATACACTTTTTGAATGCTGTTCCCTTTGATGGGAGGAAGAATTTCGAAAGAGAAGGCTGTACCTTTATTGTTTTTAATCAAATCGATAACTTTCATTTGTGAATCTTTTTATGTAAGTTAGTGTTCACTGAAAGCAAAATTAGAGAAATATATGATACAAACGACTATTTTACTCAAGAAATTGTAGAATGATGTTCAATTGTTAACTACATCGCATGTAAATTGTATCGGCATCCAGACATGTTTTGTTTATTTTGTCTATATTTGCGTGAGTAAAGATTAAGATGGACGATAAGTCACAGATAAGATTGTTGAAACAAGGCAGTGAAAATGCTTTTACCTATTTATATAAGCAGCACTGGAAGCAAGTATACAACTTTAGTCGGCTGTACCTGAATGATCGCAGCACGGCTGAGGAAGTTGTACAGGATGTTTTTGTTAAGCTTTGGGAGTCGCGTGAGTTTATCCATGAGGATGAGAATTTTGATGGTCTGTTGTTTATAATCACTCGTAATCTGGTGTTCAATAGGAATCGGGATGAGGTGAATCAGGATTTTTACAAGATGACCATCTTGTCGGCCATGGAAGAATCGAGTAATTCTGTGGAAGAGGAAATTGAAGCCAATGATCTGCGTAAATATATCGACCATTTGATTGAAGAACTGCCGCCGAAGCGTCGTGAAATATTTAACTTGAGTCGTCGGGAGCATAAGAGTTATAAGGAGATTGCACTCATGATGAATATTTCGGAAAAGACTGTAGAGAACCAAATTTCTGAGGCACTCAAATTCTTAAAGAAGAATGTTTTCCTGTTAACGATCTTCCTGTCATGAGAAAAACAGAAATGCCGTTATTAACTAAACAAAGAATATTTTGCCATGATACGTTTGAATCAAAAACAATCAGTTTTAAAACATAGCGTTGCTATTGTATTACTCTGTATACTTTCCTTACCATTGTATGTAGGGGCGAAAGGTTTGAATTATCGTTTTGATAAACGGGGAATTCAGCGCACTGTACTTGAAAACTATTTGGACCGTTCGATCACTTTATCTTGTGTTTTGGTGCCGGATTCCTATACAAAGTTCAGCGATAACAGAGAGGCGGATGATAATATCCGAATGGTGAAGAATATCGGGGCGAAGTTTATAGGTCGTTCTATCTTTTGTTGGGAGAATGAGAAGAAACTCAATCGCCCCACTTTTTGGTCAACAGCGCAAGCGATGATTCGGCGGATGCATTCTACCGATCCTGAGTTGGTATTTCAAGCTTGTTTGTTTGAGGCCATTTCGACGGATGTCGATTCTATTCCTGTGCCTGACTGGGTTTTCAAATGGTTTAATCTTCCTGTAGAGAAGCGGAACTTTTCCTATCAATCAATGTTGAATACAACAGGAAAATATGTGGATTTCTGGCACAAGGGAGGCAGTGTTCCTGATATAAGTCAGTTGGAAACGCGATTGTGGTTCTATTATTTGGCTTGTTCGTATATCCATATCGGTTGCGAAGCGCTTCATTTGGGACAGATTGAGCTGATTGGTATGAATGATCCGGATAGAACTTTTTGGAAAGACTTGATTACTCATGTACGAATGTATGCATCGAAGAACGCACGTCGGCATTGGGTTATTTTGGACGCTCATACACCTAAGGGCGGAATGTTGAAGGATGGTGTCAGTTTGTTGGATTTCAATTCTTTTCCGATGCGAATATGTGCAATACCTGGTCATCCTGCCGTTGGCGAACCGCAAAAGGCTGAACTCCGGGTCAATCATCTGGATGGCATTTACAAGAAAAGTAAAGGTTGCAAGACGCCGACGGGATGGTCGTGCGAGCATCTGCCTTATCTGGTGGAGATAGATAATTACGGTCATGAAGCCAAGACGGATGTGGCTGATACAACCTCTTATTTTCCATGGGGTTGGGACGAAATATCCTGGTATGCCAAGCAACCGGAGTCTTATCGGAATGAATGGTTGCACTATGCTTGGAACTGGATGAAACGGACGGATAAGGATGGCCATATCGAGATGCCCGGACTGCGTGGAATATGCTGTCCGAACCAGACGAATAATCTTTATAAAGCCAATACAAAAAGCGATGCTTGTCCGAATGGATACAGCCAAGAAGAGACGATAAAAGAAATTTGGAGCAACGATAAGTAAATGGTATAATATTTATGTTTACTTTTACGTATCCTAATGATTGCAATGAAAGAAAAATAAATTAGTAATAGCATGAAGAATAAATTAAAAGTACTAACCGGTAGAAAAACAGTTGTTTGTCTTATGGCCTCATTGTTGCCATTAGCTTTTGGAAGCTATACGGCACAGGCCCAGATAAAGTTTAATGAAGCAAATGAGATTCGTGAAGCGCATTTAGGTGTAGAGCGGGTGGCTCGTTATTATATTCCTGCTTATTCTTCGAAAGCAGTGAGCAATAATGAAACAAAGTGGGTTCAGATTGACTTGGGCAGTACCAAGAAGATTGATGGTATCAAGTTGTTGCCGGGTGCACAAGGTTGGGGTCCTGCAGCAGGTGGGTTTCCTGCAAGATTCAGGATTGAAGTATCCGATGATCCTAGTTTTGCGCATTCAATCATGTACGAAGATTATACGATAAAAGATGAATATCCTATTCCGGATGATGTAGTTGCCTCGTTTGCGACGAAGGAAGTCAACGGGCGTTATGTCCGGCTTACGGCAACACAACTGCGTGACAACAAACTGGTCATGACAAAGATTATGGTCATGTCGGATGGCAAGGATATTGCAGAAGGATGCAAAGCTACGGAGTCAAATCCGAGTAATGATTCAAATATAGAACTGGTTACACGTCCTGCACGTCCGCAAGGCGAGTTTGATATTACCGATAATCCAGGCAATGTGATGCCGGAAAAGACGTGGAAGCCTGTCGCTTATAAGGCTGAAACTCCGTTGGGTGGCGTGAAGCTGAGTGACGGATTGTTTAAAACTACCATGGATAATAACATCAACTATCTGCTCAATTCTTTTACCTTTGATCAGCTGGTTCGTAATTTCCGTGTTAAGGCAGGTCTTCCTGTTGAACCTTTTGATAAGGGTCTGAATGAGTTTTGGTTCAAGCAGCTTCCCGGTTCTGAAGCAGGTCGTTTCCTGATGGGTGCCGGAAATACTTTGCGGTGGACAGAGAATGCGGCTCTCCGTAAAGAGATGAACGATATTGTTGATGTGATTGACCAATGCAAAGAGCCGGACGGATATCTGATGGCTTATCCGAAACATTGTATTTTCGATGTTGAATATGGTGCTTATACGCGTTCTTGGGTGACACACGGATTGATTGAAGCAGGTTTTGCTGGCAATCAGAAAGCTTTCCCGTTGCTACGCGGATTCTATGATTGGTTCGACAAGTGTGCTTTCTTGCCGGAGATGTTACGTCGTCCGAGACAAGGTACGCAAGGTATCATTCCGATGACACGTACTTATTTTACTCCGATTGGCAAACCTAAAGATATTCAGGTCGTTCAGCAATATTTCCAAGAGAACTACTGGATGGAACAATTGGCCAATCGTGATCCTAAAGCTATCTGGCAATATCCTTATGATCGTCCTCATAACTATTTGGTTACAGGTATTGAACCTTATCTTGACTTATATCGTGCGACTGGCGCCAAGAAATATCTGGACGCTGCTTTGGGCGCATGGGATTTGTATCATGACAATTGGGAAATCACGGGCGGTTCGCTTGCTATCAATGAAGGTCCGTTCCTTTATGCTCCAAAGTCATATTATCTGCGCAGAGAAGCAGGTGAATTGTGTGGCAATGCTTTTTGGATCAAATTGAATCAGCGTTTCCATCTGCTTTATCCGGAGGAAGAAAAATATGTCTCTGAGATTGAGAAGTCTCTATATAATGTTGTCATTGCCAACCAGTATGGTTCGGAAGGTATTCGCTATTTTGCCAAGCTGGTCGATCGCAAATACCATCCTCATGTATCGAACACTTATCATTGCATGAATACTTGCTGTGAAGGTCAAGGTACACGCATCTATGGTTCTCTCCCGGAATATATCTATTCTGTAGCTAAAGATGGCGTATATGTTGACTTGTTCTCGGCTTCAGAAATCAGTTATACAGCAAACAAGCATGATATCAAGTTGAAGATGTCGACACAGTTCCCATACGATCCAAAGGTTGAGATTGCCGTTTCAAGCGAACAGCCTGCACAGAGCAAAATATATATTCGTGTTCCTTCATGGGCTGCAGGTGAGATGGCTATATCTGTTAATGGCAGCGAAGTAGGTAAAGGAAAACCGGGTTCATATTTCTTGATCGATCGCAAATGGGCGAGCAACGATTTGATTTCATTTACACTGCCGATGAGTTTCCGTGTTACCAAATACAATGGCATAGAAGAAGGTTTTGAAGATGGTCATTATGCTATTGAATATGGTCCGGTATTGATGGCAATGGTCGGTGTTAAGGGAAAGAAGATTGACATAGGTGTGAAGACAACTCCCGAAACTGTTCAGTCGTTGTTGAAACCCGTAGCAGGCAAGCCGTTGCATTTTGCAATCGAAGGAAATCCGGAGTTCGAATATTGGCCGTACTATGAAGTACAAGACCAACCGTTCTCTTGTTTCCCGGAGTTCTTTAGATAGGATATATTAATATCATAAGATAGTATTATTTTATGCAAAAAAAGGCATAGTCTTACATCCTTGTTTCTCTTTATCTTTGCATCAGAAAAATAAATCTTATTCTTTTTGATATGAACACAACACGAAGAGAATTTATAAAAAGGTCGTTGACTGCCGGCGTCGGATTGTTTATTGTACCGACAATTGTGCCTTCGTCAGTCTTTGGTAAGAATGCTCCATCGAACAGAATTAATATTGGAGCAATAGGTACGGGTCGTATTTCCCGCGATCATGATATGCCGGGCGTTTGGCAGTATGACGACGTGAGAATTATCGGTGCAGCTGATTTGGATGCCAATAGGGTAGCTGATGCAAAAAAATATGTGGAGGCGTATTACACTAAGAAGTTAGGGAAACCTTATACTTGTGTTACCACATATACAAATTACATGGATCTGCTGGCCAATAAGGATATTGATGCAGTTCTTATCAGTACGCCTGATCATTGGCATGCGAAGATTGCGATCGACGCAGTACGTGCCGGAAAGGATGTCTATTTGCAGAAACCGGCATCTTTGACGATAGAAGAGGGTCGTAAAATGAGTAATGCCGTAAATGCCAGCGGACGTATCTTGCAGATCGGTAGTCAGCAGCGATCAATGGAACAATTTCGTGTAGCTTGCGAATTAGTTCGCAATGGTCGTATTGGTCAGTTGAAGGAGATTGAAGTACGTTTGCCGGGCGATCCTGCCGGAGGAAATAGTGAAGAAATGCCTGTTCCAGCAGGATTTAACTATGAGATGTGGTTGGGTCAAACGCCGTATGTTCCCTATACGGTTGATCGTGTGCATCCTCAGAAAGGATATGATCGCCCGGGTTGGTTGCGTTGTGAACAGTTCGGTGCAGGAATGATAACCGGTTGGGGCGCTCATCATTTTGATATTGCCCATTGGGGTATGGGTAAAGAATTCTCCGGTCCGATTGAGATTTCTGGTCATGCGCAATTTCCAACGTCGGGATTGTGGAATGTTCATGGTGATTTCTATACGGAGATGCTTTATGATAATGGTGTTGTAGTCAAAGGATTGACTGAAAGTAAAGAAAGACCTAATGGCGTGAAGTTCATCGGCACTGAAGGTTGGATTTTTGTTTGCAGAGGCAATTATACAGCATCAGCCAATGACCCTAAAACGAATGCATCTTCCCAAGCACTACAGGCTTCTGATCCTAAGATTCTGACTTCTGTAATCAAGGAAAATGAAATTCATCTTTATAGAAGTACAGATCAGCATGGCAATTGGCTGGAATGTATTCGTTCAAGGGAACTGAATATTGCACCTGCTGAGGTGGCTCATCGTTCGTGCAGTGCTTGCTTGTTGCAGCATATTGCTATGAAATTAAACAGAAAACTGTATTGGAATCCGATAACGGAAAGGTTTAAGAATGATGATGAAGCGAACGCCATGTTATCTCGTCCGCAAAGAGCACCCTATAATTTCTAAATACAAAAAGGAAGATTATGAAACATATTTGGATTCTCTTATTTTGCTTGTTGCCTTGCACGATGTGGGCAGAAAAAGGCATAAAGATAATTGTCAATTCGGGTCAGTTCGATCGCAAAGATTGTATTGTCTCGGCAGATGCTGCCAAACTGGGAATTACTGACAAATCCGCTTTCGCCTTGTTTGAGAAAAAAGGAAGCAAGCAGGTTCCGGTTAAGAGCCAGTTAATTCGCGAAAAAGATGGAACTGCTAACTTATATTGGATTTTAGGTGGAAGTACTCCTGCCGGAACATCACGACAGTTTGTTGTCCAGAAGACTAAACATTCCAAAAGCTTGAACGCAATGTCAGTTGAAGATACACATCGGGCATTGATATTAAAAGATCAAGGGAAGAATATTCTTCAATATAATTATGCTGTGACTTATCCGCCGGCAGGTGTCGATTCAGCCTATAAGCGAAGTGGATATATTCATCCGGCATATTCGCCATCCGGAAATATTCTTACTACAATCCAGCCTAAAGATCACCGTCATCATTATGGAATATGGAATCCTTGGACACATGTGGTTTACGACGGTGTCTTGTATGATTTATGGAATTTGGGTGATAAAAAAGGAACCGTGAAAGCCAAGAACATTGAGGCTGTTTATCAAGGTAGCGTTTGTGCAGGTTATGATGCCAATTTGGATCATTATATTTTCACTCCTCAGGGAGAGAAATTGATCATGCATGAATTATGGAAGGTGAAAGCATGGAATGTGGCAGGAGGTTTCCTTTGGGACTTCGAATCAAATCTGATGCCTGCAACTTCATTGCCGGTTTTGCTGCAAGAATATAGATATGCCGGTTTTGGATGGCGGGCAACACAAGAGTGGACGCGCAGCAATAGTGAGATGTATACTTCTGAAGGCAAGACGCGGCAGGCGATAGATGGAACGACAGCACGTTGGATTTATGTGACCGGTCAGTGCGCCAAAGGCCGTTCCGGATTTTTGATATTGGGATATCCTGAAAACTATAATTCACCGGAGCCTCTTCGTATCTGGGATGAAAATGCCAATGGAGGCAGAGGTGATGTCTTTGTCAATTTTGCTCCGACAAAGAATAAAAATTGGGAACTCCAACCGAATAATAAGTATAAGCTGCGCTATCGTATATTTATGTATGATGGTGAAATGACAAAAGATGTAGCTGATCGTTTATGGAATGATTATGCTTATCCTCCGCAGGTTATTGTTAAGTAAAAACATAATACGTAGAAAAATGAAAAAGATATATATGTTGGCAGTGACATTACTGGTAACAGGAATGCTTTATGCCCAAAAACAAGAATTGGCCGCTGTAAAAATTGGTAATCGGATTGATGTAACCGTTGGTGATAAATTCTTTACCAGTTACCGTTTTGAGCAGGATGAGAAATATCCGTTCTTTTATCCTTTGAATGCTCCTGTTTCCGGAGGAAGCGTCACTTCTATGCGCAATGGCGTCTATCCACATCATAGTTCGTTGTTTTTCGGTTGCGATCGTGTGAATGGAGGTAATTATTGGCAAGAAGGTTTGGATCGTGGTCGGATCGTTTCAATCGGTGCTCGTGTTGTCAAGGCTAGTGGTGAACAGGTGGTGATAGAAGACGAATGTATCTGGAAACGTCCGGATGCAGAATCACCGATCAAAGATCGTCGGACGATTACCATATCTTCTCCGTCTCCTGATATCTATCAACTTGATTTTGATGTCGTGATGGATATGTTGATGGATGTAACCATTTTAAAAACGAATCATTCATTATTTAGTGCCCGTATTGATGCCGATTTGACGGTAGTACAGGGAGGTGTTATGATAAACGCAGAAGGGAAACAGGGTGAAAAAGCAACATTCGGTGTTGCATCGCCTTGGATTGATTGCAGTGGAAACAGAAAGACCGGTATAGAAGGTATAGCTATTATGCAACATCCTTCCAATCAATGGTTTCCTTCTCCATGGTTTACACGTGATTATGGATTTATGTCGCCAACGCCGATGTATTGGCCAAAAGATGATAAAGCTACTGTATTGAAGAAAGGTGATCAAATAAAGCTCCGTTACAGAGTTATCGTTCACGAAGGAGATAGCAATCAGGCAAAGATTGCTCAATTATTCGAACAGTACACAAAAGAATAAACGGATGAATATTGATTTGAAAGGGCAAGTAGCCGTTGTGACTGGAGGAAGTGGTGTATTGGGAGGAAGTATATCACGCAGTCTGGTAGAAAATGGAGTGAAAGTAGTTATACTTGGTCTTCATAAGGAACGTGTTGAAAAGACAGTTCAAGAGTTGTCGCCGTTGGGAGAAGTTATGGGAATTGTATGCAATGTCTTGGATATTCAGAGTCTCAAAGAAGCTTCCTCAAAGATTCTCGCCAAATGGGGAGAGATAGATATCCTGGTGAATGTAGCAGGAGGTAATTTGCCGGGAGCTACATTGGCTGAAAATCAAACAGTATTCGATATGAAGATAGAAGATTTTAATCGAGTAACCGATTTGAATCTCAATGGAACGGTATATCCCTGTTTGGTTTTTGGAAAGGCGATGGCGGATAAAGGAAAAGGCAGTATTGTCAATATTTCATCCATGGCTACCTATTCTTCTATAACGCGTGTTCCCGGATATTCGGTCGCTAAGAGCGGCGTTGAGATTTTTACCAAATGGTTGGCGATGGAGATGGCTTTGAAGTTTAGTGAAAAAATCAGAGTCAATGCCATAGCACCGGGCTTTTTTATCGGCAATCAAAATAAGGGTGTATTGATCAATCCTGATGGTACATACACGGAACGTAGCTGCAAAGTTTTAGCGCGTACGCCAATGAAGCGTTTTGGCAATATAAAAGAACTGAATGGATTGGTTCATTTTCTTTGTTCTGAATATGCCAGTTTTATTACAGGTACGATTATTCCGGTTGATGGTGGTTTTAGTTCATTTAGTGGTGTATAAATATGGCTTTCGAAAAAACATGGCGATGGTTTGGTGACCGGGATTCTATCACTTTATCTGATTTGAAACAGATGGGGGTAGAAGGTGTTGTCACTTCTTTGTATCATATTGCAGCGGGTGAGGAATGGCGTTTAAATGAAATTCGTTTGATGAAATCCAAGATCGAACAATATGGACTGCGTTGGAGTGTTGTAGAAAGTTTGCCTGTAGCAGAAGGTATTAAGATTTGTTCATCTGAACGTCCCCGACTGATAAGAAATTATATTTCCTCTTTAAAGAATTTGGGAGCTTGCGGCATAGATACGGTTTGCTATAATTTTATGCCTGTTTTAGATTGGGCGAGGACAGACCTGCATTATAAACTGGCTTCCGGAGTTGAATCGATGATGTTTGATTATCCCACTTTCGCTGCTTTTGATATGTTTATTTTGAAACGTGATCGTGCGTCAGAAGACTATCCGGAAACTGTACAAAAAGAGGCTGCGAAATTAATGCAAGCGATGAGCGATGAGCAACAGGAAGAATTGGCGCATAATATTATTGTTGTGACACAGGCGTTTATTCATGGTGTTGTGGGAGAAGGTAAAGATTATAAACAGCAGTTCAGAGATTATTTGAAAACGTATGATAAGATTGGAAAAGAACAGTTGCGAATGAATCTGTCATTGTTTTTAAAAGAAGTTGTTCCTGCTGCTGAAGCGTTTGACGTTCGTCTTTGCATTCATCCTGACGATCCGCCATTTCCTTTGTTGGGACTTCCACGTATTGCCAGTACTGCAGATGACTTGCAATGGATTATGGATCAATGTGATTCATTGTCGAATGGCATTACATTCTGTGTAGGTTCTCTTTCTGCTCGTCCGGATAATGACTTGGTAAAGATGGCAAAACAATTCGCTTCGCGCGTACATTTTATTCATCTACGCAATACAACCTTGCTCCCAGATAACAGAGGCTTTTATGAATCAGGCCATCTTTCGGGACATGTAGATATGTTTTCGGTAATCAGGATATTATTGGAAGAACAGCAGAGACGCCAACATGAAGGCCGTAAAGATTTACGAATGCCTTTCCGTCCGGATCATGGATTGAAGATGTTGGATGATTATAAGCGTCAGGCGAATCCCGGCTATCCATTGGTTGGAAGAATGAAGGGATTGGCAGAGATTGACGGCATGCAAAAAGCAATCGAACATATATTAATACCTCAAAAACAATGAGACATTTATTATTTATAGTAGGAATATGTATGATAATCGTGTCATGTTCTACAAGTAAGAAGAACGATTCGTTGGCAGCGGGCGACGATGGGCGTGTAAAACTGATCACCTTGGATCCCGGTCATTTCCATGCAGCATTGATTCAAAAGAAATCTTATCCTCAAGTGGACAGCAATGTCTATGTTTATGCTCCCAAGGGGGATGATTTGAATGAACATTTGAAGAAGATAGAATCCTACAATCATCAGACAACGAATCCAACGCATTGGAATGAGATCGTATATGACGGCACTGACTTTTTTGAGAAGATGCTGGCAGAGAAGAAGGGTAATGTTGTTGTCTTGGCTGGGAATAATGAAAAGAAGACTGAATATATCAAGAAATCATTGGAAGCCGGATTTAATGTTTTGGCAGATAAACCGATGGCAATCAATAGCGAGAACTTTTCTTTGCTGGAGAAGTGTTTTGCCATTGCAAAGCAAAAAGGGACGATCCTTTATGACATTATGACGGAACGTAATGAAATAACAACTATTCTTCAGCGTGAATTATCCATGATTCCTGATGTATATGGTTCGCAAGAAAAAGGCTCTCCTGAAGATCCTGCCATAGTGAAGGAAAGTGTCCATCATTTCTTTAAAATAGTTTCAGGCAATCCATTGAAGCGACCGGCTTGGTTTTTTGATGTGAATCAGGAAGGTGAAGGTATTGTGGATGTAACCACTCATTTGGTAGACTTGGTTCAATGGGAAGCCTTTCCGGAAACTGCTATTGATTATCGTAAAGATATCCAGTTGATAGATGCCAGTCATTGGACAACTGCTATTTCTTTGTCTGAGTTTAAGCAAGTAACAGGGATGACGGGTTTTCCGGATTTTCTTTTGAAAGATGTGGCTGGCGATTCATTGAGAGTGTATTGCAATGGTGATATATTGTATAAATTAAAAGGTGTTTGTGCCAAGGTTTCAGTTACTTGGAAATATACTTTTCCCAAAGGTGGTGGCGATACGCATTTCTCTGTTATGAAAGGGAGCAAGTGTAATCTGATTATCCGTCAAGGAAAAGAACAGAATTATCAGCCGGAACTGTATGTTGAGTCTGTAAAAAAGCAGGATCTGGCAGTATTCGAGAAAACTTTAAATGCTTCATTGACTAAACTCGCTTCAAAATATCCGGGCATTTCCTTACAGAAGCAGAGTAAAAATGTATGGCAAGTGATGATTCCAACTAAGTATCGTGTAGGTCATGAGGCACATTTTGGTCAGGTGATGGATAATTTTCTGCTCTATCTGAAGAACAAGCAGTTGCCATCATGGGAAGTTCCGAACATGCTTGCCAAGTATTATCTGACTACAGCGGCTTTAGATATGGCGAAAAAGAAAGATAAATAGAATCGAAGATAAGTTGTACGTTATTTCAGAAATTGTCTTTTATACTCTGTGGGAGTGAATCCTGTATTTCTTTTAAAGATTCGGTTGAAATGGGTGATGGAGTTGAATCCTGATTCCAAGCAGATTTGAACGACGTCCAATTTATCTTCAATTAGAAGTTTGCAAGCATAGCCAATGCGTAGATCCAGTATGAATTCGGTAAATGTTTTTCCGGATTTCTCTTTGAAGAATCGGCAGAAAGAAGATGTATTCATGGCAGCTATTGCAGACACTTCATTCAGATCGATTTGCTCTTTGTAATGGTTGGTTATGAATGATAGGATTTTTTCCATACGCGGACTTTTTTGCAGAGATACGGTTTGGCAGAAATGCAGACTCCCCAAATATCTTTTGTCCCTGAAGTTTGCCATTAAGTCTAGCAAATGCAGCAGATTGATAATCCTCATAGTACCTTTACTGTTGGGTAGCTGTTCTATAGATGATATGATCTCTGCATTTTCCGGAAAAGGGAAATTGATTCCTCTCTTTGAGTCTTCAAGCAGATTCTTGATGTGCGACAGATCCGCGTAGTTATTGATTGCATGCGACATGAAATCCTCTTCAAATTGAATGATCACACCATTTACTCTTAGAGACTTATTCCCTTCTTCATATTCAGGAGCACTTTTCATATAGTGAGGAATACAATGCCCAACAATAGTCACATCTTGATTATGAAATGATTCCATACTATCAGCTACGAATCTTTCCCCGAATCCGTTTCTGACATAGATAATTTCAAATTCATTATGTATATGCCAAGGATAGGTGAATTTGTCGTAATCGAAGAATCTCGCAATTATTGGTGACCCCGAATAAATTGTCAGATGTTCATGCATTATAGTATTTTCCATCATATATCAAATGTAATGTTTGACCATTCTTCTTCTTAATGCAAAGTTAGGGAATTTTGTATTTGGGTTTATGTTCTTATGACTTTTTAATATGTATAATATTTTGTGATTTGCATATTTGTTTTGCTTATCAAAATAGTGTAATCTTTTGCAAATGTAAGATAAGTGATATAAATGGTTACTTATTACTTTTGTTATGTATTTAAATGTGAACTCAAGTCTTTTTGCACTATGAATTTTTTGTTTGAAACATAATACCATGGGAATTATTCGTGTGCTAGAGAGAAATATATATTAATAAGATATATGTGGAGTATTTTACAAATAAATTAAATAGAGAGAATTATATGAAAGAATGTTGTCTTGGTTTGTTAACTCGGTGTGGTACAGCTATATTACTGATTGCACTATTGTTTTGTGTTAGCGCTTATGCACAAAATGGGAGAGTCATTATGGGGTCCGTTATTGATAATAATGGACAACCACTAATAGGCGTTAATGTTGTACAGAAAGGAACTACGAATGGGTCAATAACTGATATAGATGGAAAATACCGTATTACAGTATCAGGAAAGAATCCAGTTTTGACTTTTTCTTATGTTGGCTTTTTGAATCAAGATGTTTCAGTATCGGGTGATCAGCGTCATATAGATGTTAAAATGAAAGACGATACACAAAATTTGGATGAGGTTGTTGTTATTGGCTATGGTACCGCCAAAAAGAAAGATTTGACAGGTGCCATTGCTACCATAAAGACAGAGCAATTGGCTGCAGAAGCACCACAATCCGTTCAGGATTTGATGCGTGCCAATACGCCTGGTTTGAACATTGGATTATCAACGGATGCAAAAGGAAATGCGAGTTTGCAGGTCCGTGGTAAAAACACATTGAAAGCCGGATCATCTCCACTGATTGTTTTAGATGGTGTGATTTATGGTGGTTCGTTGTCCGATATCAATCCTGCAGACGTTGAATCTATTGATGTATTGAAAGATGCCAGTTCCGCAGCAGTTTATGGTGCAAAAGCAGCGAATGGTGTTGTTGTTGTTACCACAAAAAAAGGGAAGGCAGGAAAGCCTGTTGTGAACTTTAATACAAATATTGGTTTCGTTCAGGTTGCCAATAAACGTGAGATATTGGATGGCGCTGGTTTCGTAAAATATCGTCAGGATTATGAATCAACGCGTAACTCGGCTGAATATTTAGCAAAATATCCAGAGATCTTTTCTGATCCACGAAAATTGCAGAACGTAAATCAGCTTGATTGGTACAATTATACACAAAAAACACCGGTAACGTCTGTTACTGAAGAACAATTGGTCCGTTCTTGGCTTTCACGATTGGATTTTAAAGCTCCTGAAATAGAAAATTATATGGCAGGGAATGAAACGAATTGGGAAGATTTAGTCTTTCAAACGGGTTTGCAACAAGATTATACAGCTAGTATTTCAAATAGAACAAATAATATGTCATATTATTGGTCATTGGGTTATGCTGATAGAGAAGGAATTGTGACTGGTGAAGATTATGCTGTTTTTAGAACTCGTTTAAATTTGGAATCCAAAATAACTAATTTCTTGACAATAGGACTTAATTCAAGTTTTTCAAATCGTAATGAAAATAAATTGTCAAATAATAGTGAAGATGGTTATGATTTGTGTCCATGGGGTAATATGGTTAGAATTTCTCCTTACGGGTCAAATAATATTGATGATTTAACTAGTCCTTATCGCCGTCTGCCAACAGGTGATGCTACTCCGGTAAATCCATTTTATGATAATTTGTATCGTGATAGGAAAAAACTTTATAGTAATTTAGATGCTAATATATATGCCAAAGTAACTTTACCATTTGGAATTGATTATCAAATGAATTTTACCCCTCATTATGAATGGTATGAATATTTTATGCATCAATCATCACATAATGAGGAGTGGGCAAATAAAGGAGGTTCTTCAGAAAGAACGACAAGAAAAAAATATAATTGGCAGGTTGATAATGTAATCCATTGGAAAAAAGAGTTCAATAGAATACATAATGTGGAAGTTACATTGTTGGCCAATGCAGAAAAAGGACAGTCGTGGCGTCAATCGGCAACAACTTCCAATTATACGCCTAGTGATGTTTTAGGTTATCATCGTTTACAAGCCGGAACAGTTCCTTTGGTATCGAGTGATGATACCTACATGACTGGTGATGCTTTAATGGCGCGACTTTTCTATTCATTCAAAAATAAATATATGCTTACATCTTCTGTTCGTCGTGACGGCTATTCCGCATTCGGTCAGAAACATCCAAGAGCTGTTTTCCCGGCAGTAGCATTAGGCTGGGTCTTTAGTTCTGAAAAGTTTATGGAGAATACAAACTCTTGGCTTAATTACGGAAAGTTACGTTTATCTTGGGGACAAAACGGTAATCGTGATATAGGTCAATATGAAGCGTTGTCGGACTTGACTTCCGGATTGCATCCTTATATTGATCAGAATGGCAATGTTTATACCTCTTCCCAGTTGTATGTTAATCGAATGTCGAATGCTGATTTAAAATGGGAGCGTACTACTTCTTATAATTTAGGTTTGGATTATTCTGTACTTAATGATATTCTTAGTGGGTCATTAGAAGTATACTTTTCGAAGACCAATGATTTGCTTGTGGATCGTGCTTTGCCTGAGATTATTGGATTTAATAGTGTCGCATCAAACTTAGGTGAAATCAACAATAGAGGTTTTGAGTTCTCATTGAATACAAACCTTATAAAGAAAGCCAATTTTGCTTGGACAATGACTGGTAACTTCTCTATGAATCGTCGTAAGATTACTCATTTATATGGTGAAATGGAGGATGTATTGGATGCTAATGGCAATGTGGTCGGTCAGAAAGAAGCCGATGATGTTAAGAATAAATGGTTTATTGGTCATGATACAGATCAGATATGGGATTATGTACGCGATGGTGTTTGGCAAGTTGGTGAGGAGAAAGAAGCCGCAAAGTATGGTTGTCAGCCTGGTGATTTTAAATATGTCGATCTGGATGGCGATGGTGTCATGACTAACAAAGATAAAGTGTTCCAGAAATATACCACTCCACGTTTTCGTTGGACTTTGCGTAATGAGTTCCAATTTTATAAGAATCTGTCATTGTCGTTTATGATGTATTCTTATTGGGGACAATATGGTACGTTTAATACTGCGGCTAATGTATCTAATTTTCCTGATCGTTGTTCTGAATATGTTCAGTCTCATTGGATGCCGGAAAATCCAATTAACGATTTTGCTCGTATTGGTTCAAAAAATATTGGGAACTATTATATTAATAAATCGTTTATCCGGTTGGACAATATTACAGTATCCTATTCAGTTCCATCTAATTTCTTAAAGAAATTAAGTATACAAAATTTGCGCCTTGCTGCATCTGTAAGAAATGTAGCCGTATTTGCTCCTGATTGGAAGTATTGGGATCCTGAATCTGGATCGCCAACGCCTCGTACTTTTAATTTAAGGTTGAATTTTACTTTATGATGATTAAAAAAGAATGACTTATGAAAATTAGACAAATAAAAAATAGAACATTATTGTTGGGTGCTGTATCATTGTTTTCGGTTTTATCTTCCTGCAGTGACTCATGGCTGGAACCTAAGCCCTTGTCCTTTTATACACCTGAGAATGCTTATATTGATGCTGCCGGTATGTATGGAGCTTTGACTGCATGTGAGAGAAATATGCGTCATGAATATTTTGGAGATGGCGCTCCAATTCTTACAGAGATGATACAATCTGACCTTTGCGTAGAAGGGACAACAGATAAGGCAGGTCCACAGATGGATATGGATAATTCATTGCTTCCTGATGCCAAACTGAATGATACCAATTATACTAAAGTGGGCTGGTATTGGTATGAAGGTTATAAAGCTATAAAATATGCCAATGTGGTGATTTCTAGAATTGATGCCGCATCCTATAAGGATGAAGCTGAACGTAATGCTGTTTTGGGGGCAGCGTATTTTCAGCGTGCATATCGTTATTTTAAACTTACTCATCAGTTTGGCAATATTCCTTACATTGATTGGGAAATAACCACTCCTAAATATGATTTCTATTCTTATGATCGCTGGAGCATTTTGGAAAAGATGAAATCCGATATGGAGTTTGCTTATAAGTGGGTTCCCGAAAAGGTAGATCGCGGAAAGACCTCTAAAGCAGCATGCGGTGTATTATTAATGAAGATTTGTATGTCTTTATGTGATTTTGATCGTGCAATAGAAGTAGGAAAAGAAATTGTGACAATTCATCCATTGATGACTTCTCGTTTTACAACAAAGAAAGCGACTAATCCTAATCTAATGTTTGATTTACATAGTGTAGAAGCTAAATTGGATATGTCGAATACGGAAGGATTAATGTATGTGGTAGCTTATCCTGAAGTTGATGGTTCGGATAGAATTCAAACTATGAGAAATGGTGTTCCATTTTGGAATGGTTTAAAAACTCCTGACGGAATGACTGGAACAAGCGTTAAGATTGCTTCCGATGAAACAGATCCATCAATGGATTTGAATCAGAGTTATGGTCGAGGTATTGGTCGTTGTCGTCCAACCAATTATTATCAATATACTGTTTGGACTGACAAAGAGAAGAATGATTTGCGTGGTCCGTATAATCATGATAGCTGGAAACGCATGGAGGATTTGAAATATAATAATCCTAGTTTGAAGGGAAAGAATCAATGGTATGGTAAGAATTTTATAAAGAATCCAGCCATGTCAGTAGAGGACACGATTCGTTGTTGGTTTATGTGGCCGCATTACAAACTGTTTGTTCCGGATCCATTACAGACACAATGGGCAGGTGGCGAAACTCCTTGGTATATATACCGTTCAGCCGAAGTATATTTAATGTTGGGTGAATGTTATTATTGGAAGAATCAGCCTGCCGAAGCTGCCGAAATGTTGAATGTCGTAAGAAGACGTGCCGGAGCAGATCCTTTAACAGCTGCAGATATTAATATTGGTGCCATCTTAGACGAACGTGCCCGTGAATTGTATTATGAAGAGAATAGGCATGTTGAGCTGGTTCGTATTTCCTATACGTATGCCAAAACTGGCAAGCCATGCGAAGTTTTTGGAGGTCGTGTTTATAGCCTTGATAATATTTCTGGCCCTGGTGGAACAGGAGCAAATGTAAAACAGGAAGGTATTAATTTCTGGTATGATTGGGTAATGGCTAAAAATAATTTCTATAACAAGGGCGTTAAACATAAATGGGCAGAATATAAGATTAGTGTTCATCATATTTTGTGGCCAGTCCCTGCAGATGCTATTAATACAAACTTGAAAGGCGTCATTAATCAGAATATTGGTTATCCAGGCGCTGAAAATAATAAGGATCCTTTAAAAGTTCCTGCAGAAGGTACAGTTTTAGGTCCGCAATAATTGTTTGTTGTAATATGAATAAAAAGGAGAGCCTTATGAGACTCTCTTTTTTTGTGTTCATCAAAACATGAAATTTTTGGTAAGGGAATGGAAGTTCTTTTGTCATGATGTTTACATCATGACGGAGTATTGGATATTGGTTCTATTTATGTTTCAAACGACATTTAAAAGCCTTTTAAAGTTATGAGAGTTTTGAACAGAATTAGTCATTTTCGAAATAAAAATTACTTTCAAAACAGGCCCTTAAAAAGGACGCATCCTTTTTCCAAAAAGTATGCATAGTTTTTCGAAAAACGATGCATGCTTTTCAGCAAAAGGATACATACTATTTTTGGCTGGTCTTTTTCGAAAGTGAATAAAATTTCAATAAGTAGTAAAAACGCTTGTCAGTACAACCGTCTGCTATATTTTACTTTAATAAAGGAATATTTGAAATGTTGGAATATTTATTTTGAAAAAAATTATTAAGTGAATAGGGGAACTCCATTTCTTGTGTGTATTTATTTATGTAAAGCAGATAGAAATGGAAAACGAAGACAAGAAACATTTACTAAAGAAGTTGATGCAAGATGCCTTGACGGAGGACGAACATCGCGCATTATTGTCATCTGAAGAGGTGACTCATGCGATGACGCATCAATGGGATGGCGCTTCTTCGGAAAAGGTGGACAATGCAGATGCCGAAAATACAATCTGGCAAATGATTTGTCGCCGTCTTTGGAATCGGAATGATTCGCGGAAGGTTGCATTCTATCGCGTTTACAGCGCAGCTGCTTCGTTATTGCTTTTGCTTGCTATTGGTAGTGCCGTTTATTTTTATGCAACCAATCGAAAAATGCCTCAGATGTACGTCGTTACTTCCGGTATTCAGAATATGGAAGCTGTGCAACTGCCTGATGGAACGAGAGTTCAGATGGGAGCGGGCAGTACTTTGACTTATCCGGCTGTTTTTGAAGGCAAGACACGTGAAGTTACTTTGACGGGACAAGCTTTCTTTGATGTTGCTAAGAATCATCAGAAACCATTTATCGTACACACTTCTGATATGAATGTTCAGGCAGTGGGAACGGCTTTTGAAGTATTTAATTATGAAGTAGAGGATAAGTCGGAAGCCATTCTTGTAAATGGAAAAATCAATGTTGGAATTACTGATAAAAAGAGTGGAAATACCAAAGAATATACAGTCACTCCGGATACAAAATTGGTATACGATAAGTTGAACGGATCAGTAACGACAAGTTATGTTGATGCCGATAAGTATTCAGCTTGGCGTAAACAGCGGATATTAAGTTTTGAGAATGAACAGTTGTCGATGATTATTCCTCGCTTGGAACAATGGTACGGCCGCAAGATTATGTGTCAGAAAGATTTGTCAGAAAAATATCGCTTCACTTTTAAAGTGCGTGATGAAGCATTAGATCGAATATTATATTTGATACAAGTCACATCACCATTGAAATACACAAAACAGGATAATGGCGATTTTACCGTTGAAATGAAGAGCAAACAATAAAAAGTATCTATTAAATTAATTAAATGAGCCATGAATAATAAAGACGGATGAAAAGAAACAAAAAATTGGAAGACGCCTGCCAGCATCTTCCAATCTAAGAGATTTTATTTACCATGCGAAACCATACATTTTCGAAGCTGTTGGCCACGCATGCATTATTAATTTTAATAACATCACAAAGTTATGAAAAATAAAGAATGGGATTACTATGTCCCGCTATTAAAAAAAGTAAAGCGCATCATGAAGATCACTACCTTATTTATCTTGTGTGCTATTTTTAGCATTTCTGCTTCTACCTACGCACAGAATTACAAGGTGACTATCAACAAGCAGAACAGTACAATCATCGAAGTACTGAAAGAAATTGAGAAGAACAGTGAGTTCACATTCTTCTTCAATGATAATCGTGTGAATGTGAATCGACCTGTTAGTGTTGTTGCAAAGAACGCCACGATTCAGGAAGTATTGAATAAGGTACTCAACAACACAGGTTATGTTTATCAGATTATTGATCGACAGGTTTTGATTAAAGCATCTGCAAACGACAAGACAGGTGAACGCGCAGCTGTAGCTCAACAATCAAATAAGAGGACAATAACCGGAACAGTAAAAGACGCTAATGGCGAACCAATTATTGGAGCTAATGTTGTACAAAAAGGAACAACAAATGGTACGATAACCGATGCCGATGGTAATTTTACAATTACAGTTCCTCTTGGAAACACTTCATTAAGTATTTCATATATTGGATATAAGGGGACGGAGATTGCTATAGGAACAAAAAATTCTATTGCTGTCACTTTAAAAGAAGATACAGAAATGTTGGACGAAGTAGTTGTAGTCGGTTATGGTACAATGAAAAAGAAAGATCTGACCGGCGCAGTTGCTGCTGTCAAAGGTGATGACTTGGCAGCTCGTCGTACAACACAATTGTCAACAGCTTTGCAGGGAGCAACTTCCGGTGTGATGGTTACGCGTGATAATAGTGCTCCTGGTGCAACTGCATCAATTAAAGTCCGTGGTGTGACAACTATCAGCGATTCAAGTCCATTGGTTATTGTTGATGGCGTCCCAGGTGACATTAATCAGATCAACCCGGAAGATGTTGAAAGCATGTCTGTTTTGAAAGATGCTGCCTCAGCTTCCATTTATGGCTCTCGTGCTGCTGCTGGTGTAATTGTTATAACAACTAAGCGTGCCAAAGAAAATGATTTGGCTTTGAATTATAATTTTGAATATGGTTGGGAAATGCCCACTAAATTACCGAAGTATGTGGGTGCTCAACGTTATTTGGAAATGACGAATGAACTCCGATATAATGATAATAATTCAGGAGGATGGTATCAGACATATTCTGAAGATCAAGTAAATAATTGGCTTACCTATCATGAAACTGATCCTGATAAGTATCCTATAACTGATTGGCAAGATGAGATATTGAAAGGTTCTGCTCCACGGCAGACTCATTCACTTAATATTTCTGGAGGAAGTAAGATAGTTCAATCAAAAGCATCTTTCCGTTATGACAAAACAGATGGTTTATATGCAAATAAGAATTATGAGCGTTACATGATTCGTGTAAATAATGATTTTAAGATCAACAACTATATTTCGGCCCATTTAGATGTGAATTTTAAACGTTCTAAATCAGAAGACACTCATACTAATCCTATGACAATGCAATATCGTGCTATACCACCTATTTATGCAGTTCATTGGACTAATGGAATGTGGGGCGATTGTAAAGATGGAGAAAATATTATTGCCATGATTAATGAAGGTGGTAATATTACGAGTTGGTATAATACAATTGGAGGGAAAGCTGCTATAGATATAACTCCTTTTACAGGATTAAAGATTACAGGTGTAATATCTCCAACTTATAATTTTACTAAAGTCAAGAATTTCTTAAAAAAAGTTCCTTTTACTTATGCTGATGATGCAGAAACAGTAAAAGGCTATATGGATGGTTATTCAGCTACAAAATTAACTGAAAATAGGAATGATGATTATAATGTAACTACTCAATTCTTTGCTAATTATAATAAAACTATTGGGCGTCATGATCTAACAGCAATGGTTGGATATGAAGATTATTATGCTTTTTGGGAAAATTTAGCTGCTTCACGTGACCAATATGAATTAATTAATTATCCATATTTGGATTTAGGGCCACAAGATTATCGTGATAATAGCGGAAATGCTTATGAATATGCATATCGTTCTTTATTTGGTCGTTTAACATATAGTTATGCAAATCGTTATTTATTTCAAGCTAATTTCCGTCGTGACGGTTCTTCGCGCTTTGCGAAGGATAATCGTTGGGCAAACTTCCCTTCATTTTCAGCTGGCTGGGTTATCAGTGAAGAGAATTTTATGAAAAAAATTGATCCTAAAGTTCTTTCATATTTAAAGCTAAGAGGTTCTTGGGGTACATTAGGTAATGAACGTATTGGTAGTTTTTATCCATATCAAGCGGCTTTAAATTTTGGTTCAGCATTGTTTTATAGTGGTACTGCTGTTTCTTCGTCTACTACAGCAGCTCAACAGTATTATGCTGTACGAGATATTTCTTGGGAAACGACTGAAACTTGGGATATTGGTTTGGATGCTGATTTTTTAAATGGGCGTTTACATTTTACAGGTGATTATTACAAGAAAATGACAAAGGATATGCTATTATCTTTGGAAATTCCAAAATTTATCGGCTATGATAATCCTAGTGTTAATTCAGGTAAAATGAATACTCATGGTTATGATTTAGAAATAGGATGGCGTGATAAAATAGGTGATTTTAATTATTCTGTTACAGCAAACTTATCTGATTTCGTTTCAAAAATGGGTGATTTAGGTGGAACTGAATTTTTGGGGGACCAAGTTAAAAAGAAAGGAAGTGAATTTAATGAATGGTATGGATATGTTAGTGATGGATTATATCTTACACAAGATGATGTGAATAATTCGCCTAAAATAAATAATAATGTTAAAGTTGGCGATGTAAAATATAAAGACATATCTGGTCCTGATGGCGTTCCTGATGGTAAAATTTCTTCTGAATATGATCGAGTTTTATTAGGAGGATCTTTACCTCGTTATATGTATGGAATTAATTTTACAGCTGGTTATAAGGGCTTTGATTTCGCAATGATGCTGCAAGGAGTTGGAAGTCAAAATGCACGTATCAATGCCAATATGATTGAAGCATTAAATACAAATTGGGGTGGTGTTCCAGAAATATTAGATGGAAACTATTGGAGTTCTAAAAATACTGATGAGCAGAATGCTAATATAAAATATCCACGATTAACGCGTTCAAATAAGGATACGAATTTAGCTATGTCCGATTATTGGTTGTTTAATGGTCGTTATCTTCGCATGAAAAATTTGACATTAGGTTATACTCTTCCTAAAGTCCTTACTCAGAAAGCTAGTATTCAATCTTTACGATTTTATATTTCTGGTAATGATCTGTTCTGTTTGAGTGGTTACCCTCATGGTTGGGATCCTGAAGTTAGTTCAACAGGCTATCCTATTACAATGTCTATATTAGTTGGAGCATCTATTAATTTTTAAGGAGAATTATCATGAAAAAAAATATTATAATAGGAACTCTTTTATTGAGTGGATTTACAATTTTAACATCTTGTCATGACTTGAATTTGAATCCATTATCTAATGGTTCAACAGATACTTGGTATTCGTCAGAAACTGAGATACAAATGGCAGTTAATGATTTATACAGAATAGATTTTTGGGTACAAGATGAAGGTGGTGTTGGTGGTACAGATTGGTCTGATGATCGTGTATATCGTGAACAGTTAACAGCATTTCAAAATGCGACATTAAATGGCCAAAACTCTGCTGTTACTGATTTGTGGGCAAAACAATATAAAGTGATAGCTCGTGCTAATTCTGTTATTTTGAAAGCTGATAGAGCCATTAAAAATGGAGCTTCTGCAAACAAAGTAAACCAATTAGTTGGAGAAGCTCGTTTTCATAGAGGATGTGCTTATTCAAAGTTAATATGTAAATTTGGAGATGTCCCTTTGGTTGAAGGAGAATTAAGTATCGATGAAGGATTGCAACAAGGGCGTACTGATAAGGCCACTGTTTTACAATTTATATATGATGATTTCGACGCCGCGGCATCAGTTCTTCCAACATCAGTTTCAGGTCAACGGCGTGCAACAAAAGGTGCTGCTTTAGCTTTCAAGGCTCGTATTGCTCTTTATATGGGAGATTATAATACAGCTGCAACTGCTTCAAAAGCGGTTATGGATTTAGGAGTATATAAATTACATAGTAATTATGGAAATTTATTCTTGTCAAGCACCAAAAATTCAGAAGAATCTGTCTTTTTAATACCTCGTTCTATTGAATACAAGGTCTATGTAAATATACGTGGACAATTGCCAAGAAATTCAGGAGGATATGCTGTTCCTGATCCTACTTGGGATTTATTAGCTTCATACACTTGTACAGATGGACTTCCTATTGATAAATCACCGCTATTTGATCCTCATAATCCATTTAAGAATCGTGATCCTCGTTGTGCAATGACAATTGTTCCGTTTGGAGAAACATTTCTAGGCATTGAATTTAATCCAAATCCTCAAGCATTACAAGTAATGAATTATAATACTGGAAAAATGATTAAAAATAATGATACTCGTGCTAATGCTCAATACGCATCTTTTAATGGATTGGTATGGAAAAAGGGTGTAGATGAAGATGCTTTAAAAAATTCTGGAAATATAGAACCTGATTATATTGTCATGCGTTATGCAGATGTTCTATTAATGTATGCTGAAGCAAAGATTGAATTAAATCAGATTGACCAATCTGTCCTAGATGCAATGAATACCGTTCGTGCTCGTGCTTATGGAGTTGATAAGTCAGCTACAGATAAATATCCTGCTTTTACATCTATGGATCAAAAGACTTTAAGAACTCAGTTGCGTACGGAGCGAAGAGTAGAGTTTGCTAATGAGGGACTTCGTTATCAAGATCTGGTTCGTTGGAAAATAATGAATATAGCAATGAGTAAAAAAGAATATATGATGTTATACCCATCAACTTTATTGTTAGAAAAAGTTGTTAATAATGGTGATTGGTTTTGGCCATTTGCACCAAATATTGATGAAAATGGTTTGGCTGATTTCACTAAGATGGAAGCAGCAGGTAAATGTGCTGCTATGTCAGAGAAGAAATGGGATGACCGTCAATATTTATGGCCTATACCTACGACGGAAATACAGATTAATCCAAATATGACTCAGAATCCAGGTTATTAAAAGAATAGTAAGAGTTATCTGGGTGAAGATTCTCCCAGATAACTCTTTATAATACGTAGTATAAGTATGAAGAATCTATTAGTTATATTATTTTGTATATCGATTGCTCCTTTATTAAGAGCTGAAGATATTTTTATAGAAGCTGAAAGTTTTAATAATAAAGGTGGTTGGGTTTTAGATAATCAATCAATGGTGCAAATGGGTTCTTCCTATTTATTAGCTCATGGGTTAGGAATACCTGTCGTAAATGCGTCAACTGATTTTTTAGTTAACAATTCTGGAAAATATAGAGTATGGGTTAGGACAAGAAATTGGGTTAAACAATGGTGTGACTCAGAGGCTCCAGGTCGTTTCCAAGTTTTATTGAATGGTAAGAAATTGAATACTCTTTTTGGAACAGAAGATGTGAATTGGCATTGGCAAGATGGAGGCGTTTCTGTGTTAAAACAAGGAAGCGTTAAATTAGAACTGCAGGATTTGACAGGATTTGAAGGTAGGTGTGATGCTATTTATATAACAAATGATTTAACAATGTCTCCTCCAAACGAGAGGGAAACATTGATAAAATTTCGTAAGGAAAAATTGCATTTTCCTTCGGAGCCAAAAGATTGTGGATATTTTGATTTAGTTGTTGTTGGTGGCGGTATAGCTGGTTGTTGTGCAGCAATTAGTGCTGCTCGTTTAGGTTGTAAGGTTGCATTGATACAGAATCGTTCTGTCCTTGGAGGAAACAATAGTTCCGAAGTTAGGGTTGGCCTTTCAGGATTGATAGCTCAAAAGCCCTACCCGAATTTAGGACGTTTGATTGATGAAATTGGACCTGTTGGATATTGGAATAATTGGGAATCTAGACGTGATTCTTTGTCAATACGTAGTAAACAGATTCAATCAATATTGAAAAAACATCCTGAAAAACTTATTCATAATGCTGGACCTTATACTAATTATGAAGATGAGAAAAAGTATTCTGTTGTAAAAAATCAAGAAAATCTGAGTTTGTATTTAAATGTGCAAGTTTGTGCTGCAAATAAGATTGGTAATAGAATAACTTCCGTTTTGGGGAAAAATATAGAAACTGGTGAAGAATACCTTTTTAAGGGGAGTCTTTTTTCAGATTGCACAGGTGATGGAGAAGTCGGTTTTTTATCCGGTGCTGATTTCCGTATGGGAAGAGAAAGTAAAAGTCAGACAAATGAACTAAGGGCACCAGAAAATAGTGACCAACTTGTAATGGGAACTTCAGTGCAGTGGTATGCAGATTCTACAAAAGAAGTTTCTCCTTTTCCTGATTGTCCATGGGCTATACCATTTAGTGATCAAACATGTAAGCCGATTCTTCATGGGGATTGGAATTGGGAAACAGGATTGAATAAAAATCAAATAACTGATATTGAAAGTATAAGGGATTATGCTTTATTAGCTGTATATGGGAATTGGTCTTTTTTGAAAAATCATAGCAGAATAAAATCAAGGTTTGCAAATAAAAAATTAGCGTGGATTGCTTATATCGGCGGGAAACGTGAATCTCGCAGGTTATTGGGAGATATTATTTTACAAGAACAGGATTTACTTAATGGTACTTCATTTGATGATGCTTCATTTACTACTACTTGGGGAATAGATTTACATTATCCAGCTCCAATTGAAGGAATGAATGTTGAACCATTTTTGGCATATTCAGATTCAAAAGAGATAAAACCTTTTGCTGTTCCATATCGATGTTTATATTCAAGAAATATTTCTAATTTATTTATGGCTGGACGAGATATAAGTGTTACTCATATTGCTTTAGGTTCTGTTCGAGTTATGAGAACTACAGGAATGATGGGTGAAGTTGTAGGAATGGCTGCATCAATATGCAAAAAATATAATACGACACCAAGAGAAGTGTATACTGATTACTTGAATGAATTAAAATTACTAATGGGGAAAGGAGTAGGTAAAGGAGGTTTTACTGAAACTGAGTGATTTCATTATAGAGAAGTATAGTTGAATTAATAAAGAAAATCTATCATTAATCGAAAGGATATTCTAATTTTGCTAGAGATTAGATACTAATGAGATGAAAGTTATTCATGCTATTGGAATAATTGCTACACTTTTTTCTGTTAACTGTGTGGCTCAGCAGAAGCAAACTCCTCTTCAGCTTTCCGGAATTTATCCGCGGTTGGCGTATTATAATAATGAGGGAGAATGTGGAACGGGGGCGATTGTGCCTTGGAATGGAAGTCTGTGGGTGATTACTTATGGACCGCACTTGCCGTATGGATCATCGGATAAGTTGTATGAGGTGACGAAGGATTATCGGCAGATTGTGCGACCGGAAAGTATTGGTGGAACGCCGGCTAACAGGATGATACACAAGGAAAGCAAGCAGCTTTTTATCGGTCCGTATGTTATTGATCAGACTGGAAAAGTGCGTGTTATTCCTTACACAATAATGCCCGGACGATTGACCGGCAATGCGCGTCATCTGACGGATCCGGCAAATATGATTTTATATGGGACGATGGAAGAAGGCTTCTATGAAGTCGATGTCCATTCATTGTCTGTCAAGGAGTTGTATCCGGACGGCAATAATCTACAGCGAAAGAAAAAAGATACTGATGCCGGTCCGATCAATGATTTGCTTCCGGGCGTTCATGGCAAGGGTTTTTATTCGGGACAAGGCGTGGCTGTTTTTGCCAACAATGGCGAAGGAACGCAGGAAGCGTTGAAGAAGTTCGATGTCGAATCGGGCGTTTTGGCGGAATGGAATGGCAAGGATTGGAAAGTCGTTCGCCGCAATCAGTTCACCGAAGTGACCGGTCCTGGCGGAATATACGGAAATTCAAATCCTGCAACAGATCCAATATGGACGAACGGATGGGATTACAAGTCGCTTCTGATCGGTGTCCGCGATGCACAGAAAGGATGGTCGTTTTATCGTTTGCCAAAAGCAAGTCACAGCTATGATGGCGCTCACGGCTGGAATACCGAATGGCCACGGATCCGCAATGTCGGAACAGATGCAGAACCGAATTATATGATGACGATGCACGGTATGTTTTGGAAGTTTCCAGGTTCATTCACTGCTGCTCACAGCGCGGGAATTCGTCCGCTTTCTGCCTATCTAAAGGTTATTGCAGATTTTGCCAATTGGAATGGCGGACTGGTCTTTGGTTGCGACGACTCGGCAAAGAGCGAGTTCCTGAACAAGCGAAAGGCGAAAGGCAATATCGAAGGTCCCGGACAATCCAATTCCAATCTGTGGTTCACGTCATTTACGAAACCGAAAGAACTCGGACCGTCGTCTGCTGAAGGAGCTGTTTGGGCAAAGGAAAATGTCAAGGCGAATATATTTTCAGAACCGTTCCTGTTTGCCGGATGGCCGCAGCGTTGTGCTTGGGTGAAGAATGATGGCTCAGAAAATGTGATTTATACTTTCGAGATCGATGTTCAGGGCAATAATCAGTGGAAGACATTTAAAACATTGGCAGTCAAAGCAGGGAAGTCTGCATTTTTGCCATTTATTACTGAAGAAAAGGGCGAGTGGATTCGCGTGAAGACGGATAAGGATACAAAAACTACTGTCAGTTTTTCATATTCTGCATCCGATAATCGCACGACTGTTGCAGCTCCGATATTCAAAGGATTGACGAATGTGAATGCTATAAATACGACAGGCGGTCTGCTTCGTGGCTTGGGCGATAATCGCCGTGCCTTGGGATTGCTGGCAAACACTGTGAAGAACGGTGTTATGACAGAAACGGGCTATTACGAGATGGGCGATCATTTTGATCTTGTGCGCAAAGAAAATGCCGGTTCTGCCGATACGATTCGTACACGCTTTGCTATTCCCAGTCAAGTGATTGATATTGAGAATAGTTCAGCGCTTATTGTGGATGATAATGGTCGTCGCTGGCGTTTGCCTTTGGGTGATTCAAAATATAAGGATCTGATTGGAAAAACGCAGTTGCGAATCTGTCGCGAAGTAGCTACAGAGCGCGATTTGTTCAGTTGCATGGGAACTTTTTATGAACTTCCCGCTGAGAATGCGGATGGGTTTGCGAAGATTCGTCCGATTGCCACGCATCATTTCCGCATCAATGATTATGCTTCATATCGCGGCATGCTTATCATGACAGACGTTGATATTCAGTCAGGAAAGGCAAATCAGCATGTAATTGTGTCCGATGATGGCAAAGCTGCTGTTTGGGCAGGCGTTATTGATGACTTGTGGCAGTTGGGAAAGCCTGTAGGTCAAGGTGGTCCGTGGAAAAACACGACTGTGAAAGCCGGTGTTGCATCGGATCCGTTCCTCATCGCTTTTTATGACAAGAAAGAACTTTCATTATCGCATAGTAGCAAAAACAGTGTCACGTTCAAGGTCGAAGTCGATCCGACAGGCAATGGCGACTGGATGGAATATGCTTCATACGTCGTAAAGCCGGGAGTGAAATTCATTCATCATTTCCCTGCCTCATTTGCAGCACGTTGGATTCGTTTCTCGACAAATGTTGATACGCAGGCTACCGCGTTTTTGAATTATAAATAAGCAGTTATGATAAAGGGCAGTAATCAGATTCGAAACATTTTGATGGCAGCGATGCTGCTGCTGTCGTTTTCGGTTCAGAGTTCGGAACCAAGTGATAATCACATTGTTCTCAATCCGGCTGAGCGTTTGCAGACGATCGAAGGATGGGGAAGTTCGCTTTGCTGGTGGGCAGCACAAGTGGGCAAGTGGGATGAGCAGAAGATGGATGATGTTGTGAATTTGATTACTGCGCCTGACAAGCTGAATATGAACATCTTCCGCTATAATATCGGAGGCGGTGACGACCCTTCGCATGCGGATGGACATATGGTGAAAGGCAAGGGCAAGCGCGCCGAGATGGAAGGATTTAAAGCATCGCCTACAGCGCCTTACGATTGGAATGCAGACAAGGCGCAGCGCACGATTATGATGAAAATCAAGGCAAAGAGACCGGATGCAATCTTCGAGGCATTCTCTAATTCGGCACCATACTGGATGACTTTCAGTGGTTGTTCTGCAGGAAATGACGATCCGTTGAAAGATAATCTGAAACCGGAATATTACGACATGTTCTGCGATTATCTGGTCGATGTATGCAAGCACTATCATGATGCTTATCAGTTGGATTTTAGAACGTTGGAGCCATTCAACGAATCGTATTCGAACTATTGGTACAATCAAGGAAGTCAAGAAGGTTGTCATTTCGAACCTTCCACGCAGATTGAAATCATCCATCGACTTTATCCTAAACTGCAGGCGTCGGGTTTGAACACGGTTATTGCAGCTTCGGATGAAACAAATTTGAATCAGTTTCTAACTGTACAGCATGCATATCAAGCTGCAGAAGATATTTGGAGCAAAGTGGGACAGTTTAATACGCACACTTATTCAGGAACAGATGTCGAACGTGCGGAAGTGCATAAATTGGTGGAATCTTCGGGCAAGCGCTTCTGGCAATCGGAAACCGGACCGAGCGAAGGACGTGGCTTCGAAAGCAATCTGATGCTGTTGCAAAAGATGTTCGACGATTTGAGAATCATGCGCCCTGTTGCATGGCTGGATTGGCAGATGGTAGAAGAGCATAACGGAGAATGGTGCGTTATCAGTGGCGATTTCAAGACGCAGGAATACAAGACGGTGAAGAATTATTTCGTGCAGATGCAGATCACGCGCTTCATCAAGGCTGGTTATACACTGATTGAAACGAATCAGAAGAATGTGCTGGCAGCAATTTCGCCTTCGGGGAAGGAATTGGTTGTGGCTTTACTCAATAGAGGCAAGGGAAGTCAGGATTTCAATATTGATTTGAACAAGGCAGGAAAAGTAAACAGCATCTCATGCTGGCGGACAAGCAAAACAGAGGATTGTTTGCATATTGCTTCGCCAAAAGTCAAGAAAGGAGTGCTGAGTACTCAGTGCCCCGGTCAGTCAGTAACAACTTTTCGATTGCAGATTGGTAAAAATTAGCTCAACTCTTAATCATAAATAGTTATGAAACAGAATTTACAAATTTGCGCTTTGATGCTTTTATTTGTTTGCATCGCGTTTTCTTCTTTAGGACAAAAAGTGGGTAATATTCCTGTGATCCTTCAGAATCATAAGGACAGGTCTGCATTTACTCTTTTAGGTAAAAAGTCGAACAAGCCTATTCGTTTGTTTAACGGCAAGGATTTTACAAACTTCTATTTGTTTGATAAAGATAATGGTAAAAATAATGATGTTGACCATTGTTTTAATGTCGAAAATGGCATGATGCATTTTCTTGGTAATCATACCGGATATGCTTGCACAGAGCGATCATTCAAAAACTATTATTTGAAAGTGCTCGTTAAATGGGGTGAGAAGAAGTTTACTGCAGAGAGTAGAGCACGTGATGCAGGAGTTTTGTATCATTTTGCAGCTTCCGAAAAGGATGTGGTTTGGCCCAAATGCATTGAATGTCAGATTGAAGAGAAAAATTTCGGTGATTATTGGTTTGTGATGGGCGCTATGGGAAAATGCGAAAACAAGACCATCCATATAAATGATAATTTAACGCGTGTTTTGCATTCTGCTGATTATGAGAAGCCTCATGGTGAGTGGAATACAATAGAAATCATTTGTTATGACAATAAATCCGAGCATTATGTCAACGGCTATAAGGTCAATGAAGCAACCCATTTGAACGTCAACGAAGGTAGAATTATTCTTCAGTCCGAAGGGGCAGAAGTTTATTATAAAGATATTATTTTGTTGCCTTTGAAGTAGGCAACTGTTTTATTCACTTTTATATTTTAACGAATGAGAAAGTATTTTGCATCGATAATGTTTGGTCTTTTGCTGGTGGGAAATGTGACGGCTGCGGACTTGTTTGTCGAGACCGAGAGTTTTGCGAACAAAGGCGGATGGGCTGTTGATCAGCAGTTTATGGATCTGATGGGTTCGCCGTATTTGTTGGCGCATGGCATGGGTGTTCCTGTAGCAGATGCTTCGACGGAAGTTTCATTTCCGGAAGCGGGTAATTATTTTGTTTATGTGCGGACATATAATTGGACGTCGCCCTGGAAAAGTGGCGAAGGTCCGGGCAAGTTCGCGCTTTCAGTAGGAGGAAAGAAGCTGTTGTCGCCATTAGGCACTGAAGGCTCTGCTTGGATATGGCAGTTCGCTGGCAAAGTCAATGTGAAGTCTTTAAAGACTGTTCTGAAACTTCACGATTTGACCGGCTTTGATGGTCGTTGTGATGCGATTTATTTTACTACAGAGAATGGCAAAGTGCCTCCGACAGAGGTGAAAGCACTGGAAGCTTTCCGTCACAAGGCTTTGGGATTGCCTGATGTTGCGCCATCGGCAGGAAAATATGACTTGGTGGTTGTTGGTGCAGGCATCGCCGGAATGAGTGCGGCTGTTTCGGCAGCGCGCCTCGGATGCAAGGTCGCTTTGATCAATGACCGTTCAATCGTGGGTGGTAACAACAGTTCTGACATCCGCGTGCATCTTGGTGGACGCATAGAATCGGGTGAATATAAGCAACTTGGAGGTCTGCAGAAGGAGTTCGGTCCGACTAAAGGCGGCAATGCGCAACCGGCATCTTACTACGAAGACCAGAAGAAGATGGATCTGCTGATGAAAGAGAAGAATATTACCCTGTTTATGAATTATCGTGCCTTGAAAGTCAACAAGGACGGCAACCGAATCACTTCCGTTGTCGCGCAGCATATCGAAACAGGCAAAGAGTTGGCTTTTGAAGCTCCGTTGTTCTCGGATTGCACTGGAGATGGGACTGTTGGCTATCTGGCAGGCGCTGATTTCCGGATGGGTCGCGAGAGCCGTGATGAGTTTGGCGAGAGTACGGCTCCCGAGAAAGCCGACAAGATGACGATGGGTTCTTCTGTTCAGTGGTATTCCGTTGATAATAAGAAGCCAAGCGCTTTTCAGGAGTTCGATTACGGCATGAATTTTAATGATAAGAATGCCGAGAAAGTGATGATGGGCGAGTGGACTTGGGAAACGGGTATGAATCTCGATCAGATACATGATTTTGAACGCATACGCGATTATGGCATGCTTGTCGTTTATTCGAACTGGAACTTCTTGAAGAACCACATGAAGGAAAATGGGCAATATAAGAATCGGAAATTGGGATGGGTGGCTTATGTCGCCGGCAAACGTGAATCGCGCCGACTGATGGGCGATTATATTCTGAAGGAGGACGACCTGGTAAAGGATGTCGCTCACGAAGATGCCACATTTGCAACCACTTGGACGATTGATTTGCATTATCCTGATCCGGCGAACACGGCTAACTTTGCCGGCAAGGAGTTTAAGTCCATTGCCAAGCACATTGCGATTTATCCATATGATGTTCCGTACCGCTGTCTGTATTCGCGAAACGTTGATAATCTGTTCATGGCGGGTCGCGATATCAGTGTAACGCATGTGGCTTTGGGAACGGTTCGTGTGATGCGAACAACCGGAATGATGGGCGAAGTTGTCGGTATGGCTGCTTCGATCTGCAAGAAATATAATGTCAATCCGCGCGGTGTGTATCTGTCGCATCTCAACGACTTGAAAGCGCTGATGAAAGAAGGTGTTGGTGGTCAGGAACTGCCTAACAATCAGCAATATAACGAAGGCGGCACACTGAAAAACAAGCCGATTGTCAAATAAATAACCATGCTGTTTGCAAAAAATTGCTCTTGGAAAATTTATGCTTCCTGCTTTTGGTTATAACGGCGAGTTATACGAGATGATTGTCCGTCAGTTATTTTGTACAGTAAGGTAAGGATAGTGCTTTTTACATGAAAGGCACTGATAATCAGAATGCCATTTCATTCGAATGCGGCAACCATTTCATTCGAATCAAATTATTTTTCTTTCGAATAAAACTCTTGCCGCATCCGAATGTTTTGGAAATCGCTTTCGAATAAAAATCATCTGCGATTCGAATGGAACTTGTCAATATTTTCAATCTTTGTTTTTGCTATAGCCTTCATAATAATAGGATTGTTCGAGGCCTTTGAAAATCACGCCTCTATCATTGATTTTATCAGTTAGGGCAGGTTTTAGCAGCGTGCGAAGTTCCAAATCGTTGATAGGACTGCGTTCCATGGCTTGCAGATATAAATCTTTGTCGACGGCTTGCCAATCAATCACTTTTGCAAGATTCTTTTTGAGTATCAGATCGAGCCAGATACGAGTCGTGCGCCCGTTGCCTTCCATGAAAGGATGAGCGATATTCATCTCGACATATTTCGCGATGATCTCTTCAAAAGTACGTTCGGGCATCTTTTCGATTACGGGAAGGATGGCTTCCAGATACAGGCAGTTTGCAAAACGGAAACCTCCTTTGGTAATATTGAGCGCGCGTATTTTGCCGGCAAAGTCATATAGCCCATCGAAAAGGTACTTATGAATTTGGCATAAACCCTTCGCAGAACCTATTTCTATATGGTTGATATCGTCGGTTTCAAATAAAGCTTGCGCTTTCTGCAAGCTCTTTTCGTCAATATGATCTGTTCCCTTCATTTTTATTCTTTTATTTATCACGCGGTTAGATAGAGTAAAACTCTGAATCTGACTATGTGCAAATATAAGTATTATTTTCGAAATTCTTTACTTATCTGTCATGACAAATAAATCCCTTCATATCTGATTGCAGTTGCATTTGAGTATTTAAAATCATATCTTTGTGACATGAAAATCATAAATTGGGTGACAATGAGAAAGATTATTCGCATTGGTTTGCTGGCAGTGTTTTTGTTGCCGCTTACGATGCATGCTGGAGCTGAGCAGAAAAAACAGCAGCGCTTTACAATCATGGGATTGGGCGACTCGATAACGGAAGGAAGTACTTCGTTTACGTGCTATCTTTATCCGTTGTGGGAGAAGTTGATGAATGGTGGTTACGAGTTCGATTTTATCGGTCCGAATAATAGTCCGTGTCGTATCGGAACGCTGAGCACATGCGGTTTCGGTGGTAAAACAGTGGAATTCCTTGATTCAAAAATCGACAGTCTTTATCGGATTTATCCCGCGGATATTGTGTTGCTTCACGCCGGTCATAATCATTTCATCGACGAGCATCCTGTTCCTGGCATGATTGCTGCCTATAGGTCCATCATCAGCAAGGTATTAGCAATCAATCCGAAGGCATATATTTTCATGGCAGAAGTCATTCCGAGCGGCAAACTGCCGAAGTACGGCTATATTCCCGAACTGAACAAACAGATCGCTAAGATGGTAAAGTCGATTCATTCGAAGCAGGTCGTCCTCGTTAATCAGAATAAAGGCTTTGATTGGCAAAGGTTTACGATAGCTGATAAGGTGTATCCGAACAAGCTGGGCGGTGAACGGATGGCAAACGTTTGGTTTAAGGCGTTGAAAAAAATTCTGCTGCCTGCGCCGAACACATATACCTTTGATATTGTGCCGTATAAGACTTTAAAAGATGCCGATCCGCTGACACTGCATATATTCAAACCTGCAAAAACGAGCGGAGCAAAGCATCCTGCGCTGATTTATTACTTTGGTGGCGGATGGCACGAAGGCACGCCGTTACAGTATAATCGCGAGTGTGCTTATTATGCTTCGAAGGGATTCGTGGCTGTTGCTGCCGACTATCGCATAGTGTTACTGCATCATTCGTCGCCTTTCGACAGTTTTGAGGATGCCAAGGACGCGATGCGCTGGCTTCGTACGCACGCGGACAAATATAATATAGACACGGCAAAGATTGTTGCTTCGGGTTCGTCGGCAGGCGGGCAGTTGGCAGCGGCTTTGGGAACGATTCCGAATCGCGACGGAGGAGTCTCTTATCGACCGAACTTGTTGGTACTCAACTATCCTGTTGTCGATAACAGTCCGGCTGGTTATGGTCCGGCCGCGATGAAAGCACGTTATAAAGAGATTTCGCCGATGGAAAACATTTCGCCATCGACTCCTCCGACATTGTTTTTGGTTGGCACAAAAGATCCGCTCATCCCCGTTTCCACGGCGGAAACTTTCAAACATCGCATGGAACAGAACGGTGTCTATTGCGAACTGCAGCTGTTTCTGGGTATAGGTCATCCTATCTTCTTCTATCGCAAGCCGTTGACGAAGGAATTTTATGAGGCGAGGAATCTGACTGACGCTTTTCTGCGGAGCTATCATTATTTGCCGTGAACTGTTTTTGTCGTATCGCTGTTAAATCATTATTGTATCCTAATTGAATCACATTGCAATGAATAGAATGGACAATTACCCAAAGCGTTATAGGATAGTTACTTTGGCTGAGAATTTGGTTTATGGTCGGGGTCTGCAGGCGGAACACGGGTTGTCGCTTTATATTGAGACGCCGACGCATAAACTGTTGTTTGATACGGGCGCTTCCGACCTATTCATTCGCAATGCGGCGCAGTTGAATATCGACCTGCATGACGTTGATTATCTGGTGCTTTCGCATGGCCACAGCGATCATACGGGTGGACTTCATGCGTTTCTTGAACTCAACAGTCGTGCGACGGTGGTCTGCAAAGAAACTATTTTCGACCGCAAGTTCAAGGAGGTGCGCGAGAATGGCATCCTTGAGGGCGAAACGATTGATCGCCGGCGTTTTCGCTTTGTGAAAGAGCAGACTGAACTGTTGCCTGGAATATTTCTTTTTCCGGATATCCCGCTGCTTGATGCGGTCGACACACATTTCGAACATTTCTTTGTCATGCGGACCGATCATCGCGTTCCCGACACGTTTGAAGATGAGATGGCGTTGGTTCTCACCGATGGGAGTAGTTTCTCGATTCTTAGCGCCTGCTCGCATCGCGGCATCACGAACATCATTCGTCGCGTGCGTGAGGCATTTCCGACCCAGAACTTCCGTCTGCTTCAAGGCGGTTTCCATATTCATAATGCTGAGAACGAGAAGTTTGATGCCATCGCTAATTATTTTGAACACGACTGTCCGCAGCAGATTGCCGTCTGTCACTGCACAGGCGTTGATAAATATGCGCTTCTGCAGCAGCATTTTGGTGACAAGGTGGTTTATGAATACACCGGGAAAATGATTGAGATTCCTTAGTTTTGCTGTAGAGGAACAAGCTATTATTAAAACGGATATGTTACATCCACAAGAGCATTAGAGGGAAACGGGCAAGCTATTCTGCGGATTATATAAAACGAATATGTTACATCCGCAAGAGCATTGATAGGAGATGAAGCAAGCTATTTCCCGAATAGAATATTTCCGTGCAGTGAAATTCCCTTAAGTTTCTATTGCGCACTCGCAGCCAAAAAGCCTTTATCCGAAACGACTTTCCTTATGATGAAAATGCTATCTTGCCTTTGTCTTTCAATCTGTAGATGAACTCCTTTTTTTGAATGATTTTGCTGCCCTTATAATGATAATTTTATTGTTCAACGGTAAAAAATGCCATTCTATGGAAAGTATTTGTACACTCACCGTGCGCCCTGTATTTTTGTCTCAAGAAAATGAAACAGTTAGGGATTAAAAACAACGTCTTATGAAACAAATTCTTCATTATTCAGCAAAAGCAGGCATGGTTGCGATAGCAGCTATGATCCTCACGGCAGGAGTTTCTGCACAGACACAGACCCGTTCGTCGGACAACGTGCTGACTTCTTCGACCACTCAAAGTGTATCTGGCAATACTTACACAAGCACAACCTCAGACCAGTCCGCCGTTAAAGTGACGGATAGCACACTGACCATCAGCAAGTGCAAACTCTATAATTCTGCCGATGCTTCGAGCACCGACGATGCCAGTTTCTACGGAACAAACGCCGTTATGCTGTCGTACGGCAAATCCACATCGCCCGTCATCACCTCTTCCAATAATTATGTATCCGGCACTGGCAAAGGTGCTAACGGAATCTTCGCATACGGAAACGGAAGTATCACAACGACCGGCGACACGATTTATCAGACCGGTGGCAATGCGCGTGCCATCATGGCATCGGGCGGCGGAACAATCACTGTCAACAACGATATTGCCACAACAACCAACGGCAGTTCGAGTGTCATCGCAACCGATCGCGGCGGCGGAACGATAACGGTCAATGGCGGAACTTACACGGCCAACGGAAGCAATTCGGCAGGCATTTATTCGACAGGCACGATCACAGCCAACAATGCCACTTTCGTATCCAACGGCGGCGAGATGTATGTCATCGAAGGTTCGAACAATATCACGGTAAACAACTGTACGGCAACGAGTAACAAAGATAAGTGGGGTATCTTGCTCTATCAGAGTTTTTCGGGCGATGCCGAAGGTTCGACGGGAACGATCACGCTGAAAGGCGGCACGTTGACTTATAACGGCACTTCGGGCGGTCTGTTTTACAACACTAACGCAACAGCGAATATCAACCTCGAAGGCGTAACGATTGTCAACAAATGCGATACGCTAGTGCGCTCACTCAAAGGTGGTTGGGGCAATAATGCCACAGCTTCGAGCGGAGGAACAACCTATATCAATGCAACCGGGCAGACGATGGAAGGCATGATTTATGCCGATTCGAACAGCAAGGATTACATCACGCTTTCGAGCAGCTCTACTTATAAAAACGCATCGATAAATCCGGGCAACGTGGCTGGTTTGGTGACACTTACGATGGACGAGAGCAGTACGCTTTCGCTCGCTGCCGACTGCCATATCAATGGCGCCATCTCCATCTCCGGACTCACCTCGGGTTCGACCGTTTCGAACATCCTGGGCAACGGACATAATATCTATTATACGAAGAGTACGAACACAAGTCTGAACGGCGAAACCTATTCACTGACCAACGGCGGCTATCTCTGTCCGGAAGGCACAATCATCACAGCCAACGAAATCGTCAGCGAACTCAACGCTCAGGCAGCAGTAACGATATATAATCTGATGGGACAGGTGGTCTATCAGACGTCAAGCGGCAATTCATCGGTGGTGTTGAATCAGGAACTACTTAATAATCTGTCCGTTCCGCAAGGTTTCTACATTGTTAGGACAAATACGGGCAGCGTAGTTTCTACAGTGAAGATGATTAAAAGATGAAGCGTTGTTATTCAATTTGGTAATCCGGCAGTCCTAACAAACTGTCGGATTTTTTATAGAAGAGAGACTTTTCCTTTTAAAGTTAGAAATATCGCATCATGAATAACGATGCAATTCTGTTTACATGCATAACGATTTAATAATAAGGATTTTAGTATAACTATCATATTAATTACAAATATCAGATTTTATTATTGAGAACTCAATTGAGTAATTATGAAAAAGGTTTTATTCACTATTGCGATCATGTTATATGCTTCATTAACATTCGCACAGCCTGGTGGAATGACTACTGCAACGGGCGCATCCACTACATACGCATTTAAAACAGCTATCAACAATTTGTGGCAGTACGATTCGAGCAACAATCTTTACTATATCGTTGGATTGTATTATTGTTCGAATCCTGCTGATAAAACATATGAACAGATGGGTATTTATGTCCCTGCAGCGTATATGAATGCTACAGCCAATAGTGATGGTACGTACACTTGTACGATCAACACGACAGCTACGGTCAACGGCTATTCTTCGTCGACTGCACCGATTGTTATACCAGTCAATACGCCCGGTTATTCCGCACAGGCAGCTCCTACAGGCAGCAGTACTTCAGTCACTTCGTATATAAAAGCGGGATTTATTTATCTTTGGGCAGGATGTCGCGGACGCGATGCAGGTGCTCCATTGGGCGTTACTGATTTGAAGTCGGCTATCAAGTATTATCGTTATCTTCAGGCAGAGCAGAAGTCAGTTCCGGGCAATGTGAATGCGATATTCTCGTTTGGTCACAGTGGTGGCGGTGCACAGAGTTCGCTGCTCGGTGCTTCAGGCAACAGTACGCTTTATGACGCCTATTTCACAGCTATCGGCGCTGCTACTGAGTATAAGGATGATATCTGCGGAGCGATGTGCTGGTGTCCGATTACAAATCTTGATCAGGCTGATGGCGCGTACGAATGGAATATGGGACTGACACGCAGCGGGTTGAGTACGAGTGACAGCAATATCAGTGCAGGACTGGCAAAGGTTTTCGCCAACTATGTGAATGCTATCGGTTTCAAGGACCCGAGTACCGGCGCGACACTGACGCTCTCGTCAACTACGGACGGCTATTATCAGTCGGGTTCATACTATCAGTATATCATGGGTGTTATCAACGATGCAGTCAGTCGCTACAATACTTATAATTCAGCAAGCGTTTCAAAATACAGTACGACCGCTTCCGCCTTGAAATCGTTCACCTCGAGCTATAAGACTGCTTCAAAAGGGTTGGGCGCTTTCGATGATTATGATGAAAAAGGGCAGGCAGAAAATACATTGTTGGGTATTGCCGGTACAGCAGGCCATTTTGATGATTCATTGGCTACGCTGGTGAAGACGAATGCATCGAGCTATTATTCCTATTTCACCAGCGATCTGGCAAGTACGAATGTTGATGCTGCTGGAAAGACCGTTCATACGCGCCTGATGATGTATACGCCTCTGTATTATCTGATTGACAACAGTACGTATTATAATGGTGGCGGATCTGGAAGTTCTACAGTCGCCCCCTATTGGCGTATTCGCACCGGCATTGATCAGCAGGACACAGGATTGCCTACTGAAGTTAATCTCGCTTTGGCGCTGCAAAACCGCGATGGCGTGAAAGCCGTTGATTTCGAAACGATATGGGGACAAGCTCATACCGAAGCCGAAGATTCAGGCTCTGCTGAGACCAATTTCATCAGTTGGGTTGAGAAATACGCTTCGTCGGTAGCTACTTCAGCTGATAAGATCAAGGCAAGCAGCGATGCCAAGGAAGTGGCACGTTACTCCATCACCGGCGAGAAGCTGAACAATCCGACTATCGGCATCAATATCGTAGTGATGAGCGACGGTACTACCAGAAAAGAAATCGTTAGAGAATAGAATCCACATAAAGACATCATTTAAAAAGTCCGGCAGTCCTAACAAACTGTCGGATTTTTTTGTGCTTTGCGCTGTTTGGAATATTGAATTTGAGAATTATCTCTGTGTTTATTTTGGAAAATAGATTTATATCCGTATTTTTGTAAAAATATCCGACCTAATTAATGTTAAACGAATGAATGGACACAACGAGAAAATAGTTGATGCTGTCAAGAAGGCTATTAGCAAATCCAAATCAGGAACACTATTCTTTATCAGTACTTTCCCTGAGTATGATGATGAGTATGTAGGTAAAGTCTTGGCGGATTGCAATCGTCTTGGTCTGATCATCCGTATCTCAAATGGGATTTATCTTAAACCGGCTAAAAGCAAATTCGGAATGATATATCCAACATCAGATGAGATAGTTAAGGCAATAGCTAAGCGCGATAAGTGTGAAATTATTCCAACAGGAAACACCTCATTGAATCTTTTGGGCTTATCGACGCAAGTTCCCATGAATACCGAATATTTGACCAGCGGTTCGACACGAATAATAAAATATGCAGGACGAACAATCCGTTTAAAACATGGTATGCCAAAGAATTTTGCAGCCAAGGGGAAGATAACACGGATACTTATTCAGGCAATGAAAGCGATAGGCAAGGAGAATATAACCGCTCAAGATGTTGATAATATACGAATTATCATGAGGAAATATAATGAGTCAGACACGATGGGCTTTGATTTGCAAGTTATGCCTTTATGGATTAAAAAAATAGTCATGTCAATTATAAACGAAACCGATAAACTAAAAAGTAATGAAGATTTGGCAAAACAATCTACAGAATGACAAGATAGCAATGATCCAAACCGTAGCTATTGAAAAAAACATTGATGATAAGGCAGTCGAAAAAGACTGGTGGGTAACTGTTGTCTTAAAGGCCTTGTTCAGAACGTCCTGTTCAGAATATTTATCATTCAAAGGCGGAACTTCGTTGGGTAAAGCTTGGAATCTTATCCATCGATTCAGTGAAGATGTGGATATCTCCATTAGCAGAGAATTCTTTCTGAAAGTTTTGAATATCAAATGTGCAGAGTGTAAAAGCAATACGCAAATGCATAACCTTCGCGAAATCTCTCGTGATTATATCCATCATTGCTTGTCACAAGAATTGGACAGAGAACTGAGGCGGATGGGAGTAGAAAACTTCAGTATTGAAAATAAATTATATGAAGGGACGCGGCTCATTGCGCACGATAGCGATCCCACGGTGATAAATGTGAAGTATAAAAGTATTTATAAAGAGAGCGAAAGCTATGTATTACCCATTGTGAAAGTGGAAATCAGCTGTTTGTCAATGTCAGAACCGGTAGAATGCAAAGAGATAACGTCATTGATTTATAATAAGTTTCCGCAGGAAGACGATGCGGCATGTTCGATGATTAAAACGGTAACACCTGCACGGACCTTTTTGGAAAAGGCCTTTCTGTTGAATGAAGAGTTTCAAAGGGATAAACCTCGTGTCATGCGGATGAGCAGACATTTATATGACCTTGAAAGAATCATGGATACCGAATATGCCATGGAAGCTTTGGCGAACATGGATTTGTATCGCAAAATTATTGTGCATCGCAAGAAGTTCTATCACATTGGATATGTGGACTATGAGAAGAATCTTCCCGGCAGGATAGCGTTTTGCCCGACTGGTGAACTTTTGGAATCATATCGAGATGAATACGATAATAATATGCGGAAGACTTTTATTTATGGCGAAGCCTTGGCTTTTGATGAGTTGATAGCGAGACTGAAGGATTTGCAGGAGCGTTTTCGGGAGTTGGGTGAAATGGGTTAGTCTTTATCGAGTCCTTACAAATTACCGAGTCCTAACAAACTGTCGGATTTTTTTGTGGTTTGCGCTGAATTATCTGCCTAAATGTCAGAATTTCTGACAGGGCGGATTTTGCTGTTGCGTCGGTTTTACTTTGGCATACCATTTGTAGAATATGAAGTGCAACTCGATGAGAGTGCGAAGAAATTTGAATAATAAACAATTAAAATATTATCAATTATGGGAAAGATTATTGGTATAGACTTAGGAACAACAAACTCGTGTGTTGCCGTACTTGAAGGCAACGAACCGATTGTGATTGCCAACAGCGAAGGAAAGCGCACAACGCCTTCTGTAGTAGCCTTTGTTGAAGGTGGCGAACGTAAAGTTGGTGATCCTGCAAAACGTCAGGCCATCACCAATCCTCAAAATACGGTTTTCTCTATCAAACGTTTCATGGGCGAGACCTATGACCGTGTTCAGAAAGAGCGCGAACGCGTACCGTATAAGGTCGTTCAGGGCGATAATAATACACCGCGTGTCGACATCAACGGTCGTCTTTACACGCCGCAGGAAATCTCCGCTATGATTCTTCAGAAGATGAAGAAGACGGCCGAGGATTATCTGGGACAGGAAGTAACCGAAGCTGTCATCACCGTTCCGGCATACTTCAGCGACTCACAGCGTCAGGCAACGAAGGAAGCCGGCGAGATTGCAGGTCTGAATGTACGTCGTATCATCAACGAACCGACAGCCGCTTCATTGGCTTACGGTTTGGACAAGACGAACAAAGATATGAAGATTGCCGTATTCGACTTGGGTGGCGGTACGTTCGATATCTCTATCCTGGAGTTGGGCGACGGCGTGTTCGAAGTTAAATCAACCAACGGTAATACACACCTTGGCGGTGATGATTTCGATCACGTGATCATCGACTGGCTTGCTGAAGAATTCAAGAATGAAGAGGGCGTCGACCTGCGTAAGGACCCGATGGCTCTGCAACGTCTGAAGGAAGCAGCAGAGAAGGCAAAGATCGAACTTTCGAGCACAACGACAAGCGAAATCAATCTGCCGTACATCATGCCGGTAAACGGTGTTCCGAAGCATTTGGTAAAAACATTGACGCGTGCTAAATTCGAACAGCTGACCGATTCACTCGTTCAGTCTTGCCTCGAACCATGCCGTAAAGCATTGCAGGATGCAAACTTGCAGCCTGCAGATATCAACGAAGTAATCCTCGTCGGTGGTTCAAGCCGTATTCCGGCTGTTCAGGCACTGGTTGAGAAGTTCTTCGGAAGAGTTCCTTCCAAGGGTGTCAATCCGGATGAAGCTGTTGCCGTTGGTGCAGCGATCCAGGGCGGTGTCCTGACGGGCGAAGTGAAAGACGTTCTTCTGTTGGATGTTACGCCTCTGTCACTCGGTATTGAAACGATGGGTGGAGTAATGACGAAACTGATCGAATCGAACACAACCATTCCTACCAAGAAGTCGGAAGTGTTCACGACTGCAGTCGACAACCAGCCGTCCGTTGAAATCCATGTCTTACAGGGCGAACGTTCGATGGCCAAGGACAACAAGTCCATCGGTCGCTTCCATCTCGATGGAATCCCTGCAGCAATGCGTGGAGTGCCACAGATCGAAGTTACTTTCGATATCGATGCCAACGGTATCTTGAATGTTACCGCTCGCGATAAAGGCACAGGCAAAGTTCAGAGCATCCGTATCGAGGCTTCCAGCGGTCTGAGCGACGACGAAGTAAAGCGTATGCGTAATGAAGCCGCTGCCAACGCCGAAGCTGATAAGAAGGAGAAGGAACGTGTTGACAAGCTGAATCAGGCCGACAGCATGATCTTCCAGACCGAGAAACAGCTCAAGGATCTTGGCGACAAGCTTCCTGCAGACAAGAAAGGTCAGATCGAGACGGCTTTGAATAAGCTGAAAGAGGCTCATAAATCGCAGGATATCGCTGCTATCGATGCAGCCATGGCCGAACTCAACGGCGTGTTCCAGGCAGCCAGTCAGGAGATGTACAACAACACCAATGCTCAGCAGAACGCTGGTCCACAGGGTGGTGCAAACTTCGGCGGACAGCAGGGCGGCGCGAACTTCGGTGGTCAACAAGGCGGACAACAGCCGGGCGGCAACGCTGGTAACAACGGCGGCAAGGACGGTGGCGTTACTGATGTCGACTTCGAGGAAGTGAAGTAATTCGCTGAGGACGAGATTCGCCACGATGTAATTCTCTGAGGTTGCATTTCCATCGATGAATGCAAATTTGATTCGGATGAAAACATCGAAAACTATAAGGGGCAGATCAAAAAGTATAAATATGAATAGATAGAACAATACAGTTATAAATAAGAATATCAATAACTTAAATTGAAAATAGAACAAACAGATGGCAAAACAAAAAGTATAATTCACTTGAATTGCATCTTAATTTTGCTTCTGCTTTTTTATTTGTTTAAACAGTCTGTTTTAATAAGTTGCGTATAAAACGGCTAATTTGGACCATTCCGGATTCAGGACAAAAAAGACGTCTTAGGTAACAGTAAAAGTAACAATTTAGGTAACAGTAAAAAAATGGCTGAAAAAATTATACTTTTTGTTTTGCCACTAACGGAAATCGTAACCTTTAGCAATATTAGAATAATTCACCTTGAATATGAGTCGTAAGTGGAAGAAGCTTATAAAATTCAACTATGCGATAGGATTTATTTTCATACGTATTATAATCAGGATTAAATCTTTTTACTATTTTAAGTCTTACTTTGATAGCATCTCCTTTTCCGAATTTTGCACCTTCATTTATTTCTTTCATTAGTGCATCATCTTTTACTATAAATGATATTTTGAATCCATTATATATAAACTGCCATTTACTACCAGGTTCAAAATTTAATCCTACTATTGTAAGTATAGCATCTGTTTCCTCTATTTTATCTTCATTTATATTCTCTAAGTCAAAATCAGAATACATGTATTCTTTAAAATCTTTTCTATCAAAATTTGTTTTCGTGGTATCATTAGAATAGATTAATTCATCTACTGATGGATCAGCGTCGACTGCTTCTATTGATTTTGATATAGCTTCTCTTACTACAGGAGTATTATATATATTTATAACATTCTTCACATATATGGACGTGACATTGCTATCTTTTATCTCAGTACTTATATCATTTCGTTCTTTTTCATCTTTGATAGGCTTACCCTTAAGTTTTTTATAAATAGAATATACTGTTACTATAACAGTAGAAAGAGATGCTACATACTCTATACTGTCTTTACAGAATATTTGTTGCATAATATTCTCTACTACAGATAAGTCTATAATAAATGACCCTTTTTCTATTGCATTTACTTTTAGATTTATTTTTTTTGAACCTCCACTTATTTCCTTGTTCGATTCTTCCACAATAGTTTGATAATGAGCCAATACAGCTATCAATACATTTGCATCTATTTGATGTTCCTGTCCTTCAAATTTTATTTGCATACTTTTCTTCATTTTACTATGGAATTTATAAGCAAATGTAATGATTTTCTATTCAATAACAAGAAATTTGATGAATTGTTATTGACTTTAGAATTAATTCATAAATTCCATAATATTAGTATTTTAAATATTAAAATGCTATATTCATCCCTAAACCTTCGTGGCTTGGGCGAATTTCCATTTTAGCTGCTTTGGCTGCTTTCTTAGAATAGATGATATCGGCAATTGCAAAAGCTACTGCACTAATACCACATATTCCACAACCAATTCCTATTACTTGATTTTTCTGATTGTCGGTATTGAATTCTATTGATGAAGCAATTCCAGCAAAAGCTCCTCCCACAGCAAGAGATGCTATACTATATATTTTGCAGTTGACAGCTTTGTCAAGATAACTGCCTGTTAGACTTTCTTGTAAAGGTGCGTTCATGATAGCAGCTTTTGTGGCTATCGAATTCTCAATTTGTTTGTTCTTCTCTTCGGCATAACTCCCTACACAGATCAATAATGCCATAATTACTAATAATACTCTCATCTTCTTTTGATTTAAATGTTAATACTTAATATGTTAGACTTTCTTTTTAGTTCCACTTTGTTGCTTCGTGGAGTTGACAGCGACAGAGGTTGCAGCAGAAATTTTCGAATCGTGTTTTGATGCATTTTTCACTAGTTCCTTCGTTGCATTTGGTGCAGTTACATCCTTTTTCGATATGTATTTCTTCTGATTCCCGGTATTGTTGGCAGAATCTGAGCGAATGCTTGGCAGATCCTGGAATGTTTCTATTTGGCTTTGATATTGACGCAAACGTTCTTTCAAGACTCCTATTTCTTCGATTAGAGACCTGATTTCTGATTGCTGTTCCTTATACATATTATAATATATGCTCGATTTGTCATCCGTCGGCGTTGGCGGAGGTGCTTCATCTTTTATATCAGATTTAAGCATGTATCCTTTACCAGTTAAAAGCCAGTCTATATTCAAATCGTGATATTTATCCGCAATAGCGCAGAGCCATTTACTTTGAATATCGGTTTTATTAGATATAGCACGACGGATCATGCCATCACTAGCTGATATTGAGAGTTCAAAGGCTCTAGTACTAAGACCTTGACTTTTAATAAACTTGTGTAATCTTTCTATCATATAAAACTTTTCGTGAAAATATTCACGATATTATTTTGCTATCGTGAAAATTATCCGTAATATTGCATCGTGATAACAAAAGTTAGTCACGCCGTAAAGTTATAAATAACATTTAAAGTAAATATCATAATGGCAAAAATTTTAGCAGACACTGAAATTAGAAGAAAACTTGAAAAACTCTTCAACTGTAGACGTGAAACGGTTTGTCAGGCATTAAACTGCCGAACAAATTCTGAATTTGCAAAACAGATCAGAGCTATGGCGATAAAACTTGGTGGATCAGTGAAGAAGGAAGAAAAAGTAATCATTAAATAATATAGATCATGGCACTTCAGACAAGACACAGCTATCAGTTGGATGTAACAATCAACTGGAAAGACAAACCAAATGGATTAAAAGAAATTGAATCAGTAGAAAGGTATTTCAGCTATAATGGAGAGGAAGAATATTCAGACTGTATAGACGCAAAGAAATATTATAGATCTCTAGAAATTCCAGATGTGTTCAGAATAGTCGAATTGTTTTCCATGGGTTTCATACCATTAACCTCAATGTATCGTAAAGACGAAATATGTATATGGAATCTACAAGCCGAACGAGAAGAGGGATGGAAAAAACCACCCCTCATGAAAAAAATCATTCGATGGTTACTACGCAACCATCTTTGGTCCTATTAGGTCTGCTGAAATAACCTTCTTCAATTAATTGATTGAAAAGGCGTTCGTAAACTTCAATAGGAATACCCAATTTTTCGGATTCAATTTTGAAGATTACACCAGGGCGATGAGCACCAGAATTCTTGAGTGATTCATAAATCACCTCTTTTAAGGACTTTTCCATTGCGAAATATTTGTGTTAAGCGCCTAAATATAGGCAAAATAACCAAGACTAATGCTATCCCGCCAAGAAAGTTAAAGGCTTGCAGAGTTCGGAGCGAGACCGACGGCGGGACTAAATTTAAAAACGAGAGATTATGGATAGAGATTACAGACATTTAAGTGAACAGGCAATAAACGAATTGAAGGGACAGAAGATGGTTGTCTATACAGGCGACGTGGTCAATTCATTGCCGGTGTTCAAGGTGGTGCATCCGGTATTGGCTTCCGCTTTTTATCTTGGTAAAGAAAGAAAAGAGTTGTGGGGCATAGTTGCAGTTGACACTATTAATCACACAACTGAGTGGCATAATTATAATGATTGTGTCAGCCTTGAAAATTGGGAAGTACTTGATAGAATGCTAGATGCTCGCTTTAATTGGATGAAGCGAATAAATGGGTTGAAAAACGAGATAATATTAACCGCTAAAGAGATACTGTCATGATAAAAGGGAGAATAATCATATATGGTTGGGTGGTAAGCATTATTTGCCTTTTTGTTGGATTGGCAATGTTAGAATGGGCTATAGAAACCGGTGCAATGATAGCACTGGAAGGTATGGCATTAATCAGTTCGTTCGTTGTGTTCAGTATTTTGATATGCAAGAATCAGCACGAAGCTGATAAGGCTCTTGAAGAATTCAATTATTGGTTTGATAAAGTTTTTAACGGCAGAGATTGATTTAGGTCAGAAGGAACCCCGGTTAATTGGAGGTAACAGGTTCGAGTCCTGTCCGGGGAACAATAAAAGTTTTAGTTATAATGCCGGAATATAGAAACATACCGATAAATGCACCTTGTTATTCTGAGGTGGCTCAAGTTGGAGATCGAACGCTTTGCGTTACGGTTCCTGAAATGGTTTTGTGTGGAATTTCTGAAAACTATCTAACTAAAAGAGTACTTCCAGCACAGCGTAACAACGAGGTTACTTGCTGGCCACACCACAAAGATGGCATTATCTACCTTCATTACGACGGATTAAAGCCACAATACCAGGCAATGATCCGCACTCATCTGATGCAAGGACTTAGCGTTGATAAATGGTATGCCAACAATGGTCGGCTGGATGCAATACGCAACAGGCTGGAACCATACGCTGATATTCGCGTACAGGATGAAGTGGCGCTTGATGAAGCTCGTTATCCAAACGGCGAAAAACTTTCGCCGGCGGCACGTCAAAAGGCAGCTGACGCCTGCAGATGGCTTACAGTATTCCTTAATCTGAAGAAAAAGAGTAAAATAAAGGCTATCGGCTACAATACTGCAAAAGAAATGTATGACGACATGCTCTTCCTGATCAATAAAATGAGCATATCACTTCCAACTAATTACTTAAGACTACGCGCTAAAATACGCGAATATGAAGAGAAAGGTGCCGTCTGCTGCATCGATAACCGCGGAAAAAGCAATAAAAATGCTTCAAAAGTATATACTGAAGAACAGGTAGCACTGCTCCGCTTTCTATGTGGACTTAGTGCCAGCTATAACGCTCAACAAATTGCCAATTCTTACAATGCCTTCGCAGTAAAAAAGGGTTGGGATAATATAAGCCGACGCAGTGTACTCGATTACATGAAAGAATACAAACTTATTATCGAAGCAGGGCGAAACGGCTCGGAAGCTTTCCGAAACAAGATAGCAAGTCAGAACCGACGCGAACGACCGAGTGAAGCATTGACTTTATGGAGCTTGGACGGCTGGACAGTGGAGCTTTATTATCAGAAAGACGTGAAGGACGCATCCGGAAAGGTTGTCCATACCTACACAAACAGAAAAACGGCTGTCATAGTCATCGACGCCTGTTGTGATTACCCGGTTGGATATGCCATCGGCGATTGCGAATCGGTAAAACTCATTACGGCAGCTGTCAAGAACGCAGCCGACTACGTTGCCGATACGCTTGGTGCTCCATTCCGTCCGTACCAGATTCAGTCTGATCATTACGGAATAAAATCAATGAGCACGATATACAGCAATTTGGCAGAATACTTTACTCCTGCTCGGGTGAAGAACGCAAAAACAAAGCCTATAGAACGCTACTTCCTGCATCTTAACAAGACTTATTGCCAGGGTATTTTCGGCAATTACAACTGGTCAGGATTTGGTATAACTGCAAAAAGGGAAAGCCAACCGAATATCGACGTTCTAAACTATAATAAAACGAAATTCCCTACAGAAGAAGGTGTAATAAACCAGATACATGCAATCATAGCCAAGGAACGCGAGCTGAAGCATCAGACATGGCTTAAAGCCTGGAACCGTATGCCTGACTCCGACCGCCTGCTGATGGATCGCGAGAAGTATCTGCTCACATTCGGGTTGCGCAACGAGCGCACGATACGACTCAATGCCGGATGCCTGGAGCCAACGATCATGGGCGAAAAACGCGCTTACGACACGTTGGATCTGTCGTTCCGCATGAACCCACTGCAGAGCTGGACGGTGATGTACGACGAACGCGACCTTTCGACCATCCTTGTTATGGACGAAACAGAGAAGGAACGCCACATACTTACCGCACTACATAAGCAACCGATGGCGCTACGCGACCGCAAGCCCGGTGACTTTGAGGCGCTGAAGGCAGTAGACCGCTTCAACAAGGAAGTTCTTGAACCTTACGTGCTCGGCGTGGTCAATAAAGATGAAGAAAAGGTTCTCCGGCTGCTCGAACAGACTCCGGAGCTGGAGGGATGGCGTGCCTACAACATGATTACCGACAGCCGCGGTCAGCAAAAGGCATGGTTGCAACATGCTGCACTGATCAAGTCAGAGGATGATCTGGCTGCCGAAATTGACGAAAAACTCTCTTTGAACGCTGCTAAAACAGCGATAAAACAGCAGCAAAACAGCGATAAAAAGGCTAAAAAAGCAGCTGAGCAGGCTTATGAAGAGTATGCTAAGAGCAAAATTGACTTCAATAAATTCAGAAATATATAATTATTATGACTAACGAAGAAAAAAATCTAATCATCAAGGCCGCACAGGCCTACATTCAGGAGAAACAGCTTTCTCAAAATGAGTTCGGACGGCTCAGCGGCGTCAATGCCAGCTATCTGAGCAGCATGATGAAAGGCATTTTCACCTACGTCAATGCACGCAACGGAAAGGTTTGCGACATCGACGACAAGTTTTTCCTTATGATGGCAAAGACCATCGGATACGTGGTTACTAAAGACTATTGGCCACTGGTTGAGACCGAACAGTTTATCGACATTGCCAAGGAACTTACCGAGGCAAAAGAATCGGCTTCAACGCGCATCATCGTCGGCGAGACGGGTTGCGGAAAGAGTTATACTGTTGGCCGGTTCATGCAGGCATATCCATCGGGCACGTACCTGATCACATGCAATCAGAACGATACCATCGGCGACCTTGTTCGCAAAATACAGACGTCTCTGAAGGTGCAGTTCGAAGGCTCAATATCTTACAAGATCGACCGTATCAGCATGGAACTGTCGCGCATCGCCGACAATGGTTTCAATCCTATTCTTATATTCGATGAAGCCGAGTATTTGAACCTTCGCGGTCTGCTTAGCATCAAAACCATTTATGATTATCTAAAAGATATTTGTGCAATCGTAATGATTGGCACATCTGATATACTTAACAAACTGGAAAAGTCACGCAAGAAGGAAGGTATGCCGCAATTTATCCGTCGGTTTAAGGCTGGAATACGCAATGTAAGACCTATTGACCGCACGTTTGCCCGCTTCTTCGAAGGTAAGGAAATAGGTCGCGACCTGAAGAAGCTGCTTTGCGTCAATGCTGACAACTACGGCGAATTGGCAGACTTCCTTGAACCTGCTATCCGCGAGGCCGACCGCCGTGGCGTGCCTCTTACAAAGGAATTCTTTTTGTCAATGTTTTACCTTCAAAATAAATGATCATGATAAAGTACAAACGATTTAGCAGAAAAACGAACATGGGTTCGGGTGATCAGATCAACATCGTTCCTGGCAATACAATAACTGATAAGGAAATTGCTACAGAAATTGAATCAGGATTAGGTATTCCTGCAATTAGAACCATGAGTGTACTTGAGGCTGTCGGTGGACTTATTGCAAGAAAACTGGCAGACGGATGCATTATTAACCTAAAAAGCATGGGCCACATTCGCGCAAGCTTGGCACTGAATGAATCCGGAGAACCGGAGATTAAGAAGGTTATTTTTCAACCAAACAGCAAACTTAAAGGCCGCTTTAAGCTTGCAAAATTCGAGGAGGTAAAGTAATATGGCAACACGAAACAAGACACATCGCACGCATGCGCTCTTCTGGACGCTTTTGCGTGAAGCTCCGGAGTACAACGAGAAGTACAAGGAGACAATCAAGGAAGGAATTGTAAGCCAGTATACCGGCGGACGTACCTGTTCGCTGACTGAAATGTTTACAAAGTTTCCGGCTCAATACAGCCGCATGATCGAGGATATGAAAGGCGATGCTCTCACTCGGCGAGACAGATACGAAGAGAATCTCGACAATTCCCGCAAACGTGTCCTCGCTTCCATATGCGCATGGATTGACCGTCTGGGTTACAAGTTCAATACTACTCACGACAAGATTGAGTATGCAAAGGCAATAGCCTGCCGAGCAGCCAACTGCTGCAACTTCAACAAGATACCTGACAGCCGGCTCATAGCCATCTACAATCTGTATTGTCAGAAGAATCGCGTCAGCATCAAGGATCCTGTTATGGATTATGAATTTTCAAAGAGTTGAAGGCATGGAACGCGAAAAGAAGATAAAGAAGAATCTTACACCAGAGGAACGCGAACGGCTATGTGAGCTGTATCGCGAATACAACTGGCTTGAAGAGCTGTTGCGTGATACGCCGACCGATACGGTATTGGTTAAGCGCTATCATGAGGTTGGTGTAAAGATTGTCACCATCACGGGTGAAAAGAATCTTGAGTATTAACATCATATAATTACCATTATGACAGATTTAAGTAAACTAACGAGCAAGGAACTGGAAGAAATGCTCGCAAAGAAAAGAGAAGAAGAACATCAGGAGGCTTTGACGCGCCGGCAGGCGTACGAAGGCATACGCGCAGAACTGGTGTTCAAAGTTGAGAACAAGGTGCGCGAAACAGTTGAAAACGTGACGGCTCTGCATCAGTTTTGTGTCGATGAACTGGGTGCGTTTCGGACTGTTCTGGCAGAGTATGGACAACTTCGTACTCCGGAGCAAATGAACTTTAAGATTCAGGACGGAAAGTTCTGTATTGAAGTTAAATCATGTAAGGTAAAGAGATTCGATGAACGTGCCGACGCGGCTGCAACACGCCTCATTGAATTCCTTCAGAGTTGGATAAAAGGCAAGGAAGATGGTCACGAAAACCCTATGTACCAGCTTGCAATGACCTTATTGGAACGTAATAAGTATGGTGATCTTGACTACAAGTCAATAAGCAAGCTTTATGATCTTGAAGAACGTTTCAACGATCCTGAATACTCTGCAATTATGTCGCTCTTCAAAGAGTCTCACCTGGTAGAAGGCACATCGACGAACTTCTATTTCTATGAAAAGACTGAATTAGGAGTATGGAAAAAACTTGAACCATCATTCAACAGATTATGAGCAAACAACATCACATCGTTGATATCGTTCCTCCGGAATATGGAGATGCAATAGAAACTATGGTGTTTTCGAACTTCACATGCCCGGTCTGTCACGGTACAAAACAGTTCCTTGATCAGACCGGCCGCAATGAATACCAACGACGAACCTGTATATTTTGCGACGGTACAGGTAAGGTTAAAGCGAAAATAAGCGTCGCATGGTCACCGGATTATAACAGTTAAAACAATTATATTATGAACAAATATTTTATTACAAAAGTATCCTACGTGAAGACAATGGATAATGGCCTTCAGAAGAAAGTTACAGAACCGTATCTGGTAGAAGCAATGTCATACACAGAAGCAGAAGCGAGAATAATTGAAGAAATGATGCCTTATATTTTAGGTGACTTCAATGTCTCTGACATCAAAAGGTCTCATTACGCAGAGATATTCACAAATAATATCGACAATTTATTCTATAAGGTCAATTTAGCTTTCATTACTCTTGATGAGAAAACAGGTAATGAAAAAAGACAAAAATCTAAAATGCTGGTTATGGCAGATAACCTTCCAGATGCTTTGTCAAATCTTCAGAAAGCCATGAAGGGCACTTTGGCTGACTACGTAATCACAGGCATCGAAGAAACGCCTATCATTGATTTGTTCCCTTTCGATAATCAGTCTGAGGATAATGGAAATGAATAAATTTAAGAAAATGAGGCGAAGAGCAGGCTTTCTCTATCGCCTTCGTCGCAAAGGCGTGTGTTGCGATACAAAGCAGCGCACGATCTATTATCCTTATCGTAATACGCCGCATGAGTGCGAGATCGCTGCGTTACGGAGTGAGTTTGGTTTTAATATACAATTTGAGATATGACGACAATCAGCAATGATTATGAGTTATAACGTAAAGATGAAATATCTTGTTCCTTTCAATCATTGCCCTGCTTATGTTTTGCTGATCAGGGCAATGATATTGCCTTTCTTTGAAGGAGAAATATCAGATGCTCAATTAGCTTTAAAAAATATCAATGCAAATATTGAAGCATTGCAGTACACTGAAAGGAATACAAGACGCTCAGGAAAATTTATAATAAGATCTATTCACGACAATGTGATAGATATCTTTTCAACAACCGGAAAGACCAAATTGGCAACGATTTATCTTGAAGAGGTAAAATGATAAAAATATAATGATATGCTAAAGAAATTAATACAAAAGATAAAGGAAAGTAGCGAGCGGCGGATGAAAGAAGCAGAAGTTCGCGATATTGAAAACGCCTTTGATATCACGGTAAAGGATGGTGACATGTACATTGTGTGCGGAACGCGAGCAGTGTCGCGCATCGATAAGCAAGCATCTGTCAATGATGCTTTGATATCTCTTAATTCAATGATAGATGCTGCGAAAAACTATCAGTTTGGTAAAAACAAAGTACAGATTGGATACTCCGATTCAGTTACAATTCAGGCTTCAAAATTAGTTGGCAATCTAAATGCAAGAATGATATGAAAGCTATAAATGATAAAGGATTAATTATTAATTGTGTATGCGCAAGCTGTACGCATCGTACATATCGCAGGGCTCCCGCTCCTGCATTCTACAAAAATATCTGTAGATTGGATGGGCACGAAGTAAACAATAGAGATCTATGCGATCAGTATGATATGGAGCATTTTTTTGTCAGAAGTGGATATAAAATAATGGAGGAAAAGAAATGAAGAAGATATTGAAGCCTTTCAGTATAGCGGCTGCAAAGGCAGGTGCTAAGGTTGTAACAAAATCAGGACTTAATGTTGAGATATTAAAATACGATTTTAAGGGAGCGCACGATTTTTGCATAGTAGCTGTTGTTAGCTATAAAAGTGGCTATGATGAAGTAAATATGTATAATAAGTTAGGGAAATTTTTCCGTAAATCAACAGATATAAGTCCTTTAGATTTGAAGATAGAGGCTAACGTGTTTGAAGATGGTGATATAATTTCTTGTAATAGAGGAATAAATACTTGGATTATTATATTCAAAAAACTAGATGAAACAAGGAAATTAAATAGACTACACTATTATGTTATGCTTAATGCTAATGGTGATATTGTCTCTGATTTTTATTCTTCCGAATTTGGCTTTGTTATTGCAACCGACGAAGAAAAACGAAAACTTTTCGACGCACTTGCGGAAGATGGCAAAAGGTGGAATCCGGAAAGGAAAGCTATTGTCTCTTTAGATAAAAAAGAATGATATGGAGAACATTAACATCGAAATTTTGTAAATAAATTGTGTCTTGGTTTTGACATCTTCATCGTTTTTGTTTTATGTTTTTGTGTGGTCAAAGTCATTTTAAAAATGCATCGTACAGCAAAAAAGAACAGCAAGAAATAAATGTTTCTCATAATAATATCGAAGCCCGATCAGCAAACTGGTCGGGCTTTTTTTATGGTTCACCAACATGCTCGATTATTGCAGCTACCTGGCGAGGTGTTAATATCTTTTGTCCGGATTCGTAGCCTGCTGAAATTAATTTATCAAGCAGCTTTTTCTTGTTCATCCACTTCTTCAGCTGTGTGGAGGCTGATTGAGGAGTTGAATTAGGAAAGTAATGCAAAGCAAGTTCCTGCAGACCGTATGCGTGTATTTTGAATTCCTTCATGTCTCGATTGTTTAGTTTGTTCAAAGGTAGTAAATATAATAAAGAGGCGCAAGCCTATTTTCAGACCTGCGCCTCTGTTTTGAAAGAGTATTAATAGTTTTCCGAAAATCTATTAATAGTTTTCGCAAAAACTATGCATAGTTTTTTTAGAGTCCACCCGGTTTCTCTTCTCCACCGGTACCGGCGCCCGAATTGCCTCCGGTCGTTTCCTTCTTCACGCCATCACGTTCGAACTCGGTCAGCGTGCGAGTCTCCTGCAACGCCTTACCAGGGAAGAAAACAATACGAGGCTTCTTGATCAGCGACGTGTCAAACTTGTCGCTTGCCTTGCTGCCTTTACTTCCAAGAGTCAAACGGAAATTGCCAATCTCACCGAACTGCACTATTCTTCCGGCCTTCAAGTTCTTGTCCAGAATGTAATTCATTCTGTCCATGGTTGCCTTCACGTCGGCGCTGGTTAGCGTACAGTTCTCGGCAATCTCATCACAGAGCTCTTTAAAGCTTACGTATCCGTTATTTACAGGTACGGCATAAAACTTTTTAGGTACCTCGGTCTTGTCTTTGCCAAGGTTCTTGCGTTCCACTACTTTGTATCGTTGTGCCATAACAAAAATGTTTTTGAAGTTAATACTGTTGTTAATTCGTCGCGACACAACGAAGGTCAGATATTATGTATGCTCAGAGTTGGCTTTTGATAAGCAAATCGAAGAAAAGTTGCGAAAAGTTTGTATTCAATTATGTTTGAGTCTTATTTTTGTGGAGGGTTAAAAATTAGAGATGCTTCACAGGAACACAATAAAAAGGATTGAATTGGTTTGTGAGATCGTAAAAGAACATTACGAGCCGGGACGCCGAGACCTTTGTTACAAAGAAGTTTGGCGCAGGTACGTCTATCCGACCTATCCGATGTGTTACCGCACGTTCCTGAACTACATCGGTGTCAATGTCGCTCAGGAACGAAAAAAGAATCTCAACAGGCAGCTCTCGCTATTTTAAAAATCATCTTCCAGGTAACCGGTTTGGAATGTCATCGCGTATTCGCGAATAAGGTCTTCACGCACAAAATGCGTAGCATTCTGTATTTTTACTTTGTTGTACGACTGGCTTTGCATGCCGTTTATGGCAGTCTTCACCTTCTCCATGAGGTCGAATATGGCGAAAGCTCTTGTTCTGTATGAATCCGGAGCTGCCACATTGCCAACCAACGACGGTGCATCGGCAATGCGTACCAGGAGCGTTATCTTTACGCGTCGTTGAGACTTCGTTGCTTCTTCATACTGCACCTGTCCGATACTCAGCAACGCGCACGGAAACTTCACCGGAGGCACATCGCCATAGTTGTCCATCTGGCCGTAATCCTCGGCGATATATTGCAGGTCGCTGACCTGCGTTTTAAGCTTGGCCATTACGGCCTCAAGAATCTCTTTCATATTATTTCTTTTTTATGAGTTGTTCCATGTCTTTGGCTACAGCTTCAGCGATGCAGTCGCTTGCCACGTCGTCGATGATGCGTCTTACCTCCGGATGATCACCGATGAACGGACGTGCCGGAATGGTGATGTTGCGCTTTATCCGCTTGCACAGTGCCATGGCTTTATATTTGCTGTCCTTTGTCTCCTTATACTTGGCGAAAGCCCATCGCCGCATTTTGTTGCTCGGTGCAAAATCCTGATGGATGGTGCCGCCTTCATTATGTATCGTGGCATATGGTACACTGCTGACATAACGAATGCTGTTGCCGTCAATCTTTGATGATATGCTTTTTCGTAATAAACCGGTACGCATCAGAAGGCTTCCGGTCGTTGGCTCGTAGTTCTTGCTAACCGGCTGCCACGGTCTGTCAAAGAAAGCTTTACGTTCAAAATTGCGGTCAAATTCATCATCAAGTTCGACTTTTACGTCTTGAACAATATTTTTTATCAGTTTTTCTTTATCCATATGAAAATAATTAGTATGTTTGCGGAAAATCAGTTAAATATGCTACGAGATTGGGAAAAAATAGATCTTTCTAAAGCTACCATCTTCGATCTGACAGATGATATGACTCTTATACGTGAGGCTGAATGCAGCATGGAGGAAGAGGACGATCCTGATCCAATTACGCATTCACAATATTCTCGCTCTTATCAAGTCTCTACAATGCTCAGCTTTGCTCAGATAATTAAGAATGTAGCGTTACAAAAAGCTATTGAATCAGCAAATGAAAATGACATGACAAACTTTGACGAATAGTCTTTATCTAATCAAACATGCTTTCACTTCAGATTGTGCTTCTGATTTAGATATTTTGCCTTTTCCTGCTTTGAAAAGTGCATTTACCAGTCCGTTTTTCTGTTTATCATATTGTTCATTGAACAAGTACTCTTTTACATAGGAAACAACTTCTTGTTTATCTAATCCATAATTATCAATCACTTTTTGATATGCCATTACCCAACTGTTGTATCCTGTATTTTCTCTACTCTCCATTAATATTTTATTCTTCAGGTCTCCACCTAAAGCCTCAAAAAATTCCGGTAATGTATTACGCGCTACAAATTCGTTAGCTAATTCCATGAAACGTCTTTGTAGGTTCGTCATAACCATAAGACCAGGTTTATTTCTGTTATGAGTTATCTCATGCCACAATGTTGCCATTGACCGTTCTTGTTCAAAAGTATTCTCTTTCCCATTTTTTATGTTATTAATCGAATCGATGCAATCTTGTAGAATTCTTTCTTTCAAATATATTGTTCCCTTCATATTTGTTGATCCATTATTTTTTGCGTTCGTTTCTTTTTCGATATGTTTAAGAGGATTGACAAACCAATCATTTTTTTGTTTTAGAATAATAAAGTCTTTTAATTCTTCCTTATTCTTTATGGCTTTTACATTATTTGTTTGCAATGCTTGTTTTATCCTTATTCGTAAAGGATCGCTCACCTGGTAATACGGATGATGCGGCGGGAAGATAACCTGCTGTTTGCCTGGATTGAAACGGAATATGGCAGCCTTGTTGGTACCGTTCTTGCCGGCTTCGTAAGTGGCTTCGCGTCCTTGCTGCATGGCGGTGTTGCTGTCGGTCTCCGGATACTTGCCTTTGCGCACCTGGACGACCGTGCAACGACAACGCCAGCCGTTTGGCGGATAATATTCGTTCCAAAACGGGTTGCTTGCAGGCAATGTTGTCTTGTCGAGTACGCGATGTTCCGGGCGCACGCGGCTGTCGCCTGCAGTCCGGTATTGCAGATTATAGCGATCGCTGCCGGCTTCCTGGTCCTTCCACTTCGCAGCCATAACGCTCGATTGTGTTGCAAAGATGTATTCAGCCTGCAGCCAGTTCTTGTTATAATCCTGTTTTATCGCCGATATATCATTGTAAAAACGGTTGAAAGGCTTCAGCTGTCCGTCGTTGTCGCGCAGCAACGAAGATGCTTCCTTCAGCTCGTGATACGTCTTGAATCCGGAGAAAAGATAGACATCGTCGTCCAGGCGTCGTTTCATTTCATCCGGTATGACGCCACTCTCAACACCTTTGCTGATTGAAGGTGAAACGGCAGAGTCAAAGATAGACGAATATTCGTCAACCATGGCACGCACCTGCTTCTCATCAATCATCTCAGGCGTCATCACGCCGCGTTTATGAAGCAAGCGCATTGCCTTGATATAAACCTGCTCATTGAACGTTGGAACGTTATCGGTTCCGTCGGCAGCAAGGCAAGCGCGTCCGTCCAGGTAGAGGCTGTTTATACGAGCGTGCAGCCCAGCGTAAGCTGCTGGGCTTATCCGAAAAAACCGTTCTGATCAGCTCCGCGTTTCCCCGTCACTTCGATGCCGAACTTGTCCTTGATCCATTGCGGATCCACTTCGTAGTACTGCATGGCCTGTGCGGTTCGGTTCCAAAGCTCGCCGGTATCTTCCTCGCTGTTGAACGAGAACAGCAAACCGTCAGGCATTACGCCGAGACGCACCAGCGCCGGCAAAACAATTGAGTTCATCCAGTTCTTTACGTTGCGCTTGTCTCCATTCACCAGCTTCACAAGCTGATCTACGCTTACTTCTTCCTTGCTGCGATTGCCGTTGGCAGTGTCCTGGCCGATTTGTGCGCCGCTGATCAGCAGTGACATCTCAGAGTTGCACAATGCAATAAGATTCTTGTATACGTCGCCATTGGTGCTTACACCGCTGGCAAACTGGAATTCCTCCGTAGTATCTATAATAAAGTACGCGGCGCTGCCCATGTCGCGAAGCATTGACTCTGCACGGTCAAGCATCTCAGGATCCTGCGTGTTGGTCTTGATGTAGCGCGGCGGTATGCCGTATATTTCGCAGAGCTCCGACCAGCACGAGTCAGCAAACTTCTTGAACAGCGCATGCGGTACGGCCTTGTTCAACAATCCATAGTTGCGAGCCGAACCGAACTCAAGGATGTAGGTTCCATATTCGCGCATGTTGCGATAGAGATCACCGTCGTCACCGGTGACGTCGTACAGGAACAAACCCAGTTCCGGGATAACGTTCTGGCGCGGCACGAGAGTGACGTCGAGGCCTTTCACTGCATCATAGGACAATTCAACAAGTGAATGACCATAGTATATGCTCTCCAGCATATAGCGTTCAAGCAGTGGAAACCATACGGCCTCTGACAGTGCACTTGTAGCCTCTTCATTGATGTTGCCGTTTGCATCCTTCAGACTGAAATCGCACTGAATGGTTCTGCCTATACGTTGCTCGATCTGCGAAGTGAGCAGTGCGTCAAGCATCACGTCTGCATACAGGTCCATCAGTTCGCGACGGCGCGGGCGGTCGGTGCTGTCTGCCGCTTTCAGTGCCTTTCGCCAGGATTCAAGATCTTTTCTTACACGACTTATCGACTTAGGCACAAGTTTTCTTACTAATCCGTCGCGTTGTCTGACCGAAGGCGTTTCGGGCGTTTTAAGGCTCAATTTCGTTTTATTGGTGTTGTTGTTCGTTTTCATCTTTATAATGTTTTAAATCGACGCTCAAACAGCGTTTTAACAGTGATACGTTTTACCATGAATGTGTGAACTTAGGATTGCTGCCTGTACGGAATGATCCGCTCGTGTTGCCGGCATCGTCGACACGCTTTCTCAGATCGGCAGGAATATCGCCCGATGCGACGGCTTTCAGATAAGCCACATCGCGGTCATATACTTCCTTCACCTTTTCATACAGTATGTCTACATTGTTGCGGCGCACCAGGAACCAAAGCGCAGCATTCTTGCAAATCTCAACCAGATCGGCATCGCGGTCGTCGCCGGTCTTGCTGAATATTGTGTCGGTGTCATAGCGCGACATCAGATAACTCTTCACGCGCCTGATGGCGGCGTTGATGCATTTCTGCACAATCTCCGCATCGCTGTCGGTAATCTCGTTGAGTTTGTAATCAGCGATTACAGTCTTCATTTCTGTTATGTCAATGAACATGCTATCTAGTTTTTAATGTTAATACTTGCGTGACGGACGGCGTCCGAAACGGAACTGTCCCGCACTGGACATACTGCGCTGGTTCAACAGGAACACGGCACCTTCCAAGGCGTCCGGCGCATCGTCGTGAGCGCGGCTTCCCTTTTCGAACATCAGCAGCTGCTCAACCAACTGGCGCATGCCTGGTGAATCTTTTTCCTTCTCGTTCATGATGATCAGACCTCTTTCGAACAGTGGCTGCATCGCTTCTATACGGCTGAACTTGTCAGGCTTCTTGCGTGCATCACCGCGTATGGGTATCTGGTGCCCGACTGCATCGCCCACCTTGCGGAACTCATCCAGAAGCAGGTCCTGTATGAAATTGGATTCCATGAAATACATCACCGGTACACGGCCGTCTATCCAGCTGTTGATGTCATAATGCCATTGCACCATGCTGCTTACGCTTGTCTGATCAGCGAAGGCTTTCAGTATGTGATAATAGCCGTCTCTGGTCTTACCGACCAGCATCGTGGCCTTGAAGTCGTTCGTGCTGCTTGCCTTGAATGATGGATCGGTGTAGCAGATTAGGCTGCGATATTCCTTTAGTGGAAGCATCTTGCCGTAGCGTATATGTTTCAACAGGAATACGGCACCTTCGTTAATAGGGTTGTTCATGTATTCCTTCTGGAACCGGCGTTCACCCATAAAGGTGCGCAGCTGTTTTATTTCGTCGATTGTATATTTGTCCGACCATGACGGATTGCCGGAACTGTCGAGTGCATTTACAATTGTGTGATGAACATCCGGACGTTCGGCAAAACGGCTCAGAATGCTGTCCTTACCGATTCGGTTGCCTACCAGGACAAACCTGCCTCGGCCCATATCCATGGCACCGAGCAAAGCCGACAGACACCAGTCGAATGCCTGGCTCACACGTGCTTCGTTTCGCACAAGCTCATCATCATCGATATCGTCGATAACCACGTAATCAGGCCGCTTGCCTCGGTTCTTGATGCCACGAGGCGACTGTCCACGGCCAAGAGAGATGAACATACGGTTGTCCTTTGTCCTGAATTCTCCAACACCCCAATACGTCGGATCAATCTCTATATGATAATCTGCCTTGAGCAGAGAATTGAATTCGAGTTCCGCCTGCAGATCCGTCAGAAGACGGTCGGCACTGTCCTCGCTTTTACTTACCAATACCATCACATTGAGCGTGCGTTCTTCCTGTATCATCAGCCATAGCGGTGTGAGCAGACTCACGTGGGTACTCTTCGCGTGCCCGCGCGCCCATTCGTTTACCACTCTCGCATTGCGATGAAGCTTAAGATAACGTGCAGCCTCAATCTGGAACGGTGCGCACTTGATTACCTGGTGCGTATCGCTGTCGGTACACAAATGTGGGAAATACGTTTCAACAAAATAGCTGTAGTCCTTGCGCGCTCGTTCAATACGTGCATCTTTGGCATCTGTATTGTCGGACAGACGAAAATCAGCGGACAGGATGAGTTTCTTTCGCTCTTCCCATCGCTTGCCGGCTTGTACTGATAATCTGTTATTGACCATTGTTGATGCGCATTAGTAGGTATTTGTCCTGATATTTTGTGAGTGTCTTGATGAACTCTGTTGTAATAGTCTTGTCGCTTCCGCTCTGCTCGATCATCCAGTCGCCAAATTTGGTCAAGATGTCGGCCACGTCGTCCATACTGTAGCCTGACTTGATCTTCTGCAGCTGTGCCGATACTTTGGCGAATTCGTCGGCGTTGAAGTCGTCGCCTTGGTCGAGCATGTCATTCATCTTCAGCAGCAGTTTGCTGATCATGCTGTCACGGCTTACGGTTTTGGATACGCGCTTAAGCTCCCATCCGCCATCGTCTTTCCATTTAACGACCGTCTGCTGGCTGACGCCAACGCGGTCGGCAATATCTTTCTGTGGAACCTTCTGCATATACAGCAGGTAGGCATATTCATACTTATCCGGATCTTTCACGCGGATAGACTTCTTTTCGTCACTCTGTTTTGCTGCCATATCGTTTCTTTGTTTTCGCAAAGTTCAAGTGAATTAAAGTGAACTACAATAAAAGTGTAAAGAATTGCATCTCTGTTTTTTACGAATAACGCGCGTGGGTAAGTTTGCTCAAAATTCAACAATATGGACATCGAACAAGACAATTACGTATTGAATGACGAAAGCGTGACAAACAGTCACGGGTTCGTTCTGCTTAATGCTGCCGGTCGCTTCGAACGCTTCAATCAAAATCCCGTGATGCTGTTCAATCATGACAGTTCCAGTCTCATTGGGCAGATGACAGACCTGAAAGTTGAAGGGACTAAGTTGATTGGGGCAGCTAAATATGACGAAGAGGATCCTTTGGCACTGAAATGTAAACGCCAGGCGAAGTGTGGCATTCTTAAAGGTTGCTCACCCGGTATTATCATCAACTCACTTGAGGAACGTATTGCTCCTGATGGCAGTAGTCAGCTGACAGTCACTGACTGGGAACTCTGCGAGGTGAGTCTTGTCAGTGTTCCGTCAAACCGCAACGCACTGAAGCTGTACAATCAGGCCGGTGAACCTATTCCGGACGAACAGGTCAAATTGAGTATTTCTGATTTATTGAACAAACATAAAAAACAAGACATGGACAAACTTATTCTTACGGCCGAGGCTTATCTGGCGCTCGACCTTAAAAGTGAAGAGGCCGATGGCAAAAGCGTTTCGGCTGCAATCATGGAGCTGAAGGCGCGTCTTGAAAAGGCAGAGCAATCACTTGCTGAACAAAAGAAACTGAAGGCAGAAGCATTGGTAGACCTTGCCGTAAAAGACGGACGCATCACGGCAGACAAGAAGGAAGCTTTCGTAAAGATGGCTCTCTCTGATTATGAAACGGTTAAAACGACACTGGAAGCAATCCCGACAAAAGAGTCGCTTTCGACTAAGGTAAAGCATTCATCCTCCAATGCGCCGGAAGGTCGCGAAGGCTGGACGTATCTCAAATGGGCTAAAGAAGATCCGAAAGGATTGCAGAAGATGAAGGATGAAGATCCTGAAGCTTTTGAAGAGCTGAAGAAACACATTAAGTAACCATTAAAACAAAACAGATATGGCGATAGAAAAACAAATCTGGTCGGATATACTGATGGAGGGATTTTATCCTGACAACAGTTTTCTGGCGCACTCTGTAGATATGACTCCATTGGTTGAATACAACCAGATCAATCTGGCAGAAGCCGGCGTAGCACCCGATGTGCTAATTGATAATAATGTCTTTCCGGTTCCGACGATGAGCCGCACCGACATTCCTTTGAATTTGCCTCTTCACACATTCGACACAAAAAATACTGTCGTTCGTAACATTGAAGAGATGGAAACATCTTATAACAAGATGGACAGCGTTGTACGTCAGCACCGCAACACTCTGCAGGCGAAAGTAGCTGCTTACGCAGCATATAATTGGGCACCATCAAAGCAGGCTACTTTAACGCCTGTATCGGCTACTACCGGAGCAGTCAACAAACAAAGTGTCAAGGCATTGACGTTCGAAGACGTATTGAATATGGACGCATGGTTCCGCGCTCAGGATGTCAATCCGGCAACATTGATCTGCGTGATCAATCCTTATCATTTTGCTGACTTGCAGCTCGAAGACATGAAATTGTACAAGACGATTCTTGAGACAGGCAAACTCTTCGGGTTCACGGTATTCAATTCAACCGCATTGCCTTACTACAATGCGACGACAGGTGTTAAGACCGCATTTGGCACCAATGCTGCTACTGACACACAGGCAACATTGTTCTACAGTTCAAACGAGGTTATGCGTGCAGACGGTACTGTTGAAGTCTTTGCAAAATACAAAGATCCTGAACAGCGTGGTGATATTGTAGGTTTCCAAAAACGTTTCACTGCACTGCCAATTCGTGGCAAATATCAGGCTGCCATCTACAGTGCTAAATCTGCCTGATGATGAGAACGTCAGCTAAAGGTATAGCTCTGATTAAGGCTTTCGAGAGCCTGCGCACGCAGGCTTATCGATGCCCGGCAGGAATATGGACCATTGGCTATGGACATACAGGTGGAGTAAAACAGGGCGACAGGATTGATATCGACAAGGCTACTCAGCTGCTGTCAGAAGACTTGAGGCAGTTCGAAGCGGTTGTAAACAGTGAATGCCCTCATGTCAATCAGATGCAGTTTGATTCGCTTGTTGCCTTCTCTTTCAACGTTGGATCCGGGAACTTCACGAAGTCGAACCTGCTGAGAAAAGTCAAGGCTAACGCCGATGATTCAAGCATCCGGCAGGAATTCATGAAATGGACAAAAGCCGGTGGCGTAGAATTGGCAGGACTTGTCAGACGTCGCAGATCTGAAGCAGATCTCTATTTTTCATAACAACTAAAAAAACAGAACAATGAAACATTTTAAATTTCTTTTTTCGCTGATTGCTTTATTGCTATTAATGATCGTTGCGCCGGTTATGGCGCAGACCTATACGGTGGTGAATACTGATTTCGGCAACGTGTACGGCTCTCTGGCGGCACTAGTGGCCGCTATCCCGGTGGTTGTTGAAATCATCAAGAAATTTTTGCCAAAGCTGCCAAGCTGGTCAATACAACTTATATCCTGGATAGTAGGTATTGGCGTAACCATGTTTGGTTGGTGGATGAACCTTGGCTTTTTAGACAATATTCCATGGTATATCGCACTGATGTATGGTTTTGGCGCCTCGCTCGCAGCGAACGGTATTGCAGATACAGGTTTGGTGCAATGGCTGGTCGGGCTTTTCGGTAAAAAGGTAGAATCCAAGAAATAACAATTGGCCATGGAATGGGGCACATTGTTGGAATATCTCGGTACCGGAGGCGGACTAATGGTCATATTAAACTGGGTGGTGAAGATTCCGGTCCTTCGAAAGAAGATAAAACTTGATAAGGACGATGTATCCCGTCACATGGCCGAGAAAGACAACCAGACAATACTGCAACTTTATGATAATGTCAGAACATTGCAAGAACAAGTGTCGCGGTTGGAAGCAGCTCTTTCGAAGCTCGTTATTTGTCCTATGTGGAATAACTGCCCTGCTCGTTTGCTCGTGCAGGACTACAAAAGAAAGTACTTCTATCCTCCAAAAGGACAGCCTAGAGTGGAGCAGAAAGGTCAGCATATCCCACGTGACAATCCCGTCGAGCCTGGCGAGTCTGACGATACCGATGGACAGCCTCCGTGAGTTGCCTCTGGGTGCAACTTACAGAAGCAAGTCCGGTCAGGCCACAGCAACGGTCAGTATGAAAGGCAATACGGTTGTAGTCTATGCCGAATGCGACAGCCTTCAGCAATTAGTCTACAACCTTGAAGAACAGCTCAGCAGCGTAAGCATGCACCAGGAGCGTAAAGAAATAATTAGAACGCCGGCACCTATGTCCTTTAAAACAAAGGCAAAATGCTTTTTTTACGGCGTTATAACAGGACTTTTTATAATGATTTTTATTATAACAACTAGGAAATATGGCACACACAGCAGGTGAAGTAATAGAAGGTAAAGATCTGATGCTTTACATTGATACATCGACGACTGGAACAGCGCAATACACGCCCCAGGCAATGGCAACTAATCACACCATTACTTACAACACGGAAACCAAAGAGCGTCTTACTAAAGACAGTCCTGGAGGCAATCCGGAGAAAAGGATTGTTAAGACTACTGTCAGCATTAAGGCAGATGCTTTGAGCTCTTTCGGAGGTGCTGCAAAGAAATTCCTCTTGGCAGCATTGAAGGCAAAAAAACTGGTAAAACTGAAGTACGGTTTTGCGGCCGAAGAGACAGGAGACGAATATGAAGAAGGCGACTTTGTGATCGATTCACTTGAAGAGACCTCTCAAGTAGGTGAAGACGTTACTTACAGTGCTCAGTTCAGTTCGAGCGGTGAAGTGGAAACAAAGACTAAATCGGCATAACGATGAATACAATAACAATTGAAGGCAAAGAATACCCATGCAAAATGACCATGGGCGCAATGTTGGAATTCAAGGAACGCACAAAACTGGAAGTGACCGACATTGTTGGAACGGAACTTTCACTGATCATCAAGCTGATGTTCTGTTGCGCTGTGTCATCATGTCGGGCGTCAGGAGTTGAACTACCTTACAAGAATGAAATGGAAATGGCTGATCACATGGTGCCTGATGATCTGACAGCATTCCAGAACGAAAACTTTCAGCACGTCGTTGAAGGTGAACCGGAAATGGCACTTGAGAAAAAAAAAGAGTAGGCATATTGGATTTGATGGGGTTGGCCATCGGCTGCATAGGCATGAGCAGAGAGGATTTTCTTCAGTCAACCCCGGATGAATTCAATGCCATTGCGGAAGCCTGGAACAACAACAATGTTCAACACTACAGATCAGAATGGGAACAGGCTAGATTTATCGCTCAATTCATACTTATGCCTTACTCTAAAAAACGTTTGAAACCGCAAGATCTGGTAGTATTCGAATGGGAAGAAACACATACAAACGTGGCAAGCAAAGTGCCAACACGTGAAGATTTTGAACGAATGAAGAAGGAATATGGCGACGAATAACGGTTTGATATATAGCATCGGTTTCGAGGCTGAAGATAAGGCAACCCCGGTCGTTAAGACTCTAGGCAAAGAGCTTGACAACGTCCAAAGATCTGCTGCCTCTGTTTCGGAGCAGCTGAAACTTCCAAACGCTCCAAAAGGTATTGGTGAAGTTGGGGGTAAAGCTATTGACGCTTCACATAAGTTCAATTCGCTGAACATGTCGGTTCAGCAGATAACCCGTGAACTTCCATCCATGACAATGGGCGCGAATATGTTCTTCCTTGCAATATCCAATAACCTGCCAATACTTGCCGATAATATTAAAGCTGTCAGAGAAGAAAACGCTGCTCTCATAGCAAGCGGTCAAAAAGCTACACCCGTATGGAAACAGGTAGCCGGTTCATTTCTTTCTTGGCAGACGGCAATGGTTGTCGGCATAACGCTTTTGTCGGCGTATGGTACTCAAATAATTGATGCTGTTTCAGGATTAGTTAAAGGCAAATCAGCTACAGACGATATAAAACGTTCACAAGAATCGTTGAATGAAGCATTAAAGAAAGGTACTGAAGACGCACAGAAAGATGTTATTCATCTTCGATTGCTATATAATGCTACACAAGATCATACCAAAGCACTTGATGAAAGAAAAGAGGCTGTAAAAGGACTTAAAAAGGAATATCCGTCATACTTCAAGAATATGTCGGATGAATTCATTATGGCAGGAAAAGCCAAAGATGCCTATGATAAACTTGCAACAAGTATTGTAAAGGTGGCACAAGCCAGAGCAATTGAAGATAAACTTGTCGAGAATGAAAAGAAAGCTCTCGACAATGAGTCGAAAATGGCTGCCATGCAACAGAAATATAATGAAAGCAAAAAAGCTCTTTCGCAACAAAAACCAATAAATGCTTATCAGCCAGGAGCAGGTTTATATGAATTACAAGGAATGGGCTCCGCTTATAAAACATATAAAGAGTACAACGAACTTGTACAAAAGACGAAAGAACTCAGATCCGAAAATGAAAGACTATCCAAAAGCATAGATACCAAAGCTTTAGCTAACGGTAATCCTAAAAGCTCCACAACTGGCGGGAATACCGAAGCAGTAAATAAGAATCTTGCCACTATCGGAGGTATAGAAAACAAGATCCAGGATCTTCAGCAAAGGCAATCAAAGGCAATGGGTGACGAAGCCATTGCACTTGAGAAGCAAATCGAATTGTGGCAAAAGAAACTCGACATCATGCGTAACACCGTGATTGTTGGAGCACAGGAAAAGCCTGTTCTTACGCAGATTGAAGCTTCTCCTGAAGGTCTTGACCTGAAGAAAATGAAATCGCAAAACCGCGTCACCGACAAGGAAAACGGCTCGCTGATCATTCCGGCTACAGTTGATGAGAAAAAGCTGAAAGAAGCTGCCAAGCAGGCACAGAAGAACATGGCTCTGGCTATGGGTAATAAAGATAAATATGCTCCTGCTGTTGAAGGTATAAACAGTGTGGCCGATGCCTTGGGCATGATGTCGGGAGCATTGGGAGATTCGGCAGGTGCCTGGCTGCAGTGGGGGGCAAACATGATGCAGACAATTGCAATGGCAATACCGAGAATTATTGCTCTGACTAATACTTCTATCGCATCTTCGCAGGCACAGGTAACAGCCAATACCGCTACAGCTGCAACGGGAGCAGCTGCGTCTGTTGCTGCCGTCCCGGTCGTTGGATGGATCATGGCAGGTGCCGCAGTTGCTTCTATTATTGCTATGCTGGCTGCTATTCCTAAACCAAAGAAATTGGCAAGTGGCGCACTGGCCTACAGTACTGCGCTGGTGCAGGTCGGCGAATATGCCGGAGCTGGACATAATCCGGAAGTTATCGCTCCACTCGACAAAATACGTTCGATGATCAATCCGCAACAGTCTATGAACAACATGAGACTTGAAACGTTGATTCGAGGTAATGACTTATATGTTGTCTTGAAAAAAGTGGCATACAAACAAAGCAGAACACGATGAGCATGGCATTAAGATATAAAGGTGGTTTCTACAGTTACAACAATGTGCTGTATGACATTGAAATCTGGCAGGAAGGTTTTACCGGATCTGTCGGAGATCTGGCCTTCTGCTCCTCGCCGCTCGAAATCGAATGGAGTGAAGTTGACAAGATTGAACCAGTACAGAGCAGTCACGCCACACTGCAGCTCTTCAGCGATACGGACAGACAATACATTGACATGTATGCCATCAAGGCAGGCAGTATTCGCATGGATGTGTATCGATCAGGCTCGCTATACTGGTCCGGAACGCTCGACACTGAGCTGTACGAAGAACCGTTCTCTTACAAAAATAATTATGGCGTTAAACTGACCTTCAGCGACATGGCACTGCTGGAGCGAACGAAGTTCGACCGCACCGGGTTCATGACACTGCGTGATTTCATTGTCTACACGATTCAGAAGTGTGGCATAAATTATACCTCTATCGAGGAACATATTAGCACCAGGATGACAGAGTATGACACGACAACGAGCCTGCTTGATGACGTGTCTGTAATAGCAGATAACTTCTATGATGAAGACGGCGAAGCTCTCACGGTTCGCAAAGCTCTTGAAGGCACATTGAAACCGCTTGCTCTGCACATAACACAGAAGTCAGGTAAGGTGTTTATTTATGATTTAAACAGCGTTTTAACGGCGTTTACACCATCTGAAATAGCGTGGTCTGCCGACGATGCAACGCTCGGATCCGACAAGGTATATAACAATGTTAAGGTCACATTTTCGCCGTATGAACGACAGACATTGCTCTCCGGAGAGGTGAAGTTGAAGGATGATCCTAACGCGAGAACGATAACGACGTGGGTGAATACGGAGTCGGCAGATGCAGAGATAGGTTTCAAAACACATCTGTCTGATAATGGTAGCGGTCTTGAAAAGAATGCAGCTGCTCGTTTTATGAGCATTGAACCTGTTTACAGCGGAAGCGAAGAAACCGGAATTGCCTGGACTGTGCGTACACTTAAACCGGGCGAGACAAGTTACACAAGTGCGCTCAATATGCCAGCGAAGGATACAAACGCTATGCTTCTAAAAGTACCAACATTGGCTTATCTGGCAAATGTAGGCTATTCGATCCGCAACAATTATAAATTGAAAGTTAATATACAGCTGCTTGCCGATGTACGCTACAATCCCTTTGAAGAAGCAGCAGGGACGAATGAAGAAGGCGATAATGACAACATGAAAAACTGGTGCAACTTTGTCTATATACCCTTCATTCTGACGCTTCGAGATGCAGCCGGAACAGCGTTGTTTCATTGGACGAACAATACTGTTAAAGCAAGCAACAGCTATGCCCGATCCGGTTGTGCATGGGCAGCAGGCGAAGGGAGTTGGGGCGATGCCTGGCTATGCTGGTACAGTGGCAACCGCAAGAATGAAACCGGCATCGGCGGATGGCAATCCAACAAACAGATCATTGGTTATTACAGAGGCGAGAAGCTCCCATATACTTTTGACAAAGCCGATGCAGGCGAGTATGTTGATATGCCTTCAGCAGCTGGGTGGTTGGAACTGCAGATCGGCACGGGAATACTTTGTTATGATTATGGAGGCGACAGCCCTAAACTGCGCGAAGACATCTATCCGATAATGCGCTGGCTTATGTATAAGGAGCCTACAATCAAGATAGTAAGCAAGTATTACAAAGATATTGATACAAAAGACATAGAACTTAAAGCCTGGCTAAACATCGATGCGCAGGAAGATCTGAAGATTGAAACAATCATAGGCACGCTCGAAGAAAGCAAGCCAACCGCGCTAGGACAATTCTTCCGCAGCTCTGACAAGTCTGTACTTGCCACCTTCTACCGTAATGGCGTTACAGACCGCATTGAGAAGCTGCTGATTGGCACCATATACAGCAACTATGCCGATCGACATATAACGCTTTCAGGAACAACAGAGTTGTTGCCTTCGTTCGGCATATACAGCGACAGGAATCAAGCCGGTACCTATATGATGCTGAGCGAAACCCAGCACCTGCAGGACGACGAAAGTGAGATAAAAGTAGCAGCCTTCGAGGCCGACAACTATACAGCAGTAAAGTACGCAGAAGCAGATGAGTAAGACATATACCTACATAGAAAAGCAATACACCGCTCTGCCACGCAGCGAGCGCCGCCGTCAAACAGGCCAGGCATCCGGCAGTGGCAGCAGCAGCGTCACCGTATTCTCCGGAAACGGCGGAGCATCCGGAGGTGTGACAGATCATGCGCAACTTACCGGTATCGTCTCCGTTGAAGATGACTTCTCAGCCTATCGCAACGATATCCATCTGACATCTGCTGCAGCGAAAGCGCTGGCCACAATGAGCGGCCTTGAGATATTGACTACAACCGACATAACAACTGAGGCAACTGATAAAAATGTTTTCTCCGCTCTTCGTACCAGGCAAGAGATGAAGGACTTGCTAAAAGAGATTGATGGAATGTACTTGAGAAAGGACATAGACGATGTCGCAAGTGGAACCATTACTTTCAAAAAGTCTTTAAAATCAGATATTTTCATTGATGGGTTTAATGGCAAAGGATGGCAGATCAACGCAGACGGCTCGGCAATATTCGATAGCGAAAGAGTTCGTTCCGACATCTTCCTGGGCGGAAAAATCGGTACTCCGGAGTTTGTGAGCGGCTTCACTGGAAGCGGCTGGCAGATTGATCAGAACGCTCATGCAACGTTTGACTATCTTACTAACCGCAAAACGATGAAAGTCTATGAACTTGTTTATTCTCAAATCTGGGGATTGGGAGGTTCTGATCTGGTTACTGATTGCAACAAAATTAAAACTGTTGTCGACAATGGAAACAGCTCATACACATGTACAATAGATACACTGAATGATGTCATGCGCATGAATCTGCGCAACGGGGACTATGTAAGAATTCAACGCAGTGAAGGATTAAATATCCGTTACCTGATTGGAAAGGTTTCTAACGTGACAACCAGCTCTTTTGATCTAGCTGTGACTGATGGTGAAGATATACCGGTCATTGGAGACGTGGCTTTCCGTGTTGGCAATGAAAGCGACAAGTCACGACAGGGACTTATCTATCTGACATCATCAGATGATTATGCAAGTTATATCGATGTTTTAGATGGTATAACGGACGGATCATTTTCCGGAAAAACAAAAGTCCGTTTAGGCAACCTGCAGGGAATTACCGTATCCGGTAATCCTCTGGATGGATACGGTTTATATGTCAAAGGTGGTATCTACGAAGATTGTACCTATTTGCTTGAAGATGGGACAACGATTGAACAGAAATTCAGCACACTTAATGGCAAATTGGACAGCGAAATATCTTCGTTGCGTAATGATATGTCAATGGAGACAGGCAATATACTTCGCAATTCTTCTTTCACAAGTAATACTAAGTACTGGAACAACAGCAGCACTGCTCACTTTATTGTTGTGAGTGGTGCATATCTGTATTTTTCCGGATATAATTACATTGAAAAAAACAGTATTGCCGATATATACACAGACAATGGTCGCAACGTTCTAAGAATATTAAACTCTTCCATAACGCAGACAAATGACTGTCTTATCATTCCGGCTCATGAATCAGCAGGTTCATATACATACTCTTTTGCATTATATTACAAGGTGTTGAGAGCAGGTACATTACGCGTAGGTTTTACAGGCAAGGATCTGTATGAAGAACAAACTCTTGCCGTATCAGATACATACAAAAAGTTATCAAAGGCAGCCAAATGGGATGAGACTGGCGATTTCACAATGTCATTCGACGGGGAAATATTAATATATGGTGTTGCCTTATTCCAGGATGAACTTGCTGACGCGTCAATCAAGTTACAGACGCAGATCACACAAAATGCAGAGGCGATAAAGCTCACTGCAACTAAAGACTATGTAGATAGCGAGACCGGAAAGATATACACAAAATACAACAGCGAACTGTCTGTTACAGCAGATAACATCAAAGCTGTATCAACACGCGTCGACAATATCAATAACACCATCAGTACAGCGGGATGGATAACGACCGCTGACGGTAATTCTTTATGGGCATCGAAAAGTATGGAGAATGGCGAAACAATCATCAGCAAGATTAATCAGACGCCAACATCGGTACAGATCGATGCAAGTCATATCTATCTGACAGGTGCTGTAACATTCAGTATGCTTGCAAGCGATTCGCAAAACAAAATAAATACTGCTCAGAGTACCGCCAACAGTGCATCAAGTTATGCAAATGATGCATATAATCTGGCAAGCACAGCAAATTCAAATGCAAATTCAGCGCTGACAGGTTATAACTCGTTGCCATCATGGTCTAAACAGGCTTCAATTACCAAGGCACTTACGGATGAAACAATCATTCAAGGAGGTTATATAAAAACAAGCTTGATTGATGCGGATTCGTTATATGTTAAGCATATAGATGCAACGGTTGATGGAACCATAGGCGGTTTTTATATTAATGCTTCTTACTTACAAGCAACGTCGGGCAATGACGCGCTATATTTAAGTGCATCACTTTTAAAGTTTTCAAGCCAATACACAAATCTGTTTATTGGAAGTGAAGTAATGCCAGATACTTTGGGTGGTTCTATGAGTTCACCTATGAGAATCGAAGTAAGCAGATCTGTAGACCTAACAGCAGCGGGTAACATCGGAGCGTATATAGACGTTTCAGGTTCTACATCTTATGATGACGCTAGTTTGCAATATACTGGAAATCATGCCTTGTACATACTACATGGTGATATATGTGGTTTTAGATTGAGAACAAGACGAATATCTTCTAGTCAGACGCTTTCTGGCATGGACAATATAATTTTGGTTACGGCAACGAGTGCAATAACTATTACTCTTCCATCTTCTCCGGAAGAAGGACAGGTTTATGTATTTAAAAACATCAATACGGGAAGTTATACAATAAATGGGAATGGTCATATAGTCAATCTTGGCCAATATAACCAAAATTATAGTTTTCCGTCCAGCGACGGATCAATGATTATGATTGTGTATGATAAAGTGAATTCTAGGTGGCATGGCGGTTATATGAATCACAATTAAACAATAACAATATGAACGTAAACTTTGAAATTGAAGCAAAAGATTTTCAAGGAAATGCCTTGAAAGAAAATGGTAAAGGAATAATCATGAAAGATCTGGTATGCAAATACCTCTATTCATGTGGTGATGGATTTTCGGCAGACGAAAAGTATGAAGCATACAAGTTGCTTCAAAAGATCAATGCCTCAAAAGGAACTGTTGATATCGAAGACAAGGAATCGCTTCTTATCAAAAGAGCATGCGAAAAGTTCCTGTCTGCAGGTGGATATGGCCAGATTTGTGAACTATTAAATGGCAAGTAAAATGGAAGTAAAAAAAGACACACGCATCAGACAAGGCTCAAACTCTGTTGCAGGATACGAGTTGAGCTACAACATCAATCAGTTGACGAACGAACCTGTTTCAAACGTCAACTGCTCGGTATTGAACGCATCATCAAGGCCGGTAGGCAACTTGAACGCCTACTCAACAGGCAAGATGTTTATCTCTCTTGAAGACGGCATAACATGTGACGAAGCAAAGAAGATCATCAACGTAGCTCTTGACGATTTCAAGAGCATTTTTGAAGAAAATAAAGAAGCATAACCATGGCAGCAGGTGACTTGATATTGACAAATGTAGTGTTGACAGCTGACGACTTGAGCAAGCTGTTGACGCAGGTTATTAACGGTCTGAACCAAAATGCTAAGGACCCGTCGCAGTATGATTTGGCAACATCCCTGGACGGCATCAGCTCGCTCCCGGTATTCCACGTCAGCGGCTCAACCTACACGCTCGTTAGAGTCGCCGTATCGCTGCTGAAGGGTATAGATGGCAAAACGCCAGTACTATCTACTGGAACCGTTACTAAAGGTGACAGTGCTGTGGCCGCATTCGTTTCAGGTGGCAATGACACCAGCGGGAACCCTATCTACAAGCTTAATCTTACTTTGCCAAAGGGCGATACCGGTGCAACAGGCGCAACAGGTAAGGGCATATCAAATATTGTCAAGACATCAACCAGTGGGCTTGTAGATACTTATACAATCACTTATACAGACAGTTCAACAGGCACTATCACCATTACCAATGGAGCCAAAGGCGATACCGGTGCTACCGGTCCTAAAGGTGATACTGGTGCTACTGGTGCAACAGGTCCGCAGGGTGTAAAAGGTGACACGGGTGCAACAGGTCCGCAAGGTGTCAAAGGTGATACCGGTGCTATTGGTGCAACAGGACCTGCCGGAAAGAACTTCACAATAAAGGGCTACTACGCAACACTATCGTCATTGCAATCAGGAGTGACATCACCATCGGCCGGCGACGTATATGGAGTTGGATCAGCCGCTCCATACGAGATATACATCTATGATACATCCAAAGGTTGGGTTGATAATGGCGTATTGCAAGGTGCCAAAGGTGAAACAGGTGCCACGGGTGCTACTGGTGCAACAGGAAATGGTATATCAAGTATTGTAAAGACATCAACCAGTGGGCTTGTAGACACATATACCGTAACTTATACTAATAGCACAACAACAACATTCACTGTCACAAATGGAGCCAAAGGTGATACCGGCGCTACAGGTGCAACAGGTCCGCAGGGTGTAAAAGGCGATACCGGTGCCACTGGAGCAACCGGATCACAAGGCCCTAAAGGCGACACAGGTGCAACCGGGGCAACAGGCCCTCAAGGACCGCAAGGAGAACCGGGTGTAAATGCCACAACGACCGCTGTCGCCACCACAACCGCCAATGGCCTGATGTCGTCAACAGACAAGACAAGAAGCGACTACAATTATGGCAGCAATGCAGTAACAACGCTCGCTTCATTGCCTATAACAAAGAGATTAATCACAGCTACATTATCGGCAGCTACTTCGCTTTCTTTAGCCGCTGCTATGGAGGTTGGACAGGAATTATATATTCGATGCGTGCCGTCGGCAGCTTTTACGCAACCAATTCCAAACAGCGGATCATTTGTTTCCATGAGTGGAAGTTCTATAACGACGGTGTCCGGAACACCATTCGAGATTAGCATTTTATGCTATGCGGCAGGATATTATTCTATAGTCGTTAAAACACAAGACTAATGAGAAGAAGATGTTTTAAAGCTAGTAAAGTGCCAAACGGCGTGTACATACAATCAGTTGATGGAAAACTGTACACGGTCGCAAATTGGTCTCAATCGTCCAGCAATGCTAATGCTGTTGCAGTTGTAACAGACAATTGCAGATTTATTATTGCAAAAACAAATTATACGACCTCAACGCATTGGTCTGAAACGCCTTCTATCGTAAGTAATGTACTTGTTTCTACAAGTGCTACAACCGCTAAAACAGACTATAAGGGGAAATCGAATACTGATTATATATTGGCTGCATTTGGAAGCAATGCTCCGTCGGCTTATTATTGTAGTATATTTACTTTCCCTAACGGTCAACACGGCTTTCTTCCTGCGTTGGGAGAACTTTATGCCGCATATCAGAACTCTACAGCAATTAATACCGCTTTGGCAAAAATTGGCGGCGATTCTTTAGGCTCTGATGTAAATTGGTCTTCAACTCAGTATAACAATGAAATAGCCTGGTATCTTAGATGGAGTTCGGGAGCCGTCGATGGTTATTATAAATATCAGAAAGCTACGGGTTACAACGGTCTATCAACACGAGTTTTTGGCGAATTAAACACATAACAATATGATATACATTAATAAAGACATACATGATATTTACGTCGAATTCAATTTTGAACTCGATGCAAACTATGATCAAGGGAATAGCCTAAATGATTATAGGGCTGGAAAATGGGTTAAACTTTCAGATGAACAGATAGCGTTTCACGAAGCCAATACAACTGCAAGCATTGAAGAAGTATTGGCAATGAAACTAAATGATCCTGATCAGCCCGAAACATCCCAGTCAACTGACCTGGAAAAAGCTCGACTGGCTAAATATGAAGAAATTGATATTCAGGACAAGTTTAGTAACAAATTTTTCATTTCGGTTGTCAGATTCAAACGCGACGCTAATGGTAATATTTTGGTAGATAAGGAAGGCAACCAAATTACAGAAGAAATTGCGAATATGAAAACGTGGATGGACGTCGATATGCGAAATTCAATGCTCAATCTTACGCTGCCATCTTTAACAAAGTATGGCAAAACGACTACAAAGCTATGGAGTGATGATATGCCACCGCAGTCAATCGATGTGCCAATTACTTGGGCTTCTGAGAAGATTCCAAGATTAGAATTGTACTGCAAAGAAACATGGGATTTGAAATCAAGTCTTAAAGCGAGAACATATAATTGTGTAACATTATCAGAGATAGCCGCCATCGACGTGAAAGCCGATTATCCGCCATTTTTGACATTCGAATTAAATATAGAGTTATGAGCAGGCGATTATTCAACAATATGACTAAAAAAACAATTCAATTGCTTCATTTCGAAAGTAATATGAATGATGAAAGTGGAAATACAAAGAATGCTTCATTATATAGCTCTAATAATTTTAGTTATGTAACTGGAAAATTTGGACAATGCCTTTATCTACAGAATTCATCTGCACCATGCAAAAATTATATTGATACAGGAATTGTATTAGGTGGTGGGGATTTTACGGTCGAATTGTGGATATCAGTAAAGAGTTATGTAACTATGAATAAAAATGCTATTATATTAGACTTTGGAGGCTCAAATACTCAAGCAGGTGTATTAGCATTAAACAGTAGCGGAACATATGTTTGCTTTTATGCACAAGGAAACAAACTAAATGTAGCTACAACAATAAATGGATGGACACATATTGCAATAGTAAGAAAACAGGGCGTAATATATGTTTTCATAAATGGCGTATTACTTGGTTCATTCAGTAGCACATATAATTTTACAGAAAATCTATATATAGGGTATAATAGAAATTCAGGAATGTCTAACAGCTATTCTGAATTTCTTTATGGCTATATAGATGAATTGAGAATTAGTAACATAGCAAGATGGACAAGCTCTTTCACTGTTCCATCAGCTCCTTATACAGCAGATTAAATGGAAACAACAATTAGATTAACTCACAACATAGACAAGCTACTACTTATAGTAGCAACAACATTAACGCTATTCTACTATATAGCGTTATCAAGTACTCATTTTCATGCAACCTCTAAAATTGAGGAAGGTACGATAGTAGTCCGCAACGACAGTATAATAACTGTGATAATTCCAGATAGACGGTGAGAAAAAGATGTTATACAACACATAAACAGACACATGAGGTGCGCTATGATACAGCCGGAACTTATATGTTCACTGTTCCGGATAATATCACGAGTGTTGACGTGTTCCTTGTTGGCGCTGGCTCAGGTGGTGCTCTTGGTGGTGGAGGTGGAGGATATACGAAATGCTATAAGTCTGAAAGCAATGGCTATAAGGATGGAAATTCGATTGCTGTAACACCTGGCGAATCAATTCAAATAATAGTTGGATCTGGCGGATCAGCCGGAGGTACTACTAGCTATTATTCGGCAGGTAATGGTGGATATTCTCAATTTAAATCATCTGCATATCAAGCACAAGGTGGTTACGCTCCTGCATCCACTTATTATGCAAGAGGCGGTAATGGTGGTTCTGGCGGATCTGGTTATATTGCGTCCGGTGGTTCAGCGGGTGGTTCAGATGGTAGTAACGGTAATGCAGGACAAGGTAGTTATATAGCTGGAACCGGTCAAGGGCATACGACTCGCGAATGGGGATTGCCCACAGGTCAGTTGTATGCAACGGGCGGAAATGGAGGTCACAATTTGGATGTTAACTCTTCAATGTCTGATCTCGGCATTGATGGTAAAAATGCTGGTGATGGAGGTTCTGGAGGCGCTGATGGTGGATACACCGGCGGTGGTATTCGTGGCGTCTATGGTGGCAAAGGTCATGATGGATTGATAATAATCCGATATTACGTATAACGATATGAGAAGAAGATTAATAACAACGTCCGATAAGGCTGATTATAATGTAACCGGTCTATCATTTACTGGCAGTAACTATGTAGATACAGGTATCAAACTATTTGACTCTGCAAAAGATTTTACTGTATTGATTTCGTACACATCTACATTTACCGGCTATTTAGGTACAATAATTCACGCATTGTACGAAAGTGGAAGTTATCCGGGATTTTGCATAGATATTCCTTATAATGCTGGTCAGTACGGCAGATTTGCGGCATATACGTCATTAAACATAATACATAATTCAAATCTGTTGAATACTAAGAAATGCAGTGCAATAAGAAGGTCTGGGAACACATTTACTTTATTTACGAACGATAAATATCCTTCCGGTGTGGATGTAACATCAAATATACTTGCTACAACATTTAATACAAATGTCTTGCTTGGTGCATATCAGACAACAAGTGGTACAAAAGGAAGATATTATACAGGAACAATTAATCATTGTGCTATATATCTTAAGTCGCTTACAGATACTGAAATAAAATCATTAATGAGCAAAGAAGCATGAGATGAACCTTACTAAAACGGCGTTCGATCATTGTTTGAACGCCGTTTTAAAATTATACTTTTCAATTGGCAAAATTATACTTTTCGTTTTGCCAATTATAAAACATTCGAATCAAATATGAAATACATTCGGAAGAAATAGGTGATTCATTCGAATGAAATGACAAACTTATTCGAATGAAATGGGTAAAACATTCGGATGAAATGAGAAAATCATTCGGATGAAACAAAAAAGAAAGCTCTCGAACAAACGAGATAAAATAAGATTAATAATTTAAGTCCGAAAGGGGTGTACTGTAAAAGGTACACCCCTTTTTTTGTGTCTGTGTGTTTATTATTTTTTTGTGTCGAGGCATCATAATCGGCTGATTCAATAGAAATGCATTTTAGACAACTATAAGAGTATAATATATATCTGTAAGTATGTTCTATGTGTGAATCGAAATGTCATTAATCAAATCTTCTATGTAGCTTTCGTTGTTTTATAAAAATAAAAGACTATTTTTGTACATGTATGGCAGGAATATGAGAAGGTGCAGGATGATAATGTACTGAATTTTGTCCTCCGAAAAATCTTAATTTGCGATAGAAATTGTAATTTGATATAAATGCTTGTAATATAGATGAATATGGAATATAATATATATTGTGATGAAAGCTGCCATTTAGAGCATGATGGTAGTAATATTATGGTTATAGGAGGTGTTTGGTGCCAAAAATCTGAGAAAGATAAAGCTTTTAAAAGACTAAGAGAGTTGAAGGTGAAGTATGGTCTTAAACCGACAAATGAGTTGAAATGGAATGCTGTTTCGAAATCAAAAATAGATTATTATAAGGATGTGTTGAATTATTTTTTTGATAATGAGAGTCTTCATTTTAGAGCATTAGTCGTGCCAAATAAAATGAGCTTGAATCATGAGGCATATCAGCAAACACATGATCAGTTTTATTACAAGACTCAATATATTGATAAGGTATATCAAGTTTTCAAGCATGATTTTATTGATAATAAACCTCATGTTGAGGATCTTGTTTTTAAATTGAAATTTAACCCTATGTATCAGGATAATGCCTATACCTTCTACCACATGACGCATGAAGGGCATGATGAAGCGAACAGAACTCCGGATTTGCGGAGATGTGAGCGAATGCCATGGTGTAAGCCGGGAATTGAAAAGGCCGAAATATTTTCTTTAAAATTTTGGGAAGAAGAGCGAAAAGGCAAGAATCGAATTTGTATTTGGCTTGAAGTAAATGATATTGAAACTGAAAATAGATGGAATAATAACTATTTCATTGTTCTTGACGTGAGGGATAAATTCGTTTTACCTTGGACTGCTTTTTGTGCAGACTACCATCACCAAATAATCAAGAAACAGAAAGAATATTTTAATTGGAAAAAATCGATTGGCAATAAGGAATTCACTCTTTATTCACTCGCCGTAGATATTATGAGTCGTAAAAAGCAAGGGTCGCCTGAATAACAGACGACCCCGTAACTCCTTCAACAACCTGGTTGATGAGATGATGCAAAGTTAGACTATTTTTTCTTCACTGCAAACTTTTTGCTTACTTTCTTTTTAAGTGCTCATAAAATAGTACGCCTTTTTTTTTGTGACTATCCATTCCTTTTTTTGTACAGAATTTGTGGAGAAGTCATGCGGATTTTATGGAGATTTTTCGCTGGAAGGGAGGTTTTGGGAAGGTGATGTGGAAGCTTTATAGATTTTATTTATAAGTGCGTTTTTATTTCATTCGGACAAAAGGCCTTGAGAACATATTTTAACAAACCTTCTAAAGGGATATTTTTCTATAATATATTGATATATAGATGATTAATTTATTTATACGCCTAATTGTTAAGGAACTTGAAAATGGCAATATATTCTCCGAAAAACATTTGTTTTCATAGGCTCCATTTATTATATTTGTAGTGCGTTAGAGTTTAAAAAATAGTATAATGAATTAAAAATATTGAAATAGAATATGTCGTTATTTAAGAAAAGTCTCAATGGTAAGCGGCTGTCGGAAACGATGGCCGACTTCGTGGATAGGGCTGAAAGATCGCCCTTTTCTGTTGTTAGCGAAGGCATGATTGCCTCCAGCCAAGCATCGGATGGCGCAGCACAGTGTGGACGTAGCGGTCTGCCGTGTGCAGACGTAACTGCAAACGCATATGCATACGCATACATGAATGCCTCCCTCCATCGCATGCAGCGTGTCAGCGAATTTGCAGGTCGGATGAGTCATCCGTCGTGGCAGACCGATCAGTTCATCTTTAAACACGGAGGTGGATATGCGTGAACCGAAATCTATAGCAGAAATTCTGAGAGAGATGGCGGCAGACCCGAACGATAAGATGGGTCAGATGTTGCTGACATGTCCCTCTTTCGTCGAGAAGCTTTCGCCGAATGCGGGCGAGCTCCTTTCCATCGATAAATCGAGCCACGTATTTTCGTTTTTCAAATTACCCGTGGGAAACACGACACCTTTTAGAACGATTACCCTTCGTGATGCTTATACCTATATTGCCGGTCCGTGGGCAAAGACGCCTACGGGGCTGCTTCGTGCGCAGCAAACTGCGGAACAGGCCAGCAAGTTCAAGCGTAGCAACTTCAGTTACTGCACTTTCTCGGGCGTTTTCGAGAAGCGCAATGTCAAGAACCTCCTTCGCCATTCGGGGCTTATCTGTTTCGATTTCGATCATCTGGACGATGTCGAAGGATTCCGCGCGAAGCTGCTGGCGGACGAATATTTCGACACCCAGCTGCTCTTCGTCAGTCCCTCCGGTGATGGCCTTAAATGGGTCATTGCGAAGGATGATCCCACTGTTTCGCACAGCGAATATTTCCAGGCGGTAGCCAACTACATCAGTCAGACGTATGGTGTGGCTGTCGACAAGTCGGGCAGCGACGTGTCGCGTGCCTGTTTCCTACCGCACGATCCGAATGTCTATATTCATCCCAAACATATTAATAATTATGAGCAAGAAGCAATTTAACGCACGTGAATGGCTGGCGGTTCCGCAACAGGAGCCGCATCGCGCCATGGCGCCGTCGGCGATGCCGCTGGCTGTTGCAACAGAATCATTGAAGCGTGCCGCTGCACAGAAGGCGGCCTTCGCTTCGAACAGTATTGATGAGGATATCGAGACCGTTGTCGGTCGCGTGGAGGAGGCGCATGTAGATATTGCCCCCGACTATGCCGACTGGCGTAATCTCGGGTTCGCGCTCGCCGACGCCTTGGGCGAAGTGGGGCGCAGTTATTTCCATCGTTTGAGCCGTTTCTATCCCGGCTATACGGCGAAGGAGACCGACAAGCAGTACACGGCGTGCGTTTCGGCGCATGGCCATGGCGTCAAGGTGAATACTTTTTTTCACTTGGCGAAGCAGGCGGGAGTCTCTTTGGCTAAAAAACGGGATGCGAAAATGTCAAAAATGTCAAAAATGTCAATAATGTCAAAAATGTCAACTGACAATTTGAAGATTTCCGGCAAATCAGAGACGGGCAACGAGGCAAATATATATATGGTAAATGGAAACAGTCTGCAAGAAGTGAAGGTCGATGTCAATACCGGTGCGGTTGTTGATGTCAAAGCTGCTTCCACGGACAATCATTTGGCTGCGGCTCTGAACCTTGGGTCGGCTGCTGAAATGGAAGCCGACAGTGAGTCGGGTGGCGACGATCAGGCAATGAACGAACCGCTGTCTACTATCATCCGTACTTCTGCTGTAGAAAAAGGTGAAGAGGAGGATGGCATTGCGATAGAGCAGCTTCCGACGCTGTTGCGCCAGGTTGTTGCTCAAAATAATTCCGCTGAGGATGCCGACCTGCTGTTGCTGGGTGCACTCACGGTGATTTCTGCCTGTCTGCCCAATATCTATGGCATCTATGCGCAGCGCGAAGTGTTCCCGAACCTGTTCCTGTTTGTTACCGCTCCCGCTTCGGCCGGCAAAGGGCGCCTCACGCTGTGCCGTCGTCTGGTAGAGCCGATACACCGCGATCTGCGCCAGCAATCAAAGTTGGAACAAGCTGAATATGAGCGCTTGCAGAACGAATATAATGAATCGAAGAACAAGTCCGAGCTCGAAATCCCCGTCGAACCGCCGCTACGTGCACTCTTTGTGCCCGCAAACAGTTCCGCAACGGCTGTCTTTCAGGTGTTGAATGATAATGATGGAGTAGGGCTGATGTTTGAAACCGAAGGCGATACGCTGACGCAGACCTTCAACAGCGAGCATGGCAACTATTCCGACGGCTTCCGCAAAGCGTTTCATCATGAAACGATTTCGTACCACCGGCGCAAGGACCGTGAGTTTGTTGAACTGGAGTTACCGCGCCTCTCGGCCGTCCTTTCCGGTACGCCGAACCAGGTGCGACGCTTGATTCCCGATACGGAGAACGGTCTGTTCAGTCGTTTCATGTTCTATTATATACAGACGCGTCTGGTTTGGAACGATGTGTTTGCAAATTCCGATTCCGAAACGCTCGACATCTATTTCAAGCGCCTGGGACTTCAGTTCTACGAACTTTATAAATCGCTGAAAGCTTCGGATGCCATCCGTTTCCATATGACGAAGAAACAACAGCGGGAGTTCAACATCTTCTTCGACGGCATACAGCGCGAGTACTCCGATCTGTTCGGTCTGGATATTGTGGCTTCAGTCAGACGTTTGGGTGTGATCACCTTTCGTATTATAATGATCCTGTCGGCTTTGAGAATCATGGACAATGGCGAGTTGCCGAAAGTATTGACTTGCTGTGATGATGATTTTAAATCGGCAAAGCGTATTCTCACCGTGCTTTTGCAGCACATGGTAAGGGTGTACGGGATGATGCCGAAGTCGCATGCTGAAAAGCCGGTGGTTCAGGTTGGTAAAGCAATGCTTGTACAACGGTATTATGATTTATTGCCCGAAAAGTTTGATACTCCGGAATCACTGACTGTTGCTTCTTCTTTGGCCATTTCAGCGAGTAGCTCATATAGGTATATTCTTAGTTTTATTAAGAAGGGTATGCTTTATAGAGTTTCTCATGGACAGTACAGCAAAATAAGTAAATGACGCGAAAATGTCAGTTGACATTTTTGACATTATTGACATTATTGACATTTTTGACATTTTTGAAAATTTCAAGAATCGTCATTCAGATAAAATTAGCCATTATTTAAATAACTGAAGGCTTATTAATAAGTTTCTTTTAGCACGAGCTTCGATTAGGTATTTCTGAAACATCAAGAATCCTAAAGTTCGTGCTATTTTTTTGTTTGGCATTGTGAATATGAATAATTATTTAAAAAAAACAGCCAAACGGATGATTCACTAAAAAATATCATTTATCTTTGTGCATATATATTTATTTATGTGAGTAAAATCGTTGATTGATTGGATGAAACCCTTTTTTGTTAATACCGTTTTCCCTCTACGAATAACCATTATTCAGATATTGGGAATTATTATGGCAGCGTTTTTGTTTTCCAACTGTACTTCTCAAAGCAGAAGTGAAAAACATCGCATCGTTGTCATTCATTCCTACGATTCTCATTACAAAGGCTATAAGAACCTCGACAAAATGATCGAGAAGGATTTCAAAAAAGCCCATACCTCTGTCGAACTCAAGACTTTTTATCTCGATTGTGAGAAATATAATGAGCAGCAGGAACTTTTGCGCATGTATCGTTTCATCGATACAGTAAAGCGCTGGAATCCCAACCTGATTTTGGTCTACGACGATCAGGCCACCTATTCGCTCCTGAAGTGCAACCATCCGATGGTGCATCGCGTGCCCGTCGTTTTCAGCGGTGTAGAGTTTCCGAATATGTCTATTATTCAAGGATATAACAATGTTACCGGCTTCAGTACGCCTCCTGAATACATGAAGGTGGCGAAGATGTCGGAGCAACTTTTCGGCAAGAACTACATCCATTTCTGGTGTGATATGACGGCATTGGGGCGCAATGCTTCACTGCAGCTCTTGAAGGAAGTGAAGGCGGCGGGTATCAATCGGTTTCTGAATTATACTTATGCGTTGACCGACTCCTCGTTTGATCTCCAAAAAGATACGACATGGAATACTTTTGGTTACATATTGGGTATTTCGCCGAAGAAAACCGAATATCTTTATGTCAATTCCCGCTCAACGACTTCCAACCTGTTGTGGTTTGTCGATCAGCAGGATGCAGTGGCAACATTTATCCAGTGCAAGCGCGACTATTCGTCTGAGGAGCTGGGACGTTTGCTCAAAAAGCCTGTATTAAGTGTTGTTGAAGATGGTTTTGAGGCAGACGAAGGGTTCCTGGGTGGATACTTTACTAATGCCGATGTTATTATAAACGAGTCGGTTATCGCTGCTGCACGCATTCTGAAAGGCACTCCGGTCAGCACCTTTTCCATCCGGCCTTTGCCGAAAAAGTATTGGATCAACTGGCATGAAGCCATGCGCTTCAATCTGAACGATAAGCAGTTGCCTGTGTATTATCATTACAGTAATGTGCCATTTGAAGTGAAATATAAGAAAGCTATAATCCTGGTTTCCATTGCGCTATTTTTACTGCTGGCTTTGATTGCCTATTATATCTTGCATCTGTTCCATTTGGAGGTGCAAAGGCGTAAGAATGCGCAGAAGAAGCTGGCAGAGGATGAGCAGTTCCTGCTGATGTCGCTCAAGGCTGGTACGACCTTCGCCTATAGTGCTGTGGGCGACATGGTTACGTTCAATTCTGATTTCTACAAGCATTGCCAGATGAAAGAGGGTCCGTTCTCCTTCGATTTTGCCACACGCGAACTGATTTATGCTGACGACGTCTCTTCGTTCTACAATAATCTGAAGGAGGTGATGGAAAATCAGAACAAAGAGTTTCAGGCCAAATACCGCTGCCGCTTCGGTGGCGACAAGTACGAGTGGTGGGAGTTCCGTTATGTTTCGAATGCAGAGCACACGTTTATAGGTACTTGCGTGAATATCGAAGAGAAAGTGCGCAAGCAACAGGAACTGATGGAGGCGAAGCAGCGCGCCGAGAAGTCGGAGCGGGCGAAGACGGTTTTCCTGGCGAATATGAGTCACGAGATACGTACGCCGCTCAATGCCATCGTCGGGTTCTCGAATATTCTCGGTATGGACGAGTACACAACGACGCCCGAGGAGAAGAACGAGTACGTCGCGCTCATCAATTCGAACAGTCAGCATCTGCTGAGTATCATCAATGATATCCTGGACTTGTCACGTATCGAATCCAGTACGTTTTCGTTCTCTTTCGACGATTGCCAGTTGTCTGAGCTGTTTGATTCCGTTTTCAAGGCGCAACAGATGCAGATTCCCGAAGGCGTTGAGTTGAAACTGGAGCTTCCTGAAGTGCCGATAACCATCTTGACAGACCATTTCCGTCTGACGCAGCTAATCACGAACCTGTTAAGCAACTCGGTGAAGTTCACCCGGAAAGGTTCGATCACTTTTGGCTATTGCGTTGCCGACGATCCCAAGTTCGTCCATATTTTTGTGAAAGATACAGGTATTGGAATCCCCAAAGAAAAGCAGCAGGAGGTGTTCGAACGCTTCAACAAACTCAATGAGTTTGTGCCCGGAACAGGTTTGGGACTGTCTATCTGCAAGCTTATCGTCGAACATCTGAAAGGGACTATCCGAATCTCTTCCGAAGAAAATAAAGGTACTGCCTTCAACATTCTGCTTCCCATGAGCAGGTAAAGTATTACAATCAATTGATGTGTTTTTATGGATATATCTGCTCAATTCGTTTTTATTTTATATTTTTGCAGTCTGTTTGACTGTAAATTTGTGCAATAAGTAAAGGGGATTACTTTTTTAAATTATGAGTAAATCAAGGATTTTTGGTTTGTTATTGATGGTTGCGGTTGCATTATTTGGAATAATGAGCCTCTTTTTTTGTTGCCATTCTGATAGCACTAAGCCGCACAGAATCCTGGTCATACATTCTTATAAACCCGATTATGCCGGGTATGAAAATAGCAGCAATGAAATTAAACAGGCATTCCTCAAACATAATATAAAAGTCGATCTTCACATTGACTACCTCGACTGCGAAGGCTTCCTGGAACATGAAGAGAACCAACGTATGTATGATTTCATTTCCTCCGCTCAGCGATGGAATGCCGAACTTATTCTGGTTTACGACGACCAAGCTGCTTATGCCCTTATGGCTTGCAAGCATCCGTTTGCACATGAGGTGCCTGTTGTCTTTGGCGGCGTGAATTTCCCTAACTGGAAACTGCTCGAAAAATATCCGAATATTACCGGGTTCTATACTCGACCGGCATATTTGAAGACTACACAGGTAGTAGAAAAGCTTCTTGGTCATCTCGACATGCAGTTTTGGGTGGACAATACTTTTATAGGACGTAGTTCTACTAAGGATATCTTGAAGGAAATTCAGGATAACAATCTCTTTTTGGATGAGAATCAGTCGTCTACGGTGAAGGATTCGGTTATCAGATCGATGATTCAGTTGATTCCTCACCGTAACAGAGGCTATAAAAGCGCACATCCTGATGAAACGAATTATCGGATCGTAGACGGGCGCAACGAGTTGTTTTCTTTGATGAATTTGCTCAATAACAGCGATAAACGTATGGTGATTATCCAATGTAAACGTGATTTCACTTCCATCAGATTGGGATTTATTGCCAATACGCCTACGTTTACGGCTGTCGAAGAGGGCTTTAACTGCAAGGAAGGCTATGTGGGCGGCTATTTTACTCCTTTGGATGTGACGATACGCCAAACGGTGGATGCGGCTTCGCATATTCTGACAGGAACGAAGGTCGCAAACATACCGATTCGCATTTCACCAAAAGACTATTATGTGGACTGGAGCCAGCTGCAGCGTTGGAATATCGATATGAGCAAGGTCCCATCTAATTATCATATCGTCGGGATGCCGTTTTTGGAGGAATATAAGAACTACATGATCATCGGTTCGGTTACGATTTTTATTATTCTCCTGGCCATCATCCTCGGTGTAGTCAGACTGTATATGAAAGAAAACAGAAAACGGCATGAAACAGATGAGAAACTCTCTGAAAACGAACGCTTTCTATCGATGTCGCTCGATGCGGGCAATGCCTATCCTTTTCGTCAGGAAAATAATCGGGTCTATTTCGATCCGAGGTTTTATGCCTCTAACAAGATGGAAGATAAGGCGCTATATTTTGACCATTTTGTGAACTATAATCTCAGCCCTCAAGACAAAACCAGATTCCGGGAGGATATTCAGCTGGCTTGCAAAAATGAAGGCAAAGAGTTTACCGGTCAGTTCCGATGCCGTTTCAAAAATGATGATTATGAGTGGTGGGAGTTCCGCTATCGATACAATTCAAAAGGAACTTGCATCGGCCTTTGCCTGAATGTGGAGGATGTAAAACGCAAGGAGGAGGAACTGATCGAAGCCAAACAACGCGCTGAAGATTCGGAAAAGGCAAAGTCGGTATTCCTTGCGAGCATGAGTCACGAGATTCGTACGCCGCTGAATGCCATCGTCGGGTTCTCAAACCTGATCACTTCGAACGAAGCGGAGCTCGATCCGGAAGAAAAGGAGATGTTTGTCAATCTGATAAACTCCAACAGCAACCATCTGCTGAAACTTATCAATGATATTCTCGATTTGACACGTATCGACACTGAGTATGCGCATTTGGTTTTTGAAAAACGCAATCTTACCGATCTGATCACAGAGGTTTTCAACACCGAAAACATACTGATGCCTGCCACGGTGAAACTGCTGATAGAAGTGCCGCCAGAACCGCTCATGATCATGACCGATCGCCATCGTTTGATGCAAGTGCTTACCAATCTGATTAATAACGCGATAAAGTTTACGACCAAGGGCTATATCAAAATCGGCTATTATGTCGATGTCAATCCTGAGTTTGTTCATCTTTTCGTTGAAGATACGGGTAAAGGTATTCCGAAGGACAAGCAGAAAGAGGTGTTCGAACGCTTCAGCAAACTTGACGAGTTCGCACAGGGAACGGGTCTGGGACTGTCGATCTGCCGACTTATCATCAAGAAGTTCAATGGTACGATAAAGCTTGATTCGGAAGAAAACAAAGGCAGTCGCTTTACTATACAACTGCCCATCAATCAGAACGCTGCGTCAGCAACAAGAAAATAGTATTCACGACTCTATCGTGAAATGGTCTGCATCCATCCATGCCGGGAATTTCTGACGGAAACGCTCCTGAGGCGATTTTTCTAAAGTGATGACACTGACGCTGTTGGCACGCTTTCCGAGGTTCGCCAAACGCTCGCCCTTATAGGAGAAAATCATCGAGTCGCCATGAAAAAGGATGCCGCTGCCGTTCGTTCCCGCACGGTTCACACCGCACACATACGACAGGTTCTCGATTGCACGCGCCTGCAACAACGAAATCCATGCATTGCGTCGCGCTTCAGGCCAGTTGGCAACGTAAATCAGAAGGTCGTAGCCGTTGTCAGTGTTGCGACTCCAAACGGGAAAACGCAGGTCGTAGCACACTTGCATACAGATATGCCATCCTTGATATTCAACAATCATATGCTTGTCGCCCGAAGCAAAGTAGCGGTCTTCGTGTGCCATCCTGAACAGATGACGCTTGTCGTAGAAGCTGACGCTTCCGTCGGGTTTTGCAAAGAAAGCCCGATTAAAATACTGCTCGCGAACGTTCACCAAGCTCTCGGATGCATCGATTTTAGAGGAAGCGATGTCGATGGAACAATGCCCGTTATAGTTGAAATACTGCTCTCCTCCGATAGCAATAAAACTGCCTGAAATAGCTGTGCCATAACGTTTCGCCCACTCGCTGACGTGCTGCATCGTCACGCCGTCGTTCGTTTCGCCCATAGCGGAGGCGTTCATCGTGAAGCCTGTAGCGAACATTTCGGGCATCACAACCAGGTCTACTTTCCCCGCGAGCTTGCCCAAAAGCCGTTCGTAGAGTGCGAAGTTGGCTTCTTTCTGCTCCCAGACGATGTTCGCCTGAATCATTCCGATGCGTAACTGTTCTGCCATAATTTTACGGGGTGTTTAAAAATTCATTCGAATGAAATTTTTTTTCTTCCGAATGCGATGACTGCTACATTCGAATGAAGTGACTTTCGTATTCGAATGAAATGGACACTGCATTCGAATGAAAAGGGTACTACATTGATTAGAAATTATCCGGATTATGTGCATTCACATCTGCATAATATCCACGGATTGTCTGAATATCAGCCTCTGCATTGCCTGTAGGATAGAACACGCCCTTGAATCCGACCTCTTTCTTTATATAGTCGAAGAATCCGATCAGAATCGGTACTTTTGCTCCTAAAGCAATGTAATAGAAGCCTTTCTTCCATTCTTCAACTTTCTTCCGCGTGCCTTCGGGGGTGATGGCAAGCTGGAATTTTTCGCGCCTCTTAAACTGCTCTATCATCTGTTCGGTCACTGACTGATGATGACTGCGGTCTACAGGTACGCCTCCCAATATATTGAAAAGGATGTTCATCGGGAAGACAAACCATTCTTTCTTAATCAGGAACTTGGCATTTTTGCCTACCGCATTATAAAACAGCTTTCCCACAACAAAATCCCAGTTGCTCGTGTGGGGAGCTACGCAAATCACACATTTCGGGAAATCCTCTTTCCACGGGAACAACTTCCACCCATACCATTGCAGAAGTTTCCTGCTGATCCATTGCATCATGCCTGCTCTTCTTTCTTCTCGTGGTGCAATTTTAATAATTCGTCGGCTATTGCCATGAATTCCGTGTTGACATCTTCTTTGAGTTTCTTGTAGTAGGCTTTGACCAGCTTTGGATTGTCTTTTCCGTCCGGACGATGAGCGCGGCAGATAAAGTCGTCTTCTACATCAAGAATACGAGTCATGAGTTGTTCTACTTTCTCGTGGTCAACGTTGGGAATGTACTGCTCAGCGATGATTGCCTCTGAAAAAAGATCTCCGGCAGCATATGAAATGCCCTTCTTTAAAATTCTTCTTTTAGCCATAATATATCAATTTAAAAACTGCACAAAGCTACATAATTCATTTGTGATATCTGTCGATTCTTGCAGAAAAAAGATAAAAATAGTGTATCTTTGCCACATAATTTAGAAAAATGATGATAAATAAAATAGCAACGCCAGAGTATTTGTTCGAAAGCAGTTGGGAAGTCTGCAATAAAGTGGGAGGAATCTACACTGTCCTATCTACTAAGGCTTTGACTTTACAGCAGTTATACAAAGATAAAGTGCTCTTTATTGGTCCGGATATCTGGCAAAAGGAATCCGCTCGCGATTTCCAGTCAGATGATGCTCTTTTTACAGAATGGCGACAGAAGGCTGCCACAGAAGGTTTGAATATCAAAGTGGGACGGTGGACTATTCCCGGACGTCCGCTCGTCGTGCTGGTCGATTTCAAGCCGTTCTACAAAGATAAGGACAAGCTCTATTTTGAGATGTGGGACAGTTTTCGGGTCGATTCGCTGCATGCCTATGGCGACTACGACGATTCGTGCATCTTCGCCTATGCCGTTGCAAAAGTCATTGAGAGTTTCTATGAATTCTATCATCTTGAGAATAAACGTGTTGTGGCGCATTTCAACGAATGGATGCTGGGCATGGGACTGCTCTATGTGTGCAAGCATCTGCCGCGCATCGCTACGATTTTCACTACGCATGCCACTTCTATCGGACGCTCCATCGCCGGCAACAACAAGGCTCTCTATGCTTATCTTGACGGTTATCACGGCGATCAGATGGCACGCGAACTCAATATGGAAGCCAAACACTCTGTCGAAAAACAGGCTGCGCATCATGCCGACTGCTTCACGACCGTGAGCGATATTACGGCACGCGAATGTAGCCAACTGCTTGATAAAACACCCGATGTGGTGACTCCGAACGGTTTCGAACTCGATTTTGTGCCCGACGACAACGTTTATGCATCACGTCGTAAGGAGGCTCGCCGATTGCTGATCAGCGCTGCCGAAAAGCTCTCAGGGTCAAAGATATCCGACGATGCGCTGCTTGTCTCTACCAGCGGACGCTATGAGTTCCGCAACAAAGGCATCGATGTGTTTATCGAGGCGATGAATCATGTCCGCGTTTCCGACAAACTGCATCGCGAAGTAGTGGCATTTATTATGGTACCCGCGTGGGTGCGCGAGGCTCGTTCAGATCTTAAAGCAATGATGGACAGTAATATAAAGGGAACGAAGCCGATGCAGATGCCGTTCTCTACACACTGGCTCAATCACATGGACGAAGATCGCGCCTTGAACTATATCCAACAACTCGGATTCACAAACACGGCTGCCGAAAAGCTGAAGATCGTCTTCATCCCGTGCTATCTCGATGGACACGACGGCATCTTCAACAAAACGTATTACGACATGCTGATCGGACTCGACGCAACCGTCTATCCTTCGTACTACGAGCCATGGGGCTACACGCCGCTTGAGAGCATCGCTTTCGGAATTCCGACGGTGACGACGACGCTGGCAGGTTTCGGACTGTGGGCGAAGAAAACTGTCGCCGGCAACAACATCGACGATGGTGTAGTCGTGGTAGAACGTACGGATTTCAACTATAACGAAGTGGCTAACGCCATTCGCGACGCAATAATCACTCTTTCAGAAAAATCTACAGTCGAAATAACGGGTATTCACCAACATTGCACAAAGCTTGCTGAACAAGCTCAATGGAGTAAGTTTATTCGCTATTATCAGGATGCATTTTGCTATGCTTTAGACCAATCATGTAAAAGAAATGGTTAAAAATGAGTTCAAAGTGACAATAAAAGTCTATCTTTACGACGTTTTTATGCAGAAATGAATGAATTTTGAAACAGATTAAATAATATAGAAAATGAAAATCAAAGTCAACAACACAAATAGTCCGATATGGAAGGATGTCTATTCACATTCCAAGCTTCCTGAAGCTTTACAGCCTCTGTATGAGATGGCTACAAATCTGTGGTGGGTATGGAATCATGAAGGCGCCAAATTGTTTGGGAAAATTGATCCGGCTTTGTGGGCATCAACGCAAGGAAATCCGATGCTCCTTCTGCAAAGTTTGACATATAAACGTATAGAAGAGATTATTCATGATAAGGTTCTGATGGCAGAAATCCGTGAGGTTTATTCCTTCTTCTGCGATTATATGGATGTGACACCCGATAAGACAAAACCTTCTGTTGCCTATTTCAGTATGGAATATGGACTGACCAATGTGCTGAAGATTTATTCCGGTGGTCTGGGTATTCTTGCCGGCGACTATCTAAAGGAGGCAAGCGACAGCAATGTCGATTTCGCTGCTGTTGGTTTCCTTTATCGCTATGGCTATTTCACTCAGACGCTTTCAATTGACGGACAGCAGATCGCCAACTACGAACCGCAGAATTTCAATACACTTCCTATCACACAGATGCTGATGCCTAACGGCGAACCGATGATTCTCGAAGTGCCGTATCCCGGACGTTCGGTATTTGCCAATATCTGGAAAGTGCAGGTCGGACGTGTTCCTTTGTATCTGATGGATACGGATATTCCACAGAACAGCGAATGGGATCGCTCCATCACGCACCAGCTTTATGGCGGCGATTGGGAAAATCGTATGAAACAGGAATATCTGCTCGGTATCGGCGGAATACTGATGCTGAACAAACTGGGCATCAAGAAACAAATTTACCATTGCAACGAAGGACATGCCGCACTGATCAATGTGCAGCGTATCGTTGATTATATTCATAATGAAGGACTTTCATTCAATGAGGCACTCGAAGTGGTTCGCGCTTCGTCACTCTACACCGTGCATACGCCTGTCCCTGCAGGACACGATTATTTCGACGAAAGCCTCTTTGGAAAATATATGGGCGAATTCCCGGCTAAACTGGGAATCAGCTGGCAGGAATTTATCGATATGGGACGCGAGAACCCGGGTTCGAACGAACGTTTCTGCATGAGTGTCTTCGCACTCAACACTTGCCAGGAAGCTAATGGCGTAAGCTGGCTCCACGGCAAGGTTTCACGCAAGATGTTCGCACCGATCTGGAAAGGCTATTTCCCGGAAGAACTGCATGTGGGCTATGTTACGAACGGCGTTCACATGATGACGTGGGCTTCTACAGAATGGAAACGCTTCTTTATGGAGAACTTCGACAAGAATTTCTTCAGCGACCAGTCGAACAAAAAATACTGGGGAGCAATACAGAATGCTCCGGATGAAGACATCTGGAATATACGCAAGGCTTTGAAAGAGAAGCTTATAAAATATATTAAGAGCGAATATAAAAACAACTGGCTCAAGAATCAGGGCGACCCGGCAAAGGTTGTTTCCGTACTGGATAAAATCAATCCGAATGCGCTGATTGTGGGCTTCGGACGCCGTTTCGCTACTTACAAACGTGCGCATCTGCTCTTTACCGACCTCGATCGTCTTTCGAAAATCGTCAACAACGAACAGTATCCGATACAGTTTGTCTACACAGGCAAGGCGCATCCTGCTGATGGAGGCGGACAGGGCTTGATCAAACATATTGTTGAGATCTCACGCCGTCCGGAATTTCTGGGCAAGATCATCTTCCTCGAAAACTACGATATGCGTCTCGCTCGCCATCTGATTGCAGGTGTCGATGTTTGGCTGAATACGCCGACGCGTCCGCTTGAGGCTTCGGGTACATCCGGCGAAAAGGCTGAGATGAACGGTGTCCTCAATTTCTCTGTCCTCGATGGATGGTGGTACGAAGGATACAAGCAAGGCGCTGGTTGGGCACTGACCGACAAGCGTTCGTACGAGAACCAACAGTATCAGGATCAACTTGATGCGGCAACGATTTATCAGACGCTCGAAACTGAAATCATCCCGACATACTATGCAAAGAACAGCAAAGGCTACTCGCCTGAGTGGGTTCAATACATCAAGAATTCAATGTCGGAGATCGCTCCCGATTTCACGATGAAACGTATGCTCGACGATTATATCGATCGTTTCTATAACAAGCTGGCTACTCGTTCGCTGCTGCTGCAAAGCAATGGTTTTGCAAAAGCTAAATCGATAGCTGCATGGAAAGAGGAAGTGGCTAGCCATTGGGATAATTTCCAAGTCGAATCGTTTACGTGCAGTCAGGACTTGTCTACTGATATGCCGATCGTTGGAAAAGAATATAAATTCAATCTGGTGATCGATCGTCATGAATTGCAAGGAATGTTGGGCGTTGAGATGGTAACGACTAAGGAGAATCCTGATAATCATCAGTTGGAACTTATCGGTGTTGAGCCGTTTACGTTGCTGAAAGAAGAAGGCTCGAAGCTGACTTTCGAACTGACAACAACACCTATCGAAGCAGGCAACCACAAGATGGGCTTCCGTGTTTATCCGCTGAACAAGGATCTGCCGCATCGTATGGATTTTGCTTACATCCGCTGGATTCAGCTCTGAAAAATTGAAAGGTAATATATAAAAAGGAACTCAAGTAGACTATCGCGATTGATAGAACTTGGGTTCTTTTTTTATGTATGGATCTCAGTATAAGATAAATATATATTTCTTCCTATATGGCAATCATAAGCCAAAGCGAGACAAGAATCATGATTCCGGCAATCACTTTCTGATATAGCTTTTTGTTGACATTGCGTATGAATTTCAGAGCGAAGAAATTACCTGCCATCATTGCTACGCCGATGAAAAGTCCGTTCAGAAAGATATGTTCGTCCATCAGATCCATCTTGCCGTACATGAACGCTTTGATGATATGCATCGCTGAGGCTGCAGTAGCTTCGCTGACGATATAGGCGACAGGCGAGAGGCCGAAAGTCATGAACACTGCGCTGCTGATCGGACCGGATATGCCAAGAAGTCCGTTGGTCAGACCGGTTATTCCGCCGCCGATCAACACGGTGGATTTCGTCCTGGGAAGCTCCATCTTCCCTGCCATCTTCATGATGGAAAAGAGAATCAGAAAGCAACAGAGGATTCTGGTCATCAGCTGTTTGGGTACGATGACAAAACCGTAGGCACCTAGAGCAGTCAGTGGCGCTGCAAAAATCAGAAACAACCCGACTTCCTTCCAATGAATGTCTTTGAACCCGAATCCTGCACGCGACAAGTTACTTAGCAACTGTGCAATCGTTGAGACAGGAACGGCAATGGTGACGCCATAAAAGTAGGTGATGACCGGCAACAGTATCATTCCTCCGCCAAAACCGACTGATCCGGAAAAGAACCCCGCTATGAAACCTACAATCACGAGAATAATATACATGGACATGATGTTTCGTTTTTAGTTGTGCAAAAGTAATGAATTTGCTATCTTTGTTCATCTCAATTAGAAACGAATTAGATAAATATCTATTGCAATGAAAAATAATTATTTATGGGCAATGCTGGTTGTGCTCGTGATGATGACTGCATCGGAGGCCGCATCTGCAAAGTCATGGACAAAAAAGAGTGCGCAACGATGGGTGGCACAAAGTGAGTGGCGCAACGGTTTCACAAAAGCCAATCTCTATCGTGGAACGGATATGGTGGAGTTTGCCACGCAATATCATAAGCAGAGAAGCCGCTGGGACAAAGCTTTCGCATGGCTGGCAACGCACGATGTGAAAACGATAGCTGCCGGAAAATATGTGATCGATGGCAATCATTGTTTCGCCAATGTTCAGGATGCCGTGCTGCAACCGGCAGGCGAGCAGAAAATCGAATCACATAAGAAATATATTGATCTGCAATGGAGTGTGACGGCGAAAGAGCGTTTTGGAATCGTCAGGCCACAGGATGCTACCGTCGAAAAACCTTATGTAGTGGATAATATGTTTTGGAAAGCTTCGAAAATAAACTATGTGGACAGTACGCCGCAGATGTTTTTCCTTTTCTTCCCTGACAACTATCATCAGCCTTGTGTTTTGCCAAGCGCGAACGCCGATAAAAACGTCCGCAAAGTGTGTATCAAGATTGAATATGATGAATGAAAACACTGAAAAAGAAATAAGCAAACGATTAAATGAAAACAATACAGTTGGTTGAACAATATGCCCTGCTTTGGTCCCGACAATGATTTTAATAACAGTTAGAAAATGAAAAACTTAATGTATGTTCTCGCTCTTGTACTTTTTTGTATGATTTCGGTTGCAGCTGTGGCTTCTGCAAAGAGCAAATCCAAGCCCAAATCGGATAATGGTCGCTTCACAATCATGAAAAAGGAAATCGATCTGACAAACTCTCCCATTCTGTTTGAGGATAATTTTCGGAATAATGATTTTGAGAAAAATTGGCAGGTGAAATCCGGAGAATGGAAAGTGAAGGATGGTTGGTGCTATGGGAAATATCCGGAAAATGCACCTGGAATGATTGTCTCTTTGCACGATTACTTCGGTGATGTTTGTGTGGAGTTCGATGCACAAAATGTACTTCCCAGCAATCACGATATCAATGTGATGTGGAATGGCTCATGGAATGAAAAGCTGAATAAACGGGATGTCGCTTATGTCGCCGGACTTCAAGGCTGGTGGGAAGGCAAGGTCGGCATTGAAAAATCACCGGAATATAAGCTGAACGCAGGGACTCCTCTGTTTAATTATAAACCGGGAAAGATTTATCATGTTGTTGCAGGAAGTGTGGATGGTCACTGCTTTATTTGCGTTGACGGCAAAGTGATTTTGGAGGTGACTGATCCGGAACCGATAAATAGTAAAAAATATGGGAAAGTTGGTTTTGAGGCTTATTGCAGCAGTATCAGACTCACCAATGTGAAGGTTCGGCAAATTAAGTGGAAGCCAATAGAAATGCACTACGAACCTAATTTCTGACGCCACTGCAAACTTCGATTTGAGCAATTTAAATTTTGTTCTGTATTCGATTTGCAGTATCTTTGCTTCCGAAAGCCATGATAAGTGCACCGCGGCATAAAAAACAAACACGTTTGTTTTATTCTGCTCTCGGTTTGCTGTATCTTTGTCGCTGAATAACAAAAGATCATTTGTAGAAAAATAATTGAATATGATGCATAATTGGTTTGAATGTAAGGTATCCTATGTGAAAACAATGGAGAATGGGTTGCAGAAAAAAGTGTCTGAACCTTATTTGGTCGATGCAATGTCGTTCACTGAAGCTGAGGCTCGGATCATTGAAGAAATCCAACCCTATATCTCCGGCGAGTTTACAGTAGCCGATATTAAGAGAGCGCGCTATTCGGAACTGTTCTTCAATGAGAAGGGCGACCGCTTCTTTAAGTTCAAAGTCTATTTCATTACATTGGATGAAAAGAGTGGTGCAGAAAAGAAAACGGCTTCGCAGATGCTGGCGCAGGCAACAACGTTGGAAGATGCTATCGCTGTGCTTAATGATGGCATGAAAGGAACAATGGCGGATTATGTGATCGCTTCTGTTTCTGAAACAATGCTGATCGACGTCTTTCCTTTTGATGCGAACTCGGTTCCGGCTGAAAAAAAGACTGATGAAGAGCTGATGGCTGAGGCCAAGAAGGAGGCTGAAACAAAATAATGACAAGCATTTCTCAGAATATTAAGAGACTGAAGGATGAACTTCCTGAAGGTGTGACACTGGTGGCTGTTTCGAAGTTCCATCCGGTGGAAGCTTTGCAGGAAGCCTATGATGCCGGGCAACGTGTCTTTGGCGAAAGCCGAGCACAGGAACTGACAGGCAAAGTAAAGGTTTTGCCCAAAGATATTGAATGGCATTTTATTGGCCCGTTACAGACCAACAAAGTGAAAGAAATTGCTCCTTACATCTCGATGATTCAAAGTGTTGACAGTGAGAAACTGCTGCACGAAATAGAGAAGCAGGCGGCGCGCCATGAGCGGATTATTCGTGTCTTGCTGGAAATTCATATTGCTAAAGAGGAAGCCAAACATGGTTTCAGCGCCGACGAATGCTGTGCCTTATTGAAGGATAAAAGCCTCGAAGCCATGACGCATGTGCAGATCTGCGGATTGATGGGCATGGCAACGAATACTGATGACATGAAGCGGGTAGAAGAGGAATTTCATGGTTTGCATGACTTATTTGAAGAATTGAAGAACATCAGTTTCAAAGATCAGGACTCTTTCAAAATTCTTTCGATGGGAATGAGCCATGATTATCACGAAGCTGTAAAAGAGGGAACGACGATGGTGCGCGTAGGAACGAGTATCTTCGGCGAAAGAGAATATTAATAGATGTAGAACTTAAATAATTGAATCTGACATGGTTGACATTAAAACACAATATGCGGGGCTTACTCTTAGCAGTCCGCTGATCGTCGGAAGTTCGGGCTTGACCCGCAATCCGGAAAAGAATAAGGAGTTTGAGAAGGCCGGTGCCGGCGCAATCGTATTGAAGTCGCTCTTCGAAGAGCAGATTGAATTACAGAGCGATTCGTTTGCTGACAGTTCGGATTATCCTGAAGCTGCCGATTATATTCGCGGCTATGTGAAAGCAAACCAGATTAATGACTATCTGGAACTGATCAGAAAAACGAAAGAAGCTTGCACTATTCCGGTTATTGCCAGCATCAATTGCTATAAATCAGCAGCTTGGGTTGAGTTCGCTCATGAGATTGAGAAGGCTGGTGCCGACGCAATTGAGTTGAATATCTTCTTCCTGGAAACAGATCTGACGTACAACAGCGACAAGACTCGCGATTTGTATGTTAACATTATTCGCAATGTGAAGAAGGCTGTTTCGATTCCGGTAACGGTAAAGATGAGCAAGAGCGTTGGAAACATTCCTGCTCTTATCAATGATGTGAAGGCAAACGGAGCGGATGGTTTCGTACTGTTCAACCGCTATTATCAGCCTGATATCGACATCAATAAGATGCAGATCGTTTCGGGCAATGTGTTTAGTAGCGCTGCCGATCTGAGTGATACACTTCGCTGGACAGCCATCGTTTCGGGCAAAATTCCTGGAGTAAGTATTGCTGCATCTACAGGCGTCCATGATTGGGATGGCGTTATCAAATGCTTGCTGGCAGGTGCTTCTGCTGTTGAACTTTGCAGTGCTGTTTATCTGCATGGACCGAGTGTGATTTCGCAAATGCACACTTGCCTCGAAGAATGGATGCATCAGATGCATTTCGATTCGCTGAAGCAGTTTATCGGCAAGTTGAACATGGCGAATATCGAGAATCCTGCTATGTATGAACGTTCGCAGTTTATGAAGTATTTCTCTAACAGAGACTGATACAATATATCTAGGAAGCGCAGATTTCATGGCTTGCATAATCTTTTTCTTTACTGAATGAGATGTGCTGCAAAACAATGAAATCTGTGCCTTTTTATTGCCTGATAAAATATTTTCTACTAGAAACTATTTATAATGAAAAATATATATATCTTTGCATCGTACAAACAAAATAAAGAAAGAAATGGAATCGATTTGTGCAATAAAGGATATATATAAGGCCTTGTATCAGTTTGAAAAAACTTTTGCCGAGGCCAACGAAATCACGATCAATGAAGCGATGCTGCTGTGCTGTCTGAAAGATGGTGAAGCAAAATCAGCAGGAACAATCAGCGAATACATCGGGCTTTCGAATTCGCGTGTATCAAAAGTGATAACTGCGGTTGAAGATAAGAAATTCATCCGCCGGCATATCAGCAAGGAGGACAAACGACAGATGTTTTTCTCGCTAACGGCGGCAGGAAAGGAGAAGATCCGGCAGATGAAGGAGTCGGAACTTCGGTTCGATGCGTTGTTTGAACAGTTGAGACAGTGCATGGATAGAACGGATTCCGTAAAAATAATCTGAAGAATTAATTATAAAAAGTAGACTATATGAAGTATTTGATCATCGGTGGAGTTGCAGGCGGAGCAACAGTTGCTGCACGCTTGCGCAGAATGGACGAGAAAGCTCAGATCATTCTGTTTGAACGCGGAAAATATGTTTCGTATGCCAATTGCGGACTGCCTTATTATATAGGAGGCGAAATAAGCGATCGGAAAAAACTGTTTGTTCAGACGGTGGAAGGTTTTACGCGCCGTTTTCTGATTGATATCCGTACAGAGCAGGAAGTAGAGGCTATTGATGCGGAGAAGAAGATGGTGACAGTGAAGAACTTGCTCACCGGAGAAACGTATCAGGAGAGTTACGACAAGCTGGTGCTTTCGCCGGGCGCCGAACCTTTGCGCCCCAGAATTGAAGGCATTGACTGCAAGAAAATTTTCACGTTGCGCAATGTGCCGGACACGGATGCCATCAAACAGTATGTCGAACATGAGAAACCTAGCCGCTCGGTGGTTGTGGGCGGTGGCTTTATCGGTTTGGAGATGGCAGAGAACCTCAGCCTTTGCGGGACGAAGGTGGATATCATTGAGATGGCCGACCAGGTGATGGCGCCGCTCGATTATTCGATGGCAGCGATCGTTCATCAGCATCTTGTGGACAAAGGCGTTACGCTGCATCTGAAGGATGGCGTGAAAAGCTTTGAGGAGACAGCTACGGGCGTGGCTGTGCATTTACAAAGTGGAGAAGTGGTTGAGGCGGACTTGGTTCTGTTGAGTATCGGTGTCCGTCCTGAAGTGAAGCTGGCACGCGAAGCCGGACTGACGATCGGAAAGTTGGGAGGCATCGCAGTGAATGAGTTCATGCAGACTTCCGCTCCGGATATTTATGCGCTCGGCGATGCAGTCGAAGTGCGTCATCTGGTCACCGATCAGCCGGCAATGATTCCGTTGGCAGGACCGGCGAACAAGCAGGGACGTATTGTGGCGGATAATATTGCCTTGGGAAACAAAGAGGTTTATCCCGGAACGATGGGCACTTCCGTTGCGAAGGTGTTCGATCTGACGGTCGCTGCTGTCGGCGCAAATGCCAAGCTGCTCAAAAGAGTGAACATGCCGTATATTTCTTCTTATACGCATACGGCTTCGCATGCGGGCTATTATCCGGGAGCGATTCCGATGTCGATAAAGATTCTTTTCGCTCCTGAAACAGGTCGCTTGCTGGGCGCGCAGATCGTGGGCTTCGACGGCGTGGACAAGCGCATCGAGATGATGGCGCAGGTGATTCAGCGTCAAGGAACAGTCTATGACTTGACAACTTTGGAGCATGCGTATGCACCACCCTATTCGTCGGCAAAGGATCCTGTGAATATTGCCGGATTTGTGGCTGCGAATATTTTGGAAGGTAAGGTTCGTATTGTTCATTGGCGTGAATTATCCCGATTGTCATCAGAAGCATATTGTTTGGATGTGCGTTCGCCTCAGGAATTTCAATTGGGATGTATCCCCGGATTTGTCAATATTCCGTTGGACGATCTGCGCGGGCATCTGGAGGAACTGCCAAAGGACAAGACGATCATCGTGAACTGCGCGGTCGGGTTGCGCGGTTATCTGGCTGCCCGAATATTGATGCAGCAAGGATTCACGGATGTGCGCAATCTGTCGGGCGGTTATAAGACTTGGCATGCGGCAACGGCAGAAGTAGGAAAACCGAAAGAGTGCAAGAAAAACGAATCCTGCGGTTGTGGTTCCGCGCCGGTCGAAACGATCAAGATCGATGCTTGCGGACTGATGTGTCCGGGTCCGATCCTACAACTGAAAAAGAATTACGAAGGACTGAAGACCGGAGATGAGTTGCAGATCACTGCTACTGATCAGGCGTTTGCCAAAGATGTGGCTGCATGGTGCAAGATGACCGGTGCCGGACTGCTGTCTGTCGAAAACAATAATGGCGTCGTAAAGGCGCTTGTTCGCAAAGAGGAAGCAAAGGAAGCTTGCCCTGTTCATGGTCGTTCGGCAGAAAACAAGACACTGATCGTGTTCAGTGATGATCTGGATAAAGCGCTGGCTTCGTTTGTGATTGCCAACGGTGCGGCTTCAACGGGAAAGAAAGTGACGATGTTCTTTACGTTCTGGGGTTTGAATGTGATAAAGAAGCAGAACAAGCCTGCTGTTCAGAAAGATATCTTTGGAAAGATGTTCGGATGGATGCTTCCTTCGGACAGCACAAAACTGAAACTTTCAAAGATGAACATGCTGGGAATGGGCAGTTGGATGATGCGTCTGATCATGAAGAAACGCAATATCGACAGTCTGGAGAGTCTGATGAATCAGGCTATCGAGAACGGCGTCGAGATGATTGCCTGCACGATGAGCATGGATGTGATGGGCGTCAAGAAGGAAGAACTGAGAGACAATGTAGTATTGGGAGGTGTAGCTTCCTATCTGGAGCGTGCTGAAGAGGCAAATGTCAATCTGTTTATATAAATAATTCCGGCAGATACTTTATGCTTTGGATGCAACTAAGTATCTGCCGGAACTGATTTTGTTTCTGGAATTATGAAAAATGTAATTCTGAAAACTTATTTCTTAAATTCAAATCCCATCTTCATGCCTTTGTATTGCTTTGACAACTGACTGATAGTTTGCAGTGTCGTGTTGGAAGAGTATTTGGCAACGGTTGACAGGAAGTTCAGTACTTTGGTAGAGTTGAATACGAGTTTGAGCTGATTGTCAGTTAAAACGGCATTCGCTACCAACGTATTCATTTTGTATCTTCCGATCTGTCCGTATGAAAGTGAAACGGTTTTGTTCTTCGCATCGAAAGAATAGAGCCCTTTCAATGTCTTGCCTTTCATTTCGCTTGTGAACGTGCTGTCTTTGTTGAATGTGAATTTGGAAACGCCCTGTATCATTCCTGCTTTTGTGCAGTAGGTTTGCAGTTTCTTCTCCATTTGTGTTGTAGCAACTGATCCTGCCACGTTCGACAGAACATCATCGCTTTCCAAAGCAACAGCAGGAGCAGTGTATGTCCATGTTCCAACCAAGCTTTCAACAGACAATGTCTTGCCTCCTGTGATACTTGTTATGGCATTTTTTACTGTGCTGCTATTAAAGATATCCTTAATAGATTGAGCAGAAGCTTCGTTTGAAGTGCAGAGAATACCGCCTAAAGCGATTGTCATCATCATCAAAATCTTTTTCATCGAGTATTTGTTTTTTAGTAGTGTTTTTACTTCGCAAAAGTAAGTATTTATTCTTATCTTTGTTCTTCAATAATATGTAATATTTATTGTATGACACTTATAAGATCGTTTTCTCTTATGGCGCTTACTACAGTTCTGTGCTTTAATATGAATGCTGAAATTAGTCAGTCTGTTGTGAAACAGACCATTCGTACGCTTTCTGCGAAAGATGCGAATAACCAGGTTGGAATAGAAAAAGGCGTGTGTCAAGCTGCTTCATTGTGGCAGACTGCCGATGGTACGGATCAGGATTTTCAGAAGTTTTGCGAAACAAACTATATTGCCGATCCGAAAGATAAAGAGCAGGTATTTCTGAAAATAAGCGATTATATGGAGGGCATCAATGGCTATTATAACCAGATGACGCTCCGTCTGCAACATAATGTACATCTGACTACCGGGACACTTTATCCCATCGATGAGATGTTCGCGGCATACAGCCCTGCGGCACACATGACGGACGATTTCTTTATGAATAAGATTGCGTTTGTCGTCATGCTTAATTTCCCGCATCTGACATTGGCAGAAAAAGAAGCATTGGGCAACGACCGCAAGGCTTGGGCTTATGCGCGCCTGGGCGACATGTTTACCGATCGCATCCCTGCTGAAGTGCTTCAGAAACAGAGCAATGTCTCGAGTGATGCCGAAATGTATATTTCCGCTTACAACATTTATATGGGATATACCACCAATAAGGAAGGAAAAGTGCTTTTCCCGAAGGAGTTGGTGCTTCTCTCGCATTGGAACCTGCGCGACGAAATCAAGTCGAACTACAACAAAGGAAAAGTAGGACTGGACAAACAGCGCACGATATATGAAATCATGAAACGAATCATTTCTCAGGAAATCCCTGTGGAGGTGATTAATAAGGATAAATATGTGTGGAATCCTTTTGCCAATACGATTACTCTTGATGGCAAAACTGTTCAGGGAACGCCCGAATCGACTACGCGTTATCAGAAACTTTTGAATTATTTTGTTGCTCAACGGGGAATCGACAAGTACACGAAGGATACTTATATCGACAGGAAATTCAACGACGAAATGGAGATTTCGCTCAAAGATGCCGAAACGTTGTTTGACAGTTTCCTTTCGGCTCCGGAACTGAAAACGGTCGCAAAGATGATCAGCAAACGCCTCGGCCGCAAGCTTGAGGCTTATGATATTTGGTACGATGGATTCAAACCCCGCAGCAATATGGATGAGACGAAGCTGAATGAGCAGACGCGCGCTTTGTATCCGAATGCGGAGGCAATGAAGAAGGATCTTCCGAATATTCTGATGAAAGCAGGTTTCTCTAAAGAAAAAGCTAATTATATTGCCGAGAAAGTGGCTGTTGATCCGGCACGCGGATCGGGACACGCCTGGGGAACAGCCATGAAAGGACAACAGTCGCATCTGCGTACACGCATTGCATCTACGGGTATGGATTATAAAGGATACAATATTGCCGTTCATGAGTTCGGTCATAATGTGGAACAGACGATTTCCATGTACGACGTCGATTATTATATGATGAACGGCGTTCCGAACACGGCTTTCACTGAAGCGCTGGCATTTGTGTTCCAAAAACGCGATCTGGAGTTTTTAGGTGTCAAGGACAATGATCCTGAGAAGAAGGCAATGGATGTGTTGGACAAGGTTTGGACTATGTACGAGATCACAGGCGTTTCGATGGTTGATATATCCGTTTGGAAATGGCTTTATGCGCATCCGGATGCAACAGCCGAGCAGCTCAAAGAGGCAACAATCGGTATTGCCAAAGAGGTTTGGAACAAGTATTATGCACCTGTTTTCGGTTTGAAAGACGAAACGATATTGGCTGTCTACTCGCACATGATCGATACGCCATTGTATCTGTCGGCCTACGCTTTCGGACAAATCATAGAGTATCAGCTGGATCAGTATCTGGAAGGCAAAGATTTCGCTACCGAAGTGGAGCGGATCTTCAGTCAGGGCAGACTGACGCCGAATGTTTGGATGAAGCAGGCTACAGGCAGTCCGCTTACCGTTGAACCTATGCTGGAAGCTGTCCGCAAGGTGATTAAGAACTAAAGCTGGAAAGAAATATGCGCTGGAGCAAGGCAAGGGCTGTAGATGAGACCGAAGGAATGCCGTTGCCGGGTCGCTATTGGGCGATTTTAACTATTGCCTTGGGACTTTGCACGTCGGTCATTACAGGAACCATCACCAATGTGGCATTGCCGACCATCTCTCGCGATCTGTCGACCGATCCTTCCATGACGATCTGGGTTGTCAACGCTTTTCAGCTGGCAACGATGGTCGCGCTGCTTTCTTTTTCTTCATTAGGCGAGATTTATGGCTATCGCAAGATTTATCTGTTCGGTCTGGTGCTGTTCACGGTTACATCGTTGTTTTGTGCCTTGTCCACTTCTTTTTGGATGCTGACGCTCTCGCGCGTTCTGCAAGGCTTTGGCGCTGCGGCGATCAGCAGCGTCAACGCGGCATTGTTGCGGATGATTTATCCTAAACGGCAGTTGGGACGCGGAATGGGAATCAATGCTTTTGTTGTGGCAGTCTCGATTGCAGCCGGTCCGACCTTTGCTTCGGCAATCTTGTCTTTAGGATCGTGGCATTGGCTTTTTGCCGTGAATATTCCTTTTGGTATAGCAGCGCTGATATTGGGCATCATATTCCTGCCTCAGAATCCTGTCAAATCTTTCGGACGGAAGTTTGATATGATTAATTCGTTGATGAACGCGCTGACGTTTGCCTTGCTTATATTTTCAATGGAAGGGATTGCGCATGATTACAGTCGGACCGTGATTATTGCTTGCATCGTGGGATTTGTCGTGGTTGGTTATTTCTTTGTCCGCAGACAACTCACGCAGCGCTATCCGATATTGCCGCTCGATCTGTTGCGTATTCCTATATTCTCGCTTTCGATAGGCACTTCCATTTGTTCTTTCATGGCTCAGATGATGGCCATGATTTCGTTGCCGTTCTTCCTTCAGAACTCGCTCGGGCGCAGTGATGTAGCAACAGGATTGTTGTTTACTGCATGGCCGATAGCGAATATGGTGGCAGCTCCCGTAGCCGGATATCTGGTTGAAAAGATTCATCCCGGAATATTGGGTTCCATAGGAATGGCAGTTTTTGCTTCGGGATTATTTTTGCTGGCGGTTCTGCCTTCTTCCGCATCGGATGTGAATATTTTGTGGCGCTTGGCTGTTTGCGGTGGAGGATTCGGATTGTTTCAGACGCCAAACAACAGTACAATCATTTCTTCGGCGCCAGTCAATCGCAGCGGTGGAGCAAATGGAATGTTGAGCATGGCGCGTTTGTTGGGACAAACTACCGGTGCAACGCTTGTTGCAATGCTTTTCAGTCTGGTGCACAACAACAGTACTCAGGTTTGTTTATATGTTGCCTTCGTATTTGCGATTATGGCAGGCATCGTCAGTTGTCTGCGAATCTCACAACCGGCTCCGCTGAAGAAAAAATAAGTCACTCCGGACATCTGTTTCAAAAAGTATATACTTTCGTTTTCAAGAGTATATACTTTCACACTCAAAAAGTATATACTTTCATGCATCAAAAGTATATACTTTCGTATACTAAAAGTATATACTTTTTTTGACAGGAGTAATTACAAAAAAAAGGAGTATGTTTTGACGCATACTCCCTTCCTTATTTTATTCAAACAAGTTGATTAAAGCTTGTCGTTTGAACCAAGTACATTGAGAATTTTGTGCTTGTAAAGTTTCTCCATGTTGTCGCGAGCCGGTCCAAGGTATTTACGAGGATCGAATTCAGCTGGTTTCTCAGCAAAAGTCTTGCGGATAGCTGCAGTCATTGCCAAACGGCTATCAGAGTCGATGTTGATTTTGCAAACAGCAGACTTTGCAGCCTTACGAAGTTGTTCTTCAGGAATACCAACGGCAGCTTCAAGTTTGCCACCATATTTGTTGATTGTATCAACTTCTTCCTGAGGAACTGAAGATGATCCGTGAAGAACGATTGGGAATCCAGGTAATTTCTCCATAACTGCATCCAATACGTCGAATGCCAATGGAGGAGGAACCAAGCGACCTGTAACAGGATCTTTGTGGCACTGTTCCGGTTTGAATTTGTATGCACCGTGAGAGGTACCGATAGAGATAGCTAAAGAATCAACGTGAGTCTTGCTAACGAAATCGATTACTTCTTCAGGATTGGTATAAGTATGATGTTCAGCACTTACTTCGTCTTCAACACCAGCTAAAACGCCAAGTTCGCCTTCAACTGTTACATCAAACTGATGAGCGTAGTCAACGACTTTCTTTGTAAGAGCTACATTCTCGTCGTATGGAAGATGTGAACCATCGATCATAACTGAAGAGAAGCCCATGTCAACGCATGATTTGCAGAGTTCGAATGAATCACCGTGATCCAAATGAAGAACGATCTCTGGATTCGGGCAACCTAATTCTTTAGCATATTGAACAGCACCTTCAGCCATGTAACGAAGGATTGTTTGATTTGCATATTGACGTGCACCTTTGGAAACCTGAAGGATAACCGGAGATTTCGTTTCAACTGCAGCTTTTACAATTGCCTGCATCTGTTCCATGTTGTTGAAGTTGAAGGCCGGAATAGCATATCCGCCTTTGATTGCCTTTGCAAACATCTCTCTTGTGTTTACAAGACCTAAATCTTTGTAGTTTACCATTGTGTTATATTTATTATTGCGTTAATGAATAATATTTGCTGCAAAGGTAACAACTCTTAGAGATTTTATGTTGTATTTGAGGTCATAAATTAACACAAAAGAGATAAATCAAGAAAAATTGTTCGAATTTCTTTGATAGTTCAACTGTAATCCATACCTTTGCATCCCAAAATACCGGTTACCAAGCAAAAGAATAATAAATAATTAAAAGATAACAGAAGCAATGAAAAAGGGAATTCATCCTGAGAACTATCGTCCTGTAGTATTCAAGGACATGTCGAACGATGATACATTCATCACCCGTTCAACGGTTAATACCAAGGAAACTATCGAGTTAGATGGTGTTACATATCCATTGGTAAAGGTCGAAATTTCGAGCACATCACATCCGTTCTATACCGGAAAATCGAAGTTGGTCGATACTGCCGGACGTGTTGATAAGTTCGTTAGTCGTTACGGTAATCGTAACAAGAAATAAGCATTGACGCGGCGTAAAGTTGTCAATCAAAATTTTACAGAGGGCTGTCCGAAATGACAGCCTTTTTGTTTTATTACTTTTTACTGTTGGTGTTTCTCAAAAGAATTTCCTACATTTGCAAAAGTTTGGAAGAAAGGATATGTGTTAAGTTCATTTCCTGCATTTCCATTATTTTATTTATCGTCAATTAATTAAAGCCATGGCAAAAACAAAAGAACAATTACTAAACATCCTTAGCCAATTCAAGTTGGATGAGAAAGCCGTTTCCGCAGAACCTTTTGGAAATGGTCATATCAATGATACTTTAAAGGTCACGACCGAGTCTGGTAAATCAAAATATGTGCTCCAACGTATTAATCATTTGATATTCACGAATGTTGATATGCTTCAAAATAATATTCAGATTGTAACTACGCATATCCGTGAAAAGTTAGAAGCAAAAGGCGAGACCGATATCGATCGCAAAGTGCTTACTTTCCTGCCGACTAAAGAAGGCAAATATTATTATTTCGATGGCGACAGCTACTGGCGCGTATCTCTTTTGATTCCGAACAGTACAAGCTTCGAGGAAGTATCACCCGAATTGTCATACGAAGCAGGAAATGCTTTCGGTGAATTTCAATCTATGCTTTCGGATATTCCAGAAGGAACATTAGGCGAAACGATTCCGAACTTCCATAATATGGAATTCCGCCTGCAACAGTTCCACGATGCGATCAAGGAAAATGCAGCCGGTCGTCTGGATGAGGTCAAAGATTTGATTGAAGAGGTCGAAAAACGTGCTTATGACATGTGCATTCAAGAGCGCCTTTATCGCGAAGGCAAACTGAAGAAACATATCAACCATTGCGATACGAAAGTTAATAATATGTTGTTTGATACAGATACCAAGCAAGTATTATGCGTTATCGACCTGGATACAGTTATGCCGGGATTCGTTCTTTCTGATATTGGCGACTTTATCCGTACCGGAGCTAATACAGGCGCCGAAGATGATGAGAATCTGGATAACGTCAATGTCAACATGGATATTTTCAAAGCTTATACACGCGGCTATATGGAGAAAGCAAAATCATTCCTGACGCCGACTGAAATACATCTGTTGCCTTATGGAGGCCGCTTGCTTACTTACATGCAGACGGTTCGCTTCTTGACGGATTATATCAATGGAGATACGTATTATAAGACGCATAAACCCAAACATAATCTGATTCGTACAAAGGCACAGTACAAACTTTTGCAAAGCTTGGAAGCGCATGCAGAAGAGATGGATTCGTTTATGAATGAATGGCTTTGATTTATAATATTTCAATGGCGCAGCTCTATGGCGTGCGCCATTGTTTATATAGGAAGATATGGACGGCATTAAAAATTTGATTTTTGATTTTGGTGGTGTGATTATCAACATCGCACGAAGTCAATGTGTGGAAGCTTTTGAACAGTTGGGAGTAGCCGATGTAGGCGAGAAGATTTCAAACAGTTACAAAAGCAAAAATCTCTTCAAGTTGTTGGAGACCGGATTGATTTCTGCAGGAGAGTTTCGTGATGATGTTAGGCATTTGACTGAGCAGCCGCTTGATGATCAGCAGATTGATGCCGCGTGGATAAAAATGCTGGATGGTGTTGCTTCCTATAAGCTGGACTTGCTGCTCGAACTGCGCAAGCGTTACAACACCATGCTTCTCAGCAATACGAATATTATTCATTGGGAATGGGCGGAAAAGAATTGTTTCTCCTATAAAGGCTATCAGGCTTCCGACTTCTTTAATAATATTTACCTTTCCTATGAACTTCATCTTCAAAAACCTGACCCCGAAATTTACAAGTATGTCTTAAAAGACGCGGCAATTATTCCGGAAGAAACGTTCTTTATTGATGATACTGCTCTAAATTGCCGTGCGGCGGAAGCACTGGGAATTCATACTTATACACCAGACCCAAGAGAAGACTGGTCGTATCTTTTTAAATAACCAGTTGTCAGATCTCTTTGATTTTGATAATGCTGTATGACGTATCGAAATCATAGACGTCGCTGTCATCAATTTTCTTGATATATTTTACTACGCGAATAGTTACAGGAAGAACAATCACTTCGTAAAGCGTTTTCAACACAGCTTGAGTAACAATCATGATGAGCAGATTATGCAATGGAATCAATCCTGCAAAGGCTATCGGAAAGAATATTAATGAGTCTGCACTTTCTCCAACAATAGTAGAACCAATGGCGCGCACAGAAAAATGTTTGCCGCTGGAAGCAATCTTCATCTTGCTCATGACGTAAGCGTTGAGGAATGAGCCTACTAAAAAGGCTATCAGACTGGCTATAGCTATACGTGGGGCAAGTCCGAATACAAAATTGAATCCTTCTTCGCCTTCCCAAAATGGAGCTGCCGGCAATTGAATGGCAATCTGTCCGAGTGCAATTACCAGAAAGTTTGAAACAAATCCACTCCAGATAATCAAACGGGCTTTTCTATATCCCCATACTTCGGCGATACAGTCATTGATAATGTATGAAATGGGAAATACAATCAGTCCGGCAGTCGCTGAGATACTGCCAATTTGAACTACTTTAGTCTCTAAAAGATTGGCTGCAACCAAGCAAACATTGAAAAGAATGCCGAGCAGCATGAATGGAATAGATACAGTTGTTTTCTGCATAATCTTGTTTTTTACGAGGTTTACCAAGCACTCGGGATGGAATAATGCCATCCGAAAGCATGTCAATTATTTTATTTCGGCGGCAAAGGTACGGATAATGTTTGTATCTTTGCACTACAAAAGTATCATTTTATAATTAAACTTATGAGAAGCACTAAGTTTTTACTGATGGCTGCATGCTTGTTTGCTGCCACTTCATTATTCGCCCAAGGAAAAGATTGGGCTCAGTTCGGTCGGTATAATGCCGCCAATCAGACCGTTACTAAGACAGCTGAAGCTGTCTTTCTGGGAAATTCTATAACGGACAACTGGTATAGAATGGATTCAACATTCTTCTTGACAAATAATTATTTGGGCCGTGGCATCAGCGGACAGACTTCTTCTGAAATGCTGGTTCGCTTCCGTACAGATGTGATCAACTTGAAACCTAAAGCGGTAGTTATTTTAGCCGGAACGAATGATGTCGCACAGAACAATGGCTATATCGCTTTGGAAAATGTTCTCGGAAACATCATTTCGATGACAGAATTGGCTAAAGCACATAATATCCGCGTTCTGCTTTGCTCAATAACGCCTGCTTATGATTTTGGCTGGCGTCATGGTTTGGAACCGGCGCAAAAGATTGCCAAACTGAACAGCATGATCAAGGATTACGCTTTGAAACATAAGATTACCTATGTCGATTATTATTCAAAATTGGTGGACGACCGTGGTGGTCTGCCTGAGAAATTCTCTAAAGATGGTGTTCATCCAACAATAGAGGGTTATAAAATCATGGAAGATATCGTTGTAAAAGCATTGAAAGTTAAGAAATAAGTTCTTTGATTGATAAAATGATTGAGGCACGGAGTTTGAATATTCCGTGCCTCAATTTTTAATCAATCGTTTGTCTCTTATTCCATCCGTCTGCGCAATTCGTTTTCTTGTGCTTCAGACCAATACTTACAATCGAATTCAATAAATATGGATGTGTAGGGGAGAGTTGTCTCCGTTTTCAGAACCAGTACACTGAACAGCTTTGATGCTGCGTCGAGTTTGGCAAAAACATCATTATGTAACAATGTTTGTACTTTTGTACCTGCGGTGTTTGTCTGAATGGTTTTGTACAATTCTTTGCGCAATGTTCTGATACCGTCGCAATATGACTCGTCCAGATACTCCAATTCTTTGTCGGTGTAAATAATCGGGCGGATATGCTCTTCATTGTTGATGGCTTTCAATGTAACATTGAGCACGTGCGGCAATGTTTCACCGGTGTCGATCAACTTGATTTCGTTTGATCCTTGCAAAGGAAAAGCTTTATCCACAACTAATACCCAATTACGATGTCCCATCAGAGGCAACATGCGTTCTAACTCTTCTTCCCACGTCATGATAATTCTATTTTTTTATTTAATCTCTTCGTCAAATACGATTGCGACTTTGCCACATTTGCCATCAGCCATCAACTTGTAAGCTTCAGAAGCGCTGTCGAGTGTGAAACGATGAGTTACCAGATCCTCAGGATGAATGTTCCAGCGAACTAATCTTTCCACTAATTCTTCCATACGCCAGATGTTTGTCACCCACGAGCCGTAAATGGTTTTCTGTTCATGAATGATGTCCGGACTCGGATTGAACTCTACTGTTCCGCCCTCGCCGATGAAAACGATTTTTCCCCATTTGCGTGCTGCACGGATCGCTAATTGTCTTCCGTAAGTGTTGCCGGAGCAATCAATGGCTCTTTCGACTCCGTTTCCTCGTGTCAGCGCTTTGATTTTGTCCAAAGCTTTGTCATCGGAGACGAAGGCATCGTCGACAAGTCCTTTCGAAATGGCAATGTCAATGCGTTCCTGCACTGTATCAACGCCGTACACTTTGATAGCGCCCATAGCTCTTGCCAACATGCAAGCTGCCAATCCAACAGGACCCAGTCCGACAACCAATACATCATCGTCGCCGCATATGCCTATCTTTTCAAGTCCTTCATAAACGGTTCCAAAACCGCAAGCCACTTGTGCACCATCGGTGTATGTCAAAGAATCAGGCAAAGCTACTAAATCTTTTTCTTCTGCCAAAAGATATTCTGCCATTCCTCCATCACGTTGCCATCCGTAGGCTTTGCGCTGCGGACTTGTGCAACTGATCATGTATCCGCGACGGCAGTCGTTGCAGACGCCACAACCGGAAATATGGTATACAATCACACGGTCGCCTTCTTTGAAACGACGCATTCCGGGTCCGCATTTAACGATTTGTCCGCATGGCTCATGTCCGCAAATCTTATCTTGATATCCTTCCGGACCTTTTCCCAGATGTTCGCGATAGATAGCGCGAATATCACTTCCGCAGATGGTGGACGATTTCATCTTGAGCAATACTTCGCCGTGTCCCGGTTCCGGAATCTCAACATCTTTCAGCAATACGGTGCTGTTGCCGGGCAGAAATGCCGCTTTCATTGTATTCATTATCTTATTGTTTATTTGTTGTTTAATCTTTCCACAAATCTTCCCATGTAGCTCCCTTCCAAGTGAATACCTGGCCTTTTACCAGGCGGCAATTCTTGTCGATGGCTTTGATGGCCTCCATTTCAGCTTTGGTCAGCGGATCTTCGGTTGCTGATTTCAGATTGCTTGCCATCTTCGGAGGTTTTACCGAGAATGGAATAGGAATCTGTCCATGCTGGATAGCCCACTTGATGCAAATCAAAGCCGGATGGACATTGTGTTTCTTGGCAATGGCTACAATAACCGGATCTTCCAGAGGATTGGTGTCGGTCGGCGTTTTGTCGCGTTCAGGACGATTCGGCGAGCCGAGTGGACAGAATCCGATGGGTTGTATTTCGTTATCAACAATGAAATCAAACAGTTCCGGTTGTTGAAAATGCGGATGCAGTTCCATCTCATTACAGACAGGTTTGATCCGGCAGTCACGCAACAGCCATTCCATCTTTTTCTGTGTCATGTTCGAAGTACCGATGTTGCGTACAAGTCCCATGTCGACCAGTTGTTCCATAGCTCGCCATGTTTTCATATATTCCTCGTGAATATATGGGCGTGCGTTCGGATCGCGAGATTCGACGGATACACCTTTGGCATGTGAGTTCGGAAATGGCCAATGCACCAAATACAGATTTAAGTAATCCAATTGTAAGTCTGTTAGGGATTTGCGGCAAGCGCCAATCACATCGTGATGCATGTCATTCCATACTTTGGATGTGATCCAAAGCTCTTCGCGTTTTACGGTTCCATCAGCAATTAGCTCTGCAATCGCTTGACCGATTTCTTTTTCATTGCCATAGACGGAGGCACAGTCTATGTGTCTGTATCCCATTTTAATGGCAGTCTTCACAGCGTCGGCAATTGTTTGATTGTCATAATTATCCGATCCGAATGTGCCTAATCCAATAGCAGGAATGATGTCGCCCGAAGCTAATTTCCGCTTTGGAACAGAAACGGGATTGATTTTAAATGAATCGTTTTCCATAAGTATTATTTTTTGAATTTGATTTCAAAAGCGATGGCACTGTAGTTTGGCATTGTTGCCGGAAGTTTGATGGTCAATTCTTCTTCTGATTGCGACCATTTCATCTTTTCCTTGTTGCCAAGCATTCTGACAGATGCAACCTTTTTGCCGTTGAGAGCATGAATCTGAATATCGCTTGTCGGATGTTCCATACAGAAAGCATACAGCATGCCTTGTTTTTGTGTGAAGCGAATATCGGTGGACTGATATTTGCGGACATCTTTCAATCCTTCGAACCATCCTTTTTCCTGTTTGCCTGTTGTAGACGGACCTTCGCCATAAACAGTCCACGGACGAGTGCCATAGATGGCTTCGCCATTATCTTTTATCCATGAAGCAATACCTTCGAGTATTTGCAAAACGTCGTTTTCCAAGTCGCCTTCAGGTGTTTGCACAACGTTGAGCAGCAGGTTCCCGTTTTTGCTGACGATATCGACAAGCATCTGTATCACTTCATCCGAAGTCATATATTTTTGTCCTTCACGATAATACCAGTCGCCAATAGATGTGTCTGTTTGCCATGGATATTCGCTTATGTTCTCAATAACCCCACGTTCAACATCGCGTACGTAACGGCCTTGTGACTCTTCTTTGCAAGTATAGACAACGGTTGGTTGATTTTCTTTGTCCAGACTCTGATTATAAAAATGAGCGATCATGCTGCGTCCTACATTTTCGAAAGGTAGTTTACTGTCCGAATAGAGCAGGTCTGGATGATAGTTGTCAATCAGTTCTTTGATGCGGTCGTACCATTCGCGTTGCCATTTGGGATTCTTTGTCAACCAATCATCATCGCCGTAGAATGCTCTTTCATGATATAAATCCTGATATTTCGGATCGTTGCCATCGTATAATACACCGGCTTTATCTCCAGTCAGATCTGCTCCGTGAGCTGCTTGAAACCAAGTATAGCTTGCCCCGAGATGTTCGGAAACACCAAAATGCAGGCCTTCATTTTTTGCTGCTTTCTGCCATTCACCAACAACATCGCGATGAGGTCCCATCTGTACAGAGTTCCAGCGATGGAGTTTGGAGTTCCAGAGGAAGAAATTGTCGTGGTGTGTTCCCATGGAAACAAAATATTTGGCTCCGACACGTTTGTAAAGCTTCATCAGTTCTTCTGGATTCCATTTTTCTGCTTTCCAAAGAGGAATAATATCCTTATAGCCGAAATTCGACTGATGACCATAATGTTTCAAGTGATAAAGATAATCAGAATCCGGTTTTCCATCTTTTTGCCCGTTCTGATACATGCGTCTGGCGTACCAGTCGCCTTGCCGTGGAACAGCTTGCGGTCCCCAATGTGCCCAGATTCCGAATTTGGCATCTCTAAACCATTCTGGATACTGATACTGTTTTAGTGATTCGTCTGTAGGCTTGAATTTTCCTTGTTGCATTGGCAAGTCACTTGTCTGCGCAATAGCTGAAATAGAACAGCTCATAATGAGAAAGGCAGCCCATTGCCAGCTTCTTTTCAACATGTTTGTTTCCATGACAATTAATAATTATATGATTAATAATTTATTCTCGTTGACGATTACAAAGGAAGTAAAGATTATTCTTATGTATATAGTCCGATTTCGACTAACAATACGGCGAATTCCACAAAATAAATGGGTTATATTGAAAGAATTATATAGCTTTGCATATATATATAAATGTATATGGAAAAAGAGTTAGCATTTCCGCAGTTTGTGCCATTGCATATTGGTTATTGGGAACATCATGCCGATTGGAATTTCGATAATATCAACAGTCCGTTTTTCAGAATCTATCTGGTGATGAAAGGTGAAGCGAGTGTTCTCATGAATCATCGCGAACAAGTTCTGACGCCCGGTCATCTGTATATCATTCCTCCATTTACTACGCATACCGACCGCTGCGATAGCGATTTCAGTCTCTATTATATTCATGTGTTCGAGACGATGGAAGATCGCCGATACAGTCTTTTCGAACATTTCTCTTTCCCTTTTGAAATTGATTCGACATCGTTGGACAAAGTTTTGATAGAAAGGCTCATACAGATTAATAAGGGGCGTAAGCTTCAGTATAGCGACCCAAAGAAATACGACAATCAAGCAACGCTGATGCAGATGATTTCTCAAAATGGTCTTGGGGATTATTCTGAATTTATTGAGACGCGTGGTATTCTGCTGCAACTCTTTTCGCGTTTTCTGCCGTATGCCAAAGTGCTTGCGCAGACTTCTGATGCTGGAATCATCAATGTGAAGAAATACGTGCGCGAACATATTTGCGAAATCATTACTGTTAAGACATTAGCTGATATCTGTTGTCTCAGCGAGGATCATTTTATCCGTTTGTTTAAGAAGGAAATGGGCATCACTCCGCTGGAATATATTCAGCAGAAGAAGGTTGAGAAAGCGCAAACGATGCTTGTTTTTGATCATCTGTCGGTGAAAGATGTGGCTTATACGCTTTCGTACACGAACCAGTCTTATTTCATTCGGTTGTTCAAAAAGTTCACCGGATCAACGCCGGGCGAATATAAATCGACGATATGATTTGAAAATATTGGGACTAATACTGTTGTCCATCTGAATTATTCGGTATTTTTGTCATCATTAATCTCTAAATGGATATTCGCATGAAAACATATACGCTGCATTTAAATATATATCTATTTTTCATGGCTTTAATACTTGCTTCCAATAATTCTCTTTTTGCTCAGGATAAATTTCCTGACGGAACAATGATTCCGGACTGGTTCCAACATTATGAAACAGTTGATATCAATACATTAGGCAAAAAATATGTGATCACCGATTTTGGTGTTGTCAATGACAGCACGTTGCTTCAAACAGATAAGATTCAAGCGGTTATTGATAAGGCTTCGGTAGAAGGCGGTGTAGTGATTGTTCCTGAAGGGACGTTTCTGACAGGCGCACTTTTCTTTAAGCCGAAGACGCATCTGTACTTGAAAAAGGGAGCAACACTGAAAGGCAGCGATGATATCAGCAACTTCCCGATATTGACGACGCGCATTGAAGGTCAGACGTTGAAGTATTTTGCTGCTCTGATTAATGCCGACCATGTGGATGGTTTTACCATTTCAGGAGAAGGAACGATTAATGGCAATGGCGAGCGTTACTGGCGTTCGTTCTGGCTTCGGCGCGCTGTGAATCTGAACTGCACGAATATGGACGAGTTGCGTCCGCGCCTGCTTTTCATTTCCAATTGCAACGATGTGCAGTTGTCCGGCGTCAGTTTCAAAGATTCTCCTTTCTGGACGACGCATCTCTATAAATGCAATCATGTCAAGTTGTTAGGCTTGCGGATTACTTCGCCTGTTCTCGGTCCGGTCAAAGCTCCGAGCAGCGATGCGATTGATATTGATGCATGTAGCAACGTGTTGGTGAAAGGCTGTTATATGTCGGTCAATGATGATGCTATTGCCTTGAAAGGTGGCAAAGGTCCGACGGCGGATAAAGATGCCAACAACGGCGCGAACTTCAATATCATCATTGAAGATTGCGAGTACGGCCTCTGCTACAGTGCGTTGACTTGTGGCAGTGAGTCTATTCACGATCGGAATATCATCCTTCGTCGTTGCAAAGTGGAAGGAGCAAGTCACGTTCTTTGGCTGAAGATGCGTCCGGATACGCCTCAGCTTTACGAATATGTTACGGTTGAGCATATTACCGGTCAGGCGCATAGCTTGCTGTTTATCAGACCATGGACACAATTCTTCGATTTGAAAGGTCAAAAGGAGATTCCACTCTCATATTCAAATCACGTCACTCTGCGCAATATTCAACTCACGTGCGACATCTTCTTTGAAGTTGAGAAATCCGATCAATACATCCTTTCAGACTTCACATTCGAGAATCTGAATATCAAAGCCAAGAATGGCGCCTGCGATAAAAGTCTGATTCATAATTTCAGCTGGAAGAATGTAAAAGTGACTCAGGAGTAGGCGAGATGGCTCATACAGAATAAAGAAATAATAAAAAGGAAAGATATGAAACTTATATCATGGAATGTAAATGGTCTGCGGGCCGTCATTAAGAAAGATTTTGAATCGCAACTCGAGGCGATGGATGCAGATGTGATCAGTCTTCAAGAGACTAAAGCGCAAGACGATCAGGTAAAGGATGCTTTGGCTAACATCAAGGAGTATCATCTCTTTTGCACTTCTGCCGTAAGAAAAGGATATTCTGGAACGGCCATGCTTTGCAAACAGGAACCGCTTTCGGTCAGCTATGGCATCGGAATTGAGGAACATGATCAGGAAGGACGCGTTATCACGGCTGAATTTCCGGATTTTTATCTCATCGATGTTTATGTTCCGAACTCGGGCGCAGAACTGGCAAGACTTGATTATCGTGGAACGTGGGATATGGCTTTCTTTAACTATCTGAAAAAGTTGGAGGCTAAGAAACCTGTAATCACGTGCGGTGATTTCAATGTTGCTCATGAACCGATTGATATTGCGCGGCCAAAAGACAACTACAACAAAACGGCCGGATATACGCAAAAGGAAATTGATGGCATGGACAACCTGATCAATGGTGGTTTCGTTGATACGTTCCGTCATTTCTATCCGGATAAAAAGGAATCTTATACTTGGTGGAGCTATCGTTTCAATGCTAAAGCCAAGAATCTCGGCTGGCGTATCGACTATTTTTTGATTAGTGCTTCGCTTCTGCCGCGTCTGAAAGAGGCTTTTATTCTCAACTCAATCGAAGGTTCAGATCATTGTCCTATCGGTATTTCTTTGTAATCAAATAACCTATAATAAATCAGCAAAATGAAAAAGATATTTCTAACATTCGCCGTAATTGCTCTGACAGCTATAAGCTATTCGGCTTATCCGCAAGCAAAACATACTTTCGCCATTACAAATGGTAACTTCCTTTATGACGGTCAACCGATAAAGATATATTCCGGAGAGATGCATTATGAACGCATCCCTGCTCCTTATTGGCGTCATCGTCTGAAAATGGCTAAAGCAATGGGATTGAATGCCGTTGCAACATACGTTTTCTGGAACTATCACGAAACAGCACCCGGAGTCTGGGATTGGACAACCGGCAATCGCAATATCAAGCAGTTCGTTCAGACTGCAGCAGAAGAAGGATTGATGGTCATTCTTCGTCCCGGTCCTTATAGTTGCGGCGAATGGGAATTCGGTGGCTATCCTTGGTGGCTGCAGAAAGAAAAGAAATTGGTTGTAAGAACAATGAATGAACCGTTTTTGGATTCATGCAGAGTTTATATAAACCAACTAGCCGAACAGTTGAAAGATATGCAAATCACTAAAGGCGGACCGATTATTATGGTTCAAGCTGAAAATGAATTTGGTTCGTATGTGGCTCAACGCCCTGATATTCCTTTGGAAACGCATAAGCAGTACAGTGCTACAATCAGACAGGAACTGCTTGATGCAGGTTTTGATATTCCGATGTTTACTTCAGATGGCGACTGGTTGCTGAAAGAAGGAACTATCGCAGGCGCTCATCCTACAGCCAATGGCGAGACAGATATTGAGAATTTGAAGAAGACACTCAACCCGTACACGAACGATCAGGGTCCTTATATGGTTGCTGAATTTTATCCCGGATGGTTGGATCATTGGGGCGAACCTTTCCAGAGAGGTGCAACAAAGAAAGTATACGACCAAGTAGAGCAATATCTTACCAACGGCATCAACTTTAATTTCTATATGGTTCACGGCGGGACAAACTTCGCTTTTACTTCGGGAGCCAATTACTCTGATACAAAAGGGATACAACCGGATCTCACCAGCTATGATTATGATGCTCCAATCAGTGAAGCAGGTTGGGCAACAGTCAAATATGATTCACTCAGGATGCTTTTCAAGAAGTTTGTCTCCTACAATGTTCCCGAAGTTCCAAAAGCTATTCCGACAATTGCACCTTCGATAAAACTTACCAAGAAAGTCAATCTGTTCGATATAGTAGCAAAGATGAAACCTGTAGTCAATAGCAATCCGATGACTTTTGAAGACTTGAATCAAGGTTATGGCTACGTGCTCTATCGTCGGCAGTTCGATATGAATACCAATGGATTGTTGAAAATAAAAGGTTTGCGTGATTTCGCCGTTGTTTATGTCAATCGTCAGAAAGTAGGTGAATTGAACCGAATCACTGGAAAAGACAGCATCGACGTCGTTATTCCGAAGAACGGTACTTTGGATATCCTTGTTGAAAATATGGGACGCATCAATTATGGCAAACTGATCACGGAGAATCTTAAAGGCATCATCAGTCCTGTTTATGTCGATGGAACAGAAATCACAGGAAACTGGCAGATGTTCAAACTGCCGATGGATAAGGTTCCGAACTTGAGTAAATGCAGTTCAAGCTATGCTTTGGGTTTGCCTGTCGTTTATGAAGGCTCATTCACGCTTAACACGATTGGCGACACTTTCCTCAACATGGAGAATTGGGGCAAAGGAATTGTTTTTGTCAATGGCATCAATCTCGGTCGATATTGGAAGATCGGTCCACAACAGACGCTTTATTTGCCAGGTTGCTTTCTGAAAAAAGGCATCAACAAAGTCGTCATCTTCGAACAACTGAATGATAAAACACAGTCCTCGCTTTCAGGAGTCAAAACGCCTGTATTGGATAAGTTGAAATGATAGATAAGGCGAAAAGTTGTAGTCCTATTATATTATGGCAATTTCATTATCAAAATGATGCAGTTATCTTTTTATGTTGCAGTTATCTTTTATTGATATGAAATTCAAGCCGTTCCCTATCTGCCTTTTATTAAAAAAGGGCAAAAGGTGCATATTGTTCTGTTTTTAAAAGAACTCCCTTTGCATCAAAATGGGAATCATGTTTTCCTTCCTAAAGATATACTGGATAAGTTCTAAGTGAACCCTAAAGGTTTTTGTTCAACTTTTGGGGTGCACTTTGGAATCTGAAGTCATGCAATCATGGCATAACTTTGTCGGCATGAAAGCACCGTAATCCGATCTGTATGGAATGCGTCATTTCCTATCTGGCTGTCGCAAATAGGGCTGGAAGATAATATCAAAAATTCATGTTTGCTTGTGGTGAAAAATCATAATTTGTCTATAAAAACGAATTATTCTGTTTTACTTCTACGTATATAGCTGTATATCTGCTATTTATTTTAACTAATTGTAGCCCCCATTTCATTCGGAACAAAGTTCCATTTCATTCGAATGAAACCTTCACTTCATTCGAATGAAATGGTTCGCGCATTCGAATGAATTTATGGACGCTTTCGGTTGCCTTTTGAGGCGTATCAAAAATTGATGTTTTGATTATTTATGTATAAGATGAAAGTATACAATTATGCTTTTATTTGACATACTAATTATCCCAAGTGAGGTCCGTTAGGCGGGCTTTACAATATCTATTTTCAAACCTAATGCATCATTATACTGTCTATACTTGCCAGATTTTCATTTTTTGCTTTCATAATACTCCTCCTTTATTTTCAGTAAATACAAAGAATAAATGAACAAAATCAGTTTATCCTGTTGCGTGTCATAGCATATTTTATATCCTTTTTCATAATCAAGTGCGTGCTTTTATGAAAAAGCACTATCTTTGCGCCATGCAGTCGGCCGGTCTGTCGCTCATTAGCAATAATGGGAGGAAAGTCCGGGCAACACAGAGCACCATACTTCCTAACGGAAAGCAATCTGCGAGGGTTGAGTAACGTAACAGAAAACGACCGCCGGCTTGCCGGTAAGGGTGAAAAGGCGAGGTAAAAGCTCACCGGTTCCCGTAGCAATGCGGGAAGCCGTACGTCTTATGGGTTGTAAGGTCATGTATATCGGTATTTAAGGATTGCTCGTCCGATGCCGAGGGGTGGACCGCTAAAGCTTGTCGGCGACGGCAAGACGAGATAAATGGCAGACATTCCGCGTATACGGAACACAGAACCCGGCTTACAGGCAGGCTGCATTTTTTTAAATCCAACAACATGGACGGTTTGGACTTTAAACAACTGAAAGAGATGCCCTTGGGTGCCCGAATCAATTTCATCTTGAAATGGGGTATCCGCTTTGTCACTATCGATATCTGGCGAATCACCGGAAACGAAGTTAGTGGCTTGCGAGAGGTATATCTGAAGATCGGGCGTACAATCCTGCTTGCCGGACGAGGATTTAAGAACGATCAGTTGTCAACACGCGCTTCGGCACTCACTTACAGCACACTGCTTTCGATTGTACCGCTACTGGCTGTCCTTCTGGGTATCGCCAAAGGCTTTGGTTTTCAGGACACGGTGCGCCAGGAACTTATCAATTATTTTCCGGGGCATAATGCCGAATTCAACAAGGCTTTCGAGTTTGTCAACAGTTGTCTGGCTCAGGCGCAGGGGGGTGTTTTTATTGGTATCGGTCTGATTCTGTTGCTTTGGACTGTGATCAGTCTGATTTCCTCTATTGAAGATACTTTCAATGATATCTGGCAGATTCAGAAGTCGCGTCCGTGGTATCGTAAGATTACCGATTATCTGGCGCTGTTCCTCATCTTGCCTGTGTTGATGATTTCTTCCAGCGGTCTTTCCATCTTCATTTACACGATTCAGAATTCTTTTCTGAGTCAATATGTTTTCCTGACGCCAATCGTCGGGACGACCTTGAAGGTGGCGCCTTACTTCTTCACCATCCTGGCGTTTACAGGGCTTTACATCTCTTTGCCGAACACGAAGGTGAAGTTTATAAATGGCTTGGTGGCAGGCTGTTTGGCGGGCGTTGCGTTTCAGTTCTTTCAGTACATTTATATCAGCGGGCAGATTTGGGTGAGCAAGTACAATGCCATCTATGGTAGTTTTGCTGCACTGCCGCTGTTGCTGCTCTGGTTGCAGTTGTCGTGGCTGATCTGTCTGTTCGGCGCAGAAATTTCCTATGCTTCGCAGAATGTTGAGAAGTTCGTTTTCGAGAAGGACAGCAAGAACATCAGTCGCCGCTATCACGATTTCCTGACGCTGCTGATTGCCTCGCTCATCATCAAGCGTTTTGTGAAGGGCGACGAGCCTTATACGGCCGATCAGCTTTCGAACGAATTCCGTATTCCCATCCGTCTGACTACCCGGATTCTATATTTTCTCACCCGACTGGGTATTATCATTGAAGTCAATTACGGCGACGATCTTCGTATCGTTCATTATCAGCCGGCAATTGATGTCAATGGCATCACAGTCAGTTATTTACTGAATGCCATTGATAAGGCCGGGCCATACGACAAGACCGGTTCCGAAGATTTCAAGATTGATACGCCGCATCTCTATCCGAAAGAATGGCAATCGCTGCTGAATGTGCGCGAGAAGATGACCGCCGAAACATATAACACGCTTTTAAAAGATCTTTAATTGACAAACATGGAGAGTAAACAACCTGTCGGAATAAGGAAACGAAAAACAGACCTGACTCATGGAAGTGTCTGGAAAGTAATCCTCTCGTTCGCTGTTCCGTTGCTGATTGCAAACCTGTTGCAACAGCTTTTCAATGTGACGGACAGCATCATCGTTGGGCAATTCCTGGGAAAGACGGCGCTGGCAGGTGTTTCAGCTTCGTTCTTCATCTACTTTTTTGTCATCTCGTTTGTTGTCGGCATTGGCAGCGGCACGTCGGTTGTCGTTTCGCAATTCTTCGGCGCCGGGCAGTATGACAAGGTGCAGCGGGCGTTTTCGTCTTTCTTTATCTTTATGCTGATCGCGGGCGTGCTGATATCGGTTGTTGGTATTTTTATTGCCGAACCGCTGTTCCGACTGACTAAAACGCCGGACGATGTGATTCCCGAAGCGGTGGCTTATTTCCGGATTTATGTGGGCGGAACGTTTCTGTTTGTCTGTTTCAACAGCATCATTTCGATCTTGCGCGGCGTAGGAGAGTCGGTGCCTCCGATGATTTTTATCGCAATTTCGACGCTGCTTAATGCGACGCTCGACCTGATTTTTATCTGCGTTTTCAAATGGGGCGTTGAGGGTGCGGCGTTGGCAACGGTTATTGCTCAAGGCATCTGTATGTGTATCGCATTGGCGTATGTGAATAATATTCAGCAAGTGCTTTCCATCAAGAAGCGCGACATGCTGTTCGACACGAAGTTATTTATGGCAGGTTTGAAGATTGGTATTCCCGCCAGTGTTCAGCAATGTGCCATTTCGATGGGACTGATGGCGTTGCTCGGTATTGTGAATACTTTCGGCACGGATACACTCACGGCTTATGGAGCCGGCGGGAAGATCGATTCGATTATCATTCAGGCCGTTCTAACCTTGTCGGGTGCTTTGGCTGCTTTCTGTGGACAGAATATCGGGGCGGGGAGGTTCGATCGAGTGAAGAAAGGCGTTCGTTTTGCGATGCTTCTCAACGTGTCGCTGGGCGTCCTGACTTTTATCGTCATCTATTTCTTCGGCGACAAGCTGATGATGGCTTTCACGCACGATGCGAATGTGATTGCCATCGGACGGGAATATATCCTGATCATGGCAGGTTTCTTCATGATTCACGGCGGATTGAATGTGTTCAACGGCGCACTTCGTGGTGCAGGCGACACGTTGTTCCCAATGATTACGAGCATCGTTTGCCTCTGGCTGATCCGTATTCCGCTGGCTTATCAGCTTAGTTCGCACTTCGGACGCGTCGGAATCTGGTGGGGAATCGGACTCAGCATAACAATCGGCCTAATCGTTACTTATATCTATTATAAAATTGGTTATTGGAAGAAGCGCAGTGTCGTAAAAAGGTAGGGAATCCAGGATTATTTTCCTTTTTTACTCGCTGGAAGTATCACTTCCTCCATTTCTCAATATTCAAATGTCAATCCGATGGTTGGAAGTACTGTTCCGCTGGATTGCGAAATACGTTTCATGATGTAATGCTGCTCTTCTAGAGGCGCTTCCGAATTCTGAATGACGCCGGTGCTCATGAATACGTCTTGTCGTTTCAGTTTGCTGGCGGTGAGATTCTGGATATCCAGATAACATCCCAGCATGCAGCGTCCGATATAGAATGTCTTGTCCACGCGAATATCGATTTGTGCGAATGATGAGAGGCGGTTCATGTTGTAGCGGCTGTAATCAAAATAGGCTTTACCTTGCGCATCCCATGCCGTGACGAGCGATGATTTCTGTTCGTCGTAAGGCGTGTAAGGCGTTCCGCCGATGCTGCTGATCTTCGTTCCGATGCTCCATTGATGTTTGAGATTGTAGGTGCCGCGCAGGTTGAAAATATAACGGTTGTCCCATGCCGAAGCAATGTAAGGACTTTCGCTGTCGTTGCGGTATTCGCTCTTGTAAATTGTCAGCGAAGAGCCCAGCGTCAGCTTCTTGGCGATGATCCATTTTGCCATGAATTCAATTCCGTACGAGCAACCTTCGGCAGTGGAAGTCAGTAGTTCGTTGCCCACAACTCCGTAGTCGTTTCCTTTGCAAGCCAGCGGAATATTATCGGTTACCGAAAGCGGAATCTTGTCGTAATCTCTGTAGAATGCTTCGGCAGACAGTTCCAGTGTGCTGTTGTTATGCCAGCTGAGGCCTAGTCCTTCCTGATTCACTTTCATATAACGAAGATTCTCCTTGTTGATATATACGCCTTGATTGTCTTTGAATCCTAAAGCCGTGTAAGGTGGAAGCTGATAGTAAATGCCTGCATTTCCGCTCAGTGTCCAATGGTCGGTCAGCTTGTAGGAGAGCGATGCGCGCGGCGAAAGCTGGTCGAGAATATTATTCATCGATGAGGAGTAGTTGCTCGCATCGGTGCGCAATCCCAGCGATGCTGTGAAATGGTCGTTGGCAGTGGCGTAGGTTGCCGTGCCGAAAATGCCGGTTCTCCAGATTCCCAGATTCGTGTGATAGTTGTATGTGCGGGCGCCGCTGGTATAAATTTTCTGAAACGTAGTGTTGCTGTATTGGCTGTAATCGAAGCTTGCTCCGGCTTGGATTTTCCAGTTGCCGAAAGACGAACTGTTCATCAGCCTCAATTGTGTGTTTTGCTCGATGGAGCGCAGACGAAGAATGAGATTGTCGGCGCTGCTTTCGTCGTTCTGTTTGTATTTGGTGTTGCGATCGTTGAGATAGCTGTGACTGACAGTGACCGACTGCACGTTAGCTCCGGCATAGTGGCGATAAACGGTCCCCAGCGTGAATGTTTCTTGTTGGATTTTTGGCAGATAACCCAGAATATACTCATTGCTTTCGCCGTCAGCCTTCTTGTTCAGTCGCATATTGTCGATGCCGCCAAGACCAAGCACCGTGAGTTCGTTTTTGGCATCGAAGCGCGTTTTTATCTTGAATTGCGCATCGGTGAACGTTGGCAGGAACGGCAGTCCGAGCGCACTGAACAGAAGCTGCAGATAGGACTGGCGGGCAGAGACAAGATAAGATGTTTTTTTACCAAGGTGACCGTTCGAAGCGAGCGACACTTCGGATGCGCCGAGTGTGGCTTTCAGCGAATTGTGCTCCATATCGCCGTCGCGCAGCTTGAAGTCGAGCACCGAACTGAGTGCATTGCCTTTGTCTGCCGGAAAAGCGCCGCTATAGAAATTTACTTCGCGAATCAGGTCGGCATTGATGATCCCCACCGGACCGCCTGAAGCGCCTTGCGTACTGAAATGGTTGATGTTCGGAATCTCAACGCCATCCAGATAAAAACGGTTGTCGGAGGGAGAACCGCCGCGAACAATTAGGTCGTTGCGATAACCGGCCGGCGAAAACGAGACGCCCGGATATGACTGCACGATGCGCGAGATGTCGCGGTTTGCGCCCGGACTTTTCTCGATCTCCTGAAGTCCGATGATATGAAGTCCGATAGGTGTCGATGATTCGTGACGGAAAGGAGAGGGCGTGACGGTTACGCCTGCCAGCTCGGTAGAGTTCTCTTCCATCTCAATGGAGATGTGCAGGTCTTTTGTCGAAAGGATATATTCGGGCGTCACCTCGCTTTTGTAGCCGATGGCTGACGCTTGAAGTTTGTAGATTCCGGGAGGAACCTGATCGATGGTGAATTCACCTTTTTCATCAGTCACATTCCCAATGCCGAGGCCGATGACGAGTACATTGACATATTCAATCGGTTGGCGACTGGATTTGTCGATGATCGTTCCTTTAATTTTTCTGGCAGGTTGAGCCGCTAGGAAGGGTATCGAAAAGGTGAAACATATCAAAAGATAGAGCCATTTTTTTGTATCCATGCGGTTGACCGTTTAGTAGGTGTGACAATAATTTATATGTGACGGTAATTCGTAAAGTTGATTTTTCTGTGTGACGATTTTTATTTGAACTGCATCATTTTGCTGATGTATTTTCCAACAATATCAAACTCAATATTGACCACTGTGCCTTTTTCAATCTGGCAGAAGTTCGTGTGTTCGTGGGTGTAAGGAATGATCGCCACTTGGAAACTGTTCTGCTGCGAGTTGCAGACTGTCAGACTGACGCCATTCACGCATACGGAACCTTTCTCGACTGTCAGATAGCCTTGCTGCGCCATCTCTTTGTTGAATGGATACTCGAAAGTGTAGTACCAGCTTCCGTTGGCATCTTCAACGTTGGTGCAGACAGCGGTCTGATCAACATGACCTTGAACGATATGTCCGTCCAAACGTCCATTCATCACCATACTGCGTTCCAGATTGACCAGCGAACCGGGTTTGAGCAGTCCGAGGTTCGAGCGTTCCAGCGTTTCGCGCATAGCTGTCGTCGTGAAAGTGTCGCCCTCTTTGCGCACAACCGTCAGACAAACGCCGTTATGAGCGATGCTCTGATCAATCTTCAGTTCGTCAACAAACGAACACTTCATTGTGATATGAATATTATCTTTGTCGTGTTCGATAGCTACGACAGGAGCTGTTTCTTCTATAATTCCGCAGAACATACTATTTGTGTTTAAAGATTTTGGACAAAGATAGAAATAAATGTTGAATTTCCGCCGCTTGAAAAAGAGAAAGGGCCGATTCTTTAAAGAAATCAGCCCTTTCAAAATTATTTGCCTTTTATGGATAATAATCAATATCCCGCGTTCTGTGTCCAATTCGTATTTGTGTTCATTACGTCTTGTGGAACCGGGAAGATTCGGCGGTTCTTGTCGGTGTTTCCGGAGAAGAGATATTTGAATCCCCAAGGTTCTTCGAATTTGCCGAAGCGGATCAGGTCGTTACGTCGCCATGATTCGTTGGCAAACTCACGAGCACGTTCGTCAAGAAGTTCATCCAATGTTGGAGTTCCGGTCACAGATGGAGCGCTTACATATGCACGGATCTGGTTCATCAGCGAAGCAGGCGTGTCGCCGTTGGTTGCTGTAGCACCGCGCAGAATGGCTTCGGCTTTCATCAGCAGTATATCCGCATAACGGAAGATCGGAACATCGTTGCTCTGGCTTCTGTTCTGAGCTTTTGTTGTCTCAAGATCGGCATAGAACTTGATGGAACGATAACCCATTGAGCGTCCTTTCTGGTCGTTGCCGCAGTTGAGCGTTTCGGCGCCATCCGGGCGGAGAACAATCTCTTTTGTCAGTTCAACTTGCCAGTCGAATTTAACATCTGCATCGCTGCCCGTATAATCCTGATCGATACCTTTCTTGCTGGTATTGATAGTGAAAGGAACAGTCGTTGCTTCATAGTTTTTCCTTTTGAACATTTTGCCTGTCAGATATTGTTCGTTGCGTTTGTCGCCAGGCAGATTGAACTTGTCATAGAATTCAGGTAGGCAGCGGAATGTACCGGCTACGCTGTTTGGGAAATCTACTTCGTATAAACCTTTTTGTGCGCTTCGGTGTGTCCAAAAGCGGGCGTAGGTCATACCTTGCTGTTTCTCGCGATCGAAAGGCATTGCGAAGATAAAGTCTTTGATTTGAGGACCGTTTGTTGGACGGAACTTCACCATGAAATCGTCGCTCAGATTGAACTTCCCTGACTTGATGATATCGTCACAAACAGCAATAGCATCGTTGAGTTTCGGGTTTGTCGTGGCTGGAGTATAGGAAGCTACATCGGATGCTGTATATACGTTCCAGTTGATATAAAGTTTAGCCAATAAGGCATCAGCCATATATCGGGTAGCTTTTCCGTAGGTTGTTTCGTCGACGGTTGTCGTCAGTTTGTCTCTGACAGCCAGCAGTTCGGATTCAACGAATTCGCATATTTCTTTACGTGGTGCGCGGTCGGAAGGTTCATCACTGATAGACTTTTTCAGAGGAACGGCTCCGAAGTTATCCATTAAGATAAAGTAGTAGAAGGCACGCATGGCGCGTACGGGTGCAGCTCCGACCGACTCTTCATCACCCAGTATCTGAAGAACTTGGTTACAGCCTGTAACACCACTCATGGCTGAGTTCCATATTGTAGAAAGTTTGCCCAGATCTGGGCGCCAGCTGTGCAAATCCAATTGCATATAGATTCCGCCATCATAATAATCGCTGCCTAAAGCCACGCTTACGGCTTCGTCCGAAGAAAGTGTTTGAACCATCCAGTGATCTTGTCCCAATGCGCCACGATAGTAATTGTAAATATTGGCTGCAACAGCTTCAGCTGCTTCATTGGAGTTTGGAAATGTGGTGTATTGAGATTTGATATCCACATTTAAGTCTGTACAACCCATTGCTAATGAAAGGGATGCAATAGACAGAAATAGCTTTATATTTTTTGTTTTCATATCATTCCAATATTAAAAGTTGATACTAGCACCTAACATATACGTCCGGGTTCTTGGATAAGTTTGACGGTTATCAATGCCGGGAGTCAAACCTCCTAAATAAACTTCAGGATCAATGCCTTTATATCCGGTGATGGTAAACAGATTGTTACATGTTGCATAGATGCGGAGATTATTTACCCAGTCGCCGAATCGTCCTACATTGTATGACAACGTGAGTGTCGAAAGGCGGAAATAATCGCCTTTTTCCAGATAGCGGTCGGATAGCATGTGCGAATTAAAGTCAGTTGCTTTTTCGGTTTTTGCTGCGTCTTTCAACAGGTTTCTGTTGCCTGCATTTCCTACAACATTCAATAGGCGTGCTCGGGTGGCATTCATAATCTTGTTGCCAGCTATGCCTTGGAAGAACATGTTCAAAGTCCATTTTTGGTAGGTGAGAGAGTTGTTCCATCCAAAGGTTACTTTCGGTTGAGCACTACCCGTTTTTGCACGGTCGTTGAAGCCCGGTTTTACGGTTGTTTCACCTGTTCTTTCGCCTGTTTTTGCATCGTGAACGTAGAAAGTTGATACGCCGTCGCTGTTATATCCTGCGAATTCCCATGTATAGAATTGTCCGATAGGGCTTCCTTCCATGATTCGTTGTTGTGAATTGCCAGACTGGCCCGGAGCACCCAGATCAGCTTCATCCATGTAATCTACAGAAAATTCGTCGTTGGATATTTTCTTTACATTATTCTTATTGTGAGAAATATTAAAGCTTGTCGACCATGTGAAATCTCTTGTCTGAACAGGAATGGCATTCAGACTGAATTCGATACCTTTATTGGTGATTTCGCCTACATTGGTAGTCAGCCAGCCGTATAAGTATTTGGTTGTTGGAACGGCATAATCGGCAATCAAGTCTTTTGTATCCTTGTTATAGTACTCAATCGTACCGGTCAGGCGATTCTGGAAGAAACCGAAGTCCAAACCGAGGTTGAACATCGAGGTGCGTTCCCATTTCAGATTCGGGTTGGCATTGCGAGTCGCACCTAAAGTGTGGACTTGCTTGCCTGCAGAGTTGGTGAACCAGCCTGTAGACCCGTAAACAGCAGATGCTGTAAACACATCGAATCCCATAGAGTTTCCACTGACACCGTAGCCTGCACGAACTTTCAAATCATCAAATATTCCCAGATTCTTGATGAAGGGTTCTTCTGATGCACGCCATGCGATGGATGCAGATGGAAAAGTACCCCAGCGGTTGTTATTTCCGAAAGCAGAGGAGCCATCACGACGTACAGTTGCCTGAAGCAAATATTTGTCGGCAAAAGCGTAGTTGGCACGTCCGAAGAATGAAATCATTCGCAAGGTTGAGTAGCTCCAACTACCAACACTGTTGGAATCGATGGTGTTGGCCATCCCCAAATTGTAGTAAGTGAGTTCGTCATTGAAAAAGTTGGAAGTAGTTGCACTGAATCCGTCATTGTCGTTGTTCTCTTCCCATGAATAACCGGCCATAAGTCCGATTTTATGAAGCTGATACAGTGTCTTGTTGTAATTGAAGTACATTTCCATTACTTTCTTTTCATTCTCGCCTGACGAACGGCTTGCTTTACCGTTCATGCCTACAGCTGCCATCGATTTTGAGGAATTGTAATTGTCGTAGTTCAGCTGCTCATTCTGATAAGAAAGATCTATATCGTAAGTCAGGCCTTCAATGATTTTGAGTGATGCCTTACCGGTTGCCTGTATACGTTTAGCTTTTGAAAAATTGGTGTTTTCTTTTATCAGAGAAACCGGGTTGTAGTATTGTGAACGGCTGCCGTTTTCAAACCATGAACCGTCGGCATTTTTTACCGGCGATAATGGAATGTAGTAAGTCATGGCATCGTAGACGCTTAAACCATCTGTTGAAGCAAGAACGTCGTTTGACTTTTGAATGCTGGCATCCAGACTGAATGAAAGTTTTAAGCGGTCATTCAATGCTTTTGTTTCAACAAATGTACGACCAATGTAACGCTCTTTGTCTGTTCCTTTGATAACACCTTGGTTCTTCATATAATTTACACTGGCATTATATACGGTTTTATCTGTTCCACCGCTGATGCTGACGTTGTGGTTAAACGAAACGCCGGTACGTTCAACCTCTTTTTGCCAATCTGTATTGCATCCAAGGTCATCTGTTGCTTCTAATGGAAAACTGTTAGCAGTGATGTAGGCTTTATATTCATCGCCGCTCATCAAGTCCCAGTTCTTGGCAACTTTGTCGAAAGCGGCATAACCGTTGTAGGTTACGCTTGTATGGCCGGCTTTGCCTTTCTTTGTTGTTACGATGATAACACCATTGGCAGCTTTGGAGCCATAGATGGCTGTAGCTGATGCATCGCGAAGAACATCAATACTTTCAATATCGTCAGGAGCAATGGTGGATAAAGAAATACCTGGAATTCCATCAATAACATAATAGGGTTCCATTGCTGAACCTGTTCGCAAAGAGGACGCACCACGCAAGGTTACCGAAGGCGTTGCATTCGGATTGTTGTTTTGGGTAATGGTAAGTCCAGGAACTTTTCCCTGCAATAGTTGAGCAGGAGAGGTGTAAACTCCAACATTCAACTGATCGGATTTGACTGTCGTGATGGAACTGGTGACATCCTTTCGTGTCATGCTGCCATAACCTATGACAACTACTTCGTCGAGAACTTTATTGTCTTCGCGTAATGTCATATTGATGGATTTTTGATTCGCTACTTTGACTTCTTGTTCAGAAAAACCAATATAAGAAAACACAAGTGTACTTCCCGGAGGCGCTTGGATTGTGTATTTTCCTTCGGAATTGGTGACTGTTCCTACAGTTGTGCCTTTAACGACTACGTTGACACTGATCAGCGGCTCGCCATTGGCATCAACTACTTTTCCAGTGATGCTCTTTTGAGCAAACGCTGAAATACTGCACATCAAGAAGATGAGTAAACAAATAATTGATTTGTTCATGATCCGTTTTATTTTAAATATTGTAATATAGTTTATTTGCAAAAAGAGAAATTATATATTTCATGACTGTTAAATCAGTATTACATTTATATTTCTTTTAAGTTTATGTAGTATAACAATATGTTAATCGAAACAAAAGTAGTTAATGGATTCTTAATAACAAAAGATTCCTTTTGAATTTAATTGGGCTTTTGTATGAATTAATTGGACTTTTATGTAAATTAACCGGTTTATATTGACATTAAAGTGTCCGTGTTTTGTCTTTGAAGGTCTTAAAATACTCTTAAACCGAAGCCAAATAATAGTAAAGGCTGCGACAAATGATTGTCACAGCCTTTTAATAGAATATTATAAAGATTCTTTATTTCTTATGTTCGAGCATCAGTGTTTTTGTCGGCTGATCGCAAACTTCCGTCGGTCCAAAATATTGAATCGGTCCCGGATAAACATAGCTTGTTGTTAAAGCCCATTCGTCACGGTGAGAAGCGAATTCTTTGAATGGTGCACCATCCAGTTTAACCAAAGCCTTCTGTATAACAGGTTTCATTTCACCGTTACGACGTTCCATGTTCATCATCATAGTAATTGGGATACCACCGGCAATCCATTTATTGGCCGGAGCTGTTGTGTTGCGAACAGATGACATATAACCTGTCTTTCCGGCAGCAATCAGGCAAGAAGCCGTGTATCCTAATGAATAGCAATAATCTGCATCGTAGTTGGATGGAGCAGCGCAACGTCCTTCATAACCGAAGAAGTGGTGCTGAGCAGCGAACTTACCATTATATTTGCCTTCGTTTTTCCATTCAGCCAATTTGCGTCCAACCATCTCTGAAAGCAGTTTCTCTGTTTCGATGAGTGAAACCTGTACGTTTCCGTGAGGATCACGTTCCAAAGACAACTGACGGGCAACACCTTCAGGCAACGAAGCATAGAGTTCTGAATTCTCTTTTGTCAACTTGCTGATGATGTAAGCGCGTTGTTCGCTCTTTTTGATCATCTTGAATTCTGAATCGTTCTTTGCCAGGAAGTCATTGAGTTCTGCAATCAGGCGTTTCATGGCTGGGATGAATTCAATGAGTCCTTCAGGAATCAGTACAGTTCCGAAGTTGTGACCATCGGCAGCACGTTTGGCAACGATTGTTGCAATATAGGTAACAATATCGTCGAGCGACATGTTTTTAGCCTCAACCTCTTCAGAGATGAGGCAGACATTCGGTTGTGTCTGCAATGCACATTCCAAAGCAATATGAGAAGCCGAGCGACCCATCAGTTTGATGAAGTGCCAGTATTTCTGAGCAGAGTTGCAGTCGCGCTGAATGTTACCGATTACTTCCGAGTAAACTTTGCAAGCGGTGTCGAAGCCAAATGAGGTCTCGATCTGAGCGTTCTTCAAGTCGCCATCGATTGTTTTCGGGCACCCCAGTACTTGTACACCGGCATTGATAGCTTTGTAGTATTCAGCCAGTACGCATGCGTTTGTGTTTGAATCATCACCACCAATAATAACGATAGCTTTGATACCAAGTTCACGAATAATTTTCAAACCTTTTTCAAATTGCTCTGCAGTTTCAAGTTTTGTACGGCCAGAACCAATCATATCAAAACCGCCAGTATTACGATATTCGTCGATAATGTCGGCTGTCAATTCCATATATTTATGGTCGATTAAACCGCCCGGGCCAAGGATGAATCCGTATAGACGTGAGTTCTTGTTGTGAGCTTTGATTCCGTCGAACAATCCGGCAATCACATTGTGTCCACCAGGAGCCTGTCCACCAGAAAGAATAACACCTACATTCATCGGTGGTATCTCAACTTTAGCGTTGCTTTTCTCAAATGTTACAACAGGCATTCCGTAAGTGTTCGGAAAGAGTTTCTTAATTTCGTCCTGATTGGCAACAGACTGTGTATATTCACCTTCTACTGCTTTTACAGTACCTTTTAATGCAGCTGGAACCTTCGGTTGATAAGCTGCTCTTGCAATTTGTAATGCACTCTTTATCATTTGCTTTGATTTATTTAGAGATTATCTGTTTTTATTCATTGACGATGCAAATTTAATTGAAATATTTGATTCTTGAATGCGTATGTTATAGAAAACATCCATTCGTATTCACTGTATATTTCATTTGAATGGAATCATCGTCGCATTCGGATCATTTTTTGTCTTGATAAATTTCGTGATATTTGTCGATGGCTTTTTTTACCGATCCCGACATCAGCAGCAGATTGTGTGCCTGTTCGTAGCAAATGCCCAATTCTTCTACGAGCATGCGTGTGCCGCGATCGATGAGTTTCTTATTCGTAAGCTGCATATTAACCATCTTGTTTCCTTTTACACGTCCGAGCTTGATCATGACTGAAGTCGAAATCATATTCAGAATCATTTTCTGTCCTGTTCCGGACTTCATTCGTGAACTGCCTGTAACGAACTCCGGACCGACAATCATCTCAATCGGAATATCCACTTCTGCAGCCATCGGCGAATCCGGATTACTGCTTATGCAGGCGGTGAGTAAGCCATTTGCACGGGCTTCGTGCAATGCTCCAATCACGTAAGGCGTTGTTCCTGAAGCGGCGATGCCAATCACTGTGTCGTTGCCATTAATGTTGTATTGTAAAAGTTCCTGCCATCCGTGCTTCGTATCGTCTTCAGCATTTTCGACGGCAGAGCGAAGAGCAATATCACCACCGGCTATCAATCCAATGATATGCGTTGGAGGAACGCCAAAAGTTGGCGGAATTTCAGAGGCATCCAATACACCCAAACGTCCACTGGTACCTGCGCCCATATAAAATATCCTTCCTCCCTGCTGCATCCGGGGAATGAGAAGCGAAACGAGCTTCTCTATTTGTGGAATCGTCTTTTGTACAGCTAATGCAACCTTTTGGTCTTCTGCATTAATGTCCTCCAGTATTTCTCGAACGGATTTCTTCTCTAAATCATCGTATAGAGAAGATTCCTCAGATATTTTTATAAATGACATAATGATGTTATTCGTTTGAAGTTTGACATGTGTGATAGTCTATTAGCCCTTCCATCGGACTTTGGATAATTCGCCCTAAATGAATGCCACATTGCTTGGCTGCTACCATAAGTAATCCTCTGAAATGAAAGGCAATGGAACCTACAAGATTGGTTCGATATCTGCGGTAGTCGTAATGCTTGATGTTGCGATTAAAGAAATCGCAGAAGTTATCAATTACAATCTTTTGTAATTCAGGAATGTCTAGATGTTCTTCAATGAAGGGTGCAAAGCCGGCGAGGAAACGGTTGGGAAATGGTTGTTTATAAACGCGCTCAATAATTTTACCGGCTGTGAGATCATACTTGTTCAGAAACAACTCTTTTATTTCATCATTGATCATGTCTTTTAGCAGGTCGCTGACAAAGTGTCTGCCCAGCGTGTCGCCTGCGCCTTCATTGCCAAGAACAAACCCAAGTGCCGGAACATTCTTTACAATCTTTTCTCCATCGTAGAAGCATGAATTTGATCCTGTTCCCAGAATACCTGCAATACCAGGTTCGCGTCCGCAAAGACTGCGTGCTGCACCCAATAAGTCAGAATTAACTTCGACATGTTGGGCCGAAAGTCGTTTCTCTATTTTATGTTGCATCAAGTCAATCTTTTCTGCTGTACATCCGGCTCCATAGAAATAAACACCTTCGACAGTTTTGCCACCCAATTGGGGTCGTAATATGTTGGAAAGCTCTTCGTCAATCTCATTTTCCGGTTGAAAATACGGATTCATTCCTCTCGTTCTGAGAGATTGGACCAATTGTTTGTTTTCAATCACACTCCAATCGGTTTTTGTTGAACCGCTGTCTGCTATAAGTATCATACTGTTTGTTTTATTTGTGTTATTTTCCCTTGTCCTATGCTTGCCAGCCATAACCCGATGCAAGTGAATAAGGCATTGAATATTAAAAGTTCATAGCTGAATGAATAGCCATTGAACCAAGCTTCGGAGTTCGTTTGCAATATGTAACAAAGAATGGGCGAGAGGATGGCAATGATAGGAATATAGCGATCACGCACTTTCCTTTTGCATAAAATGCCGAAGGCAAACATGCCAAGAATAGGACCATAAGTGTAACTGACCAGAATATATACCGCGTCGATTACGCTGGTGTTGTTGAGCACATTGATGATTATGATGGAAAGTCCCATCAATATGGCCATTCCGATATGAACACGTTTACGAATATGTGTAATTTGTTCGTCGCTTTTATCTTTTATTTTTAAAATATCTACGGTAAATGAAGTCGTCATAGCTGTCAATGCTGAACCAGCTGCCGAAAAGGCTGCTGATACAAGACCTATAATAAAAAGAATACCTACAATGATTGGAAAGTAACCTCCTGTCGCTATCATTGGAAACAGTTCATCACTTTTAGACGGATTTTGAATTCCGTTCTGTTCTGTAAAAGTATACAATAATACGCCTAGCATCAGGAACATGGCAATAACAATTGATTGGAGCATAATGCTGGTCAACATGTTTTTCTGTGACTCTTTGATGTTTTTGCAACTTAAATTTCGTTGCATCATATCTTGATCGAGTCCGTTCATGGCAATCATTGTGAAGACACCTGCCAGGAATTGCTTGAAGAAGTATTGTTTAGCATTAACATCATCGAAGAAGAACACACGAGAAAGCTTGCTATTGTAAATAGTTGAGCATATTCCATTGAAATCGAGATGTAAGCTGCTGGCAATATAATAAATGCAGAGGGCAACAGCTGTGATAAGACACAATGTCTTTAATGAATCGGTCCAAATGAGCGATTTTACACCACTTTGGAAGGTATAAAGCCATACTACAATGACAGAGATGGCTACATTTACACCGAAAGAAATATGTAGCGGAGTGAACACCAGCATCTGCAGAATTAAGCAAACAAGAAACAGTCTTACTGCTGCCCCTGACATTTTTGAGATGAAAAAGAACCAGGCTCCCGTTTTATGCGAACTGGTACCAAATCGATTCTCCAGATATCCGTATATTGAAATCAAGTTCATCCGGTAATATAAAGGTGTGAGCACGTAGGCAATAATAAGCTGACCTACAATAAATCCCAAAACCATTTGCAAATAGGCAAAGCTATTGACACCCACCATTCCCGGCACAGATACGAACGTGACGCCTGACAAGCTTGCTCCAATCATGGCGAATGCAACAATGTACCACGGCGATTTTCTGTTGCCGATGAAGAACCCTTGATTATCCGACTTTCTGCCGGTGATATACGATACTGTGAAAAGCATCAAAAAGTAACATAGAATAGTGACAAGCACTAGGACTGGACTCATATTTGAATTTATTTTACGTTCTTATTTTATAAAACTATTTCTTATTTGACAATCAGTACCCAATCGTTTCCTCTGCCTGATGAAGGCGGTGTTATCTCTTGATTCTGATTTCGTTTGATTTTTTCGGAAAGTTTCGTCTCTCCTGTACGTGGATTCATCCATAATAAAGACAGATTCTCGTTAGAACCAACTGGTTTGAAGTTGAATGTTGCTTTCTCGCCATTAGGAAAATATACCAATGCATATCCATTCCCTTTTAAGGCAACAATCTTATGTTCTGGCGAAGTGTTTTCTGAAACAACCAAATCGTTTGCAGGTACACGGCTGTTCCAATCCAGACTTTCCAATAATCGGCGAGCAAAAATTAATTGTGAAGAACCCGGTAGACTGAGCGACGACTGCCAATCACTACGTGCAAGACCAACGGCTTGACGTTCAGGCGTCTTCATCTGCCATATATCATGACATCCATAAGTATGACCGCAAGAACCAGAAAACAGATCCCAATATAAAGCCTGTCGGACATCTGTGTCATCGAACCAACCAAGAGAGTCAGGTTTCCAGCAGATGGGATGATTCTCATAGCGGGGTTCACCATCCATGCAAGGCTTGGTCGGCGTACGATTGTAGTCGGCTACAATAATTCTTTGATAGACTTCGTAATTCCTTTGGCAATGGCCAGTCTGAGCCATATTGAAATCTAACCAATTGCAGTTTTGGAACCATTCGCTAGAAGAATGTTCACCACTAGGATGAAACGTCATCAAGTGGTTTTTATCTATTTTCTTGATACTTTTACCTAAAGCGTCCCAAGTTGGATAATTGCTGTCGCCGCCCCATCTGTCGCCGCCAATAATCCAGATAATATTTTTGTATTCTTTGTATCGTTTTGCGAGCCATGTTCCGTAAACAGAAATGTAGGAAGGATTGAATATTTGTGGTCCGATGCCAAAGTCTTTGTCAACCTTATCTCCCCAAGTAGGTAATAGTCCTATATATAGCCCTTTGGCTTCTGCCATTTGAATTACTTTATCAACCCACTTGAAATATTTTTCATTCGGTTGAATCTTGTCAATGTCGGTTAATGGAAGATCTCCGTATGCATTTGGAGTTTTAAGTCCATCCAGTTCCGCTAAGATAACAGCTTGTATGACTGTGAATCCCTTAGCTCGACGGTCTTCAAGATATTTATCCACTTCTTGTTCATTCAATCGGTGGAAAAGTTCCCACGCCGTATCACCGATATAAAGGAATGGTGTTCCGTCCTTATGCTCCAGATAACGGTTGTTTTTTGAAACTTGTAATTTTCCATGAGAGAAATCAACAGAAGGCCCTTCCCAAGTCTTGTCTTGTGCAAAGCCAGTAAGGATGCCACTTATTAAAAGGAGCAGTCCAATCATCAAATTACGTATCATACTCATGATTTTTTATATTGGTTTTTGTTAAGAATGATCGTTGAAGGCATTTTCTGCAATGCTTCTTTATAGGCTTCGGATATATTGTTCCATGTGTCATAGCTGACTAACATAAAGTTGAACATTGAGAGCAATTCTGCTGTGAGAGTTTTTTCTTCTAACAGCACAGTATCACTGTTCGAAATGTTCAAGCTACTGATTACATGGGTAATCTGACTGTATTCTTCCTCTGAAATAGATGAAAGGAGAAGTATTCGCATTGTACCATTAGTCGTTTTGATCAGTGTATTTGCATATTCAAACAGGAAAAGATCCTTAACCGAACTTATAATGACAATGACTTCTGTGGCTCTGATAAAATTGCGATTGATGAAAATGCCAACATCACAATGGCTGTTGGTAATGAATGTTTTTGTTTTGTCTTTCAGCAGCGAATTGGGAGAAAACCATGCATCATGCGATTTGAAACGTCTGAAATATTGCTTTACTGCAACGTCATTAGGTGAATCGCTCATGGAAATGCCCGCGCCCACAAGCAGAAAGTTGAATCCCTCATTATTGACAATACTGCAAATATCTTGCCCTGCGTTATTCGAAATTTCATAGCGGGTATGAATCAGTAATCCAAGCTTTTTGGCGCCGTAGAGAATTGGACCAAAACTTACTTCCTCAAACTTGTCCGTGCGCAATGGATTTACATCTGAGCCTACTGTGAGATGTAGTGCTGTCAGATCCAGTTTGTCTTTTCGACGAGCAAACATTTGGTGAGCAACATCCAGCATTATTTGTCCATTACCGGCACGTCCGAAAGAAAGGAGAACCTTGAATGTTTCTGCATTAGGTAGTGATTGCGCCATATTTCTGAGTCTCTGATTATGCGTATGATAGCAATATCCGATAAACGAAACGAGCGGTGTCGTCATGAATGTAGTCACTAATGTCATCAGAACCAACATTGCAAAAATAGTGGGAGGTAGAATATGCATTTCGTATCCGATGGTAAGTATGACTAATTCCATTAGTCCTCGTGTATTTAACAAAGCACCTATGCAAAGGCTGTCATGCCAGTTTTCCCCATTAAACCGTGCAGCAAGCAACGCCCCACCGAATTTTCCGAAAATAGCAACTAACGTGAATATTCCACATATAATCCAACTCTCTGGTGTGTTAAGTAATCCGATTTCTGTTCGCAATCCGGTTGATACAAAGAAAAGAGGGAGAAAGAGTGCTAATGAAACATCTTCGACTTTCTCCGTCATAATTTTACGAAACTTGATATTTGCAGGCATGACAACTCCTGCAATAAATGCTCCGAAGAGAACATGCAGACCTAATACATCGGTAATATATGCAGAAATAATAAGTATCAAGAACATAAAGGCCACCATGGTTTTGTCGACAACTTCTTTGTTGTGATACAGATTGCCGATCATTTCAAGGAATGGGCGGACGGCGAATGCCATTATAGCCATATAAAGCAAAGAAAATAGGATATTGTATATGGCTCCAATCATATTTCCGGCCTGTGTAATAGAAATGACAATAGCCAGAAGGAACCAAGCTGTTATATTATCATTAGCAGCGCTCGAAAGGGCTACAAAACCCAAATGTTTTTTCGTTAGACCTTTTTCCTGAATGATACGTGCTAAAACAGGAAAAGCCGTGATACTCATGGCAATACCAATAAAGAGAGCGAACGAAAGAAATGGTGTGCCTTTGTATGCATACGTATCATAAACGTAATAGGCCGTCAGCATACCACAAAGGAACGATACGATTGTACTAGTATGACTAATGATAATTGTTTCGTTGAATTTCTTTCGAATCTCATTGATATCCAATTCCATGCCAATGGCAAACATAAACAGGATTAATCCGAACTCGCTAAGTATAGAAATATTACCCAGTGATTCGGGAGGAAACAGAAAAGCGGACACGTCAGGAAGAACATGCCCGAGAACAGATGGACCTAATACTATTCCGGCCATAATCTCACCAACAACGGTAGGTTGTCCGAATTTTTTGAAGATCCAACCAAAAGCACGACAGATAAGTAGAATGGTTATGATTTGTAATAGAAGGATGCCTATGGAGGAACGGATATGTTCGTATACAGAGCTGATAAATATAGAGAACCCTTCCCGAAAATCGGCAGGAGCATTCTTGACTGTTTTGACTGCAATGTCTATCTCTTTGTATTCTCCTTGCTTGGTAATCAAATACATTAATATACCGAAGATTAGGATCATCAGCAGATAGAAAGCTATGTTTTTTGTCCCTTTTTTCATTGCATCGCATCCAATTTGGGGCAAAGATAATGCAAACCGAGAGCAGAACAAAATGAACTCGGTCATTTTTTATGCCGAGGTGCAACTTATCTTCGCTTATTTAGCTAAATAAAATGAATAAAATTATTTGTACTACTCTAACTTATATTACCTTTGCACCCAAATTTGAATAAGTAAATATGAGTCAAGTAGAAAAAAATTTGATGGCCGGAGAACAAGTTGTTTATAAGGCTAAAATCCATTGGTGCGTTTACTCTAAGGCAATAATTGCATTTGTCATTGGATTAGTAGTTATTGCATTGGGTTTGAGTTTTGCAGATAAGATGCGTGAATATACAATTATCTTTGGTGTGGTTATTTTGGTTTTATCTGCGATTATTTTCTTTGGCGATTATGCACGAGCAAAGTCATACGAGTATGTGGTAACGAATAAACGTTTGATTTTGAAGAAAGGAATTTTAAAATTAGATGTTATCGAATTGATGCTAACAAAAGTAGACGCTGTTAAAGTGAGTCAAACGGTTGCAGGTAGAATGTTTGATTATGGAACGATTACCGTTTCAACAAGAGACACATCTAATGATTTTCCATTGATAAAGGAGCCTCATGCATTTAGAAATGCTATTGGCGAACAAGTTGATAATTTAAATAGAACTATGAATCAGGTGACAAATTCATAGTTGGTGATTCGAAAACTCTATATAGAAAGTAAAAATATCATCAGATACATATCTTTTTTTTGTGCGAAATAATCGATTTGTATGTTTAAAAACATGTTCTATTATTTGCATAAAAATAATATGAGTTGTTACTTTACAACCTACTATAGGTTAACAGTAGAGTATAGTTTTAATAAAAGATTTTTAAGTTGTGATTTAGGAAAGATCCGCGCGTGAGCCCGGGTCTTTTTGCTTTTATATAGATTTGTCTTTTTATTTTTTATCTGAATATATCTTCCATTCCCACAATCCGGCAGCTCCTTCATGAATATTTAGACGAAGATATCTTATCTTTTTTCCGATTTTTGCAATGTGTGGAGAGCGTATTGCCAAATCTTTTTGAATATTTGCTGTTGTCCAGTTTTTGCCGTCTCCCGATATTTCCAGTTCCCAAGCTTGCCCTTCAGAAGGGTGATAGAAGAAAAACTGACATTCGTCAACATATTCAACTGAGCCAAGATCGGCCATTATCCAAGGATGCTCGTCATTTATTACGGCTTTCCAGCAGCTACCGTTTGATTCATCGCCAACGTTTGAGGCTTCGTATGAGCAGGTTCGTTGATATTCTTTTACAGAACTTTTGTCGGGCAATGGATCATTGGGTTGTGTTTCGATATCGACTTTAATTTGGTGGGATTCGGCTATACTTGAAGCTTTGAATGATGCATTGAACGCTAAGTTTTTTCTCACTTCTTGACAAGCACCTCTGTATCCGATGCCGTTGCGGTCGGGAACTAATGTTTTAATGCTTCCGTCTTTGTTGAATTCCAATCTATTGGCATAAACCTGCCGCGTTGTTCCTCCTTCGCCATATTCCAGATAGATGAAGAAATATTCATCGGTTGCTTCATTATAAAAAACGTTTCCATGTCCGGGTCCCCAAACATCATTTTTAATTGAAGAAAACAGGAATATATCGTTGCCTTCAGGCTTTGTAAAACCTGAAAGCGGAGATTCTTTGCTCATCATATAAGCATAAGCGTAGTTCTGATCACCGCGTAATGTATAAACGTAGTAATAAATTCCTTTGCGTTTGAACATCAGCGGACCTTCAGAGTAGCCTTCTCTAAATGTTTTTATGGTTATCGTATCTCCACTCAGATGTTCCAGATCGGGAGTCATCTGGGCAGCTTTGCGTAATCGCCAGAAAAGGTAACCGTTGCCATTATCATCAATGAACGGTTCTCCATCTATGTCGGGTGCTATACTTTGGCTTTCTGTCTTCACACTTTCGTTGGGCAACAATCCGTCGCCTTCAGCAAAATGAAATGGACCTTCCGGATTTTCGGCTACCAAAGTATACGTGCGTGCTTCGTCGTTTGGTTTTACAAACGTAGCATATAAATGATATCGGTTGTTTTTAAATATTACTTTACCAGGTGCCCAGAATCGGAAGTATCCTTCTTTGCTTTTCCCCTTGCTATTGGTGTATGTATATGCCTTTTTCCAGTCAAAGCCTTGTATTGGAGAGTGTTCAAAACTCCAGTTTACAAAGTCTTTTGATTTCCAAACCACAGGCATTCCTGCTTGATTCAAGCCTTTGTTCAGGTCTGTAGTGCTGTACAAATAATAAGTGTCGCCAAACTTGCATAGTGACGGGTCGGCAATATTGTCGGCAATGATTGGGTTGTAATGGCGAGTTTTGAGTAAGTTGTTGACAACAGAAGCGTCAACGGCAAATGCTGTTCCGTGGCGTGTTCCTTCTGGAAAAGAGACCGTTGCTGAAATATCTTCCCACTTTTTGCCGTCTTTACTGCGAACAGCCCCATAAGTATGTTGGGTATATTTGTCGAAATAGATGTATAAATAGTCGTTCAGAAATAGAGGCGAAGGGCCTTCTGCCCAATAATTTCCTGTGATGGGAGCAGAAACCGATGTCGGAAATCCTTTTGCCAAGTCTTTCGTACGACTGATACGCAGATTTTTCTCCGGCGGATTGGAGTTTTCGTTCTTTACAACCAGAACATAATCCTTATGAATCGGATCATGTACAATGGCGGCATCGATTACACTGAAGTCCGGATTGAAAAACATCTTCGTCTTCGAGAAAGTCTTGAAATCTTTCGTTGTAACAAAATAGATGCGATGGTTCAGCCCCTTTTCATTTTCGGATGTCTTTATTTCTTTATGTCTTCCGGGAATTGTTGTAGCCCAAAAGATATAGTATGTTTTAGAGGCCGCATCATAAAAGAGTTCCGGCGCCCAGCAGTTGTGAGCTGTTGGTTCGTGCATCATCACCGGGATGGCTTTTTGTTCGCTCCAATGAATCAGATCTTTGGATGAGGCATAGCCGATGATTCTGTCTGTCCAGCTCGACGTCCACACCATGTGAAAAGTACCATCCGGTGCTTGACAAATACTGGGATCGCGCATCAGACGATCGTTGCCGACCGTTGGTGCAAGGTAAGGCTTGCTGTCGTTTAGGACTGTCCATTTCAAACCATCGTAGCTGTAAGCCAAATGCAATCCGTCTTCGCCGTTATTGATGAAGTAGGAGAAGAGATAGGCTTTCTTTTGTGCCATGGCGGAAGTGGCGGCAAAGATAACCAGTGTGATCAGAAATAAGATTTTCTTTTTTATCAGGAAGGTATTCATCAGGATATGTGTTTTTAGTCTCTGTGCGAGCAGGTTGATAATTGTTTTAATTATACTCGGGATGCCTATCCAGCCAAATGCGGGCATAAGAACATGTTGCGGCAGTTTTCAGGCCTTGTTGTTTGGCAAAGTCATAGGCGTATTTCACAAGCTTTGATGCTATGCCTTGTCCCTCCAGTGGAGCGGGGACATAAGTGTGAAGGATGTTGAGTGTCTTGCCTGTTAGTTCGTATTCTACCGAAGCTGTTTGACCATCTAATTCTGTCCATACTCTGTCGTTTTCAATATCGTGATGTATTTCCATGGATATAAATTTACCGTTTATGTTTGCAAATATAGCAATTTAATTCTGATGCGGATACTATCCGAAGTGTTTATTGTTATACCTTTGCTGAGGATATACGGTCTTTATTGAAAGTGAAACGATGAAACAATTTATAGCACATACTGCATTATTGGTGCATGATTACGATGAAGCAATTGCCTTCTTTCGTGATAAGCTGGGTTTTATATTAGTGGAAGATACCGTCCTGACAGCTGAGAAACGTTGGGTTCGGATGGCTCCTCCGGGAGCAGATGGCAATGAGGCTTGTTTGCTGCTTGCCCGTGCTGTGGGAGAGGAGCAACAGCGTTGCATCGGGAATCAGTCCGGAGGACGAGTTTATATGTTCCTCTATACCGATGATTTCGATAGAGATTATCATCGGTATTTAGATAAAGGCGTTCATTTTGTACGTCCACCCAAAGAAGAACCATACGGCACGGTAGCTGTCTTTGCAGATCTGTATGGAAACTTGTGGGATTTGTTGCAACCTAAGTGAAGCCTTTACTTCACTGCTGAAAGGTTAAGTCTCTTTATCCTTCTCAGTATTTCTGTCTTACTGATTTGTGCAGTCTACTGAATACCAGATTATAAGAGCCGTTGATGTATCGCCTTATAATTTCATCATCGGGCTGGTTCTGATAAAGGTCGTTCCAAATGCTAAAATTCTTGCCTTTTTAAATTATTGTAGATCAATTATTAACAAACGGACTATTTGTTTTGCATAATCAACCTTTACGTGCAGGTTTGAGATTATATTTTATCCTTAACTCAGCCTGTTCTTGTTCGTTCAAGCTTCTAAAGTAGCCTTTCCATCCCGGGCAAAATCCCGTGTGCCAATGCCAAAATCGTGCTACAAACGATTTAGGGTTCTGCTCATACTTTTGACGCATCTTACATTGTTCGCAAGGATATTCTTTTTTCTCCATATTCATTGCTTTTAGTCTTTCGTGATATAGTTGCACTCTTTGATGCAAAGATAAGTTTTTCCTAATAAAAAGGAAATATACAAAAGAACTTATTTTATGTGATATTTGAAAATACATTCGGATGTTTTTTGAAGCATCCTATATGGATGACATGATGATTATATTTTGATTGTCAGAATTTCATTGATGTCAGATAGATAATTACCACTTTTATATTCACTCTTTGAATGCCAGGCTTGTTTGTCTTCTCCTTCCACTGCTAAGCGAATGCTTTTCAAACCAAAACGATGGTTCAATTTGTCGATATTTTTCATCAATTGTATGCGTTGTGGACGATTCTTTATTTCATCGAACAAATTCTGTTGAATGGCAGATGCATCAGTAATATTTCCAAGAATAACACCGGCTTTTTTATAGCTGATGCCTCTCCGAAAGATTTTCTTGACAATAGATAAGGCTGCTTTGGTTATTTCAATGGTATCTGATGTTGGCATTGGCAAGGGCAAGGTCATAGCATTGCTGTATTGAGAAAGGTCTTCGCGAAAGCGGTTGTTCATTATAAAAACGGTTACCGAGCCGGCTAGAGAGTGTTGACCTCGAAGCTTATTGGCACAACTTGCAGCGAAATCAGCTATAGATGCACGGATTGAATCGATATCGGTAACCATATTTCCAAAGCTTCTGCTTGTACAAATGGATTGTTTATGTGCTGTTTCAGAGGTGTCTATACACGAGAGTCCATTCAACTCTTTCCATGTTTGTACAACAGGAAGATTAAAATGGCTCTTCACCCAACTTTCTTTTTTGTTAGCAAATTCCAATGGCGTGCAAATTCCATAATAATTTAGTTTGGTTAAAGTCTGTCGGCCAATGCCCCAAATATCGGCAAGATCGGACAATTCCAAAGCCTTGTGTCTCTTTTCTTCGCTGTCAATCATACAGACGGAGTGGAAGCCCTTGTATTTTTTGGCAAACTTGCTTCCCAGTTTTGCCAATGTCTTGCTGGATGCTATTCCAATGCTCACGGGAATATCTGTGTATAGTTTTATTTTTTCGGCTATAGAACGCATGTATTCTTCTATATTATAAAGTTCCTCGTAGCCATCCAAATAGCAGAAACTCTCGTCGATGCTGTAATTCTCAACATGGTGGATGTAAGAACGCAGGATATTGGTAACACGTTTGGACATGGCAGAATAGAGATACATGTTTGTAGAAAACAGTTTCACGTCGTTATGTTCAATGATATCATGCATCTTGAAAGCAGGATCACCTCGATGCAGACCGATTGCTTTGGCTTCAGGCGTTAGGGCTACAATACATCCGTCGTTGCATGACAGAACACAAACGGGCTTCCCGTTTAGACCCGGGTGAAAAACTTTCTCCACCGAACAGAAGAAACTGTTGCAATCAACGAGGGCTACCATGATCAATAGACAGGTTTATGGATGATGAAAGTTACGACGCCCCAAACGCTGAAATTATCAGTTTCGGTAATTTCAATATTGGGATATTTGGGATTGGCAGGGACTAACCATCTGCCGCCGTTCTTTTCCATTACACGTTTGACGGTATATTCTCCATTAAGTTCGCAGACAGCAATCTGTTTCTCGGATGGTTCGCGTGAGCTTTTATCAACTATGAGAATATCTCCATCATTCACTCCTGCTTCAATCAAAGAATCGCCCTGAACCCGTATCAGGTATGATGAATTGGGATTGGGACAAAGCATTTTGAGCAGCTCGATGTCTTGAGCCATCTCATCATTATTCAGTGGTATTGGGAATCCGGCAACAATCTTCAGATTGAAGAAGGGAATTGTTAATGGTTTCACTCTGTTCGCCAGTATTACTTCGCCTAATGCTTTCAGCTTGGAATCTTCCGGCGAAACGCCTTGTGATTGCATCTCCTTAAAAATACAGTCACGAATGAATTCGGTCTTGCTGTCCTGAGCATCGATGAAGGCAGCTACTTCCTTATCTGCACGAAAGCCGTACAGTTTACTAGTGCCTTTCGGTCGGCCGGCTCCCGTTCGCCTGCCACCTCTGTTTTCTTTCTTCTCTTGTTCGCCCATAACAGTTGAATTATTTGGTAACAAAGATACAGAGATGTTTTTGATTTGCGTTAAACATTTATCAAAAATATAGTAATCCAAATAAATCTTGTTAAGTGCTCAACATCTATTTTGGCATATTTTTGTCTAGATATTGTTGGAAGGCATCGCGATAGGTATCGGTGACTCGAATGATTTCATTGTCAATATACACACAGTAGTTGCGGTCGATAGTACGGATTTTATTTAGAGCCACAATAAAAGCACGGTTTATACGCATGAATCTATCCTGTGGCAGTTGCGTTTCTATTGATTGCATCGTGAGGTGAGTAGTAAGCGGAATATTCTTATCCTTGAGCTTGATGCGGATGTAATCCTTCATGCTTGTTATGTAAGTTATGTCATCCAGATTTATTCGCTTTAGTTCTTCGTTTATGCGCAGGAATAAGGAATCACGGTTATCTTCTTCAGTCGGATTTGACGCTGGTTGGGCTTCTGTGTCAAAGAATCTACGAGCTTTCTCTACGGCTGCGAGGAATTTCTGATAGCGGATGGGTTTCAACAGATAATCTACGGCACTTACTTCATAGCTTTCAAAGGCATATTGCTTAAAAGCCGTGGTAAATATAATCTTTGTGGTTTCTGCTATCTGACGTGATAGTTGCAATCCATCAAGTTTGGGCATTTGAATGTCCAGGAATAACAGATCAATGGGTGTCTTGTCTAATTCATCAAGAGCTGTAACAGGATTATTATATGACGCAACAAGTTCTAACCCGTCAGTACGGTTCACATAATTCTCTATCATCTTTACAGCTAGTGGCTCATCGTCCACTATCATGCATCTAAGAATTCTCATGCCAGTTGGATTTTTACATTTGCCTTGTATATACCGTTTGTGGTATTTGTTTTGTATTCATATCGGCCATTATATGCCAATTCCAGTCGTTTCTTCATATTCTCCAGTCCTATGCCGCTCCCCACGTGATCAGTCTGTTGGTCGGGGAAGAGACTATTCTCGCAGGAGAATGACAGCCAACCATCTTGAACCTTAAGTGAGATATTCACAAACGAAGGTTCACAGCTACTAACTCCATGTTTAAAGGCATTCTCTATAAGAGAAATGAAAAGTAGTGGCGCTATCTGAATGTTCTCAGTTGGCTCTGGCATATCCACTTCTATTTCTGCAGAGTTACTGTAACGCAGTTTCATCAGTCCTATATAGTTGCCCATAAACTCTATCTCGTTAGATAATGGCACCTGAGCAGCAGAAGATTCGTAGAGTGTATAACGCAGCAGGTCACTCAATTGACCAATGCTCTCCTGGGCTTGCTCGGGGTCTATCTGCACCATGCTTGATATATTGTTCAGCGTATTGAAAAGGAAATGAGGATTAAGCTGGGTCTTTAGCATTGTCAATTCTGCTTCATGGCGTTTCGACTGTTCTTCGGCAAGTAGTTTCTTGAGAGTAGAACGCTGGCTGGATGAACACATTAGATGAGCTACAACCATGACCACGAATATGACAATGGCGCGACCGGATGTCACCGAAAGAATGTATGATAGCACCTCAGTGTTTGAGAAAGGATTTATTAATTGGTACACGGCTAGACATACAGCCATCAGAAGAACATTGGATACTATGAAATATCGCTTGTTGCCATCATGGAGTAATCTTGGTGAGAGCCATAACAGATTGCAGAAGAATGTCACTATGAGGATGGTTATAAATGGGAATGTATTGATGAAGTTGTTCCATCCATCTGCCACACTTTGGTTCGTAAGTGCAGTAGTTACAGGCGGTACGAGTATCGCTAGCAACCAACCTATGACAGCCCAGTTATAATCCTTTTCCCATTTCATGATGCAAAGGTTGTAAATTTCCTGCACTTTTTCTTCTATTTCTTCTATTGTTTGCTTCATAAGAACTTTTTTATGCTAGTTTAGTACCTAAAAACGCCTTTTCTCTGAATTCCCAGCACCTGTGCCACGATAGCGGTCACGTGTCATATTGAAATTATACTGGATAGTGAAGGTTACGCAACGCATATCGCTGAAGTCCTTTTGGAATATTGTTACAGCGTTATTATAGAGGTTCACATTCTGCCTGGAGGTATTGAATATATCTCTTGCTTCAAGTGTAAAGCTGAGTCTCTTTTTGAAGAAATCCTTGTATAATTTGGTATTTATATAGGATGAACTGGTAACATATATGTTGCGGTCATTGCCGGAACTCATCCACTGACAATCAATGTTGAACCATGTATCAAATGGCAGGTGTATTGCATTTTGCCATTGTAATATCGCGATGGGCTTATTTAGACTTATATTATTTCCGTCAACCGGCATACTGAACCATTGCTTAAGTATGCCGGCATTTACACGTGGTTGCCATGCCCCTGCCTGAAATTGTCCACCGATAAATGCCTGCAGGAAATGTTTCTTCGTGAAGTTCTCAGAAGTCAGGATTGTTATCCTTCCATCTTCATTATATGGCTTAGTGGTACTTACTATAGGGTTGTCAAAGTAAGCGTATGATACCTGAGCAAAGAACTTTTTCCACATGGTGATATACTCAATGCTGTGAATCTTTGTGGGCTGGAGACGTGGATTGCCCGATTCATAAGTCATTCTGTTTACATACGACACATTGGCATTAAGATTTGAATACGATGGACGTTCAACTCTTCCACTGTACGAGAGCGACATTTGTACTTTGCCTAAGATTGTTGATACGTTTAGCGAGGAAAAAATATTGTCGTATGACTTGCTTAGATTAAACTTGGAATTGTTGCCTTCAAAGTATTCATAGTTCACGTGCTCGTATCTGAGCCCTGCGCCGAGGTTGAATTTCCCAAGTTGTTGCATAACTTCTACGAATACAGCAGTATTTTTCTCCCTTACATTAGAACTGGCGTTATCTAAATCGGAATATTCTGTAAAGAAATGGTTATTGGTCTTAGAACTTACATATTCTTCTCCTGATTTAACAACACCTTTGAGAATTGGATATGTCAGCATCAGTTTTTCAGCAAGCATGTCGCTTTTATTATCACTGCATGTAGTCACTTGCTGATTGTTACGCATTTTGCTGATTTCATTATTAGAAGAGTTCTGCTCTGTCTTATTCCACAGATAATCGGCATTAAAGTCGATGCTCAACTTATTAAACTGACCATTATAATATATGTTTGCCGCATGTCTTGGATTATTTCTGATAGTATTTTCTGCACTCGTAGTCCAAGTGTCGTAAAATGTACCATTATTAAAAACATTGCTGTTCAGGTCAGAGATGTTCTTGATTTTGGAATATTCGTCTTGATAATATCCACCGATTGAATGATTTTTGTTAATCATCCATGAGAAGCCCGCCTTACCCAGTAAGCCGTTATAATGCTTAGCCAGGCGTGTAGCTAGGTGCTGTTGCCAGAGATCAACAGCCTTTGTCGTGATGTCCGTGGTCTTATTCTCCCAGTTCTTTCCTGCATTATATGTCCAGTTGGTAAACACTTCCAGACCACCGGACCTATATTTCAAATCCGCAGTGTTAGCACTCTTGAAGTAATGCTGCACACTATTGGCCGAACGAAATGAACCACTCCAACCATCGTCTTGAGGCCTTTTTGTGCGAATACGAACTACTGCCTTGGCATCAGCAGAAAACGAAGCCCCTGGATTTGTTATCACTTTAACATCATGAATGTTGTCTGAAAGCAATTGAGTAAGTTCCTGAGGATCATTTATTCTGCGATCATTTATATAAATAAGAGGTGATCCTTTACCGAAAACCTCAATGTTGCCTCCATTGTCAATCAACATGGGTACCTTTGCCAGCACATCCTTAGCTGTTCCTGCGTGTGCCAAGATACCATTTTCAACATTGGTTATCAGTGTGTTGCCTTTAAGATGTGTGCTTGAAGCGATACCTTTTACCACAATGCCCTTAAGTTCTGTGCTTGCAGGCATCATTTTTACAGTACCCATATCGCCATTAGCAGTAATGTTGAGCAGCTGAGTCTCGTATCCAATGAAAGATAGTTTGAGTTTCGTAGCATCGCCAGTGCCGCTTGAGAAGTTAAAACGGCCATCACCATCAGAGATCACGCCTGCTACGAAAGAAGAATCCTTCATCAGTAATACATTAACGAACTCCAGTGGATTGCCGCTGTCGTCAACTACACGTCCCTTTATATCCTTGGCTATTGAAGCAACAGAGAATAAGAACATCACTGTCAGAATAAGTAACTTCTTCATAATTTAATGATTTAGTGTCTATTTGTTTGCGTTAATATTTTGCCATTCAATGATTTCGTTCTTGTCCTCATTGGTGATGACCTTTGCCTCATGTTTCGATTTTGTTCCGTTCTTAGCTACAACATAATATATCACTGTTGCTGAGAATCTAACTTCATCATTCTCTTTATAGTCCTCACACATATATTTGCCACCAAATTCGGCTTTCTCACCTTTAGCGAGATTTGCAGAAACATGCTTGATTACAGTCTCTTCGAGATTCTTGTTCTCCCAATTTCCATGACCTGGCGTATTACAGTTGCAGCAAAGAACTGTCATGACACATAATGCGATAATAATCTTTTTCATTTTCCCTTTGATTTTTAAATTTCTAAAGCAAAGGAAAAGTGAAAAATACGTGATTCAAAGTGAGTTTCGACGAAATGCCATTTGCTTTCGACGAGTTCTAAAGTTCTCTTCTTAGGGTTTCAACATTTGTCATTGTTTTTGTCGGCATCTTTCTTCAGATTAAATGATTAAATATAAGGTTGCTAGGCTAGCAAAAAAAGTATATACTTTCGCACATCAAAAGTATATACTTTCGATATATAAAAGTATATACTTTCATACCCCAAGAGTATATACTTTCTGGAGCAAAAGTATATACTTTTATAAGCGCTGAGACATTAGAAAAAACATTCAAATGCGCGAACCATTTCATTCGAATGAAATTATTTTTCTTTCGAATGAAATGGTTGTCGGATCCGAATGTTTTGGAAGTTTCATTCGAATAAAATTTGGAAAATTATCCAATGTAAAAACTTCCGCATGTTAACCAATATCGCTATGAAAGATCAGCTTGCTTTGTTTAATCCAATGGTATTATTACCATTTTATTCTTTGATTACGGTATTTCAACCAGTCCTTCTCTAAATCTATCTTGGTATCTGCATCAAACATTTCAGTCTCCAAGGTACTTTTGTACGGACTCCAGTTGCCGCATATCACACCATCCAATGCTATTATGGGGTAGAAGATTCCACTATTATTGTGTGCATGATGGCGATGCTCTTGAGGAAGAACGACATCTCGACTTTTATATCCAATCAAATATTCATCGAATGGAGGAAGAAGCTGCGTGCATCCTTTGCTAAAGCCTTGTACGCGGCAGCAATCAAGCAGATAGAATTCCCGGTCTTTCCAGGATTCGGTGTGCAGTCTATCTCCCAATAGTTGAATGCCTCTTCTACAATCTTTTGCATTAAGCCCTGACCACCATGCGAAATCCTCTAAAGTAGCAGGACTACGGCTTTGGAAATATTTGGTTGTCAACAAAGCCAATGCTTCATCTCTGCATATCGGAGTGGCTGCCTTTATCTTTTGTGAAGCAAGACAGTAGGTCGCTTTGCTTGGATGCAGATCGCCGCTAACCAGAAATCCATTGAGTTCGGCCATTCGAATGTGATATGAAATGCGATGATCATCCATCTGTTTACCATTCTGCACTAATGATTCAGCAATATCTTCTTTTGTTATATTGGTCTTATCCCCAATCGTTTGCTCTATTATATTTTGGACAGATAACAGTTCTTCTTCGGGAATGCTGATTTTGTTGGATTTCATCCATCCGTTAAGTGTTGCAATGCTTTTGGGAGCACATAGATTTAGCATCCAACTATAGTCCTGAGCGGTAATTAGTTGCCATGTACACCTAAGTAGATGCATTCGTAGGATCTCACCACTGTTGTAAGCTTTGCGAAACGCCTCTTCTGATGGTCTTTTCGTCCGCATAGACACGGCCCATCTCATCATTCGGTAGTCTTGGGCTTGAATAGCTCCTAGATGAGACACTACTTCAGTTGGATCAGTGAACTGTGGACTTATAAGTTGCTGGTTCAAAAGACGTATGGCTATAGGATTCATGATTTATTGTAATCTTGTTTTAAAATTGCTGCCTTACTTTCCGATTAGGAAGCTGGTAATGCTTGATTATCAGATAGCTACAAATGAGACGAATAAAATGCGAGCCAAGATTTTTGATGCGCTATTAACTGACTATCAGATAACTGCATTTTGGCATTTTTGCACTTGTTTGCCATTCTAACATTTAACACAATTAACTTCCGTTTGCAGCGAAATAGTATCAAATGGTTCAAATTGATGCTGTTTTCTGCTTATTAGATGAATGCGAGCCAACAGTGTTATCACTAACTTATACTATCGGAACATCTTCCTAATTGCTTTATGCAAAGATACTTAAATATCTTGATATACAGGCATAAATGCCCTAAAATTTTCATACAAAGACTCCTAGTGTGCATTGAACCAGTCAAAAGGAGATATAGCTAGAAACATTACTACGGATGAAATCTATCCCAGTATGTTCCACACTTTCCACATAATATTTTCTACAACTTTTGCAAGTGAAATAGAATCATACAATTTGACTTTATCGGTCTAATAATAATTATTATATGAGTTGTCATGCAACCGCTGACGCAACCGGTGGTGCAATCAATGGTCCTGTTTCTACTCGGTGAATATGTCACCACACTTTCCACCTAAATATATTCAACCATTTCTGCATGCAAAAGTGAGGTGGAACTACATCGTTTATCAAACTGCTTTAATCGAATAAGCAAACTTTTATAAGTGTTTGTCCTTTATTTATTGATTGTCAGCTGATTGAAATTGCAGAAGTGTTTAAACATACCATACTTGGAACTATATTCTGTTATTTCTGCAAGAGTTCCTATGCTCTCTATTTCAAGTTTAGAGTTTAGGTTTAACCCGTTGACGGAATTAAATTAGTGCATATTTAATTTGTCCAATGGGTTTGTTATTAATCTTGTTTATATATTGAAGGATTGTAAGTGCACTAATTTTCCCCGTAATTCTGGTAAACAATCCTTCTGTTTGTTTTGCGTAATTTCTGATTATCATAAATTGATCGCATAATTGTGCAAAAAGCGTTTCAACCCTTTTCCTTGCTTTAGCAAATGGACTAAATACAGGTTTCCAATCTTTTTGATTCGACCGATATGGAACTTCCAACTTGATATTAGCTTTTTCAAATAAATCAAGTTGTATGGCTGCTCCAAATATATCCACGTACACCGATATGGCTGGCAATTCTGAAATTACCCCAACTTTACGTCTTTAAATAATAGAAATGGTCGTGAACATCTCGCCTTTTGGTCAGGCAAAAGAGTGTATGGACCACCGCTCAAACCCCACAAGAGGTGAGAATGTTAATTTATATCACGCTAATAATGTTTACCCTGTTAAGTACAATAGCCATAATTGGGAGCTTTACATAATATTCTTTCCCATTTACAAGCTTTTTGACCTTATGGGACGACAGACTTCAATTTGCATAGAATCAATACAGAAAATTAGCTTCTTTCCACCATCAAAACTTTTGATTGCAATTCTTCACGCACCTGATTACATTAAGCCCGATAGTGAGCTTCCTGCCGTTTCATTATATGACGACGGGATATGAGAGAAGGAAAAGATTGTTCTTTGTATTTCATTTTTAATTTTAAGAAAACAAAAAAGCTTTCTCACTATCTATACCTATTGATTCGGCAGCAAGGCTTAAACTGATCACTTCTAAGTCAGAGAACTTCGGGACGACTCCTCTGCGAGGTATATTCCCTTTTTCGTTTACTAAATCAGCAGAAAACATCTTGCATATATCAAGAAATTTAGCGAATATTGCATATAAGTTGTGCATAATTGAGCTGTATATTAATAGTTTGATCACCATTAAAATACTAATAATCAATGATATGCACAACTTATTTCCTGACATTTTTTAGTGAATTAATTCCGCCAACGGGTAGGTTTAATATTCTTATATACATAAAAGGTAAACCTTAAACTCACTTTCTTTTTTTTGATTGGTCGTATTAGATTAGCCAGTCAAAAAAGAAATATCTCAATCTGTTCATAATGAGTTTAAGGTTTAAGTCTATTCACTCTTATATACATATAAGCTAAACCTAAACTTGTAAACCCGTAGCAAGGGGTTATTTTCTTTTTTCACTGGTCTTGTTACGTTCTCACTAACTCTTTTATGGAGTGCATGTGTACTCTTATATTTTATCCTTGATAAATCACTTTCTGGGATTTGATAAGAATTAGCTGCAAAGGTACTTGTTATGTCTTCTTCATTGCAAGGTCAAGCCTTACCGGTTTCTTGTTAAAATCTCCACCTATACAGGTTGTATTTGAACAGAAAACTTTGCATGACGAACCATAACACCTTTTGTGAGCATCAAATTTTTAATCAATCCCGAAAGTTTAGATTTAAATATAGGGAAGTAAACAAAACAACCATATGGACTATACAAGAAAATTTGTTGAGTGGGATGTTCCTGCGTTGAGCACCCTTAATGGCTGTAAAGCCTACCAACTGCGTGAGAGACTTAATAATGGTGAGAAACTTGACAGAAGCGAGAAGAACTGGCTGACTGAGGCTATCAACCACAATACCTATTCACGTCGTGGCGTACCTGTAATGGGATGGCTTTTCGACTTCACTGATACAGTTCACCTCTACTGGGTACGCCAATATGGGAGAATTACCGAGTATTATGCGACTGACAAGACTGCTCTTCGCAACATCCTTATAGGTAAGGTAGATAAAATCGTTGAACTTATATAATACTGAGATTATGGCAAACTATGCAACCAATCTGTTCTATGCGAACACTGAGTGTGAGAAAGACCTCGACCGCATCGAGAAGTTTCTATCGGACAATTTCTTCACTTGCTATTCAATGCGTGAGGAAGAGTTTATTGACGCTAAATTTGAATCCAAGTGGGAATATCCTTCAGAACTCATTGATGGACTTATTAAGAGTCTGGACGAGCCGAACAAAGTCTATATCCGTGTTCTGAGCCACGAGCTTGCCAACGAATACGTTTCGTTCCGCATTTATTCACAGGGAGAATGGGAAATAAGATATTAACCTAAAGCATTTTGATTATGTACGAATATGAAGAAGACACTGAAATAATCGGGGCTCATTGCACATTGCTAGAGCCATATAGAGGCTACACAGAAGGGCAAATTGTTGCCGACTATGGCATTCAGCTAGTTGTCAGAATAACAAGCGGAGCTGAAATAGTAGCCTATCGTGACGAGGTTATTATCCTGTAAGCAAAAATATGGCCCATCTGATTTCAATCTCAGGTGGGCTACTTTTTTCTTTGACTGGTGCTGATGCCAGTTTACTTTTATATTGATTCAGATAGCTTTGCTATGAATGGTTAATCCCAATCAGCAAAATTATCTGCGTCCCACATCATGCGGGGCAGATCTGGGTAAAATTCATTTTTAGGTTTAGCTTCAGCTTCATCTTCACAATGGCAATGTCCACATTCACAGTGACCGCACTGGCATTCGCCACCGCATTCACTTCCACATGTACAGTTGCACTCTTCTTTTATATCGTTCTGTTCCATACCTTTTTATTTTTCAAAACGACTGCAAAGATACAGTATTTTGGGTAAAACGCCAAAGTTTCATTTTGCTAATATACTGTTGTATAGGCGTATGGATAGGAATTTCCATACATTTTTCTTTTATAATCCATTTCTCTTATTCCCGAATGCAGCATATTATATCGTACAGCAATCACCGCCAGTAACACCTTTATTCACGGCGAAGGTAAATGTTTCCTTCTGAACGCAAAGGTCGGAGCCTTGCAGGTTAAAGGACACAATCTCCACACTTTCAGGTAGTATTCTGCGCTTTAAAGCTTTGCTTTACTCAGCTGGCAACACCTTCTATTGCCGTATAAAGGTGAAACTTACCGACGGCGACAGACGACGGAAAATAAAAAAAACTGCATACGGGGAGAAATCTTTCAATAAAGGCTCAACTCCCAGCAGCTCATGATTCAAGAATAATTTTAATCCAAGCAACATGAAAGTATTATATTCAGCCGATTTGCGTGAGTACTCAAACGAAGAACTCATGTGTACATTATCAGAGAGAGCAGCCGATGAAGCTAATCCAAATATCTCTTTTGATGATTTTGTTCGTTCCCTTAGTCCAGCAAAGAAGAAATTTGCTCTATCTGTTATCGAACTCTACAAGAGAGACGTTCAGAGCAAGAAGGAGGTAACGACTATCACGGGTAGCGAGTCTATCTACATAATAATGTACCCACATCTTTATGGTTTACAGGTTGAAGAAATGTGGGCAATCTTTCTAAATACAGCCGGCAGACCTTTGAAGGCTCAACGATTTTTCCAAGGTGGACATTCATTCACAGCAGCTGACCCTAGAGTAATTATGAAAGAGGCTTTGCTTTGTTGTGCAGCTAGTGTCATTGTTTGCCATAACCACCCAAGTTTGTCAAGGAAGCCTAGCCTTGACGATGATAGAACCACAGATAAACTAAAGAAGATTTGTGATGCTTGTGGAATTAGATTTTTGGACCATCTCATCTTCGCAGGAGACGAGTATTATAGCTATTCTGATGAAGGACGTATCTAAAATTATAAAGTGTAGTTGGCTAATCACTGACTACACTTAGTGGTAAAACTTGTCCCTTTTATATGTTCTGGGAACCATATCTTTCCGATTTGTCAAGATAAGAGAATAATATTTTAGAAACCAGCTCATTCGCTTGGTTGAATGACCATTCTACCATACTTTTGCAGTGCGAGATTTCGAGACAAAATGAAATCTCTACAGCGGTAGAGATAGTAGTAAACGTTGAGAATCGGTGGATGGTATAATATTTATCATCCACTTTTATATTTTAATTTGGCAAAATATTTAGAATAATGAAAAGCACAGTAATAACTTTTGGAGTTCTTTTTTCTTTTGTTTTTTGTTCTTGTGGTGGTAAAGCTACAGGTCAGACAAATGAAGTAATATCTGATTCATTGACTTACTACTATAGCAAGGGTGATTGGAAAAATGCAGCTATTTGGCTAGAAAAGGCAGAATCCAAAAATATAAAGAATCTGAGTTTAGTAAAAGCAGAGATTTTAGGCGGACAAGGTCATTATGATGACGCAATTAAGGTTGTCCACGATGCTTTAAATACGCCAGAGAGTGCTGACAATAAGCATATGTTCTATAATACACTTGGTGGTATTTATTGGTTGAAAGGAGATAAGAATAACGCTGTCAAGTCATATCAAGAAGCTATAAAGATAAACCCTAACTATGCCAGACCCTATATTTTCTTAGGTGAATTATTCGCTCAGGACGGTGAAACTAAAGAAGCTATAGAGAATTATTTAAGTGCAGTCCGATTATTTGCGGAACACAACGTAGCCGATGAAACAATTACTTATTCAACTGCTGTAACCAAATTAGATAGTTCTAATATTGAAGGTTATAAGTATCTTCAATATGGGTTCTTTATGAAGAAGGATTATGAGAAGATTGTTTCTGTGGGCTTCAAAATCGATGATTTATGTGTCAAGCAAGGAAATAAAGTTGAAGAATATGCTAATATGTATTTTATTGGTATGGCTCTAAACAAGCTTGAAAAATATAAAGAAGCCATTGTCTGTTTGAAACATGCGGCTAATGATCCTCAGACATTACAGGAATATCGTAGAGAAATTGCACTTGAATTCTGTACTGCATACGAAGCTTTGGATAATAAGAAAGAGGTCGAATTTTGGGAACAGTATGCAAAGTAGTCAAATCAAACTTTGATCGTCAGAATTTCAGTGATGTCCGTGAGATAGTTTCCACTTCTATGCTCACTTTTGACGTGCCAAGCTTGTTTTTCGGTTCCTTCAATGCCTAGACGAATACTTTTAACACCATATCTTTGGTTCAGATTATCTATAGCAGCCATAAGCTTGCGTCTGTCCATACGATTCTTTACTTCATCAAAGAGGTTCTGCTGGATTGGCAAATCATTATGGATGTCACTCAAGATGACTCCTGAGCGCTTGTAGCGAATGTCATTTCGGTACATTGATTCTAATAGCATCATTGCTGCATTTGTTATCTCCAGAGTATCTGAGGTAGGAGTGGCAAAGTTGAAGGTGGCTCCATTGCTATACTGTTCCAGGTCCTCACGGAAATAGTTGCTTGCGATGAATACGGTTACGCTTCCTGCAACAGAATGCTGACCACGCAATTTGTTTGCGCAACTACTGGCAAAGTTGGCAATGGAAGCTTTCAGTGATGTGAGGTCACCCACCATATCTCCAAAGCTTCTTGATGTGCAGATGGTCTGACGTTGCTTTACCTCGGTTGTATCTATACAAGGCACTCCATTAAGTTCCATCCATGTTTGCAACATTGGCTTGTTGAAATGGCTTCTTATCCAGCTCTCTTTCTTGTCTGCTAGTTCCAGTGCAGAATGAATGCCATAGTAGTTAAGTTTCTCGAATGTTCTTCTGCCAATGCCCCATACATCGGCAAGGTCGAAGATTTCGAGAGCCTTTCGTCGTTTCTCGTCTGTGTCTATCAGGCAGACACCGTTATAACCTTTATATTGCTTGGCGAACTTGCTTCCCATCTTGGCCAGGGTCTTACTTGGAGCTATGCCACAGCTGGTTGGAATATCTGTATAAAGCTTTACCTTCTGGATAAGTTTACGCATATAATCTTCTAGGTTATAATGCTTCTCGTACCCATCTAGGTAAACAAATGACTCATCTACACTATACTGTTCTACTTTTTCAACCGAGCTTCTCAGTATGTTGACTATACGCTTGGACATTGCAGCATAGAGTTGCATGTTGGTGGAGAAGATTGCCACTTTGTTGCGTTCAACAATATCTTTGACTTTAAAGATTGGATCGCCTCGATGCAAACCAATGGCTTTTGCCTCTGGAGTCAAAGCCACTATACACCCGTCATTCGAAGACAAAACACAAGTTGGTTTACCTTCAAGGCCCGGATGAAAGACTTTTTCAACCGAGCAGAAAAACGAATTTGCATCTACAAGGGCAATCATTTCTACTTGGGCTTATTGATGATAAACGTAACTACACCCCAAACGCTAAAGCTGTCACCCTCCATAATTTCCATCATTGGAAACTCTGGATTAGCCGGTACCAAATAGCGTTTTCCATTAATCTGTTGAACACGTTTTACGGTGTATTCGCCATTTAGCTCACACACGGCAATCTGGTTCTTATCAGGATTGCGTTGGCTCTTGTCCACGATAATCATATCTCCATCATGAATACCAGATTCTATCATGGAGTTACCCTGAATTTTTACCAAATAGCTGGCATCAGGGTGTGGACAGAGCATTCTCAGAAGATCTATATCCTGAGAAATTTCTGTATTATCGAGCGGAATTGGGAATCCTGCCACCAATTTTATATCGAAAAATGGTATATGAGCTTCCATCATTCGACCTGCAGGAATCACTTCACCCAACTTTGAAAAGTCGGGATTATCAGTGGGCATCTGCTGCAGGTTCACCGTTGTACGAATGCAATCTTGTATAAATTGCGTTTTGTTCTGCTGAGATTCTATCATATTTGATATTTCTTCATCTGCTTTAAAAGAATAAGTCTTAAAACTCGTTTTAGGTCTGCCAGCTCCTGCTCGCTTGCCACCATGTCCTTTTTTATCGTTTATTTCCTTCATTGCTCCAAAACTTCATAAGTTGGGCACAAAGTTACGAAATAATCTTGATAACGTATTACGAAATCAAGATTTATTTATTCAGCTAAATGAATAGCATTATATATCGTCATTGAAAAGTTCGTATAGTTAATTAAAAGTATAATATCGATAATTTAATAGTAGTCAAATTATTCGATATTTCCTAATTATTGGTCAGTTTGCGAAAATATTTGGAGTATATAAGAATATTTATTATGAAATTGCCTTCGTCTCATCGAAAGTTAGTAAATTTGCATTGAACGTTAATTTATTAATATGGCAAAAGTTAATAGAATAAAGGCGGCATTGGCAGAAGCGGATAAAACCAATCTTTGGTTAGCAGAAAAGATTGGTCGTGATCCTGTAACCGTTTCAAAGTGGTGCACTAATACCACTCAACCTGATTTGCAAACCCTTGCAAGAATTGCTGAGTTTCTCGGGATTGATATTCGAGAATTATTGGTCAGTACAACTAATAAAATCAACTAAAGCATTCATATAATGGCTCTCTTAGTTTACAAGTTTTCAGATTATGAACACACGGCAGAACGTGAGCAATACAGAGCTATCTGTAAGCAACTTAAGTCTTTGTATGCAGAAAATGAAGGCTTGTGTATTTTTATAGCTAACTATAATATTTATGATTGTGAGCTTGATGGCATTCTGATTAAGAATGATGCAATCATGTGCGTTGAATTTAAAAATTATGGTGGTACTGTTATTGCTGTTGATAATGGTAATTGGAAATTGTCAGATGGAACCATCATTAAAGGTGGTTCTAGGAAATCAGTTTATCAGCAGGCCAATATAAACCATGTTGCAATTAAAAGGGGTTTAAAAGATGGGAATGTATTGTCCGCTAAAACATTGCAAAACGTTGCTGCTCTTGTTGTTTTTCACCAGCCTATAATATTACAATACTTCGGTAAATAATTAATTAACTATCTCAAAAACAATGAGTTATATTAACAAGGGTTAGCATAAAAGAATTGGTCAAGTAGCTGATTATCAGTAACTTTAAGTATTCAAAGCTTAGTTACGATGAATATATCAGATGCACTTGACCAATATAGGGATATCTGCGGTGATGTCTTAAAAAGATATACTGCGAAGTTAAACAAAAGTTTTAAAACCGTCTTTATCGAGACATTACTTTTATACATGGTAATACCAAGAAAGATCAATTTCACCCGGTTGGGCCGCTACGGGACGCATTGTGAACAATGTTTCCGGCAGAACTTCACAAAGAAGTTTGATTGGCTTTCATACAACCTGCTTATGGCTGATAGGATATTTGACAAGCTTGATCGTAAGGCTATTGCCATTGATCCGAGCTATATCTCCAAATCAGGCAAACGCACTCCCTGGATTGGTTATTTCTGGTCGGGCTGTGCCGGACAGGTTAAAAGAGGACTTGAAATTATGGGCATCGGGTTGATCGATATTGATAAACATGACTGCATGATGCTTAGGGCTGTGCAATCTGCCGATACGGTAACCTTAGCCAACCGGGGCGCAACCTTGAATGATTGGTACCTGAAAGTGATTGAGCAATACAAAGAGCAACTATTACCTGTTTCCAAGTATATAGTAGCCGATGCCTATTTTTCCAAATTCTCTTTCACTCAAGGGCTCCACGATTTGGGCTTCCATCTGGTAAGTCGTCTGCGGGATGATTCCAACCTACTCTATCTTTATCAGGGAGAGAAGACCGGAAAGAAAGGACGCCCCAAAACATTCGATGGCAAGATTGATGTGAGCAATCCGGATCACAGCCGGATGGAGAAACTGGATATTTACGAAGAAGAGGGAGAACTCTATACCTTGATTGCTCATTCAAAAGCATTGAAGCGAAATATACGGTTGGTGATATGGATCACACCTAAAGGAGCACATAAACTCTATTTCTCTACTGACACAGAAATGAGTGGAAAAGATGTCATCCAATTTTACCGAACAAGGTTTCAGGTCGAATTTTGCTTTAGGGATAGCAAGCAGTTCACTGGCCTGTGTCACTCCCAGGCAAGGGATATCAACCGGTTGGATTTTGCATTCAACGCATCAATGACCGCCGTGAATGCGGCAAAAGTAATGATGAAGGAGAATGGAATACCATTTTCTATGGATACACTTAAGAACCTGATGTACAACACATATATACTCAAAAGATTTTTTGAGCTGTCTGGGTTTAAGCCGAACAGAAAGATAAATGCTAAGCTTGTCAAAGAACTAATTGATATAGCCACCTATAGGGCAGCATGAATATCGTAAAAACTATATGATTTTATAACGAACCATTGATATTTGAAAAAGTGTATTTCTTCCTGCTCATTTTTAAACCCTGTTTTTAATACGTACTCTTTTAGTTGAGCTATCTTGCTTAAGATAAGTTCAATTGCTTTTTCATAGAAAACTAAAACATTGCCATGCTCGTCTTTCAACTCCTTTATTTCTTCTTCTAAATCACCTATTATTTTTTTAAAATTTTCTGTCATTGATTTATTTGCTTTCAATATTAGAATTTGACACAGTACGTCCACTTATTATACCTGACTACATCACTAAATTCTTTTTGATGACACATAAAGTCTCGGTTTAGTTATATATAAGACTTCCGATGGCTTTGCAGAGCCATCGGAAGTCAGAACTACCACCACATATTTACGGCTGTTTTCTATCTTCGTTTTTCCAATAACGAATACCACACTCCAAAAACTTTTTGAACTCATCTTTTGACATATATCCTGAAACTGGTGTATTTATCACTTTTTCATCAGGAGTTACCAACACATAATGAGGTTGCGAATTATTGTTGAAATTGATTTGCTGGAATAGAGACCATTTATCACCTATTGTTTTTATCTTTTTTTTCTGCCCATAGCCTAAGTCAATGGAGGCTTGCTCCTTTTGAGGTAATTCTTCCCTGTCGTCAACGTATAGTGAAGCAAGCACTACATCATTTTGAAGAATTGGCAATACATCAGACTGGCTCCACACAAATTCTTCCATTTTTCGGCAATTCTCACAACCATACCCGGTAAAATCTATCAATACAGGCTTACCTTCTTTTTTAGCCAGTTCAATTGCTTTGAAATAATCGTGTGCTGGCTTCAACCCTAAAATGCCGTCTTTCTCATTTTTGTAAAGGCTTACATTCATGGGGGGCAAAATGCCGCTTAGCGTTGTCAGTCTTGGTTTTTCAGAGGGCAATAATCCGGGAATTAAATACATGACAAATCCAATTCCTACGACACCTAATATTTTCCGGGAAATGGAAATCTTAGGTTTTTTGTCATCGTGTGGAAATCTTATTCTCCCGAATAAATACAATACCAAACCAACCGTCACCAAAATCCACAACCCTATAAAAATTTCTCTTTTTAATAAGAATGTTTTGGAAACCAAGTCCGCTTTTGAAAGAAATTTTAACGCTAAAGCAACTTCGATAAAACCTAATACTACTTTTACTGTATTCATCCAACCGCCGGATTTTGGCAATGACTGAAGTGCCTGTGGAAACAATGCCAACAACCCGAAAACAATCGCCCATGCCAGCCCAAAACCTGCTAAGGCAAAAGTTAGTAATACCGGAACATTTTTGGCACTGGAGGCGACCCCTCCTAACAAACTGCCCAAAATGGGGCCAGTGCAGGAGAACGAAACAATCACCAAGGTAAGAGCCATGAAGAAAATCCCGACTAAGCCGCCAGCTTCTTCGGCTTTTACAGACTTATTAGCAATCCAGTTTGGGAGGGTTATTTCATAATATCCGAAAAAGCTAAGTGCAAAGAACAAGAAAATTGCAAAGAAAAACAGGTTTAGCCAAATGTTGGTAGAGATGTTGTTGAAAACATTTCCACTGATACCATCAAGGATGTAAAATGGAATGCTTAGTGCAACAAAAATGAGCAGAATAAACACCCCATACAAAATGGCATTTCTTTTGCCTTTAGCCCTGTTCGCAGCACCTTTAATAAAGAAAGAAACGGTAAGCGGAATCATTGGGAAAACACAGGGTGTTAAAAGAGCAATCAATCCACCCAAGAAACCTAAAATAAATACCAATCCGTTACCGGAATCTTCTTTTACCTGTTCAGTGCCACAGTTTACCAGTGGTTTTTTAAAATCCAGCGAAGCTACTTTAAGGCTATTTCCAGAACTATTTGAAGCTGCTTTATTCTCTATTAACTGCTTCTCCGGCAAAGTAGTACTGCCAATCTCTTGTTCAAACTCTAATGTGTTCGGAGCCAAACAAATCCTGTCATTACATACCTGAAAAGTAATTTCAGAAGATATTTTCTTGTTTCCATTTGGGTCTTTTAAGCCAAATTTCTGGACGAATCTGACTGAATCGGAATAATATACAATTTGAACTCCAAAGGCTTCACTGAACGTCTCTACTTTTTTTCCAACTTCCATCACGTTCCCGGTAACCTCCGCATTTTCGGAAGTAATTTTCATTGATGTTGGAATACCGCTATCCTTTGGAAGATCTTTGGAATATAAATGCCAGCCTTTTCAATTTTGGCTGAAAGAACTGCCTCGTATTCATCGTTAGCAACCTTGTTAACGTGATATTGCCAGTTTACCGCCTGTTTGATTTGGGCATGAATATTCATAACTGGGAGCAACAAAAGCACCCAAAACCATTTTTTCATGATATTGTTCGTTTTAAACGCCTGAAATTCATTGAAGACAAACTATTCAGGCAAAGTGTATTTTGTTATCGTCCGTCCGGCTCGAAATCCAATGAAACAGAGTTCATACAATAACGCTTATGTGTAGGTGCAGGCCCATCATCGAAAATATGTCCGAGATGAGAATTGCAGCGACCACATTCTACCTCAATTCGGTGCATTCCATAGGAGTTGTCATTTTTATATACTACGCTCTCTTTTCGTACCGGCTCGAAGAAACTTGGCCACCCACAACTGCTTGCAAACTTGGCGTCAGAACGAAACAGCTTATTTCCACATACCGCACAGTAGTAGGTGCCTTTTGTTTCGCTATCCCAATATTTACCTGTGAATGCCTGCTCCGTAGCTTGTTCCCTTGCCACTGCATAAAGGTTGTGGGGCAATATTTTCTTCCATTCTGCATTGCTCACATTGAGGTGTGTGGTATCTGTTCGCGAGTAATAAGGATTGTTCATCTTCGCTTGATCTTTCATAGAACCCTTTTGCTGGGCATTGCTGTGGCAACTGGTAAACGACAGTACAAATGCCACCATTGTAACTATTAAGTATTTCATTGTCTTATTTTTAGATGTCTATTATTCCTGTTTCAGTTTGCCTTTGAATACCTTCCTGAATTTGTCCAATTTGGGCTTAATCACTCGCTGGCAATAAGGAGCCGACATATTATTGTCATAATAATTCTGATGATAATCTTCTGCCTTATAAAACATTCCATAAGGAGTTACTTCTGTAACAATCTTTTTATTGTAAGCCTTCTCCTCGTTCAATTTCCTGATATAATAATCTGCCAGTTTCTTCTGCTCTTCATTATGATAAAAGATAGCTGAACGGTATTGCGTTCCAATGTCATCTCCCTGTCGATTTAGCTGTGTAGGGTCATGGGCAACGAAAAAAGCTGCAAGCAACTGGTCATAAGAAATTTTTGACGGGTCATAAACAATGTTGCAAGCCTCGGCGTGTCCTGTTGTTCCGGTACATACTTGTTTATAGGTGGGATTTGCAACCGTGCCTCCTGTATATCCTGACGTTACCGAAATTACTCCATCCAGTTGTTTAAACTGTTCTTCTACACACCAGAAGCATCCGGCGGCAAACGTTGCTGTTTCTGTTTTCTTGTTCATTTCATTGCTTGCTTTCTTCATGTTTGAACCTTTTTTTGATTGGGCTTGAGCAAAGGACAATGACGGTAGTAGCATTATCAGGAAAATCCATCCCCCGATGTGCCGTGAAATATTCTGAAAATTCATAATTTGTTATTTAAAGTTCTTTTACAAGAGGCAAATCAATTGGGACATCAAATGTTTTCCCCGTTAAATTGGTAATAAAGCTGTCTCCGACTACCTGAATTGCGTCTATGAGTTGCTCCTTAGTATAACCCTCTGCGAAGAAGGTGTTCAATAGTTTATCATCAACATGATCCGGGGTCTTTGCGATGGCTCCTGTTAATTTGACCAAAGCATCCAGCTTACTGTTGAACGGTGCAACTCCTTTTCGTAGTTTAAGGATTTCATCATCACTAAAACCATTCAATTTTGCGATCATCGTATGCACGCTAAGACAATACATTGCGTTGTTTTGTTGTGACACAACCAGCGTTATTGCCTCTGATTCTCTTTTTGACAAGGAAGTCTTTCTACTATGAAACGGATAGTACGCTAACAACGCATTATCAGAGTACATCATCGCAATGAACAAATTCGGCACATGCCCGAGCCTTTCATTAAAATATTCCAAATAGCTTCTATTCCCCTCACTTGTTTTTACAGGAGAGGACATTTTATTAATGGTCAACATCTTGATTGTATTTAAACGCTTATTCTATCAGCGGCTCTTAAAAGCCGAAATATTTGTTCCGGAGTATATTTTGAAAAACCTGCTAAAATGTGCAGGGCTTTCAAACCCGAGTTCATACGATATTTCTTTGGCTGATTTCTCGGTATAATGGAGATACCGCTTAGCTTCAAGTATAATTCTGTTACGGATTAAAACGGATGGTGCGGGCTGCTTTAACAAAGCAAAGACATTACTCAATGTTTTAGGTGATTTATTAAGTGCAGCAGCATAAAATTTAACCTCGTGTTCTTGTCTGAAATTCCCCTCCAACAACAGTGCAAATTTTCTTACAACATCCATTTTTTCATCAGGGAATTGCTGATAACTCTCACACTGAAGTTTCGCTATTCGGGTCGTTTTTATTATAACCCTTTTCAAGAGTGTACGTAACATTTCCCCCTGAAAATTATCTTTCAACAACAGCTCATTAGAAAATACTTTTTCAAGGTGGTTCATCTCTTCGGATTCCTCTTCGTTTAATGTTATAAACATCGGATGCCTAATGCCATAAAAAAGAAAACCTACACAACCTACTTCTGCATCATGATCGACAATACAATAAAACTCTCTGTTAAATTGCCAAGCGGTTAAAGTTTCAGGACGCTTAAAGACAAAGTGCTGATTAGACACCAGTGGAAGAATGCATCGTGCGGGCATAGTATATGCAATTTCATCTATGACTACTTCCTGGGCTTCCCCTTTATTATAGATAAACGTATTGATAGGATGGGGAGTTGGACTGCTAAGTCCCTTGCCCGAAAACAGTTTGTTGTCACTGTGCATAACAAACCGTGCTGCTGTTGCATTTTCGTTATATTCTCTAATCATTTCCTAACTATAATTATATTACGCTCTATTAAAAGTTACAGTCCCTTTACGGTTGCCCCTCCATCTACTACAAGATTATGACCTGTAATAAACGATGCCTTGTCCATAGATAAAAATGTAATTGCTGCCGCAATCTCTTCGTCCCTCGCAATTCTTCCAACAGGTGTCCTTGATACTATTTTATTCAGCCTTTCGGGATTAGATAATACTGCACTCGTGGCTGGCGTCTGTGTAAACCAAGGAGATACCGAATTGACCCTGATATTCAAAGCTGCCCACTCACAGGCAAGGTTTCGTGTTAGTTGAATAAGCCCAGCCTTAGCCATCCCATACGGCGCACCAGTTTGTACATCCGTTAATCCGGCAACTGACGCTACGTTTACTATGGAAGCCCTGCCGCTCTTTTCTAATAGCTCCCGAAGTTCTCTACAAAACTCAAATGGGGCAATCAGGTCAATTTCCAAAACATTGCGATACTCCTCCACGAGATAATCACTGCTGGGCTTTCGTATATTAATTCCTGCATTGTTAACAAGTATGTCCAACTTTCCCCAATGCTCCTCAATCCATTTTGCTACCCGGAACCTATGGTCAACACTTGCAACGTCTGCCATCAAGCCATGAACGAAATGTCCTTGCTGTTTAAATTCTTCAACTACCTGTGAAACGACTTTGCCATCCCGTGCGGTGAAGATTACTTCTGCCCCGAGTTCCAAAAGCTCGGATACTACTGCTTTTCCGATGCCTTTTGAACCTCCGGTAACGAGTGCTTTCTTATCTTTTAAATCCCACATTTCTATACTATAAATTTAACAAATATTACTTTCGGGCAAGAGCCTGTTTCCCAAAATCAACTAAGTGTTCTCCATCCACATAGCCTACCTGCTTCATTATCATTTTTCCTTCAGGTGTAAAAAATAGTAATGCCGGATAAGCCGTTACATTCCATTTGTCTGCAAGTGCTACACCTTCTCCTTTCTCCATATCGACCGTATAATTAATAAAGGATTTGTTATAATATGCAGCCGCTTTCTCGTCTTTAAAAGTGACATTTTTTAGTTGACGGCAGGGCGCACACCAACTCGTATAGGCATCTACAAATATGTATTTACCGCTTTTTTTAGCTTTTGCCGCTATGTCCTTCCATTTTCCGTTCACAAATACGATTCCTTTTCCATCCTTTTCGGTCATGCCCATTCCTTTGCTTTGTGCAAAAGCCTTGTTTAATCCTATGGTCAACACAATTAAACAAATGGTTATAGCAACATTCTTGCCTTTATTTATTTTAATCATGGCTCAAAAATTTAAAGGTCTTTTTTAATGCTGGTTGCTGCTGCCATCAACAGATCGGCGGATAATCTCTGCTTAAAATCGGGATTGATGTACTCAAAATGTATTACTCCCGTTTTGTCAAGTATAAATACAGAAGGAACAGGAAGCAATAAATCGACATCCTTACCGCCAGTTGTTTTCGGAAGCATTTCCCAATAACCTTTTGGGGCTTTGTATGCAATCCCGATTTGTTTCGACAATTCAAGATTTGCATCCGATAACAGCGTATAGCTCAATTTTTCTTTTGTTGCCGATTGCATTAATCCGTCCGATACGTCTGTACTTACTGCGATCAACTGATACCCCATTTTTTCCAACCCCGGTAAGGCTTGTTGCAACCCCGAAAGTTGTTTGGAGCAATAGGGACACCAGCCGCCACGGTAAAACACCAAAATGGTTGGCTTTTCGGCAATAGCTTTATTGAGATCAAAACTTTTGCCTGAAGCATCAGGTAATACCGCCATCGGTATTTTTTCTCCATACAGCAGAGGACTGACGTCTTCGGGCTTTTGCGGAATAACATAAGGCATCATCTGTTTCATTTCCATTTTATCCATCATACCGGAAGATTTCATGGTTCCGGTCTTTTCTTGTGCATTGGCTACTCCCGCTAAACAAACTGTAAACAGTGTGAGAGCAACGAGCGCAGAAGACTTTCTTTTTATTAGATTTTTCATTTTACAACACTTTTTGTTTTATTATTTAGTACACACCGCTTAACCAATGCTTTTTGCTAAAGGAAATTCAATTGACACCTTAGTTACAGCATGTAATATGTTGCTGATAGTCCTGTCTCCAATGAGGACAATTACATCCATCAAATTTTCCTTTGTGTAACCTGCATCAAAAAAGGCATCAAGTAATGTTTCATTCTCTACGTGTCTCGTCTCTGAAAGCTGTTTTGTGAGTTTCACTAACGTGTCAAGTCTTGGGTCAAACGTTGCACTACCACGTCTGACCTCAATAGTTTGTTCTTCTGTAAAACCGGATTGCTTTGCTATCATGGTATGAGCACTTAGGCAATACATACAATGGTTCACTTCGCTTACAACCAGATTTACCGCTTCGGCATCTTTTGTAGTTAGTGAAGTCTTGCTTGTTTCAAGATTGAAATAGGCTTCCAACGCATTTTCAGAATAAGCCAGTGTAGAATACAGGTTGGGAACGGCACCAAATACCCCCTTGATTTTATCAAATACCTGCTGATTTTTTTCAGATACCTCTTCTCTTTTTAGAATTTTAAATTCATTTTTCATTTTGATACTATTTTTTGTTTAAATATTAGTTGATGGTAACTTTAACAATATTGGATATCACAGGAAGTGTAGTAAAGGCATTAGGGTTAGGCACTTCCCCAATCGGGTTGTTTTCTGCCATAGGCGTTCCACCCAATCCCGCCTGTGAGTTACCCGCTCCCGGAAATTGATTGACAGCGGTTCCATTGTCAAACAATCCTATTGATGCTGAAACATCTCCTTTTGCGGTAGCGTCTATTCCATTATCTTTTGACGCAAAAAACCAATCATTGGAAAGTCCATACATGGTAGCGATAGCCAATCGGTCGCCTTTTGCTACGTTTAACTGTTGGGAAACGCTGCTTCCTGATTGCCCACCAATTTTAGGAAGCAAAATTGTTGTGCTGGCGGCAGGGAGAACGTAAACTGCTTTTACCCCCGATACTGTTTTAAGGTATGCAGCCAAGCCTGTTGCATCGCCCTTTTGTGCTAAATCTTTAAGCCCTTTTCCACGATCATTTTCACCAACTTTATAGATTGGATTATCTATTCCATTGTACACAACCACTAATACTGGTGATAGCGGAGTGAAAATTCCTGTTTGCGTACCTATATAATTTCCTAATACGCTATTGTCACCCATTTCTGCAATATTTGTCAGACCGTTTGCACTTGGCTTTCCTGCTTCATACAATGGATTAGGACTTAGCAAATTACCTCCTGCTATATATGAAATAGCCCAAACGCCGGGGCTGAAAGGAGTTGGATTAGTAGTACCCCCTGAAGTGTTAGTAATTGTAAGGGTAAAATTGGAATTACCATCATAATGAAGCGATGCTTTCATTAAGGTAGAAGCCGGTGCATAAGTATTGCCTTGGGCATCAGTTCCATTTACTTCAGCAATAGCTTTAGGAGCTGTTTCTGCCGTTCCCGGGTGCATGACAGTAGAACCGGGTACTTGATTAATACGTGTACCATTATCCCATAGTTTAATCTGTGATGATACATCGCCCTCAATTGGTGTACCATTATCCTGATATAATTTTATGCCCGGATTTGCAGGGGCAAAAAACAAATCGTTTGACCAACCGTACATTGTTGCGAAGCTGACAGCCTGTCCTTTGGCTGCTGAAAATTTAATGGTGGTAGATTCTCCCGGCATTACAAGTGGGGATGTACCATCTTTTTTAAAAGTTCCGGATTCTACAAGCGGTTTGGAATCTAATACATTTTCTACAGTAATGGTTGCCGGGGATGTTGATGGCATATCATCATCCTTTCTGCAAGCGGTGATTAGTAAGGGCATTGCTGCCATAGCTAACCAAATTGAATGTTTACGTCTCATAATGAAATCTTTTTTAAAATTGTTTTGCAAATTTAGATTTGGAGAGAGCCGTTAGCGGTATCTGTACTTCCCGCTGTGTTGTCGATATTTCCCGATGAGAGAAGTTGCCAGTAATCGAGTATATTCAAAGGCGCTAAAGGGAGCGAAGATTTATACTGCTCTCTTTTAATCCAATACTTCGGTAAATAATTAATTAACTATCTCAAAAACAATGAGTTATATTAACAAGGGTTAGCATAAAAGAATTGGTCAAGTAGCTGATTATCAGTAACTTTAAGTATTCAAAGCTTAGTTACGATGAATATATCAGATGCACTTGACCAATATAGGGATATCTGCGGTGATGTCTTAAAAAGATATACTGCGAAGTTAAACAAAAGTTTTAAAACCGTCTTTATCGAGACATTACTTTTATACATGGTAATACCAAGAAAGATCAATTTCACCCGGTTGGGCCGCTACGGGACGCATTTTGATCTATTTTTCTTGCAGGACTTGTCAATGTTGTTTTGTTGGCTTTTATACACCCTTCTTTTGGGTGTTGTTATATTTTTTCTTTTTTATGGTCAGGCTTTTGTGGTTGCTCTGGTCTTTCTGTCGATCTTAGTGTCACTTTCTCTCTGTCTTTGTTCTTTGTTGTTGGTCTTTGTGGTATCGGTTTTTATGGTACTTGACGTTCTGGGCGTCTGTTTGATGGTTATTGTTATGGCTGTTTTGATGTTGCTTCGGTGTGTGCTATTTTTCTTTGTGGTCGGTTTTTCTATCGTGGGGGTTATCTTGGTTGATTTTTGGTTGATTTTTTTTGCGTAATGGAAGGGGGAACTGTTGGCTGTTTCCAGGTTTATCGTTTGCGCTGCCTATTTTTTGCTGTTTTCTTTCAGTCTGGTGTTCCGCGTTTTGGGTTTCGCTTTGGTCAGTCTTTTGGTGGATGTTTCTTGTTTTCTCTCTCTTTTTCGGGGCGATATTTCGTGAGAGATTGTTCTTCTGGCGCCATTGGGTGGTTGGATTGTTGTGGTCACTCCGGATCTCAGCCTTATGGTGTTGGTGGATATTTTCGGTTAAGTGTGAGATCTTTTTCTTTTGTTTTTTGCTTTGAGAGTATTGGTGCTTATTTTGTGGTTGGTGATCTTGGTTATCCTTCCTGTAGTATTTTTGCTCTTTTTCTTTCCTGACACCGAGGTGAGTGGGATAGATTTCTTGCAGTTTTTCCTGTCAGGGTTTGTGTTCTTATTTTTCTTTCGGTGTAGCCAGTAGTTGGTTTTGCTGTGTCTGTCCTTGGGATTGGCTGTTTACCGGTTGTTTTTTGCGTTCGCTTCGTGCGTTATTGTCTTTCTTGTGGTCATGGTTCTGATTTAGGGGAATGTGGTGCTGTTTTTTTTGGTTGCGCTTATTTGCTTTATGTTCTCCCCCTTTATCTTCAAGTGATTTTTTGATCTTTCTGGGTTTATGGTGCTCCTCAGGTTTTTTGTTAAGCTTTTCATGTAACTACTTGTTGTGGCCTCCTGTTTGTTCGTATGAATGTTGTTAACTTTATATGATTTTATAGTGATCGCTTGATTTTGTCGCTCGGTTTTTCTCAGAATATGGGAGGTTTGTTTCCTATTTTTGTTGTTTCTTGTTTTTTTGCAAAGGTCGAAGATCTTTTTCGTAATATAGTGGGTCTATTTGATAATGATGTTGTTGTATTTTTTGCTAGGATTGCTGTTGATGAAGGCTCCCTTGTTAATGGTTTTAGGGGAGTTCTAAAAATTAAATAGTTGTATTTCAGGCAATTACATTGCATATCTCGATATTTTTTTGTACATTTGCATAGAACTCAAAGAACAATGAATAAGTTATCGAATTACAAGGAAATGAGGAACAACAAAAGTTTGTTTGATGAAGCAATGAGTACAGATGTATTGAACAACCTGGGCAACCCACTGGATGCTTTGTCCAGACTGGTTGACTTCGAGCAGTTTCGCCCGACACTGGAGTCAGCGCTGTTTACAGGAGAGCGCAAGAGCAAAGCCGGTCGTCCGCCGTTCGACTGCGTACTGATGTTCAAGGTGCTATTTCTTCAGCGTTACTACGGTCTGGGCGACCATCAGATACAGTATCAGATTATCGACCGCACCAGTTTTCGTAACTTCCTTCGCATCCGTGATGTGCGAGATGTTCCCGACGAGAAAACCGTCTGGAACTACAAAGAGATGCTGACACGGGGTAAAGTCTACGACAAGCTTTTCAATGACTTCCGCGCCAGCCTTGACAAAATGGGGTTCCAATTCAACGAAGGTCGGATTATTGATGCGAGTTTCGTTGTGGCTCCTCGTCAGCGCAACACACGCGAAGAGAACAAGGCAATCAAGGAAGGTCGCGGGAGCGAGTTGTGGAATGACAAGCCCCACAAGAAGAGCCACAAGGACGTTGATGCCCGCTGGACGGAGAAACGAGGCGAGAAGTTCTACGGATATAAGATGCATGCCAAGGCGGATCAAAGGCACAAGATGGTACTGAAGTATGATACAACCTCCGCCAACGTTCATGACTCCAAAGGCTATGAGCCACTGCTTGATGAGAGCGACGAGGGCAAAGAACTGTATTTGGATGCCGGCTACGAATCACAGGAGCCCATTGTGGAGAGGCACAGGATGAAGCCTGTCATTTGTGAGAAGGGACACAGAAATCATCCACTTACGGATGAGCAGAAAAAGAAGAATCGTGAAAAGTCTAAGACACGCTGCCTTGTTGAACACGTTTTCGGCTTTATGGAACAGTCTATGTGCGGACTGATCTTTCGCAGAGTTGGAATACTCAGGGCAAGGGCAGATGTCGCAATGACCTGCCTAGTCTATAACATATGTCGCTACACGCAAATCATGAGGCTGACTCCTGTGCCCATAGCATAAAATGAAAATTAAAGTAAAATATATACAATAGATATTAAAAAAACGAGAGGGGGGAGCCAAGCTATAACAGATTTTTATTATATTTGCGATAAAAGAAATGAGGTGCATCCCGCATAAAGGGCTCTGGCGGAATAAGTATCTCAAAAAATATAATTATTAGAACCCACCACATGCATCTTAGCAGATGAAATTATTAGAAATAAAAATGGTGTTTTTGCTGACGATCTGGTGCACCCTTGGCTGTACCAGCAAGGCTCAAACGTCTCAATTGGAGGATAGAACAATGAAAAATAAAGCAGAAATATATTTAGCTGGAGGCTGCTTCTGGGGGACAGAACAGTTTATTAAACAAATCAATGGTGTTCTGAGGACTGAAGTGGGATATGCAAATGGAATCGGGAAAGATCCAACCTATGAACAGGTTTGTACTAACAAGACAGGATTTGCCGAAACTGTTCAAATCGAGTACAATCCAAAAGTGCTTCCTCTGACTTTGTTGTTGCAGCTTTATTTTCAAACAATCGATCCAACGGCGTTGAACCATCAGGGTGGAGATTTCGGAACACAATATCGCACCGGAATTTATTATACCGATGAAGCTGATTTGCCTTTGATACGAGCTGAGATGGATAAGTTGAGTAAACAGATAGACAAAACAATCATGGTTGAGGTGTTGCCACTGAAGAATTTCTATCGTGCTGAGGATTATCATCAAGACTATTTGGTTAAGAACCCTACAGGTTATTGTCACCTTCCGACTGCTCTTTTCGAGATGGCTCGAAAGGCAAATCGCTCTTCTGCTCAAGAAAAGATATTCGCAAAACCAGAGGATGGTGTTTTAAAGGAGCGCCTTACACCGCTTCAGTATCAGGTAACTCAACAGGCTGCTACTGAAAGACCGTTTGATAATGCTTACGATAAGGAGTTCCGTCCAGGCATCTATGTTGATGTGACGACCGGAGAGCCCTTGTTCTTGTCTACAGATAAGTTTGACTCAGGATGTGGATGGCCAGCTTTTAGTAAGCCAATCGACAACCATCTGTTGCAAGAAAACCACGACAAATCTCATGGACTTGACCGTGTGGAAGTAAGAAGCGCTACAGGTGATGCCCATTTGGGGCATGTCTTTAACGATGGTCATAAATCGAGTGGGGGATTAAGATATTGCATTAATAGTGCATCCTTGCGTTTTATNCCCAAAGATCAAATGGAAAAAGAAGGTTATGGTGAATACATTCGCTTGATAGAACCGTTGCCATTAAATCATCATTAATAATGATGAAATCAATAGGTGGACAACGTAAGAACGATTGTATGCTTATTCAAGAACATTTATGTAATTTCTTGCTGATGCGAAATCAATAAGATGATTTATAGAACTTATCTATAGTAATATTGAAGTCTTGAAGGATGATACTGTTTTGAGTGTTGATTGCAATAGTCAAGAAGAACCATATTCCTTAAACGAAACTCTTAAACAGAAAATTCATGAAGATAAATCATTTTCAATTCTGTCTAATGTTATCGCCGATGAAGAATCTATGGACGAGGAAAAACAAGGGTTAACTTCTTTTGTAAATCAAATAGTTAAAACAATAATAGGAGAAGGTAAATGTAGGGTATTTGTAGTCAAAAGCCGTGATGCTTATGCGTTGTTCGAAGAACATGATATTCATTTATCGCAGAAATATATTATAGTGTTAGAAGGCAGTAATATCGAATCCTATTGTCAAAAACTGAGCAAGTTCACAAATCATGTTGTTCAGAAATTTAATACTAATTTGATATATTGGCAGGACGGGCCAAATATGGATGATATAGCTATTGAAACTTCTGATGTTACTGAAATACAACAATCATCTACAGATATCGATCTCTCCAGTCAAGTCCTTGCTCCTAAAATACTAAGTCCTAGAAAATGCAAAACTGTATTACCGCATTGGTTAGACATTTTTTTATTTTCAAACATGCAGGCATCGTATGCTCCAGAACATAATCGTTATGAGTATAATCTCGATTTAAATCAGGATGAAATCAAGGTTTATTTGGGAACATACTTTCCAAGGAGTTATGCAGAAACATTTTGTATATACGATAATATTTTGAGTAATAAGTCTTATCTGAATATGCTTAATGAGCAGAATGTAATTAATATTTTGGATATTGGTTGCGGTACTGGTGGTGAACTCTTTGGTGTTATAACTTCAATTACAAAATATTTGTCTTCTCCTAAAGTAATAAATATTTATGCTTGTGATGGAAATGCTCAAGCATTAGAGGCATTGGAAGAAATATGCAATGTGTCGAAAGTACATACCCATCATCAGATCAACTTGACGACAGTAAGAAAATTATATGCCCTAAAAACAAAACTAGATACTAAGGAAATTGAAAAGTTTTCTTATGATATCATATTATGCAATAAAGTTATTTGTGAATTGATATCTAAAAAAATTATGTCTGATAATGCTTATACTAAAATTGCAAATAGTTTATCCCCTCTTTTAAGTGATGTTGGTCTATTACTAATACTAGACGTTACAACGAAAGACGAACACACTGGATATTATTATCCGCAGATAATGAATAAGGGTTTAAATAATTTTGTGTCTCATTCATCTGTTTTTCAAACATTGTTACCTATATCATGTGTTGGAAATGACAAATGTGAGAACTTATGTTTTATGCAACAAATATTTTATGTAAGCCACTCGCGAAAGAATGCTGATGAAAGTAAGGTTTGTTATCGTATTCTTTGTAGAAAGAATCTATCAATCAAACTATTGCCTAGTGATATTCAGCCGGGTAAATATGTTATCAATAAAAATAAATTTAAGCAAGGAGATGATGCTTCTGTTTGTAAAATGATACAAGGAGAAAGAATCATCGATCCGTTCAATATAAATCTATAAATTTCTATATTATGGCAAAACGTAGTTTTTATGTTAAGGACTCAGAACTTGATGATTATCAGGTGAAAGTTATAAATAAAAAGACCGACAATTCTTATATTGTCAAAGGATGTGCAGGTAGCGGTAAGTCAATTCTAGCTCTATGGAAGGCAAAGCAAATACAAGAGCAGAATAAAGGTAGTTATTTGTATGTTGTTTATACCAAGGCTTTAAAGCAATATATGAGCGATGGTATTTCGCAAATAGGGTTGCGTGATGGTAATGTAGCAAACTACGATGCTTGTTTTATGTGGAGTCGTAATGAAGAGGGTCAATTAACTAGAGCTAGTTGGAAGAAAGGTTCATATGACTATATTATTGTCGATGAAGCTCAAGACTTCTCAGAAGAAGATATCGAATTGCTAAAGTCAAAATCCAAAAAGGCATTATTGGTTTATGGTGATACAGCTCAACAACTATACAAATTTCTCAAAGATAAGCAAACAGTTTCAATGGAGGATATTCAATATTTCACGAAATTTCCTGTGGAACAGTTAGTCTTCAATCATAGACTCCCAAAAAGAATAGCAAGAGTAGCACAATTCCTTAACTCCGAAAGCGATGAATTGGAGGAACGTTGTACAGACGAAGGGTCAGAAAAGCCCAAAATATTGGAATATGGTTCTAAAAACGAACAATTTGAGGCAATAGCAGAACTTATTAAGAATAAGGGAATGGAGGATGTTGGTATTCTTTTCAGAAGTAACAACGATGTTGATGAAGCGTACGATTATTTCTCAGGTAAGGGTATTCAAGTTGAAGCTAAATCATATCGTCACAAAGATGAATTAGACTTTACTTCTGACAATCCTAAATTGATGACTTATCACAGTTCAAAGGGCCTTCAATTTGAAAATGTTTTCATACCAGAATGTACTGCTGATGGTCCTGATGATCGTAATCCTTTATATGTTGCGATAACTAGAACATATAAGTCTCTTTACATTATGCATTCAGGTAATCTATCAAGTTTTTTTGACGCCGTACCAGCCAATCTTTATGATGAATCATTATCAACAGGACCAACATTGAAATTATAATAATATGAGGCTATATATTCCGACATGTACGTTGAACTTTAATAATATTTTTTCTACCGAATCCATATCTCCAGCATCATTTTATGCGAAGAGAGGATTTGGAAATAAGCGATATTATAAAGTTGAAGCCAATGGTATAGATAATGCCATTATGCTTTATTCTAAGTACCCAATCTTTAAAGTAGAGAATGGAGACTTAGAAAATGGACCAATGGTGATAGAAATAGAAACAGAAAGCTGCCCAGATATCTTAGTGACTAAAGTTAAAGAGAAAAATGGTGTAGATGTTTATGCTTCTTCGTCCACTATTTATTTGAATCCTTTTAATTGTTTTGTCTATTTTGACAGTTACCAGGATTTACAAACAATTCTAACCAAATCAGAACAAAGTTTAGAGAATAAATATAGTAAATTATATCATACTAATCTGAAAGTTCATCAGAAAAAATCGTGGTCAAATACAAGCTTATTTTCAGAAAAAGAAGAGTTTAATTGGGATGACTCTTTCCTTAGAGATGTTGAGCAAATTCCTGTTGGTAATAATGAAAAGGATATTTTCATTGACAGACTTAAGGGTTGTTTGATTTGCTATTTAATTGGAGCAAATTCTTCAGTAAGTCCAGAAGTGGGTAGATTGAAGCAACTAGCTAGAAAACTTCGTAATACATTGTCTGCCGTTGTTAATTCTCCAGAACATAAGCCAACAGAAATTCAAGATGAACTTCTCGTATCAAGTATAAGGGAATTTAATTCAATATTCTCAAAGCTAGATGAGAACCATAAGTATAATTCACTTTTGCTCGAGAAGAGTCTTGTAAGTCCTTCGACAGGTCTTTCAAGAGAAATTCTTCAGAAGGTGCTTTCTGATTTAAGACTTACTGATATTTTCCAAAACCGTCTCAATTTGAAACCGGTTTATAACGCAAATGATCTTTATAATTGTTTATATGCCCAATCTATGTCAGATTCATATCTATATGAAACGAATAGAATGAACGATGCTATTAAACGTATTGAAATATCAGAACAGGCTAGTCGCGTTAAACTTAGTCTTTCTGAATTGTTGTCTGTAGATGGCTTAAAAATTACACTTAAGGATTCTAAGGTAGGCAAAGGTTCTTTTTTCCCTGCTCTATTGGAGTCTCAAATGAGAGGAGAATATAAGCATTTTATGGATGATAACAATGTAGAAGAACCATTGGCTGTTGCTTTCGTCGGTGGAGCCAAATTAAAAACATTGATTAATGATTGGGACGGCTCTGAATTTCAGAAATATATTAATGGACTTTTAGCTAATTTACAAAAAGGTGAAGCGTTCGATGTGTTCTCAAATGATGAGCCAATTATGCAATCTTTTGCAGCGTTCTGTCAAAAGGGTGAAGATATAGATAGACTCAGTGATTATATGCTTCAACTTGGTTTTGCTGACTATCAATTTGCGTTAGCTATTTATGGCGCCACCCGTGGTTTTGCGTCCCTTCCCAAAACATTCACCTCTAGATTACTGAGAGTTTCTGATTATTATGTAGATTTCTTTAGACAATTAAATAAATTACTCTTCAATTTTGAATTTGGAGATATTCAATTTCCAAAATATGAGGAAAGTGCTAAAGCTACTGATTACACATCTGAAATATCCACTACAATTATATCTAAAATAAATCAGATAGAGCCAAAAGTAAACAAACAGGAAAAGATTGTTCAAGCCGTGGCTAAATCTGCTTTTTTAGAGAATCAGGTTCAAAGCCCAAAAGCTTTTATGTATATTGCAGATAATATTCTTGGTACTAAGACCAATGCTTATAGAGCTTTGAAATCAGCAAACTTTGAAAATGACTCTACGCAATATTCGCCAGAGAGTTTTAGAAAAAAGATTTTTTCGATAGTTGAAAGTTCTTTGCCTACTTCTAAAAAAACACGCAATGAAACAATCTCAAAAATTGATAAGATAATTGAACTTGAAGCAAAACGACAAGATTATAATGCATTCATTTTTATATTGGATAATTTCATGAATTCGAGTGATCCTGCTTATAAAAAGATCGTAAGATTGGTAACTTCCAGCTCTACACCGATAGTGACTTCTTCTCATTTGAATTTTGAGACACAGAATAATCATAGTTCTTATCCTAAAGATTTACCGAAAATTAATGTATTCCTTAGTATGCCAGAAAATGTTCAACGTCGTTTAGAGCAAAATTGGTTGTTTACACAGAAGCAATATACGAATAATCGAGCTGAGCATATTCGTTATTTCATTAATCTATGTAAGAAAGAAGGAAGAGGTGAAGCGCATAAACAAACATCTTTAAATGGTATATTTGACGAGCGAATAGCAAGTCAAGTAGAAAAAGAACTTCACATATATTATAATGTCTGACAAAATCTTTATTACAAAAGACTCTGGAGAACTTGTTGAAGCTACTGCTCCAATCATTATTTCGGCCAGTAGGTCAACTGATATTCCAGCCTTTTACGCCAAGTGGTTTTTTAACCGCTTGGCTAAAGGTTATTGTGTCTGGTACAATCCCTTCAATCAAAAACCGATGTATATCTCTTTTAAAAATTGTAAGGTTATTGTTTTTTGGACCAAAAACCCCAAGCCTATACTTCCTTATCTTCATGAATTGGACAAAAGAGGTATTCACTATTATTTTCAGGTGACTCTAAATGATTATATGAAAGAGCGTTTTGAACCGAATGTTCCATCTGTTGACGAAAGAGTTGAAACCTTCAAGGAGTTGTCATCTATTGTTGGAAAAGAGCGAATTATCTGGAGATTTGATCCTTTGATTGTAACAAATGACATTACTCCTCGTGAATTGTTGACTCGTATTTGGCATATAGGAAATAAGCTTAAAGGATATACTGATAAGCTGGTTTTCAGTTTTGTTGATGTTAAAGCCTATCGTAAGGTCCAAATAAATCTTGTAAAGGAGACTAATTCTTTTACAAAGGATAATGTGGAATCAGCTGAAATGAATGAGTCTCAACGAAATGAAGTGGTCGTTGGATTGACAAAACTTCGTGAGGCTTGGAAGAAAGTTGGTTGGAATGTTACTTTAGCTACTTGTGGCGAAGAATCAGAATTAGAATCACATGGTATAGAACATAATCGTTGTATTGATGGCGAATTGATGAAAAGAATTTTTGCAGATGATGAAGAGCTTGTATATTATTTGCATACGTTGAAGTGGCCAGAACGGGATATGTTTGGTGAGTTGCCACCTTTACCTCCAAAGGAAAAGAATGTAAAGGACTCTGGTCAACGCAAGGTTTGTGGGTGTATGGTAAGCAAAGATATTGGTATGTATAATACTTGTCGCCACTTTTGTGTTTATTGCTATGCTAACACTAGCAAAGATTGCGTTCAAAAAAATGCGTCGAAACACAATGACGAGAGTGAAAGCATAATTGAGTAAATTAAATTTCTACCTATAAAATGATAAAGATGTCATATAAATCGTTTTATATGGCATGTCTATATCAAGACAATAGATAAACATTAAGTATTCGGTATAGAGCTTATTGATAATATCGTTCGATTGGGGTCAAAATGAAGTGAACCCAATCGAGCGATATTATCAGTTTATGACAGACAGAGATATACCTACTTATATATAGATCAACCATACGGTAGTTGGTTGTTTTCCTTTTCTATTTCCATAGTCGTATCTTTTATATGAAATTGCGGGAGTGGCTAGATACCCCCAATTACAAGGTGATATTTGACTTTTATCTAATGATATATATAGCGTCTTAACATAAATTCTACATATTCCTATCTTTGTGGCTTATTTACTTTAACTTACTCGATTGATTTTATACCTCCTTTTTTCGTCGGTCCATCTGTCTTGATCCGTTTACTGGCATCGCTTTTTTGAAACAAGGATTGGACTTATTCTTGTAGCCTCGATTGATAGGCAAACGTACAGTTCAGCTTCTTGTTCTTCTTTCTCACACAACTACAGCAATGTAGAACTACATCTTCTATCAGTTACATACAGCATCCGGCTTACATCCACGCACAACCACTTTACTATTTTTTCCTCTTCGTATTTTGGCCGAAGTCACATCTTGTTTTTCCTGATGCAAATTTAGAGTACAGCACCACTATAGGTGGCTACGGGCCGATTGGAAATCTTGCACAATAGGCTCTTTAGCTGAATCTTCCTTTTTCTTCCTTACCGCCAACCAAGAAAACGAGTATTGCAGCTTATTCTCTTGTTTCACCCTCTCTCTGCACTCTTTGATAGCATCGTAAAAATTAAAATGTTTAACTTCTAAAATACAGAAAGATGAAAAAAGACATCGTAAATCAGTTTAGTGTGAGTGGATTTATCGGCCAGGATGCCACAGTACGCAACTTTGAGAAATCAAGCGTAGCTCGTTTCTCTCTCGCAGTTTCTAAAGATGAGAAAGACAAAGATGGCAAAACTCAGTACACTTCTGCCTTCGTTTCAATCGAGGCTTGGCGCAAGAATGAGAACCTTGCATCATTTGATTTGCTCAAAAAAGGCCAGATGATTACCATAAACGGCTACTTCAAGCCAGAGCAATGGACAGCCGAAGATGGTACACTCAAGAATCGAGTAATTTTTGTTGCAGTGAAATTCTTCGCCACACCAGACAAGGAAGAAACTCCAGAGAAGGGTTAACCACCTTTCTCTTCTCCTAGAAAAGCGGTCTTCGGATCGCTTTTTCTTTGCTCATTGTAGCTATATTCGGTTTTACTCTTATACGTTTTTCTACTCTTATACCATCCTAATTATCATCGTGAAGCAACCATTAGCCATTATTTTAACTGGTCTGGACATTCCAAAGCACCTCTTGTTTTCCTGCTGCAAAGTTTTGTTTGCCACCTGTTCCCACCAATGAACCTTTCACTTTTTTCTTGTTCCTGCGGAGAATAAAGATGAATGAACCCTTGGCTTGTAGGAACTTGGGCGAACACTTTAGAGCAGCGTAAAACGAGGTTTCTTCTATGGAATCTCCATTGTTTAATTTATAATTTTATTGAGATGGCTAACAGATGCATCACCGACCTCTTAATCATAGGGGAAAGAACAAAAGTCGAAATCATGTTCAATGATTTTCAGAAAGTGCTTCAAGCAGACAGGTCTTACGAGACTGACCACACAACGTACAAACCCGATGCTGAATGGCTTGGATATGTGGTATCAGATATGCTTGGGCAAGACAATGAAAAGACTTCTATCCATTGCAGAGGTTCGATAGAATACATGTGCGATGAGATTATGCCTTCAGAAGAAAGTGATGATATGGCACAATTCACTCTGACAACAGACACGGCGTGGAGCGATGCTAGAGAGTTGTTCTATCTTCTTTCTGAAAAATATGATGTAGAGGTCTTTTTCTATGCTGATGAGCCGGGCATGGGTATTCATCAAACCAATGATGCTGATGGACGTTTCTTTCCAACTCGATACGTTCTGGAAGATGAGTCCAGTGACACTAGTTACTGCGATGATTTTGATGAACTTGCAGAAGAAATCAAAGCAATTACAGGAGAGAAACCTAAAACTTTCGAGGAGATTGAAGGTATTATAGAACGCCACGAACTCGATGACAGGTTGTATGGTTATGAGATTGAGGTCGTTTCACTGTGTGATTTCTAACAGCAGGATGCCGAGCAGTCCCAATTACTTCAGGTAGTTGGGATTGTTTGGTTAATGCCGATATATCCTTTGTAAAAACGGATCTACTTCGTAGCTCCAGCACTGTTTTATCAGTTACAGCTAAACTCTTATATTGTGCTGAAACCTTAATGTGTCATCAACAGACTCTACCCATTTATGGAAGACAAGCTTCTAACATGGGCTAAGACAGTTGATTCGACACGGTATGGTAGGAACACATTTGCCTTGTACCAAGCCAAGTAAGTTCCACTTTATTTTTGGTTTTCAGCTAATGCGCTGCGTTTATTCCGTTATAGCCAGCAAAGCTGATCGTATTTTGTCTTACTACTGCGTCCCATCCCTGAGCCAACTACCCATGCTGTTCATCTATAAGCCTTGTTTTGCAAATAAGGCATGTAGTCGAAGGTCCAAACGCAACAAAGCTTTCGTATATACAGACCGAAGCCTAGGGCGATAGCTGCACTGTCGCTCAAGTCTTTTTCTGCTCTGTATGTACTACCGCTCAGTTGCCTGGTGTTTGAACCATCAGCTCGCGTAGATTTACTCAGCCCGCCCTTGTTCTTTATTATAAAACTGAGATACAGCTCAATTTTGATAAGAATAGGGAGATTAGTTATATGAGTGTATCTGCCAGTTCAGCTGTGGAAAGGCATAGAAAAAGCTCTATGGGATTGATAGTCCTATAGAGCTTTGGTTATGTGAATCGTGTTTCTTATTTAATCCTTCTCTTAAATGTATAGACTAGATTACTGGTAAATACTCTGCCGTTGAGAGGATTTGAACCAATCAAAGGAGCAACTGATACCAGTTCCCAACCTTGCTTGCCATAATCGTTGAACAGTTTGTCATGGTTATTGAAGTTGGTTTCTCCTTGCTTGGCATAAGCGTGAGAGTTCCTGATGTAGAGAGACATGTACTCCCATTGCTGGTTAGCAACAAAAATGGTGTCGTTAGTCTTAGCAGGAGTTTCACTCTGTGCATAAGATGATGCTGCACCTAATGTGAGCATGAGCAGTAAAAAATACTTCTTCATATATCTGATATTTGATGATTTGTTATGTAGGTCGGCGGCGTTTCCGCCGCTTTCCCCATTAAGAACTGTACGTGCGACTTTCACCGCATACAGCTCCGATAATTCAAAATTTAGTTCTCATAAAACTAAATCGGCTCATCCGCTCCTTTTCAGGAGACGCTTTCCGATAAAGTTCCCTTTCGGGACGTACGTGTGCGGCTGCTTTTCTGCTTCCGCCTCAAGAAGTAGGCATCCCAAGTGGGGTCGTATGGATTGGCTTCACACTTCACTTTTACATGTCGCCTAATCGGTATGTCTGCCAGCCTCCTAAGTGCAAAGATAGTTTCTTCCTCGCAATCTTTGTACCTAAAGCCAAAAATCCAATCCCGATTGCCGACCTTGATAAAGTATTTGTCCTTTATCCATCTTCTCGACTTGTTCGTATGCCTGCGATAAGACCAACGCTTTAACTGATAGGTTAATATATGGTCTATCTTGCTAAACGTAGTTTTCGATACCACACCGCTGTAGTAGTTGCCCCATCCCCGTAATACGGGGTTAAGGTCTTCTATCAGCTTTTGCTGCGCTACCGTCTTGTTCTTTCCGAGCACGACCTCATGCAGTTTTTCAGTGAACCGTTTTTGGCTTTTAGAGGATGGTTTGATTAACAATGTACCGTTGTACTTCCGAACATTGAATCCTAAAAAGTCAAAACCTTCGCTGATGTGCGTTATCCGTGTCTTTTCTTCGGACAGTGTGAGCCCACGCTCCCCAAGAAACCCAATCAACATGCGCTTTATCTCTTCGAGTGTTTCCCTTTTGTCTGCCGTGACGATAAAGTCATCGGCATAACGAACGCAATTCACTTTGGGATAGTAAAGTCTACCATCGATATAGCTCCCCTTGTACTTCGCTTTCAGCATTCTTTCCATGCCATCAAGCGTAGCGTTGGCGAGTGTGGGTGAGATGATGCCGCCTTGCGGAGTACCCTCCACCGTAGGCTGTAACAGCTTGTTGAACACAACACCACTTTTCAACCATTTCTCCAAGATGAGCTTGTCGATTCGTACGTTATCCAAAAGCCATTCGTGGCTGATGTGGTCGAAGCATCCCTTGATGTCTCCCTCCAATATCCATTGGGCAGAGCAATCCCTGCTTAACCATCTGTGTAGGGCATCAATAGCATCAGCCGTACTTCTATACTTTCTAAAGCCATAGGAGTTGGCATCAGCCGTTGTCTCCGTAACGGGGTCCAATGCCATCAAATAAAGAGCCTGCATGGCTCTGTCTTTCATGGTAGGAATCCCGAGCGGTCTCATCTTCCCGTTCTTCTTCGGTATGTTGACCCTTTTCAGTGGGAGGGCTCTGTACCCTCTCCGTTTCAAAGAACACACTGCGTTTATCTTCTTGGCATTGGTATCCCATAATGTATGGTCGACCCCTGCCGTACGTTTTCCTTTATTGGTTGTCACTTTCCTCACCGCCAATGCCTTGGCTTCAAAGGAGGTGACAAGAAGATGCTGCAAGGCTTTCACCTTGTTATATCTTCCTTTTTTCTGAGCCTTTGCTATTCGGACTTGTAGCTTCCTTACCTTGCGTTCACATCGTGTGAAGTCGATTCCCTTCCATGATGTGCCGCTATTGGCTGAAGATGCACACTCGGCTTGCGCCTCGCTCCTTTGCTGTTTCTTCATTCTTTTAAGTTCTACCATTCGTTTCACAAAGAATTACCCTGTGGAAGTCTGCCCGCTTTCGCGTGGGGTGACGTTCAAACTCCTATCCACGACATTACATCATGGCATTCGCTTTCTCCACAATCCTTTACCCGCACTCCATTCGTCCGCTCTTACGATTGGCTTACCCATCTACGGTTAGTTGATGGGAGAAATACGGGCTTACCAAGTTCCGCACAAGTAACTCACGACCGACTTAGAGTCCGCCCATCCACCGGCAGTGCGGCATCCGTGTAGCACGGCAAAATAGCGTGCTATCCTGACTGCTTGCCTTTTGGCATGGCTCGTTAACATCTGTGAGCCATTTCTTTATTACGATGGTGCAGCGGTTCACCTGCGTTACTCATATCGGTCAGCCTTGCCATTCTTCACCTAGGATGTTTAGGATGGAACGTCGTTATCAAGAGGGCTTCGTACCCGACCGTTACCAGTCACGCACGCTTCTTTAGGCTACTATTGACGGAACAATAGGTTCAGACATGATGCTGAACAATTACTTGTGCGACAGCTTGTCGCACATCCTACTATAAAGATACTAAAAAAACACGAGAATAAGGCATGTTTTACCTTCTTTCTATTGTCTAAAACACTGAATAATAGATTAGTACCATAACAACATAATCTATAATGGGAGACTTCAATAGATTTGATTTGGATGGTACCATTATACCTCAAATTGTCTATCGGTAATTGAAAATCATGGGAATTTCTCATTGAAAATCATGGGAATTTTGCTCTAACAATCTGTTTCTACACTCTTCTAATTTTCTGATTTCAAACAGAGCATCTACCTGACAAAGCAGATTTTTCTACAAAGGTATTAAGTGTTTCACCCAAACACCAAATCTTGAAACCAGTGTCTTTGAAAATCTTCCTCTTCTGTCGGCGAGCGTATTTTCATCTCAATATTTGCTTTATTGGTGCCACTCCTTTGTGATGCAGAAAAATCGCCCTTGTCAGGTCAGAATGACTTGAACATAGGGAAAGTAAAACAATTAAAATTAAAGCTTATGCACTCAAAAATTTATCAGATTACAGAGGAGAGAATTGACGAAGACAATTACATTACCGAGCGCACGTTTGATGAAGGACGCAACGATTTCTATGATTATTGTGCCGACATTGATGAAGATGACCGAAACTATGCTATAGAGTCTCTCGCAAAGAATTTATTGCCAACAGGTATGTTTACTATAGTTGAGAAAGATACCCTTATTTACAACGGAGGAGCAGAAGAATGGAAAGATAATTGGGTTAAACTAATCCATCAGAAAGCAAAAGCCATTACGCCTGAGAATATTACAGAATGGATTGGCGAGGCTTATACTTTGGAAAAGGAATTGTTAAATCCGTTGGATATTGGCTCTCGTTTTGTTACCGACACCTTTCCTTCTAACGACGCTCAACAGTCTGGTGATTTTATGAAGATGATTTGTGGTTTAGAGCCAGGAGCAAAACTCTATATTGGTGGTGTGGTTGATTTTCATTGGTAAACACGTCTGACACAAGTAGGTCTCGATTGCGCTAGTAGTCGGGATTTACTTTTCTAAATGGTCTTTGTTTCGATTAAAACTCGCAGGCTATGCCTGCTGCTATATACTTTTTTAAAACTCACAAATTTTTCGGTTGATAGTTGAAGTTGATAAATCAACTATCAACTTCAAGTCGCTACTATTATATCAAATTCCTTATCTGGAATCTACATATCCTTTTATAATCCACACTTATGTGTGACCTGGCGGTAATCCTGTTATAATATACTGATACCATCATCTCATACCAGACAATGCGGATTTTTCTACAAAGGTATTAAGTGGCTTCACCCAAACATCAAATCTTGAAACCAGTGCCTTTGAAAATCTTCCTCTTCTGTCGGCGAGCGTATTTTCATCTCAATATTTGCCTTATTGGTGCCACTCCTTTGTGATGCAGAAAAATCGCCCTTGTCAGGTCAGAAAGACTTGAACATAGGGAAAATAAAATTTTTCAGTTATGGCAAAAGTTGATGAAATCACAAAGAGATTTTGGAACAAGCTCATCGTAGCTTATGTGAAGTACTATCCAAAGCGCATCAAGAACGTAGGTCTTGAGGGTGAGATAGCACGCAGTTTGGTCTATTCTTTCAAGAGTGGTGAGAGCCAAGAAATTGTAGCGCAAGAGACCGCCAAGCGCCTTAAAGAGACTTTTGGTGATAAGGTGGAAGAACTCGTATTTACATGCATTCCGGCATCATCAGCCGAAAAGAACGAGGCACGTTACAAGGCTTTCAGCGAGAGAGTTTGCGAGTTGACGGGAGCAATCAATGCTTATGACCACATCAAGGTCAGCGGAGAAAGATTAGCCGTACACGAGAACCGCAAGGTATCTGAGAAGAAGATAACCAAAGTTCAAATAATTGAGTTTGATGAAGACTTTTTCAAAGGCAAGAACTGCATTTGCTTTGATGATGTACTGACAAGCGGAAAAAGTTGGGCAGCCTTCGGACACAAGTTAGAGGAGTTTGGAGCAAACGTAGTAGCCGGTTTCTTCTTGAGTAAAACAACCTATAAAGTAGCATAAACATGGCAAACGCATTATTAAATCCATCGGTTTCAGTAGCCTTCACGGGACATCGCTTTATCTCATTTGAAAAGCAGACCGAGTTGAGAAAGCAGCTTAGACGCATTATCATTGAGCAATACAAGCAAGGTATGACGAACTTTTTTTGTGGTATGGCTATTGGCTTTGACTTGTTAGCAGCTGAGATTGTTTTATCACTCAAAGAGAGTTGTCCATCTCTGAATTTGGTAGCAGTGATACCTTTTCGCGAGCAAGCTGAGAAGTGGAACTCACAGCACCAAGCAAGGTACAGAGCCGTTCTTGATAAGGCTTACAAAGTATTTGTATTGTCTGAGAACTATTACAATGGTTGTTTGCTTCGGCGAAATGATTTCATGTTGGCGCATGTTTGCCGTCTGATTTCATATTTTGACGGAGAGTCGAAAGGTGGAACTTATTACACGTTTCAGAAAGCTAAGTCTAAGGGATTTCCTATCATCAATTTATATTGATGATGGGATTTCCCATTAAAAATGCCGTCCCTGCTGGTGCAAGGACGGCTACTATTCTTTTATAGCAAACAATCAGGGCGTTGATTGTTTGGTAATTCTCAGTTATAGAAACATTGCTGTTAGTGCTATGGCACTGATCCAAAATAGCAAAGTAAGACAGCATCCACTATTAGAAGATCTTTTGCTTCCACTGGATGCTAGCTTTGCCAAATCAAAAATGGAAAAGGTTGTTCTGCGATAGACTCTGTTATACAAGGCTTTCTTTGGATGAAGAATACCCATGCCTTTTCTACCATAACCTGGTATTATAGCTTTCTTAATTGCTCGATTTACACGTCCAGAAGTCCTGGCACTAAAGCTCTTCTTGAACGAAGGCGTTCTCATTCCAAATTTCATAGTGTTACATTTATAAATTCTTGACTTGATGCAAGTCTTAGAGATACGGCCAATGTTTGGCGTATCAACAAGGTAAGGAACTAAGGGCACTAATCAATCTGAGTGTGGACAGTTACCGAGTCACCTGTTGACTGTGTCCTTCGAACTGACAAGAAAGTCTTGTTGGTTCAGATAGATACATTCAGACTAGCGGTCTCTTCTGTAATCGCTAGATGTGAAAGCACCCCATACACCTTTCAATACATATCTGCCGATAAATACAACCGCACAGACACCTAAAAATGCACTAAAATCATCCATATCATGTCTATTTATAGTTATTATTCCTAGTACAAAGATAGCAAAAAAACGTCAGAAAAACGAATAAATCGCCTGGTATTTGGCTTGTAAAGTGCTCTTTATCAGCTATTCTTCTTGACCGGTACTGGCTTTAGGTTTTCGTTTGCCAAGTGGTCCTTTGAACTTACCTCTATTAAGATTGATACCATACTTGTTAAGCACACGGAAGACTGAACTACGACTTGCGTAGCCACTTTTCTTCCAGATTTCATCTATAGAGATATTCGAGCGGTACATACTGATAATCTGGCGTTCTTGTTCCATCTTCCTTTCCTGTTTGTCTCTGATCGCTTCCTGCTTTGCAAACAATTTAGGGTTAGTCTTCAAAGCTTCTTCATGAGCATACTGCTTGCGCAGTGCCACAACCTCTTCAGGAAGTGAACCAAACATATTTAAGATGTCTTCTGATGAAGTATCAGGGAAGAGTTTGCCCTTGGAATCTATTCTGTCGTGGATAGATATGATTCTTAGCACCTTTATACGACAGAATTCTATAAGGACGGCTAGTTCTCTGGTACCACGAACAGCATTGCTGAATTTGGCGACAATCAGTTCATCACCTCTTTCTGTGCAATCAAGTAGTTCTTTCCATTTGGGACGGGCTTTTTCATCAATCGAACTTTCGACTACAATACGACAGCAGCCGTAATCTTCCATCCACTTTTTGTCTTCATCAAAGTTATCATAGCATTCGGAATTGAATATGTAACCTACTTTTGCCATATCATTGTTCGTTATATTGTTCTAATGTCTGCAAAGGTACTTTATTTCTGCTATTAAAAATCATACTCTGAAAAAGTTTATAATTTTTTAATTCAGCCGAAACTGCTTTATTTTGCTTTTCTTTTTCATTTCATACTCTGATTTAAAGTATGATACTGAATAATCATTAAAGTTTGATTTACAGATACTTTAGAATGAAATATTATGCGTAATTTCGCATCGTTATTTCAAAAATAAAGCTTGAATGAATCTCGATAAAACAAGGTCAAACCAACTCTTAGAAGAAATCTTATCTCAAAAGCATGACAGAAAGCATCTGATACTTTCAATATCATACTTTGGACGAAGATTCAGTGCCGCAACTCTTGCCACAACATTTGCCATACTCGTTGCCACTTGTCTGGTGTCAGCGTGTTCCTCTGGCAAGAAGAAGCATCGTTTTGAATCCAGTTCTGAAGCATTGACAGAGTATCATGCTTTTCTGTCTTCTTTGAAAGGAGAAAAGGAACAGTCTATCGAGAAACTCACTGCTTCCGTGAAGGAGTGGAGGGTTCTTGATGATTCTGTTCTGAACTATGTGAGTCGCGACACCTTGCCTAAAGCTCACTCTTATCCTTTATTGGATTATAAGAAGATTCATGATTCTATCAAAGTGGAATATCTCAGACTCGCTATATCCAAGCCTCGAAATTATAAGGATGTTTTGTTGTTCAAGTCTCTGGTGATTGATTCTTGCATATTTGTCAAGGTGAAGAGAGCGGCAGAACCCGCTCTGCCGTTCTTCTCTTCACTGAACAAGCAATCTCTCTACAAAGGAACAAAACCCAAGATGCTTATGGCATATCGTGAGTTTCTGGAGCGGACAGAGACTGCTGGCATTCACACCAAGTCACAGTTCCTTTCATTTCTTCAGGTTGAAGATGTATTGTTCCGTTCCTTTCTGAGTCAGCTCTATGATATGAATGATGTGTCCGTATCTGCCATTACCCAGAGTACAGAACGAATATGCAAACAAGTGATGCACCGTGCCGGATCTGAAATGATAAGTTCTGAGGATGCAATGATATATATGACCATGCGTTCCAACCGTCGATTGCTCCTCAATGCAGACGTCTGTTCTTCGGACATACGAACAGGGAAAGTCAAGTCAGTGGCACAACAAACTGCCTATTTCTGGATGGTGCTCCAGCCTTATATATCAATAGATGATTTCGGGATGGCTCTCTTGACATCTGAACAGAGAAAGCAGTTTGAGAAACTTGCTTCTGATGCTCCACAGGTAGTCAAAGTCATGGCTGAGAACCTCGATATGGAGCGTGAGATGACAGACAATCTGCCGAATCTATTTATCAAACTATATATTTCCAAACTGTAACTCAATTCTATATGCTACCAATATTTATGGATAACTTTCTGGCTATTGCGCCATCACAACTTCCTCGTATTATCAACCAGGAATGGATGGAAAAGCCTTTGTTCTACGAGGAATTTACACTCCTGACGTTCAACCTGCCCAAGACATACAGCGTCGATGACATAATGGATATGTTTGATGAGCAGATGCAGATCATACCTCTTTATCACAAGGTATGCTCCAACGCTACATCTTTTGGACACAGTTGTGCAGCTTACAGCAATCCTGATTTTGGTCAGATGTACAAAATCAATGCGGCTAGCGACGGAAAAGGATTGGTCAGCAGTGTCACTGTGACTATCTACGAATCTCTTGAAATGATGTACGGTGATGTCAACCAGGATGTAGAACTTAACAGCAAGACTGGCTATTTCAAATACAAGAGAGAGAAAGCCGAGATACTTGCCAATTTCATTTAAGTGAGGTCATGAATGAAGAACTACCTGTATATTCTGATAGCCAATACGATTAACTCAGAATGCAAGTGCTTCCAAGTTCTGAACATCTATCAGCGTCATCTGTCTGCCATAACAGTGTCCGGCAGAATAGAGTCGGCTCCCTGCAGGGCTATGACGCTGAGGATATGCCGAAAGACTCCAGCCTACAAGAAAGGTCTGATGTGGCATATTTCCGAGTTTGAACTTGACAGAGCAGTCACTTCTCTCAAACGGGAGAGGACTGATTTCAGAAGACATTTGAAAGCTGAGTCATTCACCAAAGAGGATGTGGCTGACATAATCAGAGTGGCAACCTATGGTGTGGTTCGTCTGACTTACAAAGAGAATAAGATTAAGAAAACAAAAGCAATTAGATAGCATGATTATTAAAACGTTATTTCTTCTTTTCCCGACATTGCTGTTTCTTGTGCCACTAGTTGGTTACAAGAACAACAGTCGGTTTATGCAGAAGTTCTACCTGAGGATGACCTTCTCTTACCATTGCCGTAAACTGTACACTCTGGTCGTACTGATGTGGCTAATCCTCTTTCATTATGTCTCTCACGAGGCTATGCCCGGTGAGTATGGAATAATGGTATCATCCATCTTGATGCTCGCATTCTTCCGTTTCAAGTGTGCAGACAGAATCCTACATCTGTTACACGATAATCGGAAGTACAGCTATATCCTTGCAGTTTCAACGCTCGTCACCATGTTCATACCGCATCTGTACACTCTGGCTGCTACAACAGGCACGGTGTTACTGGCTGCTGTGTTCTATCCATCCTCTGAAATTCTGCGTATGGCGCAAATGGTAAGTGATGGCTTGCGTCTATCGAAGAATACGGACATTGTGGTTGAGTACTACTATTGATTCTTTCTTTTTCAATGCCCACGTTCAACTGGCATTTCCATACGATGAAATCTTGTAGAAGTCTCTTCAAGAATTAACATCAAAAGAAAAAAGAAAATGAGAAATCTTCCAGTCGAAATGACTGAAATCCGTTCCTGCATGAAGCTCTTCGACTTCCTTCAGGAGCGACATGGCGAACGGTACACCAAGTTCGAGGCATACTGCTTTCTTCTGAACAAAGCGTGTGTACAATATATCCCAGAGAGTTTTCCCAAAGAAGGAAGACCCAGTCTGGCAGAATACCAGTTTATCACTACTAAAACCGAGTTGTCGGAAGTATGGCATTGGCACAGGGCTACTGTCCGTTCCTTTCTGGACAAGCTAGTTGAATGTGGCCAGCTTATCCGTGAGGATCACTCCAAGAGTATCTTCTGTACGATGACTGCGCTGAGTTCTCCAGAGTCAACGCATGATTTACAGATGCAGCTCTTCGACAATATGGCTTCGTACACAGTGTCCGCTTGGGCTAGTGGCAATGCAGACACACCTCAGACAGCCAAGGTATGTGAACAAATCATCATATCCAGCATGAACCTCAGTGTGCAGGTTATGCCAGATGAATTTTACCGCACCCGTATCGGGTTGGTCAGGGAAATGTCCATTCGCATCATCGCTCAGGTGCTTGCTTCTTTTTTTCATTGGAATGAAGAAACCAAGTCGCTTCAGCGAATCAAGGAACTCATGGTCGAGTTGCTCATTGGGCACCTATCAAGCAAATGGGATGTGATGCTCACTCTGGTCAAAGACCTTCCTGCCTTAGCTTCTGGTAAACTATCCGAGCCTTCCTTTATTGATACGGAACAGGCATCCGAACTCTTGCTGAAAATCTGCGATGAGTATAGTCTGCTCTGCGGTAAACCTGCAACAGCTTCTGATACCAAAGAGTCTTCTGTTTCATCATCAGGCTCCAGGAAATAAGCACTGCGTGATTATCTCAGCTTATACAGCCAGTGGTCAGTCTCATCATAATGACTTCGTCTCAGGCCTTCTTTATAGGCTTCGTCAGACTTGTATTTTAGCGCATCGGGCTTGCCCGAGTGTCCACAAGTTTAGGGAGTGGGTAACCTATTACCCCAAATCCTGAAAGTCTTTGGGTGAGTGTCCACATAATCAGCAAGCTGGGACACGTTTTTCGGTAACAAATAAAGGAAAAATTATATGGCAAAGATAGCTAAACAGGTTGTGAACTTTAGGGTAAGAAAAGGGTTCACAGCGGCACAGAGCAGAGAGCATCAGCGTAACTGGAGTGAGAAAGGTTGGGCGTGCGCTCTGGCTCACGGAAACTATGACCGTAGTCGTGAGCGTCTGAACTTCGAGATAACGAAAGGTGGGAAAATCCAGCCTGTCGATAAGTCAAAGTCCATTCCTAAGATTATGGCTATGTCTCTGGCGGCTCGTGGCATCGAGGATCCGAATGCTGGTCGTGAAGAACCGAAGTACAGGACAGTCGTTGACTTTGTGCTAAGTGGTTCGCCCGGACGTATGCGTGAGATGGCTTTCGGTAATCAGGAAGTCGTATTCAAAGGTGGTGACAATTCAGAGAACTGCTCACTTCGCCGAATGCCTGAAATAGAGCATTGGGCAAGAGATATGTACAGTTTCGTGAGTGACAAATATGGTGAGGAAAACATCATTGGTTTCTATGTACATCTGGACGAATCTACACCTCATATCCATTGTACAATCCTGCCAATCCTAAACGGCAGGTTTGCTTTCAAGAAGATGTTTGCCGGCAAAGACAAATATGAGTTCAAGGAGAAATCCAGAGCTCTCCATGATGAATTTGCAAAGGTGAACGAACCTTGGGGTCTGGCACGAGGAACAGATATTTCGCTCACAGGTGCTCACGACAGACCGACCGAAGAGTACCGTCGTCATCTGGACGAACTATGTGCTACCAAGGAGGAGGAATTGTCGAATCTCGGTAAGGCTCTTTCGAGTATCAAAATGGAAATTGCTGTGGCAGAAAGAAGAATCAAAGGTCTTTCTACAATGGTCAGTAACTTGGAGAAAGAAAGGAGTGAAAGAATACAAGAGATTACCTTACTCAAAGAGCAGATAGCCAGTCAAGAGGGAGATAGTACCCTACTCAATGCCACACTTTCAAGGCTACAGAAAGAGTTGGCAGAGGTCAACGATAAACTGGCAGATAAGCAATCGAAGCTCGATGTTGCTGACCGCAAGTTGGAGGACTTGAAAATGGACATGGATTATGTTGAAGATCGTACAAACGAACTTAAACAGAATGCCATTCAGTACTCCCGACAGGCTCAGTCTGGTGTGGGCAGTTTCATTAAGGAAGCTATGCTAGAGAATGTGGTCACTGACTATCATTCACAGACGGCGGCAATGTCCACTGAAGAACGCTCCGTGTTTGATGGCTCGATGTTGGAATCCATTGCCGAGAACGGTTCACAGATTCTTCATTGTGCCACTCTGCTGTTCCTTGGTTATATAGACCAGGCAACCACTTTCGCCGAAGGTCATGGTGGTGGCGGTGGTGGCAGTGATGTCGCATGGGGACGTGACGATGACGAGGATAACCGACAGTGGGCAAGACGATGTCTGGCAATGGCTAACAAGATGATGAACCCATCAGGTAGCCGAGGACGAAAACGCTAGTCGAGTGTCCAAATGTGATTTTCATCAGTCAGGTTAGTTTCTCGTGCAGAAATACTAAAAAACATTGTTTGCCGCATTGAGTTCTGGTGGCAGATGAAGTGGCTAATGCTTTTTCTCCATTCTCAAATCTGACATGGGAAACGCTCTGGCTAAGTAGAAATGAAGTAAATAATAAAAGCAATATGATTAAGAAAACATTTATAATAGCAGCACTTGGTCTGTCCGTACAGTTACAGGCCAGTGCCAGTGAGGTGTCTGTGGACACACTCACGAAAACAGGTACGCAGATTGAATCTGAAATGTTACGGACAATCGAACCTACTTATCTCAAAGAGGTGTCCGTACCTTCTGCCTGGTCTTCCAACTGGTTTGTTGGCGTTTCAGGTGGAGCTTCTGCATTCTTGGGGAAGCCTCTTGGCTGTGAAGACATCTTCGGAAGAACGATGCCTTCGCTCGCTGTTTCCCTTGGAAAATGGTTCACGCCAGAAGTCGGAGGACGAATTTCTTATCAGGGATTCAAGTTCAAAGACTACAATATCGAGAAGCATGGTTACAGTTATATCCATGCCGATTTTCTCTGGAATGTGGCCAGTGTGTTCAGTAAGTCGTCTGACCTTCGGAAGTGGAATGTTATTCCTTTCGCTGGTACAGGTATCGTTCATCATGAGGACAATGGCAATACGCCATTCGCACTTTCTTATGGTATAATCTGTCAGTATCGGTTGTCCCGAAGAGCCTTGATTTCAATGGAACTGGGTAATATGACGACCTTTCAGACCTTTGACGGAGTGGGCAAAACAAATCGTTTCGGTGATAATATGCTGACTCTCTCAGCCGGAATAACCTATCATATCGGACGAGTTGGATATAATCGGGTTGTGGACGCTTCACCGTACATCACTCAGAACAAGTGGTTGATGGATTATGTCAATCAGATGATTGAAAAGAATCGTCAGCTCAACCGTATTCATGAGAAAGATGCCATAGCAATAGCCGAACTACGAAAGATTTTGGAGATTGAGGGATTGATGAATCTCTATGGAGACCAACTGGCATCCCTTGATGATAGTGAGACGGTCAAAGGTTATCCGAAAAATGATTATTCAGGGCTTAATTCCCTTCGTGCCAGACTTGCAAACAAGGATTGGGACGGACAAGGAAAACTGAAACAACGACCATCGAAACACTCTCTATCTTATCAGGTGAGTCTGACGGATTCACTCTCTGCAAACTCTTATATATCCGAAATTCTCGGTGGTAAGGTTTGTATAGGTGCGCCAGTACATTTCTATTTCAAACTAGGTACGTCTGAGCTTACGAATGCGGCACAGATGACCAATCTTGACGAACTTTCCCGTGTGGCGAAAAAGTATGGTTTGAAAGTTTCTGTTATAGGTTCTGCCGATAGTGCTACTGGCACAACCGGCATCAACAACTCGCTTTCTGCGGCACGAGCTGAATATATTTTAGGCCAGCTGAAGAAGCGTGGTGTGGACAGTTCTATCATCAGAACAAGCAGTAAGGGTGGCATAGACAAGTATAAGCCTATCCCTGCAAACAGACAGGTTGCTGTCTGTCTTTACTTGTAGTTTAGTCTTTAATCATAAATATGTGAGGAGGACTTGCTCGTGATGAGTAGGTTCTCTTTTTTAGTTAGCATTCCGATGCCAATCTCTTTTGGGCGTTGACATTTACTATGCAAAGTTAGCTCGCCGTCACATCTGCCAAGTACCGACGGAGTCTATTTTGAATCTCTTTCATTGGCAGCCTTCCACAAATCACAGATTTGGGTTTTCCACTGGAAGAGGTTCAAAATTACTTGTCTGCTTGTTCTCTGGCTTCACACTTGGTCTGCAAGTAAAAATCAAATCCCGACAGAGAAGTCAAAAAGGCTTCAAAATTAGGGAAATAAATAATTTTCAAATCAACGATTATGGATATGAACCACATGAGTGACAAAGACCTTGAGTTTGCTAAGACATTCTCTTGTTTCGTGAATGGCGCAATGTTTTCTGCCAGAAAGACCGGTGCTGAACTAGCTAACGACCACCGTTATCTGGTCAATGAGAAGTTCAAAGTGATGATGGGCTTCATGGAGCAACTGGCTAAGGATTACAAGAACGGGCATTATGACCCACGCGATGAGTGGGCCTGCAAGTTGGCTTCTACAGCGATAGACAGCTTGGTTGAGAATGAGTTGTATTTCGTTTCACAAGATTAAAACCATAGCATCATGAGCAGATTGATGACAGATGAGCTAGCGGAAGCTCTTAAACAATATCCGCTTTACAGTCAAGATAACAGAGGTAAAGATGCTATCTGTACTGCCGTTTTTTACATTGGACGCATACGCTGGTATGTTCTAGAAGGACAGCCAGAAGGTGATGATTTCAGCCTGTTTACCATCGTTGTTGGCATGGACTATACTGAGTATGGCTATGCTTCTATCAAAGAGATGGAGAGCATCGAGGTGAAAACAGGAATGCCTGAGCTTCCAAAGGTGAAGATTATGCAGGACACTGATTTCAAGCCTTGTCAGTTGGATGATATTCCTGATAATGAGTTGCAGGAATTCTTGACTCAGATGGATGCTGTTGATTGATATTGTAAGAGGGCTAAAATGGTCCTCTTTTTCTGTTCTTTAGCATAAAAAATGAAATATGCAAGTTCTTTTAAAGGAAAAATGAAAATAGCGGAGGTTTTTTTCTTTGATTCGGCTTATTTTCATTATCTTTGCGTTAAATTCAATCTGTTCTTATTATAAATTTAACTAGTTTATGACTGATATTAATAGACTAAAGATTGTTCTCTTCGAGAGAAAAAAAACCAGTAAGTGGCTAGCAGATGCCTTAAAGAAGGATCCTGCTACTGTTTCGAAGTGGTGTACAAATGCATCACAACCTTCTATTAGTACGTTTATTGAAATAGCGAAACTATTAGATGTAGAGTTAACAGAACTATTTTCAGAGTCAGTTCTTAATATAAAGCAGCAAAATAAATTTAATTGATTAATAACATGGCACTAAGCACTGAATACATAATAACCCTTCAGCAACTAGACGGTATTGGTAATAAAACTATTCTAAAAATTGCCAATCAAGCAATAGGTGATATTACTTCACTTATTCAGCTTTGCGAGTTTTGGAAGACTTTAAAAGGGAAAAAAATTGAGTCTATATCTGACGACGATTTAGAACAAGCTAACAGAGTTGCTCATAGAATAATGGAAAGGGCTGAACAGGAGGGTGTAGGAATTATTTCTTACTATGACAAAATCTATCCAGAAATGCTACGTCAATGTACTGACGAGACAGGCAAACTGGATCCACCTATTCTACTTTACTATAGAGGAGATATAAATATTATCAATAAGCCTAGTATTGCGGTTATTGGATCCATTCTTTCTTCTTTTTATTAATTATGGTCCACAACCAAATGGTTACTATTTTTTTTTAAAAAACATAATAAAACTCTTTTAAATTCTTATTAATTCTAAAGTCCAAAGAATAATATTCTTATCCTTTGGACTTTTTATTAAAAAACGCCTTCAGCCTTAAATTTCAAAAGAAATGGCTATAAAAAATAAGACTAAAAACTATAGTATTAAGAATCTCACCGACCCCTCAACTACTCATAAACTACAAAAAAAATCTTTATTCCGTCAAATACTATAACAAAATCTACTTATTACTATTTAAAAGCGTATTTCTATTTATTTTAATATTCTTATCATGCTTTAAGCCACTACCATCGCACAAGATGCTTTTTTTAGAATTCAAATTGTTTTTATGATTATTAGCTCGCACACAAGTTTTTTTTTCATAATTATCACAAATCTTATTATTATTGACATCTTTAAAACAACCTCTTTTAGTAACTGCCGTTTTAGTAATATTAGCATTATTTTTAGCACTCTGTCCATTAATTCCACCGCCTAATAGAGCAAATAAAACAAAACATAAAATTGATATTTTCTTCATAATAACATTATTATATTAAAAGTCATCTAGACAAGACACATTCCTTTTCCTTTAAAGCTTTTAAAAGCAGAAGTGAAGGATGACATGGTTTCCTGCTCTTTCCATCAACAAATGCAAGAGTTGTTTCTCCTTTATTTATCAATTCATTTTTCTGATTATAGATACAATAAGCAAATTTCATCAACGGGCCCTTTATTTCTTGCAAATTAGTCTCTATTCTAAGCAAATCATCATATATTGCCGGCTTAAGAAACTTAAAGTTCATTCCAACTACGGGCAACATAAGACCCGAATCTTCAATCGTCTTATATGATATTCCAAGATCTCTTAAAAGCTCCCAGCGAGCTTTTTCACAATATCGGGCGTAATTTGAATGATGTACATACCCCATTTTATCAGTATCAGCATATAATACCCTTATTTCACATTGATGACTAATCATAAGAAGTTACTATTTAACAGGAACAATTTGAATTACACTCTCTGCTAACTTATCAAAAATTAAATTGAGGTCTTCATTCTTCAGATTTGAATAGTTTTCACCTTGTTCTGCAGCTTCACCCACTTCTTTTATTAGTGGAACCTGAGCCAATAAAGGCGTGCCTAATTCATTAGACAGATTCTTTCCCCCATCTTTTCCAAATACATAATACTTTTCATCAAGGTGCTGTTGCGGAGTAAACCACGACATATTTTCAACAACTCCTACCAGCGGTACTTCTATACTTGAATTGATAAACATCTCAGCTCCTTTTCGAGCATCATTTATAGATATTTCCTGAGGCGTCGTTACTATAATTGCACCGTTTATATTTAATTTTTGAACTGTTGTAATTTGAATATCACCTGTCCCCGGAGGAAAATCGATAATCATATAATCAATATCACCCCAATGCGTATCAGTAAATAATTGAGTAATGGCATTTGAGACCATCGGACCACGCCAGATTATTGATTTGTCTTTATCAACAAAAAAGCCTATAGAATTTATTTTTACTCCATATTTTTCTATTGGTTCCATTTTGTTCTTGTCATGATCAGACATACAAGGTCTTTCATTCTCTATATTAAACATCTTAGGAATAGAAGGACCATAAATATCAGCATCAACCAACGCGGTTCTAAAACCTTTTTGTGCAAGAGTTATAGCTAAATTAGCCGAAATGGTAGACTTACCAACTCCTCCCTTGCCTGAAGCAACTATAATAATATTCTTGACCCCTGTCATAGGGATTTTTTCAACAACTTGTTTCATTCTATTTATCTTAAAAAACTCTAATTCAATTAATCGCTTCTACCGGACACACAGTTACACATATCCGACATTTCTTGCAATTATCTTCATCTATAAATGCCACATTATCAATGATGCTTATAGCACCAGTGGGACAAATATCCTCACAACTACCACAATTCATGCATAATTCCGGATTAACCTTTGGATAAGCTTTTTCACCCTTTAGGTTATTTTCTTTTTTTTGATCTACTTTTCCAGACATTTCTAAAACTATTTTTCTAATCAAATGGCTATTACACTTTGGACACAATAACGAATTACAAGGAACACCATGTTCGTGTTCTACTATATACCCACACGAAGAACAGACACAAACATCGTCTGCATTTTTATTGCCGCCCCTACGAAAAGGACCACCAAAATGATTCTTCCTTCCAGTCATATTTCCTTTTTATTGTTTTACAAATACACTACCCCTTAACAATCCGATAATAAACATCATGAATTAAACGTGATATCTCACTATCCTGATTATATTCAATAATTGTTTTACCAACAACCATAGCATCTACAATCTGATTATCGAAAGGTAAATGAGCGACAACTGGAATATTACGTTCTTCACACCATACATCAATTTGCTTACTCACCACTTTATTCAAATCGTATTTATTTACAATTACAAATAATTCTAGAGAAAACTTACAAGCAACATCCACAGCACGTTGCATATCCTTGAAACCTGAAATCGTTGGTTCTGTTACAATAACTACCCGGTCGACTCCTGTTATAGTAGAAATAACAGGGCAACCAATTCCCGGAGGGCCATCCAATATTACAGTTTCATATCCATAATCTTCAGCATATTTTTTAGCTTTATCCCGTAATAAATTTACTAATTTCCCAGAATTATCTTCTCCCGGAGCTAAACGTCCATAGACCATATCTCCATAACGAAAAGTTCCGGCATACAAACGACTCTTATCAGCAGGTATCATTTTTATTGCCTGAACCGGACATATACGTGAACACAAATAACATCCGTCACAACTAGTTTCTGAAATCTGCACCTTTCCATCAATAGAAACAATAGCATCAAAACGACAAATATCTACACATAAGCCACAATTAGTACATTTTTCATAATTGATTACAGCATGATGACCTGATACAAAAACTTGCTCTTCTTTACACGAGGGAGAAAATAATAAGTAAAGATTAGAGGCGTCAACATCACAATCAACAGCCACTGCAGACTGTGCTACTGAAATAAAAGCAGAGCTTATACTTGACTTGCCAGTTCCTCCTTTGCCACTAATTACTGCTATTTCCATACCTCACTATTCTATTGACTATATTTTCAAACATAACTTGCAATGAAGGTATTTCTTTTACTGCTATCTTCCCCTCAGAATACCGCATGGCTATCTCTTTATCAAAAGGAATCTCACCCAACAATGGGATTAATTCATCTTCTAAATATTGATAAACTTCTCTATTTCCGATTCCAGCCCGATTAACAATAACACCCATCTCTTTATTCATAGTCTTCAGCGTTTCAACTGCCTGCTTCAAATCACTTAAACCAAAAGGAGTAGGCTCTGTTACAAGAATCACATAATCAGCACATGAAGCTGTTTGAATAAAAGGACAAGCAGTACCCGGAGGTGAATCTAAAATTACATAATTAATATCTTGCTGAAGAGACGATTTTATAGCTGTCTTTATAGCTGATTTAATTACCGGAACCGCAGAAGAAACCCCTGGAGTCATTTTCGCTTCAAACATACACAATCCATCCTCATCAGTCCTATACGATGTAACTTTTCCTATAAACTTATAAGAATCTCTTATAGCTGAATGAGTACAAGCAACAGAGCAAGCAGCACATCCATGGCATAAATCATCCAGCAACTGAATCTTATTCATAGCCGGCAAGAAGAAGATTGCATTATAGCTACAGTATTCAAAACACTTTCCACACATAACACATCTCGAACGATCAAGTACAGGTCTGTATTCTGAAATCACTTCTTCTTTTATCTTTTTAACCGAAAAGAAAATAAAAGAGTTTGGAGCTTCAGCGTCACAATCAACCAAACTTGAGAGAAATCCCATTTTACGGAACGAGTAAAACAGGTTTGTTGAAAAGAATGTTTTACCTGTTCCGCCTTTGCCACTAGCTACAACTATGTTCATGATGGTCATCGTGATTACAAGTATTGGCTCCAGTAATTAAGCCTCCATTAATAAATTCAAGGACCAATTCTTTAGGCTCTTTTCTTTCAGCACCTACATACAAATCAATATTTTCTTTGCGGAAAAGCACTTTCGCTTTCTCACCCATTCCTCCTGCAATAACAATTGAAACACCTTTTCCAGCAACCCATGCAGGATAAAGTCCAGGCTGATGTTCAGGAGGAGTTATCATCTCTTCTTTGACAATTTCATTATTAACCAAATCAGCTACATAAAAATATTCACAATGCCCAAAATGAGCACACAACATTCCATCCTCTATAGGAATCGCAATTTTTTTATTCATTTAAATATATTTTAATCAATTATTTTTTATTACTTCTTAATCGTTTTTTATCACCTTCTCCACCCCCAGTCTGTCTTCGTTTTCCTTCACCTCGACCAAGCTTTTGCAAAAGTTCTTCTTTTGAGAGTTCTACACAATTACCTAATTTCCGCCCTGAGCGAGAACCTTTCCCTTCAGGACCTGTTCCATCCATACGTGGCATAGTTTTAATAATTTTATTGATTTAGTAACTTAATAATATTTTCAATTGTTATATCGGGTTCTTTAAGAACTATCATTTGAATCTTCAAATCAACCAATAATGATTTAATTTTAAAACCGAATTCTCCTGATACAATTTTATTAACCGGAATAGATGCAACAAGTTGAACCGATGCGGGTCCAGCTCCTTCTTCTGCTTCTTTATTAGGATTAGGGATAAATTCTACATCTTTTGTTTCCGTATCATAAATTGCAAAAAACGAACAACGACCAAAACGTTTATCCAGATTACTTTTTAAAGTATTTCCAGAACTTGTAATTGCTACTTTCATATCACATTTCTAAACTAAGAATTTAAAACTCATTTTAACTGGCATCTACGTCCTCTTTTACGTTTATTTGAGCAGTGTCCTCTTCCACAACCGCCGTAATCAAAATTAAAAGAATCAGTCTTTTTATCTTCAGAAGTTTTTTCATAATTATAGATATCTCTACTTCCACATAGAGGACATTTTTCTATTATTTCTTCATCTGATGGATTATTAAAAATACTTTTACATAAATCACAAGTATACCATTCACTATCAAAGCTAACTTTGCCTCCTTCAATAATTATATTCCGTCCTTCTACAAATGCTTGTGCAATTTTTTCTCTGGCTGACATATAAATTCTAGTTAGAGTAGGTCGAGATACATTCATAAAAGATGAAGCTTCTGCCTGAGTATATTTTTCATAATCACAAAGACGTAATGTTTCATATTCTTCATATAATAAAAATAAAGAATCTCTTTTCTTAGCTGTCTGACCCATGCCATACGGCCTGAAACCTGAGACAACAGGTTGGGTTGCGATCTTTCTTATAATTTTAGGTCTTCCTGACATTGTTATTATTATTTAGATGCAAATATAATGAACATTTGTTCATTATTAAAATATTTAATGTTTATTTTTCATAAAATGAACCATTCTTTTAAAGAATGGTTTTTATTGTTATATCCTTTCACGCACTTTTATATCAGTCTTTCATATCAAGAAAAGCAACAATTGTATTATTGCCTTTCACCTTTTCACCCTTTTCTATTGCTATACTAGTACCCAATGGCAAAAACAGATCAACTCTTGATCCAAATTTAATAAATCCTAAATCCTCTCCTTGCACAGTCTCTTTACCTATATTAGCATAACAAACAATCCTTCGTGCTATTATACCAGCAATCTGTTTAACCAAAACAGATTGCCCTTCTGGTGTTTCAATTACTGTAGAGTGATGCTCATTAAATTCTGAAGCTTTAGGATAATATGCAATAAAATACCGACCAGGATGATACTTACTATATTTAATAACCCCACTTATAGGATAACGATTAACATGAACATTAAGCATTGACATAAAAAAGGATAGCAACGATGACTATCCTTTTTTATTTTATCTACCTCTTCGGAAATGATGTTCCTCCTCTGCATCTTCTTGGTTGTCCTGTTGCTTACCAGACTCGTAGTCTTCCAATTCTCGGAAGCCACCTCGCATGAAGCTGTAGGCTGAGTCTCGGTCATGAGGCATTTCACGGGAAGTGAAGACCTCTTTCTGAGTGTCAGGGTCGTACAGGTGCATGAAGAACTTATCAAGAGTTTCACCTTTGGTAGCATCGGCTGGCTGTCGAGATACCAGATAGTAGCTTGACCCTTGTACGTCTGAGTTATCAAGCTTCAGACATTGCTTACCTTGATAGTTCTCAAAGCCATCCATTCTAAACCCGTTGTCACGTCGAGCAGCCCAATAGACATCTGTCATGAAGTTGTCTAAGGCTTCTCTGTTTTCATTGGGGTCAGGTTTGCCTTGGGCTTGTGGTTCTGCAAGCTCCGCTACATAATAATCAGGTTTGGTTTCAATCTCAGCCTGATAAACAAGCATTTCGGTCAGTTTTTCATTCACACCTTCGAGATTACTGTCTAAGCTAAAATCGTGATCATAGGGAAAGGAGTGCATCACATTGAGACCTGTATTGGTTACAGCGCCTACATCGAGAGTGTCCTTTTCCTGGTTGTACTGGATATGAAGCACATTACCATTAGGCATTTCAATGACCGGCATTCGGTCACGAGTCATCTTCTCAAATTCATCAGCCACCATGTTGCAGGCTACAGCCTTGACATCTGCGGATGTATCACTGTCTATTCCATAACGAGTGATATTATCCTTAACTTCCTGTTCAGACACCTTTCTCAGAATGTTATAGGTGCCACCTACAGTTCCATTATAGACAACAGCATAGTTCTCATCTTCGGCTGCAATGGTATCACCTCGATGCAGTTTTGGAGATTTTTGAGTGAAATCAAGATTGATAGCATCACCATTATCATAGTTTCTAGCCTCCTGAAGCATCTGTTCTGTAGTAAGTTTGTCAAACGGTTTTGTATCACTGGGTAACTGCAAGTATTGAACGCTTGCGTAATAGACCGGCTCCTTAGCAGGAGTAACAGCATTTTTGTTACTTTCATCCTGTTGCTCATTCTTTTGCTGTGCCAATTCCTCGGCAATAGCATCGAGTTTGAGTGTCAGAATAGACGATGCCTTCTTCACATCGACCAAAGTTGTTTTGATAAAGTCTGGTGATTCCTTCAAGCTATCAAGCCATGATTTAAGATAAGCAGCGCTATCTTCCTTGACGTGTTTTACAAGTCCATAGCGTTGTGCAACCAAGGCACTACCAAGTTCGGCAACCAACTCTTCACGAGCATATTCAGCACTACCAAAACCATCTTCTGGCTTCAATCTACCTAGCTGATTTTCAGCTCCAGTCGAATGGATTGCCTCATGAAAAGCAGTGCCTGCGAATGATTCTGCATCAACAAACTGAGACTTCTCGGGCAAAGTGATCTCATTTTTGGATATGCTGTAGAAAGCATTATCTTGATGTACCAGTTTGATAGGACAAATCCAACTCTGGTCTTTAATCATCTTATCTAATGGCTCAAAAGAATTTTCCTCGCCACGGAGTTCGGGTCTTGCGAGCTGATTTTGCTCCTCTAGCTTGGCATACAGTTCTGGGCGAGCCTCCTGTAAATTGGTCTGCGATACATTAAACACATTATAGACATTAAGCTTGGGATAGACATTCACATTCTTCTTCTCTTCATCAGAAAGAAGCTTGTAGTCATCATACTTAATCTTTTTCTTGGTGTCTTTTTCGATGCAGGTAAAGGTCGTGATGAAAACTGGAAATGATTTCTCACCCTTGTTTACACCAACATGAGGCAGTTCCTCACCATTCTTATCTGTGACTGGTGAGCGTTTGCCTTCCTTATCCTTGTTGAAGTTCAAACCGACAACTCGGTCAAAAGTACACCAGACAGGCAGTTTATATCCTTTCTTTTCTGCCTGAAAGGTCAGCATCAGGGCATTCATACCATTGTATTCTCTGCTCGAAAGATTCTTTGGCCATTTCAGACTTCCTTCTGTGAACCACGGTTTTTTCCAGTCACCTTGCAGAGTATTGATCTTTTCAATCATCATCTCTGCAAAACGGTCAAGTGCCTTATCCTCAGCACTTGGACCATCTGCATTAAAGTTCTTCTTATAGTAAGCCATAGTTAAAAGGGCATTTCTTCGTTAGCTGGTTGATAGGGTTTCTTATCCCACTTATTCACACTTGCCAGACGGCAACCTATGTTGAGCTTGTCGTTGTAAACAGACAAATCCAATTCGCCTGTGGCTTCAATGGGAGTTTTTGGAGAGAGGAAGTCCTCACGGGCATCTGAGAATCGGATGAAGCGAACCCATGTGTATTCAAAGCCATCAGACACTTTCTCTGCACTATAGGCTGAGAATGCAAGATAAGGCTTATCCTTCTTGTCACGCTTCATATCAATGTTCTTGCCCGGTGAGCCACGGAAAGTCATTTCGCCCTCGATACTATCCTTGGTATCTACAGGGAAAAAGTCAACAGCCGTTTCTGAGAGGTCAAGATAAAGAGCTTCACCACGTTTCTTAAACGTGAGAACACCTTCCACCTGAATACGCGAACCAACCTTGTATTTGGCTGCTTCACCTGCATCACCGCTGTCCTTAATCACATTGACGTTTACTGTCTTGTTGATACCATTCTTGGGTGAAAAAACTACATCCAATCCGTAAGTCATGAATGGCTTACCATCTCTGTTTGCACGTACTACCGCAGTTCTGCTGACAGTACCGCATACCTTTACATTACACTTAATCATACAAATTACTTTTTTAAAAATTATACTCAACCATCTGACCAGGACGTAAGTAATTTAATGAATGTCGGTTATGCTTTTATTCGTCAACCTTGATAGCTTTATGAAGTTCCCACATCATTAATGCCAGGACTACCACATTGAAAACTCCGTAGATAGCAGCAGCTAATACTCCAAAGAGTGCATAAATGATTGCCATGACACAGGCGAACATGCTCATGCCGGCAATGATTATCCAAATCCTATTTAATTTATCTTTTGTCATAGACCTATCTTTGAATGTTCTGTTGCTGGTTCTCCTGTCTGGAAACAGCCTCGTTATAGTTCTGTGATGCCTGTTGTGATAGGATGATGGTATTCACAAGTCCTGTCACACGTATTTTCTTGGCTTCATCAGAAAGTTCAGAGTTGCTAAGTACGGCAGAAAGACGACTGAGTTCAGCCGAGGTAAGTTCTCTTGATACCTTGGTTGTACCATTGTCTGCTGAAAGTGTTGCCTTACCATTTTCACCAATGGTGAGTGTACATTCCTTCATGGCAGGTAACAAAGGCTTCAAATCCACCTGACGGTTGCTGACGGACTGAGAAATATCATTCTTCTTCTCTTCATCAGACTTGTTATCAATCTGTACGGCCAGTGCCAGTAAACTCATATACATGGAAGCCATCATGCCCATGATTGGGTCTCCTGTGGACATGCCGACACTACTGTCTTCGGATGAAAGCAGTTTTTTCATCCAGTCATCAGGAGACTGGTTCGTGTCTATGCCCTGAGTATTGCTATCCTTGTATTTGGCAAGCAAATCATTACCATTGTGTAGAGCCTGGAGCTGAATATTGCCTTTCTGGGCTATCTCTGCAAGATAAGCGGCAGGATCTACGTCTCTGCTCTTGCCGTCAGCGGAGATATTCTTGACTCCAAAATGAAGATGTTCGCCAGTAGTTCGGGTACCTGTATTGCCTGAAACGCCTAGTTTCTGACCAGCTTTGACTTCATCACCACTTTTAACGGCAATGCTGTCAAGGTGCATATAGACGACCTGAACCTTGCTTTTATCTTCACGTTCATATTCAACAGTGACAGACTTGCCACCTGTAGAACCTGCATTCTGATTGACAGCCACGACCTTTCCACGGTCTTCGGTTGCCAGTACATCATCATGCTTGGCTCTGATGTCAATGCCTTTGTGCATCTGCTGTTTGTCACTATGCAGCGGATCCTGACGCATACCAAAAGGAGAGGTGATAAAGAGGAACTCTTCTCTTTTCACTGGGAATGAATAGTTACCACTCATCGTCAGGGATGATTGGGTAGTATTCTTTTCCGTCCCTTTTTCGGCCACCGTTTCAACAGACTTTGAAGGTTCTGTGGTTTGACGCTCGTTTTGAGCTGTACCAAAGGATTTACCTTGTGACTTCATCTCAGCCATAACCTGTTTGTCGTACTTGTCAAGACCATTTGCCTCAATGATTCTTTGAAGGCTTGCTGCATAGCCACCTCCAGTAGCATAGCCAGCACGCTCTATACCTTTCGTCCATCCTTTATAGTCGTCGGGGGCTAGTTTGAAACAGTTCTTGTAACGGGAACTATTCTTCAGTACCTGCGAATGATGTTCATACGAATCTCCCACAGTGGCATAGCTACAGAACTTCTCATTAGGCTTATCATCATTGTAGAGTCCATATTTGCCACCATTTCTGAGCCAGGACTGTGAAGCCTTTATTCCAAAATGGTTATTCTCGTTAAGCGCCAACTGGCTTTTGCCGTTACTGCTTTCCAAAATACCTTGAGCCAAGGTAATAGATGCAGGTATTCCATACCTTTTCATCTGCTCCATTGACTCAGCGGCATACTTTTCTGCGTATTCTTGATTTTTACTCATAAAGCTGATTTACTATCGTCGGATTCCGTTACTACGCACTTCATCTTCCTGTTCTACGTTTGGTTTCTCTGCCTTTTCTTCCTGCCTTGGGTCACGAAGCTCATCACAGATGGCAACTCGGAAATTGTTTCTGATAAGTTTAGGGAGATAACCATCTAATTGGAACTCAGGGAAAGAGACCATATCAAAAGACTGTTTGCCTATAGTCTGAACGCTTTTGGCATCCAATCCTAAGACTTTAGCGGCATTCTTTGCATCATCCTTGTATGCTTCATACTGGTTGGCAACATGGAAGAGCAACAGAGCTTCTGGATGTTTCAGTTTCAGTTCTGCCCATCGTTTGAGGGTATCATCCTTTTCCTGTGGATTTTCTTCCTGCTGCTTTTCTTTCTTCTTGGTTTCCTCACTTTGCTTCTGGACGGCATGTTCAGTCTGCTTCTGCTCGGTTTCCTTGGATTCTTTCTCGGCAGTATTCTCTTCCTGGGTCTGACCTTTACGGAGAATATCAGCAAAGAGAGTAGCAGCAAGATGTTTCTTGTATTCAGTCTTGTCATCGGCAATCCACATTCTCTGCCACTGACTTGGTGAGACTACACGAGGAGCTACCTTTTCTTCACCTTTGATGGTAGCAGCACATAGAATGACATCGTTCTTGGCACGGAACACATTGACTTTCTCAATGCGATCCATATCCACGTCCTTCTCGCTGGTACTGAACAAATCCACTTTCAAGTCGGGTTTCACCTCAGAGAGTGCATAGTATTTCTGAGCCAGTTCCATACGCAGACCATCCAGATTGTCCTGTGCCTGTTTGAGAGTTGTGAAGAATCGGTTCAAATCTGCCTTGTCGGGATAGATGGAGAAAGACTCCTTTCCCTCTGGTTTGATATACATAGCCCAGCGCTTGTTGTCGTCCTGAACCATTTGAATACGGTCAAAGCCAATCAACTTAGCCTGTTTCACTGCATCGCCAACATCCAACCTGGAAATATCTTCAAGGTTCCAGTTCCTCAGACGGGCTATAGTGACATCCTTCTTGTCAAAATAGCTATCGTCGGGTCTATATCCCAGACTGCCATCAGCGTTGAAGAACTTGACGGTTTCAAAACCTTCTTTCTCCAATGCTGTTTTGATTCGTGACTTTGACATGCCAGGCACTTCATTGTTCACTTCAAGCGAAGCTCCAGCTGGCAGTACCACATCGACATTCTTGGCTTCCTTGTCTCTGACGAGGACAACCATCTTGGTATCGGCATTTGGGTGAACCTTGATTTCATCAGCCACGAAGTAATGTTTTGGCAACTGACTCTTCATTTCTTCCGTTTCCTGCTGGTTGCGATAAGATGAATACTCAATCTTTTCGCCCTTTTCGGCTTTACGGATAATTTCGAGTGCATTGTTGACATCGCTTTCAACGGCATCAATGAGGCAGGGATTTTCCTTCAACTCTCGATTCCAGTAGTCCACCATACCCATACTCTCATCAGACAGGCGGGCTTGCATACCATATTCCATCAGTTTGAGTCCAGATGCAATTTCAACCACAAGACGTTCCTGTTTGGTAGCATCTTCCGAAGGAGCTTTGCCATTCTTCATGACCATTCCTTCTCGTGAGAGGCGTTGCTGATTGCCTGTAGCACTTACTACCTGACGCATGAGTTCCTGAACATAGTCATTATAATGCTCGAAGTTGTTCTGGTTTGGCATATACAGAGCATCTTTACCTGAATCGTAGTGAGCCACGCCACTACCATCACGACGCAGAGGAATGAGGTTTTCATTCATCTTGTCCTTAAAAGCATTGATAGCACCTCGTAGTCCTAACTCATAGTCAGGTCTGCCAAATCGGTTGTTGTTGTCGAAAGACAATACTTCCTCCTGATATTTCTTTTCATCAACCAAAGGGAGAAGCGTCTGGTCAATATTGAACAAAACACGGATTTCTCTGTTGTGGATGCCCTTGTATTGGTTCTTTTCCTCTTTGGATAGTTTCAGATACTCCTTTCTTGGAATAATATCATCCGGGTTGTTGCGGTTGACATACTGATTCCACGCATACCAGTTGAATGGTACGCCACGCTCATGCTCACGGACACTCTCTCCACGCATCTTTGCTTCATTGAAGAGTGTGTACAGATTGGTCTTGTAGCCGTTCTGGTCTGAGTGNAGAGCCATAATCAANGCATTGAAAGGACTCACGGCACAACCTTTAGGATAAAACTGAGGAGTTCTCTTTCCATCAATATTCATCCAATAGCCATTGTTTGCCTTAGCACTATCCAAGGCAGTTGTCAGCAGTTCGACCTGTCGTTCTGCTGCATTCTTTTCTTGTAGAGTTTTCTCTTTCATTGTATATTGTATTTATTGTATTCCTCTTGTTCTTTGAACAGTTTCAGTCTCCTGTTCTCGATAATTCTGACCTGCAATCTGTTGCATCTGGTCATTCTTGGCAAGTACGGCATTAGCCAAGGTATTGAGTGGCAGGGCTCCGGACTGATAGGCTCCAACCACGTTGTCCGTAAGCTGAATGTTACAGGGAATATTGTCAATGGTGGCTACCAGACAATTACCCTTTAATACAGGGTTGGAGATTCTTCCATTCAAAGGTTCATCAGGATAGGCTTTATACCTCGCTGCACCCGATGAACTTTTGAGTGACTCGTTATCCTGTTTCTGCCAGTCAAGTGCTTCGTGACCTACCTTGTTGACCAAGTTGGCTCCACCCATGACAATCAGCAGTGTTTTCAGAATGGGGTTCTTTACGAACAGTCCAGTCATGATTGCGGCCATTGGTATCATGGTGTTACCCATGTTTATTGACTTTGTCTTGCCAGTAAACAGACCGACAAGAACATCAGGAAGCATGGCCAGCGTGTAGCCCATGTTGCTGAACGTATCACCAAAACCATTCAGTCCTGTTGCATTGGCTAGCATATCCATCCAGCCATTGCTGTTTGTTTGCAGGGGCTGTTCTGTCTGAGTTTGCTGTGTTGGCTTATCTTCGGTTTCTGTTTGTTTAGCGGTTTCGGTAGTCTCGGCTTTGGGTTTCTCTGCGGCCTTTTTCTGGGCAGCATCATACTTGGCTTTATCAGCCAGATATTGATATTCCTTGCCTGGAGCTACTATCATCGGCACATTCTTGTATTTAGGATCATCTCTCTTATTGGTTGGGAGAGTGAACTGAAAAGCTGGGATAATGGGTTTAGTCAGTGCCATAAAGCTGTATTTAGGATTGGGTACATAGAATTTGTTCTTTAGCTTTGAGTTGACATTATTGATGTAGGAATCCTGCGAAGCATTTATCTTGTTTGCCTGACCTCGAAAGCCTGAGAATACATTGGTATTGCTACCGAACACACCTTTGCTGATACAGACCTCCATCGCCACCTCCTTACGTTGCTGACTATTGCCAGCTACTTTACCTGCGATATAGTTGATAGCCAAATCACTTCCAACAAAGGATGCAAAGGCTTTCCATGAGCCAGCACCACCGAGTGATACGGCATCAACGGCAGAGCCAAGCACTTTACCTGCACCTTTTTCAACCTTACTAGGGTTATAGGCTTTCTCGCCACGCTCTTCAATCTCTCTTGTAAGCGGAGATTTCATGAGTTCATTGCTAAGTCCCCAAATACTATTCTGAGCTGCTTTGCGCATGATGTATTCAGCAGAAGACTTGGGCATATTGTCCTTGACGAGTTTGTTCACCATCAAATCTTCCATACGAGAGCCTATATAGGCATACGCCAAGTCACAGCCCAACTTTGCCGAGAGCGTATCATATTTGGCACGGCCAATCTGTTTTACTACGGCACTACGCCATTCTTCGGCAATGACAGCAAGGTCATTCTGAACAGTTTTAGAGTTCTGAATCTTCGTATTACACATCTTGATGTAATCCTCAGTGGTCTTGCTGTTCCATTCACCCGTTGCCTTCAAATTACCGAATGTGGGGTCAAAACAATAAGGATTGGACGAAGCAAGCACACCTCTAGGACTTTTCAGATAATCTGCAAGCTCCTTGGTCTGCTTACTGTTCAAGTCAGCTTTCACCTGATTCATCACAGGTGATATTTTGCCATCGAAATAGTGCTGTATGCAGTATTCCAGTTCAGCAAATTGCTTTTGGTTCTTGATTTGACTCATAGTTATACGTTTAATTGATTCAGTAACTGTTCTCGGGTCTGTTCTATAGCCTGATGGTAGATAGCCATCTGTTTGGGATAATATTCTTCAAGCCAGGCATCTTTCTCAATCTGATCATGGATAAAGAGAATTGCCAGCTGACGAGTGATTTCTACGGATTCTTCGCCATCCTCACGGTTGTTGAACCATGCCTTTGTCCACCAGCGTGTTTCAGCTCTGTCGGGATAGACACTGACCTGTCGGGGAATGTCGAAGCTCTGCACATCAAAGTCCAGTTCAGAGAGTGGGTCTATGACTCCGCTGTCGCTGATGGCGTTATCGAGGGCTTTTTTTTTAGAAGTTCGCTCATCGTTGACAGATAGACATTATGCCGTAGTGCCAGATAGTTCAGGAAATCAGCTATCAGCAGATTCTGAACCTTGCAGACAAGTGGCATGGCACGCTGGCCGATACCCAGTGGGTTAGCCATAGACGGCATGGTCTCAAAGAAATAATTCTTGGCTGCTGAGATAGAGAAGATGTTACGAAGGGATTGTTCAGTACGCTCAGGCAGTACATACATTCCCTTGTGCAAGTCCTGCATGTAGTTTGGCAGGAAGTTCATCATAAGTTCTTCAATCTCTTTCTGGTCTTTGTCATAGTTGGTCGGCAAAGTCATTTCAAAACTTTCAAACTCAGGGGAAGTGATATTACCACCTTGCTCCATAGCCTTGAGATTGCCGTAGAGCATGGTCAGGAACTCAACAGGGTTCAATTCCTCACCGTCAAACTTTACCTCAAAGTGAAGGAGGTCACCACTCAGACCTACCATCATACCTGCCTTTACCTGCTGTCCGAACTGAACATAGACATTAGCCAGATGAGCATAGGTCACTTCATACTTGCCATAACGGATTACCTGATAGACACCATGGACGGGGTCACTGCCAATTCCTGATACGGTTCCAGAGGCAAGGGCTGAAAGCAGATAGCCACTAGCCTTGAAATCCAGACCATGATGGAAAAATTCTTCTCCACTGGCTGGATGCTTCTGTTTACCATATCCTAATGACAATTCTACATTCTTGTCTCTTTCTTCAAATGGCATACAGTAACCACTTGGCGAGCGTAGTATCATCTCTTCTGTATATTTCATCTTAAAAAAATTCTTAGTTGTATTTATCTTTTCATACCACCACCTTGGTTCTGACTCTCACTCTCTGCCATTGCCTGTCGTGAAGTACCACCAGCACCGCCCAGTATGCTCTGCATATTGGAGTTGTTACCGATAAGCATCATTCCCAACATAGCACCAGCTATCTTGCCGAGCCATCCGAATCTGCCGAATGAGAGGAAAGCGGCTGCTACCAGTCCCACAAGGCTCAATCCAGAAACATTGCCTGTTCCAAGATTCTTGAAGAAGTTGCCGAACATATCCAGACCATTTCCTCCGAAGATACCACGGAAGAAATTGCCCAGTCCGCTCCATTTGCTGTTAATGTCGCCCATAGCTCCATTGACAGCATCCACAGCTTCACCTGCCTTGTCCTTCAAACCTTTCACGTCATCGACTGCACCAGCAATCTTGTCGGTCGTTTCCTTACCGACAACTACATCGCTGACCGTCTCGACAACACTCTTGTCATTGATGATGCTTTCCCATGCAACATAGCCTGTTGCGCCACCAACGGCAGCCGTCTTGACTGCCTTGCCCGCACCTGTCAGTGTTTTGGCAGGATGGATAACGGTTTCTCCGATAGATTTTCCTCCTGCCTTGGCGAACTCTCCAGTACCTCTAAGTACCTTGGCTCCACCTCTTGCTATACTTGACCAAATACTCATAACTTGATAGTTTTAATTGTTTCTAATTGATACGGCCACTACGTTTCCATCGGTTCATACATTCCTTGACGATGGATTTCTTGTCGGCTTTCTCACGGCTTCCTTCATCTATTTCATGCCAGATGTCTGACATAGAGGTGTACTTGACAGCTCTTGTCAGCCTTTGCAGTCGCTTGTTCATGACTTTCAGCTTGGGTCGGATGTTGAAGACTATCTCAATCCGTTCTTTTTCTGTCATCTTGTTATCACTCAGACAAACCAGACGGATGTCATTGACAATCTCAACGCTCCCCATAATGAGTTCCCGATAAATCTTGTTTCTCTTTGTTGAGAGAGCAACGGCCAGTGCATTACTCGAGTTCTTGTCTAGTTGTCGGGTGAATCTGTCCATGTTCTTGACCAGGCAGTCTATCTCGTGATAGAAGCCATAAATCTGAGCTGCATATACCACAATACCACGAAAGGTACTGATGTAATTGTTGAACTCCTTTTGCAGATTGGCTGTGCCTTCAACCTCTTCTTTGAGCCAGACATGGCCTGTTGTCTGCATGAGCATTATCTTCTCCTGATTTTTCAACCCTTTCTCGGCTTTCTCGGTGTAGGCGTATATCATGCCAGCCAGTACAGGGTCGTTCTGAGCCAACATTTTTGATGAACAGACTACTGAAAGCAATAAAATAATGATGAAACGGTACATAGGCAGTGGGATTAATCATGTGCTACATAGGCTGCTCTTCGCCATCGTCCCATTGCGGCACGAGCTACATCAGCATTACTTCTGTCAATCATACCTGCCGTCACGTTGTTCCACACATCATTCATGGTGTAGTAGCGGATGCTCAGGTGCAGTTTACTGAGCCTTTTCTGAAAGTCAGATAGCTTATCGTTGAGTGCCCAAAGTGTTTTGGAGCGTTCAGCACCAGTCAGCATATTTTCACTGCCACCTTTGGCTACGGCATCTTTGAGCAGGTTATATACCGACACAAGCTCGGTAGCTGTCTCGATATAGAGGTTATTCATGCTGATAGATGCAGCGATACCTTGTGGGTTGTCACCAATGGCTTTCTTCAATTTGGACAGTGTGATAAAAATTCGCACGCCATCATTGTAGAGATGGGTGCAGGCTTTTAGCGATGAAGCATAGCCATTTACCGATTTGAGGTAATTGCTATATTTCTTCTGCCAGTCATGAATCTGGTTGAACTCGGCAGAAATGGCATTCTGGAGCAGTGCGGTCTTGGTTTGACCTTCCACCTGTTTCTTGACTTCTCCATTGATAAGCTCATTGCCCTCGGCTAAAGCCACATATTCCAGTGGATTGGACGAGACAACTTGTGCCCGAACCTCTATGCTTGGTAAACAAAAAGAGAGGTATAGCATCATGCTGATTTTAACGATTCGTGATTTCATAAATTCCATTGTTTTTACGACTTGTGATGACTCTGGATCTGATTTCTGATACATAGTCCAGTTTGGCTTTAGCACCAATTATATCTATCCTTGGAGTTGTTCTGTCTCCTGAATAGATACTGATGGTTTTGAGTCCGAAGATTTGTTGCATAAGGGTTTGATGGACATTGAAGTCCACAATGCGGTACAGTTCTACATAATCAACCTTACGCTGAAATATACCTTGCTCTATGACGAGCTGTTCACTGCCAACGAAGAATTTCATGCGTTTGAGATAGGCAAGTCTGTATAACAAGCATAGGGAAAGAAGAATTGTCACTACCAGAACGATGCAACGAAACGGCATCTCATCCAGACCAGCATACACTAGTCCCACTGGACACAACAGGAGCAGAGGCAGTTCGTTGATGACAAACTGCTTCCAATCGGGCTGTATCAGTATGGTTTTGAAAATGGGTACTCTTTGCATCTTGATTATCTTTTAGCGATGAAAGAAAGAGTGTTTCCTTTCGGACTCTTCCGACTCATCCTTTTTATTCTTTTCCTCGTATTCTTCCTCACGCTCCATTACGGGATTTCCATTCTCAATATCGAGAGCTGTTTCAATCTCATCGGTCTGCGAGTAGGCTTTCTTGTCCTGCAGCTGGTCATTCCAATCCTTATACTCAGTTTCACAGGGTTCATAGATGACCTTGCTGGCTGTAGCTTTCTGATAGTCATCGACGGCTGTTTTCAGAGCCTGGCTGTATTCAGCATAAGCAGTCTTTAAATCTTTACCATAATCCGCAAGGTCTTCAGGACATACCAATCCACTGCAACGGGCACTTTCGTATTCTTCTGCAGCCGATTGATAGGTACCAAATAAATGAATTAATTCCTTGGGAAGTAAGTCTTCATCACCTGAATGAATACTATCATTTCTCAAGCTCATCATATACTCACTCATGGGATGGGAGTGCATCGATGTTTCGAGACTCAGACTCTTGGCTATCTCATTCAAATCGAAATTTTCATTGAATGGGAAATAGTAAGTAGCTTCAGGAGTTGCTACGACTGGGCAATCCTTTTCTTTGAGATTTATCTTGTAGTCACTATCACACTTGGCAAGGAGGAAATTCACGGCAAACATTCTACCGGCCATATCTCTGTCGAAACATAGATGATGGTTGGTATCTGCGGTCTGTTGCATCATACCTTTGAACTGCTGAATGCTTGGATTACCACCTGTACTGACAAAGACGGAACGACTCAGGTCACGAAGCTGTCTTTCACAGTTCTTGATGACCTTCTCATTAGTGCTGTTCGCTTCCATCTCAGAGCGTATAGCTGATTTCTTTATCTGATAGAAACTCATGGCATCATAGCCACTTTCAAACCAATAGACATCTTTGGCTCTGGAGAGTTCACGAGCGGCTGGACAGGCAATCCACAGTCCTTCACTAGCATTGCTCCCTGCCGCCATACCCTTGAAACTCTTTTTTGTTTCAGCATTGACTCTTCCTCTTTCTTCTAAACCGACGATTTCAGACAAATTGCAAGGCTTGCGCAAGGGGAACGAAAGATTGGTATAGGTCTTTCCATTACTGGCATCCTTGAAAGCAATGAAGAAGTTATCGGCAAAGACTCTCTGGGTATCAAGACTGATACCTCTATCCTTGAAATAAGGATAGAAAGCCTTTTGTGAGGTAAAGTCATTGCGGTTAAAGTAGAGTCTCTCGTAATCATTGATGTCGAAGTGTCTTTCCATACGTTCTCTGTTAAGACGTACAGAAGCACGCTCCTCAATGGGATTATTGAGCAGTCGGTTACATACGAGATTTACCAGTCTGTCTTTGGACATACCTGGAGAGTATTCTGCAAACAGATGTGGGTGTTCCTTGATGAAACCAATCACATTGTATTTCTGGGTAGAAGGTGGCTGAAAACAGCATTTGCCATTGGGAGTTACAATAAACTTGTCTCCCTTGACACGTCTGCCAGCACTATCGAGGTGGACATACGAGGGATAACGCATACCATCACGTCTGTTCAACTGATAGCCTGCGTCCACAAGTAAGTCCTGTATGTCAACACGATCGAGGAAATCGTCATATTTCAAATCTGCCATAGATGCGAATGGTTGTTAGCGTTCAATGAATCCCATTACCTTGGTCTCAGAGACAGATGCAGCAACATAGTTCTCATCGCCTTCACTGACGATGCTGATGATGTTATTCAGTGCATCCTCCAGGTCTGAACCCTGAACCATATAGGTGACATTTGTATTCTTTTCCTTACCAGTTTCTTCATCGAGAGCCTTGAAAGTAATCTTTGCCTTGTACCAGTTGTCGTCTTCATTATCGCTGAAGATGGCTTCCTTATAGGTAGCAGGATTGATATTCTTTACCTCGACGGCTCCATGAAACAATTTTCTAGCTTCTTTGAGGAAAGTTTCTTCCGTATCACTGAAGCTGACGGCATCTACCACATAAATATCGGTAACAGATTTCTGTGAACCATCTTCCTGTTCCACATTATGCTTGGCAGATACCTCGTACCATATTGCTTTTTTAGTTCTCATTCTTTTTTTTCTTTACTGTTTTACATTCCATGATGGAGTTCAGTTCTCATCATTTCAGTATTTGCGGCTGCTTCGAAATTTCGAGCGGCCACGTCCATCGGTGAATCAACACCCGGCTTGAAATAGGGTCTTACTTCTGGACCATGACTGTGATGATGCTCCACATAGATTTCAGGACCTGGGCGGTCAAAGCCTCTGGCTAGTTCACCCATAACAGTGACACCAGCCAAGAGAGCAGCACCAATCTTGGTACCTAGGGCAACTCCGTCACTACGACCTTTCATATCAACCTCATGAAACACTTTGGAAAAAAGCTTCATTCTGTGATAGTCATCCACAGCCATGAACTTGTCATACTGCTTTTGGGTAATCTCATGTGATATACTTTCGCCATTGATGACTGCGGTCATTTTGAACTTGCCTTTTTCTTCTGCAGGTTCTACACGGATTTCACCAACTTCGACTTCGCGGCCATGCGCACCTTCACGAAACCAGCCTTTGTTTTCCTGAAGCTCACGTCCATCGACAACACCTACGTTCCTGTCTATTGGATCTCTTTGAAGAGACTGTTCCTCACTGGTAGGAGCTACCTCGGCAGGATGAAGCTTGGCATTCATTTCTTCGAGAATCTCTGGTTTGAGTCCGATTGCAATGCGTTCCTTACTGTTAAGCATATCAAAAGTGATCTTATCAGCAAAATCATCCTTAATGACATTGTTGAGAATCTCCAGACGTTTGTCTATAGAAACTTGCTTCACAGAGTTGTTGGTAAGGGCTTTCAGTTCTTCCGCATTCAAGTCATACGTCATATCAACTTCTGTCGATGATGACTGAATGGTCAGTGTCTTGGCTTTTTCATCGATGATGATGCCATGAGAAGAGAGGCATTCCTGCCACTTTTCATTGGAGAAATAGACTGGAGAGGTGATAAGTTCCTTATAGGGTTTTGCAGGATCTTGGCTTCTTGGACGTTTTTCCTGTGGAATAACTACGGTCTGCAAGTTCTGCAAAACATCGGTCTGAGGAGCTTGCTGTGGCTGTCCTTTATAGTAGAAGCCATAACCACCTGAGCGTAGTTCACCCGGTTTAAGTCTTCCGTCTGGTCGTTCTGCAACCATAGGCGCACCCGGATAGAAGACTTGTCCACCAACTCGACGAAGGTGGAAACCATCTTGTCGGCGTGGTGTCCAACCAAGAAAATCTGGGTGCCAGCCCAATCTTCCGTATTCACCTGCACCAATTCTATAACCATGAAGTCCCATAGCCACACGTCCGTTGGCATTTCTGGCATGAACGAGGTTACGGGGCATATCAAAGTCCTTACCGATGATACTGGTAAAGACATTGTATGCTTTCTTGTTGGCGGTGTTTGTTCCCCAATCCGTAAGTGCCAGCATCTGACGTTCATTCAGATTGTATCTGAGTAGTGGTGAGTCGTGTCCCTGTACGGCGAGCTTGTAAGCATCTCCTTCCATGATGATGTGGGCTTGCATACCATTCCGCATGAGAATATCACGCATCTCTGGTTGCAAGTCCATTTCTCTAGGGTTTGTATTTTTTCTAATCGCCATAACGTAATTTTAGGGGTTAAGTATTATGCCTCTCCGTTTTCGAGGGCTTCTTCCATCAAGGTTGACTTGTAGTGAACGAACTGTTCAGCGGTCTCATCATTGATACAGAGAGAATGCTCCTGACAGTACTCTTCATACTCATTCTGCCATTCTTCACTGAAATGATTGACATATTCCAACCAACCGATTTCTCCACGCTGCATCTTCTCGATGAGCACTTCTTCCGGGTAATATTTGTTCTTAGCCATTGTAGTTGTATTTGTTTGAATTGATTATTTTCTCTGATGTACGGCTGCATTTCTCTCTGCGCTCTTCTTCTGTTCACTCCAGAGTTCATCGGTATAGTCATCTTCTGACACATAGCCTAGATTGCCGTCATCGTCCATGACCCAGCAACCATAGCATCCAAATGTGAACTTGTCCCAGTCACGCTTGCCTTGATCCTGCCATTTCTGAGCATCACCTTCGGCAAAACGAAGCCCGGTCTTGTTACGCAGGTCAACACCGACTGTTACCATTTCCTCACCGCTGACAAAAGACAGGGCATCACCATTCTGGAGAATCTTCATTTCTCCACTGCTAAGGTTCAGTTCATCTGAGAGAACCTGCATGTTGCGACCGATAACAGCTGTTGGAACTGCCATGACCTGATTGGTCTCAGTATCAATCTGTACAAAGGCTTTGATGATTTCACCTGATGGAGAGGTCACGTCAGCCATGACTGACTTGCCGTCTTTGAGCAATTCCTGCTGATTGGCATCGAACTGTTCTAGTGGAGCATACTTCAGCACAGGATAGAAGACAACGTCAACATTGCCGTTTTCACCTCTTAGTAATGCGAAGCGAGCCTTGCTTTCAATGGTATTGCCATCGTCATCCTTGATGCGAATTGGTAATACAGGAGTTGGTTTCCCATTGCTGATGTCGTCGAGTACGAACATAGGCAGGTCTTCTACCATCTCGTGAGTCAAACCGAACTTTTCGAGCGTAGAATACGGTATTTCAAACTCTTCAAATGTATTTCTTTTCATACTTTATTTTGATTAAAAATGATATTCTGTCATTCAAAGGTAAACAGCTTTTCCCACATAAAAGAAGGTTTTGGAGGCTTTGAAAAGGGTTTTAATTAGTATTATATTTAGAGTATGATAATGAACTCAAAATCATACTTTCAGCTTATACTTTGTTATAGCGGATGAATTTGCCAAGGAATAATTCTTTGCCTTTAAGCCTATTACCTAATTTTGTAGGTATGAAAAGATTTATAGTTTGTTTTAGTGTGGCAATGGTGCTTCATTGCTTACCGATAAGTGCGCAGTTTAACACCATCAGTTCTACTCATCACAGGATGAAAGTTGAACGTATCGTGGAAACAGAAAATCCTTCCTTGCTGGATGAATTTGCAGAGGACGATTCTGTCATGGTGTCTAATGAAGAAATGAAGAATGATTCACTCAAGTGGGTGAGTCAGTATCTCAGTGTGTCATATCCACTGAGACAAATCAAGATAAATTCTTCTTTTGGCTGGAGAAAAGATCCAATCACAGGGAAAACAAAGAGTTTTCACAATGGTGTGGACTTATATGCAAGACGTGATAAGGTAATGGCGATGTTGCCTGGAGTGGTAGAAAGAGTGGGAAATGATAGACGTGCTGGATTGTTTGTCGTGCTTCGACATGGTGATTTTCAGGTGAGCTATTGTCATCTTTCCAAAATACTAATCTCTAAAGGTGAAATGGTAGCAGCGGGTGACGTAGTGGGAATATCAGGAAATACAGGCTTCAGAACCACAGGCGAACATCTACATCTAGTAGCAAAAAATAAGGATGGCAAGGCATTTAACCCGACCATCCTTATAGATTTTGTTCGCAAAACTAAGTCTGAATTGCTGGATAAGCTACTGTCTAGCTATCCGTAATAATCTGTTATTTCTTATTCTGTTCTTTGCAGTATTTTTTGAAGTCCTTGAGTGTATAGCCCTTTGAAGCTACAATGTTCTCCACATTACTACTAGCAAAATCAAGGCTGATATTTGCAGTAGATGGATTTTTTACATGGCTTGTGTAGAATGTAAAGCGGTATTTTTCGCCTGGAGATAGCTTTGAACAGGCAGTTCCCGTATCTGAGCTGATAAAGCCACCGTTTCTATCATTATAGTTGACGGTGTACTTTACGTTGTAGATAGTCAGGCCTGTATTGTTTATAATCCACGCTTGACCGTGAGGTTCATTGCTGTAATCGGTTTCCCAATCCCAATAGGTAATCTTGACTCCTTTGCGTAGTTCAATATAAGCTTCAAAACATTTATCTTGATAGAAACCTGCTAATTCTGAAATTTCCTTTGATTTTTTCAAATCTTGATTTGCAAAATTCTTCAGACCAATCTGTTTTGCAAAGTCTTTGAGATACGATGGAGTTTCAATCAAGCCTTCAGAATCGACAATCGTCAGATTTCCATCTTTATTCTTGGCAACATAGAACTTAACGCTATCCTGTTTGAAAACACCATCAGTTCCAGTGTAGCTGTTCTGGCCAGACATAATGATAGTATCACCTTTCTTTTGTATGTCATCGTTGAAATCGAGCACATCACGCTTAACTTCAACATGAAGAGAATCATACATCGGATAGATGTCTTTTACTTTCATTCCAGCAGTGGAGTCTGTCGCAGCAGTAAAGAAGTTAGTAACAAGTTCCTTTGCGGCATCTCCACCATTAGAACATGAAGTGAAACAACATGCTCCAATAATTATAGTGGATAATGCAGTTAGTCTCATTTCTTTTCTTTTTTCTGTTGTGGACGCTTGAACACGAAGTTAAGAACACTGGTTCTTGTGTTCTCACGAATACCTGTTACATATTCAGAACTACCAAAGTTAGGGTGAACAGTGTTGGTTTCAGTATATGAATTTACCAATTCCCATCCATCTTCTCCCATCTTGTTAAGCATAGGAGTTTGGTCATTAAACACCATAGGGGCATAGTCAGGCAGACTTTCTGCTTGTTGACCGGCAACCTTAACAACTTTGTACTCCCATTTTGTCTTACTATTGCAAGACGATAAAGCTATTACGCAAATAGCAATATAGATAAATTTCTTCATATATATTATTTTGTTGTTCATATACTCATTCTAAGGTTGCTGTAGAAGCCTTTTGGAATTTAGTGATAGTTATTCGAATTTATTGTGCAAAAATAAAGAGAGTGTGTACCAAAGTACGGCACACACTCCCAAAATCTTAATAAATACTGCTATTTTCTTACAGTTATTGACTAATACTCAAATATCCACTCCAAATTATCGTATGGACACCATTTGCCGAAGAGGGTTTCTATGTAAACGATTATTGCCCTTTGCTCCTCAGAATATGAAAGAAACTTCTGGCGCTTATCTCCATCAAACTTTTTCAAAGTAGTAGCAGCATCTTGCTTCCATGAATCCATATCGATATGATTAGTTACAAACATCATTTCACCATGCCAGAAATTGCTGATGGGCTTGTCTCCCTTTATCTGCTCTGGCATTTCGGGTTCACCATGATAGTATTTACAGTATTCAAGGTTTTTGGGTGCCTTCTCTCCACTAATCAAATACCATCGATGCTCAACAGAATAGATTGCGTTTTCTATTGGTGTAAGACTTATATCTGGTTTTTCTCCAGAACGTTGGAAGCTTCGCATTACCCATCTATAATCTTTATGCTTATCCAAACGGAAACGATACAGCAAGCAATAGCTACGATAGATATAGATCCATCCATCGTCAAGGTAAAAACCAAATCTGTCATCCCAACTTGTAGTAAATGCTTTAAGTATTCTTTGACGCAACTCCTCAGAGATTTCTTTATTATCGTAAGGCGTTTGGACATCAGTCCAAAGATGCCGTTCTACATTTGTATATGCGTTATTTTTTGGAAAAAAAGTGCGTTTTGAACGGCATGATTCAATGATGTCCTTATCAATCATTTTTTCAATATTGAGATGACTAGTTTCACCATACTTCTTTTTGACGAGATACATATCACAGCCATACATTGCATCAGCCAAGGCTCCAACAATAATGGCATTGAGATGTCTGTCGCCTGGCAATTTCATAGCATTATGCAGAGCACTGCCATAATCAAATGAATCATAGAAAGCCATCCATGCTCTGACCAAAGTACCAAGGAGTCTAGAGTCACATTTCCAATGATTATCTTTGGTAAATGAGCGGAAAGTACCAATATGTTCTACTTGTGCTGCACGTTTCTTTGGTGACCCAGTTCTTAATGCGAAGATGAGTTTAGCAAGAAAATGCCAGGCATACCAATCTGCTTTATCGTTAAGCTGACAGACAATCGTTCCTATTTCCTCTATTTCGTCTATTGTATCATATACCCAGGCAATAGCGATAACATATATCAGAGCATTAGCTTCAGACTTTTCAAAGTAAGAATCTTTGACTATCCTCTTAAATACTTCTTTAGCTATGTGAGGGTTTTTAACAAGAAGAGATCCATTAGTTTGCAAACAATTTCCAAGCGGTGATAACTTCACATTGTCACATATCAATTTTGAGAAGAATAGTTTTTTATCCTTCTCGTATGTGCCTGCTGCAATATCGGCAATTAATGCACCTGTCATAATAATTTATTATAATGCAAAGCAATCGGAAACAGCGAAACTCATAGTTCCTGCTTGTTCCGATTCTACCATTGATATTGCAGTCATCTCTGCCTCTTGAGCATCATTTGCTGATACTTGTAGAACGATAACTTCACCAATATCTGTTGTTATTTGTAAATCGAATATTTGCATATTATTTTAGCTTTAAAGATATAGGGTTTTCAACAAGTTCAATGAATGGTATCTGTTTTAGAATTAATACAATAAATGAGGAACATCGCTCAGTGATTTGTTGATTTATTTCATCTCTAGTGACCTTTTTCTTTCTAAGTAGTTCATTATACGAATACCTAAATCCTTCAATGTTTACTTTTCCTTCTTTCCCTTTTGAAGTTTTACGTTTTACACCACTCCAATTAACGTCAATAATTTTATTTTCTCCTCTGCTATTACAAAGTGTAGTTCCCTTTAGAGGAATTATATATTTTTCCCACACTTCATCAAAAGCGGGGTATCCGTTGATTTCAACAGGAAGACTCTTTTCCGTTTTTATGCCTATACATGAACCTTTATCTGAAATATCGCATGGATTGGTCTTTAAAATTTCGATTCCTAATTTATTGGCAACTAATATAGCATCATCAAGAAGATCACCATCAGTAGCGAGTACAGCTTTTGTACAGTCTTGGTATGCCATTGCTCCATATAGTTGCATAATTGCGGCTCTATTCACTTTTCTTGAACTATCTGAGTACATCTTAGCTTGTATAGCTATTTTTTCTGAATCTTTAATAGCGATAACATCGATTCCCCAATCACCACTCAATGGAGTGACCTCTGTGCTGTAACCTTTATTTTGAAATATACTTGCTACATATTCTTCATATTCTTTTGGTTTCATAATTTATGATTTAATTTGTTTTTGTTTTAGTGCCGAATGTTCCAAGTTATGCAATGTAAAGCTCCACCATTATTAGCAATGTCTCTCATACGGATTTGTCGTATAGTACAACCTAGATTAGCCTCTGTTATATATTTCAACGCCTGTCGGTCTTCTGCAATACCAAAAGCTGGTACAATAATCTTATTACCCACCTGTAGATAGTTGACATAAGCCCAATTCAAAAGAGGCTCAGGATTTTGAACATCAAACAGCATTTCTGTTACTTCGAAATTTTTATCTACAAGGGCTTTTTTAATCTTTTCTGCTTCGATGGGATCTGTTTCCTTATGATTACTCATCAAAACCTTTTTACCACCACACCAATGTATAAAACCATCAGAGTGACCATAAACATCTGCATCTTCATCATTAGAATTGTCACAATGCCAAGGTAAGATGATTATTTCATGTCCTAATTTTTTCTTTAGCAAATCTGTAAATTCGGGATCGTAATCATCCTTGCCATTTTCTTTAAATACTTTAACTGTAAGAACAATATATTCGCCACACATGGTGATATTGCCGCCATCAAGTTTTAACTTTGTTTCTTTATAGTTTATACCTAATTCTTTGCAGATGGGCCTAGCATCTGTTATTGTCCCATTGTATTTCTTTTCTTGAAGATAGTCAGGGTTATATTGATACATGAGAAATTCATTAGTATCTAGCTGAATTGGCATATAATCACGAGCCCAAATATCATTGGTGCCTTCAAGTTCTTTCCACAATATACCCATCTCATCAAGTAAGCAAGTGAAACGATTATAAAAATCTCTTTTCTTAGTTCTTAGCTTGTCTGAGATATAGACGAGGTTTGTATCGGTATCTTTAATCATGATTTAAATTGTATCTTTTCGAGTGAAACTCCAATTTCTATCACATTTTATTGAATTCTTATTATTATCAAGCAAAAATGGTTTGTAATTTGATTTAGATATTGATTGAAATACATTTTGTCTTATATCAGTTTTAATATCTTGACTTTTTATTCTCAGTTCTTCAACCCACTCTATATCATGCTCTGATTCATTACAAAAACCATTAAGGATAGTATATAAATAAGTAGATTGAGTATTATATTGATAAGAGTCACTTTCCAAAAACAATTCCTTTTTTGAATCCCATTTCAGGAATTTATCACCACTTGTCACAATTTCATAGGAACGTATTAATGCTGAAGCACGATATTCTTGTTTTTCATTCTCAAACGTAATGTCAAATCCAGAATTATGTGCATTAAAAGTCATTATAGGGAAATATGGCATCTTTTTGAGTCCTCGTCCATTTCTATGATAGACAATTGGGTCATAGATTCCATTTTCTTTCTCACTATGATAATAGAATTCAACAGTTCGAATATATATCTTAAAGTCCTCTCTTACTTTGATATATCCTCCATATAGAAATGACTTTGATAATTTCATGAAATTTTCTGATAACTTATCTATGTCTAATTCTTCATGAAAGTTTTTTAATTCTTCAATCAGTCCCATAATACCTCTATTTTATATTGCTGAATATTCCTTTCAATCTATCAGATGCTTCTTTCGTAAGATATTCCTCGGGTTGGAGTTTATCAATAATCTCTTCATCGAGAAATGCAACATCTTCTTTTCCCATCACAATCGGTCCTTTTACATTGGTGAACACGTAATGGGTACAATCATCAACCCTGTTTAGCTCTTCTTTGTCTTCAACAAAAGGATACGCATCATCGCCAGTTGCAATGAGGTGCATCAGATAAAGAACACATTCGTTATCTCTCCTGTGGACAAATACTACATTATCACCTTTTATTGGCAAGCTTCGTTCCCAAGGAGGAAAGCCACCCCAACGAAAATATGTATTTCCTTTGTTTGTTAAATCCGAAGCAATTCGGTTGTATTCATCTTCTTCTAATGCTAATGCTCTTAGCTGGTCGCAATGTTGATCTTCACATTCTTCTTTACTTCTGATGTAGATGTCAATATGAAGGCGGTCGCTATATGGACGATGTTCATTCAACTCACTAATCTCGCATTCAAACATCTCACTCCAACCCATATCTAGCATCATAGCTATATGTTCATTTTCGCTTCTAGGTATGTACCCGAGAATATAATCAAAGTCAAAGTCATCAGGATTACCATCATAATCATCGGCAAGAGCAACAGCTACTGCATTTCTGTCATGCTTGTTTTTTTTGTCACGGACTAAAGCAATTTTACAGCCGACATAAAGCTCTTCCCAGATGTCGTCAATATCATGGAAACTAATGCCAGCTACAGCACAATTTTTATATAGAGTTCTCTTGTAACGAGTTATATTCTCTGGAGGTGACTGCATATCACCCTCTAACACTTGAATACCTGGGGGCAATATTGGAGGGCCAGGCATTCCTTCCGTTATGTCAATAGTTTTATTGTCCTCGTTAAGTTGTTCTTGTAGTTTATTCATTTGCTTTTGGTAGAGTTTTTCGACTTCAGCATTCATCATATCATCAAATTCTACATGAGGCACACCTTTTTCTTCAAGTTGACGTTGTAAGTCCCTCAGTTCAGCATCGCAACGAGGGCAAGTGCCTTGACAGTTACCTTCGTGATGGCATTCTGTTGGTTCATAAACCAATCCGTATTGCTCTGCTATTTTTTTACGCATTGATTTCAATACCTCACACATTTCTTTTCCTGCATTCATATCGTATCAATTTTGAGGGTTATTATTTGGTAATCTTTTGATATATTCTATTTGCTCAATATGGGTGAATCCCATAGCTTTAATTTTACTAAGTTCCCATTTTACGCTATGTTCATCTTTAAACTCAGGTATAAGGGGAATCTTGATTACGACTTTTTCTTCACCTACAATATCTCTGAGGAACTTTAGTCTATTGAAGAGAGGGGCAACCTTGACACCTGTGTATTCTTCGAAGATGATGGGTTCCATGGATTTAATATCAACAATCCAAAGGTCAACAATTTTGGAAAGCTCCTTGATGATATATTCGTTATAATGCAAACAGGTTTCAAGCGTAATCTTCCATTCTCGACCACATATCTTACGGAAAGATCTGATAAACCGCCATTGCAATGCTGGCTCACCACCACCAAAGCATATACCGCCACCTGTCATTCCAAAATAAAGGTTATCTATCTTTACTTTATCGTACAAGTCCTGTGGCGTAATCACTGAAACACCTTTTGATGGTGTTTTGCCGTTGGTTTCAAAGACAGGCTTGTGGCAGAAATCGTTCAGGCAATACTTACATTGAAGTGGACAGCCCATGAATGTTACCAATGTGGTTATTCCTGGACCATCTGTTCCCATGCGTAAACGGCTAATACCAAAGATAGGTGCGGTAATCATATTATTCGTCTATTAGATACCAGTATGGAGCCGGAATGTCTTCCTTCTCCTGTCTCGTTTTATCTCCTTCTAGTCTGTATAAAATGGAATTGACCTCATTCTTTGTAACACATAATACTTCAGCGATGTTTCTTGCTGTCATAGGGTCATCTTCTTTGTGTGGAATGGTATTAAGAATTTGATCTTCCAATGGGAGTAAGCTCCAATATGGTGGATTACTTTCTGTTTTTTGCAATATAAGACCTTGCAGACTGTAAAGTTCTGAATTGATTTCTGTCTTTGTTAAGTCGAAAGCTAAAGCTAATTCAGAAGCCTTCACTGCTTCACCTTTCTTACGGATGAAAGTAATAATATCTTGCTGTAGTGCCATATCTTTGTTCTTTAATCAGTTAATTATAAATCTTTTATTCTCTTATGAATTGCTAGCTTTATATCAAATTCCTTTTCAGGATTGATATATAGAATGCCTTTAGCGTGTGCTAGAAGATTAAGACTGATTCTTTCTATTGCTTCTTCTAGTGTAGCATATTCATTAATGTGTTCAAACTCTACGTCATCCCATTCATCTTCATTTAGAAAATCCTTCAATGATGATTCATCTGAGTGGTATGTATAGCTTTCGTTGCTGTTCTGGAAAATTTCAACACAGCCACCTTCACTTCCAATTTTTAATAGTAGAGTTTGCTCTTTATTCATATTTTGTCAGAGTTAATCGAGTTTAATGTGCAAATATAGGTTTTAGTTGTACCAAGATGCGGTACATATTATAACTAATTGTTACTCTTTGTATAAATCTATAGCCTTTTGATGAAGCTCGCAGACTTGTTTAGCAAGAGTCGCTGGCTCAAGTACTTTGATAAGATGAGATCGAGACACTAGATAACCGGCAAAATCAAGAGTGGTATGAAGTTTTAGCCTAAAGTCAGAATAATCAGACTCAGTTGCTATTTCTTTTTGGCTGGAATGTATGGGCAAGTCACGCATCGAGAATCTCTCAGTACCATAAGCTCTTATTACGACCTTTTCTTTCTTTGAATCATCACCACTGACTATTCCAAAGTAATCTGCAAAATAGCATTCTGCATCAAATGTTTCATCTTTAATGAATTTTTTATTTGAGACAGTTATGTGCTGCATTCTGTCGAAAGAGAGTGTTCTGAACTCACCATTGTCTTTTCTTTTGCAGAGGAGATACCATCGTCTGTGAAATAGTTTGATGCAATAAGGCTCAACAAAATATACTTTTTCTTCGGATGAACTGTATTTTTTGTATTTGATATTTAGTACCTTACTTTTTCTCAGTGCATTCATTACCATTGTAAGACCTTCACCTTCTGTTGGTATTGTTTCAAGAATAATATTCTCATGAAGGCTACGGCACTCACTGATAGTATTGTTAACCGATAGGGTTGACAACATCCAGTTCTGAATAGAGTCTTCATCGAGAACGTGGTCATTACCGATAAAATATCTGAAATGATCTTTGCGATCGCATTCAATATAAATACCAAAGATTTGTTCTATGGCATCTTTATGACGGTTGAATGTGGTACGAGCGAGTTCTAAGCCACCGCTCATTTCGGTTTCTCTCCACCTGTCACTAAGTTCTTTCAAGGTGATTCTCTTGGCTGTATGAATGGTTTTCACAAGCCAAATATATTCTTTAAAGACAACTCCTGCGTTTTGCATATATCTTTATTTAACTTGGGTTATTGTAATAGGAAGCAACAAATTCATCCAACTGTTTTTTTATAGATGCGAAATCTTTGCTTAAATCTAATGTTTTGAAGCTGATGATATTTCCATCGTTTAGTTTTATTTTTCCATCAGGAACTATATCTTCACCCGTTTTTGCATAAAGAAGCATACCATCAACATTTCCACTATGCTTCCTGTCATGGTTCATAACATAGGACTGAATTTGATAAATGTTATTGCTATGTAGGGTCGCCTTACCAAATCTTTCTTGCATTGTTTTGCCATAATATTTCGTATCTATTATGAGTGTCCTTTCTCTCGTTGACATCATAATATCTGTTTGCATTATTGGAAGATCGTTTGTATTGCTATATTCTTCGTCTATATTCCAAACAATCTGACTTGCTTGTGCATGTAATCGTGGAAGGTGCTTCTTGTAGTATTCCAATACAAATTTTTCAAAGAGCCTACACATGTGGTCATCTGTAAATCCTTTCAATTTATATTTTCCACTTTCAGTTGTGAGGATTTGACCATCCATAATAAAATAACAAATGTATAACAGCATTTGATATGTCTTGCAATTTTTGTCAAACCGTAGAGTAGTCCACTTCACAAATGAAATATCTATGGTATCAACATTTCCAAAGAAAAGCATAAGCTTTCTAAGTTTAGCCTTTCGGCTTGTATCTTTTAAAGTTGATAAAAGGAATACGACCGTTGTTTTCAGAATTTGGTTAAATAGATTATTCTCTGATAGTTCATCAAAATCACAATCTATCTTTTGCTTTTTCTGAATCAGATTATTGATAGTCCCTCTCATATCCATCTTCCCTTTTAACGTAGGAATAGTCTCGTGAATAGAAATGTATTCTTTGTGAAGACCTTGTTTTAACTGGAAAGAAATACCTCTGAAAAGAATCTCGGCGAATAGGTCGTATATCTCGTCGAAATTCTCACCATCTATATTTTCATAGTTGTTCTGTTTGAGCTGCTGAAAAGCATAGCTCAACATATAATAGATGTTTTTTATCAGTATGGTTTTGTCAATCGTCATTTCAGGATGTCTAATAGTTTTCTTGACTCGCTTTTGTATTTTTCGTTGTCGTCAAACCAATATTCACGAAGCATAGGGCAAATATCATATTCAATCACATTCTCTAACCAGTTGATGTTTATATCATCATTATCTTGATTGCAGAAATAGCTATGACCGATGCAGAATCCACTTCCGAGTGAATCATCAGCTTCTATATCACTATTCAAATTAATAACACCATTAATTACAGCGTCGAACTCTTTGCTATCAATTTCATTCTGATAGTTAATGAATCCTTGTGATGTAAACCCAGGTTTCATCTCATAGAAACTGAAACGGCGGCGTAAAGCATAGTCAATCATTGCCAAACTTCTATCTGCGGTATTCATTATACCTAAAATATAGAGGTTCTTTGGCACATAAAACTTCTCGTCATTATATGCCAATCTGATTTCATGTTTCGCACCTCGATAGTCCTTTTCAATAAGCATCAACAGTTCACCAAAAATCTTACTCATATTTCCTCTATTTATCTCGTCGATAATGAAAAAATACTTGTTGTCTGGGTCATTAGCTGCTTTTTTACAGAATGAATAGAAAACGCCATGTCTGAGTTCAAATCCACCATCATCTTTAGGTCTATAGCCCATAATGAAGTCTTCATAGGAGTAATTCTGATGAAACTGGATTACCTCAATTTTAGAATCATCTTTTACACCCATAATTGAGTAAGCTAATCTCTTTGCTGAGAATGTTTTACCAACTCCTGGAGCGCCTTGTAGAATAAGATTTTGTTTCGCCAGTAGCAATGATTTCAATTTGATGTATTCATCATTGTCCATGAATACCTCATTCAAAAACTCTTTTTCGGTATAACTTTCATAGTCAACTGCTTTCTGCTTAGGATTTTCATCACGAATCAAGTCCATTATGAAATTAAATTCTTCATGGGTAAGTTTGAAGAATGATCCATGAGGATTTTTGATGAACTCCATATTAGACAGTTCTGTAGCATTGGCTATCTCATTGTATGGAATAGGTGTAAGCAAAGATTCTGTTTTCTTGAAGAATATTTGTTCTCCATCTGTTTCCTTACTGACCTCCGCTAAAGCCACAATTTGTTTAACCGGATTTGCTTCATAGCCGATAACAATGTCTCCAGCTTTTGCGTCTTTGAAGTTTTGGAAAATCTTTCGTTTATTATCGTTATCATTATAGAGTGTGTAACTCTGCTCTGTATTTACATCCATGTTAGCGAACTGCCATATCTTTGGACTTGCAACAAGCCACCAATATGACACTTCACCTAATTCACTGGCAGGAGTCTTTTCATCTGCTGGAAGTTCTTTTTGTTCTTTGGACTTGTAATATGATTTCACATAATGGCTTATATCCGTTAAGACAGTATTTAAACGTGGGTCTGGATAGCAATCTCCATCGAGAAGTCCATTAAGTATTTGGCGAAGTTCATTATCATCTCGAATTTCGTCTGCTATTTCATTAAATAGGTCATAACATATTTGCACGTTCTTAGTACCTCCTCCATGAGCAGGTTCTATAGAACTACCTATAGAACGAGCCAGTGCAAGGCATTCTGAGTATTTGAAAAGGAAATATTTTTCTGGATAGCGTAGCCATAGATAGGTGGAAACGCATCGAGCATCCTGATAATGATTTTTCCATTGATCAGCTCCATAAGTAACACGAAGTTGTTCTGCTTTAACTTGAAAAGCCTCAATTCGTTGCAATAGAGTACTAGATGAAGTCTCATTATACAAATCCTTAAACATCTGTCTCACCATTTCTTTGTCTTTGGCAATGAAATTCATCATCATTCCTCGTGGAAAATAATTCATAGAGGCAAGTAGATTGGCTACATCTTTAGTGGAGTTCTGGAACATAGACGCAAAATCTTCTGCGTCTATGTTCCATCTATCTTGAAAGTGCTTAACAGCAACCCACTTATATCTTTCGTCTACCCAAAATGAAGCAAAATCTTTCTTATATTGCTCTATGAGAGAATGAAGCTTATCTTTGTTAATCATATTGTTTGCTATTTATTAATTACATCTATGATTCAAGTAGCTTATTTAACTAAGTTCATCAAAGTTTCATAGTTATCAATCTTGCCATATTTGACCTCACTGGTACTCAGCTGATTGAATAACTTTTCGGCACAAGCTATCTTGTTCTTTTCTATTTCTCTTAACTCCATAGAAGACATCGAGCCTTTGGTTTCAGCAATGAAATAGATATGTTTTACCTTATCTTTCTCAAATGCAATAGCCCAGTCTGGAGAATAATTGCCAACAGGAGTTGGAATATGAAATCCCTTTGGTAATTTAGCATAAACGGCAACCTCACTTGATGTGTCGAGGTTTTCAACAAATTTTCGTTCGTTGCTTTTTTCAGCAGTACCATCAGTGAATACGTAATCTTGGATGCTTTTTTCAGCTTTAAAGGCCTTATCCATAGAGGTATGTTTTTCCTGAGTGAATATCTCGCTATCATATTCTCCATCTACTTGATTATAGGTTATGTGATCTACAATCATTGTCGATTTTTGCTCCAGAATAAGACGAGTTACTTTTGAAATAAACTCTTCTGGATTTGCCTTGAACATATTGAATTTGATAGGAGAAATCTTGCTTAATATTGTTGCAACGGTTTTTCTTGTCAATGTGGTACCGGATGCAATTTTTCCAATCAAGTCATAACGTACATGGCTGACTACATCTGTATTCAACTTATCTGTTTGTGACTCTTGTTTCTGTAACATATCTCCAGCAGACAAATCCTCTTTCTTTAGATTGTCTTTCTGAATACCTTTTGTTATAATATATGTGAGCTGAGTGACTTCTAATTCATGATCAATAGCTATAACCGATTTTTCTATTAGTTCATTGCTATCAAACTTTACTGTATAAGCATATTTATGATTGATTCGCTTCCATAACTCCTGGAACTCTTTCTTACTGAAATTGCTGTTCAGGTCATTTGATGGTGTTTTTACTTTGCTTCCATCTTCAATCATATCGTCAAGAGCCTTGCTATCGAAAATAGATTGTACTCTCTTATAAACAGCGTCTGTAATAGGAGCCAACTCGTCAGAAAGAGGTTTCAATTCACCCTTCTTCAAGTCTTCTCTAAACAAATCAGTTACTTCACCAGACTTTGTTATATAGCCGTTCATACGGAGCTGAACAACAATCTCTTGAGCATCTTGCTTTGAAATGGTTTGCTTATGGCCATCTTCTGTTTTGAAGGTTTTTCCTGTGAAGAAGTCAATATCTGCTTTCGTTGGACGGTCATAAAGATCTGCACGAATATCTTTTTGCAAATCAGAAACAAAGCTTGCATATCCCTCAGAAGCAATAACAGTTAGCTTGTTTACTGTATGGACTTCGTCAGGTAATGTCTGTGCGTCCATTCTAACACCATGTTGGTCAACGCATAGACGAAGACCACGTCCAACTTCCTGGCGTTTTTGGCTAACACTATTAGACTGACGCAAAGAACAAATTTGGAAAACGTTTGGATTATCCCAACCTTCGCGTAATGCAGAGTGGGAGAAAATAAAGCGAACTGGTTCATCAAAACTAAGAAGGCGTTCCTTATTCTTCAATATCAAATCGTATGCAGAAATATCGTCTGATTGATCTGAGCCACGCTTTACATCACTGTTAATGCTTCTACCTTTTTTGTCAATACTAAAATATCCGGCATGTGTTTCAGGTGCTGATATCGACCCTAAGTATGACATATAATCAGGATCAAACATGTTTTGATTATTGTTGTACTCAGCCTTATATTCTTGTTCAAAGATTTCACCATAACGTCCAAGTATTTGATTTCCATCTTCATCATACTGGCGGTAGTTAGCCACTTCATCCAAGAAAAACAAAGAGAGCGTCTTTATACCACGTTTAAATAGTGCGGCTTCTTTTCTAAAATGCGCTTTAATAGTCTCACGAATTTGTATTCTAGCCTTGTGATCTGCTGAAACATCTCCAAATACATCCTTTATATACATTATCTTACCATTGGAGAAAGATACTGTACTGTGACTACCATTTAATGTATCTACATGAATGTCAGATATTACATAGCCCTTATATTGTTCTAGTTGGTTAGAAAGATAGAACAAATCATCACCAACACTCAGATTTTTTATCTCACGCTTAATATTATTAGCGTGCTTTATCTCAAACTCCAGTCTAGCTTTTGGTGCTTCTGTCTTAGAAAGAATAATATCTTCAAGGTAAACATAACTATCTGTTCCCTTCAAATTTTTCAATTCAAAACCAACTACCTCAATCTTCTTTACTAATTTTTGATTGAAAGCATCGAGTGCGTCCAATACATATATAGGGTTATGAGTTTCTTTGTGAGTTGCTGAATAATTCAGTGTAAACAATGGATTGAAACGAGCTAAAGCACTTTGTGTTGCAGCTCCACCCATCTTCTGTGGCTCATCCAAAACAATAATTGGTCTGTTTGCTGAGATTACATCAATTGGTCTTCTACTTCCAAATTCATCGCGAACAGAATATATAATACGAGCCGCAGCATTCTTGGCACCTTCTTTCATTGAAGTGTTAAATGCCTGGGTATTAATAATCATAACTGAAATATCGCTACTTTGAGAGAAGGAATCTATCTGATTCAGGTTATCACTATTGTAAATGAAATACCTAGCTTTCTTACCATACAATTCCATAAAATGGTCCACGGTGATGTCAAAAGACTTCTTTACGCCTTCACGAATTGCAATGCTTGGTACAACTACAATGAATTTAGTCCATCCATAGAGCTTGTTTAATTCAAACATACTTTTGATGTACACATAAGTCTTACCAGTACCAGTTTCCATTTCAATATCCAACTGGCAATGGCCTAGCTTATCCACAACATCACTTGAAAGACGAATATTACTATCATTCTGAACGTGATGAATGTTTGCTAGAAGCTCATCCTTAGTCAATACAATATCACCGTTCTTGTAACCTGTACTATCTTCCTCCTCATACCCAAAAAGAGTTTTTGAGTCAATGACTTCAACGAGTTTACCTTTCTCTTTTTTATATGTCTTACCTTTGTCCACGACATATTCAGTCAGTCCTTTATTGGGCTGTCCATTGAAAACCTTTACTGCATTTTCTACAGCATCAGTTTGATATTGTTGTATCTTAAATTTAAATTTCATTTGAGCTTACCCTTCTTTAATAATGTCAATCAATTCTTGAATATTATGAAAATCTCTACCAAGTTTTGTCTCATAGTTGTCAATTTGACTTTCTGTATGAAATTTTGTCTTTTCATGAGCCTTTATAACATTACATTTTGAGACATCTGATATTTGTAAATATCCAATAATATCAACTTTTACAATTTTCTTAAATTCAGCAATACAATAGGCTAGAATAGCATAATCTTTTCCTTCTTTAGCTGCCTGAATAACTGGATACATAAAATCCTAACTTTTACTTGGCTCCTTTGCCGTTAGAGCTGTTTTTACATCAATGCAATATTGTTTTTTGGTTGGGGTAGTTACTTTTATATCATACTTGTCATAAAAATAATTCTTGACCATTTCAGCCTTAGAAACATCGTCATTATTAACAGCTTTATAAATGTTTGCTATATCATTTTCTACCATCCAGGAGCTAACAATAAAGCCATTTGGTAAATTATCCCTGAGATATTGGGCTACTATATATTCAGATATATATCCTATGATACTATCATGTTTTACCATTGTAAACTTATCATAGTTCATACCAACTCTAGTCAAATAATTCTTGCAATTCTCTCTGAACTTACTAAATTCGTCAGCTTTAACAAGTAGTTCAGGTTCAACACGAACTTCTATCATAATATTTTTGTTAAAGTTGTTGGTGAATACGTTTTAAAGATTTGTTCAAAGTTGGTAGCAGTACTATCATCTTTAATTGAACGGTCACGTAATACAGCATATTGTGGTTCCATCTTTGCGATGTCTGTTACAATGTTGTCATCAATTTCATTATCGAAACAGGCAATAATATAGCCATCTGCTACATTATATATTGTCTTACCTTCAACTTTTGATGATTTGATTTTGCTATCAAGTGTTGCTCCTAATTCAAGCATAACTTGAAAAAGAAGGTCTTCTGGTGTTCTATCTGTCTTAACATTCTCCGTATTGGCAAACAAATTAGCTTGGTCGTATTCTGTTGGTTCGTAATACACATTCTCCATATTACTGCTATCAAGCTTTAGAACACGGAATCCTATATCCAATTTTTGTGTAGTAAGAGGAGACTCTTCTTTGATTTTTTTACCTGCTCTTCTAATACGTTCTTTACCAATTTCACAGATGTTCTTATATCCTGCTTTATAAGGAATAGAATTTTCAGGCACTAGTTCAGGAATTTGAACTAAAATATACTTTCTATGGTCTTTATTCTTTGCGTTCAATTCCATTACAGCATGTGCCATAGCTGCAGAACCACTAAAGAAGTCCATTACTATGTCATTAGGACCAGAAGCCAATTCTAAACAGAATGTTAGTAGTCCTATAGGTTTAGGTGTATCGAATACAACATCATCGAACAATTCCTTAATCTCTTTAGTCGCAGTTTGATTTGAGGCTAAGTCTCCTAACCATGTATTAGCTAATTGACCCTCTTTTCTTTTTTCGTCCAAGAAGAGCTTATATCTTGGCTTACCATCACCACCACGCGGAAATACAAGACGGTTTTCTGATTCTAGTTTATCGTATGTGTCCCTCTTAAAACGCCATTCTTCTGTTATTGTGCCTCCATTGGGTGTTGTTACTGTATATACGGAACCACCCTTATTCGTACAAGGCATTGTAACATAAGGTCCACGAGGGTCATTATCTGGGTTCTTAAAATCTTTCTCGTTTATGTTGGCAGCTACTTTATTAAGAACTTCGCCATTATTTTTTGCATAGATTACGACATATTCGTGTATTGGCGAAATATTCTTAGCAAGATTTGCCTGACTATCACGTCTTTTTCTAACGCAACAGGCTATGAAATTTGATTGACCAAAGATTTCATCACAAACATTTCTAAGATTTGCTAACTCTGAATCATCAATTGAAATAAGAATAACACCATCATTTTGAAGAATATCCCTAGCAACTTTTAGTCTTGGGTACATCATATTTAACCAGTTAGTATGAAAACGACCTTCAGATTCCGTATTTGCAGATATCTGGTTCATATTCTCATCAAACTGACCTGAATTTGCTATATAGTCTTTGGTTGATACAGCAAACTTATCTTTATATACAAAATCCTTGCCTGTATTGTAAGGAGGATCTATATAAATCATCTTAATTTTTCCCAGATACGTTTCTTTAAGACATTTCAACACATCTAAGTTATCACCTTCAATATATAGATTCTCAGTATCATCAAAATTCAAACTATCCTTGCGACAAGGACGCAGTGTAGCATTAATTGGAGAGTTAGCCATAAGTATAGCTTTTTTCTTGTCAGGCCATGTAAATTGATATCGACCCTCTCTTCCTTCAACAATGTCAGAAGATAATTCTTGGCGTAATTTGTCAAAGTCTATTGACTGAACTAGGTTTCCAGACACATCACTAATTTCAGTGATACAGTTAGGGAAACGCTTTGCTATCCAGGAAATATTATCCTGAACAGTATCAACTGTTTTCATGTTAAGCTTATCCATATATCAGTATTTTATTTTATATTATTTAAAACTAAACCAATAAGCGAAGAGCATCTATAATAAAAGTAATCATAATAGGACTCTTCATTTATCTCTTTTTTGTTAGTTTCATGGTGTCTAATTCTAAAGTTATTTCCAATGTCTGTTAATGCTTGAAATTCGCTATCAAACAATGTCTTATATTGACTGTCACCTTTAGATATTTTGTTCAATACTTTGTCTAAAGAGTGCTTTTTGTCACAATCTTCATAAATGGTTTTTATTCTTTCTAAAGCATCCCATAATTTTTCAATGGCAATTTGTTTATCACCATTATTAAAGCAGGTTTGAGCTTTTTGGAGTAATTCTGTTACACCTACTTCTGGAGCAGTGCCTATTTGTTCTTTGCTAATAGCAATAATTGTAATAGGTACAAGTTTGCTATTATCCAACCGATACTTAATATCATATTGTTTCAACAAAGCGTCTATCCGTATAGAGTATTTAGAATCATTGCATTGACGAGCATATATTTCTATAACATCAAAGACATAGTATGGTCTTGTTCTTAAAATGTAATTATCAAAATTATCAGCGCGAGTGTATTTATCGTCAGCGTTGTAGCACATGGGGTCATAGTATGAAGATATTTCTTTAAAGACTTCTTCAATTATTGTTGAATTATAGTTGTAACCAGTGTTATCGGTTAAATACACTTGCTCATCAAAACTTCTAAATATATTCAATAGTTGCTTCCTACATTCTCGTTTAATAGCGAACTTTACAGATGAAGAGCTTATTGCATCCATATTCCTTTGAGAAAATGGCAAAAAGACGTTATCTGTTTTACTTATTACTCGCCATCCATAAACATCATGTCCTGAAATTTTGGATATAGGATATAACTCAAAATAGTCATTAGCCAATAGCTTATTGATTTCTGTTAGGACTTCACTCCAATTATTGTTTTCACAACGAACTTCAGGATGAAATACTTCACAAAGAAATTTGAGGAATATTTCATCATTGCCGTTCTTTAGCTGAAATCGAGAGTCATTAAATACCCATCCAAGTTCATAATCATCATTATTTTGAGTATGTTGCCAAATGTCTTGTTCTGCATTTTCAAAACGAAAATCTAGAGATTCTATATTTCTTAAGTCATAAAGCCTTTTAAGAAAATCTATTTCTGATAATACCCCATAATAGGGATAATTTATATGTTCGGTATCAAACACATAAACAATATCCAATCCATTAATAAACACATTGAATATATCTCGTTTTGTAATATTGCTTATTTTCTTACTCATTTTATAACACTTTTGTTATTGTGTTAGGCGAATATGTTTTGAATATTTGCTCGAAGTTTGTGGCTGTACTATCGTCTTTTATACTACTGTCACGGAATACCGCATATTGTGGTTCCATCTTTGCGATGTCTGTTACAATGTTGTCATCAATTTCATTATCGAAACAGGCAATAATATAACCATCAGCTACATTATAAATAGCCTTACTTTTAACTGTTGAAGTCTTGATTTTGCTATCAAGTGTTGCTCCTAATTCAAGCATAACTTGGAAAAGAAGGTCTTCTGATGTACGATCTTCTTTAATATTTTCAGATTTGGCAAATAAAGTACCTTGATCATAATCAGCAGGAGCATAATATATATCTTCCATATTGCTACTATCAAGTTTAAAAACCCTAAATCCAAGATCTATACCTTCACTTATTTCTTTTAATTTGTCGAAATTACGTGATGCTTCATTTAATCTCTCTTTCTCGATTTTAGATAATTGAGTATTCAAGTATGCAAAACTAGACGTTGGATTTGTTGATTCAATCGCACCATGTGATGCTGCGTACAACTCTTGATATTTCTGTTGTAAAAGAACATCTAGTTCTTTTTTAATTTTCTTTCCTACAAGGCGCACTCTTTCCTTACCAATTTCACAGATATTGATATAACCTGCTTTCTTTGCTTCACTTTTTTCTTCTGTAGCTTCAGGTATTTGTACCATTACAAATTTTCGATTACCACCATCTTCTGCGTTTAACTGCATAACTGCATGCGCAGTAGTTGCAGAACCAGAAAAGAAATCTAGTATAACAGCATCTTTATCGTTTCTAACACATGTTGAAAGTAAATACTTTATCAAACCAGATGGTTTTGGAAAATCAAATGGTCTATCTGAAAAAAGATTTCTAATTTCGCTTGTACCTTGAGCTGTATTAAACATGTCAGAAGTAATCAGATTTCTGAAAGGAATAGCTCGTTCTATTGGATTTCCTTCATTATCTACTTTAAAGTATCTTTTGTTATAGACCGCCCATTCTCCATTGTTGTTTTTTATTTCAATAAATCCATTTTTTAGTCCCCAATCTACTTTTGTCTTGCTCCATAGATAGTTCCATCCTTCTTTAGACTTTTCGTTATAGCCTCCTGGATATCTTAAAGTTCCATCAGGCATAGTTATGGGGTAATTAAGAGCATCAGAATAATGACTTCCGACACGTCTTCTGTCCATTTTGTCTAGACCGTATTTACCTCGTTCAGCTTCATATTCATCCGATAAAGTATAACTATCCATAGAAGATAACTTACCATCAAATTGGAATCTGTTACGATTCTTTACATAAACAACAATATTTTCTGTTACTGTAACTATGTCTGTACCAGTATTGGAACCAGCAGTTGATTGCCATATCATATTAGCAACAAAATTTCCTTCACCGAAAAGTTCATCACATATTTTTTTTAAGTTATCAACTTCATTATCATCTATTGATATAAATATAACACCATCTTCTGATAATAAATCTCTTGATACTTTGAGCCTTGGATAAATCATATTAAGCCAATCCGTGTGAAAACGTCCATTGCTTTCAGAATTAGTAACTAATCTGTTTCCTTGTACATCATACTGACCTGAATTGGCAAGATATTCAGATGCTGATTCTGCAAAATCATCTTCATAAACGAAATCATTACCCGTATTGTATGGGGGGTCTATATAAATCATTTTGACTTTACCTAAATATGTTTCTTTGAGACATTTAAGTACGTCAAGATTATCTCCTTCAATATAAAGATTTTCTGTATTTTCAAAATCCACACTTTCTTCGCGGCAGGGACGTAGCGTTGCATTAATTGGAGAATTTGCAAGAAGTATAGCTTTCTTTTTATCTGGCCAAACAAATTGAAATCTTTCCTCGCGTCCCTCAACTAATTCGCATGATAGTTCTTGACGAAGTTTATCGAAATCAATAGCTTTAACAAGATGTCCATTCTTATCCATTTTTTCCGTTATACAGTTTGGGAAAAGAACTTCTATCTTTTTTTTATTATTTTGAACACCATCAAGTGTTTGCATTTTAAGCTTGTCTATATTCATAATAGTTTCTTTAATTCAATAATCCTTTTGTGCAACGCAAATTTTTTTTGCGGTTGCTTTTCACTAGTTTCTTTCCGTTTTAAAGAATCTAGTTCTTTAAGTATAAGTTCTCGCTGATTGGATTTTTCAACATCTTGACGTAGATCTGATGTCTGATTTGATATTTTATCTCCAGCAACTTGTCTAACCAATGATTCATAAATGGTGTCCATGTTAAGACCTTGCACTTCTATTTGAAGATTTGCTTCTGGAATCCATTCTGAACGATAGGTCTTGGTTATACTAAAACTTTTTTCAGATTTCGCTGTATTTTCTATCCATTCCTTATAATTCAGATGAAGACAAGTTTGGTTATTCCAATTAAGTATAAACAGGGTATGTCTTGGCATCAATCCATCAATGAATGAATATATATCGTTTGGGCAATCCTTCGATTTTAGGGGTACATAGAAAACTGTAATTTCATGAACTTCCTTTCCATCTGCAACATTTAGGGTACTTGGGGCTAACTTAGAAAGCCATTCCACCTTTACCACATCATTTGTGAAGCAGTCTTTCATCCGAGTGTTAGCATTCAGCTGATCTACCAAAGTCTTCTTTGGTATTACTCTTCGAACTAAGGTACTTTGTGGTAAATTGAACATATATTTTAAACTAATGATTCATCATAGATAATTCTTTCAATAAAGTATCAATTATATTGAATAGTTTATCTTCTTCATAAAAACTGAGATGCAGATAAATTTTACTTAGAGGTGCGTCGTTACTCGGCGTAAAATTCTTTAGTGCAACAGATTCTGAAAATATTTTTTTTGTGTCTACCGTATCATCATTTGGATTCCAAAAATATATATCATATCCATTCTCATTACACCATACATCTAGTTTGTAGTAGAGCTTATCACTGTTTAATGTAAATCCTTCGAATACAGTATCTATGTTTTTGTACCTCCAGATTTTATTAAACGGTGAATAATTATCCATATACCTATTTTGAATTCTTGTAGCCAAGTAGGTAGGTAATTCATTTAGCATATTTCGAATAGATGATGCTGTTTTTAAATTCTCTCCAACCTTTAGATTCTCATAGAATTTTTCAAGTAAAACATTATCCATATTGTTTAAATTTAAATATTTTATAAGTTTTATATATTGCCTTATTGTAGCAATGCAATCAATATCGTTTATTGTATTTATGCATTTTGTAAGCCAATTATCACAGAGATTTATTATTTCATTATCCCCAAATGCAGGTAATATTTTTATACATTTGTGAATTTCTTCTTTTTCTTTGTCTTTCCATCCATTTTCGTCAGGCACTTTATTGTACATCAATGGAAGATAAACAATACTGATTACTTCATATCCCAAGCTTCTTATGTAGTTATAATAATCTGGGATTTGTCGATACATATCACAAGCATTGTTCATCTTATTTTCAATGATAATAGCATTTTTGTTCTCATCATCCAATATGAGCGTGTCTATTCTTCGCTTATTATCAATGGGATATTCCTTTTCTACATAGGTATGACTAAAATCTATTTTTTTAATCCCTAGCATTTCAAAAAATACTAAAAGAAATTTATCGCCTTGTTTATGACTCCCTTTAGGGTTTAGAAATTCGAAAATTACATCTCTATGAAAATTTTCTCTATAATACAAGTCAGAAATTATTGTGAAAATATTAAATCCTAAATCATCGACTGTGATTTTTTTTTCATTATACTCACATGCTATCTGAATTAGCTCTTTGGAAGATAACATTTCAGATATGGAATGAATATGATTATTCAATATTAAATCCCAATCATTTAATGCTTGTTTAATCAAGCAAATATCATTCTCATTTCTAGACATATTCTACTTAATTACAAGAAAACATATTAGTTCAAAATCATCAAGTCCCTGGATTTCATCTGTCAAAGCTGTAGTTTCACCCTCTGAGAAGAGGCTCATTATATCACTTTCTTCTTTGACTTCAATTATGCTATGAATAGCATCTTGCAGCAAGTCGGAATAGTGTGACATATCTCGTCCATCTTTAGTTTCTTCATTAAACAGATTACATAGTTCTTTATCGGGTTCATGTTTTCCTCTACAAGCAGCTCTCATATTGTCGAGCATATTTTTAGGGGCTAAATGGTCACAGATAACTTCACCATCATGTCCAAGATAAACCATATAAAAAGGATGCAATAAGTTTTGGTTATTGATATTAACCCCATTATTGCGATTCTTTAGAACGTAAATAATACCAGGCTTTACGAAATCTGAGCTTGCAACTACTGCACTCATCCCAAATGGTGTGTGGGCAATATCTGGGTTCTCTTTCATGTAAGCTAGTAGGTCTAATCTAAACTCATTAAGACCTAAATCCATAATGTTGATACCAGTGTCCATATCTTCAATGTCAACCACTTCTTCTTGCAAACGTTTAAGCTGTTCCTTACGGTATTGCAAATCACCTTTTTCTTCATCGGAGAGAAGGTTATCATCGCCAGTTGCAGTCATAACAGTTACTTTCATACGGGCTTCAACTCTTCCTTTAAGTTTTATATAATCGTCCAACTCTACGTCTGGCCAGTAATTGACAAGTTGTATCACGTCATTCTTTGAGCCAATACGGTCAATTCGTCCAAATCTTTGGATGATACGCACTGGGTTCCAGTGTATATCGTAATTTATTAGGTAATCGCAATCTTGCAAGTTCTGACCTTCTGAAATACAGTCTGTTGCGATTAATACATCAATTTCATTCGTAGAATTAGGGAAGAGAACATTCCTCTCTTTTGATATTGGCGAGAATAATGTAAGTATCGTATTAAAATCAGCTTTTAGCTTCTTTATTGTACATACACTATCTGAGGAACCTGTTACCATTGCCACATTCAGTCGATATTCATCATGAATGCGGTCGCTCAACTCTGAATATAAGTATTCTGCTGTATCTGAGAATGCGGTAAAAATGAGAACCTTCTTATTTTCACCATTGATTGGATGGCTGAATTTATAATCCAAGTCTTCAATGAGTTGTTGCAACTTACTATCATGTCTAGGCGTAATATCTTTCAACATAACAAGAAGTAACTTCAATACTTCTGCATCAGCATCGAGATAATTACGCCATGATTTATAATCCATGTCTGCAAGCTCTATCTTTGTTTTCTTACCTCCAATAGTAGCAGAGCCATAGAAATCATCTTCATCTGTAAGATTGCTTAAATCGTAATCATCTACGTCAAAAGAGGATTGACTATGTCTTTCCTGAGAAAAGGTTTGAATTTTATTGATGGTTCCTTGGATAAGGTCCTCTATTCTCTGTATTGTCAAGCGAAATGAGTTGACCGAACTTTCAAGACGTTTCAACATATTGATAGCCATCAACTGTCTTATACCTTTTTCACGACCTTTCATAGAAAGGCCGCTACCGCTTCCTGTCTTTTCGAAATCTACATATTTGCTGAGTTTACTTGCTAATATGAAATCCGAAGGGGTGTATATTGCCAGGTTCAGTGTCTGCAACAAAGTGTATATCTCATTGTAGTTGATTGCCTGATTCAAGTCAGTCAAACATGGCCTACGAGATATTGGCTTTAATCTTGTAGGGAACTTTCCTATATCTGCTGTATCATAATATCTTTCGATATGTTTACGGCTTCTGGCAATAGTTACAGAATCGAGAACTTCAAAGAAATCAAAACTGAGCATTGCTAAAAGTTTTGATGTATTCCTTTCTTCTGGTTCAAGTTTAGCCCATCTGTTATAGGCTGTCTGTGCTTGACGGAAAATATCGTCGATGCTATTTTTCGTATTAAGAAGTTCGTCTATTTTCTCTGCTTCACCCTCATAAGCCAACTGTAGTTGGTTCTTCAAATCTTTGAATCCATTATTTACAGGAGTAGCAGAAAGCATCAGAACTTTCGTTCTAACTCCAGCTCGTATAACTTGGTTCAATAGACGTAGATAACGATTTTCTTTTGGATTTTCATCATCTTCATCGGTTGTTATCTTACCGCCATTACGGAAATTGTGGCTTTCGTCTATGACTACTAAATCATAGTTGCCCCAGTTGATATGTGATAAATCAAGACCATTTGAAGTTCCTCTTTCACGGGATAAATCGGAATGGAAAAGGATGTCATATCGCAGTCTATCTGCTGCAATAGGGTTGTTCTTATAATTGCTTCGGAAGGTAATCCAGTTATCATTTAGCTTTTTAGGGCAAAGAACAAGAACGCTCTTGTTCCTATTTTCATAATACTTAATTACAGATAATGCGGTAAAGGTCTTTCCTAAACCTACACTATCAGCAAGAATACAACCATTATATTTTTCAAGCTTATTAATGATTGCTAAAGAAGCGTCCTTTTGGAAATTATATAGTTTACTCCATATAGCACTGTTCTTGAAGCCAGTAGCCTCATTGGGTAATACATCTTCAGAAATATCTTCCAGAAATTCATTGAAGATATTATAGAGTGTTATGAAGTATATGTAGTCAGGTGAGTTTTCTTTATATACAGTTTCTATATACTCTAGAACTTTGTCTGTTACATCCGCAAATTTCTCTGTGTCGTTCCATTGCGCATTGAATATCTTTAGATACTCTTCTGCAAATGGACTAGGTGAGCTTTGGATCATTGAATAGACATTATTTCCTCTATCCAATCCAAGTTCTGTAGTTGTAAATTCGTTGAAAGGTGCATAGGAACGAGATTCTTCATCATTTATCTGTAAGAACCCGCCCATGATTTCTTGTGTAGAATTTGATTTGAATCTTGCTTTCTCACGAATCCAGTTAGCACATTCTCTTGCTATTGCTTTCTGAGAAAGCTGGTTTCGTAGCTTTATCTCGAAATCAGAACCATATAAGTTCCTTTCTCTGTTTAGTTTGGGTATAAAGAATTCACGCTTTTCTTTCTTTGTTTTGTCTTTAACGAAAGTTGGGGATGTAAAAATGAAACGCAGTTCGTCCACTTTTTCCAACTCTTTTTTTAGTGCTTCAAAAGCATAGATAGAAAAAGAGGCCGCTGCAATAGAGACCTTTGATTTTGAAGATAACCTAGTTTTAAGGTCATCTACAACTCTTTCGTTTATGTTATTTATCAGTTTGGGTAATTCCATCCTGTATTTATATTTAAAACAAAAAAGGCCCTCTCGACATCCCCTGAAGGCCGACCAAAGCCCATTTAGATGTGAGAGAGTCTCTCTTGTATTATTTTTTCAGTTCTATGTAGATTGCCCTGTTATTCAGGGATTGATACAACAGATACTGTTATATGATTCTTGGTCTTTATTTTCAGGTCGAGGTAGTCGCACCTCTTTCTAATGGTTACAAAGATACATAAAATATGTGCCAAAGTACGGTACATACTCAATAAACTTGCAAAAAGCATCGAAAAAAGTTGTTTTTCTTCGATAAATTTCCTATGAAATGCGATTTTTCTTGGAAAAATGACAGCATTTATTGTTATGAAGCATACAATAATCTGAGTTCAGCCCATCGTCTGCGTTGTATTGAGGCTATTTTTTTGCCCCTATATCTGCAAAAGTCAACGTAGTCATATTGTATGTTCTTTTCTCCTCGCTTGATTTTTGATAGTAGTCGGCTTTCAGGTATGCGTTTGTTGCCTGTTATACGTGTTGGACCAACATTGTAGGCAAGTGTAGCCAGAAGTAAGGCGTGTTCTTCGCCGTACTTTAGGAAGAAACGGTATAGTTTCTTTAGATCCGAGCGAAGCAGAGAGTCTGCTTGTCTGTGAGTGATGTTCGAAGTTAGCTTTTCACCCTTTTGTATTCTATGACCGTACCCTATGTAGGGGTATCGGTTGATGTGAAACGTTTCATAGTGCTTAATAACTAAAACAGCCCTCTCGAAAGGAGGAAGGCTGTAGATAGAAGAACCAGCAGTCTTATTCTGGACTGTGGGTTTTCCTTTGGTTTGGGCTGATAGATTGATACTCAGACAGAGCATCAATGTTAGTATAATCGTTTGTAATCTCATTCTTTTTTTGATTGGTTATTACTTGGAGTTCTTCTTTTGGAAGATTTCTAGAATCATAGACTTGACATCTTCGCCAACCTGAACGAAATTCTTATAAAGAATGCGTTCACGCTCATCTATGGAGCCGAAATGATAGAACTTAGGGATAGGATAATTCCCATAATCAGCTTCTTCCTTTTGGATAGCAGCCATATCGAAGTCTGTCTTACAGTAGAATTTGGAGGTCTTGAACTCTTCACTTTCCTGAATGTTCATCGAGCCACCACGACCTGTCTTGGTGACGGTGAAGTCTCTAGCAGTCTGACCACATATCCATCCTGTCGGCATATCACTGATTTTTGAAGCAGGTACAAGGCTATCCATATTCTCATTGAGGTTGATGCTGGTCTTGTCTCGGTCAATGGTAACACCTTTTTTGAGCTGAACCACCTTACCGAAGATGTCACTACTGAGCCATTCCAATGTTTCCTTGGAACGGGCTGAACCACTGACCACGTTACCCACAGTAGTGATAATTTTCTGCATACCAACCTTTCCGTAATCGGCTTCAAGCTGTGGTAGCTCTTGAAATCCTAGTGCTACACTTACTTTGTTGCTTCGGGCGGTACCAATCAGACGGTCTATCTTATGGAAATAGAGAGTTGGCAACTCATCGACGATGATACTGACAGGTACATTCTTTCCCTGGCCGGTATTGACACGAGTTACCAAACGGTTTAGGATAAGGGCATTCAACGCACCGATGATGGATTCCATCTCTGGGTCGTTGGCGATAAGCAGATAGCTTGGATTCTTAGGGTCACTGACCTTCAAATCAAAATCGTCTCCATCCTTATGGAAAATCCAATAGGATTCCTTTGTAGCCAATCTACTGGTGTAAACTCTTAACGTACCAATCATACCTTCCAACTGTTCCATTGCCTTGTTCTTTAAGGCTGTCTGGAACGGACCGAGAAGAGGAGCAACCTCATTGTCGGTCTCCAGAACTTCAAAAATAGTCTGGTAACTCTCATTGAGGAAACTCAGGATATGGGGCATATCTGAATACTTACCCAGCCAATAGTGTGGTTGTACTTCCTTTCCTGTATGGTCAAAGACTCTACCTGTTGGCTTATGACGTTTGGTTGAAGGGTCTAAAACTTTTTCGGCTATCAACATCTTGCCATTCTCATCGTATGGTTCTTTCTCATAGTTGATAAAGAAATAGATGCAGGCTGCAAGAAAGTTCACGGCAGATGTCTGGAAGAACTGGTCGCTACCGCCTCCACCTTCCTTTTTACCTTTCTGCAATGACTCAAGCAGAGTTTCTGCTGTTTCACTAGCAGCTGCTAAGTTGTTGATGTACTTCTGCTGGATTGGATTGACACGGCGTGATTTCTCCACGTCCACAAAGTTGATCATGTTGAACTTACAGCCTTTTGGCGTTTTGCCAGCTTTCTGGTTGATACGGTAATGGTAGTAGAGTTTCTGAGCCAATGTAGGGAACTTATAGTCATAGACTACCATAGCAAAGCCTTTGGCACTATGCTGACGGATGAATGGCTCTATCACAGAGAACGTCTTACCAGAACCAGGGGTACCCACAACCCAAGTTCCACGGAAGGGATTGGTTAGGTTGATTGCTCCCTTACGGAATTTACCCTTATAGTAGTAGCGCATTGGGATATTGACGGAATACTTTGTTTCTTCAAGTTCCTGACATTGCTCGAAACTCTCATTCTCAAAGTTGAATCTATCTTTCATCAGACCTTCTTTGAGGAACTTGCTGATATTATCCAAAGCTACATGAACCAGCACTGTACCTATGATGGTTGCTATCATGTAGAGAATGATATTCAAACTTAGGGAATAAAGACGAGTGTCCATAGAAAAGCCAAAGAGCCAAACAGATAGAATAAGCAGGAACACGCCACTCACAATCGGATATAGAACCTGCTTTCTTGCGTCAAACTCCAGATGTTTCTTGTTTCTGGTACCGACACAAGTGATACAGACGAGGAAGAATGTTACTACCTTGCTGTATATGAGGTTTCCGTCATGATAGATGAACCATTGTTTTATTCTACTGTGAATGTCACAAAGTACACCGCCAAAGCTGTCAAGCATGGCTGGGTCAAAGGCATATTCAAAGAACTCCACCAAAATGGAGATATAGATGACTGCCCTGAATATTTTGTACGCTCCTTGAAGCTCTTTACTTTCTTCCATGAATTACGTCTGTTTTAATTGTTCAAAGTGATAATAGCTCTAGCTTTATGAGCCTGGTCTTTTGGAGTTTCCTGAATGGCTCCGCTACTGAGAGAATAGAGCCAGGCCTTAGCCGTTTCCTGACCACTGACCTCTGTTGATGTGTAATACCAGCAGTCTTCTGGATTATCGGGTATCGGGTCGCCACCGCATTTGATGATGATTGGGTTGATGGCATCTTTCGCGGCAAATAGCTTTCTCATTTGTGCTACACTTGGAATGTAGGCACTCTGACCATAGTTCCATAGTGAAAAAACGCTTTTAGCTAGTGGGGAGCCAACATCCTTACAGCTATACAGGGCAAATGTGTTAGCATTGCCATCCATTGCAGATAGATTGGCAGATGTACCTTGCTTGATACCGAGGCTGTCGGTAAAAGCGACAGGTTCAATCTCATGAAGATAGACTGCTGTGCCATTGCCGGCCATGTTCTCGTCAAGGTTGATGTCAAAGACTACTGCTACAGCTTTCTTACTCTGAGCTTCATAGTCCTCGATACTTACGGTCTTGCCATCGGTGCAAAGGATATGACAGACCTTTGTATCGGTATCAGGGAAATCTTTGTGGGCATCACAGGCAGTAAAGAGTACTGCGGTTGCCATTATGAGGGTTGAAGATAACTTATTCATTGTCGTATCGTATTAAATTTCGCACTTGATGCCAAGAACAGCTCCAGTGCGGAACGTGTCTTTGCCTTTAATCATTATATCACTTTTTACCTGCCAGAACAGTTGCCAACCTTTGCCTAGCGCATAGTTATGTTCATAGCCTACGTGAACACCGCCCATAAACTTGTTGGTATCACTACCTGCAGAAGCACCAATACGGACGTTGCCATAGTGGTTTCTTCCACGGACAACACAAGGCTTGTAAGCTATACCAAAGCCATAGCTACGGTAATTGTTCCAGAAACTCTCAGGACAGATATGACCACAAGATTCACAATCGTCCCATTTCAGATAGACATTGGCAAAGTATTCCCAAGCGTTATGATAGTTAGTCTCATGCTCGTAGGACAGAGTCAGATCCATTCCTCGCTCGTAGAGCAGTCCTGCACCGAGAGAAATACGGTTGCTTCCATTCTGAGCAGAAGCAGTTGTCAGTGTGGCAAACATGATTGCCATCATCAGCATTATTTTCTTCATGGCTTATTCCTCCTCTAAAAGTGAAGCGTTAAACGAATCGGCAGAAAGGACATCTTCATAGTCAATATTCAACATGATGTTTCTACCTGAAATCTGTTTCTCAGCCATTTCGATGGTCAGTACCTTATCGTTAGGGAAGGTCATTTTCTTGATGACAAGGACGTTTCGATAACCATATTTGAAGCTCTTGGCCTGTTGAAGCATCATGACTGGATTAATCTCGATACTTTGAGCATTGGTAGCCTTTGACATCTTCTTATCAGATAGCTTCATACGAATCTGGTCAATATCGAAGCGAATGTTGGTCTTATTATCAATGGAGAAGTCAATGAAGAAGTAGTCTCCTGTTGAATAGATATTGTTCAGACGCATCACCATGTGGTGTTTCTTGGTGCCGATGTTTCTTATCTTGGCTGGAGAGTTCCATATCTGACGGGCGAATTTGGTCATATCAGCAGTGGACATACTCACGGCTGGGTTGTTATAGGCATTTCGTTCTATCAGCTGAATCTCTTTATCAGTGACTGCTTCTTCCATGCGAGTGGTATAGAGTAAGGCATACTGAGTACGATAGCGTTCTGTTACGATCGTCACGATTGCCAGAATCTCACCATCTTCATACTTGGCTTCACCTTTAGGCTTCACACGGATAGTATTATTGATTGGCTGGTCGCCGACAACCTTATCTGTAGATATATCCACGAAGCGGATAGGTTCTGAAGCTGTGATGACAGTTGTTACCTGCTCATTGATTGTGAGCTGTTCCATCTCATTATAGGTTTGCTGTGCCAACATTGGAACGGCAGAGAAAGCGCAAAGCATCATTGCGCCAAGGGTTTTCTTGATATTCATTTGAATGATGTACTTTAGTTGTTACTTATTGCTTGATTTGGTCTCTTTGCCGTTGATGAGATAGACAAAGGTTCCGTATTTGAGTTTTACCTTATTTTTCTTGATAGCCTTACCAATGGCATTACTTGTTTTCTGGTAAGCATTGGTCATAGCCTGAGTTGCCCATTGAGTGAAGCCACCGTTTCCAGTAGTGTTATTCATCTCCATATTGCCTGTTGCAGCTCCACTAGCCACATCTTTGGTAGTTTCTCTGAAACTGCTACTTGGCACATAGAGACCTTCCATACCGTCTGTGTCATAGATGGACAGGTTGATTTTAAACAGTTCATCATCAATGAGCATACTCTTGATAGAACCTTTCACTCGTTGAGAACCGAAGCCACTCATGGTAGCATAGAGGTAAGAACCTTTTGGAACGACCATATCACCGATTTCCACATCATCGAGAAGTCTGAGTCTGACACGGCTTCCGTCTGTTGCCTTGACATCCTCGTCGATAATAGCCTTGATAAGATTAGGCTCTTTCTCATTTTCAGAGAGGGTGTTGAAGTAATCTGAAGATGTTTTCACCTTCTTGACAACCTCAGTCGGATCTGCTGACTCAGAAACACCAGTCTTGGCTTTATCATTGATGTCAATCTTGCCACTAACGCTTACACCGCCTTGTGGAGTGCTTGTTTCTGGCTCTTTGGTTTTCTCGTCCAGTTCTTGTTGGGCTTTCAACCTTGCCTGAGCCAACGCTTTGTTGAGTTCAGCGAGCGCTTCGTTTTCTCCTTTACCTGAGCTGGCATCTTGCATGCTTTTCTGCTTCTCCATTTCTGCTGTTCTCTTTGCTGCTTCATCATCCAGCTTTCGCAGTTCTTCATCTGTATATTTGGATTCATACTGTTCTTTTTCATTGTTTTCTTCCATTTCAATATTGTTCACGGCAGTCTTATCTTCGATTTTGCCGTAAGAGTTGACCATATTCTCATACTTGCCACCGATACCATCACTCTTGATCTGAGCTTGTGGCAAATTGGGATTAAGGTACTCGGTAGTTTGCATATTGGCATCCTTTGTCTCAGCCAATTTGGTATCGAACATGTCGAAGATGAAATATCCAGTTCCCAACACAGGGAGATAGATAATCAACGGTAACATGTATTTCGGCTGTTTGAAGTTTATTTTATCTGTCAGCTTCATAGTTATTCTTTTTTTGATTGTTCTCTAATGGGTAATTTCTATTGAGAGACTTGTGTCTTGTTCGTATGAGGGAATCCTGCATTTCTGTTGCAGTCCTTCTGGTCTGTTGATTGTTATATACCTTGGTTATTCGGTAGATATTGAAGCCAAAGCTCAGGGCAACAAATCCAAAGACTATCACGAGGAACAGGGTTTTGTGAATTTCGGCAAAGCGCTGTACATGGACAGCAGCTTTGTCAATACGCAGTGCCTTGGCAAACTTACGTCCGGCTTTCACCTCATTTTCATAACGCTCCTTATACTTAGGGTCGTTCTTATCTGGCATCGGCTCACCAAAAATCATTCTTTTAAATCCTTTCATAATCTTCGGTTTTAGTAGTTTACCTTGGTTTTTTGGTCAATATCCTTGTTGAGCAGTGTACGCCAGTTCACGATTAGCAAACCATGAGGGTTGTTGTCGGTTCTTGGCACTCTTTTGAGTTTACCTGCCGTTACAAGTTCACGAGTCAGGATATTGGTTCTACGTTCAATTCTCTGGCGACCGTAGTAGGTGAACTCCATATTCTGCTTATCGAATTTGATGCTGTCACAGAAGATGCTGAACACAGCACTGGTTCCCATGATGTTGTTGTAGAAGCCTTTTTCCTTCAAGGTGTTATACTGAGCAAGACCTGTTTCATCAACGAGGTACATGGCTTTCTCCATTGTGTACTTGATGTACTTGTCATCAGGTGCCAGGGTGAAGAAATAATGATGGAATGCTTCGATATGAGCCTTAGCTTCCACATCGAGGGTTTCATCCATAGTTGTTCTCTGTACCATGATTGGCACATTGCTGTCCAATACATAGATTTTATTCTGAGCATCGACAACCATGCTTCTCGCAGTCCAGATGCTGGAGATGCTGATAAGCACACAACCTAGCAGGAACATCGAGCAGATGATGGTCACGAGTTTGATTTTATTCTCTAAATTTTTGATTACCATTTGTTTATCATTTAGTTGTTAACTATTTCATTACGCTGTGTATCAGTCCCTGAGTTGACTGTTTTGCCTGTTGTGCAACGCCTTCGCCAAAGTTTCGGGTTGAGAAAGCTGTATCACCATCAGGAATCATCCAGGCGGCTAGGTCTGGTACAAGGTTCAGACACTTCAAAGCGACAATAGATGCAGCCATCAGATAGCCTGCCGAGAAGAATGAATTTTGTAGATATGCGGTCATAGCTTGTTCTGAAGCCGTAATTGCTGTGAGGTTCTCAACCTGTATACTCAATACTATATCAAAGAGCAAAAGGACGTAGAAGCCGACGAAGTAAAGGCAAGCACCGTAAAAATGAACCGTCAGATAGCGTGTCATCCACTTAGCCCAACTGCTTTCCCATTTGGGCAGAAGACTGAACGCCCATTGTATCGGACCGAATATTGTCAGCATACCAAGGAGTATCTGTTGGCAGTATATGGTTGACCACCAGCCAATCCTGAAGACAATCAGTGCCAGGAGCATGATGATCTTGTCAAGTCCAACTACTGCACCAGCGGTAAGTGAAGTAAACCATAACTTGCTGGCATTAGTTTCCATACTGGTAACTTCTTCAACACCTGTTGCAGCAAGGGTTTCCTGAATGACAGTAGGGTCTTCCGTACCTTTATGTGCAACGTCTGCCTTTGCTTGCAGACTCTGGTAGATAGTGTCTCTTTGATATATGAGCTGTTGTACTTCAGTGAACTTATCCTCAATCTGAGTGGCTTCCGCTTCATAGAGGTCATGAGTATAGGAACCAATGGAGTTTGGGATATAACTCAGAAAGTCAAGGAAACACCAGTTACTACCGCTTCCTGTCATACCTGTATCTGCTGGTGGGTACCACCAACAGAGAATAATTGAAATAGCTAATGGCTTGAATAACTTCATGATATCCAATGGCTCATGCTTCACCATCATCTTGTACGTCATACCTGCCGCAACGATGATGGAGAAGAGAGCTGCCAGTGCCATACACATTTGGAGAATCCACCAGAACGCGCCTTGTGAGCCTGTGAAAGTGGCATCACAAAGGAACTCGTTGGTCTGGAAGATCACGTCATCAATCTCTTCTTCGAGGATATTGATGCCAAAATCTGATAATATGCTACTGCCGTTAGCCATAGTTTATTCTGTTTGGGTTTCTACTGGTGCCTCAGTATTCTTAGGCTTATTATTGTAACTATAAACTAGTTCTTTGAGAAATTCAACACCTTCCTCAGTCCACATGAGTCTGGCTTCGGAATAGTGTCTGTTGTGTCCAATGACGTAAATCGCATAACCCTTATCGTCGTATTCGCCCGACAACTTCCAGTTATTGCCGTCATTGTACATAACTCCAGTTTCTTTCAGGATTTTCATCAGCTTCTGATAATAGATGCCATTCTCTTTCATAAATGAACTCAGAGTAACGACCTTGAAATCCTTAGAAATTTCGTTTGCAGAGAAAGTGGGAATAAAACCATTGCTACGAATCATAGCAGGAAGGTCATCCATGCACGCAGTGATTTTCTTGTTTTTGGCGTACATACGGTCAACCTGAGCTTTGAGCTTGTGGTTTTCTTCAAAGTATTTTCTCATTGTGCTTTCATTCTCGTCAAGCACTTCTACCATAGTGTTTGTCATGCCAATAACGAGTGAGAATAACTCTTCAGAGCCTATTTCCTCGTTGTTTTCAATCTTACTCATAGTTTCTCCGAACATGCTTCTAAACTTTTCGTAAGGAGCTTGTTTTGGGGTTTCAATAATCTGTTCCATAACTTAGTTGTATTTTATTTATTTGTAATCAATTTGATTCATCGTAGCTTCCACTACTTGAAGATCCATTTGTTCGTGATCCACTGGCTTTTCTCCATTTTTGCATCGCTACACGAATAATATTTTCTTTATTGGCTGAGTGATGTTCCAGACGTGTTGCCAACAGTTCCTTTGTCTCTTTGGCTGTCTGCATACCTGCCAATCGTTTGAGCAGTGTGTTGTTCTTACGAGCAACAAAGGCATAGATATTGAGGTACATTTTCTTTCGCTGGACATTTGGCATATAGCCATCTTTGACAGATTTGATAGCACAGGAAGACAAATTGTAGTATTCTTCCCACTGTTTCTTTTCAGCAATGCTTCCACCAGCCATAATTATTCTATCTATGTTGGTTTGGAAGTCATTCATCTTGCTGTTTATCTTGGTTCCTTCAGCAGCCCAAGCTAAATCAACACTTCTATCAGCCACGTTAAGTGCCTCAATCTTTGCACGTTTCGTAAGTGCAGAGTCAATAGCTTCGGCATACTCAACCTGATTGTAGGAGTTGATTCCAGCGGCTGTACGAAAGACCTGCTTGTTCTTTTGAGCAGCTGTCTTTCGATATGAATTGTGAGTAGCCCAATAGTAAAGATCAGGATTTAGAGAGCCTGAACCAATCTCCATAACGGTGATTTGTCCTTGTTTCACTCCATCATGATTGTAGCTTACTCTCTGGGCATTCACACTCACTGAAGCTGTTAGGGTGGCTATTGCCAATATTGCTTTTGTAATCTTCATTCCTTTATTTGAGTTTAGGGGAAACATTAAATTTGTAGCGATACGTTAGCGACCGAGTCTGCTGGCTTTTCTCCAACGTCCAAAGGCATCGTCAATCATTTGTTGCTTTGTCTTGGTTCGGTAAACCTGTTCTTTCCAATAGCCAATTCTGAGCTGAACGAATCGCCAGGTCTCAAAGTAGGCAGAGTTAAGCGTCCTCTCGATATTATCAAGCGAGGTGTTAATGCTCTCCAGAACTACCATCAGGTCTGCCGTTGAACATGCAGCTGCACCTGTGGCATAGAGGACAAGGTCACTGACTGATTTATACAGATAGTCGCCTTCCTTGGCAATGTTTGAAATGGCTCTGAGGTTGATTGTGACTATCGCCGTATCAATCGCCTCGATATGTTTTCGCTTCACAACCTGTTCGTTGAAGTCGTTGAGCAGTTTCTTGTAGTCTGAGATACGTTCCTTCACGTTTTCATAAGTGGAGTAAGTATTCATGCCTGTACGCAATGACTGGTAGAGAACGTCTATCACATCGAAAGCTCTTGTGTACTTATCGAGATCCACATTGATGTCTTTGTAGTTTGTGGTCTCTTTACTGCTGTACTCATGCAACAGCTTATTGCTGTATTCAAGGGTACTGCGAGCAAGCAAGAGGCTTCGCTGTTTCTTGTGGTCATTGATATAGGCTTCTACGCTAACAACGTCAAAACTCCATTGAGCCATTGACTTGATGGGAGCGAGTATAATCAGGATGAGTATAAGTAGTTGTTTCATTCTTCGTCCTCCTCGTATTTTCCGTTATAACCTGTAGAATGCTTCGTCTCTGCGGCCTTTCTGAGCCAGCGTTTACGGCATTTCTCAACCAATGTCAAGCGTCTTCCCTGGTCTTCATTGACTCTTGGAACTATGTCCAGAAGCACATCCACGATGTTGCGCTTATAGTGCATCATCTTTTCCAGTGAAACTATGTCAGTATATATTTTCGTTATTCGACTATCAACTTCCATGGCAATGTTGAGCCTGTCAGAAGACCACAACAAGTGCTTGGTGTCGTTTGTATTGTCAGTTTCAGCAGGAGCATTCTTGGCATACTCAGTAGTTATCTTGCAGGATGGGTATTCCTGTGCAATTTCAGAGATACGCTTGTTGACTTCATCTGCCTTTTCCTTGTCACTCTTACTTGGGTCGAGAGTAAGAACATCGACAACAGAGGTATCTGTATAGTCAGATGTCAGCTTCCAGTTGATACCAAGGATTGCTCTGTGAATCTTAATGCCTAAGAAATATTTTGGCTTACGGACAATGCTTAGTGTCGCTGTGAAGGTTATCACACCATTAATATTTGGCATGGTTGCCTTGCGCACAAAGGTGTAGCCGTTCCAACTACCAGCATCTTGCCAAGTCAGATTGAAAGAGGTCTTGCAATCATTCATAATGGCAGGGATTCTGTAGTAATCATCGGTGGCCACCTCATTGTCTTTGGCTGCATCAGCTTTAGCAGACTGAATGTCTTTTTGCTTTTGTTGCCATGTGGCAAGTTCCTTTTTCAGCGTTTCAATAGTGTTCAAGTTCTTGTTGTACTGTTCTCTGTATTTCGCTGCATCAGTGACACTTGCAGAAGCTATTTTTCTGATTAAAGTCTTATTTTCTGCTTCCAAAGAAGATATTTGGCTTTGCAGTCTAATCACATTACTGTTGGCTTCCTGTTCCATCTGGTTTAGCTCAGACAGGTCTAGGTTGTTCTCACTGACAGAGGTACGCATAGCACATTCTTTACTATGATTATTCAGTGAGCCACCACAATCACTGCATTTGTATTGTGTTGTTCCTGAACTGAGCGTTGTACCATCACTACAGGTCACGCTAATGGTTACGCTCTCACAACCTTTGAGTTTGGCTTCATCAGTTGCCTGATAATAATTCTTGCTGTCTGAGGCTATATAATATGTGTAACCTTCTTCGTTGTCATTGAACTCGGATAGTCTAGCGTTGAGTTGAGCTTTGAAGGTATTCAGATCCATAGAATATGAATCGAAAACATCTTCATAGACCACTTCGGTATTATCCCAAGTCTTGTTTACACGAATATGGTAAGCATAAGCCTTTTGGCGCAAGTTGCCATTTCTCAATATATTCCAGCTATCCCAATAGTAGGTAATGGTATAGTCGAATCCATCATTCTGCTTATTTAGTTGCTGAACTCTGGTTCTTGACCACCCTGCATGATTTTCTGAATTTTGCAAAGCAGCCTCCAGTTGAGCAGAGGTTGGGTAGTAATAGTCGTCTGTTGTATTTACTCGATACCAATGCGGACCATTAATCACATCATCTTTGCCAGAAGGTGGGTCGTAAGTACAGAGGTTGATTGAGCCATAGTCTCTTCGTGCTATATACCATCGTTGAGTATAGTATTGCCCCATAGTTCCGTCCAGATAGTCTGTCATCCATGAGGTGATATTATAGTTGGCAAAGCTGAATAGACCAGCTACATTATCCTTTGAACCCAGAATCTCAAGAAGTGAGCCTCCTGCGTTTTTCTCAAAATGTTCAAAGAGATTGGCGTAGTTCTGGGCTATAGTCATAGCTGAACTCATCTTCCCACTGAACAACTGGTTGAACTGACTTGACTGTAGTAGTGCATTGCCAAGATTGGTTGTACCTGCCGAAGCAAGGTTGGCACCTGTCTTGTAGAGGTTCTCAACATCAGCCTTCAAGTTGTCCTTATTGAAATTAGCAGGTACTTTGGTGAAGTCATTCAAGAGTTTCTCGAAGTCAATATTGCCTAATTCAGATAGCTTTAGAATGGACGCAATCTCCTGATTTATTTGCAGAAAAGCCACATTAGAGAAACTTAAACTTGAATTAGTAACGACACTCTCGAACTGCATACACAGATTCTTGGTATCATCACATATCTTCATCAGATAGCTTCCCCAATAGAGTGCTGTTTGAGGGCTTTCCAACATCATGCCTGCAACAGTCCATATCTTAGGCATAATCTTTTCTGAGACCATGTGATAAATACGACGGTAGAAGTAATTCTCTGTAGAACTTGTCCAGATACCTAGGTTTGTCAGGGCTTTGCGCTCCAAGAACTTGGAAGCATAGATACCAGCTGATGCAACCTCGGCTGCACTGTAATGTTTAAGAATACTTTGTACCTGTTGGTTGTAGTAGGCTTCTGTAACGGCTTCTGCATTATAGGCACCAGCCATCGCTGCGACAGTCTGTTTGTCGTAGTTCACGCTGTAGTATTGTGCATTGACGGTTGTCAATACGCAAAACAATATGCCGATAATGAGTTGAAGTCGTTTCATTCTAATCTTTGGAAATAATTGATTTATACTTAGTTATTTGGTATCATCATCTGTTTGACAGTTGACAGCACGCTCAATAATGTTCTGGCTGATCTCATCGAAAATCTCCTGTGCTTGTCCCATTGCAATCTGCAATCTCCATGAGAAAGTGCAGAAGGTCTTGATATACCAAGGCTGATGAGTGAGCAGTTGCAAACGGATCTGATGAAGCATCCATTCCAAATCATTGAGATAAAGTCTCTCGTAAGGTGAAGTCTGCATCTTTTTGAGAACAGCATCATGCTTTTCTTTCAAATCCTTCGAATTGTCCTTTTGGGAGTCTTCATGCTTGCTGTCAGTCTTGGGAGAAATAACCTCTGGATTGTTCTTAATGAACTCTGCATCCTTGTATTCCTCCAATTCCTTTTCGGTCATGTTGACGTGTAAGCCAGCTGTTTTTACCTGCTGACAGAGAGCTACATAGAGGTCGTGTGTAAGAAAATCAATATCTAACAGCTCAGCTTCTGAATGCTTGCAGAAATCTCCGTAGGTCAGTGCCTGGCTTTTATACATGGCACTGGTCAGTTTATCTTTTATGCTGGGTTTCACCATCAGACCATCTAGGTCCAGGAATGATTCTAATTTTACTCTTTCCATTGTTGCTAATAGTTAGTTTGTTTCTTTGGGGTTAGATTCAACACGCATCCGGCTTCATTTACCTTTTGGGCAAACTGTAGAGACTTACCGATACCTGACGCATCCCAGTCCTTACAATAGGCTTCAATCGCTTGCTGGTGATTGCAGTTCAGCTCTTTCTTGTAGAGCTTCAATGCTTCTTTCTCAGCTCGCTCGGTAGTGTAGGTCATGTAGCATTCATGAGGTTCTTCTACGCCATAAACACCACTTGTACTACCTCTACGGATGAAAACTTCACGGAAGAAACTGCGTCCTTCCTTATTTTCAAGCCTGTTGATGGTGAATATCTTCTTGCAGTCCACGTCTGTAAGTCCAAGGATTGCCTTGATGGTATCAAAGCGTTCACGGAACTTGCTCTGGTCAAGCAACATCACCACATCTGAGTTATTGATGATGGCTTCCTTGACAACGGGACTGCCGATAATATCCTGAATCTCCTGAGTTACTACACCGACTGAAGCCCAAAACTTACGGGCTGTTTTATAGAGGTACTTGATGTATTCAGCCATAAGAGGAGAGGCAATTGCTTTCCATGCTTCCTCGATTACAAGCACCTTTCGATTCTTCTTGATACGCATCTTTTGCAAGAATACGTCCATAATAATCAAAGTGACAATAGGGAAAAGCAATGGGTCATCCTTGATTGCGTCAATCTCAAAAACGATAAAGGTTTCATCGAAGAGAGAGCCGTCCATGTCCTCATTCAGCGTCTTGTTGTGGTTTCCACCTCGGTAGAAGTCCTTCATCATGTAGCGATATGTTGATATGTCGATACCTGTAATGCTGTTCTCGTGACAGATGGCAGGTATGCGCTGAACAGAATACTCATAGAAAGTATTGAATGAAAGGCTTTCGACTTTCAACTGCTTACGACGCTCTTCAATCTCATCAATGATGCTATTGATTCTGACTTCCCTTTGTTCTGGAGTCTCGTCTGGGTGCTGATTTACCATATTACGCTCGTCAATCTCGATGCTCTTTCTAAGGTCTTCTCTTTGTGGAGGAGTGAAACCATTGAAGCCATTGAAGAAGGTGGAATAGTATTCAGTTATAACCTGGTCTATTAGTCTGTCTTCCGTTTTGGAGATAGTTCCCTGCGTACCTTTCCAGATAAGCAGTACTAGATTTTTCAGGAAGCCTGTTTTCTCCACGTTCAGTTCCTCACGTTTAATTCGGAACGGATTCATGGTGATAGGTTTTTCCTCGGTATAAGAGATATACTTTCCACCTACATATTCACAAAGACCTTCATAAGAGTTACCAGTATCGACCATTACGACATCGGTATTCTGTTCCCAAAGTTGGCGAACAACAGAGTTCATGTGGAAACTCTTGCCACTACCAGAAGGACCTAAACAGAAGAAATTACTGTTGTCGGTCAGTTTGTTGCGACCTTCCTTACCTGTAATATCAATAGCTACTGGTACACCTTGACGGTCTGTATAGTAAATCTTCAACGGAGTGTCTTCGCTATGCTGAATCTTTTCCTTGTACATCAGACAAGTGGCTGCGTCACCAAGAGTGAGGAATCTGTCGTAGTCTTCACTCATTCCATAGCAGTTACCCGGGAATGAGTTTACGAAGAGCTCCAGTTGATTGTAAGCTCGCTTGCTGATATGAATACCCATACGTCCGAAAGCATTTTCCAAATGATTAGTACACTTCTGAATATCCGTTTCAGGAGCTACAGCTACAACAAGGTTGTAGTGGGTATAAACAAGCTGTTTACTCTCACGGGCAATGACTTCCTGAACATTCTTGATGTCTTCCACAGCCATCTGGTTGGATGGGTTAGGCATACTGGCATGGCGGTTCTTCTTCTTATCAAGCAATGCCAACTCTCTTTTTTGGTTGGGCATGAAGATTATCTGATTATAAACCACGGTTTCTGCTCCAGGAATGCTATCAATGAGTGATACCATATCAACAGGCATACTGGTGTTGTTCACCTCAATATTGGTGAATGGACGAATCTGTGATGGCAGGTTGGCGCAGTCCACATCAACAAGGCTATATACTTTGCATCGTTTATCACCCATGGAAATCATTTCATCATCCACCTTGAAGCCTGTCATCGAAACCAACTTATCCTTGAAGTTCATAGCAAAGAAGCGGTCAACATACTCGCTTGCCTCTTTCTTTCCCAAGAATCTTACCTGTACACCTGAGTCCTTCAACTGGTCATGCACCTTACGGATCTTGACCATGAAGTCACGCCATTTCTTGTTATCATAGGAAAGAAGACGGCTTTTCTTGTTTTCTTGAGTGATAGTCACATAGGTAACACTGTCCGTATATTCTCTGCCTTTGAAATAGCGGAAGTATGACTCAGAAAGGAACTCGTGCTCATTGCCACTTTCATCCTTGAACTGCTTTCGGGTGAAGATGTCCTGCTTGTGAATGGCATATCCTTCTCCCAAAGTCTGGGCAATGGCAGTAAATAAATGGGTGTATTCGTAGTAGCTGTCAATATTGGCTGAATATTTCTGGACAGGGTTCTCGATACGAAGAACTGCTGAAAACTCACCTGTCTTCGTATAAATCACACCAACACCTTCTGTTTCTTCGACAGAAAAGTAGATGTCCTGAAATATCTTCTTACGCTTACCGCCTGTACCAAAGGCATAGACGGAAATCGCCATGCCGATACAGACTGCAATGAAGAATAGAATGATGTATAATACCATGGGGATTGCCTTTTATAGAATCAACTATTATTGATTATTACCATTTCTTGCTGACTTGTATGTTGAGTTCGCAATCAAGAAATCGAGATGTCTGTTCCATTCGTCAACATAGCCATTAAGATTGTTCATGAGAGTCTGCTGGATTTTGGCACAAACGGATACATCCTTTAGGGTGTGTTTTGAACATTCAGTAGTTACGATTATAGTATAATCGCTCATCATAATCATACCCATCAAAAGAAAGAGCTGATTCTTCTCTTTCTTATTCATTCTTGAAAAAGCAGGAAGCAGTTCGTCACTTACGACCATATTTGAAAGAGATACACCTCTCTTTGTATAAATCATTATACCAATGATGCCATCACCTTCTTTACTGATAGGGTAAAGTCTTATGTTTAGCCCATCTAACATAAGTTGGGCTATTTTATCTTCAATCCTTATTCCTGCGACAACCATAGGATTTGGGGTTCTGTTTAAATTTTGATTCTTCATAATCACATTGTTATTATTAGTTGTCTTCTTTTTTATTGAGGTTTTCTCCCTTTTTCCCATATCGTCGATTGATAAGGTAATCAAGATAGTTTTGCCATTTGCTAGCATAAAATTCTAGATCTAAGTATGGATGTTCACATCCCTGGTTTTCTTCATCTGTGTAATAGATTCCTTTCTGAAGGTATTCACAGATGTCGCATCCTATATACTCTGTCAGGTCATCTTCTAAAGAAGAATAGATACCCTCGAACAATAATTCATTCATTAATTCGATTTTCTCATCTTCCACATATAGGATAGTTGTATAAAAATGAGTCTCGTCATTTTCAAAACTCATCAACAGACCTTCGTCACACTGTTTAAAACATAGTTCAAAGTTGTTGGGTATGATAATGAATCTATTGGAGTCTTTTAGTATTAATTGCTTCATTTGAAATCAGCTTTAATTGGTTGATTTGTAATTGTATTGATTGTATCATTCAACAAAGAGTCAGGTAACTGTTTGATAGTATCTGGTTCAGTGTTCTGCTTGGGAATGACATTCCTTGCATTTTGGTGAGAATCTTCTACTGCCCATTGCTGTCTTGCTTTCTCGGCTGTTCTTACAGCATCGAGGTTGGGAGGAGTGTAGGTTTTCTCTTTGCATGAAATGAAGAGTATTGAAGCCATCAGGCACATTGTTAGAGTTTTCTTCATACCGTTTTAATTAAAAAGGCAGACCCTTCCTGGGTTAAAGGTCGAGTCTGCCTGCGTTCAACGTTCATTAAATATCCATACGTTTGGTCTTGATGGTCTTTTCTTTTTCTAAATGCGTTTACTCACTGCATAGATAAATATTCCTCGGTCGTCCTTCTTTGTGTGAAGTCCCTTCCTTTGTTTGATGATTATGAAAGCGGCTCCAACAGAGATAGCGGCAACCAGAACAATTAACCCTGCGATAAATCCAAGCAGACAGTAAGCCAAAATGAAACCGATAATAGCTCCACCTATAGTCCCAGCAGCCCAATAGATATATCTTCCTTGGAATCCCATAAATTCAAGAGGTTTTTGCAAACCCTTGAATAATGGGTAGTTAGGATATTGGATTCCTTGTTCTTTAGTAGCCATTTACCTTGCTTAGTTAGTTACACCGAAGAACAATGGGAGAGCCTGTGCCGCTGCCACCAAAAAGATACACGCGCCTACAATCATCATGATCTTTTTCTTGAGAATCTGCTTCCGAATTGTAAAGTGCTGAATATCAACACTCCCAAAAAGCAAAAAGTACCAAAAGAAACAAACTGGAAACAAAAATTTCAAAAACCCCAAAATGAAAACATCTGCTTAACATATCTTAACACGGAAATGAACGGAAATTTTCATTTTCTATCATTTTGTGCTGCGTTCCTGAAGGTGCAAAATCAGGTATTGTGAACCTTATTGTCGTTTCAGCAATCAGGTTGAAAAAATGGCTTTAGTTGGAAAAATGTGCACGAAAAGTGGGCTTTTCAGGTGGCATTTTATAGTATTTTCTGCGAAAATACAGTTGTATGTTTAACTTTCTACGTATAAGTCTCTTTAGTCTCACGGAATTTTATTAACTTTGCACCAAAGTTTATTTTAATTGCAATTTTATGGTCACTTATTTTGATGCATGTGAGATTCTTGAAATGCTGTCTGAAGCATCTGTAAAGGTGTTTCTGGACGGCGGTTGGGGTGTCGATGCACTTATAGGCAGAGAAACAAGAATACATAACGACATCGATCTGTTCGTAGAGAAGAAAGACTATGGTAAGGCCATATCCGTGATTACCTGGAAGGGATACAGAGAAGTTGTAATGGACTATACGACCGATAGCCATACTGTCTGGAAAGATGACAACGGAAGAATAATCGATCTGCATTGTTTCGAATATGTCGAAGATGGAATTCTATATGACGGATACACTTTCCCAAGCGAAACTTTCTCAGGTAAAGGAAATATCGGGAATATTGAGGTAACATGCATAAACCCGGAGGCACAGGTACAGTTCCATCTTGGATATGAATACGATGAAAATGATGTCCACGACGTCCTGTTATTATGCAGAACTTTCAATCTTGAGATACCGGAGCAATATAAAACTCACATCTGATTCAATATGCTATGATTACTGATAGTTATGATATTGAAACTGAACCAATGATCAATCTGTTTGATTTCTACGGCAGACGTGGAGATTTTGCAGATATATGCCTGATAATATTCTCGAAGGAGATTCATCGGCATTTACTTGATTCCTACGAATCTGAAATTATTGCAACTATGCCGGCTTGCAATGGCGATACGCATATCTATAAAACAACTTATAAAGGAGTTACGATAACTTTCTACCTGTCAGGAATAGGTTCAGCAGTAGCATCCTCTCAATGTCATCTTGCAAGCTGGCTAACTGGAGCATCAAAGTTCATTATGTTCGGTTCCTGTGGCAGTCTTGACCGTACAACCACACAAGGTAGATTTATCATACCGACACAAAGTTACAGAGGGGACGGGTGTTCATATTATTTTGCAGCACCATCCGACTATATTGATATAGCCGCAAGCAAGGAACTTTCCATAATTTTCGACAAATTATCTGTACCATATATTACAGGTAAAATATGGACGACAGATTCGATGATCAGAGAAACAAAAGGACTTGTACGCAAACGTATGGAAGAAGGGTGCATCGCTGTAGAAATGGAATTGGCTGGAGTTCAATCTGTGTGCGACTTCTACAATTTGAAGTTGTATGCTTTTTTTGAAACAGGTGACATTTTGGATACAAATGGATATGAAGCCAAAGGCTTGAACAATGCCAACCATAGTTTAAACAAACTTTATATTGCTTTAGAAACGGCAACCTACATCTGAAGTATATCAGAATTGTAAATTCCCATTTAGCGGACTATATAAAAAGTATTCCATAACCATCTATACGTGGTTTACGGAATGCTTACTTTATAACAATTAGGTTTACACTCGTTTATTTTGACGGTGCAAAGTTACTCATGCTATCTGGCTCCCACAACGGGCAATAGTGCACATTTTCAAGAAAATGACGTTTTCAAGAAAAAAAAATATCCCTACAAACTTAGACTATGCCAAGTTTCGTAGGGATTTTGGAGGGTATAAACATTAGATTACTTCGTCCAGTGGTAGTGACTGTCGAGCATCAGGAAGATAGCCAAGCCGAAAATAACGAGTCCAAGGACAAAGAAGAACCAGAAGAAATACTGCACATAGTGTCCGAGGTAGGTTCCGTCGTACTCCTTGTACCTTTCCTGAACCCTTCTACGTTCTTCATAAAACATTTGATTGACCTCACGGATATGCTTCTGCATCTGAGTGGTCATCCATTCATGTTGTTTGTCGAACATGTCCTGAATCTTCTTCCAGTCAACATCATCGACTCTGACTGAAACCTTCAACTTGGTTGGGGCATCCTTCAGAACATTGTCAATGTGGGTATTGATGGTGTCAACCTTACCACTGATAGTGTCAACGGCATTGCCAAGAGCAGTCTGAGCTGAATTGTACTTACGGATGGCAGACTCCAGTTGAAGAGTTGCATTGATCCAAGTGTTGGTCGCTTTGTCAATGTTCTCACTCAACTGCCTGAGTTCAGGCGCACGACTGACAACAGCATCCTCGGCATCATGCTCTTCAATCTCTTCCTGGACTTCGTTCATCATGTCATCGAAGTCAGTCTTCTGCTCGTCCTCTTCGATGAGTTCTTCTACATGTTTTGTTCTTCTCATTGATATGTGGGATTTGTTTAACGGTGGAATCGTCTTTGCGGTCTTGGCTTGCAGATAGCATGAGCCATCTGGAGGCAACGGCGAGCATACTCACGGTCATCCTCGTCATCCTTCTTGCCCCATCCTGAGGAAACGGATCCTCCACCACTTCCGCAAGATTCGGACATTGATGTGGCAGCATCAACGTACCCTGCAAAGAGCAGCATTGCAACATGGGAAATGTTCTCAATTGTCGCTACGTCATTACCTTCAGGAATCTGGGCTTCATTGATGAAGATGTCTTTGGCCGAGTTAGGAATCCAGACCTTCTTGGTCTCACTGCCAGTATTGATGGTATAGCAGGTTTTCTGCTGTTCTGGCTTTGGCTGCTCCGCTTGCGCCTGAGCTCCGCGAAGAACCTTGGGCTGGGTAACTGTTGGTTTTGGAGCAACAGGGCGAGCAGGGCGAGCCGGAGTTGCGGAAGGTGAAGCAGGGCGCATCTTGACCTGAGTAGGCTTAGGATGCATCTTCTTCCATGTGGCTTCAAGCTGTGATACCATGAACTTACGACCGATGGCAGAAGCCTTGAACACTGAGGCATTCTTGCCGATGGTGTAGCCCACAAGTTTGCCATTAGTAGTGTCATACTTTTGCTTGACCTCATAGCCCTTCATGCGAAGCATATCAAAGTAACGATCAATGTCGAAACTATCCATCTTCTGAAGGGTATATTCGCAAAACTCCGCAATCTCATCCTTACGCATATCACGAACCTCCTGAGGTTGCTCCCAACCATGCCTTGCGTTGATAATCTCCGCAGCCTTGATTGCCCTGAGGTGAACATCGTGAACATCATTGGTCTTGCCGTCATTATCCACACGGCAACAGTCAAGATGCAGGTGCAGGGTTCCAGACTTGGAATCTCGATGCAAGGCTGCAACACTCATAGAATTGCGGAAATTGGTCTTGACCTTTTCCTTAAAGCCTTTGGGTAAAAGTCCGACTGAATCCAGAGCTTCCAGACCTTCATCAGCGAGGTTCGCCCAGTCATCCATGGTAAACTTCGCTGCCTCTTTCTTTGAAGGGGAGATTACAAACGTGGTCATGAAGCGTTCCAACTTTCGCCCAACAGTCCTGTCCTGTTGGTGCAACTGGCAGTGATGCTTCATGCGGTACCAGATTTCGGTGGCATCGAGATAGTCAGGCATGTGGTTTACCTTGACCACGGTTGCATTCTCCTTCTCCATTGCGTACCTTGCGGCATTGCCGCCATAGGGTACAACTTTAGCGAGTATGATCATTTGTCTTATTGAACTTTGGTCTGTACAGGTGATGTAAGGTTCTCTTCAATGCTATACCAGTGTTTGATGAGACGTTCGACGGCTTCAATCCACCACTTCATGAACTTTGGAGACCTGAACATCTTTTGCTTTTCCTCGGGTGAAGCATCGTGCAACTTACTGCGGACTTTTATCAAGTCGGTACGTGCCTCAGTCAGAGAGTTAAGGGCTTTGCTTTCCTCTGGAGTTAGTCGCTGACGTGGATGATGCTTCTTGCCTGTCTCAACGAGATACTTGCCTATGCTCATACCACATTCCTTGGCGAGTTTCTTCAGTTCCTTCCAGTCCTTTTCGGTACAGCGGAAGGAATGCACCCTTGTGGGTGTCTTCTTGATAATCTTCTTTTTCTTAGCCATATCTAAGAATATGATTAAAGGGATGAATATAAATCAGTTAAAAAGAAGGACAAAGGTCTGCGAGCCTGCGAGTAGCCCGAGAAACTTTTAGGACTACGGAAATTTGGTCACAAATAATGTAGTACAAAAGGATTTCTCGAAAAGTACCTCTTAAAAATCGGTCCTTTTACCTGCTAAGTTCCCGTCAGGGCTTAGTAGGTCGTTTCGGCTTGCCGTGCTGTCCTGTATCGGTAAACGTCCTTTGGGATGGTTTGGCGGTGCAGGTCGCATTCCTGAGTCCTCAGACGGCTATTTGTTGCCGTTCTGGTGATAGTAGCCGTTAGGCTTCTGATAGCCGTTGTAAGGCTGTCCTTGGTTGCCGATAGGCTGTTGTGGATGGGTGCCTGGCTGCTGTCCTCCCTGCTGTGAAGGAGTCTGTTCATTCACCTTCCCTTCATTCTGCTTGCCATCGGCTTCACCTTGGGGCGAAGGGCTGTCAGCAGACTGAGGGGAATTGTTTTCAGGAGGTGATGGTGACTTGTTGCCATCTGCTCCAGACTTACCCACATTGCCACTATCATTAGATTGTGGTGATTGGTGCGACACATTGCCAGATTCAGAAGGATGCTTGCCCTCGGCAGAGTCCTTGGATTTGTCACTGCCCGAAGCAGAACCTTCCTTGTCCTTCTTCTTGTCATCAGGATCCTCAGTGATGATGACCTTGGAGGCAGGAACTTCCGCATGGATGATTGCCGTACTGTCGTTATTGCGCTTTAAGGCAAAGGCATTCGACACGAACTTGGCATCCACATACCAGCCTGAGAGACAATGAAGGGTGTAGATGCGGTTATCTTCCACTTCCTGAGAAGAGAAAATGCCCACAGCCTCCATAGCATCCAACAGCTTTGGAACCGTCTTGCGGTCTTTATCCCAGAGTTTGGCAAGTTGGGTATTGTCAACCATAACCTGACCTGCCAAGATTTCTACCTGCTTGGTCTTGCTGATTTGCACAAGTTTTGGAACTGGCTCGGCAAGATCCACAAGCGACATGAAGCATTCCATACGGTCAATCTTGTACTTCTTGCTTCGAAGATGCTTCAACTGCTCTTCTGAGAAGGTGAAGCAACGATGTAACTTTTTATCGTCCATAGTCTATGATATTTGAAAAATGTAACCGAATAAAGGGAAAAGAAATATGCCATCAAAAAGAAGAGAATCACTGGATAAGTTCAACCAGGGATTTCTTCATGTCATCATCAATGACTCGGTATCGGGCAAAAGCAACGCTGCCTTTGGCATGACCTGACATCGAGGCAACCAAATCAGGGTCTTTGACCATGCGGTAAAGATTACCGATAAAAGTCCTTCGTGCAAGATGAGATGTAGCCACATCTGAGATTGGCTTCTTCTCTTCCTGTCGTGTCTTTGGGTTAATCACAGTGACAACACGATTTACCTTGGCACGCTTCAAGATTCTACGGATAGCATCGTTGAACTTGAAGTTATAATGCTTGGGGAAGATTGGTTCATCATCACCATGGTCATGGCCATCAAGGATAGCCATAGCCTTGGGGATAAGAGGAACCCTTACAATGTCACCAGACTTGCCCTTGGTCTTAATGGGGATATATTCCAGAACACCGTCAATAATGTTCTTGGGGGTGAAGGTCACAAGATCACTATGACGGCAACCGACCATACACTGAAACACGAACATATCACGATACTCAGCAAGTTCTGAATCATCCGTGAGGTCTGCATCCAGAACTTGGTCACGCTCCTGAATGGTCAGGAAATATGGAGTGCCATAGAGAGCCTTGGGCATGTCATAGCCAAAGAAGGGGTCATTGTTTGTGACTCCCTGCTTGCGAACCCAGTTGCAGACGGTTCGTAACATGGTCATGTTAGTGACGATGGTATTCATTGATATGTCATAGTCAGAAGACAGGAAATCCGCAAACGCACGAAGATCATCGGCAGTCATGCTGTCAATGTTCATCGGGTGTTTGTGTTCATCCTCAAAGCGAGTAACCTTGTCAATCAGGCATCGGGTGTTACACTCCTGATGCTTGCCAAAATGCTTGTTCTGAAGGTATCTCTCTGCCCAGATGACAAAGGATTTGCTTACCGCCATGCCACTGCCCATGCAATAGGCATTGGGATGGTGATAGGCAAATATCAGTCGTCTGAGCCAGTCGGAGTTTGCTCCGATATAGTATTCCCTGGTTATGATACCTGTAATCTCTTTGACCTGTGAGTCAAAGAGGTTTCTGGTATCGTCATCCACAAGATTGACACGGCTCTTGTAGCCCTGTCGTTCTTGGCTCCAGTGATTGGGATTGATCTGAAGTTCGCTTGCGCACTTGACATCAAGCCCTTTGTCACGGACACGGAAGTACACCGAAGCACGGCTGTCGAGGTCGTTCTTCGATGTATCTTTCTGACGTATGTAAGCGGTAACTCTCATTGATATGTCTATGATATGACAAAAGGGAAAGAAGAAACTATCTGCGGAAATGCAGGTGACGATGCTCGGGATAGTCCGAAGCAATGTCCTTCAGCTGCTGTTCAAGTCGCTCGTTCTGGTACGGAGTGAGCGCATGGATAGCCTTGATGCAGACACTCTGCACAAGCAGGGTTCGTCTGCCGATAGTGTTCTCATGGTCAATGCCCTTGTTGGCATGTGAAATCTCGCACAGTTCATTGAAGGCATCCTTCATACTGTGATAACCTGTGCCATCCTTGGCATAGGTAACGGCAAGGCTGGCTACCTGAGCCAGTTTGTCGTTGTACTGCTGTTGGTTGAAATCCTGATTCATATACTCATTGATTAGTGGTTGGCAAGTTCATTCAGCTTCTGGGCTGCTGCCTCCTTGGTCTCAGCCTCAGACATGTTGCGGTTCTGACGCATCCACTTCAGAAGTTCAGCCTTCTCAAAGTAGATGAGTTTGCCGTTTGGACGGAAGAAAGGAAGCTCATGACGGTGGGTCATCTTGTAGAGACTGCTCTTTGATATACCCATGAAAAGGGCTGCTTCTTCAAGTGTCAATACCTCCTTGGCTACGTTGAGAGTGTTCTCCAGAACCTCGATGCGATGCTCAAATGACTCTACCTTCAAAAGAAGAGTCTCGTTGTCAATAGTCTTATTCATATTCTTGATATTTAGATGTTTATATTATCCTGACTGCTTTGTTTTGAGATAGCAAACCCCTAAAGGTAGCGGAAACCACTACCTTAAATCAGGGCATTGCTTTTGATGAAATGAAACTGGTTGTTATCCTGAATCGGCTCGTTAGCCGTTATTCGTTATCCTGTATATCTATGACCTTGCGAGGGTGCGTGTTGGTCGCTGCCGTTCGCTTGGTTCGTGGAATCTTCTTGTTCTCGGTGTGTGGCTTGCGACTCCTGAATACCGTCTTGGTATTGGAGATAGCCTTGACCTTTTCCTCAGTCAGCACGTCTGCATAGACTGCGGTTGATTTGAGCGACTTGTGACCCATGAGTTTCTTGGTGGTCTCGATGTCACCAGTAGCCGCTTGGATCAATGTGCCAAAGGTATGTCGGGAGGTATGGAAGGAGATTGTCTTCGTAATACCTACCTTCTTGGCTATTCTTTTGAGAGCTGCATCCACATTGGCATGGGCAGGAAGGTGGTAAACCTTGTCATCCTTCTTGGGTGGCATCCATGCTTCTGCGGTTGAGCAGATTGGAACGGCATTGAGTTCCTTGGTCTTCTTCTGGACGATTACAAGTGTGTTCGTTGCCTCGTTCCTCATGATGTTTGACCATCGCAAAGCCCTTATGTCACTGATGCGTAGTCCTGTAAGGCAAGCGAAGCCAAATGCCAACTGGGTTTCCCTGACTCCGTTAGTCTCTTCGGATGCCATGAAGAGTTTGAGTTCATCGGGTGTAAGGTACAGCTTGTGACCTGCCTTTGGCTTGGAGATAGTGTCTTCCTTCTCCAACTGATAGAAGGGGTTTGCCTTCAACTTGCCAGTCTTGACAGCCTTGTTGAATACTGCGACAATGCGTTGTTGCATGTTCCGCAAACTGGCATTGCTCAACGGCTTTGCCTTGACTCTCACATACTTCTGAGGTACATAGTCATTCTTCAGCCAAAGAAAGAATGCCTTGAACCATGTCTTATCAAACTTCATCAGAGTGATGTGAGGTCTGCGCTTTGCCTTTAGGAACTCCTTCATGCGTTCTTGAAGGTATTGAGTCTGCTCGACAGTCCTCTTGGAATATTCGGGATTGCCGTCCATCCACTCCATGTAGGTCTGGATCCAGTCAATGACCTCGGGAGAATCATCATCTGGAATGTCGGGTACGACCATCAAGTGACCTTTCTCGGGAATGGTCTCGGGATGAAGGATGCGCTCGGCACGAATCTCCTGCGCACGTTTCAAGGTAGCCTCGTTGCGTTCCTTTGTCTCTTGGTTAATCTCAGGGATTAGGTAGAGGGAAAGGAACTCAAACTTGCGCTTGCCATTCTCATAGATGTCAAGATACAGGCTCTTGTTGTCGTTTTCGAGGTCTTTTTGTCGAAGTGTGATGGTCATATCAATGATAGTTATAATTGGTTATACCACTGGGGTAAAACACCACCCTGGTTTATCAAAGGGGGTGCTTTCAAGTCACCTCCTTTACTTGAACATTCCATCAATGAGGTTGATGGCTTCCTCCTTCTTCTTATCTACGATTTTCGCATAGATTTCAGTGGTCTGAATGTTGGTGTGACCCATCAACTTGCTTGTGGTGAACAGGTCTGCGCCAAGTGTCAGCATCATAGTTCCGAAGGTGTGACGTGAACAGTGGAAACTGATGTGCTTCTCTACACCTGCTGCCTCTGCCCATTTGCGAAGGGCTCTGCCTATGACAGTCTGAGTCGTTGGTATATCAAAGAAGGGAGTTGTTATTCCCTTTGGTTTTGGTAACCAACGCTTTGCCTCTTCCGAGAGTGGGATGATGACAGGCTTCTCCGTCTTCTGCATTTCCATATCAATGTACTCGCCCTTGCCGTCAGGAGTCTTGAAGATGTGAATCGGTGCAAGTTTGTACATATCACTGAGTCGCAATCCAGTGAAACAAGCAAAGATGAAGGCTTGCTTGACCTCTGGGCGGTAACTGTCGGTTGCCATGAGGGCTTTAAGTTCCTCTATGGTAAGGTATTCCTTCTTGCCATCCTTTGGCTGAATGCGCTCCTTGGCATCCAGTTCCTTCATTGGATTGTTTCGGATGATACCTTGACGGACGGCATTGTTGAGAGTAGTCGAGAACATGCCGAGGTAACGGCTTGCCGTGTTCTGACTGATAGGTCTTGGCTCAATGTACTTGCAGTGTGAGTTTGGGAAGGTGCGAAGGAACTTCACATACCCACGGCAGAAATCAGCATTGACCTCTTCAAGGGTGATGAAGGTCTGATTGGACTCTTCAAGATATTTCTCCACGGTGTGAAGCATTTCAACACGACAATGGAGGGTTGAGTTCTTGGTGCTGACTCCACCTTCACAATACTTCTTGATCCATCCTGTCAAGAGTTGTGAACCCTGCTTGACTGTTTCCCAGTCTTGCACTCCGTGACCATGGAGAGCCTTGATGCGCTCTGCCTTGATACGTTCTGCGACTGCCATCGTTTCCTTGTTCTGCTCCTTGCAGAGTGGATTGACCTCAGGAATGATATAGAGTTTCAGATACTCATACTTCCTGACTCCCTTCCAGTAGATGTCAAGATAGATACTCTTGTTGCCATCTGCAAGGGATTTGAGACGAATCTTAATCGGCTCCTTCAGTTTGACTTGTTTCTTTGGTCTTGCCATGCTTGTATATTTTTTATTGGTAATTTACTCCCGAAAGAAGGGAAAATGAATTTTGCAGAGGGTCTGCGAGGTTTGGGCTTTTCGGATGCTGATATATCGTTTCTGCATCGTGATTATGCCCTTGAAAGCATGTGCAAAGATATGAAAATCAAGCCATATATGAGAAACAAATCAGAAACAAAAATCATTTTATTATATCTTTTTAAGAGTCGGTTGAGCAAGAATCGGAAAATTCAAATATTCGCTTATTCGCTTGATTATAAGCACTTTAATTGTCACTTCCTTTCTTATCCTTTCCAACCAATTTTGGAGGACTAAGATATTCTTGACATCCTGCTCCTCGTTATTCATGGCGATATATACGGAAATAGCGCCCACAACGGCCACTACGCCAGCAATCGCATAGCACAATTTCACGACAATAGGAACATATTTGGCTATTTCCTGAGTCACTGTGGTTAAGGCAGTTGTGCCGGCTGAATAGTCTCCAGCTGAGTTCTGTGCCATTGCAACACCAGTGCCTACGAGAAGCATAAGTGCCATTGTCTTCAATCGTTCAGAAGAAGCTACCTTCTTTGCAGTCTTCTTCATAAAGTTCATTGCTTTATTAAACATTTTCTTTGACTTTAAATTTTTTAGTTGTACTTATATACTCGTTTGCGCATTGAGTTCTTTTTTTGTTTGGACATCATATACGATACCCGAAGAATGATGGGAACACGATTGAAGCACCTATCATAAAGAGGCAAGCTCCAATGAGCATCATTATTGATTTGGTTATTCCGTCTTCACCTGTATTCATTTTGATGTATATCTGCAAAGCTGAGATGACGACCATAATTGCGGCGATGGCATACGTCAGATATAAGACGTAGAGCATCATCGTGACCACATAGTCGTGCATCTGCGCTAGTGCATCTGCTCCCCAGCTATAGTCAACTCCGCCACACTTGGCAGAGATGGTCTGGGGGAGCAGCGCACATGAGCAGAAGACAGAGAGAAGCAGGGATCTAAATTTCATCGTTTATCAGTGTTGCTAATACCTTTGGTTTACCATTGCCCATGTCACCACCATTGAGAAGACAAGCTGTGAAGTCATCCTGCATAAGCTGGTTTTCCATGAACATATCTGTATCTTCCATTTTATCCTGCATCTGCTCTTCAAGATTCTCAGCAACACTTTTCTGTTCTGGTTGCTTGATGTCATACAGCGGTTGTTCTTCTTGTTGGGCAGGAATGACATCATCTTCATGACGGAGAGTTTCGTACTGTTTGTCAGCGACAGAGAATCCGTTCTCGCTTTCACTCACAGTAACCGCAGCTTCCTGTTCCTCCAATTCACTCACATCAAAAACTTCCTCGTTGGTTTTCACCTCGTCTTTTTTACCATATAGGTCTCGTGTGATCATCACTGAGTAGTAGATGACGTAGGCCACGGTTAGAACTATTGCAAATATTAAAAATGGACTCATATCATACTTTGTTATTGTTACACTTTCATACTTCTGGCATTTTTGCCAAAAATTGCGAGTCTAAAAATCGCTGTTTTCAGCTCTTTTTTGAGTGGCTTTTTGGTCACTCTGCCCGCATATTGTACTACAAAGTAAAGTTGAAAAACTGAGATAAAAGAATTTTTCAGAGTATCTTATTGCTGACTTAAAGTTGTTTATGGCATCGTTAAAAATCATACTTTAATATCATACTTTGGGAGATACTTTTAAAAAACGAAGTTGTTTGAAGTGTTTTTTTCTGGTGCAAAAAAAAGGCTCTCCACAAGGGAAAGCCTTCTTCAAAAATCGAATATTTGTGTGCTTGCTATCTGTATTGCATTAAATAGCGATTTAGACTGAGAAATTCTGCATATCTATCAGATTCATTGATAGAGGTTCTATCATATAAGCCCATTATAGTATCAGTACAAGTTCGTCCAATCTGGTCATTATGCAGAAAACAATGTATTTTGTCGTAGTTACCAAGACGTTCAAGGCAACTTTGTAAGTTCGAATGACCATTTAGAATGATGTAGTCACAAGGTTCTTCAATACAGATTGCTGACACACCCTGGGCTTCCAGCGTTTTGTAACTAAGGAAATCCATGTGATTATCAAAGATACAGCAACTGTTTTGTACGCCGATTTTGTCTTTATGGACAATGCTTATATCCTTTGTACCAACACAACACCGAATATAGGGATTATGAATTTCATATCCACCACTATTGTTCTTGAAGGTGAGAGCTGAGTATTCCTCTTTCTTGATTGAATATTTCAGTTCAAGACAATATGTCTTAGCTATGTTTGGGTCAATACCTCTTGAACGCAGGTAAGATAGGTAACCTAGGGTATTTAGCTCACCAATAGAAATGATAGCCATTTCTTCTACTGTCTGAATTTTGATGGGTTTGATGGCTAGTTCATTACCGATGATGAAGTGTTCGTACTTCTCAAAGTCATCCAACACTCTTTTAATATTGCTGGTTTGATGATAGAGTCTTCCAAAGAAAACAACATCACCACCTTTACCCAAACCCTTGTCAAACCAAACATTATTCACTCTGTTCACCCTGAATGATGCTTGATTATCCTTGTAGAATGGGGATTGGTAATAAACATTAGCTTTGTTTACCTTAACTGGATTGAAGCCAAGTTCGGTCATCAATTCTACCAGACTTATTCTGTTTGCTTGTTCTATGTTCATCAGATTCATTGTTTTGTTTGCTCATTATCTTATTCTCCCTTTGTCACAAGAAGACTTTATCCAATCTATGAGTTCCTTTCTAATGAAGTATATACGTCCGCATGGTTTATGAAATGGAATGCTATTCGTATGAACGAGTTTGTACAAATGACTTTTAGAGAAATCCAGGAATACACAAGCTTCATCAAAAGTGTATATATCTTTAATCATAAAGTGCATTTCTTCAAGATTATGGATGCGTTTTAGCAAATTGCTTGATCCTCCCAATTCTTTCAGCTCAATTTCTATCTGGTCAATGCGTTCCTCTAAGCGGAGTATAAGGTGTTTTATATTATTGTTTCTGTTCATAGGCTATGGGTATTACCAGTAAGAAAGTCGTTTAAATCTCCGAAATTGCTATATCGGGATGATTCATCAACAGCCCTGTCGCCAAGAGTCTCCATGATAAACTTTGTGGTTTCATGACCAGCTGTGTCATTATCAAGATACAGATGAACCTTATCATAGTATTCCAGGTACTTGATAGCCTTGCTTGCTAGTGCTACTGAGTTGAGAATAATATAATCACAGCCTTTTTCCAAGCAAAGCCAATTATCATGTTCCTTTCTGCAGGTCTTGTAGCTCAGAAAATCAAATAATCCTTCAAAGACACAGCATTGTCTCCTTTGCTTCGAGATAATGGTGATGTCCTTCTTGCCAATGCAGCGTTTGAATTTTATGTTTCGTGTTTCCATACCACCGCTCTGATTCATGAAAGCAATAGCGTAGAACTGATATTGCCCCTTGAAAGTATAGTAAACCTCTTTGCAATACTTACGGGCAACATCAAGATTGATCCGACGGCTGACTAGGTATTGCAACAGGTTTGGTTGAGAGAGTTCAACAACTTTCACAATATCAGTATCAGATACTTTGTCGTCGTTGCGCTCTGCCAACTCTCTCAAATTAGGAACCAGTCGAGATTTTATAGGCTCGATAACCCCACCGATAAATTCTTTGAGGTGAACAATCACGTCATTCTTACTTTTCTCTGGAAACATTTCTTGGACCAGATTGATAATGTTTCCACCTTGACCCATGGCAAAGTCGAACCACATGTTTATATCGGCATCCACCTTGAAAGAGGCGTGCTTCTCGTTATGATAAGGAAGAGGGGACAGATACCAGTACCTGTTTCCCTGAACCTTTTGGACTTTATATCCGTAACGTGAAAGGTAGTCCACGATACTGATAGCTTTTATTTGTTCTATAGTCAGATCCATATTTCTTCTTATTTAGTTTAGTATATATATACCCGCTTAAACTTAAACCTTAAACTAGTTGTTCTTTGAGCAGATATTCTGGGTGATACACATACCTTTTTTGTTCTTTCTCTATGATTCTTTTTCTGGTCATACATTGTAGTATGGTCTTAACGGCATTTTTCCCTCGTTTATATCCATGTTTTGCATAGTAGTCACATAACAAGTCAACCATTCTTGTATAACTGGTAGGCGTGTCGTTGCTAAACAAATCATCCAGAACCATCTTGTGAACTTCATTAGGCAATGAAGTCAAAGGCTGGTCTTTCGTCTTGACAACTGTAACATGATAATCCTCTTCAAGCACAGGTAGAGCATTGTCATCAATATGAAAGGCAAAGGTTGTAAACTCCTTGTCTCGCATGTGCATTGGACTGACGGAACTAATATCAGTATTGTTCTTGTCCTTGCTAATCATCAAAACAGTTTCAGCCTTGTTCTCCAGTTCAGTGCCAATATGTCCTCTGGTATTGCTGTCATTCTTATTAAGGTGAAGCGCACAGTGAACATGGAGCATATACTTGCTTGTCCAATTCATGAGCATAGTCATAACATCGGTAGATTCCTTGGCATTGTTAATGTCATACATCAAGTCTCTGATACCATCAATAATGACTAATCCATAGCCTTTGCTTGTTCTAAGAGCATAGTCAATAAGACTTAACCTCAGACTGGGCGTGTATTCTCTCAGGCCAACGAAGGTTATCAGGTCACTGTCTGAACCTTCGGGCAGTCCGGCAAGCTTCAATATTCTCTCCAAAACATTATGGCAGTGAAAACGGCTCTGCTCGGTATCGAAGTAGAATATCTTTCTTTTACCTTCTGGAAGGCTAGCTCTGTAGTTCAGTACACAACCATTTTTCAAAGCAGCGGCTACAATGGCAGAGATATTGAATGTCTTTTTACTCTTGGCTTTACCAGTAGATGCACTGAAGTTACCGAAAGTAGCAAAGACACAATCGCCAACCCATAGTATCTGAGGGGGATTTTCAGGCTTTTCAGAAGCCTTGATTTTTCCTTGGTTCAGACAATTTTTCAGCAACTCGTCAGAAAATTCACTTGTAAACAACATACTCAAATCATTGATAGGAGTTTTTTGCTCTACCATGCCGACTTGTCTATTCTGCTGTTGTCTTGTTCTTCTTCTCATAATGTTTTTTGCTATTATCTTCATTATCCTTTCTTGTCACACTAGAAAGGGTGACTGTAGATTTCTCAAACAGTTCTGCAAGTTGCTCATCTGTGAGTTTCTTGCCGTCAATACTACCTTTCTTTACAGGTTGTTGCTCGTCAATTCTATTGTGCATGGTCATCGGATTGAGGTTGCAAACTATCTTCATTCTGTCTCATCCAGTTATCCAACTCTCTCTTGTCGAAATACACCATCTTTCCCCGAGGTTTGTAGTGAGGTATTTTCTTGCTGCAGGTCAGTTTATATAACTGCGAGAGTGACAGCCCTGTGTATTCGGCTGCTTCCTCGGTTGTCAATACATCCTTTAAAGTGAAAAGACGTTCTTCAACTTTCTGTAATCTGGAAAGCAAATTCTCAATCATCTTTGGAGTATAATCCTCCAAACGATTTTCTATTCGCTCAATCCTGCGGTTTAGGACTAGCTGATTTATTCTTGGTTTGTTCATATTCTTTCTTTATGTTCATAATACTTTTGTATCAAGTTTTAACTCAATACGTTGAATCGATTCGTATGCAAAGGTATAGACACATACTTGCATGGCGCCATAAACCACCGTAGCAACCTGAGTTACTACGGCAGTTACTACGCTTTTTAGTTTCAGTTAGCTTATTTGCTTTCTGTTTCTTGCATACTTTTCACTTCATCGACCATCGCTGCTATAATTTGATTAGTAGTCCCATGTCTCTGTTTATATTCACTGAGACGTGCGCTAATATTTTTGGATTTTAGTTTCTTGCCATTTGAAGGCGAAAGGAGAAGACCATGATTCATAATGATTTCCTGCCAAGGATATACCAAAAGACCTTCAGCTCTTAGATTATCCAAAAGCATAGCAAATCTACCAATATTGGTAGGGGTTAGTGGACTGTCTTGCTTACAGCTGAAGAAGTCACTCATCTGTTCTGTAGTGACACGATCATTTAGCAGGCGATTGTCATTTACAAAATCAGTGATGAACTCAATTTGCTTGGCTGAGAAGAAGCCAAGAATGTCTGGATTAGCTGGACGTGTAGGTTCTGAATGGTTGAACTCATACATCATTGCTTCGTAATCAGAAGCAGTAAATGATTCTCTTGAAAAGAACTTTCGAACTAAATCCGGTCTGTCATCAAGAAGCTCATGGAGTGTGAGCAGATTTTTGGCATGAATTTCCCAATCTGATTGTTTGTGACTAGCGATAAGAACGTGTGAATAAATAAAGTCCTTTACATAACGGCAATATCGCTTTGAACCGTTAATGATTTCACACTGGTACTCCTGGTAAGCAGAAGTACAAAGTACCATCAGTTCTGTTTTTGGTACATACTCTCCCTGATTTTCGTAAGTGCTAGATGTTCCGACACACAAAAAGAGAGAGACTGAACATGTTTTTCTCAGTCATGTCGCTCTGTTTTTATAGTTAATACTGCATTTAGTTGAGTCAAAAAAAGTCCAACAAGATTCTGCATAGAGTTTCCTGTGGGCTTATTAGTTGACTTTGTTTCTTAATATCTTTTATATGAATATTAATTACCTTATCGAGAGCAAATATAATTATAGACTGTACCGAATTGCGGTACATAATAGAACAAAATTCGTCATCAATGATTGAAAAAGCCCATAAAACAGCACTTTTTCTTGAAATAACTGCAATATTGTGCGGATTAAGGGTTAAAAGTAAAGCATATGAAAGCAATGGTAATCAGTTGAAATCATGGAAAGAAAACAAACGAAATCATCTGAAAGTAGTTCAGTGACTTAACAGAATACAAGCAAATCTTTCATTCGGTTTAGTGGAAATTGTGATAAATACTCACATTTGTTTTTTATGGAAAGGTAATGGTGGCCGCCATCATCATGCCATCACGATGTCATTAATAGTAAGTTGAAGTAATTGTGAGTAATTGTAATTTTACTCAGAAGTAGAATAGTGAAATTCATATGATCCATTTTCTGGAACGTCAAGTTCAATGATACAAGGACCTTTTTGACGTAGGTTTCTTCGTATGGTTTCAATTTCAATATCTTTCATCTCGATAGGAAAACAAATCTTGATGAATGTGGCGCATTGTTTGCCAGTCCAATCAAGACGCTTGCCAACATTCCAGGCCAAATGTTTCATATCTAATGTATTTAGTTGACCGTTAGTTGTAATAGCTTCAGGGACAAATCCTTGATCTTTTTCCCAATTTTGGACATTATTAATAAGTATCATCAATTCTTCCTCCTCTACATAAGGGGCTATCGATTCGATTAGATAAGACTTCACAGCTTGCATTTTCTTGGTGGCTAGTTTCTCTTGTTCTTGCATAATAATTTTTTGTCTTTCAGCAATTCTTTGAGAGTTCGTTTTGTTCGTTACCTCTACCGACGAACTAACGAAATCAGTTTTTCTAATACCTCGGATGAATAGTATCACTATTATTACCATAGCTAGTAAGGGTAGAATCATTATCCATTTAGACAAAGCAATATCTTTATCAAATGATAGTTTGCTGAAATACCAGTGGAATAATTCACATTCACCAAATAATAATGGCATGAAGATGACAACTACCATTGTGATTAGATTGGTAGCAGCAGCAAAATAGATCTTTTCTTTGTTGTTATTACTCATAATTACTTCAACTTATTTGAAATTACAAGTACAAAGATATATAGTTTTGTTCAAATTGGTGATATTTGATAGTGTTGATACACAAAGGTTTAACAATGATTAGAATAGCAAAAAACGGACAAAATCAATGTGTGATTCTATCCGTTTTTTGATTGTTTTTTCAGTTGTTTGGATGTTGTTTTCTATGAAATGGACTTCATTACTTAAATATGTATTTTTCGAATATACATTTATTAACACAACAAACGGACTAAATCTTACTTTGCGTTTGTTTTCCCGCTCTTTTAGCTAATGAGGCGTTCATTTCATCAGCTGTGAGTGTTTCATTCATCCTTCCGGACTCAATCCATTTCATTAGTTCATCTTTAAAGAACATGTAACTCTTTCCTGTTCTAGCAGCAGGAATTGTTCCTTGTTTGAGATGATAGTATATCGTGGTTTTCTTAAGCCGTAAGAAATCACATGCCTCGTTCATTGTCATAAGCACGTGGTTATTTTTTCTTTCACCATTTCCTATTGTTTCACTCAAATTTGTAACCTTCTGTTCTAGAGCGGTTATCTTTTCTAGAACCAGTGACATAGCATCTGGTAAATCGTTGAATGTAATGTGATCTGTGGCCATAATCTATAAATCTTTTTGTTATTCTAATTACTGCAAAAGTCAGAAATGATTTAATGCTTAACTTATAATTATCGAAGTAATTCAAAGTTAAGTTTCAGTAAATCAAATCATCATTCATCATTGTCGTCATCATCATCTGTTAGCTTAATTTTATTAGCAGCTTCTCTGGTCTTTGGTGTGGCGTGTGCTACATAAATCTGTGTTGTTGCAACGTTCTTATGAGCTAGTAGATGCTGAACAGTGTAAATATCCGTACCTAATTCTAACTGCAATGAGGCATAGGTATGACGAAAGCAATGGAAGGTTATATGCTTGGTTATGCCTGATTCTTTTAACCATACTCGCATCTCCTTATTGCTCATTTCTTTGGTGAAGCCCTCAAATATATGCTCTGATGTTTGAGGTAGGAGTAACTCATAAGCTTCATCGCTTATAGGAACTGTTGTCTGGGCTTTTGTTTTCTGGCATATAAATTCTATATAGCGCCCACCATCTGCATACTTACGGATATTTGTCCACTTTAAGTTTATTATATCGCTTCTTCTTAATCCACTCAGGCATGAGAATATTACAGCCTTCTTCATAACTGGAATAGGACATGGAGTATGGAATAAGCTTCTTACTTCATCAAGTGTCAAGCTTTCTTTGATAGTTGGGACCCATTTGATATAATCAAGAAAATCCACAATCTTCTCTGAGATACGTCTATCTCGATAAGCTAGGTTCAACGCATTTCTGAAAATAATCCAATAATCAGCAGCAGAGTTTCTGTTCAAGGGTTTTCCTGTAGAAAGACTATCTGCTTCCTCTAGGTATTCCATGAATTTACGGCAAAACTCTACATTTAATTCAGCAAAAGAACAGGTTCCATGAGTAAACTTGTAGAAATGTTTGTATGAAGATTGCCATTTCATGTGCTTCTTCTTGGCAAGATCTTCAAAGTAAACAAGGAAGCTTTCTTTAGTTCTGTCCTTGCTAAAAAAATCATACCTGTCATTGATAATTTCAGAGTAAACATTACATCTGATTGCTTCAGCTTTCTCAATCATTGTTGCATTGTAGTTCTTTTCACGAATGTTTTTGGGTTTTGAGAAAATATAAATGCCTAATGAACGACGACGAATCAGTTCCATCGTATTAGGGTCTCTAAATCCTGGATAAAATTCCAAGAACAGAGAATGAGTGCCGTTTCGTCTTGGACGGCTTCTTAATGTTACTGTCTTACAATACTTCATACTTTAATATTTTATTTGTTATTGTTTTCTGTGCAAAGGTCAGCAATGATATAATGCTGACATACGATGATGTTGAATCATTTATGATTAAGTTAAAGTAACTTGAGGTAAGTCGGCTCTAGCTGCCTTTTCTGCCATATATTCATCTACATCTTTTTTCAGAATATATACCTGTTGACCACATTTGTACTTCGTCATATTCTTCTTCCCTGAGTAATAGAATGCCATATCTTTGGTAACATGATACTTTTCCATTATATCCTGGATAGAGTAATAGTTTTCCTTCCCATCAAAGTCTAAGTTCTTAACCCTGTCGATATGTTTCTTTGAATAGAATATCTTACCGAACTCCACTTTTGAAGGTATATTATGTCGGTGAGTAAAGGTTCTACGTGCTACAGGAGTCATTTTATAGATGTTTTCAATCTCATCTGGAGTAATCCATTCGGATATGTCATCATATATCTTTTTTGTGCCAAACAATGCTTCAATAGCAGAGACTTCATAAAAAGCCCAGCCTTTTAGCATAATCTTTGGAATTTTAGCTTCTCTGGTTAGTTCTTGTACATGCTTGATAATTACTTTGTATTTAAGGCTGACTTCCTCTGCTGAATAATATCCATCAGGAGCAGGAGGGCAAGGTACACGAGCTTTGTCTGTGTGTTCTTTTTTCGTTATTTGATTAATGAAAGTGATTTTACCAGTTTCGGGATCTTCTTTGATACCACCAAATTTCTTCTCAATGATAAGTTTGTCGAATTGGCTTCTGTATATCATGGTATATTTACCACGTTTCTCGGTCTTAATCTTATTACTGCAATGAATGTATTTGGTGATTTGGTCTTTTGTAAATCCAAACTTTTCAATAATCTCAGCATAAGTGTACCAATTAGCATCGGCTTCAGAACCTTTACGTTTGAAATTATCTATATGTACCTTTGAATAATACACGTCACGTCCTCGTGTGATACGTGGAATATCATGCCTATATACAAAAGAAAGCACATTCTGCTTGTTATTCATGTTTAGTCTTTCTTGAACCTGAGATATGGTGTAATAATTGTCAAGGTCTATAGGCTCCAATAGTTCCGCAAAGCGAGCATCGACATGGACTTTCTTGAAGAATGTATTTCTGCCTTCATATACTTTTGGAATGTTGTACTTATCGCATCTTGCCAAAATAGCCTTGCGGCATATATGATATTTTTCTTGTATTTCACGAGTAGAGTAGTATTCAGAATCGGCCTCTTTCTTTTTACGACGAGATACACGCTTCTTATACGCTGGTGCCTCATTGAAGAATGTATCAATGTCTGACCTGCGTATAATAGTTATACCTTTTAGTTGGACTGCTTTTATAACACCATCCACTGCATATCTGTAGATGGTTGCACGGCTAACTCCAAGCAGAGCTGCTGCTTGGGACGGACTGAGAAACTCCATAGAATTGGCTAGAATCCTTTCAGGAGAATCCGCATCACCATTCTGCATTAATGAGTCTTTCTGTTTCTTTATCTTTTCGCGGTGTCTTGATTCCTTCCGTTCACACTCTTTACAACAATATTGCGTTGTAATTTTGTGCGCAATGAACTCAACTCCACAGTGTTTACAATACCTTAAAATGTTCATTTGGCGTATCCATTTAGTACATCAATTTTGTCTCATACTGTCTCACTGTGTCTCATAGCGTCTCACTGTGTCTCATCGTTGTATCCTCAATCATGTCGCGCGAAATTTGAGCGATTCTCACAGCGTCTCAGCTTGTATCCTAAATAGCTTTTCGCGAAATTGCGTTTCACTAATTAGTGAGACAGGAATGAAATTTGGGCCAAAATTAAAGGGATTCTGCCATACTGCCAAATATGAAGCGGAAAGTGTTAAAATGAAAAAGTCCCTCATTTTGAGGGACTTATGAATAGATTTTATATGGTTTTATTGAAGTTCTTAATAGGGGTTCACTTTCCGATGCAAAAATGCGAAAAGATATTTCCTAAAACCTGGTCGGTAGTGACTTCGCCGATGATGTCGCTGAGGTAATAGATGCATTCGCGGAGGTCTTGGGAAATGAAGTCGCCGGAAAGTTCACAGCTTAATCCTTCTTGTACACGATGGATGGATTCGAGGGCATGCTTAAGCGCTTCATAATGACGGATGTTCGTGACGATAACATCGTTTGATGAAAGAGATGGAAGATTGGCTGCTTCGACAAGTATCTTTTGCAGTTCGTCAATATGCTCGCGATGTTTGGCTGATATATAAATGGTCTTGACGTTCTCTGGAAGGTGGAGAGATTCCTCCTGAACGATTTGAGACAGACCGGATTCCATTGTGCCGTTTCCATCCGTTTTATTTTCTATCAAATCAACCTTATTGAACACAATGATCAGTTTTTTCTGCTGGCAATGTGGAAAGATTTGATCGGATAGTTCGGATATCTGGCGTGCAGCATCGGAAGCATCAACCATCCAAAGAACGATGGCAGCTTGGTCAAGCTTATGAAATGTTCGCTCGATACCGATAGTTTCGATAGCATCGTGTGTTTGACGGATACCTGCGGTGTCGATGAAGCGGAAGAGTTGTCCAGTGATAGTCATCGTGTCTTCAATTGCGTCACGTGTTGTACCTTGAATTTCGCTGACGATCGCTTTGTCTTCGTTGAGTAATACGTTGAGCAGTGTCGATTTACCTGTGTTCGTTTCGCCAATGATCGCCACAGGTATGCCATTCTTGATAGCATTTCCGGTACTGAACGAATCGGCAAGTCGTGTGATGACGTTATTGATATGCTGCGCTAGAGATTTCAGTTCGCTGCGGTCAGCAAACTCCACATCTTCATGGTCACTGAAGTCCAACTCCAGTTCCATCAGTGATGTAATGTGAAGCAACTGTTCGCGCAGTTCTTTCAGTTCGTTGCTGAATCCTCCGCGCATCTGGTTCATTGCCAGACGATGCTGTCCGGCAGAAGTAGAAGCTATCAGATCGGCAACGGCTTCAGCTTGGCTGAGATCCATCTTCCCGTTAAGGAATGCCCTTTCGGTGTATTCTCCGGGACGCGCCAGACGGCAGCCGTTGTCGATAAGTAACCGGATTAGTTGTTGTTGGATGTAAACGGAGCCGTGGCAGGTGATTTCGACCGTATCCTCACCCGTGAATGAATGCGGAGCGCGGAATACGGCCACCATTACATTATCTACAGTCTCGCCATTGTTGTTAATCTGTCCGTACGACATCGTGTAAGCATGCTGCGTCAAAAGATCTTTGCTTTTAGTATGGGCTGCAAACAGTTTGTTGCAGATATCTATTGCATCAGTTCCTGAAACGCGCACAACCGCAATGCCTCCTGTTCCGGGAGCAGTCGAAATGGCGCAGATTGTATCTTCGTTTATCATCTTTAATACTTAAAAATACGTTTAAAACAGCTTCTAAAAGGAGTTTAAACGTTGATCAGTTCGTAGTTCTGAGTTCCCAAACCAATCTTCTCACCATGTTCGAGAGCTGCCTGCCATTTGGTATCCGGATGCAGCAGATGGAACTTGTCAACACCAATCAGTTGTTCGTGTGGATGTTCTTCTCCCAATTTGTTACCGCTGCTGATGACCGGTGTGTTGTTGACCATGTCAGCGCAAGCTCTGTCGAGTGCTATCGGATCGAAAGAAGCAGCAATACCGATGTTCGGTATGATGGCTGCATCGTTGTGATTCCAGCAGTCGCATTCAGGCGAAACGTCCATGATGAAACTGATATGAAAGTTCGGTTTATCTTTCAGAATAGCTTTGGTATATTCGGCAATCTTGCAGTTCATGTGCTCAGAAGTATCCCAAGAGGCGATGACAGCAGAGTCGTATTGGCAAAGTGCAACACACTGTCCGCAACCTACGCATTTGCTGTAATCGATGACTGCAATATGATCTTCCATTACATGAATGGCATCGTGAGCGCAGTGTTTTTCGCAGATACGGCAGCCTTTGCAGTTATCTCGCTTGATAACAGGTTGCGCTGCTGAATGCAATTCCAATTTGCCAGCAACACTTGCTCCACCCATACCAAGATTTTTCAATGTTCCACCAAAACCGGCCTGTTCATGACCTTTGAAGTGTGTCATCGAGATGATGATATCGGCATCTGCCAGTGCAGCTCCGATCTTTGGGGCTTTGCAATATTCGCCGTTGAGTTCAATCTCGCGGCAATCAGTTCCTTTTAAACCATCGGCGATAATCACCGGACATTGTGCTGAAATTGGATTGAAGCCGTTCTCCATAGCGCTTGTCAGATGATCGACAGCATTTGAACGTCCGCCTGAATAGAGTGTGTTACAATCGGTCAGGAAAGGTTTGGCACCCATGCTGCGAAGTAGATTTGCCATGCGTGCAACATAGTTCGGACGGATATAAGCCAGATTACCCGGTTCACCAAAATGAAGCTTGATAGCCACAAACTGATTCTTGAAGTCGATTTGGGCAATACCGGCACGTTTCACCAGACGTTCCATCTTGTCAAGAAGATTGCTCGACGGATTAGTACGCAGATTTGTAAAATATACTTTTGCCTTTTCCATATTCTTTTGATTTATTTAGTTTGGAAATTATGTCTGCAAAGGTAATAAAAAACGCATATGAGTGTAAATAGGCGTTGATTATTTTTAGAGGAGTTCAGAATGGGAAGAATTGATCGTTTTCAGTCTGTCTCTCTCTGCTTTTTCACGCTCTACATCTTCACGACTCTTACTCTGTGTAACCAAGTAAACGCCAACGAATACAAAGATGGCAGCAATTACTTTGTAAAACGAAAAAGTATCTTGTCCGACGGCGATTGCTAAAAAGGCAGCAATGATAGTCTGCAGATAATTGTACATACTGATCGTTGTGGGACGAATTCTCTTTTGTGCCATAGGAATTAATAAGTACGGAAGGAATGTCGCTCCAAACAACACAAAGAAGATTGCAGCCATTTCCTCCCAGTCAACCATAGGACGATGAAATGCCGGTGCGTTTAAAATGTATTTATAGGTGAAAGGTAATAGTGAACAAGTGGTGAAAAGAAACATCCACTTCATAAGTGTTACTGCAGAATATCGTTGAGAGATAGGTTTTGAAATGACTAGAAATATAGCGTACATCATACCGCTTACGATGAGCATGATGTCTCCGTCAAGGCTGCTTTTAGTCTGGCTTAGATGAGTGCTTGAGAAAATCAGAAGTAATCCACCGATCACTCCGGAAAAAACGCCACCTGCTTTCTTCCATGTGATGGGTTCTTTCAGTACAATCGCTGCAAGTAACAATACGTATATAGGAACAGCCGTACTGATGATGGCTGCATCAACAGGTGAAGTACGACTTAATCCGACAATAAACAGACCTTGATTCAATCCAACTCCGCAATATGAACATAGAAGAAGTGTTCCTAGATCTTTTAAAGGCACTTTTTCGTATTTTGTGAAAAGTGAAACGATCCAGAACATAATGCAAGCGAAAGCCATACGCATGATTGTAAGTCCTTCAGGCGGAACATGCGTCGGCAGCAAAAACTTGGATATGGGAATATTAACGGCAAACAGAACGGATGTAATCAATATGAGTATATGCCCTTTTAACTTCTCTTTATTCATCAACCTTATAATTCTATTTGTCTGGCAAAGATAATGCATGTCGAAAGCAGAACAAAACAAACTCGTCCATTTTTTATGTGAAGAGACGTTTCTCTTCTCTATTAAGCAATAGATACGATAGTTTTGAACTGAAAAGTATTTAGAATTTACGATAAAATTTGTTCCTTTGCAAAATAAAGAAAATGAATCATGAGTTTGACAATAGAAGATTTGAAAGTAGGGCAGAACTTTTTTCTGATGGCAGGACCTTGTGTGATTGAAGGTGAAGAGATGGCATTGCATATTGCCGAAAAGATTGCTGATATCACTTACAGGCTGAATATTCCATATATTTTTAAAGGTTCGTACCGTAAAGCAAATCGTTCGCGGTTAGATTCGTTTACGGGTATTGGCGACGAGAAAGCTTTGAAGATTCTTCGCAAAGTAGGGGAGACTTTTGCTTTGCCGGTCGTTACTGATATTCACGAGACACACGAAGCTGCAATGGCTGCCGAATATGTGGATGTGCTTCAGATTCCTGCGTTTCTTTGCCGACAGACAGACTTGTTGGTTGCTGCATCGCATACAGGAAAGATAGTTAATATAAAGAAAGGACAGTTTCTTTCGCCTGCTTCCATGCAGTTCGCTGCGCAAAAAGTAGTGGATGCCGGAAATAAAAATGTGATGATTACCGAACGTGGAACGACTTTCGGATATACAGATCTGGTGGTCGATTATCGTGGCATTCCTGAAATGCAACAGTTCGGTTTCCCCGTGATTATGGATGCTACACATTCTTTGCAACAACCGAATCAGGCTTCGGGCGTGACCGGTGGACTTCCTTCTTTGATTGAAACGATTGCCAAAGCGGCTGTAGCTGTTGGCGTGGATGGGTTGTTTATTGAAACACATCCGAATCCGTCGATAGCAAAATCAGATGGTGCAAACATGTTACCTTTGGATTTGCTGGAAGGTTTACTGACGCGTTTGGTACGCATAAGAGAAGCAATAAGATAAGCCAAAAATAAAAAAAGGATAACATATCGTTATCCCATCTTACTTATTTTTCTGAGTCTGTCTTCGTCTATAATCTTGATTTTTCGTCCATCAATAGCAATCACCCGTTCAATAACAAAAGTTGAGAGAGTGCGGATAGCATTGGATGTTGTCATATTCGAGAGGTTTGCCAAATCTTCACGTGAAAGGTAAATACTCAATGTGGCACCATCTTCTTCTAAACCGTAACTGTCTTTCAAAAACAGCAGTGATTCGGCTAATCTGCCACGAATATGTTTCTGTGTGAGGTTTACAGTCCGTTCATCAGCAATACCTAAGTCAATGGACAACTGACGAATGAAAAACATTGCCAGATTACAATTTTTGATGAGAAGAGATGTCACAACAGTCATTGGAATCAAACAGACGGTCGAGGCTTCGAAGGCTGAAGCATTAGTAAGATATTTTTCTTGTGCAAAATTTGCCCGGTAACCAAAATATTGAATAGGTTTGATCATTCGGATAATTTGGCTTCGTCCGCCAACTCCTTCCTTGAAAATTTTAACTTTTCCTTTTAATAAGCACATCATATCTTTAGGTTCGTCGCCTTCGCAATAAATAAGTTCATTGCGTTTAAAGCGTTGAATCTTCGAGTTGTTACGTAGAGTTTCTCGCTCTGACTCCGTTAATACTCGCCAAACTTCTGCTAGACTAGCCGACAAATCGACTTTTTCCTTTTGTTGTTTAACCACGACTGTTATATAACATACTTTTCGAGCACAAATGTAATATTTTTCTTTTATATGTGTCTTCTTTTTCCCCTAATAAATTTAGATTAATATAACATTTTACTTTATTTTATCACTTATATCATTTTTATTTGTAAGTTTGTAAAAGGAGGAACATGTATTTTGATCAGAAAGTTTGTCTATATATTGTGTTTGCTCTTTAGTTTTTATAATGCCTATTCTATTATAGATGAAGGATATAAGAACCCCTTACTGCTGAAGAAGGTAAAGACGGTCTCTTCACAGCAAGGTGATTCAATTATGTGTCTTGTTGCCGAACAGGCAACCAAGTATCAGAAAGTCGTTTCAAAATATGAAGCTGACGTTTACATCAAAGGTCACACGGAGATGATGCGCCATAATTTCTTAATGCAGTATGTTCGGAAGATATTTCCAGTGAGCCGTTCTTCAAAAAATATGTTTTTTGAGATACTCAGTCATGTGAAGTTTAGCTATCCAAATGATTATCTGCATGATTTTAAGGCTACAAATGGTAATGCCATTCCTAATGGAGCTAAAGAACGAGAGGTGTTGGAGTTGCTTAATTTGAATGTCTATTCATCTACCATGTACAATGATGGAATTATTTTGCCTGTAGCCCATAATGCTTTCAAATATTACAATTTCAATCTTGATACTGTGCAGTACGATCTTGGATCCAAACTGTACAAGATCAGTTTCTCTCCAAAATTGTGGAGTTACAAATTAGTGACGGGTTCATTATATGTGTGGGACAAACTTTGGAATATTTCCAAGATCGATGTATCGGGGAGTCTTTCTTTTGGTGACTTCAATCTTGTGATGTCTTTCGGCAAGGACTATCGCAATTTCCTTCTGCCTTTCAATGCGGATTTGTCAATACGTTATCATTTTTTGGGCAATGAGATTACCAGTACATATCATTCGTATTTTAAATACAATTATGTACAATGGTTAAGTGAGAATCCCAATGCAGGGCGACGGCGCAAACTGAATCTGACTGCTTATTACAAACTTTCGGCAGATACTATCCCGATCATTCGCGATTTGAGTTTTTGGAATAGAGTAAGAGATATTCCTCTTACTGATAAAGAAAAATCCATGTATAAGGATATTGAACAGAAGGGTCAAAAAGATACCTCACAAGTTCAGTCTTATCTACAATTAACCGAACGATTGACGAACACGATTAATCTGAATTATAAGTCTACACGCTTGCGCTACTCCGGTGTCTTTAATCCTTCACAGTTTGGTTATTCTGCCCGCGATGGTGTTTCTTACAGACAACGCATCAGATACAGTCACACTTTTTCTCATGATAAGCAATTACGATTTTATCCTTCAATAGGTTATGTATCTAAACATCATGAATTGTTTTTTAAGTTTGCTGCCGATTGGGAATATTTGCCGCAACATCTCGGCATTTTGAGTTTAAGTGTTGGTAATAGCAATCAAGGTTATCCTTCCGGAATAACCGAAAAGATTACTCAACAACTCAAAGATTCAACCATCAACTTTGATGATTTGGATCTGCGCTATTTTAAACATTACTATGCTGAATTGGAAAATCATATCGAACTGTTTAATGGCTTTCAGATTTCGGCTGGATTATCTTATCATCGGCGTATTCCTGTCAGACGAATTACAAATGAGAAAGTAGGCGATGAAATTCAACAGATAATCAATGATAATTATCATGATTTTACACCTGTGTTAGGTTTTACTTATACGCCTCGCCAATATTATTGGATGGATGGTTTTCGTAAAGAATATCTTTATTCTTATTACCCGACTATCTCTTTTGAAGTAGCCAGGGGAATTCCACATGTTTGGAAAAGCACAGGTGATTATTGCAGGCTAGAAGCTGATGTACAACAGAATGTTTATCTTGGCTTATCTCGTCATTTTAATTATCATCTGAGCGCAGGATTATATACCAATACCAAATCAACCTATTTTGCTGATTTCAGATATTTTGCTCGTCATGGCTTTCCTGAATCGTGGAATGATGATTTCGGTGGCGTTTTTAATGTTTTGCCGCGAGCTTGGTACAATGCTTCAGATAAATATGTACAGGCGCATATTTTATATGAAAGTCCTTTCTTGATTTCAAAGATCTTCAGACCGAAAGCTTCTAAATATATGCTGATGGAACATTTCTATTTCAGTCAGCTTTGGTTGCCTGTATTACCGAGTTATTCAGAAATTGGCTATGGTTTTGGTAACGACATTATTAATATTGCTCTGTTTGCCGGTTTCGAAAAACTGAAATATAAGAGCATCGGTCTAAAGTTCGTCTTTGAATTGTTCCAGTGATCAGAAAGTCGGTCGAATAATCATGATACCGCTGTTCTTCTTTACGCTTTGTACATAATCTTGCAATGGCTCTTCATTGATTATCACTTTCTTGTTCACCGATGAGGCATGGATGAACGTCAGTTTATTTTTTGTTTTGTAGATAATGCCGACATGCGATATATCCAAACCTTTAACCGTTGTCACGAAACCTACAATGTCTCCGTTGTGTATCTTGTCAGCATGGGCATTAATTTCATTTTCAGGAATGAAATAATGACGGCGGGTATTGATCTCTTTTTCTTTCTTTGCTATTTTCTCTATTCTTACGCTGTTTCCTTTCAGTTGTTTGTAGCTGTCCGGATGCGTAGACATGAAAGAAATATGCAATGGCAATCTCTTCCCTCCAATTTCTTTGTTTACGTCTTTTACACGACCTTTTTTCTGATTCTCATAAATCCAGTCGGTCGTATAATGAAGTCGATCGGTGTAATCATTGATTTTTCCGTTTCTGTATCGGTCTTCCTGCAAATGGCGGCAGAAGGATTGGTATGATTGATCTTTGTCGCGCAAAGTGCGTACTAGAGCGGTTGTGGTTTCTACCAGAGTCATGCAATCCAGTTCTTGTAGATTTACAACCAGTTGTTCCGGTTCTTTTTCAAGAGTAGAGGCCACATAAGGTACGCCAAGGAAGAATTTGGCCGTTTCAACCATCAAATCGCCAGTCGGAAGTGATGTCTTTGTTTGCATTTGGTTCATATAACGTTTGAATGTCGTTTCATTCAGATCGTTGTTTTGAGCGACCATAATGAAAGGCATGCAAATAAGGCCTATCATAAAAAATTTAATTTTTGTATTCATATCTCTTTTATTTTTCTTTTGTTGTTAACATGTCTTGTAGTTTGATCAATTCATCTCGATATTGAGCTGCTTCGATGAAGTCAAGTTTCTTTGCAGCTTCACCCATTTGTTTTTTAGTCCTTTCAATTGCTTTTTCTAATTGAGCACGGTTCATGTACTGAACGACCGGATCTGCTGCAATAGAAGGTTCGGGTTCAATGTAAGCATGAGACTCAAGCGTGGCAGCTGACTGCTGTTTCTCGGCAACCAATGAGATGCTGTTTTTGATGGCTTGTTTCGGTATGATACCATGTTTCTGATTATAAGCCAGCTGTTTCTCTCTACGACGGTTTGTTTCGTCAATAGTCAGTTTCATACTCTCCGTCATAGTGTCGGCATAGAATATGACTTTACCGTTTACATTGCGTGCAGCACGGCCGGCTGTCTGAGTTAAAGAGCGATGAGAACGGAGGAATCCTTCTTTGTCAGCATCGAGAATAGCCACCAATGATACTTCAGGAAGATCTAGACCTTCGCGAAGGAGGTTAACACCGATCAGTACATCAAATAAGCCATTTCTCAAATCATCCATGATTTGAATTCTATCCATTGTATCAACATCGCTGTGAATATAGTTGCAGCGAACGCCCATTCTACTCAGATAGGTCGTCAGTTCTTCAGCCATTCGTTTGGTTAATGTTGTCACTAATACGCGTTCATTCACTGCCGACCTTCGTGCGATTTCTTCCATTAGATCATCAATCTGATTTAATGAAGGACGTACTTCAATGACTGGATCCAATAGTCCTGTCGGGCGAATAAGTTGTTCAACAACAACGCCTTCACTCTTCTCAAGTTCATAATCAGCCGGCGTCGCACTTACATAAATTGCCAGCGGCGTCATCGATTCAAATTCCTCAAAGGTTAAAGGTCTGTTATCAATGGCAGCAGGTAAACGGAATCCATATTCAACCAGATTCTTTTTACGCGAATAGTCGCCTCCGTACATGGCTCGGATTTGAGGAATGGTGACATGGCTTTCGTCTATAACAAGCATAAAGTCTTTTGGAAAATAATCTAATAGACAGAAAGGTCTTTCTCCAGTTTTACGACCGTCGAAATAGCGCGAATAATTCTCAATTCCGGAGCAATGTCCTAGTTCTCTAATCATTTCAAGATCGAAGGTGACGCGTTCATATAGTCGTTTCGCTTCGTAAGGTTTGCCAATTTCTTTCAAATAATTGACTTGTGTTCCCAGATCTACATCAATTTGACTTATGGCGGCGTTGATACGGTCTTGAGTGGTGACAAAAAGATTTGTCGGATAAATGTTCAGTTCATCCTGCTCACTGATCTCTTGTCCATTAATTGGGTCAAACGAAGATATTCTGTCTATTTCGTCTCCCCAAAATTCAATCCTATAGGCTGCGCCATCGAATGTTTCGATAGCTGGAAAGATATCGACAGTATCACCATTGACTCGGAAGCATCCGCTTGCAAAATCGAGTTTGTTGTTTACATACAGCGCTTCAACAAACCGGTGTAACAATTCATCTCTGTTTATTTTCATCCCTTTTTCCAAGTGAGTGACTTTTGCAGCAAAAGCTGTCGGATCTGCCATACCATAGAGACAGGAAACAGAGGAAACGACTATAACATCCTTGCGACCAGACAGGAGAGAAGCTGTGGCCCGAAGTCTCAGTTTGTCAATCTCTTCATTGATGGCCAAATCTTTTTCTATATAGGTATCTGTAGTAGGTAGATAGGCTTCGGGTTGGTAATAATCGTAATATGAAACAAAATACTCAACGGCATTATTTGGAAAAAAAGCTTTAAACTCACTGTACAATTGTGCAGCGAGTGTCTTGTTGTGGCTAAGCACCAATGTCGGTCTTTGAACTTCTTGAATGACATTGGCTATGGTAAATGTTTTGCCAGAGCCGGTGACTCCCAAGAGCGTCTGAAAAGGCACACCGCTTTTGATGCCGTCCGATAAGGCTTTGATTGCTTCTGGTTGATCGCCAGTAGGACTGTATGATGAAGTCAGTTCAAAATCCATTTACGCTTCAGGATGTTTAGGAATGATAATCCATAGAATGAGGTAAACAATGATTCCACTGAACAGAGTGAAAACAGTCAGTATGGCATAAACGATACGAATGATCGTAGGATCGACTTCAAAGTATTCGGCTATTCCGGCGCAGATGCCTGCAATCATCTTGCTGTTCGAACGATAAAGTTTTTTAGGTTCACTCATGACTTAATGATTTTAATTATTACTAATTATATGGTAAGAATATAAAGCAAAACTATTCATTTGAGGAAGATAGAATGTTACTTTTCCACCTTCTTCAACTCTGGCTCTGAATGCTTTGCCTTCGCCTAATATAGGAGTGAAGCCAATCAGATCGCCTTCATTGAGATAGGTCTTCATTGTGTATGAATTGGATGGATTATCTTCTCTATAAATGATAAAGTAGCCTCTTTCGTCTCTTATCGATTGGAATCCACACCATGATTTTCCTGATGGTTCATCGCCAATAGGAAGGATATATCCTGTATGAAAATCATGCTGAATTGTCTCATATTTCTTTATCGTTTCGCCTGTGGTGAAAGCTTCGCTAGGAAGGTTTTGAGATTCGAGCCAAGCCAATGGCTGTGCCGCCATTGTAATGGCAAACAAATAGTCGAATGGATATTTCCCGGGAGCAAACAAGTCATTTGTATAATTTTTTTCATTACGCCATTTGTTCAGAAATTCTATTTGTAGAGATTGAGCCGGAACATATCGCGACAGCATCCAAAGGTTTCGTAGTGTCCAATAAGGATAGTAGTTGCCCCAATCGGTGTAGCGGTTTTCCAGAAATATATTGCCATATTCATTGAAGAAGAAATATCCTCCACGTTTCCCTAGTGTTGCATCGAGATTCAGAACGGCATTCCAGTTGGTAGCTTCCATTACCCGATCATAGATTTTGCGAAGCCGTATTTCAGCGAGTTTGCTAGGAATGGCGGTTCCGTCGATTTTAAATGTGCGGATACCATATTTATTGTAAAGAGAAATAAGCACATCGGCATCTTTTTCCCAATCGGCAAACTCATTCTGAATACTCGGATTGAACCACAAGCAGACTTCTATACCCAATTCCTTTCCACGTTTGATAATTGGTGCCAGTCCGTTCGGAAAGCGTTTTGGATCAGGAGTCCAGTAGTTCGGATTTCTCCAAATATTTATGAAACTGCCACCGTATGCCGAGTTTTCACTTCTTCCGGTCTGCCAACCGTCGTCGATTTGAAAATGTGTGATTCCCAGTTTTGCTGCAGTCTCAAGTTCTTTCAGGCAAAAAGCTTCGTTGACATGAGCATCTTGTCCGCGATCACCCCATGTATTCAGCATAACCATTTCATCGCGCTCTTTAAGAAATGGACGGATGCGCATCTGATAATTTCTTAATGCAATTAGTTTTTCTTTTTCTACTGAACGATAAACACCTGTGACATATCCATAAGCGCGAGTCCATACATCTGTTTTCAGTTCTGCACTATCCACACCCAGTCCAATCATTTCAAATGTTCCGACATTTGTCAGGAAGTCTCCTTTAGGATAATGCAATTGAATATTGGAAGTTGGAGCCTCTTTGAGCATAAAGAAACCGCCATTTTTCTCCATATTTTCTGCAAAGAGGAGATTTCCCCTATAGAGGCAATTACGGTATGAAAGTGCGTGGATAGGATGAACCAGAGTATTGTACTGATCCGTGATATCAAAAAATTCATCAGCTTCAATCTGCCAATGTCTTCCTTCCAAAGAGAGTTGTTCCATAATAGGTACATTCCCGGCAGAAATATGTTTGGTCAGTTCTACGATATTATGAAGTTCTTCCGGATTGTTTTTATCATCGACCCATTGATGCGAAGCTTTTCCTTTCAAGTAGATTTCGCATGCAATGGCCGGACAGTTCGGATAGAGTTTAATTACTTTTTTTACATCAATTTTCCCTAGTTTATATGTGATGGAAACTTGAAGCTGTTGTGTGTATCTGCCGGATTCGGCTATTTCTTCACATTGAATATCAGCGTCGGTAGCTTCTTTGCTTTCATGAGGAAGATAAAGATCCGGAAGTTCATTTGTTGCATCCCATGTTATATTGTTCCCTTTGTCAATGAGCGAGCGGGTGATTAGATTCCCGTCATTCCACAGCCAACAACGTTTGATAAGACTGTTCTCGATGGTTAAAGTGTCATTCTTTAGCTCAATAAGATTATCGTTTTTTGCATACCTGAAAGTTTTGTCGGATGCAAATGTCGTACTTAATGGAAGTAGCATAATTATTAATGTAACAGTTAGTCGTTTATTCATAAAATCCTTATATATGTTATTCAGTCAACAAATATAAGGATTTTTATGGTATCATTACAACAAATATTGCATTACTTTCTTACGGTCTGTTTCAACAGTTTCAAATTCCGAAGAAACGCTATTGCTTCCCATGGGAACATCTTCATTCCTGTAGTTCATGTTGCTATATTTGATACTGCGTGCTGAGGTATGAAATTCTTTGGCGCCGGTTTTAGCTTCAATGAGAGCTATATTATTTTCTCTTACACCGCATCCGGGCATGATAATGATGCGTCCTGCAGCGCGTTTAACAAGTTCTGTAATAAGAGGAATGCCTTTAACGGCATCCGACTGCTGTCCGGATGTTAATATCCTGTTGCAGCCTAGTTCTATCAGCTGTTCTAATGCCTTGAACGGGTCACGGCAAACATCGAATGCGCGATGACAAGTAACGGATAAAGGTTTGGATGCTTTAATAAGTTTGCGCATGAGATCAACGTCTATATCTCCATCTGAGGTCAGACAACCGAATACGACACCATGCACTTTCATGTTTTTACACATTTCGATATCTTGGAGCATCGTTTGTATCTCAGTTTCTGTATACAAAAAATCTCCACCACGAGGGCGAATGATAACATTTATATCGATGGAAGAGGTGAGAGCCTGTGCTGATTTAATTGTTCCATAACTGGGTGTTGTGCCTCCTTCAGGAATCGCTGCACATAATTCTACTCGTTTGGCGCCACCGGCTTCTGCTTCAACGCAACTTTGCGCGGAGTTGGCACATATCTCGATGATACGTTGACAGCTCATATATTAATTTGATGAGTTTGTTAATTAAATAATTCATTTAGTATTCGTGCCAAACGGTAGCCGGCCTTAAGTATTTGAGATTCGGCAAGCGGATGAGCAGCATTCATAAAATCTGTGCTCAGTTCACTTCCTTCAGGTGCCATGTCGTAGATGTGCTGGCAATCAACAGCTGTTTCATGAAACCATTCGCGCGGTGTACCTGCGGCAATACGTTTTTTCTCCTGCTTGCTGCAACGGTCCAATTGCTGCTGATATTCAGTATAACTCCATTTATGTGTAGTTTCGATAATTCCAGTATCCCATGTACTATGGTAAGAATAACTTTGACCCCTCTCGTTGATTTTATACCATATTTTTTTGTCCGGATAAAATACATGAGCAGGACAATGCATATCTCCAGTGAGATGAATAATATATTTGAGATTGACAGCAACGGTTGAATCATCCAGTTGCTTGTAATTCTTTAGTTTATCTATAGCTTTTTCCAGTTCGCTTACAGCGTCTCCTTTTGGATTACGAACGGCATCTGTATAAAAGAGATTTTCATCTACGGCTGCCATGTGCCATTCTGAGGTTTGCTTATATTCGGGAGTGTTACGATAGTCATCCATCCAAGAAGAGTAATACACGATTGAATGGTCCAGATATTTAGCAATATTTTTTTTTGCTTTTTTAGTAAGATTACATTCTGCAATATAGGCTATTGCATCATGTCCTTTTCTTCCCCAACCAAATGCCTGTTGAGAAAGTGTCAGAGAGAAAATAGTTAAAAGAATAATGAACTTCTTCATTGTTGTATGTTTGTTGATTGAAAAAAATGATAACAAAGATAGTGATTTATAATGTATTTTGAATTTTTATGCTATAAAAATCTTTATGTTTGATGTAAAAATTTTGCAATTGTATGCAATTCTGTCAGAACAACAGTGTTTGTGTTATACCTTTTGTTAGTTTTATTAGAATAGTAAAGAACTATTTTCCCGGTCAAAAATTCATGTTGTTTTTTGAATAATTTCCGCATCTGGTTCGCTTTAGGAGCATAAATTAGTCTTATGGTTGCGTATATTCTTATATATCTGTTAGTTATTTTAACTAATTGAAACCTCCAATTTATTCGAATGAAAGTTCCATTTCATTCGAATGGAGCGAAGGTTTCTTTCGAATGAAATGGTTGCTACATTCGAATGAATTCTGAAACACTTTAGGAAGATAAAGATGTTATGTCAAAAATTGATGTTTTGCTGATTTGTATGTATTGAAAGTAGATTCTAATCTCTGTTTATAATAATTCTAACGTCTCGGTTATTTTCTTTTCCATCGGTAGTTGTGCGTCAATCCAATGAATATTACATCCGCGGCGTTCCATACCACGAAACCAAGTCATCTGACGTTTGGCAAACTGATGAATAGCTATTTCCAGTTGGGAAAACATTTCATCATATGATAATTGTCCGATAACATACATGGTCAAGTATTTGTATTCCAATCCATAGTAGATGAGATCTTCAGGTTTGATTCCAGAACTGAGCAGACTGCGTATTTCGTCAACCATTCCCTCGTTCAAGCGTGCCTTTAGCCGTTTGCTTATCTTTTCGCGTCTTAGTTCGCGATCAATTTGAATACCTATGATCAGGCTGTGCAGTGGATTATATTCATTGCGGTCGGGTGCGCAAGTTTTATAATACTCTTCAATTTCGATGGCACGAATAGCTCGTTGCGCTGAGTCAACATCGGTTTTGTTATGAAGCGTTTTGTAACTGGCCAAAATCTGTTCGAGTTCAGTCAATGTTTTGCCTTGAAGTGATATTCTAAGATCTGGATTTTGTGGAACATCCAGTAGTTTATAGCCTCTTAGTACAGCTTCGATATACATTCCTGTCCCACCACATAGAATAGGTAGTTTCCCTCTGTTTCTGATATCTTGAAAAGCATGAAAGAAATCATGCTGATATTCGAATACATTATATTTATAACCTGGTTCGCATATATCAATCAGATGAAAAGGAATTTGCTTTCCGTTAACTGTATAATCAGCCAGATCTTTACCTGTCCCTATATCCATACGGCGGTATATTTGTCTGGAATCTGCACTGATAATTTCAGTATCCAGGCGTTCTGCCAATGCTGCGGCAAATGATGTTTTACCCGAAGCCGTAGGTCCTAAAACGGTAATAAGTTCGTATGATGTATTCATAGTGGCAAAGATAACATAAAAAAAGCCGCATCAGTTTAATGACGCGGCTTTTTAATATGATTATCTTAAACGATTATGCGTTTTTCTTTGCCATGATAGCAATCAGGTCAAGAACCTTGTTAGAATAACCAATTTCGTTATCATACCAAGAAATAACCTTTACGAATTTGTCTGTCAGATAAACACCTGCATTAGCATCGAAGATTGATGTAAGTTTGCAGCCTAAGAAATCAGAAGAAACAACTGCATCTTCTGTGTAACCCAGAATACCCTTCAATTCACCTTCAGCAGCTTCTTTCATTGCAGCACAGATGTCAGCTTTTGTAGCCGGCTTAGCCAAATTAGCTGTTAAGTCAACAACAGAAACATCCAAAGTCGGAACACGCATTGAAATACCTGTCAGTTTACCATTCAAAGAAGGAATAACTTTACCTACAGCTTTTGCAGCACCTGTAGATGACGGGATGATGTTGCCAGAAGCAGCACGACCACCGCGCCAGTCTTTCATTGACGGACCATCAACAGTCTTCTGTGTAGCAGTTGTTGAGTGAACGGTTGTCATCAAACCTTCAACAATACCAAATTTATCATTCAATACTTTAGCGATAGGAGCCAAGCAGTTTGTTGTACAAGATGCGTTAGAAACGATTGTCTGTCCAGCATAAGTATCAGTGTTTACACCACATACAAACATTGGAGCCTGACGGCCATCTTCACCAGCTTTAGAAGGAGCTGACAAAACAACATATTTTGCACCAGCCTGAAGGTGTTTCTCAGCTTTGTCCATTGTCAAGAACAAACCGGTAGACTCAACTACATATTCAGCGCCGATTTCATCCCATTTCAGATTAGCTGGATCTTTTTCTGCAGATACGCGAATCTTCTTACCATTAACGATTAAGCAATGTTCGCCTTCAGTTTCAACAGTACCAGTGAATGCACCATGCATTGTATCATACTTCAGCATATAAGCCATGTAATCAACTGGGAGAAGGTCATTGATACCTACGATCTGAATGTCGTTNCNTNNTTGAGCNGCACGGAATACAAAACGTCCGATACGGCCAAATCCATTAATACCTACTTTAATCATTGTAATAAAGCTTTTTATAGTTTAGTAAATAATATATATCCCTTATTCATCATCGGCAAGGATTAACAATCAAGTTCTAAAGATAGAATTCTTTTGTTGTTGAATCCCTGTTTTCTTTCCGACTGCAAAGTTAGTTATTTTTTATTGTGGTTATTAGGTTGAAATAAGAAAAATATGCTCTATAACATAAATTAATTGTTTCAACTTATTTCTTTTTCTTGAATAATTTGCCCAAAGCCCAACTCTGAACTCTCTGGATTCCCCAAGATATGAGTAACGGACGGGCAACTTCCCAAGCTGCCGGCATCATGCTTTTGGCTATCGACAGATAGTTTGAAAGACTAAGCGAGTTCGATGTTGTATTGTCTGTTGATGGCTGTTTTGCTATAGCCGAAACCGGCTCTTTTTTCTTTTTGGGAAACAGTAACGACGACACACCCGAGAGCAGCAGGCTTGCTGCATTATCTTCGATATAAGCAAAATCGTCATTCAGCTTCTTCTCCTTTGCTTTGCACTCTTCTTTCAAGCGTTGTTTTTCAGCGAGAAGCTTATCAATTGGTTTCACTTGGTTGTCCATTGTCTGTTTCATCGTTTTTGTCATCATTAGAAGTTAATGCTGCTATGACTATATTCAGAACCTTGTCACTGATCTTTTTTCTATTGGTCACAATCAGCAAAATCAGTAAGATGTAAAGAATCACAACTGAACCGAATCCGGCTCCAATAGAACCGAACAGGTCTCCTAAAAAGAAGCCTAAGGCCAGAAAAATGAACAAAATGGCCAAAAAGGCCAAAAATAAAAGCACTACACCATACGAAAGAACGGAAATGACTTTTGCCGTTCTTTCGTAAGTGCTTAGCTTTAAAAATTCAAGCTTTAATTCTACATAAGCTGAAACGTCTTTTTTCAGCTCATTGAATATTTCTCTTGATTCTTGTTCCATGCGGAATTTATTCTGCTGGTTGTTCTGCTACTTCGGCGCTTTCGCCTTTGGAACCTTTTACTTTGGAAATAGCTGCGCTGCAAAGTTCTTTGCCTTTGGAAACGCCTTTTGCTGCCAAATCATTCAGGTCATCCAACCATTGTTCTTTCTTTTCTTTGTCTGTTGCAGCGAGTACACCAACAGCTGCACCAACAGCTGCACCAATAACCAAACCTAATAAAAACTTCGAATCTACATTTTTCATATTTCTTGTTCTTTTATGATTTACACCTATATAACGTTTCATGAAAGAAGATAGTTTATTTTGCGATTAACTTTTTGTGTTAATTAATGTTTTGCTTCTGAAAGCGTACAGCCACCCAGTTGTCTTTTTCTCTAAAGTTTTGAAGCAATAAGCCGTATATTTTGCTTTCCGCTTCAATCAATGGAATATCATCTTTGTAGAATCCACTCATGTAGAGCTGACCTCCTTGTTTCAGCCTATTTGCGTACTGATGGATGTCATGCAGGAGAATATTCCGGTTGATGTTTGCCAAAATTATATCGAAATTGCCAAAAGAGGCAATCTTTTCTGCTCCACCTAATGCTACTTGGATATGATCGACTCCATTCAGTTCAATATTCTTTAAAGCATTTTGATAAGCCCATTCATCAATATCTATAGCTGCAACTTCGCTGGCTCCTTTCATCCGGGCAAGGATTGAAAGAATTGCAGTGCCGCATCCCATATCGAGTACTTCCTTCCCATTCAGGTCGAGTTTCAGTAATTCTTCAATCATCATGTAGGTCGTCTGGTGATGTCCTGTTCCGAATGAAAGTTGCGGATCAATGATGATTTCGTATTTATAACCGGCTTCGGCTTTATGATAAGGTGCGCGGATGATACATTCGTGCCCTACTTTTATTGGTTGAAAACTGTTTTTCTCCCATTCTTCGTTCCAGTCTTTGTCTTCTAATGGTTGTATGGTATAATTGATTTCGACTTGTTCCAGAGGAAATGATTTTAGTAGCTGCTTCAACTTCGATTCGTCGAACAAGTTTACTGCGATGTACCCTTGCAATCCTTTATCAGTTTCCATAAAACTGTCGAACCCTATATTGCCCAATTCTGAGGCAAGTACGTCCTTGACAATGTCGTTATCTATAGAAGAGCGATATGTGAAGTTCACTTCATTGTATTTCATTTTCTTGTTTGTTTTGATATGATTCTCGGCAAATGTAACTGTTTTTGTCAAAAAAGTAAGATATAAAATCATTTTTGTTATTGGGAGTAAGGCGGAAGATTCTTTCCTTTGAACATTCAATTAATGTATTATGAATCCATGAAAAAAGTAATTTTATTATTATGTGCATTGCTGACCTTTGGATGGGTGGGTAATGCGAAGGTGACAGTGAAGAACCTTCGTCTTGAAATGAAGGAGAATCCTGTAGGAATAAATGTTCTGCAACCGCGTTTTTCCTGGCAGATCAGTTCTGATAAATCGAACTTGATGCAGGTGTCTTATCAGATTCAGGTATCTACATCTGCTAAAGATTTGGCTTCAGGCAAAAATCTGTATTGGAGTTCGGGAAATGTCAAGTCTGATCATTCAATTCTGGTTCCCTACAAGGGAAAAGCATTGCAGTCGGAAAAGGCCTATTTTTGGCGGGTGAAAGTGACGACCAATCAAGGAACGACGGATTGGAGTGATGTAAACAACTGGTCGATGTCTATGCTGAATGCCAAGGATTGGAAAGCTACTTGGATTGGCATCAACAAAATGACCAATCCGGGTGAGAATTTGGGCGTTAAAGATGGAGATATACTAACTCGTCTGGCAGCTAGATATCTGCGTAAGGAATTTACAGTAAGCAAGACGGTTAAACGTGCTGTTCTGTATATTTCGGGACTCGGCTCATCCGAGGTCTATCTGAATGGCAAACGCATCAGCAATGATATTTTTGCTCCGATGCCTTCTTTGTATTCTAAGCGCGTGTATTATAACACATTTGATGTTACCCGTTTCATTGCTTCCAACAAAAATGCTATCGGTGTAATTTTGGGTAATGGTCGTTTCTTCTCGATGAGAAATCCGGGAATGATGACTTTCGGTTTCCCTCGTCTTTTGGCTCAGTTGACTATTGAATATACGGATGGAAGTAAGGCTACTGTTGTCAGTGATCCTTCTTGGAAGGCTACAGCAAAAGGTCCGATTATTGCTAACAATGAGTTCGATGGTGAGGAATATGATGCTCGTCTGGAGATGCAAGGTTGGAGCAATGTCGGTTTCGATGATGCAAACTGGCAAGCTGTTGATAAGATGGATGCTCCTGCAGGAGTGTTGACAGCTCAACAGAATCCTAACTTGTGTATTCAAGATCAAATCAAACCGGTGGCTATCACTGAACGTGCAGATGGACATTTTATTCTTGATATGGGACAGAACATGGTAGGCTGGCTTTCAGTAAAATTAAAAGGAAAGGCCAATCAGCCTGTCACCATGCGTTTTGCCGAGACAATGCAGAAAGATAATGAACTCTATGTAGCCAATTTGCGCAAAGCACGTGCAACAGATGTTTATATACCGTCTGAAGATGGCGAGTTTACATGGCAACCTTCTTTCGTTTATCATGGATTCCGTTTTGTTGAAATCTCCGGATTGGATTACCGTCCATCGCTTTCTGACTTTACTGGCGATGTGATTTATGATAAGATGGAAACTTCAGGAAAATTCTCTTCTTCGAATGCTATGGTCGATCAGATTCATAAGAATGCATTTTGGGGAATTCGCGGCAACTATCGTGGAATGCCTACTGATTGTCCGCAGCGTGACGAACGTTTAGGTTGGCTGGGTGATCGTGCAACAGGTTGCTATGGTGAATCCTACATATTAAATAATGCACAACTCTATAATAAGTGGGAACAAGATATAGAAGACTCACAGAGCGACGCAGGCAGCATTTCTGATGTTTCACCTCATTACTGGACACTTCATAATGATGATGTTACTTGGCCATCAGCATTCTTTTATGCAGCAGACATGCTTTACACGCGCTTCGGCGACGATAAGGCAATCCGCACACATTATGCATCAATGAAGAAATGGATGGAACACATGCAGAGTGTAGCCATGAAAGATAATATTATCGTTAAGGATACATACGGTGACTGGTGTATGCCTCCAGAGGCACAAGAGCTTATTCATTCTAAAGATCCGGCTCGTAAGACTGACGGTGCAATTTTGAGTACAACCGTTTACTACGATTTGTTGAACAAGATGATCAAATATGCACAGATTTGTGGTAAGGATGCCGATATCCCGGCATACAAAGCCCTTGCAGCTAAAATGAAAGAAGCTTATAATGCCAAGTTTTTCAATAAGGAAACAGCACAGTATGGCAATAATACTGTTACTGCAAACATCCTTTCGCTAACGCTTGGTCTTGTACCGCAAGGCTACGAACAGAAGGTGTTCGAGAATATTGTAAGTAAGACTGAGGGTGATTTCAAAGGTCATGTCAGTACAGGTGTGCTGGGTATTCAGCATCTGATGCGTGGTTTGACTGATTACGGACGGGTTGATTTGGCATACAAGCTGGTAACCAACGAAACTTATCCGAGTTGGGGCTATATGGTTAAGAATGGTGCTACAACAATTTGGGAATTGTGGAATGGAAATACAGCTGATCCGGCAATGAACTCTGGTAATCATGTGATGCTGCTGGGCGATTTGATTATTTGGTATTATGAGAATCTGGCCGGTATTAAGTGTGCTCCTGATGCAGTTGGTTACAAACAAATATTAATGCAGCCTGCATTTCCTAAAGGACTGGATCATGTGTCAGCTTCTTACAAATCAGTCTATGGTGACATTAACAGTGCCTGGTCAACAAAAAATGATCAGTTCAGTTGGGACATCACTATTCCAGGCAACACAACTGCAACGGTTCGTATCCCGAAAAAATATGGTGTAACTTCCAGCAATCAGCCGGGAGTACTGAAAGTATCTGAAACGAATGATTATAATGAGTTTTTGATTGCTTCCGGAAATTACCATTTTGGCAAGTAATCAATAATATTACATTCTATCTTTCTTTAAAGCCTTCTTCAAAACAGTGTGATTAGCCTGTTTTGAAGAAGGTTTTTTGTGGATGGTGATGTTATATACGGAAAAAGGTCGTGACTCACGCCACGACCTTCCCACAAATTATCAAACAATCCCTTACGGCGTTACCGCTTTCAGGGTAAGCGTATACGGACTGGCACTAGTGCCTTGCGTGCCGTTTTTAGAAAAGTTAAAGGTTTCGGCGGCCGTATAGATGGCGCTGGTCTGCTGACTGTAGTACTTGAAATAGACAGCTCCTTCGGCATCTGACTTGCCTAAAATATCGAATGTATAAATCGTTTTTCCACCGACTTCCGACTTGACGCCCAACCCGCGGCATTCTTCACCGATGAATACGGCGAAGAGGTCTGACGTGCGTGTTTCGAACGGCAGCGGCGTGTTGAGTGTGACAACAGCTTTCATGCTGGCAGTGTACTTGCCGGATTCTTCAAATGGAGGAACAGCCGGAGCACTTGCCTGTCCGTAAGTGCCGTTCTGCGTGAACTCCACTACGTTGGCACAAGTGTAGGTAATCTTGTTCTTTGCGCTGTAGTATTTCAATGAAACCTTCTGCGTCTCAGCCGAGTTTCCCCGGATGTAGAGGAAGAACAGCGTCTTACCGTTCACGGTCTGCGGCTTGGCAATACCACGGCATTCACTGCCAATGAAGGCAGACACCTGGTCGCCACTGTCGGCATAGCCTGCCAGGAAATCAGAGAGAGTGATGATGGCAGTCATGCTGTATTGATAGACACCGCTCGAAGGCGTAACCCATGTAGTGGGAGCGGACTCGGTTCCGGAGAGGTCGACGGTCCAGGTCGGTTCTTCAACCTTTACAGGTGTTGTACCACCACCGTTGTCGTCGTCGGACTTTCCGCAGCTCCACAATATCGTGGAGACTGCGATCAGAATTATATAACTAATTATGTGTTTCATAACTTCAAAATGTTTAGGGAATTACTTTCTTCTAACCTTGTAAACATGTTTCTCGCCATTGATGGAGACAACTGCCATGTAGAGCGTGCTGACGATATTGTCGGTGCATTGCCAGCGATAATGCCAGTAGCCTGAAGTTGCAGCTGTTGCTTCATAATTGTAGAGCAGACGTCCCGTCAAAGAGTAGAGCGTGATGTTGATCTTGTCTCCCTGGTTGACGTTCATGTCGAAATTGAGTTCTCCTTCGAACGGGTTCGGATAGACTGAGATGCCGATGTTGTTGACAAAGTCGAGAATGATCGGCTGCTCAATGCTGCCTCGAACGGCGTTGGAACGGTAATCAAACAGAGGAGAAGTTCTGCCAATGATCTGTCCTTCGCGTTCNAGNGCGAAAGAAACGGAAGCATTGGTGTCGCCACCGACGGTGATGAAGTAGAGCGGAGTGCCGTTGACCGGATTGTCGCTCAACTGAGCAGCACCGCAGAGTTCATTGTTTGCATAAGCCAGAAGCTTGTCACCCGGTTGCAACGGGAGGTTGTCGGCAACAGTAGCCACCATCGACATGTTGGTTTCGTTGCGGAGTTCCTTCCATACATTTTCATCACTGATGCCATCGGCGCGGGTAGCAGCCTTTGTACCTGTAGCTGTCAGATCAGGATAAACCAGAGAGTCACCCTTTGCACTAAGCATCATGTAACCCTTGCCCGGTTCCATATAGTTCAGATTACCAACCCATCCGATATTTGCACCATACATCGAGAATGCATTTTGTGATTTGATGATATCGCCTTCTGTAGCTGTATATCCGCTTAATGCTTCAGCAATAGCCAGGTTGCTTGTCGGTGTGTAGCCGATGTAGTTCCAACCCTTGATTAAAGAAAGCGTTCTGCTTGTTTTATCAGTTACAGGATTTCCGGCTACGCTCAATGTCTGGTCATCATAAGACTGAATCAGGAACATGTGTTTGTTATCAAATTTCAATTTGTTACCAACCAACTGGTTTGTTGGCTTATCGTATGCAGCGAAAGTGCCTAATGTCTCATCCTTGATCTGTTCGTCGCCTTGCAGTTTCATGCTTGCTTTTAACAGTTCATTCGGATTTGATAGTTTGTCACTGTATACATTGAATGATATCCAGTTCCAGCCTTCTTTCAGACTGATGTTCTGTATATATCCGTTTGTAGCATCGAATACTATTGGATTACCGATAGAACCATTTACCTTGTCACTTTCGAAGGTGATACTATTTGATGGTGTCGCGCTGTAAACCGTACCGGTACTTGCATCCCAAATGCGGAAGGTTAATCCCTGGTATTTAGTTGTATCGCTGTATGCGGTGAGGAATACGTACCACATATCGTTTACTTTTAGATACTGGTTGTTGGCTACACCTACGCATGTACCTGTCGTATCGAATACGGCCAGTCGGTCTTCGGCATCTGTCGAGAAGACATCACTGATGCGGATCCGTCCATAGATATTCATGTTATATCTGTATTTCGTAGGATCAACCGACCAATCAGGTTGTTCATCGAATACTTTCAGTGTGATCGGCAATGCCTCAGCTACATTATTGTCGCCTTTGACATAGATGACCTCGTCGTATTTGCCAACGTTCGTACCCGGGTTAACCGTGAACGTGATGCTTTGCATGCCAAGTGGATTGAGTGTACCTGTTTCCGGAGAAGCAGTCAGCCATGCAGGAAGTCCTACAATTGAATAGTTCTTTACAGAACCACCCGTGTTCCTGACATTAACATTAAATGTCATTTCTGTATTGAGCTTCTTTTCTTTGGTTATCGACGATTCGCTCCACTTCAACTGATTCTGATTGATGTATGCGCTCCAGGTAACCGGACTCAGCATCAGGTTGCCATTCAGATCGACTACATCTTTCACAGTGATATTGACGGTTGTCTTTTCGAGAGCTTCCGGTGTATCAGTCAAGTTGATGACCAAAGCATCCTTGTTGACAACGAAGTTGAACGGTATGGATACTTCCGGACCTTTAGCTCTGACGGGTGCTTTCTCCAAAGTAGAAGTTGCATCGGTCAGTTTGACCAGTGCTGAGTCGGTAACCATGTCTTCACCACTGTATACCATTTCCTGAGCGTTGGCCTTGTTAGTAATATATTTGCTGAACGGCAGGTAGGCCATCAAGCCCATTTCCTTACCCTTCGGACAAACATTGTACTTATCGGCAATATAGGTCGATGGGAGAGCCATCTTCCAGAGTTGTACTTCGTCAATCAAACCATCAAAGAAGTAACCGGTAGTGTCATTGGCATTTGAAGCTTTCGTCCAGTTGCAAGCGCCTAGGTTCAGTGTGCCGTTCGACATTCCACCCAAAAGGCTTGCATCGAAGTAGGTCTTCAGTGCGCCATCAATAAATATTTGTGCATTGCCTGCATTCCTGTTTACTGAAACTGCGAAATGGTGCCAGTTGCTATCCAGATAGTTACCATCGACATTCTCTGTATGACCGTTGTTGCGGAAAACAAGTTTGTTGTCAATGAATCCGATAAATACTTTGTTGAAGCTTGAATTGATATCGGAACTATCAGCCTTTGTCACTAATGATTTCTGTTTAATGGTTGCTATTGCGCTTACTTTTTTATCAGAACCATTAGCTAAGCCATTAGATACCATAGCTGCATTTTTATTGGATGAGTTTGCTTTGAACCAGAATTCCAATGTATAATCCATTGCATCGGTAATAGCTAGTTTTGAAGAATTGACTTTTGCAATAGATGACTTGCCATTGAATAACAAGGCCATTCCGTCAAGTGTGCTCCAAGTTGCACCGTTTATCCAAGCAGTAGCTCCTTGAGCCTTGTCAGTAACGGTTGTGCCTTTGCCTTCATTCATCGGATAGTAGTCCATCATGCCCAATTCCTGACCGGTATAGATGGTCAGTTTGTTGGCAATGATATTCTGTTCGCTTATTACCTTATTCCAAACGCGTGCTTCGTGCATCTTTCCTGCAAAGAAGTTCGTTTCTTTCATTCCGCGTCCGAAATAGATAGGACCAGATCCCGTGTACTTACCAGCTGTAATATTCGTGATGACAGGACCACCTCCGAAGTATGCATTGAGCAGCTGAGTGTTTGCATCGTATGTCAAGGCAATATGAGCCCAATCGGTTGTCTTGAAGTTTTGAGGCAACGATGAATAGGTCTTGTTGCCAACTTGTACTTGTATTGACTTGTCTGCACCAATCGAAAGTTCTAATGCATTGTCTGCAGTACCATGACTAAACAATGTCATTTTTTGTCCGAGTGATGAAGGCAGTGCCCACATCTCAACCGTGAAGCTCTTGTCAGAAAGGTTACGTTCAGCTTGAGTAGCCAGGTATGAAGCCTTGCCATCGAAGGTGAGCGATGTCGAGTGATCAGTATTCGTACCGTTACGTATAGCGGTCACCTCAAAGTTCTTCACATTCGTCATAACACCTTCTGCAATCTCCTCGTTGAAGGTTACTTTCAGTTCATCTTCTACATCCAGAACGCCATCGGCAGGTTGAACATTACCAAAGACGACAGGTCGTTTGGTATCCTTTGTACCGCTGGCCAGTGTGGAAGTCTTCGTGACGAAATCGTTGCCCACCTTGCTGAAGGATACGGCACGAATATCGTACTTCTGATCTTCGGCTCCATAGAAACGACTGTCGATAGTAGCACCGGTAATCATTGCCTTCTCACCGGAAGCTGCATTGAATTTAGTCGAATCATTGTAGTAGCTGCAGATGGTAGTCCACTTTGAATCAGATTCCGACGAAGCCTTGTACTGGAGTTCGATATGATCAAATCCGGTAAAGTTAACATCAAAACCATCCACTGTAATCGGCATGTAATATTTGCCGGCGATGGAATCGAGTGGCGAATTGGTATTCAGTGTCCACTTGTCCGTCGGACTCTTGATGTTGATATCAGAAGATGACGGGATGAAATGTACAGAGAGATAAACAGTATCTGCAATATCCGGTAAGAAATCGGTCGGATCCGATTGACACTGAGATCTCAATACCAGTGCCAAGTTATCATAGTTGTATTCTGTTCCTCGACCTACTTCCAACACTTTGTTCAGAACGTCGCCGCTTGGTACATTGATGCTGCGTCCGTCGCTAAGCGGAACTCCATCAATGGTAAACTTTGCACCATGTTGATTTTGCCAGTCAACCATAGAAAGTGTATAAAGAACTGAACTATTAAAGTCAGCATCCGAATACATCTTCAAATTGAATTTGGCTGTCTCGTTGGATGGTACATTATTGATTACAGGATTGTCGACCATCAAAACAGGTTTTTCAATTTGTACAGTAGCCTCATCCAGAGTTGTACCAGGATTATAATACTTTGTTACACGTTCGCCTTCATAAGGACAAGAAGTAGCGCCACCTTTTGTTAGGAAAACAAAACTGCCCCATTGTTGAGTGGAAATAAGACCTAATTTTTTATCTTCTTCCCAGTTGTTCTTCATTGATTCCGTCCAGTTCTTATTGAAATCGCCGGATACCGGAGCAACACGTTTGACGTCTACACTCAGGTAATCGTCATCGCCTTCATCGCCCAAGAAGAATCCTGAAGTACGTTCCTGTTCGTTGGTACCATTCCAGGAATGTCCGCCAGAACCGTAACCCATTTCTTCAACACTAACCTCTAATCCGGTTTTGCTGAATTTGAAGCCTAATGTTGTTGCTAAACCTGCACCAGCCAAGAAACTAAAAGTATAGGTAGAATCCACCGTGTAGTTATACTTCTCGGAATACTCAATAGGTGAACCTGCATGGAATGAGTAGTTGTTGATTAACGTTGCACTCAATTTCTCTCGTTCATTTTGTTTTAAAACACGTTCCCATTCTTTAATAGATTGGTTGAGTGTATATACGGTATCTGTTCCATTTATTCCTTTTTCAGGGATAAAGACTTTATAATGGATATATTGTTTATTTTCTGCCTTGTTATATTCATTTGGTACGATATAGTTATTATTAGCGTCCAAATTATCTTTTCCATAATCCATATCAGTAGAATCCAACACTGATAGGTATATATTTCTACCTGTGTTGTCAGCTCGAGTTTGAGCTTCTTCTTCTGTTATACCCCTAAGAAGAAATGAATTTCTTAATCTTTTGATATTTGGAATCAATGTTTGCTCTATATGAACTTGTGGAAAAGCAAATAAAGTAGATGCTTGTGTATTAACATGCAGAGCAAGATTGTTGACCAAATAGAACTTACCGTCATTCGTCTTCTTGATAAGGTTGAGACTTCCGCCGGTACCTTGAGTATTTTCGGCAGCATCATACATGTCTTTGGACATGATACAGATGTTGGAAGCAGGGCCATAATAGATATTGTTAGTCGTTCCAATAAATACATCACCATCGGCGCCGACATACAGCGGACTGCTGCTAGTCTGGTAGCGGCTGGTTGTTGTTATAGAATATGATGTCCCATTTTCTGTACTGCTTTCGGCCTCTTGTTTTACTTTTGCACCAACAGTGTTCTCTATTGATGTCTCTTGAAAATCCATAATTCCTACACCGCCAACTCCGGTTACAACAGCATGTCCAAGGTATTCTGTGAAATCCTCTTCACCTTCATGCTTTTTCCCTAAGCTTGTGGTGTATTTGTAAGTCATGGTTTGACCGGCTTCGACATAAGAATAGCTGTTGCTTCCCGGAGGATCGCGCAGAATATTCAGCAATCGGATAGGACCTCCTGTTACAAAGTCGTTTCCAAGATTCTTGAAGCCTAATAAATAGGCTTTTAATTGTGGAGCATTAACACTTTTATTATCTATTGTCATAGACATATCAAGTGTTCGCAGCTGATGAACACTGTCCAATTGTGAGAAATTGATACTATTGACTTCAATATCCACCATAGCTTCTCCGTTTTCATTCAAATTGGCGTAACTTGATGCTGCGGTTGTACTGAAACCATTAGATATCATTACTTGGCCATTTTGTACTTTTACTCTGTCCACCCTTACATTACTACCTGAGATTACATTATTATAATAGTAATCTTCGTGAGCCGATACTTTCATTTTGTAGGTTGCCATGTGGAAGACAGGATAACCAAACAGATAAGTATTGGTCTTTGAGTCATAAAGTGGGACACTGTCATTGTGCCCTGCCAGATTCTGAGCCAAATAATTCTGATCTCCGAAATAATTTAATGCTGATCCATTTTCGTATTGCTGGTATGTCAATGATGTATTGACTCTGTAGATACGATTGAATTTTGCATTGTAGGTCAAGCTGTCGGTAGTCTTTTGGGCTGTATCGGCATAGGAAGATGTTTGAACGTTGAACACATTGCTCAGATCTAATATCTGTGATGTCGTACCGGTTGGGAATAATGAATTGTATCCATCGGCGGATATATTTGTGATTTTATACTTGACCGGATACAAGTTGGCAATATATTCACCGGTTAGAGAATCAGGCGCAATTACAATCTGTGATCGTGAGAAATAGACATGATTATTGTGCTCGGGATTGTGATGAATCATTAAAGAATCAACAACGACTCCAACACCTTTATCGATGATAAAAGATGACGAATTATCGAGTTCCAAAACAAGTTTCAGATTGCTTCCGATATTGTTTTTCGACAGAGAGAATCCAAGTGCTTTTGCTTCTTCTACTGTTCCACCTGCAACACGTCCGATCAATTTTACTTTCGTCTTGTCCCAGAAACGCAGATTCGACATAGGTTGCTGATAGTTGAAGTTAACGCCGTTGTCGTTTTGCAGCAGACCGTCGTTGACAAAGACATGGTTCTCTTTTATTATCTTTACGGTCTGTTCGCCAACGGGAACACTGAATTTGAAATAGCCATTTTCATCGCTCTTTATATATTTGCCATTGCTGGTTACAGGAGAGCCGTTTATCTCGAATGTGGCATCTTTGACCGGAATCGTGCTGTTTTCGTAGAAGACGTATCCGTTTATATCGATTGCAGAATTATCCGAAAAGTTAATATTCGAGTAGTTCGGTTGTGTAGAACTGACAGTGATGGTTTGCTGTGCAGGCATGAACGTATGGTTAGGATAATAAGGTGTCAGTGTATAATCTGAACCTGTACCTACATAAGGAATACCTGTTATACGATAGTAACCGGTTGCATCGGTTATTCCACGAAGGCTGAGTTGGGATTCAGCAGGAATCTCATCTTTACCACTAGAATGTGTCGCATTGTAAACGGTACCATGTTTCGAATTGTATGTTTCTCCGGAATAGGAGATATCATAGAATTTGTCACTAACCGGTTCGTTGAAACGCCAGTATCCACATAAGCCGTCTTCGTTTCCTACCAGCAGACGGTTGAAAGTTTGTGCGATTTCATTTTGTCCGGCTGCATTCTTTTGGTTCAATGCGCGTTTCCAGATACGTACTTCATCGATATAACCGGCAAAACCTTTGCCTAAGGTGACTTTATCTGTAGTTACTGCTCCGACGTGATTTGCAATATCGAGTTTATCCACTAATACTGAATCGATAAAGAATCGTATTGAGTCCGCTCCTTGTGTAATAGTCAGCTGACTGAAGTGGTCAGTTGGAAGCGTGCTTTGTGAATTAACGAAAGTTGTACCACCGTCTGCACTGAATTCCGGTTTCCCCTCGACAATTTTTAATAAGTAACGGCCCCATTTGAAAATAGTGCCTGTATCTTCTTTTGTCGGTTTGACAAACATCTGAATCGTTGCAAATTCGGGAATGTTAATAGTGGAATCTGTTTCCAGATAACTGTTGTCTGCATCTTTAAAGAGGTAGCTATAACTGGTAAGTATGCTTCCGGTATTTACTTCGGATGCGCTATTTACACGTACATCTACATTCGCTACGGCTATATGCTCTGTGGAATTATTATTACTACTATTAAAGGTAATAAGTCCGCTTACCGTACCTGTCGGATTGCGGAAACCGCGATCAGTCATAGGTGATATGTTTATTTTATCAACATTATTACACTTGCTGTAAGCTTCGACGCGATATTGATAAACTACACCGGCGCTTCCTTCTTTGTCATCAAAAAATGACTCATTAAAGCCTGCCGATCCTGCGGTTTGATAAGTTGTATCACTGCCGTTCACTAATCTTCTCTGAATGAGAAATTGATCGGTTGCATTGCCGTCAGTAGTCCATTGTACGCGAGTGAAGTTGGGATAATAGCCTTTTGATGCGGTGACACTTGTTATTTGTGCCATTAGCGACGGTACCAGTGAGGATGTACTTTTTGCTACAACCGGACTTGTATTTGGGTATTTTTTAGAGCCTGGTTCTACATATATAGCATAGCTATAATTGTGACACATTTCCAGTTTTTCCATATCTTTGTAAGTAAAACTCGTTGTGTCCAATTTAATAATAATCTCTTTATTATTGTTCGTCTTGTCTGTACGTTCTATGACTACTTTTGAGTCATCTGTCCAGACAATGGAATTCGAACTTACCGGCTCGAGTTTCCAGTTTAAGACAATGCTGCTTCCATCAGGAGTAAGTACAGCTGATGCTTCGGATATGCCTCGATGGGTCAAATTGAAAGTTGTATTAAATGTATAGCTACCTGCCCAATTCCAAGCCGCAGCCGATGATCGCCGGATGCGGTAATAGATGAGGCCGTTCAGATTATCTTTACCTGTATTATCTTGTATTTCATACGAAGTCTTGTCTTTACTGAATTTTACACTGGGAAGTGAGACAAGATTTTCTGAAAAATCTTCTTTTGTGGAACGCTGTATATCAAAATTATCATTTGGATACAGATCCTCGTTGCTATCGGTATCGGTTATCGACCAACTTATTGTCGAATTGCCGTTCGCGTTTAGCGTGACTTTGCCATCCGAAGCTTGCCGGAAAGGCTTAAGATCAAACGCAGCCGTTCGTTTCAAGAACATATCACTGTAAACAGAATTCAATTTATATTTGAAATTCGCTGTATGTGATTGCTGCTTGTTGGAGATAGCATAATTAGTGCTTCCGGTCGTTGATGTACTTTCCACAGGAGTATTATTATCCCAAAAAAATTGAGACCCTGTACGAGGAGAGGTTATGCCACTATAATTTACCAAATACATATTGGAAATCGTGGTGCTGAGCATGCTCGTAATGATAGGTGTGTTAAAAGTGACTCCTGTAATGCTTTCAGGAGTATCTTGTGTAACCAAGAATCCATAATGTCCATCACCATTATAGTCCACTATCGCATCCACTTTCACTTTTAAGTTATTATCGATAAAAGCATCCGAAGGATACCATCTGAATTTCGCAGTGAAGTATTCACAACTTGTCGCAGCGTCTGTTTGCTTGTTTATCCATTTGGTTGTTTTGCTGGTAGTTAAATCTGTATTTCCAGCCGTTCCGTCTACTCCATCAGTGTCGAAAATTCCTACAAGTTGAACATGGCCGTTAGTGGAAGCTTGATTTGACAACCATGCTTCTACCCAAGCTCTTTTTTGATGTTGATCGTCTTGCCATCCATTATCGCTTACCTCATACTCTCCACTCGTACCAGGTGTCCATGGCACTCCAGATACGGGATGTGAGGCACTAAATTTAAAGATGTCTGTCCAATTATTTCCGTCTCTTGATACCTTAAAAACAGCTTCACAAACGCGTTCATCACTTCCATTCCATTCATAGACAGGCATTGAAAATTCAATATATCCATCAGTAGAAAGCGAGGAACTTGTTATCATTCTACTGTTTACAATCCAATAATCGGTTGCTTTTGCCGCTTGCCAGCTTGGCACAAGCAACAATATTACTAACATCAGTCGCCACAACCTCTTCCAACGAGGCGGCGACGCTTTTGAAAATTTGTACATGTGTTCCATACTCTTTAAATTTAAATTGTTTGACAACTCATTTGTTAATAAAATTTTTAATTGCTTACTCATTTTTTATTAGGTTAAATATGCTCCATGGTGTGTGTTCATGGTTTGAGCATTTTTTTCCCATCGGTGAAATTAGGTATGGAGTGAACAGGTTATGGAAGAATTCGTAAAAAAAAAGGAAGAAATTGTACAAATCTGCAGTTTTTGGATTAAAAATTGGTTTTTGGACCTTTTTATGAAAGATTATTGAGAAAGATGATAGGAATACCACTGTTTTGAAAGAAATGTATTCGAGTAACGATATCTTGTTTTTGAGTAGGAGTTTCATGAAAAGAAAAAAATACTTTGATGCGGAGGGCACTGAAAACGCGGATCAATATGTTTTATGCGTATTGATCCGCGTTATCTGGATCTGCGCAGTTCGTGCCATCTGCATCCGAAAGTTCCGCGCTGATCAGCCTCCGGTTAATTATAGGCCTCCGGGCTTCTCGTCAGGTTTGCTGCCGGTGTCGATATTTACCTGGTCGGCAATCACTTTTGACGACTTGCCGGAAGACTTCTTTTTCTCCGCTTCCTTGCGTTTTCGCAGTTCTTCAACAGTGATGCCCAGAGCTGCAGCTTCGGCCTTCTCGGCTTCCTTTTTGTTTGCGCTGAGAATACCCATCTGCAGGTTGTAGGTATTCTGTGTTTCCTTGATCAGGTTGTTGATGTCGGCCACGAACTTCTCTGCTTCAGGATTCGTTTGAAGCTGAACAGTAGCGTTGGCCTTGTCTACAATTTCGGAATACAACCGGTCGGTTTCCGTGCGTGCCGCTTTGGTATCGGTTGCTGCCGGGATCTCCGAGGTGCGCTGGTTGTTGAGCGCAATAAACTCGTTGTTCAATTCCTCCAGTTTGTCGAGCACCGGCGTCAGGCCCAGTGTTGTGATATGCACTTTCAGATTGTCTGCCCTAAGGTCTTTCAGCAACCCGATAACCTCGGCATCTTCCTGCGCATACGCGTGGTTGTAGATGGCCTGATAAGGTTTTATTACCGGTTTGAGAGCTGCGAAAGCTTCTCGCTGTGCGGCGAAAGGCGCCTTCTCGGCCAGATAATAAGAGTTGAAAATGTAGTACAACACCTGATCGCGCTGCTGGTCCTTGGCCTCGAGCTGCGGACTGAGCACCGATCCCGACTGACGCTTTACAATGTCCTGCTCCACAAGCTGCGACTGCTGATAAGCCGCAGCTGTAGAAGTGCTGACGTTGAGCTTCGTTGCCGTGGTTGCCGTGAAATACTGGTAGACTTTATGGTGGAAGTCTACATGATTGGCGTTGGTTAGCCTGTTCGGATTGTAAATTTTAATTTTTGTAGCCATAATACGACTGTTTTATAATTATTAAAAAAGGAAAATTGATTCAGCAGGTTTGCCAAAGCATCCCAAGTTGTCTTGCGAAGGCTTTGTTGTATTACAAAGCGGCGCCCGTTGCCTTTTGCCCGTTTTGCAGGTTAGCAAAAGCATCTCAAGTTGCCTTTTGTCCATTTTGCACGATTGCAAGACGTCGCCCGTTGCCTTTTGCTCACTTTGCGAGGTTGCAAAGGTTTCCCAGGTTGCCTTGATCCTATTGCACAACTCTGCAAAGGCTTGCCCGTCGTCTTTTGCCCTCATTGCAGCGTTGCAAAAGCTTGCCGGGTGGCTGCCTGCCCTCATTGCATAATTGCAAGGAGTCGTAAACGACCTTTTATGTTTTGCAGCGTTGCAAAAGCTATACGGCAGGCTTTCCTTTGCGAGGAAAATTAATGCTCCACAATGTAACGGTTAATCAGCAGTTTTGCGGAAGTACTGGTATCGGTAGGAGATAACTCTTTTGGTCAAAGCGAAAGTAGTTGCTTTGGCCGGCGTAATTCTTTCGTGATGTTGGGTTTTTGGATGCATTGTTTGCTTATTATTTGATTTGTGTCAAAGATACGATATCTCGGACACATTACAAAATAAAACGAGGAGGAATTTCGGGCGATTCATGATTGAGGTTTGGGTTAGTACTTGTTTAATATGAATTTCCGGTATCGTTTTCGTTCGAACTCAGGTTCCTCTTAAACTGACTTGGCGATAGACCGGTTATGTTTTTGAATACGGCAGACAATACGCGTCGGCTGTTGAATCCGGCAGCTGAGGCCAGGTTTTCCATGGAAATGTTTTCTTTTGACGACAGTATCTGAATGGCTTTGCGGATGCGGTATTTGTTGACAAATGTATTGAAACTGTCACCGGTTGCGTTGATGGCGTTGGATACGTATGTGCGGTTGATGCCAAGTTTTTTGCAAAATGGGTCGAGTGTCAGTTCAGGATCAGTAAAACATTGCGTTTTCTCCAGATAGTCGCAAACTTTTTGTAATATTATCTTTTCGCTGTCCTGATTGCTAACACTGCTCTGAGCGATGGCGCCCGTCCATGTCTGGTAGGGTTTGTTTTCGGTTGCCCATTGCTGGTTCTTTATAACGAGGGCGCGGTAGTTCTTTCTAATCTGCGTAGAGAGAATCAGGAAAATAATCAGGAAGATGAAAATTCCGGCGAAGATGATGGAGGTGTAGACGAACCGGTTGTAGTTGAGCCGGCTTTCGTTGACTTTCTGCTGCAACTCGTACTGATCCATCTGCTTCTCGATACTGAGCATCTGACCGATGCTGTAATGCAGGTCGTACTGGTTGCGTGAGATGAAAACAGAGTCGAGATAGAGGTATGCCATGTCGCGATTGTTTGTCCCGGCACAGTATTTGCTCATCGACAGAAATTCGTTTTGACGGTTGGTGAGCACTATATTATGTTTGCGTACGAAGCAACTGTCGGCCATCTCGATATAATGTTGTGCCTCTTTATATTTTTTTGTGTTGCAAAGCACGTTGGCAATGCTGTTCGCCATCTCGTACGAAAAAGCAAAATCACCTTCGCGATACATCGTTTCGAATGACTCTTTCATTAGCGGAAGCGCCTTGTCGTATTGGCGCCGCAGGGCCTGATTCTTGCCCAGATAGCCATTGGCGATTGCTATCCACTGGCTGCTCAATTCCTTGATGCCGTATTTGTTTTTAAAAGAAATGATGGACCGGAACCATTTGTCAGACTGGTCGTAGTTGTGATAATAGTCGCGTTGCACAAGCCCCATGTTGTTGCGCGCCAGTATGAATATGCGCTGATTTTCGTTGTTTACCGGTGCCATGGCAACATCCGTGAAACACTTTTCGGCGCGGATATAATCTTTGTAGGCAAGGTACAATTCTCCCAGATGCAGCTTACAGTCCCAAATGTCGGGGTATTCTTTTGCTGTGACTCCTTTCATGACATTCTCGAGTTGATGGGTATAAGCGATTCCGTTGATGATATCACCTTGTATCTTGAGGTCGAGGATGCGCCTGGTGATACGTATTTCGAAGACCTTGTTTTTGGCTTTGCGGCTAGCGTCTAACATCTTCTGCAGTTTCTGTTCGAAAGTAGATTCGGATATGACTCGCATGTGGTCGTGGGCAAAGTTGGTTTCAAAAAAGTCGGCCTCTAGCTGCCATTGCTTGTCATGCAGTTTATCGGGCAGTTTACGCAGCTGCCTGATAGTTGCGGCGGCAAAGACAGGATTATTGGAGTCATAGCGTTTTCTCAGCGAGTCGCGCAGAGCAAAGTGATACGAGCCATAGGGCTTGCCGGCAAATTGCCTGAACGGATTATCGTCTGCAGAAGCCATGCACGGAATTATGAGCAGCGCAACAAGCAGCATTGTCAGTGAGCTTTTTGAACTTTGCAGTGAGCCGGTATTGGTCATATTGTCTTTGAACTGGCTTGGCGACAGGCCGGTGAAGGTCTTGAATATCTTCGCGAACGTCTGCCGGTTGCCGAATCCCGAACTCTCGGCCAGATTCTCTATATTGATTTCTTTTTCTGAAGAGAGTATTTGGATGGCCTTGCGGATACGGTATTTGTTGATGAACGTATTGAAGCCTTCGCTGGTTTCGTTGATGGCGTTGGATACGTATGTGCGGTTGATGCCAAGGTCTTTCGACAGAGAGTCGAGCGACAGTGTAGCATCTGTATAGCATTGTGTGCATTCCAGATGATCGCAGATTTTTTTCAGTAATAGGTTCTGCTCTTCTTGTGCTTTGTCCGTTTCGGAAGTTGTGGAACTGGTCCACGACTGATAAGATTTGTCGTCGGCAGCCCACTGCTGGTTCTTTATAACGAGTGCCCGGTAGCCTTTCCTCAACTTGATATACAGCAGCAGTACGCCGATGAGAAGGATGAAGGCACCAATGGAAATGATGCAGGTAAAGAAGAAACGGTTGTAGTTGATCTGGCTTTCGTTATCCTTTTGTTGCAGGTCGTATTCGTCCATCTCCTTTTCGACGTTGAGCATCTGTCCAGTATTGAAATGGATGTCGTGCTCATCGCGTGCCATGAGGGCTGAGTCCATATATAGATTTGCAAGGTCAGGTTTGTTCATCCCAATGTAATATTTGCTCAGAATTTTGAACTCTCCTTCGCGGTCGTACAATTTCTTTTCTCCTGACTGACTGAGGCAACTGTCGCTCATGGAGAGGTAATGTCTGGCTTCGGCAAAGTTGCCCAGGTTGCAATAGCAGTCGGCCAGATTATTCGCCATATCCTGTGAATAGCTGTAATCGCCTTCGCTGTACATTGTGTCAAACGATTCTTTGAGCAGTGGAATAGCCTTTCCGTATTGGCGTAGAGAGACAAGGTCGTCGCCCATGTTGCCTTTGGCGATGGCAACCCATTGGTTTTCCAACTGCCGGATGCCATATCTTTCTTTAATATCAAGGATGGACTGGAACCATTTGTTGGATTCTGCGTAGTTCTGATAGTAGGTGCGTGCAATAAGTCCCAGGTCATTGCGCGCAAGAATAAATATCCTCTGGTTTTTGTCATTGATGGGCACTGCCACTACGTCCCTGAAACATTGTTCGGCACGCGGAAAATCTTTGTACTGGAAATATAATTCTCCCAAATGAAGCTTGCAATCAATGACATCGGGGTATTCTTCAATCGTGACTTCTTTCAGAAGGGATTCCATCTTATGGGCGTAAACCATCATGTTGCGGTCTCTGCTCATATCCAGAATACGGCGTACAATTCGTATGTTGAAAATCTTGTTATTTGCTTTTTCGCTGACCTTGAGTAGTTCTTTCATTCTGCTGATCAGCTCTTCGGTGGTTATGCAATGCAGCCGGTCGAAAGAATATTTGACTTCGAGAAAGTCGGCTTCCAATTGCCATTGCTTGTCGTGAAGCTTGTCGGGCAGCTGCCTGAGCTTGTCAATGGCTGCCAATAGAGAATCAGGATGGTCATATAGTTTTCTGAGCGAATCGCGGAGAGCATAGTGATAGGATCCGTATGGCTTTCCGACAAATTGCATATAGGGATTCTTTTGCTGTGCGGAAGCAAAGGATGAGAGGATGAATAAAAATAATAATGTCTTTAGCAGATTCTTTTTCATGGATTGCGAGTTGTTCCTAATCTCTTCGCAAACATACATAAAAAATTTAATTTGCGAGCAGATTCAATGGAAATATGTTCATTGTTTAAGAAAAGATATTCGATTCATACTGATGATTAACAAGAGTCACTTTTTTTCATAATAAATAGGCCTCTCTCGAGGCTGATTTGTGATAAGAAATGATGCAGAAATGCAGACAGAAATCCATGAATTGTGTATCTTCGCCGCAAATATTCAGAATATGACAGATATGACAGACGTTATGAAGAACAGGCGGACTATCCGCAAGTATGCTAATCGCAACATACCGGAAACGTTACTCAACGAATTACTAGAGATAGCAACGCGTGCTTCGAACACAGGAAATATGCAACTATACAGTATAGTGATTACGCGTCATCCGGCAATGAAAGAAAAGTTGGCGCCGGCACATTTCAATCAGTCAATGATTACAGGCGCACCGGTAGTGCTCACTTTTTGCGCCGATGCGAACCGTTTTGTGAAATGGGCTGAACAGCGGAAAGCAGTAGCCGGATTCAACAATATGGAAACGTTTATCTCTGCAGCTATTGATACGACGATTTGTGCGCAGTCGTTCTGTAGTGCGGCTGAAGAAAGGGGATTGGGTATCTGTTATCTGGGAACAACAACCTACAATACTGACCAAATCATAGAGATACTGAAGTTACCACGCCTTGTTGTACCGATTGTTACTGTAACTGTCGGCTATCCGGCTGAAGAACCGGTGCAGTCGGAACGTCTGCCGCTCAATGCCGTCATTCATGAAGAAATGTATACTGATTATACACCGGCATCGATTGATCTTTTCTATAAGGCGAAAGAGACCTTGGAAGCAAACAGGAAGTTTGTTGAGGAGAATGGTAAGGAAACGTTGGCTCAGGTCTTTACTGATGTGCGTTATACGAAGGCCAACAATGAATATTTCTCTGAAGTATTTATGAACGTCTTAAAGAAGCAAGGTTTTCTAGGTTAAAGGCATCTCTTTGAGGAAAAATTCGCATATTCCTTGTGTGACTCGTAGTTTATGAAAGAAAAAGGAGCGTCCCAATATGCTTGGACAGCTCCTTCTCTATTTTATTAAGATAATATGTCAGATGCGATAGAGCATCTTATATATCAAATTCTGTCGAGTACTGTTTCAATGAGATCCGTCATTGTCCCCTTGTAATCGGTGTTCATGTTCTTTGCCACGCGTCCGGCGATGATGCAGCAGACGGTCATGGCACGATGTCCCATCAGCGCTGAGATACCGGCTAGCGAAGCACTTTCCATCTCGTAGTTTGTAATCTGATGTCCGTCGTAACGGAAGGCCTCAATCTTTTGGTTAAGATTCGGGTCAGCCAGCGGAAGACGAAGCTGTCGTCCTTGCGGACCGTAGAATCCGTTAGCGGCAATCGTTGTTCCGCGAAGAATATCGTTGCCGGTGATCTGTTCTATAAGCGAACGGTCAGCTGTAACGACATATGGTTTGAGACGATCTATCTTCCAATCAAGCTGTTTCAGCAGTTCATCTTCAAAAGCAGTATCGCGCACTTTTTCAGTGTTGCCATAGAAATAAAGCACGCCGTCGAAACCGATAGATTTCTCGGCAGCAACGTATGTGCCGACAGGTGTTGAAGGTTGCAAACCGCCGGAAGTACCAACACGTACCAACGTAAGTTGACGGAATGAGGGTTTGACGGTGCGCGTGGTAAAGTCGATGTTTGCCAGTGCGTCAAGCTCGTTCATTACGATATCGAGGTTGTCACCACCGATGCCATGCGACAAAGTGGTGATGCGTTTGCCTTTATACATGCCAGTGATGGTATGAAATTCGCGGCTCGACACTTCGCATTCTTTTGAGTCGAAGTAAGAGGCAACTGTATTTACACGGTCAGGATCGCCAACCATAACCACACGGTCGGCCAGCTGTTCCGGTTTTAAGTGCAGATGAAATGCGCTTCCATCCGCATTGATAATTAGTTCTGAAGGAGCAATCATAGTCTATCCTTTTAATGGTTGTGAAGGAGTAGAAACCACAGGCTTGGCGATAGCATCGCGCATGTTGGTGTCAGCTTCTATATTCTTCATCTTATAATAATCCATAATTCCCAAGTTGCCCGAACGGAAGGCTTCAGCCATAGCGCGAGGTACTTCGGCTTCGGCTTCGATCACTTTGGCGCGGGCTTCCTGAGCCTTGGCTTTCATTTCCTGCTCGATGGCGACGGCCATGGCACGACGCTCTTCGGCTTTAGCCTGAGCAATATTTTTGTCAGCTTGTGCTTGATCCATCTGAAGAAAAGCACCGATGTTCTTGCCGATATCAATGTCGGCAATGTCGATGGATAAAATCTCGAAGGCGGTCCCTGCATCCAAACCTTTGCGGAGCACCAATTTCGATATTGAATCAGGATTCTCAAGTACGGTCTTATGATTTTCAGACGATCCGATAGACGAAACGATACCTTCGCCAACGCGCGCCAGTACTGTTTCTTCGCCTGCACCACCAACCAGTTGCTTGATGTTTGCACGAACAGTGACACGTGCTTTGGCAATCAGCTGGATGCCATCTTTGGCAACGGCTGTGACTGGAGGCGTGTCAATTACTTTTGGATTGACTGACATTTGTACAGCTTCGAACACGTCACGTCCTGCCAAGTCAATAGCTGTCGCCATTTGGAACGGCAGGTCGATGTTTGCTTTTGAGGCAGAAACAAGGGCGTGAACCACTTTCTCTACATGTCCGCCTGCTAGATAGTGAGCTTCCAGCTCGTCACGGGTCAATGTTTTCAGACCGGCTTTGTGAGCTTCAATCATGGCACGTGTGATGACGTAAGGCGGCACATTTCGAATGCGCATCAGAAACAGTTGGATAAGCGAGATGTTGACTCCCGATACTTTGGCCGAGATCCATAACAATAACGGCACGTAATGAAAGAAGATGATGAGCAGCAACACCGCTGCGCCTAAAAGAACGAAAGGTAAAATAGTAACTTCCATATTAATTTGTTTTTAGGTGATTATTTATTTTTGCGCTCTACAATCACGTTGTAGCCATCAACGCGGATGACGGTGACTTCAGTTTTTTCGTCAATCAATTCGTCGAGCGATTTGGCTTCAACAATCACGCCATTGATGCGTGCTTTGCCGATAGGAGCGAGGCGCGACACGGTGACGCCTTCGTCGCCTACTTTGATACCTAAATCATGACTTGAGATGAGTTTTGAATCGACGTTCGTTTTCAGAGCGATGCGGCTGAGCGATTTGGCGCGCAGCATCCAGATGAAAGCGATACCGAAAGTAATGAGCGAAGCGAATAAGGCTAAATTGCCTGTCCACCAACTGAGCTTGTAGGCATAATACAATCCACCGACAGCGAATATGAATCCGCCAATACCTGCAACGGTAATGCCGGGAAACAGGAATATCTCCATCAAGATAAGTATGACAGCCGTGATAAGCAGAAATGCGATGATGATAACAGCGAACATATCAGTATGATTTATCGTTTGTTGTTCAGTAAATTAATCTCTGCATTGCGGGCATCCTTCTCCAACGATTCGGGTTGTCCGTATAAATTGTACAGTTCAGCTTCCGCTTTCAGAATAGTCTCCTTTAATTGCTCCTGGCTGCCTTTAGCTGCCTTTGCGTATGAAGTACGCAGGTTATTGAGTCTACCTTCCATCTCTTTGATTTGCTTGTCGATTGCAAGACTTTTTTCATAGAAATTGCGAGCTTCAGGGCTTTTGAATTCATTGAGTGTGTAATAAGTGGTTCCGTTGCCAAGCATGAATTCGAAGTCTTTCTGAATTGTTTTTTCTCCTGTTGTCGATTGCGTATGGGCTAGACGAATCAAGTCTGCATAATTGGCACCTTTTTTCCAAGAATCTTTGATAGATGTAATTTCTGCACGGGCGCGTTTCATGTCGACATTATCGCTTTCTATACGGCTGTTGTTGCTGTTTGGAATAAACAGGTAAACGCAGACTTTACCTTCCGGCTGGAAGCGATCTGAAACGAACCAGCCGAGGCCTTTCATCTCATCGTACACAATCATGTAGTCATTGTATAGCGAGTTGAATGGCATTCCCAACTGCTCTGGAGCTAGATAAGTGTCAGAATTGATGTTGTACCGTGTAACGAAGAGATCATAGCCACCAATAGAGCCGTTGCTTTTAGATGCATAATAGATTGTTACGCCATCAGAAAGGACGTAGGGATAGTTGTCGTCTTCCTTGCTGTTGATAGTCATCGGCAGTTGTTTCTCATCGCCCCATTTGTCCATTAACAGCGACTGTGTAAAAAGACAATAATGATTATCGCCCGATGGATGAGCATAGTAAATCTTGTTGCCTTTTTGGTTTTTGTAAACAACGGAATTGATCTCTTCATTTGTTCCAAAAAATTGTTTGTAAGGTGTAAGCGTTCCTGCTTCACTACTTAGTGAATAAGCCGAAAGAAAATCATTCTTGTCAACCGTTATGCTGTCGATAATTTGTACATTTTCCACTTTGTCAACCATTCGTTGTCCGTTTTTGGCAAGTTCTCGTTTGGCTTCCCATTCAGTCGTTTCTTGTTTCTTTTCACTTAGTTGGTTGATGTATTCGTCGTACATGGCGACCGATTCATCGAAACGGTAAGTTTTAAAATAAATGTCAGCCAGATAACGGCAAGCATTCTGATTTTTACGTTTGAATGCGACGTTGAGATGTTTCTCTGCAACTTCCATATTGCCTGTTTCATAGCAACATACGCCATACCATAAATTGTACGACGGATTACTTGGTACCTGTTTGACAAGTTTCTCAAAAGCCGGCATGGCTTCTGCATACTTTCCTTCGTTATACAACTTCTTAGCTTGGTCAAGGCTTTGTGCAGCTATTGTACTACAAAGCATTGCTATCCCTATTGTATAAAACAGTTTATTTGAAAACCACTTCATTTGTTCGTTATTTTTCTAATGATTTTACGGAGTTTCAAAGGTAATAATATTTTCTGTAGCTCAAACAAATCGAACAAGAAATATGTAATTTTGCCTCCCGATTAAGTAAAGGTATGGCAGCAGTGACAACAGATGAATTTCTTTTCCGCAAGGTGGAGGAGAAATTGAAGAAAGCAATTTACGATTATGGTTTGATAGCCGACGGCGATCGTGTTTTAGTTGGTCTTTCGGGTGGTAAAGATTCGCTTGCGCTCGTCGATCTCCTTGGAAGACGCAGCAAGGTTTTCAATCCGCGTTTTGAAGTCGTTGTCGCTCATATTGTGATGACAAATATTCCTTATCGTTCTGATCTGAACTATCTTAAATCTTGTGCCGACGAACATGGATTGCCGTTCTTTGTGCGTGAGACTTCTTTTGATGCGTCAACCGATAGTCGTAAAACGCCCTGTTTCCTTTGCTCATGGATGCGTCGTAAAGCTTTGTTCGATCTGGCAAAAGAACAGAACTGCAACAAGATTGCGCTTGCGCATCATCAGGACGATATGCTTGTTACACTACTTATGAATATGCTTTACCAAGGTTCTATCAGCACCATGCCTCCGAAGTTGAAGATGAGCAAGTTCAACATGGAAATTATCCGTCCGCTATGTCTTGTTGAAGAGGCGGAACTTCGACAGATTGCTGCTTGGAAAGGTTTCAAAAGTCAAATGAAATTGTGCCCTTACGAAAAATCTTCACGGCGTACAGATGCTAAAGCGCTGTTCGCCCGCATGGAAGCGCTTAATCCGGAGGCGCGTTACAGTTTGTGGCATAGTCTGGAGAATATTCAAACCGATTATTTACCTAAAAAGATAAGATAAAATTATGCGAGGAATTTCAACAATCCTGTTATTGGTCGTATCCAATATTTTTATGACGTGCGCCTGGTATGGTCATCTGAAATTGAAGCAACAGTTCAGTTGGTTTGAGCATTTACCTATCATAGGCGTCATCCTTTTCTCCTGGTGTATTGCCTTTTTTGAGTATTGTGCACAGGTTCCGGCTAATCGCATCGGGTTTCGTGACAATGGTGGTCCGTTCAGTCTGATTCAGCTGAAAGTGATTCAAGAAGTCATCACGCTGGTGGTGTTTGTTTGTTTCAGTACTGTTGCATTCAAAGGAGAGTCGTTCAAGTGGAATCACGCGCTAGCTTTTCTATTTTTGATTGCTGCAGTTTATCTTGTATTTAAAAAATAAAAGTGATAGCGCTGCATTCTTTTCGGAAAATTCCGGATGCGAATGCAACGCTATTTGCTATGTTCTAACTTCGAAGAATCTGTTAACTCTTTGCTATTTCAGAGCTTGTTTCGTCGTCATCATCGTCGTCTTCTTCTTTTGGTGCTTTTTTTACAAAAAGCGCACTCAACTCGAACAGACCGTAAAGTGGGAAAAATACTACACTTAATGTAAACGGATCGCTACTTGGTGTGATAAACGCTGCTGCTACAAGCAGTCCCACGATAGCATGACGTCTGTATTTGTGGAAGAACGAGCGGTTTAATATACCGATCTTCGATAGAAGCCATGAAACGAGCGGCATCTCAAAGACAATACCCATAATAAAGATAAGCATTAGAAAATTATTCATATAAGAGTCGAGAGACACTTGCTGAACAATCTCGCTGCTTAACTGATAGGTTGCCAGGAATCTCAGTGTCATCGGGAATACAGTAAAATAACCGACAGCACAACCGATGAAGAACATAATTGTTCCCATTAGAAATACCAAGCGAACATTCCGCATTTCGTTCTCATACAAAGCCGGGCGAATGAATTTCCATATTTCCCAAACTAAATAGGGAAATGTGAGAACTAATGCTACCCAAAATGACAACGTCATGTGGGTAAAAAATTGAGAAGCCAAGGAGATGTTGAACACCTGTACATGAAAATTATCATTGCAGAAATCAGGCAATACATCAAGCCACGGACTTACATTGATAAGCCACTGGTTCAGTTCGCACAGCCATCTGTAAAAGATAAAATCAGAAGTACATGGCGCCATGATGACGCGGTCGAAAATACCATTCGCACCGCGCATGAAGGCGAATACAACGATTGCAAAGATAAATAGAGCTAATATAGAGCGAAATAGAGTCCAACGGAGTGCTTCCAGGTGATCCCAGAACGACATTTCATCTGATGAATCCATTGTCTTTATTGCTTATCTGTTGGTTTGTTCTGATCTTTTGTGTTATCTATATCAATATCGTCTTCTATACCTTTGACTCCATCTTTGAAGTTCTTGACACCTTTACCGATGCCTTTCATCAGTTCCGGAATTTTCTTTCCGCCAAAGAGTAACAATACGACAATCGCAATGATGATAATCTCACCAGTTCCGAGATTTCCTAGAAATAATAATTCGTTCATGATCTATAAATAATTTGTTGTTAGTAATCTTCATTTCGAGGCAAAGATACAATTTGTAACGATTAATAGTTCAGTTAAAACTAAATTATTACCTTTGCGCCGTATTAAAAAACTGAAATTAGAAAACGATTAGAAAGATGAAAGCGTATGTATTCCCCGGTCAGGGCGCACAGTTTGTTGGGATGGGAAAAGATCTCTACGACAATAATGCCGTTGCAAAAGACATGTTTGAAAAAGCAAACGAGATCCTTGGTTTCCGTATCACTGACTTGATGTTCGCCGGAACCGATGAAGATTTGAAACAGACGAAAGTTACTCAACCTGCTATTTTTCTTCACTCCGTTATTCTTGCTAAAACATTGGGTGATGAATTCAAACCTGATATGACAGCAGGACATTCGTTAGGCGAGTTTTCTGCTTTGGTTGCAGCCGGTGCTCTTTCCTTTGAGGATGGTTTGCAGTTGGTTTCTAAACGCGCCAAGGCTATGCAGAAAGCTTGTGAGGCTAAGCCTTCTACGATGGCCGCTATCATTGGTCTGCCTGATGAGAAGGTCGCTGAGATTTGTGCAAGCATAGAAAATGAAGTGGTTGTCTGCGCTAATTATAATTGCCCTGGACAGATTGTTATTTCCGGTACTATTCCGGGTATCGATGCGGCTTGTGAAAAGCTACAGGCTGCAGGTGCCAAACGCGCATTGAAACTGAAAGTTGGCGGTGCATTTCATTCTCCTTTAATGGAATCGGCACGTACTGAACTGGCGGCTGCTATCGAGGTTGCTCATTTCAGCGAGCCTGTTTGTCCGGTTTATCAGAATGTAAGTACTGTAGCAGAGACTGAACCCGCAAAGATAAAGGCCAACCTTATTGCTCAGCTGACAAATCCTGTTCATTGGACACAGAGCGTTCAGAATATGATTGCCGATGGTGCCGATCATTTCATTGAATTAGGACCGGGTACAGTGCTTCAGCATTTGATTGCAAAGATAAGCAAAGAGGTAATTACTGAAGGAATGCAATAATTCTCTTCGTGAAAACAAAATAGAGAACCTTGCTGCTATTCTGCATCAAGGTTTTTTTATTGCTGAAATCGAACCTTCAGCATTTTCTGAATGTTGTCAGTAGTCCTTTTCATTTGCCAGATTCCACATGTTTATAAAAGATGCTTCGGTGATGTTTAACAGTTTATCCCAGTTAAGCTTTTCTATTTGGTCGGAAGGTTGATGGTAATCAGGATGTCCGTCAGTATGATACCAAATAATGGGTATATCCAATTTGGCAAATGATGAGTTGTCGCTACCGCCGACAGGTTTATCCCATGGATGATAATCAGGAGTAAGATGCAACTGATAGTTTTCGATATCTTTCTTGAGCCATTCGCCGAAAATCGGATGCGATTTTGTGTAGAAATAGACGAACTGTGTTGGCCGTGACTCTTGGTTGTTACGTCCAATCATATCATAGTTCAGATAGGCTTTCACCTTTTTTATTTCCGGAAAAGACAGACAGAAATACTGTGAGCCAAGTAATCCTTTTTCTTCTCCATCCCAGAACGCAAAAATCACTGTTCGTTCAGGCTGAATGCCCGAAGCGATAAATGCTTTTGCTACTTGCAACACGGCAGAAACACCCGAAGCATTGTCGTCGGCTCCATTATATATGCAGTCGCCTTCTAAAGTCGGATCAATGCCTAAGTGGTCATAATGAGCGCCAATCACTACGAATTCGTTTGGATTCTTTCCTTCTATCTTGCCTAAAACATTGTTCAGTAACAATATACGGTGAACGCCCTTTTTTATAAGAGCAATAGAGTCTGGATGAATCTGGAAACGGCTTTTTTGTTGTCGTTCTTTTGCACAAGCTTCAAATGGTTGAAGATAGGAATCAGAAAGAGGTCGTATGCCCAGCACTTGAAGATTCGATGCAATGTATTCGGCAGCGATGCGTCCATGATTAGTTCCGGCTTCGCGTCCTTGCATTGCATCGCTGGACAAGAAGCCTATATATGCTTCAGCACTGTATTGGTTGATGGTCGCCAATCCTTTCTTTATTGATGACTGAGCCTGTATTGGGAAGATACTGCATAAAAGCGCCAATATGAATAATTCGATTTTTTTCATTTTGTACTTGTTTATTGTTTGAGATAGTTCTCTTTAAAATTGATGTTCGACAAAGATACAAATTTCGATCAATATTAATGAAAAGATAATTCGAATTGAACTTGAAATGGAATTTAAAAAATACAGATTGAAAACCTGATTTTTTTATGTCGACAGCTGACACTTTCCATAATTATATCATTAATGCCTCGAATTGAATTAAAATTTATTTGAGAAACTGTTTGGTTTTATTAGAGTATCATTTTCTATTTTAGTAGGAACAATACTTTATCTATATGAGTGGTTCGATTCAGTTTTGTAGCAATCAAATATAAATTCATTGCAATCAAATAAAATGCTTATATTTGCATCTTGATTTAAATCCGATTACAACGAATGATAGATTTCAATGCAATACCTTCGCCGTGTTATGTGATGGAAGAAAAATTGCTTCGCAGAAATTTGTCGCTCATCAAGAGCGTCAAAGAGAGGGCTGGGGTGAATATCATATTGGCTTTTAAGGCTTTTGCTCTTTGGAAGTCATTTCCTATCGTCAGGGAATACATTCCCTACTCAACTGCTAGTTCAAAATACGAAGCACGATTGGCTTTTGAGGAGATGGGCAGTTTGGCTCATACTTATTCGCCAGCATATACGGTGTCCGATTTTCCGGAATTATTAAAATACAGCAGCCATATTACGTTCAATTCACTATCTCAGTTTGAACGTTTTTATCCTATGGTGGAGGCTTGGGGAAAGAAGGTGTCTTGCGGTTTGCGTATCAATCCAGAGTATTCCGAAGTGAAGACGGCTCTTTATAATCCGTGTGCCCCAGGTTCACGAATGGGAATCGTGAGCGACTTGCTGGGTGACAGACTACCCAAAGGTATTGAAGGATTGCATTTCCATACACTGTGCGAATCTACACCGTTTGAATTGGAACGTACTTTGCAGGCTGTCGAAAAACAATTCGGACGTTTTCTGCCACATATCAAATGGTTAAATATGGGCGGCGGACATCTTATGACACGTAAGGATTATGATGTGGAGTATCTAATTGTTCTGCTGAAGGATTTTAAAGCCAGATATCCAAACTTGTCTATTATCCTTGAACCGGGAAGTGCTTTCGGGTGGCAAACAGGATTCTTGCTGACAACAGTTGTTGATATTGTAGAGAATCATGGTATCAAGACGGCTATTATGGACGCATCATTTACATGCCATATGCCTGACTGTCTGGAAATGCCTTATAAACCAGAAATTCGCAATGCCACAGATCCTATTGATGGAAAACCAACCTATCGTATTGGAGGTAACAGTTGTCTGAGCGGTGATTATATGGGTGAGTGGTCGTTCGAACAGCCACTGAAGATCGGCGACAAGCTGATTTTTGAAGATATGATCCATTATACAATTGTTAAAACAAACATGTTCAATGGCATCCCACATCCGGCGTTAGCGCTTTGGAGTAACGAGGATAAGTTGGTGATGTATCGTCAGTTTGGTTATGAAGATTATAAATGCAGAATGGATTGATTAATTGCTAAATAGTTTGTATCTTAGCAAACTGATTTAAGAAGAAATTATAAAGAATTACAATATGGGCATTTTTAGCTTTTTCAGTAAAGAAAAGAAAGAAACCTTAGATAAAGGGTTATCAAAAACGAAAGAGAATGTATTCTCAAAGATTACCAGAGCTATCGCCGGCAAGAGCAGAGTCGATGATGATGTGTTGGATAATTTGGAAGAGGTGCTAATCACTTCGGACGTAGGCGTTGAAACGACGTTGAAAATCATCAGTAGGATACAGGATCGGGTGGCTAAAGACAAATATGTGACGACTCAGGAGCTGACATCATTGCTCCGTGAAGAAATTGCCGCTCTGCTCACCGAAAATAATACCGAAGATAACGAAAGCTTTTCTTTACCTGAGAATAAGAAGCCGTATGTTATAATGGTAGTCGGCGTAAATGGCGTGGGCAAAACAACAACTATCGGTAAGCTGGCTTATCAGTTTAAGAAAGCCGGAATGAAAGTATATCTGGGCGCTGCTGATACATTCCGTGCAGCTGCTGTCGAACAGTTGGATATTTGGGGCGAACGCGTAGGTGTACCCGTTATTAAACAGAAGATGGGCGCTGATCCTGCTTCGGTGGCTTTTGATACATTGAGTTCAGCAAAGGCAAATGATGCCGATGTGGTGATTATTGACACGGCAGGTCGTTTGCATAACAAGATTAATCTAATGAATGAACTGACGAAAATCAAGAATGTGATGAAGAAGGTTATCCAAGATGCCCCACAGGAGGTGCTGTTGGTTTTGGACGGATCGACTGGGCAGAATGCATTTGAACAAGCAAAGCAATTTACAGCTGCTACGGAGGTGAATGCGCTGGCGGTAACTAAACTCGATGGTACAGCCAAAGGCGGCGTAGTGATTGGTATATCAGACCAGTTCCGCATTCCTGTGAAATACATTGGACTGGGCGAAGGTATTGAAGACCTTCAACTGTTTAATAAAAAAGAGTTTGTGAATTCGTTGTTCGGCGAATGATATGCGTAAGAATAAAGTAGATATAATTACCTTGGGTTGTTCGAAAAACCTGGTTGATTCGGAGCAGCTGATGCGTCAGTTTGCAGCAAACGGATATGCGGTTGAACATGATCCGCACAAGATCAATGGCGAGATCGTAGTGGTCAACACATGCGGGTTCATTGGCGATGCACAGGAAGAATCAATCAATATGATCCTCGAGCTTGGAGAAGCTAAGAAAGCTGGGAAGATTGGAAAGCTTTTCGTCATGGGTTGTCTTTCAGAGAGGTTTCTCAAGGAGATGCAGAAAGAGTTGCCCGAGGTAGATAAGTTTTACGGTAAGTTCAATTGGAAAGGGCTGATTACCGACCTGGGAAAATCCTATTACCAGGAGCTGGCATTAGATCGAGTACTTACTACACCTAAGCATTATGCTTATTTGAAGATTGCCGAAGGATGCAACCGTACCTGTTCATACTGCGCTATTCCGATCAGTACTGGACATTATCAGTCAGTTCCAATGGAGGAACTTGAGCGAGAAGTACGATGTTTGGTGGCTCAGGGTGTGAAGGAACTGCAGGTGATCGCGCAGGATCTGACTTACTATGGTTTCGATCTGTACAAACGCTATGCGCTGCCCGAACTTGTGGAGCGACTGTCTGATATTCCGGGCGTTGAATGGATCCGGCTGCATTACGGCTATCCGTCTCATTTCCCTTACGAGCTGCTGCGCGTCATGCGCGAACGCGACAATGTCTGCAAATATATGGATATCGCGCTACAACATATCAGCGACAAGATGCTGAAACTCATGCGGCGCAATATCACCAAGGAAGAAACGTATGCCTTGATTCAGCGGATGCGCGACGAAGTGCCGGGCATTCATATTCGCACCACGCTGATGGTGGGACATCCCGGCGAGACCGACGACGATTTCCAGCAGCTTATGCGCTTCGTCGAGGATGAACGCTTCGAACGCATGGGCGCTTTCGCCTACAGCCACGAACAGGGCACTTATTCATACAAGAATTATAAGGACGAGATCCCGCAGGAGGTCAAACAGCAGCGTCTGGATGCTTTGATGAATCTCCAGGAAGGCATTTCCGCAGAGGTCAATGCGGCGAAGGTGGACAAACAACTGAAGGTGATCATCGACAGGGAAGAGGACGACTTCTTCGTGGGACGCTCCGAATATGACTCGCCGGAAGTGGATCCCGAAATACTGATCGCTAAAGAACAGCCGCTCACGATCGGACAGTTCTACAACGTGAGAATAACCGATTCGCAGGCGTTTGATTTATATGGGACAATGGTGAAATGAGTTTGCATACAACAGATACGGAAGAAGATATGAAGAATAAGGAATTGATTACAGAATTGTCAAAAAGGTTGAACCTGCCTCCACAGGATGTTGCGGAGACGCTGGCAGCGTTTGCTTCTGTGGTCGGTTCACGGCTCGTCGACAATGATACGGTCTATCTGCAAGGATTGGGACAGTTTGAAGTGAAGAAAAAGATGGAACGGATCTCCGTCAATCCATCCAACGGCAAGCGATATCTCGTTCCTCCCAAACTGGTTCCGGTGTTTAAACCGGGTATGACGATGCGTACAAAACTTAAGGAAATGAAGGAAGATGAATAGCCGACTCACCATACAGGATTTGGCCGCTCTTTTATCTGAGAGTACGGGCAAGGACAAAGAAAGCATGGAACGTTTTCTGAAGGTGCTTGTTGCGGTTGTGTCCGAAGGTGTGGTGAACGACCGGCTCATGAAAGTGAAAGGTCTAGGCACGTTCAAGATTATCCCCGTCGAAAAGCGCGAAAGCATCGATGTGAATACCGGTGCCCGATTCCTTATCCCGGCGCATTATAAATTCTCGTTCCTCTCGGATAAGGAGCTGCGGGAACTGGTGAACAGGCCGTTCGCTTTCTTTGAAACAACAGAGATTAACGATAATGTGGACTTTTCGGATATGACGCTCTCCAAAGATTCCGATACGGAAAATAACGATGAAGAGGAGGAAGCCGAAGCTTCCGTAGAAGAAATGATGCCTGAAAAAGAACCGATCGTCGAGGAAAAGATTGCAGAAGAAGCAAAGCCTGCACCTGTTGCAGAAACAGAATCTGTTGCAGAAGAAAAGCCTGCCGTTGAGGAAAAGCCTGCTGAGGGAGAGAAACCTATTATAGCAGCAGCTCCAATTATAGCAGCAGCTCCTGTTATTGCAGAAAAGATTGCTGAAGAAGCAAAGCCTGCACCTATTGCAGAAACAGAATCTGTTGCAGAAGAAAAACCTGCTATCGAGGAAAAGCCTGTCGAAGAAGCAAAGCCTATTATCGAAGCAGCTCCTGTTGCCGAAGCAAAGTCTTCTGCCGAAGCAAAGCCAATCGTTTCCGAATCGAAGCCAACCGCTTCTTCCAAATCCCGCAAACGCATTGTATATGACAACGGACAAAACGAGCAAAGCAATAAGTGGAAGATCCTGTGCATCATCCTTTCGGCAGTCATTGTGCTGATGGTAGTCGCTTTTGCCTACCTGAACAGCGATACGATGCTGAAACGGACGCATAAGCATCTGTTTATGACGGAAAGTAGCGTGGCAAACAAACCCGCTCCGACAACAATGCCGGCGGATACAGCCCAAACAGCTCGACAAAAGACAGACACGACAAGCCTGAATACAAATCAGGATGCAACGATGCTGGGAACTTCCAACGCCGGATCGGCAACGCCGTCTTCTGCAACGACGCCATCTGCAAAAACAGAGCCTGCCAAGACAACAGCAAACGAATCGAACGCAAAGCCGGATGTAATAGCGAAGGTGAAAATCGAACCGGGAATCCGATTGACGCTCATCTCGCTCAAATATTACGGAAGCAAGATATTTTGGGTATATCTGTATGAGTACAATAAGGAGAGAATAAAGGATCCAAATAATATTCCTATTGGTGTAGTTATTAAAGTCCCGTCTCCGTCAGTCTATGGAATAGATAAGTCAGATGCGGCTTCAATAAGAAAGGCGTCCGACAAACAGACAGAAATACTGAGTAAGAAATGAAGAAATGTCGAATTTGCATGATAAAAGAATACTAAAATGTTCAAATCGAGTTAGTATTATTTAACTGCGAAAGTGAAGAATGCGAATTTAACATTTCTAATTTTGTGCGTCCTAAAATGTGGGGCAGTGAGATAAAGAATGAAACAATAAATTATATAACAGAAATTCTATGAGTCAGACAGTAGACATTCGTGAGTTGAATGAGCGAATTGAAAGTAAGAGTTCGTTTGTGAACATGATTACGATGGGAATGGACCAGGTAATTGTTGGTCAGAAACATTTGGTTGAATCATTGTTGATTGGTTTGCTTGCAGACGGACATATTTTGTTGGAAGGCGTTCCGGGTTTGGCAAAAACATTGGCCATTAAAACGCTGGCATCGTTAATTGATGCAAAATACAGCCGAATCCAGTTTACTCCGGATTTGTTGCCGGCAGATGTTGTCGGTACAATGATTTACAGTCAGAAGAATGAAGATTTTCAAGTAAAGCAGGGACCGATTTTTGCCAATTTCGTGTTGGCAGATGAAATAAACCGTGCGCCCGCAAAAGTACAGAGTGCACTGCTCGAAGCAATGCAGGAACGTCAGGTGACCATAAGTGAAAATACCTATAAGCTGCCGCAACCATTCCTGGTTATGGCAACGCAGAACCCTATCGAGCAGGAAGGCACCTATCCGCTGCCGGAAGCTCAGGTCGATCGTTTCATGCTGAAGGTGATTATCAGCTATCCGAAGAAAGAAGAAGAGAAACTGATCATCCGCGAAAACATCACCGGCAAAGCTCCGGATATCAAACCGATCCTGACAACGAAGGACATTATGGAAGCACGCGACGTCGTTCGCGAAGTGTATATCGATGAGAAGATCGAACGCTATATCGTTGATATCGTGTTCTCAACCCGTTTCCCGCAGGAATATGGTCTGCCGAACCTGGCAAACATGATTTCGTTCGGTGCTTCGCCTCGTGCATCCATTAACTTGGCGCTGGCTGCTCGCGCTTACGCTTTCATCAAACGCAGAGGATACGTGATCCCGGAAGATATCCGCGCCGTATGTCACGATGTAATGTGCCATCGTATCGGTCTGAGCTATGAAGCTGAAGCAAACAATCTGACACCGCAGGAGGTTATCAGTGAAATATTGAACAAGGTCGAGGTGCCTTGATCAAGACAACGAACGGTCGCGTTGACGATCATTCGTTCGAGAAGGTCATTCGTCTATTTATGGTTAATAATAAAAGATGGAAACAAGTGAACTATTAAAGAAAGTTCGGCAGATTGAGATAAAAACACGCGGATTGTCGCGGAATATCTTTGCAGGACAATATCATTCGGCATTCAAAGGACGCGGTATGGCGTTCAGCGAAGTGCGCGAGTATCAGTATGGCGACGATATTCGCGATGTCGACTGGAATGTCACGGCTCGCTTTGTGCGCCCGTATGTGAAGATTTTCGAGGAGGAACGCGAGATGACCGTGATGCTGCTGATCGATGTCTCCGGAAGTAGAAACTATGGTACTGCCAATGTGATGAAGCAAAGTATCATTACTGAAATTGCAGCTACCCTCGCTTTCTCCGCTATCCAGAACAATGATAAGATCGGCGTGCTGTTCTTCTCTGATAAGATCGAAAAGTTTATACCGCCGCAGAAAGGACGTAAACATATATTATATGTCATTCGTGAACTGATTGATTTTCGTCCTACGGATACGAAAACAAACATTGCTCAGGTGCTGAAGTATCTCACCAATGCGATAAAGAAACGCTGCACCGCATTCCTCATTTCTGACTTTATCGATAAAGACAGTTTCAAGGACGATCTGACGATTGCCAATCGTAAACACGATATCGTGGCTATCCAGGTGTACGATCGCCGCGAAACAGAACTGCCTCCGGTCGGACTGATGAAAATCAAGGATGCCGAGAGTGGCGAGGAACGCTGGATCGATACTTCGTCCGCTCGCGTGCGCAGAGCGTACAGAGAATGGTGGGACGACAGGCAGAAGGCAATGAATGATTCGTTTAAGAAGTGCCGCGTAGATTCTGTATCTATAAGTACTGAAGATGATTATGTGAAATCATTAATTACTTTATTTGATAAACGTAGCTAAAGCATGCAAATGAATTATATAAAGAAAAGCATTCTATTCCTGATCCTCGCCGGAATGTTCCTTTCGGGAGGAAAAATGTATGCGCAAAGGCCGCTGCTGAGTGTTTCGGTGGATTCGGCAGCCATACTGATTGGGCAACAGACTGTTTTGCATTTGACAATGACAACGGACAAAGCGAAGAGAGTCCAACTGGTCATTCCGCAAGATACGCTGATGCAGGGCGTTGAAGTGCTCGACGCTTCAAAACCTGATTCGACGCTGATCGAAAACGGTAAACTGGTGATCAAGCAGGATTTGCTGGTGACTTCCTTTGATTCGGCTCTGTATCTGCTGCCGCCGTTTATGGCCATTGATGGAACGGATACTGTTTATTCAAATCAGGTGGCTCTGAAAGTGTCGACGCTTCCGGTTATCAATAAGTATTATGATATAAAGGGCGTTTGGAAGCCTCCGTTCGTGCTGGCCGACTATTATGTTTGGATCTTTGGCGTGCTGATCACGCTGTTCCTAATCTGCGTTGTCGGTTATATCATACAACGCAAGCGCAATAAACAGTCGATTCTTCCATTCAAAAAGGCTGAGCCGCAATTGCCGCCTTTCGAACAAGCGATAAAAGAGCTCGACGAGGTGAAACAACAGAAACTGTGGCAGCAAGGGCGTAACAAGGAATATTATACATTGATCACGGAAGCTCTGCGTCGCTATATCGTTGGCCGATTCGGCATTGGCGCTATGGAGATGACTTCGAGTGAGATCCTGGATGAGATGTACAAGCAGGCAGAAGCCGAGTCGGCTTACAAAAGCTTGAAACAGATTATGCAACTGTCTGATTTCGTTAAGTTCGCCAAGTTTACTCCGCTGCCTGATGAAAACGATCTGAGTATGATGAATGCTTATCTTTTCGTCAATCAGACAAAGCCGATCGTTGTTCCTCCTCCGGGCGAGAAGGAAAAAGAAAATGAAGAGAAAAACTCTTCGGAAAAAAATAATACAATTGAAATAAAGAAGTAAAATGGTATTTGCAAATCCTACATATCTATATTTGTTGCTGTTGCTCATTCCGATTATCGGATGGTATATCTACAAACTTAGCAAAAGTCAGGCAAGCTTGCAGGTATCCTCTTCGGATGGCTTTACAGCCTCGGGAGCATCTTCGTGGAAAGTGTGGTTGCGGCATGTGCCCTTTGTTTTGAGGACAATCGCAATCATCTTGCTGATCGTTATCCTGGCACGGCCGCAATCAACCAACAGCTGGCAGAACTCAAATACGGAAGGTATTGATATTATGATGGCAATGGATATTTCGACCAGTATGTTGGCACAGGATCTGAAGTCGAATCGTTTGGAAGCGGCTAAAGATGTGGCAGCGGCTTTTATCAATGGACGTCCGCACGATAACATCGGACTGGTTGTGTTTGCGGCAGAAAGCTTTACGCAATGCCCGCTGACAATCGATCATGGTGTACTGCTGAATTTGTTTAAAGGCATTCAGCCGGGAATTATCGAAGATGGTACAGCTATTGGTCTTGGTCTTGCTAACGCTGTTAGTCGAATCAAAGACAGTCAGGCAAAATCGAAGGTGATCATACTTCTGACTGATGGTGTGAATAATACAGGTGAGATTGCGCCGGTTACAGCAGCCGGAATTGCTAAAACATTTGGTATTCGTGTCTATACGATTGGTGTTGGAACGAAAGGAGAAGCTCCTTATCCGTTCCAGACTGCATATGGCATTCAGTATCAGAATGTGCCTGTTGAGATTGATGAACCGACATTGAAACAGATTTCTGCAACGACTGGTGGGCAGTACTTTCGTGCTACTGACAACGCTAGCCTGAAAGAAATATATTCGGAGATTGATCAGTTGGAGAAGACAAAGATCAGTGTCCAGCAATACAGCAAGAAACAGGACGAGTATGAAAAGTGGGCTATATTGCTCCTGTCTCTGTTGGTTATAGAGTTTTTATTGAGAAATACATTGGTAAGAAATATACCGTAAATAAGAAAGACTTATGTTTCGTTTTGCACATCCGGACTTTTTATATTTATTGTTCATACTTCCTGTATTGTTTGCATTTTTCGTGTATGCAGTCATTAGGAAGAAAAGAGCAATAAAGAAATATGGTAATCCTCAACTGTTGAGCGAACTGATGCCGGAGGTATCACCTAAGCGTCAGCAGTTAAAATTTTGGTTGTTGTTCGGAGCCATTGTGATGGTGATTATTGTGATGGCGGGACCGCAGTTCGGTTCCAAACTTGAGACTGTAAAACGTCAAGGTATCGAGATAATGGTTTGCTTGGATGTTTCGAACTCCATGATGGCGGAGGATGTGACGCCGTGCCGTCTGGATAAAGCCAAACAGATGTTGTCGAAACTTACAGATGGCTTTTCTAACGATAAGATGGGTTTGATTGTTTTTGCTGGTGATGCATTTACACAGTTACCTATCACTTCTGATTATGTTTCAGCAAAAATGTTCCTTTCGTCAATCAATCCATCGATGGTTTCAACGCAAGGAACGGCTATCGGAGCAGCTATTGATCTGGCTATGCGCTCGTTTACACCAGATGAGAAATCTTCGAAAGCTGTGATAGTCATTACAGATGGCGAGAATCATGAAGATGATGCCGTGAAGGCGGCAGCTTCGGCTTACGACAAGAAGATTCGTGTTTGTGTTGTGGGAATGGGAGATCCGAAAGGTTCACCGATACCTGTTGGACAAGGTAATAACTATATGAAAGATGGCACTGGAAACGTGGTGATTACAAAGCTGAGCGAGCAAATGTGTCAAGAAATTGCAGCTGCCGGACATGGTATATATGTGAGGGCTGATAATTCAAATGGTGCTTTGCGTGCTTTGCAGAAAGAGTTCGATAAGATGAACAAATCGGATGTGGAAAGTAAAGTGTATTCAGAATATGACGATCATTTCCAGACTTTTGCCTGGATTGCACTTATCCTCCTCGTGTTAGATGTCTTCACGCTGGACAGAAAGAATCGTATATTCCGGAAAATCAAATTATTCTCTTAAATATCTGAAAAATGAGATATATGCGAAAGTCAATTATATGGATGATGTTGTTGATGTTCTGCTCTGGTGCAGTCTTCGCTCAGAAAGCTGAGCGTAAGCATTTACGCGAAGGCAACGGATTATACAACAAAAAGAAATATACTGAAGCTGAGATTGCCTATCGAAAGGGTTTGGAAGTGAATCCTCGTTCTGTTGAAGGAACTTATAATTTGGGCAATGCTTTATACAAACAGAAAAAGTATTCTGAAGCTGGTCAGCAATATCAGTTGTTGGCAGGGCGTGCCGAGAAAATAGCCAAGACACCAGACGGCAAAGCTCGTTTGGCACAGGTTTTCCATAACATGGGAAATATAGGCATGCAAAGCAAACAATATGCGCAAAGTGTAGAAGCCTACAAACAGTCTTTACGTTTTAATCCTGAAGACAATCAGACGCGTTACAATCTGGCACTAGCACAGAAACTGCTGAAAGATCAGCAAAATCAACAGAAGCAGGATCAGAATAAAGATCAGAATAAGGATAAGAACAAAGATCAGAACAAGCAGAATCAGCAACAGCAGGATCAGCAGAGCAAACAGGATAATAAGAAAGATAACAAGACGCAGCAACAACCTCAGAAAAATGAGGAGATGAGCAAGGATAATGCTCAACAAATGCTCGATGCGTTCTTGCAAGATGAAAAGAATACGCAAGAAAAAGTTAAGAAGGCGCAGGCTCAACAGCAACGACGCCGGAAGATTGATAAACAATGGTAATGTTTGATAATAAAAAAGTGATATAAAAATGAGAAAATGGGTTTTCTTATTGGTTCTCTTTACCACGCTGGTGTCGACAGCCGATGCAGCAAATGTTGTGTTTAGAGCTTCGGCTCCACAAGCTGTCGCCATGGGAGAGAATTTTAGAATATCTTATACGGTAAATGCCGAGGGAAAGGATTTGCGTGTGCCGGAGCTTTCAGCTTTCGATGTTTTGTATGGCCCGACTACTTCAAACAGTATGAGTACGCAAATCATTAATGGCAGCATGACTTCCGAGGTCTCCATGACTTTTACGTATGTTTTGCAACCGAAAAAAGTCGGAACATTTAATGTGGCACCGGCTACAATCAAGGTCAAAGGTGCGAATTATACGTCAAATGCTTTGGTGATCAAAGTTCTTCCAGCTGACAAAGCCAATAGTGCTGCAACGCAAAGCTATAGCGAAGGCGGAGGAGGCAGTACGGTTGCTGTCGGCAAAGGCGACTTGTTCCTCGCTATCAATGTTTCAAAAAGAAGTGTTTATGAGCAGGAAGGTGTTCTGGTCACTTTCAAACTGTATGTCAATCCGAAGAAAGTGGATATTGCTGGCATCAATGATATCAAACTGCCGGAGTTCGAAGGATTTTTGACTCAGGATATAGAACTGCCACAGAATCGTCAGTTGACGCTTGAACATTATAATGGTCAGAATTATGGTGCGGTAGTTATTAAACAGAGTGTCGTTTATCCTCAACGTTCCGGTCGATTGACTATTCCTTCTGGACGTTTGGAACTGGCTCTGCGTATGGCTTCTCCCTCAAGAAGACCGAGGAGTGTTTTTGATCTGTTTGATGACAATAATACGATTGAAGTCAACAAGGTTGTCAATTCTGCTCCGGTTGCAATTGATGTTCGTCCGTTACCATCAGGCAAACCAGCTTCGTTCTCGGGAGCTGTTGGTTCTTTTGGTATGACGACAAGTATCAGTTCTAATAAGGTAAAAACAAACGACGCCGTAACAATCCGCGTTAACATCACCGGTAATGGCAACATCAAGCTGGTTAAGAATCCTGAAGTGAAGTTCCCTAATGATTTCGATGTATATGATCCGAAAGTAACAACTGATTTCAAGACGACAACGGCTGGTGCATCGGGTAGCAAAATAATTGAATACATGGCTATTCCGCGCTATGCAGGCGATTTTGAGATCCCTGCGGTTTCTTTGTCATTCTTTGATCCGAAATCGGGAACATATAAGACTTTGACCTCTTCTTCATTTAAACTTCATGTAGATAAAGGTGTCGGTGGCTCCAATTCTTCTGTTGTATCTAACTTCAGTAATAAGGAAAATGTCAAGTACTTAGGTAAGGATATTCGCTATCTGAAGATTGATAATGTTCGCTTCATTTCGCGCGAAGATGTATTCTTCGGTTCGTTAATGTATGCGTTGTGCTATATTATTCCGGCACTGCTCTTTATCGTATTCTTTATTATTTATCGTAAACAGATCAAGGAGAATTCCAATCTGGCACTGGTTCGTACAAAGAAAGCCAACAAAATTGCTGTCCGCCGCTTGAAGAATGCAGGCAAGCTGATGAAAGAAAACAAGAAAGAGGAGTTCTATGATGAGGTGCTACGTGCTTTGTGGGGGTATCTGAGTGATAAATTGAGTATTCCGCAGGCACAGCTGACGAAAGACAACGTAGAAGTCGAACTTGGAAAGTACGGTGTCGATGAGGCATTGACCAATGAGTTCATGGATATTCTGAATACTTGTGAATTCGCACGTTATGCTCCGGCGCAGGCTTCTGATGCAATGGATAAATTATATGAACTGACAGTTGATGCCATCGGAAAGATGGAAAATACAATAAAAAAGTAAGTCTATGAAAGTTAATATAAATATGAAGAGAATCGTATTTCTCTTTTTGGTTCAGTTGATGGCCGTCACGGTGTTCGCACAGCAAACGACTATTAAGGAAGCTGAAACGGCTTATCGAAAAGAAAACTATAATAAAGCCATCGAATTGTATGAAAAGTTGTTGAAAGACAATGGCGAATCGGCATCTGTCTATTATAATTTGGGAAATGCTTATTATAAGGCAGGCAAGGTGGCTCCATCTATCTTGAATTATGAACGCGCACTGGTCTTGAATCCGGGTGATGGTGATATTCGTTTTAATCTGCAGATGGCAAGGATGAAAGCAGTGGATAGAATCGAACCGGCAGGTGACTTTTTCTTGCTGCGATGGTTTCATGCTGTTGAAAACATGCAGAGTGCTGACACTTGGGCTTGTATAGGCATTGTTTGCTTTATCTTGTTTATTGGTTGTCTTATTTTGTTCTTTTTCTCCAAATATATCCGACTGAAAAAATTGGGATTCTATGGAGGCGTTCTTCTGCTACTGGTAGTGGTTTGCACCAATATATTTGCTGCAGATCAGAAAGACGACTTGGTTAACAGAAAGTATGCCATTATTTTTTCTCCGACAGTGACAATCAAAAGCACACCTGATGCAAGCGGAACGGATTTGTTTATTTTGCATGAAGGAACTAAGGTTCGGATCAAAAGTACGTTGAGCGGCTGGAAAGAAATTTCAACCGAAGACGGAAATGTGGGCTGGTTGCCAAGTACAGACATACAAGTTATATAATCTGTTGGCATATAGCATGATTGAAAAAATATTAGTTTACGAACGGGATGCATTTCTTGCACTCAACGGCAGTCATTACGAATTCCTTGATCGCTTCATGTGGCTCTTCTCAGGAAAAATTATATGGCTGCCGTTGGCTGTTTTTATTTTGTGCGTTCTGGTATATAAAAAGAACTGGCGCGAGTCGCTGCTGATATTGTTGGCTATTACCTTGACAATCACGTTGTGTGATCAGTTCGCTTCACATATTTGTAAACCTTATTTTATGCGCTTTCGTCCGACGCATCATCCGGATTTTATGTATCAGGTGAAAACCGTTTTCGATTATCGCGGTGGCATGTATGGTTTTATTTCGAGTCATGCGGCCAATGCTTTTGGTTTCGCTACGCTGATGTCTTTCGTTATGCGCAAACGCTTGTTTACATGGACGATATTCTTTTGGGCAACTTTGAATTCGTATACCCGGATTTATCTGGGTGTTCATTTTATTTCTGATGTTGTGGCCGGAGCTTTGTCAGGATTTGTTTTTGGATATCTGGTTTATCAATTATATAAATGGTTGCGCAATCGCTGGCTTGGCGAATCCTTGGCGCAGCAACCTGTCTATTCAGAGAAGCGTATTCGTTTGATTGTTTACGCAATAGCTATCACTATTGCAGCCATAATGATTCTCAATGTTCCACTTACTTGTTGGCTGCATAATTAAAGATGCCGTAAAGCATACTCCGTTTTTTTTTATTTTACCCAAATAATTTGTCTTTCTAATTTTTATTGTCTAAGTTAGTGGCAAAATACAAACGATTTATAAACCTTTAAAATAGTAGGAGTCATGACAAAGACAATAACATTTAACGGACTTCGCAGGCTCAAGGATAGTCTGCCCGATGGAAGCACGCATCGTATTGCTGAGGAATTAGGCCTTTCTGTAGAAACTGTTCGTAATTATTTCGGCGGACATAATTTCCAAGACGGAAAAAGTTGTGGTGTTCATATCGAACCCGGACCAGACGGTGGTTTGGTTGTATTAGATGACACAACTATATATGATCTTGCAATGGAAATATTGGCCGAAAAAACAAGTGCCCAGCAGGCAGAAATGGTGTAAGAAACTTAATTTGTATTTGAAAAATCTCATAACTGAATTCAAAGGTTGTGAGATTTTTTATTTTTCAACATTTCGTTCTATTGGATTGTTATATATGAAAAATACGAATATCATGGAAGATAAATTAGTAACTTTAGCAATTCACACTTTTGAGAAAGCTCAGATTCTCAAAACGATGCTCGAAACAGAAGGTATAGAGGTTTATCTGCACAATGTAAACCAAATACAACCGGTTGTTTCGGCAGGTGTTCGAGTACGCATTAAGGAAAGTGATTTGCCTCATGCTTTGCGTATTATTGAAGATAGTAAGTGGTTCTCACAGGAAACCGCTTCCCAGCAAGAAGAAAACGAAACGGACAAGATAAAAAAGATTCTTATCCCGATTGATTTTTCTGATTATTCTATTAAAGCTTGCGAGTTGGGCATCAATTATGCATCAAAAATTGGTGCGGAAGTAATGCTTATGCATGCTTATTTTAGCCCATATTTTCCTTCAGCAGTCCCATTGGGCGATACTTTGACATATCAATCTTCAGAAGAGGACGAAACAATGCAAAATGTATTGATTCACGTCCAAGCTGATATGAATGATATTTGTGATTCTATAAAGAAGAAGATGGACGCAGGCAAACTTCCTAAAGTGAAATATGATTATGTATTGCGTGAAGGCCTTCCTGAAGACGAGATAATCTCTTATAGTAAGGATTATCATCCTACACTTATAGTCATGGGTACGCGTGGCAAGAGTCAGAAAGACATGGATTTAATAGGAAGTGTTACTGGCGAAGTGATTGAAGCCAACAGTGTACCGGTTCTGGCTGTGCCTGAGAATTTTCCATTTAATGATTTGGCAAAAGTCCAGAATATCGCTTTTGCAACATCATTCAATCAGCGCGACTTATTAGCGTTTGATGAATTTATGCAGATTATGAAGCCTTATAAAGCTCATATTCATTTATTTAATATATCAACGAGCCATGATGAGTGGAACGAGATCCGTCTTTCAGGAGTAAACGAATATTTCAAAAAACAGTATCCGGATGCTGATATTACGCATCAAGTGCTTGCGGATGGAGATTTGTTGCTTGCTGTTGAAAAGTTTGTTCTTGAGAATCATATTGATGTGATTGCATTGAGTACGTATCGAAGGAATATTTTGGCACGCATGTTTAATTCAAGCATTGCACGTCGCATGTTGTTTCATACAGATACGTCTCTTTTGGTTATGCATGCAACAGCGTGAAGTTGTCTATATATAATAATGTATAGGAATTTGTTTATGGAGGTGTTTTCAAAAGTATATACTTTCCAAGTCAAAAGTATATACTTTCATACCTCAAAAGTATATACTTTAATAGTGCAAAAGTATATACTTTCGTATACCCAAAGTATATACTTTTTGAATGCGATGTAGTATATTGTAATATAGGATGTATGAAACTTACTTCTGTATGCTATCGACCAAGAATATGATGTTGGCCATAAAGAGGCGTACAGAAATGGCAAGCAAGATGATTCCGAAAAATTTGCGGATAATGTAGATACCGCCTTTTCCTAGTATGCGTTGTATTTGCTTAGTCAGTCGAATTACGATGTACACCCAAATCATATTTAAGACTAATGCGATGAGGATGTTGATACTTGCATATTCGGCACGTAACGAAAGCAAAGTGGTAAAAGCACCGGCACCGGCAACAAGCGGAAAGACTAATGGAACTAAGGTGGCCTCTTTGATAGGGCCCAGGTTCTTAAATATCTCTATATCCAATATCATTTCGAGCGACATCAGGAAGATAACTATCGAACCGGCAACAGCGAAAGATTCAATATCAACATGAAAGAGTCTTAGCATGTAGTCGCCGGCATAAAAGAAGCCGATCATGAGAAGAAAGGAGATAATTGTAGCTTTAGGTGCATTGACATCCCTGCCTTTCTCTCTTAATGATATTATAATAGGTATAGAACCGATAATATCGATTACGGCAAACAGTACGATGAACGCACTGATCATTTGTTGAAAGTTAAATTCAGAAAACATAAAATGAAATTTAGAATTATGCCTCGAAAGTACAAATAAATTTAGTTCTTCATTTCATTTTTAGTTAAACAAAATGAGTGTGGTGAACTTATTTTTGCTTCGTTTTGTTATTATTATTGTAAAAGTAAACTAAATTTATCCATTCTTTATGTTGTAAATCAAGATATTAATGGTATTTGTTTTTCATATAAGTAGAGTTTGTTATTTGTTTTTGTCCGTATGCAACTGTGAAGTTTCATACGGACTTTCTTATTTAAGTCATATATTTTAGGGTCTTAAAGATAAATTTTTTCGTAAAAAATTCATTTGCTCAGAAATTTTATATATTTTTGGGGCGAGAATAGATAAGAATGAATAAATACTGTTGACTAAATAAAAGTCTGTTTGAGGATCTTAGGAGAATGTGTGCTCCATTTGGCTATCTAATAGTTTTCTACTAAGATTGAGAAGGCGACTGTGTGTCACGTGTTTTAAAGAAATGTCTAACATAAAGAATGTGTATTATGATGAAAAGGTTAACTTGTATCCTGCTATTCCTTTTTGTGGGGATTAGTATGGTGATTGCCCAGAACACGAGAGTGTCTGGTACGGTTACTTCCGCAGATGATGGCTTGCCTGTTATCGGGGCTTCCGTCGTAGTTAAAGGTACTACACTCGGAACAGTAACAGATATGGATGGAAAGTTCTCTATCGAAGTTCCTTCCAGCTCAAAACTGCTGAAAATCTCTTACGTTGGTATGAAGTCGCAGGAAGTTGCAGCAAAGACAGGTCTGAAAGTGGTTCTCGATTCTGATTCGGAGAACTTGGATGAAGTAGTCGTAACGGCTATGGGTATTAAGCGGTCTGAAAAGGCTATCGGTTATTCAGCAACTTCAGTTGGTGGTGAAACAATTTCCAACAAACGTACTACAGATGTGATGTCTGGTTTGGCTGGTAAGGTTGCAGGTGTGCAGATTTCTACTACCTCTTCTGACCCGGGTGCTTCAAATTCAGTTGTTATTCGTGGTGTGAGCTCTTTGTCTGGATCTAACCAGCCGTTGTATATTGTCGATGGTGTTCCATTGAATAATACAGCAACATACTCTAGTGATGGTTTGAATAAAGGCTACGACTTTGGTAGTGGTTCGAATGCTGTAAACCCGGATGATGTTGAAAACATGACCATCTTGAAAGGTGCTGCTGCAACTGCTTTGTATGGTAGCCGTGCTGCCAGTGGTGTGATTATGATTACAACCAAAAGTGGCAAACTTCAGAAAAAAGGTTTAGGTGTTGAATATAATGGTGGTCTCCAATGGGAAACCTTGCTTCGTATCCCTGAACTTCAAAATGAGTTCGGTATGGGATGGTATGGCAACAAGACTTTGATTGAGAATGGTTCTTGGGGTCCTCGTTTGGATGGTTCAATGCAGCTTTGGGGTAATGTTTATGACAATTCTCAAAAGTTGAAACCATTTTTACCTATGGAAAACAATGTAAAAGACTTCTTTGATACAGGTGTTCGTTATAACAATAGTATTTCATTTAACGGTGCTTCCGAAAAGAGTACCTATTTCGTATCCTTCTCACAGATAAGTGATGATGGTATGATCCCAACCAATGCAGATAGTTATAATAAGTATACCTTCTCAACAAGAGGTAGCCATAAGGTTGGTCATCTGACGTTTTCAAGTTCTGTAAACTATGCTTATCAGAAAAACAAATTCGTAAGCACTGGTCAGGGCAAAACTACAATGTACAACTCAATCATGCAGACTCCGCGTGATATCAGTATTATTGGTTTGAAAGACTTGAGTGATCCGTTCAATTCTCCGGGTTACTATTATACACCTTATGGTGTAACCAATCCATATTATGTATTGAATAATTTCCAGAATCAATATGAATCAGAACGTTTCTATGGAAAGTTCCAGATGGATTATGATTTCCTGAAATATTTCAAATTTACCTATCGTTTTGGTTTGGATACTTCTACTGGTCACCACAATACAGGCGATCCTAACTTGAGTGCCATGTATGCAGGACAGCCTGACTGGGCAGATGCTTTAAAAAGTCTTACAGGTACTGTAACACAACAGACCACTCGTCGTCGTGAAATCAATCAGGATGTTCTTTTGAACTTTGAAATGCCAATAAATGACTTTAATGTTAATGCATTGGTTGGTTTCAATGGTAACGAACGTCAGGAAAGTTATTTGTATGCTGAAGTAAACAATTTGACTATCCCTACTTGGTTCGATTTGAGCAACTCTGCTGATAAACCTGTTGTTGACCAACATAAACAGTTGCGTCGTTTGATGGGTGCTCTTGGTCAGTTTGAAGGATCTTGGAAGAATATGGCTTACTTGACTGTTACGGCTCGTAACGACTGGTCATCAACACTGCCTAAAGGAAACCGCTCATTCTTCTATCCAGGTGTTACCGGTAGCTTTATTTTTACAGAGCTTCTGAGTGATAAATTGAAAGAAGTTGTTTCTTTTGGTAAGGTTCGTGCCGCTTGGGGTAAAACTGGTAACGATGCAAGACCTTATATGGTTAGTTCAGTTTATGCTCAAGGTGCAGCTAGTTCTAGTGGCTGGGGCGAAAGTAATTTCCCATTCTCTAAGGTCGGCGTTAATGCTTTCAGTGTTGGTAATGTAATTGGTAGTAACACTTTAAGTCCAGAAATGACAACCGAAACCGAGTTTGGTTTGAATATGGCATTCTTGAAGAATCGTATTTCTGTTGATGCTTCTTTCTATAACCGTAATTCAGATAAGCAGATCTTCTCTTTGAATATGGATCCGGCTTCAGGTTATACCGCACAGAACATGAACTTAGGTAAGATTCGTAATAAAGGTATTGAGTTGTTAGTCAACTTCACTCCTGTTAAGTTGAAAGACTTTAGCTGGGATGTAAGTTGGAACTTTACGAAGAACTGGAGTAAAGTAATCAGTCTGCCTGAAGAATTAGGTGGTATTACTTCTATCTATGGTTTCTCCGGTGGTACGCAAATGTATGCAATGGTAGGTCAACCAGTCGGCGTTTTCAAGGCAGTTGTTCCTGAATACGATCCGGAGGGCCACATTGTTGTCAACTCCAGTACAGGATTGCCGGTCGAGGCTCCTGAACAGATTGTAGGAAGCATGAATTACAAATATCAGATGGGCTTCTCTACTACATTGAAATATAAGGGCGTTAGTTTGACAGCTGATTTGGATGTTCGTCACGGTGGTAAGATGTATTCTCGTACGAAAAACATCGAATATTTCACCGGTAATGCAATCCAAACGACTTACAATGATCGTAATCCGTTCATCGTTCCAAATTCTGTAAATAAGATTACTGCCGCTGATGGTTCGGTATCTTATGTTGAGAATACGACATTTTTGAATGAGACTAATATCTATAATTATTGGAATAATGGTGCTTCCGAGTTGGCTAGTGCTGACTTGATTGATAAATCATATGTGAAACTGCGTTCACTTATCTTGGGTTGGGATGTTCCTACCAAATGGTTGGCTAAGACTCCATTCCAAGGTGTGAAACTCTCTGCTTTTGGAAATAACCTCTTTGTATGGACTCCAAAATCCAATACATTCGTTGATCCAGAGTTGACTTCTTTTGGTAATGATTTACAAGGTAACTTCGGTGAGTATTCAGCAAACCCAAGTTCTCGTAAGTTTGGCTTCAACTTGATGGTTAAATTTTAAAAGAAAGAATTTGATATGAAAAAGATATTATTATATGCTTCATTAGGAGCCTTAATGCTTACCGGTTGTAATCTGAATATTAACGATGATCCGGATTATCCGAATAATTCTGCTGTTTCGGCTGATCTTATTTTCCCGGCTATAGAGAACTCTATTGCTGCAACAACTGGTGATCAGATGTTTAATTATGGCGGCTTCTTTGCACAGTATTTTGAGCAGATGCCTGAAGCCAACCAGTATAATAGTTTTTGCGAACAGACGCTTTATGAATCTTCGCAGGTTCTGGACCGTTGTTATCGTACGATTTATGCCGGCGCTTTGGAAGATGTAAAAACTGTTCTGGAAAAGACAACAAATCCTGCTGATATTTTTGCAGCTACTGTTTTACGTGCTTATGCTTTCCAGTTAATGGTCGATAATATGAGCGATTGCCCGTATTCAGAGGCTTTGCAAGGAAATGCCAATTCATCACCAAAATGGGAAGACGGCAAAACCGTTTATTTAGGCGTTTTGGGTGAGATTGATGCTGCAGAAGCTGCTTTAACTTCTAGTTCGGCTATTACTGTAACCGACCCATTGATGAGCAAAAGTTTGAGTCAGTGGAAAGGTTTTGCTAATGCATTACGCCTGCGTATGTATATGCGTTTAATTGATGGTGGTATTGATGCTGCTACCTATACTGAAAAGGCTAAAGCTTTGGTTCAGGCTAACAACTTCTTTACAGGTGATATCAAGTTTGATGTTTATATGGATCAGAAAGGTCAGTATAATCCTTGGTATGCAGGTAAGGATGCTCTAGGTACAAATAACCATTGTGCAGCTCATCCAATTATATCTTACATGAGTTCAACGAGTGATCCACGTATTGCTTATGGTTTCTTGAAGAATGCTGCCAAAGATGTTTACGTTGGTCAGATGCCGGGTGCTAAGACTGTCATGAAATCTTGGGGCACAAATACAGATTGGAAGAATAAGGATGTCAGTGCATTCGATTACGATTTGAAGGGAAATGCAGGTCATGGTAAACCAGTCTATTTCTTTACTCAAGCTGAATTGCAGTTCTTGATTGCTGAAGTAGATGTTCGTTTCTTGAATAATCCTTCAGGTGCAAAGACAGCTTATGAAGAAGCTATTGCTTCCGACTTCTCTGCTCGTGGCATGGCTGGTCAGGAAACGAAATTCTTGACAGGTGCTAAAGTCAATTGGGATGGTGCTACAACTTCTGCAGAACAGTTACATCTGATCTATATGCAGAAATGGGTTGCATTCTTCTATATGAACCATATGGAAGCTTGGTCAGAAATCCGTCGTACGGATACGCCGAACCTCTCTTCTCATACAGGTAAGGAAATCTATGAGAATCCGAGCGTTTATAATGCTGGTGATTTGATTATTCCTGCTGTTAACGGTCTCGAATCAGGTGGTTTGATCAAACGTTTGTTTTATCCGAAGGTTGCTCGTCAGCTGAATAAGAATACGCCTGCTGAGGTTCCAATTAGTACACCAGTATTCTGGGATGTTAAATAATTATAGACTTTTAAAAGAGAAATAATATGAAAAAGATAATATATAGTTTTATTTTGTGTCTCTCTTTGGTCGCATTTGGCTCTTGCAGTGACGATACAACGCAAGATACTTCTAAAGTTACACACTTCGTAACGTTTACATTAAATGGAGATAAGTTAATGAAGATTCCTGTTGGTTCTACATTTAAGGATCCGGGAGTTGTAGCAATGGAAGGAACCGAAGATGTTACATCGAGCATGAAGACAGATGGTACGGTTGATGGTAATTCTGTAGGAGTTTATAACCTTACTTACAGTGCAGTCAACGTGGATGGTTTTTCAAGTTCAACTGAACGTACTGTTGCTGTTTATAATCCGAACGTAACAACAGATATTGCAGGCAGTTATTTAGTAGGTAAAGGTTCATTCCGTTTGAGAGCAGGTGTTACCACTGCTTATAGCGGCTACGCAGTTACTTTGACTCAAGTTGCTCCTGGTATCTTCCTGACTTCGGATTATTTGGGTGGCTATTATGATCAGAGGGCTGGTTATGGTTCAAATTATGCTGGCGTAGGCTATATGAAATTGAATCCAGATAATACATTGGAAGCTTTGAGCGGACATTTTGCTACTTGGGGTGATGACATTGTAGGCATAAAGGATGGCAAGTATGATCCAGCAACAGGTACTGTATCATATACAGTTACTTATGCTGGTATGGATTTCACTGTTATATTAACTAAATAAAGAATAGGTGATATGAAAAAATATATTTCAATTTTATTCGCGCTGCTCTTAGTGGCTTTTACGGGTTGTGATGTTGAAACTGACACCGATCCAGGTGGAACGGGTGTGCAAACGATGGCTGGTCATTGGGTAGTTACATTCACTACTCCAACGGGTAAGGCTTATGGTCCTATGGATTTGTATACTTATAATACAGCTGCTGACAATGGAACAGAAATGTGGATTAATGATAAAAATGGATTTTGGAATTTTAATATCAAATGCCCTGTAACGTATAGTTCACTTACTTTTGCAACGGGCTCTACACCATCTACAAGTATTGCAACAAATAAAGACGGAAGTGCTTATGATATTACAGTTGCTATTACTGATGGCAAAATAGTTCTGAATGGTGCAAAATCTCCGGCAGGGCATGTGACTGATGCTATTTCATTTGGAGTAGAGTTCCAGGATGATCCGGGCAGTGTTTATACATGTACTGGTTATCGTTACACAGGTTTTACTGAAGATAATTAATGTATTGAATTTTTGATTGAATAAATCAAGTAGAAGATAGACCGGAATGACTTTTAAGTTATTCCGGTTTTTTTGTTGTGATTATACCAAAGTTTTGAGAATCTTATGGATTGTATTTCCATGTTTAGCTTGTCTATTCCATTTTGAATTTGTATTTTCGTGAACTCATTAAGACAAAAAAATATGTCAGTAAAATCGTATATAGAATCAAATAAAGAGCGTTTTCTCAATGAACTTTTTTCGTTGATACGCATTCCATCCATCAGTGCTAAACAGGAAAACAAGTCGGATATGCTGGCTTGTGCCAATCGTTGGGTTGAATTATTGCTTTCGTCGGGAGCAGATAAGGCTCTGGTTATGCCGACAGCAGGCAATCCGGTCGTTTATGGCGAGAAATTATTCTCTAAAGATGCGCCAACTGTCTTGATATATGCGCATTATGATGTGATGCCTGCGGAACCGATGGAACTTTGGACAAGCAGTCCTTTTGAACCTGAAATACGCGAAGGACGCATTTGGGCTCGTGGCGCGGATGATGATAAAGGACAAAGTATGATGCAGGTCAAAGGTTTTGAAACAGCATTGAAGGCAGGCTTGTTGCATTGTAATGTCAAGTTCATATTCGAAGGAGAGGAGGAAATCGGTTCAACCAATCTGGCTGCCTTTTGTGAAACGCATAAGGAATTACTTAAAGCCGATGTGATACTTGTCTCCGATACAAGTATGGTTAGTGCAGATGTGCCTTCATTAACAACAGGTTTGCGCGGTCTTGCTTATTGGCAAATAGAAGTGACCGGACCTAATCGGGATCTTCATTCCGGACATTTTGGTGGAGCAGTGGCAAATCCGATCAATGTGTTATGCAAACTGATTGCAGATATCACGAATGCTGATGGAAAAATAACGATTCCCGGATTTTATGATGATGTAGAAGAAGTTTCAGATTCCGAACGCCGGATGATTGCACAGATTCCTTTTAATGAAGAAAAATATAAAGAAGCCATTGGCGTGAATACTTTATACGGCGAGAAAGGTTATTCTACATTGGAACGTAATAGTATTCGTCCGTCGTTTGATGTTTGTGGCATTTGGGGCGGATATACAGGTGAAGGCAGCAAAACGGTTTTGCCTTCAAAAGCTTTTGCTAAAGTATCCTGCCGTTTGGTTCCCCATCAGAATCATGCCAAGATTTCAAAACTGTTTGAAGATTATCTGAATTCGGTAGCACCCGCATACGTAAAGGTGAAGGTTGTTCCGACACATGGTGGCGAAGGTTATGTCTGTCCAATTAATCTTTCGGCATATAAAGCAGCTGAAGAAGCGATGACAATCGCATTTGGAAAACGTCCGCTTGCAGTTCGCAGAGGCGGAAGTATTCCGATTATTTCTACTTTTGAACATGTATTAGGAATAAAGACGGTATTGATGGGATTCGGTTTGGAACAAAACGCCATTCATTCACCCAACGAAAGTTGTATGTTGGATTTCTTTTATAAAGGCATCGAATCGGTTGCCGAGTTTTACAGAATTTGGAAAGGATGAGGAATCAATTAGATATTTTTTTGGCGATTCGTTTACAAATCTCTTCCAGATAATCGGCATCTGTCTGATCGAAGCTTTCTAATTGCTCACTGTCAACATCCAATACGGCAATAACGCTGTCGTTTTGGATGATGGGTACAACTATTTCAGATCGCGAGAGGGAACTGCATGCAATATGTCCCGGAAACTTTTCAACATCAGGAACAATGATTGTATGCGCTTCTTTCCATGCAGTACCGCATACGCCTTTGCCAAATTTGATGCGAGTACAAGCTAAAGGACCTTGAAACGGAGCTAAAACAAGCATATTTTCTTTGACAACATAAAAACCGACCCAGAAAAACTGAAATGACTGTTTCAATGCCGCTGCAATATTGGCCATGTTTGCAACTGGATCAGTCTCTGCAGAAACTAATGCTTCTATTTGAGGAATAAGTGTTTGGTATAATTCCTTTTTGTTGTTTCCTTTAATAATCAAATTCTCCGACATATCTTAATTGAATTTTTAAGCAAATATACAAACTCTGATTAAAATTCATATCTTTGTTGTATGGAAAAGACTAATGCGCCATTAATCCTTGGAACGGAGAAGATCAGTAAACTGTTGATGCAGTTTGCGATGCCTGCCATTATTGCGATGACAGCTTCCTCCATTTATAATATAGTGGACAGTATATTTATTGGGCATGGAGTAGGAGCATTGGCTATTTCCGGTTTGGCTATTACTTTTCCTTTAATGAATTTAGCAGCGGCGTTTGGTTCCTTGGTCGGTGTAGGTGCTTCTACATGGGTTTCCGTGAAATTAGGTGAAAGAGACTATGAAGGAGCAAACCATGTATTAGGAAATGTGTTGGTCTTGAATGTAATATTGGGTTTGCTGTTTACAGTAGTCTTTTTGTGTTTTCTGGATCCTATATTGCTTTTTTTCGGTGCTAGTGATGTGACGTTGCCTTATGCACATGATTATATGGTTGTTATCTTGTTAGGCAATGTCGTAACTCATTTGTATTTTGGTCTGAATGCCGTGTTGAGAGCGTCCGGTTTCCCAAAATTGGCCATGTATGCTACATTGGCTGCGGTTGTTATCAATTGCATATTGAATCCATTGTTTATTTTTGGATTCGGTTGGGGAATAAAAGGTTCAGCTATTGCAACGGTTATTGCACAAGTTATCTCTCTGGTTGGACAAATGATTCATTTCTTTAATCCTAAACAGTTGCTCCATTTCAAAAAAGGTATTTATGGATTAAAAAGCGAACTGGTAAAAGGAATTTTGTCTATAGGAATGTCTCCGTTTTTGATGAATCTTTGCGCCTGCTTGATTGTGATAGTAATCAATCGCAGTTTGAAAGAATATGGCGGCGATATGGCTGTAGGAGCTTATGGGTTGGTAAATCGCGTTGGTTTCTTGTTTGTTATGATTGTCATGGGTTTCAACCAGGGCATGCAACCAATAGCCGGTTATAATTTCGGTGCCCGTCTGTATCCTCGTGTAACTGAGGTGACAAAATTAACAATGTTATATGCCACAGGAGTTACAACTCTTGGTTTTTTACTTTGTGAACTCATCCCTTCATCTATCATACGCATGTTCACCACTGATGCTGAACTGATTAAGGTTTCTGTTTACGGCTTGCGTATTACATTTGCTGTTTTTCCTATTGTCGGATTTCAAATGGTTGCTACTAATTTCTTTACTTCCATAGGAATGGCCAAGAAAGCTATATTTCTTTCCTTGAGCAGACAGTTGTTATTTTTGTTGCCTTGTTTACTTTTTCTTCCTCCTTTCTATGGAGTGACTGGGGTTTGGTTAAGCAGTCCGATATCCGATATTGTGTCGACTGTTGTCACCTCTTGGGTATTGATATATCAGTTCCGTCAGTTTAAAATACAAGATAAAAAAGTAGAAATATCTCAATAATAAGATTTATATGAAACATTTATTCAAAGCAATCTTTGCATTCATTTTATTCTTTGCCTCTTTCTATGGTGAAGCTCAAACGAAGGAGATAACTATTCTTTCGGTAAACGATATCCATGCAGCAGTCGATCGGTTTCCACAATTTGAAGCGGTTGTAGATAGCGTTCGGGCAGTGCATCCTGATCTTCTGTTATTTTCTGCTGGAGATAACCGAACTGGTAATCCGGTGAATGACAAATATTCTGTTGTATCTTATCCGATTGTTGCTTTGATGAATAGAGCCGGATTTAATCTTTCGGCAGTAGGTAACCATGATTTTGATTCAACTCCCGCTGGATTCCGCGAAGTGATCAACAATTCCAATTTCCGTTATATTTGCGCAAACATGTATGCACCCGACACGATGCGTATGCATATTGAACCATATAAAATATTTGAATGTGATGGTGTGCGTATAGCCGTATTGGGTTTGTTGCAATTAGGTTCGAATGGGCTTCCTGATTCTCATCCAAAAAATCTCAAGAATATACGTTTTCGTTCTCCATTTGAAGTTGCCCAAGAATATTCCTGGTTGCGCGACTGTTGTGATGTATTTATTGTCCTTTCGCATGATGGTTATGAAGAAGATTTGGAGTTGGCCAGGAATTTTCCGGTAGCTGATGTGATTTTGGGTGGTCATTCTCATTCTAAAGTAGAAGGAACAATGAGTAATGGGGTGCTCGTTACACAAGCAGAGAAGCAACTGAGATATGTAACGGAATTGACGCTTAAAGTCGCTGATGGCAAGGTTATAGAGAAAACGTCGCATCTCATAAATGTAAAAGATAATCCCCGAAAAAATGAAGATGTACAAACGATGGTCAACAAGTTTAATGACAATAAAGAGTTGAAGCGAGTTTTGGCTCAAGCCAAAAAAAGTTTTTCAAATAAAGAAGAGCTGGGTAGCATGATGGCTGACGCAATCTGTGTTGAAACGGGAGCCGATATTGCATTGCAGAATTTAGGAGGTGTCCGTCTTGATTCGCTTTCTGCCGGACCAATAACATTGGGTGATGTTTATCGCCTGGATCCATTTGGCAATGAGATTGTCATGTTTAATATGACCGGTGATGAAGTCAAACAGATGATTCTTGCTACTTGCAAGGCTGATTATTCTGGTCCAGGCTATATTTCAGGAATAAAATACACCATTACTTTCGGTGAAGATAAGAAGGATCTGAAAGGTGTTGATGTCTGGATGGCAGATGGTTCACCTATTGATGAAAAACGAATTTATAAAGTTGTCATGAATAGTTATATCGCTTCTGTCAGTGATTTTAAAAAGAAAGATGAAGGACAGAATTTGTTTCGTACCTGTTCGGATGCAATCATAGACTATCTCACCAAACAGTCTGTTGTAGATTATAGTGGGGTAAGACGGATCACAATAAAAAGAATAAAATAGCGTTATATTTTTGTGAAGAACATAATTATTTAGTTGTTTCCTTATGAGTCATTGCTATTCTTATAAATATGTAATATTTACCTTAGTGTTATTTATAGCGCTAGCGATATGTTCGTGTGGAAGGAATAAAAATGCCAGATATACAGAAGAACAGCGCAAGACTATATCTAATCTGATCAGAAAAAATGATTCAATTCCCTTATTGGAAGATTTATTGAATGGCTATACAAAGGAAAAAAATCTTTTGGGTATTGTTCTTGTTGAAAAAGAATTAGGAAAAGACTATCGTGAGACCAGTCGTTTCATGGATGCCATCAATAGTCATCGGAATAGTTTGTGGGCAGCTAAACAATTAAAAGATACAATTGAAATCATACAAGCCTTGAATTACATTGGTACGAACTTCCGTCGTTTGGGTATTATAGACGAGGCTTCGAATTATCATTATCGTGCTTTGACTTATAGTGAACAATTCAGTGATGATACTTCCTATATGGCTCGAAAGAATCGTGTGGTTTCATTGAATGGAATAGGAAATATATATTTGACTCTTAATAATTACGATGCTGCCGCCAGGATAATTAGAATGGCGCTTGTTGGAGAACAGCAGTTAAAGAGTGCATTGGGACAAGCTATTAATTATGCTAATTTGGGTTCAATTTACGAATCACGAGGAATGAATGATTCAGCGTTGGTTTACTATCAGCACTCAATGAAATTCAATCGTTTGGCAAAGTCTGATTTGGGAATATCTCTTTGTTACGACCATTTTGGAAAATTGGCTGAGAAACGTGGAGACTGGGACTCAGCCTTGAGAGAGTATAAGTCCGCTTACGACATCATGGTCAAAAAGAGTGATACTTGGCATTGGTTGGAATCTTGTGTTTCACTTGCACGTGTAAATATCACTAAGAACGACATGCAATTGGCAAATAAATATTTGGCAGAGGCAGAGCAGTCTGCAAAGAAGATAAATTCATTGGAATATCTGGCAGATGTATATAAACTTAAATATTTGTTTTATAAGAAAGCTGGTGATAATACCAAGGCTTTGGACTGTTATATCCTGAGTCATACATATGCGGACAGCATTTCCAATGCAGAAAAATTGAATAAAATACAGAATTTGCGAGTGAATTATGTACAGAATAAGAGTCATAGAGAACTTTCCCTGATCCAAAAAAATTATATGATGGAGCAGCGAACCAAAAAAATTGTCATTTTGCTTAGTGCTTCCATCTTGTTCCTATTTGCCATTGCATTAGGGTTGACCTTGTATGCTTTGCGAATGAAATCGCGCAGTCAGCAGATGATGAAGAAATTGGAGCAGATTAGGAATAGTTTTCTTACGAATGTTACTCATGAGTTTCGAACGCCTTTGACCGTGATACTTGGATTGTCCAGACAATTGAAGGATGAACAAAATATAGATAGGAACACCATCAAACATTTAGGTGAAATGATTGAACGCCAAGGAGATAATATGCTTGAACTAGTCAATCAATTGCTTGATGTGTCTAAGGTTAAATCGCAGATTGGCGAACCTGATTGGCGAACAGGGAATATTGTGGCTTATCTGCGGATGATGATGGAATCATATCAGGTTCTGGCGCGACAGAAAAAGATTGATCTAACTTTTGCTCCTGCCGAGATGACAATTGAAATGGACTTTGTTCCGGAGTATTTGGGAAAAATCGTTAGGAATCTATTGTCAAATGCCATGAAGTTTACGCCAGAGTACGGTCGGATAATTGTAACTGTTGAGCGAAAAGAATCAGAACTGAATTTGCTTGTAGCAGATAGCGGCTCCGGAATAGACGCGATTGATCTCCCACATATTTTTGAAACTTTCTATCAAGGTTCAAATAGTGAGGCAAAGATGGGAACGGGTGTCGGTTTGTCTTTGGTGAAACAGATGATTGTTTGCATGGGCGGACAGATAGAGGTAGAAAGTTCTAAAAATAGTGGTACAATATTTTCCATATCTTTGCCGATACAACATCAGGTTGAACAGAAGAAAACTTGGTCACCTGAAAATGGAACTATTGCAGTACAGCAGTACGAAGAACAGAGTGACGAAATGGAAGATGGTAAAATAGATTCTATTCTACCTTCAATATTGGTCGTTGAAGATAATGCGGATGTTTCATATTACATTGGTTCCCTTCTTACTGACAACTATAATGTGTATTATGCTCATAACGGCGAGGAAGGATTGGTTAAGGCTAAGGAAATAGTTCCTGATCTGATTGTTACAGATCTGATGATGCCCGGAATGGATGGATATGATTTATGTCGTGAAGTGCGTCATTGTGAGTTGATCAATCATATCCCTATCATTATTATAACAGCAAAGATAGAGGAAGCTGATCGCTTGTTGGGTTTGGATGTTGGAGCAGACGCTTACCTTAATAAGCCGTTTAATGCAGAAGAATTAAAAATGCGTATTTCGAAGTTGTTGGAACAGCGTTGTCTGTTGAGGGAAAAATATTCGCGCTCATTTATGAATGGCGAAAACGACCAAACAGAGTTACCTAATATTGAACAGACCTATCTGAATCGTTTGACAGATGTTATTTATGATCAGATGAGCGATTATAATTTCAATTCCGAAGCCTTGGCCGACAAAATGTGTGTAAGTGTTTCACAGTTGAACAGAAAGATTAAAGCAATCACCGGATTTAACTCATCCGGATACATTATGCAAGTAAGGATGGAAAAAGCTCGTAAACTTTTGGTCTCTACTTCTGATCCTGTTGGCGAAATTGGTGTAAAATGTGGTTTCCCGGATATCTCTTATTTCTCTCGAATGTTTAAAATGACTTTCAAGATGACACCGTCGCAGTGTCGTAAATCTCCTCAATAAGTTTATTTGCCTATTTATGCTCAATTTTGAGATTTGACTAAGTACTTGTCTGAAAAACAAGCGCTTGCAATGATTCTATGCGCATATATGTCAAATCTTTGAAATGTGAATGCGCACTGTAGTCAAAACGATGCGCATATGCGTCAAACATATTTTTGTGTCACAAACTACTTTTACAACCAAGTTTAACAAAAAAGTAATATTTATGGAAGACGAAGAAACTAAGCAATCGCAAACATTTAAGGAAGTGCAGGATGAACTTGCAGAATGGCGAGAGCGCATCGAACAGGCGGCAGAAGCTGATGATAGAATGCGTGCTCCAAAACAAGATACAAAAGATTATATTCCTTCTATTTTTAACAAGGAATGCCTGGTGAAGCAGATTAAAAGAATATTTTCTCTGAAGTAATAATAGAATAAGGATAAATCCAACAAATTCAAATGAGTCATGAAAACAATTATTAATCAGTTATTTAACATTGTTTTTGTCGTAATTTTTATTGGTGTGATTTCTTCTTGTTCAAAAGATGATCCAACACCGGAATCTCCGAAGCCATCGACGATAAATGTGACCGGTGTTTCCTTGAATAAGTCAACCTTGAGTTTGGCTGCAGGTACTCATGAAACTTTGACTGCTACAATCGCTCCATCAAATGCAACAAATAAGAGTGTATCCTGGTCGTCCGACAAATCAGATGTCGCTACAGTTGACGCAAATGGTAGCGTTTCTTCATTAAAGGTGGGTGAAGCGAATATTACGGTAACAACTGTCGATGGCTCAAAAACGGCATCTTGTAAAGTAACAGTTACAGAAGTTCCTGTTGCTGTTACAGGTATTGCACTTAATAAGACTGAAATGAAGCTTGGTGTTGGAGGCGTTGATACATTAAAAGTTACTTTTACTCCGGCAAATGCAACAAATAAGAAAGTGACTTGGCAAATAAATGACGCGACTATAGCTAAAGTAGAAGATGGTGTCATCACAGCTTTGAAAGCTGGAGAAGCAACAATCACTGCCACTTCTGATGACGGTTCTAAAACAGCAACATGTAAGTTGACGGTGAATCAGCCAATCAAAGTAACGTCTGTTAAACTTAATAAATCTGTAATGGCTATACGATTGGAAGAACAACAAGCTTTAATAGCTACTATCACTCCTGAAAATGCATCAAATAAAAATGTAACATGGAAAAGTGATGATCTTTCAATTGCAACAGTTGGTGAAACCGGTATAGTGCAAGGGCTTAAGATTGGTAATACGATAATAACCGTTACAACTGCGGATGGAAATAAAACAGCGCAGTGTACTGTCTATGTTACAGCAAAGGATGTGGCTGTAACTAGCGTTTCATTGAATAAGACCTCTACCAATATAAATATTGGAGCCAGTGAAACATTGATTGCTACTGTTAGTCCTGATGATGCTACGAACAAAACAGTAACTTGGACATCAAGTAATCCGGCTGTCGTTCAATCAGTGGGCGGAGGTGCAATCACTGCCAAAAGTGCGGGTACTGCTGATATTACGGTGAAAACAGAGGATGGAGATAAGACGGCAACTTGTAAGGTGACTGTTAACGCTGCAACCGTTCTTGTTAGTGATATTTCGCTTCATCAAGTTTGGGCAGAACCTTATGAAGGAGGTTTTCAAGAAATACAAGCTGATATCATACCTAATAATGCAGCCAATAAAGGACTTAAATGGAGCTTCGTTGCAAATTCTGGTGAGAGTCAATATTTTACGTTAGAAAAAACATCTGCAGGAGCTACTACTACTCAGACTGCAAAATTGACTTGCTCTAAACCTGGTGGCGCTTCTTGCTACGTATTTGCTGACGCATTGGATGGAAGCCGCATATCCAGAAAGACAGAAGTACATTTTTCTCCGGTTTATTTCTTTAATACGGCTACAAATCCGGATACAAAGGTAACCTCGTTGTCATTGTCGAAAGGCGAATCAATGAAACTGATACTTGCTACTAGTGCAACAGGTGCAGTCGTGCCTCAATCAAAAATCGTTTGGAGCACAAGTGATGCTTCGGTTGCAACGGTATCCGACGGATTAGTTACTATTACAAATGGCGGCACATGTACGATATCTGCAAAAATAAATAACCTTGTCACAAAGACTCTTCCGGTAACAGGTATAGCTATCGGTGCTACAAATATGATTATTAGTCAGAATCAAGCGGTAACTTATTCGTATGCTGATCCGGAAGCGTATGGCGGTGTCGTTTTGGGCGTCACTTTATATCCTGCAAATTCAACGGATGTAGTATCATGGGCTTCTGAAAATATAAATAAAGCCTCTGTTGTCGTGAAAAATGGCAAATGTTATGTATATCCGAAAAATGTTACAAGCGATACATACGTGAATATTGTTGCGTCAGATCCTGGAACATCTTTGAAGCAAAAATGTGAAGTGAGGATTTTACCTTATAGTGATGTTCATTTATATTATAAGTATCAAACGGCATGGCGCCTCGTGACAAATAATTCTTTTAAAATAGCAAGAGGTAATGTGCAGACATTTTGTGTAGGCTTTGAAACAACACAAGGTCTTCATATAATAGGATCAAATTGGAACTTTCTATCGACCGATCTTCCATTTTCATACGAAAAGACAAGTACTACTTTCACGATTACTGCAACGAAGAGCGGAATGGCTACTGTAAGAGCGAAAGTAGGAATAAGTAGTGCCAATCTGGTTTTGCCTCTGGAAATTACAGTTCCATGATTGGATGGCTTATTCGGACAGAAATTGGCGTTATTGCATTTTATATAGTGTTTATGGTTTCGATTAATAATTAAAATTTGATTTTATGAAAACACGTAATTTATTGAAGAAAAAAAGCTTTTGGGTATTTGTTCTGATGTTTGGTGTTGCATTTTCTGCATCAGCTCAATTTAATTTGAATAAGTTGGGAAAGGCTGTTAAAAGTGCTGCCGGCTCGCGCGTAGAAGCTGAAGTGAAAAGCAAATCCGATCAAGCGGTAAAGAAAAGCATTGATAACACTGAGAAATCAGTTAAGAATGCAGGTAGTTCAAGTGCAGGTTCTAAAGCTGCGTCGACAGCTGATTATTCAAAAATAGCTGCTAATGCAATCTATGTGAATTCGGCAACGGGATCAAATCGCAATAGTGGAACAAAAGATCAGCCTTTAAAAGATTTGCAGAAAGCTGTAAATACGGTTTCCGATGGCGGTGTGATTCTTGTTGCTGAAGGCAATTATTTGGGTAATCTGGATGCCGGATATATTGAAGTAAAGAAATATTGTTCGATCATCGGCGGCTATTCAAGCGATTTTTCTTCGCATGACCCGCTGAAGTATCATTCGATGATTCAACCGGGTATAGCTCAAGCGGGTACAAGCGGAAGCCACGGATTGTTGGATTTGAATGTCAGGGGAAGTCGAAAAGGCGTTTTGCTTATTGATGGGCTGGTATTTGATAAGGGAATAATGAATAAGTACTGTAAACCGATACCAAGCAATCCTATTGCTTCGACACCGGAAGGTTGTGAAACCGGACGCATGGTTCTGGTCGGCGAGTCGCCAACGTGTCCACTTATGGATGGCGCTCCTGTTGCACAGCAACTTATCCATGGTGATATAGAAGGACAGGTGATCATTCGCAACTGTACATTTACGAATGGCTATCATTTTGCTATTCAGTTAGGCAATTATGGTGGATTATGCAACATCTACAATAATGTGTTTATATCGAACCGTATGGCTTCCTGCGAAGTTCGCAGTATGAATAAGGAAGTGGGTGAAGCTACCGTCGATTTTCATAATAATACAGTCCTGTTCTCATGGTGTCGCGATAAAACGATGGAAGATATGGGTTATGGATTCCGGTTCATGACGGGGGTGAATGCGGATGTTCATAACAATATTTTCGGCTGTACAAACTTTGGAGCATTGGATCGTACTTATGTTGATGCGGATAAGGCAAAAGAGTCACAGAGAAAGACTTCAGCTTATGACAACTTGTTCTTTGCCAATAAGGAAGCCGATTTGATGTTGCCATCGGGTGGCGGCAAGTTCTTGCGTGTCTTCGCCAAGAGTTTTGAAGATGCTGAACAGCTGGCCAAGTATGAAGGCAACCGTGAGATGAATGAATCGGAAGTAAGTGCAATCAGCAAAGTGATTGATGCTCCGTATTTGAAGGGATTTTTAGGAATGACTTCATCTACCACGCTTAAATACAATCCGAATTCGGCAGTAAATACATTCCGTTCGGCTATGGGTATGAACAGTGTAGGTTCTGAAACGACAAGAGTCTCTATGTATGCCAATCGTTATCCTTTGGAAAAAGCATACAGTCTCTTTGGCGCTCTGTCAAATTATGGCGCTCAAGTTCCTGAAAAATGATTTGTATTAAGATATTGGATTTATTAATATAAAGTAATATGGAAATAAAGGTTTTAGTCATTGTTGTCTGCTGCTTGTTTATGACCGGCAGTAAGAGTGTGGTTAGTGCTTCGGACTTGAATGTATCGGACAAGGCAACGACTTTAGCCGAAGGTTTGAGTCCCGGAATTTCTACTATTGATCAACGCGCAGATAAAGATATAAAGAACAAAACTTTGACTATAGATAAAGGTTTGGAACACTCATTTGTTTGTGTAGAATCTGAGTCAACAGTAGCTGATTATAATTGAATTAATTAGAAAGCTGAGATTCTATATGAAAATTGTAGGGTAAAATGAACGCCACGTTTTGATTTATCAAGGTTTGATAAACGTTAAAACGTGGCGTTTTTATATCTATTACAGAAATTAGCGTTAAATTTGTGGGTTAGTCTGCTGTTATGATTATTGATATGCACAATGACATAAAAAAGACAGGCGTATAGTGTATAGGTTTTCCCTTTTGTTGAACTAAAATTTGAATGAATATGAAAAGAGCATTTCCTTATTTTTGGGGTTGGACTATTGTTCTTTTGTTGTCAATGCTTCTTCCGTTCCACACTGAAGCTCAGATTCGCAACAGTAGTAATATGATTATCGGGCGGATAGATAAAAGCGGCACGGTGCGCTCTTCTGCCAATCTGCGTATGGGCAAGATTGATGCCGATGGAACAATCCGCAATGCCAACAATTCGCGCATTGGCAAAATCGATGCCGACGGTACGATTCGCAATGCTTCGAACGCGCGCATTGGCAAAGTCGAGAGCGATGGAACTGTTTATAATGATACGAATGCGCTCATCGGTTCGGTTCAGTCTGATGGAACTGTCCACGATTCAACCAATTCGCTCATTGGATATGCGAGTGGAGTTAGAAAAGTATGGGCGGCTGTTTTCTTTTTCTTTGATTTCTTTAGATGATTCATTCGAATGCACGAACCATTTCATTCGAATCAACGGTTCATTTGACATATGTCAAACGAATGATTCATTCGAATGAATTGGAACTTTCATTCGGATGAATTTGGCATTTTATTCAGATAAAAATAAATTTCTTCAGGCATCCGATGTATGACATAGTAAGATTTAATAAATTCCTTTGTAAATCAATGATATAGAGATTTGTGATGGCAATGGAAATAAAAAAAGCAGTGTGGGTGGTTTTCTCCCTGTTCGTCGTTTCAATGTCTGTACTTGCGCAGACAGATGCGATGGATCCTTATTTTGTTTCGTTGTACAATCGGAGTCTTGATTTGCTGGGAAAACCTGGTTTTAAGCGTGCGAACGATTCGCTGATGTTGCAGGCAATAAAGAAGAACAATGCGAAATATGTTGGGTTCGCACTTCATAACGAGCGCTGCCATCGGAATATGATTAATGATTCGATAGGTTATATCAGGGCTTTCAATGACGAGATTAATTATTACTTGGCGCACGGTGAAGCGAAAAAAGCCTGGTCGAACGGCGAAGGAATAGTGCTTTTCTACATCAATAGAGGAAATTACAAGGAAGGTCAGCGACAAGCCTATAGAATGCTTGATAAAGCTTTGAAGCTTAAAGATTTGAGCGGGCAGGGATATGCCTATTTCAATGTGGGACGCTGCTATAGGGCACAGAATGAATATGCCGAGGCAACAAACTATTATCAGACTGCACAAAATCTTGGACTGAAAGACAAGAACTGGGGATTGGTTATTGTTTCCAAACTGGCAACGAGTTATGCGTTGCGTATGCAGTCGATGTATACGAAGGCTGATTCCGTTTGCTCGACGATTATGCCTTATATAAAATTGTGGGAGAAACAGAGAGGATACCGAAATCCGGTCTATCGCGGGAAACAGCTCATCGAACAGTCGTATGCCGACTTGTATCTGCACAGGAAAGATTCGGCGAAAGCACATATTGCAGCAGCGAAAGCCGAATATGCTGTTTCTAAGGAAAAATCCATGGAATCGGATATGATTGAGATGGATGCGGCTTATAATTTCTTTTTTGGAAATATGAAAGAGGCGGTGGAAGCTATGAAAACGCTTATTTCCATCTATAAAGGTCGGGGTGACATGAATCTGGTTGCTAATTATTACCGAGATATGGCCACAATATACGAGAAGAATAAAGAGTATAAGGAGGCGACGGAGGCGTACAAACAATATGGCATGTATAATGACAGTGCACGATTGAGCGAGTCGGCTCATTCACTCAACAAACTGCGTACTCAATATGAAGTGAAAGAACTGAAAGTGCAAAATCAGTTCACCAGGCAAGAAAAAACTTTGGTCGAGCAACGGCTGTGGTTTTCAATGGTGGCTTGTTTCCTGCTTATATTGGTCGTGCTGATCCTGATCAATCATAATCGTACTATTTCACAAAAGAACGAGTTGCTGTACAGGCAGATTGTGGAACGGCAGAAAATCGCTCAGAACCCGAAGATTCAAGCGAAAGACGAAGAAGAACCACGCGAAAGCGACCTCTCGGAAAGACAGCTTACAAGCAAGCAACTTTTGTTCAAGCAGTTGGAAAAGCTTCTCGAAGAACGGCCCGAACTGCTGGGTGATGAGAACTTGGAACGCGAAAAACTGGCAAAATTACTGGGAACGAATACCACCTATCTGCATTGTGCCATCCGAACATGTACGGATGAGACAGTAAATGGATTTATTAACACTATGTGTGTTCGCAAAATGGCAGAAGTAATACAACGTTCGCCTGATGTATCATTTGACAAACTTAGATCCGATTATGGTTTTTCATCGCATACTACATTCTATCGTATTTTTAAACATGAGTTTGGTATGTCGCCTTCAGAATTTAGACGATGTGTAGAGAAACAGGGCATATGATGGTGAATAATTTGCCATTACAGTTCTTTTTTATGCTTTATATGTTTCAATTGAAAAGATGTTTTTTTATCTTTGTCACATAGAGTTGCTAGAGTTACATAAACTAAATACAGCATTATATTATGGGAAAGATTATAATAACCATCGGACGCCAATTCGGAAGCGGCGGGCGTGAAATCGGTCAAAAGCTGGCTTCTGCATTCGGCATTGCATATTATGACAAGGAATTGATGGCTGAAGCTGCCAAAAGCAGTGGATTAAGCCGGGAGTTTTTTGAGAAGGCAGACGAAAGAGTAGCAAGCAGTTTGGCTTATTCTTATTCTGTGGGATTCCCGTATATGGGTCTGTTCACGCCTTATACCGATGTTCTTTCCAACGACGGACTGTTCAAATTCCAAAGCGAGGCAATTCGCAGGGTAGCCGATAAAGGTTCATGTGTGCTGGTTGGTCGTTGTGCTGATTATATTCTTCGTGATTATCCGAAATGTTTCAGTGTGTTTATCCATAATACCAAGGAAAATCGTATCGATCGGATTATGGATTCGCAGCATGTGACGGAAGAACAAGCTAAAGAATTGATGATCAAAACGGATAAATCACGTGCCGCCTATTATAATTACTATACGAATAAAGTTTGGGGTGCAGCCTCTTCGTATGATTTGTCAATCAATGTAGCGATACTTGGTATTGATGCTACAGTGGAATTTATTAAGAGCTTTGTTGAACAGAAATTAGGCCAACGTCCTCCACATTTCGGATAAAGTTATTACTTTTGTGGAGTGAAAATGGATGAGGATGTCATTGAAAGATAAAATAATCCGTTATGTGATGCTTGTAGCCAGCTTTTTTGTGATGCTGGCTGTTATTCTGCCGCATCATCATCATGAGGATGGAGCACCTTGTTATCGTTCGTTGGCTTCTGAAGAAGCTGAAGGCGAACCCGAGGGTTGCGAATCGCATGACTGTGGCGATCATGGGCATACGATTGCTTTTTTTGCTTCCATTCAGCTGCACGTTATCGATAATGATATACACCATTTTCTTTTCCCGCTGCAAACGGTCTTCGCACTGATTGATGAGGTGAAGCCGACTTGTATGCATTTGTTGTTCATTCACAACAGTTCTTTATATGTTGAATCCCTCCATAGTGTTTGGATAAGAACGGTCCTGGGCCTTCGCGCTCCGCCTTCATTGTAATCTCATGTTTTCTTTCGTTTTGATGATGTGTTGTTTCTTCTTTTGAGACAACGCATGATCGGTTTTATTTATTTACTAATCACGAATTACAATGAAGAAGTTATATCTCTTATGGGCGTTATCTGCTTGCATCGTTGTTGGATTGAGCGGATGCGCTGCTCAAAGTGGTCATGATGAAGATGAGGATGAACATGCCCACGAAGCCGGAGAGACGCATGCTCCGGGCGAAGTTGTCTTCAAAAAAACTATGGCTGATGCCGTTGGACTGAAGACGATAAAAGTTGCTCCCGGTGAATTTTCGGATGTTATCAAAGCTACCGGTCGGATTGTTGCTGCACAAGGTGGTGAATCGGTGGTTGTAGCAACTGCTTCCGGTGTTGTCAACTTTGGAAAGCTGGCGATTGTCGATGGAATGGCGGTTCGTAAAGGGCAACCGCTGTTGAGCCTTTCGTCGAGTAATCTGGCAGAAGGCAACGGTGCAGCAAAAGCGCGCAATGCTTATGAAGCTGCACAGAAGGAATACGAACGTGTACAGTCACTGGTGAAAGACAGGATTGTATCGTCAAAAGAATATGAACAAGCTCGCTTGAATTACGAAAATGCAAAGGTGGCATGGCTGGCCGTTGCCGGAAAACAGACCGCTTCGGGTGTTTCGGTTGCTTCGACCATGAGCGGCTATCTGAAGAATATTCAGGTGAAGGAGGGCGATTATGTTGCTGTCGGGCAACCGCTGATGACGATTACACAAAGTAACCGTCTTGTGCTTCGCGCTGAAGTTTCAGAAAAGAACTATAATCTGCTGCCGTCTGTCCGCTCGGCCAATTTCCGCACGCCGTACGACGATGCGGTCTATCGGTTGTCCGATCTCAATGGCAAGTTGCTGTCGTTTGGCAAAGCTTCCGATTCGGATTCGTTCTATCTGCCTGTCAGTTTTGAGTTTGACAACAAGGGCGCTATCATTCCCGGGTCGTTTGTTGAGGTTTATCTGCTTACGGCTCCGGTACAGAATGTGATAAGTGTTCCTGAAGAGTCGCTGATTGAAGAACAGGGGCTTTATTCGGTGTATGTTCGTCTGGATGAGGACTGTTTCATGAAGCATCCGGTTACGTTGGGCGCCGATAATGGCAAGGAAGTACAAATCCTTAGCGGCATCAAAGCGGGTGATGAGGTAGTGACAGAGGGCGCTCATCAGATCAAGCTGGCTTCGGCTTCGAACGTGATTCCTCCTCATTCACATCATCATTAATCTGCGGTTGCCATGCTGAATAAGATTATAAATTATTCGCTGCACAACAGGTTGATTATCCTGGCTTGTGCTGTGATATTAATGATTGCGGGCATCTACACTGCGTTTCATACGGATGTCGATGTGTTCCCGGATTTGAATGCGCCTACGGTTGTGATTATGACCGAGGCCAATGGTATGGCGCCCGAAGAAGTGGAGCGTTTGGTTACATTTCCGGTCGAGACGGCTGTAAACGGGGCAATGAATGTGCGCCGTGTTCGTTCTTCATCGACAACGGGATTCTCTGTCGTTTGGGTGGAATTCGATTGGGGTACGGATATTTATCGCGCCCGTCAGATTGTTTCGGAGAAGTTGGCAGTCGTTGGCGAGACGCTGCCTTCGAACGTTGGTAAACCGACACTCGGACCGCAAGCTTCCATCTTGGGTGAGATGATGATTATCGGTTTGACTTCGGATTCGACTTCATTGCTCGATCTTCGCACGATTGCCGATTGGACAATCCGTCCGCGACTACTTTCTACCGGCGGTGTTGCGCAGGTGGCTGTCATTGGTGGCGATATCAAGGAGTATCAGATACAGCTTGATCCTGCGCGGATGAAACATTATGGAGTCAGTCTTGACGAAGTGCTTGCCGCCAGTCGCAATATGAACCGTGACGCCAACGGTGGTGTGATTTATCAATATGGAAACGAGTATATTATTCGTGGTGTCCTTTCAACATCCGAAGCTGCCGAGTTGGGCAAAGGCGTAGTGAAGATGGCAGGCGGTTCACCGATCCTGCTCGAAGATGTGGCAACGGTGAAGATCGCCAGCAAGAGTCCGAAACTCGGAACGGCTTCTGAGAAAGGTAAGCCTGCCGTGCTGATTACAGTGACCAAACAACCTAACACAAGCACAATCGATCTGACAAACAATCTCGACGCCATCCTTGCCACGTTGCAGAAGAATCTTCCGCACGATGTGCATGTTTCGACCGACGTGTTCCGTCAGAGTCGTTTCATCGACAGTTCGATCAGCAATGTTAAGGAGAGTCTTTTCGAAGGCAGTATCTTCGTTGTGCTGATTCTGTTTTTTTTCCTGATGAATGTGCGTACGACGGTGATTTCGCTCATCGCTCTTCCGCTTTCACTCCTGGTGACGATTCTGGTGCTTCATTTTATGGGATTGACTATCAATACGATGAGCTTGGGAGGTATGGCGATAGCGATTGGTTCGCTTGTGGATGATGCCATCGTCGATGTGGAGAATGTCTACCGACGATTGCGAGAAAACCGTGCGCTTCCGCCCGGTGAGCGGCGCAAGGTGCTCGATGTCGTCTACGATGCTTCACGAGAAGTGCGAATGCCTATTCTGAACTCGACGCTGATCATCGTGGTCAGTTTCGTTCCGCTCTTTTTCTTGAGTGGCATGGAAGGCAGAATGTTGATTCCGCTGGGTATCGCGTTCATCGTCTCTTTATTTGCATCAACAGTTGTGGCACTGACACTTACGCCGGTTCTCTGCTATTACCTGCTCAAAGGTCAGGCGAGCAACAACATTGTTACCGATCAAGGAGCAACTAAAGTGGGCGATGGAGCATCGTCCGGAAACGCTCCGATGAAAGAATCGTGGGTTAGTGCCCATCTGAAAGTTGTCTATGCGAAGGCGCTTGACAGAGTTTTGGCGCATAAGAAAATGGTACTCGGTTGCACAATCGCTCTGTTTGCAGTGGCAGTGGGACTGTTCTTTACGTTGGGACGCGACTTCTTGCCGCCTTTCAACGAAGGTTCGTTCACTATCAATGTCAGTACGCTCCCTGGCGTTTCGCTTGAAGAATCCGATCGGATGGGACGGCAGGCAGAGAAACTTCTGATGCAAGTCCCGGAAATTCAGACCGTAGCGCGTAAGACGGGGCGTGCCGAACTGGATGAACATGCGCTTGGCGTGAATGTGAGCGAGATTGAAGCGCCGTTCATTCTCAAAGATCGCAGTCGAGAAGAGGTGACCGACGATGTTCGTAAAAAACTGTCGTCTATCAGTGGTGCCAATATTGAAATAGGACAACCTATCTCGCACCGTATGGATGCCATGCTTTCGGGAACGGAGGCTAACATTGCCATTAAGCTTTTTGGCACAGATCTGAGCCGAATGTTTTATTACGGCAACCAAATCAAGACAGCTATCAACGGTATTCCCGGATTGGTAGATCTGAAAGTGGAACAACAGATCGAGCGTCCACAACTTACCATCACTCCAAAGCGCGAGATGTTGGCGAAGTTCGGTATCACACTGCCTGAGTTTCAAGAGTATGTCAACGTTATGCTTGGCGGCGAAGTGGTCAGTCAGGTGTACGATGATGGCAAAACTTTCGATCTCACCGTGAAAACTTCAGAAGAAACGCGTTCGACGATTGGCGATATCCGCGACATGATGATTGATGCCAACGGGCAGAAGATTCCGCTCAGTTACATCGCTGACGTGCGCTCGGTAACAGGTCCGAACACCATCAACCGAGAGAATGTGCAGCGCAAGATTGTCATCAGCGGTAACGTTTCCGGTCGCGACTTGCGTGGCGTTGTCAACGATATACAAAAGAAGGTTGACGCTTCTGTTAAACTGCCTGAAGGTTATCATGTAGAATATGGCGGTCAGTTCGAGAGCGAGGCAGCTGCCAGTCGCACACTGCTTTATACTTCGATGATGGCGTTGCTCGTCATCTTCATGCTGCTTTATGGTGAGTTTAAGGATGCGAAGGAGAGCGGCATTGTGCTGCTGAACCTGCCGTTTGCACTTATTGGTGGTGTGTTTATTTTGAAACTGACGGCGGGTGAAATCAGTATCCCGGCAATCATCGGGTTTATCTCTTTGTTTGGTATTGCAACCCGTAATGGAATGTTACTCATCAGCCATTATCAGCACTTGCGTACTGAAGAAGGCTTGTCGCTGAACGAGGCAGTGATGAAAGGCTCGATGGACCGATTGAACCCGATCTTGATGACGGCGCTCAGTTCTGCGCTTGCACTTGTACCGCTGGCTCTGCAGGGCGATCTGTCCGGTAATGAGATTCAAAGCCCAATGGCAAAAGTCATCCTCGGAGGTTTATTAACATCGACGCTTCTGAACGGATTTATCATTCCGATTGTCTATCTGTTGATGAATAAGAATGAAAAGGTTGAGGAGGAGTAAAACAATTAAACATTGAAACAATGAACAGATATATCATTATAACCCTATTTGCCGCTTGCACACTGAGTGCAGGCGCGCAAGTTTCGATAGATGACGTGCTGCATAGCGTTGAGGCGAACAACAAGACGCTGAAAGCAAACCAACACTACGTTGCCGCCCGCAAGATCGAAGCGAAGCTGGATAATAATCTGGCTGATCCGACGGTCACTTATACGCATCAGTATGGCAACAAGGAAGGGTTGGGTATTCAAGGTGAACTGATTGCCGAGCAGTGGTTCGACTTCCCAACGGTCTATGCGCAGCGCGGCCAATTGTCGCGTGCTAAAGGTAAAACCTACGACAGTCAGGGTGCAGAACTTCGCCAGCAGATTCTGCTTCAGGCAAAGGAACTCTGTATCGATTTGATTTATCTTAATCAGCAACGAAGCATGCTTCAGCAACGTTTGCAGAATGCCGAACAACTGTCGTCACTTTATGCGAAGCGCCTTAATAAAGGCGATGCCAACATTCTCGAGGTGAACAAAATCGACCTCGAACTGCTGAATGCCCGCAATGAAGCGCGAATGAATGAAACGGCCCGCGAGGCAAAACTACACGAATTGACTGTGCTCAATGGCGACTCGGCAATATTGTTTGCTGACACTGTTTATCCGCTTTTGACTTTGCCTCAGTCGTTTGCTGACTTGCGTCAGGAGGCGCTTCCTGCCAATAAACAACTCCTCTCTTTGCAGAGCGAGAAAATGGCGGCATTGCGTCAAGTTGATGTAAGCAAGGCAAAAGGTTTACCCGGCGTGGCTTTGGGCTATCGTTTGAATACGGCTGCCGGCGGCGAGCGCTTCAACGGCTTTTTGGTAGGACTGAGTATACCGCTCTTTTCCAATCATAATCGCGTGAAGCAGGCAAAGGCGCAGACGCTCTTTACTGACATGCAACTTGAAAGTGCCACATCGCTCGCGGAGAATGATCTGTTGAGACTTTACAACCGCTCGACGGCATTAAAGACATCTATTGATGAGTACAGTAGCGCCTTGAAGAATCAGAACAATCTTGCGCTTCTTAATAAAGCCATTATGAGCGGACAGATATCGATGATTGAGTATTTTGCCGATGTTACAACGCTCTATCAGAGTCTGCAAAATTATATACAGTTGCAAAACGAGTATCAAAAGGTGATGGCAGAATTGTATAAATTCAGGCTGTAAGATGTTTGCTTAAGTTTAGGCTGCTAGGTAATTATGGGTAGAAAGGCAGTTGCCTACGTTATGTCTAGGTTATCATGTTCAGATTGTTAATCAATGGCTGTTGAGTTGTTCAACAGTTTTGAAGACAGCTTCCTTGTCTACATATTCCGTTTGCGTCATCACAATCTTCCCGTCTTTTCCTATCAGGAATAGGCGAGGAATTGTGTTGAGCGCGAATTTGGAATAGATACTTCCGTCCAAGTCAGAAAAGTAATCGACTGAATAATTATTGGCTTTTAGAAAGGCATCAACATCGCTGCGACTCTCTCGACGAGCAATAATCATGACGTGTACAGACTCGCTTGCTTCGTAAGTATTGTAGATGGCGTTGATGTCTGGAAACGCCTGTTGGCAGTCGCTGCAGCTGCTATGAAAAAAGATGATAATAACGGTTTTACCTATTAGATTGTCCGACGTAACGCTCTCTTTGTCATTCGAGATGGTGAACAAAGGCATTGTGTCGCCTTTGGTCAGCTCGTAATAGATTTCTTTCTTGTCATCATTATCGTTGACGCATGAAACGAGCAATAATAAAGATAATATGGATAAAATCTTTTTCATGGGCGCCTGTTAGGATCGGGTTGTTACCATTTCATATAATCATCGAAAGTCAGTCCCGCAAAATTTGGAATCACGGTGTATACTTTATCGCGAATGGCTTCAGCCGGATTCGTTGTACTCAGTCCGATAACACGCATGCCTGCACGGTTTCCTGCTTCAATTCCTGCCAGTGAATCTTCAAATACCAGACATTGAGCAGGTTCGGTTTTCAGATCGGAAGCACCCAGCAGAAAACACATCGGGTCGGGTTTGCTGCGTGTGATGCGGTTGGAAGTAACTAAAGTATCAAACGTGTCTGTTAAATCCAGCAATTGTAATGCACGCACCATTTTTTTGTTGTCCGAACTGGTTACCAGTCCAATCTTAACGCCGTTCTTTTTTAATTCTTTGACAAACTTTACCGAACCGGGCAGCGGAGGAATAGGCATTGTGTAGTCAAACTCATTGGATTCTTTTATAATCTTAGTCTGTGTTTCTTTCGGAAATTTGGAAAAATATTTGTCGATGATTTGAAATACGGTAGTACCCTTGATGATATGGGCAAAATGTTCATAAGGCACTTGGTATCTGAGTCCCATCTCATCCCAAAAGGTGTCGTAAATACTTTCTGTATCGGCTATGACGCCGTCGAAATCAAAAAGAGCTGTTTTAAGTTGTTTCATCAGATTCTCTGTCGATTGATTAATTTTATAGGACAAAGATAGTTTGATTTGTGAGATGAATCATTATATTTGTCAGAAAATCATAGAATATACAGACAATGAGAACACAAATGAAGACTTTAATGACCGGTTTATTACTTTGCAGTCTTGTTATAGTACAAGCTCAGTCGCTTGCCGGTCGTATAGGCGTTTGCACTTCTCCTGATAATGCAGCTCTACTGAAACAATCCGGGTGTGCGTATGTTGAGATTGGTATCCGTTCGTTTCTTGTCCCCGACAAGGCCGATACGGCTTTTGCAGCAAACATGCAGAAAGCAAATCATTGTATACTGCCCATCTATTCGGGCAATGGCTTCTATCCTGGAGATTTACGCCTTACCGGTCCGGATGTAAAGATGGACAAACTGCTGGAGTATGGACATAATGCTATTCGCCGTGCGCATGAGATCGGACTGAAGGTGATGGTATTGGGCAGCGGTACAGCACGGAATATTCCGGAGGGCTTTAGTCGTGATGAGGCTGTGAAGCAGTTTACCGAATTATGTCGGCAGCTGGCGAAAGTTGCAGAACAATATAATGTAGTGATTGCGATTGAGCCTTTGCAGCATTCTGAAACGAATTTCATCAATACAGTTAGTGAAGGAGCTGATATTGCAAGAGCTGTGAATAATTCTCACTTGGGTGTCCTTGCCGATTTTTTCCACATGATGCGTGAGAATGAAGATCCTGCTGATATGATCAAGGCCGGAAAGTTGTTGAAGCATTGTCATATAGCAGAAAAAGAGGTGCGTTCGGCTCCAGGTGTGAAGGGTGACGATTTTACACCTTTCTTCAGAGCATTGAAGAAAATGCATTATAAGGGAAATATCTCTATTGAATGTCATTGGGATGATATGAATAGTCAACTGGCAGTATCAGTAGCCGAAATACAGAAGCAATTGCGTATGGTCTATGATGCCAAAAAATAATAAATAGTTTGCCAGACTAAAGATTTACCGATATTTTTGCACAAAAGAATATATAATGGAAGAGGTAGAAGCAAGAATTAAAGAACTTCGTGAGACGCTTGAGATGCATAATTACAATTATTATGTGCTCTCATCGCCTGCGATATCAGATTTCGAGTTCGATCAGTTGATGAAAGAATTGCAGACGCTTGAAGAGGCGCATCCCGAATATGCCGATCCTAATTCACCAACGCAGCGCGTGGGTAGTGATTTGTCGAAAGATTTTGCTTCTATTGTCCATAAGTATCCGATGCTTTCGCTTGGAAATACTTATTCTGAAGGAGAGGTGCGTGATTTCTTCGAACGTGTTGCTCGAGATCTGAATGAACCTTTTGAGATTGTCGCCGAGCTGAAATATGATGGCACATCTATCTCCCTTACATATAAAAAAGGGCAGTTGGTGCAGGCAGTGACTCGTGGCGATGGAACGCAAGGAGATGAGGTGACTGCCAATGCCCGGACAATTCGTTCTATTCCTCTTAAGTTGATAGGTAATGATTATCCTGAAGAGTTCGAGATCAGAGGTGAAGTTCTGCTTCCTTGGACTGAATTCGACAGGCTGAACAAAGAGCGTGAAGAGCAGGAGGAACCATTGTTCGCCAATCCGCGCAATGCTGCTTCTGGAACATTGAAACAGCAGAATCCGGCTATTGTCGCTTCTCGTAAGTTGGACGCCTATTTCTATTATCTTTTGGGAGAAAAGTTGCCTGCCAATACGCATTATGACAATTTGGAAGCCGCACGTAAATGGGGATTTAAGATTCCTCGTGTGATGCGTAAATGTACCACACTTCAGGAAGTATTCGATTATATATCTTATTGGGATACCGAGCGAAAAGAACTCCCCGTTGCTACCGATGGCATTGTTTTAAAGGTAAACTCTCTGCGTCAGCAGCGAAACCTTGGTTTTACAGCCAAAAGTCCTCGCTGGGCAATAGCGTATAAGTTTCAGGCTGAACGTGCGTTGACCAAACTCAATTTTGTTTCATTCCAAGTGGGACGGACCGGCATTATTACGCCAGTGGCCAATCTGGATCCTGTGCTTCTTGCCGGAACAATCGTCAAACGGGCCTCGTTACATAATGCTGATATTATTGCGGGCCTTGATTTGCGTGTGGGTGATATGGTCTATGTTGAAAAAGGCGGCGAGATTATTCCTAAAATAGTAGATATAGATAAGGATTCAAGAGCTGGTAATGATTTGGAAAGGGTTGTTTTTCCAAAGGTTTGCCCAATCTGTGGAACGCCATTGATACGTGTTGAAGGAGAAGCTGCTCATTACTGTCCGAATGATGCAGGTTGTCCGCCTCAGATAAAGGGAAAGATTGAGCATTTTGTTACGCGCAAGGCAATGAACATCAACATTGGTCCTGAAACAATAGAAGATTTGTACGACGCTGGTTTGGTTAAAAATGTTGCTGATTTATATACACTGAAGATCTTTGATTTGCTTCGTTTGGAACGTTGGGCTGAAAAAAGTGCCAATAATCTGATGAAGAGCCTTGAAGACTCAAAGAAGGTGCCGTTTGCCCGTGTCTTGTATGGACTGGGTATCCGCTATGTAGGTGAAACAGTAGCCAAGCGTCTGGTTTCCGTTTTCCATTCAATTGAAGAACTGGAGGAAGCCCCCTTCATTACGCTTACCCAAACGGATGAAATTGGTGATCGGATTGCTCAAAGTGTAATCAATTATTTTGCTGATGAACGTAATCGGGTATTGGTTTCCCGTCTGAAGGAATATGGACTGCAGATGTCTGTTGCTGAAGAAACATTGGCAAGTCAGTCGGATAATCTTAAAGGACTCTCCATTGTGATCAGTGGTACGTTCAGCAAACATTCGCGCGACGAATACAAGGCGATGATTGAACAACACGGTGGAAAGAACCTGGGTTCGGTGTCGGGAAAAACAGATTATATTCTGGCAGGAGAAAACATGGGTCCGGCTAAATTGGAAAAGGCAAATAAACTGGGTGTTAAGATTATCAGCGAAGACGAATTCTTGAATATGCTTGGCGAATGAAACTGACAGACTACTTTATCCGAAAGAAGATATCCATCTTATCGAAAGAGGCGGCTTTGCGTCCACATAATTATTGTTCATTAGATGATGCGAAGAAAGTTTTACTGCTGTTTCAATCGGAAGATGAAAAATGGATAGACGTTTGCATTAGGAAACTGGAGGAGATGCATAAAAAGGTACAGATTGTCCTTTATGCTAAAGTTCACGTCAATAGGCAGAACGATGATTCTTGTTTAATAGTGGATGCGAATAACGATTTGAATATGTTTTATTACCCCGGGGAGGTTGTTATGGAGCATTTTAACGCATTGCAAGCTGATATGTTGATTGATCTGACGCATGATAACTGCTATACCATGCAATACTTGTTATTGCAGCATACCTGCCACTTCAAGGTTGGTATTCAAGGCCGTTTCCCTATTTATGATATGGAGTTCGATACATCAAAAGAGGTTGATATTTCGCATATATTTGACCAGATGTTATTTTATTTGCAAATAATCCGTTCAAAATAATAGAAATTCTGTATTTTTGCATTGCCAATTGATAATCGTAGAGCTTTTCCGATTATCGATTGTCAATTTATCAATCGTCAATTAATTAATATGGCAGACATAAATTTAAAAGGCATGGGTGTGGCTTTGATCACACCGTTTAAGCAGGATGAGAGTGTGGATTATGAGGCACTGAACAGGGTCGTCGATCATATTGTTAGAAATGGTGCCGATTATGTAGTGGCGCTTGCTACTACTTCTGAATCACCTACACTTACAGAAGATGAGAAAAAGCAAATTATCAAAGTGGTTGTTCAAAGAGTAAACGGTCGTATTCCTATCGTTCTTGGTTTAGGAGGAAACTGTACTCGATCCATTGTTGATAAGTTGAAGCATGATGATTTTGACGGCATTGATGCTATTTTGTCTGTAGTACCTTACTATAATAAACCTTCACAAGAAGGACTTTATCAGCATTATAAAGCGATTGCCGAGGCTACAAAGCTTCCTATCATATTATATAATGTACCAGGCCGAACAGGTACAAACATGACGGCGGAAACGACGCTACGTATTGCCCGCGACTTTAAGAATGTCGTTGCTGTGAAAGAGGCGTCGGGAAATATCGTACAGATGGATGATATTATCAAGAATAAGCCGGCTACTTTTAATGTTATTTCGGGAGATGATGGCATTACATTTCCTTTGATAACTTTGGGTGCTATCGGCGTTATCTCTGTTATTGGCAATGCTTTTCCTCGTGAATTCAGCCGGATGGTACGTTTGGCTCTTGCGGGCGATTATGAGCATGCACGCGCTATTCATCACCAGTTTACTGAACTATTCAGTCTGTTGTTCGTCGATGGAAATCCTGCAGGTGTGAAGAGTATGCTGAATGCAATGGGACTTATAGAAAATAAGCTCCGCTTACCGCTTGTACCAACGCGTATCACAACCTTTGAAAAGATTCGTGAAGTATTGGAAAGATTGAATATCAAATATTGATTATAGCTTCTTGTATTCTTTTGGGGAGATGCCCGTGTGCTTCTTAAAGTATTTGCCGAAGAATGACTGATTGGCAAAGTTAAGGTAGTTGGCAATCTCTTGGATGGTCATGTTTGTTGATTTTAATAATGTTTTTGCTTCCAGAATGACATAATTGTCGATGATTTCACTTGCGGTGTATCCACTTTCATCTTTAACAATCACGGAAAGATATTTGGATGTGATGCAAAGAATGTCAGCATAAAAAGACAATTTACGTTCTTCGCGATAATGATCAGCAATGCTGTTCATAAACTGCAGGAAAATCTTATCCTTGTTGGATACATGACCATTCTTAAGCGATTGGTATCTATGGAATATTTTGCATATCTCATAAAAAAGTGAAAGAGTCAGACTTTGAACAATTTCTTTTCGGTAAAAGCTGTCTTTCATCTTCACTTTTTCCCAAAGCATGGTATGGTACTGAGAGATGCATTTAATATCATCTTCTGTAAGTTCCGTGCAAGGATGATCTTTTACATAGAGCAATGCCGAAAGCAGTTTCTGCACACTGAGAATGGTGTCTTTACTGAATTCGCGCGACATCCCTAAAAACAACCCGGCAAAGTCGTCGCTGTGTTCGTATAGTTGTACAATCTGTCCCGGAAGAATCACTACTAGAGAATTTGCTTTGATATGATACTCCTGCATATTGATGCCAAAATGAATATTTCCTTTTAAACAGACGGCTACAATCGTTGCATCAATATGACTTGGATAATCGTATAAAGGTGCCTCATTAATACCATTGAAAATAATGAAATCATTGTCAATGAAATCAATTTTGGGGATGTTCTCTATGTACGACATGTTAAGTGTCGGCACTTCAATTCTTTTCATTGCGTATTAATCCACTTGTACTTTGATGATTACTTTGCGTATTGATCCTTGCCCGATGCCCGGAGCATGTCCGTCTTCAGGAAAATAGATGGCAAATTGCCCCGGATAAATTTTGGTAAACGCTGTCGGACGGTCAATATAGAAAGCAATATCTTCCTCTTCATTATATGGAGTGGATTCCTGCTGCAATTCATTGCCCGGTTTCCATCCGATTTTTTCCACACCCAGAAGAGGTAATTGAATATCAATATATTTCTTATGGATTTCGATCATTGCGTCTTTTTTATCTTTCCCGTAAATGCTGGCTATTTTGGCGTATAGACGTGACCCGTCGATTTCATATTTACCATTTTCCATTTGCGAGAAATCTGTGGCTTTTATATAATCGAAGGCCTTTTTGAATAATGGATGTAGACTTTCAATCCGCTGTGTGTTGTTTAGTGAGTCAAGTATCATGTTTATACCGTTTATATAGTTATTAATTGATTTAAATTCCTGACAAAGGTCGGATATCTTAATGTTAAATAATAGACCTCTACTGTCAATAATTCTATTTTGTTCATTCCTTGAGTAAGATATCAATTATGAAACAAATGAGAAAAAGTTTTGTTATATTAAATGTGATTCCTTTTGAAGACAAAAGTGGTTCTTTTTGAAACAAACGTATATGAATCTTGAAACAAAAACAATTTTAGTTTTGGACATGAGTTGTGCTGTTTGCGCAAATAATGTAGAATCTACAGTGAAACATCTTTCTGGAGTTGTTGAGGCGGCGGTTAATTTTGCCGCAAACACCTTGACCGTTAAATACGATCCACAGATAATAACACTGCAGAAAATGCAGGAAGCAGTGCAGGCAGCCGGTTATGATCTGGTTATAGAGAGTGAGGATCCGCTTGCTTTACAACAAGAAATGGAGCGGAAGCATTATGCGATATTAAAAAGAAATGTGGCTGGAGCATGGCTTTTTTCGGTGGCTTTACTATTACTGAGCATGTTTTGTGCTGAACCTTTATGGAGTAAAGTGCTTATGATGTTGTTGTCGTTCGTGGTCATTTCGGTGTTCGGACGTTCGTTTTATGTGAATGGCATTCGTCATGCCTTAAAGGGGAAAGCGAATATGGATACACTGGTGACTCTGAGTACTGCCATTGCTTTTTTATTCAGTTTGTTTAATACGCTGTATCCTCAGTTCTGGATTTCAAAGGGACTCGAAGCGCATGTCTATTACGATGCTTCAGGTATGATTATAGCCTTTGTTTTGACCGGGAAATTACTTGAATCGCGTGCAAAGAACAGCACGTCGTCTGCTATAAGAGGGTTGATGGGAATGCAGCCCAAGACGGCTCGCCAGCTGAAGGATGGTTTCGAGTCGGATGTCCCTATAGCAGCCATTCGGGTTAATGATTTTCTGAGCGTCCGTCCGGGAGAGAAGATACCTGTTGATGGTGTGCTCACTGAAGGAAGCTCTTCTATTGATGAGAGTATGCTGAGTGGTGAATCGATTCCGGTCGAGAAAACAACTGATGATAAAGTTTATGCTGGCACAATCAATCAGAAAGGCGCATTTATCATGAGAGCCACTGGTGTGGGACAATCAACATTTTTGGCACAGATTGTACGAATGGTGCAGGAAGCGCAGGGAAGCAAAGCTCCGGTACAAAGGATCGTCGACAAGATCAGTGCAGTTTTTGTACCTGTTGTTGTCGGTTTGTCCTTGTTGACGTTTATTTGCTGGATAAGTATCGGTGGCGAGAAATATTTTTCGTACGCACTGCTTTCGGCAGTCTCTGTCTTGGTTATTGCTTGTCCGTGTGCATTAGGATTGGCAACGCCTACGGCCTTGATGGTAGGAATGGGTAAAGGAGCTGAACATCATGTGTTGATTAAAGATGCTTTCGCTTTGGAAAATCTGTGCAAAGTCAACGCTGTTGTCTTTGACAAGACGGGAACGCTTACTGAAGGTATTCCGCAGGTTACCGATTCCTGCTGGCTGTCGGGTTCGGATGAGGAAGAACTGAACATTTTATATACGGCAGAACAGAAATCCGAACATCCTTTGGCTTCTGCCATATTGTTCTGGCTCAAGGATTCAGGTGCAACCTTCTGCGATGCCGATCAGTTTAAAAGCATGACGGGAAGCGGAATCACCTTGGTGGTTAAAGGCGCAACTTACTGGGTCGGAAGCCGGCGCCTGCTGGATATGTTTAAGGCGCCAATTCCATCAAAAATAGAAGAGGAAGTCAAACAGTGGCAGGAAGAAGGACAGAGCATTGCCTTATTTGGAAAAGAAAATGAGCTGCTGGCTGTCTTTGCCATTTCCGACCGAATCAAACCAACATCTTCTAAAGCCATAGCCATACTGAAAAAACAGGGTATCGAGGCGCATCTGCTGACCGGAGATAATCGAAAAGCAGCCGCACACGTGGCTTCGCAACTGGGTATTGAGCATATTGCAGCCGAAGTACTGCCTAATGAAAAGAACCAATATATCCGGAAACTGCATGATTCAGGCAAAATGGTAGCCATGGTTGGCGATGGCATCAACGACTCTGAAGCGCTGGCAACAGCCGACGTAAGTATTGCCATGGGCAAAGGCACGGATATAGCGATGGATGTGGCACAAGTAACGCTCATCACCTCTGATCTGTTGTTGCTTCCGGAAGCTATTCATCTGTCGAAACAAACTGTTCGATTGATTTATCAGAATCTCTTTTGGGCATTCATATATAATCTGATCGGCATCCCGTTGGCAGCAGGCGTTCTTTTTCCGGTTAACGGATTGCTGTTGAATCCAATGATAGCAAGTGCGGCTATGGCATTCAGTTCGGTTTCGGTTGTATTGAACAGTCTCAGACTGAAATATATAAAGTAATAACAAATATAAAGTAATATGGAAACAATGAAATTTAAGACAAGTGCAAAATGCAACGGTTGTGTTGCAGCAATAGGAGTAGAGTTGAACAAGCTGATGAATGCGAACCAGTGGCATATTTATCTGTCGGATCCCGACAAAGTGCTGGAAGTGACAGCTGATGTGGCTCCTGAGAAAGTGATAGCTGCAGTCAAAGCTGCCGGATTTCGTATCGAACAGATGTGAGGTCATGATTGCAGAGCAGCGGCAGTCGCATGGAGAAGAAATAGCCAATGTCATTACGCATGGCTCAGGTATTCTGTTGGGAATTGCAGCCTTTTACGTTTTGATGAAGGCGGCGGTTGGCAGTGGCGATCCTTGGGCTATCAGTACGTTTGCTGTTTATGTCGTTTGTATGACGGCATCGTATGTGACGTCGACCTGCTATCATGCTTCGATAAAAGCGCGACCGAAATGTGTTTGGCGTCGCTACGATCATAGCGCCATATATTTGCATATTGCCGGAACATATACGCCGTTCTCACTGGTGATGCTTCGTCATGAAGGCATTTGGGGATGGTTGTTGTTCGCAATTGTTTGGATAGCTGCTGCAATAGGCGTCTGGTGGAGTTTCCATAAGATGAAGAAGAACGATCATGTCAAGACTGCCTGCTATCTGGCTATAGGCTGTGTTGTTTTTATAGCTTTCAAACCTTTGTTGGATGTTTGTCGGGCTACAGGTACGATGGCTGTGTTGTACTGGCTGATTGCCGGGGGTGCATTCTATATTTTCGGCAGTATCTTTTTCTTTCTCGACAAGTATAAATACATGCATCCGCTGTGGCATATTTTTGTTTTATGCGGCAGCGGATGTCATGTCATTTCTGTTTATTCAATCCTTGGATAGAAGATTCTATTTTTTCTTGATAACGCTGTTCAAGACTCGGACGGTAGAAACCAGTTTGTCTGTCGAAGTGAAGACATCGACGTTCCACACGTGCGAAGTCCTTCCTTTGTGGATGATGGTTGCTACAGCACGAACCGTGTCGCCTTCGTGTGCCGAAGAAATATGGGAGCCGCTGACCTGCATTCCGACAATCAGTTCGTCCGGTTGAGCCAGAATCATCGAACCCAATCCGGCTACAGTTTCTGCCAAAGCCAACGTTGCTCCTCCGTGCAGAATGCCGAAGGGTTGACGTGTACGTTCATCGACAGGCATCGTTGCTTCGACGCGATTTTCGGAAGCATATGTATACTGAATTCCCAGATTGCCCATCAACGCATGACGCGCACGCATATTGATAGCATCGAGTGGAACGGCAGCCGGTTTGATGTTTGCCAGTATGGCAGTTTCAACAGCTATAGCCACGCCATCCATATTGTTTGACAGTGTCGTATGGTCAACACAGGCTTTTACCGAGTCGCGTGCATTTCCCATGGCAATGCCCATGCCTGCAATCTGCAGCATCGTTACGTCGGCCACGCCATCACCGATAACAATCACTTCTTCTTTTGGTATTTTAAGCATTTCCATCAAGACGCCTAATGTGTTGCCTTTGTCAACCGATGGCGGAACGATTTCGAGAAAATAATCTTCTGAATGAAGCAGGTCAAGGGAGCCGCTCAAGCGTTTCTTCCAATGATTCTCCAATTCGGCCAGACCTTTCACGTCGTCACTGGCCAGCACACATTTGCACGGATTAAAGTCGATTCCCTTCGAGAAACTGTCAACTCCCACAATGCGTAGTTTGTTGAGTGCGGCTTCCTGCTGAACATATTTATTGTCAGGCGTGTCGGTAAACAGATAATCCTGATGATAACTGAATATGGCAAAGCCGTATTCTTTTGCTTTTTCGTCGATGTAACCGAGGTTCTTCGGGTCGATGCGTTTCTCGTAAAGGATTTCGCCATTCTCGGCGTTAACAATCTCCGCTCCGTTGTAGGAGAGTATGTAGCCTCCGTAATGGTCAAGTTCAAGCTCTTTGGCCAAAGGAAGGATTCCGCCGTTCGGGCGACCCGATGCCAATACTATATGAACGCCCATCTGTTGCACTTTCAATAGTGTAGCTTTGTTATGAGGGCTTATCTCTTTCTGATCGTTGAGCAGAGTACCGTCAACGTCGAGTACCAATAATGTACACTTTGAGTTTGCCATAATTCAAATTGTTTTATTATATAACCTCTGTTTCGGCCGAATTGTTTGCTTCGGGAGGCATTGCTTTTGTAATTTCTCCGTTTTGTGAAATATAATGGTATAGCGCTTTGTAGAACGGATGCTTGCCGAGGGTCGAGGCGTCGCCGAAGATAATCAGTTTCATACGCGCCCGGGTGATGGCCACGTTCATTCGCCTCAGGTCGCCGAGGAATCCGATCTGTCCGCTTTCGTTGGCACGCACCAGGCTGATCATGATCACGTCGCGCTCCTGGCCCTGGAATCCGTCCACCGTATGCACGGTTATCAGGCTGCGCATCGGGCGGAAAAATTCGTCTTTGCGGATGAGGCTGCGCAGGTATTGCACTTGTGACTTGTAGGGCGAGATGAGTCCGAAATCGATGCGTTCTTCCAGTACGCGTGCGGAAGTAATCTTCTGGATGTAGGCCTTCAGGCTTCTTACCAGTAGAAGGGCTTCATTGCGGTTGATGCGGCTCAGGCTGTCATTCAGCTGGTCTTCTTCAAACTGGCAGTCGGTGGTGTCGCACCATACGACGTGTGTTTCCAGATCCAGAATGCCGCGGTTCTTTACTTCGGGTGCCGACTGCAGCTGGTCATGATAGAACCAGTGTGACGGGAAGCGCATGATCTCGTCGTTCATGCGATATTGCATCTTCAGCAGCGAGACGGTTTCGGGTTTCCTGTCGGCAATCTTCTGCATCAGCGTGTGGTCAAGTCCGCCGCGTGCCGCTTCGATGCATTTGATGGTGGGCGGCAGTTGATGATGGTCGCCGGCAAAAATCACCCGGTCGGCTTTGGCTATGGCGATCCAGCAAGCGGCTTCAAGCGCTTGCGCGGCTTCGTCGATGAAGAGCGTTGTGAAATGACAGCCGGTGAGCACTCGGTTGGCGGAACCGACGAGTGTACAGGCCACAACACGCGCTTCGTCAAACAGTTCGGCATTGATTTTTATTTCCAGCTCGGCGGCACGGAAGCGCAGGCGCGACAGTCGGTTGCGCGCTGTTTCCTTGTCACTGTAGCTGCTGTGCTTTGCCGACTGTGTTTCGCGTATGGCTTTGCGGATGCTCCACAGTTCGGCATAGTCGGGATGTGCTTCGAAGCGGCGTTCGTAAGTGAAGGAGAGCATTTTATCGTTCACGCGCGTCGGGTTGCCGATGCGAAGGACGTTGATGCCGCGGTCGACCAGCTTTTCCGAAATCCAGTCTACTGCCGTGTTACTTTGCGCTGCTACGAGCACCTGGTTCTCGCGGTGCAGTGTTTCGTAGATGGCTTCAACTAGTGTTGTTGTTTTCCCCGTTCCGGGAGGGCCGTGAACGATGGCCACATCTTTGGCTTCGAGCACGTGGTTCACGGCTTCTTCTTGTGTGATGTTCAGCCACGGAAAACGTATCGGAAATAGTTTGCGCTGCGCTGTAGCCACGTTGCCAAGCAGCACTTCGCGCAGTTCGGCCAGTCGGTTGCCTTTGGCTCTGGTCACCTCGTTGAGCGCTGCCATCATGGTCTTGTAGCTCGTCTCGTCCATATATAATTGTACGCCGAGGGTTCCACTCTGCTCCAGATCGAATAGCGCTGAAGGCGAGGGCAGGGCCACCACCATCCGGTCGTCCTGTACGTAGCTGATGACGGCCGAGAAGTTGAGATAGCGCAGTTTGCCGTCGGTCTGCTGTGTGAAGAAGCAAACGGGGCGCCCGTATTCGAAGCTGTGCTCTATCTCGCGGTCTTCCACGCGTTGTACCTCAATCACCAGCTGGTTCAGCGAGTTGTAGTAGCTCCTGCCGCTTTCGACGGGGTACCAGCACAGTCCTTGTTGTATCTTTTTTCTGATTCCCGCACGCTCGGTCTGCTCCTTGTACATCTCCTTCTCGTATTCGTATTCTTTCAGGAGAAGTGCGTACTGCTGCTGCAGGTCTGCCGTGGGTGTCAGTTGTTGATTTGTCATTTCAGATTGTTCAATTTGACTGCGAAGGTAGAAAAAGTATTGCTAATCGTTGTTGCAAACGTATGAAAAGTGTGCTGGCTGAGCATTATCGATGTCGCTAAAGGAGGTCAAGGCGCCTTGCGGCCATTTTGCAACCTTGCAATCGCTTCCCCGTTTCCTTGGCGTCGTTTTGCAATCTCGCAATTGTTTCCCAAGTCGCCTTTTGCTCACTTATCGACCTCGCAAAGCCTTCTCAGCCGTCTTGGCGCCATTTATCGACTTTGCAAAGGCTTCACGCGTTGCCTTGGCACCCTTTGCGACCTCAATATTACTCCGCTCGTCGATGCGGAAAGCTTTATCAACCTTGCAATTGCGTCGCGCGTTGTCTTGCGAACCGTTGCTGAGATAAAAAATAAGCTTTGCCGGATATTTGGTAAACTTATTTGTTGTATTTTTGTTAGAAATGAAACACTAAAGCATGAACGATATGAAAAGGATGATTTTATCAGTAGCAATGGCGTCGATGTTGATTTTATCGGGATGCGGAACGATGGACCAGACGTCGCGCACAGTAGTCGGCTCACAGATTGGTTCGCTTGCGGGCGGGATTCTGGGTGCTGTGATTGGCAACAGTTCTGACCGTTGGGACGGAGCCGAATTGGGTGCGCAACTGGGTTCTTTGGCAGGCGGAGCTGCAGGGGCTGTTATCGGTGCGAACTCGGCGAATACGCCTGAGGATCGGCAACGCGACCGCGAACTTACAAATCGTGAACGTTATTATTCCGGTTCGCATGATACGGATGCGCCTCAGCTGATTGTCGATGATATTTATCTCGAAAATGGAGGTGAAACCAATCAATATATTATGGCGGGACAGTCTTGTCGCCTCTCGTTTATCCTGGTGAATAACGGCATGCGCAACGCCATTCGCGTTCGTCCGGTCGTTACGGTTGAGAAAGGCAAATCCTATCTGGATGTATCCGAGCCGGTCATTGTAAGCAAGATTTCTCCTAAAGATCGTATTTGTTATACGGTAAATGTACGTGCATCGCGCCGGCTTCCGAGCGGAAAAGCTTTGTTCTCGATACGCCTTGACGAAGGTAACGGATTCAACATGGCGAAGCAGTCATTCTCGATTCCTACACGCGGTGTCGACAATTAACGAAAAAGTAAATTTCGACGATTATTCGTAAAGCAGAAATAAATTTTATATGCGGCATTGGCGATTCAGCTGATGCCGCATTTTTTACTTGTCGCCTTTGCCCAGATAATGCTTCTCGAGGAATGCGTTGAACTGGTCTTTGTACTGGTTGCCGATAGGAATATACACGTCTTTGCCGAAGATGATGCGGTTGTTGGCAACTGCCGAAATTTTTGTCAGATTGACGATGTAGGAGCGATGCACGCGCATGAACTGGTTCAGTGGCAGTTGATCTTCGAGCATCTTCATGCTGATAAGTGTCATGATCGGTTTCTGATTTTCAAAAAAGATACGCACGTATTCGTTTTGGCTTTCCATATACAGAATCGTGTTCAGATCCAGACGCACCATCTTGTAGTCAGCTTTCACAAACAGGCTGTTGTGCTGTACCTGAGCATCGGCAGGTTTATCCGTCGTTTGCGTCGGTTGTGGTTGCGCCGGTTGGTCTTTGCGATTCAGCAGTTCGTACTGATGCAGCGCCTTGTTGGCGGCTTTCAGAAAATCGGCGTAACTGAACGGTTTGAGCAGATAGTCGGTTGCATCTACCTTGAATCCTTCGATGGCATATTCGGAATAGGCCGTTGTGAAGATGATGAGCGGTTTGTTTGTCAGTGATTTGACAAAGTCCATTCCGCTGAGATCAGGCATATTGATATCTATAAAGATGAGATCAATCTTGTTTGAGGCAATCACATCGAATGCCTCCAGTGCAGTGTGGCATCCCTTTACAAGTTCCAGAAACGGAACTTTCTCAATATAGGCATTCAGCTGAGCCAATGCCAACGGTTCGTCATCAATGGTTATACATTTCATTTTCAAGAGGTATTATCAGGAGAACATGATACTCGTCGCCGATGTCTTCAATATGCAGCGTGTAGTTGCTGCCATAGAGAAGCTGCAAGCGTTTGCGCGAGTTTTCAAGTCCTATCCCTATGTGTTGATGTTCTTCAGTCTTATTGAAATTGCTGTTCACGAGCAGGCAATGCAGCTCTTTGTCCTTTATCTCGATGGAGAGATGCACGTAGGAAGCATGCTGATAGCTGATACCATGCTTGAAGGCATTCTCGAGGAATGAGATGAAGAGCAGCGGCGGAACTTTGACGTTCGGAATCTCTTCAGGCACGTGCACCAGAATCTCCACTTGCTGCATGTATCTGATCCGCATCAGGGCGATATAGTTGTTGAGAAACTGTATCTCCTTCTCGAGCGGCACGGCCGGAAGCGATGAGTCGTAAAGGATGTAACGCATCAGTTTCGACAGCTCGATGACTGTCTCCTTGGCTTTCTCGCTGTCGATATCAATCAGTGCGTGAATATTGTTCAGTGTATTCATGAAGAAATGCGGATTGAGCTGATGTTTCAGATTCTCCAGCTCGGTCTGCAATGTCCTTTTTTCGAGTTCTTTCATCTGCCGTTCGTCGCGCATTGATTTGAAAAGTAGCTTGATGGCAATGTTCAATCCAATGATAAGCAATACCACCAGAAGCTTTTGGAAAGAGGGCGACATGAAAATAAAGCGATCCATCGGCGGTCTGTTACCCATCGGACCGCGATCGCCGAACTTGGGCTGATGATTGTTGTCGAACATGGGCGGCCTGGCATTCTTATCCGGCCCTTCGCCCGGACGCATGCCGTCATTTCTTGGAATCAGCAACTTCTCTTTCATTTCGGGCGGCATATTTTCGCCGAACGGCGTGAACAGGTTACGCGTATTGATAGTGATGGTGATGGCAACGATAACGAGTGTGCAAAGCAGATATATCCATGATCTTTTTTTACGGATCAGGAAGCAAGGAATCAGTACATAATTATTGATAACAAAAAGGAAGAGAAAAGGCAGGGTCATTTCCCAACTACGCAGCACTTCTGCCCACTGGAATGTGGTCGTTGTTGTTGATCTTTCCTCCCAGATAACGGGTACAGCAAGAACACCTACCCAAATAATCAGGTAAATCAGATTCTCCAGAATCCATTGTTTATGCTCTTGCTTTTCCATTATTGTTAGAACTTGTATGTATAACCGAGTCCGATAACATGCTGCCCGTCGTTTTCATCGTCATCGATAAAGTTGTTGTAACGATAGAACGCTTCCAACGCGTTGTGCTTGTTTATTTTATATTCTGTTCCTACTGTATATCTTATTTTGTCCATTTTGTTATCCACTTTGTCGTTCAGCGGCTTGTAAAGTTCCACCGAAACGAAAGGCTTCCACCGACTGTTTGCAATGTCGTAATCGAGTTCCAGACGGCTGCGCAGATAATATTTTGGATTCGAACGTGTGTCAGTCTCCTTTACTCCCACGCGGTAGGTACTTTGGAATCTCTCGCGCAAAGATAACGTAAAACGGTCAAAGTGGAGCGACCCTGTACCATAAAAATAGTAGCGGTGACGCACTTCCCATCCTTTGGTTTCATGATTGTAGTTTATCAGATTGTAGGCCCCGCCTAACTTCAGATAATCATTGAACTTATAGCTCAAGTCAAGCGCTGTCGAGAAACGTTCGGCCTCACCAAAATTGTCGCGCGTACGAAACTCCTCCTCCAGCGAAAGATTCAGCTTCGGGGTAAGTTTCTTGCTTACACCCAGATTAAGTGAAGATCCCCAATCGTTTTGTGCCATAATCGGAAAACTGCATGCAATACTTCCTGCACCAACGATTAGTATATTGATGGTATGTCTGATTTTCATATTCTGTATAACATTAGAGTTAATAATTTTGTTCATCATCGCGGCCGCGTGGAAACTTGGCAAGCGAGTCGATAGAATTGATTTCTTCGGCTTCCGATTCGTAATACACCTTAATGAAGGCCGAGTCGCGCAGGAAATCAATCTGTCCGATCTCCAGCCGTTTGATGTTCAGTCCGGTGCGTTTCTTCAGATCCGCCATCAACTCTTCATGTTTGTCAGGTGTGATAAGCTGGATCTTGTCATAAAGAATCAATTTGCACGATACATGCTTCAACCATCTTTCGCTCTCCATCAGCCAGGTGGCGAGGATAAACAGTACATTGGTAAGCAAAAGTTCACCATAACTTATCTGTACTGACAGTCCGTTGATGACCGACATGGCAATGATGATAAACAGGTACGTCATCTCGCGGATCGGAACCGACTCCGTGCGATAGCGGATAATACCGAAGATGGCAAAAATGCCCAATGCGAAACCAATCTTCAACTTTACGCTGCCTAACAGGAATACCAGCAAAAATACGCTTACACTGATCAGTGTGAATGTGAAATAGTAATCGCGCCGTTTGCTTTTCGGATAGTAGAAAAAGTGTATGATGATGGCGCAAATGATAAAGTTGAACAGGAAGCGTAACAATAGCTGATAGAAACCGTTTGAGTCCATAATGGGCGTTCCCAACATCTGCAAGTCGTCTGAAGGATCAACAAGTGTATCCATACTAATAGGTGTATCCATATTGAGTCAGTTTATTTATTTGTAATAATTTCTTTTTAAAGCGATTGTGCTTGACGTCGGGGTTAGTCAACACTGTGCCGAGGCAATATTTGCTGATGCTGACCGGACGTACATGCATTTCGTGCAGCGTAGCTTTCACAAACGATGGAATGTTGCCGTCTTGTTTCAGTTCGATGATGACCAGATCGCTCATGACCATCGTATTATTGGTAGTCAGATTGTGAAAAGAGATGTTCGTATCAATTGTTAGCCGTTCTGTTTTTTCGCGGTTCACAAGGGTGATGCGACTGAAGCGGTTTTCAATCTGGGGAAAAAGTTCTTCAGGTCTGAATAACGAATGGCCAATCAGAAATGCTGAAGCTTCGGTGGTACGATATTCTTTCAGTGCCGGAAGTTGAATGCGTTGTTTGTGCGTACGTCCCTTATTGTTCTTGTCTTTGATTTCCAAAAACGACAGTTGGCTGTCGAGATAAGCTCGCATCCGGATCTTTTCGCGCGTGCGTCGTCCGTTTTGATGCGCAATATACATTGCTAAATCGACTGTGTCCAGATAAATGGTCTGGTACGGACTGATGCAATTGTTGTTGACCACTTGTACGAAATAGTTTTCTTTTAGTTTTTGGAGCAGTTGCTTCAATATTTTTGTCTGTATTGTATATTTGGTATCTATACGGTTCATCAGGCGCACTTTCTCCATTTCGGCTAAAGTGATAACCGGAAATCCTTCCAGGAGTGATTGAATGTCTGTCGTTTCCATAATGCCGTCTTCTTTTATTTTTACAGTTACAAAAGTAGGATCCAATCATACTGCGTAAAAATATTATCAATAAACAGCGAGCTTTTGCCGGTGAACAGGTAAAATTTGAGGTGAATGCGTTGGAATCAGCACTTTTCGCCGACTTCACAGGAAAATCAAACTACTGTTTAAGTTAATTTACGCTAAATATGTGCTTCGAAAATTATGTTGAACAACATATATCTCTATATTTGCAAAATGAAAGTATAAAAATGGATATAGAGATATTTTGTTCTTTATTTTTGAATTTAACTAACCAATTGAAAATAATATGATTCAAAAAAGATTACTTTTGTTATTTGTGGCATCTCTCTTGCTAAGCGGGCAGGCTTTTGCACAGCGTCGCAATATGACGATGCCTCAGCCAACAGCAGAGCAGAAAGCAATGTACGCCACTTCTACTACCGATCTGAAATCGTGGATGACGTTCTTTACTTCTCCTGAATGTCGCGGACGATTGACGGGCGACATCGGATTCGTTAAAGCTACACGTTATGCAGCCGATTTATTTAAGGCATGGGGTTTGGAACCCGGTGGCGACAATGGAACCTATTTCCAGAATTTTCCGCATCCGTACACCGAAGTGAAGGAAGGTGGGTTCTTTACACTCTATTTCCCTTCAGGCAAGCAGTGGATTGCAAAACAATATTCGTATCCGGACAACTATATGGTTGGCGGAACATCGGATACCGGATTTCTGGAACAGAAAGACCTGGTCTATGTGGGTTATGGTGTAACCGCTCCCGAATTAGGCTACGATTCGTATAAAGGCGTTGATGTTAAAGGTAAAATTGTGGTTTGTGAACGTGACGTGCCTTATCAAGGACAGGATCCCAAACTGCAGAAAGCATGGATGCCGTATCAGTATCATTCACACAAGATGAAAAATGCTGCTGATCATGGAGCTGCCGGACTGCTGTATATTTCTATCGCCGGTAATCCTAATCCCGGTTTCAATAAGGGATTCGTTTATGCCTGCATCAGTGACAGTGTTGCAAAAGATATTTTCAGCGGGACAGGAAAGAATTATGAGACTGTAAAAGCTGATTTAAACAAGACTGTCAAACCCAATTCGTTCCCGATCAACAAGAAAGCCGATATCAAGGCATTTACTGAATTTCATCCAGATGGTGTAGGATGCAATGTTATTGGTATCCTTCGTGGAACAGATCCGACGCTTGCTCCTGAATATTTGACTATCGGAGCGCACCTCGATCATATTGGTCTGCAACCGTATGTTTGTCCGGGTGCATTGGATAATGCTTCCGGTTCGGTTATCATCATGGGTGCTGCAAAAGCTTTGGCAACCAGCGGATTCAAACCGAAACGGACAATTGTGTTTGTTCTGTTCGGAGGCGAGGAGACAGGTTTGTATGGCAGCGATTATCTGGCCAATCATCCGATCATGCCACTCAGCAATGCCAAAGTGGTTATCAATATCGACTGTCTGGGCGATGGCTATGGTTTTGGTGCGATGGTTGCTTCCAAATATAGTTCGTTGTTTAAATATATAGAACAGGCCGATGCCAAAAGTTGCAATCGTCCGTTCCTAAAAGTTCCGGGTCGCGATGTGATTGTTACTCGACCGCGTACAGATGAGGCCAACTTCTTCATCAAAGGCGTTCCGACCATTTCGCCATTCGCATTTGGTGGAACGAAAGTCATTCCTTATCATAATCCGGGCGATACGATGGATAATATCGATTTCGATCTGGTGCGCGATGCAGTTAAATGGATGGCAACAACGTTGATGGACATGTCGACTGTTCAGAAGATAACAGCTGAAAAAGAATAATTTATTATTAGATACACACTAACTCTTGATTTTTTTTCAAAACTTTTATTGGTAGGAGACGTATTGAATACGTTTCGCTTATAATTATTGATTCCTGACGAAGGAATCAAAGACTCTTAACTTATTATATATACACACTAAACTTAGCTTTTATGTATAAAAAATTTATTTACTTATTCATTGCATTACTCGTGTCCGTTAATAGTTGGGCACAAGAAAATTTTACGGTAAAAGGAGTAGTCACCGGCGATGATGGCTCTCCGGTAGTAGGTGCAACCGTTTTGTTGAAAGGTACGAACAGAGGCACGGTAACCGATATCGATGGCAAATATTCGCTATCGGCCTCTTCGGATGGAACCTTGGTATTTCGCTTTATAGGTATGACCTCGGTTGAGAAAAAGATTGCAGGTAAATCTACAATCAATACTACTTTGAGCGACAACTCTCAGAACTTGGATGAAGTTGTAGTCGTAGCCTACGGAACACAGTCGAAGCGCACCGTCACTTCCTCAATAGCATCCGTAAAGACAGAGGCAATCAAAGATGTTCCGGTTAATAGTATTGATCAGGCATTGCAAGGTCGTGCTACCGGTGTCAGTATTATCACCCCTTCAGGTGGCGTCGGCGAATCACCGATCATCCGCATCAGAGGTGTAAGTTCAATCACTTCAGGCACTTCACCACTTTATGTAGTTGATGGCGTTCCGATTGAAACAGGAAATACCTCTTATAGTGGTAATGTCAACTCTTTGGCAGATATCAACCCGAACGATATTCTTTCGATGGATGTTCTGAAGGATGCTGCCGCTGCAGCCATGTATGGTTCGCGTGCCGCAAATGGCGTTATCCTGATTACCACGAAGAAAGGTGCTTCCGGAAAGACCAAGGTTTCCTATAATGGATACATGGGTTTCACCAGTCATTCGCATTTTCTGGATGTGATGGACGCTCAGCAATATGTTGATTTCAAGAATATGGCTGTGAAGAACCGTTACGGAACGGATGAGATGTCGTTGACCGCCAACTATACTTCCGCTTATGGATCAAAAGCGTTCAATATGTGGAAACGCTCTGATGGCAGCTATGTAGACACGGATTGGGAGAAAGAAATCTTTCGTACAGGGTTCGAACATAATCACACTGTTTCAATCGAAGGCGGAACTGACAAAGGGCAGTTCTATATTTCCGGAAACTATGTGAATCAGAAAGGTATGGTAAGAGGCGATAAGTATGATCGCTTCGGTTTGGCAGCTAACGGTTCAGCCAAAGCAACAGACTGGTTGAAGATCGGTGGAAGCATTAATTCTTCTATTTCCAACACCGGCTATACCGATGGCGCTCGCAAAGGCGGACAGTATGCAACCGAAGGTTTTACGCGTCTGGCATTGATTTTACCGACCAACGTTCCTGCTTATAATGAAGACGGAACACCGTATCTAGGAGAAAGTGGTTATATCGGAACCAGTCCGAACACTGTTTACAACGGCTATACGAATCCGGTTGCTTTGCTTAACTATGGCAGTGGCGTCAATTCTGAAGTTCTCCGTTTTATCGGTAACGCTTATGCCGAAGTGCATCCGTTTGCCGGACTGACATTGAAAACACAGTATGGTTTGGATTACAGCCATATTGATGATAAGAATTTCCGTACAGCCATGATGTTTGGTGATACAGAGAATGGTTCGGCTACGAATTATTCAGCTAAACTGCGTTCGGAAACATGGACGAATACAGCCGATTACCTGTTCTCGGTTAATAAGAATAATTTCGATATTCTTGCCGGTGAAGAGACTCATACAAAACAACTCGACCGTTGGGGTGCAACACGCAGTATCCTTTTGGACAATAAATATACGACCTATCAAGGTGCTTGGGCTTCTATTTCTGCCGGCGATGGCAATACGATTTCCGAAAGTTCACTGCTTTCGTTCTTCGGTCGTGTCAACTATGATTATGATGGCAAATATCTGTTGTCCGCCAATTTCCGTCGTGATGGATTCTCTGCATTAAGCAAAGATCACCGTTGGGGCGATTTCGGTGGCGTATCGGCTGCTTGGCGAATCTCTTCCGAAGAGTTTTTCAAACCGATGAAACATCTGTTTACCGACTTGAAGATCAAAGGAAGCTGGGGCGTTGTAGGAAATACGAATATCAGCGATTATGCCGCCTATTCTTATTATAGCAGTGGCTATTATGGTGATAACGGCGCTTACAAACTAAGTCAGATTGCTGATTCGAAGAATCTGAAGTGGGAGACAAGCAAGAAGGCTGATATTGGTTTTGCAGCCGTTTTGCTGAACAATATCGCCATTGATTTCGATTATTATCATAATGTCTCTTCGGACTTGATTCTGAATGTTCCAGTTTCGCCTTCCAAAGGTATTCCGAACAACTATATTACAACTAATGCAGGTGCGATGAAGAATACCGGTATTGAGTTCAATATCTCTGCCGATATTGTCAAAACACATGATTTCTCATGGAACACCTCTTTCAACTTGACAACAACACGCAACCGCGTTACGAAGCTTGCTGAAGGAATCGACAATATCACGACCGGATCATACAATATCACGATGGTCGGTAAATCTATCGGACAGTTATATCTCTACCCGTCAGGCGGTATTGATGAAAACACCGGTCGCCGTATCTTCTACGGTTCAGACGGAACGAAAGTGCTCTGTATGTACGAGAAATCGGGTAAGTTCTTTACCGAAGATGGTAAGGCTTACGCCGAAAGTAATCTGCAGCCGGTTGTTTGCGGCAATACACTTCCGACTTACTACGGTGGATGGAGCAATAACTTCAGATACAAGAGTTTTGATATGTCGGTTATGTTCCAGTTCTCAGGTGGCAACAAGATTTATAATGGTACAAAAGCTACCTGTGCCGATATGCGTTACTGGAACAATACGATTGATGTGTTGAATCATTATTGGAGCGAATCGAACAAGAATGCTACTTATGCCTATCCGATCTACGGCGATAATTATTCAAACGGTTCTGCCAAACCAATCTCTGACTGGGTCGAGAACGGCGACTATCTGCGTTGCAAGAACCTTTCTTTGGGTTATACTTTTGATACGAAGAAATGGCCTAAAGCTATCGGAATCAGTTCGCTTCGTGTCTATGCACAAGCACAGAACCTGTTTGTCATAACCGGTTATAGCGGTTTGGATCCTGAAGCTTCAACCATGAGTACGAATGCCAACCTTCAGGGTGGTGTCGATAAAAACACCTTGCCTCAGGCACGCACCTATACACTTGGTTTGAATTTAACATTTTAATCGTTTCATGTTTAAAAAGTAATAAGTATGAAAACAAAAATATATACCTTGTTATTTGCTGTATCGCTGTTTGTATTGGGCGGATGTAGCGATTTTTTGGATAAGACACCGGCATTGAATCTGGTTGATGATGATATCTATTCTTCCGCCGAACGTATGGATGGTGCAGTGATGGGCGTTTATACAGAGATGAAAGACAATCATTTCATCGGTTCGAAAGCGTATGTATGCATCGAGAACATCGGTGAAGATATGATGAATATTTCGGGTAACTTCTATGAAGGACTCAGTTCATATGAGATGAGTGTAGGTCTTGAGACGCAGGATAATTATGAAACATGGGAAGGCGCTTATCAGTCCATCAACAGTGCAAATACAGTTCTTGCCAATGTTGAATCACATTCGGCTGTTGCAGGTTCGAAATACAAACAATATGTTGCCGAACTGAAGTTTTGCCGTGCATTATGCTATTATTATCTGAGTACACTCTATTCACAACCATACAAGCTGGATGCCAATGCAAAAGATGTTCCGTTACGTTTGCAGGCCGAGAGTGGATTGGAAAACAATGATCTGAAACGTTCGACCATCTCTGAAGTCTATACTCAGATTCTTGATGATACTCAAGATTATGCCGATCTTCCTTCCGGAGGTGCTACGTACGACAAGATCACCCGCGCCACACAAGGTGCAGCGTTGATGCTTCGTATGCGTGTATATATGGCAATGGATCAATGGGATAACGCGATAAAAGCAGGTGAGGCCGTCACAGGTTACAGCTTGTCTTCGAGCTGTGCCGATCCTTTCAAGTCATCATCGTCATGTCCGGAATCCATCTTTTCATTCCCAATGGCAACAACCAACACAGGAGGCATGCAGGTTGCAGTCCCTTATTTCTTCTATAAAGGAACTTCCTTGGTTGTTGATAACACAAGTGGTATTCATAGTCCGTTGTATCCGAATTATAATCTGAAGGCCGACGCCAGAATATCAAGTCTCCAGGCTGCAGCCAACGGTTATGTCATCTCGACAAAGTTCACCGATGGACAGACTTATCTGGATTGGGTTCCGATCTTCCGTTATGCTGAAACATTGCTCAATCTGGCTGAGTGTTATGCTAATATAGGAGCTGAAGCGAAGGCAAAAGCTGCATTAGAGCAGGTTCGCCGTCGTTCACTCTCTGCCAGTGATGATCCGCTCAACATCTCGTCGCTCACAGGCGATGCATTAAAGAATGCAATATATCTGGAGCGTCGCAGCGAGTTCGTTGGCGAAGCCATCCGTGCCGTTGATATTCATCGTCGTGCCGAGAACTTTGTAAAACGCAAAGCTACTTCCGGCGAGTTCACCGTAACACCGACGACAAACGGCTATATCTGGCCAATCCCAACAGTAGAACGCGCAAACAATAAAGCGATTGAAGATTAATACATAGGTTTAAAATCGTAGTTTAATGACAGACAAGGGGACTTCGCTGAGACAGCGAGGTCCCCTTTTTTATCTCTAGAGATATGAAAAATGAAGCGAATGTTACTTTTACAATCAAAAAAATGCATTTGTGAACCATTGTGAACTTGACTGCCAAGCGTTGATTGATTTCCTTTGTATCGTTAACAAATAATTAAGCATGAAAATAAACAATTAAAATAGTTTGAATATGGAAAAGGGTAATTTTTATTGTGAGTATTGTGGTGAAATCATTCACTTGAATATTAATAATTAAAACAATTGAGGTATGGAAGAAATAAAGAAATGTCCTTATTGCGGAAAGGAAATAATGTCAATCGCTAAGAAATGCAGATATTGTGGTAGGTGGGTTGATGGCTCAGATGAGACTCAAACTTCCAATAATAGTATGGCTATTAATAGTCAGTTTGATGTTATTGATTACATGAAAACACATAAAAATAATGCCATCATTTGTGCAATTATTTTTATCGGTATACTGATAATAGGAGTAATGGTTGTAAAAAGTCATTCAAATTTGTTGGATCCGGATGCAGGTATCACTGCAAAATTAGCCTCAAGAGGAATAACTTTAGGCGATCAACAATTTAAAGGTAATACGTATTCAATAAAGGTTACGAATAACACTGGGGATGATTTGGATTTGACGTTACATCTTCAAGTTGGTTATTCAGACGGGACGTCAGATGTTGAAGATGTCCTTTGTTCGAGCGATAACTTTTTGGATGGACAAACAACATGGTTCATAGCACCTTCTATAGAAAAAGCAAAAACGCTTCAAATTATAGGTTTTGAAATAGAGTAATACATTAAACATTAATTTATTATGGAAGAGACTAAAAAATGCCCCTTTTGTGGGGAAGAAATATTGGCCGTCGCAAAAAAATGCAAATATTGCGGCGAATGGCTAGATGAGGAACTCAATCCTCGGTTGAGGAAAAAGAAAACGATTCCGTGTCCTACTTGTGGAGAACAAGTAGAAGAGGGCACTGAAGTTTGTCCTTATTGTCATGAGAAAATGACTGTGAACGAAGCTCCTTCAGAGGTAATGCCTGAAGAGACAAAGAAGCCGTCCGTGGTTGTTAAAGAAGATGCTCTTCCTAAGATGATAGAATGTCCGGTTTGTGCAGAAGAAATTGAGGAAGGTACAGAAGTCTGCCCTTATTGTCATGAAAAAATTGGAGCAGCTGTTCCTTCATCATCTACTGTTGTTCGGCAACCGGATTTGTCAACCCAGTTGCCAACGACACATAACATTGAAAAACCGGAAGTGTCCGATGAGAAGAATAATCCTCTTCCATCATTTTTGGCGTATTATTTTATTGACCCATTCTTCAAACATTATTTTGATTTTAAGGGGAGTATCAGTCGCCAACAGTTTTGGGTGTCGTTTCTCTGTTATGCTTTTGTTGCAAATATCTTTGGGTGTTTGGATTTGCTGTGTGGAACAATGTACATATTTTCTATCATATATTTTTTAGCATTGCTTATTCCGAGTATAGCTATTCCATTCCGTCGTTTACATGATATTGGAAAGGGCGGAGGTTGGTATTTCATTGTACTTGTTCCAATTATCGGTGCGATTTGGTTGATTGCATTATTCTGTAAGAAAGGTACGACTGCAAGCAAACAGTGTAAATTTAAACTGATTGATGGCATTGTCGCTCTTTTAAGTGTTGCAATTATTGTCTGTTGTTTGTTATTTGGATTAAAAAATATCAAGAATATTATTCAAGGAAACATCCAGAATAGTTCTGATCAGGAAGTTGTAGAAGGAAATGGTGATGAAGTAACTCAGATATTAGAACAAGTGACTTCACCGAATAACCTTGAAACTGCATACATTGTTGAATTGTCCGGTACATATACTGCGATATCAAACCTTGATGTAAAGGAAGTTCATAAATCGGAGATAAGGATTCAAAGGGTAGGAAAAGATGAAAAACTCACTTTGGTGCCATTCATGGAATCAGATGACCCTCAAAGCAATCTCGTTGGATTCAAAAATCTTACCTGGTCGCCGAATTCTGAATACGTATACTTTAATACAGAAACATCAGATAAACAAATGATTTTTCGTGTAAATACTCAAAGTACACAACGAGAGTATTTGTTTGATGGAGAGTTAATAGGCTTTGCATCTTCCGGACCATATACAGAAGATTTGGTTAAGAAAATTAATAATCAGGGGAATGGCGTACCTAATTCTTATATTTCAGTTTATGATACTTATAACAATTCAGAGGTCGCTACTTTTGAAAATAGAGACAATTTGTCTGATGATAAGATATTGGAAGCTGTCAATAATATGGGAAATGATGATTCTGTTGCAGCTCCTGCTGAAACTCCTGCTCCTGCTCCAGCAAAGTAATTCTTATTCATATCATTTATTTTTTAATGCATAGATATTATGAAACAAGTCTTTTTATACATAGCATTACTGCTACCCATATTTAGCTTTTTCTCGTGTCATGATACCGAACTTGCTGAAAAAGCGGTTGGTACATGGGCTTTAAACATTACAACTTCATACGATGATGGGAGTAAAGATGAGGCTACAGGAGTCTTTAAATTTGTCAAAGAAGAAGATAATGATGGAGGCACATTTACTGAGAAACGGCTTGGTGTATTTTCAGGAGAAGAGGATAAGGCTCATTATACATGCAAATATAAGAGCACAATCACCGGAACATGGGATGTTTTTGCTGGAAAATTAGAACTGGTTTATGACATTCCTTCTCTCAAGGTCACGATTAATGCAGATGATGTCAATTTGAAATATAACAGTTTCCTTGATGAGCTTGATGCAGCTACATATGCGCTGCGTACACTGACTAATGTAACTGCCGAGTTGGCAAAAACAGCGCAGAAAGAACTTTACACAGATTCCTTTCGTAGTTATAAATCAATGAACGATGAAGGAGGCGTTTTCAACAATCTGACTATCGAAGGCGATAAGATGACCTTTGACACAAACGATATGGGTACACTTCACTTAACAAAAATAACTCAAAGCAATGATAAATAATACAATGCAAAGTCTTGATCAATTGTCGTTTTCCGAAAAGTATGCGAACTATATGGTTTCAAAGCGAAAAGCTCATATAGAGGCAAGTATAATAGGTTGGATACTCATTATCCTTATCTGTCTTGTTTTCTTTTTATCGTTAGAATCTCCTGCGAAAAGAATATTTCATACGACCGTTGTACTTAAGTATGTGGGGTATGTGGTATTGATTCCTTTTGTTGGAGCAGCAGTGCTTTTTCAAAATTGGATAGAAAAGAAATTGATCAGATATCATTATTCAAAGATAATTCAACATTTAAAACGTTCATGACGATGGAAGATACAAAAAAATGTCCCTATTGTGGGGAAGAGATAAAAGCGAAAGCTAAGAAATGTCGTTTCTGCGGGCAATGGTTGGAACAGACAGAAACTGTAGTTGATAATATAACTACTAAAGCAGATGACATTGCCATCGGAACAGAAGAAACGATTATTAAAACGAATGATACGGAGGCAAATAGTAAAGCCGACCGACTCAAAGAATTGATTCAGGCTTTTAAAAACTCCCATCAGGAACCAAGCAAATATGTTTATCTCTGGGGGCAGATTCCACAAGATGTGTTGGATTCGCATATCAAAAAGTATGCTCGGTTGGATGCGGATGAAGAAGTTCTGATAGTGATTAATAAGTTCATATTTAGTGCACCGATTCAGACAAGTATGGTTATTACAAATAAAAGTATGCATTGCAGGCTAGTGAATGACTCATTTTTTACTCCTTTTTTCCCTAAATTGCATTATTACAAGTATGATTTGTCCAAGATAGACAACATGAGTATTGGACAAAGTGACCATTGTTTCGGAACAGCTTATGCAGGTCACCAGTTGATTGTCAATGATTCTGTTTTGGGACTGTTGAGAATGAGAATGTCAATAACATGGGATGACAAAATGATTAATGAACTCAACTTCATTTGGAAAGCATTTAATCAGTAATTATATGAGCAATAGAATAGTTTTAATATGTTTATTCTCTTTGTGCATTGTTTTTTGTGTACCGGCTCAACGTCTGTATAGGATTAAAGTACCGACTACTCATAAGACTTCGACTACTAAAGCTACCAATAAATCAGATGTGCTGAAGGATAGTCGTAAAAGTACAACAGCTAAAATGGCAAATAAAGATTCAACGCTAAACAGAAGTCAGACATATTCATCTCCTGCAAGCAACAATATTTATGAATTTGAAGAAAATGAGGATGAGTCAGCTCAGCCGATCTATACCGTTGTTGAAAAGATGCCTGAATTCCAGGGTGGACAAGCGGCATTGCTTCAGTTCTTGTCAAAATCTATCAAGTATCCGGTTGACGCAGAGAAAAATGGTATTCAAGGTCGTGTAACTTGTTCATTCGTTGTTAACCGTGATGGTTCAATCGTAGATGCTCAGGTTCTTCGTGGTGTCGATCCTTCATTGGATAAAGAGGCACTCCGTGTGATCAACAGTATGCCTAAGTGGAAACCGGGTGAACAAAGAGGTAAATTGGTACGTGTTAAATATACCGTGCCTGTAACATTTAGATTACAATAAATAGATGAATATGGAGGATACAAAAAAATGCCCCTATTGCGGGGAAGAGATAAAAGCCGTCGCAAAGAAGTGCATGCATTGCGGCGAATGGTTGGATGAGGAGCATAAAGTTATACCTGAAGCGAATAATGCGTCTTATGCGGAAGTACCAAATAGTGAAAATAAAGGGAATGATGGAAAAATAGAGGTTTATTCTTTAGATAGTCCTATTTCGCCATACGCCATTATTTTGTTTTACTTGGCTATGCTTTTTTGCTTTGTGTCAATGATTCAAAATATGGGATTAAGTCATATTGGTAGTAGATATGATTTTGTGATTGAGTACTGCAACTATGTGCCGGAATGGGTCGTTAATCTGGGAATAGCTATAATATGTGTTGTCTTTGCTTATGGTCTATATACTGCGACGAAAAGTTTCTCGGATCCGATGACTAATTTACTAAAATCAAATATAGGCTTCTATGTTTTATTGGGCGTATTCAATTTGTTAGCGGATATTTTACCGTTGCAAGAGAATCTATTCTTTTTAATTCTGTTTCTTTTTTTATGGATGTTTGGTATGGTGGTAACAATAATGATAGCTACAAAAATTATTAATAACTATCGAGGCTACCTGAATAACTTTGGTTGGTATTCTATTCTATTTATTGCTGGAGAATCTGTTTTAGGTATATTACTGCCTTTTATAGACCCGGGTTCATCTTTTTGTATTGTCTTATCATTACTTGTTTTTGGAGCAGAATATTTGTATTTCAAGATATTATCTGATTTATTTTATTGATGAATATGGAAGAAACAAAACGTTGTCCCTTTTGCGGGGAAGAAATATTAGTCGTTGCAAAGAAATGCAGACATTGCGGCGAGTGGTTGGATGAAGAACATAATCCTTTGTTGAGAAAAAAGAAGATGGTTTCTTGTCCGATATGTGGTGAAGATGTGGAAGAAGGAACAGAAATCTGTCCTCATTGCCACGAGAAGATAGGCGTAAAGCCTACAGTTGAGAACGCAAAGCCTCAGGTGCAGGATGTAAGGCCTCAAGTGCAGAGTGCTAGACCTCAAGTACAAAATGTAGAGTCTCGAGTATCGAATGTGAAAGCTCAGATCCCGAATACAAATATCACTTCTTATTTTGAGCTTTATTTTGCTGAACCTTATCTAAGGCATTATTTGGATTTTGATGGAAAGATCAGCCGCAAACAGTTTTGGATGTCAGTGTTATTCTATACCGCATTAAGTATAGGTTGCGGTTGTCTAGACCTGTTGTTTGGGACTGTCTATGTTTTCTCTATTCTTTATATGTTGATTTTGATAATACCCAACATAGCTTTATTCGTGCGTCGTCTTCATGATGTAGGAAAAAGCGGATGGTTTTATTTTTTGATGTTAGTGCCTTTGGTTAATATATGGCTGATTGTTTTATTATGTCAGAAAGGCGAGAGCCAATGTGCAAAAGCGAAGTTTAAAACAGTAGACTTCGTTTTCTCAGGTGTAATCGCTTTGCTTATTATAATTAGTATTATTGTGGCTTTTCAAAAGGATACAAAATCGGCTAACTCAGGTTCCAACTCAGTTTTTTCTGAATACGCACCTGCTCCCGCAGCAGAGTCATCAGAAACAAACCCCGCGCCCGCAGCGCCTCCAGAATCATCATCTGAGCAATCAGATTCTGTGGCAGCGCCATCCAATTCAGGAGATGAGGTGGCAGCACCTGGCAGTTCAGACGAGGTAAAAACGTATTATGGATATATTGGAGGAAAATACAGGATTGAAGCCGAACTATCCATCTCTTCCGGAGCCGAAGTAATAGGTATTGAGGGTCGTTATCGTTATATCGGGCAATCTCAATGGTTAAGATTGGATGGTGGCGGTCCGACAGAGCAGTCGACAGTATCTATTGACGAATACAACTCTAATGGCGAGAAAACAGGTCTTTTCGAAGGTGTGATAGAAAGAGATTATAGCGCTATCCGCGGTTCATTCACCAATTATCGCAATCAACGATTCTCTTTTGTTTTGAATAGAAATGAGTAGATTGCAACTCGAGATTGCTTAATAGCGTCTGTTTGCAATGAAATAAATTATTTTTTAGTAAAAAAAGTATGTAAAATATTTTGATTTCACAAAATTGATGACTTACTTTGAGCATCTGATTGTTGAAACTTAAAGCTTAGTAGCATGGATAAGGGTAATTATTATTGTGAATATTGTGGACACAAGTTTTCGTCAGCCATAGCATTGACTTCAGGAACATGTCCCCGTCATCCGAACGGTGCGAATCGCGGTCCGCACAAATTGTATCAAGGTTTAGAAAAATCTAGATATACATGTAAATATTGTGGTCATACCTTTCCTTCTATCATGTCAATGGTAGGGGCAACTTGTCCTCGCCATCCTGACGGAGCGAATAAAGGGTATCATTCACCGGCGTTATGAGATAACAGCCATTGAATACGAATAAATATAATCATATAAAAAATAGTATAAAAAAATAACATGGATAAGATTAGTGTTTATAAAAAAATACGAGATATTGCAATTCAATTAAATAATGAGCATTCAACATATTGTCGTGCTGATTTGGCTTATGAACTTACTAAATTTGGTGTTGAAAGAGATTCGCTCGAAGTAAGCAAACTTGCCTGGGAAGCTTATAATTATTATCACAATGATTCTACAATCAGAAACGCTTTTTTAGATAATGAGGGTAATCAATATATAGTTGCTGAGTATCAGCTGTATAATTCGATTAATCAAGGTGATTCAGCTGCTGTTTTTCCTATGCTTAATCAAAAGATGGATAAATTAGATCAATCTTTTCAATCTTTAAATTCTGAGATAAGTACAACAATAAAGGGAGAGTTGATTGTTGCAGGTTCTGATATGATGAGTCGGATAACGGGAACGAAAGGTGCTTCGAATATTCAAAAAGAGGCAACATCCGCTTTGAATTGCTATGCAACTTTGATTGATTCTTATTCATCATTAAAGAGTGATGTTCAATCGATAATAACCGATTTTGTATTTTTGAGAGGGGAAATTGATAAAGTTTATCGGCAATATGTGCTTACTTTGATGGATACATTTGGCGATTCCATTAAATCTGTTGCACCTGAAATGTTTAATTTCGATACTATTGAGTGGTTGGATGTAGCAAGTATGTTCCATAATATTCAGTTAGAGTATAAATCAGTTTACGATAACAGCGAAGCTTTGATTGGTAGTATTTCTCAAAGTTATAGCGAAGCATTGAAAGGTTCAGTTAATAGTTATAAATCGTCTGGAAGTAAATCGATTGGTCTGGTAATGGCTGGCATCAACATGTTCAATCATTATGCAAATGCAAAGCAAGAAACTTTGAAATTACAGAATCAACTGCTTTCTCTAAAAAGTAAAATGAAACGTGATGCTACACATATTAAAGGTGATGAAAGCAGACTTTTCGTAATATATAAACAGATTAATGATCTTTTTATTCCAAAGGCAAATGCATTTTATAAATATAATGATCAAGTTTTATCAGATGAATATGAACAGATATTAAATGCTTTGTATCAAGATCCGGAAATAAAAAAGCTGAAACAACAGCGAGATAATATATTAACAGATTACAAATTGTATGAGCAGAATAGAGTAGATAATAGTTTGAATATTGATTATTATACTAACCACCTTGCAGAAAGTAAGGATGCTCTTTCTAAGCGTACACAACAATATGAAGACGCCAAAAACAGTAAACCATCCAAACCATTTTTTTTATTTAATTGGTTTACACTTGGTTCTTTAAAACGCACTTATAATCGAGATATTTTTGAATGGAATGAAGCTTGTTCACCTGTAATAAGAGAATATGAATCTCTTGCTGTAGATATAAAAGTGGATGAGGATGAATTGAATCAGCAACAAATTGAATACAAAGAGAATTTGGCTCATTGTAATGAATTGAAAAAGGAATTGAAAGAATTGAATGATAGTATCTTTAATAAGATAAAAGTTAGTAAAGAATTGAAGATTGAATTATCATATCACTTGGAGTCCATTATTCGTCTTTTATGGGTGGCCAAAGATATCATATCTAGTAAGTTGGACGATAAACTAGTTAGAGTCGTACAAATACAAGATCCTGAAATGCAGCAACTTCCTAAAGAGGTCGAGATGAATATACAGTCTTTTACTAATTCATTGAGGAATATTGAAGTAGGTAAAGAGTTTGCTACTCAATCAGCCCGATATGTTGAAAATAAATACATTAAACCTAAATATGATGAACAAGGGAAGCGTCAGAAAGAAACTTACAGCGATGAAGAAGTCTCTGCTTTAACATCTGCTGAAAATAGTGCTATTCAAAATGGTCTTGATTTATTAGAACAATGGACAATATTAAAAACACGCCAAGTAAATAGTGAATTAGTTGGTCAAGCCTATAACCAGCAATTGAAAAGATTGCAAGCCTCTTTTAAAGCCAATCTTTCAGATATAGACCAACAAAGTTCTGTTTTATCTGAAGTATTGAAAAGAATCAACACTTCGAATAACAAAGAGCAGTTGAAGGAAGGCTTGTTACAATTATCTGATTTGAAAGATAAGAATTTGACCAAAGATGATTTAGAGCAGTTTTTAAATGGTACTAAAGATATTCAAATATAGGGGTATATTATGGGAACAGAATTGCATAATAGGAGGGCACAGGCTCAGGAAGAATTAGGTTTAATAGATGAAAAAGAGCAAGCTCAGATAAATAGGGCTTTACAAAAAGAGGAAGACAGACAAAGACGAAAGGCTGAGAAAAGAGCAGAGCTTGAAAATTCTGCTACCTATGCTTTGGTTAAGAAGATATCTGAAGTCATGGATAAATTCTGTCTTGATCCAATTGTTGGTTTATTGCCGGGTTCTATAGGCGATTTATTATCATCAGTATGTGTTTTGCCATTCATACACATGAGTTTGTTTAAGATAAAGTCAATCCCACTTACTTTGGCTATCATTTACAATACGTTGATTGATATGCTTTTAGGTTCTATTCCTTTTTTTATAGGGGATATCATCGATTTTTTTAATAGATCATATATCAAAAACAAGAATCTCATCATTGGTTATGTTGAAGATGATAGAGAAATAATTCATGATGTAAATAAGAAAGCCTTTTGGATGTTCTTGGGAATATGCATTGTTTGTTATCTCATCTATTTATGCATCCATTTTGCAATTGAAGCATATCATTGGGTCGTTGGGTTATTTTCATGAGGTTTTTGTTGTAATGATGTCTTTTGTGGTGTTAATAATTAAATTTTTAAGATATGGAAAATACAAAACGTTGTCCATTTATGGATATATTGAAGAACAGGATGAAGCTGAGCTATCCATCTTTTCCGGAGCCGAAGTAATAGCTCTTGAGAGTCGTTATCGTTATATTGGGCAATCCTAATGGTTATGATTGGATGGTGGCGGTCCAACAGTGCAGTCGACAGTATCTATTGATGAATACAATTCGAATGGCGGAAAATAGGTCTTTTCAAAGGTGTGATTGAAAGAGATTATAGCGCTATCCGCGGTTCATTCACCAATTATCGCAATCAACGATTCTCTTTTGTTTTGAATAGAAATGAGTAATTTGCAGCTCGAGATTGCTTAATAGCGTCTGTTTGCAATGAAATAAATTATTTTTTAGTAAAAAAAGTATGTAAAATATTTTGATTTTACAAAATTGATGACTTACTTTGAGCATCTGATTGTTGAAACTTAAAGCTTAGTAGCATGGATAAGGGTAATTATTATTGTGAATATTGTGGACACAAGTTTTCGTCAGTCATAGCATTGACTTCAGGAACATGTCCCCGTCATCCGAACGGTGTGAATCGCGGTTCTTTTTTGTTTTATGATTTTGGGTAATTTAAATATATGAAAAATATTGCTATTTCCCCTAATATTCAATTGATTGAATTTTATAGAAATTGTGCCAATTTAAACAATATATATATGTTAAGTTCAAACCTGAATGGAAAGAGCGATCAAGAAACTTTGCAAATAAGAGTTTTGAACAATATAAAAGATATATTTATGTATAGATATTCGAATCAAAAGAATGAATTGCTAGGGTCTACTTATCAGTTAACTCTTGCACCACAATCAAAGTTACAAATTGCGTCACAGCTATTCACTGTTGTGCAGCTAAAATATAGTGGAGGCAACTCGTCTAAAGGTGGAAAATTTCAACACTAATTCATTTATTAATAAGATAAGTCATATGAACGATAATAAGCAGTTACAACAATGGTCTATAATGGATTGTGATGCTGTAAATTTTGATGATTTGGAACAAAAGCTTGAATCTGACCTTGAAGATCAGATGCAAGATTTGAGCGGTCTTGAAAAAGATTTTGAGAAAATTGGTAGTCCAGAAGCTTTGGGCGAAACCGTCATGAATGTGGTATGGGAGCAATTCGTAAATCAGATCGGAGTTGTAGCAGGTGAAGATTTCATTAAAGAAAATCGTGGGCTTAAATTAGATTTGCGTGACTCTGCTCATATACAGACAACTGAAAACTTTGCTAAAGGAAAGATTGCGACACATAATACCAATATTGATTACCAGAAGCGATATGACGATTGGCAAAGCAATTTTCAACATAATGAAGATGGATCAGTGATAACTCATACTACAAGAACTGGCGAGCAAGAGGCTAATCTGGTGGGGAAGTCTGCACGAAAACTGTTTGATGCTGAACGTCCTATAGGCTCTACGGAACGGGGTACAGATATGGACCACACTGTTTCCGCAGGTGAAATCATTCGAGATCCAGTAGCAAATGCACATTTAACTAAAGGAGAACAAATTAGCTTCGCTAATAGCGAAGCTAATTTAAATGAGATAAATGCAAGTCATAATAGATCCAAGAAGGACTTGCCGATGAATGATTGGCTTGACACACCCAATGCTAACGGTCAAACTCCAAGAGAGATTTTTGACGACATGAATCCAGAACTTGAAGAACAGTATCGCCAAAAAGACAAAGAATCCAGAGAGGCATATGAAAAGAAGAAAGCAGAAGGTGAAAAACGTTCTGAAGAAACGGGAAAACAATCTCAGAAAGCAGAAGCTTTCAGAATTGGAGGAAAGGCGCTCCGATCTGTTTTGTTAGGATTATTGGCATCATTGATTAAAGATATAATTTGTAAACTTATTGCTTGGTTCCGTGCTGGAAATAGGAAACTAGACACCTTTATTGATAGTGTTAAGAACGCAATAATGTCTTTTATTTTTAATATAAAAGAGCATCTGTTTAATGCTGGAAATACATTGATTACTACTATTGCTACAGCAATTTTGAGACCTATTATTGGTATGATAAAGAAAGCTTGGATTTTCCTCAAACAAGGATATAAATCTGTAAAAGAGGCAATAAAGTTTTTAAAGGATCCAGCAAATAGGAATATGCCATTCAATGTTAAAATGCTTGAAGTTGGAAAAATTATTGTTGTTGGTCTTACTGCAGGTGGAGCCATAATATTAAGTGAAGTAATAGAAAAAGGTTTGATGACTATTCCTGGATTTGCTTTTGAAATACCATTATTAGGAAGTCTAGCCAATTTGCTTGGTATGTTTTTAGGTACATTAGTAAGTGGACTAATTGGAGCATTAGCACTCAATCTTATAGATAGAGTTGTAGCGAACAAATTAAAAAAATTGAATCTACAGCAACAGATAGATAGGAAGAATCAGATAATTACAATTCAAGGAAACTTGACTAAAGTTGTAGCTGACAAGTTTGGAGAAACTAGAAAACAAATCTCTAATAATATTCAAGGTCGACATATTCAAGCCTTAGAAGAAATGCGGAGTTCTATTCAGAATATAGTAAATAATTCCGAAGGGGAAAATCAATCACTATACGAGGATGCTGAAATTGTAGAAGATGATTTAATGAATGAAGAATCTGAAAATACTAATAGTTTAAATAAGTTGTTTTCTGATTTGGAAGATTTAAAAACTAAGTAGATATGGAAAATGCAATAATTCAAAAGTATAATTTTGAGGTTTCAAAGAATAAAATTCAGACATTGTCACGCAATGTTCCATCATCTGTATCATTTCAGCAATTTCCAACTGAAGGTTCCATTTTTCCATGGAATGATCATAATATTACAGGAAGTGAAGCTAATAAAATGCTCGTATCTCCGTTACAATCAACATTAATTACACATAATGCCAATATAAAATCATTGTTCTCCATTGTTGATGAAGTGTATAAGGCATTAGATTCTTTGGATAGAGAATATATTCAGGGTATTATTAATGCGATTAAGGCTGCTGAAATGGCAAGTAATCAGGCTAAGACAGCGAGTTTCAAGGCTGAAACAGCAAGTGCTCAAGCTCTTGAAGCAAGTGAAAAAGCATTAAATGCATCTTCTAAAGCTAGTATCGCTCAAGTCGACATAAAAAAAACAATTGAGGCCTTAAGAATGACTGTATCTTCATTAAAGGATTTTAGAGGAGGGGGTTCAAGAGAATTGGATTCTATATCATCATTGAGTTTTCAAGTTGATTCTGCCAAAAAAAAGATACAGAGCATAGAACTGAAAAATGGCGATTTTTCATCTCAAATTGCTTCAACTAAGATAACAATTCAAAATTTAGAAAAACGTATTAACGGAGAATTCAGAAATTTTGCTAATATCCAACAACAAAGTAAACTAATAGAAAATCAAAAGCATTATGGAGATGTGGATTCCATTTGGAATGACGTAAATAAACATAAATCTGTAATTGAAGGTATTATTTGCTCTCTCGAATCATTTATGAAAAGAGTTAATAATGCTGATAAAGATTTACATGATAGAATTTCAAATCTAACTTTGAATATTAAATCATACTCCCATCTTAATGAAATCGATGCTATATGGAGTGATGTGGAAGGACATAAGACAAATCTGTCTGGACTTCATGCTCAGTTAGATTTATTTGTTGAGAAAATGAACTCGGCAACCAAACAGTATCAGCGATGTCACAGTATTGCAAAACTATCGCGCCTTATTGGTCTAAACCTACTCTCATCTAATGACATAGGATACAATATTGGCAGTGATTGTGGAAAGGGACATTAAGACCAATCTGTTCTGGACTTCATGCCCAGCTTAAGATCGTTTATTTGAGAAAATGCGACTCAGCAACCCAAAACAGATAATCAGCGATGTCACAGCATTGCAAAACTATCGCCGCCTTATTGGAAAACCTACTCTCATTTCTTAATGACATAGATACAATATGGAGGTTGATGCTGGAAGGACCATAAGACCAAATCTGTCTGGGAACTTCATGCTCAGTTAGATTTATTTTTTGAGGAAATGAATCCGGCAACCAAACAGGATAATCAGCGGATGTCACCAGCATTGCCAAAACTAAATCGCGCCTTATTGGAAACCTACTCTCATCCTTAAATGACATAGATACAATTATGGAGTGATGTAGAAGGACATAAGACCAATCTGTCTGGACTTCATGCTCAGTTAGATTCGTTTGTTGAGAAAATGAACTCGGCAACCAAACAGATAATCAGCGATGTCACAGCATTGCAAAACTATCGCGCCTTACTGGAAACCTACTCTCATCTTAATGACATCGATACAATATGGAGTGATGTAGAAGGACATAAGACTAATCTTTTAGAGTTTCACAAACAAGTTGATAATTTCATTTCTGAAACGAATGAATCAATTTGTGCTGTAAACAAGAGTATTGATGAAATGAAAGAACAATCTAGTAATAGAAATCTTTTTGTGGACAAGAAAATAAAAATAGCATATGGAATTGCTGTCGGTTCTGTCGCTATCTCAACTATTCAGTTTATATTACAATTAGCAGGAATATTATGAATAAAAGCACTTATGCAAATGCATTATTACACTTAGCATTGATATTAGATGATGCAACAAAAAGTAATGGTTTTATTTCCCAATGTGTTATTAATATTGTTCAAGATTCGGATGATAAATCTGCCATAGAATTATGTGCGATAATCAATAAAATTGTAAGTAATGGTGAAGAATCATTAATATCTAATGCAAGGAATTTGAAAGATGCTTTAATACGCTTTTATGGGTACAAACAATTATTGTCAATTTGTAATGCGTATTCTACTAATGATTCAGAGGATGAAAAGAGTCTTGAGCAGTTGTTGGGCGAACTTAATAAACTCGTTGGTCTAAAAACTGTAAAATCTAAAGTGAATGATTTAATCGCATTTCATAAAGTTCAACTCATTCGAAATCAATATGGATTACCAACATCAAAGAATACATTGCATTTGGCATTTATAGGGAATCCAGGAACAGGAAAAACTACAGTAGCTAGAATCGTCGGACGAATTTATAAGCAAATTGGGTTACTATCTAAAGGTCATTTTTTGGAAGTTTCAAGAACGGACTTAATCGCAGGATATCAAGGTCAAACAGCACTGAAAGTCAAGAAAGTAATTGAAGAAGCTAAAGGAGGTGTTCTCTTTATTGATGAAGCATATAGTATAACGGAGAACGATCATTCAGATTCATATGGAAGAGAATGCTTAACAGAATTAACTAAAGCTCTTGAAGATTATAGAAAAGACTTGGTTGTAATAGTAGCAGGTTATACAGAACCAATGAAAAAGTTTTTTGAATCAAATCCTGGGTTGAAGTCCAGATTCAATACATTTATAGAATTTGATGATTATGATTCAACCGAATTAATGGATATATTCAAGATAATGTGTTTAAAAGAAAACTATATCCTGAGTGTTCCTGCTGAAAAAAAATTACAAAATAGTTTTTGCAAATTACAAGAATTTAAAGGCAAACAATTTTCAAATGGACGATTTGTGCGTAATGTTTTTGAGACAATGATAATGGATCAAGCAAGAAGACTCGCTTTGGTTACTAATCCTACTATTTTTCAGTTACAGGAGTTACTTGAGACCGATATTCCTGTTATATGTGATTTGGATGCAGAAACAACTATTGAATAAATTGATTGCTGGCAAAAGAAACAATTGTAAGCTAAAAATTATTCTATCCAGTGCTATACTGAATAAACAGCTTAGCAGAAAAAAGTCAAAAAATATTTTCTAAGGTTTACATCCGGTGTTTTGATTTTGATGAAAGATAAAGCTTATCCCTAATCTATCAATTAGTTCTGTCTTTCATGAGATATATTTTATCTTCATGGTTCATTTTGTGGTAAGCCTTTAGTGAGAGATTTCTTTATTTGCAATGAATCAACATCTATTTTTGCCGAAAGACGAGAAAAAATGATGATAAAGGAAGAGATAGCGGCAGTGATATATTGCTATTGAAAGAAAACGAGTTTCGAAATCCGTCTTGCTCGCTATGTGAATGATTGAAGAATCAATATCACAACTTTATTGTAAATTAATGCGTCCTTGACTATAGCAGGAAGAATTATCACTTTTGTGGTAGTGATGACGCCGAAGTGCAACTTCTATGATATTATCTCTTGTCTGCAGTTAAAACTGCCATTGTCGACTCTGGGTGAGAGAAAGGCAGATGTTTTCTTCTTCTTTCTTCTTTTGATTGAAAAAAATCATAATCGACAATATTCTATCATTATAAAAAGATTAATATAATGTATGATTATTTAAGGTGCAGACAGGTTGCAGTCATGATGTATATTAAAAGTAGATTCGGTAGCAGACTCGGTGCGGATTTGCGGCAGACTCATTGCTGAAATTTTTAGAGGCAAAAAGACACCTTTGAAGAGGATTGGCAGTGAAGGGCATTAGTCTATCAAAGTTGGCAGGTCTTGTATTTATATGTTTTTTTGTAGGAGACTTACGATGTATATGATTTCTTGTAAATTTATCATTCCTATGCCTTATTCTTGCATATCCATCATTTTATCTTTGCGTCATAAATATTAAAACAGTATGAATATGAAACGAGATGAATTTGTAGGTTATCAGTCACACTATTCAGATAGTGGGTTGTGGAAGAAGATTAGGGAAGTGGCTAAACAGGCGGGGTTGAAGGTCGTTTATCTGGCTTTGCTGTTGTATTATCTTCTGAAGGATCCGAATGTGTCGGTGAAGGATAAGGCGATTATTTATGGGGCGCTGGGGTATTTTATTTTGCCTCTGGATCTGATTCCGGATACTATTCCGGTGGTCGGGTTTATGGATGATCTGTCGGCGTTGCTTTATGCGGTTCGTTCGGTTTGGGTGAATATCACGCCGGAAATTCAGGCCAAAGCAAGGACGAGACTGCATGACTTGTTCGGGCGATATGATTCGTCGGTGCTTGATAATCTGATTGTATAGGATGAATGGCTTAAAAGTTTTGTCTTGTTTTTACCGTAAATAACAAGACAAAACTTTGATTTGAATGCTTACAAGGCGTTAAGAATGTGGCAATACTAAGATGAATAGGTTTGCTTACGGTAAGTTGATTGGTTATCAATCACTTAATAATGATATTTATAAGAGTAAGGTGTAATTTAAATATATAATCATGAGAATTTCATACGATGATTTATTGGATATTAAGAGCGAGTTGGTTCGTGAATATTGTGAAACGGATTCGACGCGCGAACAGTGCGATGTCTACAATCTGGCATTAACGCATTTCATTGATGCGATTGATAGTCAGAATTGCCTTAACATACAGATTATGAATGAATACAATGGAAAACTTGCTATTATAAACAGCAAGTTGAAAGAAAAGGACATGCTGATTGAAGATTTGCAAATGCAGTTGAAAAATAGTACTGTTAAAATGGAAGAGATGAGAAAGATGTCTGATATCGATGAAAATATGAAGCAGTTGAGGAAAGAAGCAAAAAAAGAAGAAATGAGGTCTCAGATTTCTCAGTGTTTGAAAAAACAAAATAAGAGTTTACGAGTTAAATGTGGTAAATTGAAAATGTACTATAATCAATTGTTAAGTCGATATATAGCTGTTGGAAATGAGTTGGAGAACTTGCGTCAAGGGCAGTCTTAGCTTTTAAAAACCCATCATTAGAGGTTTGATTAAAAAAGTATATACTTTCGCATATCAAAAGTATATACTTTCATACATCAAGAGTATATACTTTTGTACCCTAAAAGTATATACTCTCTGATTCAAAAGTATATACTTACATCCCTTGTTTTTTATATTTATCCTTCATAGTCGTTCAATGCTTTTGGAATTGTCATTTTGTATTTGGCATTATATATGCCATCTGGAACAAGTTGTACCTTAAAGTCGCCTAGCTTAATCTTCTCAAGGCATAATTCTTCAAACCAATAATGACCGGCTTTCTCTGCCATATAAAGAAACATTCGTTTAACCCTATAATTATTTGTTGCTTCAAGCAGACGTTGCACTACATCGGGTCTGAGTGTTGTGAGTTGCTCCATTATATAATAGAGATCCATGTAGTCATAATACTTCGGAGCGAGAAAAAGACATTCCAAAAATGCCATTTCCGGTGAAGAAATATTCAATATTCCACTTTTAGTGTTGGTTTTGACAACCTCTTCATCGGCAAATGCCTCAGTATGAAACGTTCGGAATGTCATATCAAAGATATCATCCTCCATCCATAATGGACGTTTACTAGTAGAAGTCATTGCTATCACCAATACAGGCTTTCCCATAGGAACATAGTGATTGAATCCTGCATATTCCAATGCAGAGTGAGCTGCGATTCTATATTCTGCATTTGTTTGTGCATTGCAAGATGCAACTGCCGAAAATGCGGATAGACTGCTGCCTGTTCTAAACATGACCCCTTTAGACAGCGATGTAAGCCATCCTGAATCACGATATTTTTTTTGCAATTGATCTGAATAGCCTTTTTTCTTGAGCCAATCAGAAAACAACAGACCGGAAGAATCTGTGCTTGCAAGCAACTGGTTTATTTTCGTTCCTTTAACTATACTCATTGTGTATAATACCATTTGTGATTTCAACCATAAAGATACGAATAATAATTTGAGATTAATGGGTTGTGGTTTAAATATTTTTCTTATTATATACTAAAAGTATATTTTGGAGCTTATTTTATATCTCCTTTGCTCTATTGATCATCCTTTTGTATATGCAATAAGCAAGGTCTGTTGCCTTAAGATTCCAAAGCATTTCTCATATTGCAAAAAAAATATAGTAAATATTTTAATAGTTAGTTTACTGTTTGTCAACTATTATCTGAAAATATTACTATTTGTTGAACAAGTACTTTATATAAATCTCGAATATTTCTTGTTTTAGCGAGATTCGAAAGTATATATGTTTCGAGCCAAAGGAGGTTGGAAAAACATTCGAATGCGCGGATCATTTCATTCGAATGAATGATTCGTTTGACATATGTCAAATGAACCGCGGATTCGGAAGAAATGGTTGCCGCATTCGAATGAATTGGAAGATACATTCGGATGAAATTTGGAATATTGTCGGAAGTAATTTTCGATAAAGTGGGAGGTCAAAACCGGCAAAAGAGCGGAGCTTTGTAATTATTGATTTATAAGGCTTGTAGAAAGTGGGGTACTCGTGGACTCCTGAGTGTGTATATACGGTGCTGGATATCAATGGTTTAATACGGAAAATAGAATATGCTGATACTCTGTGAGTTGTACCACTTTGTTCAGCCTTTAAAAAGGAGCTTGTCACAGTATATTATTGGCTTACAAAATGTTGCGGTGAAGGGAAGTATAGACTAAAGTCCTAGGAGTAAGCATTATTTTCCAGTAACTTGTATAACTATGCCGAGGTTTGTACTACTTTTGTCCCAATCAATGAATGGTATATTATGTTACAAGAACAATCTTTTCCGGTCATTATCAGTGATTATCTTCAAAAGCTTAGTCCGTCGGGAAGTGAGGCGGTGAGCGACTTTTGCTCATTTATGCAGAGCAAGTTTCCTCGTTTGCAGCCCCGCATCAGTTTCTCGATGCCGATGTGGCTTGTCGGTAGCAAGATGAGCGAAGGTTATGTGGCCATCTCGACTGCTAAGAATCATTTTTCGATTCATTTCTCGAGTGAAGAGGTTATTGCTCAAATCATACAGTCGACTGTTCACTGCAAAGCTGGCAAACGCTGTGTCAATATTCCTTATGACGATGTGACTGACTATGAGTTGGTTAAAAAGTTTGTTGTTCAGCATCTCACAAAAGCAATGACTTCGCAAGGACTGTCAAGCGGTAATGAACAAGATAAAGCAGAAACAATAATTGTTCGTAAAGCTACAAATAAAGATATTGATCGCATTGCTGCGATCTATTCATCCATTCATGATGAAGAGGAGAGTGGGCGCGTCGCTATTGGTTGGAAGCGAAGCATTTATCCGGTGCGGAAGACAGCAGAGGATGCTGTTTTGCGTGGTGATATGTTTGTGATGGAAGATGAGGGTCAGGTAGTTGCAACTGGGATCATTAATCAGCGGCAAGTTCCTGAATATGTCAATTGCAAATGGGAATTTCCAGCGCCTGACGATGAAGTGATGGTGCTTCATACGTTAGTGGTCGATCCGAAAACAAAAGGCAGAGGTTATGGCACTGCGTTTGTCCGCTTTTATGAACAGTACGCTATCGACAATAATTGCCATTATCTGCGCATGGACACTAATAAAATCAATCTGTCTGCACGAAGGCTTTATGCCCGTTTAGAATATAAAGAGCCGGGAATTGTACCATGTGTCTTCAATGGGATTCCCGGCGTGCAACTGGTTTGTTTGGAGAAAAAATTAGTTGCGTTATAGTTGCTGGTGATCAAGATTCGTAGAACGTTTCGCACGGAATCCAGAAACTGAATACGGTACCGTTCGCCGGATCAGAGTTGGCAATTATTTTGCCGTTGTTTTTCGAAAGAATAGCTTTGCAGATGGGAAGTCCGATTCCTGGAATATATTTGGAGGATCTGTCGAAGTTGTCGAACAGGTCGAAAATACGACTCAACCCTTCATTTTCAATAACGAAAGTTGGATCAGACACAACAACCATCAAGCCTCCATCATGGATTGAATAATCAACGGTAATTGCTTTACCATTATTGTAACTTGCAAAATAGTTCAAGAGAGTAGAAACAATGCAGTCTAGTTTTTCAGGATCGAGTTTGACTTTGAACATTCCGTTTGTTGGGCGAAATCTAATGTTGACATTAGGTCTGATGGTTTTCCTTATTTTTACCAGCAGGTTATCGAAGTATTGTGAAATTTCGAAAGTCTCCCTTTCAAACACCAGATTCCCCGATTCAATCTGCGAGAGTGTCAGCATGTCGTCGGCCATTCTTAGAATCAGTGCGCTATTTTCATCAACAATCTTTCTATATTCCTTACGAACCTCTCCCGATTCCTCATCCGACATCACATCCGAGAAACCCATGACCGCATTGAGTGGCGTTCGAACTTTCCGTCCCATATTCCAAAGAAAGCCTGAAATCATCTTCAAAAATTCTGCTTTTTTTGAAAGATTTGTCATTTCGAGCATTGTCTTGTGCCAGTTGTCATTGTTTATATTCAGGCACATATAGCTGCTTATCTCTCCGTCTTTCGTATGATTGAAAGCAACCGTTTCATTATGGAACCAAGTGTATGAATTTGTTTTTTGGCTGAAGAGTCTGAAATCAAAACTCATCTTTTTCTCCTCATGCGTTTTGATGCGTCTAATAAAATCTTTGATTGTTTGCGAGTCATCCGGATGAATTATATTTTCCACATATTCCGGTTTGACAATGCGGTCCGGTAGTTTACCTTTGTTGTCGAGAAGATTGAAACTGTCTGAGTCTACATTATATTGCATGATGATAATATCGATTGACTCAGAGATGAATGATACTCTTCGACGATATTGTTCCAGATTTTCAAGCATTTCGTGCCACTGGGTATTGTTGCGACTGATGCAGATGTAACTTGTTGCTTTGCCTTGCTTGTCGATTTCAAACGGATAGAATGTGTTGTATTGCCAGATATAATCTTTCGCTTCCGGAAGGCGATATCTGTATTCACAGATATATTTATTTGTGCTACAACTATTTACATATTCAATTGCTTTTTGAGCAAGAGGCAAGTCGTCAGGATAGATGTGTGTTAGGTAGTCATTGAGAGAAAATATCCTTGCAGGTTCGCCTATGGTATCGTTCCAACGGATGATTTTCTTCGTGCTTACGTCGTACTGCAATGTGATGATGCTGTCGTTTTCGGTTACATGGCTGATCTTTTCACGCAATCTTTGGAGCATAATATCTTTTCTGACAATATTCCGTCTTGAAATGAAAAAGTAGATTAGTAAAATACATAAAGTGATTAGCAACAAGAAATCTAGTGTCACATGCACGTCGTTGCTAGTTGCAATTTTATAGTTAGAAAATCTGCTCCATATCATAAATGCGATGATGAGAATTCCGATGGACAACAGGAATAATGGTGAAGCAGTAGGTTCTTTATGCTTTCTCATAGAGTTAATGACGTTATAGAAATGGATAAATATAAATTTGCGACAAAGGTAATGAACAAATTTGAATTCACTGACTGTAGTAAAACAAATAAGTGTTAATATGCTGTTGTTTAATATATTGGGTACTTTTTTCTGTGAAGCAGTGGAGTTTTCAATCAATTGAGAGAGAGTTAAGATTTTGGTTGTAGTGTTTTGAACGGATATCTGCCCTAATCCGAACAACGCGGGCAAATGATTTTTTCTTTTACAAATTCGGACATCTCTGTTCTCCTTTTATTCTTTCTCTCTCCTTTTGATACGTATGCTCACGTGGAGCTGGTTTTCGTAGTGCGTTTCCGGGACGATTTTGCTGATGCGGCACTCAAAGGTGTCGCTCCATCCCATTTCGAGTAGTTTTGCAATCGTTTCGTTCTCTTCTCTTGGAACGTAACCAAGAATGTACTCATCGGGTTCGGTTGCATCAGGTTCAAGTTTTGTGTAAACAATAGCTACTGCATTCGTATCGAAGCGGTTGTCCAGGTCGCGCACAAGCTTTAATTTCGTCCCTACTTTCAATTCTTCCCATACTTCGTCGGCGTCGTGATATTGACGACCTGCTACATTACACTCTTTGTAAAATAAATTCTTTGCCTTCATAACTGACTGCTTTTAAGTGTTGTATTATTAATTCAAAGCAAAGATAGGAGAGGGCTGTCTCAATTCGTGGTACAACTTTCAACTATTTTTATTTTTCATACAATTTTATGGCATCTTCGTGCATTCTGCTTATTTCTTTTGCCAGCCTTTGCGGTTCCAATACTTTTATACACGCGCCGCGGGATACCAGATGTCCCGAGAAGTCGAGCGTCGGACGCAGGAAGTATTCAAAGTCCGAGTAGTTTGCCTCTGTAACGATCTCTTTCTGACTGTGATGCACAGGCAGATCCCGCATGTAGAAACGTTCCATTCCAAAAGCTCTCAGTACAACCTTTTCCACTTGCGTATTGTCGTCGTTGACGATGCCAAAAGAGTCATTGAAATATTGTTCAGCGTCGAAATCCGCATCCATTTCAAACTTAATACCGGTGATAGTCAGAGTCTTTATGCGGTCGAACGACAGTGTGCGGAAATCATCCGAATCGGCAATACGCCCGAGTACGTACCATCTTCTGTGAAACAACTTGACGCAGTATGGTTCGATGATGAACTTTTTGGCTTCCGCTGAACTGTATTTTTGGTACATCGCCGTGATTCGTACGTTCTGTTTCATGGCTTCAATTACGAGCCGCAGATTCTCACCGTCCGACGGGATTGATTCCAGAAGAATCCGGTTATGCACGCTCAAACTTTCACTGATGATGTTGTTCACCGCCAGCGTCGAAAGCATCCAGTTTTGCACCGAATCTTCTTCGAGCACTTCTTCATTGCCGATGAAATAGCAGTATCCGTCATTGCGGTCGCAGTCAATGATAATTCCAAACATTTCTTCAATAGCGTCTTTATGTCTGTTGAAAGTGCTGCGCGCTATTTCGACCCCACCGCTCATTTCTGTTGTTACCCATTTGCTGTTGATTTCTTCGAGTGTGATTTTCTTCGCTTTGTAAATCGTGTTCACAAGCCAGATATATTCCTTGAAAATTACTGCCGATTTCATGATATAGATACTTTTACCTTTTTGTTCGCTGCCAATATAACAATAATCTCCCAATATGAAGTGACCATAACACAAAAAAATAATTCCTCATTAAGGAACTATTTTAAGATAATCAAGTCATCTTGCCTTGATACGTTTTAGGTTTTGACTCCTCCTTATTTGAGAATATTGAAAAACTTTCCAATCTCCCAGTAGGTTTCCATATCATTATCCGGCCATTCATGTAAGCCGCCGATTATTTCATATAAACGAACCTCGGCTTCCATTCCGCAGGAAGTGGTGATGCAACTATGGTTGCGATGAAGAATTATTTGACGTTCCATTTGTGGCAGAAGTTCTACTGTCTCATGTGTGCACCGATTTACAACACTCCAATAGCGTACAGTCATTGGAACAGATAAGAATTGACAATCTGCTTTTTTCCCATGGTGATTGTCATTCCCGGTTACCAAGGTGTCGTTTGTACCATATACAATCATCATCGGAACAGGACTAGGCATCACTTGATTCATGTATGTATTCTCGGAGAAGGAGCCTGAAACGGAAGCGATTGCAGCGAACGGATTGCGTGGATCGTGAGCAATCAGAAAACACATGTCGCCTCCGATGGAATAACCTGCACAAAAGGTTTTAAGCGGATTCAGATGGTATTCATTCTGCAGATATTTCGCCAGCTCGGTGATGAAACCAATTAAGTCAGTGCTGTCAGCAGAGAGTCCGAGAGGAATACAAACGGCAAAACCGTCGCGTGAACCTAATCTGACCAGTTCGTCGGGATTGTCTTTCTTGCTTCCTTCATGATCATGCAGCATGAAAACCAATGGAGCTTCTTTGCTGAGTTTTGGAGGCATGAAAAAATTGTAACTGTGTTCGGTCCCTTGGTAGTTGAATTTGTATGCTGGTCTATCGATTGCTTGCAGCAGAAAAGAGGTAAGCAGGCATATACAGACTATTGTCGTTTTTATAATTGTTATTCGCATGGTAACAGAATGTTTATTGTTGTTTTGTATTGATTATCTCAAATACATTTTAAAAAATTTCCAGATCACTTCGTAAGTATCCATGTCTTCGTCGGGCCATCCGTGACCTCCGTTAACCACTTCATATAAACGTACTTCTGCATCTGGACCACCTTCGAAAGCTTTCGCTCCGCCGATGAAACGGTGACAGACGATTTTGCGGTTTCGAACGGGCAATTGCGAGATGATTTCATTCGTACAGCGGTTCGCTGTCACCCAATAATTGGTGGCTTGCCAAACGCTGATGAAGTTGCCATATTTCTTTTCGTCAGTAGGATCACCGTTCCAGGGAATAGACGGGTCGTTGGTGCCGTGACATAATAATATAGGCAGCGGATGTGGTAATGAATGAGATTTGTAAAAGTCTTCGAGGATGCAACCCGAAACAGGTGCGAAAGCTGTAAAGATATTGCGCGGATCGTGAGCCATGATGAAACAGAAGTCGCCACCTGTAGAATGGCCTGTGCAGAAAGTGTTTAGCGGGTTGAGTTTGTACTTTTTCTGAAGAAATTTGGCCAGTTCGTTGACAAACCCAACATCGTCAATTGTGTCAGATGATTGATATTCATAGTGGCAGTTCCATTGTCCGGTTCGTTTCTGACTGTCGGTCGATGGCATTCCGAAAGGTACGCATACAGCAAAACCATCGCGTTGACCCATCTCGATAAGTTTGTTGTAATATTCATTATAGTTGCCACCTATAGCGTGCATCATGAAAACCAATGGCGCTTCTTTGCTCAACTTTTTTGGCATGTAGAAATAGTATAGTCGTTCGATGCCTTGATACTTGAATATTCGAAATTCTTTTTCGGGTTGCGCTTTTAACGTTGCGATAGCTGCTGCGCAAAATAAAAAAGCTATCAGGATGATATGTTCTGCTTTATTCATCTTTGATCTTTTTATACAACACTCCGAATATATACAATCGGATTCGTTGTTTGTACTCATGAAAGCAAAGTTAATGAATTAATTTTCAAGTATGAATGTTTTGATGAAATAGAGTATGTATGATTACTTACCATTTGCGGACGAATTCTAATGAGAAAGCTTGCCTGCTCGGGGAATATGATTATTTTTGTGCATTTTTAAACATAACTAAAAGCAAGATTATGGAATTGAACATGATTGTTTTCGGTTCGCCGCTTTCGTCACGTGATTCGATATTTGACGACCACAAGGAGATTCTCGACCTCATAAAGGGCGAGAATAAAGTGAATTATATTTTTCCCGAAGATCTTGGTAGAAAGCAGCTGAAAGGTGCAACGATGGTGTTCGTGGGTAGTGGAGGAGTGGAAGAGATGGTGAAAATGGCTATCGATAAACTTCCGTCGTACGTGATACTCATAGCTGACGGTTTGAAAAATTCGCTTCCTGCTTCGCTTGAAATACTGTCGTGGATGCGGCTTGAGGGCAGACAGGGACGAGTGATTCATGGCGATTACGATTATATGATGCAAGAAATCAATATCTACATTGCCGGATACCAAGTGTTGGACAAGTTGCCAAGAATGAGAGTCGGCGTGATTGGCAAACCGTCAGGATGGCTGATTGCAAGCAATGTAGACTATTCCTTTATTCATAATGCATGGGGAACGGAACTGATAGATTTGCCTCTGGAAGAGGTTGTGAGTATTTATGAGCAGGTCTCTCCTGAGGATGTGGAGGATGACGTTGATGAGTTCATTCAAAAAGCTTCGAGTATTAAGGAACCAACAAAGGAAGATATCTGTAAGGCTATGCGTCTTTGTTTTGCTCTTGAAACAGTCGTGCAAAAATACCGGCTTAATGCATTTACACTCAATTGCTTTGATTTGATTCCGCTTACGGGCACTACGGGCTGTGTGGCGCTGTCGTTATTGAATGACAAAGGTATTCCGGCAGGTTGCGAAGGCGACATTCAGACGTTGCTTACGATGCTTGTAATTAAAGCAGCTACTGGAAAACCAAGTTTTATGGCTAATCCTTCTAAGATTACTAATAATGTACGACATGAGATGATTTTTGCTCATTGTACCATTGCACCTTGTATGACAGACGAATATATCATTCGTACGCATTATGAATCGCAAAGTGGTGTAGCTATTGAAGGATTGGTGAAACCAACAACAGTGACTGTTGTGAAATGTGGAGGACGCCACATGGAGCGTTTTTTTATCAGCGAAGCTGAACTGTTGGAAAGTACTTCGAACCCGAACATGTGTCGTACGCAACTGCATCTTCGTCTGAAAGAGCCGCTTGATTATTTCCTTGAACATTCGATTGGCAACCATCATGTAATTGTAAATGGTGACTGCCGTAATTGTATCGAATCGATATTAAGTATGCTGGGCGCTGCATTTATAAGGTAAAGTATTTGTTTTTACAGAATTAGAAAGTTTAAGTTTCATCTTAAGTTCTTTTAATTTGTTCTGCTGCTCGTATCATCGAAAGATATGTATTTTTGCGACCGAAAAAATATTTATTTTGTAAAAATGAGAATATGAATAAGCAAATGCTTATGTTTGCCGTCGCGATTATTCTGCTGGCGACAGGTTGTAAATCAACGAGAGAGAAGAATGTCACGCCGGTTTATACGGTTACTACTCCGGAAGTAACAAGTACTTCTATTCCTAAGGATTATGTTGCGAATATCCAGTCGGAAAAAAATATTGAAATCCGGGCTCAACTGGGTGGAATATTGCAAGATATCTATGTTGATGAAGGACAGACAGTGAATGCTGGACAGCCTTTGTTCCGTATTGTTATTGTTGGTGCACAGGAAGAGTTGGAAAAGTCGAAGGCTGAAGCCGAACAAGCACGCATTAATTTACAAAACACTTCTACGTTAGCATCGAATGACATTGTATCGAAGGATGCACAAAAGATGGCAAATGCCAAGTTGAATTCAGCAATGGCGGATTACCATCTTGCCCAACTGCGAAAACAATTGTCACTCATTCGCGCTCCATTTACCGGTATTATTGGCAGAATTCCTAAAAAGAAAGGAAGTCTGGTTCAGGAAGGAGATCTGCTTTCCAGTCTTTCTGATAATACCAATGTATATGTTTATTTCAATGTTTCCGAGCCGGAATATCTGGATTATCAATTGCATGCTTCCGAACGGAATAAACTTCCTTTGACACTTGTTTTGGCGAACGGAACGCGTTTCGATTCTCAAGGACATTTTCAGAACGTTGAGGGTGAGTTCGACAATGGTACCGGAAATATAGCTTTTCGTGCCAAATTCTTTAATCCGAACCATCTTTTGCGAAACGGCGAGACGGGTACTCTAAAAATGGATATTCCGGTAGAGAATGCGATGGTTATTCCTCAGCAGGCTACTTATGAAATACAAGATAAAAAATATGTATTTGTGGTTGATGCCCGTGGCTATGTTCATGCACGTCCTATCAAGGTGTCTTTTGAAATGCAAGATGTATATGTAATTTCAGAAGGTTTGTCCCATAACGATAGATTCTTGATAGATGGTATTGAGAAAGTAAAAGATGGTGAACATATCTCTTGTCGTTATGAGAGTCCGTCTGTTGCCATCCAATCTGTCAAACTTAAAGCCAATTAATGATGTTCAAAATGTTTATTAGACGGCCGGTTCTTTCAATCGTCGTTTCTCTTCTTATCATATTTATTGGCACATTGTCTCTTTTCAATCTGCCTATCACCCAATATCCATCTATTTCTCCTCCAAAGGTTAATGTGGTGGCTAATTATCCGGGTGCCAACAATGAATTGCTAATCAAATCAGTAGTCATTCCGTTGGAGCAAGTCCTTAACGGTGTGCCGGGGATGAAGTATATAGAGTCAGATGCCGGTAATGATGGTGAAGGAGAAATCAATGTAGTGTTTAAATTGGGAACAGATCCGAATGTGGATGCCATCAACGTGCAGAATCGTGTATCAGCCGCTACTAACAAATTGCCGGCAGCTGTTGTGCGCGAAGGAGTAAAAATATCACGAGAGGAACCGAATATTCTGATGTACATCAATTTATACAGCGAGGATTCGAATGCCGACCAAAAATTTCTATTTAATTATGCGGATATTAATATATCCCCAGAGTTGCAACGCGTTGATGGTGTGGGCGATTTGGATATTCTTGGTACGCGCAACTATGCGATGCGTATTTGGCTCAAGCCTGATAAGCTCACCGCTTATAATCTGTCAGCAGAAGATGTAAATCAGGCTTTGGAGGATCAGAGTATTGAAGCTTCGCCAGGTAAATTGGGCGAGAGTTCCGGGAAACGTCCGGAAAGCTTTGAATATGTATTGAAATATCCGGGCCGTTATACTACGCCAGAAGAATATGGCAATATCATCTTGAAGTCTAATTCTAATGGCCAGTTTGTTCGTTTAAAGGATGTTGCCGATATCGATTTCGGCAGCGAGATGTATGATATTTATTCTACACTGAACGGTCATCCGTCTGCTGCAATTACGCTGAAACAGGCGTACGGTTCCAATGCTCGTAATGTCATTCAGGATGTGAAGAAAACCATGCTTCGACTACAAAAGGATATGCCAAAGGGAATGCATTATGAAATAAGTTATGATATAAGCCGATTTCTTGACGCATCAGTAGAGAAAGTAGTTCATACGCTTATTGAAGCTTTCCTTTTGGTTGCAATTGTTGTATTTATCTTTTTGGGTGATTGGCGTTCGTCTATCATTCCTTGTTTGGCTGTTCCGGTATCACTCATCGGTAGTTTGGCTGTGATGTTGGCTTTTGGCATTACACTCAATATGATATCGCTTTTTGCTTTGGTTATGGCAATCGGTATTGTGGTCGATAATGCTATTGTGGTCATTGAGGCTGTGAATGTAAAAATGGTCGAAGACAATTTGTCTCCACTTGATGCTACCCAAGCGGCTATGAAGGAAATTAGTGGTGCTATTGTCGCTATAACACTTGTTATGGCGGCGGTGTTTATACCGGTTGCTTTTATGGGTGGACCAGAGGGTATGTTCTATCGTCAGTTCTCAATTACAATGGCATCGAGTATTATTCTTTCGGGATTCGTGGCATTGACGTTGACTCCGGCACTTTGCGCATTAATACTAACCAAGGAACAGGAAAATCATATTAAAAAATCTTGGCTTCACAAGATACTTGATAAGTTTAATTCCGGTTTTAATAAAGGTATTATCGGATATCGCAAGACATTGGAACGTACGGTTTCCAGTAGATTCATCACATTGCCTTTGCTTCTTGTTCTGTGTGCTATTGCTTTCTTTGTTAACAACTCTCTTCCTTCAGGCTTTATTCCTGAGGAAGATCAAGGTATGATTTATGCTGTCATTGAGACACCACCGGGTTCCACCATCGAACGAACCAACAAGGTTGCTCATGAACTGCTTAATATCGCCGAGAATGAGGAAGGAGTGGAAAGTGTATCTTCCTTGGCTGGTTATGAAATCCTTTCGGAAGGTACGAGCGCCAATTCCGGCTCCTGCCTGATTAATCTGAAAGCATGGAAGGAACGTAAACATTCGGCGAAGGAGATTATTGATGATCTGGAGAAGAAGAGTCGGAAAATTACTGATGCCGACATTGAATTTTTCCAGCCGCCTTCGATCCCGGGTTATGGTGCAGCATCCGGATTTGAACTTCGTTTGCTGGATAAGACCGGCAATAACGACTATCATCAGATGGAAAAGGTTAGTAAAGAATTTGTTAGAGAACTGAATAAACGGCCGGAGATCGGTTCGGCTTTTACATTCTATTCTGCAAGTTATCCGCAATATATGTTGCGTATAAACAATGATATCGCTGAGCAGAAAGGCGTTACCATCGGTTCGGCCATGGATAATTTGTCGACAATGATTGGCTCTGATTATGAGACAGGATTCATACGGTTCGGCAAACCTTATAAGGTTATTGTTCAGTCCAGTCCGCAATACCGTGCGTTTCCGGAAGATTTGATGGGATTAAAGGTCAAGAACGATCAGGGTGAGATGGTGCCATACGCTGACTTCATGCAATTGCAAAAGGTTTATGGCATGAGTGAGATTACGCGCCATAACCTTTACAATTCAGCTGAAGTGAGCGGTTCACCTGCTCCGGGATACAGTAGCGGTCAAGCTATTAAGGCTATAGAACAAGTGGCAGAGAAGAGTTTACCACATGGATTCGACTACGATTGGGCTGGTATTTCCAAAGATGAGGTTGATCAAGGCAATCAGGCAATCCTGATTTTTATTGTTTGTCTGGTGTTCGTTTATCTTATCCTTTCTGCGCAGTATGAGAATTTTATCCTTCCGCTGCCTATTCTTACTTTTTTGCCTGCGGGAATTTGCGGTGCATTCATATTCCTGAAATTAATGGGGCTTGAAAATAACATTTACGCACAGGTGGCGATGGTGATGTTGATAGGACTGNTGGGAAAGAANGCNGTGCTGATGGTGGAATATTCTGTACAGCGTAAAAATTTGGGTATGAGTATTCGAGAGGCAGCAATAGAGGGTGCAATAGCACGATTCCGACCGATCTTGATGACATCATTTGCATTTATTGCGGGACTTCTTCCTTTGGTAGTTGCAACCGGAGCCGGTGCTATTGGTAATCGTACTATTGGTAATGCAGCTGTTGGAGGAATGTTGTTTGGTACATTTTTTGGGTTTATTCTTATTCCCGGATTGTATTATCTCTTCGGAACATTGGCTGAGAATGTGAAAATGGTGAAGTATCAGCGTGATAAACCATTGACTGAAAATAAAGACATAAAGTATAAGAAATGAAAAGCAAGTATATTCAATATATGATTGTTATGTCGGCCATCGTCATGAATGGTTGTAAGACACCACAGATGACTAAGATGCCCGATCGTGTGAAGGCAGAGATACCGACACATTTTCAGCAGGATAGTGTGGTTGGTGGACATGCTGTATCAGCTCCTTGGCAGCAGTTCTTCACCGACTCAACCCTTATCTCCATTATTGATACTGCACTGACCAATAATCAGGATCTCAGAATCACACTCCAGCAAATAGTGATGGCAAAGAGCAATGTGCTTTATCAGGAAGGACAATTGATGCCGGCAATTTCTGCAGGAGGTAGCATCGGCGTTTCAAAAGAGGGCCGCTACACAAGTGAAGGAGCTGGAAATGCTACTACGGAAATAAAACCGGGTAAAGCTATGCCAGATCCCTTGATGGATTATCAGATTGGGGCTAATATAGACTGGGAAGTGGATTTGTGGCACAAACTGAGCTCAAGCAAGCGAGCAGCTGTTGAACATTATTTGGCAACTTTAGAGGGACGCAATGCTGTGCTGTCTTTACTTATTTCTCAAGTCGCTGGCAACTACTATCATTTGCTTGCTCTCGATAACAAATTGGACTTGATACATCAGTATATTGATTTGCAGAAGAAAGCTGTGGAGATTGCCAAAATTCAGAAAAAGGCTGACGCAGATACAGAATTGGCCGTTGAAAAGTTTGAAGCTGAGCTGGCTAAAGCTCGTTCTGAAGAATTTACTTTGAGACAAGAAATTACTGAGAGTGAGAATAGTCTTAATCTGTTGCTGGGACGATATCCCACTACAATAGAACGTAATAAATCAAACTTCCTTTCTGCAAGTCTGCAAAAAGTTATGACGGGAATACCTTCAGAACTACTCAATAATCGACCGGATATCCGTCAGGCTGAACATGAATTAGCTGCAGCGAAATGGAATGTGGATGCGGCACGAAAGGAATTCCTTCCATCACTGAATATTTCGGCATCACTAGGATTGGACGCCTTTAATCCGACTTATCTAACAAGAATGCCTAAGTCACTGGCATTTAGTGTGCTTGGAGGTCTTACGGGGCCACTTATAAACCGCAAAGCCATTCAAGCNAANTTTCANACNGCAGATGCTCAACAANTAGAAGCNNTGTATGAATATGACAAGACTTTGCTCACTGCTTATTCAGAAGTATGCACACTGATGTCGAGAATTAAAAATTTGGACCAATATTACAAATTAAAAGAAGAAGAATCTCAAAAACTCGACCATTCGATAGATGTCGCCCGTCAATTGTATCTTAATGGTCGTTGTACTTATCTGGATGTTCTTATGGATGAGCGGGATGCCTTAGATGCGAAGATGGAACTTTTGGAAGCCAAAGAGCAGCAATATTCTAGTATGGTTGATGTATATCGTAGTTTAGGAGGAGGGCAGAGTTCCTCGTCTTCTACAGAAAAATAAGACAAAGACTTTTTCAAAGCAAATGATGGTTGACAATAAGTAAATATAATAATCAGAAAAGAATTCAACTTTACGGTAGTGACATTAAGATATTGTTCAATATGTGAATACACACTTGTTGAATTATTGGAAAAGATGTATTTTTGTTGAACAGATTGACACACACGATTACAAGATCAGCTTCTCAGATGACCTAAGACGATGACAATCAGATGTTGAAAAGATGCAAGTAATTTAAATGAACAATATATGAAGCTAATAGATGGATACATGCCTTTTAACGGGTATAAGACTTACTACAGAATTGTTGGAGAAAATAAAAATGGTTGTAAACCTATACTACTGTTGCACGGCGGTCCTGGTAGCACTCATAACTATTTCGAAGTATTGGATAGACTGTCTGAAGACGGACGACAGGTTATTTCGTACGACCAGATAGGCTGTGGAAATTCATTTGTCGAGGGGCATCCTGAGTTATGGAATGAAAAGACGTGGCTGGAGGAGCTCATCAGTCTTCGTGAATATCTTCACTTGGACGAGGTACACATTCTTGGACAGTCTTGGGGTGGAATGTTATTGATTGAATATCTTATTGAAAAGAAGCCTCAAGGTGTATGTTCTGCAATATTAGCAAGCACATTGTCCGACAGTAAGTTGTGGGGCAAGGAACAGCATCGTATGATTAAATTCATGTCGGAAGAAGATCAGAAATATATTGCTGAGGCAGAGGCATCGGGCGATTATGATAACGAAAATTATATGAGAGCCAACGACAGGTATATGGAGTTGCATTGTGCAGGTGCTGTAACTGAAGAGAGTCCGGAGTGTTTAAGACGTCCCAAAAAAGCTGGTGCAGAATCGTATTTGATAGGATGGGGTCCAAATGAGTATACACCTTTAGGAACCCTTAAGGACTTTGATTATACCGATCGACTCCACGAAATAAATGTTCCTTGTTTGATAACAAGCGGAACGAATGACCTTTGTACACCTTTTATTGCCAAAACGATGTACGATCGCATTCCTGATGCACGTTGGGAACTTTTCGAAGGTGCTCGTCACATGTCCTTTGTGGAACAGAATGATAAGTATTGCGAAATACTCTCCAAGTGGATGTTTGAACAGGAAAAAAGATAAGAAGGAATTGGTGCCCTTTTACTTCTTGAACTAATCCGTCTATATCGGGCAGTTGCATAAGGTCATCCACTGAAATGGTACTATTCTTTTCCATTGTTCTCCTCTTTTATAAAAATGTGATTGTAGATATAGACGTAACTAAATATTGACATGAAATGCACAGAATCTTATTAAAATGCCATAAAATTGATGTAATTTGCAATACTTTTGATGAATTCTCCACGATTTATGGGGTAATATCGGGAATCATTGTTACCTTTGTAAATATAAGTTGAATTGTATCAAATTGTTAATCTGATGGAAACAACGAAAGACATCAATAGATTAAAAGTAGTGCTGGCTGAAAAAAAACGTACTAACAAATGGTTGGCAGAACAGTTAGGCAAAGATCCTGCTACTGTTTCAAAGTGGTGCACAACACTACTCAACCTAGTCTTGAAACGTTAATTGAAATGGCAAAGACTTTAGAGGTAGGACTTCCAGAATTATTCAGGATGTAGGTTGATATTATTTTGCAGAAATAGATTTATAATAATGGCAAAAAAATCTATCATAATAGGATTGGTCGATGCGGATCTCCTTAATGGAGGTACGCGTCATCCTAATCTTGCACTTATGAAGATTGCTGGTTTTTTGCTTGATAACAATATTAACTTTGAACTAATTACTGATACAGATGCGGATATAAACAAGTATAAGTATGTCTATATCTCGAAAGTGTTTACCTTTACCCCAAATCCGAACTTTTACACCAAGTCCTGTAGCAAAAGGAAGTTCAAAATTGGCGGTACAGGATATTATGCAGCAGAAACAAGTGTCAAGGTATTTACGAGCAAACGCCAAGGGGATATGGAGCAATTGGAGAAAGATGAATTTTTGCTTCATTATCCAAACAAGTATAATTGTGACAGTATTACGCATGGTATCAATATGGCTCGCCAAAAGCCATTCTATGACTTGTATGAAGAATATATAAAGTCAAAGGTCGCCGAAGGTCGTCAAGAGTCATATTATAATGATTATCGTTATTTTTCAATTGGTTTCCTCACTCGTGGTTGTTTTCGTCACTGTCCTTTCTGTGTTAACAAACTTGAGAATACAATTCTGCCATATTCTCAGATTGAGTGGTTTATAGATAATGATAGGGATGAAAATGGAAAATTGAAACGTCCATATTTATACTTGTGGGATGATAACTTTCTTGCATCTAAGCCAGAGGTATGGCGACCATTATTACAAGCATTGCAAGATACCGGCAGACCATTCCAATTCCGTCAAGGTCTTGATGAACGTATTCTTGCAGAAAGTGAATATTGTGAGGAAATTGCAGAAACACTTTCCAAGTGCCGATACTACGGTGACTATATTTTTGCATTTGACAATTGGCGTGATAGGAGCAAAATTGTAAAAGCTCTAAAGATATGGAAATTCTGGAATCCAAAACGTGAGACAAAGTTCTATTTGTTCTGCGGTTATAAAATGAGAGATGGAGATGATGTCCATTTTTACACTGACATATGGGAATTGTTTCAACGCATCAAGATACTTATGCAATATGGCTGTTTTGGGTATGTTATGCGTCATGAGGATTACAAGAATCATGAGCTTTGCAATATCTATGTTCAAATAGCGCGTTGGTGTAACCAACCTCAGTTTTTCAGATATATGTCATTCTGGGAGTATTGCTACCGCAATCAATCGTTTTGGGAACAAAACACAAGGAATTTGGATGTACCCAATCAAATTTCATACGAAGAATTTGAGAGAAGGTATAGCGAAGGTTACTATCAACGAGACGGAATGAAATTATGCAAAACAATGCGTTCTTTCGTTGATTTGTTAGCGAAATACCCTGATCATAAAGACAAACTTTTAGAAATGTCCCATTACAAATTAAAGGAATTAGTAAACCCCCATCTTTGGGAACGGATTTAAAATAATACAACTACAATGCCCATAATAATAAATTCTCATAAAGATACGCTTCCTATTGACGCTACTATAAGTATGAATCATAGTAGTGGCAATATCCTTCAAGGAGAAAAAGACATGTATGAAAGAATTGTGCGAGATTGCGATGCAAGTCCTTTAATATGGTACATGTGGTATGATAAAACATTTAATATACCATACAACGGTCAAAATGAAATCCAAATAGATTTCCTCCTTATTTGTCAAGAAGGAGCTGTGGTTGTTGAAGTTAAAGGCGGTCTAATAGAATTGATGAGAGGATTCTATTATTATAGTCATAAGGGTGTTCTAAAAGAAATGAATAGAACGCCATTCAAACAAGCTCACGATTATCAATGGGCTTTGTTGAATAATGGTATTTTAAACAAAGATGAAATTTTTGTTGATTATGTATGTGCTTTTCCCCATAGTGCATTAGACATTTCTCGTGACAATTCTCAAGCAAACCTTTCACATAAACTTTGGAATAAACTATCTCACGATAGTAATCGGTCTTTTGCCGAATTCTGTTTAGAAGTAATACGAAAAGACAAACGTTCTGAACGTGTGATGACTGATGAAGAACTAAGTAGTATAATAAATAAACTTGCTCCATCGATAGAGGACCCCTATAAGTACTCTTTGACATCACTGCGCGAGGTTCTAGATTGGCTGCATATTGATAACTTAAATATTCTTGAGGGATTAAGAAAAAATCCAAGAATCTTGATAGAGGGTGGTCCTGGTACAGGAAAAACTACCATGGCGAAAGCATATATCAAGAGACACGGAAGGCTAAAAGGGCTTTATCTGTGTTGGACTGGGTTATTGGCAAGCAAGGTGCGATTAGATTTAGATAAAGAACGATTGAGTTCCTCCTGCATCGTTAAAACCTTTAATAATTATATAAAGGATATTACTTCTCCGGCATTTGATATTGAGGCAAGATGTGGCAATTCTAATTTCAGAAAGGATTTGCACAAAGTATTATGTAAAGTCAAAAATGTAGATTATGACTACATAATTGTTGACGAAGCCCAAGATGTGGTTGACAAAGGCGTAGATATACTTCTTGACGAGTTGTTAGAAAGTGGACATAACGGGCTCAAACATGGGTGTTATCTTGTGTTCTATGATATTGAACAAGGTTATAACTCTTTAAGTCGTAATCTAAATGAGATTATAAACAGGATGTCGGAGCACGCCGCATGTTTTGTTCTTGACGAAAATAAACGTGTTCCTACTAATAAACTTATTGTAGAGTATGCGAACAAGGTTTTGACCGTCGAGCATAATCAAGAATCATACGATACTTATTTAAAAGCATTAAAAGATAACGACATCACAGGTCTTTCAATTACTACAAAAAACACTGTTAGAGAAGTTAAGAAAACAATTAAAGAGCAAGCGCAATTATTAGCACAATATAGTGGAGACATGTCTTCTACAACGTTACTTGTGCATTCAGACTTAAAGTATAAAGAAAATGAAGATGACGACTCTGTGTTTGATACAATTGCGGATATGGATTCTTTGTTGGTCGCTTTATCTGAGAGTACCATCAAAAGACAGTCTAAAGAGTCTTTGGCTTTTACTTCTGTCCTAAAATACAAGGGTTTAGAAGATAGCAATATAATCCTTGTCTTGCCATCTTCAAAGATAAAGAGTTCATGGGATAATTTTCTTTTTGAAATTTATGTGGGTATGACTCGCGCAATTATGCATTTGGACATTATTATCCTTAAAGAAGACTAATATGTTACACGAGAACTTCATAAAAAAAGTTGAGCAGGAGAGTCTTGAATTCCAGGCTCTAATGAATATTCTATCTCCTCTCAATGAGCATTCTTCAGAAGGACGAAAACTATTGTGCCTTGTAAATCATATATTGGATTTCTACATCCTTTGTGAAAGAGAATCTGATGATGTAAGGATGCCAATAGTGTATTTTCCTTTATGTGAGGGTTGGGCCCAGTTTTTATGTGAGGAATTCGTTTCGTTAAAAATGTCGCTTCTTTGGGGAGAGAACACGCGCACAGATTTAATTTCAACATATAGGAGAAAACCTTATATTGATATACCTTGTGGGGCTAATAAAAGATGTATAACCACATTGACTAAACAGTTTCGGTTCAGGCGAGATGTGGAAAAGTGGCTTAAAGAAGACATTTTGAGTTACCAATTCACAGATGTTGATAAGTGCTTCCTTTACAGTCGTAACATATCAAATGAATGCCATCTTTCTTTGAAAACACCAGGTCATTATCATTTTTGTCAAGAAATCATGGACCATACATTCTCTACAAAGAAGTCTATGATATTGCTTGGTGAAGATGAAAAGGAGGTTTATAGCGCAATAGAGAAAAACGATGGAGCTATAAAGATTCCAAATATCATCTTATTCCTTCAAAGAGATTTAGATGGCAGAAATACGCCCTTATGTATGCAAATGCAACGCTCTACTATTAATGAGTACAACGAAGATTATGATGCTGGTATTAAAAATGTCATTTTTTTTTCTTTTTCACAAAAGCCATATAGACTTCAAAGAATATACGAGAACAAGCATAATCTAGTTGAACGTTTGCAACGCGAGAAAATTTCGGAAACCCGAGATTTTATATCTTTCACCAAGGATGAGATGGATTATATATTTGGTCGTGAAAAAGGCAATATTAGTTTCTTTGAACTAAATTATGAAGAAGGTTCTGAGCAACAACAAATAAAAAATGCCTTCGACCTGATGTTTCAAGATATGCCTCATGAGGTAAATTTACGAAACGAGTTGGCAATATGTTTTACAAAACAAAGCATGGCTAAGATTCAAGAAATCATATTAGAACAGAATCCAGAGGCCAATGAAGAATACACTGATTATTTTTTAAGGCTTATCCAAAATGAATACAAAGGGCGACTGTTAAGCGTATTATTTGATTGGATAAATTTCCATCAAATTGCAGTTGTGTTGGACTATAATATTGATATGTATTTTAAAAATCAACTGATAGAGTTCCTAAAGTCAGATTGTGGGGCAACGTCAGTTACGTTATATACATTCAAGAATTTAAAGGCACATAAAGATGGAAATATTTTTCTAAACTCAATAAAGGAAAACAAGATTCTGGTTCTCTCAATGCTGAATCATTGTACTGGTCGAACTTGGGCAATATATCCCAACTCGTTTGATCAATACTATCTTAATCCAGGACAAAGCGTACTACAAATTAACAATAGAATTGTATTCGATCCTCGTTTTAGTTGGTATCAATATCGCTATTCAGAGCAACTTAAATTACTCCTCACATCTGATTTCCGCATAAAAAGTATTAAAAGTGGAATAGTGCTTCCGCCAAAGCCATTAAATGTCGGTGCAGAACCAAAAGATGATGAGGACGAACAGAATACTCGCAATAGAATGTCTTCTGGGCGCGAACAAAAAAGAGTTACATTATCATTTGGACCTCATCAACATAGGGTGTTAGATGAAGACGAATTAGTGCTTTGCCAATATGAAGATGATCCAGAACTTTTCATCTGCACCATTTCCGATATTCAAAGGAATTTTGACGATCCTACTAAGGTTAAAATACAACCATTAGTAGATTTCCATCAGCCTCTTGAGGTCTTTATTGACAATGAGGAACGAAAAATAGGGGACGGTGAATCTATTATGCGTAAAACCCCAATGTATGGTTTATCTGAACTAGAAATAGCTTCTAATTGTGAAATGTGGAAGATTCTTTTAGACCATTGCGTCGCTCGGCAAGGTGAGCAAGTTGTTTTTAATAATATTATGAAACCTCTTCTCCCTGCAGAAAGGATACAATTTAGTTCGTTTAGACGATGGCTTGATTTATCTGAAAGTTCAATACTTCCTCGAAGTAGGCGTATGCAAAAAAGAGTGATTGAAGAATATTTACAGATAGACCCTTTGTATACGAGAATGTTAAGACACAGAAAGTCAAGAATGAGTACAAATACTGAAGATAAAAATGCTATATTCAGGACCTTTCTCACTCACTGCTTACTGGAGTCAGATACGCAAAAAGCATATGATGGGTTAAGTAATGAAGTGCGTGACTATCTCGACATAGACAGTAAAAATGATATACAGATTATCATAGACTTAATTAAAGATGAAACGTTAAATGTCAAACAGATAAAATCAATTAAATATGATTAAAGATAAAAGGGATTCTTTGGAGCATTTTATCCAGGAACAGTTAATAGGACCTGGAGGCTGTGGCAACAACTTCGGAGTCTATCCTTCTCAAGAAGTTGCTAAGGAGGAATCCGTGTGTGAAGTCTTGAATACGACTCCAGGATCTATCTATAGTACAGCTATTCTTTTCCCTCAAGAAGGCAGCCAATCACGCTCCACCGATGAGATGAATTCAGATGGTATATCTGATGAAGAAAACATTGGTGATGAAACCTTATCTGATGAAGATTCTGATGAACAAGGTGATGACATGAGAGATTTTGGTAATCGGGAGGACGATGAAGACATTAACTCGTTAAGTCGCAGATTTCCAGACATTATAGGTGTTTCATGTTGCGTTAAAAACATAACTTCACTATCATCAAGTACCATGATAACAATTTCGGGAAGGTATTATAGAAAGTTGACAGACAAGACGCGACTTTATGTTAATATAGAAGATGCTGAGTTCTTCGAAAAAGCTTTCGCCGACGATAAAAGCAAAGAACTTTTTTCTCCATATTTTACCTATAACGAAGCAAAACTCAGCTTGCATCGAGCAATGTCCAAAGCTCAAGATTTAAAGGAATTTAGAGAAAAGATGCGAGAACTCAATAAGTACTTCTGTGCTGTGGTGGCAAAAAATCCTAATGGAGAATTTGATTCCATTTATACAGAGCCTTCTTTCCAAGACAAATATAAGCTCTTATCAAGTTATAAAGAGCGTCTTTTCAAAGCTCTAAAACATATTGGAGAGGATGGAAAATATTTAACTCCAGATAGGGTAAACGAATATAAGATACGTATTTCTAAAGTTGAGCAATACGAAACATTCTTGTCATATTTCGAGGATATTTTATCTGTTTGTGATTCAAGAGGCTTTGGTTTTTGGGTAGGTACATCTTTTACAAAAGAGATAGACCTGTCTTCTTTATCTTCATATTTTGATTCAGACAAAAGAAAAATCATTATTCAGCCGAAGGAAGGTATTACAAAAAATGTCGTAAAATACAGCCTTGTTAAAGGTGTTGAAGCATCTTTGTCTGTTTGGTTGCAGATTTACAAAGGAGACAATGGCAAAATATATTTAAAAGTAATGCTTGCTAATGACTCAACAAAAATAGAAGTAGATAATACCCACTATTATTCAATAGTCACTGGGAAAGTTAATGAATTAACTTTTTTTGGTGTTAAAATTGATGTTGCAAGTTCAGATATTATTCCATATAGAGACGAAATATCTTATAATTTTGCTGATCAAGAAGCAAATCGTTTACACTATCTTTATCGAAGTATTGAGGATTATGGTGTTGGACACCTCTGTTCCGCCAATTGGCATAAGGATGATTGTGGAATAATGCATGTTTGTTCTGAGTTTATGCCATCTGTTGAAACGCCAGATGTTGAACCAGAGCCAAGAGATAAATCGAAGCAAGTCTTTGATGAGAAGAATAATATATATTTGCCCCAAAAGTATGTAGCGAACAATCAATATCTTCAATTTAAGTGGCTATCAGTTTTTTCTTCGAATGAAGATTCTGAGATAGTATCTGGCTTACTTGAATTTGCAGAGTCATATCATACATGGATAAAGCAACTAACAGCAAATAATCATCCAATTGGACAGGAAAACATTCAAAGATGCGAGGAGGATTATAAAAGGATAAAGAATAACATTATAGAATTCCTGAATGATTTTGAGAAAATAAAAGTTTTCCGATTGATGAATACTGCAATGTTTATGCAATTATGGCATAGTAAATCAAACAATCAGGAGCAAGTCGTTAGAGATAGTGAAGAACTGTCTTTTGACTATTACAAAACTAAAGCTCTTGATACAACAATTTTCAATGGCGTTAATGCTGCATGGCGACCCTTCCAGCTTGCATTTATTTTACTCAATCTGGATGGTGTCTTCCAAAGCAAAGATGATCCAAAATGGAAAAAACGAAATGAACTCGTTGATTTAGTGTGGTTCCCAACTGGCGGTGGTAAGACAGAATCTTATTTGGGTATTATCGCTTTAGTCGCATTAAATCGCAGATTAACACTTGCGAATGGTAAAGGCAATGGCGTTGCAGCTATTATTCGTTACACTTTACGCCTACTTACAACGCAACAGTTTCAACGTGCTTTGCGGCTCATCTTGGCATTAGAACAGATTCGCAAGTGGGGCAAATATAATTTGGGAGACACCGAATTTTCGATTGGATTATTTGTGGGAGAGAATTCTTTGTCTAACCATTATGACGGTCTTGCAGACGAAATTCGCAAGAATTGGGATGATGACGGCAAACATGGTAAAATACCACTTGACCGATGTCCATGGTGTGGTTCAACCTTAAGAACAAAGGAAGTATCTACAGACCATTTTAAGTTTGGTTGTAGCAACAAATTTTGTACATATGGTAAACGAAATTATTTGCCTGTTAGACTTTGTGATGACCACGTTTATGAGGAACCGCCAACGTTGCTTTTTGGAACAGTTGACAAGTTTGCTCAATTGGCACGTAAGGTGAATGTTAGAGATCATAGTGGAGATTCTAGGCGATTATTCGGCAAAGGTCTGGGATGTAATCCTCCTGATTTGATTATCCAAGACGAATTGCATTTGTTGTTGGGACCATTAGGTTCTGCTGTAAGCTTATTTGAAGCAGCCATAGATCAATTGTGTTCCTACAAGCGTGGGGATGGCGTTGTTATTCGTCCTAAAATAATTTCATCAACAGCTACAACACGTAACACAAATCTCCAGGTAAGAGCATTATATGACCGTGATGTCAGCATTTTCCCCAAGAATGGAACAGACTATGATGATTCTTTCTTCGCTTTCTACAAAAGAGAAAAAAAGAGGGAAGAAGATGAATGGGCGTTTGTTTCTAAGCGTAAATATATTGGGATAATGCCAACTGGTCGTACACAAATGACTACCCAAATTCGTCTGGCTGCTATTCTGTTCGTTCATAGGGCCTTATATGAACTAAAGAACAAAAAACTTCTTGAAGAGAAAGATAAGTCCTTTATTGAAACTGCAGATTATTATTATTCAATTATATCTTATTTCAACTCCTTAAAAGAAGTTGGAAAGACGGATGCCCACTTCTATCTTGAGTTTACAAAATATACGCGCCGCCTATTTAAACGAGTTATGCGTTTTAAGGATATGTTAGAGTGTTTTTATGCTTATAATGAAGTATTCTCAAAAGCAGAATTGACTGGACGATTGTCTGGTGGCGAAGCTGTGGAGGAACTTTCCAAGGTTCAAACTATAAAATGGGATCCTGACAAGCGTTTGCCTCATTTAAAAGATGGGGAAACGGATAAATATACTTATGCAGTTCTTCCGGTAGACTATATTTTGGCTACAAACATGATATCTGTAGGTCTTGACGTGAGCCGTTTTAATACAATAATTATTAATTCTATGCCTAGAAATATTGCAGAATATATTCAGGCAAGTTCTCGAGTGGCACGTGATAAAGAGGGTTTGGTTTTAACCTTGCATAATCCCTTCCGTTCAAGAGATGTCTCTCATTTTGAAAAGTTTAGAGAATTTCATGAGAAGTTGTATTACTATGTAGAACCTATCTCAATTACTCCTTTCTCACCAAAGGCTGTAGAAAAATACTTGCCTTTATATATGGCAACTATTATAAGGCATTTGTATAATCAATTAGCAGACCGAAAGGATGCAAAACAAATGTCAGACGTAACTGCTAATGAATTAAGGGGAAACTTGAAAGCTTATTTCAACGAACGTTATGAAAGGACTCAAGCACTTAATTCAACGGAACATGAATTGGAGCGAGAGCTTATGACCAAAGACCAATTGGATTATATATATAAGTGGATTAACGATAGTCTCCAGCAATGGGTAGAAAAGGCTGAAAAATATGGAGGGTCATTAGTGTATTATGCAGCTGGGCAAAATGAGGCTAATGAAGTTTCACTACTCGTGTCAACGGATGATTACGCTGAACAAAAAATCGCAAATAAATGGGTTGTCCCATCTGCACTTCGTTTAGTTGAACCAGAATCAGTTCTTCATATTCTAAATAAATAACGTTATGAATATACGCAAAGAAAAACAATACAATCAAACTATGGGCAAGTATAAAATCTTGTCCTCTGCTGCTGGCGTTGGCTCCATAATTACGACAAAATGGGGCGGATTTATTATGCCACTGAGTATTGACAATTGGAAATTTATTGAAGTGGTAACGAACAAGATTAAAGAAGTACTACCTCAGGCAATAGATATCAAGAAATTACAGGAAAGTTGTGGAGTAGAGTTGATAGAAGATTCTCGTTTTGCCGAATTTCTAAGTGTTAAGAAGGGCTTTTCCCAACTTAAATGTTTTGCAGCAATACCTCATGTACAGTTAGATATGTACAATCAAATTGATCGTAAGGGCAATCCGTTATATAAGTCACTTAAAGCAAAATTGGGAACTGAGTTGGGAGATAATATGTTTTACATTCCAGCAATCAACTTTCCCCAATGGTTTATTTCTTCTAATTCAGAGATTAAGCCACTTAAAGAATGGCGTAATGAATGGAAAATTCAAAAGTGTAATGATGGCAAAATGGAATATTTTGTACCACCACGTGATCCTAATAAAAAAACATTCAGAAAACTAAAAGCAGAAACTCTTCGAGATGATACAGAGTATGGGCTCTTAAAACCCGCACCTCTCATCTTAATTTGTCCAAATGGTCATATATCAGATATACCTTGGTATAAGTATTTTTGTGCTTCTCTCAAGCATGAGAAAATGGAGGATGAGAACGGTTTTGAGCTGTTTGGTTATAGTTGTGATGATTGTAGTTGCGGAGGAAAGCATAATATAAAGTGGCTGAATTCTCGTAATCAGGCAGAATCTTGGGGTACATTAAAATGTACTAAATGTGAGCTTTCTGTACCTCTAGCAGGTATCATGAATATCAAGCCGTACTGTCGCGGTGAACGTCCGTGGATTGACAAAGACAACACCTACGAACGCTGTGGAACAACTGACAAAAAGACAAAGATGCAAGTTGCTATGGTGACTAGTAATAGCATCTATTATGCAAATGGTTTTAGTAGTTTGTATATACCTAAGGATTTTATTCCCCAAAAAGCAGGACAGCTAAGTGATGAAGCTCATACTGCACTGGGAAAAGTTACAGATAAGTATAACGCTAAAGTAGCTAATAGACCGAATTTGACCAAAGAATTTTTTTGGGCGAATAACTATGATGATTGTGATGACTTTATAGAAGACGCTAAACTTGACTGGAGTCTTTTTAGTTTGACAGCATTTGACTATGAAAACATAAAAAACATGTTCTTGGGATTAACGCATGTAGATGATGATGATCCCATCGCAATCTACCGTTTGACAGAGTTTGAGGTTTTTACAGATGAAAATCATCCAAATCGTAAATCGGAAGGATTGGAATTTAATGACATTGATATTCCAGATTCCATAAAACCTTTTTTCAAGACTATCAAACAGATACATACTCTATCTCTAACAAGCACGCAACTCGGTTTTGGAAGAGTGAATATGCCTTCATACAAGTTCGATGAGAATGGGAAAATTGTACCGCCTGGGGATGAGATGAAACCAATTTTCGATGGTACTCCTGCAGACATCTATGTTTTGCCTGCAAATCAAACTTTTGGTGAAGGATTATTTTTTGCATTTGACATGGAAGCTATTGAAAAGTGGGTAGAAGAAAATGATTTGAATAAGCACTATAAGTGTCAGTTGGACGCAGGTTCAATGGGAGAATTTTTATATGAGGAGATGTCTCTTTATGGAAGAGCAAAGTTTTATCTTCTTCATACGTTTAGTCATGTGCTTATGAAAGAACTTGAGTTTTCTTGTGGTTATCCTACAGCAAGTTTAAGTGAGCGTCTGTATTACTCTGACAAGATGTGTGGAGTTCTCATTTATACCGCTGATGGAGCAGAGGGAAGTATGGGAGGACTCGTTTGGCAAGGGCAGTCACGACTTGTTCGTAATATTGTAGAGTCTGCAATGAAACGTTCTATAAATTGTTCTTCTGATCCTTTGTGTTGGGAAAATGAGGATGGCTTGAACAGAGCGTCTTGTTTTAGTTGCACAATGGTTTCAGAGACTTCATGTGAGCATCAGAATATGGGTCTCGATAGGCGTGTTCTTGTAGATGATAAGTTTGGATTCTTCAAGAGCTTGTGTAATTCGGATTAACTTGGGCGAATTCTAAACAATTTCATCTTATAAAAAGAAAATGAACCCACTGATTTTTAGCACGGATGCCAAAAGTCTGTGGTTTTGTTGTAGTCATCGTTTTGGTCGGAGTTTCGCATTCTTCTCGCGTATAAACATCGTCATCGAGTCAATCTTCTCGTCGTTCCCTTTTGAATCGGTGAAGAGAGTGTAGAAGTAGAAGAAGTGGTGCTGGTCTTGCTGTCGGTGGCATAGTAAGCTTTGATACAATTGTACTTATGCACAATCTTCGACTTCTCCGCATTTTCTCGTGCGAGGTGCAACGTGATTACAACGGAAATCAGCCAGCCAAACCACAAGGTTGTTTTGAGGAACTTGCTCAAATGATAGCTGAAATACACACGGTGGATTTAGTACCACGGTATCTGATAGAGAGCCTTGCGCATTATTGCCCAGTTCTTCGGCATCGCCGGCTTTTCCACGGGGTTTAGCAACACCTTGTGACGGATTTCCGCAAGATGCTTGTCGAAATCACTTGATGTAACATTACCTGTTCAACAACGTCCTCTCATCATCAATATCATCATAACGACTGTTCCCACCAACCTCCCATTCTCTGTTGTTATCTTGTGAACCAGCTTTGTGCCTAAGTAGGTTGGCAATGGTGATAATATCTTTGTTAATATGTATGTCCGTTTGCCGTTCTGTTGGCAGTTTTGTATGTGAATTAGCTCCAGGTTTCAGCTGTTGAATGTCAAATTCGTAGTCTTCCATACAGATTATGGAACGATTATTATAGTCAATGCAATAGGTCTTGTTCTCTGTTTGAAAGATAGACATTCCGCTTTCGAATAATGACGAGCGCAAGTTTGTAATCTCCGTATCCTCAAAGAGACTTTGAAGCTGATTTACTGTTGCCGCAGGATATTTTTGTGAGGCATCTACAATGGAGATTTGTTCAATGTCTTCTATCTTTCCAAACTTGCAGAGCAAATTACGCTCAATTTCATTTATAGGTGAGAAGGATTGTAACCATTGGAGTTTATCATTATAACGCAATGTACTGCGGATGTTTTCATTCAATAAGACACGCTCGTTACGAAATGCTATGCGTCCCTTCGTGACATAGCTTCCGAACTGGCGCCAAAGTAGGGTGTTCAATCATAAGTAGATAGTTTTTTGTTGTCTTCAAGCATGGCATCAATGAACATATCAATCTTTTCCAGTCTTTCTTCGCAGCTCTGGAAACTGAGTAACTGTTTCATAGATAGTACTTCACTTCCTTTATACATGGTTTTGTTCTTGTGGTCTATAATCATATAGCCATACGGTTTATCCTTTGAGCCAAAGAATATGAGGTCTACACCGAAACGCTTTTTCATTATTTGCTTCAGCTCTTCCTTGGAAGCTGCCATTTGGCGATACTTGCGAAGAATAGCACGTAGCTGATTTTTGCGTTTTTGCTCTGCTTCATCAGGCAGGCTATATTTGGTCATGAGAGATTCAATTAGTATCGCACCTAAAATACGCCCGCCACGTTTGACACATATTATTGCATTTTATTTATATAATTAAGCAAGAAGTCCTCTATGCCAATGTATAATATGCCAGAATCATCTCTCCATTGCAGGATATAATCTTTCACTACAACAATTTTTATAAATGAGTCATTTATTTTTGTGAGAGAATGTATCTCCTGTAATCGCTTGTTTTCATCAGCTACGGTTAATGCCGATTGGATGTAATAACGACTCTGTCCGCGTTGGCAAACGAAGTCCACTTCCAATGCTGAACGCTGGCGCTTGCCCTCTGCATTTGTTACCATCGTTTCCACTACGCCCACATCAACACTGAATCCGCGGGCTGTAAGTTCATTGTAGATAATGTTCTCCATAATGTGATTTTCTTCTTGTTGGCGGAAATTCAAACGTGCATTTCTTAAGCCCACATCTGAGAAGAAATACTTTTGTTGGGCACCTATGTATTTACGTCCCTTAATATCATATCGTTCCGCTTTCTTTAGGATGAAAGCATCAATAAAGTAGTCTATATATGTAGAAATGGTACTGTGGGATACAATCAAATTTTTGGTCGACTTGAAAGTGTTCTCCAGTTTAGTTGCATTAGTCAAACTACCCACTGATGATGCCAGATAGTTCAGAATATCCTCAAGCACGTCTTTGGATGCTCGTAACTTGTTGCGTTCTATGACATCGGTGATGTACGTGCGTTCAAAAAGCCCTTTCAAATATGCCGCCTTTTCAACATGCCCTTTCTTGCTCATCACAAACGGCATGCCCCCGTACATCATATATTCAATCCATGCCATTCGGCTTTCACCCTCATAAGCTGAACAGAACTCATCAAAGGTCAGTGGATTTACTCTGATTTCCTCGCCTCTGTCCTTGAATTCTGTCAGTATGTCAACAGAGAGCATCTTTGAGTTACTACCTGTAACATATAAATCCACATTGTCCAGCTTCTTTAATCCAAGTAAGACATCCACGAAGCCTATTTTTTCATTAGGATTACCGGGTAGATATGGATTTTGTATGCTGTCCACCTTTTGAATTTCATCCAGCAACACATAGAAAGAACCCTCCTTGTTTGCGCAAATCTCTCTGATATACTTTCCTAATTCAAGTGGATTGCGATATTTTGCATTGATATCCTCGTCAAGGGCAAGCATGACTATATTCTGTTCGGACACACCTGTATCCATAAGATACTGGCGAAATAACACATTCAACAGATATGATTTGCCACATCGACGTATGCCTGTGATAATTTTAATCATACCATCATTCTTCTTTGCAATAATCTGGTTGAGGTACCTGTCTCTCTGAATCTTCATGCTTATCTACTTTTTTTGTGACATTGATACATTCTTCGCATGCAAATATACATAAAATAAATGAAGATGTACTCCTTATCTGCTTTTTTTGTGACATTGATACATTTTTCGTTATTAGAACACCCATTTGTCTACATGTAATATGGTATCATGGACCTAATGACGAGAGTTATTATCGGATAGCTTTACCGTCAGCAAGATGTAAATCGTCAACAAGCTGTTGACGATTTGGAAACGCAGCAAATATTCTCTATTCCTTGGGGATACCATATACAGATTATTGGTAAATGTCACGGAGATAAGAATAGAGCTTTATTTTTCGTCCAACAGACAATAGATCATAATTGGTCGCGTAACGTATTGTTGAACTTTTTAGACACAGACTTGTTTTAGCGCAAAGTCAAGGCTATTACTAATTTTAAACAGCAATTGCCTGCTCTACAAAGTGATTTAGCTCAGGAAAAATTGCACCGTTGAACTAATCAAGAAGGCTCAGGGCGGGGAACCATACGGAGCCATCACTTTGAAGTTGGAGCGAGGCTTTCTAAAGGACTATTTCTTCAAGGTGAAGGACACCGTTATGTCAGGCAAGCCACGGAGGATGCGAGAGTCATTCCGCAAGCTGGAACATACAGAAGGCATCGACCGAATATTTGAGCCATTGAAGAAATATTTAGATCCATCAGAGAAGCCAGATAGCGAGACGGTGGGTAGGAGCATGAATGAAGCCGTGGACTATCTTTTGAATATCGACGAGAGTCTTTATCCTACGCTCTTCGACTTCAACGAGCCATGGAAAATAGATATCATGGCGTTCATGGAGAAATATTACACCAGACACATGTCACTCTCTGAGTTTGCCAACTACACAGGTCGTAGCCTTGCCACATTTAAGCGTGACTTTGCCAAGATGAATGATGTTACGCCTCAGAAGTGGCTTCGCGAGAAACGACTCAATATGGCCTTTCAGTTGCTGAAGTCTGGCAAGGCAAATGCTTCGGACGTCTATTTGAAAGTAGGGTTCGAGAACCGTACTCATTTTATCTCGGCATTTAAACAACAATTCGGGACAATACCCTCATTAGTTTAATTGAATATGAACATTAAAACACTAATATGTGCCGTGGCAGGAATGATTGGAATCACATCATGTAACGTACAAACGAAGAAAGTAGAAAATATGGAAGGAAAAAAGATTCTGGTCGTCTTTTATTCATGGGAAGGCAACACGAAAGCGGTTGCAGAGTACATCAAGAGCAAGACCGACGCAGACATCTACGAGATCAAGACGTCGGAGATGTATCCCAAGGATTGGAATGAATGTGTGAACAAGGTCGGTAAAGATGGGAAGAACTTTGAACCAGCACTTATCGGAGATATGCCCGACGTGAGCAAGTACGACGTTGTCTTCATCGGTTCGCCTTGTTGGTGGGGAACCATCGCCAACCCTGTGCGTTCATTCCTTCATAAGGTTGACCTCTCGGGCAAAACCGTTGCACCGTTTATGACTCACGGAACAAGTGGCCGCCATCTTCAGGAAATAAAGAAACTCTGCCCAGGCAGCACCGTGCTCGAAGGCCTTGGCATCTACAACCGCTATCAGGTGGAGACGAAAGTAAACACGCCAGAGAACCTTGGTAATTATAAAGCCGAAGTGGATAAATGGCTTAAAGAAATAGGATTTTAAAATCAGAAAGCAATGAGAATAGCAGTTATTGGAGCATTTGGCAAGGCTGGAAGCCTTATCGCCGAGGAAGCAATCAGCCGCAGGCATGACGTTACGGCAATCGCAAGACGGCAACATGACGACCGTTATGAGAAACTCATCGAGAAAGACTTGATGGCCTTGACACGTGATGACCTCACAGGCTTGGATGCCGTGGTAGACGCTGCAAGCGCATGGACTTCAGAGACCTTCCACATCCACACGGATGGTATCAGTCATCTACACGCTTTATTAGAGGGCACCGACACCCGTTTTCTGATGATGGGAGGTGCAGGAACGCTTTATGTGAACAAGGAGCACACCATGATGGTAAAGGACCAACCAGACTATATGGAAGAACTAAAGCCATTAGCCGCAGCACTTACCGCCAACCTTGAGCGCATCCGCTCATATTCGGACTGGGCCTGGACATACGTCACCCCACCATTCAACCTTACATGGGAAGGCCGTGACACCGGCGAATATATTATCGGAGGCGAGGAATTCATCACCAACGACAAGGGGGAGAGCTACATCAGCTACCGCGACTTCGCAAAGGCGATGATAGATATTACAGAGAATCCTGAATATATCCGCAAGAGAGTGTGCGTGCTGAGTAGATAAGAAGACAAATAAGCCGCTTTGGAAACGCTGGCACAGAGCTTCCTGAGCGTATTCTTTCCTTTTTTTAAAGAAGTCTAATTGTGGTAGGAATGCCATATGGTGTAATATTTACGATTGGATTCCAGGAGAGACACAATGTCTTCAATTTGTGGAAGGCCAAAAATGGCGTGAAGGATTTTTATCCTCCACACCAACAGAATTGCACTTCCCTCAAAAAAAGTATATACTTTCCGTTTCAAAAGTATATACTTTCGTACTTCAAGAGTATATACTTTCATACCCCAAGAGTATATACTTTCTGATGCAAGAGTATATACTTTTTGAGTGTTGATGTGTTGGCAAAAACATTCGAATGCGCGAGTCATTTGATCCGAATGAATGATTCGTTTGACATATGTCAAATGAACCGCGCATTCGAATGAAATGGTTGTTGTATTCGAATGAAATGGAAATCGTATCCGAATGAAATTTGGAAAATTATCAGAAGTAATTTGTGATGAAAAGGAAGGTCAAAACCGAAGGAAGAGCGGAAAGCTGTAGCCTTTGATTAATAAAGGATGTATTAGAATGAGTTTTTATGAACCTCTGAGTGGATATAAAAGAAATTGAAAATCAATATTTTAGCTTGCAAAATATAATATAATGACTATTAAGTAGTTAAACTGCTTTGGCCTGCTCTTGAAAAGAGTCGTGTCACAGTATATTGCTGATTGATAGAATGATCTGGTGAAGGGAAACACTGACTAAAGTCCCAGGAGAGTACTTTCTCCACTGAAAATCCGGGTTGGAGATTGGGAAACGTTGTTTATATAGAATTGCTCCGTCGCTTTCGTCCACAATACACAGATGTCTTTTATTATCGATACTGGTAAAACTGTCGAGGTTCTTTATATAAATAAATAAAAAGCAGCAGCTTATTATCTGTTTTTCTCCAAAATCTTATCCAGTTCCTTAACTATCAACATCGGGTCGTCATTGATTGCTTTGGTTGTCAAAGTGCCATTCTTCAATTCTTCTGTAAGTTCGGGATACTCCTCAAAGGAATCCGCCATTTTGCCCTTTGATTTGCGGAAGATGGTGCTGAAATTCAAATAGGGTCTAGCCACTTGTGAATCAGTCAATTTGTAATAGGCTAAAGGCTCTAGGTTCCATGCTACAGTATTGTAAACCCAAACATACCCGATATAACCATTCACATGTTTGCCCTGATAGGCAATGAACAACATCCTCGGACTATCCGAAATGCTGCCCTTACCACTATGCATGCTGCTAAAAACGCGCAACGGAACGACCTCCACTGGTTTAATGGAATCATTAACTGACAACATAAACAGTCGTTCCACTTGGCTAAGACTATACTTCGATTTCTTGCCTTTGGCATCTAGGCTGACGGTGACAACAGTATCACGATCGCTCAACTCTGAACGCAAAAATCCTTCAACTACAGTGCTATCTTTTAATATAAGTTTCACCTTGGTAGGCTTTTGGGCAGATGACACAGAACATACCATGAACACGGCAATCATCAACAGTAAAATCTTTTTCATTTAATTCTATTCCTATTCTATGACACAAAGGTATACAAATTACCTATACGAAAAAGAAGTGAATTACTATTTAAACTATATTAGTCTGCTTTGCTCTTGTATGACTATTATGCGATACGAATGTTATAATTAATTCAACAAAACAGCGTTTTAAATCTTACTAACTACCCAAAATGCTGTTTATCAATGAAAAACAATCATATTCAGTGGACTTTTTCAGGCGGAATCTTATTCCACCGAATTGGTCTGTGATAAGTGCTGTATTCTGCTGAAAAGGAGAGAGGAAATAAAACAAAAATCCCTGATAACCATAGATTATCAGGGATTTGCTTCGATTTGCATCTTTTTTTTAAGTGATCTGCTTGGGGTTCGAACCCAAGACCCCATCCTTAAAAGGGATGTGCTCTACCAGCTGAGCTAGCAAATCGACCTAATTGCATACTTCTTTGTAATGCGGGTGCAAAGGTACATATTCTTTCTAAGAATGCAAATATTTTTCTGAAAAATTGAATTTTTTCTTTTATAAAGTCGGAATCTGTTATTCGTATCTCTGCCGCGGACGCATTTGGATGGCTTTCAATTGTCCGGAGCCAATAGGTCCCATCGGACCCATTGGTCCAACGAAATCTCGATTTTTGTTTTTGTCGAACATATTGATTAGTACATCCTTAATAAGTGGTCCGAAATCGAAACCTAGTTTTTGTCCACCTAATTTAAAATATGGATAAACAATTGGTTCAGTTTGCCATTGACGGAACATTGGATCGTAATAATTGCTTGCACCAATATCCAGTCCGAATTTGTTCGACAGTCCGATACTGGCGAAACCGCCTACATTGAGACTGGAGAATGAATTAGTCATACTACGTGTATAGTCACCGAAGGCTGTAAACGATAGTCGGTCATTCAGCATGTAGCTCAGCGACGTCGTTGATCCGACAGAAATATCATACATTGGTGTGAATGTCGTTTTTGATACATTCGCTCCGACAGTTAGTACCATTCTGCTTCCCAGCATTTGTTGATAGGCAACACTTGCATTGCCAACATTTCCCATTCCCATCACCGTTTCGACTGATCCGGAACCCAGGATAGCACTGTGGCGGAACTGTTTGATCACACCCGAAGTACTATAGTCGCCATAGTTGGTAGGATTCTTGCTCATCGGGAAATATCCGGGACTGAGTGTTTCGTAGCCTTTGTTGAGATAATTTTGAAAATTTGGAGAAATTGAGAGCGGTTGCATTGGTTGGGATGGCGCATTCTGTAACTGTTCGATTGTTAGTTTCTGTAATTCTTTATCGTTGTTTGAGAATAATTGCCGTGTAGAGTCGGGAAGTGTATGGCTATGTTTAAGATCAGGATTGTTTTTTGACTTGTCAGTCTGAGCAAAAGCAATACTTGAAAATAGCAATATCATTATTGTTATCTGTATGCATTCCTTAAATATCCAACTCGTCTCTTTCATAAAAAAGTGCTGTTTTGTATTCTCTGTTTGTGAATATCCTACAGAGTCCTACTTCAAATCTGTTGCGAAGATAACAAAAGAAGGACACAAACAAAAGAAAAGAACATGCAATAAAAAAATATTTGTCCAAAAGCTTGCTAAAATGAAATCTTTTTTGAAATCTTTGTGATATCAAAATAATATCATAAACAATTACAGTTATGAAAGCAGAAGAATTTGATTTTAAGGGATTTAAAATGAATGGCTTTTTAGCCTTGTTCTTTGGTTTTATACTTTTGGTGTTGGCAGCCGGATGTATTGTTATGTCTATCAACGACAATAACAATGCAATGTGGATTATTCCATTTGTTGTACTCATTTTACTTTTCTTGATTTCGCTTGGTGGATATATGCAGTTAGAACCTAATGAAGCGCGTGTGATGTTGTTTTTCGGAAAATATCGGGGCACATTCCGCGAAACCGGACTCTTTTGGGTGAATCCGTTCTTGGTTGCCAAAAAGTTGTCACTTCGGTCGCGCAATCTTAATCCGGAACCTATTAAAGTGAATGATAAGGTAGGTAATCCTGTTCTGATCGGACTTGTTATGGTTTGGAGGCTTAAAGATACATATAAGGCTATGTTTGAAATTGATTCTCAAACGATGGCCGAAACAGGTAAAGAAGCTACTGGTGCCACATTAGTCAGTCGCATGAATGCATTTGAGAAGTTTGTAAAGATTCAGAGTGATGCAGCGCTTCGTCAAGTAGCTAATTTGTATGCATACGATAACAGCGACGATGAGAGAAATGACGAGCTCACACTCCGTTCGGGAGGAGATGAAATCAATGTTCAGCTTGTATCTCGTCTTAATGAACGTTTAGCAATGGCTGGAATAGAAGTAATAGAAGCTCGCATAAACTATCTTGCTTATGCTCCAGAAATTGCAGCAGTCATGCTCCGTCGTCAGCAGGCAAGTGCTATTATCACTGCTCGCGAAAAGATTGTTGAAGGAGCTGTTTCGATGGTGAAGATGGCTTTAGATAAACTTTCAAAGGAAGAAATTGTTGATTTGGATGAAGAGAAGAAAGCCGCGATGGTGAGCAACCTGCTTGTTGTTCTCTGTGCAGAAGAACCTGCTCAGCCGGTGATCAACTCCGGAACACTCAATCATTGATTCTTGACCGAATATGTCAGATAGGAAGAATACGATAAAAAGTTTTATACTCCGCATTGATGCCGAGACGATGGATGCCATTGAAGCTTGGGCTGCCGACGAGTTCCGCTCGACGAACGGTCAGCTTCAGTGGATCCTTGCTGAAGCTTTGCGTAAAAGCGGAAGAGCAAAAAAAATAAAGAAAAAGACTCCCCCCGAAACGCCTCCGACAGAATAACTTGTAGAGCATATAAAACAGTCGTTATATATTATAATATGAACAAAAGGGGGAATAGTGCTGTTTTATTATTACCTTTGCATGAATTAGCCGCATGCTCGGCATGAAAAATGATAATTACAATGGAACAACGATTTTTAGGACTTATAGCAGATAGTATAAAGAAAAACTGGGATCTTCCCGTTTTTTCAGATTATAAAGGACGTACGTACGATTATAAAGATCTGGCGCAGGAGATTGAGAAACTGCGCATCGTTCTTGAACATGCAGGCGTGAAGCAAGGCGACAAAGTAGCATTGATCGGACGGAACTCGTCGAACTGGGCTATTACTTTTTTTGGAATTTTAGCTTATGGTGCAGTTGTTGTACCGATTCTTCATGATTTCAAGCCCGACAATATTCATCATATCGTGAATCATTCTGATGCGGTAGCTCTTTTTGTCAGTTCCAGTATTATGGAAAATCTGAATGAGAAAAAGATGCCAGTTGTGAAACTGATCATGATACTCGATGATTTTTCAGTGATAAAGGCCAGTAAAGATGTTCTTATTGTCAGCGATAATATCAATAAATATTTTGGAAAAAAGTTTCCGCGTACCTTTTCTCCAGAGAGCGTGAAGTATCATGTTGAGAAACCTGACGAATTGGCAATTTTGAATTACACGTCCGGAACGACTGGATTTTCAAAAGGTGTTATGATTCCCTACCGCAGTTTGTGGAGTAATACACAGTTTGCCTATGACAATCTGGAGTATGTTCATCCAGGCGATAATATTGTTTGTATGCTTCCGATGGCTCATATGTATGGTTTGGCGTTTGAAGTACTCAATTCGGTCAATAAGGGTTGTCACGTTCATTTTCTAACACGCACACCGAGTCCGCGAATTATTATAGAGGCTTTTGCTACTATTAAGCCTATATTGATTCTGGCTGTTCCATTGATTATCGAGAAGATTGTCAAAAACCGTATCTTCCCGGAATTGGACAAGCCATTGGTGAAGATTCTGATGAAGCTACCTTATGTCGATTCAAAAATCAACGATGTAATCGGCAAGAAGCTTGACGCCGTATTTGGTGGTAATTTTGGCGAATTAGTCATTGGTGGTGCCGCTATAAACAAGGAGGTCGAGAAGTTCCTGCGTTCTATCAAATTCCGTTACACTGTCGGCTACGGAATGACCGAATGTGCTCCACTTGTAGCTTATGCGCCATGGAATGAATTTAAGGTCGGTTCTGTTGGTCGCATTGTCGATCGTATGGAAGTGCGTATTGACTCCGATGATCCCATTAATAAAGTCGGTGAGATACTTGTGCGTGGCATGAATGTAATGCTCGGTTATTATAAGAATCCTGAAGCTACAAAAGCAGCATTCACTAATGACGGCTGGTTGCGAACAGGTGATTTGGGAACAATTGATTCTGATGGTTTCCTTTATATTCGTGGTCGTAGTAAGACGATGATTCTTTCTTCCAATGGACAGAATATTTATCCAGAAGAAATTGAAGATCAGTTGAATAATAAGATGTATGTCGCTGAATCGCTTATTATCTCGCAAGGTGATAAACTTATTGCGCTGATTTATCCTAACTGGGAACAAGTCGATAAAGACGGCATTCAGCATTCTGAGATAGAATCGTTCATGAAGAAAAATATCGAAGAACTTAATAGCGAGATTCCTGATTATAGCAAGATCTCCGGCTATCGTCTTTATCAGGAAGAATTCGAGAAGACACCGAAACGTAGTATCAAACGTTACTTGTATCAGCCTGCCGAAAATTAATCGGCATCGGATTCCTGTTCAGTACAATCTTTTTTGAGATTAAAGATGAAGGTGACACCCTTACCTATATCACTCTTTGCTGTTATTTGCCCTTTGTGGAAATTAACAGCATTTTTTACAATAGAAAGTCCCAAACCTGTTCCCCCAATCTTGCGGCTGCGTCCTTTATCAACGCGGTAAAAACGGTCGAAGATTCGCTCCAGATGTTCTTTGGCAATGCCTATGCCGTTGTCCGTAAATTTGAAATAGACGTATTCTTCGTTTTCCTTGTAATTATTTATTTCGATGTGGATTCCTTCGCCTGCATAAGCAATGGCATTATCGAACAGATTGCGAAAAACGGAATATAGTAATGAGTAATTGCCTTTGACAATCAAGTTCTCTCTGACCTTCAGAGTTGCTGTGATATGTTTTTCTTCCATCATCTGTGAACATTCTTTTTCAATTTCTACCAGCATTGTAGAGATGTTAACTTCTGCGATATCGAACATTTCAGAAGCTTCGTCGAGACGGTTCAGCACTGACATATCTCGAAGCAGATCTGCCAATCGCGTGCTTTGCGAATAACAGCGTTCGAGAAAGAACTGCCGTTTTTCATCGTCGAGATCTTTATTGTTCAAAATTGTTTCAAGATAGCCTTGGATGCTGCTTACGGGTGTTTTCAGTTCATGAGCAACATTCTGAGTCAGTTGTCGTTTCAGTTTACGCTGTCTGTGATAGAGGGTGATGATGTTTTGCGAGATGTCGCCTAGTTCGTCATTGGGAAAATGGTAGTCGTTGTCGGTTATGCGGTCGTTTTCGATATTGAGTGCAAAATCACGTAACCGTGCAATTGTCTGTCCGATACTGAAGGTAAAACGCGAGAGAACGATAAAAAAAATGAGCATCATGATTGCCATGAAGTAGATGAAGCGTTTGTCGATAGTAAGAGCTTTCTGAGTAAATGTTTCCCAGGGCAGTGCAGAACGGTAAATATAGTTATCGATATTTGTGGCTGCATAGAAATATTTAATGCCAGTAGTTGTGGATTCACGCAGTGAATAGCCTTCTTGCTGCTGTCGTGCTTTTTTTACTTCAACGCGATTGTTGTGGTTGTTGAATTCGCCTGCATCGCTGTTATCGAAAAGTACTTTTCCTTGTGGATCAATGATGGTGACACGCAAATCTTTCTGTGCAATCTCGCTTATAAATATTTTTACAGAGGAGGTCACATCTTTGTTTTCGTTGTTATTTATAATTTGATAGAGCTGATGGTTGTAGTTGTCGAGCATGTTGTTCAACTTTTCTTCTGCAAACTCATGTTCACGCTGGTATTGGAAAAGCAGGAAACATACGGTAAAGCCAAGGAACATAGCAAATATCGACCAGAATAGCCGTTGACTGAAAGAGATTCTGTATCTGTTCATAGTATTTGAATTAATGTATTAGCATTCAAAACAATATCCAAAGCCAAGACGTGTAACAATGTTTTTTCCATATTTGCCAATTTTCTTCCTTAGTCGCGTTATGTTTACATCGACAGTCCGATCCAGCACATATACTTCGTCTTTCCATATTCTCGATAAGATTTCTTCTCTTGAAAATACGTCGCCTTTGTGTTCAAGCAGTAACTTTAGAATTTCGAATTCTTTTTTTGTCAGTGCTACTTCTTCTCCGTCAACTAATGCTCGGATCCGTTTGGTGTCTAGCGCAAGCGTTTCATAATGAAGTAATTCCTCGTCTTGCTCGCTCTCTTTGTCAGAAGTTCTGCGCAGTACGGCTTTAACGCGTGCCAGTACCTGCTTGATTGAGAAAGGCTTCGAAATATAGTCGTCGGCACCCAGGTTGAATCCTGTAAGCATATCATTTTCGGTATCTTTTGCGGTCAGGAAGATGATAGGGATGTTTTCGGTTTCCTTTTTTTTATGTAAAATATTTGCCATTTTAAAGCCTGATATTTCTCCCATCATAACATCCAATATCAGTAAATTAAATGACGTGACATTCTTCTGCAAAGCTTCTTCAGCACTGTATGCTGTGTCGACCGAGTAGCCTTCTGTTTCAAGATTGAATTTGAGGATTTCGCAAATATCCTCTTCGTCATCTACAACGAGTATTTTAGGTGCCTCCATAGAGTGTTTCAAGTTTGATATCACAAATATAACTATTCTTCACTTATTTGAAGCAAAGGTCGAATATTATTGTTTCGGTGTTATGAAATTTGTGTTACAATCATGTTACGAATTTCAAATGGAAATTTCGCAAGGAATCCAAAAACTAAATATGGTTCCTTGAGTTGAATCAGATTCGGCAATGATTTTGCCGTTATTGTTCGAAAGAAGAGCTTTGCAAATTGGAAGACCGATTCCTGGAATGTATTTGGAAGATCTGTCAAAATTGTCAAATCTGTCGAAAATATGAGTCAAGCTATTCTTTTCGATGACAAAACTTGGATCAGAAACTGCAACCAATAATCCTTCGTCTTTTATTGAATAATTGACTGTAATTGTTCCTTTATTACTGTAACTTGAGAAATAGTTTAGGATCGTAGAAGTAATAATACTCAATTTCTCGGGATCAAGTTTAACTTTGAAAGATCCGTTATGAGAGAGATAGACAATGTTGACTCCAGGTTTAAGTGTTTTACAAATTTTACTTTTCAGGTCATCAAAGAATCTTGAAATATCAAAAGTTTCTCGCTCAAAAACCAGATTACCGGATTCAATTTGTGCGAGAACCAGCATGTCATCGGCCATTCTGAGCATTAATGCACTATTCTCGTCTACAATTTTTTTGTATTCCATTCGTGTCTCTTCTGATTCTTCATCCGACATTACGTCCGAAAATCCCATTACAGCATTGAGTGGCGTACGCACTTTGCGCCCCATATTTTCCAAAAAACTGGAAATCATCTTGAGCAGTGCTGCTTTTCCTGAAAGCTCTGTCATTTCGAGCATGGTTTCATGCCAATTGTCGTTGTTGATATTTAGAATCAGATAGCTGCATATTTTTCCATCTATGTCATAATCGAAAGCGATTGTTTCGTTATGGAACCAGACGTACTTCTTTGACTTTCCGTCGATAAAGCGAAAATCTGAAGTCAGTTTCTTTTTCTTATGTTCTCTAATTTGTCTCATAAGGTCAATAAGCCCTTGCAGATCATCGGGATGAGCGATTTTCCTCACATAATCGGTTGTTATAATAATATCAGGATTCTTGCCTTTGTTATCAAGCATATAAAAAGTGTCTGACGCTACATCATACTGCAAAATATAGATTTTGATTGACTCTGAAATAAAAGATATTCTTTTGCGGTAACGTTCAAGAATATTATGCATTTCGTGCCATTGATCATTCTTTCGACTGATAGAAAAATAGCTAATAGCTTTTCCTTGCTTATTCGTTTCGTAGGGATAAATATCGTTATATTGCCATATATGAGTTTCCGCTCCGGGAAGAAGATATCTGTATTCACAAGCATACTCTTTTGTATTTCCACTATGTAGATATTCAATAAGTTTGCGAGCTATCGGTAAATCATCAGGATGGATATGAGTCCAATAATCGTCAAGTGAAAATATGCGCTCGGGCTCGCCTGTTGTATCATTCCAACGAATGAACTGTTGTTCGGCAACATTGTACTGAACAGTGATAATGTTGTCGTTCTCGGTAACATGGCTTAATTTTCCACGTAGTCTTTGTAATACAATATTATTTTTGGCCAGTTTTTGTTTAGAAAGGAAGAAATAAATTAGCAAGGGAAATAACATGACCAATAATACGATATCTAGAACAAGTAGAAAATCTGTTCTTTTGTCAATCTCATAGAGTGATATCCTGCTCCATATCAGATAAGCGATTATAAGAATTCCACTCGCTAGTAAACATAGTGATAATAAGTATGATAGCCTCCTTTTTGCCATGGGGAAATTTAGAATGATGAAACTTCGTTTATTTGGCGACAAAAATAGTATTTTATTTTTGTAATAATAGAGGTTTTGTTGAAAAATGATTGCTATAAAAACATTCGAATGAACAATCACTTTCATTCGAATAAAAAGGTCGTTTCATTCGAATGAAATGCTTTTTTGTTCCGAATGTATTTCAAAATTGATTCGAATGAAATATCCCTGTTCTCTACGGTCTTCTGTACTTGGAGTGGCTTAGTGTTGAAAGAATTCTGTTGCACGCAAATAAGATTAAAGAAACTTCCGTTTACGGTTATAATTTTATACATTTGTCGGCATTAAAAAGATTCTGATGATGAAAAATATGAAATTTTGTGTTACTGTCCTTTTCGCAGTCCTTGCTTGGACGATGCAGGCTGCCGTGGTCGATTCGATCAAAGTATTCAGTAACAGTATGAATAAGAATGTGAAAGTAGTGGTTATCAAGCCTTCTAAGATTGAAGGTAACCTTCCTGTAATTTATCTGCTTCACGGTCATGGAGGGAGTGAAAAGCAGTTTCTCGAAATGACTAAACCTGATCTGCCGCAGATTGCTGACCGCGACTCTGTCATTTTTGTTTGCCCTGATGCACAAAACAGCTGGTATTGGGATAGTCCGAAGAATCCGGCTTATCGCTATGAGACATTTGTCTACAAGGAACTGATAAACGCTATTGATGCTAAATATCCGACAGTGAAAGATCGTTCAGCACGCGCCGTGACAGGATTCAGCATGGGCGGACATGGTGCAATGTGGCTGGCATTCAGACATAAAGATGTGTTTGGTGCAGTAGGAAGTATGAGCGGTGGACTGGATATACGCCCTTTTCCGAATAATTGGAATATGAGTGAGCAGTTGGGAACAGAAGCTGAGAATCAATCTGTATGGGATTCTCATACAGCCATCTCGCAGATATGCCGGCTCAAAGATGGCGATCTGGCTATAATATTTGATTGCGGCTATAGCGATTTCTTCTTCGAAGTGAATAACAATTTCCATCAGGAACTGCTGAAGTACAAGATTAATCATGATTTTATTGTCCGTCAGGGGAATCACAGCCATACGTATTGGAATAATTCTCTCGATTATCAAATCCTGTTTTTTAAGAAATTCTTTAATAGGAGAAGCAAGTAACGATGGCACCGGACGAAGGGCGATTGCTCATTATTGCTGATAATCAGGATATCACGAGAATGGGATTGATGTATCTCTGTAAGAACCTTGGTATACAACGTATAGCTGAAGCCCAAGATAAAAAAACCTTGCTAAAGCAATTGACGGATACGTCTGATGCAGTGGTTGTGCTCGATTATACTCTTTTTGATTTGGTTAGTGCTGACGAGTTATTGATTTTGCAACAACGTTTTAGTGATGCTAGTTGGTTGTTGTTTAGTGACGAGTTGAGCGAGGAGTTTATCCGTCGTGTTTTTTATGGAAGTGAGAACTCTGGGATTGTGATGAAAGACGCCGTATCAGACGAAATTTCGGATGCTTTGAGTACAACAATGAAATCTGAACGTTTTGTTTGCAACCGTATCAAAAGCATGCTTTCCCATCATGATGCTGCAAAAGGAGAGGAGCGTTCACTATTGACAACAACAGAAAAGGAGATTCTGAAGCTCATTGCGCAAGGAAAAACAACAAAAGAAATTGCTGCTGAACGTTTTTCAAGCATACACACTATTGCTACACACCGCAAAAATATTTTTCGCAAACTTGAAGTGAATAATATTCATGAAGCAACCAAATATGCACTTCGGGCAGGTATTATCGATGTTTCCGACTATTATATTTGATTATTAATATCTTCGATTGTCGACACTCGTTCCATTGAATACGTTTTGTCGTGCAACTGGATATATTCAAGCAGTTCTTTGGCACGAATAAGCATTTCCCGACGTTTTTCAGGATAGAGATAACTTTCTTCGATGAGTGTTTTGGCTGCAATGTTGAGTCGTTGCAATCCACCCATGTCATCCTGATTAAGCTGTTCAATGAGTTGTGTCGGATCAGAAGTCATCAACTGCTGATGATCAAGTTTCAATGAACTGTAAACTGTTTCGATGAGTTCCGGGATGCGACCAGTGTCGTTGGTGTCGCGATGGTTGACAATCTGCAGAACAATCTTTGCCAACTGCTCGATTTGCACCATGATAAAATCTCGTTTAAGCATCTTATTCTATTTTTATGCTGATGATACGGATGTCTTTTTTGGGACGGTCGTAAGCGTCGCGGGGCTGATTAGCGATTTTGTCAATCAAGTCGAGACCTTCGGTCACTTCGCCGTAGATTGTGTAAAGTCCATCCAGATAATGATAACCGCCGACAGTTGTATAGGCTTCTCGTTGTTCGGGCGTAAACTTCAGATGACCAGGCGTTGCCATAACCATCGAATCAACTTGTTCGCGGATGATGTGTATGCGGCGGTTAAATTCAACTTTATTGGTGTCTTTGAGAGCCAAGAGTTCGTTTTCAACAGGATTGTAGAATTTCTCCATCGCTTTACGCTGGATTTTTTGGTTGGCACGAAGTTCCAAAGTATCGAGTTCGCCACTACGATAAACTTTGCCTTCGAAGATGAAAAATTGCGACATGTCGGACTTGCGTTTCGGGTTGATGTCGTCGTTCTGACGCGGTGCGGCAAGTGCACCTTTCTTACTGAAATGAGCGCTTCGGAATTCAGGCATAATTTCAGTGCTGCGGTCGGCAAATCCTACTCGCGCGCCGGGAGCAGCATTGCGTGAATCGAGCGAACCTCCTTGGATCATGAATCCTGGAATAACGCGCGTAAATAATGTACCGTTGAATTTGCCTTGTTTGGCTCTGGCAACAAAAGCACGCACATGATTAGGTGTATCGTTATAGAGCTTTGCTTTCATTGTTCCGACATTCGTTGTGATAATCACTGTCTGTGAAAAGGCTGTGGCTGTTAAAGCCAGCAACATAGCTAAAATGATATATCTCTTTTTCATCGCTTCTTTGATTTGAGCGGTAAAAGTAAATAATATGTTGTAAAACACAAAATAAATAACTACCTTTGCACCATATTTAGGATAAAAAATTATTAACGAAGACGTTTGGGTTATGGATTGGATTACGGAATTGATTTTCGGTGACAGTATAGGTCACTCTATCCTTTTACTTTCGGTTATCATTGCGGCGGGTATTCAGTTGGGAAAGATTAAGATATTTGGTATATCACTGGGTATCACATTTGTTCTTTTCGTCGGAATCCTTTTGGGACACTTCGGTTTTACAGTTAATCCGGACGTTCTTCACTTCTTCAAAGAGTTTGGTCTGATTCTTTTTGTTTATTCGATAGGTATGCAGGTTGGCCCCGGATTTTTCTCTTCGTTCAAGCAGGGAGGAATAACACTGAATCTGTTGGCTTGCGGGATTATTTTCTTAGGTGTTGCTACGGCTATCATTATACATTTTATTACAGGTATACCTATGTCGACGATGGTGGGTATCCTCTCTGGCGCTGTGACGAATACACCTGGCTTGGGTGCTGCTCAACAGGCATACACCGATACGCATGGCGTTCCTGATAATACGATTGCATTGGGTTATGCTGTGGCTTATCCGTTGGGTGTAGTTGGTATTATTCTGGCGATTGTCTTCATCCGCTATGTGTTCCGTATTAATTTCGATAAAGAAAATGAGCAGCTTGAAAAAGAAGATGCTGTCCACATGAATGAGGTAAAGCCTATCTCGCTGATTGTAAAGAATCCTGCTATTTTTGGCAAGACTGTTGGCGAACTGTCCAACTTGCTCGAGCATCGCGATTTTGTTATTTCGCGTATTTGGCGTGACAGCGACAAACATATTGATATAGTATCATCCAACACCGTGCTGAACGAGAATGATAAGATTTTTGTTATCACGACTGAGACGGATGCTGAAACAATACAAACTTTCATTGGTGAGTCTATTGATATGGAGCGCAAACAGTGGATTCGAATGGAAAGCCAGTTTATCAGTCGACGAATCTTGATTACGAAGCCGTCGCTCAATGGCAAACATTTGGGGCAATTGCAATTGCGCAAACTTTATGGCATTAACATTACGCGTATCAATCGTGCTGGTGTTGATCTGGTAGCGAAACCTGGACTTGCATTGCAGGTGGGCGACCGTGTAAATGTTGTCGGAACAGAAACAGCCATTGCTAATGTTGAAAAGGTACTTGGCAATTCAATGAAACGTCTGAATGAACCTAATTTGATTACGATATTTATCGGAATTGCGCTGGGTATTATCTTGGGAAGTATACCTATCTCATTTCCAGGTATTCCACAACCCGTAAAACTTGGATTGGCTGGTGGTCCACTCATTGTAGCTATTCTCATCAGTCGTTTCGGTTACAGATATAAATTGATTACGTATTCAACCCAGAGCGCTAACTTGCTGTTGCGCGAGGTCGGCATTACGTTGTTCCTTGCCTGTGTTGGTTTGGGTGCCGGATCCGGTTTTGTTGAAACGATAGTGAACGGTGGTTATGCTTGGATTGGTTACGGATTCATTATTACAATCGTACCACTGTTAATCATTGGCTGCATTGGTCGCTACTTTTTTAAAGTCAACTATTTTACATTGATGGGACTGATTGCCGGAAGTACAACAGATCCGCCGGCATTGGCTTATTCGAATGCTACTGCGGGCAATGATGCACCTTCTGTTGGTTATGCAACAGTCTATCCGTTGTCAATGTTTTTGCGCGTACTTGCAGCGCAGTTACTGATATTAATCTTTGTATAGTTCTTTTGTAGAGCTGTGGTGTAACGTTATCAGAAACATCGTGTGTATCCCAGAGCATATGAGTCGTAAAGGCTGTCTTTCATTCCATGTGTAAAATGAAAGGAAAGAATATTTTTCTTTACCTCATATTTAAGTGTGTTCTTCCAAAGGATAGGACGATCGCCGTCATTTTCGTATCCATAGATTCCGGTAATATTACTTGATAATGAAAGATGCTGATGCTGTGCCGAGAGTCCAAAACCGTAGGTGATGGCATCGTTCTGACGATGAATCATGTCGTTGGTCATCCAGCAGTAGAATCCGCCCATAATCTGCATGCGTATCAGTGATTGTTTGTCATTGCTGCTCCATAGGTTGCGAGCAATATTCAAGTCAAACCAATATGATGCTGCATCTGTGTAGCGGGCATCACAAAGCCGTCCACCACTGGCTGTCTTGATTGTAGCACTAATCACAGCATCTACCCATTTTTCGCTACGTAGAGCTTGAAAGAATGAGCTGAAAACAATGTCACCATGGCATCCTATCGGGCTTTTTGTTTCAACGGCATGGCGTTCGTCGCGTGTTTCAGGTGTCATATTATAATGTTCGTCAACGACCCATGTCACTTCAATGCCTGCACGCCCTTTGACGAATGGAATGTAAAGGCGTGTAAAGAGATCGTGTGTTTTATCGCCTGAATAATAATGGTATTCGCCACGCACTTCGGCTTCAATATATTGACCTATATCAGCATTACGCATTGTTGGCATCGGAAATGCATTTGGCCCAAAATATTTGGGCGAATAAATGAGTAGATCTGTTTTGTCGCGCCAGTCGTCAGCATGCGCAGTTGGCATCCATGCGATAATTGCAAGGATTGTTATAATAGTAATTCTGATTGATTTCATTTTTCTAATGTTATTCTTTTGCGAGCAAAGGTAAATATTCCATTCGAATTTTATACATTTGCCTTGTTATTCTTTAAAATCATTGAAACATGAAACATCTATCTTTATTAAGCACCTTGCTCGTTGTGTTGTCGCTGTTGCTGGCATGCTCTGTATCAGCGCGTAAACCAATCAGAACATTGATTATCACAGGTCAGAACAATCATAACTGGCAGGTGAGCCATGTAGCTTTGAAACAGATTCTGGAGAACTCCGGACGTTTCACAGTCGATTTTGCCATTTCGCCGGCTCAAGGTAAGGATATGTCGAAATTTATCATCGATTTCACACCGTACCAGTTAGTAGTTTTGGATTATAATGGCGATTCATGGCCAGAAGAGACGAATCATCGCTTTCTTGCTTATGTTCAGAATGGCGGAGGCGTAGTTGTGTATCATGCCGCCGACAATGCCTTTTCAAAGTGGCCTGAATTTAATGAAATCATTGCATTAGGAGGTTGGGAAGGACGCAACGAGAAATCTGGACCGTATGTTTATTGGCAAGATGGTAAGCTGATCAAGGATAGTTCAGTAGGTCCGGGCGGTTCGCATGGCAAACAGCATGAATATGTGTTGACACGTCGCTCCGATGAAAATCCCATCATGAAAGGTTTGCCATATCAATGGCGTCATGCCAAAGACGAACTCTACGATCACATGCGCGGTCCGGGCAATATAAAAGATATCCTATATACATCTTTTGCTGAGAAAGAAATGAATGGCTCCGGTCGTGAAGAGCCTCTGATTTTTACAGTTGATTATGGCAATGCACGTATCTTTCACACGATGCTGGGCCATTGTGGCGAGTCTTTGCAAAATAATATTGCCATGCAATGTACCGGTTTTCAGGTATTGCTTCTTCGCGGTGCCGAATGGGCAGCCACAGGCAAAGTGACACAAAAAGTGCCTGCCGATTTCCCGACTGCAGAGAAATGTACTTATCGGTTAGATTATAAGGAGAAATAATAATAGTTTAGTATAAAATCATTTTCAGAAGAGGTGTTGATGAAGGTTTCCGATTCAACACCTCTTTTTTGTTTGTTTTACAAGCTGCCTTTTTTATTCGTTTCAAATAAGAATGCAAACATTTCTTTTTCTTTATTTTTAAAATTCGTTATAAATATAATCTTTCATATGAATTATTATATATAAATTTGGTGCGGTTATGTTATAAATTTTATTTGATATGAAGAGAATCTTAGTTTTGGCGATGACAACTTTGTTTATATTGTTGCCAACAATATGTTTAGGACAATCAGTGAAACCTATTACAGGAACATTTATCAATCTGGTTTATCAGGACGTTCGCAACAAATATATGAATCCGCAGTATTATGATAACACTGACCCGCAGATGTGGAAAGCAAAAGTTCATGAGCTGCATGAGATGGGTATTGAGTATTTGGTCTTTATGGCTGTTGCCAATGATGAAAAATCTTTTTATCCTTCAAAGTTGATGCCATGGGCTTATCCAAAAGAGAGACAAAGTCCTGTCGATGCCATTATGAATGAGGCAGCACGATTAAATATGAAAGTATTTATGAGCATAGGATGGGCCAAAGATCAGGATGACAATATTAGAGATCCGAAAATACGCGGTCGTCAATTGGCTATAATGAAAGAACTTTCGCAACTTTATGGTAGTCATAAGGCTTTGTATGGTTGGTACTTGCCTGTGGAAGATTGTATTTGCCCTGTCTTTGCCGAGCATGCCGTTCAAGCTGTTAATGAATTGACAGAAAGAGCTCGTTTGCTGACGCCGGGTAAGAAGATACTTATTTCACCTTACGGACTGTCGCAGTCGGATTTTACGCGCTCTGATTATGAGCAGCAACTGGCCAAACTAAAGGTCGACATAATTGCTTATCAAGATGAGATCGGTTGTGTACGTGAGGCATATCCTATAGTCAATTTAAAAAAGAATTGGAAGAAGTTGCGTGATATTCATAATCGCTTGCATATAGAACTATGGGCGAATATTGAATCATTTACATGGGAAAAAGCTCCTAACGATCGTACTTCGGCTTTGATTCCGGCAGCATTTACACGCCTTTTGTCGCAAATGGCAGCTGCATCAGAAGCACCTGTCGATCGGATTATTTCATTCAGCATTTGTGGCATTCTGGATGATCCGCATTCGGCATACCAATTAGGACAACCGATTTGGTCGAATAAGGTGTATTCTGATTATATGTCGTGGAAGAGGAAAAATGAGAACTTTTCTTTATTAGAAGCTTCATTTACAAAGAGTCTTACAAATTTAGCAAAGAGTACCATGATTGAAGATTCTCAAAAGGCTTTGTTGGATGGTGTGACTGCTGAAGAAAATATAGCCGATGCGGCATGGGTAAAGTTTAGCTCTGGTTATCATGAGGTGCTTATCGACATGAAGCAAACAACTTCTATAAAAGAAATCTTGATACGGATGCTGAACGATAATAAAGGAAATGTTGGCTTCCCGTTGAAAATATATTTGTTTGCTTCTTCCGATGCTCGCAATTATCATTTGCTGTCAATCAAGGATAGTCCGGTCTTTCCGAACAATAATCACGATGCTTGGATTGATGGTGTCAGTTTCGATTTATCTGATGTGAGCACGCGCTATCTGAAAATTGCTTTCGACGCTACTCAAACAGTATGCATGGATGAGATATTTGTGAATCCGATGAAGAATAATTAAAATATATTTGCCATGAAACATGCAAAAGTCACGATTCTGATCATTCTGATGATTGCTTCATCTGTTATGATTCTATTTGCTAAAGATAATGATGTGATAAAAATCCGATTAGATGAATTGGGAGTAAGTCCATGTTATCTGCAAGATTGGGGCAGTCCGCAAGTGAACCAATCGGTTTTAGGAACACCGTTGACCGTGAACGGCACAGTGTACAAGCATGGTTTGGGCACTCATTCCATCAGTCGTATATTGCTTGATCTAAAAGGGAAGGCAAATTCTATATCCGGTCTTGCTGGTGCTGATGATAATAATATGTACGCTGGAAAATTACAATTTAAGATAATTGGTGATTGTAAATTACTTTGGTCAAGCGGAATCATGCGGAAAGGGGATGCTGTCAGAAAGTTTAATGTGAACCTTGTCGGCATAAAAAAAGTTCTGTTACTTGTTGAGGAGTGCGGCGACGGCATTATGTATGATCATGCTGACTGGCTGGAAGTAAGTATTGCCACTTCTGGAAAAGTTATTCCTGTTCCTGTATGGCCGAAACCGATAATGAAAAATAAATATATCTTGACTCCTGAAGCTTCAGATACTCCTAAGATCAATAATGCTTTGATTTATGGCGAACGTCCCGGCAAACCTTTTTTATGGGGAATAATGGCTTCTGGTAATCGTCCGATGTCTTTCCAAGCCATTGGACTTCCTGACGGATTAAGCATTGATCAGACTACCGGCTTTATACGTGGAAAGGTGGTACAAACAGGCAATTATAAAGTGTTACTTGTGGCTTCTAACAGTAAAGGGACAGATAGAAAAGAGGTCGTGATAAAAATTGGCGATAAAATAGCTCTTACACCACCTATGGGATGGAACAGTTGGAATTGCTGGGGTCTTGGTGTTGACGATCAGAAAGTAAGAGATGCCGCTCGGATGATGCACGACAAACTTTATGCCTATGGATGGAATTATGTAAATATTGACGACGGATGGGAAGCCTCGCAGAGATCATCTGAAGGTAAAATCCTTTCAAATGAAAAGTTCCCGGATTTTAAGGAATTGACTGATTATATCCATTCACAAGGATTGAAATTCGGCATTTATTCTTCGCCCGGACGTACTACTTGCGGAGGGCATATAGGAAGTTATCAGCATGAACTTGCTGATGCGCAAACATGGGAGCATTGGGGTGTCGATTATTTGAAGTATGATCATTGCAGCTATTCTGAAATACAAGAGAATGCAGAAGAAAAAAGCATTCAGGCTCCTTATCTTGTAATGCGTGATGCTTTGAATAAGGTGAATCGGGATGTCGTTTTTTGTGTCGGATACGGTGCTCCGAATGTTTGGAATTGGGGAAAGGCTGCAGGAGGAAACCAGTGGCGCACAACGCGTGATATTACGGATGAATGGAACGTTGTGACGGCAATAGGTTGTTTTCAGGATGTTTGTGCCTCAGCCACAGCTCCAGGATGTTATAATGACCCAGACATGCTTGTCATCGGAAAACTCGGAAAAGGCTGGGGGGCAAAAATGCATGATTCTTATCTTACTCCTGACGAGCAATACTCGCACATTTCCTTGTGGAGTTTATTGTCTGCTCCGATGTTGATTGGATGTGACATGGGTGATATGGACGGTTTTACTTTGAACTTGTTGACGAATAGCGAAGTGATATCTATCGATCAGGATCCTTTGGCCTCACCGGCACATAAGATTCTGACAGAACAGGGACAGATATGGTATAAAAAATTGTATGACGGCTCGTATGCAGTCGGTTTTTTCAATATGAATCCTTATTTTGTTTTATGGAATCAGGAGGATGCTTTGAAAATTCAAGAAAAGCAGTATTCTTTCACTCTTGCTTTGGACGCATTGGGAATAAAAGGAAAAGTGATGATCAGAGACCTGTGGCGTCAGAAGGATTTAGGAATATTCGTTTCTTCCTTTCATACGAGTGTACCTTATCATGGAGTGACTTTAATTAAGATTATTCCCATAAGATAATATGATTTGTATTTCATTTTGATACTATTTTCTCGATAAATATTATTTTTATCGGTCCTTATAAAAATATCACAGCCGAGTCAATGGCAGTCGAAACTGCTCATGTGACTGGTCTTTTGAATGATCTGGTGGAAGCAGAAAATGTGGCCAAACTGTGTTCGCCTTCCGAGCGTCCTTCTGACCTTCTGCCCAATCCCAATGGAGGCGGTAAAGACCTTGGTGAAAAGTCCGGCGGATTATAATCGTTGAAATGAAAAAGGCTGCGTCCAAATTTTGAACGCAGCCTTTCTTATTTATTGGTTAATAATTTTCATTTTGTGTCAATGATCCGCCAACATAATCGATTTCATTCTGTGGAATAGGATAGGGCCATGTCTTGTCTGTTACTAATGAACCTGCTCCGGAATGTTTGCCTTCTTCAGTTTTACTGAATGCCTGCATGGTAGGAACAAATGTTTTCCAACGGATTAAATCGAAGTATCGAAGTCCTTCGCAAGCAAGCTCAACACGTCTTTCATGTCTGACGGCTGCGCGCAGATCGTCCGTTACTTTAACTTTATATTTGGCATTGAACATTTCTTCTGTAATACGCTTGTCTTCTGGAACATTAAACTTTCTGTATTTAGCGTAACTATCAGTTGGTGTTGTCGTAACGAAAGCACGATGTCTGACTTTGTTAATCAGATCAACAGCCAGTTGCTTGTCCCCATTGGTTTCAATCAGACATTCTGCATACATAAGTAACACGTCTGCATAACGGATATAATAATATGACCAGTCAGTCTGCATCAAATCGCCGGTTACTCTTCTTGAATAATCAATCCAATGCTTGCGACTATGTAACAAAGTAAAGTCATCATATCCAGTATAATTGTGTGTTTCAGTAAGATCTTTTGTCTGTTTGTAAGTGACGTCGCCGGAGGCAAGAATTGTATGTACCAAACGTGGGTCGCCTGTTTCATATTCGGCTACTAAATTGTTAGTCGGACATTCACCGCCCCAGCCGCCGGTAATATTTCGTCCCATATCCATCTGCGGGCAAACCGTAGTATAACTGTTGTAAGGCGGATTGTAGGAGTAAAGTGTGATGAAGACGGCTTCCTTTGACATATAGCCGTTGGCTGCACTGTTGAACAATGTTTCGTAATTGTCAACCAAGTCATAGCAGTTTGATTCGACTACGGTTTTTAAATCCGACTTTGCTCCTTCATAATCACCAAAAAACATTTTTACTCTGGCCCTGAATGATAGTGCCGCTTCTTTTGTTATACGTCCTAACTCGGTGGATGATAACGCTTTTGCACTTGGTAAATTTGTTTCTGCTATTGCCTCGTCCAGATCTTTCATGATAAATTTGCGAACATCTTCCTTGTCAGATTTTGTGATGGTATTTTTATCAATCACATTTAATGGCTTGTCTATGATTGGCACATTGGCAAATACAGCAGCCAAATCAAAGTAGTAGAATGCACGCATAAATTTGGCTTCAGCAATCCAGCGTTGTTTTTCTTCTTTTGAAACGAATGCTCCGCCAGACTTGATGAGTTGCGTTTCAGGTGTAATCAGATTCAGAAATACATTACATGATGAAATGCCAATATTGTATCGATGATTCCATAAGTTCGTCAGCATTTCATTTGTTGCCGGCGGATTGCCTCGTGTGAGTTCAGAAATGGTGATTCTATCGGTCGCATCTGATCCGCCTTTTGAACAATCGTCAGTAATCTGATCGCCTAAATCAAATCGCATCTGCTGATAATTCCACATATCAAGCAATGGCTGATAACAATTGACCAATAGTTTATAACCGGCATCTTCTGTATTCAAATAAGTTTGCTCGTCTAACGTCCCTAACGGGTTTCTATCCAGAAAGTTGTCGCTACAACTGAATGTGAGTAAAGAAACTGCCAAAACTGGCAAATATACTTTACATTTATTTATAATAGATTTCATAACTATTTCTTTTTACGATTATAATTTCATACTAATACCAAACATGAAAGTTCTTGCTTGTGGATAATAACCCATATCAATACCACGATACTGTGGATTGTTGCCATATTCACCAATTTCAGGATCCAATCCCGAATAACCGGTTATTGTAAATAAATTTTGTACAGCGAAATAAACGCGCAGATTATTGATTGTTAACTTCTTTGTAAGAGTTGCCGGAATGGTATATCCCAATTGCAGGTTTTTTAAACGTACATAAGAACCATCTTCAACGTACCAATCTGACATATCCCTGTTCATACGGCTGTTTGTGTCGATTCCAAAATTCTTATTTGTACTTCCAGCACCATTCCAAAATTTAGTCAGGATATCTTTAGGTGCATTATACCATCCTACACCACCGTAGATATCATATTTCAGGATATTCAAAATATCATTGCCAACAGAGCCTTGGAAGAAGGCAGTTAGGTCGAAGTTTTTGTATTCACCTCCCAATGTAAATCCAAAGGTGAAGTCGGGATGTGGATTGCCGATCATGGTACGATCTTTGTCATCAATCTGACCGTCTTTATTTAAATCTTGGAACTTTAAATCACCGGGTTTGGCATTTGGCATAACAACTTTACCATTGTTGGTATAGTTATTAATTTCATCTTGTGTTTGGAATACTCCATCCATCTTGTAACCATAGTAATAACCGATAGGTTTGCCTGGTTCGGTCATTGTATATGTGTAATAGCCAAGATGTACGCCTTTGCCAGGGATATTGCTTCCGCTACCTAAACTTAAAACTTTGTTTCTGTATGTTGAGATATTGCCATTGATATGATATGCAAAATCCCGATTGATTTTGCCATCATAACCCAAAGATACTTCAAAGCCCTGGTTTCTTACACTTCCGGCATTCATCCAAGGAGTATTTGGCAATCCTAAACTGTTAGGCATAGGCACTTTAACCAACATGTCATTTGTTTTGCGATTGAAGTAGTCGAGTGTAGCTTTCAATGATCCTTTAAAGAATGCAAGATCCAAACCGAAATCAAGTTGTCGAGTTGTTTCCCATTTCAAATCAGGATTACCAACCTGCGTACGACTTCCGAATAAGGATGGTGTTAATCCATTACCGAACATGTAATATTGTGTGAACCAAAGATTATTATTTCCGTTGCCGTATGTATTCAAGTATGCACCGATTGAATTTGATAAGTTTTGATTACCAATTTCGCCCCATGCTGCTCTCAATTTGCCTTGTGATAACCAATCGAATCCTTTCATGAATTTTTCTTCTGAGAAATTCCAACCAGCTGATACGGATGGAAAACAACCCCATTTATTACCTTTAGCGAAGGCAGAAGAACCATCCCAACGTATATTAGCTGTTACCATGTATCTATTGTCATAAGAGTAAAATACACGACCGAAGTACGAATTGAGCGAGGTTGTAGAAATTGAACCTCCTGCTGAAGGATTGATAGTGCCTGCGTCAATGATTTGCTGACTTGGATCATTGTTTACCATTCCTTGTTTTTGTGCAGAAATATATTCATAGCGACTTTTTTCAGCAGATGTACCAGCCATTGCTGTCACGTTATGTTTATCAAATTTCTGCGAATAGGTCAAATAATTATCAAAAACCCAATAATCAGTATTGGAAACAGAACGACCTACCGTAGCGTAACTGCTATATTCATCGCCATCCAGATAGTATTTTGGAGTGAAAGCATCACTTTGATTCCGCGTCAAGTCAATAGCCATGCTTGATTTGAAGGTTAAGAATGGTAGAAGTTTAAAGTCTCCTGAAATATTACTCTTTGTTGCAATACCATGCCATTTATTCTGTGCGGCACGATCAACTTGGGCAACAGGATTCTGTTTATTGGAATATAAGACGCCTGTATATTGTGACCAAGGATTTGTCGGTTCATAACCGTTCATGATTCTATCGGTCATAAAACTTGGAATGTCTTTCAGGTTGTTTCTATAAACAGGAGTTATTGGGTCGGCTGCTGCCGAGATAAATACTGCTGCTTGATAAGAGTCGTTCTCTTGAACGTTTCTTCTTGTTTCGTATATGACATTTACATTGGCAGAGAGAGTTAACCATTTTGTGACTTCGGAATCCAGGTTTAATCTTCCTGAAAGACGTTGATAATCTGAGCCTTTTAATACACCTAGTTGCTTCATGTAATTAAAACTGCTGCGGTATCTTAACTTATTCATACCACCTGAGAAAGCTAAGTTATAATTTTGTTCTAAAGCATCTTTTGTCTTTCGAGTAATTTCAGACCACCAGTCTGTACCTCCTCTATTTCCATTTGCTTCGAGGAAGTTGAGAATTGCTTGTCTTTTTTCAGCCGTCGCAAAATCATCAAGTAAGGTTTGTCCACCTGCTGTATATGCACGGTTTTTATATTCCATAAAACCTTCAGCATCTAACATATCGTACTTTTTAGGTACGTTTTGAAAACCAATATTCATATCAAATTCAATATTGCTGCGGTAATTTTCTCCTTTTTCGCCATGCTTTGTCGTTACAAGAATAACGCCATTGGCTGCGCGGGCACCATAAATTGCTTGAGCAGAAGCATCCTTCAATACTTCTATGCTTTCGATATCACGCGCATTCAGCCATCCAATGTTGTCTTGAGGCATTCCGTCAACAACATATAAAGGGTTATTATTATTGATTGTACCTACACCACGAATACGAACGTCGCCTAAAGAACCGGGACTACCCGAATTGGCTGTGATCGTAACGCCGGCAGCTTTGCCTTGTAAAGCATCGGCTGCACTACGAAGAGGCAGGTTGGCAATTTCATCGCCTTTAACTTGAGTAACAGCTCCAGTTAAATCTCTTTTTTTGAAAGAGCCATAACCAACAACCACTACTTCATCCAGTTTTTGTGTGTCTTCTTGTAAAGTAAGATTGATGGTGTTTTTATTCCCTGATTGCATTTCAATAGTGGTATATCCAATATATGAAAATACCAAAGTTGCATTGTTGGAAACGCCTTCAATAGAATAATTACCATTGACATCTGTAATGGAACCGGTTGTCGTCCCTTTTACCATAACGTTTACGCCTACCAAAGGGTCTCCGCTTTTATCGGTAACTCGACCTTTTACTATCTTATGTGCTTGTGCTACTGATGGCATTGAATGATTATCTGTTTCATGTGAAATAGGAAATGCCATTTGTGTAGAAAAAACCAAAGAACATAAGCATAATAACATAATTTTTTTTGACACAGGAAACTGAGTCCATCCTGGACTATCAGAACCTTTTTCATGGAAATGATTTATCATATTCGAATAATTAAGATGATTAATAAATTGATTATTTGCATTGATTTAGAGTATGCTTCTCTTTTTTTATTAGAAATGAACCATAGGCTTTTGTAATTTATATGTTAGTATTTTATTCGATTTTTACTTACAAATTAGACAAGGAGGGAGCGAACAGGCACACTTTGATGTATGCCTGTCGCTAAGTACAACGCTATTTAAATAATGATTTACAAGATCTCGTTCGTCACTTTATCGAAATACGCTACACATTGCTTGATGTCGGGAACGGAGTTTTCCCAGTTGTATTCATATTCGATAGAAAAATATCCTTTGAAGTTTTGTCTCTTCAATTCTTGCAACATACCTTTTACGTCTAGAATGCCTTTCCCCCAGATTACGTCATGCTGCCATGCAACGCCTTCTTCTTTAGGCATGATGTCTTTGAAGTGCAGCGTGTTGATTCGGCCCTGTAGTTTTTTCAAGCAATCAATCTGGTTCAGACCTTCACGGCGCCAGTGGCCAACGTCTGCACACGAACCTAACAGTTTGCTTCTGGTCGAAATGGCACTCAAAAGAGCATCCGGATTCCAATAAGTCGATGGCTTCGGATGATTGTGGACGGCAATCTTGATGTTGTATTTCTTTGCCAGTTGTTCAACTAGATCCCAGTCTTTCAGCGCCGGTTCGCAGGAAATGAATTTCATNCCCATCGATTTGGCGAAAGCAAACATCTTGTTCCAGTCTTCCGATTTTTCNGCAACGTAAACACCCGTACCTACAATTTTTATTCCTTTTGAAGCAGCCAAAGCTATGAGCTCCTTTTGTGTCTGTTTGTCGAGGTTGAAATCAAACACTTTGTCTCCCCATTTGCCACCTAATTTGTGCCCCGGGAAAACTTCAATATACTTGATTCCTAATTGCTGTGTTTTGTTGAGAGCTTCAGTCAACGTGAAAATATGGAAGGTGTACGACTGCATGCAGAGATGCCAACCGTGCTTTTCGGCTTTAGTCTGTGCATTTGTTGGCAAAGCCAGCAGACAGCACAGACATGCGATTATTATTGTCGATAACTGTTTCATTTTTCTTAATTTAGTTATTTAGGCATATCCGGTAGTGAAAAACCATTCTGATACGTATGCTTAATCCATTCTTCAGCCATTTCTGCCGCATTGAATTCTGCAAAACGGCGGTCGAAACGGGGATCACCATCAATGACCTTGAAGTCATCTTGTGTAACAATCTTGATTTTATCGTTGGGNGAAATGTTGGTGAAGCGCATGTTCTCGCCATCCCATTGCAGTTCGCGGTGAAGTCCTTGCATTCCTGCTAGACGAACAGCCAGAACACCCATGACAACCATTTCACTGAATGGTCCGGAGAACTGGAAGTTTGATGAAGCTTCGGTTCTGTTTTCTGGCGATTCCTTGCAAGCTCGGATCCATTCTTGTTCATGTGCATTGGTACTCCATATATCGCCGTTTCCGCCTTTAATACGCGGGATAGTCGGCTTCGGCTGATTGAAGTGTTCCATGTCGGAAACAGGAAGCAGCGTCGGGTTCATTCCGTAGCATCCGGTCATGATCTTGCCTTTAGAGCCTATAAACAGCAAACCACCGTTTTCATCGCCCATCATTTGTCCATCTTTTAATTCTTCAGGACGCGGAGGCATCAGACCGCCATCGTACCAATATACTTTGACTTCCGGCATTTTAACATTGCCTTTCGCTGGACGAGCAGGGAATGTGTAAGTGACGACTTGAGCTGCAGGAGGTGAATAGAGATTGCAAAGAGTAGAACTACCGATAACACTTGTCGGATATTTCAAATCCAATGCCCAGAAAACCGGGTCCATGATGTGGCAAGCCATATCGCCTAATGCGCCGGTTCCGAAATCCCACCATCCTCGCCAGTTCCATGGATGATAGACTGAGTTGTAAGGACGTTTCTTTGCCGGGCCGATGAACAAGTCCCAATCCAATGTCTTTGGTACTTTTTCTGCAACTTTTGGTTCAAACAAACCTTGNGGCCAAATCGGGCGGTCAGTCCANCAATGTACTTCCTTTACTTCACCAATAACACCTGATTCAATCCATTCAGTGATCTGTCGGCACCAGTCAAATGAGTTTCCTTGATTACCCATCTGTGTAGCAACTTTGTATTTCTTTGCCAGTTTAGTCAATAAGCGTGATTCGTATACTGAATGGGTAAGTGGTTTCTGAGTATAGCAATGCTTACCTAATGTGATAGCATGAGCAGTAACGACGGCGTGCGAATGATCTGGAGTGGCAACCAGTACGGCGTCAATTGATTTTCCTATCTGATCGAACATCACGCGCCAGTCTTTGAAACGTTTGGCATTAGGATAGTCCTTGAATGTCTTATCTGCGTAAGTCCAGTCGATATCACAAAGAGCAATGATGTTTTCTGTGCTCATATTTTTAAGATTACGACGACCAACGCCACCAATACCTATTCCGGCAATATTCAACTTGTCACTTGGTGCTGTAAATCCGAAAGGCTTGCCAAGTACAGAACCTGGCACGATTGTTAGTCCCGCAGCTGTAACTGCACTGACTTTTAGAAAGTCTCTTCTTGAAATGTTTTTCATGCCCATATAATTAATAAATTAAATATTGAATCCCAGTTTTGTTAGATACAAACTAATAAATGCCGCTTCACAAAGATTTTAGGCACTATAAGTATACTAACATTCGTCACACACCGCAAATATAGGAATAAAATCTTAATAATTTAATTTTATGGACTTTTTTTTCGAAGAAAATGAAAAAAGTATAGTTAAGATTTCGGATATAATGAATTTTTTATGTTTATAGCCCTCTATTTATTCAATGTTTTTTCTAATCTTTGTCAGATAGTCTTTCATCGCCTCACTATCTTTATCTTTGATAATTCCTTGAAGGATATTCAGTTCTTCCTGGATTCGTGCTATTTGCTGAGGAGTACGCGGATTAAAAAGAATTTCAGTCAGCAGGTAGTCGTCTTCCGACAAAAGACCGCGAGCGATATTCATATGCCGTTTGAAAGTTGTTCCCGGTGCGTCCTGATGTTTCATGATGGCAGCAAATACCATGGTTGAAGCGAAAGGAATTCCCAAAGAATAGGCCACAACCTTGTCGTGCTCCTCGAATGTATATTCTGAAATATGTAGATGTAAGTTAGAGTAGATATCTTTGAAAAAGATTCGTCCCAAGTGATCTCCTTCAGAGATTATGATTGTATTTTCGTTCTCCAACTGTCCTAAGTTAGCGAAAGTAGGTCCGAACATCGGGTGCGTCGAAACGTATGGAAAGCCACAAGTGTCATAGAAATCTTTTAAGCTGGTTTTTACGGAAGCAATATCCGAAATGATGCAGTAGGGCTGCAGGAATGGTATGATGCTGTTGAAAGCATCAATTGTATGACTCAATGTTACGCAATTGATTACCAGTTCGGGTTTGAAGTCGGCCACTTCCTCTGGCTTTTGTAGACGGAGTGCATTGTAGATGAAGCGCATCCGTTTCGGATCGGTTTCCAAGACTGCTACTTCGTGTTCAAAACTCAGCAGGTCAGAGAAGAACGACCCCATCTTTCCAGCGCCTAAAATAAGTATTTTCATCGTTTTATTGTTTGTTAAATTGTTTGCATCCTTTTTATTCCTCGTTCATAACTATCATTTGTTGACGGATGGATTCTTCGTGAATTTCTTTGAGCATCTCTTTGACAAAATCTGTACTTAAATCCATCTGTGCACCCATACTTGAACGGTTCTCCAATATTTGGCTGTAGCGTGGCGATTGCAGGATTGGCATGTTGTGTTCCTTTTTATAGACACCAATCTCGCGTGAGATACGCATACGTTTTGCCAACAGTTCAAGCATCTGCTCATCGATATCATCTATTTGGCGACGCAGTTCGGTCAGGTTTTCAGTCGTTTGGTTTGAATCACGTACAATAAGCAGATTAAGAATATAATCTAGAACATCAGGCGTGATCTGTTGAGAAGCATCACTTAGTGCACAATCCGGATTGCAGTGTGATTCGATTATCAATCCATCGAAACTCAAATCCATAGCTTGCTGGCTTAGAGGTGCGATAAGTTCTCGTTTGCCTCCTATATGACTGGGATCGCAGAAAAGAGGCAAATTAGGCAGACGGCGACGCAATTCGATAGGAATATGCCAGAGCGGCAGATTACGGTAAATCTTTTTGTCATACGTGCTGAATCCACGATGAATAGCACCAAGACGATGAATTCCTGCTGCGTAAAGTCTTTCTATAGCACCAATCCACAATTCAAGATCAGGATTTACAGGATTCTTTATCAAGACGGGAATATCAACTCCATGAAGCGCATCGGCTATTTCCTGTACCGCAAACGGATTGACTGAAGTACGTGCTCCAATCCACAAAATATCTATTCCGGCTTTTAAGGCTTCGAACACATGATCTTTGTTTGCTACTTCAACAGCTGTATACATACCAGTCTCTTTTTTGACACGTTTCAGCCATGGCAGACCTATAGTACCAACTCCTTCAAAACCACCTGGTTTTGTGCGTGGTTTCCATATACCGGCTCTGAATATCTTGATGCCTTTGGAAGCAATCCCTTTGGCTGTCTCCATCACTTGTTCTTCGCTTTCCGCACTGCACGGACCGGCTATAACTATTGGTCGTTGTGCATCTATTCCTGGAAGCAATATTGATTCAAATTCCATTTTCATATCGTTTGTTATTTAATTATTTTCTTTATTCTGTTTAAAGCCTCTTGTAACGCTTCGTTCTTGCAGCAGAGAGAGATTCGGATGTAGCGTTCGCCGCAGCTTCCAAAGATAAATCCCGGTGTGATAAATACGTTGGCGTCGTATAAGACTTTGTTCGCTAAGGCTTCACTACTTTCAATGTTTGCAGGAATCTTGCCCCAGAGGAACATTCCCACTTGTTTTTCGTCGAATTTGCAACCCAAAGCGTTCATTATTTGTCCTGCTAGACCACGACGGCTTCTATAGACTCGATTCATATTATCATACCATTCTTTAGGTGCAGCGAGAGCGGCTACTGCGGCGTATTGCATTGGTTTGAATTGTCCCGAATCTATGTTGCTCTTTACTTTTAATACCCACTGTACAAACTGTGCATTTGATGCGAGCATTGCCATACGCCAGCCCGGCATATTATGCGCTTTGCTCATCGAGTTGAGTTCAATACATGTTTCTTTGGCCCCCGACACGCTCAGCATACTGATTGGATGCTCGTTAAGAATGAAACTGTATGGATTATCATTACATATTATAATGTGGTGACGGCGTCCGAAGTCGACCAGTTTCTCATAAAGTTCCATACTGGCGTTAGCTCCAGTCGGCATATTTGGATAGTTGGTCCACATCAGTTTGACACCCGAAAGATCCATCTTTTCCAATTCTTCGAAATCAGGTTGCCAGTTTAGTTCTTCCTTTAGTTCATAAGAAATGAGATGTGCTTCTACCAAGTTGCTTACAGAACTGTAAGTAGGATAGCCTGGATTAGGAATCAAAACGCCATCACCCGGATTCAGAAATGCCAGCGAAATATGCAGTATTCCTTCCTTAGAACCAATGAGCGGTTGAATTTCTGTCTTTGAATCCAAATCTACATGATACCATTTCTTATACCAATCGGCAAAGCCTTTGCGAAGTTCCGGAATGCCGACGTATGGCTGATAGCCATGTTCATCGGCGTGATGAGCATGTTCACACAGTGCATCGACAGTTTGTTCCGAAGGAGGAAGGTCCGGACTGCCAATACCTAAATTGATTACATTCTTTCCGGCCGCATTCATCTCGGCCACTTCCTTCAGCTTCTTTGAAAAGTAGTATTCCTGTACATGACTGACGCGACGTGCAGGCTGAATGTCAAACGCTTTGTTTTCCTTCTGCATATTCACCTAATATTTTTAAATCTTTAGTCAATGGTCTAATCGCATCCAGAGCCTGTTTATAGCGCAGGTAATCATGGAATGTGAGATTGATATAGAATAGATATTCCCATTCGCGTCCGATAATCGGTAGCGATTGTATCTTTGTCAGATTCATATCGTAGAACGAAAGAACTGAAAGAACTTTAGACAAGCTTCCTGCCGTGTGTGGAAGAGCAAATACAAGTGAAGATTTGTTTTTGGTCTCATCACGCATCATTTCGTCGGCAATCCAAGGATCTGCAATAGCGAGGAATCGAGTAAAGTTTCGTTTGTTTGTTTCAATGCCTTCTGCCAGAATCTCCATATTGTAGATTTGAGCAGCCATTTTTCCACAGATAGCAGCATGTCCAATCAGACGATTCTCAGCAATCCATTTTGCGCTTAAAGCCGTATCTTCTTTTTCAACCAGTTTGGCATTTGGTAATGTATCGAGAAACTCAGCACACTGCATCAATGCTATTGGATGCGAATTGACCTCTTTAATGTCATGAATACTTGTTCCAGGAAGAGCTACAAGCGAGTGGGAGATACGTAATTTATATTCGCCGATGATGTTGACGCCACTTTCTTTGATTAGCACATGATTTTGGAGTAAACTTCCGGCAATTGTGTTTTCTATTGCCATAATTCCCAAAACGGACGGATCTTTCTTGATGGCTGCTATTACTTCCTTAAAGGTGTTGCATCCGATAAGTTCTATTTCATCACCTTCGAAATAGTTGTGGGCAGCTATATCGTGATATGAACCGGCTATGCCTTGAATGGCTACTTTTCTCTTCATCTTTGTTATTTTTTTCTTTTTGTTCTTGTGATTGTTTGTACTTAATGGAAATAAAAAAGTCCCACCGTTTACGGCAGGACTTTATATATTTTAATATTGATACAAACGTTCAATCTTTCATTCTTTACATACAAACTCCTGCCTTCACCTTGCTAAAGTAAAAGTAATAAAAGTAATATGTAAAGTAAAATCGATTCATTTTCTCTATTTTTTTACGCTGCAAAGTTAGCGTATTTTTTATAACTACAAACAAAAAGTCTCTTTTTTTTCAGTTGAAGTTACAAATTATCATACAAACGTATGAATAAAAAACAAACGTTTATTTAGCATTCTCTTTGTCAATCTGTTCCTGAACGATGGCATCAACTACTGCAACAGTTGTCAAGTTGAGAATGTCGCGAGTAGAACTTTCAACATCTGTAAAGTGTATAGGTTTGTTCAACCCCATCTGTATCGGACCGATTGTTTCTGTAATGCCCAGTTTGTCTAACAGCTGATAAGCACTATTAGCAGAACTTAGGTTTGGAAATACAAGCGTGTTGACTTCCTTTCCCTTTAGTGTATTGAACGGATACATCTCGTCGCGCAACTTTTGGTCTAATGCAAAATGAACCTGCATCTCGCCATCAATTTTTATCTGTGGATAGTTCTTATGTAGATAATCAATAGCCTCATGTACTTTCTGCGGGCTTCCTTGTTGGTCGGCGCCGAAGTTAGAGTATGATAACATGGCGATGACCGGATCTGTTGCGAAGAATTTCACTGCATCATTTGTCAGTCGTGCCACGTCAATCAGTACTTCTGTTGACGGATGACGATTGATCAGAGTGTCGGCAATGAAGAAAGTGCCTTTTTTGCAGGTAACGATATTCATTGCACCGAAATGGTTGTATGACGGACGGATACCAATGATTTGTTCAGCCAGTTTTGTCACTTCTGAATAGCGACTGTATACACCTGTAATAAAGGCATCAGCATCTCCAGTAGCAACCATCATCATTCCAAATGCGTTGCGATTAACCATTTTCTCGCATGCTTCGGCATAAGTGACACCTTCGCGTGCTCTGCGTTCAGAAAGAATATGTCCGTATTTGTAGCGACGATCTGATTCGCGGTCGTGACGCATATTGACTATTTCTATACCATCAAGGCTGATGTTTTCTTCAGCTGCCAATTTTTGCAAACGTTCTTCATTTCCGAGCAAGATTGGAATACAGATGCCTTCAGCTTTTGCTTCAACAGCTGCTTTAAGCATATTGATGTGGTTAGCTTCAGCAAATACTACACGTTTTGGATTGGCTTTTGCCATATCTGTAAAGCGACGGAGAAGTTTATTATCATATCCCATCATCTCACGCAGATGTTTGGCGTAACCTTCCCAATCAGTGATTGTCTTACGCGAAACTCCTGATTCGATAGCCGCTTTGGCAACGGCACACGATACGCGAGTTAGCAAACGCGGATCCAGTGCTTTAGGCAATATATAATCGCGTCCGAAGACGGTGCGTTTTAGTTTGTAAGCTGCATTAACAACGTCTGGTACAGGCTCTTTAGCTAATTCAGCAATAGCAAATACAGCTGCGCGCTTCATTTCTTCGTTGATAGCTTTGGCGTGTGTATCCAATGCACCACGGAAGATATACGGAAATCCTAATACATTATTTATCTGGTTTGGATAATCCGAGCGTCCTGTAGCGAAGATGATATCCTTGCGTGAAGCCATTGCGTCAGCATAAGAAATTTCCGGATTCGGATTGGCTAATGCAAACACAATCGGATTTTCATTCATTGAGCGAACCATGTCTTGTGTCAGTACATTTGCAACCGAGAGTCCAAGAAATACATCGGCACCCACCATGGCTTCTTCCAATGTTTTTATATCTCTTTCAGTAGCGAATTCTTTCTTTTGTTCGTTCAAGTTAGTACGATGAATTGACAATACACCTTTGCTATCGCACATGACGATGTTCTTTTTTCGCACACCTAAAGAAACATAAAGACGTGTACAAGAAATTGATGCAGCACCAGCTCCATTGACAACGAGTTTTATCTCTTCAATCTTTTTGCCTGAAATTTCCAAAGCGTTGAGCAATCCGGCAGCTGAAATGATAGCCGTTCCGTGTTGGTCGTCGTGCATGACAGGAATGTTCAGTTCTGCTTTCAAACGTTTTTCTATCTCAAAACATTCGGGGGCTTTGATATCTTCCAGATTGATACCACCAAAAGTAGGAGATATGGCTTTGACTGTTTGAATGAACTTTTCAGGATCTTTTTCATCGACTTCAATATCGAATACATCTATTCCGGCAAAGATTTTAAACAATAGTCCTTTGCCTTCCATTACTGGTTTCCCCGCCAATGCTCCGATGTTTCCAAGACCAAGTACGGCTGTGCCGTTTGAGATGACAGCTACCAGATTCCCTTTAGATGTATATTTGTATGAATCCAGGGGATTTGTTTGTATTTCCAAACAAGGTTCTGCCACACCTGGTGAATAGGCTAGTGACAAATCATTTTGTGTACTATACGGTTTTGTTGGAACTACTTCTATCTTTCCCGGCTTTCCTTCGGAATGATACCGAAGAGCCTCTTCTTTCGTAATTTTCGCCATTGATTGTTCTTATTCTTTTCTTATTTTTCTCTGAAATCGGGTGCAAAGATAGCAAATTTCTTTTCTATTCGCCCTTTTGTAAGTTTTTGTTTATTCCTTCGATGTAATTCAATACATCTTCGCGTCCATCTCTTTTTTCAGCTGAAGTAATAAATACTGGAGGCAGTTCTTCCCAGGTTTCCAGCAGTATATTCTTATAGTTCTCAATGTTCTCAGTTAGTTTGCCTTTTCCAAGTTTGTCTGCTTTGGTAAATATGATTGAAAATGGAATTCCCTCTTCACCAAGCTGTTCCATAAATTGCAAATCTATTTTTTGCGGTTCGAGACGGCTGTCGATGAGCACAAACAGATTTGTGAGCTGTTCTCTTCTTTGTACATAACTATTAATAACTGACCATATTTTTTCGCGTTCGCTTTTTGCTCTTTGGGCAAATCCATAGCCGGGAAGATCCACAAGATACCATTCGCCATTAATAAGAAAATGGTTGATGAGCGTGGTTTTTCCAGGCTTTTGCGACGTGAGTGCAAGTGCTTTTCTTCCTGTCAGCATATTGATGAGAGAAGATTTGCCTACGTTGCTTCGTCCGATAAATGCATATTCGGGTTTGTTTCCCTGAGGACATTTTGTGACGTCGGTATTGCTTATTTCAAATGTTGCACTTTTAATTTCCATGTTGATATTGTTTATTAATACCTCTTTTCTATCTCCGTTCCTGGAAAATAGTGTTCAAGTATTTGTTTATAATTGAAACCAATCGTACTCATTACGGCAGCGCCGATCTGACAGAGTCCAACACCGTGTCCCCAACCTGCACCTGTCAATACAAATGCCTGGGGAACATTGTTTTGGATGTTCCGCTTGTCAACAACAAAGGCAGAACTATAAAGATGTGTCTCTGACAATGTACGTCTGATTTCCAATTCTTTTCCGATAATGAAAGTATTATGAGTCCCTACGATTTTAAGTCGGACAATTCTTCCGGATGTACCTCTTTCCAGCGGGATCAGATCTATAATCTCACCAAAATCAATACCGCTTTTGCGATAGACAAGTTCTGAGATTTGTTTTTGCGTATAGACAACTTTCCAGCGGAAAAAGTCGGTTGTCTCTTCATCGTAGTCATTTAATACTTGGCTCAGAATTTCACGATTCTTGGTATTGCAATAGGCAGGAGGAGCATTGCGTATCCACGATTCGGCCTCTTTTTCATTGGTGAGGTCAGGGAGTTCTTCTTCTTGGCCGTCGAAAAGAGCAGTCAAGTAGGAGTGATGAACCGGTTCCCAACAGTTTTCGAACTGCTCGGTTACTCCACCGCAGCACTTCGAGAATCGTGTGTCGCAGATATTGTTGTTTTTGACAAGCACTTCTCCGCGTGTTTCGTCGATGACGCTCATCACGTTCGGTGAAATAATTCGTGTCATTCCTTGATAGCGTTGACAATGATCGTCGGCACAAACGTCAAACAGTTCATGGTCGTCGTGGTCGTACCAGCGGATCAGTTGCTCGTTGTCACGGGTTATATTCTTATATTTTCCTTTTTTCTGTTTGCGCTCCTGCTTTTGTTCTACTTGTGAGAACAGCCAGCTTCTGGAAATAACGACATGTGCTTTGAGAAACTCTTTGGGAGCAGTCGGCTTCATTTCCGAGGAAATGACGCTGGCCAAATAATCCTCTGCATCAACCTGATTGATAGCCAATATTCCTTTTTCTGTGGCAATCAGATTGAGTGCACCTTTGAAACTCTGATCTTCTTGTCGTTGCCAATGAAATTGAATTCCTATAGTTACGGCTTTCAATTCGAAGTACGAATCGGGTGTTGCCGGTTCGAAAAACAGTTCATTGTAACGTTTCCCATTAAACATAAGCTGTCCGTTGATGCATATCACGCGTTGTTCGTCTTTCATGAATAAACCGGTTTCGGTATGGACATATTCTCCGTGAAAAACGAAAGAGATAGCTTTCTCCGTCATGATACCTACATTAACAACAGGTGCTTCCATTATTTATCCTCCTTTTTTGTTTTTAGTGAACTGATGGCTAAATAAGCTATCAGTACGATGTATACTAGTAAGGCAATGATTTGTGCAGAATTGCTTTCGAACCATTCTTCGTTGACCATATTTACGCCTGCAAAGCGCAATCCTGCACTTACGACTCCCATCAAAGCGCCACCGGCAATGAATCCAGAAGCAAGCAATGTGCCTTTTTCAACACGTGCGTTGTTCAGTGCTTTGTCTTTACTACGGCTTCCTACATACCAGCTGATAGCTCCACCAATAAGCAATGGCGTGTTGAGTTGTATCGGTATGAACATTCCCAGTGCAAAAGCCAGTGCAGGCACTTTGCAGAAATTCAGAATGATAGCTATTGCTGCACCTATGGCATATAGTATCCAAGGTGCACCCGAACCACTCATTAATGGCTCGATTACCGCTGCCATTGCGTTTGCCTGTGGAGCAGCCAGTTGTCCGGTCGTAAATCCGTAAGTTTGATTTAATATCAGAATAACGAAGCCAACGGTTGCTGCTGACACCAATGTGCCCAGAAACTTCCAGCTTTCCTGTTTCTTCGGTGTACTTCCCAGCCAATATCCAATCTTCAAGTCGGTGATGAAACCTCCTGCCATTGACAGTGCCGTGCAAACGACGCCTCCGATGATCAGTGCCGAGACCATTCCGGCTGTTCCTTTAAGACCAACGGCTACCAGAATGATGGACGATAAGATAAGCGTCATCAAGGTCATGCCTGAGACAGGGTTCGTTCCAACGATTGCAATGGCATTAGCGGCAACAGTCGTGAAGAGAAAAGCAATGATGCCAACCAAAAGCAGCCCGATTACTGCATAATACCAGTTGTCGAGCACTCCCAGCCAGAAAAATAGAAAGATGACGATCAGTGCGGCAAACAGTCCGAAGGCTATCACTTTCATGGAAAGATCTTTCTGTGTGCGAACCAAGTTTTGATCTGTGCTGGCTGTGTTGCCTTTAAGTTCTTTTGATGCCAGTCCTACGGCACTTTTGATGATACTCCAAGATTTGATGATACCTATAACACCGGCGGTGGCGATGCCTCCAATACCTATATGGCGCGCGTAAGTAGTGAATATCTGTTCTGCACTCATGCTTCCAACGGTAGCTGTGATAGCAGCGTTGCCAAAAGTAAGTACATCATTGCCAAATATAGCTGACATCAGCGGGACTATGATAAACCAAACGAGAAATGAACCAGCACAAATGATGGCCGAATATTTCAGTCCGATGATGTAACCCAGGCCTAAGACAGCGGCTCCGGTATTGACTTTGAATACAAGTTTTACCTTTTCTGCCAGCATTTCGCCTAGACCGACAACACGTGTACTCACAGTCTCGCTCCACCAACCAAAGGTGGCGACAATGAAATCATATAATCCACCTATTATTCCGGCGTAAATTAATGGCTTTGCCTGATTGCCTCCTTTTTCGCCTGATACCAATACTTGCGTGGTTGCGGTGGCTTCTGGAAATGGATATTTGCCATGCATCGTTGATACAAAGTATTTACGGAACGGAATCAGAAGGAGTATTCCCAAAATGCCGCCCAGCAATGAACTCATGAATACTTCGAAGAAGTTGACGGAAATTTCCGGATATTTGTCCTGCAGGATATAGAGTGCCGGCAGAGTGAAGATGGCTCCTGCCACAATCACACCGCTGTTGGCGCCGATTGATTGTATGATGACGTTTTCGCCCAGAGCGTTCTTCCGTTTGAATCCGTTCGAAAGGCCAACGGCAATGATGGCTATAGGAATGGCGGCTTCAAATACCTGTCCGACTTTCAAACCAAGGAATGCAGCTGCGGCGCTGAATATGACAGCCATCAATAAACCCCATAGAACCGACCACCAGGTCACTTCCTTATATTCTTTATTTGGTGACATGACAGGCTTGTACGTTTCACCTTCTTTCAGTTCGCGATAGGCATTCTCCGGTAGGCCGGTAACCTTCTCTTCCTCTTTTTCCACAGCGTATATTCTTTATTCGTTAATACTAAGTTCGCCATTATATGATTTGCAAAGCTACACAATTAATATTTATAATCAAAGCTTTCGTCCTTGCTAATTGAAATATTATGAACATTCTTCGCTTTCATTATGAGTAAACTTTTCTTTTTCCTACGCATTATTTTGTATGAGTCATAATATATTTATCGGACCATATAGGTAAACCGATCGGACTATAACATATGGATCGATCAGACCATATAATATGAGCCGATCAGACCATATATATGGTCCGATAAATGCTTCAGAATGTCTGAATAAATTTCTTAAAGTCAATGCATTAATAAGTCCTTATGTTTGCATTTTTCCAAAAGACTCCGGCTATTGGAAAAATGGATGCCGGCATTTGAAACAACCATTCGTGTTACAAGACAACATTATAGTTACGGATTTGCACACACGTTTCTCTAAAAACATCAAAAAGATAGCGATGAAGAAAAATTATTAGAGAATTCCGGAGCTATTTTGTATATTTGGTCCCTCAAAGAAGTTGAATATGGAACAAAGATTCCCGTCATTATTATTGGAGAACGCTATCAATGAGCTTTCTACACTTCCCGGAGTAGGACGTAAAACGGCATTGCGACTGGCTTTACATATGCTTCGGCAAGATGTCGGTTCAGTGGAGCGTTTTGCTTCTTCCCTGGTTGATTTGCGCAAGGATGTGAAGTACTGCAAGGTTTGTCATAATATTTGCGACGATGAAGTATGCAGTATTTGCGGCGATCAGAAGCGCGACCATTCCATCGTATGCGTTGTCGAGAATATCCGTGAAGTGATGGCTATCGAAAATACCGGGCAGTTCAGAGGCGTATATCATGTGCTGGGAGGAATCATTTCGCCTATTGATGGTATCGGACCGGCTGATCTTCAGATTGATAGTCTGGTGAACCGCGTGGCCGAGGGCAATATCAAAGAGGTTGTTCTGGCATTGAGTACGACGATGGAAGGCGATACAACCAACTTCTTTATTCATCGTAAGCTGATGCCTTACGAAATAAAAGTGTCGGTCATTGCCCGTGGTGTTTCTATTGGCGACGAGATTGAGTATGCCGACGAAGTAACGCTGGGACGTTCTATCCTAAACCGCACTGATTTCAATGATTCAATAAAAATATAAGTATGAAGCTCTCAATAGTCATAGTTAATTATAATGTCAAATACTTCCTCGAGCAGTGTCTCTGTTCGGTACAGAAAGCTATTGATGGGCTTGAAGTCGAAGTGTTTGTAGTCGACAATCATTCCACCGATGGTTCGATGGAATACTTGAAGCCTCGCTTTCCTGAAGTTACTTTCATCGAAAATAGTGATAATCCAGGTTTTGCCTGTGCAAACAATCAAGCTATCCGTAAAAGTTTCGGCGAGTATGTGTTGTTGCTCAATCCCGATACGGTTGTAGGCGAGGAGAGTCTTCGTACGCTCTGTTTCTTTATGGACGAACATCCTGAAGCCGGTGCTGCAGGCGTAAAAATGCTGGATGGTCATGGCGTTTTCCTGCCAGAAAGCAAACGCAGTTTCCCGACGCCTTGGGTATCATTTTGTAAAATCTTCGGTCTATCAAAGATACGCCGTAACTCCAGAATCTTTGCGCGTTACAGCTTGCCTTATCTTGATGAAAACGAACAACATGAGGTTGATGTGTTGGCAGGCGCTTTCATAATGATTCGTCGCGAAGCGCTCGACAAAGCCGGACTTCTTGACGAGTCATTCTTTATGTATGGCGAAGATATCGACTTGTCATACAGGATTCAAACTGCCGGATACAAGAATTATTATTTGCCTGAACGCATATTGCATTATAAAGGCGAGAGCACCCGCTATGCCGACATGAGTTATGTGAAGTCTTTCTATGGCGCGATGCTCATCTTTTATCGCAAATATTATCCGCATTCGGGGTGGTGGATGCGGATGCTGATTGCTATAGCTGTTTTTTTTAGAGCAATCTTTGCTTTTCTCTTCCCACGAAAAACAAAAAAACTGCGTCGTATAAAACATCGCCGCTTACTTGTCTTTTGCTATGAAGAAAACATGCCTGAGGTTAAGGCGGTCTGTTTGAAGCGGATGCCCGAATTGGAGTTCGTTAACTTGTGGAACTTGAACGAGGAACATATCATGAATGCCTTTTGTCGTCGTAACCAGATGAAATGTTTTACTGATTATGCGTTCTGCGTTCCCGATGTTCGTTTCGAACAGGTTTTGTTGATGATGGATAAATCGCCTAATAAGAAAATTACATACCATATATATAATAAGGAAACACAACAAATGATTGAATGAGTCAGATGAAATTGCTTGAAGGTGAAAATATACGTTTGCGGGCTATCGAACCGGAAGATTTGGAACTGCTTTATCGTTGGGAGAATCATTCCGAATGGTGGGGATTTGGTTCTACTTTAGCACCTTATTCTCGTTATCAGTTGAAGGAATATATTAAGCGATCACATTGCGACATCTATGAATTGAAACAGTTACGCCTTATGATTGAACAGCTTGCTGATGTGACAACGGTAGGTTCGGTTGATTTGTATGATTTCGATCCTTATCATCTTCATGCAGGCGTGGGTATTCTTGTTGATTCTGACTATCAGCAACAAGGCATTGCTTCCGAAGCATTGGCGTTGTTGGAACGTTATGCTTTCTCTTTTTTGCGTTTGCATATGCTTTATGCCTATGCAAACGTTAATAATGAAGCAAGTAAAAAACTCTTTTTGGGCCAGGGATTTACTGTTTCTGGTACATTGCATGACTGGTCGACATCCGAAAATGGCTTTTCTGATGTTTTGGTTTTGCAAAAAATCGACGTATTGAAAAATAAATGATCAGTTCAGGTAAGGCTCTTTAGGGTAGTTGGCCCAAGTTTCATATCCGCATCCTAAAGAAGCCAAACTGCTTTTCCAGAATCCATCTCCTTCGGCAGCGAATAAGTTTGCATCGTTGGCTTGGCTTACAAGCCACGAGTTTTCAGTTATCTCGTTTACAAGTTGTCCTTTAGACCAACCGGAATAACCAAGGAAAAATTTAACTCTACCTTCAATGATTTGGCCGTTTAAAATATATCGTTTGATGGCTTTGAAGTCACCATCAAAAAACAAGCTGTTGCTGATTCGTATGGAATCGGGAATAATTTTTTCGCCTAAAGAGTGAATAAAAAATAGTCGGTTCGAACAAACAGGTCCGCCTAAAAATATAGGAATATCTTTATATGTTTCTAGTTCGGGGAAGAAATCGTTTACCATAAGTTTTGTCTTTTTATTAAGAACAAGACCCATTGTCCCTTCTTCATTATGATCAATCAGCAAAACAACTGAGCGGTGGAAATAAGCATCTTGCAAAAAGGGTTCAGATATCAATATACTGCCTTGTTTGGGAAGAATATTGTTATGTTTAATTTTGAAGATGTTATTGTATGTTGCCATGACTGTTTACATATTTTACTGAATCAGCCGACAATATATTACTTTTACCCTTAATGTACAAATATTTAGCTCGGTTTCTAGTGTTAACAATGCTAAAAACCGAGCCGATAACTGATTTATGCTTTTTGATTCTCTTCGAAAAGTTTTAGTCTTTCGTCCAGCAGATCATATTGATGATCTTTGATAAACGATGTGCAGATACGCAAACCTTGCTGATGGCTTCCTGTTGTACTCAATGAAATCGCACTTACACCATAGTAGATCAGTTCTTTCATCAGTTCGCTACCTGTCATTCCTGGATATCCGATGGTGAAGTAAAATCCGTCGGCTACAGGTTGATCCAAATCATGGTCGTAGACAATCTTAAAGCCGTGACTGGTGAATATCTTTTTGAGTTTGTTTGCCCGTCTCCCATATTCTTTTATTTCAGTGACGAAATCGAATGTTCCGTCGGAAGCCGCTTTGAACATGGCTGCCAGTGCGCATTGTGCTGAATGACTGGTTCCCGACGAGAGCGCATACAAGACGCGATGAATATATACGGTTCCGAATGTTCCACCTCCATAACGAGCTGTCAGTCCCTGATATTCTCTATGATAGAGCTTGTTTGAAATAGCAGTTACACCAATGCGTTGGCCGGCATAACTGAATGCCTTTGATCCTGATATCTGAAGGATATAGTTGTCTGTATAGCGCGCAACTGTTGCTTGATATGGTGGTTGAAACGGAATACCCAGTTCTTTGCGGAAGTCCATTGCGAAGTAGGCAAGGTCTTCGATAACAATCGTATCGTATTTGTTTGCCATTTCACCAATGATTTTCAGTTCTTCTTCAGTCAGACAGAACCATGCCGGATTGTTCGGATTTGAATAGATCATGGCTGCAATATTTCCTTTTGAAAGATATTCTTCCAGTATATCACGGAGTTTTTCGCCACGATATTCATAAACGTCAAAAGAAGCATATTTGTAACCCATAACAACAATTTGTTGCTTCTGAACTGGAAATCCAGGATCGATAAACAGAATGGTGTCTTTGCCCGAAGTACATTGTCCGCTTGTCAGAAATGAAGCATAAGTGCCTTGCATTGAACCAGTGACAGGAACACAACATTCTGGATCAATATCGATATTGATAAAAGCCTTGATAAAGCGCGAAGCTTCTTTTTTTACTTCAGGAATTCCGTTGATGTTCGGATAAATGGAGGCTACACCATCTTTTAAAGCTTTGATTTCTGCATCAATGCCCACTTGAGCCGGCTTTAATCCGGGAACGCCCATTTCCATGTGGATAAACTCGGTTTTCGTTTCTTGTTCCAACTGTGTTGATATGGCTACAACTTCGCGTATGGTTGCCTTTCCGAAGTCGGGCAGGTGATAGCTTTCAATTATTTGCTTGGCTATCTGATAGTTTACTGGTGTATTCTTCATTACTGTAATTCATTTTACTGGACAAAAGTATGAAAATATTTGTATGAAAGAGAACTTTTTCAATAAAAGTGTTGTGCAATTCGAAATAATGCCTAACTTTGCACCGCATTTGAGAAAAGTAAATGCGTTTGGTGCGTTAGTTCAGCTGGTTAGAATACATGCCTGTCACGCATGGGGTCATGGGTCCGAGTCCCATACGCACCGCCAAATAATAGTAAGCTCTGAAATTAGAAAATTTCAGGGCTATTTTATTTTATCACTTCACTGAAATGTGTTGCAACGCTTTTATTATAAACATCGCAAATGCAATGCAATGGAATCCGTGTTTTCCTGCTTCAAAAAGAAAACGCCAACTATCAAATTACAATGAAAATCAAAATTGGCAATAAAATTTTCTGCTATTTTGATTGTGATTTACAAAAAACATTAACTTTGTGGCAAAAGAGTGTCGCTTGGCGATTGCTTTTTTGTTTAAAATCAGAAAACAATTAAATTTAGATATATAAAATGGATACGAAGATTCAGGAACTGACAGAGAAGATCTACAAAGAAGGCGTAGAGAAAGGAAATGAAGAAGCAGGACGAATCATTGCAGATGCTAATGCTAAGAAAGAAGTTATTCTGAACGATGCCAATGCAGAAGCAAAACGTATTATTGCTGCAGCAGAAAAGCAGGCCGTCGAACTAAAGAAGAACACGGAGGCTGAAATTAAACTCTTTGGATCACAGTCGGTTGAGGCTCTTAAAAGCGAGGTGACGAATCTTATCACAGGTTCTATTGCATCGACAAATGTGAAAGCAGTTGTTGCTGATAAGGAATTTATGCAGAGGATGATTCTAGAGATGGCAAAGATTTGGGCTAAGGATGGGGCAATTACTATTGAGAGCGCCGATGCTGAATCGTTGACTCAATATTTTGAATCAAATGCAAAAGCTTTACTTGACAGCGGTGTGAAGATTGAGAAGGTTAATGGGAAACCGGCTTCGTTTTCAATCCTTCCAGCCGATGGATCATATAAGGTAAACTTTGGCGAAGAAGAATTTATTGCCTTTTTTAAAGAGTTTTTGCGTCCTCGCTTAATTGATATGTTGTTCTGATTATGAGTAAATACTATTGTTTGGTTGCAGGGCTTCCGGATATCACTTTTGATGATAGCAAGCTGGGTTATTCTGTCGCCAGTTTTAAAGAAGAACTGGATGGCGTTTTGACGTCAGCAGACAAGAAACTGATAGACCTCTTTTTCTTAAAGTTTGACAACAAGAATCTGATTGCATTTATCAAAGGTTCGAAAGCTGAACCGGATCTCATGGGAAGCATTACAAATGAAGAGTTTGATGCTTTCTATAAGGCATTGAAGAATGAAGAGAAACTGCCAAAGAATAAACATGTGCCTTCGTACATGGTAGAATTTCTGAAATCTTATGTTGACAGCGAAAATCGTGAGGATGCTGAAGAGGTGCTTTGGGAAGATCGTTTGGCTGGTTACTACTATCACTATGCTATGAAATGCAGAAATAAGTTCGTATCAGGTTGGTTCGAACTGAATCTGAATATTAACAATTTACTCACTGTCATGACATGCAGGAAGTACGGTCTTGACAAGAATCAATACATTGTGGGCAATAACGATGTAGCTGAATTGTTACGGTCGTCGAACGCCCGTGATTTTGGTTTAGGTGATGAATATGAATATCTGGCTACTGCACAGCATTTGGCTGATGAAAGTGACTTGATGGTGCGCGAAAGAAAAATTGATGCACTGAAATGGCAATGGCTCGACGAGAAGACGTTCTATGTCCCGTTTGATATTACCAGTATCTTCGCTTATATTTTGAAGCTTGAAATGATTGAAAGATGGCTTACACTCGATAAGACTGCAGGCGAAAAGTCGTTTCGAGAGATTGTTGGCGTGATGAAGACGGGAAGTCGTAACGCTTTGGATGAGTTTAAAAGAAATAATGATAAATAATATAATATGGCTACAAAAGGTATTGTAAAGGGAATCGTCTCCAACTTGGTTACAGTGGAGGTTGAAGGACCGGTTTCTCAAAATGAGATCTGTTACATTTCTGTCGGTGGCGTAAAGCTGATGTCGGAAGTAATTAAGGTAATAGGTAAAAACGCCTTTGTACAAGTGTTCGAGAGTACGCGTGGAATGAAGGTGGGCGATGAGGCTGAGTTTGCCGGTCACATGTTGGAAGTGACGTTGGGACCAGGTATGCTGTCGCGCAATTATGATGGTTTGCAAAATGATCTCGATAAGATGGATGGCGTATTCTTGCGCCGTGGACAATATACATTCCCATTGGATAACGACAAACTGTGGGATTTCAAACCGCTGGCCAAAGTTGGCGATAAAGTTGTTGCAGGCGATTGGCTGGGTGAGGTTGAAGAAAACTTGAAACCGCATAAGATTATGGTACCTTTCGTTATGAAAGGCACATTCACAATTAAAAAACTGATTGATGCAGGTCAGTATACGATAAATGAGGTTGTAGCTGTTCTGACTGATGAGAGTGGTAAAGATGTTGATGTGACTATGATACAGAAATGGCCTGTCAAAAGGGCTATTACTTGTTATAAGGAAAAACCTCGTCCATTCAAATTACTGGAAACAGGAGTACGTACAATCGATACGGTAAATCCTATTGTTGAAGGAGGTACAGGATTTATTCCTGGTCCGTTCGGTACAGGAAAAACAGTGCTTCAACATGCTATTTCAAAACAGGCTGAAGCTGATATCGTGGTTATTGCAGCTTGTGGTGAGCGTGCGAATGAAGTAGTGGAAGTGTTCACTGAGTTTCCCGAACTGATTGACCCACACACAGGACGAAAGTTGATGGAACGTACTATCATTATCGCTAATACGTCAAACATGCCAGTGGCTGCACGTGAAGCATCTGTTTATACAGCAATGACTATATCTGAATATTATAGAAGTATGGGGCTTAAGGTTCTGTTGATGGCCGATTCTACTTCGCGTTGGGCTCAAGCGTTGCGTGAGATGTCAAATCGTCTGGAGGAACTTCCTGGTCCGGATGCCTTCCCGATGGATTTGTCGGCAATCATAGCCAACTTCTATGCTCGAGCAGGATATGTCATTCTGAATAATGGAAAGACGGGCTCTGTAACCTTTATCGGTACTGTTTCGCCTGCCGGAGGAAATTTAAAGGAACCGGTTACGGAGAATACGAAGAAAGTAGCCCGTTGTTTTTATGCCTTGGAACAGGAACGTGCTGATCGTAAACGTTATCCGGCTGTCAACCCGATTGAGAGCTACTCGAAATATTTGGAGTATCCGGAATTTCAACAATATATTTCTGAAAAAATTTCGCCGAAATGGCTCGACAGAGTCAATGAGATCAAGACACGTATGCTTCGTGGTAAGGAAATTTCGGAACAGATAAACATCTTGGGTGATGATGGTGTCCCTGTTGATTATCATGTGACGTTCTGGAAATCCGAACTGATAGATTATGTTATTCTTCAGCAGGATGCTTTTGATGCTGTCGATGCAGTTTGTCCGTTGGAACGTCAGGAATATATGATGGATCTGGTTGTAAGTATTTGTCATTCTGAATTTAAGTTTGAAACGTTCCTTGAAGTTATGGACTATTTCAAGAAGTTGATTAATATTCTTAAACAAATGAACTTTGCTTGTTTTAAAAGTAAGGAATTTAATGAGTTTGATGCGCAGTGCAAACAGCTACTGAGTGAAAAAATCGAAAAGTGATAAGTATGAAGGCATTTCAAAAGATATTTACAAAGATTACCCAGATTACAAAAGCTACCTGTTCGCTGAAAGCAACAGGAGTAGGGTATGATGAATTGGCTTCCGTTGACGGAAAGCTGGCTCAGGTGGTAAAGATTATTGGCGACGAAGTGACGTTGCAGGTATTTTCTGGCACAGAAGGTATTCGTACCAATGCAGAAGTGGTATTTATGGGAAAGGCGCCTTCATTGAAAGTCGGCGACCAGTTGGCCGGACGATTCTTCAACGCTTATGGAGAACCTATTGATGGTGGACCTATACCTGAAGGCGAAGATGTAGAGATCGGAGGTCCGTCGGTGAATCCGGTTCGTCGTGAACAACCGTCTGAACTGATTGCAACAGGTATTGCCGGCATCGACTTGAATAATACGCTGGTAACCGGACAGAAGATTCCTTTCTTTGCGGATCCGGATCAACCGTTTAATCAGGTGATGGCGTTGGTTGCTCTTCGTGCACAATCCGATAAGATTATTTTGGGTGGGATGGGTCTTTCAAATGATGACTATCTGTTCTTCAAAAATGCATTTAGCAATGCAGGTGCACTCGATCGTATTGTTAGTTTTATCAATACAACTGAAGATCCGTCTGTTGAACGAATCTTGATTCCGGATATGGCACTCTGTGCAGCAGAATATTTTGCAGTGAAGAAGAATGAGAAGGTATTGGTGTTGTTGACAGATATGACCAATTATGCCGATGCTTTGGCAATCGTATCAAACCGTATGGATCAGATTCCATCGAAAGATTCAATGCCAGGTTCGCTCTATTCAGATTTGGCTAAGATTTATGAGAAGGCAGTGCAATTTCCTGAAGGCGGTTCAATAACAATTATTGCTGTTACAACATTGTCGGGTGGTGATATCACACATGCCGTACCTGATAATACAGGATATATTACTGAAGGTCAGCTCTATCTTCGTAAGGATAGCGATATTGGAAAGGTTATCGTTGATCCGTTCCGCAGCTTGTCTCGTCTGAAACAGAATGTAACAGGCAAGAAGACCCGTGAGGATCATCCACAGGTGATGAATGCGGCAGTACGTTTGTATGCCGATGCAGCCAATGCAAAGACGAAACTTGAGAATGGTTTTGATCTGACTGATTATGATAATCGTGCTTTGGCATTTGCAAAAGATTACTCAGACAAATTATTGGCTATTGATGTCAATCTGAATACAACAGAAATGCTTGATGTGGCTTGGAATTTGTTCGCTAAATATTTCCAACCTGCCGAAGTAAATATCAAACAGGCTTTGGTTGATAAATATTGGAAAAAGGATTAATGGCTTATGGCAATAAAGTTTCAATATAATAAGACCTCGCTTCAGCAGCTGGAAAAGCAGTTGAAGATGCGCGAACGTTCGCTTCCGACAATTAAAAGTAAGGAGAGCGCACTTCGACTCGAAGTAAAGCATACGCGCGATGAGGTGAACAAGTTGGAACTTCAATTGGAAAAGGAGATTCAGAGCTATCAGGATATGGTGGCACTGTGGAATGAATTTAAACCCGAGCTAATTGCCGTGAAAGATGTTTCTCTCTCGACAAAAAAAATAGCAGGAGTGGTCGTTCCGGTTCTGGATGATATCAAGTTTGATATCGGACATTACAGTCTTTTTAATGCTCCGGCATGGTTCGCCGACGGTATCGATTTGCTGAAGAAGCTTGCACGTATCGGTATCGAAGCCGAATTTTCGGGGATGAAATTGGAGTTGCTGGAACATGCCAGGAAGAAGACGACTCAGAAAGTGAATCTTTTTGAGAAGGTACAGATTCCGGGTTATAAAGATGCGATCAGGAAAGTGAAACGATTTATGGAAGATGAAGAGAGCCTTTCTAAATCGTCACAGAAGATCATGAGGGCAAATCAGGAAAAAAGGAATGCTAAAGAGGAAGAAATGAAGGAGGTTGAGTTATGATAGTCAAGATGAGTAAATATGCATTCTTGGTGTTTCACAAAGAGTATGACAGGTTTCTCGATATATTGCGCGATTTGGGTGTTGTGCATGTGAAACAATTCAATTCAGTGCTCGACAATGCTTCTTTGCAAGCTCTACTGGCTGATCGGAAACGAATTGATCAGGCACTTCGTTTCTGTAAACGCTCGATTGATAATAATAAAGGTGTGAAAGTTGCCAATGCTAGACAACTTCCCAAAGAAGAAGGTCTGAAACTTGTTGACAGGCTTGATGCTTTGCTTGAAAAGGAAAACCAGTTGCGTGCTACACAGGCTTCTCTGGAAAAAGATATTGCCTACATGAATATTTGGGGCGATTTTAGTTTCGAATATATTAATCGCTTGCGTGAAGCTGGGTTGGAAATGACATTTTTCACTTGTCCGACAGCTAAATATGAACCAAAATGGGGTGATGAGTATCATTCGTTTCTCGTTAACTCGTTTCAATCTGTTTCGTATTTTGTGACAGTAACTAAAAAAGGAACACCTATTGAGATAGATGCTGATCGTCCAAAGATGCCAACAAAAAGCTTGTCGGAACTGAATAAATGTTACGACAAAGCGATTGACGACATCAGAAACGTCCTTAAGGAACAGAAAGATTTTGCTGCCGAGCAGTACAATACACTCATTGAAGTCGATAAAGGTATTCAGAATGAGTTCAATATGTCGAACACTATCTATCAGACAAATTCAGAAGCAGATGATAAGCTGATGCTTTTGGTAGGCTTTTTGCCTACGGAAGATGTGCAAAAGATGGAAGATGTTTTGAATAAAGGTGGATATTATTTCATGCCTCTTGAGATGGTAGAGGGAGAGAAAGTTCCTATAAAGCTGCGTAATAACCGGTTTACACGGGTCTACGAGCCTATAACGAGAATGTTTTCGCTTCCAAACTATGCTGAATTTGATCCGACGCCTTTCTTTGCACCGTTCTTTATGCTGTTTTTTGGACTCTGCTTCGGTGATGGCGGATATGGATTGCTTGTAGTTATAGCATGTACGTTATTAAAACGTAAAGCAAAGGAGGAGACGAAACCAATACTGGAACTGTTCCAATGGCTCGGTTTGGCTGCAATTATTGTAGGAACGCTCACCGGTTCGTTCTTTGGAATTGCGCTGGTTGATGTTCCGGCATTCAAATCAGTAAAGCAATATTTCTTGACAAGCGATAATCTGATGACCCTTTCTATTGTGATAGGTCTGGTGCAGATCATCTTTGGTAAAGCTGTAGCTGCACTTAAGATTATGTCTGAACGCGGAAAGAAATATGGTGTGGCGCCAATGGCTTGGGTTTTTGTCATTGTATCGCTCTGTATTGCTTTCGGCTTGCCGTTTCTGAAGATACAACTTCCTGAAATGGTAAAGAACGTATGTTATGGTATTGCTGCTTTGGGATTGCTGATAGCATTCTTTTATAATATTCCTGGAAAGAATATCTTTCTTAATTTTGGTAATGGATTATGGACAGCTTATGGAATGGCTTCGGGTTTGCTGGGCGACACGTTGTCGTACATCCGACTGTTTGCTATCGGTTTGACGGGCTCAATTTTGGGCGGTGTGTTTAACACGTTGGCTATAGATATGACATCGAGTTTGAATATAGTGTTGCGTATCATTTGCATGCTTTTGATTTTAGCTGCTGGTCATGCTATCAACTTTGGTCTGTGTACGATTAGTTCGCTGGTTCATCCGCTGCGTTTGATATTCGTTGAATATTATAAGAATGCCGATTTCGAAGGTGGAGGCAAAGAATATTTGCCGTTTAAGAAGGCTTAATCATTTTATTTACAATAGAACAAAATAATAACAAAAGAATAAATTAAAACAATTTCATTATGGAACCGATTTTATTAGCTTATTTGGGTATTGCCTTGATGACAGGTCTTGCTTTCATCGGCAGTAGTTATGGTGTAACAATCTGTGGTAAGACAACCATAGGTGCAATGAAAAAGAATCCGGATGCTTTGGGTACTTATATCGCTTTAAGTGCATTGCCATCATCGCAGGGTTTGTATGGTTTTGTGGGCTATTTTATGATGCAGAAATTCTTGGTAGCAAACATCTCGATGCTTTCGGCAACGGCTGTATTCGGTGGTGGTTTGGTTTTGGGATTTGTCGGATTCTTCTCTGCAATTCGTCAGGCTGAGGTTTGTGCGGATGGTATTGTAGGAATCGGCGCTGGTCATAATGTATTTGGTGTGACTATGGTTGAAGCCGTATTCCCTGAATTGTATGCAATTCTTTCACTTTTGGTTGTAATTTTAATTGGCGGCACATTACCTGTTGCTTAATTTTTTAATATGTGAGGCTGTGTATGCATGTACACAGCCTCATTTCTATATCTTGATCAGATGGAAAACACTTTTAAATCATTCTTATCTATATGTCTGTTGTGTGGTACTGCTGTTTCCATGTTTGGACAGAAAATTACAGAGATTGCTAATTATACCTTAGCGGAAAGATTTACAAAAGACAAGTTGACTAATATGTTGTTTACAACGATGGTCGACCCTCATTGGTTTCAAAAGGGAAACTGTTTTTGGTATGAGTATAAGACAAGCAAGGGCGATGAATGGTTCGTTGTTGATCCTTCAGCAGGGACTAAACGTCCGTTGTTTGATTTGGATGCTATTGCAGCTCAAATAACCGAAATTGTGAAAGATCCATTTACTGCACAGCATCTTCCGATAGAAAAATTGGAAACGGAGAGTGACGGTCGGACGTTTACATTTCAGATAACTTCTTCCCAAGATGCAAAAAAAGATACAACAGTCAAAGATGAAGACGCGAATAAAAAGGAGGTGTTCTACTTCTCTTACGATTATCCATCGCGTAAATTGACGTGGCTGAAAGATAAAAAGAAAGATATAAAATATCCTGATTGGGCTTCATTTTCGCCAGATGGCAAAACGGTAGTGTATGCTAAAGATTTAAATCTTTACAGAATGACACGCGCCGATTATGAAAAACTGAAAGAAAACGAGAAGGATAGTACAGTGACCGACGTCCAGTTAACTACTTTCGGTGTGAAGAGTTTTGGATTTGGCGAACCTGAAAATTTATTGAATACTGATACACTTTGCAATGGCAAGCGCAGAGCTGTGTATGGCATCGTTTGGTCGCCTGATTCGCGCTATTTAGCTGTGACAATTGACGACGCTAGAACAGTGAAAGAATTGTGGGTGATTCATTCAATGGCTTCTCCAAGACCTACGCTTGAAACTTACAAATACCAGATGCCTGGAGAAATGGAAGCACCTATTGAGCATTTATATTTGTTTGATATGTCAAACAATAGTTATAAGGAAATTCGTATATCAGCATTTAAGGATCAAACTATTGGATTAGGCAATAAGCCTATGTTGCAAAAACAGCGTGACATGAAAGAGCAGGCTTATGTCTGGTTGGGCAATAATAGTCGTTTCTTTGTGACTCGTTCAAGTCGCGATCTTCATCGCATAGATATTTGTTCATACACAATTGGACAGGATTCGATTGTTCCTATTATAAATGAACGAATGAACACCTATCAGGAAATCAGACCTCTGGCGCTGATCAATGAAGGCAAAGAATTGATTCAGTGGAGTGAACGCGACGGATGGGCGCATCTTTATTTATATGATGACAAAGGAATATTAAAGAATCGTATTACTTCGGGACCATGGCATGTGGATCAGATTCTCAAAGTAGATGAATCAAAGCGAGTTGTCTATTTCTTGGCCAATGGGAAGAATCCTGGTGAAAATCCTTATTACGAACATTTATATCGTGCTAGTCTTGATGGAAGCGGTTTGCAACAGCTTTCTGCGGGTGATTATTTTCATGATGTGCATATTGATGATAATGCTCAATTTATTGTTAGCAATTATTCGAGAGTTAATTCCATACCGCAAACTGATTTGATAGATAATATGGGACGTAGAGTTATGCCTTTAGAAAAGAGTGATTTCTCTCAATTACTACTTGCCGGTTATAAGTTTCCGGAACCGTTTAAAGTGAAAGCGGCTGATGGTGTAACTGATCTATATGGTGTAATGTACAAGCCTTTTGATTTCGATTCAACCAAAGTGTATCCGATTATTGATTATGTATATCCGGGTCCTCAGGTTGAAGCAACGTCATATCCTTTTAGGAAGATGAACGTCCGGACCGACAGATTGGCACAAGCAGGATTTATTGTAATTACAGTAGGCAACAGAGGAGGACATCCGAGCCGCTCAAAATGGTATCATAATTTTGGTTATGGAAATCTGCGTGATTATGGATTGGAAGATCAGAAGGCTGCTATCATTCAATTGGCAGATCGCTATAAATACATAGATATTAATCGTGTCGGCATTCATGGACATTCGGGTGGCGGATTCATGTCGACGGCAGCAATTCTGCAATATCCGGATTTCTTTAAAGTTGCTGTTTCATGTTCTGGAAATCATGACAATAGTATCTATAATCGCTGGTGGAGCGAAACACACCATGGAGTGAAAGAAGTAATATCTGAAAAAGGTGATACCACTTTCCAATATAGCATTCGTACGAACGAAGAAATTGCCAAACAATTGAAAGGGAACCTGTTGCTTGTTCACGGAGATATAGATGATAATGTGCATCCAGGCAATACATTACGCGTAGTCAGTGCACTTGTCAAGGCAAACAAACGCTTTGATATGCTTATTTTGCCTGAGCAGCGTCATGGTTATGGCGATATGGATGAATATTTTTATTGGAGGCTGGTTGATTACTTCTCTCTTCACTTGCTTGGTAAACAAGATTTATCAGTCGATATACCGAATCGATAAGATTTTGTGAACAATGTGAAGATATTCTGTATAGTTTTGTCTAATTTATAAATTCTGATAGATAAAGAGATGTTTAAAGCTATCGTTCGATTTTCTATACGCAAGAAACTGTTTGTTGGATTAACAGTCTTGTTTCTGCTCATTGGCGGAATTTATGCGATGATGACATTGCCTATTGATGCAGTGCCCGATATAACCAATAATCAAGTACAGATTGTAACTGTTTCACCAACATTGGCACCTCAGGAAGTGGAACAACTGATTACTATGCCTATCGAAATTGCCATGCGAAACATTATGAATGTGAAAGAAATCCGTTCGGTTTCGCGTTTTGGGCTTTCGGTTGTGACAGTCGTTTTTAAAGAGAGTGTGCCAACATTGGATGCACGGCAGTTGATAAATGAGCAGATCCAAGCAGTATCAGGAGAGATTCCTTCAGAATTAGGCATGCCTGAGATGATGCCGATCACTACTGGATTGGGTGAAATTTATCAGTACGTGATTAAGGTTGCACCAGGCTATGAAAAGAAATACGACGCGATGGAACTGCGTACGATACAAGATTGGCTTGTTAAACGACAATTGTCCGGTATCCCTGGAATTGTAGAGATTAACAGTTTTGGTGGCTATCTGAAACAATATGAAGTGGCTGTTGATCCGGATGCTCTTTATTCGCTGGACATAACAATCGGTGATGTGTACGATGCTCTGAGCAAAAACAATCAGAATACAGGTGGCAGTTATATTGAAAAGCTTGATAAAGCTTATTATATTCGTTCAGAGGGAATGATTTCGCGCACCAAAGATATCGAGCGTATTGTTATTACAAATAGAGGTGGCATCCCGATACACATAAGTGACGTAGGCGTAGTACGTTTGGGTTCTGCCAAACGTTTTGGTGCTATGACAATGGATGGCAAGGGCGAATGCGTAGGAGGCATTGCGATGATGCTTAAAGGTGCTAATGCAAATGTGGTGACAAAAGAACTTGAGTCGCGTGTGGCTAAAGTTCAAAAGATGTTGCCCGAAGGCATAAGTGTTGAGCCATACTTAAATCGTTCAGAATTGGTTAATCGTAATATTTCAACTGTTATACGCAATCTGATTGAAGGAGCAATCATTGTTTTTCTGGTATTGATTATCTTCCTCGGAAACATACGTGCGGGTCTGATTGTGGCATCAGTTATTCCGCTTGCGATGTTGTTTGCTTTCATTTTGATGCATTTGTTTGGCGTGACAGCCAACCTGATGAGTTTGGGAGCAATAGACTTTGGTATCGTTGTTGATGGTTCTATTGTTATTTTGGAGGGAATATTGGCGCATATATATATGCGACGATCATCACGCAAACTGACGCGTCAGGAAATGGATGATCAGGTAGAGGAAGGAGCCGGTGCTGTCGTGCGTAGTGCTACGTTTGCTGTTTTGATTATATTGATTGTTTTTTGCCCGATTTTAGTATTGGGTGGTATTGAAGGAAAATACTTCACACCGATGGCTAAAACTTTGGTGTTCTGCATCATCGGTGCATTATTGTTGTCACTGACGTATGTGCCTATGATGGCTTCTTTGTTTTTGAAACGTTCAATGAGTGAGAAAGAGACGTTTGCTGACAAATTCTTTAGAAAACTGAATGTGATTTATAAACGCTGCCTTAACTTCTGTCTGCGGCAGATGGCAGGCACAGTGATTGTTGCTTTTGCATGTCTGGCAGGTGCATTGTTTTTGTTTACAAAACTGGGAGCGGAGTTTATTCCGACAATGGATGAAGGCGATTTTGCAATGCAGATGACACTTCCGGCAGGCAGTTCGCTTACGAGAAGTATAGAACTGTCACGGCAAGCAGAGAAGACTCTGATGGACAAGTTTCCTGAAATAAAGCATGTGGTGGCAAAGATTGGTACGGCAGAAGTTCCGACTGACCCAATGGCTGTTGAAGATGCTGATGTAATGATTATTATGAAACCGTTCAAGGAATGGACCTCAGCAACGAGCCGTGCAGAAATGGTGGAGAAGATGAAAGCCGCCTTAGAACCGGTCAAAGGTGCTGAGTTTAATTTCAGTCAGCCTATACAGTTGCGTTTCAATGAATTGATGACGGGTGCAAAAGCTGATATTGCTGTGAAACTCTATGGAGAAGACACGCAGGAATTGTATTCGAAAGCAAAAGAAGTTTCAAAATATATAGAAAAAGTTCCGGGAGCTTCTGATGTGATTGTGGAGCAAACAATGGGACTTCCTCAGTTGGTTGTAAAATATGATCGTGCAAAAATTTCACAATACGGAATGAATATTGCAGAACTGAATACGATTATCCGTACAGCATATGCAGGCGAGGCCGCTGGAGTTGTTTTCGAAAATGAGCGTCGTTTCGATCTTGTTGTCAGACTTGACAAAGATAAGGTGTCAGATTTGAATTTGGATAAACTGTTCGTTCGTACGGCTGATGGCATGCAGATTCCGGTTAGCGAAGTAGCAACGATTGATTTGGTAAACGGTCCTCTTCAAATAAATCGTGACGAAACCAAACGAAGAATTGTGATAGGTGTCAATGTGCGTAATGCAGATATACAACAGGTCGTAAAGAATATTCAAGCTACTTTGGAAAAGAATGTAAAACTCAAGCCGGGTTATTATTTTGAATATGGCGGACAATTTGAAAACTTGCAGAGTGCAATCAACACTTTGTCTATTGTGATTCCTGTAGCATTAATGTTGATACTACTGTTGCTTTTCTTCGCCTTCAAGAGCATTACTTATACATTGGTGGTTTTCTCGACTGTACCGCTTTCGCTTATCGGTGGTGTGTTGGCACTATGGCTGCGTGGTCTGCCTTTCAGTATTTCAGCTGGTGTCGGATTCATAGCACTTTTTGGTGTAGCTGTGTTGAACGGTATTCTGATGATCAATCATTTCAATGATATACGTAAACAAACAAAATATAAGATGTCGACGGATAAGATTATTAGTTCAGGTTGTCCGCATCTTTTGCGGCCGGTCTTTTTAACAGGTTTGGTAGCTTCATTAGGTTTTGTTCCGATGGCGATAGCAAAGTCGGCTGGGGCAGAAGTTCAGCGTCCGTTAGCAACAGTAGTTATTGGCGGTCTGATTGTTTCAACCATTTTTACGCTGATTGTCATTCCTGTATTCTATCGTATTGTCAATTCTTTTCCTTTTTGGTGGAAGAAGATGATGAAAAAAACTCACAGTGCAAGTTTGCCTGTTATCATCGGAATGATGTTGCTCGTTTCCGGTGTTTGCTATGCACAGGATGTTGCACAGCCGGAACCAACAAAAGTGACGCTTGACGAAGCTATAGCTCTAGCACTACAGAATAGTCCAAGAATGAAAACTTCAGCCATGTCTATCGAAAAAGCACGTGCTGCCAAAGGCGAGGTATTTGAAATTGCTCCAACATCGCTAAGCGTTGATTGGGGACAATTGAATGGTCCAAATAGAAAAGATTATCAGATGCACGTTGATCAATCGTTAGGTTCATTGCTGACACCTTATTATAAAAATGCTTTAGTCAACAAGCAAGTGGCTACTACCGAATTGTATCGCGAATTGGTAAAAAAAGAAACGACTGCAGAAGTAAAGCGTGCGTGGGCATATTATTTGTATGCATATCGTTTGCATTCGCTTTATTCAGAGCAGATTGATTTGGCCGAGCGTTTGCAAAAAGCCGGAAAATTGCGTTATGAGCAAGGTGATATTTCATTGCTTGAACGGAATATGACAACCACGTTGGCTGCAGATTTGCATTCGCGGCTTATTCAGTCCGAACAGGAATTGAATATGGCAGCTCGGCGTTTTGCTTGGGCCAGTTGTGCAGGTCGTCCGATTATTCCGGTTGATACAGTGCTTGAAATGTATCCTGTTAAACAAGATGCGACTGTAGCCGCTTCGGTATATCAGGATTATTACGGAAGTTTGGCTGCTGAAAAGAAAGCAATGTATAAGGTTGAACAGAGTCGCTTTTTCCCAGAACTTTCAGTCGGATACATGCGTCAGAAGATTGCTCCGCTGACCGGACTTAATTCCTGGATGGTTGGTATTTCAGTTCCTCTTTTCTTTGCTCCGCAGGCAAGTCGCGTAAAACAGGCACGCATAGAAAGCAACATCGCTCAAACCGAAGCAGATGTAAATGTGCTGGTTTTGAATTTTAAGATCTCCGAACTTCAGCAAACGCTGAAGAAACAGGCTGAGAGCATTCGTTATTATACAACAGGAGCAATACCTGAAGCAGATGCGTTGTTGAAGAGTGCTTTGGCTGAGTTTAGAGAAAGTGAGACAGATATCACGCAGTTTGTGCAAAGCATCAACTCTGCACGTGAAATATATAAAGGATATATTGAAGCTGTTTATAATTATAATATAGCTGCTTTAGAGTTGGATTTATACAGTACAGAAAAATAATTTGGATATGAATAATGATATGAATCTTTCAGGCCAGCGAGGAAATCTTAAGAAAGTATTGATTCCTTGTTTTGCTTTATTGCTGATGGCGTGTGGTCAGTCGAAAACGCCGGACAGTTCTGCTTCTACTGAGCCAGATACAACGAAGGCTGTTGTTGCATCTGCTGTCGACACAACAAAGCAGGATACAGCTAAAGTGGATGCCGTGACTTCGGCTACAGCGATGCCGAATCACTCATCATTTAATGGTATTTTGATGGTTCCGCCACAGCGTTATGCGACGGTGACTTTAACGATGGGTGGGACAGTTCATTCTGTAAGAGTTTTGTCGGGAAGCTATGTAAGGCGAGGCACGCTGCTTGTCACTTTAGAGAATCCCGAATTCGTCTCATTGCAGCAGAATTATCTTGAAGCGCATGCTCAAGCCGAATATCTTGAAGCCGAATATCGCCGTCAGCAACGATTGAGTACCGAGGAAGCCGCTTCTCAAAAGCGTTTCCAACAGAGCAAAGCTGATTATTTGTCGATGAAAAGCCGTCTTGAAGCAGCTGCTGCACAACTGACATTGTTGGGAGTTGCTCCGCAATGTTTATTGAATGGCGGCATTCGTACTTATCTGGAAGTAAAAGCGCCGTTGGATGGATATGTAGCAGCTTTGGATGTGAATCTAGGCAAATATGTCACAGCCGGACAACCTTTATGTGAAGTGATAAATAAAGGAGAGACATTGTTACGTATGACTGCTTATGAGAAAGATCTGAAAGATTTGTCAGCAGGCAGACGCGTACAGTTCCGTGTGAATGGTATGGGAGCACAAACTTTTCATGCAACACTTGTTTCTGTAGGACAGGAGGTCGACAAGACCAATCGTTCGATAGAAGTTTATGCCCGTGTAAAAGAAAGCAATCCGAGATTTCGTCCCGGAATGTATATATCTGCACGTGTAGAAAAATAAAAACGCGCAGATATACATTCGAGTGTGTGGCGGTTGATAATTTTCAGCCGCCTATAATTGTTTCTAGGCCGTGTGCAGCAAAAATATCCTGACAATGTTGTAACTGTTCGTCAGAAGGTGCAGCAAAATGATAATGATTGGGATTGTATACTGTTCCCAATTTTTCATGTTTCCCCATTCCAATTTCATGATAAAGAAGGAGGTTGACTGTTTTTCTTTCCCAAGGCAGTGAAGCGAGGAACTCAGCCGAACGGGAGATGTTTTCGTCGTCTGCATTAACTCCTTCAATCAGCGGAATACGAATGCAGAAGTCATGACCGGCTTTGGCAACCATCTCCAGATTTGAAAGAATGAGTTCGTTGGGAACGCCGCAGTAAAATTTGTGTTTAGCCGAATCCATCTGTTTGAGATCAACCAGAAAGAGTTCGCAGTTGTCCATCACTTCTTTGACAATTTCCGGACGCGCATATAGTGTTGTATCAACAGCTCTATGAATATCTTCTTTTCCGCAACGTTTCAGCATTTCAAGCAGATCTTCAGGATGCATCAAAGGTTCGCCTCCACAGAATGTGACTCCACCTTCCGAGCGATCCATGACAGCTGTTTCCTTCAGAATCTGTTCCATCAACTGATCGTAGGTGTACTCGGTGCCTGAGATCTCCATTGCTAAAGTCGGACATACTGTTGCGCATTTTCCGCAAAGAGTACATTTGTTTTTGTCGGTGACAATCCCGTCCGCCGTTAGTGTCAATGCTTGATTCGGACAATTTTTAACGCATGTCTGACAGCCGATGCATTTTTTCTTTGTGTAAAGTTTCACTTTTTTCGGAGATATTCCCTCCGGATTATGACACCATACGCAAGAAAGCGGGCAGCCTTTCATAAAGAGGGTTGTCCTGATGCCTGGTCCGTCGTTGATTGCATACCTTTTTATATCAAATATAAGCATGATAATTTCTTGAAATAATAATCGACAGTTGACTGGTAGAATAAAGCTTCTGTGTCAATTGTCGATTATATGTTATTTAGAATGTTTCCTGTTCTGTGCGGGCAATGATGTCTGCCTGAAGATCAGAATTCATATCATTAAAATAGTCACTGTATCCGGCTACGCGAACCAATAGATCCCGATAATCTTCAGGGCATTTCTGTGCTGCATAAAGCGTTTCAGTATCTACAATATTGAACTGGATATGATGTCCACCCAGAGCAAAGTATGTTCTGATCAATGAAGACAGTTTAGCAATATCTTCCTCGCGTTTCAACAGACTTGGCAGGAAGCGTTGGTTCAGCAAAGTGCCGCCGCTCTTAACCTGATCAAGTTTGCCCAATGATTTGATGACAGCAGAAGGTCCGTGAGTATCTGCGCCCTGTGAAGGAGAGGTTCCATCCGAAATGGCTCTTTCAGCCAAACGTCCGTTTGGCGTGGCATTCATGACTTTGCCGAAGTAAACGTGGCATGTTGTCGAAAGCATGTTCAGATGGAAGCATTCGCCTTTAGTGTTCGGCTTGCCTTCGATGGCATCATATAAATCATTGTAAACTTTGACAGCAATAGCATCAGCATACGGATCATCATTTCCAAAGAACGGCGTGCGGTTCAGGATTGTCTGACGCATCATTTCCGAGCCTTTGAAATTGTTGTCCAGAGCTTTCATCATCTCATCCATGGTGTATTGTTTGTCTTCAAAAATATGTTTTTTGAGTGAAGCCAGACTGTCTGTGATGGTTCCCAAACCTGTACACTGGATGTAGTTTGTGTTATAGCGTGGTCCGCAGTTGTAATAATCGCGTCCTTTGGCAATACAGTCGTCGATGAACAGCGACAGAAATGTTGCCGGAGCATATTTGGCAAACATGCGATCGATATAGTTGCTGACCCGGATCTTCATGTCGACGAAGTAATGCAGTTGTTTCATGAAAGCTGCATACAGTTCATCGTATGACTTGAAGTTTCTCGGATCGCCTGTTTCGAGTCCAACTTTGCGGCCTGAAACCGGATCAATACCGTTGTGGAGTGTTACTTCCAGAATCTTAGGAACATTCAGATATCCAGTCAGGACATAAGCTTCTTTTCCAAAGGCACCAACTTCAATACAACCGCTGCAACCGCCTTCGCGAGCATCCGGAAGTGCTTTGCCTTGGCGCATCAGTTCCTGAACATATACATCAGGATTGAATACCGAAGGATAGCCGTGACCTTGGCGAATAACTTTACATCCGGCGCGCAGGAAGCGTTCCGGTGTACAAGCACTGATATGTATTGCACTTCCCGGCTGCAGAATATGCAGTTCTTCGATTGTTTCGAGCATGATATACGAAACTTCGCTTACACCATCGCTGCCATCGGTTTTTATTCCGCCGATATTCAGGTTCGTGAAGTCGTTGTATGTTCCGCTTTCCTTTGCCGTAATACCTACTTTTGGAGGAGCTGTATGATTGTTTACCTTGATGAAGAAGCACGACATCAGCTCTTTAGCCTCTTCGCGTGTAAGAGTGCCCTCTTTGATTCCCTTCTCATAGAATGGAGCAAGATGCTGATCAAAATGTCCAGGATTCATAGCATCCCAACCATTCAGTTCAGTGATTGTTCCCAGATGAACGAACCAATACATTTGAATAGCTTCCCAATAATCGCGTGGAGCATGAGCCGGCACCCAGCGGCAAACTTCAGCAATGCGCTTCAGTTCGGCTTTGCGTTTCGGATCGGTTTCAGTGAGCGACATCTCGTCTGCCAGATCAGCATGACGTTCAGCGAAAACTATTGCAGCATCGCATGAGATTGCCATAGCTGTCAATTCTTCCTGTTTGTCAGTAGCTTCAGGGTCGTTCATGAAATCGAGGCTATCGATATGTTTTTGAATTCTTTCCTTCAGATCCAACAATCCATATTTATACACTTTGCTATCCAGGGCTGTGTGTCCCGGAGCGCGTTGTTCCATAAATTCCGTGAACATTCCGACTTCATAAGCCTCTTTCCATTCTTTTGGAACATGGCTGAAGATGCGATCGCGCTGTGTGCGTCCTTCCCAGTACGGAATAACTTCGCGTTCGTATGTATCAATGTCTTCCTGACTGATGGTGTAGCGTTGCAGTTCACGTGTATTCAAAACATGCAGGTCTTCAACGCTGTGGCAAGTAAGTTCAGGAAATGTCGGTACACATTTTGGTTTCGGTCCACGTTCGCCGACAATCAGTTCGTCTTTGCCGATATAGATTGTTTTCTTTTTGCAAATCTCCAGAAAGTTCATAGCCCGCAGGATAGGAATAGGATATTTGCCATAGTTCTCCTTATAAAAGCGGGTTTCAATTAAAGCCCGTTCGATTGACAACGAAGGTTGAGCTTCGAAAGTCTCTTTGCGCAGCCGTTTGATACGGTCGTTCATGCCAAAAGCTGTTGCTACATTGGCAGGAGCAAAGTTTGATGCACTTCTTGGTGCACGCTGAGCAGTCATTGTACTCATATACAAAGTATTTAAATTGTATTATAAAATCGTGATATATAGAAAAATAAATAGAAGGCATCGACGGCAGAAGTCGGCATGCCAATAGGAGAGTGTGCTTGTTATACGTAGTAAATCAAGCAATTAAAAAGCCTTCTGTAAGATTTTAAAAACATATATTTTTCTTCTATATTCCCTTTTATGGAACATGCAAATATATAAATTATTCTTTGATTGTTTTCCAAAAAACGTATTTTCTTTTCATTCGGCATAAAAAAACATACACTTTATATTTCTGAAACTTAGAAGGGCTTCCTTTGTTCATCGAACAGGGAAGCCCTCTATCCTTTTCAGGACTGAAATTTATAAAGTATGGATATTATAATAAGTTTGATGCGATTTCAGACAACTGGCTTCTTTCGCCTTTAACCAGGTTGACGTGAGCAAACAGTTCCTGTCCTTTCATCTTGTCGACCATGTAAGCCAGTCCATTGCTTTGAGCATCCAGATAAGGCGAGTCGATCTGCTGTATATCGCCGGTGAATACCATCTTTGTTCCTTCGCCTGCACGTGTGATGATCGTCTTGATCTCGTGAGGTGTCAGATTCTGTGCTTCATCAATGATGCAGAATGTTTCCGAGAGACTTCTGCCGCGGATGAAAGCCAATGCTTCGATAATCAGCTGGTTGTTTTTCTGCATGTCGTCGATCTTGCGAACATCCGAACTTGTTGGCGAGAACTGTTGTTTGATGACATTCAGGTTATCGAACAGCGGTTGCATATACGGAGCCACTTTTTGCTGCTGGTCGCCCGGAAGGAAGCCGAGATCTTTGTTTGCCAGGGCAACGATTGGTCGAGCCAGAAGAATCTGCTTGTATATTCCGCTTTGTTTCAGTGCCGAAGCCAATGCCAGCAAGGTTTTTCCCGTTCCGGCTTTTCCTGTCAGACCAACCAGTTTGATGTCCGGATCGTTGAGAATCTCAAAAGCGAAGCTCTGTTCTGAATTTTTAGGACTGATGCCGTAATTTGTAGTCTTGTCAACTTTCTTAAACTTGTTGGTGAAAGGATTATATCGTGTCAGAATGGAATTGCGGTCGCTCTTCATTATAAAACATTCATTAGGAGCAAGCTTCGATTTGATGTCGAACAGGTCGGCATCAATTCCGCCCGGCGTTGCATAAATCTTGTCAATCAGGTCGCCATTAATTCCTTCGTAAGTCTCTTGTGCTTTTTCGAAGATGTCAACGTTTGTAACTTTGTCGGTGATATAGTCTTCAACAGTGATACCCAGCGAACGCGCTTTCATTCTGAGGTTTACATCCTTTGTTACGAGGATGGTCTTTGTCGTTTTGCTTCGTTCAGCAACAGTCAGCGTACATGATAAAATACGATGATCGGGTATTCGTTCCGGAAATGCTTCAGCAATTCTTTCGTGATATTTGTCGCCTGTCACAATATAGAGTTTTCCAAGGCCCGGTCCCAGAGAGGCTCCTTTTTTGAAAAGGTCGTTGTCGGTCAGCAAATCCAGTTCGCGTACGAATTCACGTGCGTTGTAGTTGATCTGTTCGCTACCTTTTTTAAATTTGTCCAACTCTTCCAGAACTACGATAGGAATATAAATATCGTTTTCTTGGAAATTCTCGATGCATTTGTAATCGTGCAGGATAACATTTGTATCCAGCACAAAGTTTTTCTTTGCTCCCATGATACTTGGTTGTTTAAAAATTACTTTAAAAACAACCTATTGATGCGAAAAGTTTCGTCGAAAGCCGATTATTTCCGTATATCTTTCAGTCTGGGATATCCGAAGATGATTGAAAGAATGGCTCCGAATCCCAACAGATACGGATAATACAGATATTGCATGATTGAGATAGGCGAGGTGTGACCCAGTCCGGCAGCCATAAGCAGTTGTGCGCCATAAGGAATAATGCCTTGAACGAAGCAGGAGAAAATATCCAGCAAACTGGCGCTGCGTCGTGGATCGACATGATATTTGTCAGCAATATCCTTGGCTATTGGTCCGGACATGATGAGCGCAATCGTGTTGTTGGCAGTGCACAGATTGGCAAAACTAACCAGAGCCGCGAGACTTCCTTCAGCTCCTTTTTGCGAATGAATATGCGAAGTGAGTTTTTTGATGATCCAGTCGATGCCTCCATTAAATCGAATCATTTCGAGCATTCCTCCGGCCAGAAGTGTTACGATGATGAGTTCTCCCATGTCAGTGATTCCTTTTCCCATCGAAGCTGTCCATCCCCAGATGTCGAAATCGCCGCCTATCAGTCCGGTTATTCCCGAAAGAACGGTTCCAAGGAGCAGGACGACCATGACATTCATTCCGCATATAGCCGTGACCAGCACAACAACATAAGGAATCACCTTGATCCACTCAACATTCCCGATGTCGGCCGTATTTGTTATTCCGCTTCCTGCAAGCACATATAATAATGTAGTGATGATTGCCATCGGCAGTGCGATGTAGATGTTTACCTTGAATTTGTCGTTCATGTTGCATCCTTGCGTGCGTGTAGCCACGATTGTCGTGTCCGAGATAAAAGACAGATTGTCGCCGAACATCGCTCCACCCACGACAACGCCCAGCATCAGAGCTTCAGGCGCTCCGGCTTTCATTGCAATTCCGGCGGCAACCGGCGTTAAGGCAACGATTGTTCCGACCGACGTTCCGACCGATATCGAGATGAAACATGCAGCAATAAACAATCCCGCAGCCAGCAGATTTGCAGGAAGAAGAGCCATTGTCAGATTTACCGTTGCATCGACCGCACCCATTGATTTGGCTGTTTGTGCAAAAGCTCCGGCCATAATGAAAATCAGAACCATCAGAATGATGTTGCTGTTGGCAGCTCCGCGGCAGAACTGTTCAATGCGATTGTTGATTTTGCCTCCTTTTGAGATGGCAATGGCAACGATGGAGGAGACGACGAATGCCACCGTGATCGGCATCTTGTAAAAATCGCCTGCAATGAGCGATGCTACCAAGTAAGTGAGCAGAAAAACCAGCAAAGGCAGTAAAGCCCAGACATTGGCTGCATGATTAAGGGGTGATTTGAATTCTGTCTCTTTGTTCATCGTTTAGAATGAGAATCGCAGGGCGATACGGATGCCGTGCTTCTTTATCGAAGGATTATCCAGATAAGTAAGACGACGATAATAATCGATACGCAGGATCTTCAGAATATTTTCCACACCGACACTGGCTTCCATGTATGGCGTGTTGCCAAGCGGTTGCGTTCCGTCAGGGAAGAGATAGAGTCCGGACGTGTAGCTCGGATTATTCTTTTTCGTCAGATTTCCATAAATGCCGTTGAACGACATGACTTCACGCAAGCGGAGCCATTTGATCAGCGGAACGCGATTCAGTATCCATCCTTTCAGATAGTAGGTCGCATTGAATGTTACATATTGATCGGTTACAAATTCCAAAGCGTTCATCAGATGGAAAGCGTCGGGCTGAATGGTGATAGACTGGTTGGTGTTCGGCAGGATAAGCAGCGGGAACGGCACTTTGTCCCAGATCTTCCCGGCTTTAAACTGTACATCCACGTGTCCGAACGACGAGAGCCATACACGTTTCTCTGCACTCAACTCGGTGTGCTGATAGTTGAAGTCGCCTCCAAGCACGTTTTTAATGCCAATGCGATGCGATACTTTGAATATCGGAGCGTCTTTTGACAGATTGAAGACCGACTCTTTTCCTGAACGCCCGTTGTAAGGCCGTTCGCCCGGAGCATAACGGAGCTGCGTACCGATCTCTGACGTTGTGAAGTCTTTGATGCGATACATGTTGCCTGTTTCGTCGCGCATGGTGTATTGCAGCGTTCCGGCAGCTTCATTGTTTTCGTTTTTCAGCCAAGTCTTCCACGACAGGTTGTTCAGCCATTCTTTTTCGTATTGCAGGACGCTCTTTCTGACGTACTGCATTTTTGTGACTGGTTCACCCACTTTCCATGCCACGAAAATATTATCCTTGCTCGTGTAAAGGAAATCCTGGCCCGGCGTATAAACATCGTATTCCTGAATGAACGAAAGGTTGTTGACCGGACTTTCGCCTTCGTAGTAAGCCTTGCGGTTGAAACTTCGCGTCAGCTTGAAATTATATTTCCATTTGCGGTCGTTGTTACCATAAGCTACGAATCCGCTGGCAAACCAGTACGGATTGAAGTTGGTTGTTGTCATTCCGCCCAATCGTGTACGGAAGCCTTCCAAATGGTTCGCCGAGAAAACAGTGTTCATCGGGCCGAAGTCGAACTTGCTGGTTTTCTTGTTGCTGGTTGTCGGAATATATCCGGTGATCAGGATTTCAGCCGTTTTTATGATGGCATTGAATGCCGGCACTTTGCGCAACTGGTTCAGCAAATCCTTCAGCGCATCTTCCTTTTCTTTCAGCGGAACCGGGCGGTTCACCGACCAATAATCGTCCGAAAGCACAGTGGCTTGCGGCAGAACATGTGTCGGACCGAGCAGTTTGAATACCGAGTCGGCATTCTGTACATTGAAATTATATTTGTCGTAGTTCCTCAACTGATGCGCATAAAGTTGCTGAGCACCTTTGACGAGATAGAAGTTCACATACGTATTTTCGTTGTTGATGACCCACGTGCTGTCTGCCGTTCTTTTAAACTCCTGATCGATGCGCAGTTTGTCCACCCAGTTCAGGTTGATGTTGGCAGGCGTGTCTAACAGCACCTTCTTCACCGAGTATGTGCCGTCAGTCGTGATGTACATTTTCCCGGTGAATCCATAGCTCTCGCTGTTTGCAGGAACGAACCCGAGGTCAACACATTTGTCGCCACCAATATCGAGCGTATCCAGAATAAAATAGTGGTAGTAAGTTACTGCCAATGTGGACGATAGCGGGCTAACGAATCTGTTCAGCAGGATCGGGATATTGTTGTCGAAAATATTGATGCTCTTAAAAATTTCTTCCAGATTGGACGTTATTGCGCCTCCGTCGTCCAGCGATTTATCAACGCCCTGCTGCCGTTTAGCCTTGACGATGACTTTTTCGGATTTCGGGTTCTTGCGGTAATAATGATCCAACAGTGTTTCGCGGACCGACACCGTCAGGATTGGTTTCCCATTGAATTCCGATGTATCCAGATAGTTTTTGATAAACTTGAATTTCTGTACGAATTTGTTTTTATCCAAATTAGGATTGAAGTTGTCCAGCGAAAGCGCAAGTTTTTCATAAACCTGTGTTTCGTATTCAGGTTTTGATTCGATCCGGTTTTCGTCTTTATGCTCTATAACTTTTTTAACTAATTCGACGGCCGGATTATCTTTCCTTGTATATTTTTGTTTCTTTGGTTTGACCACAACTTCCGAAAGTTCGAAAGCTGCCGGCTTGAGGATGAGCGTCAGTCCGTCGTTTTTGCGTCCTGCCTTCAGTCGGATTGATTTCGTTTCATAGCCCAGTGATGAAGCCGAGAGCTTGACATATCCCTTATCGTTCTGCAATGTAAAATGCCCGTTGTCGTCACTCATGGCACCAATGGTTGAGCCATCGAAGAAGACGGAGACGTATGGCAGAGGCTCGCCGGTAATGGAGTCTTTAACGATTCCCGAAGCCGATGTAACAGATTGAGCATGAGTCAAAGTGATGCCCAACAACAATTGTAGCAACACTATTCCAATGATGTTGTGGATATGTCTAATCATCTAACAAATTTGTTTCCTCTGAAAAATTTCACGCAAAGGTACATTTTTATCCTTGTAATAGAAAGAGAACATATTAATATTGTTTAATCGCTTCTTCTTTCTTTTCAAAGAAATACCCATCAAAAAAAATAATTTTTCTGATGGGTATTTGTTATTTGTACAGAACGCCTTGTTCGGCAATCCGTTGAAATTACTTAAAACAGTTTTGAAGGATATTCGCCTGCATCGACCAAAGCCTGGATTTTGTCAACCACGCCTTGACGGTCGGCAGCATATGTAACGCCGAACCACTTTGCAGTTGTATCCAATACTTTTACGGTAGCCGTTTTCTTAGTGATCAGATCGTTGACAAGCAGCGGAATGAAGAATTCGCATTTCGGTTTGTCGATGTTCTCTTTCAGGAATTCCTTGAAGTATTCTTCCGAATGATCGAAATAGTCAGGTGTGAAGCCCCACATGTTCATTGAAACGGGAACATTCTCTTCCAGAACGACCTGTTTGCCGTTTTCGTCGGTGAACTGTATGTCTCCATCGATTCTTTCTATTGCCGTGCGCTCAACGACGCCTGTCAGGAAACCTTCAGCATTGGTTTCGCAAACGCCACGTGCAACGGAACCGCTCTCGCTCAGCGTGTTGCCAACGCGATAGCCAACCATGCAATATTCATTTTTCTTTCCGCCCATCTTGGCCAGTTCTTTACCGATCACAGCAAAGCTGTCGCGGCCATAGAAGTCGTCCGAATTGATAACGCAGAATGGTTCGTGTATAGCCGTTTTTCCCATCAGAACAGCATGATTTGTTCCCCACGGTTTCTGGCGTCCTTCCGGACATTTGAAGCCTGCTGGCAGATCATCCAAACCTTGGAATACAACTTCTACAGGAATATGATTTTCGTATTTGGATACAATTTTTTCACGGAAATCGTTCTCGAAAGATTTGCGGATAACGAAAACCAGTTTGCCGAATCCTGCGCGGATAGCGTCGAAAATAGAATAATCCATGATCGTTTCGCCATTAGGTCCGAGTCCGTCAAGCTGTTTCAATCCACCATAACGACTGCCCATTCCGGCAGCCAGTACAAATAATGTAGGTTTCATAATCTTTAAATTTATATCTAATTATTATTGTTTCAATGACACAAAGGTACGAAACATTTTTTATTTCACTTCGAGAACGACGATAGATTTAGCCGGCATGTTTATTTTGAGCTGTCCTTTTTCTATCTTCGAGCCGTTGAAAGCCGTTGGCTTCACGAAGTCCGGTTTTTCGAACGTGTTGTGATCGGTGATGTTGCCCGATGTCAGAATACGTCCTTTTACTGATGCTATTTTAGTGCCTTGCAGATCGATGCTTACATTCTGTGCGTTGTCGAGGTCGACGTTGGCAATCGTGATATGGATCAGTCCGTTCTTGTCGCGTGAAGCCGAAGCGCTGAGCATCGGAACCTCGCGGTTGTCGCGTACCGTAGTCTTGTCGCATATCAGATCGAGTGGGAGATAAGTGGCATCCTGATGCACTTTATACATTTCGAACACGTGATAAGTAGGCGTCAGCAGCATCTTCGGTCCGTCGGTCAGGATCATCGACTGAAGAACGTTGACCACTTGTGCGATGTTGGCCATCTTGATGCGGTCTGTATATTTGTTGAACACATTCAGCGTGATAGCAGCCACAAATGCGTCTCGCATAGTGTTTTGCTGGAACAGATGTCCTTGAATTGTTCCCGGTTCTTCGTCCCACCAGGTTCCCCATTCGTCGACAAGCAGAGCGACCTGTTTTTTCGGGTCGTACTTGTTCATGATGGTGATATGTTTCTGTATCGTGCTTTCAATTTCCAGGCATTTGCCCAGTGTCCAGTAATAATCCTCATTGTTGAAAGAGGTAGCCGAACCCTTGTGATTCCAGTCGCCAACCGTGTAATAATGCAGTGAGAGTCCGTTCATGCGTGTTCCGACGTTTTTCATCAGCACATCCGTCCAGTTCGTGTCATAATCGCTTGCTCCACTGGCTACTTTGAACAGTCTGTTGCCATTATATTCGCGGCAGTAGGTCGAGTATCTGCGATACATGTCCGCATAAAATTCCGGTCTCATGTTTCCACCGCATCCCCAGCTTTCGTTGCCGACGCCGATGAATTTAACCTTCCAAGGTTTTTCGCGGCCGTTTTTGCGACGCAGAACAGCCATTTGGCTTTCGCCGTCGGCTGTCATATATTCAATCCATTTGGCCATTTCTTCAACCGTTCCGCTTCCAACGTTGGCGCTGATGTACGGATCGCAACCGATCATCTCGCAAAGGTTCAGGAACTCGTGTGTTCCGAAACTGTTGTCCTCAACCGTTCCTCCCCAGTTGTTGTTGACCAGCTTCGGACGATTCTCGTACGGCCCGATTCCGTCCATCCAATGATATTCGTCGGCGAAGCATCCGCCCGGCCAGCGCAGTACAGGCACTTGCAAATCTTTCAGAGCTTTCAGCACATCGTTGCGATAGCCTTTAGTATTTGGAATGTCCGAATTGGGTCCGACCCAAAGTCCGCCATAAATGCAGGCTCCCAGGTCTTCGGAAAACTGTCCGTAGATGTTTTTGTCAATGATCTGCGTACCCTGTTGCGGATAGATGCGGATCGACGCGTCGCGTTGAGCGGTTAGAGGTAGTGTGGCTGCTGCCAGCAAACTGATCAGTAATGTTTTCATGATGTTATTTTTAAAAGTTTAATGTTTCTAATCTTCTAATTATGATTTGCGATATTCCATTGGTGAGATGCCGATATGTTTTTTAAAGAACTTTCCGAAGGTCGACTGGTCAGAGAAACACAGATCGTCGGCGACTTGTTGCACAGTCGCATCCGGTGCTTTCAGTCGGATCTTTGATTCGACGATAAGCACATCATCAATCCATTTGTTAGCCGATTTGCCGGTCAGATCCTTTAGTATGAGCGAAAGATATTGTGGTGTGATAAAAAGCTTTTCGGCATAGAACGTGACGATATGTTTTTCCTTGAAGTTCTCGAACAGCAGTTTGAGAAATTTCTCCAGCAGTTCCTCTTTCCTCGAAATTTTCGATTTGTTGAACATCTCTTTCTTGTTCGAGAAAATGTTTGCCAGCTCGTATGAAAAGTTCATGAACGAGTTGTATACCAATTCCTTTTGGAAAAGATGATCATTTGCTCTGATCTTTTCGCGGATCGTTTTTAAACAAGCCTTCAAGAGGTCGGTTTCATCCAAGTTCAGTTCTGTATAGGGACTTTTACGCAGTTCTAAGTAATTGGTGATCGAGCAGGAGGACGACGACGGTTTGAATTCGTCGAAGAAATCTTTAGAAGCGATGAGAACCGTTCCCTTGAAATCCTTGCTAATGTGTTCGAATTGGAAAGTATGAGCCGGCATGATCATCAAGAAGCTGTTCGGTGTCACCGAATAATGAATATAATCCAAATTTATATCCATCGTACCCGACGATGTTATAGCCAGGAGTACAGCATTCAATCTCATCGGGATAAAAAGGTTTTTATCTTCCGGATTATTGATATTCAAATCTCCCTGAATATCAGCCACCGAGATAATATCCTGGAAAGTGTCACGCGAGCTGATGCTTTTGTTAAGTTGCTCTATTTCAATAACTGGTAACTGTGTCATTTTTCTTAAGTTCGATAGAACATGCAAATATAGCTATTTTTTGTAAAGGGCATTGTAAATTGGCAAAATTCGTTCGGAAAGCGGAGATAAGCTGCATCCCGGTATAAAAAATGAACGAGTTCATTTTGTTCTGCTCTCGGTTTGCAGTATCTTTGCAAAAAATCGATAATAGCAGCGAAATGAAATATCCTATCGGCATACAAGATTTTGAGAAGATCCGCAATGACGGATATGTCTATGTTGACAAGACGGCACTGATTTATAAACTGGCTGATACTGGCAGTTATTATTTCTTGAGTCGCCCGCGCCGTTTCGGGAAGTCGTTGCTGATTTCGACCATGGAGGCCTACTTCAGTGGAAAGAAGGAACTGTTTCATGGTCTGGCACTTGAGCAACTGGAACAAAAATGGGCGAAGCATCCTGTTCTGCATCTGGATTTGAATTCTCGACAATATAAAAATTTGGATTCTCTTAAATTTGAATTGAACAAACATTTGGAAATTTGGGAGAATCAGTATGGCGACGAATATCAGAGCAGAGCTTTGGAGGAACGTTTCTATCATATTATCGGTAACGCTTGCGAGAAAACCGGTGAGCGTGTCGTGATTCTTGTTGACGAATACGACAAGCCGCTGCTGGAAGCGATTGACAACGAGCCGTTGCAGAACAGTTTCCGGGCAACGTTGAAAGCTTTTTATTCAGTACTCAAGACGCAGGACCGATACATCAAGTTTGCTTTCCTCACAGGCGTCACGAAGTTCGGCAAGGTGAGCATCTTCAGTGACCTTAACAATCTGGAAGATCTGTCCATGAACAGGCAGTATGTTGATATCTGTGGCATCAGTGAGAAGGAATTGCATGATAATTTTAATGACGAAGTGGCACTTCTTGGCGAGAAGAACGGAATAAGCAAAGCGGAGTGTTATGCTAAACTGGAAGAACAATATGACGGCTATCATTTTTGTCAAAACTCTGAAGGCATATACAATCCTTTCAGCCTGTTGAATGCGTTGAAAAACAAGGATTTTTCCGATTATTGGTTTGAAAGCGGCACGCCGACATTCCTGGTCCAGCTTTTGAAAAAAACGGATTATGATCTCGAGAATATTGAAGGTCAGGAGCTTTCTGCCGATAAACTCAACAGTATCGACGGAATGTCGTATAATCCTATTCCTGTCATTTATCAGAGTGGATATCTCACTATCAAGGAATATGATCCGGAATTCAAAACATATGCTCTTGGTTTTCCGAATAAAGAAGTTGAGAATGGCTTTATTAATTATTTGTTGCCATTCTATACTCCTTCTGATAAAGAAAAAACATCCGAATTTTTTATCAAGAACTTCATTCGCTACGTACGAAAAGGCAGTCCCGATGCATTTATGAAACTGCTTCAGTCGATGTTCGCCGATGTTGATTATCAGATTGCCGGCAAGATGGAACTTTACTTTCAGAACGCCATGTACGTCATTTTCAAGATCATGGGCTTTTATACAGAAGTGGAGCGCACGACAAGCCGCGGACGCATCGACGTCCTGATCAAGACAAAAGACTATATCTATATTATTGAGCTGAAACTTGACGGCAGTGCAGACGAAGCGCTCCGTCAGATTGACGAAAAAAGCTATGCTGCACCTTTCGCCAATGATCCGCGCCGCCTCTACAAGATCGGCGTCAACTTCTCATCTGAAACAAGAGGAATAGCGGAGTGGAAGATTGAAGGGTGATTGAATAATTATTTTTCGAGTCAGTTATTTTCCCCTTTCCTCTTGACTTCGACTACTTTGCCCAGATGATAAACGATTTCCCAGAAGGCGCATTGTCCATCTTTTATTTCGCGATATTCTTCACGCTTCGTACCGGCAATAATCTGGTCGAAATAAATCTGTTTGATAGGCAGATACAATGTGTTCTGCTTTGTAGGTTGTTCCATGGCTCAATAATTTGTATTATGACTGAATGCTTAATAGAAGTATTTTTTGACAGCCATTCATCTTCATTATGCAAATATAGTAATTGTTTTGATACTCCATAGCCTTTGAGCTAAAAGATTTCAATAGCTGATGGAAACCGCCAAAACACTTTGGATTATTTAACTACTATAATTGATAGAACACTTTCGTAATAACCGAAAGTGTATTATGTTTGTAAATGAACATTATCTGAACAGATTGATCGAGAGATACAACTACCTTGATAAGATGATTAAAGAACTGGAAAAATGAAACGAGCTTTCTAAAACAGGAGGCATTAAAAGAAAATAATATGGAAGAAGAATTGAATATACTGAAAGAGATGATTGCCAAGCATGATCCCAAAGCTGAATCATATCTCAAAGAATTGGCCGAAAAGTACAATTCTCCCGAGAATAAAAAACTGTTCAGGCAATTTGCCCGCGAGCTGATGGATGACGCTCCTTCAGATATGAGTCACCTATGTCCCTTGTTTTGCCTGTATTCTTGATCATTGCTACACAGGTAACATAGGCTGCTTTGGATGGAACATCCAGAACATGTAAATGCAAACTGTTTTCCATACGGGATTCAGCTCCTTCGCGCCAATTGGATGGCGTTTCTGATACGTGTGCTCTTAATTTGTCTGTAGTGTGTTGTTTTTCATGCATGGTTTTGTCAGATGAATTCGATGTTTTTTCATATTTTGATAAGATTAGGATAGAAAAATTTTTATTTTTGAAATTATAGCTTTACATTTGGCGAGTGCTTAAAAATTAAGGGCTATTTAAGCATGAAGGGAGAGAATAGAGTGGATGAATATAATGGAGAGTAAATGGATATGGAAGAATGTTTTTATTGTTATTTTTGCCACAAGGTTTTTGCAATGATGTTTCAGAAAAAATATCCTTGGATGAGGTTGTATGTCTAAATTGTAAAACCAGATATACATATTGTGATAAAAAATATATCCAAAAGTCTTTTCTGCCGTCGGCTTTGTTTTGATAGTCTGGAAAAATAGGAGAAACATGTCACCGAAGAGAAAAGAAGCAATCATTTGAAAAATAGAGCAAGACAATAGTTATATATTTTCTAATAAAATCGAATAGATATGGTAAAGAAAACATTTGTAATAGTGATGTTCATTTTTTGCTACGGCGTTTTAGTTCATGCTCAGAATATTGATAATGAGAAGGCATACTATCAATATGCACATGTAGCATTTGACAAGGTTGGATTTATGGCTACGAAGTATTCAATTCTCCTACAAGAGGGCGGTTCTGAAAATGATCTTAAACTAATGAAAGATGAGCATGGAAACAAACTCCAATTTCCAACATGGATCGACGCAATGAATTATCTTAGTTTGCAAGGATGGGAAATAGTCGAACACAAACCAGGTGTAAAAATTTCTATGATGTGGATAATAAGGAAAAAAGTCACGAAGAGTGAGCTTCAGGCAATTGTTGATAATACTTCAATTAAACAAGAAAAATAGTTGTTAGCAACAAAGAAACTAGGATTAATTTGTAAGTGCTTTTTCTGAATTTTTGAATCTCTTCTTTTGTCAGCTGTGTGTTGTCTTTCATGCATAGTTGTGTCAAATGTATTATCTTTGCCTTAATACTTTGAATGACAGTTTTGTTTTATAGGAAAGTTCTTAAAAACCGCTTGATAAAAGGAAAAAATGAACCGGTTACAATTTGTAACCGGTTGAAGTTAAAAGCTTTCATCAATTTCAAATCGTAGCTGTATTGAATTCGTTGTCTTTGCCGGTATCAGATGTGTATGATATATTGTCTTTACGCATGAGCCTCCGCAGAAATAGACGCTCATGAGTGAACGGATAATCTCGCTGTACTGATAACCGAAAGATTTGTATTTTAAACCAAGTGTTGAGTCGATTGCTGATGAGAACATGGAGTTAAATTGCTCCATGATTGAAAATATGCCACCAACGGGTATGAGTTTCTCGGATTTTATTTGTATTTTATTAAAGTGTTGCGGAAACAAGGGAAAATAAATTTCGTTCCTCATTTATTTTGTTCTGCTTTCGGTTTGCATTATCTTTGCGCTCGATGATTAGGAAAATCAAACATAGAATACTGGTCCGCTTCACTTGTTGGAGTCGTAAAGGATATGCAATAATGAGCAGTTTGGGCCGTTGTGTGCTTATAGGTCATTTGCATAAGAATGTGCTCGATAAGGCTGTAAGCAAACAGCACAATATGGTGCATTCCAGTGATGCGTTCCTATCTGTACATTCTGTTGTGGATGAAGCCTGTAAGTATGATACTTATGATAGCTGGGGAACTTTAATGGGAGAATTGTGCCCGTTTACTTTGTGCCCTGTACTTTCATCTTCTATTGTACAGCCTTGTTCTGTATCTGCTCATTGGCTTTATATCGATTTTAAAAATTATATTCAAATACATAATAGAGTGTGTTCTTCATTGATGAAGAGCACACTCTATTTTTTTAATATTCATATATATGAACAATAAAGAATTTACAGTGCTTGATATCAAGCTGCGTGTATTGCAAGGTATCGATATTACCCTTGCCGAAGCCTTATGGCTGGCTGCAAATGCCCCGAAAGAAGAATTATATGAAGCTGCCCATCAGATAACGGTAGAGTGTGCCGACAGCCAGTTTGATATGTGCAGTATTGTCAATGCTAAATCAGGTCGTTGCAGTGAAAATTGCAAATGGTGCGCTCAATCAGCTCATTATAAGACCAAGGCTGATGTTTATGAACTCCTTTCTGCTGAAGAATGTTTGAAACATGCTTTACTCAACGAGGGTCAACATGTCAATCGTTTTGCTTTAGTCACTAGTGGCAGGAAGCCAAATGTTAAAGATATGGATGCCATATGTAGCCACGTTCGCTACATTCATCAGAGGTCCAATATCCACTTATGTGCTTCGTTGGGGCTTTGCTCTGAAGAAGATTTACAGAAGTTACATGATGCAGGAGTAAGCCGTTATCATTGCAACTTGGAAACGGCTCCTTCTTATTTTGCATCACTTTGTACTACACATAATCAGACAGAAAAAATAGCTACGCTTCGTGCAGCCCGTAAAGTAGGTATGGATATTTGCTGTGGCGGTATCATTGGTATGGGCGAGACTATGGAACAACGTGTTGAGTTTGCTTTTGCATTGAAGGAACTGGAAGTGATGTCGATACCTATTAATCTGTTACATCCAATTCCTGGCACACCGTTGGAGCATCTTTCTCTCCTGCCAGAAGTAGATATTCTTACTACGATATCTTTGTTCAGGTTTATTCATCCCAAAGCCTTTTTACGTTTTGCTGGAGGTCGTGCCTTGATTTCCAAAGCAGCTTTTGAGAAGTCGTTATATATAGGTATTAACTCTGCCATTGTAGGAGATCTCCTGACGACGTTAGGCTCTAATGTGGCAGAAGATAAAGAAATGATAGAACATGCAGGATATAGAATTTGATCGTCTTCATTTGTGGCATCCTTATACATCTGCTACTCACCCTTTGCCGGTCTATGAAGTGAAGCGTGCTGATGGTGCTACTATTGAATTGTCTGACGGCAGAGTGCTTATTGAAGGAATGTCTTCATGGTGGTGTGCTGTTCATGGCTACAATAATGCTGTGCTCAATGAAGCCGCTGAAGCACAGTTGCACAATATGAGTCATGTGATGTTTGGTGGGCTTACTCACGAACCTGCTATAGAACTTGGCCGTTTGTTGTTGCCCTTGGTACCTTGCTGTATGCAGAAAATATTTTATGCAGATAGTGGGTCTGTTGCGGTAGAAGTGGCTCTGAAGATGGCTGTGCAGTATTGGTATGGAAAGAAGCGGCCGGGCAAGAACAATTTCGTGACCATCCGTTCCGGTTATCATGGTGATACATGGAATGCTATGTCTGTATGCGACCCTGTGACAGGAATGCATGGGCTGTTTGGAAATGCTTTGCCTGTTCGCTATTTTGTACCATCACCTTCATCCCGATTTGGAGGAAAGTGGGATGATCATGATATACTTCCATTGAAACAAACGTTGGAAGAGCATGGGGATGAGATCGCTGCATTGATACTCGAACCTATTGTTCAAGGGGCAGGTGGTATGCGCTTCTATCATCCCGAGTATCTTCGTCAGGCAGCACGTCTTTGTCGTGAACATCAGGTGTTGCTGATATTTGATGAGATAGCAACCGGTTTCGGACGAACCGGAAAACTCTTTGCGTGGGAATGGGCGGAAGTAGAGCCGGATATCATGTGTATCGGTAAGTCGCTGACAGGTGGATATATGACACTCTCTGCCGTATTGACGACAGATGAAGTTGCGCATACGATATCTGATAATGAGCCGTATGCTTTTATGCACGGTCCTACATTTATGGCCAATCCACTGGCTACAGCTGTAGCTTGCGCCTCGATTAAACTTTTGTTGAAGAATGATTGGCATAGTAAGGTGATGGCTATAGAACATCAGATGAAATGCGAGTTGGCTCCGGCGCGAAATTTCTCCAACGTGGCAGATGTGCGTGTATTGGGAGCTATCGGCGTTATTGAAACAAAAGAGCCGGTTGATATGGCTTATATGCAGCGTCGTTTTGTAGAAGAAGGTATCTGGGTGCGCCCATTTGGAAGATTGGTATATATCATGCCGCCTTTTATGGTTATTACTTCCGAACAACTTACTAAACTCACAACATCATTACTGAAAATAGTTTCCGAATTACCAAATAGAGAGATGAAATAATGAGCTCGAATGATACAATATATAATAAGTGGGCAGAAGAATTGGATCAACTGAAAATGCAAGGTAATTTCCGCTCTTTGCCTTTGATTGCTCACGATGGAAAATGGATTATTCCGTCTGGTAAAGAACGGCTTCTCAATTTGTCGTCTAACGATTATCTTGGTTTGGGCGCAGATAAAGAATTGATGTCCGAGTTTTGGCAGCAAATGTCAGCCGAACATCTTTTGATGACCTCATCATCTTCTCGCTTGCTGACAGGCAACTTTGATGTGTTCGAAGAATTAGAAGCCTTGCTGGCACGTTTGTTCCATAAAGAAAGTGCTTTGGTATTCAATTGCGGTTACCATGCTAATGCCGGAATATTGCCTGCAATATGTGATGAGCATACACTGATATTAGCAGATAAATTGGTTCATGCCAGTCTTATAGATGGAATCAGGCTGGCCGGTTCCAAGTATATTCGTTATCGTCATAATCAATATTCCCAACTCGAGCGATTGTTGGAACAGAATGCCAACGACTATCAGACGATTGTCATTGTGGTGGAAAGCATATATAGCATGGATGGTGATGTGACCGATCTTCCCAAACTGGTTGAATTGAAGAAAAAGTACAATCATGTGTTACTTTATGTCGATGAAGCACATGCTGTCGGCGTACGGGGCGATGGCGGACTGGGCTTGGCAGAAGAGCAGGGTTGTGTGGATGATATTGACATTCTCATTGGTACATTGGGTAAAGCAATGGCTTCATCAGGTGCATATGTCGTTTGTCGTAGGGTGCTGCGTGACTATCTGGTGAACAGAATGCGGCCTTTCATCTTTACGACAGCCTTACCGCCTATATGTATTTCTTGGACAATATTCCTTTTCCAACGCTTGGCAGGTTGGCGAGATAGAAGAAACCATCTATCAAAGATTAGTCAGGCTGTTCAGAATGCTGTTGCTGAGCGAGAGGAAGGAAGTAGCGTGCTTATTTCACAAAGTCAAATTATTCCACTGCTGGCTGGAGAAAGTTCTCGTGCTATTGCTATGGCAGAGTATTTCCAACGTAAAGGATTCTATGTGCTACCTGTACGTCCACCTTCTGTTCCTGTTGGGACAGCCCGCTTGCGCTTTTCACTCTCGGCTGCTATGACCGATAGTGAGGTTGCACTTCTTACTGACGCTATAAATCAATTAAATGCTGACCTATGAAATATATTTTCTTAAGAAACGAAGGAAGTTCTCAACTTACCATTTTCTTCACAGGTTGGGGCATGGATGATAAGCCATTTAGTTCGATAAGTTTGACACATGATGTGCTTATGGTTTACGATTATACTGTGATTGATGCCATTCCGCTTCATCTGATAGAGGGATATAAGGATATACGTATCGTAGCATGGTCTTTTGGTGTGTGGGTAGCCAGCGTTTACCTTTCCCGATATATTGGAATCTTGCCCGTGTCCGAAACATTTGCCTTGAATGGAACACCTTTTCCCATAGATGATGAAAAAGGTATATCTCATGCCATCTTTAATGGTACTTTAGACAATCTGAATGACAGAACGCTTTATAAATTTCGTAAACGAATGTGCGGTAAACAATATGAATCGTTTATAGAACAAGCTCCTCAACGTACAACGGAAAATCTGAAACAAGAATTGTCCGCACTTCATCAGTCAGTAATTTCTATTCCGTCAACAAAGGAATGGTTCAGAGAGGTATGCCGTATATGGTACAGAGCATATATTTGCCAGGATGACAAAATATTTACTGCACTCAATCAATCAACCTGCTGGAACTTGTGTGAAGTGCCAATCGTGAAATGTCAGGGCGAACATTATGACGCGGATCTTATTGCAGCTCTTCTTCGCGGTGAACATATAGCAGAATCAAACTTAATGGAACAGATACATGGATAAACAATTGGTTGAAAAACGATTCACCCGCTCGCTTTACGATTATGATAAAGCAGCTTTTGTGCAACAGCAAATAGCTCGTACAATGCTTTCTTTAGTAGAAGAACATTGCAGCGATTTGTACGATTTAGTAGGCAGACGACCAATGATTAGTGAGTTCGGTTGTGGTACCGGCTATTATAGCCGTTTGCTTGCCGAAAGATATATACCAGAGCGTCTTTGGCTCAATGATCTTTGTTCAGAACTTATTCCATTCTATCACGAATGGAAAGAACCAAAGGCTGATTTTTGTGCCGGTGATGCCGAGCAAATTCCATTTCCTTCCAGTCAGGACCTGATAACGGGTTGTTCGGCTATTCAATGGTTTGAGCATCCGCAAGCATTTTTCAAAAAGTGTGCTGCAGCTTTACGCTGTCGAGGATGGTTGGCTTTCAGCAGTTTCGAGCAACGCACTTTTACTGAAATTCGAACTCTTACGGGTCAAGGATTGAATTATCCCACCATTGATGAGTATAAAGAGATGCTTCGGCCCTGGTTTGACATAGTCTATGCAGAAAAGGAGGTTATTGAATCTACGTTTAATACCTCTATGGATGTTTTGCGGCATCTTAAATCTACGGGTGTAACCGGTACAGGCTCTTTCAAATGGACCAAACATTCGTTAAGTGATTTTTGTGCAGCGTATGCTGCAAAATATCGTCGAGGCGAGGGAGTAAGATTAACTTATGAACCTGTCTATATCATTGCTCAATTAAAATAATGAATTAAGAAGTTGAATTAAAAAGAATAATATGGATAATATTTTATTTGTCAGCGGTATTGATACTGATGCCGGCAAAAGTTATGCGACAGCTTATTTAGCTCGTGAATGGAACAAGAAGGGGATTCGTACCATCACTCAGAAGTTTATACAGACAGGTAATGTGGGACATAGTGAAGATATTGATTTACATCGTCGTATCATGATGACAGGGCTTCTTCCAGAAGATAAAGAAGGACTTACCTTCCCGGAAGTGTTTTCGTATCCGGCTTCTCCATTGTTGGCATCAAAGATAGACCAACGTCCCATTAACTTTGAAAAGATGGAAAATGCAACGGCAGAGTTGTCGCGTCGTTTTGATAAAGTACTTCTTGAAGGAGCCGGTGGTTTGATGGTTCCTTTGACAGAAGATTTGCTCACTATAGATTATGTGGCTCAGAAAGGCTATCCGATGATATTTGTCACTTCCGGCAAACTGGGTAGCGTCAATCATACGTTGCTAAGTTTCGAAGCAATAGAAAGACGGGGAATTGCATTGCATACGGTGGCTTATAATCTTTTCCCTGATGTGAAAGATAAAACAATTCAAAATGATACCAAAGAATATATCCGCAACTATGTTCGTGATCACTTTCCGCAAGCGGAGTTTGTTGAGATACCTTGCTTAGTCGTTGATTGATTATCGTTATTAGTCGTCTCTCCGGATTGCTGAATTATTGTTACAGAGTCAGGTACGCGATTCGAAGGGCAATTATATCATCGAACTGTTGCCTGCTCTTCCTTCAGAATGAAGTGGAGAAGTGAAAGGATTGAAAGCAAGAGGAAATTTCGAAGTCTCCATGACGTGGAAAATAGGTTCTGTTTTTTTATGGGGTTTTCATTTGTCTGAGGAGCAACTGAGAAAGTTTATCGATGAACTTGTATCAAATCATTTTGTCACGAGTTGAAGTTAAAAGCTTTCATCAATTTCAAATCGTAGCTGTTTGCCACACAATATTTTTTATCAGAACTTCTTTGTCCATAAATAATTATTTTGTATGTTTGCGATGTCAGAAATGACTGTCAGAAATGACTATAAGAGTAAGTTCCTCTCAAGAGCAAGCCTTTATCGACACTACTCTCCGAAGGTCGCGCAAGCGGCCTTTGTTGGTTTTTGCTCATATCTGTAATGGAAACTTTCCATTTTTAGAAGGACGCTATTGGATTGTTTTTAGACGATGTTTTTCATTTTTGTGATAATTTCATTTGTATTTGAAATTTTCAACCACCTTTATTCCAAGGCAGTCTTTTATAGCGCGATTTGCTTTTGAAAGGACACCTTCGATAACTAATATTGTTTTTCCATCTGCTTTTTCTCCACGATAAGTAGCTTCGGCATCGATGATGGCTTTGTACTTCACACATTGGAATATTCCGCGAAGTATATCCGGATCAAGAGATGATAGAGGTTTCACTTCAACGGCAATATTTGCTTGTTTAAAATAGATATCAAGCCGATCCCCGGATAAAAGCACATGTTCGTTTTCTCCGTTTTCTGAAGTTTTTATTCCTAAAGATTCCGGGTGAGTCGCAACATATTCTTTCATCGCTTTATGATCAGGACCTTCGCCTCCAATTACGGATGTAAAAGTGGATCGAAGACTTGATTCATCAATATCTATCTTTGGCTTCAATCCAAGTGAAGCCAAAACCCATTCCCAGTTTTTATAATTAATAGCTTCAGAATTGAGTTTTTTTACCAGGGATCTTTTTTCTTCTATGCTTAGTTTTTCATCATAACCAGGAAACACCTCTTTAAATCCATCTGAAGGTATGCCTGTTTTTGCATTAATTATTAATGTATTAAGCGTTGGAATATCTTCATTGCATTCTTTGGCCAATCTTTTTAATACATTGCTTACCAGTTCAAGCTGATAACCTATTCCACTAAATATGCCTTTCTTATAACCGATAAGTTTATTTAGATCACCATAGGTTTTGTTCGTGTATCCGGCTTTTGCCCATCCCACAAGAATAGGCAAAATTTGGCTTACTATCTCTTTCGATTTCTTGCTTGAACATTCTTCTTCGATGATGTTTGAATAATTTGGCATAATGATATTTTTTAATCATTGATTTTGAAGGTTGGCTGATTCGGATTAGGGTTTTGGACTGGATGTGTTATTAGCTGCATCTTGTATATTTGTTACATAATCTTTTATTTCATCTATTGCTTTATCTAAGTTTTCTGAATACTTCCAACAGAAGTAAGGCTCATTCTTTACATAGATATATTTATTATCTTTAAAATTATAGTTATTACCATCATCTTCATATAATAATCTTTCTTCAGGCTTTGCAGTTTTTGGAGTAATTGCATCTAGAATTGCTTTATTTATTTTTTTATCTGTATGTTCATTGCCATTCCAATCTATAAGAGTAGCCTTTTGTGCAGATTTAAAATCGCAATTGTCATTATCATCTGACATTCTTTTGCAACAAATGCCAAACCATACTTTATAACCGTTTGAACCACTTCTAAAACAAAACTCACATTTAAGGAGCACATCTTTGCCATTGATTGTAATCTTAATTGAAAAATCTATATATTTATAAACCTTAGGATCATATGTTATATTTTTTATTCCTATGTTTTTTAATGCTTCTTTTACTAAATCAACTTGTGCATTCTCTAAATCTTTTGTTAGGCTATTTATAGAATCTATTTTGCTAGAAATTTCATTGTACTTATTTTCTGTTGTTTTTATGTCATTAAATCCTAACCAATCACTTATATTATCAGCCATATCTTTTCTCCTCCTATTATTTTCAGGTTCAAACATAATATCTAAAAAATTACCATATTGTATGAATACGCTTTCAAGAACTGGTTTTTTTACGCTTTCAAGAACTGGGCTTTTCAAGTCTTCTAAGCATTTCTTAATCCATTCCCTTATTTCTTTTTCATAAGATATCCTTTTATATCGTGCACCTAGTTTTGTTCGATCATTCTCTGTCAAGCTCTTTTCATCAGGATCTTCATCAATCTTATTTCTTGTTAAATATATTACATAAATTTTATCACGACCTATCTTAAATTCACCACTAGATTTTTCGATTTTCTCTATATAACTAGAAATCTGCCTATCTTGATCAACAGCATGATTGATTTTGTTTTCAAGAATTACGGCATATTTTTCCTTCTTCTCATTTTCAAGTATGACCAGCAAATCAATATTCAGCTTCTCTCTATAAAATACAGCTTGTTCTATATTTGCAAGTTGATTAAATCCAACAATTTCAATAAAATTTCTCCAGTAAGGGCGATTATAGCTTTTACCGGCACTAAGCAATTTATAAAGAATTCTGCTATGTGCTGTTTCATGAATATTATTAGACAACTTCAAATCTTCGATTAGGTTGATTTCATCATAATCGGAATTCAATTCCCAATTGACATAATTGTCTACTAATTCTTTGATCGATTTAAAATCCTTTTTTTTCATGATTCAAATCATTTACAAAAATAAGTTCTTCAGTTTCATAGGTCTATTTAATATCTATGCCTTGAATTGTAATCTGCCAAAGTTATAAAACTCTTTTTCCTTATGCAAATGATTGCAGACTTATTTCAAGAGATATTTATATATCAGATTGTCAACTCTTCAATTTCCAAGCAAAGAGTTGATATGTGGAGCACAATTTGAAATCATTGGCTATTAGAAGAGAAGGTATTTCAAACGTTTAGAAAATAAATGTTTCGTACGATAATTATTAGAAAAACCCCCTTCCACAAAGTTTTTCCACCCAAAACCCCTATATTTGTCACATCATTAATATTGCGTGCCATGACATTCAAAGAGATATTACATAAATTCCGTTCGGAATCATTCACAGAGAAAGAGAAGGGGACAAGGTTTGAACAATTGATGAGGCTTTGGTTGATGACGGATCCTCGATATAAGGATTTGTTTACAGCCGTCTGGATGTGGGAGGATTTTCCCGGCAGGAAAGATTTGGGCGGAAAAGATACCGGAATCGATTTGGTAGCCAAAACGGAGATGGGCGATTATTGGGCTGTACAATGCAAATGTTATCAGGATCACGCGTATATTTCCAAGAGCGATGTCGATTCATTCTTCACTACTTCAAGCCGCACATTCACTGAAGACGAAACCTATCAAACCAAAGGATTCTCGCAGCGCTTGTGGATTTCGACAACCGACAATTGGAGCGCAAATGCCTTGGAAGCACTTCAAAATCAATCCATATCAATCAGCCGTATAGGATTGATGGATCTCGAAGCTTCTCCGGTTTTATGGGATAAATTGCTGGACGGACTCTCAGGCTCGGATGCGACAGTGGAGAAAAAACATGCCATGAAGCATCAGCTGGAAGCTATTTCGAAAGCATATATATATTTTCAGGATCACGATCGCGGCAAGTTGATCATGGCTTGCGGAACCGGCAAGACTTTCACCGCGCTGAAGATCGCCGAGACATTGCAGAATCATGGCAAAGGTCTGATTCTGTTCATGGTGCCTTCCATCTCTCTGCTCGGACAATCGCTTAACGCCTGGTGCGAAGATTCCGACAAACCGATCAAGGCAATCTGCGTCTGCTCGGATAATAAGGCAAGCAAGAAGAATAAAGATTGGGACGATGCTTCTTCGTCGGCTGTCGATCTGGCTTATCCTGCTTCGACCAACGCAAGGACAATCGCCCGCCAGCTGAAGAAATTCCGCGATTACGACGGACTGACTGTCATCTTTTCAACCTATCAATCTGTACAAGCCGTTTCGGATGCGCAGAAGGAGATCCTGGAAGAGACGAACAACGAATATGGCGTCTTCGATTTCATCGTTTGCGACGAAGCTCATCGTACAACCGGCATCAAACAAGCCAGTGCAGTGGACGAATCGGAGTTTACGAAGATTCACAACAACAGCATCGTTCAAGGTCGCCGGCGCATGTATATGACTGCAACGCCGCGACTTTATAAGGAAAATGCCATCATCAAAGCGCAGCTCAACGACTGCATCCTTTGTTCTATGGATGACGAGAAAATCTATGGCAGCGAGTTTTACCGTGTCAATTTCAGCTACGCCGTGCAACATGGTCTGTTGACTGATTATAAGGTTCTTGTCCTCACCGTCAGCGAACAGGATATGCCGAAGGATATCCAGGATGATGTCGAAAATATATCGAAGTCCGAGATTAATGCCGACGAAACGACGAAGATGATCGGTGTCATCAACGGCTTGTCAAAAGTGATCCGGGGCGACGACGGAACAACCTGGGAAGCCGATCCGCACATCATGCATCGTGCAGTGGCTTTCTGTCAGCGAATAGGAGCTGACGACCAGCCGGGAAGCTCTAAAAATATGGCAGCCGTTTTGCCTCTGCTCTCCGAAAAATACAATGCTTGTCTGCCCGAAGATCGGCAGCTGCACATGGTTCATATCAAAGCGCAGCATATCGATGGTTCGATGGATGCCATGCAGCGCGACCAGCGATTGTTCTGGCTCAAGGATGATACGTCCGATCCGAACGAGTGTCGTGTTCTGACGAATGTGCGTTGCCTGAGCGAAGGCGTTGATGTTCCTGCTTTGGATGCCGTGCTGTTCATGTCGCCAAGAAATTCGCAGGTCGATGTGGTTCAGTCCGTTGGCCGCGTCATGCGCAACTTCGCCAAAGGCAGGGACGATGAAAAGAAATATGGCTATATTATCATTCCGGTCGTTGTGCCGGCGGATGTGAAACCTGAAGATGCGCTCAACGACAACGAACGCTTCAAGGTGGTTTGGGAAATCCTCAATGCGCTCCGTTCGCATGACGATCATTTCAATGCCGAAGTCAATACGATTGCGCTCAACAATAATAAAGGATCGAAAGTTATAGTCGTTACTGTTCCTTCACCCGATGGGGCCGAAAACTCGCAGGATGGCGACGATGCCGTTGCCATCAGCAATGCAGAAGTGGCGCGCCAGCTGGAGATTCGTTTCGGCAAACTGCAGGAAGGCATTTATGCAAAGCTGGTCGAGAAGGTTGGCAACCGCCTTTACTGGGAAAACTGGGCAAAAGAGATCGGACTGATTGCGCAGAAGTTCATCGAACGTATTGCGCGCGCCATTCATGAGAAACCCGATCATAAGGCAGAGTTCGATGCCTATCTGAAAGGTTTGCAGGAAGATCTGAATCCGGGTGTCGACGAAGGCCAAGCCATTGAAATGCTGGCGCAGCACATCATCACGCGTCCGGTGTTCGATGCGCTCTTTTCGGAATATGAGTTTGTGAAGAACAATTCGGTCAGCCAGTCCATGCAGCGCATGATCGACCTGCTCAAAGATGATGCTTTCGAGAAAGATACCGATGTGCTCGACAAGTTCTACGAATCCGTTCGCGTCAATGTCGGGAAGATTGATAACCTTGAGGGCAAACAGACGGTCATCAAGAATCTGTATGAGAAGTTCTTCAAAGGTGCTTTCCCGAAAACGGTCGAGAAACTGGGCATCGTTTATACGCCGGTGGAATGTGTGGATTTCATCATTCATTCTGTCGATGATGTGCTGAAGAAGGAATTCGGTTGTTGCATCTCCGACGAGAATGTACACGTTTTGGATCCGTTTGTCGGAACGGGCACTTTCGTTACGCGACTGTTGCAAAGCGGACTTATCCGCCCCGAAGATCTGGAACGCAAATATCGCGATGAGATCCATTGCTGCGAGATCGTGCTGCTGGCTTATTATATTGCCGATGTGAATATCGAGAGCGTCTTCCACGAAATAACCAAACGCAAGGAATATCTGCCTTACGACGGCATCTGCCTGACGGATACTTTCCAGATGGCAGAAAACAAAGATGCAGTCTTCGATAAGACTTGGTTCGGACAGAACACCGAGAACGTACAGAAACTGATGAAGACGCCAATACGCGTGATTATCGGCAATCCGCCTTATTCGGTCGGTCAGAAATCTGCCAACGACAATGCGCAGAATCAGAGTTATAAGATTGTGGATAATAGGATTACGGAGACGTATGCAAAAGGATCTAAGGCTCATTTATTAAAAGCTTTATATGATGTTTATATCAAAGCTTTCCGTTGGGCTTCAGATGAAATAGCTAAAAATGAAAATGGTGGAATTATTGGTTTCATTACTAATTCAGGTTGGCTAGAAGGTAATTCGACAGATGTATTTAGACTGTGTTTGGAAAAAGAATTTTCAGCTATATATATTCTCAATCTTAGAGGAAATGGAAGGACAAGTGGTGAATTATGTCTTAAAGAAGGCGAACCATTGTTTGCAGCTCATGGAGGAAAAGGTGGAAGTCTTGCTGGAGCAGCAATTACTATTTTGGTCAAGAATCCTAATCATATAGGCAGAGCTCATATCTATTATCACGACATCGGCGATTATCTAAATAGAGAAAAGAAACTGAAGATGGTCAGCGAATTCAAAAGCATCTCAACACGCAAATTTGAATGGCAGACTTTGACACCAAATGAACATGGCGATTGGATCAGCATGCGTAATGAAGGCTTTGAGAATTTGATTCCTTTGGAACCGGAAAAGAAGTTTGATACGAAGACGAAGAGTGTGTTTATACTAAATGGTCCAGCGATTGCCACAGGAAGAGATTCATGGGTTTACAATTTTTCTAAACAAAAAGTTGAGGATAATATGAGTCGAATGATAGATTTCTATAATCATGAAGTTGAAAGATATCAAGAGGCAATCGAAAATGACCCCAACACTGTTTTAGAAGATTTCATTAATTCAGATGCTACCAAAATCAGCTGGACAGTAAATCTTAAAAAATATTTGGATAATAATATCAGATACATTATTTCCAATCCTATAAGAGAGAGTTTGTATCGGCCATATTGTATTAATAATCTTTATTTTGAAGATTCATTCATAGAACGTCCAGGTCAAAGCACTAAGCTTTTCCCAACCCCAACCACGAAGAACGCAGTTATTTGCATCAGTTGCGTTGGCTCTAAAAAAGAATTAACAACAATATTGGCTGATTGTTTACCGGATTATCACATGGCTGGTGATACTCAATGTTTCCCTCTCTACTGGTACGAAGAAAACAAGAACCAGCAGAAGACGCTTTTCGACGATGAAAATTCTGGTGAATACATTCGTCACGACGGCATCAGCGATTGGATCTTGAAGCAGGTCCGCGAGCGCTATCACAGCAAGAACATCACGAAGGAGATGATATTCTATTTTGTTTATGGTCTGCTTCATTCCGAAGATTATCGCACCACGTTTGCAGTTGATCTGAAGAAGTCGCTCCCGAGAATTCCTATTCCCGACAGCGTAAGCGATTTCATGGCCTTTTATAACGCCGGCAAGCAACTCGCCGAACTCCATCTGAACTACGAGGATGTTTTACCATGTCCGGGTGTTGTCGTTACCGATTCTTCAGAATATGAAGAGAAACCGAACATCGAGAACATCGCTGCCGAAGAAGCAAGCCTTTATTATAGCAAACCGCTGTATGCAAAATACAGCGTCACAAAGATGAAGTTCCTTGCCAAAGACCGCAAGGACACGATCGTCTACAACAATCATATCACCATCAGCAATATTCCTGCCAAAGCATACGAATATGTTGTCAATGGCAAATCGGCTATCGAATGGATCCTGGAACGCTATTGCGTCAGCATCGACAAAGCTAGCGGAATAAAGAACGATGCTAACGATTGGGGCAAAGAACATCAGAAACCGCGCTATATCCTGGATCTGCTTTTGAGTGTGATCAATGTAAGCGTCCAAACAGTAGATATCGTAAAGAGTTTGCCAAAACTCTCCTTCGGCGATGACAAGGAATCCTCGGACGGCAACAATAGTACCGAAAAGGTTTCAAACACTTCTGTAACTCCTGAGCAAACACATGTCATGGTTCCGAAAACTGCCCCTGAAGCTGCCGAACCCAAAACGAAAGTAACGGCTCCGACAGCCATGACAAAAGAGAATACATTGTATCTGCCCATAAAGCAGATTTATTTCGACCAGATCATCGCCGGAACGAAAAAGATAGAATACCGCGAAATCAAGGAGACAACAGCCAAGCGTTATTTGAAAACCGACAATAGCGGTTCTCTGATAACGAATCCCGATTGTACAAAACCAGGCAACGAATATTATATCGACGATTACAACAATGGGAAATTTCCATTCTTGCCGAAAGATATCAAATATTTGAATTTAGCCGTTGGCTACGATGCCGTACGCGATACTGCCGTTGTTGAAGTGACAAACATCACATTCCTGCCTCAGAACATTCAGGATCGGCTCTACGCTTTTTGGTTTGCCGAATTTCATCTAGGCAAAGTGATCAGTTTGAAGAGAAAATGAGAGGAGATAAGAGGAAATAAGGGAAACAAGTTCTATAAAAACAGAAATGTCCGACGCACTCACTGCGGCGGACATCCCTTAACCAAAACTTAACTATGAAAAAATTTTAATCTAATTTCATTTTTTGATATGTGTTCTTATCATGAGATAAGAAGAAAACAAATAAATATATGCATAAAAAACTACATAAACATGAGCTTGAGTAATTTCTCATTCTTATGCTGCAAAGATAAAGCGCAAAAATGTATTATGCAACTTTTATGCAATATATTTCTAAAGATTCTTTTATGTTCCATAACATATAAACCTTGTCCGCTATGAGCATCAAAGGGTAGCTGGCGTAGCCGAAATAAAAATGCGAAAGTACTTTGATGCGTTGAGATGTGGTTGTTTCCAAAATGGAAATAACCACTCAACATGGCGCTATGGATGGTAAAACGCAGACTCATGAAGTCGATTTCTACAACTTGGATGCCATTATTGCTGTGGGATATCGTGTATGCTGATCATTTGTTTCCGACTTCGATAAAGAAATACGGGGCTTTTTAGACAAAGACATAGATAATCATGAGTAGATTAAATGGTTTATAGAAGCTGTGGAAACCTTTCGCAAAGAAGAACTTAAATTAAGAAGTTGTTCGGATTATTCGTCTTGTTAGAATCTCATGTAAAATCCCGCTTCGTAAACGAATTTCAGATTGAGAGCTGTCCATTTAGTTATGTTTGCTCAAACCTATGATGGGTTCTCCAAAGAAAGTGGAGAGCATTGCTATTGTGCGGACTGTGAAGTTGTGTTGGCCGCTTAACCACTTCGTTATTTCACTTGGACGTTTGCCTAAAGCTTGTGCGAACTCCACTTTGGTGAGTCCTCGTTGCATCATGAGTTCATGAATACGATTAGAAATCTCAAACTCCATGTTCACTTCCTGCTGAATAGCCGGGGAAGTGTGTGACAACATTTCTTCAAATGAGGTGTTTATTCTTTTCATATGTCAAATGTATTATTTGTTTCTATTGTATTCTCTGTCACGATAATAGAGCCATCCTTAACGCCTTCTTTAACGAGTCTGTCGAAATTTTGAAGAGTCAGGACATAACCTTTGAGCATTTCATTTACCAGTTTTAATTCGGCCTTGCTCATATTTCTCTTATTCTTGTTCTTCGTTATTTCCGAAGCAAAGATACAATAAAAATTTTACTTATAAATAAAATTCAGCGTTTTTTTCAGCGATAAATAAATATTGAGGATGAATAACGCGCCACTTAAACCTATAGCGTTGGTGAAATTTCTTAGGTCAGTAGTGAATCAAAATCCCCAATTTCATTCGGATGTTTTTTCAAATACATTCGGAACAAATTACCATTTCATTCGGAACAAATGTGCATTTCATTCGAATGAAATGACTTTTTCTTTCGGATGTTTTTGGGCAATGTTTCGGAAAGTCGGTGAAGTAATAAAATGGGGTAAATAGAGGATGTGTTTTTAAGGTTTTGTAGTCATATTATTATTTTCATTAATCCTATACATTATTAAATCGCGTATGCGCGTATATAAGTATTTATTTTGACATATAAAATATGTTATATAACATGATTATGAATATTCTTTTAACGAAATGATAATTATCAGTTAAATTAGAATTTATTAACTACAAATAGTCATGAAAATATTTGGATAACCAAAGTTGATTCCTTATCTTTGTGACAAATTAATACAGAGATAAACAAAACAGTATCTAACGACATGAAAAAAAAATTGACAATTTCAGTCAGAACAGCCAAACCGGCTTCTGTAGAGCGGGCGTAATCGGGAGCAGATACGACCAACTCTACTCAAAAAACAACCAAAGAATCTTAATTCTCAGCTCCAAAATAATCGAACATACAAATTTATAATTTTCCACCAACCATGGAAGAAAAGAAGACAGTTGCGATCGAACCCGCAGAGGACATCGCACTCCTTAAAAAAGAAAGCACCATGCAGCGTTGCGCTGAGGCGCTAGTGTTAAACAAACAGTCAAGCCAGATGCTTCAGAATGAGGGCAATGAGCTGATAAACGTGATTACCGTGAAGGGAATGAGCGAGGACTATTTGATGAAGATGAAGGATTTTCTGAAACGCTGCAAGCTTGCACGTGAGGAAATGAACTGCCGACGCAAAGAGTTTACTCGCCTGATGGATGGCGCCAAATCCAATTTCATCATGCTCGAAAATGCNATCAATCCACAGATCGGCAGTTCGGTGGCGTCAATAATCAACGGCTACAAGGAGGGCTTCGAGATGAACCTNCTGAAGATGATCCGCGAACAGGAACAGCTTCTGATGAAACGCAGCGAAATGGTGAAGAGACGTATCCTCCGCAGTCGCAAGATGAACGAAGAGGAAAAGAATGTGGCGATGAAGGAAATGGAGAACGATTTGATAAACAAACAGTTGATGATGAACAAACTGTCGATCTCCACGAAGTTTATGCCCGAAGTGATCAACAAGGAGGGTTACCTGGAAATCATCAACTACTGGTGGAACCAGACCGGTATGGCGCTCTCGCATGAAGAGCTGCAGAAGGCTCTCTCAACGATGCTCACCTACGTCGCCAAAGAGGCCAANAACGGACGGTTTATNAACAGCGAAAACATTCGCTACAATGAGGTCCCTTTTACAAAGTGAATAGGTGAATTTTTAAATAATCATTTATCAGACAAATATCATGAACTATATCAAGAGAAACTACAAGAGTGTTATCATCAAGAATGGTCATCTCAAAACGGTGTACGAAAAGCCGGAACAGGCNGATGCGGCAAGCATGATCAGNTACGAGAATCCGCTNACGGTGCATCCGGATCTGAACGGCGCGATGCAGAGACTGGCNCCGCACGTGCGCAANATCTCCGGACTGTCATTCATCCAGGAACTCGCTGTAACAGGCTACATCAAGGTGAACAGCGGCGANTCGCAACTGTTGACCATCTTCTCGCGCGTNGGCGAAGGATGCGACGACTGCAACCACAAAGGCGTCTCGACACTCGAATCACGCATCTATATCGGAAAGGACAANTATCTGGCACTCAGAGAACTCCTTGAGGCACTGGAACTGATTGAGAAAGAAGCGGATGCATATATCGACTTCGGNAAGAACTTCGAGACGGACAGCGTGTTCGTGATGGANAANAAGGATCTGGAAGAACTTAAAGTGGTGAACGAATGAGGCCGAAGGAAGCATACGATTTCTATGAGAACATGGTGACCGGAATGATGGCGGAAAAGTACTTCCTCAAAATGAGCGTCGGCGAAGATTCCGGCCGCAATTACACGGAGAAATACTGGATGGGAATGTATGGCTATTTCGAAGGNATAGACGAGGTNGGATTTGTCGTTTTCGATAATCGGGGCGGACATTTTTGGGTGGATTATTTCGCAACAGAAGATCAGGCGGTGGAGGCGCTGAAAGATGCATCAGAATGGTATGAATAACAACTTCTCACTGCTGGNGAATATGGTGAAGAAATACGGCTCGATAGACATCGTCCGCGAATACTCGTTCAGACCGGGCAGGAAATGGCGTTTCGATTACGCCATTCCTTCNCACAAAGTGGCCATCGAAGTGGAAGGCTATTTCTGGTCGGAAAAAGGGAAACACACCAGCCAGGAAGGTTACCTGAGCGACATGGAAAAGTACAACGAAGCAGCAGCACAAGGCTGGAAATTAATACGCGTAATTCCTTCCGAACTGCTAACGTATAAAACAATCAGAATGATCCTTAGAGCATGCTCAATGATTTGAGGAATTATTGGGGGAATATTTAAAACAAATTGAACGATTGCATTAACATAAAAATTTACAAATCGAAATTATATCATGACAACAAAATTTGGACTGGATTATTTTCTAGTTGATGTGCATTTTTTCAATACAAAGAATGCAAGAATATTAAAAAAAACATTTGGCCTTGAAGGAGTCGCAATATACTTCATACTTCTAGCTGATATCTTTGAAAACGGCTATTATATCAGACTTGATGAGAGTTACCTGTTAGATGTTGCCGACCGATTCGATATCGAACAGGAACTGATAGAAAATGTGATACGAAAACTGGTACTACTCGGAGAATTCGACAAACTCTTTTACACAGAATATTCTGTTTTAACCTCAGTCGATATTCAAAATCATTTTGCCATAGCTAAAAAAAAGATACCTAGTCTTACAAAGGAATCTTTTCCATTTCTGCTCATAGATCTGATAAATATTCTGGATGCAAAAAAATATCTCCCTAAAAGAAATCGCAAAAATGAGGGGAAACAGCAGAATGATGCAAATTCAAATACGGAAGCTATGATAATCAATGATTATAGTACAAAAAGTGAAGAGGATCATGGTGCCCTGGTTTATGGATTGGACGAAGAGTCAAAACAAAGAGAAAAGAAAAGTAACAAAAGAAAAGAGAAAGGAAGTGAAGAGAAGGGAAGAGAATTGAATGGAATTGAATTGGATAGAAAAATAAAAATTAAAAATAATTTTTATTTAGAGAGAGACTCACGCTCTCTCTACGCGCATGAATGCGCTGAAGAGGGAGGGAGAGAGAGTTTTCGAAATAAAATTAGATTTTTAATTTTTTCTCTTTTAGAAGACAAAGAATGGTGTAGAGCAGCTTGCGCCTTTTCGAGCGACCCTCAGGAATACGAAAAGCATCTCAAAGACAAACTTCAAAAATACTATGATTACATCATACTTGTCGGCGGAGAAAAATCTCTGAATGATATTGAAGATTACAAACGGCGATTCCTTTTCTGGCAAAGAGATCACGATTCCATAAACGAATCTGATTCTCTAACCGAGAAAAAAGAAAAAGTTCCGCCGGCTACGAAAGTTTCGAAGATTGACGCTGCCAAACAGTTGCAGCAGGAAACAGCAGAGATTGTCAAACAAAAACTCAAGGAGCAATGTATGAACCAGAAATAAGGGAAGCACTTAAAGGTGAAGTCATTAGGACGATCCCACAGGAAAAGTTGGTAGACAGGGTAAGCGACATGATGAGCGCTCTCTATATCGTTATGGGTTATAAATTGCCGGATCCGGGAACGTTCTCGACAATTATCCTGCATTTCATCGCAACACTGCGGAGCTGTTATTCGTCGCTGACTTTAGAAGAGGTGAAACTCTGTTTCGATATGGGCACACGCGGCGACTTCGGATCATTCGTGATGCTGAACGTCTACACACTTTCAATCTGGCTCGGCAGCTATCGCAACAGCGATGCACGAAGCCGGGTGTTGAAACAGATTGATGATGAGCAGCGTAGAGCAGAAGCGGAGGTCCGGAGGCGTGAGGCGGAGAAGGATTTCAATTTTGAGGCTTGTGTGCAATCTTGCTACGATTCGTTTCTTCAATACGGCACAGAACGGCTGTTTCTGGCACCGTTCGTCTTCCAACGATTGAGGGAGATGAAGCTGATCAACGTCAGTGACCGGGAATATGAGAAACTTGTGAATCGATTCGCCGAGGAAAGCAAACGTCGGGAAGAAAGAAATGGTTGCCGCACTCCACAACGGCTGAACGAAATCCTCA